>Ga0209514_10000012_pt1 | contig 794255 bp, 806 predicted proteins | sample Subgrocontami58m_FD_187452 | JGI IMG/M metagenome (GOLD analysis project Ga0209514, IMG submission 187452) | Subsurface groundwater microbial communities from S. Glens Falls, New York, USA - GMW37 contaminated, 5.8 m (SPAdes) (version 3) | ecosystem: Environmental > Aquatic > Deep subsurface...
GCGTTACAAGAGGGGGTATATTATTACTGGGATTCTCAGTCATATTCTTCCTCCACCGGGTTACAATCTTCTGCTTCCTCCAGATGGAGCTTTAGATATGTCCCCATCAAACCCTTTATTGAAACCAAAGAAGGCAGTGTCCACTCCAATGAGGGGATAGATTTACCAGGTGGGCCTAGGCCTTAAGCTTTAAGTTTTGTATAATGAATAAGGAATGCAACTTTCTCAACTTAGAATCAATTTGTTAATTTCCGGATTCCTTTTTTTGCTTTTCTTTTTTCTTTTTTCTTCCCCTACCTTTGCTCAACTCTCATTTTGTCAGCAAAATACCAGAACTGAAGGCTTGATCAGCGCCAAAGACTTAACCTCCAGAAGCATCTTTGGTAACCCCACTGGTATATGTGTGGTGGACCCTGATAAAGCCTCTTTTGTCCCCTTTAAAATTCCCAACTATGACGAGTTGAAGTCTATTTATTACGACCAGGAACAAACATCAGCTAACTTAGAAAAGATGCCCGTTATTCAAGGTAATGCTACCCAAGCCAACATCCCCTTAACAGGCGCAAACAACCGAACATATTATGTGACTGGAGACTTAAATATCACCCAAAATATTAATGGCAACAACTCCGGCATTATTTTTGTAGGTGGTAATCTGTATGTCGGCCCCACATCAAACAATAAACTCAAACACGGAAATAATCTCTCCGGAATTGTGTTCGTGGTTAAAGGGGACGTAAATATTTATAAAGATATTGTTGAAATAGACGGAGTTTATATCTCTTCCGGGTACATTTGTACCTCACATAATGGGACCAATTGCGATATCCTTGATTCCCGGGTTTTTACCTCTCAGCTTATTGTCAATGGCAGCTTAATTGCTTTAAATCCAGCCAAACCCCTCTCTCTGAGAAGAAATTTAATAGATAATGCTGATCCGGCAGAAAAAGTACAGTCTCAGGTAAAATATCTGGTACTTTTAAAGGATATTTACTCAGAAACAATTCAAAAGTGGTCAGAAATAACGGCAGATATACCTCTATCAGGTGATCCTTGTAGGTCAGCCAAAACTCCAGATAGCTGTACTGCCACCTCTGCTAACCTACAACGATTTTTTGGAAAGGTTTGTACTTGGACAACCTGCTCTAATTCCACTGTTTCAGGGATTTGCCAGTCAACTAATAGCCCGGCTGAGGAGGTCTGTCCAACAGATGATTCGCCTCCCCCACCTCCACCCCCTTCAGATGGTATATCTTTACCGATTGGTTCAACAGCTTACTTCAACCTATCCTCCTGTCCTTCAGGCTGGTCAGAGTTAACATCTGCCAGAGGGAGATATGTGGTAGGACTGCCTGCTGGAGGGAGTTTATCAGGAACACAAGGGACAGCCTTATCTAATCTAGAAAACAGAGCTGTGGGACAACATAACCATACCATCTATGATCCCGGGCATCTCCATAACCTTACTGCTCCTAATTCAGGTACCAATGGAGGGGTATGGCAAACAGGCAATAATACAGCCGGTCCCACCTTAGCCGGAGCTTTGACTTCCTCCGTTACTACTGGTATCACCATCAATTCCTCAGGATCTATTACAGGGACTAATGCCCCCTATATTCAACTGTTGGTGTGTCAGAAAACTTCCGCTCCTCCTTCTAGCCCGCTTCTCAATGGTCTTATTGCTTACTGGAAGATGGATAATACAGGTAGCTCTATTTTAGATAGTAAGGGTGGCAATAACGGTAATGCTACAGGCACCAGTATTGTGACAGGAAAACAAGGCAATGCCAGAAGCTTTAACGGCACAGGTGATTACATTGATGTACCTGATAATGCTAATTTGGATTTTGGTCAAAATCAGGATTTTACTGTAGGATTTTGGATAAAAACTTCACAGACAACACCTTGGACTATAATTGCAAATAAACAAAACCCAGTCTCTCCTGTTAGTGGTTGGGAGATATTTATTAATAACACTTCTAACCCACGGTGGCTTGGACAAATCCGGGTTGTTGGCCAAAACCTTGCAGTGCCCGGCTGCCTTGATATAGCAGACAGTCAATGGCATTATATCGTGCTGGCCCGAAACGGAGTTAATCTAAAAAGTTACGCAGATGGACAAGATTGTAATTCTGACTGGGGTGACCAGGGTGGTAACATCTCTTCATCTGCTCCCTTGAGGTTCGGTCAAGCAAATGGTGGGGGACAATACTTCAATGGAATATTAGACGAGATTGGAATTTGGAACAGAGCTTTGTCTACTCAAGAAATTAGTAATTTATATAATACTGGTAGCGGTCGAACCTACCCGTTTTAGCTGTATATGTTTTTCAATCTTGTAAGAAAAGGTTTCACCTTGATTGCAGGAAAGATTAAAAGCAGTTTATTTTTGTGATAAGATAAATCTATGAGAAAGATCTTAGGATTTGGCCTGGTTTTGACCATTGTTATTGCTGCTAATACCCTCACTTTATCTGTCCAAGCACAAACTGCTACCAACGGTATCCCAACAGGACTAGTGATGTTTTTTACCACCTCCTCCTGTCCTTCAGGCTGGTCAGAGTTAACATCTGCCAGAGGGAGATATGTGGTAGGACTGCCTGCTGGAGGGAGTTTATCAGGAACACAAGGGACAGCCTTATCTAATCTAGAAAACAGAGCTGTGGGACAACATAACCATACCATCTATGATCCCGGGCATCTCCATAACCTTACTGCTCCTAATTCAGGTACCAATGGAGGGGTATGGCAAACAGGCAATAATACAGCCGGTCCCACCTTAGCCGGAGCTTTGACTTCCTCCGTTACTACTGGTATCACCATCAATTCCTCAGGATCTATTACAGGGACTAATGCCCCCTATATTCAACTGTTGGTGTGTCAGAAAAATGAAGAGGTAGTCATTCCCAACTGTGATGGATATATAGACAGTGACGGAGATAGTTATGGTGCAGGGCCTCTTAAGACTGTTCAGTGTCCGAGTAATAATCTACCTCAAGGATATGTTTCCAATAATACGGATTGTAACGACTCTGATAAAACCAAGTGGCAAAATTTAACAGGTTACGTGGACGGTGATAGAGATAACTATGGAGCAGGATCATCCAGCAGTATATGTAGCGGTTCTTCCCTCCCGACCGGATATGTAACAAATAATACAGACTGTTATGACAGTAACGCTAACGCCAAACCAGGACAAGCATCCTTTTTCACCTCTCATAGAGGCGATGGTAGTTTCGATTACAATTGTAACGGCAATACTGCTTTAGGGACTGACCGATTATCAGCACATAATGGAACTACATACAATCCTGCAGGGAGAGCTTGTGGTGGTAGTTGTTCCTTCAATACCTGTAAATCATCACGAACGATTCCAGACTGCGGTAACACTTACTATGAAGATACTGCCCACGGCGGGTGTTATTGCGCAAGTGATAATAATTGTGACGGAGATCATGCACACATAGTCCAGTGTCGCTAGATTTAATTCAATGCAGGAACCAATTGTCTATCACTCAAATAATTTTTTTTCTAAAAGAAATCTTATTATCATGGGGTCTGTTGTCGTGATCATTATAGTGCTTATCTTATCTGTACTACTTTTTTTTCCTCAGCTTCTACCCCAGAATATAGTAAACCTTAATCAAGGAGATGGTGTAAGTATTGCTGGTAAACAAGATCAGGCATGGAAAGATTACCAAACCAAATCAGGTTTTGAGATAAAAGCCCCTGCTGATTTTGATGTTTTAATAGAAGAATCTACTTCCTCTGCCAGTGGGGAGTTTGATTCGGATCTTACAATTATTTCTTCTGATACAGAACCAGGCCAGTTTTCAATCGCTTATCCGGTTCTTAAAACCAGCAGCTCTAAGTTTAGCCAGGGTTTAGATAGCGTTACTGATATTCACCCCGATGTAAAAAAGAGTTTGGCTAAAAGTGAGGTAATAGAAACTGAAGTATCTGGGAAAAAAGCCAAAATCTTATTACTGGTTAATTCCCCCACTCCTCCTGCTGGAATGGAAAAAAACTCCTCTTGGTGTAATTGCACTTATAAATATGTCTATGTTGATTTGGGAGAAAAAGGGATTTTACCTATCTTTATCTCATATAATAATAACAATACTAATCTGGGTAAAACTTTTGATCAGATACTTTCTACTTTAAAGCTTTAGAAATCAATTACTTTCCAAAGTTTCTTTGTTGAGCTTGATACCAACGAACAGCTTTTTTTAAATCTTCACCAGTAAAATCGGGCCAAAGCTTTTTAGTAAAGTAGAGCTCTGAATAGGCTGTTTGCCAAAGCAGAAAGTTGGACAATCTGATCCTGCCGCCGGTCCTGATAACTATTTCCGGATTGGGCTGACCGTTAGTATATAAATGCTGTTCTATAATCTCTTCGTTGATTTTCTTAACATCTATGCCCTTTTTGACCAAATCTTTGATGGCCTCCACCAGCTCCTTTTTTCCACCATAATTTAAAGCGATATTTAACTTGATAGCTTCATTTTTGATATAGGTTTTTTTCATCTCGTTGATGATCTTTTTAATAGTCCCAGGCAACCCTTCTAACTCCCCTAAAATGGTTATGGAAACCCCGTTTTGCATCATCTTTTTCAACTTAGTGTGATAGGAGCTTTTCATTAGATTAAAAAGCCCAGTTACTTCTCTTTTAGCCCTCTCAGTAATATTCTCAGTGGAAAGAGCATAAACTGTAATAGTTTTTATACCCAGTTTTTCTGCAGCTTCTACAATCTCTTCTAAAGTTTCAGCCCCGGCCTCATGGCCTTTAATATCAGGTAAATTGCGTTGTCTGGCCCAGCGTCTATTTCCATCCATAATAATGGCTATATGAGAAGGGATATTAACTTTATCAAGACCGTTTGTTTTCATAAGTGGGTATTTTACTTCATTTAGTTCTGTTTAACAAAAAGGCTGCTAATTGCTTCAGTAATCCCCTCATAGTTTTGTCACTGGTCATTTTTACTATCTGATCATAAGCTACGCTAGTATATTTTTCCGACTGTATCTTAGCATATTCCAAAGACTTGGTATCGATAAATATACGCCTTATATTATCTAAAATAGATTGATCTATTTTAGATGTTCCATAATACATATCTAAATATTCTTTTTGTGCTTTATCAGCCCTTTTATAGGCATGCAGATAAAGTAAGGTCATCTTTCCCTCCTCTATATCTGATACCACTGATTTGCCTAGTTCTATTTCATCCCCAAATACTCCTAAAATATCATCTTGAATCTGAAAGGCGATTCCTAGGCTTTCCCCAAAAATCTCTATTGCCTTAAGAGTCTTTTTATCTGCTTTAGCTAGGATTGCCCCTACTTGTAAAGGTCCGACAAAAGTATATCTGGCTGTTTTTAACCGGTAGACAGATAAGATATCCTCCTCATTAACTGATAACTTGGTTAAAGGGAGCTCTATGTCCAACATCTCCCCTACCACTGTCTCGAGCATTGTATTATTAAAAATCTGCAACGCTTTATTTTTGAGATTGTCAGGAAAGTGAGAGTCAATAATAAGTTGATTTGAAATAAAAAAACCTAAATCAGATAAACAGATGGTCTGGGAAATAGCATGATGATCTCCTCCTAAGGCTTTATATAAAGTTGATTTGCCTCTTCTTAATATGCTTTTATCAATGATATCATCCTGTGCCAAAATGGCGGTATGAAATATTTCAAAAGCAGCAGCAGGTAAAAAAATCTCTTTATTTTGCTTCCCCTTACTCCCCAACTCATACCCCATTTTAACTAAAATTCCTCTTAGTCTCTTCCCACCCTCAGATGCACTGATAAATTGATTTAATAAATAAGTTATTTGCGGATAAGGAGTTTCACTATTAAAGCTTTCTAAACGCTTGACAACTTCTGCATCTATCGCTTTACAAGCTCTTTTACTATAATCAGCTAGATTCATACTGGTTAAATTTACCATAATAAGTATTTCTGGTAAAATCGTATTTTCAAAATGAATAAAATTTCCTCACTACGAGATTTTAAAACCGCTGAAGAAAGACGGAATTATATCTCCAGCAAATTAAAAATAGGATTAGATAATATTTCTAACTTTTCTTTCACAGAAGAGGAGGTTTATAGAAAGAATGTTGAAAATTTAGTAGGGGCTATCCAGATCCCTTTGGGAATAGCCGGACCACTTCTTGTTAAAAGTAAGGTCAGTTCAAAGGAATATCATATTCCCTTGGCTACTACAGAAGGAGCTTTAGTTGCCTCAGCCTCCAGAGGATGTAAAGTGATTACAGAATCCGGAGGAGCCTTTGTCGAAGTGGAGTTAGTAGGTGCAACAAGAGGATCTGCATTTGTGACAGATGGAATTAAAAAATCACATCAGGTAAAGCTCTGGATTGCTCAAAACTTTGATAGAATCGCCGAAATCGCTCAGTCTCAATCTTCCCATCTAAAACTTCTTAAAATTGATACTGCCATCACTGGTAAAAACCTTTTCTTAAGATGTATTTATAACACTCAGGATGCCATGGGATTGAACATGGTCACAATAGCCAACACCAAAATATCTCAGTTTCTAGAAGAAAAACTGGATATCAAGTGTGTATCTATTGCAGGAAATTATGATATTGATAAAAAAGCAGCCTGGCTAAATTTTATAGAAGGAAGAGGAAAAAGAGTATGGGCTGAGGTAACTGTTAAAAAGGCTCTGGTCAAATCGACTCTTAAGACTACACCTGAGAAAATAGCAGATGTTGTATACAGAAAGTGTTTGATCGGTTCAGCTTTGGCAGGATCCTTGGGGTTTAATGCTCATTTTGCAAATGTTATAGCTGCCATCTTTATTGCAACTGGCCAGGATTTAGCTCATGTTGTGGAAGGATCTTTAGGAATAACAAGTGCCGAGGTACTAAAAAATGGAGATTTATACTTTTCTATCTATTTACCAGCGCTTATGTGCGGCACGGTAGGAGGCGGAACGCATTTACCTACTCAGCAAGAAGCATTAAAAATTATGGATATTAAAGGTCAAGGTGATAGTATAAAATATGCACAATTAATTGGTGCAGCAACTTTGGCGGTAGAGCTGTCATTGATTGCCAGCCTTGCTGAGGGAACTCTTGCTAGTGCACATCAAAAATTAGGAAGAAATAAATAACTTATGCCAAATGGAGTAAAACATGTTGGGATAGTGTCTTATGGATCTTACATCCCCTATTTCCGAATCAAACCCACCTCAATTGCTGAAGCTTGGGGAAAAGAGGTGAAAGAGATTGAAGCTTCCTTGGGTGTGTTTGAAAAATCAGTTGCCTCAATTGATGAAGATGCAGTAACGTTGTCTATTGAAGCAGCAAATAACGCTATTGTTTCAGGACTCATAGACCCTCAGGAAATTGGAGCCATCACCATTGGTTCAGAATCTCATCCATACTCAGTTAAACCTTCCTCTACAATTGTAGCTCAAATATTAGGCATGGGACCAAATTATTTAGCCGCAGATTTAGAATTTGCCTGTAAAGCGGGTACAGCAGGTGTCCAAATGCTAGCTGCTCTGGCCAAAACAAAGCAGGTTAAATATGCCCTGGCCATAGGCAGCGATGTAGCGCAAGCAAGACCTACCGATGTTTTAGAATACACAGCAGGCTCTGCTGCAGCAGCTTATATATTAGGAACTGAAAATATTATTGCTAACTTACTGGATTTTACCTCTTATTCTTCAGATACACCTGATTTCTGGAGAAAAGACGGAGAAAAGTTTCCTTCTCATGCAGGAAGATTTACTGGAGAACCGGCATATTTTGCCCATGTCATGGGTGCCTCCAAAGCCATACTTGAAAAAGCTAAAATGACACCTAGGGATTTTAAATACGCAGTTTTTCATATGCCTAATGCTAAATTTCCTCAACAGGTAGCCAAAAAATTAGGGTTTATACCAGAACAGCTAAAACCGGGATTTGTAGTTGAAAGAATTGGCAATCCCTATTCCGGATCATCTCTAGTAGGCCTTGCAGCTACACTTGATGTGGTAAAACCAGGAGAAAAAATATTTGTTTGTTCCTATGGATCAGGAGCTGGTTCTGATGCCTTTATTTTTGAAACCACTCCCTTAATAAAGGATTTTCAAAAAAAGAATTTAAATTCAGTGGAAAAACAGATTAAAAATAAAACTTTGATTGATTACTCACTTGTAGCCAAAAATATATTAACTAAATATCGAATATAAATATGAAAATCAAAGTCAAAGGTGTTGGATTAACAAAGTTTGGCGAGCTCTGGGATAAAAGTCTAATTGATCTGGTTCAAGATGTAGGAGAAGAAGCTATTGCTGATGCCAATATTAATAAAAATCAAGTTGATGCTGTATTTGTGAGCAATATGATTTATGGAAAAGTCGCCAATCAAGATCATTTAGGACCGGTTGTCACAACTGCTTTGAATCTTAACTGTGCAGCATTTAGAGTAGAGGGAGCCTGTGCCTCAGGAGGTTTGGCTGTACATTTGGCTATTCAATCTCTACTGGCCGGAACATATCAAAATATCTTAGTAATTGGGGTAGAAAAAATGACTGATGTTTCAGCTGCTGAGGTTTCTTCCTATCTTATGGGAGCTGGATCTGAAGAAGAAAGACAAGCTGGACTAACATTCCCAGCTCTATATGCCCTAATGGCCAGAGCCCATATGCAAAAGTATGGCACTACTCGTGAACATATGGCGGCGGTATCTGTTAAAAACCATTACCACGCAAGTTTACACAAAAGAGCCCAGTATCCTTTTGAAGTAAGTCTAGAAAAAGCTTTAAATGGTCCCTCAATTAGTAGCCCCTTTACTCTTTTTGACGCCTCCCCTATTACAGATGGAGCCGGAGCTGTTGTTCTTTCTGCTGATACTACAGGCGACGGTGTATATATCACAGGTAGTGCAGTGGCCACAGATACCATAGGTTTATCGGATAGAAAAAATTTAACAGAAATCAAAGCCACGAAAACTGCTTCCAACTTAGCTTTAAAACAAGCCGGTGTAGAAGTTAAAGACATTAAGGTAGCAGAGATTCATGATTGTTTTACCATTGCTGAAATTATGGCTATGGAGGATTTAGGGTTTTGTGAGAAAGGTATGGGTGGAAAGTTTGTGGCTAGCAAAGCCACAACTTTAGGGGGGAGACTCCCTGTTAATACCTCAGGAGGATTAAAAGCTTGTGGACATCCGGTAGGTGCAACCGGCGTTAAACAGATTGTAGAACTGACTGAGCAATTAAGAGGAATCGCTGGAGCAAGACAAGTAAAAGATGCTAACCTTGGCTTAGCTCAAAACGTCGGAGGAACAGGAGCAACAGTTGTTGTTCATGTATTACAAAAATGAGTAGAAACCCGGTTGCAATTTGGAGAGAACATAAAAATCTTAAAAACTATTTAAATCGAAGGGGTAAGGTTATTGTCTGGACTAAAGTCTTTACTGCCCCCCTAGGATTTGAAAACCAGGTTCCCTATATAGTGGGAATTATAGAGTTTGCAGATAAGACCCGCTTACCGTTACAACTTGTTGATTGTGATGAGAAAGATTTAAAACCTAATCTAAAAGTTACAACCGTTATTCGAAGGATTGGTAAAACCAAACCTGAAGAAGTAATTGAATATGGGGTCAAAGCAAAACCAATTTAAAGTTACAGCCTCTGCCCCAGCAAAAATACATCTATTAGGTGAACATTCGGTTGTTTATGGAAAGCCTGCCCTTTTATCAACTATAAACTTAAGAATCTTTGTAACTGTAAAAGGGATTGATCCTAAAAGTGAGGTTAGAAAAAAGTTAAGGATACAGACAATAGTTGAAAAAATACTAAAAAAACAGCTCAAAAAGGATATTCCGCCTTATGAATTAGAAATTAAGTCAGATATACCGATCGGGGCAGGTTTGGGATCCTCTGCTGCCATCTCTTCTGCGCTGATTACAACTTTACTGAGCCTTGTAAAGCATGAGTTAGATCTAAATCTAGTAAATGATCTTACCTATCAGGCAGAGAAAGTATTGCATGGTAATCCATCAGGCGGAGATAACACTACTGTTGTACATGGAGGAATGCTTTGGTATCGCAAAGAAACAGATGATATTAAGCTCTTCTATCCTATTCCCTATAAGGCTCATCCGAATATTAAAAATTTCTTTTTAATAAACTCCGGGAAACCATCGGAGTCAACCAAACAAATGATAGAAATTGTAGCTACAAAATTTACTCAAACACCAACTAAAATAAATAAAATACTTGATGATCAAGAAGCATTAACAAAGAAGTTATTGTCGGCTCTAAAAAATGGTGAAGAATCTAAAGTTATAGCAATTATTAAAAATGCTCAGCAAAACTTAGAAAGAATGGGTGTGGTAGGCAAAAAAGCAAAAAAAATCATAAAAGCAGTCGAAAAATCTGGTGGGGCTGCAAAAATTTGTGGTGCTGGAGGGGTAAAGGATGGCTCAGGGATGATACTTGTTTATTTGAAAAAGGAGCGAACAATAACAAATTTCCTAAAAAATTATCACCTTCCCTACTATAAAGTTTCTTTTGAAAAAGAAGGAGTAAAAATAGAAAATGAATAGAAAAGTTGTTGTTTCAGCTCCAGGTAAGTTAATGCTTTTAGGAGAACACGCAGTAATTTATGACAAACCTTGTATAGTCACGGCAGTCAAACAAAGATTAACCTTAAAAGTAGAGCTTCTGGATAACCTCATATTTGAGCTTGAGGCACAAGACGCAGGCATAAAAAACTATAAAAAACCCCTATCGGAACTTGGAAAAGGTGATATTCCAAAAGGTGCAAAGTTTGTGGAAATTACTACCTTAAACTTTTCAAAAAAACATTCTCTCAAAACTGGGGTTCGGATAACTACTTCCTCAGAATTTAGTCCCCTATTTGGATTCGGCTCTTCTTCTGCTTCTACTGTCTGTACCTTAAAGGCATTAGCTGAGATTTTTAGTCTAAAATTATCATCCCGTAAAATCTTTGATCTAGCATTCCAAACAGTACTTGATATTCAAGGAACTGGCTCAGGGTTTGATGTTGCAGCGGCAACCTTTGGTGGAACACTCTACTACTCAAAAGCTGGGAATAAAACTATAAAACCATTAGAGCTAAGAGATCTTTCTTTAATTATTGGTTATACAGGCATCAAAACAGATACTGTAACAGTTGTAAAACAGGTGGCTGAAAAGGCCAAAAAGTACCCTGGTGTTATTGAAAACATTTACGAGCAAATAGGAGTACTGGTTAATCTCGGGAGGAAGGCTATAATCAAATCTGATTTAGAGACACTCGGAGAATTAATGAATCTTGATCAAGGATATTTAGAATCCCTTGGTGTTGGGAGCAGAAAGTTATCAGCAATGATTTATGCAGCGCGAGAGGCTGGAGCATATGGCGCAAAGTTATCAGGTGCTGGAGTTGGAGACTGTATGATCGCCATTGCTCCACCAAACAAAATAAAATTAGTAAGAAATGCTGTCACAAAGGCAGGCGGAATAATTGTTGACATTAAAATTAACGCACCGGGAGTAAAAATAGAAAAATAATTCAAAATAAAACATGAAACAAACAGCAATAGCCCCATCAAACATAGCTTTTACTAAATATTGGGGGAGGAAAGATGAGGTATTAAGACTTCCGGAAAACGGCAGCATTTCCATGTCTTTAAGTAACCTTTTAACAACCACTACTGTAGAATTCAGAGATGATTTAACAGAAGATGAGATTACTTTAAACGGCCAAATCGAGGAGGATGAGGATTCCCGGATTAAAAAGCACTTAGATAGAGTTCGTGCATTAGCAAAATTGGATAAAAGAGCCGAGGTTGTATCTTGCAATAACTTCCCTACTGGAACGGGACTATCGTCTTCTGCTTCCGGCTTTGCTGCTTTAACATTAGCTGCTACAAAAGCAGCAGGATTAAACTTATCTGGGAAAAAATTGTCAATTCTTGCCCGACAAGGCTCAGGTTCTGCTTGCCGCTCCATTCCCTCAGGATTTGTGGAATGGTTGGATGGAGATACATCTGAGACTTCATATGCAAAAACCATTTTTTCTAAAAATTACTGGGATATTGTCGATGTAGTAACAATTGTTTCTCAAGGGAAAAAGGATATTCCTACCAGTATTGGACAGCAAAGTGTCGCCAGCAGCCCTTTTATGCAAGCTCGGAAAGTTCATATGGCTGAAAAAAATAACAAATTAAGAAAGTTAATTAAGGCCAAAAAGTTTACGGAATTTGGACAACTAGTGGAATCCGAGGCTTTAGAGCTACATGCAATCATGATTACCCAAATGCCTCCTCTAATCTACTGGCAGCCTAATACTATATTGATGATGAAACTGCTCCAAAAATGGCGTTCAGAGGGGCTTGAATGCTACTTTACTATTAATACCGGACAGGATGTTCATATTATGGTGGAAGGGAAAAATTCTAAAGAGTTAGTAAAAAGATTGAAAAGAATCGAAGAGGTCAGGGATATTATTATTAATATTCCCGGAGAAGGTGCCAGGTTAACTAATAAACACCAATTTTAGAAGAATCCTACTTCTTTTAAAAGATTCAAACATTCATAAGTCCAGGGTGTATAGGTTTTAGGGTTATTTTCAATATCTTGAACAAATTCTTTCTTCCTCATCCATTTGTATTCATAACCTACCTCTAAATTTAGATTTATTTCATCATTGTATTCAGCTATTAAGATAATATCATGTTCGTTCTCGCAATAATTTCCGTATTGAGCAAAGTAATTAATGGTTCCTACTTTATGAAGGTTTTTAAGTTTCTCAGGATTAATATTATATTCTCTCTTTAGAGCTCTTATGGTTGCTTCTTCATCAGTCTCATTAGTTCCGTCTTCTCTGCGTAATTGATGTGTTGAAGCAGTCATGTCCCAGATATCGTCAAATACCTGATGTTTTCTTTTTTGCAGCAATACTTCCCCATTGGAGTTATATACAAAAACAGAGATGGCAAAATGTCGCTTTCCTTTTCCGGTATGCCCCACTTCTTTGGAAATATATTCTAAAAAATTACCACTGTCATCACAGGCTAAAATAATTTGTCCGTTTTGCATAAGTTATGACTATACTAATAATTAGTTTCAAAAACAACCAAAAAGGAGTATTCTGAATTAGGCATGAATAAGGGGTTCAATTAAAAGAATAGTTACCCAAATGGTTAATACTCCAGTTAATAGTAAGATAGTTTCCCAAAAGGCTATTTTTCTTCTTTCTTCATGGTGAATTTCAGGAATTAGATCTGAAGCAGCAATATAGATAAAAAATCCAGCTGAAAGAGACAAAAGTATGGGAAGATAAGGTGTAATTCCTGCTCCTATTTGATAAGTTAAGATTGCTCCTAAAAGCGCTGTTAAAGCACTTATAAGATTCCAAAATAGCACCTTCGCTTTCTTCATTCCCCGATGCAATAAAATTCCAAAGTCTCCAATCTCTTGAGGGATCTCATGCGCTGCAACTGCAAATGTAGTAACTATACCCAACGGTATGCTGACCATAAAGGTTGCAGCTATGGCTATTCCATCTATAAAGTTATGAACACTATCTCCAAATATTATTAAAGGAACAGTTGTTTTTTTAAATGTATTTTCGGAATGCTCATGATGATGGTGAAACCAGCCAATGAATCTCTCCATCAAAAAGAAGAATAATATTCCGATTAAAGTCCAGAGGAAAATATCAATTTCTAATCCCAATTCATCGGCATGCTCCCCAGCCTCAGGTAACAAATCAAAAAATGCTGTCCCAAGTAAAGCTCCGGCAGCAAATGAGGCTAAAAAGTGGGAGATTTTAATGGCAAATTTTTCTCTGAATAGTAAAATAACCCCTCCTATTAAGGATAGGATACTGCCTAAAAATGTAAAAAGTAGGATATAGCCTAAGATAGACATTGTTAAATATATAATAAATGCAAATGAGTTGCATTGTCAATAGCTGTTTAAAGAACAGCTGGGCTTATGTATAATCAAAAAGATGTTTAAAAAGTTTTTGGTAGTCTTTTCCTTTGTCCTCTTTTATTTTTTGCTTAACCCAGCTGTAATTACTGCCCAAGATCCGGAGATCACCCCGGTCCAGGATTTTCAACAAGCCCAGATTATAAAGATTATTGAAGAGGGAGAAAAACTGGTTTTTGATACAAATCGTCCCTATCAGCTGGTAGAAGCCAAGATTTTAAGCGGAGAAAATACAGGTGAAATAGTCAAAATTGAGCACGGATCAAGAATTAGTTTGGGCAAAGACCAGAAAGTAAAGGCTGGCGACAAGGTAATTTTATATAGGGGCGGATTTAACGATCAAGTCGATGACTATCAAATTATCGACAAATACAGATTAGATAAGGTTTTATACTTTGTTATCTTTTTCTTTGTGCTTGTTTTAGGGGTCAGCAGAATCAAAGGACTGGGGTCTTTAATTGGCTTGGCAATTAGCTTATTTATCATCTTAAAATATATCGTGCCTGAGATTTTAGCCGGCAAAGACCCAGTTTTAATCTCCATTATCGGCTCTTCTATTATCATGTTTTCTACCATTTATCTGTCACATGGATTTTCCAAAAAAACCACCATTGCACTTTTGTCTACTATTATCACCCTGGTTATTACAGGATTACTGGCAACCTTTTCCATAGCCCTGACCCGATTAACCGGTCTGGGAGATGAGGTGGCGTACTCTTTAACCTTCGGTACTCAAACAGAAGGCCTAAATTTTAAGGGCTTACTATTAGGCGGGATGATTATCGGGGCATTGGGGATTTTAGATGATGTCACAACTACCCAATCCTCCTCCATCCAGGAGCTATCTCGGGCCAATAAAGAATACCATTTCTTACACCTTCTAAAATCAGGCTTTAATATTGGTAAAGATCACATCTCCTCTGTGGTAAACACCCTATTTTTGGCCTATACCGGCGCTTCCTTGCCCCTGCTAATACTGCTGGTCTTAAATCCCTCGGAGCAACCTCTGTGGTTTTTACTAAATAACGAGCCAATAGCTGAAGAGATTGTCAGAACTTTAGTAGGAAGCATCGGACTGGTATTAGCCGTTCCCATTACCACTTTAATTGCTGCTTACGCTTTTTCCAAAAAATGATAGCTGTATAATATCTAAATCATGAGCAGTAGCGGTACCTTTGATATCTTAAACAGCTTAAAGTCTCAGGGCTTTAAGATGACTCCGGTCAGAAAAACATTGGTGGAGGTTTTATTAACATCTTCTTCTCCTTTATCTATCATGGAGATTTTGCAAATCTTAAAACAAAAAGGGTTAAATCCTAATAAAACCACAGTTTATAGGGAAATTGACTTCCTAAAAAACCGTCAGATTCTGCAAGAGATTGAATTTGGAGACGGAAAAAAACGCTACGAGATATCAAAAACCCACCATCATCATATAATCTGTGTAAATTGTGGACTGATTAAAGACATTACCATGGAAAAAGATCTTAATAAAGAGGAACAAAAGGTGATTAAAAAAACTGGCTTTAAGCCAATTGGACATTCACTAGAATTTTTTGGACTGTGTAGTAATTGCCAGTGAAGTGAAAAATTACTTGGCTAAAAGTGAGTCAATTGAAGTTTTAAGTTGTTCAAAAGGAACTGCTCCTGGTACTGATAATTTAGTACCTGTTTTAGTATCTAAGAGGATTGTTCCAGGTGTACCTGTGACCCCTGCTTTATTTCCAGACTGGGTATCATTTTCTACATAACTTGCGTATTTTCCACTATCCAAACAGGCTTTGAATTTGCCTTGATCGACACCGATTTTCGAGGTTATACCAGGCAGGTCTGTGATCTCCGGAGTGACATCCAGGGCAAAAATAGCGTCAGCCATTTTCCAGAAACTATCCGCTCCTCCCAGTTCTGTGGCACATTCAGTGGCTTCAGCATATTTTTGAGCTTTGGGATGGATCTGGGTTAGAGGATAGTGCCTATAAACCCAAGCCACTTGATCTGGGTAAGCATCAACTGCCTGTTGCGCTGTAGGATGAAATCTTTTACAAAAGGGACACTCCAAATCAGAGTATTCGACCATCAAGATTCTGGCATTTTTATTTCCTTTGATATGATCGTTATCCCGTAAAGGCTCTAAGTCAATATTAACTGGTTCAGCTGGAGCATTATCCGCTGGTTGGGCAGGTTGATTGGCAGCTTGTCTGTTTCCGGCAACCCCTGCTTGACCGATCTGGATGATGCCGCCGTGCAGCAAAATGGCCACAGCTATCACAAAAGAGCCTAATAGTATCGCCACAGGAATAGATAAGATGGAATTTCGTTCGTGATCCATTTGTAGTAGATAATAGTCTATATTTTAGGGTCTTTAATTGTCAACCCCGAAATCTCATCAGTTAAATTGATTTTGCGCAGTTTCTATACCCTTTAAAAGAATCAGATCCAAAGCTTCTATCCCCTTTTTAATCATTTTTTTGATCTCTGAATGCTCTTTCTGGGTAAAATTCTCAAGGACATACTTTTCTGCTTCAAAAGAGATTCTTTTATGCTCACCAGCAAAGGCTTTTTCATTACCAATTCCTAATCTAATCCTGATAAATTTCTCTGTTCCTAAAGATTTAATCACAGATTCCACTCCCTTGTGTCCCCCAGTTCCCCCTCCCATTCTGACTTTTATCTTTCCTATTAACAAATCCAGATCATCGTGAACAACTATAACATCCTCTGATTTGATTTTAAAAAAAGATGTTAAAGCAGAGATTGCTAAGCCGGAGTTATTCATAAAGGTCAGTGGGCGGGCTAAAATCATCTCCTGATTAACCTTAATAATCTCAGCTTTAAATTTGTTATCTATAGTCCATTTGCCTAAATCCTTTTTTCTCCGATAATCATCCAAAAAATCAAAGCCTAGATTATGCCTGGTACTGATATATTTATCTCCTGGATTTCCTAAACCCATTATTATTTTCATATTAAAACAATCCTATCTGGGTAGTTTTGTCTTTTTCTGCCTCTTCTTTCTCTTTCCATATCTTAACAACTCCGTAAACTCCATCATAGCCGGGATCTATAACTAAATCCCCTTTTCTGACCTTTCCTACTCCTTCAGCAATTTTTGATCCGGAAATTTTGGCTATCTCTAAAAGGTCTATTTTTGTTAAAACCTTAATTTCTCCCCCTAAACTGGTCACTAATTTTTTGTACTCAGTTATTACCTTTTGGCTATGTGGGGTAAATCCAAAGCTTTCAGCTATAACTTGCAGAAGCGGCACTAACATTTTATACCCAGGCCTTTTTAAACTTTCACTTTGTATCATGCCTTCATGGTTGACAATGTTTAATTCCTGTTGCTCTCTTGAGGCCAACTCCTCTACTCTCTCCATTACCCCCACTGTTAATTCTTTACCGCACTTTGGACATACAACTCCCAGCTTTCTGGTGTCTTCAGGAGCATATTTGACCTCACAATTTCTATGCCCTGTGTAGTGATATTTTCCTTCTTCCGGATAAAACTCAATGGTCCCGGCTATTTTTTGATTTTTAATATCATCAAACAGTCCCTCATAGCCTCTGGATAAATCACCGTTGATAACGGTTGCCTCTCTGCCTAAATTAGGCAAGGAATGAGCATCGGAAAAAGATAAAATTGACCTTGTATCTAACTCCTTTACCCTCCAATTCATGGCCGGATCTGATGAAAGTCCCGTTTCTATGCCGTATATTTTCTCAGTTAAATCTTCAAAGCAATCTGTTAACGCATCATAACCTGACATGGATCCAAAAATTCCAAACCAAGGGGTCCAGACATGGGCCGGAATAAATATAGCTTTGGGTGAGGATTCCAGAGCCATGTAAAATAGCTCTTTAGAAGATATGCCCACAATTGGTCTACCATCTGAACCTAAAGTAGCTCTTTTATTTAAAAGCGCTTTTTGAAACTTGGAAGCTGATTCAAAATCAGGTAAAAAAACTAAGTTATGAACCCTTCTCCCTTTACCTTTATGAGAGTACATGGAAGATATCTCAACAGTCAGTAAAAACTTAATATCTGAATCTTTATAGGTTAAAAATCCAGAGCCGTCTTCTGTCAAATTTGCTTTTAATTCCGCAAACCAGAGTGGATGTAAAAAATCTCCGGTACCAAATAAATTTATCCCCTTAAATTTGCCCCATTCCACTAAATTGGGAATATTTAATTGCTGTGAGCAGGCTCGGGAAAACCTGGAATGGATATGCAAATCTGCAATATATGCCATAAATTACTTCTTTTTCTGCGAAGCAGCAGAGCTTCGCTCATACTGAGACTGGTATAACCTCTTTAATTCAGAAACTGTGGTGGCATCTTCTGCCTGCTTATCATCTTCTCTAAAACGCACTAACCTGGGAAACCTCAAGGCAAATCCAGGCTCACTTCCCACCTTACCTGCTGTATGAATAGGAGATTTAGTGATCTCATCTGCCAAGATCTCTACTACAATTTCCGGGGCTACCCAGACGCTGGGAGTAATGACTGAGTTTACCCTGGCAGGCTTAGTGTCTACTTTGATCTTATCTGCTCTTTTATGGATCTCTCTCCACTCCTCATCAGATAAACCTGTGCCTATTTTGGCCACAGTGACAAACTCGTCTTTGTCTTTATCATATACCCCAACCAAAAGTGCCCCAGCTCCAAAGTCCGCCCTTTTACCTTTGCCAAAAATATAACCTAAAATAACACAATCGATGGTGTCTTTTAATTCTCCGTTGGAGTGTTTTTTAAGTTTGATCCAGTTAAAGTTTCTGGCCCCTGCTTCATATAAACTCTCCGGCCGTTTCACAATTAACCCTTCCAAGCCTTTGGTTAAAGCATCCTGAAACAACTCCTCCACCCTTTTAGGATCCTCAACCATCTCTCCGGGTTGTGGGAGCAAAATCTCATCACCTTTGATGCTTGATTGCAATAACTTGATTCTTTCCTTTAAAGGAGTATCCATTAAAGATTTGCCGTTTAAATACATCACATCAAACACAAAGGCTTTCAATGGTAAAGTCTTTGCCATCTCCTCTATGCCGTATTTTCTTCTTCTTTTAGTAGTCTCCTGAAAAGGTAGAAACTCCTCAGACACAGGATTATATGCCAGAGCTTCTGAGTCAAAAATGGCGCTTTCTGCTTTGACTTGCTTTAATACTGCCTCTATTAACTCCGGAAACATGGGGGTTGTTTCTTCTAAATTTCTGGAAAATAATCTAACTGTATTCCCCTCCTTATGAATTTGAACCCTAAAGCCATCCCACTTAAACTGGCAATGAGCTTGTCCTCCAAATTTTTCCAAGATAGTTTTAGGATCTGTAATTCTCTCAGCAAGCTGCGAGCGAATGGGCCTTCCCACACTCACATTTAGCTTTTCCACCTCTTTTAACCCACCTTTCCAAAGTGCCTCTCCAATTAATCCCAAATCAGATATCCTGTTATATGCTCCTTCCAAAAGTTTTCTTTTGGATCTATCGCCCAGCTTTAATTTGGCAAAAGCATCTAAAATAGTGGGGTCTCCTATTCCTAAACGGGATACTCCTAAAGGAATCCTAACTAAATGCTTTGCTTCTATCCCGTCCATTTGACGTAAGAGATCTACTAAAGCAGCTATCTTTTTTTCAACTGTCCCATTGCCGGTAAAGGTGGTGATTTGTTTTAACCTGTCAAAAACATCTCCGACTTTTAATTTTGCACTTTGAATTTTAAGGTTTATACTTAACTCATAAGCTACCTTACCTAAATCCCCTGCTTGTCCATAAAGCCTTAAGATTTCATCCCGATCCTCCTCAAAAACCCGGGCCATAGATTGAGCCACCAGCTTCTCACTCATCCCTAGCTCTACTGGCTCATAAAAGGGGGCAACTCTACCTTGAAGAAGATAGGACACTTGGGCTACTTCATTTGTTGCTACCTGAGAAAAAAGATCGCTTAGAATATCAATTAATAAAAGTCTTGAGGAAGTACCTTCCAGTTTTTCAAAATACTCTGCCAATTCCTTAAAAGTCATTTCAGATTGGATTGTAGCTAAATAAAGGCGTACTCTGCAACTACCTAGAAGAATAGAAATCTTGTCTTATTCTTAATGCAGTTTGAACTCGATCACTTTGTGAAATCTGCTTAAGCAGATGACCAATCGTAATAGGTTTTGGAAGTACAAGGTGGATAGCTACATTTAACTTTTCTTGCTCATCTCTTTTGAACACATTACCTGAACACATTACTATCGGAAGTGAGGTTTCTGTAATTGCAGTAAGCCTGGTTGCTACATAAAAACCAGTTTTATCAGGTCCTTTTTGATAATTATAGTCTGTTAGGACTAAATCATAGTCGGACTGTCTTGCAGCATATGCTGCTACTACTTCTTCAGGATCCGCAAAAATGCGGGCCTGGATCCCATATAGCGGTAAAATGAGACTGTACATGTTAAACATGCTTTCATTATCATCACCTACCAACCATCTGATCGGCATGATGGTTTCCGGAGGTTCTTGTTCTTTTAACATGAGCGATAGTTTATTATAAGTTGCTCTCTTAAGTCAAACCTAATCATTTTATTCTTGATCCAGAATACCCGCCCAGATTGCTGGGATGGATGGTTTACAGAAGAGCTTTCCGTAGGATACTCGGCAGCTCTATGGCGGAGTCGTTCATTGTAAAATGTCCTATCTTAGGGTATCCTAAAAAACATATGCCTGAAATGCCCACACCAGGTCCTGAACAACCTCGGGAAGTATTCCTTTCTCCAACCGAAAAACCTCAAGTTTCTATAGAAGATTTTGAATCTCAAGCGGTACTAAGACATGACGAACTTTTAAACAAATATTCAGCAGGTGAGATTAGCCGAGAAGAATTCAACCACCTAGCTTCTAAACCAGTTGTAGATTTGGAGAATGAAAGAAGAATCTTAGATCATGAAAGAGCCATTGACCCTATGACAGGCCTTTATAGAAAGGAGTTACTGGCAAATTTGTTAGCAAATAGAGTTCGTGAAATGGCCAGGCTCAGAGGAGAGAAGGATGCACCAAAACCCAGAGCAGCAATACTTTTGCTGGACTTGGATCATTTCAGTAGAGTAAATAATGAATTCGATTATGCTCTTGGAGATCAAGCGATAAGCGCTTTAGGCGTAATTTTACGAGGACAATTAAGACCGGGTGATTTGGCAGGCCGTTTTGGAGGTGAAGAATTTTTTATACTACTGGAGAATGCAGATTTGGAAGCAGGACTAAAAGCTGCCGAGCGTTATCGTAAAGCCGTATCTGATAATTTTCCACTCTTTATCTCGGAAATTGGTCCTCAAACTGCTAGTATCGGAGTGATGGAACTTCCGGAGAAGGTATTTGACAAAAATTTAACTGAAGAAAATGCTGCTCGAGATTTATTGTTGGATTTAGTAAGAATGGCCCAGGAACCTTTAAAAATTGGTGGGAAAGAAGCTGGTAGAAATAGGATCGGGGTTAGAAGGTTTAATCCAAAAACTCAAAGCTATGATATCTTTACTGCTAATTTTAGCAAAGACCAATCAGGTAGAATCGGAAATATCCAATATCTTCATCCTCAAACATCTTAAAAATTTCTACAATTTAGCTTTTTTATGAATTTTAAACCCAGATTTGGTATAATATATATACTATGAGACTGGTAATAGAGGAGGAACCCTCACTTGCCAAGAGAGAATACGATACACCTTTTCATGAAGGTAGATCCGGTCTGGGAAAAGTAGACCCTTTCAATGACAGATCTATCCGTGCCTGGCTTAGTAGACATGTTCTAACTGATGGTCAAGGATGGGGAGATATGCAGGGTGGTACTTTATCCCCTGCTAAAAGATTAAGAAGCTATCGCAGCCAACTCCTAGAGAATATTCGCTTCTCTCGAACACAAGGTGCCAGTCGTGAACAATTACTTGAGGACATCTTTTCCATTGCAGATTAGCTTTCTTTCAGTACGTAAGTAGCTTTTTTGGTGCCACCGATCTTTTCTATTAACCCTTTCTGCTTTAAAAACTTCATCTCACGCAAAACTGTATCATCTGAGTAATCCGGAAAGATCTTCCTAAAGTCTTTATTTCTCATCTCTTTGTGTTTGTGCAAAAATTCCATAATCATCATCTGCCTCTCATTTAACTCTACCTGTCCCCCCAGTTTATCTTTGAGCGAGACATCAATGGAGATTCTCTGCACTTTTTCTTTAACCTGGTTTAGCTCAATGGTTACCCCTTCTATAAAATACTCCAGCCAAGGGGTTAAATCCCGTTCATGGGTATCTAAAACTGGCTGATTAGAAACAGCTTGCAAAGTGACATAATAATTCATGGGGTTTTCATCAAAATATTCCTCTAGAGAGAAAAACTTTCTAATATCATAGTTATCCAAAAACATAATCAGGGTGGCTACCGCTCTTGCTACCCTACCATTTCCATCTACAAAAGGATGAATTCTGGCTATCTCATAATGGATGATACCGGCTTTTATAACTGGATGCAGCTCTTTTGTTTCTGAAGAATTAATCCAATTAACTAAATCTTCTATCAAATAAGGCACTTCCACAGCTGGAGGTGGAGTGTAGGTGATCTCACCGGTTTTAGTATTTCTGATTACTACCTGTCTGAACCTGAACTTGCCTACAGTATCATCAGGCAAAAGTTTTTCAGTGGTTAATCTATGAATTTCTAATATGGTCTCCAAATTTAAGACATATTGACCGCTGCGACCAAGTTGGGTGGCTATAGTATCTATAAACTTTAAGACATTTCTATAATTTAAAACCTCCTGGATATCTCTATCCCGGGCTATTACCTCTTTTCCCTCCAGTACTTCTCTGACTTCCTCTTGCGATAGCTGGTTTCCTTCCAAATGGGTACCATGATGAATAAACCTTTCTGCAGCTTCTTTTCTAAATTTTGCCTCCCATACCGGAATTAAGGGGGCGTTTAAGATTACTTCCCGGGAAGCATCAATTCTGCCGACATTTTTTAATATATTATTGGTGATTTTATAGTTGGGGACAAACATCTAACCTAATAATCGCACATTTACCGCAATATTTCCAGAAAATTTAGTACTCGTCCCAGGATTTAATCTCCAAATCCTTAATATCTTTGGCCGTTAAAGCATGCGCTAAAGCAGTAGCTGCTTGCAGATTAGTTAAAAGAGGAACTCCTGCATCAATACAGACTCTTCTGATCAAATAGCCATCTGTTTGATCTGTCATCGCCTCACCCGGAGTACTGATATTAATGGCCAAATCTACTTTATCACTTAAAACCAGATCCACCGCAGAAGGAGATTTTGCTTCTGAAATTTTATATACCCTGGTATTGGGAATATTATTTTGCTTTAAAAATTTGGAGGTATGCTCTGTGGCATAAAGCTTAAAACCTAAAGAGGTTAAAAGTTTTCCAGCTTCTAAAAACTCCATCTTATTTTTATCTCCTCCCACAGAGACAAAGACTCCTTTACGAGGAATCTTCCAACCCGTTGAAAGTAACGACTTAAGATAAGCTTCATATAAATCCTGACCAAAACAACCCACCTCCCCTGTTGATAACATCTCTACTCGCAGCTTAGGGTCTGCGCCTTTGATTCTATTAAAGGAAAATTGCGAAGCTTTTACACCTACATAATTTAAATCCAAACTGTTGTAGGTAACTTTTATCTTTTCACCTAAGATGACTCTAACAGCAATTTCTACAAAATTGTTTTTGGTGACTTTAGAAACAAAGGGGAAAGAACGGGAAGCACGCAAATTAAGCTCTATCACCTGAACTAAATTATCTTTGGCTAAAAATTGAATATTAAATGGACCTGTGATCTTTAAAGCTTTAAGGATAGCCCGAGTTTCATTGGTAATCTGGCGGATCGTTTCCATAAAAATTCTTTGAGGAGGTAAAACCAAAGTAGCATCTCCCGAGTGCACACCAGCGTTTTCTATATGCTCAGAGATGGCGTAAATAATAAGTTCACCATCTTTGGCCACACCATCTATCTCAATTTCTTTGGCATTTTCAATAAACTTTGAGATCACCACAGGGTATTTTAGAGAAACTTGAGTTGCTTCCTTAAGATACTTTTTTAACTCATCCAAGGTGTAGGCCACATTCATAGCACTGCCTGATAACACATAGGATGGTCTAATCATGACCGGAAAACCGATTTTTTGGGAAAAGGTAGCTGCATCTTCTTCACTTTTTAACTCTCGCCACAGTGGTTGCAAAATTCCCAACTGATCCAGTAATTTACTAAACTTATGCCTATTTTCGGCAATATCAATACTTTCTGGATCAGTCCCTAAAATAGGAATGTTTGATTCAAAAAGTGGCATAGCCAAATTATTGGGAATTTGCCCACCAAAATTAAGTACTAATTTACCCTTTTCTAAATCATAAATATCTAATATACGTTCAAAGGAGAGTTCTTCAAAATATAGCTTATCGGCATTATCAAAATCAGTAGAAACTGTTTCCGGGTTACAGTTGATAATAATTGTTTCCCACCCTTTTTGCCGCAAAGTCTGGGCTGCAGTCACACAACACCAATCAAACTCCACTGAGGAGCCGATGCGATATGGACCTGACCCTATGACAATGGCTTTTTTCGTTAATTTTGAACTTTTGAAATACTCTGATTCTTCCCCATGATATGTTAAATATAAATAATTCGTTTTAGCAGGATATTCAGCAGCTAAGGTATCGATGTGTTTGACCTTAGGCGTAATACCCAGTTTAATTCTTTCCTGTCTGATCCATTTTTCCTCTTTTCTGAATGCTTGAGAAAGAAGATAGTCGGAAAATCCTAATTTTTTGGCATTTAATAAATTGGATCTGGTTAACTCCACTTGACCTGATTTTAGATCTTTTTCAAAACTTGCCATCTCTAGAATCTGATACAAGTACCATTTATCCACCCCTGTTTCTTTATAAACTGTATCTATAGAGGTGCCTTTGGCCAATTCTTGCGCAATGGAGAATATTCTTTGTGTGTTAGGAGAAAGCAACTCTTTTAAGGAAAGTTTAATCTTGGAATTGCCATTTAATAAGCCATCTTGTCCATTTCCTAAAGAGCGGATAGCTTTTTGTAAAGCCTCCGGAAAACTTCTGCCAATGGCCATCACCTCGCCCACGCTTTTCATCTCAGAACCGATCTTGTCCTCTGCTCCGATAAACTTTTGAAGATCCCATTTGGGAATTTTAACCACAATATAATCCAAGCTGGGCTCAAAAAAGGCGGAGGTGGATTTGGTGACACTATTTGTTAATTCAGGTAATGAATAACCCAAGCCAATTTTGGCCGCAATATATGCTAAAGGGTAACCGGTAGCTTTTGAAGCTAATGCAGACGAGCGGGAAAGCCTGGCATTAACCTCAATGACCCGATATTCATTATTAACAGGATTTAAAGCAAACTGAATATTACACTCCCCAACTATCTTTAACTGCTCAATCACTTTCAGAGAGATTTGTCGCAGCATATGATATTGATAGTTATTCAAAGTTTGAGAAGGAGCTACTACAATACTTTCTCCGGTATGAATTCCTAAGGGGTCAAGATTTTCCATATTACAAACCGTGATCTTGTTACCCTTGCCATCTCTGACCACTTCATACTCAATTTCTTTCCAGTGTTTTAAATACTCTTCAATGGCTACCTGAGGGGCATTTCTTAATGCTCTCTTCACCACTGCTGTTAATTCCTCCTCTGAATACGCCACAGCTGATCCTAGCCCGCCCAGAGAATAACCTGATCTGACAAGCAAGGGAAAATTTAAACTTTTGGAGATTTTTAAGGCTTGTTTTAAATTACGGGCAAAACCGCCTTTGGGGATATAAACATCTATTTTCCCCAATTCTTTGGCAAACAACTTCCTATCTTCTGTGATCTCAATGGTATCAACTGATGTCCCGAGTACTGTAATGCCGTTTCTTTCTAAAACACCCGATTTTGCCAAAGCCAGACCGCAATTTAGGGCAGTTTGTCCGCCAAAGGATAAACAGATCCCGTCTACTTTTTCCTTTTTAATAACTTTTTCCACAAAATAGGGGTTAACAGGCAAAAAATAGATTTTGTCTGCCAAATTTTCTGAGGTTTGAATGGTGGCAATGTTGGGATTAATTAAAACTGTTTTAATACCTTCTTCTTTTAAAGCTTTTAGGGCCTGTGATCCGGAATAGTCAAACTCTCCCGCTTCCCCTATTTTTAAGGCTCCTGAACCTAATATTAAAATCTTTCTAAATTTATATTTAATACTCATTTACTTACAAATATGTCATAAACTCATCAAACAAATAGCCAGCATCAGTGGGACCGGGACTAGATTCCGGGTGGAACTGGACTGATAAAAACGGTTTTGATTTGTGTCTTATGCCTTCATTGGTGCCATCATTTAAATTGGCAAACCACTCCACCCAATCTTTAGGCAAGGTTTTACTGTCTATGGCAAATCCATGATTTTGAGATGTGATGATAGCTTTTTTGGTAATCAGATCCTGAACCGGCTGATTTTGTCCTCTATGACCAAAGGTTAATTTATAGGTATTTGCTCCGGCTGCCAGCCCTAATAACTGACTTCCTAAACAAATGCCAAATGTGGGGATACTGGATTTTAGTAAATCCTTTATAGCAGCAATTGTTTCTCGGGCCTGCTTTGGATCACCTGGGCCGTTGGAGATCATCACTCCATCAAACTTTAATCCTATCTTCAGGGGATTAAAGTTCCAGGGAACAACGGTTATTTTAGCCTTTCTTTTTAGAAAACTCTTTATGATATTCTCTTTGGCCCCGCAATCTATCAATACAATATGTTTTTTCCCATCTCCATATGTCTGGGGGACTTCAACACTGACAAAAGGTAAAACATTTTGTTTATTTGGATCATAAATTTTCTCTTTTTTTTCTAAATTGCTCTTTTCCGAAATAATTCTTCCCAACATCACTCCCTTATCTCTTAATTTTCTGGTTAAAGCTCTCGTGTCAATGTTGCATAAACCTGTAATACCCTCCTCTTTTAACCAATAACCTAAGTTTTTTTTACTTTCAAAATGAGAAGGATGATCAATGTGGTTTTGAATAATAACTCCCTTAACCTTTATGCCTTTTGACTCCCAGTACTGCTTATCAGGAATACCGTAATTTCCCACTAAAGGATAAGTTAAGGTCAGAATCTGTCCAAAATATGAGGGGTCAGTTAAGCTCTCCACATACCCTACCATCCCGGTATTAAAAACAACCTCTCCTGAAGCGTCGTTTAAAGCTCCAAAAAAATCGCCCTCAAAGGCAGTTCCATCTTCTAGTATCAGTTTCCCTTTCATAATTTTTCCAAAAAAATACCGCCCCGGAGGCGGTATTTCCTAAGTTATTCAAATAAAATAAATTTAATTTTGAACATGAATCACAGAAGATAATAAAGAACTCCTCACCCTAAGTCAACCCCTTCATTTCCAAAAATGCTACAATATCACCATATGCCAAAGAGTAAAAAGCAAATTAACAAAGAGAAAAAAGAAAAAAATTTTCGTGAAGAATTAGTAGAAAGAATGTTGGCTTTAACTACCTCCGGTTTTGGACTGGTAGCAGCTTTAGCCTGGAATGAAGCTATTCAGACCTTTGTTACAGACTATCTTCAAAAGTTTTACCCTTCACAAGCCGGAATAATCTCCAAGTTTTTCTATGCCATCATCATTACGATCTTTGCTGTCTTTGTGACCTATCAGCTATCAAAACTTCATGCTAGATTTAGCCGCCAATAACATTGCCCTCTGCTACATTCAGAATCCGGGCAGAGTCTAAAAACTCCTGGGGAATATTTTCCAGCTCTACAGTGGAAATTATCGTTTGCTGCCTGTTAACTATACTGACCACATAAGCCCTGTGATTGGCATCCAGTTCCGAGAAAACATCATCAAGTAAAAGTAGGGGTCTTTTGCCTAATTTAAAGGCCATAAACTCCAGTTGGGCCAGCTTAAAAGCCAAAGTAGCTGTTCTTTGCTCCCCTCTTGAACCAAAGTGAGCTAAATGTCTGCTGTTTAACTCTAGAACATAGTCATCCCGGTGAGGACCAATTAGTGTTGCGGCGGCGGCTATCTCCCTTGGCTGAGTATTGATCAATTTCTCCAAGGATATTTCTGACTGTTTATACCTAAAAGAAAAATCTCCTAAAGGATCTTTTAATGATTTAGTAAATTCAAAAAATTCCTCCCTTTTTTTATGCACGATTCCAGCATTAGTTAATAATCCCTCTGTCCAATAAGTTAATTCATCAATTTTTCCCTCTCCTTCGCGAATTCTTTTTAAGACCCTGTTTCTGGCCGTGACAAATTGTTCAAAAGCTCCTAATGCTCTCTTATACTCCCAATCCACTTGGGCCAAAGATACATCCAGATGCCACCTACGTAAAGAAGGGCTGCCTGCCACCATTTCAATATCTGATGGGTAAAAAATAACTGCCGGCAGATTACCGACAAAATCCACTACTCGTCTGGAGATCCCATTTACCAAAACCCTTTTTTTAAACTCCTCCTGCTCCTGTTTGCTTAAAACTATGACCAGCTCAGTACTATCCCCCTTATTCTCTATTTTCCCCTCTACTCTGGTCACGCCTTCACCATCTTTCATTAGCTCCCCCTCATTTTCTACCCGGTTGGATTTGGTGGTGGAAAGAAAATATATCGATTCCAAAACATTTGATTTTCCAGCTGCATTATCTCCCAACAAGACTGTGGTTCTATCATCAAAGATTAAATCCAAATTAGTGTAATTACGAAAATTAGTAAGCTTAAGCTGCTTTAAAAACATGAGAGAAAGTATATAGTATTATCTAATAAGTATTAAGGGGTTAAATTTCCTAAACCCATAATAGATACAAGTATCATTTTTGGCATCTAGAACAAAAGTATGTTCCCCGACCACCCAGCTGCATCTTTTGAATTATATGACCACAAATTTTACAGGGATGTTTGTCTAATCCATAAACAAAAGCATAGTCTAAAAAATAACCCTTGTGCCCTTCCGCATCTACAAAATGAGCTCTAGTTGAACCCCCATACTTTAAGCCATCTTTCAATGATTTAATAATCCCTTTATGTAGCCTTTTGAACTGTTCATCATTTAAATCTTTAACTTTTGAGCTAGGATCGAGCTTTGCATTAAAACAACCTTCACTGGCATATATGTTTCCTACTCCGGCCACTACAGTCTGATCCATAATTGCTACCTTAATAGACATACTTTTATGCTTTAGTAAATTTTCTTTTAATACCTGCCAGATAAAGCCCTTTTCTAGCGGCTCCGGTCCTAACTTTTCCAAAAACTTTTCACTTATAACTTCTGACTTTGAACTTACTTTAACCCAACCAAATCTTCTTTGGTCATTAAAGAAAAGTTTTGATTTATCACTAAATTCAATGATCACCCGGGTATGGGAATTAGGTAACGGTCCTACCATATCCGGAGTAGGATGTCCGCCCATGATTCTTTGTTTGCTTTTAACCAATACTAATTGTCCAGTCATTTTAAGATGAAAAAGTAGGGTTAGATTATCAGACAAGTCTATACCTAAGATCTTAGCTCTTCTCCATACATTGAGTACAATCTTACCCTGTAGTTTAGAAGAGTTTCCTAGAAAAGATCTGGCAGAAACAGCCTCTATGTTTTTAATTTTTAGTCCGATAATTTTTCTTTGAAGACCTAATTTAATAGTTTCAACCTCTGGTAGTTCCGGCATGAGGTCTATTTTATCACTACATTTATTAAACGCTAGCTTGCTGCTATCTTTGCGTATTAATATAATTCTTCATACGCCAAAATCTGAAGGCCAGACGCGGGTTATGAAAAAATCTGCTCATAATTTCTAGGGGAGGAGATTTTCTTTCTATTTTATATCCCATATCACGTAACACAGAAGCTGCTGCCATATCAGATTTGCTTAGTCTTAACGTAATATCTGCCGGTTGTAAAAAAGTACTTAGATTAGAATCTTGCCTGGGATGACTTAATTCAACAATGGCCATAAATTTAGAGTTTAAAGGAACAACTATGAATGTCAACTATTAATATTGAAGGATTTCTAGTTTCTCTATTTTCCTTTTCGGGCCAATGAAATAATCTTAGCTCTTTTTAAGAAAGCCTCCTGGGCTACTGGTATATTTCCCTCTTTGCCTGCCCATATCCTTAATGCTTCATCCTGTAAAGCTCGACCATAGGAAAAACTCAACTGCCAAGGTAGATCTTTAAATTGATTCATAACTCTTAGATGTTCTGTGGCCAGATCTGGACTTTGTCCACCGGATAAAAATACAATTCCTGGTACCTGCTCTGGAACTACCTCTTTTAAAACCTCCACTGTAGCTTTGGCTACTTCTTCTATGCTTGATCTTAGAGAAGCATCTTTACCTGCGGTTACCATATTGGGCTTTAATAAAATCCCTTCTAGATTAACCTGATACTCCTCCAATTCTCTAAAGACCTCTACTAAGGTCGTCTTGGTAACTTCTTGACATTTTTCCAGGCTGTGACTTCCATCCATTAAAACCTCTGGTTCCACTATAGGTACAATATCCTGCTCCTGGCAAGAAGCAGCATATTGGGCAAGAAGACGGGCATTAGTTTGAATACACTCTTTAGTAGGGATTTCTTCTCCGATTGTAATAACAGCCCGCCATTTAGCAAACTTTGCCCCCAGTCTTTTATATTCAGTCAATCTTTCCCTCAATCCATCCAAGCCCTCTGTTATCTTCTCACCAGGTGATGAAGGCATCTCTTTTGTTCCCTTATCTACTTTAATTCCCGGGATAATTCCTTTTTGGGATAAATATTCTGGGATTGTTTTCCCCTCTATACTTTGTTTGAAAGTTTCATCATATAAAATAACTCCTGATAAATATTCCTCTATTCCCGGGGTAGTAAAAAGCATCTTTCGATACAAAAGCTGATTTTCTGCTGTGGCCTCTATGCCTGCTGAAACTAATCTTTTGGTGATAGTTTTAGTGCTTTCATCTGCAGCCAAAATCCCTTTTCCTGGAGCAATTAAAGCTTGAGCAACAGATTTTAATGTGGCTATATTCATCTAACAAATATTAACTTTTTAAGTTTTTATCTACAAGAGCTAGAATCTCTTCCTTAAACCTGACTTTAGAAAACTTTTCAGCATTATCTCGTAACTCCTCAACTCTAAATCTACCTGGATCAAACTCTTCTAAAACTTTAATTAGGTTTTCCACTACTTTAGGATCCACATATCTGCTGTAATCAGCAGGCATCGTTGATGGCTCAAAAAATAACCCTGTTTTCCCATCAAGGACAGTCTCTTGATATCCGCCTTGTTTGATGGCAATAACTGGGGTACCGGCAGCTTGTGCTTCTATAGCTGTGATGCCAAAATCCTCGTCATCTGAGGCTACGATCAAGGCTTTGGCATAAGATAATAACTCAATCCTTTCTTTATCATCTACCTCACCAAGAAATTGTACCGTTTGACCAGCTATTTTTCTTAATCTGCCTTCCTGGTTACCCTTACCGGCTACTTTAAGAGTAAGTCCTAATTTAGTGCAAGCATTTACAGCCACCTCAGTTCCCTTTCCTCTATCAAGTCTATTTAAAGATAAGAAAAAATCTTCTTGCTTTTTCTTAACAGCTTTAAACTCTGATAAATCAACTGGTGGATAAATCACCACTGCCTCTCTTCTATAAAACTTTTTAATCCTTTGATAAACCTCTTGGGAGTTGGCTACCAAGATATCGGGCCTTTGACTTGTTTCGTAATCATAAATTCTCAAAAAATGATTGGCCAGCTCACCAGCTACTCTTGTCCACCAATGTTTCTTATAGTTAAAAGAGGTGGCATAGCCATAAAGGTATCTGGGTGGGGTATGAATGTAGCTGATATGTAAACTTTTCGGCGAGGTTATAACAGCCTTGGAAAAGTAGGTGTTACATGAGGAGATGACAACATCGTATCCAGATAAATCAAAGCTTTCAAAAGCTAAAGAGGCAAAAATCCGGGCTGGCGAAAGCAGTTTTCTAGGTAGATACTGAAGCCAAGAAGTTTTGATATTCCATTTCCTGATCCTCTCTTGATGAGGTCCAAAACCGTTTAAGTCCAAATAGGCAGTATAAATAGGTGCACCAGGAAAAATCTCATGTAAAGCCTCAAGGACTCTCTCTCCTCCACCATATTCAACTAAAAAATCGTGCACTAAGGCAACACGCATACCCAAATTGTATCAGATTTAATGTGTGATATATTAATTTCATGAAGATTATGAAATTTAAGGATATGGACTTTATTCCTTCCCATCATGAAGATCCAACAAATCCAGGAGTTTACATTAAGCGACTGCTACTTAAGGAGGATCTATTACCAGGAAGAATCCAAATGATCAACTGGGCCAAAATTCCTGCTCATAAAAGCATCCATCCTCATTATCATGAACAGATGATAGAAGTATTCATTATCTTAGATGGCAGGATGACTGTAATTGTAGACGATAAAAGTATGAAGGTAGAGCCAGGAGATACAATAATAGCTGAGGCCAGAGAGATACACCAGTTTATAAATGATTCTTCAGAGGATGTAAATTACATCGCCATAGGAGTAGTGACTGGTGAAGGTGGTAAAACTGTAGTTGTTAAATAGATTTTAAAACATCCATTAACTGATTAAATGCTAATTTAGTGGGATTTGAAGCCGGAGCAGAACCTGAACCACAAATTACCATTTTATGTGACTGGTGTAAAAACCACGATGCTTCCGGATCCAGCTCTTTTACTTTGTTATAAATTGGCTCTAAGTCTATATTTTCTTTGGGGGTATAAAACTGAACTGATTTGTATTTGGGGTCATACATCAAAAAGATGTCTCCTTTTTGGCTATCACAAAAGCTCCTACTAACATTTTCTGATTCAATAGCCACCCCTTGACCCCATTTAGTGGAAAACTCAAGACGATTTTCCCAATCTTTTTTGCTTTTTTGTTTACTTATTAAAACCTGATAGATTCTATTTAAAATCTTTACCCCTAAATCGGTATTTTCTAGAGAGTCTTGCTGTTGATTTTGCCCGTAAACCCTGATAAAACCTGGTACGTAAAACTCAGCATGAGGCAAATTCTTTAACTTTCCTAAATCATCTAGTCTGACCCATTCCACCAGCTCTGCTAAAGCCTTTTCCTCTGCTTCATCTTTGGGAGTGAAGTTTTCTTTTTTTAAGTATTTCCATACTAAGGAGGTAGCTGAATCATCCAAATCCCCTTTATGTTCATCAAACTGTCCTCCCCCAGTACCTAAAAATACCCTATCTTCACTCTCCTCTTCTAAGGCTGCCTCACGGGAAGCAGAAATAAATTCTAAATTAGCATTATGAAAATCCGGATGGAACTTTTTAAACAACCAATAAGCACAGATATCATCTAAATGCGGATTTATATGTGTGACTAAGACTTTTGACATAGTTTTGATATGATGGAAGTATACCAAAACATGAGTATTATTAAAAAGATTTGCTTGGCCCCTATTTTTCTTTTACTTTTATCTTTAACAATTTATCTATTCAATCCTTATTTATTATCAATTGATAAACTGTTTGTACTTAATACTTCCTCTTTAATAGAGATTTTATTACTAAGTTTTTTAATACTTTCCTCTGCTTTATCTTTTATTCTCTTTTCCACTCTCGCTGCTGATTGGAAGATGGTATTTCCAGTGGCTGTAATGGCTGCTATTATCCCCTTTATATTTACTAATCCTAAAATTGGAATAATACTAGGCACATTAATTTTTGCTTCTTTGGTATTAATTAACCTTTCATTAGAGAATACACTTAAAACTTATACAGATTTTAAACCAGCTACCTTACTTTCTCCTTAAATTAAACAACTAACTACTTTGTTTATTTTAAGTTTTTCTTTTGCTTTTTATCTTTCAGCCAGTAATCTAATAGCCCAAAAAGGATTTGAAATTCCTGATTCCTTAATTGATGCATCTTTAAGTTTTATGCCTGAAAATGCCATACTAGAAGGCAATGAGAAAGAAAGCTCTACTCCGCAAATTAGTATCCCCCCAGAACAACTTGAGATTTTAAAACAAAATCCTGATTTACTAAAACAATATGGGATTACGCCTGAGATGTTAAATGAGGTTGAAAACCCTACCTCAAAGAGTCAAAAAACTAATACTTCCTTAACTAATAACTTAATTAAAGCCACTTTAAAACAGCAGTTTAAAACTATGCTGGAGCCATATTTGACTATAATTGCACCCCTGCTATCTGCAATACTTTTTTTATCTCTTCAATCTTTAACTTCTCTCTTATTCATCTTTCTATCAGCCATACTGATGGTGATCTTTTATATTCTGGAAAAAAGTGGGTTTATAACTTATGAAAAAGAGATGCGGGAAGTTAAAAAAATGGTGGTTTAATTTAAGAAGGTTCTAACTTTTTCATCTCTCCCCAGTTAGAACCTATTTTTAGATCCACTACGACTGGTACAGAAAGTATAAGGGCATTTTCCATTTTTTCTCTTACCAGTTTGGCAATTTTTTTTATATCCTTTTTATCGCATTCAAATAACAACTCATCATGAACCTGTAATATCATCTTGCAATCTTTGTCACCTAACTCTTTATCAATTTCTACCATTGCTTTTTTAATCATGTCAGCTTGACTGCCCTGAATCGGATGATTGATGGCAGCTCTTTCACCAAAAGCTTTTAGCATTCTATTTGATGCTTGGAGCTCTGGGATATATCTTTTTCTTCCCCATAAAGTTTCCACATATCCTTTTTGATAAGCTACCTCTAAAACTTGACCCATCCATTCCTTTACTTTGGGAAACTGAGCAAAATACTCTTCTATATATGATTTAGCTGTTTGATAATCAACACTAAGCTGTTGAGAAAGAGCATGGGCGCCCTGCCCATAAAGAGTGGCAAAATTCATGGTTTTAGCGATGTTTCTTTGCTCTGAATTAATTTTATCAACAGCAATTTTAAATATCTTGGAAGCAGTTAGCGCATGAACATCAATCCCCTCCTGAAAGGCTTTTTTCAGCGCTGGATCATCTGCCAGATGAGCTAAAATTCTTAGCTCAATTTGTGAGTAATCGGCCTTAAGTAATACCTTTCCTTTAGGAGCGATGAATGCTTTTCTAATTTCTCCTCCCTGCTCTCTTCGGATAGGAATATTCTGGACGTTGGGATCTTGAGAGGATAATCTGCCCGTGGCAGCCCCTTCCACATTAAAGGTGGAATGAATCCTTCCATCCTCTTTAATAAATCTTGGTAGAGCATCTATGTAGGTTGAGATTAATTTAAAAAGCTGTCTATAGGACAAAAACACTGGAACAGCAGGATGTGCTGCTTGGAGTTCTCTTAACGTGGCCTCATCTGTTGAGCGGCCGGTTTTGGTTTTTCTGACCACCGGTAATTTTAGCTCGTCAAATAACACCTCAGAGAGCTGTTTGGGACTGTTAAGATTAAATTCATGACCTACATGATGATAGATTTCAGCTTCTATTTTAATTAATTTTTCTTTTAAACCTGTTCCTAATTTATTTAGAAAATCTTGATCGATCAATACCCCATTCTTAGACATTTTCTCCAATACAGGCTGAACTAATAAATCTAAATCTGTAGTATTGGTTCCGTTTTTATGAGAACTTGAAGAGGCTTTTTTATGTGATTTGTCTTTACCGAAAACTTCATTCTCTGCACCAGGAAGGCGGGATATAAGACTTTTAAATTCTAGCTCTTCTAGTAAATCAACTGCTTTGGCGTGATCATAATCACTGACCCGGCATTTTTTCAGATCAAGCTTGATGGGAGCATCCAGTTCTATGGTAGCCAGTTCTTTACTCATGACAGCTGACTCTGCCCCCTCAGCGAGTAACTTTTGCATTCTCTCCGGCAGGGTCTTTAAATTCTCCGGGCGATAAATTTTTTCTATAGTTCCAAACTGCAAAATAAGTTTGGTGGCGGTGACCTCTCCAATCCCAGGAACACCGGGAATATTATCTGATGCATCCCCTGCTAAGGCTTTGTAATCAATCATCCCCTTAGGATTAAAACCATATTTTAAGGTAAATTCTTCTTCTCCAAATAACCCAATATCTTGTAAAGTCTTTTTGGGCATTAATACCTTGACCCTTTTTTGGATAAGCTGCATAATATCCCGGTCCCCAGTCACAACAATGACTTCCAGATTCTTTTCTTTTTCCACAGCTTGTCTGGTTAAGGTACCGATTAGATCATCTGCTTCATAACCGGATAAACTGAACTCGGGAATATTTAAAGTGCGCACTATCTCGTGCACTCTTTTATACTGAACTGACAGCCCGTCATCTGCCGGTCCTCTTGTCGCTTTATATTGTGTATAAGCCTGATGACGAAAAGTGGGGCCTTTTTCATCCCAAGCTACTGCAATAAAATCGGGAGTTAAATCATTAATTGATCTTAAAAGCATGGAGGTAAATCCATAAACTGCATTAACCAATTCCCCCTTGGAGGTGGTTAAAGGCGGAGTGGCATGATAAGCCCGGTGCAAGAGAGCATTTCCATCCACCAGTACAAGTCTTTTCATGGGTGAATTGTAACAGATCAAGTTATAAAAATTAACTTCACTAAATTGTTAAAACAGCCTTACCTTGTGTTATCCTTTACACTAATAGTCCATTCCAAATGAAAAAAATTCTCATGTTTTATTCCAAAGCAGGTGGTGGTCATTTAGCAACAGCTGAGGCTATTGCCGAGCAGATTATGGAGATGGATAAAAAAATACAGGTGGTGTTATATGATGGACTGGAGAGAACAAATTTTGGGTTAAAGGTAAATCCCAGTAAAGGATATTTGGTCATCTCCAACTACCTACTCCCCCTTTTTAACCTGTTTTACTTTCTTTCCAATAACTTTATAGGTGTAAAAATCCTACGCCAGACTATTAGATTATCTTGGGGAAGATCATTTAAAAGAATTATTGAGACAGAAAATCCACACCTGATCGCAACTACTCATCACTTTATAACGCCTTCCACTATCTCTAAAGAACTGACTCAGCCATTTGTGACAGTGGTGACTGATTTAGGAAAACCCCATCGGATCTGGTTTGATCATAAATCAAATACAGTTATTACACCTACCCTTGAGATGGCAGAATTTGCTCAAAAATCTTTAAATTTAAAAACAGATCAGCTGATCCCCTTGGGATATCCTCTCAAAAAAGGATTTAATGTAAAACCAAAAGCAGTTTTGAATAATACCTTATTAATATTAGGTGGTGGCAGTGGTTCCGGAAACTTAAAAAAGCAGGCAAAAACTGTTTGCAAACACTTTCCAGATAAAAAAATTGTTGCTGTTTGCGGATATAATCAAAAGTTGTTAAAGGATTTAAAAAAGCTTAACTTATCTAATTTGGAGCTTCATGGCTTTACCGATCAAATGGCAGAGTTGATAGCCTCATCAGATATGGTTATTACCAAAGCCGGCCCAGCAGCAATTATGGAAGCTGCCAGTATGCAAAAACCTCTAATAATCTCTGGGTGGGTGGGATTGCAGGAAAAAGATAACGTTGATTTTGTATTGAAAAATAAATTAGGAGTTTATTGTCCGAATATTAATAAACTTCCAAAATGTATTGAAGATATGTACAGTCACTACAATAAATACAGCCAAAGTGGCAAAAATATCCAATCAAATACTCAAAATATTGCAAAATATATAATAGATTTAATGGCTAAGACTGTTTAGTCTCTTTTGGCTTAAACCTACCAAATTCATATTCCACTGGATTGCCTCTGTAACCAAAACGGATGATATAGAAAAAGGATTGGGTAACCCGCCAGAGGAATTTTAATCTTCCTTCTTTTTCAAACCTACGAACAGAGGTATAAAGCCTAACCTTTTCCAAGAAAATAAACTTTCCACCCCTTTTAACAATTCTTTGCACTAATTCCTGATCCTCTCCTATTAAAATCTGCTCATCAAATCCTCCTGCTTCATTGAATATAGAGCGTTTCACATAGAGATTAAGTCCATAACCTGCCATGGGGCGTACTGGCCTGGATAACAAAAAAAAGAGATTCATCAGATGGAAAAACAATTTATCTTTCCAGTAATCTGATTGGGGCAGATTAAAAGCTGCAGCCACATCAGGTTTTGTTTCTAATACTTCCTGATAATAGTCTTTTAAAATATTAGGACTACCCAATGACATGTCTGCATCTAAAAAAAGGAGGTAGAGCTGTCGGCTTTTAGAAACTCCAAAATTTCTTTGACGGGAGATAGTACTTCTGGGAATCTGGTAGTAAGTTAACTGGGGTAACTCTTTTTTTCTTTTTTTGACCTCAGCTATAGTTTTATCTTTTGAGTAAGCATCCACTACGATAATTTCTTTTGGCTGAACTGTTTGATGAGCAAGTGAATCAAGTAATCTGCCTATAAAATACTGCTCATTTAAAGTTGGTATGACGATAGCCCAATTAATATTTTGCATAGGTGATTAATTATAAAGGAAAAGCAGAAGAAGTCGCTACTTCAAATCTAGCTAAAAATTCTAGACAGTCCTCTGTTTTGAGATTAATTAGATATCTCTCAGATGGAACTAAAGATGAGTTAGTTGCTTCTTTTTGCAAAAAATCACAAGAAAGTTTTTCCGTTAAGGCAATCTTTTGCCAAAACTTTTCTTGATACCCTACTTCCTGTTTTACCAACTCTTCTCTATTTTGTCTCTCCCAATTTTCAATAGTTGCCCTTACAGCTAGTTTGGCACGGTTATTTTCCAGTTGAGGATATAGATTAATTAATAAATTCATCTGAGTTGCTACTCTATCTGAGACAAAAAGCTCTAACTCTTTATTGCCGTTGGCATATCTACCCAGCTTTTTTAAATGATCTTGGTATTTAATTAAGTTTGGCTCGATTAAATCCTCTCTGTCTTCACTGATGAGAGTTTTGACCTCTCTTAAACGTCTGATGGCAAACTCCATCTGTCGCATCAGTTTCACCTGATCAGTTTGGGCAAGTTTCCATTCTACTTCTTCTTTTACCATCTTAAGAAAATAAAAAGGTGAGGCGGGAGCAATTTGAGAAGAACCAATTACCGGAATAAATGGTTTAGGAGTTCTTGCATCCTGGGCAGAAACAAAATTTGGCAAGAGAAAAAGAAATAACAGGATTATTAACAATCCCTTTATACTCATAAACACGATTATATATCAAATTACGGCTTTAGTTCACTTTGATGAACAATTGAAGCATAAACTCCGTTTTTTTGTAACAGTTGCGAGTGAGTGCCTTTTTCCACCAGCTTCCCCTTTTCCATAACCAGAATCTGATCAGCTTGCCGAACTGTAGATAATCTATGGGCGATAATAATTTTAGTAAAGGATCGCTCTGTTGATAAATTCTTCAGAGCTTGCTGGATTAAACCCTCCGAATGAGTATCCAAATGACTGGTCGGTTCATCCATTATTAATATCCTAGGTTCAGCAAATAACGCTCTGGCTATTGCCAGTCTTTGCCTTTGTCCACCAGATAATTTAACCCCTCTTTCCCCCACCTGAGTCTGATACCCTTCTGGCAACTCTTTAATAAATTCATCAGCATAAGCATTTCTGGCAGCTTCTAATACCCTGCTTCTCACAACACTAAATTCAACTCTGCCTGCAGCATAGGCGATAATCTCCCATATCTTTCTGTTGGGAACAGGAGAGTCCTGAAAAACCACGGCTGTATTTTGCCTATAAGTATCTATATCCAAGTCTCTCAGGTCGTATCTGTCATCAATCACAATGGCACCGCTTTTTGGGTCATAATAGCGGCTTAGAAGCTTAACCACAGTTGACTTACCAGATCCTGATTTACCTACCAAAGCAGTAAAAGATCCGGCTGGAATAGTAAAGCTAACATTTTTTAAAACCCTTTTTCTATTATAGGCAAAGGTCAGATGCTTAAAACTGATTTTACCCTTTATATTTTCGGGCATTATGGCATTAGGAGAGTTTTCAATCGTGGGCTTTTTTGATAAAAGAGTAATCACCCTGTCAACAGGCTCAGAGGCATCTACTGCTCTTTCATAAATCCAACCCAATTGAAAGATATTTGAATAAGCTCTTTCAGTTAAGGTAATCAGAAATACTAAACTTCCGACAGTAAGCAATCCGGATTTAATTTCATAAATTCCAATCACCAGTAACACCGCATACATAATCTCAATGCTCAGGCTTCTTAAAAATCCGTTTATCACATGAAGCTTGAACTCCCCAATAGAGAAAGACTTGATATCATCCCAGATAGAGGAAAAAGCGTTTGACTCTCTAGTTTCTTGAGCGAAAGCTTTAACCACAGTGATGTTTGCAATAGTATCCCCTATTTCTCCACTGGAGGTTTCATAAGCATCATGCCGCTTGGCCCGCAGTGTTGAGGTGCTTTTATAGGTAGTGAACATATTGATAACAAATGGTATTAATGAGATCGCAAAAACTAAACCAAATAGCCAGTTTACAAAGACCATCAGTATGGCACTAACGATCAGCTGGAGTACCACAGGCTGAAAATTCCATCCGTAAACTGCCAATAGATCGATTAATTTATCCCGACCCTTATTAACGATATTAATTTTATTTCCGGTATTTTCTTTCTCATGATAATCCAAAGATAGCTGTAATAACTTATTAAAAGTACTTCTTGAGACATACTGCTCTGATTTCCATAGCAAACGTACGATAACAATATCAATAATATAATCAATCACCAAAGAAAGGATTCTCACTCCAATTAACCCCCCTATTACATAGGCAGCTGTTTTAAAATCTAATAAGCCCTGGGTGGTAATTAATAAATCCAAAATCTTTCCAAAGATATAAGGAGCCCCCATCCTAACTATCTGGAAGATGGTAGTTATAACGACAATAAAATATAGATCCTTATGAAAAGGCTTTAAAAGTGTCCATATTTTCTCTAAAAAGTTCATACGTTTATGCTTTGATCGTATCATATAAGGCTCCATCTCCCATTAAAAAACCCCGATCTCTCGGGGCTTTACAAAGGTTATTTTTACTTTTATATCACTTATGTTTTAAGTCTATATAAATTGTATCTGCGCTTTGTAAAGCTCCTTGATCCAACCTGAGGGATGCCAAAAACTCCCCTTGTTAAAAAGGCTTTTTTCAATCCCGATAATGTTGGATTTAATAAGTTATTCATAATGGGTACGCGTGATGGAGTTCACGGATTTAATTCACGACTTTGGGTTGAGGGGAATCAAATCAAAAGTAGTTTAAACCTAATCTGATATATCTGTCAAATCATTACAGAAAAAATTTAATATTAATGAGATTCTAACTCGGTTAATGTTTCTAAAAGTCGGGTCCGGAGATTATCAACTATTAATGCTCGGGGCGCTATCATAGCCTCAAGATCACCTTCCCATTCCAGCCCTATACCTCCCTTAGTCTCTTCAAACACTGCTCTGTCTCGCCCGCTTATTTTTTGAGTAACAACTTCCCCTTGCACAAGAGATCTTTGGACAAAGTCAAGAAATAATACCTTAGGGGGATTTGTATCTACATCTGCATATATAATCAGTCTGTCCCCTAAAGATGCTGTGGCATGAGCTAGGTTACGTTCCAATGTTTGAAGTACCCGGACTGAATGTCTCAAAAAGGTGATGTCTAATAGCCCATCATACCCTGACTCATTTCTCTCTACTGCCATATCTTATTTATACTTTTTTCCCTACAATTTTTTCAAATTCGTCTGACTCTAAAGTTTCTTTAACCAAAAGCTCTTTGGCTACCTTATCAAGTTTTGTTTTATGTTTTTTAAGCAGAGTTTGAGCTTCCTTAAAGGCATCAGCCATAATCTTTCTAATTTCTCTGTCTACAGTGTTATGTAACTCTGGTGACATATCCTCTCCCTCTTCTGCGCCTTTCCAAATTCCAAACATGGACTTTGATTGTAAATTAATTGGGCCGATCCCTGACATGCCATATTGCATCACCATTTGACGAGCAATATTTGTTGCCACCTGAATATCTGAGGCAGCTCCAGTGGAAATATCTTTAAAAACCAGTTCCTCAGCAGCCTGACCACCTAAAGCAGCAGAAATTTGTTGCACTAAACGGGACTTACTTTCATTTGACCTGTCTTCAGTAGGCGGAAAAAGAGTATGCCCGCCAGACATTCCCCGAGACACAATGGAAATTCTATGCACCGGATCAACGCTGGGCAAAAAATGCCCTACTACGGCATGACCTGCTTCATGATAGGCAGCCAATTTTCTGTCGTATTCAGACTGCATCCTCTTTCTTTGCGGACCTAGTTTTTCTTTGGTGGCTGCCTCTTCCAAATCTTTATTATCAATGGCGGTTTTCCCCTCCCGGGCTGCTAAAATTGCCGCCTCGTTTAACATATTGGCCAGATCTGCTCCGGAAAATCCCACTGTACGACGGGCAATTTTTTCAATGCTGACATCTTTGGTGAAGGGTTTGCCTATCATATGAAGAGTAATGATTGATTTTCTCTCTTCTAGATCAGGCATACCTAAAACAACTCTTCTGTCAAATCTTCCCGGTCTAACCAGGGCTGCATCCAGTAAATCTGGACGATTTGTAGCTGCCAATACGATCACATGATCATTCGGGGTAAACCCATCCATCTCCACTAAGATCTGATTTAGAGTTTGCTCTCTCTCATCATGACCACCAGAAAAACCCATCCCTCTTTGCCTGCCAATGGATTCCACCTCATCGATGAAGATTATGGAAGGAGAATTCTTTTTAGCCTGAGCAAACATATCTCGCACTCGGGCAGCCCCTACACCTACTAACATCTCCATAAATTCAGATCCAGCTATAGAAAAAAATGGGACTCCGGCTTCCCCGGCTACTGCACGCGATAATAAAGTTTTTCCTGTCCCAGCAGGTCCCACCATCAGTACTCCTTTGGGAATTCTTGCTCCCAAGGCTTTAAACTTATCCGGAGTCTTTAAGAATTCTACAACCTCTTGTAATTCTCTTTTGGCTTCTTCTGCTCCGGCTACATCTTTAAACTTAACTTGCGGTTGATCTTTGGAAAATAATCTGGCTCTACTTTGTGAGAAGGAAAAAATACCCTGTCCTGCTTCTCTGGCCTGCCTAAAAATCAAGAAGAAAAAGCCAATCATCAGTAAGATGGGTAAAAAGGCACCCAGTATTCCCAACCAGGCTTGCTGGAGTGAGATGTCTTTAATGTTGATAGTAACTGTTTTAGGATCTACTCCTGAGCTTTCCAGTATCTTATAAAAAGATTCATTAGGTTCTTTGCGGGAAAGTAAATCTTCTTCCGAGTCTTTAAGATCGGCAATTACCTTATCCCCTTCTATAGTTACCTTTTCTATTTTTTGATCTTTAATATCATTAATTATTCTGGAAATGGGAACTTCGTTTGAATTAGACGGTGAACCTGAAATTTGATAAAAAAATATCAGTGAGGCAAGAGCGATTAAAAGATAAATCCCAAATCCCTTTGCTAGTGATAATAAACGTTTATTGAGCTTCTTTTTCCCGTTCGCCATAATGGGTGTCATTTTAGCATATCTGAAGCTGTATTACTATCCTTACAGGATATAAAAAATGTTACTTAGAATCTATGAGCCTAATTACTTAATTTTTGCTCCGGCTCTGACTTTCCGGGATGGTTTAAGGAGAATTGGTTTTTCATCACCTGTACAAAGTATCATTCCCTGGGATTCTAACCCCATCATCTTCCTCGGTTCCAGATTAGCCACAAAAATAAACTGCTTACCTATTAAGTCGTCGGGCTTATACCATTGCTTTATTCCTGACAAAATCTGGCGGGGTTCACTTTCACCCAGATCTACCTTGAGTTTTAGTAATTTATCTGAGCCTTCAATCTCCTCAGCGCTCAATACAACTCCTACCTTCAATTCAACTTTTGCAAAATCATCAATAGTTATCATTTTCAAAGTAATTTATCTTCATCGCCCTTTTAACTTCCTTTATAGTTTTTTGGGCTTCTGTTCGCGCTTTTGCAGTTCCCTCTTTTAATATTTTCTCTATAAGTTCTGGCTGATTTTCGTATTCAGCTCGTCTTTTTCTGATCGGATTCAGGAAATTATTTAACACTCTGGCCAGATACTTTTTAACCTCAATATCTCCTACTTGGCCTACCCTATAGCGCTTTTTTAATTCGTCTATAGTATCTTTTTCCAGGGCTGCTCCAAAAGCATCTAAGTAGATAAAAACAGGATTTCCTTCTACCGTCCCCGGGTCTGTAATCTTTATTCTTTTAGGGTCAGTGTACATTCCCATGACCTTTTTTTCTACCTCTTCTGCTGAATCAGTCAAAAAGATGGCATTACCCAAAGACTTTCCCATCTTGGATTGACCATCTGTTCCCGGAAGCGTAGGAACCTCACCGATCAAAGGCTCTGGGAGAGGAAAAACTTCACCATAAATATTATTAAATTTGGATGCTATGTCTCTGGCATACTCTACATGTGCTTTTTGATCTTTTCCTACAGGCACCAGATTAGCTTTGGGAAGTAAAATATCAGCAGCCATCAGTACAGGGTAATAAAACAACCCCACGGTATCTTCTGAGCCTTGATCAAGCTTTTCTTTTAAAGCAGGTTGCCTGGCGATTAAAGGGCGGGGGGTAAGTACGCTCAAAAAGTATGCCAGTTCTAAAACTTCCGGAATCTTTGATTGGACAAAAAAAGTCACTTTGTTAGGATCCAGCCCAACTGATAAATATCCTAATAATAAACCTCTAATATTTTGTTCAAGCTGTGCTGTTTTACTAAAGTGGGTAGTTAGAGCATGCAAATCCACAAGAGGTACAAACATCTCATACTCATCCTGTAACTTGACTCTATTTTTAAGTGAGCCAATATAGTTTCCCAAATGGAAACTATCACTGGTTGGTCTATCTCCTGTTAAAATTCTTTTTTTCATAAATTCTTTCTCCAGCTTAACAAAAAGACCCTTGTAAAACCACTAATTTAGTAGTCTTACAAGGGCCTTCAAAAGGCGGTGCCACCCTGTTATTGTACTCTTTTTTAAAAACTCCCCGGTTCCAACCACCCGGATCACTGTATGATAATATCATTATACCACGGAAAAATAGCCTCCGTTATATATTGGGCCTTCTATTTAAAAGAGTGAGGCGAAGATGTCCCCTCCTACTTATTCCACCCCTCATAAAAGACTCTGTGTCTACAACTAGAGTATCAACAGGGTTACCGTTATGTATTTTACTCAATTCTAAACTAGGTGTTAAGCCAGTTACTTCGTAGGTTCCCTGAGTCTTACTTCCTGAGTATCTTCTTTTTCTTGCTAAATCAGTTGGCTCAACCTCAACTAGTTGTCCTAGTTTCACTTGTTGATATAAAAATTGTTTTTCTCCTATTAAATCAGGACTTATCGCCATATTTTTCTCCTTTTAAAAACCGCCCTTCTGAGGCGGTTTGGTGAATTATTTTAGTTTCCCTTAGGAATTACCTCCACCAGAACCGCTCCCGTTTTTAATGACGGAGCGAAGTATCCAATTAAAGTAAATGCGATAAGACGTGTTTCTATACATACTATGGGTTAATTATACTGAATTCTCCTTTTAAAATCAAATTTCTAATAAAAAATCCCTCTCGGGATATTTACTCTTAATACCTTAATTAGAGCACTACTTAGCCAAAATGTCAATACAAAAACTATAAAATTCTTATCTGGTCATACTACACAATTCTTGTATAGCCCATACTACATTTGACGGCTCAATACTACTTGTAAAAGCTCCTTTTGAAGGCATAACCACCAGAGATTTATCTGGTGGACAATAAAATCCTGAATTATAACTTTGACTTCCTAATACAATTGATGGATTATCTGTAGCTGGTCCAGCATGTCCGGCAGGCATACTATCACAACCTACTATCATTCCTCTATGGTTTGAGGAAACAACCAACATATTAATCAATTTCTCCATATGATCCATGCCGAGAGGATGAATGGCGGGTTCATAGGTGAAGTGTTGGTCGCTACGAACAGAAAGACCACACCAGGGTTTTCCAAGATGCTTGTCTACGCCAATTAAAACAGAGCCTTCTTTGCTCATATAATTATTATGGGATAACTAATTTTAATCTGGGAGTCAAATTTAAGAGCTGTTTACTTGGAATCCAAAGCTCTGGGAGGAGTACCATCATATTCTATCTCTTCATCAGATACTCTCCTGAAAGGTTTTTCTCTGACTTGCTCTTCAAAGATATGAGCAATTAACCCCACTACTCTGGCAATTAAGAAAAAGCCCTTCCCTAATCTGTAATCAAACCCCATATCAGATAAGACTGCTGCTGTGGCCCCATCTACATTAATAGGGATTTTTTTGCCTTTAATATTTTCTAATTCTTGTTCTACGGCTTTTGCCAGTTCGCAATGTTCTCTAAAAAATCCTAAACTTTTGGCTTTTTCAAAGATCTGCTTTGCTCTGGGGTCTTCTGTGTAAACTTTGTGGCCAAAACCGGCGATTCTTTCTCCTTTGGAGATGACTGTTTCTACTAGTTTTTGAGCCGAAAACCCTTTCTGGAAAAGTCTGGCAGACTCCTCAATCGCCCCACCATGAAACTCCCCCACCCCTAAAATACCGGCTGCCACTGAGGCTTGGACCGGGTTTCCGGATGAAGCGCTGTTTCTGGCATTGGTGATACTGGGAGGACCTAACCCATTATCTATCATGGAGATTAAAATACTGTCTAACATCTCTTTTTCCTTTTCAGAAGGCAGTTCACCTCTTAACTCCAACCATATAGCCTCAGTAAAACTGACTTTGTCAATTAAATCAGTAATTTTATAACCATGAATATGTACTTCCCCGTCAATTATTCCCGCTATAGATGTCTTCCATTTTTTATCAGTACTCATAAATATTTTTTAATTAAATCGGGCAATTCATCCGGAGTTTTGGCTATCTCCACTCCGGCACTCTTTAATGATTCTATCTTTGATTTATAACTGCCCCTTTCCCCGTAAACTATGGCTCCGGCATGCCCAAGTTTGGTTCCGGCAGGCAAGTTTTCGGCAAAGAGCCCTGATATAAATGCTACCACTTTTTTAGAGAATTTTCCTGATTTAATAATCTCTGCAGCCTCCTCCTCATAAGTTCCTCCTATCTCACCAAATAAAACTACGGCTTTTGTTTGAGAATCATTTTCAAACTCTTGTAATAAATCTGCAAAGGCAGACCCAACTAACACATCTCCTCCTATGGCCACCACACTAGATTGCCCAATCCCATTTTTGGTTAAAATCCAGGAAATCTCAAGCGACATCCCTCCACTTTTTGAGATCACTCCCACATTTCCCTTGAAACTAACTCCTCTTGGATCTTCTCCTCCTATCTGTCCTACCTTTCCAAGTCCTGGTGAAATAATCCCCATAGATGAAGGTCCCACTATCCTCACTCCCCGTTTTTTAGCTAATGCAATAGCTTTAGCAGCGTCTTGAATGGGCACATGTTCAGTAAAAATGTTAACCAACCGAATCTTGGCTTCTACAGCCTCTTTAATTGCCTCATAAACTGCAAAGTTAGGGACTGAAATCAAGGAGGTATTAATTCCGGGATGGTTTTCCAAAGCCTCGGCCACACTGTTATATACCGGGACTCCATGAACTTCTTGACCGCCTTTCCCTGGAGTTACACCTGCTACTACCTTAGTGTAATAATTTTTCATCTGTAAAACTGCTTTAGAACCTTCTTTGCCTGTAATTCCCTGCACTAACACCCGAGTTTTATCATCTATTAATATAGCCATAGTTAATCTTTTTTCTCCTTTTTATACGCCAGCTCAACCATAATCTTGGCTGTACTCGTCATCGGTGTTTCCCGTCCAAAAATATGGAAATTAAAGCCTTCTTTTTCCCCAATCTCTTTTAATACTTCAAAAGCTTGTTTATCTCTCGGACCTCCCCGCCTAATAACAATCGGATATGTAGGCTTGGGGCTGATCTCTCTTAACCCCTCTACGAATCCTATTAAAGTTTCATAAATATCTGTAAAATTGGCTGTTCCACCCACAAACCAACAACCTTTAAGCCCAGGTTTGGAAAGAATAATCTTAGTTAACCTTTTTAGCTTCTCTCTGGGGGGATTACCAGAATGTTCTGTATAATTGGCAGGTTTTCCCCCGAAAGCTAGTAATGCATCCATATTAACTATTGATCCTCCCCCACCAGCTGCAATTACAGCAATATCTCCGTCTAACTCCCAGTAAACAGATCCTGCTGTGCCTCGATGATCTCCTTCGTCTATTTTTCTGGCTTCAATTTCCGCCTTAGTAGGAGCTCTGCCAAAAAGGTTTCTTTCTGGAAATTTAATCTCTCGTCTAAAATCTGCATCATCATCTAAAATTACTTTGGCATCCAAAGCCCAAACCTTGCCTTGGCTATCAACTACCAAGGGGTTTACCTCCACTAATTCACAGTCATATTTAGTAAATATTTGCCAAAGTTTTTTGGCAGTTTCAACTAACTCCTGTGGTACATCTTCCCCTTGATACCCTTCTAAAATATCCACCGGGTAACTTTTGGCACCTCTTTCTTCTATTCCTGTTCCACCACTTTCCGTAAAAGTTAAGATAGGTCCACGGGTTGAGGTATCATAAGAAAAGGATAGATAATATTCCCTCTCGATCTGCACCAGTTCCTCTGCTAAAACTTTTTCCACTTTTGCCCCATTAATCTCTTTCCCGAACAGCTTTTTAAGTTCATCCTTTAACAGCAGCTCGCTATCCACTTTGATTATTCCGCCACTTTTTAATCTATTTCCGGACAGTATCTGGGCTTTTAAAATTAAGGGTAAGCTTAAAGTAACTTTTTGATTATTTGAATCTAGAAGAAGGGATTGAGGAACGTTTACTCTGTATACTTTAAACAGTTCTTTTCCCTCAAATTCATAAAGTAGCATAGGATCAAGGAAAGTATATCATACTAGCTTATTGTCCAAAGTAGTTTGTGGTGATATTATTGCCTTTCATTCTTCATGTTTACTGTTATACCTTCATTTAAGCTAAAGTCTCCTATAAATAAATTACGGAAAAGTAATTAGTCCGCCTGAGCTTAAAACTTGGGCGGATTAATTTTAGTTATAAAAAGTAGCAGGGATGGGGATCGAACCCATGACCTTAGCGTTATGAATGCTACGCTCTAACCGACTGAGCTACCCTGCCACGAGCTCAAGTTTACCAAAAAAATAACCTCCATACAAATGGAGGTTAACGTGTTACGGGGGTGGGATGATGTTAGAAACTATCTCTTTTTGTAAACTTCATCATGAGTACCAATATCGAAAAATACTGCTTCATCGCCATTAAGATAATAAACCATTCTTATGTTTCCTTCTATAGAAATGCTCCAACGCGCTGATAAACTACCTTTTAATTTGTGAGTTTTTAAAGATGGATGCTTGGGATCTTCAGAGAAGAATTTAAGTTGCTTTTGAATCTTTTTAGATAATTTAGCATTTTTCTTAGTTATTTCCTTAATTTTTTTGAAGAGTTCAGGTTCTAAAGAAAATCTCATCCAAATTAGAGGTTTTTGAAGAATTCATCTATATTATCTACGCTTATTAATTTTCCCTCTTTCTGTGCTTTTAAAGCTCTTTTATATGCTTTTTCAGATCTTTCGGAAAGCTCAAATTCAGGGTATTGCATATCCTTAACATCATTCATAATTAGGTGTTTTACGTAAGCAGCAATAGGCATACCAAATTTATTGGCTTTGCTTTCAAGATATTCTTTGAGGGCAAGAGGAAGATTTAATTTGATTTGTGCTTGTTGTGTAACCATATGGACATATATTAGCACCAATTCTAGGACTTTTCAAGGACTAAAGTATTGTGCTGCGAGAGTTGGATCAGATTAGAAATTATTACTAGAAAGCGATTAATGAGAATGATTTATTTCAGTTTAGACGACTGCCTATCCAAAAATTCCTTGTAAAGAGTATGCAGCTCTTCTGCGAGTTTCTGATACTTCTCCTCAGAACCAGCATCGGATGCACCGAACCATTTTTTGAACTCTTCATAAATAACCCGCTTAATATCTTGAACTGATAAGTTTGGTGTAAGTCTTGGTAAAATGGTACCTACTTCTAGAGAATACTCATCAGTATTGGACTCGTAATTCACCCCGATAGGATCATATTTGAAAAAAGAGCGAGAGCCTGGTTACAGAGATCCCCATAAGCCACCTTAAGAGCTTTCTTCTCTACCAATATACGTTTTCTTGCTTCTTTGAGGTCTTTATCCTTCATGAATTTGATTATATCAAAGAGGTTTGATCCCAATCCCCATTTTGATATGGATAGAGTAAAGTCTGAGCTAAAATGTTTGGTTGCGGGGGTAGGAGTCGAACCTACTACTGCGAGATTATGAGCCTCGCGTGCAGCCGTTACACTTCCCCGCGGTTTGCTAGGCTATTTTAGCTTTGATTCGTATATAAGTCAAATAAGGTTTATTAAAAAAATACTTTCCACCAGCCTAGCCAGTTGGGTAATCTTTCTTCCATATTTTTCTTACTTTCCCCTAAAACCTGCCGTATCTTCTCATCCGGAATGATCACTACTGTCTCTCCTTTTTTACCTAAACCTAACTTATTTCTGGCTTGTTCTTCAATGAATTCTCTTGATTGAACCTTTTCCAGCTGCTTTTTTAGCTCTTTGTTTTTGGCCTCCAGCTGGTAAAGCTCTTCTACCGCTTTTGTTAACCTTTCTGAGGACTTGGTAGCATCCAGAAGCTGCATAATCAGATTGTAAAAAATAATACCTATAACAATTATTACGAGTAAAAAACCTATTTTTTTAGACATATTCCAGCTTGTAAGATTTATTATAATCTACTAAGAAATTAGTATGAAGTCCTCTGATCTACCTTGACAAAACTATCCTATAAACTTACAATATACGCTATGATCAGTTTAAAAGATGCACATCAACAGTTTATAGGCCATTTAAAAGGCCGATCCCGCGCGACTGCTACTATCATAGCCTACAGCAAGGACATTGATCAATTAGTCTCATATTTAAGCTCTTTGGGTAAGATTGAGCCTAAAGATGTTACTTTAGAGGATCTTAAATCATTTATGGAGAAGTTATCCAAGGAAAATTACACTCCAAAATCTATTTCCCGAAAAACAAATTCCACTAAAACCTTTTTTAAATTCTTAAAATCTTCTGGTCTTTCTTCAGATGATCCAGCTTCAGACTTGGAACACCCCAAATTTGAAAATAAACCTCCTAGGATTCTATCAAGGCTCGAGTATCGAGCTTTAAGAGATGCTGCCAGGGCTGATGTCAGAATGCTGGCCGTGATTGAGCTTTTATTACAAACCGGTATTAGGATTGGGGAGTTGTCAAAACTCAGATTAGAAGATTTAAATTTTGAAGAATCTGCCACCCTCCATGTCCCCCCATTTGAAGGCACTAATGAAAGAATCATTCCCCTAAATAGACCCGCTGCTGAATCAATTCAAAAATATATAGAAATCAGGCCTAAAACTCAATCCCACGCCCTTTTTGTGACTAAAACCGGAAAACCTTTACTTATAAGAAATATCAGGACTGCCATAGACAGATACTTTAAGATAGCAGGTATCAAGGGAGCTAAAGTAAATGATTTGCGCCATACTTGGGTAGCTCACCAGCTTCAATCAGGCACCTCACTTTTAGTAGTTTCCAAACTGGCAGGACATAAACGGCTTTCCACTACTGAAAGATATCTCCAGTTCCTTCAAGGCCAATCAGGTGAAGGAAAGGTAAAACTGGAGGAATTGTAATAGGGCTGAACGGCTCCAAATTACACCTTTAAAAGCTTTTTACCTGAGAATCTCTAAATGTGGGCGGACTAGGATTTGAACCTAGGACCAATTGGATATAAGCCAATCGCTCTACCGCTGAGCTACCCGCCCAACTAAAACTGGTTAATTGTACCAAAATAAATCATTCTTTACACCATAATGATCAGAGATAGCTTTTATAGACATAACAACCTCTTCACTTAATCCAACACTACCAGCATACAGTCTACATATTTCATACCCATAGCTTTTATAAGTTAACCCCTCCCTATTGGTCTTTTTGATATATGGCTTGCGAAACTGATCCCTTGGAATATCTAATATGATAGACCAGAATTTAATAGCCTCTTCAACGTTTATATCCTTATAAAGGTGCAAGTTTATTTTAATTTAGGGTACGGTTATAGTTTGGCTCTTATGTTAATCTCTGCTTCCACTTGAGTAACATCTCTACCGTATTTTAATCTGGATAACTCTTTTATAGCCTCCGCCACCTGGGGATTTTTTAACTTATTAATCTTATCAAAATCAGGCCTGGTATTAATAGAAAATGGCGCTACCGGTTCCCCGTTAACAATTGTTTTAATATAGGCATTAAAGATCTCCACATTAACTAGATCTCTTTCGGAAAAAATGGGCGAAAATTCATGTTGTAAATAGTTGGCATCAGTTACTCCCACCCTAAAAGCAATTAAGGTACCGACATTTCCAAAAACAGCATTTTTTAACTCCTCTCCGATTTGGCCAATAAACTGATTGGCCACAGTTAAATTCAGACGGTATTTTCTAGCCTCAGATAAAATTTCCGCAAAAGTTTCGGTGGCAAAATTCTGAAACTCATCAACATACAGATAAAAATCTCGACGCTGCTCCATGGAGGTGCTGGCTCTGGACATAGCAGCCTGTAAAAGTTTTGGCACTAAAATTAACCCTAAAAAGTTTGAATTTTCCTCCCCCATTTTTCCCTTTGATAAATTCATAATTAAGATCTTGCCGCTATCCATTACATCTCTTAAATCAAATGAGGAATAAGATTGACCGATAATATTTCTCATCATTTTATTAGTAACAAACCTACCGAATTTGGAAACTGTGTAATCCAAAACTTCTGATTTATGAAAGTCTGAAGTTTGGGCGATTTGATCTGTCCAGTAACGCCTGACAACCGCATCCTGAACAAGGGGTAATAGCTCCCTGACAAATTCAGGATCAGTCATAATCCTCATAACCTCCACAAAGGTACTGCCTGGTTTAGACATGACAGTTAACATGGCATTTCTGACCCCATGCTCAAAACGGGGTCCGATAATACCAGTTTTATTTGGATCAAATAGCTTATACATCAACCCTATAATAGAGGCTGTAACAAAGTGTTTTTCCTGCTCACTTTTGGCTTCCAACATATTTAACCCAAAAGGTCTATCCATGTCCGAGGGATCAAAATAGATAACATCCTCTGCTCTCTCTGGTGGGATCAGCTGTAATAAATCCTCAGCTGCATCACCGTGGGGATCAATAAAACAAATACCTTTCCCGGAATAAATGTCTTGCAACATCATGGCCAAAAGCAGCTGAGTTTTTCCCATACCGGTTCGTCCTACAATATACATATGCCTTCTACGGTCTTCTTCGCCGATAAAGATCGGTCTGGTGACTCCCCTAAAAATAGACTTGCCAACATACATTCCGGAAGATGGAATCTTTTCCGGAGCTGGAGCTTTTTTAGCATCTAACCAGGAAATATGAGGAGTTTCTATGGATTTATTAGGTAAATGATAGATGGTTGATAACTCCTCTGGGGTAAGAATAGAGGGTTTATCAAATCTAGGTTGATAACGGTAAATAAAATCTGTCATAAATCCTTTTTCAGAGGGGACATTTCCCCCGGTAAAACCATTATAAGAACCGTTAAACTGTTCAAAGGCACTTTTTAAATTACTGAGATGAGCTTTGGCACTCTCTTTGGAAGTAGCTGAGGTTACCAATCTGACGGTAGTATAAAAGCCCTGTTTAGTGACCTTGTTCTCCACTGCTTCCAACTGTTTTGCATCTGGGGGAGGTTTGGGACTGTCGGGCTTGCCAGGATCTTTTTCTTTCTTTAACCAATCTTTTCCTTTATCTTTCCAATTACTATCAGCAGGAGAAATAATTACTTGAACTGCCCCTCCTTCATTGGGTTGCATTTTACCTAAGGCTGAGGTTATCGATGACAAGGGATCTGTAGGCAAATCTTTATATGTTTTGACCGGGAGATAATCAGAGCTTTTTAACTTAAGAGAAGCATATGCTGTTGATCCGTTCTCGGTGAAAATATTATATTCAGGCACTTCCCTGATTTCGGCATCAGGATAAGCGGCATTAAGTTGTTTTTCTACCAGATCCTGAATTGATTTGTGACAGGAGATAAAAAATCTAATTGACTCATGCAGTGCGACTATCTCAAAAGAAAGATGGGGTTGGTATTTAAAAGCCTCTAAAACTCCTCCTGATTTTCGTAAAGAGGCCAGGGTGGCAAACATCTGCTCTGCAGCATCAATTTTAATCTCATTTCCTCTAGGAGCTTTTATTTGTAATAGTACAAACTGCAAGGAAGTTTTTTCTCTCTCTTTAAACTTTATCCAACCTATAATGTATTTTTTAAGATAAAAGGCCAGTCCCAACAACGCCATACCAAGCGCTACGATTCCCAAAATCGCCATTATTAAACTTAGAAAATCTGGTCCTAATCCTGTTGAGGTAGTCCCTGTAATAGGTTGAACTACTTGTGGTGTAACTTCCATTAAACCTCCAAACCTTCACCGGAATTAACGGACTGTCTATTAGCTGCTTGTTCTTGTTTTGCCATAGCCTGAACTAAAGGAGTTTCTGGATTTCCGGTCCTAGCATATAAACTCTCACCGTTTACAGGATTTCTTATACCCTTAAGAAAATGCCACAAATCTCTTAAAAAGACTGGCCACCAATGGCTTCTTTGCTTTAACTCTTCAACCTTGCTGGAAGGGATTGTTGTAGGTGCAGTTAAATCAGGAGCAGGTATTGATGCCCCAGGCGCAATCTGATGTACTTCAGCTGGATGACCAGCTGCTTTTAAACTAGCTGCAGCTTGCTGGTGTAGATTTTTCTCATCTTGTTCAGGTGTATTAACCCTTATTAGTGTTTCAGGAGAAGCGGTAAAGGCTTCGGTATTGGGTCTTCGCTCTAAAGTAGCAGTATCAGTCATGCGATCATTATCTCACAACCTGCAAAAGAATTTAAACCTTTTTTGTAAACCGCCTTTAATTTAAAATACGAAGCTATGAACTTAAAGATCAAAAAGGTGACGGAGATCAAGCCTAATCGCTTTAGCTTAATATTGGAAAAACCGCAAGATTTCTCCTTTTATCCAGGCCAATACTTGGATGTAACCTTACCAATTCAAGATCTAGATAAAAGAGGAGGGGTAAGGGGCTTTACTATTGCCTCCTCCCCTACTGAACCCTTTTTACAAATAACTTCCAAAAACGGAATCAGTGACTTTAAAAAATATATGCAAAGATTAAAGTCAGATGATCAAATTTCAGTCACTCATCCCGCCGGAACTTTTATCTTAGATGAAACAGAAGAAGCTATCTTTATTGCAGGTGGTATTGGTATTACTCCCTTTAGAAGTATGATCAAATATGCTGTTGATAATAATTTAAATCTTCAAATTACCTTAATTTATTCCAATTCAGATGAAAATTTCTTATTTAAAAAAGAGTTGGACAAATGGCAAGGTAAATTGGCTAGTTTTAAAATTATTTACCACAACTCATCTGAAAGTGGTCGACTGAATAAGGATATTATTTTACCCATTCTCAAACTTCTATCTTCAAATTCCATTTTCTACATAGCTGGATCGCATTCTTTTGTAAACACTTTAGAACAGATCCTTTTAGATTTAGAGGTAGATCCAATCACTATCCGCTATGACCGTTTTGACGGCTATTAAATAGTCGTTGCGACCTTCCCAATAACTTTTTCTTTGTCTATCCAGCCTAAAGTCCTGGAATCAGTAGAATAAACTTCATTATCCCCTATCACAAAAACACTTTTAGCTTTAATCCCTTTAAGCCTTTTGATAATATCCCGACTGCCAATATTTACCACCACCACATCTCCTACTTCTAATTTTTTAAACCAATTAAAAGTAATGACTAGCTGTCCTGGTTTCAATTCAGGCAACATACTATCACCAAAAACTGTAAATTTAGATAAAGGAAATTTCACTTATGGGAAACTATTTCACCCTCTGTGGGATAGCCGGAAGGAATTCTGACAGGCACAAGTCCCTTTGATTTCCAAAAAATTTCTGCAAATTCCTGGACTGCTGATAAAAGATCCTGAGCTGCTTGTTCATTCACCTCTTGTTTAGTTTTGGAGGCCAGTTTTAAAATCTTCCACACTTTATCATGGAGATTTGGAACATCTTTAATATTTTCCTCTTTAAAGTAGTCTCCCCAAATCACAACAACTTCATGCTTGACTGTTTGTGCGTGCTCCTCTTTAACTTTTGTCAGTCTGGTGATTTTATGCGTATCCCCTTCTGCATCTTTTAACAGTTTTGTCATCCGCAACACCGTATGTGCAGCAATTTGGGCCATGTATGGATCATAAATCCCACAAGGAATATCGCAATGAGCATAAACCGGTTTACTAGGTAATAGTTTGGATAGAAAAAGAAGTAGACCTTTCATCTTTTTTAATTATATCTCAGATTTATCAGGTGTCTGTAAGAATATTAACCGTTTACCTCTTTATCTGTTGGAAGTTTTAGATGCTCTAAATATTCTTCTACCTCCAATGCTGCTTTACAGCCTGCTCCGGCTGCTGTAACTGCTTGGCGATATCTGTGGTCTGCCACATCACCACCAATAAACACCCCTTCAACAGAAGAAAATATCTCATCTTTTACCACAATATAACCTTTATCATCTAACTCAAGCTGCCCCTTTAAAAATCCAGTGTTAGGCTTATGACCAATAGCAACAAATACCCCATCTATTTTAACCTCTTTAATCTCTCCTGTTTTTATATTTTTTAGCTTGACACCGGTGACCTTATCCTCCCCTAAAACCTCCTCTATCACTGAATCAAAAATAAATTCCACATTGTTTTTTGACTTAACTAACTCTTGTAAGGCTGCCTGAGCCCGTAACTCTCCTCGACGATGAACAACAGTTACTTTATTAACTACCTTCGAAAGATGCTGACTCTCTCGCATGGCAGTATCCCCTCCTCCTACTACAATCACATCTTTACCTTTAAAAAATAGTCCGTCACAAACTGCACAGGCAGAAACCCCCTTACCTCTTAACTTTTGCTCTGAAGGGAGGTTAAGCCACATAGCGGAGGCGCCTGTGGCCACAATAACAGTCTCTGTTTTAATCTCCTGAGTTTCTGTTTTAATGGTGAGTGGTTTTTCCTTGAAATTTACAGATATGACATCCTCGCTGATAAATCGAGTATCAAATCTCTCAGCCTGCTTTCTCATCCGATCCATCAACTCTGGCCCCTGAATCCCTTCTGGAAAAGCTGGAAAATCATCTACATCTGTGGTCAGCATTAATTGTCCTCCGGCTTCTCTACCAGCAATAACCAAAGGGTTTAAATTACCTCTGGCTGCATAAATCGCAGCTGTTAAACCAGCTGGACCAGAACCAATTATTACCAATTTTTCAGTTTTATCCATGAAAAAGTATTCAGAATATGCATCTACTATAGATTACCAATCCCTACCTCCTATCTTGTTGTTGCTCCTGATGTAGCAGCTTTTGGTGTTGCAGAAGGTGTGGCTGTTGCAGATGGGGTAGCTTGCACTTCAGGGGTAGCTGAAGGTGCGGGCGTAACTTCCACCTGACTCTCCTCCAATTGTGGAGTGACCGGAGGCTGAAATCTCCCTCTCAACCAAACCAAATACCCTGCTATTACAACTAAAACCAAAATTATAACTACAATTGTAACGTTTCTTGTCACAGACCTACACCTCCTCCCGGCAGAAAGATATGGTTATCTTACACAAATCAAATCACCCTTTCAATATGTCTCTTGGAAAGAATTAGTGATACAGCTAAAAATCCGAAGGAGATCCCTAACATCCCTCCTCCTACAACATCAGATAACCAGTGTTCTCCTAACGAGACCCTGGTTAAAGCCATTAGAATAGCAAAACCTAGCAATACAGCCAAACTAATCAGCTTTATAAAAGTATTGACTGATGAAAAAAATATTAATAAGCCAAAGGTGGTAATTAAAAAAAAGGTTCTGGTCACATGTCCTGAAGGATAGGAAAAGTTGGTATGAATATAAAAACTGGGTAAATGTGTCTCGATTACGGACCGGTGCATAAAAACCGGAGTGCCTGGATGATATAAAACCAACTTGCCAAAGATTTCAATGATGGTGGCCGGCACTATCATTAACCAACCAATAATGGCCCAAAACCTGAGTTTTAAAAAAGCTAAAAGAATCATAACAAAAGTAATGGAGATGGTAACCTCAGCACTCCCCAATAGGGAAAATATAGAAAATTCATTGTCATATCTAGTGGGAATTCTATCTTGCAGTTTAACAGTGGTATCAAAATCCCACTGCGTCCACATCTCTTTGGCCACAGTGTAGGAGGTGAAGGTAAAAATTAGCAAAGTAACCAGAAAAACAAAAAAGAAAGCTAGTCTTAATTTCATGAGGTAGTAACTATTCTAACAGAACTATCACCTATTCCACTATAACTATACCCCTTAAAGAAGTATTTCGATGATCGTGATACCTGTAACTTTTCTGTCCAGAGTCTAGTAAATTCTCCATTAACAAATTACAATAAATCTTCAATTGTTTATGGACTATACTCACGCTGTTATCTTATCCATAGTTGAAGGACTAACTGAGTTTTTACCTATCTCCTCTACCGGACACCTTGTATTAACTTCTAAGATTTTACAACTTTCCCAAACGGAATTTCTAAAAAGTTTTGAGATCTTTATCCAGATTGGAGCCATTTTGGCGATAGTGGTAATTTATGCCAAGACTTTAATTCATAACTTTAAGGTTTGGAAACTAATTTTAACTGCCTTTTTCCCCACAGCCATCTTAGGATTAGTGTTTTATAAAGTTATCAAAGAGTTAATTTTAGGAAATATTGCCGTTACTTTATGGGCTCTTTTTATAGGTGGGGCATTAATCATTCTTTTTGAGCGTTTCTATAAAGAGCAAGATCATCATTTAGAGAAAGTGGAAAACTTAAGCTTTAAAAATGCTTTTTTAATAGGGGTTTTTCAATCCTTTGCTATGATTCCAGGTGTTTCCCGAGCAGCAGCCACAATATTAGGAGGTCTTTTGGTAGGATTAAAAAGAAAGCCTGCCGCCGAGTTCTCCTTTTTACTGGCACTTCCTACCATGATAGCTGCCACATCTTTGGATTTAATAAAGGGAGGGCTTACTTTTTCTTTCCAGGAGATCTCTTTACTGCTTGTAGGAACGCTAGGAAGCTTTATTACTGCCTTTATTTCAGTAAAACTATTCATTAATTTTCTAGACAGACATAACTTCGTAGTCTTTGGAATATATCGAATGATATTGGCTTTGCTTTTCTATTTAATTTTTTTTAATTAACTCTTTTTTAAGACAGGTAAGCCGGTTTTCTGCACTTCCATCGCCTCATATCCATTAGGCAAATCAATAGCGTTCGGTCCCTGTTCACGGCTAAAAAAATAAATTGTTTGTTTTTTCCCACTTCCCCGTAAGATTACATCTTTGCTATGCAAGTAATAAGTCTGTCCTCTAGAATTTTTGAATTCGTAAGCCAATTATTTTTCACCTCCTTTAAGCTCTGTTTAAAACCCTTCCCATAAAAAGTAATATTAGTGATCCGGCAATAGCGATGAAAAATGATTGGAGGTTAAAACCTGTAACTGTCACACCAAATAATATATTTCCTAAAAATCCTCCTAAAAGCGATCCGGCAATTCCTAACAAGATGGCTCCCAATATCCCGCCTTTAGCAGGAGAAGGATCAAGTAAATTAGCTGTCACGCCGGCTATTAATCCAAAAACAATCCAAACTAAGATATTCACTTTAAAATTCATAATAGTAGGTTCCAATAAGAGAACAACAAATTTTTTGTAAGAATCAGGCAAGAGAAGTCCTGCTTTTCTCTCCTTTATAGTAAGAAAGATGTAAGAAGTGGCCAAAAAGTATTGTATATTCTTACCTGCCATTGATATAATCGGCTCCGTTATGGCTAAATCCATTTTAATTGTCGAAGACGACACCGGATTACAAAAGTATTTAAAAGAACTTCTACTGGACAATGGATTTGTGGCTCAGATCGCCCCTGATGGGGTCACAGCCTTAAATGCTATTGCTAAACTTACACCGGATCTGGTAATCCTAGATCTAGGATTACCTAATATGAGCGGTGAGGCTGTTTGTCTAGAGTTAAAAAAGAAGTATCCTCAAGTACCAGTTATTATTCTCACTGCCAAAGACAGCGTCTCAGATATTGTCCAGGGGCTTAATATGGGAGCAGATGATTATATGACCAAGCCCTTTGTATCAGATGAGTTACTGGCCAGAATTAAAGCCAGACTGAGAACAGGTGGTATGGATGATACCAAGCTAAAAATTGATAATCTGGAACTTGATAATAATACCCTTGAAGTTAAAAGAGAGGGTAGGAATATCCAGTTAACACCCCAAGAGTTTAAACTACTTCAGTATTTAATGAACAATAAGGGCAGAATTTTAACTCGGGAGATGATTTTAAACAGGGTTTGGCTTTATTCCCAAGATATTGAAACCCGGGTGGTAGATGTTTATATGGGATATTTACGAAAAAAGGTTGATGAAGGTTGGGACAAAAAACTTCTCCATTCTGTTCGAGGCTTTGGTTACATGATTAAAGAATAGGCCTAATTTATCCCTATAGTATAAATTCTCAAACAAATATGGTAACATCCGAGAGTCTATGGTATCCCCCGAGAACAAATCTAAAAGAGGTTATACAAAACATCCTCACCGACCAGCTCATATATTAATTGTGGATGATGACACCCCTGTCCGTAATATAATCCGTGAAAGCTTAAGAGGAGAGGGATATAAAACAACTGAGGCTACAACTGGTTCACAGGCGTTAGAATTAATTCAAGGTCCGACGAGAAGAGGCCGTGGTAGATTTGATTTGGTAATGTTGGATGTTAGGCTGCCCGATATGGATGGGTTAGATGTTTTTGCCCGAGTGAGGAAAGACTATCCCCATCTTCCAGTTGTAATCATGACCGCCCATCCTAAAGATGACTTGGCAATTGAGCTGAGAAGCCAAGGTGCTCTTCGCTATCTTCCTAAACCATTTGATCTAGAAGAGATGGAAAGATTAATCCGAAGGGAGCTGTTCCCTCCTAATGCAGCAGAAGCAATAACCAGACTACGAGATGAGTATAGATTACATCCTCCTCGCTACGGTTTGGTAGGCAATAGTCCGGCGATGCAGGATGTCTATGAACAGATTGGTCTCCTGGCCAGAAATAAATCATCCGACCGGGTTTTGATTACTGGAGAAACTGGAACTGGTAAAACTAAGGTTGCTCACACCTTACATCGAACCTCTCTTCGAGCAACAGGCCCATTTGAAGAAGTGAACTGTGCCAATCTTCCGGAAACTGCCTTAGAGAGCGAGCTATTTGGACATGTTAAAGGCTCCTATACTGGGGGTTCTTATGAAAGGGAGGGACGTTTTACATTAGCTCACAGAGGAACACTCTTCCTAGATGAAATAGGTAATATGAGTCGAAAAACTCAGGAAGGAGTTTTGGGAGTTATTAATAATGGTGTTTTTAGAAAATTCGGAGGGGAAGAAGATATTAAAGTAGATGTAAGAATAATCTCTGCTACTAATGAGAACTTGGAAGAAAAAATAGCAGCTGGAAGGTTTAGAAGTGATTTATATCATCGGTTAACAGTTATCGAGATAGATCTACCTCCTCTTCGGGAAAGAAAAGATGATATTCCTAGTATTGTGGCTTATATTTTGAGCCGCCGCAGAGACGAAACAGCTGAAATAAGTCAAAAGGCTCTAGAGAAGCTTTTGCGGTACGACTGGCCAGGTAATATCAGAGAGCTAGAAAATGTAATAGAACGGGCAATAGCTCTATCCGCTGATCAGATCATTGATGAAGGTGATATTCGACTTAAAACAGAGCATCTCTTAGTATCTCCTGAACAGGCTGCCAGAGAGAGCAGACCATTTACCGAAACAATAAATCAAGTTTATGCTGATTATGAAGCCAGAATGATTAGAGCAGCCTTAGAGTTGGAAAAAGGTAATCTTATTCAGACAGCGGCACGTCTCCATATGGATCAGGAAGAATTAGAGATTCTAATGAGAGATCTTGAAATCAAGTACTCTTTTTAAACTTCTAAAAGTTCAGGATAACGTCTAACTACGGCGTTATTTAGGAGGTAATCCAAATCATAAGTCTTTCTACCACCAAACCATCTATTATTAAGGATCTCCACCTGGTCTGAAGGAAGGGCTAATCTCTTAATAATAAACATAAAATAATCCAGATCAGTTGGTGAAGGAATTTCTCCCTTTTCGTATAAAGTAGCTATTGTTTTATCTACTGCCAAATCGTTTCTGACAACTGCCTCCCTAGGAGCCATTGATTTTCTTAGAATCGCTACTAGTTGGCGCTGTTCCCTTTCTGGCAGATCTTTAGCCTCCACCTCTTCAATTTGTCCATTAACAAACCTGGTTACCACTACCTTAGTTGCACCACCAAAAACAGCAGCCAAATCCGGATTATCACTATTGACCTGAATCCTGAAATTGACTACATCCGGGTCTTGCTCCACTCTTTCATCTCTGATACCTAAGAATCTTCTGACAAAAGGACGGGTTATAGAATCTAGGGCAAAGTTATAGCCGGTGCTGTTCCCTAAATCAAACTCTCCTTCTATTTCAACCGGAACTGTATCAGTAACAGGAAAGCTAATCGGAGCCGATTCTTCGGCTTGAATGACAATTGCCAATTTATTTTTGATTAAATATCCCCTTAACTCGTCGTCGCTTGATATGCCTTTTGGTAAAACCTCCGAAGCTATATTCCTTTGTAGGCCTGATATGGCCATAGTGTGCTCCCTAGTATACGTTCCGGGGTGAAAATGAGGAGGGACAAGTCCAACTTTCTCTAATTTGGCTGCTTCGGCGCAATGAGCAAAGGGAACATTTTGTATGAGAATATTCACCCCATTATCCCCTGCCCAGGAATTAAGAAACTGGTCAGATTTAAAAAGCCGGTTAAACCCCATAAATAATCCCCCTTTTCCCATTTGCGAACGGGCACTTACGGAATTGATCACCAAACGATCGTTCATCAATTGAGCTCTCTCGCTGATATATATCTGCTCTATACTTCTATCGCCCTGGTCTGAAAACACCTTCATATGCTCAAACACCTCTATCCCTCCAACCATTTGCAGAGGAGTCAATTCCCATCCTAAATATTGTTCCTGGCTTAATTCATGTGTCATATTCTTATTTGAGGAAATTTCACTTCAACTCTCGTCCCCTTCTTTGGTTTGGAGTAAATATTTACTGAACCGTGATGTCTAGCTGCTATGTTTTTAACTAAGAAGAGTCCCATTCCTAGCCCTTCTTTATCATGTCCTTTCCCTCTTCGGTAACTCTCAAATATAGTCACTTTATCTTCTTTACTAATTCCAATCCCTTGATCTTTAACTTCTATTAGTAAACTGGAATCTTTGTTGCTTAAAGTAAGCACTACACTGGTATGGGAGGATGAAAACTTAAAAGCATTATCCAAAAGATTAGTAAATAACTGAATAATTTTGTCATGATCTCCTATAACAATATCTGATTTATTTTTCAATTTATCTTCTATAATAAGCTCTCTCTCCGGATGGGTAAATTTGAAATTATTTTTTACTCTTTCCAATATTTCTCGCAAACTGCATTCTTTAAGGATATACTTAAGTTGCCCCGTTTTTATTCTGTTAATTTCTAATAGTTCCTGAACCAGATTATTGAGCCTGACACTCTCCCAATATAACTGCTCTATCCAGCGTGATTCCGAAGTATTTGCTCGAGAGAATCTACCTCTGAGAAGTTGAATATAGCCGCTAACCGATGTTAACGGGGTACGCAGCTCATGAGCAGCCATAGAAATGAACATATCACGAGTTTCTAAAGCTTTTATGACCTCATGATAAAGTTGAGCTTTTCTTATCGCCAGACTGGCCATGGATCCAAATAAAACTAAGATCTTTAATCTTTTATTGTCAAAATATTCTCTATTTTTTTTATTAACTACCAGCACCCCTATTGATTTATTTTGATAAGAAAGTGGAATAAACACAGCAGATTTGATGCTCAATTTTCTGAGTTCAGGATGAGCCTTACCTATATCTGTTATATCAGCAACTATTGGCAACTGAGTAGTAAATGCTTTATATACATTCGCCTTTTTTCTTGGCTTAATATTATAAAAGGCCGGGAAGGTAGCATAAACAACCTTAAATTCGCCATCAACCTCCAGATGGATAATGCCGTTATCTGCTCCTACCAACTTAACCGCTTCATCTACAATAGTGGAGTAAGTTTCCTCAAGGGTAGAAGGAATTAATAGCTTTAATCCTGCTTTATATATTCTTTCAAGTATATTATCCATAATCTGTGCTATCTTACCAAAAAGCATTTTTTTATCAAGCTAAAAATAGTCTTTTAGGCTCAATTCTTACTTTTTTATTACATACTATTTAGAAATTTATCCAATATTAGCCGACAGGAGGCTAAGTGTCCCGATGATAAGCTATTTAAGTTTTGGTCCGTATTAATATTTGAGGGCATATGGAATTTCTCATCCAAATCTTACTTTCTCTTGACCTGATTATTATCCCCTATTTTTACAATGTGTTAAGTAAATTACTTATGTTATCTCTTGAAGCAAACAATAAAATATTTAACTTTTTTCGTTTAAGCAACTTAACCCTATTTAAGAAACGGGAGATCGTTCTTTATCCTGAACAAAAAACCAGCCTAGTCTTTTATATAAAAAGTGGCTTTGCCCGAGCTTACAGAATTTCTGAGGATGGAGATGAACTGACTTTAACTATCCTAAAACCAGGAGATATTTTTCCTTTGACAATTGGTTTGGAAGAGTTTAATTATAACAATTACTACATTGAAGCTATTACTCCACTTGAGATATTAAGTGTTAGAAAGGATCAATTTCTAAACTTTGCCAAAAGTAAACCAGAGATTTTTTATGAATTAATGACAAAAACCTTAGTCGAGTTTAATAACTTACTGGTCCGGATGGAAAATCTGGTAATCGGCAAAGCATATGCAAAAGTTGTTTCAACTTTAGTCACCTGTGCCCAGAGCTTTGGTCAGAAACAAGGGGAAAATATTATTTTAAACCTGCCCTTAACTCATAAAGATATTGCCAATTTAGCAGGTATTACCAGAGAGACTACCTGTCTGGAGATAAGAAAATTATCTAAAAAAGGATTGATTAGGAAGAATGGAAAGCTGTTTATAGTTACTGATCTGAAAAAACTGGAAAAAGAAGCGTTTGAACCCCTCTTAAATTATTGATTTTTTTAAGAAAGGATGGGTCATGCGACCCATCCTTTTGTTTTCCTTATACACCTCTTAGTGCCCTGCCAATAAATAACAACAATAAAGCCCCGAGGGTGGCTACAATAACAGAGCTAAAATCAAACCCGGTTACCCCTACACCAAAGATTAAACTTCCCAAATATCCTCCAATCAAAGCACCTAAGATACCAAGTACCATTGAACCTAAGATGCCTCCCCTAGAAGGTCTGGGATCAACTAAATTGGCAATGGAACCTGCAATAATTCCTAGTAATATCCAAGCTAAAACATTCATGCTTCTTTCTCACCTCCCTTCGTAAATAAATTTTTAGTAGATTAAACTTGATGATAGAAAAAGCTGTTAAGAAGATAAAAAGATAACTGTAAGAAGATCGGAAGAATGATTTAGGTAGGTATTAAGAGAGATTTTTTAGGTTAGTTTGTTTTTTATTAGATTTACGATCTTTGAGGTGGAAAATTCTGGTAAAAAGGGAGCTTTCTGTAAAGATGCACTTACTTTTTTTGCTTGCCTTATTTTGTGCTGAATAAAGGAATCATTTTGAGTAGTAACTATGACATCAGGAGAAATTTTCATAACTAAATCATCATAATCTTGATCTTCCATCTTTTTTGGGAGTAGAACTACTACATCTACCATATTTAAAAAAGATAAGACTTGAGCTCTTTGTTTTTGATCAAAGATTGGTCTTGTATCTCCTTTTCTTTTTTTGATATTTAAATCATTTTCCAGTAAAACAAAAAGGTAATCCGTTTGAGCTTTAGCATAATTTAATAAATGTAGATGTCCGGGATGCAAAATATCGAAACAGCCACCACATAAAGATATACTCTTATTTTCTCTCTTAATTTTAGAGACTATATTTTTGATGTTTTTTGGTGAAACTATCTTTCCCATTGATACGGATTATATCTTTTTTGCCAAGAATTTTGGGAATTATTTTAAAACAGGAAGTTAATTTGCCAGTTTACTGTCAATAACTTGTTTTAACTTATCATAACCTGGGACTCCAACCACTTTTTCCCCATCTATAAAAAAGGTTGGTGTGGCATTCACTCCCAAAGATATCCCGTCTCCCTTATCTCGGTTAATTTTGCTTTCATATTTATTGCTTTGCACATCCTGTCTAAATTTTTCTACATCCAAAGATAAATTCTGGGCGTATTTAACAAAGATATCAAGTGGATTGGTCGATGCTTCCCAGTCCAGTTGATTTTCATAAACCACATCCATCATTTCAAAAAACTTCCCCTGCTCCCCTGCTGCCTCAACAGCCTCTCCTGCAATTAAAGCGTTCTTGTGGGAAGGAAGAGGAAAATGACGGTAGATATAATTTATCCTACCCTTATATTCATTTGTTAGTTGATTGACTAAAGGGTAAGCTGCCCGACAAGCTGGACACTGAAAATCAGCAAATTCTACGAAGTCTATTGTCGCTGAGTCTGAAGCCAGTTTATAGCTATCTTCTCTAACTAAAAGTTCTGATCTTACTGCCTGCTTATTGGATGTAGATGGATTTGGTCCGCTTAAAAAAAGGATTGCGCCTCCAATCAAAAGAAGAGTTGCTATTCCTATACCAATTAAAATTTTTACTTCCTGTGTCATTTGTCTGCTTTCTTTAACTTAATCCACATACAAAAGGTAATAACAGCAAAAGCCATTAAAGACAAGAATGGGATAGTTATAAATCCAAACCATTCCAGGTCAATATTATTACAAGGCACTCCTAAACCACAAGGAGCTACATTTTCTGGAACAATACCTTTTTGCAGCAGGTAATGATAGGCTGCAAAAAACATACCCGTGATAGATAAGGGCATAACATAAAAGGGTAAATTCTTATCTTTTTTCAGGATACCTACAGCAATAATAAATACTAAAGGATACATAAAAATTCTCTGGTACCAGCAAAAAAGACAAGGAATTAGTCCAATAAACTCGCTAAAAAATAAGCTTCCTATCGTTGCTACCAAGGCTTGAGCCCAGGCAATATAATAGACGTTTTTATATAAAACTTGAAGCATAAAACTGCTTGAGTATAATACATTGTTTGCCTAATTGACAATTGAGTATTCTGGTTCTAAGCTTTAATTAATAACCCCGAACTGAACCTATTTACGATGTTCAAGGAATCGGGGATATTTTGTCTTTTAATTCATATGAGATTTCACATCTCTAAATATCTAACATCCCCCCTGTCTGAAAGCTTATCTTCTATTAGATCTCAAATAGAGACATTACGTGTTCCTGCTGCCACTTATGCAGAAATAGATATACAAGATAAGCAGTTATTAATGGCTGAGATTGGTGGGGAAAAGATTAAGCATCATAAAAAAGTTGTGAACGGTGAGGGTCTTGATGCCACAGTTTATTCTACCCTCAAAAGGCCTTTTCATCATCGGCCTCTAAAATTTGTGGCCGTTGGACTAAGAAATAAAGATGGGGTGATTAACGGTTTGGCTTCTAAGCTTTGGCTAGATAAGGATGTGGTGCCATTTGTATGGGACTCAGAATCTAAAAAAGATGCTTCCGCAGAAGAGTTAGCCCGGGAGGTCGCATCAAATTTTGACCAAAATAATATTATTTATCCGGTTGTTAGTAAAGAAAACGAGGTAATAGTGAGGGACTTGGTTAGTTTAGAAGATTATGAAAAGATATCCCGTCCAGATGATATCGCCTTATTAAAACATCTTTCTCAAAAGTTTAGCGGTAAAAAGCTGACCTTTATCAATGCTACACCTCAGGGAGGGGGGGTTGCTTTGATGAGACATGCTCTAATCAGACTGTTTAAGCTGTTAGGGGTTGATGTGCACTGGTATGTTTTAGAAGCCAGAAAAGAAGTTTTCGATATTACTAAAACCAAATTCCATAATGTCTTACAAAATGTGGTTACACCAGATATTAAACTGACAGAGAATGAAAAAAGCTTATACACATCCTGGATCAAAGAAAATGCCGAAATGTTTGAAAAAGTTTTTAAACAATCTGATGTGGTGGTAATTGATGATCCTCAACCCTCAGGACTTATCCCCTACATTAAAAAGATCAATCCTAAGGCTAAAATCATCTACCGTTCACACATTCAAATAGAAGCTCATCTAGCAAATCAAAAAGATACTTCTCAATATATTACCTGGCAATTTATCTGGAACAACATCAAATCCACGGATTTATTTGTTTCTCACCCTATAAAACAATTTATCCCGCAAGATGTCCCCAATGAAAAAGTAGTTTTAATGCCGGCAGTTACTGATCCTCTAGATGGCCTTAATAAGACTCTAACAGATGATCAGCTAAACTACTATATTAAGCTTTTTGATAAGTTCTTATTGGAAGAAGAACAAACACCACTGGATAATAAAAGGCCCTATATTATACAAATTGCCAGATTTGATCCCTCTAAAGGCATTCCCGATGTTATCGAATCCTACAGAGAATTGGTGGAGAAATTGAAAAAGTATAAAGAAACGATCCCTCAGCTTATTATTACCGGCAATGGATCTATTGATGATCCTGACAGAACCCCAATTTATAACATGACTATGGAACTTATTAATTCAGAAAAATATAGGCATCTAAAAAATGATATTAAAGTAGCCCGGCTTCCCCATATTGATCAGCTTTTAAATACTTTAATTAGAAAATCCCTGATTGTTTTACAGCTTTCTACCAAAGAGGGGTTTGAAATAAAGGTCAGCGAAGGACTGATGAAGGGAAAACCAGTTATTGCCTATAGAACAGGCGGAATCCCTCTTCAAATAAAAGACGGAGTAACCGGATATTTAATAGAAGCTGGCAATACCCAAGAAGTTGCAGAGAAAATATTTAATCTTTTAACTGATAAGGCTTTATATGAAAAAATAAGCAAACAGGCCGAAGAACAATATGATAAGGATGTTTTAACCGTGGGAAATGCTATCAACTGGTTATTTTTGAGTTTACAACTACTGGAAGATAACCATTTTCAAGGTCAGGGAAGATACGTCATGGATCTTGCCCGCCATTACTGGGAAAGCGTTAAAAAACAGGCCTCCAACCCTTCTTGATAATTCCCCTGCAAAGGTTCCCTCTTAACATCTCTTTTTTCTTTATTTGTGCTATATCTTAATTCTTGTTAGCAAAAAGAAAGAATAGTATATAATTTCCTTTATGCCAAAGCCCTATATTGTCAAAGATGAATATACAAAAAGAGCGAGGATAGAGGGGTTTAGAGCCAGATCAGTTTTTAAATTAAAAGAGCTGGATGAAAAGTATGGCCTTTTTGCACCTGGATTGAAAGTTTTAGATTTAGGAGCTGCTCCTGGATCCTGGCTTCAATATATATCCGCCAAAATTGAACCTGATGGTAAAGTATTGGGCTTGGACCTAGCACCAATTAAACCTATATCCAAAAACGTCAAAACTTATGAATGTGATATTACTAAACCAGATGAGGTGGAAGGTTATTTAAAGAAAGAGGAGTTGGGCAAGGTAGATATCATTGTTTCTGATCTAGCTCCCGCTACAACAGGTATTAAATATACTGATCAACAGAGAAGTTTAGAGCTGGACCAAGCTGTACTTAAAATCGCCCAAAAACATTTAAATCCAGGTGGAGCACTAGTTATGAAGATCTTCCAGGGACCTAAAATGGATCAATTTATAAAAAACCTAAAAAGTCAGTTTAAATTTGTGCAAACTACCACAGTTTCAGCCTCCAGAGACAGAAGCAAAGAGATGTATATCATCTGTTATTAATAACTTAGACTTTATTTTTCCGCATTATGATATAGTAAATTAGTGAAAAAACTGGTAATTGTTGGCCTTGCTATCTACTTATTCCTATTAATCTTTAGCCGCTTTTACAACCTTGAATATACAGCCAGATTTACAGAGGATGAATCCGGCTTTTTAGTAAGTTTGCATCAAATTTATGTTGATAAAAAACTTACTTTAATCGGCCAGGTTAATGAGATGGGGACCAAGGTTTTTAGCTCCCTTTCTATTTACCTTTTGCTCCCATTTGCTGTTTTGGGTAAGTTTAATCCAGCAAGTGTTTTCTATGGTGCAGCTTTTTGGGGAGTAGCAACAGCTTTGGTCATGCTTTATCTTAGCAAAGTTGTTAACAATAAAATTCTTTTTCTATCAGCTTTGCTTATTTTGCTCTGGTTTCCTTTACTTCAAACCGGCCGGTGGGCTTGGAATCCTAATTTTATTCCCTTTTGGATAAGTTTAGGGCTATTATTTTATCTGCAAAAGAAAAGATGGTTTTACCTTTTAACTGGACTTTCGTTTGGTTTATCGATTCATCATCATTACTATGCTATTTTTGCAGTGTCTATTTTTACCATTATTACTTCCTTAGAAGCTTTAAAAAACAGGCAATTTATTAACGCTTTTTTAGTTAATTTAGGAGTCGCTTTAACATTACTGCCATTTGTCATCTTTGACCTTCGTCATCCACCAGGCCTCTTTATAATGGGGGCATCAAACCAGGCACAGAATTTAGCTCTGGGGGAAATCTTAAATAACATCTGGAACTTCTTAGGAGAAGTTTTAAGGTATTATGCTCAATCGGCTATTCTCTTTCCCCTTTTGGTTTTAGAATTAATTTTGCTTTTAATTTTTGATATTAAGAAAAAGGGTCGAAGTTTAATTTTTCTCCTACCCTGTCTCGGCCAAATTATTTTTATCGCCATTCTGGGTGTTTTTTATCAACATTATTTTTTTGCAATGCTTCCTTTCTTCTTTATCTGGGTAATTTACCCTCGAGAAACCAAAGGGTTTTTACTATCCTTTTTGATAATATTAACTTTGATTATAGGAAGTATTGCTCCATTTGTACGCTTATTAACTACCGCACCAGTAGAACCAGATTTAGCAACCGTTAATAATATAAGCTCTCTGTTAAAGAATCAGATCAAATCAAATGATCTTAAAAATGTAAACATAGCTGTTTTATCTAGTCCTGATAAAAACACCAATGGCAGAAAATACCGAGATATTTTACTGGTACCTGAGAATCTACATCCTCTATCAAAAGACGAGTATCATTTCACCGATCATTTATTTGTTATATCCACTGCAGCCGAAGACAAATTAAGATCTGATCCGGCGACAGAGCTAAATAGATTCCGCTTTGGTCCTTTACGGGCTAAGTGGCAAATAGATGATAGTCCATGGTTTGTTTATCATCTATTGAGGAATCCTGATGAAACAGCAAAATAAACACTTGGATTTACATCCCAATAACAGATCTTCATTAATTATTGAAAAACAACTGGGAATTACCGGTGATTACCAGTATAAAGCTATCCGCAGCAAAAATTATCTACAAGCAAATTGGCATAACAATAAAATGTTTGTGATGAAACAGCTGCTTGATACATATAAACCAGAGACTATGCTGGATCTGGGTACTGGATCAGGTAACTTTGAGTTGTTATTTGCCCATCAGTTAAAAAAAATTGTTGGGGTTGACTATAATGATGAAGCTTTAATTTTTCTGGAATCAGAATTGACAAAAAACCAAATTCAGAATGTACAGCTAGTTAACCAGAACATCCTAGAGATAGATAAGCTTGAAAGGCTAGGTGCATTCGACATGATTATCTTAATAGATGTTATTGAGCATCTAGATTCTAAAACATCGAATAAATTAGTCCTTAGCTTAAAAAAATTGCTTAATCCTCATGGGAAAGTTGTCATTATTACTCCAAATTATGGCGGGATTTGGCCAGCTATAGAAAAAACGGTCGATAGGTTTACAAATATACCCCATCTAGAAGATATACAACATATTAATAAAATGAACCCTTCTGCTTTGCAAGCAAATTTTCAAGCGCATAATTTTAAAACAATTAATATCAGTACTTTCAATACCCTTTCTTTTCTTTTTCCCGGAAAATTTTTATCGTCTTTTGTATGTGATCTAGAATTAAAGCTATCTTTACCTTTTGGCAGTTTGATTATGGGAGTTTTTGAGGTGTAAAAAATTAAACACCCTTTCTTCTATTAGGTTATTTCCCAAAAAAGATGGATAAAGGTTTCGCATATTAAGAGACCACCTTAAAGTTTAATGTCTTAGCTTTTTTTAGCCCAATAGTTATAAAGCCAGATTGAGGCATAGGTTGTCACCCAGGTTAACACGCTAATCGATACCAGGCCCCACAAAGCTGTAACTAAATCCATTTGAGTTGTCGCCTTTACGGACTCTAAATTAACAGTATGAAACCAAGAAGTGGCAATTCCAAAAACAAAGTCGGGAGCCACATAAGAAACAAGCCAGCAGACAACATAGAAAACAGCTGTTACAACTGTTAGTGCATGAGCAAAGGCTTTCGGATTTAACATTTATCTCATCTCCTCCCTACTTTTTGTTTAATTCTTTCCAAAAATAGAGAATGCCCAAAACAAGAAAAATAATAAGTAGAATCCAGGTTAGAAGACCAAATAAACCCCAGTTAGACATCATGTTCCCATAATAACCCATCATAAATTATCACCTCCTTAATCCATAATAACATCAGAAGGACCGTAAGAAAAGTAATTTTTAAGTGGAGCACAAAAAAATTATATAAATTAATTAGAATCTTTAATCTAAAATTACTTCTTTCTCACCCCTTATATATTGGCGGATTAACAAATTAATCAGAGTTTGGTAAGCTACTCCATTTCTTTTAGCTTTAGCCTTAACCTTAATCAAATCCTCTAAATTCACTCTTAATGTAATACTCTTAGTTTCTTGTAGCTGCCTAAAGTTTTTTGCTGCTTCCTGAAACATTTGTTTAGTATCTTCTAGATTAGGCGCACTGACAAATTCACCTTTTTCCAAGGCATCCTCTATCTCTTGTTCATATTTATCAAGTACCACTCTCATTTTCTGACACCTCCTTTCGTAATGTATTTATCAGTCAGAATCCTACTGGGATAAACTGTTTTAAGAAAGATTGCTTTTCTTTTTTTATCTATAACATAAGGTACAGCGTAAGCATATTCTTTTATCTTTATTACTAATATCCGCTGGTGAGGATATTTCTTGCTATTCTGCTTTAGGTCATTCAATACCTTCTTTTCTTCAATAGCAGTAACAACATCCTCAAAACCCACTCCTCTAGTTTCTTTTAATAAAAGGTTTTTCTCTTCTGAGAACTCAATCCTATAACCTCTGTATTTCACAAATATATTATACTCTATGTACATACTTTGTCAATACAACAAATCAGATAAAACCCTTCGATGAAATCTTAAATTGCAATGATCGTCAACTTTGGCTCCCCCGCGTGGATTCGAACCACGAACCTTTTCGTTACAAGCGCCCTCAAGTTTTCCTGAGGCTTGGACTATCTCATTTCCATATCTTTATAAAAAGACTTAGGAACCGGATTCTTAGTCTCTGAACCTGTCCAATATCTTGGACGTGGCTGCGGATTACCATAGAATTCTCTTTAGGCTTCCCGACAGTTTACCCGATTATTCATCTTAATGTTTCCATTAAGAGCTGCGATCTTTCACAGCGAACCGCTCTACCGTTGAGCTACAGGGGAATATGAACTTTTAAAGTACTGGTGAATTATATCAATTTAATGAGAAATTTTAAACCTGTTAGGACTTACTCAAGATAATCTCTGAGTTTTTTAGCTCGAGTGGGGTGTTTTAATTTTCTGATAGCTTTGGCCTCAATTTGTCTGATACGTTCACGAGTCACCCCAAATTCTTTCCCAACCTCTTCTAAAGTTCTTTGTTTTCCATCTTCCAAGCCAAACCTTAATTGTAAAACACGCTTTTCTCTTGGAGATAAAGAATCTAATACCTCATCTAAATGACCTTTTAAAAGCTCTCGGGTGGCTGCTTCATCAGGCTGTAAACCCTGATCAGCGATAAAATCACCTAAATGTGAGTCCTCCTCATCTCCCACCGGAGTTTCTAATGAAGTTGGTTCTTGTGACACTTTTATAATTTCCCGGGCTTTAGAAGGGTCTATTTGTAAAATAGAGGCTACCTCTTCAGGAGTAGGCTCTCGTCCCAGCTCCTGCATCAACTGTCTTTGAGTTCTATTAAACCTATTAATGGTTTCCACCATATGCACTGGAATACGAATAGTTCTGGCCTGATCTGCAATAGCTCTGGTGATCGCCTGTCTGATCCACCAGGTCGCATAAGTAGAAAATTTATAGCCTCTTCTCCAATCATATTTATCCACTGCCCTCATCAAGCCGATATTTCCCTCTTCGATTAAATCCAGCAAGCTCATGCCCCGACCGACATATTTTTTGGCAATGGATACAACCAATCTTAAATTGGCACTAATCAACTTATCCCGAGCCCTTTTTTCGTTTTTCTCTGCTCTTTTGGCTAAATCAATCTCTTGTGCGGCGTTAAGTAGAGGAATTTTCCCGATATCCCTTAAATATTGTCTGACCGGATCTGTGACTGAGCCCTCTTCTAAAGTAGTGAGTATCTCTAGTTCCTTTTCTAGCTCAGTGCTGGTCTTCCCTTCAGCCTCTAACTCCTCAGCTGTCGTTTCAAAAACATCGATGCCTTCATCTATCAGATTAATGTAGAACTGATCAAGTTCATTGATGTTATCTTCAGGTTTAGGGAATACCTGTAAAATCTCCTCTTGAGAAACAAATCCTCTTTCCCTCCCTAGTTTAAGAAGTTTTTTTATATCCAAATTAGCTGCTTTTTTTGCCATAATTTTATTTTAGACTTTTATGATTATATCTTATCTTGCATCTATTTTCTATAGGTTACAAGTTCTTCAGTTTTATAGAAAGATCCCTAAACCTGCGGTTTAACTTTTCCAGGTTTTCTATTTTACCAAATTCTTCGGCATTTTTTATCTCTAAAGTTAATCTTTCCAAAGATGCCCTGATTAAAGATTTCTTGAGCTCTGTCACCACAGTCTCAAATTCTTTTTGCCAGTGTTGTTTTTCCTGTAACCTCACATCCAGCTCTGTTAAATAAAGTCGGTCCACCTCTTTGGCGGAATCCGCAGGCAAACTTAAAACAAATTCATTAATATTAAAGGAGGCTGTCTTAAAAGAGATCGAGTCAAGATATAATACCAGCATGACATAGATCTGTCTCCACCTCTCTTCCATAAAAAGAGTTTCCGGAAAGTTAGGAACAAAGTTATAATCTTGAGGTATATGCAAAAGCAAGGCTATTAAATATTCCTCCAGCATCTCTTTTCTAGTTTTAACATTTTTTACTCCGTCATCTTTTTTTACAGTTTCTGGGGTAATTCTGGTAAAAGAAGTTTTACCGTCAAGTTTTCTCTGTTTGTCTACAAATTCTCTTAAAAAAGTCTCCTCCATTTTAAGAAAGGTGGCCAGTTTTTGAGTGTAATGCTCCCTGACAAAATCATCCGTGATTTTAGCCCAAACCAGGATTAGCTCCTGGGCAATTCTTTTTATATCAGTAGGGTTTTTTAGATTAAATCTTTTGGCTGTGGAGTGCAGATAATAATCATAAATTGGTGTGGCCTCAGTAACTGCCTTTTTCCAACTCTCCGGATTACTTTTATTTAGCTCTGCAGCATCTTTCCCCTCGCCCAAGGTAGTCACTTTAATATTTAACCCTGCTTTATCGGCCATCTCTATTCCCCGCCTGGCGGCTGAGTCCCCAGCCAAATCCATATCAAAACATAAATTTAAGGTATCAGTATATTTTTTCAAAAGCTCTATCTGGCCTTCGGTCAAAGCAGTTCCTTTGGTGGCAACAATATTTTTAACCCCCTCCTGAAATGACAAAATCATATCCATCTCCCCTTCTACTAAGATCGCTTCCTTTTTATTTCTAATCTCTCCCTTGGATAAGTTAAGACCAAATAAATAATTACTTTTATCAAAAATGGGCGTTTGGGGGGTATTGATATATTTTGGCTCCTGGGGATATAAAACCCTCCCAGAAAATCCAATCAGCCGGTCCTTATGATCAATTAAGGGAAAAACAATTCTTCCTCTGAACCTGTCATAACAGGAGTGTTTTGATTCGACCCCCAACCCTGAAACAATTATCTCTTTAGTAGTAAATCCTCTTTTCAGTAAAAACTTAGTTAAGGTGTCCCAGGAATTAGGAGCATAGCCTAAACCAAATTTTTCTATGGTTTCTGTCTTAAGACCTCTATCTGTTAAGTATTTAAGGGCGTTTTTACCTAAGGAATGTTTTAATAAGATGTATGAGAATAACTCTTGTGCTTTTAGATTAACCTCATAAAGCCTATCTCGAGAGTCTTTTTGCTCGGATTTCCTCCTTTTTAAAGTTACACCAGCTTTTTTTGCTAAGATTTCTAGTGCATCTTTAAAATCTAATGTTTCTTTCTCCATTAGAAATTTGAATAAATCTCCACCCTTTCCGCATCCAAAACAATGCCAAATCTGTCTTTCTGGGGAAACCATGAAAGAGGCTGTTTGTTCTTGATGGAATGGACAATTTGATTTGTAATTTACACCAGCTTTTTTTAATGTGAGGTATTCTGAGATTAAATCTACTATATTAATCTTTTCTTTAATTAACTCCAGTTCATCCATAGTGTCACCCAATTATCCGGACGAATCGTTATAACGAGGTGTAAGTACTGTTTGTAAGCGCCATAATACACCAAAAGTTTCCCGAAGGCAACCTTAAACACAAAAAAATATATCAAAATTATTACTTCCCTATAACTTTAAGCTGATACTAACAAATTAGACTGTACTATAAAGGAAGGAGGTTTATATGGCATACATTATCGCCTGGTTACTAGGGGTACCATTGGCGCTTTTAGCCTTAATCTGGCTCCTGGCACAAGTTTTCTAAATCCAAAAGTCTTTTTAAAACCCTCTCCAAGTGTTAAAATACGTAAACTTGGAGAGGTCGCATAGTGGCCTAGTGCGCCGTCTTGGAAAGGCGGTATACCGCAAGGTATCGTGGGTTCAAATCCCACCCTCTCCGCTTATTCAAACAAAGGAAGAATTTTAGGAAGAAGGTGTGGATGACAGGCTATAATCTTATAACTTTTCTTAGAATCCTCTAAATCAAATTCTATTTCTTTTCCTGCCCAGTCAACTAATACTCCCCCACTCTCTTTAATAATCAGATAGGCAGCAGCCAAATCCCATACAAAACATCCTCCATTAATAATCAAAGGAAAGATATTATCTGCAAAATAAGCAAGATCCAACACTAAGGCTCCTGGATTTCTTAATCCTCTGGTCTGGGGATAAAGCTTTTCATATATTTCCATTAACTTTCCTAAAGTAGGAGGATCTTTAATAAAATGTCCTGAAACTACCGTATCTTTAAGGTCGAAGATCAAAGCACTAAGCTGTTTGGTTACTCCTTTAACTTCTTTTCTTGCTCCTTTACCTTTTTCAGCTATATAAAATATGTTGTCTTTTGGATAATAAATAACGCCGATTAAAATCTCACCTTGATAGGAATACGCAATAGAGATTGCGTAATAATCTAACCTAACAGAAAAATTAGTAGTCCCATCTAATGGGTCAATAATAAACTTATGTTCCCCTGAAACATTCAGATCCTCTTCCCCTATAAAACCCACTTCTCCTGTTTTAAAACCTGACTGTTGCATCTTAGTTAAAATTACCTGCTGAATCATTTTTTGGGATTCTAAATCTGCCTGGGTTACCAAATCCTGATGGGAGGACTTAAAATTCAACTCTAGCTCTTTCTCAAAATAATTTTGGGTAATTTGACCAGCTTCTTTGGCTGCAGTTTTTAAAATATCTAGGATGCTATTCACTTTATATAATTTAAACTACCTGATATTATTAAACAACATGCTTTTAGATTATTTTAAAAAGACCTATTCCGAGGTACAAAAACTAGGTGATATTAGCTGGTCTCATGCAGTTAATTCATTAGAAAAGCTGGAAAGATCAATAAATGATCCTAGGATCATGTTTATTGAAAGTGATATTAGAGTATCTTTAAGTGGGGAGATCATAGCAGCCCATCCTCCTGAATTAACTAGCGACTTAAAATACCCGACACTTTTAAATAAAGTTAAAGTTTCTAAACAAGGGTTAAAGTTGGATTTTAAAGATCCTGAGATACTGGTGCATGCCCTCCATCTCCTGCAGGAAGTGGAGTTGTCTCAACCAGTTTTACTTAATGCTGATATATTAGGAGGAAATAATGCTCCTAGGGCAAAGTTTGTTCCAGAAGCCTTTTTAGCCTTAGCGAAGAAATATTACCCGCAAGGAATTCTTTCTATTGGTTGGACCACTAATACAACTGACCCTTATACCTCTCAAAATATTGAGGAGATGTTAAAGCTTTTAGAAAATTACGATCAAGATGTAACTTTTCCAGTCAGAGCCTGCCTTATCCCCTCATCCTGGGATCAGTTAAAAAGATTGCTGGATAATCCACTTTTTTCCTTGTCAATTTGGAATAACGAACCGGTTACAGATGAACAGTTGACATTTATTAAACAAAACATACCTACAGATAAAGCATTTTTTGATTTTATAGATGAGAATAAAGATCCTTTGAAGCTTATCTAAGCTAAGATCTAGGAGTATAATCAATTTATGAACTTAGAAAATCTGGGCAATAACTGGTTTTTTCTGTTAATCCTTTTATGGGAACTTCCCTGGAAAGGTTTTGCCCTGTGGAAAGCAGCCAAAAACAATCAAAGAAACTGGTTTATAGCTCTTTTAATCCTCAATACTGTCGGAGTACTGCCGATAGTTTACCTGAAATTCTTCCAGAAAAAGCAATAATTTATGCTATAGCTGCAGCATAATTTATTCTTTGAAAATGTTTCTTGGCTCCCACAGTCCAAAGCTGAGGATCGCAACCACCTCTTATAAATTGACCATTACTAATCGTAAATATCTCAGTATCAGTATTAGTAATTGCTTGGCTGACAGATGCACTTACCCTCTCTACGTAAGATAACTGTTCTAGCATATTATCTTCTCTTTTACTTTCATATTTAAGTCTGAATTTTCTTGCCCCATCATTAATTAATGCCTGTTCTGAAGGCCAAACAGTAGCTGCATGGTAGACATCCTCCATTGTTTCGGCCACTTGCGGATCCATAGTTCTAAATCCTATAGGGGTTGCAATTACACCTACCCTTTCTAGAATACTTTGGAGCTGAGCGCGGGGTATATCATCTGGGTCTAAAAAGTATAAAGCAGTCAAAAGATCAGAATTGACCACATTAATGGTCCCTTCTTTATCATGTGCCAAATCAAAAATTCCTGTTGTAGGGTTAAATAATCTTTGCAAAGCGGAACTCATTTTTTCTGAAATGTTCCTTAATTCGGATGAGTGTAAAATCGACGATGCCCGACGTATTCCATCTAAGTTTTGGGCTTGGGCTAAGAAATAGGCAACAGGATATACGGGTTCCCCTTCTTTTCGAAAAGGAAGCTGAGAGTCCTTCCAATAGGTAACCTTCAATGCAAATCTATCTGCTCCTGAAAATGCTGGGCTTTCTTGAAATAAACCATCTCCATCTAAATGAGAGACTATATAATCAGCAGCTAGAAAGATCGCTCTTCTATGCTCATCTATTAAAGAGGTGTCTCCTCTTGTTAATTCTAAATATTTATCAAATCCGTGGATAAGCCAGGCGGCTGTATCACAAGCATTGTATTGTGTCGACAAGCCCCTCAGTACTACTCCTGGAGCTTCGTGGTGTGGTTTACCTGATTCTGCTCCTCTATAAGGATCTTTTTGAGTTGCTTGTAATAAGACGCTGTATCTTAACTGATCCCTCAGCATCTCAGGATCCTCAAATAAAACAGCTGCAGACTCTATTCCGTCCCGGGTGAAATTAGCTAAGAATCCTGTAGGATTTGTAATACTGGGTAAGCCAGCTCTGTAAAGAGTTAAATCTCCTTCTTGAAAAGCAAATCTATCTCTTAGTTCAGGAGGCATAATGCTATAGGTTATGTATTATTGTATCACAGTTTAATAAAAAGCAGAAACTCCTTATTGCCTCCCCCGCCTAAAATAGGAGAATCTATCTCGTTTTCAACTTTGAACCCTAAACCTTTAATATTATTTAATACTTGATCCTTAATACTCAATACTAATTCTGCCGGTACTACTCCCTTTTTTAAGACCCTTTTGTCTGCCTCATAATGAGGTTTAAGTAAAGCTATAATCTTTCCATCTGGCTTTAAAAAGTTTTTAACTCGCGGTAAAACCAGTTCTAACTTGGTCCAACCAGCATCAATAGTAATAGAATCTACTTTCTCTGGTAAATCATCCAGATGCAGTATATTGGTACGTTCCATCACCACTACCCTTTGATCATTCCTTAATTTCCAGGCCAGTTCTCCATATGAGGTATCTACGGCATAAACCTTTTTTGCTCCATTTTGAAGAAGACAATCTACAAACCCACCAGTCGAAGAACCTACATCAAGCACAGTTTTATCTTTTATATCAAAATTAAATTGATCTAAGGCAGTTTGCAGTTTAATACCACCCCGGGAAACAAACTGTTTATCCATTTTTTATCTCTAGAGCTTTTTTAAGCAATACCTTATCCTGAGAAAAGGACAGCTGATTTAAGGCCTCTTCCGGATCAAGCCAGAGAGCCTCTTCCACCTCCCAATCATGATCTTTAGGATCACCTGAGATATATTTCATCAAAAAATAGACTACCACTTTAAATATTTTTTCTCCCTGAAAGGTATAGACATATTTGGAATCCCCTACCTTTTCAACAATTTCAGCCTCAATCCCTCCTTCTTCCTTAACTTCTCTTAGAGCAGCCTCTTTGGTGGTTTGGCCAGGGTCAATTAAACCCTTAGGAAAACTCCAGTGTTTATTTTGGGAATGCTGAGTTATTAAAACTTTTCCTTCTGAATTAAAAACTATCCCTCCCGCTGAAAATTCTCTTTTCATGATTTTGATTTTATTACAAAATGCTCCTCTTTGGGAAACTTTGCTCTTATTTTCAGGATTCTTTTGATATCTTTTATCTGACTTTTGTGCTTATACATGGCCTCTATCCTTTGTTCCCACACATCAGAAACATCTATTACCAAATCTATCTCTTCTTTTTTTCTCCCATCTGGTCTGAATACAAAATAATCCTCCATGCTATCGGTATATTCTTTGGTTACTGTGTAGTGATAAAGCTTTTTAGCAATACTCGTTTTCTTAAAGCTTTGAGATGTGGCTGAGGCTATAGCTATATGATCTAGGTGTCCAGAGATACCTGTCAGATCATAAGTTAAAATGATATCTGGTTTCAGCTTTATAATTTTTTGGCTGATAATCTTTTCTAAGCCTTGTAGATCTTTATTACTGATCTCTCCGTCTTTGAAGCCTAAAAACTCTACTTTTTTAATACCCAATACTTTTGCAGCTTCAAGTAATTCCCTATCCCTTTGACCTGCATTTTCGCCTGCTTCACCTTTTGTAGCACAAAGCAAATGGATGGTTGCTCCCTCTTTTACCCACTTAGCAATAGAGCCACCTGGCCCAAAAGCTTCATCATCTGGATGCGCAAATACGGCTAAAATTTTCATAATTCAAAATGCGCCCTCGGTAGGATTCGAACCCACATCACAGGAACCGGAATCCTGAAGTCTATCCATTAGCCTACGAGGGCAAATAGGCCAAACTTTACTTTCTGCGGAGGCGGTAGGATTCGAACCTACGAGGCCCTTTCGGACCAACAGTTTTCGAAACTGTCTCCTTAAACCACTCGGACACACCTCCTTTCGTGCGCCCTCGGCGCGATTCGAACGCGCAACCTTTGGATCCGCAATCCAATGCTCTATCCATTAAACTACGAGGGCTCAAACAGGGGTATTTTACATCAACTAAACTCTGCACGCTAATGGTTAATGATGGACGTTTTCCAAGGGGAAATGTTTTTGTAAGCCCTCTGCCCATTTATCTAAAAGTGTTTTATGGGGCATTTCATGAAAAGGTAAAAATTTAGCAACCACTTTTTTGATATCCTCCTCATTTTGTTCTGATGTTAGCACTAGCATTAATTGCGCCGGAAATCTTAACCTAGTTTCAATTATTAAAACCTTTCCTCCTTCTTTTTCCTTAAACCAGAATGAATCTAAATAATGCCAAAAGTAAAAATCTTCTCCAATTATCACACCCTGGGTAGAAACCCTATATTTGATATTGTTTGGGGGAACCAAAGCCAAAACATAGGTGACAAAGGTTAGAGAAAGTAAAACTGCAATTAAAAGAAAATCCTTAACTAAAAGGACTATCAGAATCAAAAGAATAACGATCACTGCAATGGTAGTAAAATATGACCTGTCCTTTTTTCTATAAGGCCTGGAGGGAGCTTCCCAAGAAAGGAGGGTCTTAATCTCGCCTGCTTCTGCCATTTTAGGATGAAAATCATTCTCGTTAAACGCTTCCATCTGAGGATGACTCAAGCTTTGTGCATGTTCAGGCAGTAATTTTTCTTCTTCGCTTTGCTTGGAAGACGAAGTTTTTTGTTCTTCAGGCATTATGTTAATTATACATTTAAATCAAATGGATTAAATAGGCTTCTTCTGCTAAAATTGTGAGGTTGGAGAGGTCGCATAGTCCGGTCTAGTGCGGCGCAGTGCTAATGCGCTGATCCCGTAAGGGATCCGTGGGTTCGAATCCCACCCTCTCCGCTTGTTGGAGAGGTCGCATAGTCCGGTCTAGTGCGGCGGTTTTGAAAACCGCTGAAGCTGCAACTCCTGGTAAATAAAATCAGCCCCTTGTGTCTCAAAATACATCAAACCGTGGCTTGACATGTAAGGCCAAATAGGATATATTTACATCATAAACGCCTCAGCTAGTGCGAAAGCCCGCTGAGGTTTTTTGTTGGCTTTTTATGGTAGAATTTCCCTATGACAAAATCTATTCTTTTTATTGATGGCGAGAATTTCTTGCATAAAGTTGAAGAAGTTTTACAAGAAGAAGGAATTGATAAATATAGCGTCGACCTAGGTTCCATTGATTTAAACAAGCTGTTTAAAGAGCCACTCAAAAGTTTTGATATTTCCAGAAAGATATTTTATGTTTCCAGGTTACATGTTCATCCTGAAACTAAGAAGAAATCACTAGAACTTATTAAATTTCAGAGGAAATTAAGAAACAATTTGGTTAAACAAGGTTACGAATTCGTTATTGCCGGTAATGTCAGAGCTCAAAAGGTAGGAGGTAAAATTGTTTTTAGAGAGAAAGGTGTGGATGTAAAAATAGGTGTTGATTTGGTGGCTTTTGCCTGTGATAAAAAGATGGGTTCAGCTACCCTATGTAGTTCAGATTCTGATCTACAACCTGCTGTAGCAGAACTGAAAGATAGAGGTGTAGAAATAGTTTATGTTGGTTTTGAAACCAACCCAAATAAGGGATTATCTTACACAACAAATAGAACAATTCTGTTAAGAAACCCTGAAGTTATTGATGCTTGTCCAAAAGGAAAATAACAGCAGTGGCAAAAGATAAAGTCAAAAAACTGCTTATAGACGCTGAAAAATGCCTAATCCTTGGAGAAAATCCTGATGCCGAGATAATATCTAGACAGATTATAAAACTTGATCCAAACAGTTCAGAAGCTTATTATTTCTTAGGTGAGGCTTTGTGTAAGCAAGGAGAGTTCCAGAAATCAGTAAATATACTGAGAAAAGCTGATAAACTGCTCCCTAATCACCCCAGAATCGTTCATCTTCTTGGTTGGGCAATATTTATGAGTGGTGATGTGGAACTGGGCAGGAAGCTTATTAAACAGGCTTTAGAGAGAATTCCTGATGATATACAATTTTTATGCGATTTAGCAGTATTAGAAACCAGGCAGGGTAACGGTGATCTGGCAAAAGAATATGCTTTAAGAGCTTTTGAAATTGACGCTGTTCATCCTTTAGTGCAAGAAGTGTTTAAAACAGTGGTGCATTTTGATAAAGAGAGATCCAGACTTACTAAAAGGATAAATTAAGCTGAAAGTGTTAGAATTTGTTGTGTTTGTTGCAGGGTGAGTTCGGGATAAGGTAAAATTTCTATCCAGTTGGTTGAGCGAAAGTTATCCCAACTTGCCCGCTTGTTGGAGAGGTCGCATAGTCCGGTCTAGTGCGGCGGTTTTGAAAACCGCTGAAGGCGCAAGCCTTCCGTGAGTTCGAATCTCACCCTCTCCGCAGATTTAAATTAAACCTAATCAGGTTCATCTCCTTTTAAATAACGCTTTTTTTGAATAAAAGCCTGGATAATTGTCTTGTGAGGAGGAAAAAGCTCAGGAAGATCTGTTAGTTCAAAGTATCTCCATTCTTCACATTTCTCAGGCTCCATTAACTTATATTCACCTGAGAAATTACTTAAAAGAAAGTTCGCCTGGATGTAGTGTTTCTTCTCATCTTTCACCCCTTCGGTAACTGAAATTAACTCCAAATCACCATCTTTTACACCAATTTCCTCTAACACTTCTCTTTTTGCGGCTTCTATTAAATCTTCTCCAAACTGTAAATGCCCTCCAGGTAGTCCCCAAGTCCCCTCTCCGGCACAGTTCTTTCTTTTTCCCAGTAAGATTTTTTTGTCTTTGATAATCAGTGTGTTACAGCCTATGTTAATTTTTTTCATACTGCCAGGGTTACCCCCCATACTTTTTTAACTCCTTCTTTTTTTATCACTTCACAACACTCTTTTAAAGTCCTTCCTGTTGTTAAATAATCATCTATTAAGAGAACATTTTGGGGAACGGGTTGTTTCTTTGTTAACAAAAATGCTCCATGACTTACTAAGAGTTCTTTATATTCCAAACCTAGCCCTTTGGCTAAGGACTTTCCAATTAGTTCCACTTGGTTGTATCCTCGATGATTCTTCTTATACCAGTAAAGAGGGACAGGAACAACTATCCAATTCTGACCTTTGGTCTTTTTGATAGGATCTAGAAAATAAGGATTAAACTTTTGAAAATAATCAACCAAAATATTGGTTAAAATATCTGCTAAATCACTTATGCCCTTATATTTCAAAGCACTAATCGCTTTTTTTAAAGGACCAGCATTTACTCCCAAACTCCACAACCCATCTAAACCAAATTTTTGTTTGCAGGTTTGATGAGTAAATCCTCCGATTGATTTTTCTAAACAATAAATACAAAAAAGATCAGTCTGCTTTATCTTGTAAGTACAGTCTAAACAAAGATAAGTATCTAATTTTTTGCAGCTGACACAACGTTTGGAAAAAAGAGTATCTAGTATAAACTCAAACACCTCTTTATTTTAAACAAAAAATCCCGACTTTTCAGTCGGGATTATATGGTGGAGATGTCGGCGGTGAAGCCGAGTCCAAGATGTTCCTTTAAAAAACTTCTACAAGCTTATCTAGTTAATTTTTACTTATTAGTTGTAACCAACTAGCAGGAAAACTAATAAGTGATTGAATTATCTTAATACTTTAAGGATCAACCAGCACCTTTAAAATAAGCACCCCAACTGTGTATTTACCTTAGCCTTCCGTTAGGAGAAAAAGATTCTAAAGTATTGCATTAAGCAAAAGCGTAATTTGGTTGCCCAAAGAGCGCTTGTGATGCTCTAGCAAAAACGGATTTTGATTTGCCGTTTGTGTTTTGAAACCACATTTTAACGAGTTGAGGTTTCCTTCTCGGCTTGCAGTTTTTAAAGTGCCAACCTGTCGATTCGCTACATCCCCAGTGAGCCCTATTATAGCACAAAATGTGCCAAATTACATCTTCTCTCCCCTTAATTCTTGTTCGATCCTTCTTCTCTGATCTTTCTCTTTAATAGCTTTTCTTTTATCAAATTCTTTCTTAGACTTGGCAATTCCTACTTCTACTTTAAATCTATTGTTTTTCTGATAAATGGAGATGGGGATTAAAGTGTAGCCTGATGATGCAGCTTTGCCTATTAAAGAGTCAATTTGGGCTCTGTGCAAAAGCAGCTTCCTGGATCTTATGGGATCATATTCAGCATTTCCTGATTGTTTGTAACGGGGAATATTGGCGTTGACCAAAAAAGCCTCTCCTTGGATAACTTTAATGTAAGACATTCCCAAATCAAGCCTACCAGCTCTGATGGACTTAACCTCTCCTCCGGTTAAGATCAGACCAGCTTCTAATCTGTCTATAATATGATAGTTATGTAGACCTCGTTTATTTATTAATCTCATAGCTACTAGATTATATAACTTCTAAGATCAAGAAAAGAAATTTATGAAGCAGGGATTACTTTAAATCTAGAGTGTAAATCTTACTTTCTTCCAACAAATATACCTTTTTTTCTTTCTCGCTCACTACTAAATCCGAAGCTGTAGCAAACTTATCTCCTCCGTATTGACCTTTATATTCTCCGGCCTTACCTACAATAACTAAACGTGAATTACCTGAATCCAAAATATATAAATTATCTGTTTCCGATGAAACAAAAAAGCTTTTCGGATCTTTCACCCCCTTATCTAATCCGGACAAAGCAAAAGTATCTTTTGCCCCTCTGGTAAACCTTAAGATCTCCCCGCCTTGTTTTAGAACATAGATCGAAGATTCAATCTGCATCCTAGTTGCACCGGTAAACTCTGCTTTCACATCTTCGTTAAGATAGTTTCTTCTGTCAGAATACCCAGTAGATGTCCCTACATATTTCCAGATCTGATTTTTCAACATATCAAGCAGGTAATAATTACTGCTAAAACCGGCTACATCTATAATTTTTCCCCATTCATCATCGGGTTTTGTGGCCACTGAATCTTTTTGATTGTTTATATCCAACTTTACTACTCCTTTGTCTTGCGAGAAGACAAATCCTGCTCCGCTATTTAAAGAAGCAAACTGCCCATCACCCAGCTTTTCCTTACCAGCCAGAACCTGATTACTTTTTTTGACAACATCAATCAAAACTAGCGTATCGGTATTTTGATCAAGGATCAGCAGCTTACCGCCTTCTAAGCTCATCCGATTAGCCCTAAAATCTTTTTTGATTAAGTTTAGATCTAAAAATTCAGGAAAATTCTGAGCGCTAAATTGCTGTAAAATTACACCTTCCTGCTCATTGATTTTATTTTTTAACTCCTCGCCTTGAGTATCTCCAGGCTTTATGTTTAAGGCTTTATCCAAATTAACCCGGGCTGAGTCGATCTTTTCTCTGGCTTGTGATGGATTTAAATTTTGTAAACCCTGGGCTGCAGAAAAATCATCCCTTGCCTGCTGTAAAAAGGTATTAAAATCACTTGTTTTTTGAGCATCTAAATCATTTTTAACCTTTAAAGATACCCCAATACCAATAATTAAGAGCAAAAGCACGGCTAAAACGAGTCTGCTCCTGCCACTGGAGGGGAAGAATCTGGAGACATTAAATCTTTTTCTATTGTCTAATAAATAAGTATCCTGCTGTCTCTCTTGCCTTTCTCGCATTTTCTTACCGATAGCAGCCAGAACTCCCGTAAATGGATTCTTAAACTCTATTGTAGGTGCTTTAGGAGAAGCTTCTTTTTCAATGGCAGATATTTCATCTGTTTTGATAACCTCTGGAATAGCCTCAATTAACAAACCTGCCATACCATGATGATCTAAATTACCTGTTGAAATCTTGGTGGTAACCTCATCCTCCCATTCTTCTAAAGATAAATCCAAAGTTTTCTCTAATTCTGATTCTAGATAGTCTGATAAATCCGAGGTAGCCAAAAGCATGCGGTCCTGATCTTGCAAAAACCCGGAAATAATCTGTTTGGGAGAGCCTATGGAGAGAAGAGAGGAGATTTTCCCTTCCCTTTTAAGGTAAGCAACTACGTTTCCCGTATAAAGTATATAAAGAGTTTTACCTGATATAACTGCTAAAACCAGATCATATTGAGCAGCAGGAGGTAAAGGAAGTGCCTCATCTACTCCTTCTTCTACAGTAGGATTGGTCAGAAGCTGCTCTGCTTTAGCAAAAGTATTGTTAATTTTATCAGGAATTGATCCTTCTTCTTCGAAATAGAAATCTGTTAATTCAGATAAAAGCTGTCTGCCTCGGGTAAAAGCATCATCACAGGTCAGGTGGATAACAGCAGCAAAAATATTACTCTCATCTTTTTTTGTAGAGAGAGCTTGAGCAGCAGTTTGATCAGTGTTTGGTCCTATAACATGTGCTGCTTTGTAAAGCATAAGAAAAAGGTTTTGATAACTAATCCTAGCACCAAAATACTCATCTTGGTAACTGGGAAAGTAATCTGAAACTAATTTTAATTAAGCTTATAATACACCCCAAATTAAAATAATCAACCCCACAGCAAAACCTGCGTGGATGATCGCCGCCGCTTTCACAATGGGTGAGACTGGGGTTATCAAAGTCTTGCCCATTAAATCTACCTGTCTAATTATTAAAAGAGCAAATAGGGCGTAAAAAATTAACAAAATGAGAATTATCAGTCTAAAGTAGGGTACTAGTAAAGAAACATCGAAAATATAATTTCCTGAATCAAGGGGCATGATGCTTACCTCCTTTTTTAAACAAATGAGCCTCATCTAAAATCCGATCTGAAACCTGATGCGGCATAGGCACATTTTTTAGATCAATCCCCACAGATGCCCCGGCAGTTTGTACTGAAACGTCTCCGAAATTAAAAAATGTCCCAAAAATACCCTTCACATGTGAGTCGGTTTCTTCCACATTGGAAAGTGGAGCCAGATCTATTTTTTTGTACAATAGTGACTCGAAATCAACATCTAAAATCTTTTTATCCGTTAAAATACTGACGTTAAAATACCAGTGTAAAAACCCTTCAAATATTATTACTAACACCAATAAATAGTTAATCAGTAAAAACCCAGTCACTATTTCCTCATCTATTACAGGTAAGGTCACCCCCATTAAATTAATAATTTTTGGAACGAAAAAAGGGAGCAGAAAAATAGTTAAAGCAAAAAGTATCCAACCGATATTGGTAATAGGATGCGCCCGAAGCACCAGTAAGACTTTCTCATCCTCATCTTGCCCTTCAAAGAAGAGATTTTTTGGATTTTCAAGATAGGAGGCGAGTATCATCTGATTAAGAAAGTATACTATTTAAAGATAAAATACTCAAAAATTATTTCTTTTCTATATTAAAAAGAGGCCCGACTATTTGGATATTAGCAGGTGCTCTTAAATTAAAGAAGTTTTTAAATTCACTGCCGTTAAATGACTGTGAACCCCCATCACCGGAAATGGTAATAGTGGAAACCATACCACTGGTAAAATCTGGGCTGACAGATATATCAGAAATAGAGTTAAAAGGTGTTCCCCCCCTATTCCTTAATTCCTGCCTCACCCGACTGGCATCCCAAGTTTCTTTTCCTTCTGGATTAGGTTTATCTACCTGATAAAGGTTGGAGGATACTCCACTATCTCTCTTGGTCAGTAATATTACATTTACAATATCTGCCACTTCTTCGCTCTTTAACCAGGCTGATTTTGCATATTCACTTCTAAATCCTTGAGCTGAGTAAAAACACGGAGAATCTTTATCATACGATTTGGACATTAAATCAGAAAAGCTTCCCACATCACCTGTAACATCCCGAGTTCTTTTAGTCCAACTAGTCCCACTTCCCCAGACATCTCCTGAAGAAAAAGTGTACCCTCCATCAGTTGATGAATACCAAGCTTTCACAGTCTGACCACCAGATACCATAATCTTTCCAGCTGTCTGCTCTACTGCTTGTTTCCAATTTCCGGATTTAGGTGGTTGTTTATATACTTGACAAGCCTGGGTGGTACAGATCTCTCCTACTCCATTGTTGGTATAGGCCAAAGCATATGATCTGGCAGCTATAGCCTGGGCTTTTAAGGCCTCAATCGGCCAGCTTTCCGGCATCTCATATATTCCTAACATATAAGTTTCCAGCGGCATCTCCCCATAACCTTGTACTTTAATATTGATACTTCCTCTTGTTTCAAAGCTAAAGTTGTCAAAATATGCCCTTAAAATATCCTCATGATTTTGTCCGCCCTGGGCCCTGCCATATGCTCCATACTGATTTAATCCTACCCGATGAGGAATACCAAAAGTGAAAAAGGCAAAAGCCGGTCTAAATCCCGGATCAAGCTTTCTATCATCTGTACAATAAAGCGGTCCTGCTCCCAAGCTAGAAGGCAAATTTAAACTGGCCTGACGAGAAGCAATGATCTGTTGCTGTCTGGCCGAAAGTTGGGCAATTTTACTGGTTAATTCCGACTGATATGCTTTAGCTTTTTTAATCTCTCCACCTATAAATTCTGCACTTTCGTCAACTTGCGCCTGTAAAGAAGCCAAAGCTGCTTTATCTTTTTCTAATTTCTCCTTTTCTTCCAGCAAACTTAAGATCTCTTCAGTGGTGTTTTTAATAATGCCTCTGTCTTCCCGAGTTTCAGCCTGGCGGTACGATAGCTCCCGAAACAAATCTCCCGGATTGGAAGAAGAAAGCAGTACTAAAAGAGGAGAGGTTAGATATGAACGGATGTAATAATTCTTTACTCTTTCCTCAAGTAAAGCATGCTGTAGTGCCAGTTTATCTTCCCTGAGATCTAAATCTTTTTGTTTTTGATTAATGGTAGACGAGAGGTGATTTAAATTAGCTTGAATTTGGGCTAGTTGCCTTTCCAAAGAACTTAGTTGACCTTCTAAAGGCTTTGTGGCATTAACGGATAATTGCCTGGCTTTATTTAATTCATCAATTTGTTGTTGCAGCTCCTGTATTTCATCGGCAGAAACAGGGATAATTAAAAGCAGAAATAAGAAGATGGATATAAAAATGGCAGCAATTTTTTTCATTGGGAAATCAAAGGTGAATATATTTTACCAGTAATATAACAAATTCCAAACCCCAGCGTTAAAAACTACAACCTGTTTCTAATTTATGCTAAGCTGAAAGTAATGATTCTGCTTAGATTCATAATATTTTTATTTATCTTTACACTTACTGCTTATCTGCCTTCCACAGTCCAAGCAGATCATATCCCTGAGTGTACTACTGGAATGAATTATGAAAGCAAAGCGTTTGATGATAATTTAGCTAGTGGGCATGAATGCCCTGGCGAGACGTACTGCTACAGTAGATTAACAGCAGGAAACATTACTTCTTATGGCTGCCATAAAAAAAGTTCTACAACAAATACCCAAACAGATACTTCCATTCCAGCTGACTCAGAAGCATCTGATCTATTAACTATTAGTATAGAAGGTTCTGGTATAAGAATTTCTACTTCTAGACCAATAAAAGATACTGGCACTTACCGTCTCTCGATTGTGCCTAAAAATACCAGTAACATAATTCCCCCTACGTTCATATTTCAGGTTGATGGAAGTGGCTGCAAAGACATACAACGAGATCTAAATTCCTGGCCTGAAACAAACTGCAGTTATAACCCTGCTGATAACTCTTGGTCCTTAACAGCTTTACGTAATAAAGTTCTTGCTAATGGAGACTACGAAGCTATTATAAACGGTGGTAATTTAGTTCCCCCATTAAAAAGTGCCCCCCTTACTGTAGGCCCAGCCCCGTCGGAAGATTTAAAAGTTTCTGTAAATCCAGGTGGTCCTTTTGATAATACTACTATAAATAGCGTAAAAGTCTCGTGGGAACCTGGTGTACCAGGTCAAAGATTCTTTATAAATACTACTATCACAAATCTTGAAACCCTTCCTATCATAACCTGCTCCTCCTCCCCTTGTTCTTTTACTCTTTCTATTCCAAAAGGAGCACAACCCGGTACTAAAGAGATCACTGTAGCAAAAGAAGGACAAGAATATACAGTCTTTGGTAATACCAAAATTATTATTAGCGGAGACATCACAACTACCGAAAACACGTCTTATATTTGTTCAGGATCAGACTGCACTCGAGGATCAGGCGAATCATGCGACAATAACACTGGGCTTCAGACTGCCATAGGGTGTATACATACTGATCCTAAAGCGTTAATAGAAGATTTGCTGAAACTGGCAACCGGAATTGGTGGTGGTATAGCATTTCTGCTTATGATTTTTGGGGCGTTTAGAATGATTACATCTCAAGGTAATCCTCAGGAGCTAAAAGAGGGACAGGAAATATTTACAAATGCTATTATTGGATTATTGTTTATAATTTTCTCGGTTCTACTTATGCAAATAATTGGAGTTAATATTTTAAACTTACCAGGGTTTAGTTAATATGAAAAAGCTTGCTCTTACACTTCCGGGAGGAGAAATTATAAATAACCCAGATAATTTAAAATCCGATTTCTCTTCTTTAGGAGGATTATTAACACAACTTTTTTCTATTGCTATATATATTGCAGTTTTTTTATCATTTATTTGGTTGGTCTGGGGAGGATTCCAATTTATTTTAGCAAGCGGCAATAAGGAGGAGCTTGGTAAAGCCAGAGATCGGATAAAATGGGCTGTTATAGGCTTAATTGTCACACTACTTGCATATTCTATTACCGGATTTATAGAAAACTTATTTAAAATTAAAGGAGGAGTAACATTTTGAAACTTCTAGTTTCGAGTTTTAAATTTCTAATTTTTTCTCTTTTTTACTTCGGGCTTGTAAAAGATGTTGGTGCCACTGTTTTTATTAATAAGAAATTTGGTTTTGGGGAACTGGAAAATTTAGGTGAGACCCTTTCTGGATTTGTAGTACCTGTTTTTTCTTTGGCTGCATCACTGGTTGTATTATATTTTATTTTTGCCGGGTTTAAGTATTTATCTTCTGGGGGCAATAAAGAAGAGATCTCTTCAGCCCAGAAAATGATCCAGTATGCTATCATTGGATTTGTAATCCTTATGGCGGCATTTTTAATACTTCAATTCCTATTAGTAAGACTATTTGGGATTAGTGAACTAAAAATTATTGGATTCTAATCTTATGAAATTACTGGCCATAGATATACAAAAAGATTTAGGAACTATTAAACCCCCGGCAGAGCTTGTCCCTTTTATTCAAAAAGGTGGAGATGAAGCAGGCGCTATTAGTCTTTTCCTATCTAATTTAATAACCTTAGTTTACTCAATAGCTGGAATAATCTTAATAGTAATGCTTGTCTGGGGAGCTTTTGAATGGATTACCTCTGGAGGAGATAAAGAAAAATTATCCTCTGCTCAAAAAAGAATCATGACTGCTATTATTGGCATCGTAATTATGGCCCTCGCCTTTGCTATTATTGCTGTGGTCGGAACATTAACAGGATTTACTTTTTTTACTGGTCAAGAAACATTTAATAAGTAGTTAATACTTGACAAAGATCTAACACGCAATATATAGTCGTACTAATGAGTAAAAAATTAGCTTTAATAACAGGCTCCATAGGCTATTTACTTTCTTTTTCAAAAGCTTTTGCCGCAGATCAAATAATCAGAGTTAACCCCCCTGATAAAGTCGGATATACTGATATTGGAGTTTTTATATCAAATGTCTTGACTCTTATATTCAGTCTAGCAACGATCGTAGTGCTACTGATGCTTGTCTGGGGAGCTTTTGAATGGATTACCTCTGGAGGAGATAAAGAAGCTGTCGGTAAAGCCAGAAATAAAATTCTCAATGCCTTGATTGGACTTGCTGTCTTGGCTGTGGCATTTGCTGTAGCAAAACTGGCTGCCAATTTCCTGGGGTTTGACTTTCTACAGATTCGTATCCCATCTCCTCAATAATAGACTTATTGTAAAAAAGCTCCAATCTTTGCTACTCTATTCTTATGGAACCTGCCGGATTAATTTTAATTGAGCAGATATTTGGAAGAATTATCGAACTTGCTGTTGCACTAGGTTTTATTGCCCTTTTTGTGATGCTGGTTTGGGCAGGCATTAAATATATAACCTCAGGAGGAGAGCAAAAGGCCGTTCAATCTGCTCATCAAACCATAACCTGGGCTCTAACCGGAATGCTTTTTATGATTATCGCCTGGCTTGTTTTACAACTTATTGCCAGCTTCACAGGCATAACAGTCTTAAAGGCGTTTGATATCAGGGTGCTCTGTGAAGGAATAAAATGGTGTCCATAAATAGGCCTCTACTGGTTGCAATAATTTACTAAAAACTATACGCTAATAATAGATTCCAAAGAATTTATGTCTGCCCTATTTAAGTTCAGAATTCAAAGTTTAAAGTTTAAGATTCTCCTCTTTTTATTTTCATGCTTATTATTTGTATTTTATACTGCGTTATTTGCTCCATATGCTCTTGCCCAAACATATACTCAATCTTCAACTCCTAGTGCATATACCCAATCCACACCTTATATCCATCCTCTATCTCCCCAATATGCAGATTTAATGGTAATTAATTTAGTCCATACCTTCAGTTGTTTTGCAGAAGGCACTTCAATTATTGGACAACCTTGTGTAGAAATTTTACCAAATTCAGTAAAACTAATAGGTGGGATACCCCAATTTAAGACTAGCAGTAAATCTATAGGGGCATTATCGTCTACGACACATTTCCTGGCTTTACTTTACGATAATCCGCCTATTCAAACCTCAGATTATCTTGCGTCTGTAAGTAAAAACCTACAAATTATCCCTGAAGCAAAAGCCCAAGTTGGAGGGAGTGGAAATGCTGTCTTAAAACCTATTCAAAAACTATGGGAAATTACCAGGAATATTTCTTATGTATTGATGATATTCGTTTTCATAGTTGTTGGTTTTATGATTATGTTCAGACAAAAAATAAATCCTCAAACAGTTATTTCAGCTCAAGCAGCCCTTCCTGGGTTAGTTATAGGTTTAATTTTAATAACTTTTAGTTACTTCATATCAGCTCTAATTGTTGATACTACATATGTCGCCTCTCGAGTTGGGGTAAGCCTTCTACAAGGAAGTATTTTGAGTGAAGATTCTATTAAAGAAATTTTCAATAATAATATTTTAGGTCTGTTTAATAGTTTTATCGTAAATGATAAGACTGTTTTTTCTACACCTAATATCGATCAAGCCAGTGTGATTGTTAATACAACCACCCAAACAGTCACCGCTTTACAACAAGATAAATCATTGGGCCAAATAATTACTAATGTTTCAGCAATATCCGGATGCTTAATAGGTCTGCAAATAAACCCTGTTGCAAGAACTGATTTTACGGTTGGCATTCCAGGGGTAGCATCTATTGACTTAGGGAAGCTTTTGGCTGGAGGGACCATTTGTGGTTTGTCAGGAGGAATTGCTGCCATGTTATCAAAAACACAATTCGTAGGAGGATTAACCGGATTAATTCTATATGTCATATTAATTCTGGCTCTCTTAATTGCCATGTTTAGATTATTATTTAGTCTAGTTGTTTCCTATTTGACAGTAATTATCTTTACCATCATTTCCCCTTTTTACTTTCTATATGCAAGCGTCCCAGGAAAAGAAGCAGTAGCAGGCACCTGGTTTAAGACAATGTTTGCTAATGTTTTAGTTTTTCCAGCTGTTTTATTAGCTTTGATTTTTGCAGCTTACTTAATAGGAGGCACTAGTGCAATCAAAACCATAACCGGAACGCCAGTTGACCTGAGTGGAGGAGCGTTACCTCTTCTGGGAGGATTCCCTAGTGCCTTTTTGCAACTAGTCTTAGCCTATGGCGTTTTACTTATAACTCCTGCTATACCAGATGCAGTGAAAGAGGCTTTCGGGGTTAAGGGTCTTGGAACACTGGGCCAGGCCGGAGTGGGAGGATTTGTAGCTGGGTTTGGAGTAGGACAAGCCGGATATAATAAAGCTATTGAACCTATCAAACGGGAACGACAATCCTTAAGAGAGCTGTTATTCAAAAGCAGGTATGAAAACACTCCAAGAGAAGCCTTAAGAAAACAGCTGGGACCACTTATAACATGGGGTATGGATTTGAAAGGATCTAAAAAGAAAGAGACTACCCCTGTAACCCCCCTAGAAAATACTGATCAGCAATAAGACTTGTCAGACGGAGAAAACAGCGCCCTTAGTACTTTAAACTATTATTTCAGTTTAAGTATACCTTCTAATATTTTCTTGAATACTTCCCAAAGTGCCCCTATCTTTTTAACCTTTGCCCAGGCAAGCTTGGCTTCTATCCACCCATCTACAATTCTGTTTTGCCATACCTCTGGAAGGTTTTTAATAAAAGGTAGATTTTTGATCAATCCTTCTACGCTACCACCAAACATTAATCTATTTAGTTCATCATATTTTTCTCTCGGCATACCATTAATCTGAAGCTGGTTTATAATATTCTTAATATCAGTATCTGAAGGAGGAGTAAGTTTTAGTCCCTCCGCATCATATACTCTCAACCTCGCCATCGCGTCACCTAAATCTGCCATATAACCTTTCATCTCCCCCTCTCCTCCATTTGGCTCTGCCATAAAGAGCCTTGCAGCATCTCCAATTTTTGATAAAGCATCCCCCATAGTCTTTGCATCTTCATAGGTACTTGTGCTAGTAAGCAGTCTTGGACCTTTCTTGGTAAAAAGCGGTAGTAACTCGTCTGCCCCTGCCCATTTTTTGGACATTGGTCTGATTTTTTGAAAGTTTTTAGACCACTTCTTAATTGTATCTACAGATGAAGAAAAACCTAGACCAGTTGTTAGAGAAAGAGTACTCATATAAGTTAAGGGTTTAATCCTCCTACTTCTAGTTTTCTCACCAGGATTTGCCTCTCCAGTTTTACTTAAATCCATAGGTTTGTTATGTAGTTTTCCCAACTCTCTTGGTCTTTTTCCGCTTATAGAGGGTTCGGGACTTAGATAGGGAAGGAGCTGAATATACACCCGTCTGATTTCGTTTGTCCAAACCTCAGAAACTCTATAAGCCTGGTAATTTTGAACATCTTCCAGGATTCTTTTTACCATCTTTCCATATTCCCTATATTTTTCAGGATCGTCAGCCATCTGCTCCATCATCTTTGCTGCAATCCTCAAGTTAATCCGCACCTTCACACCTGTACCTATTTCGCCATCCGGATAATCTTTAATACCCTTGCCATATTTAGGCCTGGTGATAGGATCATCCCATTCTAAGATTGGGTTATAAACTACAGCTCCACCCCTTACATTTCTGGCCCGAAAAGCTTCATCATCCTGATAATCCGCCAAATTGTTATTAAAGTCTTTTACTATTTGATCCCATTTTTGATCATGTTTACCCACTATTTTTATAGCGAAAGGAGGGTGATCTCTATATCTATCCGGCAGAGCTTCCTGAGCCTTTTTCCAAACCTCTGAGTCATCAACCCATCTAACCCCATCATATTCCGGAGAAATAGCCACTGCATGATGTAATCTTTCAGCCAGGGTAAAAGATCTCCCTAATTCATAAACAAGCCGGGCAAATTTTGCTTGTTTATCTTCTGAGTCTAATAATTTATCAAATCTTTCTCTATACTTTTCTAAGATTATCCGCACAATCTCTTCGCCTGTTTTTGTTCTTTCCAGCTTATCTGGTTGTTCTAGCTGATTAAGCGCTATTTTTATAAGATCTCTATATTCATCTCCCAAAAACTCTTTTACTGTATTTAACCCCAAGCTCTCAGGATCATTTTTTGCGGTCTCTATCAGTTTATACTTTCTCTTTATTATCCAAGCTCTCCTAGCCCTTTTCTCGTTTACCTCTCTAGATGTTTTTTCATCTTTCATATCCACATCTTTATATCCATCCTCAGATTCTATATCTTTTCTTAAAATATCCGAGTAAAAACTTTTATCACCCGGTCTTAAATAGTAGTTTTTATCTTCCGGATTTCGATAATAAACACCATCAGCAAAATCTTTTTCATTATCTGTCTCATCCCCTGCTTTATCATCGGAAGCCTCAAGTAGCTTTAATGCCTTTTCAACTCCAGAAGTTTCTAAAATAGATTCTAAGTGTCTTTGGTAGAAACTGGTAATATTTTTAGTCCATTCCCCACCCCCCACATATTTTCCATAAAACTGCACCGTATGAAGTATCAATCTTCCCTCTATTGCATTTGTCATGGTAGCACGGATATCCTCATAGTCCGTGAGAAGTGTATTCAAAGATTGGTAAAGTTCATTTACAAAATTCACTCCCGTAGGAGAGGCCTCATCTCTCTCCATAGCAAAAAGGAGCTTTTCTGCTTTTGCTTTTAGTCGCTCAAAACGGGGAGGAACCCATCCCTCTCTTCGAGCATCAGCTATATCTTGTTTTTTAAGGTGACTAAGTTCGTAGTGCAAGCTTAAATAGTCTTGATCTTCACCTAAATCTTGATCAAATTTATAAAGCATTTTAAGTTGCTCCCAAGTTCGGGGATCCTCAGACGCCCTATCTCCTAACTGCTGAAGAAATGCATCTATTTGATCTGCCTCAACATCAGTCTTCGCATCAAACCACTTCTTCATAATCCCCCGTTTAAGATCTTTTAATTCTTCTTCTGGAGTTCCAAGATTAGCCTCTAACTGCTGTTTTCTATCGATCTCGCCTCTTATTAACCGGGCTTTCAACCCGCCATCTTTACTTGCTCTACCCCTTACTTGATCATCTACCTCATGCGCTGCTATCTCTCTTAATCCCGATCCCGAGGGCGCTGAAGCACGACTCTCCTCTGTTGCACTCGATTCTCTGGTTACCAGTGGGCTTCTCTCTGGATAAGAAGAGGCGAAGAGAAGTTTTAAAAATTCACCAATGCTTCTGATTTCTAAAACATCATGCAAATCTCCTTTTTCGTATTTTTGTAAAATTTTCTGCACATTTATCGGAAGCAGTCTTTTCTCTTCAGGAGAGCGCTTACTGAGATCTTCCAGTCTTTCTATGGCTTCTTTAATTGTCATATCTACTCCCTCTCCTAATTGAGAATTAGATGTTTCTGATGCGATATGCGGTTGTGTAGGTTTGTTCTCTGAATTGGCAACCGTATTCTCAACCTTAGCACTGTCGTGAGTTTCAGGTTCTGACTGGGAAAATCTCGAGGCCTTACTTTCTTCTTGTGGTTCAATGCTATTCCTTGATTCGGAAGATTCGCCTCCTCCTCGTATTTCATTTTCTGACATACATTAATTTTACTCTTTATAAGTTTCAGGAAGCAAATATTTTATGCTGCTTGTTCTTCACCGCATGACTTACAAAAATTACATAAAACTACAGTGATCTGGCCACAGCGGTAACACTTACCGTTCTCCCATTCATTAGAATCATCAACTAAACCCAACCTTAAACCGCCAATAGTCATAACGGAAGCAATCCCATTCCCTTTCCCTGTTCCAAAACACCCTCTAAAATGCTGCATATATTTAACGGCTTTTTTATGATCTTCCCATGTCAGTTGTCCATTTTCTGATCCAAAAGACTCTCCTTTAGAATCAAGCAAGATTTTTACCAGGGTTTCGCTCATCTGTCTTTCCACCCATTTCTGACCAAAAATAGTTTGTATAGCATCTGGGAATCTACCTAAAAAGCTGCTTAAGTCATTTATATATTGATCCAAAAGTAAATTTTGCTCTATTTCCTGCTCCTGATTTAAGGCAGCATATACCTGCTCTACAGAACTGTTCTCTCCTTCAAAAGGACTAGATTTTAGAGCCACTATTTCATCTACTAATTCATTAATTGAGTAAAATCGATCTTTTTGTGAAGATAGATCAAGGCTATTTTTTACCAAGCTGTTAGTAACAGTTTTCTTGTCCGTGCCTAAAAAAGGAATAGGTTCAAACGGCTTATATTTATCCCTAAGTTTACAGAAAAGCTTTTGACATTCCAGAACTGATAAATTTGTTCTTAGGGCAAATCCTTTTAAACCGTCTACTTCTTTACTAAAAAAATAAAAATACGAATCAGGAAATTCTATCTCATCTCCTCGATCGTCTTTTAGATTAGAACAACCTTCTGGGCTCCAAAGCATGGAAACAGAACCTACCTGAGCATTGGCAAAAAAGTTCTCATTTTTCTCCCAGACCTGAGAAACTGCTCCTTCACGCTCATCGGGATCAATTTGCTCTAATACTCTTCTGCCTGATTTATCTACAATCCATCCCTGCTCATTAATAGAGTAGTGGATAGGTATAACAGCCTCACATAGCACGTATTCCTTAATCCAGGATTCAATATTCTCTTTGTGACCAGCAATACTTCTATTTTGTCCTACAACATTTATTTGATCACTTAAGGAGTTGATCTCTTTTTTAACATTAAAGCCAACAATCGGGATATCTACTGTGCTGAGAGGTGCCTCTACCATAGGCCTTAAACCCGCTCTAGGTTCTCTATTTCGGCTGAAGTCGGCTTCGGTGTCTACTATTCTTGGTGATGATGTTAATGCTTCTAATCTACTCATTTTGAAAGGCTGTCATTTGCTCGGAAACAATAAAAAACCTTCTCTCCGAGGGTCTAAAAACACACTCTTTGTCTCGAAGAGATTTTCCACAGAACCCAGGCAGCCCGGCTGTTACGGTTACGGCATAGCGACAGAATCACACTGTCTTCCCCTGGACAATTTACCTTTTTAGCTAAATGCAGACTGGACTGATCCAATCTATTCTGGTTAAATTATTAGGACATTTACTTTAAAATTTATCCTGGTATTTTGTCAACTACGAAATTTCCTATATTCAGAATGTTATTTTGTTATATAAATGGTTTAATTTGCCCTTAATTGACCTACTTTGTACATCTAGACACTACTTTTTTCACGCAGTAAGCTTTCGAATATAAGGAAGCCGCAACGCTTCGCTTATAGGCTGCCTATGGAACCACATCCAGTACCACAAAATATTACCTCCTTTCAATTCAAATTGATCGGAGACATGACTTTAAAACAGTTTGTCTATCTTGCCATAGGCGTAGGGATCGCCTATTTGACATTCGTTTTTTTTGGGGCAACTTTACCTGCGATAGCCTGGCCTGTTATTATTATCTCCTCTTTACTGGGCGTAGCTTTTGCTTTTATGCCTGTTGGCTATAGATCGCTAGATCACTGGTTGGCAGCATTTTTAAAGGCAGTTTACTCTCCTACCAAAAGATCCTGGAAGAAAAATAAAAAGATATATGGTAGTGAACCTTTATTTAATAGTAGGTTGTCTTTGTATTTCCAGGTAGCTTCTGCTAATCCACCTACTCAGCAACCTACTGTTTCTGCACCTAATCCAATGTCTTTTTCTTCAATGTTTAAACCTGCTTTACCCAAACAGGAAGAAGAACCCAAAAGAGAGGAGCTGCCTTCATCTGAAGAGTTACAAAAAACAGTTGAGCTGGCAAAACAAGCACAGGAGTTACAAAAAGAGATCGTAGAAAACGAAAGAAAACTAAACGATATCAAAATGGCAGCTAGCAAACCCAATCCTATCCCTACAGATTATTCCCAGGAAATAAACTCTATTATGGCAAAGCTACATCATCTGGTGGAAAAGGCCTCAGGTATACAAAATAAAATTGCCCGCCTTGATCATCAAGAAGAGCACAAACCAGAGGTCCTCCCTACAGCAAACAAGGTAAAAATTGTCTCACCAGTAAGACCAAAGGAGAATCAATTAACACTAACAAGCTCGCCAAACGTCATAAACGGAATCATAAAAGATGCTGAAAATAATTACCTAGATGGTGTGGTAGTGGTAGTTTACGATAAAGAGGGTTTACCTGTTAGAGCATTAAAATCCAATAAGTTAGGTCAATTTTCCAGCGCTACTCCTTTACCAAATGGGACATATACCATTGAATTGGAAAAGGAAGATTTGGTGTTTGATGCTTTACAGATGGAGTTAAACGGAGCAGTTCTTTCTCCGCTGATGGTTTCTGCAAAAAGGGCAGTGATTAAAAACTAATATGAACGCAACACAACAACACCTACCAATATCAGATATAAAAGAAGATTTAGTCTTATTAAAAGACGGTGGGGCAGCTTTAGTTTTACAAGTTGGGGCTGTCAACTTTGGCCTCCTTTCTGAAAGAGAACAGGTATCAATTATTGCTGCCTTTGCCCAAATGCTTAATTCTTTATCCTTTAGTATCCAAATCCTGATACATTCTGAAAGACTCAATATCTCATCTTATATAGAAAGACTAGAGGTTGCACAAAAGATGCAAAACAATTTTTTACTGGCAAATATGATGGGTAAATACCGGGTCTTTATCCAAAAAATTGTCAAAGATAATGATGTTTTAGATAAAAAATTTTATGTTGTCATCCCTTCATTCGGTATTGAGATGGGGCTTGGCAGCTCAGGTGATGCAGCCTTTAAAAAAGCCAAGACTCTTCTTATCCCACGCCGAGATCAGGTTATCAGACAATTAAACAGAACAGGATTAAGATCAAATCAGTTAACTACCAAAGAGTTAATCGTACTTTTTCATAACTTGTATAATTACTCACCCAACCAAGTTATGCTCACAAAACCTACTACCCAACAACTACATGTGGAACAAGTACAGTTAAAAAACCCTGCTCCGCAACAGGTAGTTCAACCACCTATCTCTCCACAGCAACCATCTATCCCTCAAGCTTCAGCGCCTGCTAGCACTCCACCTATGCAGCAACCAATCAGAGATAGTTACCAAAGCACTAATAGACACTCGCCTTTTGTTGTTGAGGAGTTAGCAGAATAAAAATATGAACTTAGCTGGCATTTTTAATAACTCAAAACCAGATAACGCACAGTCATCATCTCCTGCTCCTATCTTCACTGTAGAGGATGTAATCGCCCCAGCTGAGATAGAGGTAGATTTTAATGATATCAGGATAAATAATCGATTTTATAGAACTTATTTTTCTTCCAATTATCCGCGGTTTGTGGAGCCTAACTGGCTGGAACCCTTAGTCTCTTTTGACCACTCTTTATTTATCTCCATGTTTATCTATCCAACTCAATCAAAAGGAGTTTTAGATGATTTAAAAAGGAAGGTGGCTGAGATGGAGGCCACGCTGCAAACTGATTTAGAAAGAGGACATGCTGTAGATCCGACAGTTGAGGTAGCATTAGAAGATGCCCGTACCTTACAGGAGCAATTAGTAAAAGGGGTGGAGCGGTTTTTTCAATTTGGTTTATATGTAACAGTCCCTGCAGGGAGCAGAGATGAGCTTATAAACACCTCTAAGCTGGTTGAGTCAACCTTATCTTCTATCTCTGTAACCGCCATGCCTACTACCTTACAAATGGAGGACGGATTCAAAACAACCCTACCTATTGGTCATGACCTCTTAAATCTTTCCCATAATATGGATACCACTTCTCTGGCTACCACCTTTCCTTTCGCCTCGTCAGAGTTAACAGCCAATGATGGAATCATGTATGGGATAAATGAACACAACGACTCTTTAATTCTTTTTGATAGATTTTCGCTGGAGAACGCTAATTCAGTTATCTTTGCCAAATCCGGAGCCGGTAAATCTTACTTTGTAAAACTAGAAGCTTTACGCTCTTTAATGTTTGGTACGGAGATCTTAATTATTGACCCGGAACAGGAATATTATCCGTTATGCCAAGCTGTAGGAGGAGAATATTTAAATTTTTCCGCTAATTCTCCTATTAAAATCAATCCTTTTGATTTATCAGGTGAGATTATCTCTGGAGAAAATGAACTAGGCAGAAAGATTCTTTCCTTAACTGCTTTTTTAAAGCTAGTTATGGGAAATCTAGACCCCATTGAATCTGCTATTTTAGACAGAGCCTTAAAACAAACGTATGCCTTAAAAGGAATTACAGATGATCCCAAAACACAAAATAAACAAGTTCCTTTAATGGAGGATTTATACAAAGTTTTAATTGGTATGGAAGAAAAAAGCGCTTTATCCTTGGCTGCCAGGCTGGAAAGGTTTATTAAAGGTTCTTTGGCAGGAATTTTTTCATCACAATCCAATTTAAATATCACCAACTCTTTTACTGTTTTTTCGGTTCGGGACTTAGCAGATCAATTAAGACCACTGGCCATGCATTTAATCTTGGAATATATCTGGACAAAGATCAGAACTAAGTTAAAAAAGAGGATTTTAATAGTGGACGAGGCCTGGTATATGATGCAGTTTGAAGATTCGGCCAATTTTTTAGTAGATTTAGCCAAAAGAGCCAGAAAGTATTATTTAGGAGTAACTACTATCACACAAGACGTGGAAGATTTTTTGGCTGGAGAGAGAGGAAAAGAGATTATTTCCAACTCCTCAATTCAGGTTCTCTTAAAACAGGCACCGGCATCCATGGATCTACTATCTCGAACCTTTCATCTATCAGAGGGAGAGCAAAGATTACTGCTTTCTGCCGGGATTGGGCAGGGGTTGTTTTTTGCCGGAAATACCCACGTTGCCATGCAGGTTGTAGCATCCCAGGATGAACATAAGTTAATTACTTCCAACCCGGCAGAGCTGATCGTAGAAGGAAAACCAGTTAAGTTCTAATATGGATGACAGAGATTTTATCAGTGCCCTTCAGGCAAAGCTTAAAAGGCCTAACAGAGAAAGCTATGGTGGTCGCCCATTTAGTGAAGTTTTTCAAGAACTGCGAGGAAAATATCCAGCAAACATATTTCCTGCAGATATTCAAAATAAAATCTTAAGCGATGACCTCTTTTTTGCCCAAAATGTCTTAAATAAGCTGCTTTCTCCTAAACAACCTCAAAAAGAAGAAGTTTTGGAGGATACTCAAAAAAAACACCTAGAAGACGAAAAAAAGGATAAATCCCATCCAAAAATCAATCTGTTTACCTCAACAAAAGCTACACAACAAATAGAAGATACGCCAGCTAAGGAACCTGAGAAAACCATCCCTTCCTCCCCACAAATTCCTTATGTTGCCAAAAATGCAGCTAAAAATTTAGGTACAACTCTACTTATCTTTACTAAAAAAGGCCTTGCCAGAACTGTCGGGGCCGTAGAAAGCTTTATTTATTCCCGAGAAGCCTTAGGAGCAGGTAGTATGGGTAACTCTGGTGGAGTACAAAATTACCAAGTTGGCGAAGGATCGCCTGAGGAATTATCCTACCCCACAAGAAGATCTCCGCAAAGTTTTTCATCTGGTAATAAATCTTTTTCCGCTAAGGGGGTTAATTTTTTCAAAGGCAGAGCTTTGATAATCTTTTTTATAATCTTACTTATTATCATACTTTTGAGCATGATTAGCGGTTCTCTCTCGCTTCCAGATCCCCTTTCCGGAATAACTGCCGGCAATATAAGCCAGTGCAGATTCACCAGAAGTGACCAAAACCCAAGAGAAGCATCCTTTAAAAGCCCCCTTCTGATGAGTTATATGGAAGAAGCTTCTAAACTAACTGAGATCCCATTGGTTGTCTTGGCTGCCTTTATGAGGGTCGAGTCCCCTTCTTCGGTAAACTACACTGATGAACAGGTTCAAAATTATCAATGCGCTAAAAGTATAACTGGGGCCTTGGGGATAATGCAGATTCAACCAGTCGGCACTAAAGGCCATGATGATCCTGCTGTGGCGAATGGGGCAAAACTCCTGGGGATAGATTACAACTCTTTGACAGAAGCAGATTACTGCGATGTTAGAAAAAGTATTATCATGGGTGCGGGATTTATCTTAAAAAAGATGAGCTATCTAGGTTTCGGGGATGGAACAAAATGGAAACCAGAGTGGAATAGAGATCAAGATGCTATTTATGCACTGGCTAAAAGCTATTATGGATGTATAAATTACGGAGGATCTGATCCGTTAAAATGCGAGGGGCCTTACAATTATGGTCAGGATGTTTTTAATAGCATCATAAGCTGCCAACAGGGTGCCCCTAGCACTTCCAGCGGCTTCACAAAACCAGAAGGATTTGTATACTATTGCCAGGGTGATCCCAAATGGGATAATAAAACAGGTTGTGGCATTGGACAGATTGGTTGCGGCCCTACCTCTTTAGCAATGGTCTTTAGTAGCTTAGGAAAACGGATAACTCCTGACCAAACGTATCAAACCTTTGCCTCACAGGGACGAATCAACTGTACAGAAGGAAGCTACATGACCACCATTCTTTCAGATAAGGAGTGGATGCAAAGTCAAGGTTTTACTGTAGGACCAAACTTAACTGCTAATGGTAATTTAATTTTACATCGGGCCAAAGATTACATTGAAGGGGATTATTTAATAATTGGTTCTTCTCAAACCTTCCCCAGCTATCAAACACCTGGAGTGACATTTCCTCACATCTTTGTAATAGATGGGGTTGATGTTACCAATAAAACTTTCAGTAATAGAGATCCGGCAAACTGTGATTATTCAACCGGACAAGAAGTAGTAAGCAGACAAGTTCGTCCAGCCAATGGACCAGGAGGGTTAAATTGGGCCTACGCTTTTCCTATTAAGAAGATAGAATCTAAGAAGACGGAATAAAATTATGAACAATTTTATCAAAAACAACCTTGGTTATATATTCTTTGCAGTAGCTTTAGTAGTCGTAATTTCTACGATAGCAATTTATTTATCAATTAACCCAACCAGAGATCAGTCTCCCTCACCAGTTACGAGCTTTTCTCCCTCCCCTTCACCGCGTCTTGATCAAAAAAACACCCCCGGTGAACCTGATCCGGGGAGAAGTTACCAAAAAATTGATCAACAAGGGCTTGAATTCATCAGAAGAGGTACCCTGATCAGTAATCTTATAGACAAACTTCCGTTTGAAGGGGAGAATTTTTCTTTATTGTATAACCTTTCCAACAACCAGTTTATTGCGGTCTTTAACAATAAGGAGAGTACATTAGCACAAAAAGAGTTTGAGGCTTTTTTGAAGCAAAATAATATTGAGGATAAATCTTGGCTCTATAATTTAACAATTAAGGAGATTAGTTATGATTAGGAATAAAAAAATTAACTACTTATTCTTTGGTGGCATAATTGTTTTTTTGATCGTAATAGCCTTTTACTTCTTTAATAAGGGCGACTACCCAGCAATAAAAGACAGTAAAACTGAGGGGTCGATTATTGATGAATCTAAACCAAGGGTTATTTCTGTAAACCCCACCCAGAAAGAAGCTCCTTTTATTACCCAAGATCAGATAATTTCTGTAGAATTCAATACACCTGTAGAAAATGTAGGAGAATTCAAACATAGAATCGATCCTACATTAAAATACAAGCTTGAGATTTCATCAGACAGGAAAACTATAAAAATTGTTCCAGAAGACGGATTTGAATTAGGCAGAGAATATACTTTGTTTATTTCCCCAGAAACAAAGTTTGACGGAAAAAAGACATTGGACGGAGAAAAGATCTATCACTTTAAAACCATACCCTATCGCGGAGTCTAGCTTAGTCTCACCGGCATAATAATATATTGTAATCCTTCTGTGCCCATTGGCTTTACTAAAGCAGCTGAAAGTTGACCGGAAAACTCAATCAGCAGCTGGGTGGCAGGAGCAGCAGAAACTGCATCCTGTAGAAACCTAGCATTAAAGGCCACCTGAACATCCTCTCCCTCGAGCTGCCCTTCAACTTCATTATGCTGACTACCTAACTCCTTGGCTGATGACTCCAGTAAAAGTTTACCTTCTGATACTTTCAGTATAATAATATTGGCTTCATTTTTGGCAAAAATTGAAGCCAGTTTAATGGCCTTCAAAAGCTGATCTTTGTCCACAACCACCCGATTAACTATCTGGGTAGGGATAATCTTTTCCCAGGAAGGGAATTGCCCTTCTATTAACCTGGATGAAACAATAGTTTGACCGATGGTAAAAATGACCTGGTTTTGGTTGGCTGAAGTTGTAATATTTACTTCTTGAGCATCATCTTCTGAAATAATCCGCAATACCTCCTCAAAAGTTCTTTTAGGTATTAAACTTTTAAATTCTGCCTGCTTATCAGGTAAAACTACCTGCCGATGTGCCAATCTAAAACCATCGGTGGCAACAAAATCCAATTTACCATTAGAAGCATGTGTCAAAATTCCGGTCAAGACAGGTCTTCCTTCATCAGTGGCTGCAGAAAAAAGAATTTGTGAACAGGAAATTAAAGCTTCTTTTTTAAATATAACTCCTTTGCCTTCTGGTTGAGGAATAGCCGGAAATTCAGAAGCAGATATCCCATTAATGGTTGCTTTAAGCTTACCGCTATTTACTGACATTACCTCCTCTTTTGACTCCAGCTCTATCTTATTTGGCCCTAAGCCTGAAACAAGCTCTACGATAGTTCTTGCAGGGATAGTAATCTCTCCTTCTTCTGTAATGTCAGCCGATATCTGCTTAATAACCCCAATTTCTAAATTAGTGGCTGCAATTTTAAGCTTTCCACCTTGCGCGGATAAAAAAATATTATCTAAAACCGGTAAAGTTGATTTGATACCAACTGATCTTGAGACAGCCTGTAGGGGGGGCAATAAATCCTGTTGTAATACTGATAATTTCATTAAACATTACTCCTTCCGGGCAGAAACAAACCGACTAACCTCTTCTTCTGTTACTTTTATTAACCGGAAATTAATCCTACCTTGTGTAATGAGACTTTTAATATGTTTTTCCTCATCCGTCAAGATGTAATTTGTTCCGGACTTTACTTCTATAAAATCAATCCTCTCGTTATTTTTGATTCCGATAAAATCAATTGGCCATCCTAAAGGAACAATCCGGTCGTAATCATATCTAAGTTCAGCATAAGTTAAAAGCTCAGCCATCTTCCCCTTATGAGGATTTATAGAGCCTTGAATGGTTTGCAAAACTCTTGCAGGAAGTTCTTGCACTCCTTTATATAAATCAATTAAATCCGTAGGAATATCAGCTTGTTTTCTGGCATGAAGTCTTCCTGCTAAATAAGAAATAAAAAGAAGTAAAACAATGATTAAAATATAGGTCCAGTTTAGCTCAATCATTAGTTGAGTTATTATACCTTAAATAGACTATCCTTTATATTAAGAACAGTAATCACTATTATTAGGGGGTTAAAAATTGTGGATATCAATAAAATTAAATCTATTTTCGGGAGAATTTCGTGTGTAAAAATACAAGATTATTGTGGATAAGTTTGTGGAAAACCAGGTGTCTATGGTGGATATCTAAACAACTGTAATTATTTGTTGTTTAACCTCAATAACCGTTTTTTGAATCTCTCTATCACTAGTGATTAGTTTCTTAATTTTATCCCGGCCATGCATAACAGTAGTGTGGTCTCTGTTACCCAAGATCTCCCCCACCTTTTCTACGGTCATATTAAGCTCGTCAGTTAAAATGTGCATAGCCAAATGCCTAGGCAATACCAATCCTTTTTGTCTTTTAGGGCCAACAAGGTCTGACATTTTAATATTAAAGTATTCACAAATAGTAGATAAAACATGTTTATAAGAGATGTTCTGAATCTTTTTGGAGCTTGCTTGTCCTAGATGCTCCCGGAGGGTATCTGGATCAGGTGTTTTATTCTGAATTTTTAATGTCTGAATAATTTGAATAAGTTTTCCTTCCAGCTCTCTTGCGTTTGTTTCAAAGGCCTGAGCAATAATATTTAAGGATTCCTCCGGAATTTCTTCTCCCCGCTCATGAGATTTGGCTTTTAATATGGCTACTCTGGTATCAAAATCTGGTAACTGTATATCTATCATCAAGCCTCCTTGGAAACGGGATTTCAATCGATCTTCCAACTTGGCTATTTCATGAGGGGGTTTATCTGAAGTTAATACAATCTGACTGTTTCTAGAAACCAGTTCATTAAAGGTATGAAAAAACTCCTCCTGTGTCCCCTCTTTACCAGATAAAAACTGCACGTCATCTATTAAAAGCAGATCTACACTTCTATAGCGGTGTCTAAAATCCCCCATTCTTCTGGTTTGAATTGCCTCAACATAATCATTAGTGAGCTTTTCTGAGGAACAATAAATCACTTTTAAATTAGGATTTTTTTGCAAGAGGGTGTTCCCTATCCCCAACATTAAATGGGTTTTTCCCACCCCTGTTCCCCCATAAAAAAAGAGTGGGTTATAGGCAGTTCCTAAATTTTGCACTACCGCCTGAGCGGCTGCATAGGCAACGTTATTGGAAAGCCCCACCACAAAGTTTTCCAAGTTATATTTAGGATTTAAGATAGGAGTTTGTTGTGTCGATTTTGCAGTAAATAACCCCTCTTCTTCTACTTGTTCTTCTTTTTGTCTCTTTTTCAAGGCTCGGGTGGGATCAACTATGAATTCTATATCTACTTTTTTACCTAAAGCTATGGCTGCTGCCTCTTCTATTTTGGGTAGATATCTTGCCTTTAATTGTTCGCTGATAAAAGCAGAGGGGGCAATAATGGTAATCTTTTCTTCGGTAATGTCTTTGATATCAGTGTTAGAAAACCATGCTCTGAAATTGTGTAAAGGCAACTCATTTCTTAAGTGATTTAATATATTTTCCCAAACTTTCTGTTTATCCATAAAATTGTGCAGACGTGTAAAAGTTATCCACAAGATAATCCACATGCTATTGCTTTACAAGGTAGAGAAACTATTTAAAAGTGGATCAAATATTAAAAGCTAGAAATTTGAAATTATTTAGTGTAAACTAAGCGCATGCCTAAAAGGACATACCAACCAAAGAAACTTAAAAGAGCCAGATCTCATGGCTTTAGGTCTCGAATGGCAACGAAAGACGGAGCAAAAGTAATAAAACGCCGAAGAGCCATTGGGCGCAAGAGATTAACTGTTTAATGCTATCCAAAGATAAAAGGCTAAACCTCAAAACAGATTTTAAGTGGGTGGCAGAAGGTAAATCTGCGACAAATCCCTTCTTTAGATTTTTTTATAGGTATGGAGAAAATTCCTCTCCTAAGGTCGGTGTAGCCTTAAACTCTAAGTTTTTTAAAAAGGCTCATCAAAGAAATAGAGCAAAACGTTTGACGCAAGATGTCTTTTTTAAGCTTTACCCAAAATTAAAAAGTAATCTTAATATCATAGCTCTTCCCAACTCAAGGGTGTTTGAGGTAAAATCTGATAGTTTGGAGAAAGAAATAAGCTCCACTCTTTTGAAAGAGGGTTTATTAAATGAGGAAAATAGTAATATTGATAATTGATTTTTATAGAGTATTTTTATCCTTTGACAGAGGTATTTTTTCTCTTTTGGCACCAGGCGGGGCTTGCAAGTACTCCCCCAGCTGCTCTTTTTACACCAAGCAAATGATTGAAAAATATGGTATCTTTACTGGAGGCAAAAAAGGTTTATTAAGAATCCTAAGTTGCAGATAATTTATGAATCCAGGAGATTTATTCAATTCAATAATAATCGGGCCGATTGTGAATGCTTTAGCCCTTATATACGGCACTCTTAATTCTCTGAATATTCCAGGGGCAATGGGTTTTTCATTAATTCTTTTAACTGTCATGATCAGGCTTTTGGCTTGGCCATTGATGACCACTCAGCTCAAGTCCACCAGAAGAATGGCTGAATTAAAGCCTCACTTAGATGAATTGAAGAAAAAGCATGCTGATAAGCAGGAATTGGCTAAAGCACAGATGGCCCTTTATAAAGAACATGGGGTCAACCCAGCTGCTGGTTGCTTGCCAGCTCTTTTACAGATACCGGTCTTTATCGGACTTTATCAAGTGATTATTAATATCTTACCTGGTCATCCCGGAAGTCTGGATTTTTTAAACTCTCTGCTTTACTCTCCTACTTTAAAGTTTGCTTCTAATATTAACTTGAATTTTTTTGGAGTTAATTTAGGCCTTAAGCCAGCTGAGTTTTCTACCCAAGGCACCTATTTACTACTTATCCCTTTGGTCACCGCCCTTTTAACCTTTATCCAGTCCAAGATGACTCTTATAAAGCCTGTAAAGCCTTACCCCTCTGATTCTCCTAAGGAAGTTAAAGAAAAGGTCGGCATGGAAGATAGTATGGCTCAGATGCAATCTCAGATGGTCTTTTTGATGCCTATTATGATCGGTTACTTTGCTTTTACTTTTCCTGTTGGACTTGCAATTTACTGGAATACATATACAATACTGGGAATTGTACAGCAGTATTTAATTTCAGGCTGGGGAAGTATGGGTGATTTGGTGCAAAAAATTGGGATAACTCCTAAAATAAACGTTCAACATGAAGCACCAAAAGTTAAAGTTGAGAGAATAGTTAGAAAGAAAAAAGGTAAATAAAAATGACACAAGAACAATTAAGTGAAATTTTAGATAATATTTTAGGATTACTTCTTTTGGAAGGTAGTTATGAATTGGAAGAGACTGATGATGCTTTTCATGTTTTTATCCAGACAAAGGATGCCGGAAGAATTATTGGCTACCGAGGAGAAGCGTTGGAATCGCTACAGTTACTGGTGAGTCAGATCGCTGCTCAGAAGGCCACAGATTTTAAAAGAGTTATTATTGATGTAGAAGGTTGGAGGAAAAACAAGGAAGATGATTTGTCTAAAAAAGCACAAGAGTGGGCAAAGGAAGTTATTGAATCTCAAAAAGAGATGGAGCTTGAACCGATGCCATCTTGGCAAAGAAGAATTATCCACATGACGATTCAAGAAACAGAAGGGGTGGAATCAGAGAGTATTGGTGAGGGTGTGGAGAGACACTTAATCATAAGACCTGCTAAAAGTTAATTTAAAATTTATCTTCTTGCCCAGGAATTAAGCAATGCTTCAAAAAATAGAAAGGGCGCTCTTGTCCTTGGTTTTACTATTTCTGCCTACTCAGCTTGGTTTGCACTTCTGGCCTGAATTTACCCAAATTTACTCACTAAGAATAGATTATCTGGCCCCCACCATTTATTTCTGGGATTTGCTGGTCTTAATGCTTATTTTTATATTCTTAATACAGCAAAAAAGAATTAATAAACTGGCCTTAAATATCTTTTTAATCTTCATTCTCTCTCAGTCTTTTTCCCTGCTACAGATAGTATGGAACGGAGAAATAAATTTAGGAGCAGGGTTAGTCAGGTTGGAACAGTATTTAATCGCCGGTTTTTTTGGAGTTTATATAGCCTCTAAGGATATTCTAAAAATAAGGAATTTAATATTTTGGCCAGTAGGTTTAGCTTTAATCTTTGAGGTAGTTTTGGCTTTGGCCCAGTTTATAAACGGAGCCAGCATAGGATTTTGGATATTAGGAGAAAGAGAATTTAATATTCAAACGCCGGCCATTGCTAAATTTGATTTTTATGGACAAGAATTTTTACGACCCTATGCAACCTTTTCTCACCCAAATGTATTAGCAGGTTTTATAATGATCATCTTACCTATGATACTGACTTTAAATCGGCTAATTCAGTCATCAAAAAGCAATATCTTAACTTCACTAGTTCTAATAGCCTCGGGCTTAACCATTTTTTTAACAGTTTCCAGAACTGCCCTTTTTACCTTTTTTATATTTGGAACCTTTTTCTTGAAAAGATTAGGTATTATTATTCTTATTCTCTCTGCTATTTTGCTCTCCCCTATTATCTGGGAAAGGTTTTTTAGTATATTTAGTTTTGATAGCCTGTCTATTTTAAGAAGAGAAGAATTGGCTCGTATTGCAGTTGAGCTTTTTAAATCAAATATTTTTTTGGGAGTAGGACTAAATAACTTCATCACAGTCGCCGCAGATAAGCTCTTAATAGGTCCAAGCCGATTCTTGCAGCCTGTACATAATATCTACCTATTGGCCTTGGCAGAAACAGGGATCATGGGTTTAATAGGATTATTAATCCTAATTGGTTTACCGTTTTCTCGGATGTTAAAAACAGTTACTGTTTTTAACACTAAATACTTAATATTTTCATCCTGGATGATTTTGCTCTTTTTGGGGTTATTTGATCATTATTTTCTAACATTGCCACAAGGTATCAGAGCACTTTTCTTCTTGTGGGGCATATCCTTTGCCATGTTAGAATACAATCGTGCATAGTCTTTTAAAGATCTCCCAGCAAACTTTGTGGCAGCTTATGGGAAAAGCAATCACCTCCTTATCAACTCTTTTTATTTTAAGTTTAATCACCAGATATTACGGTGAAAGCGGAACAGGTATTTTGACCATTGTTTTGGCATATCTTGGCTTTTTTATTATCGCAGTTGATTTGGGTTTTAACGCCTATTTAATGCCTAAACTTTTAGATAATGCAGAGGATATTTGGCGAAAGCTGTTTGGACTCAGGATTTTAATAGCCATTGTCTTGATGTTTGTTGCAGGAGGTGTGATATTTTTACTTCCCAACTATGACCCTTTGGTCTATCAATTAGTTTTAATTGGTGTTGTAGGGGCACTTATCCAGCCAGCTTTTTTTGTGACTGCTAATGCCATATTTCAGGCCAAATTAAGATATGACCTATCCATCATATCCTCCTCGATCGGCTCTGTATTAACTTTTCTGCTAATTTATATAGCCATTTTAAGCAAAACTTCATTGGCTATAATCATGTTTTGCTATTTAGCCGGATGGCTGACAACGGCTATAATTTCTATTACTTTATCAAGTAGATTTATTAAAAACTTAACTCCCCTTTTTGACCTGTCCTTTATGCTCAAGTTGGTAAAGGGAGCATGGCCTATCTCTTTGGCACTTCTATTAAATGTCTTATACTTTAGAGTGGATACCTTTTTACTCTCCTTTTTAAAACCTTTTGCTGACGTGGGAATATACAATCTTTCCTACTCTATTTTCCAGGCAGCTTTGGTTTTACCAACCTTTATTATGAATAGTTACTATCCAATGATGATTGAAAGCTTTAAAAAGAACCAGCAGCAGTTTTTCTCTCAGCTAAGGCTAGCTAGTTTCGGAATGGCTTTAATTGGAGTTTTGGGGATTATAGCGACTATTTTGCTCAGTGGATTAATAATAATTGCCATTACTGGTGGTAGAGGTTTTGAGGGCTCAAAAGATGCTTTGGTAATCTTATCTTTTGGGTTTCCAGCATACTTTGTATCAGCTCTTTTGATGTGGACCTTGGTGGTGATGAAAAGATATAAGGAGATGGTGGCAATTTATTTTATTGGTTTATTATTTAACATTTTTACTAATTTGATTTTTATTCCTCAATATTCATACCTTGCTACCTCCTGGATTACAGGTTTGTCTGAGTATTTAATCCTGCTTCTTCAGGTAATAACCATCCTTGTCTTATCAAGAAGATAATTTATCTAGACAGAAAATTATAAACTCTATATACTGCTCACATGGAAGTTACAATCTATACAGACGGAGCTTCTCGCGGAAATCCCGGTCATGCTTCCTACGGTTATTTAATACTTGATGAAAATAATCAAATAATTCATCAGGAAGGTAAATATCTAGGGATAGCAACCAATAATTTTGCGGAATATTCAGCAGTTTTATCGGCCTTCTCCTATATTCACCAAAACCTTTATAAAGGAAAAAATATGAAGATTGCAGTTATCGCTGACTCAAAACTGGTAGTAGAACAATTATCCGGCAAATATAAAATAAAAAGTGAAAACCTTAAGCCACTTATCTATCAAATAAAAATACTAGAACAGACCTTGGGCCAAATAAAGTATACACATACTTTGAGGGCAAATAATAAAAGAGCAGATGCTTTGGCAAATAAAGCTTTAGACGACACTTTCCACTAGAAAATTTTTACCTAAAATCATATAACGATACCTTTACTATCTCTTGAACTCAAATTCTAGTGTGGTACGATTTACCCGTGGGGGAAAATAACGATTCGCGTAACAATTTAAATAGCAATACCTATTCACGAAACACTCCTCTTTCTCTTGTGGTTGGTGCGGCAGGCTTTCTTGGCTCAAATTTAGTTGATAAATTACTGGAAAAAAATATTCAGGTTTTAGGGGTTGATGATTTATCTACCGGCAAAAGATCTAACTTAGAAAAGGCCTCTAAGCAGAAAAACTTTCATCTGCAAATTTCTGCGACTGATAAATTTAATGTCGATCTCCCTCGTTTGGATTATCTATTTGTCATTATTGAGGAAAAATCTGATTTAAGCAGAATTCTAGATATTTTTAAGCAATATAAATCAAAGTTAGTATTTGTCTCCTCCATTGATCTTTATGATGCAAAAGCTACTGCTAAATTAGAATGGCTTAAAGATTCAGAAAAAGTAATTGCCAAGTTTGCTGCAGATCACAATTTAAATGCCCGAATTGTGAGACTTGCTCAGGTCTATGGACCGAGAATGCATTTTCGGCAGGACGATCCGGCTATAAGATTAATTCAAGCCAGCCTTAAGGATGAGTTACAAAAAGAATCAGCTGTTCTAGATTTTTCCTCCAGAGCTCTTTTCGTAGATGATGCCATTGAGTTAATTATTAAAAGCATGTGGTTTGGTGCTACAGCCCAAAAGATCTTTGATGGGGCGCTATTAAGTCCTATTAAGGTAGCTGAACTGAAGCAAATCTTACTTGACCCTGTTTGGTATGAGAATAAGGGGTTTGAATTAACTGAACTTCCTCCATGGCCAACTCCTAATTTAGAAAAAACTGTAAAGTATTTATCCTGGAGACCAAAAACAAATTTAATTAAGGGTTTAAAAGAAACGACTAATTATTTTAAGGATAATAATGTAGATGTACCAGAACTTAAAGCTGAAGAAAAAAGTTACCACAAAAATGATTTGCTCAAAAAAGAAATAGAGGATTGGAAACAGGAAGCTGCTGAGGTTGAAGAAAAAGAAGAGGAAAAACCTAAAAAGAAAAGGGGGCTTAAGCTAAGTTTTCCTGAATTTAGAATAGGGGAGGGTAAAAATATTAAAAAAAGAGCTCGCTCCTGGAGTGCATCTTTACTAATTTTGGCACTTGTGACATACGCTCTTTTGTGGCCAGTATTTTCTGTAGGATGGGGAGTATTAACCTTTAGAACACAACTTACAAGAGCGGCAGAGAATTTGAGCAAAGGGGAATTTAGTAAAAGTATTCAGGATCTAAAGGCAGCTGAGGAAGGAGTAGGGCAGGTAGAATTTTTCTTAAAGACTTTACAGCCAATTGAAAGAAGTGGGCTTTTTAAAAGGGAGTTTGGGGTAGCAAACCAAACATTAGATCTGGCTAATTTATCACTTGCAGCGTCTAAGCACACAATTGAGGGGATCTCTAGCCTTTATGCTGGATTAAAAGCAGTGACAGGAGAGGTTTCATCTTCACCTCTGGAGGCGTTTAATAAGTCCCAGCTGGAATTGGCCAGCGCAGATGAGCAGTTTTCTAAAGCTCAAGCGCTTCTTTCTTCATCTGAATATAGAAAAGATTTGCCGGACTTTTTCCAAGAAAGAGCAGACAGATTAAATGAAAAGCTAAAAGATTATACGGATTTAGTCCGAAAGGCCAGGGCAGCCTCCTTTATATTGCCACAGGTAATAGCTCCTGAGGGTAAAAAAGAATACCTGGTCATTCTACAAAATAATAATGAGCTGCGGCCCACTGGTGGATTTATTGGTTCTTTTGCCAAGATGGCTTTTGAGGGGGGGAAGTTAAAAAACTTTGAAGTGCAAGATGTTTACACCATAGATGGACAGTTAAAACTGCATGTTGAACCTCCCAAAGAAATACGAGAAGACTTAAACTTAAATGATTGGTTTTTAAGGGATGCTAACTGGGAACCGGATTTTCCCACCAGTGCTAGACAAATTGAATGGTTTTATAACCAGGAGACGGGGGAACGGGTAGAAGGGGTGATTGCTTTAGATGTGTCAGCAGTGGAAAACCTATTAAATGTAGTAGGGGAGTTAAATTTGGCTGATTACCGGGAAACAATCACTTCAGAAAATCTATTCTCCAAATCCATTACCTATGCTGAATCAAACTTTTTCCCTGGCTCCCAAGCCAAAAAAAGCTTTTTATCAGCTTTATCCAATCAGCTGTTTAATAAGCTCTTTTTCCTACCAAATCAAAATTGGCCAGGGGTAGTTCAGGCTTTAGGAAAATCAATGGCAGAAAAGCATCTAATGGTTTATTTGGATAACCCCACTCTTTTTTCTTATCTTGTGTCTCAAAATTGGGCTGGGGTTTTACCCAGGGCAGCAGAAGAAAAAGAGGGGATTTATAATGACTTTTTATTTCCAGTGGAGGCAAACTTAGGAGTAAATAAAGCCAATTATTTCTTAGAAAGAAGTTATCTTTTGGACACTGTTATAGGAAAAGAGGGTGAAATTTCCCATAGGTTACGGATTAAATATATTAACAGAAGTCCCTCTGATACATTTCCAGCCGGTAAATATAAAAACCGCTTTAGAATATATTTGCCTTTGGGAGCAAAATTAAATAGAGCTTTGTGGGGAGAAGCAAATATCACCCAAGATTTTAGCGCATTTGTTGATTACGGCAGAACCGGTTATTCTACTAGTTTGCACATTGAACCAAAAGAAGAAAAAACCTTAGTATTAGATTACCAGGTTCCCAGAAAGCTTACTTTTAAAGACGGTAAGGGAGAGTATCAGCTAAATTTGATCAAACAACCAGGAACACTAAAAGATTCTTTCGAGTGGAAATTAAGTTATCCTATTAACTACTCTCTAACCTCCCAAAAAAGCGGGGAGATAGCTCCGCAAGAACTGGTTATTTCTACTAACCTCTCTTCAGATAAAGTTCTCAAGGCAGAGTTTTCAAAGTAAAGATTAACTTTAGCTTGAATGTTTAAGTCTGTTGTGATAAATTACCCTAGTTAAATTAACTATCTATGACAAATGACAGATTGGCACTTAATGCAGACGAAAGAACAGTATTAGGCAAAAAAGTAAAAACTCTCAGAAAAAACGGCAAACTGCCGGGACATGTTTATGGTAAAGGGGTTGAAACAGAGCATGTCACAGTTGATGCCAAAGAATTTCAAAAAGTAGCTCATCAAGCCGGTGAAACAGGTTTGGTGGATTTAAAAATCGGAGCAGAAAAAGTAAGACCAGTGTTGATTCGAGATGTCCAGCATGATCCAGTTTCCAATGAACCGGTGCACATTGATTTTTATCAGGTAGACTTGAAAGTAAAAGTTACTGTTCCGGTGCCTTTGGTATTAATAGGGGATGAACCAGAAAAAGTTCATCTAGGAGAAGCAATTGTTCTGCAAACCTTAAATGAGGTGCAGGTAGAAGCTTTACCTACAGACTTAGTAGAAAAAATTGAAGTAAGCATCGAGCCTCTAAAAGAAATTGATGATGCTATCACCGTTGAAAATCTTAACTATGATAGAAATCTTTTAACTGTTCTAGCTGAACCAGAAGAGGTAGTGGTGAAGTTGGCTCCTGCTGTCTCTGCCGAGATGGAACAGCTTTTGGAAGAACAGGCCGCTGAAGCAGCTGCTGCTACAGAAGCTGAAGGTGTGGAAGGTGAGACTCCAGCAGAGGGTGAAGTTGTAGAAGGAGAAGCTCCATCTGAAGGTGAGGCTGAAACACGTGAGGAAGGCCAGGAGAATAAATCCGAAGAACCTTCTGACAACGCTTAAAGCATTGGTAAATTAACCCCTATTTTTTAATCTCTTTCATTAAATGTGCGGATAACATGCGTTTATTGAGCCTAAATATCAAATATTGCCCGACAACAGGTGTTATTTTGTAATGTGATATATTGTTTATAGATAACTAAAGTTATGTCTAGTCTTTCAGAATTAGAATCAAGATTGAGAATAATTGAGCAAAGAAATTCAAAGGTAGAAACTGAGAAAGCTTGGGAAACTTCTCTTTCTCGCCGAGTACTCCTGATGATATTTACTTATTTGGCAATTGGTCTATATATGCAATATATCCAAATAGATAGAGCTTGGTTAAATGCCATTGTTCCTTCTGTTGGTTTCCTACTCTCCACCTTAACTTTACCCACTTTTAAGAATTTATGGCTTAAATATTTTTATAGAAGATGATAAATCAAAATTTTATTATTAGTTTTTATGGTCTTTAAAGAAGTCTGATATGTTTAAATTGTGGATCTGCTCTATGGATGTGTAGTTGATTTAATAATAGGGTACGTTCTTCAGGAGCAAGAGTAGTAAGATATGAACTTGTTACTGAAAAATATTTGCCAACTATTTTTAAAGGAAGCTCGTTATTTTCTGTATCTAAAACAAATACTGTGAAGGGCTTGGGTCCAACTAATATTCTTGCTTGTTCCTCCAGTGGCATTATAATGCGACACTTTTCAATATCTCTTTCTATCTTCCCCAATTCAGGTTTAATATCATATGCATAATGCCAGTCTTCAGGGGTTAATCCTAATTCTGCAACCTTTTCTAGATCAACCCCTAAAACATAAGATCTTTTCCATCCCCAGCGGGTATCAGCGTGAGCATTGGAAAGTAAATGAGTCTTCTGTCTTTCTCCTGGGTTTCCCGGTAAGTCTATGCCAGTCCACTGAGGATTAAGTGGTACACTCATTGCATCCCAAACATGCATAATCATTCCATCAGCTATAGCGTTCACAAGTGGATTAGTAAGAACACGTATATATCGGTCAAAATCAGAAGGTTGGGGCGGATTAGATCTGTATTTCCAAATAGGGGTAGGCTTTCTACGTTCAGCTAGATAATCTGCAATTAGTGCGGCGGCACTAATACCCACTATAATGCCTGCTTTAGTTCTATTATCAAACTTTAATCCCAAAGGAATCTCCATTAAGTCTCATAGTATATCAGAAAGGAAAAAATATTATTGTAATTTAGCTAATCATTTGGCCAGTTGGTGATCATAATACTTTCACCTTTATGCGGCAGGCGTTGCCAGAGTTCCTCGGTTATAAACGGCATAAATGGATGAAGTAGTTCCAAAGATGTCCTGAAAGCATATTCTAAAACAGGTTGTGCTTCTGCCCTCCTATTTTTAGTAGACTCAATATATTTATCTGCAAACTTATGCCAGATAAATTCATATAAAGCATCTGCTCCATCATGGAATCTGTATTGCTCCAAAGCTTTAGAGACTGTTTCTGTCGTTTTTACTAAGTCTTCCATGATCTTTTTATCATCTTCATTTTCTATTTCAGGTTTTTTACCTGGTTCTAAATGTTTTGCATTATCCGGGGCAAAATCAATAATAAATCTACCAATATTCCAGAGTTTGTTAGTAAAATTTCTCATGGTTTGAAGCTTGGGGTGGGATAACGATTGATCATGACCAAAGGCTGTGCCATATACCAAGGCCATTCTGGCTGCATCTGCCCCATATTGTTCCACCACCTCAATTGGGTTTACCACATTACCTTTGGATTTACTCATCTTCTTACCTAAAGGATCTAAAACTGTACCGTGTAGTACCACATCTCTAAAAGGGATTTCTCCTGTGGCATAAATTCCTAACATAATCATTCTGGCTACCCAGAAAAAGAGGATGTCTCTACCTGTTTCCATAACTGAAGTGGGGTAGAATTTTTCAAGGTCTCCCTCCTTTGTAGTTTGTAAAGTGGCGAAAGGCCATTGGCCTGAAGAAAACCAGGTATCAAATACATCAGGGTCACGCTCCAAAGAAGAACTTTGGCACTCAGAGCATTTTGTAGGGGTTTCTCCTTCGGTTACAGTCCATTTATGGCAATTTTGACAAAACCAGGCTGGAATTTGCATACCCCAGACAATTTGTCGGGAGATATTCCAGTCCTTGATATTTTCCAGCCACCTAAAGTAAGTGCTTTCCCAGTTTTTGGGATAAATTTTGACTTCTCCTTTTTTTGCAACCTCGATTGCCTTCTTAGCCAATCCCTCTATTTTTATAAACCACTGCTCCAAAGGAAGAGGTTCGATCTCTGTACCGCATTTATAACAAACACCAACCCGGTTTTGGTAATTTTCATCAATCTTCTCAATTAGTCCTTTCTCCTGCATCTCTTTTGCTATAGCAGCGCGAGCTTCTTTTACTCTCATACCAGCAAATTTACCTGCTTTCTCATTTAATCTGCCGTCAAAGCCAATGACTTGGCGAATTTCCAAATTATGTCTTTGTCCGATTTCAAAGTCGACAGCAGAATGTGCTGGAGTTACTTTAACCACACCTGTTCCGAATCCAGGATCTACTGCCTCATCGGCGATGACCTTTATTTTAGCTTTACCTAACACTGTTTCTATTTCAATTTCTTTGCCAACATATTGTTTATAGCGTGGGTCTTGAGGATGAACCGCCACGGCAGTGTCTCCAAATTTTGTTTCTAGCCTTACTGTTGCCAAAGCCAGGGGACCATATTTGATGTAGTAAAGTGGGGTAGTTCTGTCCTCGTATAAAACCTCCAGATCTGAAAAAGAAGTTCCATGGTAGGTGCAATAATTAATGATCCTTAATCCTCTGTAGACTAGTTCCTCATCGAACATCTTTTTAAAGGTTTTATAAACCACCTTGATGATATCCGGATCCAGTGTAAACTTTTCCCTTGACCAATCTACTGAGAAGCCCAGTTTTCTAACCTGTCCTTCCATAGTACCTTTATTGGCTTGGACAAAATCCCAAATTATTTGATACAAGGTGTCTCGGTTATAGTCAAAACGGGACTTACCCTGTTCTTTTAAGTGTTTCTCAAAAACTACCTGGGTTTCAAAACCGGCATGATCCGAACCTGGTAGCCATAGAGCAGAAAAACCTTTCATGCGATGGTATCTGATTAAAATATCCTCAACCACATACATGGCATGACCAAAGTGTAAGGGGGCATTAGCATTTGGAGGGGGAAGGATTATGCAATAAGGTTTTCCATCCGGATTTATTTCCGGCTTAAAATAGCCTGCTTCTTCCCAGACCTTATACCATTTAGGTTCAATATCAGTTTGATTGTAAACTTTATCCATTGGTTTTAAATCTAATAATTTTTGCTTTTTCTGGATAGAGCATCATAGCTGAATCTATCTTTGGGGCATAAGATCCACCATTTGTATCTAATATTTTACCAATCTTTGTAGGATCCTCCCCATTTAATTGTATTTCAGCATACGGAATTTCGGTAGGTAATAGTTGATCTCCAGTTCCATTCGGATAAACCATCCAATGGGTCTGAGGATCGTATTTAGCTCCTTTTGATACCCAACCTACCTGCTGGACTGCATCACATATTAATATTGTGGTTTGCCTAGGTTGTTTTTCTTGTATGCTCATAAATAGAAAAAACACGCCTCCTAACATATTATATGTTGGGACGAGCGTGCGTTATATACCGAGTTTACGGTGAGTTACACGAACCGTGGTACCACCCAAATTCTCTTTAGGGGAGTATAGAATACTCTTTACCTAAAGACTTATTTCAACTTTGTCGTAAGTTTTTTACGTAAGGTTCTAGTAATTCTATTTTCAGAATGTTCTTCCTTAAGCTGCCCAAGCGACGTTAGTCTTGGGTTTTTCTTGGTACAAGTATAAATTGATAGAGCGGGAAAATCAAGAAAAAGAAAGTTTTAAATCTTTCCTAATTGAGTTAGCCTAACTTTTTACTGAGTTGAAGTTCTTGAGGTATAACCATTCTTCCTCCACCTGTATCACGTAAAGGAGAAAGCGTAATTGGGTAAGAAGTAATGGCTCCTCCCCAAGAGGCAAACCTGGCAATTGTTAAAGTAGATTTACCCGTTAAGTTTCCATACTTGTCAGCTTCTTGCTGAAATTGGAAATCAAACAATAAGCTACATTCTCCTAAACAACTACTAACACCAGTTGGATCATTTTCTAGTTGCTCATAAAGTCTTAATCCTATTTGGCAGGTATCAGAAAAAGGACAGCCATCCCTGGTCCTTAAAGCTTCCTGTTCAACAACGCTATTTATTTGAAAAACATTCAAATCACGCAATCTTTCTGCTACAAATATTTCCATAAAAAAAGCCTTTGAAAAACCTGGCTTAATGAAGGGATTTTAGCTTCAATTAAGATAGATGTCAAGAATATCAAGAGGAGAGGGAGAGATTAGGATTTGCTTGTAGGTTTAAAGGCATGTTATTCGGTTTTGTAAAGAATGCAGCTGATGCAATCATGGCGCCATTATCTGTACAAAGTTTTGGTTCAGGTATATAAAGCTTAACTCCTAATTCACCTAACTTAGTTTTTAGCTTCATCTTTAGCTTCTTGTTTGCAGCAACGCCACCTGCAACTATTAATTGCTCAACATGTTTAGTTTGGATTGCTAAAATGGCTTTATCTATTAAACTATCTACAATTGTATCTTCTAAAGAAGCACAGAGGTCATAAAGCTTTTGTTGCTCCTTGTTTTCTAGCAGATTTATTAAAGGAGTTTGCTCCCAGGTATTTGTTTTTTTGTTAAACCCACCCTTTTGGATATTAAAGTTTTCTGTTAATAGTTTAGCAAAGGCAGTTTTAAGTCCAGAGAAAGAAAAATCTAAATCTTTTGAACCACTCATTGGGTGAGGAAGGGTAAAGTTTTTAGAATTTCCTTTTTGAGCAAGTTCAGATATGACTGGTCCTCCAGGATATGCATAACCTAGCATACGAGCACATTTATCAAAACATTCTCCTGCGGCATCATCTCGGGTTCCACCCAAATAGGTATATTTTACATGTTCTGTAAATAGCACCAGATCAGAATGCCCTCCTGAGACAAGCAGGCCAATAGCTGGAAACTGGGGGGGATTATCTCCTATAAAGTTTGCATAGAAGTGGCCGATCAGATGATTAACAGGAATTAAAGGTTTACCCCACACCTTGGCTAAAACCTTGGCAACTTCAGTCCCTACAAGTAGAGAACCGATAAGTCCTGGGCCATAGGTAACTGCAATGGCATCAATTTCATTAACCTCTAATCCAGCATCATTAATTGCCTTATCAATAATTGGAAGGATTAATTTAATCTGTTCTCTGGCTGCCTGTTCCGGAATTATTCCGCCAAATTTAGCTTGCAACTGGGCGCTAGAACCAACAACATTGGATAAAATTTGTATCCGGTCGTTTTTTTGTTCCAATACTGCTGCTGCGGTCTCATCACAGCTGGTTTCTATCCCCAAAATCTTTGTCATGGAGTAGATTTTAGCAAATAAACAATTAATAAGCATTTTTTATTCTTCCACTTGAATTGCCGCTAACTTTTATTCTAAGTTGGAATATGTGACAGCTTCTTTAAGCAAATATATTAAAAATCCAATCTTTTTATCAAAAACCGCTTTGGCTGATTTTACAAGATGCCCGAGGGCCTATTATTTAAAAAATATCTATCGCACCATAGATGATATGAGAATTCAGATAGCTTCTCCTCCTTTAACACTAGGTTCAACAGTACATGATACGATTTTCTGGTATCTGCAGCAGCGAGAAAAACCATCCAAAGAAGAAACCTTTAAAAAATACAGAGAGCTGTGGAGAAAATTTAGGCTGAATAGGGGTGGGTTTAGCTCAGTGGAAGAAGAAGCCCAATTTGGAAAAAGAGGCTTAAAGATGCTGGAAAACTTTTTAGAGCATAGTGACTGTTTGGAGCCCAGCGCTCCTTTTCTTAAGTTTCCCAAGCTTAATTTAATAGAAAATATTATCTTAAACGGCAATTTTGATTTTGTAGGAGTATGCGAAGATGGCACCTTACATATTGTTGATTTTAAAACCGGAATTCATGATGAAGAAGATACAATTCAGCTCTATATTTATGCTATTTTGGCCGAAAGTAACTTTAATAAGAGAGTTTCCAGGGTGTCTTTTTGGTATATTGATCGGGATGATAAACCAAAAGATATTGTTTTAGACAAGTTGGAGCCTAAGATAGAGTGGTTAAAACAAAAAGGATTGGAGATGAAAAAAGCCATCGAAGAAAAAAACTGGGTTTGCGTTAAAGAGAAAGACGGGATTCTTTGTAGGGATTGTTATGATTATCAGCAGATTTTGGATGGGAAAGCCCAATATTTATATGATGATGGAAATTTTAATAAAAAGATTTACTTTCTAAACCGGGCGGCGATTGTAACTTTTGGGCAAGATGTTTTAACAGAATCTGTTACGGAAGATAAGCCTAGCTAAGTTTAACCTCAGCCAAAGTATTATGCCGATGAAAAGATCCTTCTGGAACAGACTCGAAAAGTTTGATTGATTCTATTCCAATAGGAGAGTAGTGCTTAAGCGACAATTCTTGTAGCTCTTGCTCCTGTTTTTTAGACAAATTTATTCCACCATTGGGTTTACCTAAGGTTATATGAGGCACAAACCGTCTTTCATCTGTAATCAACCCTAAATTAGCTAGTCCATCTTTGACCCTTTCCCTGATAACCAGCAAGTTATCCAATTGCCCATTAACTCCCACCCATATAACATTTGGCTGATGGATATTAGGGAAGCCATCTACAATACCAGGGGAGACATTAAAGGAAGGGATATCTTTGACAGCCTCGGTAATTACATGTATTAAATCTTCCTTAAGGGATTCTGGTTGCTCACCGATAAAGGCGATAGTGAGATGCAATTTCTCAGGGTTTGTTGGTCTAAGACTGGGGATAATTTGGCTAAGATGTGACTGAACTCTTTCTAATTCTGTTCTACTTTTTTCCGGAATTTCCAAAGCGATAAAAAATCTCATAGGTCTATTCTAATGAATAAAACGAGAGTTGACAAATGTATTTTATAAGGTGTATGAAGGTACAATCTGTAAGTTATATGGCTATAGCAGAAAGACCACGTTTTGACACGCAAGGTTGTTCAGCAGGTAACCCGGCTGACTTTTTTAGGCGTATTGGAAGAGGAGATCTCGTAGGAAGATTAGATCAAAAACACCCATGGGCGTTATGGACTACTGAAACTTACCTTGAAGGTTACGGCTTACCAGGTAATGGAGGGCTCGGGATTTTAATGGGAGATATGATTCTACAGGCAAGAAAGTTAGGAGTTCCCATCCTGGGGTTAACATTAGGATATCCCCAGAGAATGAGGCAGGCGATAGGGAGCGACCTTTACCCATATGACAGACAAGTAGAAGTACCACTAGAAGAAATGGGGCTAGTTAAAGCAGGTGACAATTTATCCTTGGAAGTACGCGCTAATTCACATAAGGTGCCTATTGAGGCTCTAAAGGCTGCTGATGGTAGCCCGGTGGTTGCTTTTACAGAACCTGGATTAAGGTATGTGTATGCAGGATATCAACATGAAGACCACAGGATTTTTCAAGATGCTATTTTAGGTTTTGCAGGGGAACAATATTTGAGAAGGAATGGAATTAATCCAATCTTAGAGCATTATAATGAATCAGCCACTTTTGCTGCGCCCTTGGCTCGATTTAATAGATTATGCAGACTTGGGTTTTCTCCAGAAGTTGCTTTAAGGATGACTAAATCAAATAGTGTTTTTACCAATCATTCTATTGTCCCGGCAGCATCAGGATCGGTTACAGAAAATCAGCTTGGTTACTATGTTTATCCTAATATGGATAGTGATAATGATATGGAAAATAATTGGGCGGGAGATTGGTTAAGGAGATTATCTAATGGAAAGGGATTAAACTTGGGATTATTATCCATGGAAATGGCAGGAAAGCGAAGTGGTGTAAGCCTTAAGCATTCTGAAATAGCCTCTAATCAATATAGAGATATTCATAATCGACCAGTCGAATTTAAAGCTATTACAAATGGAATAGATGTAGAAAGATGGGCACCTGAGTTTTATCTATTATATAGAGCCTATGGAATATTTGATCAATTTGATATGCCTGGAGAATATTATGTCCAAGGAGTAGAGAGTTTGGATTCAAGAAAGCTAAGACAAGTGAAAGATGTACATCGAAGAGGGATGCGGGAGCATCTCTTAACAAGACAAGATCAATATGGAAATCCAATAAATATTCCAGAAGATGCTACGGTAGCTTGTTGGACAAAAAGATTTGCTGGTTATAAAAGACCGGGAATGTTCTTGGAGGATCCAGAGAGATTAAAGAAAATTCTCCTTGAGCAAAATATGCATGTTTTATTCTCTGGCAAAACACACGCTACAGATGGTCCAATGAAAGATGAAATACAGAGGATGCTTAGAATTGTAGCCTCAGATCCGATACTGAGCGAGAGAGTACATTTTATACAAGATTATGATGAGGAGTTAGCAAGGAATATGATCCCTGGAGTTGATGTTTGGTTTAATACTCCGATTATCGGGGAAGAGGCTTGCGGAACATCTTGGGAAAAAGCAGTAGCAAACTTAGCTATATTAGTTTCTACTGAAGATGGTGGAGTAGCGGATGTGGATGCGCCTTATTTGAAAGTTGTTGGGGAGAATTACCAGGAAGAAGTGGATTCATTATACAGAAAGTTTGAATTGGCAGGAAAAATAGCAAAATCTCCTGTTAATCAATGGGATGCCTTTGTTAAAACACAACTCAGTGCCTATGTACCAATTATTTCTGGTGGTAGAATGATAGCCCAGTACTTACAATGCATACCTATTTTCCCTAGAAGCTTAGACCAGGCTGTTTAATTATTCTTTAGTACCTATTAGATAAACTGCTTGCCAAGGACGGTAATTTGAACGCCAAGTTTCATTAATTAAGGTTTCTCCGTTTTTGGTAACAGTTCTTTTAAAAGATACATTGGCTCCCCAAGCAGCCCAGTCCACTTGTTTTATCTCTCCTTTTGGCAAACTTGGATCATCTTGTCTGATCTCTGGTGGTGGAGGTGTTTGAGAGGAGATAACAGGATTTGTTAAAGTGACGGTTCTGCCATCATGTGTGCCATATAAATCAATATAAAGAGTAGTCCCTAAGGTATAGGCTTGAATTAGGATATGGGAGGGTGTGTCGTTTTTGAATTGAAAATCAACAGATGGGTAGTACACCGTGGCATCAAGTCCAGGAGCAAATCCTTGTTCATAATAACCCACCCGATAGGCATGAGCTGTTCTTTTGACAATCGGTAGTCCGGCATTTAACACAGCTCTAAATAGGGTAGTAGAGTCCTGACAAACTCCACCCCCATCATCTAAGACCGTGCGGCCTTCTTTAATTATATAAGCCTGTTTAAAACCTGTAGCAGCTGAGATATCTCCGACAGTATTATTGAAAGAAAATGTATCTCCTGGTGCAACAAGTGTTCCGTTTAGTTTGGAAGCGGTTAGACCGATATTGTAAATTCTATTGGGGATAGATCCGGCAAAATGAGAAATACCTTGGCCAATTAATTCCTTAATTCCTAAATTATTAATTTCTGACGTATTAACTTTGGGTTTTACAACTTCTACCGGAAGTCCAATATTACGATTTATTGGGTCTTCCAAGGCTTTAACAATTAAGGAGTTTGTGGCATTAAGATCTAATCTTCTTCCTTCCTGTGAGGCTTCGAAAGTGGTAACTCTATTTGTTGAAGAATTAAACTCGAATCGTCCTTCCTTTACCTCACGGTTTACTTCCTGGGCGATTTTTTCCAGATAAATTTTAACCTTTTTTTCATCTAGTAGAGACTTACCTTCAGTTAAATCAAGAAGGGTTAAGAGTTGCTTACTGTCTAAAAGCCATAAATTTCCTTCATACCTTAATTGAATGGGATTATTTACAAGATTTTCTAAAGTTAATTTAGCTTTTTGCAAATGAACAGTAGCAACCTTTGGCTGAGCCACTTTTAAAGGAAGATCTTGATGATAACTGCCAAAAATAAGGTAATTTTTTACCTGTAGCTCCAATAAATTTCTATCTAATTCTATGCCGGGAACAGATTCTTTTATTTGGATGTTGGCTGACGGAGAACCTTCCTGATTTGTTGTTTCATCATATATAAGCTGGGCATCAATTGGGGTTTGATAGACATTGGTAGCATTTTTTTCCATTTGCTCATCGATATTAAACTCCACCTTAGGAGAAACTCTTTCAGAAAGCACTAAAGTTTTGAGTTGCTCAGCAAATCTTTGGCCCAATGAACTGCTATGGCTTTTGGCAAAGAGCTGGTCTAGACTGGAGAAATCTATTCTGGAATTAGATTTTAAAAGATCTATATCAAATGCTTGTCCTTGTGAGAAAAATTGCAGCTTGGAAGAGCTTCTTTTAGTAAACTTATCTTGTAAGATCTGTAAAGCTTGGGATTTAGTTAAAAAGGTTACATTGGTATCTCCAATGTAGGTACGAGGGAAGTATTTGTTTTCAAAAATACCCTCAAAGGTGATAAAGGAAAGTACCAGTAGGGTTAAAAAAAGCAATATTGGTAAGTAATTTTTCTGAAACCAGGAAAAACCAATCCCCAGTTTAAGAGGCTGGAAAAGAAAAGATTTGGTTTTAGAGGGTTTATTCTTTTTGCTGGACACATGCGTATTTTAAACCAGATTGAAATAAATGTAAAAGAACATAATATAATAAAGAAATGAAAAGAATTATCATTATAGTTTTAGCCTTAGCTGTTGTTCTGGGATTTATTTTTTGGAGGTTTGGACCTAACTTATTTGAAGGTACAAATATGCAAAAAGGGCCAGTTACTATTACTTACTGGGGACTGTGGGAAGATGAAAATTTAATTAAACCACTTATTTCGGATTTTGAAAGCAAGAATCCTAACATCAAGATAAATTATGTGAGACAATCTTCAACCAATTATAGAACCAGAGTTCAAACACAAATCCGAGAAGGGGTAGGTCCAGATGTTTTCATGATTCATAATTCTTGGCCGTTAATGTTTAGTGGGGATTTGGCGGCAGCACCTGTGACAGTAATGAATTTGGCTGAATTTAAGTCTCTTTATTTTCCTATTGCCGAGGATAGTTTTGTTAAGAATAATTCAATTTATGGGGTACCAGTAGAAATAGATGGTCTGGCTCTTTTTTATAATGAGGAGCTGTTGCAGGCAGCAGGGGTAGGAGTTCCCAGGAATTGGGATGAGTTTATAGATGGAGCAGTCAAGATGACAGTGAGAGATTCATCTGGTCAGATAAAAACAGCTGGGGCTGCTTTGGGAGCTACTGGTAACATTGATCATTGGTCGGATATTGTTGGTTTATTACTCCTTCAGCAGCCTGATGTTAATTTAGAATCTCCAAACTCTCCTGAAGTAGCCGATATTTTTAGATTCTATACTGAGTTTGTGACAGATCCTAGAAAAAAAACCTGGGATCAAACTTTGCCAAGTTCTACCCAGATGTTTGCTCAAGGAAGATTGGCATTCTATTTTGCTCCATCTTGGAGAGCACATGAACTGCGACAAATTAATCAAAATCTCCAATTTAAAACCACCTCAGTACCTCAGTTATCAGGAAGAAAAGTAGGTTGGGGATCGTTTTGGGGGGTGGGGGTTTCTGCTAAATCTAAAAATACAGAAGCGGCCTGGAAATTTGCCAAGTATTTAGGTTCTGCTGAGGCCCAAAAACTAATCTATACTCAAGCTGCACAAGTTCGTTTATTTGGTATGCCCTATGCTGTTGTGTCTTTGGCTCCAGAGATACAACAAGATCCTTTAGTGGGAAGTTTTGTGGCTCAGGGGCCGATTTATAAATTCTGGTATCTGTCTTCCAATACTTTTGATAATGGGATGAATGATGAAATGATTAAATATTATGAGGATGGAATAAATGCCACCTTACAAGGACAAGATTCCCAGGTAGCTCTACAAACTATAGAAAAAGGGGTCCAGCAAGTTTTACAAAAATATACCCAATCTACTACATCAAGTCCTCAGTAAATATCAAAAGTTTAACTACTTTTAAATACAGAGTATAATCTCATAAGATAATTAGCATTATTAAATGGTTAAAATTCGAGCAGCTAGAAAAGAAGACTTAGAAAAATTAGCCAAAGTTTATGTTGAGGTATATAGGGTATTTGATGTAGGGGAAAAATGGACGCAAGACTCGGCATATAAATTATTAGATTATTGGTTAATTAGGCAACCTGATCTGGCATTTGTGGCAGAAGAAGATGACAGTTTAATTGGAGCCTTCTTTGTGGGTGTTAAGCCGTGGTGGGATGGAAATCATTTAGTAGAGGGGGAAATTTTTGTTGATCCAGCACATCAGGCACAAGGGGTTGGGAAAAAACTTTTAAAAATAGTCTTAGGTAAAGCATTAGAAAAGTATCAGGTAACTTTTTGGGATACAATTACGTTTAGAAGATTTGATTTCCCCTTGAATTGGTATAAGAAAATAGGAATGGAAGAGGTATTAGAATGGGTACTAGTAAATGGGGATGTTAAGAGCATTATGAAAAGTTTGATGCTAAGATAATTATTAAACATAACATGAGTCACTTTAATGAAGCTGCAAATGTTACTGAATTACCAGATTTATTGAAACTGATTTAAAAATGTCACAAATTTTGGTTTTTGGAGCATCGACCACATATGGAGCATGGGATGAAAAAGGCGGGTGGGTAGATAGGCTAAAGCAGTTCTTACATAAAAAGACTATTGATTCCAATTTAGAAAATGATTGGATTGTCTATAATTTGGGAATTGACGGTGATAATACTGAAGGGATTTTGGAGCGGTTTGATCAAGAAACAGAAATTAGAATCTGGCTTGACACAGAAACAATCATCATTATATCTACAGGAATAAATGATTCCATCTTTGTCCACAAAACCGGAGAAACCAAAGTGTCTATCCAGTCCTTTCAGTCTAACTTAGAAAAGATTATTAAAAAGGCCAAAGATTATACAGATAAGATAGTACTTGTGGGGTCTATGCCGGTTGATGCAAGAGTTGATCCTATTCCCTGGCTGGAGGGACATTCATATAAAAATGAGCTAGTCAAGCTTTTTAATGAAATTATGGAATCAACAGCCAAAGTAAATAAACTGCATTTTATAGATATATTTAAGGATTTTATGAAAAAAGATCCTGAAAAATTGTCTGCAGATGGAGTCCATCCTAATTCCAAAGGGCATAAGTTAATCTTTGAGCTTTTGAGAAAATATTTGCTTGAGAATAAATTAATTTAACTTGGCGAGGTTAATAAGTTGTACTTCCGGCTCAAGCGAGATTCCAAATTTTTCTTTAATTTTATCAAAATATTTTTTGGCTAGAGTATAAAAATCTTTAGCATTCCCACCTCCATTATTTATAAATAAATTGGCGTGATAAGGGGCAATTTCAATACTGCCCTTATGATCTCCCTTGGCTCCTACCATCTCCAGCAATGCCCCGGCCGGAATTTTGCCATAAACTATTTTTTCCGGAGGGATTTTTTTTAATATATCTTCAGGTAAATCTGAGGCGATTAGGTTTTTATAAAATGATCCGGGGCATTTGATTCCCGGTGGATATTTTTCATCTCGTCTGAGTTTTATTTCCTCTGATTCTTTTTTCAGCTCTTGAGAGTCCCCGGGAGTTAATTTAAAAGTGGCGGCAATTATAACCAATCCGTTTCTTTTGAAGTTACTATCTCTATAGTTAAATCCACAATCTTCCTTTTTTAATATGATAATTTTTCCGGTTTGAGGATTAATGCAGGTGACATCAATAAGGTTTTCTGATATTCCTCCTCCATATGCTCCGGCATTTCCATAGATCGCTCCACCTACAGTTCCCGGTATGCCGGTCAGCTTATTAATTCCGGATAATCCTTTCTCGATTGATAGATTAACTACTGTTTGTAATGGTGTGCCAGATTTTACAGTTAAGATATTGCCATTTTGGAAAATACCAGAAATTTTATTTTGTATAACCAGCTTTTCAACTCCCTCATCTGCTACTAGTAGGTTACTACCTCCACCAATTACCAAAAAAGGTAAGCTTTCTTTTTTAGCATATTTTATAGCTTCCAGTAACTCATCTTCGGAGGCTACAGAGATAAATTGTTTTGCCGGACCACCTATTCTCAGGGTAGTAACTTTGCTTAACGGATAATCTTGTATAACATTCATGGGGTAATTATACATTTTCTCTATCAAGTTGTGGTAAATTACCGGTATGGAAAAGGCGATTATCAAAACTTTGGCTTATGCTGACATTTTTGATTACCCATTAAGACCCTATGAAATACATAAATGGTTAATTTTACAAAAAGCCACCACTTATCAGATTGAAAAAGGAATAATTAGGCTTTTGAAAAAAGGGAAAATCCAAGTTAAGAAAGACTATCTTTATTTAACAGGCAGACAGATTGTAGTAAAAAAAAGGATTGAAAGACAGAAACAATCAAGCAAGTATAATTTTAGAGCTCAAATAGTAGCTTTTGTATTAAGAATAGTTCCTTGGATAAAATTGGTGGGGATTTCTGGCAGCTTGGCTGTAGAGAATGCAGAGAAAAAATCAGATATCGATCTGGTCATTATTACTTCCAAGGAAAGGATGTGGCTCACGAGACTTTTAACTGTTTGGTTAACTGATTTTTTGGGGGTGAGGAGAAGGCGTAATGACCCGGAAAATGAAGTAGGAGGAAAAGCCTGCATTAATCTATTCTTAGAAGAAGATAACTTGGAACAAGCCTACAAAGATCTTTATACAGCCCATGAGGTATTACAAATGAAGGTTTTATGGGAGAGAGACAATATTTATGAGAAGTTTTTAGATAAAAATTCATGGGCTTTTACTTACTTGCCTAATTGGGCGACTAGTAAGGCTTCAAATTCTAATCTTAAAGTGCGTGGTTCTAAGAGAGATTTAAAAAAGCAATCATTTTTTTTAGATGTTTTAGAGAAAATTATGGAATGGGTGCAAAGACAGTATATGAAGAAACCATCCGGGGTAGAAAGAATTTCCGAGGGAGAATTGTTCTTTCACCCTGATGATTGCCGGATAAAGATCTTGCAAGAATATCATCAAAAACAGAAAAAATATTAGCAGTACTTGACAGTCTTTGCTAGTTTTGGTATATATTTACTTCGACAACTGCTCTGCTGGCTTTTGAAAGCTCAGCAAATTTACAAAAAATATGCCAAAAGCAAAGATAAACAGTAATAGCACTCCTTCGCTTGTTAAGCCTTTGATGGGTTATGTATTGGTTGAACCCTTAGAAGCAGAAAGCAAAACAGCATCCGGAATAATACTTCCGGAGTCTGCTCAAGAAAAACCAGCTCAAGGAAAAGTAATATCCATTGGTGATGATTTAGTTTTAGAAAATGGAAAAGTTGTAAAGTCACCTGTCAAAGTTGGAGAGGTCGTAGTTTATAAAAAATGGGGTGGAGATGAGATTAAGGTTGAAGGTAAAGAATTAAAATTAGTAAAATTTGACGATTTAATGGCAATTTTGGAGTAAAAATATGGCAGAAATTATAATAACAGAAGATTTGGTTAGAGTTCGCTTGGAAGAAGCACGACTTGCTTTGGCTCGAATAAAGAGGGGGGCGCAAGCAGCTGGTGATTTTGGATTTCACAATAGGATAGTTGGAGTTTTGCAGAGCATTGCACCAAGAGCTTTAGACCGTTTTATGGGTCGGTTTACACAAGATACTTATATGACTGGTTATGTTGCTGCTTTACAGGATGTTTTTGGAGAGGAAAATTATGGAGTTTTTGGAGCGGCAAGGGTATTGATTAGCGGAGACCCCGCTGGTATTAATGGAGAACAAATTTTAACGGGTCGAGTAGGTAGGCATGGTGTAGGATATCTTCCAGGAGGAATTCATTAGTAGAAAGATAATATGGCAAAGTTATTAAAGTTTGATATAGAAGCAAGAGAGAAATTATTAAAGGGTATTAATACCTTAACTGAGGCTGTTTCATCAACACTCGGACCCAAGGGAAGAAATGTGGCTTTGGATAAAAAATGGGGAGCTCCTCAGGTTGTCCATGACGGAGTAACTGTAGCCAAAGAGATAGAGTTGGAAGACCCTTTTGAAAATATGGGGGCACAATTGGTCAAAGAAGCAGCTTCAAAAACAAACGACGTAGCAGGCGATGGAACCACCACAGCTACCATTTTGACACAGGCTATTGTCTCTGAAGGGTTAAAAAATATCCAAGCCGGTGCAAATCCCATGGTATTAAGACGGGGAATTGAAAAAGCTGTCGATACCTTAGTAGCAGAACTTCAAAAAATGAGCAAAAAATTAAACCCTGATGAGTATGTCCAGGTGGCAACTATTTCAGCTCAGAATGAAGAGATTGGTCAAAAAATAGCAGAAGCTATTACCAAAGTAGGAAAAGATGGAGTCATTACGGTTGAAGAAGGGAAAGGGTTGGAAATGAATGTTGATTACAAAGAGGGTATGGAATTTGATAAAGGATTTGTTTCTTCCTATTTTGTGACTGATACAGATAAGATGGAGTCCTCGATAGAAGATCCTTTAATTTTAATAACTGATAAGAAAATATCCTCTGCTCAAGATCTGGTTCCGTTTTTGGAAAAGTTTGTCCAGACCTCTAAAAACTTAGTAATTATTGCTGATGAAGTAGAAGGCGAGGCATTGGCCCTTTTGGTGGTAAATAAACTTCGAGGAACTATCAATGTGTTGGCTGTCAATGCTCCCGGATTTGGGGATCGCAGAAAAGAGATGCTACAAGATATTGCTGTTTTAACTGGAGGAAATGTTATCTCTGAGGATACTGGTAGAAAGTTAGAATCAATTGAGCTGGAAGATTTAGGAAGAGCAGGAAGGGTTACCTCCAGTAAGGATGAAACACTGATTGTTGATGGAAAAGGTCAAAAATCCAAAATTGATACCCGGATTTCTCAGATCAGACGGGAGTTGGAAGCTACAGATTCTGAGTTTGATAGAGAAAAATTACAAGAAAGACTGGCCAAGTTAACCGGCGGAGTGGCAGTGATTAACGTTGGCGCAGCCACAGAGATTGAAATGAAGGAGAAAAAAGAAAGAGTCATTGATGCAGTAGCAGCTACCAAAGCTGCTATTGAAGAAGGGATAGTTCCTGGCGGAGAGGTATCACTCCTTAGAGCATCAGCAGCCTTAAACAATCTTAAATTAGAGGGTGAAGAAAAAACCGGAGTGGAGATAGTTAAGAAAGCTATTGAAGGACCATTTAATAAACTAATGGAAAATGCTGGTTTTAATGCTGGAATGATGATGAAAGCAGTTTTGGAATCAACCCATACTTTTGGAATCGATGTAAACGACGGGAAGCTTAAAGATTTAGTTAAAGCAGGAGTAATTGATCCTGTCAAAGTCACCAGAACCGCTTTACAAAATGCAGCTTCCGTTGCCATCATGATCATGACCACAAACGTGCTTATAACTGATGCTCCGGAAAAGGAAAAAACCCCTCAAATGCCATCTGGCGGAATGGGTGAGTATTAATCTTTAGCTAATTTCTACCTCATTTTAATTCAAATTTTTAAAATTGGAAAACTTTATCACGTTGAGAGATTTCTTATGCTAAACTTATGATGATGGGTAAGTTTCATTATAAAGAGTCACCAAGTCTTAAACAGGTAAAAGCTTTTAAACCCTTTCTTTCCGAAGATGAGGAACTGGTTTTGGTAACAGGTTTAAGCCCAGCCTATTTACGCTCCAAATTTGCCATCTATTTTCTTTTCCCGGGAATTATTTTTGGCGGAGTTGTGTTTGGAATTGGTTGGTTTTTAAATATTAATCTCGGGTATTCTTTATTAGTAGCCCTTTTTATGATGGTGCTGGTAGGGGTTATGAAGACTACACATGATAATCATGCCAATAGGTATTTATTAACAACAAGAAGGGTTATTATTAAACACGGAGTGTTTTCTACTAAGCTGATGGCTGCCTTATATGACAAGATAACTCATTTAGAGGTAGATCAGACCTTTACAGATAGAATGCTTTTCCATCACGGAGATATTATTGTTAATACTGCTGGCTTAAATAAAGGGGAGATAGTTTTAAAGTATGTTGATTATCCTATGGAATTAAAGAATCTATTAGAGAGGTTAATAAACAGAGAACGGGAACTATACGGAAGACAGCCTACTACTCTTTCTGCAGTAGAAGGTGAAATAGTTAGTTAAAATCAGGTTGTAAGGATTTGCTATAGTTTGGGTCTTTGACCTGCTCAGTCTTTTTAGATTCTATTTCAGAAGCCAGTTTTTGAACTTCTTCAGTTGGATAATTAGGTAATTCTGGCAAAAGAGTTAAAGGATCAATGTATTTCCCCTCCTTAGTAATCTCTAAGTGTGTATGAGGACCGGAGGTCCACCCAGTCATTCCTACTTCACCTAAAGTAGTTTCACTTGTTACCTCCTGACCTGGTTTAACATAGACCCTTCCCATATGAGCATACATAGATTTATATCCGCCCTGATGAGACACAAATACATGGTTACCGTATCCCCAAAAACCGAAGACTACATCTTCTACAATACCTGGGTTAATAGCACGAACAGGCATACCTAAACCCGTGGCAATATCCACTCCTGGATGATAGGGAGAGTATCTGGTAGATAAATATCCTGGATGAGGTAAGGTAATAGGATTAGGAAAAGCTACAGCGATAACCTCCCCAGTTTGCTGTGACTCTTGTGCCAAAGCTACCCTTTGCTTTATAGGAGGGATAGCAAAAGTTGGATAATACCCCATTAAGGAAAGTACTACCAAGCCCAAAATGCTTAGTCGGGAAGAAATCTTAGTAAGTCTCAAAACCCAGTTGGGAACCTTAGACTTAATGTTCAGAGACTTATAATTTAGGGCGACCCTTTTAAAAATCTCTTTAGCCAAAAAGTTTTTTGCGTCAATGTTTGCCACAAAAAATCCAAGCTTAAGGACAGCTTGGAAACATGGCAAAGTATAACAGATTTCGGATGAAAAGTAAAGTTAAGAGGGGAACACTTTTAAGGTATAATACTCTTAAATAGAATGAAAAAGAGTTTAATGCTGGTTTTAGTTTTTATTAGTTTGATTCTACTGGGGTTAAGATTTATCAACCAAGCCCCTTTATTTTTTGCTGTCCAGCAAAGAAGTGGCGTGAGAGTACTGTCCCTTCCTGAGGGGGCCAAAGTTTATATTGACCAAAAAGAAGTAGGAGTAACTCCTTATGAAAACCAAGAATTATCTCCTCAGGAATACTTAGTAAAATTGGAAAATGGGCAAGGTAAATGGGAGGGGAAAGTTAAGCTTATTCCAGGTACCTTGACCGTTGTCAATAGAGAACTAGGAAAGGAGGCTGTGTCATCTGCAGGAGAAGTATTAACTTTAGAAAAAGGAAAGGGTTTAATCATTACCTCAAATCCATCTGAATCAGAGGTAGAGGTAAATGGTAAATATTATGGAAAGACTCCATTAACAATTGATGTTCCAGCAGGAGAATATACCGCATCTTTGAGTCACTCGAATTATTTAAAAAGAAGTATTAGGGCCAACGTGCCAGATCAATATAGATTAACAGTGGTAGTTGATTTGGGCCTTTCAGAAGTAGATTTAACTTCAACTACTACTCCTGTAACTACGGTTACCCCAATGGTAGTTGTAAAATCCACCCCTACAGGATTTTTACGGGTTAGGGATCGTGCCTCAACTGCCGGTAAAGAGATTGGTAGGGTTAGCCCGGGAGATGAGCTTGTTTTGCTGGAAGAAGGGTCAGAATGGGATCGGGTGAGGCTTCCGGACGGTAAGACCGAAGGGTATGTCTCTAAAGCTTATGTGGAGAAGAAAAATCCTTAAAATCTAACCTCTTAAATAATAGATTATTCCAATAACCATTATCAGCCATAGTAAGACCGTAGAAAGGAGAGGAGTATCAGTCAGGATTACTCTTTCCGGTGACTCACCTTCTTTTTTCTCATAGATGATATATAAATATCTCATTACTGCGTAAAGCACTACCGGGACTGTGGCCATTAAGTACTTGGCTTCTGTAAAGGGTAGTTCTAATTCAAATATAAAGTTTGAAAAGGATTGTCTGGCAATAATGGGAGGCTGTAAAAATGCAAAAAAGGCATAGGTGAGCCAAGTGGAGTTAGCGAACATGGCGGTTAAAATATCCAGTAAATTTTCCGGATAATGTAACAGAGTTTCCCGATGTTTGGCTGCTTGGCCTGCCATCAAAGTTAATTCAGAACGACGCTTCCCAATGGCTAAAAAGAGAGCAAAGGAGATAACAGACAGTAGAAACCAGACATTTAAATGAGCATCAATGGCCCAGACTCCTCCGTAAACTCTTAAAACAAATCCAGCTGCAATTACCATGACATCAAGTAAAATAACCTGTTTCAAATATGCAGAATAGAAAAGCTGCAAAAATAGATATGTGACAACTGCCAGGAAAAAAGTGGGGGATAACAAAAAAGATAAAGGAAGAGAGAGCATTATTAAAATTAATGAAATGGTAATGGCCAAGGGAATCGGTAATAACCCTGAAGCGATAGGACGTTTTCTTTTAAAAGGGTGAAGCCTATCTCTTTCTATATCAAAGATATCATTGAGATAATAAATGGCAGATGACACACCACAAAAAATGAAAAAAGCTGAAAGTGTTTTTAACTGATCTGCCTGGTCAAAAAGTGTCCCAGAAAAGATCAAAGCTGCGAAAACCGCAAAGTTTTTTATCCATTGTCTCGGTCTTGCCGATTTGATAATCCCCCAAAGAAGTTGAGCCATAAAATTATTGCAAAGACAGCAGCTGCTGTTAAGATAGCTGCAAAAAGCTTGCCCTTGCTGTTTAAAGCAATAGCAGCTGCTCCAAGAATAGCACTTCCAATCATGTAAAACAAGCTAATTTGTTGATGATTTAAACCTAAATCTAATAATTTATGGTGTAAATGTCCTCTGTCTCCCCAAACCGGAGATTTTTTTTGCAAGATCCTTCTAAAGAAGGTATAGATAAAATCTGTAGCTGGAACCAGAAGTACTAACCCGGCTGTAGCCAGTTTTGCTCCTGATGAGATAGCCAAAACTGCTATTAATAATCCAAATATTGTTGAGCCAGAGAAAGCCGGTAAAATTTTGGCTGGATACCAGTTAAAAATTAGTAATCCAGCTGCTGCTCCAGTAGTTAAAAAGGCTAACTTAGCTGTAGTCAACTGAGACAAATCCCCTTCCAAGAAAAACTTAAAGGATAAACAGCCTAAAATCAAACTGGCAATCAGTACTATGGATGGCATTTGTCCATCAACCCCCTTTGACCAGTTAAGCATGTTCATTACCCAGACAATCCAGATTATGGCAACTAGATCTGCCAGATAAAGAATCCAGCTTATCCCCAAAAAACTAAGTGGTAGATTTAACGGATCAAGCTCCAATATTCCCCCAAAAGGGTTGGTGATAAAAGAGATGCCTATTCCACTGCCAACAACGATTAAAGCTGCCAAAAATTGCCCTACCAGCCTGGCGTAGGGAGAAAGATTCTTATACTTATCATCGGCCAGACCTACCAAAAGCAGAATGATTAGTGCGGCAATGATACCCATAACTTGTTTTGTCAGAGGTATAAAAAGAAGAATAGAGGTGACTATGCCTATAAATGCAGGTAATCCACCGGCCCGTGGAATGACTGATGTGTGAACATGGGCTGGATGAGGACGCAGTTTTGGATTATCCACCAAACCATATTTTCTTGAAAGAGAAATAACAAAGGGAGTAGCAAAAACTGTTATGAGAAAAGATATTAGAATGGCATAAAAAATATCCATTAAATAAAAAGGAAAATAACCTTAAAGAAACTGACGCTCAAGATAAGAGTAGTAACAATAGAAGTAATCATTAAAGAGAGTTTAAAAAAAAGCTGGCCTTTGTGTAAATGCCAGGAGATAAAAAGATTAACTAAAGAGATAAGTACGATGGCGGCTGGAATAATAAAGAATTGTTGATGAGAGACTAGCTGTTTATCTCCCCAGGGAAGAGAATAAAAAAGAGGTAGTTTAGGGGGTAAATATTTGAAAAAAAATACAATTGTTAAACTAATCAGTAAGGAAGCAAGTAATGGAAAAGCACCCAGCATCAGTAGGTATTTCTGTTTAAAAAAACTTTCTTCGTTAATGTTTTTTTTCAGAAATGTCATATGTGATTACTCTTTGGCCAATAATCGTGCTTTATTGGTTACTCTAAACTCCAGTTTTCGGCCAAACATTAATGATGTCTGAGCATCAATTGCAGGCAAAGAAGAGATAGTAATTAAGATAATAGGTATTAAAAGCCATTGCAGATATGACCAGACTTTTTGAAATAATGACCAGTTAGCAGGTCGGGGAGGAGCTGTTTTTTCGTGCACATAGATGGTCGTGAATAATCCCAAAAATGCAGCAGAAAGAATCCAGGATGAAATAACCGGTAGATAGACAGCAATAACCGATTCCCGGAAATTCGGATTAACAATTGGAATTATCAATCCTCCAAAGGTGATAAAAATGGCTAAAAAGCCCCACTTTAAATATCCCCAAATTACAAAAATTAACTTATCTGTTTTATCCCAAAAATCGATTTCTTTTTTGAAATATTGTTTAACAATAAACGGCAGATGTTCAACTCCATAGGCCCAACGTTTGATTTGTAAATACTGGTTTTGGAATGTTTTTAACATTGTTTCGTCTTGGACGGCATCTGCTGATATGGGTAAAAAATGAGGCAAGACCTTATAATCTCCATTAAAGTGAAAATAGGCTTTCCAGTAAAACCCGGAGTCATCATTGACTTTATTCGGAATCCATAGCCCAATATCCAGTAGTGATTTTAAACTAATAGACATAGAGGAGTAGTTGATATATTTATCGCTTCCTACCATCTCAGCCATCTGCCAAAAGGAAGTTCCAGTTGCCATAAGACGCATTGGGGTTGGGGTTTGCCAGTAGTTATTATGGTATAAAAATACTCCCGTAAAACTTCTTTTATCACGGACATCTTTCGGGGTTGAAAGATATTTATGTAATGCCCCAGCTAAAAATTGCGGATGAACTGTAAAATCAGCATCTAATGTTGTTACAAATACCTTATCCGTATTAATGCCCTTTTCTTTCAATTGAGGAACAAGATGATTAATCATCCAGTTTTTATTAGAACCCTGACCTGCTACTTCTCCAGGTAGGCCATAAGGATGGACTGAGGTAAATACTCCGCCAATCCTTCTTTCATATTTTTTTAAATAACTGGTAACCTCTTTAATTTTGTCTGGGCTATCCCTATCTTCAAACCCAACTGCAATTAAAATCTTACCCTTAGGATAGTCAGAATTAACAAGAGCATTAATAGTAGGAGCAAGGATGTATAAAGCTTCTTTATAAGTAGGTACCAAAATTAATTGATAATAGTCTTCCCATTCGTTTCTATACTCATTCTTTAATCTCTTTAACCAGTTTTGTTTTTTGGCCGATTCGGTCTTTTTATAACCTACTAGGATAAGAGCACTAATTCTTAAGGCATTTAAAAGCCAGTAGACATCTGCAATTAAGATTAAATATGCTACAGCATAGGGAAGAGCAAAAGAGAGCCAAATTGGAGAGGTGAGGGCAATCCAGGTAGTAACACCAGGTAATATTTCCAAAACTTTTTCAAAACCTCCCTCATGTTTTAAGACGAAGTCTCTTTCAATTTTTTCTGAGATTAAGTATTTTTTAAAGAGAAGATGATGAAAGGTCAACCCCAGACCTGAACCCATTAAAAAGGAGCCTACAAGTATGTTTATTCCCGGCATTAAAAAAGAGCCAAAGAGGCTCAGGAATAATCCTACAAAAAAGGCGAATAAACCAATAAAGCTGTGGGTGATCGGAAGTTTAACTCCCAGTATTTTTTCTGATTTATTTACTCGGTAATATAATTCGGCCAGGTAAAAGAATAATACCAAGCCGATGACGAATGCCAATATTAGTCGCATTGCGTATTAAAGTGTAATGAATTTGAGCCCAGAAAGCAACTTAAGAAAGTTTTAAAAACCTCTCAACGTTTTCTGTAGTTTGCTTCGCAACTTCTTCAAAGGAAACCCCTTTAATCTGGGCTATAAATTCAGCGATCTCCTTTACTGATGAAGGTTCATTCCTTTTTCCTCTAATGGATTGAGGGGGTAGAAATGGACTATCTGTCTCTAAAACAATTTTTTCCAAAGGTAAAAATTTAATTGCTTCTTTTAAGTTTTCATTTTTAGGATATGTAGCATTACCAGCAAAGGAAATTAATATATTTGGCAAAACAGCAGCTTTTTTTGTAGTTTCCATCAGTCCGCTATAACAGTGCATAATAGTCGGATGATTACCAACGAGAGTAAAAACCTCATCCCAAGCTTCAATATGATATGGATTCTGGGACCTGTCATCGCGAACATGCGCTAAAAGTGGCAAATTCAGTTTTTTTGCAAGCTCTATTTGGAGTTTAAACAATTCTATTTGTAACTGTTTGGCCTCTTTTCTTTGCATTCCCTTAGGTAGGTATCCTTCTTTAGTAAAATACCCATAATCCAGTCCGCATTCTCCAACTGCAACAATTTTTTCTTTATGCTCCAAATAAATTTTTTCTAGCTCTTCGACATCTTTGGCTAATTTTTTAATAGAATTGCCATCACTCCTATATTTAATTGCTTCTTCCGGATGAATAGCAATTGAGGAATAGGATCTTATCTCTTTAGTTTCTTGCTCGGCAGCGACTTTGCTTAATTCAACATCAACCCCAACGTTAATAATTGTAGTAACACCACTATCTTGAGCCCTTTGCAGAACCTGGCCTAAATCCTCTTTATATGAGTCCCAATATAAATGTGCATGGGTATCAATTAGCATGGAAATTATTTTACTACACATTTGATATAATCCAGATATGGAAGATAAATTGTTTTTTGTGGGTCAAAAAGCTTTTCTTGAAAAAGATGGCGAAATTCTAATCTTATTAGATCCTAAAGTAGGTATGGATTTTCCAGGCGGAAAAATCCAAAAAGAGGAAACTGATTTAGTAGAAGCTTTAAAAAGAGAAGTTAGAGAAGAGACGGGTTTAGAAATATTGGTAGGAGAACCGTTTGCTACATGGACTAATGAATTTCCGCCGGATTATAGATATCAAGGATGGGTCTTTTTGGTTGGGTATAAATGCAAATATATATCTGGAGAGGTTAAATTAAGCCACGAACACGAACAATTCTTTTGGGTAGATAAAGACAGTTATAAAAAATATAAAAAGTTAGATGAGAAAAATGGCGGATATTTTAAAGCTTTAGAAAAATATTTTGAATCTCTCTAGATTCTTGGGAAAAGCGGACTAGAGGATTTAATCTCTTCTGAAAACTGTGTGAGTATTTTTTTGGCAGTTTCTGGCAAAAATGGTTGCAGATTAAAGCCTATATGCTGAATTCTTTTTACTAACTCTTCTAAAACCTGTTTGGCTTCTTCTCCTTCTAATTCCCAGGGTTTTTCCTCATTAATCTTTTTATCTGCTTCTGCAATTTCTCCCCAGAGATGAGTTAGTGCTTCATGGAACCTGAATTCTTTAAGTGATTTTTCTATCTTTTCATCAAGTTGGCTGGGTGGTTGCGGGGCACTGATATTATGTTTTTCACAAAGTTTAGCTACCCGTGCCACTAAATTCCCCAATCCATTGGCTAAATCCGAATTATAACTTTCGGCCAGCTTTTCTTCTGAGAAATCTCCGTCTTGAAAGGGAGAGATTTTGGCTAAACAATAATAGCGCAAGGGGTCTGTTCCGAATTTTTCTATAGCTACATTTGGGTCATAAACATTTCCTATGGTCTTTGACATCTTCTGACCGTTTACCGTGAAATACTCATGGACAAATAGTTTTTTAGGTAACTTTAATCCGGCAGAAAGCAAAATTGCCGGCCAATAAATGGCATGAAATCTAATAATCCCTTTACCGATTACATGTAAATTAGCTGGCCAATATTTTTCATATTTTTCTTCATCCCAACCAAAACCAATTCCTGATTGGTAAATATTTAAGGCATCAAACCAGACATATATCCTTTGGCTTTCATCTCTCGGAACAGGTACGCCCCAGTTTTTTGCCCTTTCATTAGTACGGGAAATACTAAAATCCTGTAAACTATCTTTTATAAAATTTATAACTTCATTTTTTCTAAACTCAGGGATAATCTCATATTCTCCAGATTCGATAATCTCTAGTAACTTATCTTGAAACCTGGATAGTTTAAAAAAGTAATTTTCTTCTTCTACTTCCTCCAGTTTCTTGCCCGGGTGCTCAAAACATTCACCGTTCTCATTCAGCTCTTCTTTTGTATAAAAAATTTCACAGCCAATACAATAAAGACCCCGATATGATTTTTTATAAATATCTCCTGATGCATCACATAGATCCCATAATTTTTGTGAGGCAACATAATGGTGATCTTTGTCGCTTCCTTTTTGAAAAACATCAAACTGGACATTTAATTTTTTGGCAAGTTCTTCGAAATATGTTGTATTCTCATCTATAAATTCTTGAATTCCCTTTCCGGTAGCTTCTGCAGCCCGAACATTTTTCAAAGCATTTTCATCCCCACCAGATAAAGCCAAAACATCCTCTCCCAGTAACTTGTGATAACGTGCTATGGTATCAGTTTGTATAAACTCTAACGCATGACCTATGTGAGGTTTAGCATTTACGTAAGGTATGGCTGCTGTTATATAGTATTTACCCATGATTTCTTTTAAAAAGCCTTAATATTTTGACTTTGTGTAATCGAAGTTTAGGGATGTTTGATCTGGAAGTCAAGTTTGTATTGGCTTTAGTTTTAGACTTAATCTTTAAAAAATAGCTGGCAAATAAATAAACAGAAAGTACAACGAGAACAGCTGTAACAATATTTAAAATACTTAAGGCCTTAAGTATTAAAATAATTACTAATCCTAAAGTAATGGAAACTGATAATGGTAAAAATTTGGTGAATAGATTTAAGGAAAAAGTAAGGGCCAAAAAAAGGGGTAGAAAAAAGTAAATCACTTGCCAGGAACTTGCTTGAGAAAGCTTCTCAGGGTAGGGAACTGTTAAAACAATATATATAAACAGCACCCAAAATATTAACCCCAGAAACATCTTAGATAAAAGTTTGACCATAGCTTTATTGTAACTAAAACTTTCTCTTGTTGACAGGTTGTTTATATAGCAGGTTTAATAGTTATATGAATAACTCAGAAGAGTCCCTTCCCAAGCCAGCCGAAGTTACTGTTGAAGTAAGTAAACCGGGAGGAGTAAATGGGATGTTTTAAAGTCCTTAGGGAGGCTTATTGGACATAGACAAGAGGCGCGTTTAGCGATTCCTCCTAAAAACCCAGAGGAAGAAGCAAAGCTGCAAGCGGCGGAGAAAGAACGTCAAGGTAATATAACTCGGCTTCAGGGATATTTTAATGACCAAAAATTGGAAGAACCATCCCGTTTAATACCACAAGTTTATTCTGACCTTATAGAGTTATTTAATAATGGGATTTTAACTAAGGCACCAGAGATCAGACAAAGAATTTACCAAGATCTGATGGCAGGTGATATGAATGCCATTTACTCACTGGCTCTATCCGCAGAAGCTTCTTTAAAAAAGACATATAGTCAAAGTGGGGACCAGAGATTAAAGATCCGCCGTGATTTAATGCATAGTTTTGCGAATCAACTCCAGTTTAACCTACAGAAAGAAGGTATCAAACTTGACCCAACTTACTGGCAGAAATACTCATTAGATCCATCTACTAAAGAGGTAAAACCACCCGGTTTAGATCAAAGAGAAGGTTATAGTAGTAGACCTGAACAAAGAGTTCTACGGAAAGATAATTTAGTCCCTATTGTCCCTGTTCCTCCGGTTACTAGAGAACTGCACCCTACGCGCCCACCATCTCAAAAGTCGACCCCGACGGGCTCTTAGATACCTCAATTCTTGTTGGAAACTCTTCTTTTAGCTCTTCTAAATGGGTAATTATTAAAATCTTTTCATAATCATCTTTAATAGCATCCAAAACTTCCACCAGTCTAGTTCTGCCTTGGGCGTCCTGGGTGCCAAAACCCTCATCTATTACTAAAAACTGTAATCTTGCTCCGGCCCGATTGGCGAGTAGTTTAGAAATTGCCAAACGGATGGCAAAATTTACCCTAAAGCTCTCCCCGCCTGAATAAAGCTCATATGGTCGTTCTCCCATTTCATCAGATATAACAATATCTAAAGTTTCTATTACCGAATGGGTTTTTGTACCGTCAATATTTTTCATCTTTGTTTTTGTTTCCTTTTGGGTTTCTAAGGCGATTTGCATTCTTCCTTCAGTAAGTCTATATAAAAGTGAATTTGCTTCTTCCTCTATCTCTGGGATGGCGTTTTCTATAATCATAGCCTGAATCCCTTTTTTCCCAAAGGCTAAAGCTAGCTCTTCATAAATCTCCTTTTCTTTCTGTAGTTTACTTTTCTCAACCTGCTTTTTTTTGAATAAATCTTCCAATTGAACAGATCTTGAAACAAGCTGTTTTGCTTCACCAACCCGGCTACTTAATTCAATTGCTTTTTGTGATAGTTCGTTTTTGATGGTTTCTTTACTGATTAATTCTTGTCTTACTTCCAAAAGTTCTTTTTCAAATGTCTCGAGATCTTTTAATTCCAATTTGATTTTTTCAATTTGCGCTTCTTTTATTTTGTACATTTTTTGTAAATCTACCATTGTGTCTAAATGAGTTTTTACAGCAGTTTCTGCTTGTTGTAGTTTGGTGAAAAGGTCATTTATTTTTTCTAAGTTTTGGAGTTGATCACTGATTTCAAAATAATTCTTTGTTTCTTCCTCAAGTTCTTTTATTGCTACTTCTTTTTCCTGGGTTTTTGCGAATTCAGGTAGGATTATTGACTGATATTTTTCAACGACATTCCTTAGCTTTTTTATCTCAATATCATTTTTTTCTATCTCTTTTTGATTACTTTCCATGATTTTTCGGTTACTCTTTTCTCCAATTGGTTGGCTGCAGGTAGGACAGAGATCCTTTTTAGCTTTTAGCTGATTAATTTGTTCCTCTAATGATTCATTCTTAGTTTGGAACTGTTTGATTTCTATCTCAACTTTATAAATAGCAGCAGTTCTTTTTTCTTCTCGATCGTTTATTATCTTTTGAAGATTGACTAATTCATCTTTTATTTTGATTAGCTGACTACGCTTTTCATCTAAAATCTTTTTCTGAACCTGTAAACTTTGAAACTTTTGATAGGCTTTTTCAATAGCTCCTTTTTTATCTAAAATAGTCTGAAATTCCTGGGTAGCCTTTTCCTTTAATTCAATCTGTAACTTTAAATCTGAAATTTCTTCCTGAATAGTTTCTAATAGATTCCGTTTCTCTTCTAAGGTCTTAACTTTGATTTGTGCTTTTTGATTTTTTTCATCAACTATTTTTATTAAGGATTCAACCTCTTTTAATTGTTTGTTTACTTCTCTGGCTTCTTCTTTTGCTAAGCTCAAGGACTTTTCTCTCTCCTCTTTTTGCGAGAGCTCTGTTTCTATTTCTAGCATCTGATAATCCATTAACTGAAGTTTGGTTTGGGCCTCTTTGCTTTTATCCTTGGCTTTTTCTTCTAATCTGTCGTAATGATCTAGTCCTAAAATATCGGCTAAGATTCTTTTTCTATCTGTTGGTCCTTTGGTGGTAAATTCATCCGCATGGCCTTGTCTGATATAGGAGGAGTTAGAAAAAGTCTCATATGTTAGATGAAGAGCATCTATAATTTTTTGCTGAGTTGCTTTAATTGTTCCTTCTGTTAAATTATGTGAGTTACTCCAAAACTCCAAAGCAGTAGACCCGCCACCCTTCTTACTTCTCCTGCGCTTTACCTTATAGATATGTCCATCTAATTCAAAGGAAAACTCTACCATCATTTCAGTTTGTCCCAGTCTCACTAAATCATCGGACGAATCACCAGCTCTTGATGCTCCCCAAATACACCAGGTAATCGAATCAAGCAAAGAAGACTTACCTGCTCCATTTAGCCCAGAAATTGCTGCTAATTTAAATTTTGTAAAATCCAACTCCGGTGGATTATCTCCGTAAGATGTGAAATTAGATAAACTTAAGTTTACGGGAATCATCTTTTAGTCTCCTTTTGAAAACTACTTTCTACGTATTTTTGTAAAGCGCATGCGACCTTTTTTGTAGAATTAATAGGGGAGTTAAGAATAACTTCAAGACTCACCCATTCTAAAGGGTATGGATCTTCTGGATCAAGACCTATACTTGGTATTTCTCCCTCCCATCTATTTACTAAAAAAGGAATCATGACCACTCCTTTATATGTGTAAATGTCCTCGCACTTAAGTCGTATAAACTCGAGAGGAGTTATACCCAGTTCTTCCATGAGCTCTCGTTTTAAGGCATCTTCTAATTTCTCAGCTTCTTTTTCTTTTACACTTCCTCCAGGAATGAGAAGTTGATTGCCATGATGTCCGGTTAAGGGTCTTTTTTCTATTAAGACCTGACCGTCTTTAAACAGCGAAAATAATACAATTTGTTTTTGGTTCATACTTTTTAAACCAGGCAGTTAACTTTCTAATAGCTTAGCAGCCAGTGTCTCCAGCTCTTTTTGCTTTTCTAATGTATATTTTTTACTGTCAAAATATTTTCTTAGTGCCTGAATTGGGGTTAAAGTTTCCACCTCACCTCCTATTTCTATTCTCTCCCTTTGTCTTTTTTCTATATTGCGAGAGATTCCAGCAATAAAATTGGCTTCTGCAAGCTCTTTTTTAATCTGATCCATTTTTAGCTCTTTATCGCATTCTGCCGGGATATTAATAACAATTCTGACAATTTTATCTTTAATATCATGTTCTTTAATCTTATCAATTACGATTTTAGTAGGATTTTCTTCATTTGGTTTTAAGGTGATAGTTATAGTTAAAAATTCTCTGGCATTTGTTTTAATAAATTGATAGGAAACTTTTCCTGGCATAGGAATATCTACCAAACAAATTCCTTTTGCTTCCTTCTCCTCACCGAAATCTATTCTCTGAGATGAACCGGCATAAAGGATGAGGGGAATATCGCCTGGTTTTGATAGAACCTGGTGTTTATGGATATGGCCTAAAGCCACATAAGTTAATCTCCTATCCTGTAAAAGAGACAAGGGGATGGTGACATCATTTGCAATGGCCATCCCTTTTTCACTGCCGTATTCTGCACCGACTACTTCACAATGGGAAAGTAATATAGCAGGGTCTGACTTATTTATTTTTTCATAAGATGATCGAAGTTTTTCAGCAACTGTTTGATAGTCATTTTTGTGTAACCAAGGCAAGGTTATTACCTGCAAGATTCCTGATTTAGTAGGAATTTGTAAATACTCTGGATTGCGGGATACCCAAACGTTTTCTATCTCCAGTGCCGAATAAATATCTAAAGAGTTGGCTTTGCCCTCAGCATTAGGGGTATCGTGGTTTCCTATAACCAATACTGTAGGAATGTTATTTTTGGCTAGCTTTTTTATTCTTTCACCAAAGCCTCTTTGTTGAGTCGGATTGGGATCACGGTTTTTGTAGGCATCTCCTGCGAAAACAACAGCATCCACTTTTTCAGAAATAGCAGTATCAACAATAAAATCAAAAGTTTTAAAAAAATCTAATAATCTGGTGGAAAGGCCGGTTTGCGGATCTAGTTTAGCGTAATTTTCCATGCCTATATGGATATCAGCAAAGTGGAGGAGTTTCACGCTTTGGATTTTATCATGAAAATGTAAAGCTACAAAATACTAGTCTAATATTTGGTAAAAATAGGTAGATGGAGATCTTTTGATAACGAGTCTATCCTATCAATCAAAGAACGAAAGAGAGATTCAAACAAGAATTAGTTGTAGGGTAGAGCCGAGAAATTAGGAACAACTTATATTCAACTTCAGTTTGAAAGTCTAGCCCCTTTTTGATATCTCAGCGCTACCCCCAAACCTAATTATTGATATAATACCGACTACGAGTGAGTAACTAATAAGAAGAATGTATGGAGAATGAAAGAAACAAAACCCTATCAGATAGACTGAAAAAGATACAGCAATTATTAAGCAAACAAAGGGTAGATGCTGTATTAATATCCTCTGTTTCTCATATATCCTATCTTTCAGGATATACAAACTTTTCCAAGGAGGAGCGAGATGGGTATTTATTCATTACCCCAGATAAAGGATATATTCTAACTCATGGAATTTATTCAGAAGTAATGAAAGCTAGGGTTCAGCATCTAGAGCTTATAGAAATATCGCGGAGAGAACCTACCCGAAAAATACTTTCAAAGTTAGTTAAAAAAGGGAAAAAAGCCAAAATCGGAATCGAGGAAGATAACTTAACTGTTTTAGAGTATAAAGCTTTACAAAAAGAGTTTAAAAATCTGCAAAATTTTGACCTTAACTTATCCAGAGTTATCAAAAGTAGTTTCGAGATAGAATGTATCAGTAAAGCGTGTCAGATAGGTGATAAAGCTTTTGAGCATATCTTAAAAAAGATTAAGAGTGGGGTAACAGAGCTAAATTTAGCCTTTGAGCTAGAAAACTTTATTAGAAATAGTGGAGGGGAAGTATCGTTTAAAACTATTGTAGCTTTAGGGAAAAATTCAGCTTATCCCCATCATGAAACAGGTAATACTGCCTTAACAAAAGAGGTAGGTCAGATAGTACTTATGGATTTTGGAGTTAAATTGAACAATTATTGCTCTGATATGACAAGAACCGTTTTTTTAGGGAAACCCGATCAGAAAAAAGAAAGGATATACAAATCAGTTTTAAATTCCCAAAAGAAAGCAGAGGAGTTTATTGAGAATCAATTACTATTGGGTAAAGAAATTAAGGCTTCAGATGTAGATACTATTTCTCGTACTTATTTAAAAACAAAAAATCTTCCTGATATGCCACACTCTCTTGGTCATGGAATTGGTCTAGAAGTTCATGAAAGACCGTATATTTCTCCTAAAAGTAAGGATTCTTTAAAAGAAGGTATGGTTTTTTCACTTGAACCAGGAGTTTATATTCCTGAATTTGGAGGAGTTAGAATTGAGGATTTATATGTTATTGAGGGGAAAGATCTTACTAAGTTAACAAATTCTCCTAAGGAAATTCTAACAGTTTAAAGATAAAATAAATTATTAATGGATAAGTGGAATAAATTAGCAGATAAAGAAAGCGTAAATAAAACGATTCAAGTTTTAAAGGAGAATGGCATAAATGCAAAGCTTGTTGAAAATGGCGAAGAAGCCAAAAAAGAGGTTTTCTCTCTCCTTCCGGAAGGTGCGGAAGTTATGACTATGACATCTGTTACCTTGGATACGATTGGTATCTCCCAAGAGATAAATGTTTCAGATAAATATTATTCAGCACGTGCCAAATTAAATTCTATGGATCGGACAACTCAGGGCCAAGAGATGCAAAAACTTGGGGCAGCTCCGGATTATGCTTTAGGTAGTGTCCATGCTGTGTCAGAGGATGGGCATGTTTTAATTGCTTCAAATACCGGTAGTCAGCTGCCAGCATATGCCTATGGTGCTTCTCATATCATCTGGGTAGTGGGAACACAAAAAATTGTCAAGAACACAGATGAAGGAATAAAAAGAATATATGAATATATTTTGCCCTTGGAAAGCGAGCGGGCAAAAAAAGCCTATGGAGTCCCAGGCAGTGCAGTCAATAAACTTTTGATTATAAATAAGGAAGTTAATCCGGAAAGACTCACTCTAATTTTTGTCAATGAAGTTTTAGGATTCTGATTTTATATTCGATAAAGCCAAAAGCTTCCGGCCCCTTTGATATCTTTTTTTAACAACCCTTTTTCAATGTCTGTTGGTTCTATTTTTTTAAATGGTTTCCACTTACTAAAATGAAAAGCTTGAGTAATGACAACGGATTCCTTTTTTAATTCCTTTTTTAATTTTTGCTCTAATTTATTAACACCCTTTGGTAAAAGATAAATATAGACAATATCAGCATCAGAGTAATTTTTATTAAAAACATCTGCATGAAGGAAATGGGAATTTTTTAAGTTTAGTTTTCTGGCCATAAATTTAGAATAAAGAACACGTATGACGGATTGTTCTATTCCCATGCTTTCTGCACCCATTCTTGCTGCCTCTAAGACTACTCTTCCGTCGCCCGATCCTAACTCGTAGAATTTCTTCCCTTTTTTCACACCAGCTACTCTTAAAACTTTTTTAATGAGTTCTATTTTGGTGGGGATAAAAGGCGCATCAGATCCGGCAAACCAGGAGATGGCAATGAAACATCCCAGTAATATGCCAAGATAGATCGTTAAAGTATTTTCCATAAATCTAATTTAAAATTATTTTTTGAGTAATCTTAAAAGGAAAACCTTTAGAGGTGTTAAACGATCGATTAGAGTAAACAATACATATACCGGCCAGTTTAGGATTAGGTCAAATGTTCCGATGTATTCTGTTAATTCTCCGCCGTAACCTTGTTTGAATCGATGAAATCCATACCAGGGATCTTTTGGATCAGCATCAGGACCCAACGCTCCCCACATATCAAACCATTTTAAGTTTAATTTCTTGCCCAGTTTTATGGCTTCCCAGGCAACTAAGTTATTAGACATAACTTCAGGATGTGATTTGGAAGAGCCTCCATAAGGATAGTAAAGCGTATCCTTAAAGTTTAAAAGCAGCCAAGCAGTTAAAGGTTCTTTTTCATAAAAAGCAATTAGAAGCTTTGCTAGTTTATCTTTTTTTAAAGCTTCCCATACTTTTTTATGATAGTAGGTATTATGTCCGTGGTAGTTTTGGCGCTTAGTTGTTTCAAAATACAGTTTTAAATATATTTCAAAAGCTTCATCATCTGTTCTTTCTTCTACTTCGACTCCGCGTTTTTGAGCAAGTTTAATATTATAGCGGGTTTTAGGATGCATCTTTTTTAACAGCTCCTCTTCTGAGGGTGTTAAATCCAAGACAAAATTATATTTAGTAAAAAGAGGTTTTGGGGATGGATAAAATCTTTGATCTATTTTTGGATGTTTAATCTCGGACTCCTTCTTTACATCGGGTTCAATTTTTATAAATGCACAATTTCTCTCTTTGGCAATTTCTATCAAAGCTTCAGCTAAGTCTTTATCAGGAAAGGAACCTTTGGGTAAATAACCTACATATTTATTTGTTAAAGGGATTTTATGAAAAGTTATCTGGAAGGTAGTTTTTAATTTACCTTTTTCAAAAATACCGTATCTTTCCAAAGGTGTACCCAAGCTTTTTCTGAACTCTCCCCATTCCCAAGACTGTATTATATGAGTTACCAGTGAGTTATAGGTTTTTTGATCATTTTTATCCAAGATTTTTAATTCCATGGAGTTATTATATCAGTGGAGACTAATTGTTCGAAGTGTCCTAAAAGATTTTGATATTGGCTTGCTGTTTTAATTCTTGGAATTTTTCAGAGAAAACTTGTGAAACTTTCTGCTGTTTTAACAAATCTTCTGCTTCTTTCCTTTGAGCAGCTGATTCAGTAGCAGTTAGTAAAGATACATTTTGTTCCAAAAATTGGTTAACCTCTTCTGCTGATACTGTTGCTTCATTGGCATACAATTTTTCTACTGTTAGCTGAAGCTTAATCTGATTCCTTAAGGAATCTATAGTTAAATTCTGTTGAGTGAGTAAACCTTCAAAAGCTTCTCTCCCGCCAACATTTTTAATAATCTCGTCAATTTTCGCATCTATTTCTCCAGAGGTAATAATAGTGTTCTGTTTTCTGGCTGTGTCTAGAATTAACTTTTCATTAATCATTTGATTTAGAGTTTGAGTTCGGTATTGTTTATTCATTTCGCTAAGTAATTGGATGTTTGAAATAGGAGACCCATTAACAGTAGCAGCCACAAACCACTCCTTCTTCCATAAACCAAGAATTATCAGGCCAATAACAAGTAAAACAAGGTAGCCTCTTTTGCCTAATCTAACACTTGACCATCTTTTTCTATCAAAGGGTAATTTATCTAAGAGATTGGGGAATGTGTTATTTCGTAGAGAAGCAGTTTCTTTGGATTTGGTATTATTTTGTTTAACTGCCATTGGCCGATAATAGCATACTATTTTTTATTAATGCAATAGATGAGATAATAAAATTATGAAAAAAAGACTTATCCCTCTTGCGATAATAGTTGCCGTTTTAATAATAGTTAGTGTTTACTATTTAAATAGTTACCTAAAAGAAATTAATCCTCCCCGAGATAGCCAAATTTGCGCACAAATCATCACTTCCGCGAGAAATCCCAAAACAGGAGATTGTACTGTTTTTCCTACACCTTGCGACGTTCCGGATGGTTGGGAACAAGTTAATGATTGCACCGCTTCAGAAACCAACTAGTCTATTAAAGAAGATAAATATCTACAAATCTGGCGGACCACCCTGCAGTTCTGGCATCTTCAAATCCTAAATCAATAATATTTCCTTTGATAGCTCCTCCTGTATCTCCTGCTACTGCCATGCCGTATCCTGGTACATATACCTTGCTTCTTAGTTTAATAACCTTTGGATCAACCGCAATCACTCCTTTGCCAGCTCTCATCCCTATAGCAGTCCATTCATTACACCCAGGACATCTGGAATCATAATGGGTAGCATAGACTCTCATTTTTTTCCAATATCTAATCTCGCCGTCCGGAGTTTGTAAACTCTTCCAGACAATCTTTGTTCCTCTTAATATTTTTTTATCTTTTGCCGGAGTAACTTCAGTGGATACCACTTCGCGGTCGTATTCTTTACCTTCATAGTAGGTAGTTTTAATAACCTTTACTCTTTTGCCGTCTTCTCCCTCCTCTAAAACTTTATCAATACCTGCTTCCGTTTCCGGATCATCCTCATAAATTGTTTTTTTAATTAAAGTTTCAATACCTTCTTCCAGTTTATAACTAAATCTCGTTTCAGTAATTATGGGCTGGTGCGCAGGTAATTTTTGCACTTGTTCTTCTTCTGCATTTGCATAAACTTTGGGTGGGGAGATTGGCCAGAAGTATTTGGCTGCAAGAATTAAAGTTGCTATCAGTAAAACTCCTAAGTAGCGGTCCATTAGGTATTTAGCCAGTCGTCATCATCTAAATCTTTTTGGCTAATATCAGAATCGATTATATCATCTAATCGGTCTTGATCTCTGTAGCTACTATTACTAGTTACTAATTTCTCAGGAATGTCAGTTAAAAATCTGGAAACTAAATTATTGGAGCGCATTCCAAAGTATAATCTTTGTCTGGTATAGATCATAAAAAGCTTTTGCTTTGCCCGAGTAATTCCTACATAACAAAGTCTTCTTTCTTCTTCCAGTTCATTTGGATCAAGAAGCGAGCGGGAATGGGGGAATAGCCCCTCTTCCATACCGACCATAAAAACTACTGGAAACTCTAAACCCTTGGCAGAATGAAGCGTCATTAAAGTAACCGCGTTTGCTTCCTCAGCTCCTTTAAGGATTTTTTTGGGATGATTTCCATTCTCCACCAGCGCTACATTTTCCAAAAAATCAGTTAGATTAGGAAATTCCTCAGCTACTGATAAAAGTTCTTTAACGTTTTCAACCCGCATCTTACCTGTTTCTGTTCCGTCATCAATATATGCCAGATACCCTGTTTTGGACAAAACTTTTTCTAATAACTCCCGTGTCTGATAAGCATCTGACTGCATATTAACTTCCTGTGCAAGCTCCAGTACCTGAGACAAACGACCTTTACCAATTTTCTCTGCCCGTTTTTTGGCCACAGAATCACTAGGATTTTGCAGAAGTCTTAAGTAAGATAAAACATCTTTAATCTCTTTTCTTTGATAAAATGAGACCCCGCCAAATAATTTATAGGGAACACCGGCCCGTAAAAATTGTTCCTCTAAAGATCTGGACTGGGCATTGGTTCTATAGAGTACGGCATAATCTGATAATCTTTTTTTATCAATTTGAGAAAGGATAAATAATGCTTCTTCGATTTCGCTTCTTGTTTCAACAATTTCTATTTTTTCTCCATCATCTTTGTCAGTCCATAGTTTTAATATTGGATGCGTTTTGTTCTTGGAAATTACAGAATGTGCTGCATCTAAAATATTTTGAGTGGAGCGATAGTTTTGTTCTAAATTAAATACTTTGGCCCCAGGGTAATCCTTTTGAAAATTGACAATGTTTCTAAAATCAGCACCTCTGAAGCTGTAGATCGACTGGCTCGCATCTCCGACAACACAGATATTTTTATGGCGATTGGCCAAGTATTTAGAAATTAAGTATTGGGCGGGGTTTGTATCCTGATACTCATCAATTAAGATATACTGGAACTGAATTTGGTAACGGGTTAAAATGGCAGGTTCTGCTTGAAAAAGCTTTATTGTTTTTATCAGCAGGTCATCAAAATCCACAGCTTTGTTTCTATCCAGAATTTTTTGATATTCCAGATAAATTTTAGCTACAGTCTCCTGGAAAAACCCACGAGCATACTGAGGGTATTCAATAGAAGAGATTAACTCATTTTTTGCTCCGGAAATTGTGGAGCGGACTGCATGGGGTGAGGTTTTTTGAATGGGAATTTGTAAATTAGACATCGCTTCTTTAACAGCATCCAAAGCATCACCTTCATCATATATAGCAAAGCCCGGAGGAAGCCCCAAAACTTTACCGTCTCGTCTTAAAATTTTGGCACAAAAGGAATGAAAGGTTCCCATTACAGGTTCGTGTCCTGTGAATTCTTTATTGTTCTTCAGAAGAGTCCTTATTCTATCCATCATCTCTCCTGCTGCTTTATTAGTGAAGGTCATTAACAGGATATTCTCCGGTTGAATCTTTTTCTCAGCGATTAAGTATGCTACTCGGTAGGTTAGAACACGTGTTTTCCCTGATCCAGCTCCAGCTAAAATTAAACAAGGACCATCAGTTACTTTAACAGCCTGTTGTTGTATGGGGTTTAGATCATTGAGTAGTGAAGATGCCATCGTGGACAGTATCTTATCATCAAAATGTGACTTTGACAAAACGAAAAACTAACTAGATTTATAGTTTGATTCTTTTTAATTTTTACTAAAATACCATATCTTGTGGTAGACAAATTCTTGATATCAGTGTTATTATAGAGCCCCTATGATTAAGCTAATTGACTTTTGGGCTCCTTGGTGTGGTCCCTGCAGATTAATGAATCCTATTATTGAAGAGTTGGAAAAAGAACTTAAGGATAAACTAACTATTGAAAAGTATAATGTAGATGAAAATCCTGATATGGCTTCTAAATACGGAGTCATGAGTATTCCCACATATGTAATAGAAAAGGACGGAAAAGAAGTGGGAAGAAAAATTGGTGTTACTCCCAAAGCAGAATTATTAAAACTACTAAATCAATAACTTCAAGTATTTCTCTCCATGACATTTAGAGATAAGGTCATAAATCTAGTAACAAAAATTCCCTATGGTAGAGTCACCACTTATGGTACCATTGCTACTTTATCCGGCATGCCCAGAGGAGCGAGATTAGTGGGAGGGATTTTACATTATAGTTCAGATAAATTTAACTTACCCTGGCACAGAATTATAAATAGGCAGGGATTTATTTCTACTACCTGCCGGGATCATATAAAACTTGAACAAAAAGCCTTGCTTGAGCAAGAAGGTATAGAAGTATCTGCTGATTTCATGATAGACTTGGAAAAGTATGGCTGGTTCGGTGAAAACGATTCAGCTTATCGTAGTGCAAAAAAACGTTCAACCAGAAAAAGTCGGTAACAAAAGATCAATATGAAAACTCTATGGATCATTGCAAATTGGAAATCTAATAAAACCGTTGAGGAGGCTTTGGATTGGATAGCCAAGGTTGGACCAAAAGTTCCCCAAAATGAGAATCTAAAAATCGTGGTTTGTCCCACCTTTGCCATTTTAGAAGAAGTAAAAAAAGCTGTTACAGTAGGAGGTTATTCCCTAATAGTTGGTTCCCAAGATTTATCCCCTTTTGGACTAGGATCATATACTGGTGAAGAACCGGCTCAAATTGTTAATACGTTTGTCTCTTTAGCAATATTGGGACATTCGGAAAGAAGACAAAACTTTGCAGAAAGCGATGAGATGGTGACACAGAAGGTAATACAGGCAAACAAAAACAACATTACCCCTTTGGTGTGTGTACAAGGAGCAGAAACTCCCGTTCCAGAAGGTTGTCAGCTGATAGCTTATGAACCTGTTTTTGCAATCGGTACTGGTAACCCTGATACTCCTGATAACGCCGATCAAGTAGCATCGCAATTAAAGCAAAAATACGGTGAAGATATAGAAGTTCTATATGGGGGGAGTGTCACAAGTGAAAATATTAAGGGTTTTATTGTAAAAGATAATATTTCTGGAGCTTTAATAGGGAAAGCTTCTCTGGAGGCTGAAGAATTTGCCAAAATTATGGAAGCTTGTGATAAAATCTAGCTCTTAATCTGATGCACAAAATTAAATTTGCCCAATCCCAGGAGCAGAATCCTCATAAAAAAAAAGCAGGTAAAATTTTTAAAAGGTTATTACCCTTGTTAGTGGTAATTGGCGTACTAATTGGTATCGCCCTTTTTATTGCCGGAATTTCCGGACACAAAACTGTTACTACTGTCACAGACTTTATCTTTCAGGGACGGACTGGAGTAAAGTCTTCGGAGGGGAGAACTAATGTATTGCTTTTAGGTAATCCTGGAGGGGTACATGACGGACCTTATTTAACGGATACGATTATGGTAGCCTCTTTTAATCATAAATTAAATAAAGTTTATCTAATCTCTCTACCGCGTGATTTTTGGGTGGATAAAACTCGAACAAAAATAAATGCAGTTTATGAGTTGGGTCAAAGGAAAGGTAATGGCCTAAGCTTTACAGAAGAGGTGATCGAAGATGTTTTAGGAATCCCTATTCACTATGCAGTTAGACTCGATTTTAGAGGATTTATTAAAGCAGTGGATGAGTTAGGAGGGATAGAAGTAGATATAGAAAGGACTTTTGATGATTATAACTATCCGATTGCAGGTAAGGAAGATGATATGTGTGGCAATAGAGAAGAGGAAAAAGAGTTAAATGAGGAAGAGGCCAAGAAACTAAATATTTCTCCTGGAAAACATACCCTACTTATTTTAACTGACGGGCAGATTGCTACAGATTCCGCAGATCAAGCTCAAAGTGCAAAATACTTTGCTTGTCGTTTTGAACATGTCCATTTTGAAAAAGGAAAAACTGTCATGGATGGAGAAGAGGCATTAGTTTTTGTGAGATCCAGAAAAGGTACTAATAGTGAAGGGTCTGATTTTGCCAGGTCAAAAAGACAGCAAAAAGTTATAGAATCAGCGAGAGCCAAGGTTTTATCTTTTGAAACTTTGACAGATCCGAAAAAGGTAGCCTTTTTGATTGACACCTATGGCACGAGTGTGGAAACAGATATTCCCATAATGGATATTTTAGAGTTCTATAAACTAGTAAAAAGAGTAGAATCAACAGAAAGCTTTGTGGTGGACAATTCTCAAAGTTCCAAATTACCGGGAGAAAAACTTCCTGTTTTAATTCAACCTAATTCTGCAGATTACGGAGGAGCTTATGTATTAATCCCAAGAAATGGTAGCTTTGAAATTATTCACAAATATGTTAATACCATACTGACTGGGGAACTGAGTAAATATGAAGCCACTACTTCTGCACGGATTAGCGATTAAAGCTTCCAGAATTAAATTGTTAGAAATAAAAAAGAAATTTCCATCAGATAATGTGATGGAAATTGAAAAAGGTGAAGATATCAGTGTAATTCTTACCAATTTACAATCACAATCTCTTTTTAATACGGAAAGATTAATTGTTTTAGAAAATCCGCCGGAAGATCTATCTTTCCAGGAATTAGACCCGGAGACGTCTTTAGTTATTTGGTTTGACCATGAAGTTTCTAGAAAAAAAAAGATTATGTTATGGGCAGAAAAAAATACTCAAATACTTTTTTTCCCGGAAGGGAAAGAAATTACGGTTTTTCCTTTTCTTGATGCTTTGGCAAGTAAAGATAAAAAAGCCTTTTTAATTATAGCTAGTTTAAAGGAAAAAGGAGGTTATGATATTTTTTACTTTTTGACAATGGCTCTTTATTTATTAAGAAGTTTAGCTGTAATATCAAAGAATGCACCCTCATTTATTAGACAGAAGATGGAAAGACAAAGAAAAAATTTCTCTGATCAGGAAATAAAGCAGTTATATAAATTTGTTTTAGAAACAGAGTTTAAACTAAAAAATGGATTATTGGATCAATCACAGGCAGAATTCCTACTAGTTAGCCGGTTTATCAGTACTTGAAGACTTTCTTTTATCAATTTCTGCGCTAATTAAACTTAAATCCTTTTGATCTACCACTCCATCATTGTTGAAATCAGCACGCTTTTCTTTAGGACTCTTGCCAAAATTTGTTAAGACGATAGCGTGATCTGATGCATTCACCCTGCCATCTCCATTTAAATCAAAAACAGCTGCTTCTTTTGGTAAGGGGGTGGGAGATGAGCTGGATTCTTGAATAGTTAAATCAAGATTTTCACCCACCTTTAAAACTCCTACTGTTTCACCATCCTGACTAATTTTAAAAATAGCTGTTCCTTGAGAATCAGGGGAGACAACAGTCAGTTTTGCCATGGCCTGATCTTCAGGGGTAAAGACTCGTTCTAAATTATCTGTTCTCATATTACCAACAGGGATAATAAAATTTCCAAATTCTTTTACCACTGAAGATTGAGTGATAGCACCAGCGATAGATAGATAAATGATCCCCTCATTTAAAGGCTGATTATCGAACATGACGGAACCTATTACAGGTTTGAAGTCATTATTGTTTACTGCCATGGAGGCAGTTTTAAACGTTAAGGTATCGCTTGATTGTTTCCCGGCTAAGATTTTAAATTTATATTCGGTTTGAGGGGTAAGATTACTTAAGGTAATATAATGAGTTTGGCGAGGGGTAGGTGCACTGGTATCTCTATCATCAAGAGCTGTTTTCTCGTCAGGAAAATTAATGCCATAAGTAATAAAACCAGCTGTCTCAGCTGTAGTTTTCCAGGAAATAGTGATTGTATCCTCTTCTGTATTGGAAAAGGTAATGTTTTGAGGAGCGCTGTCTGGGCCGGCAAAACTTGTTAATGTCTGTTGATTTGAAACCAGAAAAACCCCTGCTGAGATTCCTAAGATGATAATAGCTAGACCTAAAAGTGTGGGTATTCTGAATCTTGTGAAAGGATGCATAAATTATTCACTCTCTAATACGCTCAGATCAAAGTTCGGACTTAACGGCTCTATGATCTCCTGAGTTTTTTGAGAAATCTCTACCTTGCTTCTTGCATGTATAACATCAAATACAACCCAAGCGCAAATGGTAACAAATGTGGCGATGCTAATAATTAAAATTTCTTTTTTTGTCATAATCTTTAATACTTTAACGCAGATAATATGCCTTTCCAGTAATAGACATCAATAGATTAGTTGAGCCCGCAGCTCCTTTATTGATCATCAAGTTATCAATGGAGATCAGCCGGGGGCTTTTTTGAATTTCTTCTAAAATCTGTAAAAGCTTTTCGTAGGGACCCTCTATATTTACAGTGGAAGAAACTTCATCTAGCTTATTAACAAAGGTGGTGGCTGTTTTATTTTCAATTATTAAAGGCTGTATTTGTATAGCCGAAATGGTGGCATCAAAACTTCGTACGGAAAGTTCAAAAGGCGATACTAAAGTAGTTAAATTCAGGCCATTAGGAATTGATGTTTGGATTTTACTTTTTATATCAGAATTTAGATTATCGTAATTTTGTTTTCCCACAGATAAATTCTCAGCCTTTGTTGTAACTTGTTCTAAAACTTGTCTGGAGTCTTGTAATTTTTTTTGTAAAGTAATGATTGTTTCTATAGTAGGTTTAATGGCAAATATTACAAAAATACTCATTGCCACAAATGTAAATATGGTTGATCCATATGTTCTGACAAGAGGTATCCTTGTCAGAGGTTTAATATAGGTAAAGTAGCGGGAATATTTATTTGTCGGGTTCACAAAGATTTACCTCCTGATCCTAAATTAGTGGTTGCGGAGATATTAAAGTTTATTAATCCTTCCTCCAGTCCAACCCCTCCTAAATTTACATCTTTGAAACTCTCATCAGTTTTGAAGGCATTGACCATACTATTTAAGTCGATATTGTTTTTTGCTCCGCCCCTGATTGTAATAATGATCTTTCCCACATCTTTTGTCAGAATAATATTTGTTATCTGAATATCAGTAGGAATTTTTTCTGAAATCTTTTTTAACAGCGCGATGTAGTCGGCATTATTTTGATTATTTGCTTTAATAGTGGAAAGCTTTAATTGTGTTTGACGGATAGTTACCTCATACGGGTGAAGACTCTCAATATAGGGAATCTGATTTTCAATTGCTTCTTTGGTAGATGCTATATCCGCATCTAATTTAAATCTGCTTAAAAAAGCCAATAAAACCAAAAGTTCTACAAAAACTAAAATATATCTGCCGGTGGAGAGTAACCATTTGGCAAAAGTGATATAAATCTTTTCTGGATTACTTTGAGGACGAAGTAGATCAATCCTTAACTTCAAAGGATCATGTTTATTGGGCATAGCAATATTTTAACAAAAAAGACCGGAAAAGTATTAAGCTTTAATTACTTACTCTTTTTAGACTTGGAAGAAGAGGAAATAGGTGTTTTATCTACTCCAATTGCCTTAGATATTCTGGATTTTAATCGGTTGGCTTTATTTTTATGAATCAAATTGACTTTGACTGCTTTATCCAAAGCTGAAAAAGCCAGTTTTAAAGCTTGCGGAGTTTTCTTATCTTTGGCTTCTTTAACTAACCGTTTGACAGTAGTTTCTCTTTTGTAATTTTTTATAGTGCGCGCTTTATCTTTGCGCATCTTTTTTATAGCTGATTTAATGATCGGCATGCGTGAAATATTAACATACTAGAGGTCAAGGTTGCAACAGTTGCCTCTAGTTTAACTGCCGTAAAGTATTTTAATATATAAAGGTAGGGCGTTACATAATGGACGGTTCGGTAACGTACCTCAAATCCTTTTGATATGGTAGAATCGTCCAAGAAAAATGGTTAAGAATCTACTATCCCTTCTAACTGCCCGCCAAACAACAATTTTATCTGGAGCTTCTGTCATAGCCGTAACTGTGATGATATCCAAGATTTTGGGTCTTATCAGAGATAGGCTTTTGGCACATACTTTTGCTCCTGATACTGTGGCTATATTTTTTGCCGCCTTTAGAATTCCGGATTTGATTTTTCAGATCTTAATTTTTGGAGCGCTTTCAGTAGCTTTTATTCCTGTATTTACAGAAATTATGGAAGAAAAAGGGAAAAATGAAGCATTTAAACTTGCCCGGGCCATTCTTAATCTATCACTAATTTTACTTATCTTCTTTACCATCTTTATTTTAATTTTCATTGATCCATTAACATCATTGATTGTGCCAGGATTTAGTCGAGAACAACAAATCCAGACAGCTTCTTTAACAAGAATAATTTTGTTTGGACAAATCATCTTAACAATGGGTTTTTTCTTTATAGGAGTTTTACAATCCTTTCAAAGATTTGTTATTCCGGCACTTGCAGGAGTTTTCTATAACTTAGGGATTATATTGGGAATTTTATTTTTATCAAAACCGTTGGGGATTTTGGGTCCGGCTGTAGGAGTAGTAATAGGAGCTATTATGCATGTCTTACTGCAACTTCCTTTGGTCTGGTCTTTAGGTTTTAGACCTTATCTTTTTATAAAGATGTTTCACCCAGGAGTAAAAGAGATAGTACAGCTAATGAGTGTCAGAACTATTGGATTGGCTGCAGAGCAGATTAATGAGACAGTAGGAGTTTTACTGGCGTCAATTATTTCTACAGCTTCGGTTACTTATCTAACCTTTGCCCAGCATCTGCAGGTTGTACCGATAGGTCTTTTCGGAGCCACCATTGCCCAAGCTGCATTACCGATTCTTTCTTCAGAAAGGGCCCGAGGGAGGATGGATGAATTTAAGGCAACACTTTTAACTACCCTTCATCAAATACTATTTTTATCCTTACCGGCAACAGCTATCTTAATAGTTCTAAGGGTACCGGCAGTACGTTTAGTCTTTGGTGCCTCGCAGTTTGATTGGGAGGCAACAGTTTTAACTGGGAAAACACTGGCATTTCTATCAATTGCTTTGGCAGCCCAGGCAATCTCCCTTTTACTGGTACGAAGCTTCTATGCTTTAAAAGATACTCGAACTCCGGTGATAATTTCTCTGCTGGTTGTCGTTATTAATATCTCCTTAGGATTTTACTTTGTAAAGATCATAAAACTTGATGTATGGAGTTTGGGTCTGGCTTATTCTATTGCCAATTTGCTGTCATCTACCTTGCTATTTTTTGCCTTGGATAGAAAGATAGGAGGATTTGATAAAAGAAAAGTATTTGGACCATTTTTTAAAATGGTTATGGCAACCATCATTATGGGAGTTGCCCTTTATGTCCCGGTTAAACTCTTGGATCAGGTGATATTTGATACCACCAGAACTATAAATTTAGTAGTTTTAACTTTTTTTGCCTCAGTTTTTGCCTTGTCAATTTATGTATTACTGGTCTGGTTTATGAAGGTGAGAGAGCTAGCTACTTATGTCAGGTTAATAAAAAGGATTAGCAATATTCAGCCACCAATTAAATCTAAAGAGATTATCGAACAGCCAACTGATGTTTAAGCAATCTTTCCCATTCCCAGCTAAGATTAATTGCTGAATAGCTCAAACTCTAATACAATACCCACTATGGCAAATATAAGAAACTTTTCTATCATCGCACATATTGATCATGGTAAATCTACTTTGGCGGACAGATTGTTAGAAATTACCGGAACAATTTCCAAAGAAAAGTTACAACCGCAACTATTGGATTCTTTAGCGCTGGAGCGTGAAAGAGGTATCACTATAAAACTAGCGCCAGTAAGGCTGAGATATACATATAAGGGGGAGGCTTTTATTCTAAACTTAATTGACACTCCTGGTCATGTAGATTTTTCTTATGAAGTTTCCCGGGCTTTGGCTGCAGTTGAAGGTGCCATACTTTTGGTAGATGCAACAAAGGGTATTCAGGCCCAAACCTTAGCTCATGGGATAGCTGCTCTTAATCAGAATTTAACTTTAATTCCGGTTGTCAACAAAATAGATTTACCTAATGCAGACATAGAAGGGGCCAAAACACAGTTGATGCAAACGTTTGGATTTGATGAATCTGAAATACTTCTAGCATCTGGAAAATCAGGGATTGGCATAGAAGAGATTCTGAAAACTATCATAGAAAAAGTTCCACCGCCTAAGCAATTAGTAGACCAAAGTTTAAGGGCTTTAATTTTTGATTCTTTTTTTGATCCGTATAAGGGAGTGGTAGCCCAAGTTCGAATTATGGAAGGGGAAGTACCTCCCAGTCAATCTAAAATTTATTTTATAGGGACAAAGTCGCAAGGTGAAGTGTTGGAAAAAGGATTTTTTGCGCCACAGCTAACTGTAGCCGATACTTTAAAAGCCGGAGATATCGGCTATATTGCCACAGGTATTAAAACTCCTGATCTGGTCAGGGTGGGAGATACTATTTCGTCTGTTTCCGATATAGAGCTTTTGCCGGGTTATAAAGAGGTAAAACCGATGGTATTTGTCGGACTTTACCCGATAGAATCCGCAGAATATCTTGATCTTAAGGAAGCATTATCCAAATTTAAGTTAAATGATCCGGCATTTTCATATCTTCCTGAACAATCCCAAGCTTTAGGTTCTGGGTTTAGATGTGGTTTTTTAGGGTTGTTGCATGCAGAAGTAGTGCAGGAAAGACTGTTTGAAGAGTTTGGAGTAGACCTTTTGGCAACTGCTCCATCAGTTGAATATTTAGTAAACGGAGAAGCTTTAGACAACCCTTCAGAATTTGACCCCACCAGCAAAGATGTAAAAGAGCCTTGGGTAAGCTTACAGATCTTTGTTCCTCAAAACTACCTTGGCTCAGTTATGGAACTTGTCCAAGAACGAAGAGGAAGGTTTTTGAATATGATTCATTTTGGTACACAGGTAGAACTGCAATACGAAATGCCCTTATCAGAAATGGTGACTGATTTTTATGACAAGCTAAAATCTGTTTCTTCCGGATTTGCTTCACTTGATTGGGAGTTTATAGAATTTAGAGAGGTAGATGCAGTGCGGGTAGACTTTTTGGTTGGTGGAGAAAAAGTTGATGCGCTATCAACCATTATCCATAGGCAAAAAGCAGAAGGAATGGGAAGAAGGTTGGTTGAGAAGTTAAAAGAAGTTTTACCAAGACAAAATTTTGCCATTGCTATACAAGCGACCATAGGAGGGCAAATTATTGCCAGGGAAACAATTGCCCCCTTTAGAAAAGACGTTATAGCCAAGCTTTACGGAGGAGATAGAACCAGGAAAGATAAACTGCTAGAAAAACAAAAAAAGGGAAAGAAAAAAATGAAGATGATCGGCCGTGTAGAAATCCCCCAGGAAGCTTTTTTAAGTATTCTAAAATCTTAGAAGGATATGAATATTTTGATGAAAATGGCAGATTACAAAAATGGAATAAAAAGTATGATGATAAAAAAGGACAAATAATGAACAGGGTTTTTCAGCATGAGATAGATCATATGGAGGGAATTATTAACATTGACAGATGCTTATCAAAAGAATTAACTTTGGAATCAGACCCTAAGTTCTATAAAAAGACAAAATTTGAGAAAGTTAATGATTAACATTATAAAGCCTCCCAAGTTAAATAAAGGAGATACCATCGGGATAGTGGCATCTTCTTTGCCGCTCCTCCCTTCTTTTAAAGAAAACTATGAAAAAGGTAAAGCTGTTTTAAGGGATTTAGGGTTTGAGATTTTAGAGGGCAAAACTATTGGAAAAACTCGTTGGTGGATGGCCGGAACTCCTAAAGAGATAGCAGAAGATATCAATAATATGTTTGCAGATAAAAATGTTAAAGCTGTTATGGCCCAAACCGGAGGATATTCTGCCTTGTCTGTTTTAGAGCACTTAGACTACGAGTTGATAAAGAAAAATCCAAAACCTTTTCTAGGAATGTCTGATATGACTGCATACCATCTGGCAATCTTTGCCAAGATAGGAATGGTGGGCTTTCATATGGATGATGTGACTTTTGGATTAGGCATGAATGCAAGTAATGGAGATAGAAAACTTTTGAAATTTGATAAAGAAGTATTTATTAAATTTTTAACAAAGACTAATCCTCCCGAAGTTATTAAGCCTTTGACAGAATGGGAAGAATGGAAAAAAGGAAAGGCTAGGGGGCATTTAATTGGAGGGCTGCTTGATATGTTTTCCAAACAAATTGGTACTCCCTATTTCCCCTCCATCGATAAATTTGATGGAGCAATTTTGTTTTGGGAAGAGGTGGGGGAAACCAGATACAATATTGCTAGATCTTTGTATCAACTCAAATATATGGGAGTTTTAGATAGGATTTCCGGTATGTTAATCGGCAAAATAAAATATGTAAAACCAATTAGAGATCAAGAAGTAGAAGAGCCTACAGTTAAGGAATTAGTACTGGACGTTTTGAAAGACTATAACTTTCCCATAATGCAAAATTTAGATTTTGGACATTTTACGGTAAATATTCCTATGCCCATTGGAGTAAAGGTGGAGTTTGACACCTCAAAAAAGCTACTTAACTTTTTGGAGTCTCCAGTTTCCTGAGATGATAATTTAGTAAAATAGCAGAAAATAAAATAATTACTGCACCAATTCTAATAGCAGTCATAGAATTCAAATGTTCTGCCAAAAAGCCAATTTGGAAACTTCCTAAGGGTGCCAAACCTACAAACATTATTAAATAAATACTCATCACCCTTCCTCTTAAGTGTCCTTCAACCTCATGCTGTACGGCTGTAGTTAAAACAATATTTTGAATGGCAATCCCCAGACCTGAGAAAAAAAGCAATATTAAAGCAAGAGTATAGTTACTTGTTAGGGTAAACAAAAAGATAAATAAAACAAAGATTAAACTTCCACTAAAAACTATATTTTTAAAATCAAACTTTTTCATTAAAGTAGAGATAAGACTGGCACCTAGAATTGAGCCTAACCCGGAAGCAGAATAAAGCATCCCTAAAGCAGCTGAATCCTGATGAAAAACTTCTTCGGCAATAACCGGCATAATAGTGACATAAGACCAGCCAAATATAGCCACCAATCCTACATAAATTAATAGGAGTTTAATAATGGGGTGGGTGAAAGCATATCTTATGCCTATTTTAATTGATTCAAAGGGATGAGGGTGTTCTATCTTTTTATATTTAGGAAAACGTATGAAAAATACAGAGAAAATAGGTAGGAAAAAGCTAAAGCCATTGATAATAAATGCCCAGCCGACACCAGTTGCCGCGATTAAAAGTCCGGCTACAGCAGGACCGATAACTCTGGCTGCATTAAAGATAGAGCCACCAAGGGCAATAGCTGATGCTAAGTGAGGTTTTTCTACCATCTCTCCCACCAAAGCAAACCTTAAAGGACTATCGAGCGCACTTACTATCCCAAGTAAAAAAGCAAGAACAGCAATTGCAGGTAAATTGATCAATCCTGTTAAAGTCAAAATTCCCAAGATTAAAGCCAATGTCATAGCTGAAATTTGGGTAAACAAGAATAAGGCTCTTTTGGGAAATCTATCAACAATGGTTCCGGCAAAAAGACCAAAAAGTAAAACTGGTAAAAAACCCAAAGCTGCCACCACTCCGACCCAAAAGGGGGAGTTTGTTAATTGAAAGACCAACCATCCTTCTGCAACGATCTGTATCCATGTGCCTATTAAAGACACAAGTTGCGTAAGGCTGTAAATTTTATAGTTTTTATTTTCCAGTGCCGGGAAGAGATAGCTTATTTTGTTCAACATAATTTAATAACTAGGATTTCTACTAAATGTCTTTTTAAGGCTGGGAGAAAAGAAGAAAAATAAAGAAAAAACAAGAATCATTAAAGCACCTATTTGCAAGGCCAATTGGGAGCCAAAATTTTCTGATAACCAGCCTATCTGGAAGCTGCCAATAGGGCTTGTTCCATTTAGCATTAAGGTATAAATACTCATCACCCTTCCTCTTAATGAATCATCCACATGGTTTTGAATTAAAGTATTGAGGGTAGAAAAAAGCAGGGTAATACCCAGTCCTGATAAAAAGAGTAAAAAGAGGGAAATGGCAAAACTAGAGCCAAGTGTAAAGAGAAAAATAGACACTGATAAAAGAAAACTTCCACTCCATATAAAAAGAGCAGGAGCAATTCTTGTGATCAAGGCAGAAACTAGCAACGCTCCCAGAGTAGCTCCTAATCCGGAGGCTGAATAAAGATAGCCTAAGCCTCCTACGTCCAAATGCAAAACTCTTTCTGAGATGACCGGCAAAATAGTGATATAGGACCAGCCAAAAATCGAGACTACTGCTACTAAGCTCATCATATTTCGGATTGAGTGATGATTCCAGGAATAGTTGAGCCCTTCTTTGATTGCGCTAAATGTTCCCATAGCAACAGGAGCGGCCGTAGGGTAGGGTTTAAGAAGAGTCAAGATCAAAGCCACCATTAAGAAAGAAAAAGAATTGATAATAAATGCGACCCCTGGTCCAACTGTGGCGATCAGGATTCCGGCTAAAGCCGGACCCACGACTCTGGCTGCATTATAGATACTGGCATTTAGAGCAATAGCCGATCCCAAGTCGTTTTTGCCTACCAGTTCAATGATGAAACTTTTTCTACCTGGTTTATCTATGGAATCAACAATTCCCAGTAAAAAAGCGATGATAATAATATGTGTAAATGTAACCAGATTCAAAAGAGTAAGGATTCCTAAAATTAAAGCCAGAATCATGGCTGCAATTGAGGTTAAGATAATGATCTTCTTTTTAGGAAATTTATCTACTAGTACTCCTCCAAAAAGGGAAAAAAGTAGGATGGGTAGGGTATTAATGGCTGTTGCAAGTCCCACCAAAAATGCAGATTGTGTTAATTGAAAAACTAACCAGCCTTGGGCTACTATCTGAAGCCAAGTACCAGCAATAGAGATAAAGTGGCCGATAATATAGACACGATAGTTCTGATGAGAAAAAGCTGGAAATATTAAGGATAGGTTCAACATATAAATCTTACTAATTTAGGGCAGAAGAATTTTAAAGGATTTTATGAAAGTTTTAAAGACCGAATTAAGGGATATCTAGCCGTCTTTTTATCTGGCATGAACTACATCTTAGGGTTTCTAGCTCATATAATTTAAGATGTTTGTTGGATGGTTTGAAACTTACTTCGGAATTTCCCTCCAGAGTAAAAATATCCGGACTGTTATCAAAGCTTAAAGTGGCCGGGCCTCTAATAATTTTTACCACAATCACATCGTTTTCTTTAAAGTAAATAGGATCATATTTTTCAGTCGTATTATTAAATGCCAGTCCAAAGTTATCAGAAAAGTCATGTCCAGTAATACTTTTGTAATAACCGCTAGCGCCAAATGGAGTAGAAACTACTACTCCGTCTCCAATGACTAACTGCTTTGTTAACTGTTCATTATTTTTAAAAACTAGGAATCGAATAGCATGAGTAGGGAGTTGGTTTCTGATTACAAAATCGTTTATGGCCAGTATTTTTTGATCTTTAAGCTCGGCTTCAAGTTTAGTAAATTCCGTGACCTTCAGTTGACCGGAGACCAATTTTTCAAAAAGTTCTTCATCTTTATGGCTAGTACATTTTATGCAGATTGAATTATCCCTGATCGCTAGTTTTGGTAAACCTGGGTACTTTCTCTCAGCAGAAAGAAGAGTTCCGTCCCCTCCATAGGTGATCACCACTTCTGGACTATCCTCTGTTATTGTGAATCCCTTGGATTCCAAGAGGGGCTGTAATTCGTCTGATCTTTTTCCAAAAAGGAGTACTCTCATTCCCTGATTATACATTAAATATCTTGACAGATGTTAGCACTTGTGCTAACTTAGTGCTAACATAAAATATGGTTCCATTAACAGATAGGCAGAAGGCTTTACTGAAAGCGATAGTTGAAGAGTATATTGATTCTGCCGAACCAGTAGGGTCTGAGGTTATAGAGCGCAAATATGATTTAGGAGTATCCCCTGCTACCATCAGGATTGAGATGGGAAAATTAACTGAGGCAGGATTTTTGCGCCAGCCTCATACGTCGGCCGGACGTATACCCACCTCAGTCGGTTTAAGGCTTTATGTTGTAGAGTTAATGAAGGAAAAACAGCTGCCTGTTACAGCTGAGGTTTCCATCAAAGAGTCATTTTGGCAACAGAGATTACAAAGAGAGAAGGTATTAAAAGAAGCAGTTAAGGCATTAGCACAAAAATGCAGTATGCTAGGAATGGTTGTTACAGATGATGGGGAGACTTACTATGCCGGAGCGGCAAATATTTTGGATTGGCCGGAGTTTTATGATATTGATGTAGCACGGTATGTCTTATCGCTTTTTGATGAGAACCCGAGATTAAGAGAGATTATAGGGAAGGCACAAGGTACTGATCCGGTCCATATTTTATTTGGAGATGAATTGGGTTTAGAGAATTTGAAACCAACTGGATTTGTATTTACTAGATATGAAATGGGATCACAAAATGGGGTAGTAGGAATAATAGGGCCGGCTAGAATGAATTTTTCGCTTGTTCTGCCCTATGTCAAATATGTAAGGGATTTAATCTATGAAGCTGGTACAAGGTGGTAAATATGAGTAAAAAACAAGATGGACAAAATGATCAAAATATAAAAGGTGACAGTAACCAAAAAGATCAAGAGAGGATTGTTGAGCTCGAACAACGACTGTCTGATTTAGAAAATCAGCTAAAAAGAGCAGTAGCTGATTACAGAAATCTGGAACAGAGAGTTGCTCAAGGCAGATCTGAGTTGACAAATTATGTCGGGGCAGAGTTAATAAAAAGAATGTTGCCAGTTTTGGATCATTTAGAACAAGCTTTGATGGGAATTGGAGAGGAAGAAAAAAAGTCAGGTTGGGCAAAAGGGGTTGAGTTGGCAGTAAAAGAGTTTCAGGATATTTTGCATCGTGAGGGTTTAGATCAGATTGTAGCAGACGGACAATTTGATCCATCCATTCATGAGGCAGTTGACACAAGAGCTGGTGAGGATAATAAAATATTAGAGGTGGCCAGAAAAGGATATAAATTAAATGAGAAGGTAGTAAGACCAGCCCAAGTGGTAGTAGGTAAATCAGACTCAAGAAGTGAGAATCAAGAAATAAAGGAGGAAAAATAATTTATGGCAAAGATAGTCGGAATTGATTTAGGTACAACAAATTCATGTGTGGCAGTAATGGAGGGCGGAAAACCCAAAGTTATTCACTCATCTGAAGGTGAGAATATCATTCCCAGCGTTGTTAATCCTTTAAAAAATATTGTAGGAAGAGTAGCCAAGCGCCAGGCAGTTGTTAATCCCAAAGAAACAGTTTTTTCCGTCAAAAGACTAATGGGTAGAAAATATAAAGATTCGGAAGTACAAAGGGATGTTAAATGGCTTCCTTATACCGTCAAAGAAGGTAAAAACGGAATGGCTGTTGTTGAGGTGGAAGGACATCAATATACCCCCCAAGAACTTTCCGCTCAAATCTTGCAAAAGATTAAAGCTGATGCAGAGTCCTACTTAGGAGAAAAAGTAACTGATGCTGTGATTACGGTTCCCGCTTACTTTGATGATTCCCAGCGCCAGGCTACTAAACAGGCAGGAGAGATTGCGGGATTAAATGTACAAAGAATTATTAATGAGCCAACTGCTGCAGCTTTGGCTTATGGATTAGATAAATCCCATGCCCATACAATTGCAGTTTATGATTTGGGCGGTGGAACATTTGATATCTCAATCCTGGAGTTGGGAGATGGAGTATTTGAGGTTAAAAGCACCAATGGGGATACTCATTTAGGTGGAGATGATTTTGATCAGGTAGTGATTAATTGGTTGGCAGAAGAATTCAAAAAAGAAAACGGGATTGATTTAAAAGAAGATCGCCAGGCCCTCCAGAGACTACGGGACTCAGCAGAAAAAGCCAAGATTGAACTATCTTCTACTCAAGAGGCTGATATCTCCATCCCTTTTGTTACAGCAGATGCCTCTGGACCAAAGCATCTAGAAGTAAAGCTGTCCAGAGCCAAATTAGAAGCGATGGTAAAGCCTTTAATTGAGAAAACTTTTGAGGCTGTAAAAAGCGCCCTAAAAGATGCCAAGATTGAAGCCAAAGGAGTTGAGGAGGTCATTTTGGTAGGTGGGATGACCAGAATGCCATCAGTGCAAAAAGCAGTTCAGGAATTTTTCGGCAAAGAATCCCACAAAGGTATTAATCCGGATGAGGTAGTGGCAATTGGGGCTGCTATCCAGGGTGGAGTTTTAGGAGGGGAAGTAAAAGATGTGCTATTGCTTGATGTAACTCCCCTAACTTTGGGCATTGAGACTTTAGGAGGGGTCAGAACACCCTTAATTCCCAGAAACTCTACTATCCCGACTTCAAAATCGGAAGTTTTCTCAACTGCAGCTGATAATCAAACCTCTGTCGAAATTAATGTTTTACAGGGAGAAAGAGAGATGGCCGCAGATAACAAATCATTGGGAAGGTTTATTTTGGACGGAATTCCTCCTGCACCCCGCGGAGTTCCACAAGTGGAAGTGACATTTGATATTGATGCCAATGGGATCTTAAATGTTTCAGCTAAAGATAAAGCTACTAGCAAAGAGCAAAAAATTACTATCACAGGTTCTACCGGACTAGATAAGTCTGAGGTAGAGAGGATGACTAAAGAAGCAGAGGCTCACGCTGATGAAGATAAAAAGAAAAAGGAAGAAATTGAAATCAGAAATACTGCTGATAGTTTAGTCTATTCAAGTGAAAAGGCTCTCAAAGATGCTGGTGATAAAGTTTCAGAGGATATTAAAAAGGACGTAGAAGGGAAAATTACTGAATTAAAAGAAGCTTTGAAAAGTGGAAATGCGGATGATATTAAATCAAAAGCAGATACATTAGCAGAAGCAGTCCAAAAAATCGGGGCCGCCATGTATCAGCAACCATCTTCTGCTTCTGAAGGGGAACAGCCAGCAGGTGAAAGTCAGGAGGAATCTTCTTCTGACAAAGCTTCAGAAGGTGAAACAGTTGAAGGAGAGGTAGTGGAAGAGGAGAAAAAAGATAATGCATTATAATGAACATGAGCAAAGAAGGGATTTAGCGAGAAGAATACTCGGGATACCTACTGTAGCAGAAAGTTTACGGATTGAAGCCAGGAAACGTATGAGTCCAGAAGAAAGGCAACAGCAACTATGGTTAAGCGCAGCGAGGTTAGGAATACAACGGCCTAAGGAATTAACAAGATCAGAAGAAGAAAAGCAAAGAAATCTTTCGACTGTAAGACTTCCCTATAGAGATGATTGATACCGACCTAGAGGGTTAAAAACTCAGCCTCGGTTAGCCGAGGTTTTTTTGAATATGAATGATTTTAACATAGAAAAAATACGTGGTTTTGAGATTAAGCTTAAAAATAAACCAGGAATTTTCTCTGAACATGGTTTGGATTTGGGAACTAAATTATTGATTGATAATTTAGAAGTTAGAAATGAAACTCAAGTATGTGATTTAGGTTGTGGATCTGGAGTTATAGGGTTTGTTGTTGCAAAGCTTAATCCATACGGGCATATACATTTATTAGATGATAGTTTAAGGGCTACTACTTTGGCCCAGGAAAACGTAGATGGAAATAATTTAAAAAACGTTGAGGTTTATCTAAGTGATTTATTTAGTGCTGTAGGAGATAGAACCTATCATCAGATCTTTTCTAATCCCGCTCAGGATAAAGGAAATGAATTTTTAGAGGAGATGGCTGCTGAGTGTTTTAAGCATTTAAAGGTTGGAGGAGAGGTAACCTGGGTCGTACAAAAGCATATTAAGCCAGTGATTGAAAGGCTATTTGAGAAGTATTTTGGAAATTATGAGATAGTTACCCATGGTAAGATACATGTAGTAATTAAAGCTCGAAAAAAGAACTAAGATGGCTACTAAAAAAGATTACTACGAATTACTTGGGGTGAGTAAGTCCGCTTCAGCTGATGAGATAAAGAGTGCTTATAGAAAATTGGCCAGAAAACACCATCCTGATATAGATAAGTCCACTGGGGCTGCTGAAAAATTTAAAGAGATCTCAGAAGCATACCAGGTTTTATCTGATCCTCAGAAAAAACAGGCCTATGATCAATTTGGGCATGCTGCTTTTGACAGATCATCTGGTTTTGGAGCAGGAGCTGGGCCATTTGGTGGGGGTCAGGGTCCATTTGGACAGGGAGGGTATCGGACATATTCTTGGTCAACCGGTGGTCAAAACCCAAATATAGACTTTAACTTTGAAGATCCTTTTGACCTTTTTGAACAAATCTTTGGTGGTGCTTCACCTTTTGGGGGTTTTAACAGAAGACCTGTTTATCAGATGAGTTTAACCTTTGATGAAGCTATTAGAGGTGTGACAAAAGAGATTGAGATTGAACAGAGAAATGAAAGGGGAACATTAGAAAGAAAAAGGATGAAGATTAAGGTTCCGGCAGGAGTAGATAACGGAACTCGAATGAAATTTGGAGAAATTGATATTGTATTTCAAGTACAAAGACATCCTGAATTTATTAGAGAAGGAGCAGATATTTTTTCCGAGCTTAAAGTTTCAATACCACAGCTTATTTTAGGAGATATGTTCGAGATTAAAACAGTGGAAGGCGAAGTAAAGGTAAAAATTCCCCCTGGAACACAGCCTGGCTCTCTGGTCCGATTAAAGGGAAAAGGAGTGCCCTCTTTAAGAGGTGGGCATGGCGATCATTTTATCAGGGTGATGCTGCAGATTCCCCAGAATTTATCTGCGGAAGAAAAAAAGCTTTATCAACAGCTTAAAGAGATCTCCATTAAGAAAAAAGGCTGGTTTTGATTACCAGTAATATGGTTGTAAAAATTCATGCGATATCCTTACTAGGATAAAGAAAAAATCCCAAGGCGGAGTATTAGTAATTTGATCCACCAATAAATGTCCTAACATCCCAGCACCAACTGACAAAAAGATGATCTGAAAGCGGGTACTTTTAATTAATCCTAAGATTAATAATATTAAAGCAACTTCCCAGGAATGAAAAAGAACAAGAGCTTTTTTATTCAGGTCAAAATATTCACCTGCAGGTATAACAAATGGGTTAAAAGTGAATCCAAATGCTAAAAAATAATCCACCAGATGATCGAGGTCTATTAGCAAGGAAGCCAAAATTACCCATAAAAACACTTTTTTCTTGTGGGTAATTTTAAATAATGCCAAGCCCAGCAAGATCCCTATAATGAGATGAAAAACCTCATGCACGAAAAGAGATAAGAACATAACAAAAACTTATTAAATATCCTGTATATCAGGAGGTTTAGTATCAGATTCGTATATTTGTTCAGTATTAGTAGGTTTTGTGAGGAAATCAGGGAGATTTCTAGCAATAAATGATCCAAAAACAACAATTATGACCCAACCAGCCAAAGAGAGGATAAGGGGGATAATAAGCTTGGATTGCTTATCATCGGAAACAGATTTTAACTGTTTATATAAAATAAAGGTAAAACATAGTGTAAACCAGCCAAATACATTACTTACGATAAATAAAACAACCGGATAATCGTTTAAACTCGCGTTTATTAAAATACTTAATACCCAAATAAGAATAAATCTTAATAAAAGAGGCCAGAAATTACTTTTGACCAAGTAAAAACTGGATCTTAGCGAGTCAAGACCCTTCTTATTTCCTAAAATCAGCTCAAAAGGATAGAAGCTGAACAAAAACCCCATGATTATCCCTGGAATAATAAATAAGAACACTCCGCCTAAAACTAAAAGGGTGGCTAAAAAACCGATAAAAAAGAGGGGTACCATAAATTTAAAACTGGATTTAAAGATATTTCCAAAAGAGACTTTCTGACCGGGGCCATTTAAGATTAGAATTGATCCTATCTGTACAAAAAGATCGATCATGATAATGCTTATAACAAGTAACACACCAATAAAAACTATTACAGGGAGAGCCTCCATTAATAAGTTAAGTAAAGCTGCATCTTTGGATTGAAAACCTGCTGTAATTACTCCAATTCCTACTCCTGATATAAGCAGAATTAATAAGCCAATTACGGCCAATACTGCAAAACCTGCTATTCCTAAAAGATTGATAATAAAAAGGTTAAGGAGATTTTTGACAAATAAACTCCAGGAGTCTGTAAAAAGAGTCTGAATGGAAGGAAGATTCTTACTCACAGTATTTACTTTAATGTAATTTTTAAGACCTGTCAATAAATTTGAGCTTGACTTGGGAGGTTCAAAAGAATAAAATATCTCTGGATAATATTCCAATAGACCTGTGAAAGGTGGGCGAGTCCCGCCTTTTTTAAAATTATGGCTCAAGCTAGAACAGAATTTGCTGCTGCATTAAATCAAATAGCCGCTGAAAAAGGGGTGGAGGTTTCTGTGGTTCTTGAGGCAATTAAGGCTGCAGCATTGGCTGCATATAAAAAGGATCTGGCTTTAAGAAATGAACCTGTTCCAGAAGATATGACAGATTATACCTCTGAAGTTGATTCATTATCAGGAGAGATCTCTATTTTTCACAATAAAGGAAATGTGACCCCGCCAGGATTTGCCCGTATTGCTGCTTCTATTGCCAAACAAGTGATCATGCAAAAGCTTAATGAAGCTGAAAGAAGTGCTATTCTATCGGAATATGAAGGGAAAGTTGATACTGTTATCTCAGGAGTGATTCAAAGACAAGAGGGAAATACTTACTTTGTAGATTTAGGTAGAGCAGAAGGGATCTTGCCTCCATCCGAACAATCGCGCGACGAACTCTACCATCAGAACCAGAGACTAAAGTTTTACATCAAAGAAATACGTGAAGGGGGAAGAGGATCTGAAGTAGTTGTATCCAGAACAGATCCAGGTTTGGTTAAAGGCCTTTTTGCTATGGAGGTTCCAGAAATCCAATCCGGAAATGTAGAAGTAAAAGTGATAGCCAGAGAAGCCGGTTCCAGAACTAAAATTGCTGCAATTTCCAAACAGGAAGGTGTTGATCCGGTCGGATCTTTAGTAGGGCAAAAAGGCGTTAGAGTACAAGCTGTAATGGGTGAGCTGGGAGACGAAAAGATCGATATTATCGCCTATTCGGAAGATCCAGCCAGATTTATAGCTGCTGCACTTTCACCCGCAAAAGAGGTAGTAGTAAAACTTAATGAAGACGAGAAGAAAGCTACAGTTACAGTCCCGCAAAATCAATTATCTTTGGCTATCGGCAAGGGCGGTCAAAATGTCAGATTGGCTGCTAAACTAACTGGTTGGAAGATTGATATTGAAGGATCAGGAGAACCAGAACCCCAATCAACAGAAGAAGCAGCTGGTAAAAAAGATGAAAAAGGTACCAGCGAGAAGAAGGAACAACCATCTGGTGATCAAGCTCAACCTCAACCGGCTGATGATACCAAAACTGTCCAGCTGCCTGAAGAGCAAACAAGTACCGAAGAGGAGAAAAAAGAAGCAACTGATCCTGATAAAACAGAAGGTCAAGCAGTAGCAGAAGCGGTTGAAGAAAATATCACACAGGCTATGCAGAAAGAGTCAGTCGGAGGAGAGCTGCAAGAAGAGCCGGTTTCTGAGCCACAGGCTGCGGCTGATGCGGAAGCTGATATGGTAGAAGAGGACAAAAAATCGACAGAAACTGAAAAAGAGAAACTGAAAGGAGAACTAGGATCAATGGAAGAAACTCCTGACACTCAAAGGGGTGATATTATAGGAGACAGAGAACCAAGCGAGGAAGAAACTGCACCTGCAGAAACTGTCGAAGAGAAAAATGAAGAAAATTCAGGCAATTTGGATAAGAAGCAAGAATCATGAAGCAAGAATTTAGTATGGAAAGCACCGTCTAACTCTTAATTCTAGATTTTCTCTTCTTTTCCAGGCCACCTGAGAGTGGCTTTTTAAAAGCAAAAAATTATGGAACAAGCAAGACCGCCAATTGTCACAATCTTAGGCCACGTTGATCATGGCAAAACCACCCTTTTGGATTTTATTAGAAAAGCCAATGTTGCTGCCAAAGAGCATGGAGGGATTACTCAACATATTGGTGCCTATCAGGCTGAGCATGAGGGAAAGCTGATTACTTTTATTGATACACCAGGCCATGCTGCCTTTGAGAATATGAGATCCCGGGGAGCCAAGGTAGCAGACATTGCAGTTTTGGTTATTGCCATAGATGACGGAATTATGCCCCAAACAGTTGAGGCCATTAAACACATTAAAAATGCCAAAGTACCAATGATTGTAGTTATTAACAAAATCGATCTTCCAGGTATAGATAAAAATATTCAGTTGCAAAAGATCAAAAAACAGTTATCAGATCACGAAATTGTCATAGAGGAATACGGTGGTGATGTACCTTTTATTACCCTGTCGGCCAAAAGTGGTGAAGGAGTGGATAAACTTTTGGAGATGATAAATTTGGTGGCCGAGGTAAACGAGATTAAAGGAGATCCTACCCTTCCTCCGCAGGGAGTGGTTATTGAATCATCTTTGGATAAGTTCAAAGGACCAATTGCCACTATTTTAATCAGGAACGGTTCATTGAAAAAGAATGATCACATTATGATTGGTAGTGTTAAAGGTAAGGTCAGAGGAATGCTGGATTATCTGGGAAAACAAATAGATATAGCAGGTCCGTCCATGCCTGTTGAGATGTTAGGGTTAGAGAGTGTTCCGGCTGTTGGGTCAATCCTCGGCGAAGAGATGGCAGCCAAAGCAAAGCAGTCCATAGATTCCAGCTTATTAGGGAAGTTAAGAGCCAAAGACACAAAGACTTTGAAGCTGGTTATAAAAGCGGATAAACAGGGCTCATTGGAGGCCATTGAAACGTCTTTGGAAAAGTTTAACGAAGAATCAACCATAGTTCAGTTTATCTTTACAGGTACTGGAGATATTACAGAAGATAATGTTAAAAGAGCTGCAGCTGTGGGAGCAATTGTATTAGGTTTTAATGTTAAAGTTGTTCCAGCTGCTTCAAAATTAGCCGAAAATGAGGCGGTATTAATCAGAACTTACAATATTATTTATGAGTTATTAGATGAGATGGATGAGGTAGTTGAGGATTTATTAAGAGTGGGACAAGTAGAAGAAATTTTGGGGAGTGCGGAGATTATTGCTGAATTTCCTTATGGTAAAAACGAGAGGATTGCTGGATGCCGGGTAACTGAGGGAATTATTGCCAAGGGTCACAAAATTAGAATTGTTCGGGAGAAAGTGGTAGTGGGAGAGACAAAATTAAAATCCCTCAAAAAAGTAAAAGAAGAGGTAGTAAGAGTTGAAAAAGGTAATGATTGCGGGATGATGTTTGAAGGGCAGATTGATTTTAGAGTTGGTGATATTGTTGAATCTTTTCGGGTTATTTAAGATCTTCTTCGAATTGGCCTCAAGTTATTGAAATTATCCTATAAGTATGCTAAAATTGCCCAAATAATGCAATACGACTCTCAATTAAATGAGCTCAAAACCATATTCCTAACTGCCAAAAATATCCTTATAGCTCTTCCTACAGGAGCAAATATAGATAAAATAGCTTCAGGATTGGCACTCGCTTTATCTTTACAGCAATCCGGCAAAAAAGCTTCTATTGTATCTGATGATAATATCAGTGTTTCTCAAGCCTATCTTTTTGGGGTAGACCAAATTCAAAAAAATATTTCCCAAACAGGCGGAGCAAGTGGAAATATGACCTTAGTTTTAGAAGGAGTAGCAGCTTCAGATGGAACAGTTCCAGCTTTACAAAAATTGGATTGGTTTGCTGAAAACAACAATTTAAATTTAGTATTTCATGTAATGCCCGGACAAAGTTTTCAGCCAGCGCGCATTAATCAAAAATACCTAGATGCTTTCTCAGGATTTGATTTAATATTTGTATTTGGAGCTGTAAATTTAAATAATTTAGGTAGTATTTATGCTCAAAACCCACAACTTTTCTCTGGAGCTCATATAGTTAATATTGATAATCAATCAGCAAATAGTAATTTTGGAAAGACTAATATTTTAGATGTGAATGCTGCCTCTGTTTCTGAAATAACACAGTCGGTGATTTCTTCTTTGGGACTTCCCTTTGATGCAGATACGGCCAGTAATATTCTAGCTGGTGTATTTGAAGCAACAACTAATTTAACAGATCCCAAATCCAGTGCAGATACATTTATGGTAGTTGCAAGTTGTTTAAGAGCAGGAGGTAAAAAACCACAAGGAATTAAAACTCAAGAAGGTCCAAAATTGGAACTTAACCAATTTATCTCCACCAGCCAGCCCGTCACTCCCGCCCCTTCTCAACCTATAGAGCCACCTACTTCCAGTATGCGCTTTTCCCAACCAGAGCCTGTTCAAGCCCCTCCTCAACCTTCTCAGGAAGAACGTCCAGCAGGTGAGGGGGTCAAATCAGCAGAAGCAGGGGAAGTAGAACCAGAATGGTTAACCCCAAAGATATTTAAAGGTTCATCCATAGGATAGAAGAAAGAATTACCATATATATGGAAATTCCAAAAATTGTATATCACGGAACATTCTGGCCTAAAGGAGAAAGTTTAAGTTTGGACCGATTAAAAACGGGTGCGGGTTATATCTGTACTTCATCTAGATACGATTGGGCTCATTATTTTGGTTTATCTAGAAGACAGAGATATAGGGAAAGGTCAGGTTCGTTAATGGTGTACGGAATAGATACAGGTTTATTACCAGAGGAAGTAAGTTCCAATTGTATTCCTCCAGATGGAATGGATCCTCGTGCTTCGACTAGAGATTGGTTAAGAGAGTATGAGGATCGAATGAGACCGGGACGCGTCAAGATAGGCGAATGGAGATTCCCCCACATTCCATTAAGCGCAGTTGTATCACAGGATGAGCAGTATTTTGAACCCAATCCCACAATGACCTTGTTGGATGTGGCTATATGCGAACCACGTTATTAATACAGATTTTATAAGTTGCATAATTATATTTTTTTTGCTAATATTCGCATACAAGGTAATCTTCTTGGCACCGAGGTTTACCAAAGAAAGGAAAAGATGCCATTAGATCCGAAAATTAAACAACAGATAATTAAAGAGTTTGCTACCAAGTCCGGTGATACAGGTTCCCCTGAGGTTCAGGTGGCGCTTATCACTGAACAGATTAAGAATCTTACTTCTCATTTAAAAGAACATACTCATGACGTACATTCCCGCCGAGGATTGCTTTCTATGGTTAATAAAAGAAGAAGACTATTACAATATCTTGTTAAAAAGGATGCTGATAGATATAAGATGGTTATCGAAAAGCTAGGGCTTGCAAAGTAAAAGATTCACAGCAAGCAATAAGATAGCTTATAGGATAAGAGATCAGATTGTGTTATACTAAATTTTAGTAAGAGTGAAAAGAAGGGTTTGGGGATTGCAAAGAGGTTATTAAGAAGGCTTAATTATCTCTTCCACAGTTTCCAAACTTCTAAAGATTTTTACATAAATCCTCTTACCCAATAAAAATGAATAAGGTTATTACAAAAGAAATCGATCTTAATGGTCGTACATTAAAACTAGAGACAGGAAAGATTGCTCAGCAAGCAGATGCTTCTGTAGTTGCTTCATGGGGAGAAACTGTTGTTTTGGCAACAGTGACCACTAAACCTCAAAAAGTAGATATCGGTTATTTTCCTTTATCAGTTGAATATGTAGAAAAACACTACGCTGGGGGAAGAATTTCTTCATCTAGGTTTATTAAAAGGGAAGCCAGACCAACTGAAGAAGCAGTTTTAACAGGTAGATTGATTGATCGGGCTATCCGTCCACTTTTTCCTAAAGATTTTAAAAACGAAGTTCAAGTCATTGTAACAGTACTATCCATTGATCAGGCCAATGATCCAGATATAGTCGGACTGATCGGTGCATCAGCTGCACTGTCCATATCTTCAGTCCCCTGGAATGGTCCAATTGCTGGAGTACGGGTCGGATCAAAAGAAGGACAGTTTGAGGTCAACCCCACCATTTCAGAGCTGGAACATTTAGATATGGATCTGTTTATTGCTGCTACACCCAAAAAGATCATCATGATCGAAACGCAGGCCAATCAGGTAGAAGATGAGACCCTTTTTAAGGGCATGAAGATGGCTTTTGAAGCAGCTCAACCAGCAGTAAAGCTTATACAGGAATTTACCAAAGAAGCAGGAAAACAAAAATTGGAATACTCCCACATTGAAGAAGAGATCGAGGAAGCTTTATTCAAAGAAGCCAAAGGGTTAATGAAAGAAAAAGTAGAGACAGCGCTACTTAATTTAGAAAATCCATGGAGAGATGCTATGGGAGACGAGATTAAAGCAGAGCTGGCTGAAAAGTATGCAGAAACTCTTACTCCTGAGGTTATTTCCGGAATTTTTGAAAAGGTGGCCAAAGAGATAATGCATGAGACAGTCTTGGGCAAGAAAAAGCGTGTTGATGGAAGAGCGATGGATGAAGTTAGAACGATAGAAATGGAAGTCGGAGTTTTACCAAGAACTCATGGCAGCGCCATATTTACCAGAGGAGAATCACAGGTTTTATCCATTACCACACTTGGTGCACCTTCTTTGCAACAAACCTTAGAGGGGATGGAGGGAGAAAGATTTAAGCGTTATATGCATCACTACAACATGGGTAATAATCCTTTTGCTTCAGGTGAGGTTAAAAGATTAGGTACTCCCAGTAGAAGAGATATTGGACATGGTGCTTTAGCAGAAAAAGCACTTCTTGCAGTTTTACCTGTACAAGAAGAGTTTCCTTATGCAATTAGAGTTGTATCAGAGGTATTAGGAGCCAACGCTTCTACATCCATGGCTTCCGTTTGTGGATCAACTCTGGCTTTACTTAACGCTGGGGTGCCCTTAAAGGCTCCAGTAGCTGGTATTGCTTTGGGGTTACTGTCTGATGAAAAGAATTTCCAGGTGATAACTGATATGCAGGCCATAGAAGACTTTTTTGGAGAGATGGATTTTAAAGTTGCAGGTACTGCAAAAGGAGTCACTGCTATCCAAATGGATACCAAGTTGGATGGCTTAACATTTGAAATAATAGAAGAGGCTTTAAAACAGGGTAAAAAAGCCAGACTGTTTATATTAGAGCAAATGGAAAAGATAATCCCAAGCGCCGGACCACTCTCTCCTCATGCCCCTAGGGTTGAGATATTGCACATCAAGCCTGAGGAGATTGGTATGTTAATCGGACCAGGTGGAAAAAATATTAATGGCATTATTGCTAAAACCGGAGCTCAAATTGATATTGAAGATGATGGAACAGTTATGGTGTCTGGTACTATTTCTGAGGGCGTTGATAAGGCTATTGAAGCCATTGAAGGCATGTTTAAAACCGTTTCCCCAGGAGAAGAATTTATGGGCAAAGTGGTAAGACTTGCTCCTTTTGGGGCCTTTGTAGAAATTTTACCCGGAAAAGATGGTTTAGTACATATCTCCCAAATGGCTCCCGGACGTGTGGAAAGAGCAGAAGATATAGTAACTGAAGGACAAGAAGTAAAAGTGAGAGTGACAGATGTTTCTCCAGAAGGAAAAATCGGTTTATCAATGTTATTTGGTGCTGATATAAAGCCTGAAAGCGAAGGTAGACCATCAAGAGGTAGGGGAGGTTTTGGTGGCGGAGAAAGACGAAGCAGTGGTCCTAGAAATTTTGGATTTGATAGAGGCGGTAGCGGACGAGATCGAGGCGGCAGAGGTGGATTTAACAGATAAACTTCATCTTAACGTTTGCCTCATTTTAGATTAAAATAGCTGTATGGATAATTCTGCCCAGGATTTAGCTTCAAACTTAAAGCAGAAAGTTACTTCAGCAAATATTCCGGAAGAGATTAAAGAAAAGTTATTAAATCTATTAAAATTTCCGGGAACCGGAGCAGAATTTGAAAAACTGGCACATTATATTGAATTTGTTTTATCTTTACCTTTTGGTAAAGATAATCAAGATATTTTAGATTTAAATCGGGCTAAACAAATTTTAGATAAAAATCATTACGGCTTACAAAGTGTTAAAGATCGGGTCTTAGAATATCTATCGGTGCTAATTTTGCACAAGCAAAAAGGTGAAAGTAATAGTTTTCATGCACCAATTTTGGCCTTTATCGGGCTGGTAGGTACAGGTAAAACATCGATTGCCTATTCGATAGCCGAAAGTTTGGGCAGGCCGATTTTTAGAATTCCTTTTGGAGGCTTGGGTGAGGCCAGTGCTTTAAGAGGGCTATCAAGAATAAAAGTTGATTCAGAGCCCGGACAAATTATGAAAGCGATAAAAGATGCACAAGTCAATAATCCGGTCATACTACTTGATGAAATAGACCGGGTTTCAGAAAACGGACGGATAGATATGATGGGTGTCTTGGTAGAATTATTAGATCCGCAGCAAAATCATGCCTTTGTAGACAGATATCTGGATTTTCCTTATGATCTATCTCAGGTGATGTTTATAGCAACAGCCAATAACACTGGGCAACTGGCTACAGCAGTGATGGATAGGATTGAGCCGATTCAAATGCCTTCTTATTCGGATGAAGAAAAGATGGTGATCGCCAAAAAATATCTATTTCCTAAAGCTATATCAGAAGCAGGAATTGATAGTAGTAAAATAGTTTTAGACGAATCTGTATGGCCAGCCCTAATTAGACCATTAGGATATGATGCGGGGATTAGATCCTTATCTCGCACATTGCAGGGTTTAGCCAGAAAAATAGCCAGAAAAATGGTGGAAGGACAGAGTGGACCGTTTAATATAAATAGCCAGAATTTAGGAGAATATTTATCAGGATAAGATTTTTATGAAAACATTTAAATCAACAACTAATTTGAGACAACACAGTGACCAAGTTTTAAAGCTAATCCCTCTGGGGGGTGTGGGTGATGTGACAAAAAATATGTATATTTATGAATACGGTAACGATATTGTTATTGTTGATTGTGGTGTTGGGTTTCCTGATGAGGCGATGCCAGGAGTAGATTTGATTATTCCAGACATCTCATACTTAAGAGATAAAAAGGAAAAAATTAGGGCAATTTTGATTACCCATGGCCATGATGATCATATAGGCGGGTTGCCATATCTTTGGCCCGAACTGCAAGTTCCCATCTACACCCAAAGATTAACTGCCGGGTTTATTCGTACTAAATTTGCCGAGTTTAGATTGCCAAAAAATGCTATTAAAGAAGTAAAAATTACAGATCAACTTAATTTAGGGGTCTTTAAGGCCTCCTTTTATCAGGTTTCCCACTCCATCCCAGATTCTATGGGCATAGTGTTAGAAACACCTTTAGGGCGGATAATCCATCAAGCAGATTTTAAGATCGACTGGACTCCGGTTTCCGGACAAGTAACAGATGTGGGCAGAGTAGCCACATTAGGTGCATCTGGAGTAAAGCTTTTATTGCTCGATTGTTTAAGAGTAGAAAAGCCGGGTTTTAACCCTTCAGAAAAATCAATCCAAGCCTCTTTTGAAAAAGCAGCCTTGGAAACTCCAGGTAGAGTTTTGATTACCATGACTTCCTCAAATGTTTCCCGCATGCAACAGGCGATTAATGTAGCTGAGAAACTAGGGAGAAAGGTAGCTTTGGTAGGAAGATCTTTTGAAAACAACTTTCAAGTTTCCCGAGATCTGGGTTATTTACATGTTCCCCCAGGAATTATTATCGCCTCAGATGCGATGTCCACCTTTGCTCCGAATAAACTGCTTATTTTAATTGCTGGCTCACAAGGGCAAGCAGGTTCTTCCTTATCCAGAGTAGCCAATGGAGAGCACAAATACGTTAGAATTGGTGAGGGAGACAGCGTAATTTTTTCTGCTGATCCGATCCCATCTACAGAGAGTGAATATAATGCGTTGATTGATTCGTTAACAAGACTGGGAGTGAATGTTTATTATTCTGCAGTTAATTCAAACTTGCATGTTTCAGGTCATGCAGCAGTAGATGAGTTAAAATTGATGATTAATCTGGCAAAGCCGCAATATTTATTGGGTATTGGAGGAACTTTTAGGCACAACAGACTCTTTTCCAAGATGGTCCAGGAGATGGGCTATAAAGCAAATCAGGTTTTGGATGTGGAAGATGGAGATATAATCAATATTTCCAAAGAAGATATTAAAGTTGATGGTAAGATTGAAGTGCAAAACATTTATGTTGACGGATTGGGAGTGGGAGATGTAGGAAGTATTGTGTTGCGTGACAGGAAGGTTATGAGTGAGGAAGGAGTGGTGGTAGCAGTGGTTACTTTTAATCATCAAACAGGTAAAATGGAAGGCGAGGCTGATATTATCTCCCGGGGATTTGTTTTTGAGGAAATTGCCGCGGATTTGATACTCGAGGCAAAGCAAGTGGTTAAGCAAAGTGTTCATGTGCATAGCAAAGGAAAATTAGACTGGAGATTTTTAAGAAGAATGGTTGAGGAAGATCTGGAAAAGTTTTTATATAGACATACAGAAAGGAGACCGCTCATATTACCTGTTATTGTGGAGGTGTAATAATCCCATAGTATTATATGGTATAATGGTATTAATTTAAATTGTAAGGTGAGAATTTAAAGTTGACCAACTTTCAAATTTTACATTTTGAATTCTAAACTTAATTTATGTCCCGTCACCGCTCTCTTTATAAAATGCCTAAATTGAGACTTAAGCAAAAGACGGTTGTTGGAATTGCGACTATCATCTCCTTAATCTTTGCAATTCTTTCCGGAGTGTCACTTTCTACGAATTCAACTTATCTTCAGTTTTGGCAGGAGTTTTTGGTTAAAACTTTTGGCTGGACAGCTATTTTTTCACCGTTGCTATTTGTGCTAGTAGGTTTAGTTTTACAAAGGGTTAAGTGGAGTTTTGCCCAGATGAATGTACTTTTAGGGCTTATCTTAATTGTTTTATCTTTAACAAGTTTGACTGCTGCTATTTCACAGGAAAAAGCCGGCATGATAGGATTGAATATTTGGGAACAACTGGCCACATTCTTGACTGCTGTTGGCGCCGGAGCGCTACTTCTGGGAGTATTTTTGGTGGGTATTGTAGTTATGCTTAATACTTCTTTAAAGCAGATTTTTGGAATTTTTGGTTTCGCTTTTACCGGGGTCAAGAATTTAGTATCAGGAGGAGTAGGAATGATCCTAAATCGATCTAAAACATTTGAGGCTAAAAATATCCCTATTCGAGTGTCCGGAGTAGATGATAGGATTAAAAGAGCAGGAACCACTAAAGATCCTAGTAAGGACTTGGTTATTGCAGATACACTGGTACAAAATGTGGCTGGTCAAACAAAGATCTGGAAGTATCCAAATCTGGGACTTTTATCTGATAAGGTGGGTTCAGCTGCAGATCGGGGAGATGTTAAGAAAAATGCTAACGTTATTGAGAAAACACTTGACTCTTTTGGAATTCAGGCCAGAGTTGCAGAAGTAAATGGCGGCCCGGCAGTTACTCAATATGCTTTAGAGATCTCTGCTGGAACTAAAATATCTAAAATTGCCAATTTGCAGCATGATATTGCCCTAGCTCTTGCAACTCCTACTGGGACAGTTCGTATTGAAGCACCAATTCCTGGAAAGTCTCTAGTGGGAATAGAAGTACCGAATAGATCCTTAGAGGTAGTAGGACTTAAAAATGTTTTGGCCTCAGATGAAATGAGTAAACACAAATCCAAGTTAGCAGTGGCCTTAGGACGTGATACTGCTTCTAAACCGGTGGTAATTGATATAGATAGAATGCCTCACTGTTTGGTGGCCGGAACTACGGGTTCTGGTAAGTCAGTACTTTTAAATGCTTTTATTGCAACTTTACTCTATAGGAATTCTCCTGATGAGCTAAAACTTATTTTAATAGACCCAAAAAGAGTGGAATTAACAAACTTTAATGGTATCCCCCACCTTTTGACTCCGGTTATAACAGAACCGGAAAAAATTCTCTCCTCTCTAAAGTGGGCCATGGCCGAGATGGAAAGAAGATATAAACTCTTCCAGTCAGTGGGAGTAAGAAATATTCAAGGTTATAACGAGATGTCAGGGTTTCAGGCTTTACCATATATCGTCATAATTGTTGATGAATTGGCGGACTTGATGATGTTTGCGCCAGTCGAAGTTGAGGATGCCATAACCCGTATTGCGCAGTTAGCTCGTGCTACGGGATTACATTTAGTAGTTGCGACTCAACGACCTTCGGTTGATGTTATTACCGGTTTAATTAAAGCAAATATTCCTTGTAGGGTAGCTTTTAATGTTTCCTCAATGATTGATTCTAGGGTTATTTTGGATGGACCTGGAGCAGAAAAATTATTAGGTCGTGGAGATATGCTATTTTTGCCTCCTGATGCCAGCAAACCAGTACGTGTTCAAGGTGTCTATGTACAAGATCAAGAAATTAACAATTTAATTAAATACTTAAAAGAGCTAGGAGTAACACCAGAATATACAGCGGAGGTAACTGAAATGCCTTTGGGGAGAGTCGGTAGTAGAGGAGGAGGTAATGCCGATGGCAGAGATGATCTATTTGAGGAGGCAGTAAAGACTGTCTGTCAGTACGATAGAGCTTCAGCTTCCCTTTTACAAAGAAGGTTAAAGGTGGGATATGCCAGAGCTGCCAGAATATTGGATGAACTGGAAGAAGCAGGGATTGTAGGGATTGGAGAGGGTTCAAAGCCTCGTGATGTTTTAGTCAGAAATGCTGAGGAATATTTTGCCCAGAGTACTCAAGCAGGAGAAAGTTAGTATAAATGAACGGAAGGACTATCGCCTTAATCTATTTTTATCTTATTTCAGCCGCAGCTTTGGCTTTAATAGTGGTGGGAATTTTTAACAGTGTAAATTTTGTAATCAACTTCACCCAGTATGATAAGTATCCTTTAAGATATGGTGCAGTCTCCAATTGTGAATCGCCTTATGCGGGACCATATTCCAGATCCTATCCTTCAAAATTAGCTCCTGATACAGAATTTGCTACCCCAAGCCCTGATCAGTTAGAAAAAGATAAAGAATTATGTTTAAGAAATGAGGAAGCTGATAGGCAGCAGCATAAAATTGAAGATTTAAAAAACTCTCTCACCTTCAGTCTTGTGGGGGTAATACTTTTTGCTATCCATTTTCCACAAGCCAGAAAACAATCTAAAGAAAATTAACTTAGGCTTCTAAATCTAAAGTTAATGGATAATGATCTGACGCATCAGTTTCCAGGATTTGAAAATGTTCAGTTTTTAAATCAGGGGTGGTAAAAATATAGTCGATTCTATACTTTCTCTTTTCAGACTCCCGGTAATTTACCCAACTTAATTTCTTCATTTTCGGATCAGTATTTTTTATTCTTTTTGATAACTTAGCTACTACATCTGACTCAGGAACGGAATTAAAATCTCCCATCAAGACACTATTTTTATCATCAATAACTTTCAATAAATTATCTAATTGGATATCTCTTATTTCAACTGGTTTACATTCTATAGAAAATGCTAAATGTGTAGAAATAAATTTAATTATCCTTCCGCCAATATTAATTTCTGCGATAGCTGCTCCCCGAGGTTCAGTTTTAGATCCCTCCTCCTTTTTATAATGTTCAATTCCACTTAGTAAAATACATTGATGGTTTTGGATGGGAAACTTACTTAAAATAGCATTGCCTAAATCATAAGTTGGAACATGACGGTCAGTGGTGTAAGCTTTGCAGTAAATAAACTCATAACCTAATCTTTTAGCTATTATTTCTGCTAAGTTTTCATTACCTTGAACTTTGATTTCTTGCAAACCTAAAACATCTGCTTTTGTCTTTTCTAAAAGATTGATAACCTTTTCTAGGTGTTGTCCTTTCCAGATATTCCAGGATAAAATCTTTATCTTCATGTCCATTATTATAATACACTCGCTTTCAAATTTAGGATCTGATAATATTTGCTCTATGAAATTCAAAAAGGGAATTACAGAAAAACAGATTAACCAATTAATAGAATACACGAACTCTGATCTAGACATCATCCTCTTTACGAGTGATTTGAAAAGGTTTAGAGATCGAGAAAGTTTTAATAAATGGCGAGAAAAAGATAGAACTATCTATACTCTGGCAGATGAGGAAGGTAATTTACTTGGAATATTTTGGATAGGGGAAAAAGATTTAGCAGAAGAAAAAATTCCAGATAAGAATTTTCTTCTTTCATTTAACAAGGAAGATTATGGAGTAACTTTTGCAGTTAGAGTTTATGGAAAGGCCAGAGGAAAGGGATTAGCGAAAGAATTTATCGAGAGATCCTTTAAAGAATTTAGTCCTAAAAGAAAAATCTGGTTAGATACTAAACATGATAATCAGCGGGCGATTAAATTATATGAGAAACTGGGATTTAGACTTGCTACCCGACCTGATAAAGAAGGCTGGATTATTATGATTCAGAAAGAAAATGAAGCTGACATCAATTAAAACACATAAAATAACTGTTGAAGATAAAAATATTTTCCAGATTTTAGATACTTATATTCCATCTTTAGAAGAGGGTTCTGTTGTTGCTATTACCTCAAAAATTGTTTCTATTTGTGAAGGAAGTGTTGTAAAAATCGGTAAAATAGATAAAAAGGAGTTAGTAAAAAAACAATCAGACTTTTATCTATCAGAAGAAGAAAGTAAGTATGGTTTTGTCTTAACAGTTAAAGATAGCTCACTTTCTGCGTCAGCTGGAATAGATGAGTCAAATGGTAATGGTTATTTTGTTTTATGGCCGAAAGATCCACAAAAGTCAGCAAATGGCATCAGGGATTATTTAAGAAAAAAATTCAGTCTAAAACAAATAGGTGTAGTAATAACTGATAGCAAAACTACTCCTTTAAGATGGGGAGTAACAGGTTTTACAATTGCCCACAGCGGATTTGCCGCTTTAAATGACTATATCGGCAAACCAGATATTTTCGGACGGGTATTACATGCTACCAAAGTTAATATAATGGATGGATTAGGAGCTTCTGCAGTTTTAGTGATGGGTGAGGGAAATGAACAGACACCGATCTGTATTATTGAAGACATTCCAAATATTGAATTTAAGGATCATAACCCAACTCCAGATGAATTAGAAAGTCTTAAGATAGATTTAGAGGATGATTTATATGCTCCAATTTTAAAAAATACCTCTTGGGAAAAAGGTGGGTCAGGCTAATTAGACAGTTGCTTAAGAACCTCGTCAACTGGAGCCAAAGCCTCTTTTAGTTTTTTCTCTTCCTCTGCTTTTTTAAATCTTCTAGATTGTTCATCTGCTACCTTTTTAAAACGGTTGAACTGATCAACCTCTAGTCGTAGATAGGCCAAAATAATCTTTTCACATCTTTGTTCCATCATCCCTTTGATGTTGGTAAACAGCATGACATAGGAATCCTTACCTGAATCAGGATGCTTACTATGGCTTATCTCAACCTGATAATCTTTCAAATCTAGGCGGTAATGAAATTGTAGAGAAGTTGGGTCAAAGCGAGTCAGGTCAGTGTGTCCAACTACTAATTTATCCAATTCAACCAGTTTAATTAGTTGGGAGATATATCTTTCTGCTTGCTCTGGATCTCCTCCGGGAGGTAACATCTGTGGGATATTAGTTGTGATTTCGTTTGAGTCAGGCATTGGTTGTATATTAAAATCTTTACCCTCAAGTGTCAATCGGATCAAATGATAAACTAATATACGCTATACTATTAAAGTATGAGAACAGTAGGACAGGTTCTAAAGGATGAAAGGGAGAGAAAATTTTATAAATTGGAGGAAATAGAGAAAGCTACTAGAATCAGAATGGAACTGCTGGAGGCATTAGAAGAAGGAGCGTATCAAAAACTTCCTCCCCCCACATTTGTACAAGGCTTTATAAAAAACTATGGCAAGTTTTTAGGACTTGATCCGGAAAAACTTTTAGCCATTTACAGAAGAGAATTTTCTGATAGGAAAAATCCTCCTAAAGTTATGGATGCCTGGACAAATCCGATTGATAAAAAAAGATTGAGGATTACACCATCTAAAGCAATTGGGTTGGTCGTTTTTTCTTTGATTCTAATTTTTTTAATATACCTTTGGATTGAATATAGATTTTTGGTTGGAGCGCCATTTTTGGAAGTGACAGCTCCTCCCAGTCAGCTTAGTACCAGTGAACCTGCAGTTACTGTAACCGGAAAAACAGATCCGGAAGCCAAAGTCATGATAAATAATCAAGAGATACAAGTAGATATTTCAGGTAAATTTTCCCAAGAGATAAAACTAAATGACAACGCCAATCAAATCGTTATTACCTCAACCGGTAAATCCGGTAAATCGAGCAAGGTAGAGAAAACAGTTTTTCTAAAGTGAGTGATTTAGTTAATTCAGAATTAACATTAAGTATGTTATATTAAAACCCATGGATTTGCTGCAGGTTGCGTTGGTATTTTTAATTGCTCTTTTGTCAGTTTTTTTAACTGTTACCGGAGTACAAGTTTTTCTGATTTTAAGAGATTTAAAAAAAGCACTGGACCGTTTAAACAAAATTATAGAAACCGGGGAGGTTATTGCTCAAGATATCGAACGACCGGTACATGCGGCCTCTGCTTTAGTTTCTTCTTTGTCTGACGGAGCAAAAAATCTACTAAAAGGTGATAAAAAGGAGAATAAAAAAGAGCAGCAGCCTAAATCACGTAGATTCTACCGAAAAACCCTCTAGTACGGTATACTAGCCTCATGACTTCTCAAGAGTTAAGACAAAAATATTTGGATTTTTTCAAAGAGCGTGGACATCACATAATTGATCCAGCCCCCCTAGTTTTAGAAGATGATCCAACCACTCTTTTTACTTCATCGGGTATGCAACCTCTCGTACCCTATTTACTGGGTGAAACTCATCCTCAGGGTAAAAAATTAGTAAACTCTCAACCATCTCTCAGGTCAGAAGATATGGATGAGGTAGGAGATAATAGACATACCACCTTTTTTGAAATGTTGGGGAACTGGTCATTGGGAGATTATTTTAAAAAAGATCAGTTAACCTACTTTTGGAAATTTTTGACTGATGAGCTTGGATTAGATAGTAAAAAGCTGTATGTATCAGTTTTTGAAGGAAACAGCCAAATACCAAGAGATAACGAAACTTATGAAGTTTGGAAAAGCTTAGGAGTAGAAGATGATAATATCTGTTTTTACGGTGTCGAAAAGAATTGGTGGTCTAGATCAGGCCCTCCAGCTAATATGCCTGTGGGGGAAATTGGCGGTCCGGATTCGGAAGTTTTTTATGAGTTTACCCAAGTAGAGCATGATAGAAGGTATGGAGAAAAATGTCATCCAAACTGTGATTGTGGACATTTTGTGGAAATAGGGAACTCAGTTTTCATCCAATATCAAAAAATAGGTGACGGGGAATTCGAAAAATTAAATCAGCAGAATGTAGACTTTGGTGGAGGCTTGGAAAGACTTTTGGCTGCGTTAACAGATACTCCAGATATTTTTAAAACAGATCTTTTTTCACCCATTATTAAAAAACTGGAAGAACAAACAAATAAAAATTATGGTGAAAATGAAAAATCTACCCAAGCATTCAGAGTAGCAGCTGATCATATTAAAGCAGCGACATTTTTGATAAAAAGTAAAGTAATTCCATCTAATAAATTACAAGGATATGTATTAAGAAGATTACTTAGAAGGACTGCAGTTAAATTTAAAGAGATTGAAGTTGATCCCCATAAGGTTTTACCTCAGATTATAGATTCACTGGTTAATATCTATGGAGGAACAGGATATTTTGACACAGGAGATGAGAAAAACATTAAACAAGTAATAGCTGATGAACTGAATAAATTTCAGCAAACTCTGGATAAGGGATTAAAAGAGATAGAAAAAATTAGTCAAATAGATGGAAAAATTGCCTTTGATCTTTACCAAACATATGGTTTCCCCTGGGAGATAACGGAGGAGATTTTTAGATCAAAGGGGCAAGATATAGATAAAAATGAATTTGAGAATGAATTTGAGAAACATAAAGAGTTATCAAGGACAGCATCCGCAGGTATGTTTAAAGGAGGATTGGCTGGGCATTCGGCTATAGAGATTAAATATCACACTGCCACCCATTTATTGCATCAGGCTTTACGGGATGTATTAGGACCGGAAGTTTTCCAAAAAGGATCTAATATTAATTCAGAGCGGTTAAGGTTTGATTTCTCTTTTAACAGAAAACTAACTGATGAAGAGCTAAAGAAGGTAGAGGATTTGGTAAATGAAAAGATCAGAGAGGATCTAACGGTTGATCATAAAACTATTTCGCTGAAAGAGGCACGAAGATTAAACGCCATTGGCCTTTTTAATGAAAAGTATGATCAAGAGGTGAGTATTTATGCTGTGGGGCCAAATTATAAATTGGATGAGAAGGCAAAAGATCAAAGAGCGCGAGGTGGCTATTATTCTTTGGAACTTTGTGGTGGTCCCCATGTTGAACATACAGGGGTTATAGGGGGAATCAAAATTACTAAAGAAGAAGCAGTTTCAGCCGGAGTAAGAAGAATTAGAGCCGAAGTTTTACCTTAATCCTTAATTGTTTTCACGGTTAATTTATTATGTTAAGATAGCTTTAACGCCTAGATGATTTTAGGTGAACTTTGATATGAGTTTACTAAGTAACCTGACTGCCCGGTTGAGCTTAGGTAAAAAAGAAGAAAATCCGGAAAATTTTTTTGCCCTCAATATCGGACCACAAAATCTGACTACTGCTTTATGGACTATTGAACATAATCAGCTTAAAGTCGTAAATAGTTCTAGCTCTGAGTATTCCTCAACAGAAGATATTATCCCTGTGACAGATAAACTTTTGGGAGAGGTATTGGGAGAAATTTCTCCTGAGCCTGAGAAAATTCTATTTGGAGTGCCTGATTCTTGGTTGCAGGATGAGGATTTAAAAGAGCCTTACATGAAGTTATTGAAGAATTTAGTAAAGGAGTTGGAAGTTAGTCCAATGGCATACGTAGCCACATCTCATGCACTTTCCCATTTTATAGAAAAACAAACCGGTACCCCGGCAACTGCTATTTTAGTTGGTCTGGATGAAAAATACTCTACTGTTACTGTTGTCAGAGCAGGAAAGCTGGATGGGAGCAAAATTACTCCACGAGGAGATAATTTAGGTGCTGATATAGAAAAACTATTGCTTAATTTTACCTCTGTTGAAGTTTTACCTTCTAAAATTATTCTTTACGGAGATGATCATCAGGGATTAGATAAACATAAGAATCAATTACTTGAGTATTCTTGGATGTCCAAGTTATCATTTCTGCATTTTCCTAAAATCGAGGCTTTAGATGATAGTGTGGAAATAGAATCTGTGGCTTTTGCCGGGGCAGTGGAACTAAATTCTGCAGTAGAGTTTAAAAAATCTACCACCAAAGCAGTGCTTACCAAGACACTTGTCACAGACACTACAGATTCGGATAAAGATAAAAAGACAAAAGGGGAAGGAGATGATAATTTTAAACCTATGAGTGAGGAAGAGATCGAGAAGCAACTTAAAGAATTAAATGAAGCAAAAGAAGATGATAAAAAAGGGTTAAAAGAGGAAAAGAATGAAAATGACAAAAAAGATAAGGAAAGCTCGTCTTCCTTAGAAGATAAAAAGCAGGAGAAAATACCAGCTGAGGAATTAGGTTTTGTAGCAGGAGATATAGCGGACAAAAAAACCAGAGGTGATAACTTCTCTTTTGCAGATGAAGATTTGATACCAGAGTCAAATGATTTGGCATTAGCATCAGAAAAAGATCTGACCTCAGGAACCCCGGCTTATGAAATTCCTGCCAAAAAGGATGAAGAAGGTTTAAAAAATAATTTAGGGATTTTGTCACTAGTAAAATTTAAGGAATTCTTTAAAGGAAGAAGGGTAATCCTGGCGGCTTTATTTGTAATATTACTGGTCTTTTTGGGTGGCTATCTCTTTTTGGCTCAAGCAGATGTGAAGATTTTTGTTGAACCACAAATTTTGGAAAAAGATGCCCAAATTGTGGCAGACCCTAAGATTAGCGAAGTAAATGAAGAGGAGAATAAGATTCCAGGAGAATCAGTGAGTGTTCAAGTCAGCGGCTCCGGAAAAGGGGCAGCAACCGGAACAAAACTGGTGGGGGATCCGGCAAAGGGCGTCGCTATTATCTATAACAAAACTAATTCTCAGGTTAGCTTAAATAAAGGAGCAGTATTAACTGGGCCAGGAGGAGTTAAGTTCACTTTAGATATTTCTACAAAAATTGCTTCTCAGAGCTCAACAACTGATTCCAACCAGAATACCATTATATCTCCAGGCCGGGAAAGTGTGGAGATTACAGCATCTACCATAGGGGCAGACGGTAATATCCCCTCTCAAACAAATCTTAGCGTTTCTGGATATGAATCCTCTCAAGTCTTTGCCAAATCAGAAGGCAATTTCTCAGGAGGAACTAGCAAAGAGATTACCGTTGTTTCAGATGCAGATCAAAAAAAGCTCCTGGCACAGGTAGTGTCTGATTTAAAGGGACAGGCCAAAGTAAAGTTACAGGAGAAATATCCTGATCAAAAGATTTTGGAAGAAGCTTTACAGGAAGAGATTGTGAAACGGTCTTTCAGTAAAAATATTAATGACCAAGCCAGTGAATTTTCTCTTAATCTAACTATTAATTTTAAAGGAACAGCATTTCAGGATAAAGACTTAAAACAACTTGTTTCCAAACTGGTTTCCGTAAACGTTCCAGAAGGGTTTGAACTTAACTTAGCTGAAACTGAAACTTTGGCAGATGTTTCTAAATTGGAAAAAGACGGGAAGCTGATATTCTTGGCTAGATTTAAAGCCAAGCTTATTCCAAAGGTAGATACTAATGAGATAAAAAAGCAGATTATCGGTAAAACACCCTCACAGGTAGAAGAGATATTAAAAACAAATCAACATATTCTAGGAACAGAAATTAAACTTATTCCTTCTATGCCAGCCTTTTTACAAAGATTACCATTACTTACTCAAAATATTGATATAGAGGTTGGTTTGAAATGATATTTGGTAAGTTAATCTCTTTGCTTCTCCTTTTTGTAGGATTTTTTGCTATTTCTCAAGTGGTTTTCCCAGTAATTAGTTTTAAATTATGGGAGATGGGGGAACGTATTTATTCAGGGACAGTTTTAGCAAGTCCTCAGTCAGAAGATACCCAAAAAATATTAGGAGTATCCGTCAAGTCCGAAGGAAACTTTCCTCAGATTATCTCTGATATATCCAGAGCAACAGTTCCTGCTTATGATCAGTTCAGTTTAACTATCCCAACCATGGGTTTAAAAAATGAAACTGTTTATGTAGATAGCAACGATTTATCTTTAGGGCTTGTCCACTTACCAGGCTCTGCCCTCCCAGGAGAAAAAGGAAATAGTTTTATATCCGGTCATTCAGCTCTACCATCTTTTATTGGGCCAAAAGCAAAAGCCATTTTTGCAAACCTTCCTAAAATTAAAAAGGGAGATAAAATAATGGTTGAGGCAGATGGTGTGCAATACAATTATCTTGTTGAGACGATCAAAACTATTAACCCAAAAGATCTATCAGTCATAGCTCCACCTGATAATCAAGGTCGTTTTATTACTCTGATGACCTGTGTTCCTCCTGGACTAAACCTGAAGCGCTTGATTGTTATTGGTAAAATGATCTGATGCGTTATTTGGGAATTGATTTTGGTTTAAGAAGAATTGGACTGGCGATTTCTGAAGGTGAATACGCTTCTGCTTGGAAGATAGTCAAAACTGACAGCTTAAACTCCTCACTTAAACAAATTCTTAATATCTTAGAGAAAGAAAAATTTGATAAGGTGGTGATTGGTGTTCCAGAAAGTGGAAAAGTAGTAAAAGCAGTAAAAGGCCTTATCAATAAGTTAAAAGTAAGTGGAATAAATGTAGAAGCAGTAGAAGAAACCCTCTCATCTAAAATAGGTAAACAAAGGATGATAGAATTAGGTCTGCCGCAAAAAAAGAGACGTTTTGATGATGCCTATTCAGCGGTAGAGATCTTACAAAATTATTTGGAAAAGGGTAAACTCGACAATGAGAAATTATGATTCAAGATTTAAAATGAGAAAACTAGTAGGCTTACTCGTTATTTTTCTATTACTTTTTGTAGCAGGATTTGGGTGGTGGAATAGTCAGCTTACACCTGTTTCATCTGATGAAAAAATTAAAGAAATTATTATTCCCAAAGGCAGTGGATTAAACTCGATTACCTCTCAACTTAAAAAAGAGGGTTTGATCAAATCGGAAATTGTATTTAAGCTTTTTATTCAACAACAGGGCCTTTCAGATAAATTACAAGCCGGTACATTTGAGATGTCAACTTCAATGAGTGCAAAGGAGGTCTCAAAGGTTTTAACCACTAACCCTAAGGAGGCTTGGGTAACTATTTTGGAAGGATGGAGAGTAGAAGAAATAGCTCAAAAACTAGGTGAACAGTTAGGAGTTAAAAAAGAAGATTTTTTAAAGTATGCCAAAGAAGGATATATGTTTCCTGATACTTATCTTTTTCCATATGAGATATCAACAGAGCGAATAGCTAATATAATGTTGGATAATTTTGAAAATAAATATTCCCAGGAGTTGAAAGCAAAAATTAAAGCCCAAGGGTTAAGTGAAAAAGAGGGAGTAATTTTGGCCTCAATTGTGGAAAGGGAAGCTAGGTCTGATAAAGTTCGAACTGAAATAGCGGGCATCTTACTTAAAAGATTAAAAATAGATATGGGTCTGAACGCTGATGCGACAGTGCAATATGCATTGGGGTTTCAGCCAAAAGAAAGAACCTGGTGGAAAACAAGCCTTACCTATGATGATCTAAAAAGTGATTCCCCTTATAACACCTATATCCACTCCGGACTTCCTCCGGCACCTATTTCCAATCCTTCTTTATCATCACTAAAAGCTGTGGCTAATGCTGATTCTTCAACTCCATATCTTTATTATTACCATGATTCAAAAGGGAACTCCTATTATGCTAAAACTTTAGAAGAACATAATAAAAACGTAGGAAATAACCCTTAAAATTATGCTTGTTGAATTTCCAATCGAGTGTCCAGAATTAGATGAAATACTGCTTGCGGAATTAAATCGGATACATAGTTGTTTAACTGCTCGAAAGAATTTTCCTTTCAAATATTGCCAAAGAGCAACTTTTCCTATTGCTGAAAAAACAGGTCTTTATGTGGTAGGAGGCTATTTTAAACTCGATCGGAAAACAGATGCATATGGAAGTAGAACGCTATTTCCTCCTCATTGGTGGTTAGAAGATAGGGCTAATACTGTAATTGATTTTACATTATCCCAGTTTAATCCTTGGCTTAATATACTTATACCCCAGGACTTAGTTGTAGCTACCCAAACTGATCCTATATATCATCGGTACATAAAACCCGATTCAGAAAAAGGAAAATTTAGAGTTTATTAATATGAGAGAGGTAAAGTTAGGTGTATATAAACACTATAAAGGCAATTACTATCTTGTTTTAGGGGTGGCCAAACATAGTGAGGATTTAGAACAAGAATTTGTAGTTTATAAGCCCTTATATAAAAGTTCTGTTATTACGGATTTGTGTATTAGACCTAAAAAGATGTTTCTGGAAAAAGTTAAGGTAACAGAAAAATTAATTCCCCGGTTTGAATTTATTGGAAAAAAGGGTTGAAGAAGATAAAGATTAAAGACTCTTGACATCAAGGATTGCTTGTGTTAAATTAGACCTCAGCTGAATACGAAAGCGGGTGGCGTACGTGTACGTATGCTTCTTTTCGTTGACCCAGGAAAAAAGATAAAAAAGTTTCGTAATAGGCTTAAACGAAGCAAAATTCTGTCCAGAAATTAGGCCATCTACTGATGTCAGCAGACAGCAACGTTATATTACCAAGAAAATATTGGAGCAAACAAACAGTTCCCACGCCTGATATTAATTTAATCAAACTTCAACTTGATTCTTACCATTGGTTTCTAAATGAAGGGATTTTTAATATCCTTATGGAGATTAATCCCGTAGAGGATTTCACAGGAAAAAATTGGACCCTAGAATTTGGGTCCATTTCTTTTGGCAAGCCAAAATATACTCCGGATCAGGCTTTAAACAAGGGCGTCACATTTGACGCTCCTTTAAAAGTGGAGGCCATCCTAACTAATAAGCAAACCGGTAAAAAATATCGTCAGGAAGTATTTATGGGGGATATTCCCCAAATGACTGATAAAGGAACCTTTATTATTAACGGAGTGGAAAGGGTTATTATTAACCAATTAGTAAGATCCCCAGGGGTCTTTTTTTCTGCAGCAGATGATCCTATTACCGGAAGAAGACTTCATTCAGCAGAGGTTAGACCATATCGGGGATCCTGGTTGGAATTTTCTGTTTCCAGAACTAATGTTTTAACAGCCAAGATTGACCGCAGAAGAAAATTTGCAGCCAGTACTCTTTTAAGAGCCTTAGGATTTTCTACAGACGAAGAGATTTTGGCTCTTTTTAAAGACGTTGATACCTCCGAAGCCAAGCTTATTGAATCAACTTTAGCCAAAGACCCCACCAAAACAACGGATGAAGCATTAATAGAAATTTTCCGAAAGATGAGACCGGGTGATCCGGTCGTTTTAGATAATGCCAAGCAGATGCTTGACGGAATGTTTTTCAATGAAAGACGCTATAACCTGACCAGAGTAGGCCGATTCAAGATTAATAAAAGATTAGATCTTAATATTCCCAACACTCCGGAAAATTACATCTTAACAAAAGATGACATCATCGCTACTTTAAAATACCTAATTAAATTAACCAATGGTAATGGAAAGGTAGATGATATTGATCATCTAGCCAACAGAAGGGTCAGATGTGCAGGAGAGTTGGTCCAGCAAAACGCTTTTAGAATCGGAGTTTTACGACTGGAAAGAATTATTAAGGAAAGGATGAGTCTGGCTGCTGTTGATCAAGAGATTACACCAGGTGGGTTAATTAACGCCAAGCCAGTTATTGCTGCAGTTAATGAATTTTTCAGATCCTCACAACTATCAAGCATTTTAGATCAGGTTAATCCATTATCCGAGGTGGACCATTTAAGAAGACTTTCAGTGATGGGAGCAGGTGGTATTACACGCGATAGAGCTTCATTTTCAGTTCGTGATATTAACCATTCCCAATACGGAAGAATTGATCCTATCAGATCTCCTGAAGGTCAAAACATCGGTTTAGTGACATATCTGGCTTTATATGCCCGAATCAATGAATTCGGATTTTTGGAAACCCCCTATAAAAAGGTAATTTTAGGCAAAGGTAAACCAAGAGTGACTGATGATATCATCTATTTGACGGCAGATGATGAAGAGAAACATCATATTACCGAAGCAGCAGTTGAGACAGATGATAAGGGTTTTATTGTCTCTGATAGAGTTCCTATGCGGCATATGGGTAACTTTTTTGAAGGGGATGCTAAAGATGTTGAACTGATAGATATCTCTCCACAGCAAATTTTTGGAATCTCTGCTTCAATCATTCCATTTTTGGCAAATGATGATGCCAATCGTGCCTTGATGGGTACTCAAATGCAATGTCAGGCAGTCCCCTTGCTTCTACCTCAGGCTCCTATTGTGGGAACTGGTATGGAAAGAGTGGTAGCTGATAACATGGGTAGAGTGTTTAGGGCCCCTGAGGATGGAACAGTTATCGCCGTAGATGGAAAACACCTTGTTTTTAAAGGTAAAAAGGAAGAGTACAAATATGAAATCAAAAAGTTTGTTCATTCCCCACAAGGAACTTGTTATTCCCAAAGACCGGTTGTCAGTGTAGGTCAAAAAGTTAAAAAAGGAGATTTGTTAATTGATGGAGCAGCAACTCAAAATGGAGAACTAGCCTTAGGACAAAACCTGACTATTGCCTATATGAGCTATGAAGGTTTGGGCTATGAGGATGCTATTGTCATCTCAGATAAGCTTATTAAGGAAGATTTATTAACCTCAATTCATATTGAAGAGTATGAGGTAGATGTGGTGGAAACAAAACTTGGCCCAGAAGAGTTAACTAGAGATATCCCTAATGTTTCCGAAGAAGCATTAGCCAACTTAGATGATACCGGAATTATCAGAATCGGAGCAGAAGTTGGACCAAATGCCATTCTGGTTGGAAAAGTCCAGCCAAAAGGTGAAACAGAGCTGACTGCTGAAGAAAGACTGCTTCGGGCCATCTTTGGTGAGAAAGCAAAAGAAGTAAGAGATACTTCATTAAGAGTTCCTCACGGTGAAAGAGGTACGGTTATTGGAATTCAAATTTTATCTCGCGATGAAGGGGATGAACTTGATACCGGAACTTTAATGAGAATTAAAGTTAAGGTGGCACAACTTCGAAAAGTGACTGAGGGAGATAAATTGGCCGGAAGACATGGAAACAAAGGTGTCATCTCCAGAATTGTTCCTGTGGCTGATATGCCGCATATGGAAGACGGAACTCCAGTTGATATTATCATCTCGCCTTTGTCTGTACTTTCTCGTATGAATTTAGGACAGCTTTTGGAAACCCACTGGGGTTTTGTAGGTAGCAAACTTGGCTATAAAGTAGCAGTCCCTGTTTTCCAAAAGATTCCAGAGGATATTTTAATTGAAGAACTGAAAAAAGCAGGTTTGCCAGTGGACGGAAAATTGCAGCTGATTGACGGAAGGACAGGAGAAAAGTTTGATAACAAGGTAGTAGTTGGTAAAAATTATATTTTGAAGCTGATCCATATGGTGGAAGAAAAGATCCACGCTCGTTCCACCGGACCATACTCTTTGGTGACCCAACAGCCTTTGGGTGGTAAAGCCCAAATGGGTGGTCAAAGATTAGGAGAGATGGAAGTTTGGGCTCTGGAAGCATACGGAGCAGCGCACATCCTACAGGAGATGTTAACCATTAAATCTGATGATGTGGTAGGAAGAGCTAAAGCATTTGAAGCGATCGTTAAAGGAATTGATATTCCTCAGGCCTTGATTCCGGAATCATTCAAGGTTTTAGTAAAAGAGCTACAAGCATTAGGGTTGAATGTAGAGACATTAGGCGCTAAAATCATTCAGGCTCCAATAGTAGAAGAAGAAAAACAAGTGGCAGAGGCAGTAGCTCAAATGGAGAATGTTCTTGATATGACTACGTCTGTAGCTGAAGGTGAGATTGAAGCTGAGGAAAGTCCATTTGAATTAGTAGATGCAGCAACTGATGCAGGAAAAAATAAAGAAGGAGAGGAAAAGTAAAGATTATGAACGACCTAATAGATTTTGAATCATTAAAAATAACTATAGCCAGTCCAGAACAAATTCGTTCCTGGTCATTTGGTGAGGTTACCAAACCGGAAACAATTAATTATCGAACACTCAAAGCTGAAAAAGATGGACTCTTTTCTGAGAATATCTTTGGTCCTACCAAAGATTACGAGTGTTATTGTGGAAAATATAAAAGAATCAGGTACCGAGGAGTAATTTGTGACAAGTGTGGCGTTGAGGTGACTCAATCTAAGGTCAGAAGAGAGAGAATGGGACATATAACCTTGGCTTCTCCTGTGGCCCACTCCTGGTTTGTTAAGGGCGCTCCTTCCAAATTATCACTGGTACTGGATATTTCACCTAAGAATCTTGAGAGTATCGTTTACTTTGCTTCTTACTTGGTAATTGATATTGATGTAAATAAAAAGACTGTCGCGATGGAGCGGTTGGAAAAAGATTTAGCAAAGAAGCTTGAGGAACAAAAGGCGCAATTAGAAAAAGACATCAAAGGTAAAGAGGCTGATTACGATTTACAGATTAAAGAACTGAAAAAGACCAAAGAGGGTGAAAAAGTTGAACTGCAAATTGACGAGATGGAGCTTAAAAAGCGCCAAGAAGTGCAAAAGATGAGAGATAACCATGTAGTGGAGCAGGGGCAACTGGAAAATATCTATAAAGCTGTAGGAGATTTGGTAAAAAGTGTTAATGCTCGCAAGTTACTATCAGAAGATGAATTCTATAAATTAGAAGAATATGGGGTAGGAGATTTTATGGAAGTAGGCATGGGAGCAGAAGCAATCTTAGAGGTGTTAAAAAAGATGGATTTGGATAAGCTTTCTTCAACCTTAAGAGATGAAGTCAGAAAAACTACCGGACAAAAACATATTAAAGCTACCAAAAGGCTTCGTATTGTTGAAGGTATGAGAGGAGCAGGCATGGCTCCAGAGAATATGGTCATTAGAATCTTGCCAGTTTTGCCTCCTGATCTTCGTCCAATGGTGCAACTTCCGGGAGGAAGATTTGCCACCTCTGATTTAAATGATCTTTACCGAAGAGTTATTAACAGAAATAACCGTTTGAATAGACTGATCAATCTGGGTGCTCCGGAGATTATTTTACGAAACGAAAAAAGAATGCTCCAAGAGGCGGTGGATGCTTTAATAGACACCACTCAGCGTTCAGCCAGAAGAGGAGCAGGAACTCACGCACTTCGTTCTCTTTCGGACATGTTAAGAGGTAAACAAGGAAGATTTAGACAAAACTTACTCGGAAAAAGGGTAGACTATTCCGGACGTTCAGTTATTGTAGTAGGTCCTAAACTAAAACTGGATCAGGTTGGTTTACCAAAAGAGATGGCGCTGGAGATGTTTAAACCATTTGTTTTGCGGGAGATGATTGCCCGAGGTTTAACATCAAATGTCAAAGGAGCAAAAAATGTTTTAGAATCCAGACCGTCTGAAGTCTGGGATATTCTGGAAGAAATTATCACCGGGCATCCGATTTTAATTAATCGTGCTCCCACATTGCATAGATTGGGTATTCAGGCGTTTTATCCGGTATTAGTAGATGGCAATGCCATTAAAATTCATCCTTGTATTTGTGCAGGATTCAACGCTGACTTTGATGGAGATCAGATGGCCGTACACGTACCTTTATCTGATAAAGCCCAACAGGAGGCAAGAGATCTAATGACAGCAAAAGAAAATATCTTTGGGCCAGCTAATGCACAACCGATTACTGTCCCCAATAGGGAAATGGCCCTTGGTTGTTATTACTTAACAATTCTAAAGGATTTAAGTGAAGGAAAAGAGTTGAGGGCATTTGCTGATGAAACAGAAGCTATTTTGGCTTACCAAAAACAAAAGGTTAGACTTCAAGAAAAAATCAGAGTAAAAATCGACGGCCAGGTTTTAGAAACAACTGTCGGAAGAATCCTCTTTAACCAAACTTTGCCTCAAGAGATGAGATTTATGAATGTGCCGGTTAAGGGTGGAAGTATCAGAGATATTATCTTAAAAGCTACAGAAACATTTGATAGAGAAAGAGTGGTCGAATTAATAGACAGTATTAAATCACTTGGATTTTGGGGTGCAACCCGAGCCGGTATATCAATCGGACTCTTTGATGCCAAGATTGTTCCTAATAAGCAGGAATATTTAGATAAGGCAGAAAAGGAGATTGAAGAGATCGAAAAAAATGTAGCTAAGGGTTTAATTACACCACAAGAAAAAACCCAGCTTGCTCAAATGGTTTGGATTAGAACTACTGAGGATTTGGCCAATGCCACCTGGGATTATATGGGAGATGATAACCCAATCAGAATGATGGTTGAGGCCGGAGCCAGAGGTTCCCGAGATCAGGCAAAGCAGTTATCTGCTATGAGAGGATTATCAACCGATCCTACAGGAAAAATTGTGGAACTACCTACCAAGTCTAACTACAGGCAAGGATTATCAGTATTTGAATACTTTACCTCTGCCCGAGGTGCAAGAAAAGGTGTGGCTGATAAAGCTTTGAAAACTGCTGATGCCGGATATTTGACTAGAAGACTAGTAGATGTGGCACATGATGTAATTATTAGATCCGAAGAATGTGAATCCAAATCTGGATTAGAGGTAATCTTAACTAAAACCTTCTCCACCACTCGAGAAAAGCTTTTAGGCAGAAAGCTTTTGGAAAAAGTTGTAGATCCAAAAACTAAAAAGGAGATCTTTAAAGCTGGACAAACCTTAGTTGAAGAGCAGATTGAGCAGCTTCTGAAAGCTGGTGTCGAGAAGGTAATGATTAGATCTGCTCTTACTTGCGAAAATAAATTTGGAATTTGTGCAAATTGTTATGGACTGGATCTGACCACTAGAAAATTAGTTAATATCGGTACTCCTGTTGGAGTAGTGGCAGCCCAAGCTATCGGTGAACCAGGAACACAGTTAACCATGAGAACTTTCCATACCGGAGGAATAGTTGGTGTTGATATTACTCAAGGTTTGCCTCGTGTAGAAGAGCTATTTGAAGCCAGGGTTCCTAAGGTGATTGCTCCCATGTCTGAGATTGCCGGTAAAGTATCGGTGGTTGAGGGTGACTTGGGAGTGAAAGTAGTCATCAGAACCACTCAAAAACCTCATGAGGAAAGAGAGTATCTAATTCCTATAACTTCAGAACTGCAAGTAGAAGACGGACAGTTAATATCAGCTGGAACAATTCTGGCTTCCGGACATTTAGATATCAAAGATGTTTTAAGAGTTAAGGGTTTGACTGAATCACAAAAATACATTGTAGATGAAGTTAGAAAAGTATATGAATCTCAAGGAGTGCCAATTAATGAAAAGCACTTTGAGGTAATCGTACGTAAAATGTCTGATAAAGTCAGAATTGAATCTCAAGGAGATACAAACCTTCTGCCGGGCGAGATTGTAGATAGAATTAAGTTTGAAGAAGAGAATATGCGAGTTTTGGCCAGCGGTGGAGAACCAGCCACAGCAGAGGTGGTAATTTTAGGTATAACTCGAGCCAGCTTACAAACTGAAAGCTTCTTATCTGCTGCTTCCTTCCAGGAGACCACCACAGTTTTGTCTGATGCAGCCATCCAAGGAAAAGTGGATCGCTTGTTAGGCTTAAAAGAAAATGTTATAATTGGCCGTCTCATCCCAACAAGTCCTGATAGGGCTAAGATGGAGAGCTAAAGAGTATGCCAACGATTAATCAATTAGTAAGAAAAGGTCGAAAAAATGTCTCAAAAAAGGTCAAAGCCACAGTTTTGAGGCGTAATTTTAATGCCAAAGACCGAAAATATTCTATGAGTTTTAACCCTCAAAAGCGGGGTGTAGTTACTTTAGTTAAAACGATGACTCCTAAAAAGCCGAATTCAGCATTGCGAAAGGTGGCCAGGGTGAGATTATCAAACAAAACTGAGGTTACAGCCTATATTCAGGGTGAGGGACACAATTTAGCAGAGCACGGTATAGTTTTGGTAAGAGGTGGAAGGGTTCGAGATTTACCAGGTGTTAAATACCATTTGATTAGGGGTAAATATGATTTGGAAGGTGTGCAAAAAAGAAATCAAAGCCGATCAATTTATGGAACTAAGAGAGGAGGAGGCGGAGGTGCTGTCAAAAAAGCAGTAGCTCCAGCAGCATAAAATTATGCGAGGTAAACAAGCAGAAAAAAGAGTTTTAAAACCTGATCCAATTTTTGGATCCAGACTTTTACACCGCTTTATAAACGGAATTATGTATGATGGCAAGAAATCTATTGCCCAAAATTTAGTTTATAAAGCCTTAGAGGAGATAAAAGAACAAATCAAACAAGAGCCCCTAGCAGTTTTTGAAAAAGCTATCCAAAATGTTGCTCCAAAAATGGAAGTTAGACCAAGAAGAGTGGGAGGAGCTTCATATCAGGTTCCAGTGGAGGTAAGAGGAGACCGTAGGGAAGCTTTAGCTATTAGATGGTTAGTGGCATCAGCAAGAGGTAAATCAAATTCCCAATATCATACATTTTCTAAAAAATTAGCAGCAGAGATAATAGATGCTGCCAATAACACTGGTGGAGCGATTAAGAAAAAAGAGGATGTTCAAAGAGTTGCGAATGCGAACCGTGCTTTTAGCCATTTCCGTTGGTAGATCCTTGACTCTCATAGGAGACAACAATTTCTTCAACCATTTCAACTAAGTATCGCTATTCATTAATCCGTTATAATTACTACTAAATGATTCACCAACGTACTAGCTTAAATAGTGAAAATATAAATGAAATTGGAAACAACTTAAAACAGGGAGGTATTGGTATTATCCCTACGGATACCATATATGGAATAGTGGGTTCGGCACTAAATCCGGAAACAATTGAAAGAATTTATGAGTTGAGGAAAAGGGAGAAAAATAAACCGATGATTATTTTGCTGTCTTCTTTAAAAGATTTGGAAAGATTTGAAGTTAGGTTATCAGAAAAACAAGAGGAATTTTTGATCAAAAATTGGCCTAATTCTTTGAGTGTAGTGCTACGGTGTGAAAGTGAAAAATTTAAATATCTACACAGAGGAAAAAATAGCTTAGCCTTTAGGATCCCCAAAGATAAATTCTTATTGGATTTACTAAGTTTGAGCGGTCCTCTGGTTGCACCCAGTGCCAATTTTGAAGGAGAAAAGCCTTCTGAAATAATTGATCAGGCCATAAATTATTTTGGAAAGAATGTTGATTTTTATATTGATGGGGGAAAGTTAGTTTCTACTCCCTCCACCTTAATTAAACTAAATGGAGATGCATCATTTGAGATAATAAGACAAGGAAGTTATAGACTGCAAAACTAATCTCTTTGTGCTAGTTTAAATCCCCTAGTTTTAATGGTTAAAATTTCAAATGCACTTTCTTGTAGTTTGAGTTTACTTCTGACTCTAGAAATAAGCCTGTCTATTGCCCAATCAGACACACCCAGCTCTTCTTCTTCGGGCCAAACTGATTCTATAATGGATTCTCTATCACAAATTTGATCAAGATTATCTTTAAGATATTTGAATAAGGTATGTTCCTTTTTACTAAATTCTAAATTTCCATTTGCAGACTTTTCGAGGACAAGACTGTTTAGAAAACCTTCAAAAAGAGAGCTAAAAATCATATTATTAGAATTGATAATTCCTGTTTCCCAGAGGTATTTGTTGGTCTGTTGGTCTTCTTTTGATACCTTTTCATTTCTGTTGATTTTAATCAACGTTTTTTGTTCTGATTCATTTAGACTTTCCCATAACTCTTCAGATTGAAGTTTGATTCGATCATCCTCCATAAGCTTTTTGCCAAGTAGGGTAGAACTTGAAATCTTTTTATCTGACTGGTGAATGTTAATTAACGCTAAATTTAAATACTGAATATACCCTCCCACTAAATTAAAAAGGGTATTTTTTAAAACAGGAGAGAAATTTATTTTGGTATGTTTTTTGAAACCTTGGTAGACAATCTCTAAATCACTTTTTTCGGCAATCGATAAATATATTTCATTATCAACAAGAGCCAAAGAAACGCGATTGAGTCTTTCTTCATCTAAGTTATCTAAACTTCTGAAGGCTGTAAATATAAAGGATAATTTATTATGAGTAGCATCTTTTAATCCTTCTAGATTAAATAAAAACTCCGGTGTCACAACATCTTTTAAGCGGTCAAATCGAATTAAAAAAAGAGTAGGAATAAAACCGGAACTAATAATCAAATTTAGGCTTTTTTTGATCCCATCAATTGTTAACAGTAGATCTTTGGATTGGATACAATCTAAGAAGATGTTTTCTAATTGTCCCTTTACCTTATTTGGTAATAATGATTCTTTAGAATAATCAATAATTCTTTTTAAAACTAGAACCCAAAAAGGGTAAAGTTCTCTTTCTACTAAGTCATTTAAATCAACAGCAATAAACAAATGATTTTTATCATCGTTTATATATACTTTGCTTATCTCTTTGTGGTTTAGAAAAAAACGTAAAAAGTTACTGATTCCCACTCTTCTCATTCCAATTAAGTTAACGGAGTGGTGATTTTTAATGTGATTTCCTAATTTTTGCGCAAAATCTTTTCTAAAATTAATTGGATATTCAGCCTCAATAGGGAAGCTTTGCATATCTTTGGATTGTACTTAGATGACTTAGTTTTAGCAACAATTTCTCTTGTCAGGTTTTTGTCATATTAAAATTCAATACAAGTCAAGCTAGCTTACAAGAATGATGTTTTAATAAAAACATGGGTATAGCCATAGAAGTTCTTAGATGTCCTGATCCTGTAGAAATCGAATTTCCTAGGCATCATTTTGTACCAGAACCTCTGAAAAGGCCGATTACGATAATAGAGTCAGAAGATGCCCATAATCTAGTGGGTAAGTTACAAGGTGATGCACAAGAGATTTTTCAGGGTGAAGGTAAAGAGGAGGACAGTAAACCTCCCTTTTTCCGGAGGACGATTATGACACATAGACTTCCCTATACAGGTAAACTGGTTAGAGTAGAGCCAGGAGTAAATCCAGTTGACTTTTAAGGCCAATCTCTTTATCATTAACATTTAGCCTCCGTTCTTGAGGAGGCTTTTTTAATCTATGACAGACGAACAGATCAGAGAAGAAAAATTGAAAATGTGGAAGAAGAACTTAAAGCAGCTTGAGGACGAGCTGAAAGCCCTCTATATTAAAAAAGGTCAGGCTGCACAAGAAGGTGATCTCAGAGAGAACGCAGCTTATCAAATGGCGATAGAAGATGCGGAAACCTGGAGAGTGAGAATTGATGAAGTTAAGCAGATTATTAGTAAGTTAGAAAATGGAGGAGACGAAAAATAACCTATGGCAATTACTAAAACAACCAACAGAAATTTTCCTTTAGATAGAATTCGTAATATGGGAATTATTGCCCATATTGATGCTGGTAAAACAACCACTACCGAAAGAATCCTTTTTTATACTGGAAGAACATATAAGATCGGCGATATTGATGAGGGAACAACTACTACAGATTGGATGGAACAAGAGCGTGAGCGTGGTATTACCATTGTGTCTGCTGCCATCACCACTTTCTGGATTCCAAAATCTGGTCCCTTTCAGGATATGGAAACAAGGATTAACTTGATTGATACTCCAGGTCATGTAGATTTTACAGCTGAAGTTGAAAGATCTTTAAGGGTATTAGATGGAGGAGTAATTGTGCTTGATTCAGCTTCTGGAGTTCAGTCTCAAACTGAAACGGTCTGGAGACAGGCAAATAAATATAAAGTTCCTTTAGTAGCATTTGCCAATAAAATGGACGTAGTTGGAGCTGATTTTTTTGGCACCATTCAATCTGCACGAGATAGACTAGGAGCCAATGCTATTGCATATAACATCCCAATTGGAAAAGAAAATGACTTTAAAGGGGTGGTAGATTTACTAACTCAAAAAGCTTTAGTTTGGGAAGGTGATGAGACCGGAGCTAAATTTAATACCCTCGATATCCCCGCTGACATGATAGATGAGGTAAAAACTCACCGAGATAAGCTTGTGGAAGAGATCTCCGGAACAGACGATGTATTGATGGAGAAATACTTAAATGGTGAAGAGGTAAGCGTAGAAGAGCTTAAAAAAGCTTTAAGAAAAGCTGTTATTGAAAATAAAATTGTACCTGTTTTAGCTGGATCATCTTTGCGAAATAAAGGGGTACAGCCGATGCTTGATTCTGTTGTTGAATATCTCCCCTCCCCTCAGGATATTGGAGCAATTTATGGCCAAAATCCGGATAATCTGGAAGAACAAGTTGAAAGAAAAGCTGATTCGAGTGCTCCTTTATCTGCTCTAGCTTTTAAAGTGCAGGTTGATCCACATGTTGGTAAGCTGACTTATCTAAGAATTTATTCCGGAACACTAAAGGCTGGAACTTATATTTATAATCCTACTAAAAGAATTAAAGAGCGGGTTGGAAGACTTCTTTTAATGCACGCCAATGAAAGAGAAGAGATTGATGAAGCATATGCTGGGGAAATCGTGGCTGCCGTTGGATTAAAAGATACCATTACCGGAGATACGCTTTGTGAGGAAGATAGCCCTATTGTTTTGGAAAATATCTCCTTTCCTGAACCCGTCATTTCACTTGCCATAGAACCAAAAACCAAATCTGATCAAGAAAAGTTAGGTTTAGCCTTATCCAGGCTGTCAGAGGAGGATCCCACTTTCCGAGTTAAATCTGATCATGAAACAGGTCAAACAATTATTGCCGGAATGGGAGAGCTGCAGCTTGAGGTTTTGGTGGACCGAATGAAAAGAGAGTTTAAGGTTGAAGCAAATGTTGGTCAACCACAAGTTGCCTATAAAGAGACCATTAAACAAGCAGCAGCCGGGGAAGGAAAGTATATTCGTCAAACTGGAGGTCGAGGACAATACGGACACTGTTTACTTCGAATTGAACCTTTGCCTCGGGGAACTGGTAGGGAGTTTGTGTCTGAGATTGTGGGAGGAACGATTCCGAGAGAGTATATCCCACCAATTCAAAAAGGTGTTATTGAGAGAGAGGATACAGGAATTTTGGCAGGATACCCTGTTACGGATATAAAAGTTACTGTTTATGACGGGTCATACCATGAGGTCGATTCATCTGAGGTGGCGTTTAAAATTGCTGCATCAATGGGTCTAACTGATGCTGCAAAAAGAGCGGATATGATTTTATTGGAGCCTATTATGAAGGTGGAAGTCACCACCCCTGACGAATTTTTAGGAGACATTATCGGAGATTTATCATCAAAAAGAGCTCAAATTCTGTCCTCTGAAACAAGAGGTAATGCCAGGGTTGTGATTGCCTTAGTGCCTTTGGCTGAGATGCATGGATATGCTACTGCCATCAGAAGTATGTCACAAGGAAGAGCTACCTATTACATGGAAGCAGATCATTATGAAGAGGTTCCCTCTAATATTACTCAAAAAATTATCGAGACTTCAGGCTTTACCGGCCGAATGGAACACTAGATTATTTCCCTCTTGCATTTTTTTAGTTGCTAGTGTATATTTTCATCTCCAGCTGAAAAGGGCTGGTTTTTAAAGGGTTAAGGTAGCTTATTGATTTTTTTAGAAAATTTCGGTAAACTACTTTAATCGGATTAAGGATAAAACAATATGGCAGGTACATTTCAAAGAAATAAACCACACGTTAATATCGGCACCATGGGTCACGTTGACCATGGAAAAACAACCTTGACCTCTGCAATCACTAAGGTTTTAGCAGATAAAGGAATGGCAGAATACAGAGCATACGATCAAATTGATGCAGCCCCAGAAGAAAAAGCCCGTGGAATCACCATTAACATCTCTCACCAAGAATACGAAACTGAAAAAAGACATTATGCCCACATTGACATGCCGGGGCATGCTGATTACATCAAAAACATGATTACCGGTGCAGCTCAGGCTGACGGAGCAATCTTAGTTGTTTCTGCACCAGATGGCCCAATGCCTCAAACTCGTGAACACTTACTATTGGCTCGCCAGGTAGGAGTTCCAGCCATTGTAGTATTTTTGAATAAAACCGATATGGTTGATGATCCAGAGTTATTAGACTTGGTTGAAGAAGAGGTTCGAGATTTACTTAAAAAATACGAATATGATCCACAATCTCCAATTATCAGAGGTTCTGCTAAAAAGGCTTTAGAAGGAGATGCAGAAGCAGTCAAAGCAATCGAGGAATTGATGACAAAAGTGGACGAATGGATTCCTACCCCAGTTCGAGAAAAAGATAAGCCGTTTTTGATGGCTGTTGAAGATGTATTCTCTATTAAGGGACGAGGAACTGTGGTGACCGGAAGAATTGAAAGAGGAGTAGTGAAGGTAAATGAAGAAGTTGAGATCGTAGGAATTAGACCTACTGCCAAATCCGTTGTAACTGGAATTGAAATGTTTCACAAAATGCTTGATCAAGGTGAGGCTGGAGATAATGCCGGAGTATTACTTCGAGGTATTGAGAAAGATGATGTAGAAAGAGGTCAAGTTCTATCAAAACCAGGTTCCATTACACCTCATGCAGAATTTGAAGCAGAAGTATACATTCTTTCCAAAGACGAAGGTGGAAGACATACCCCATTCTTTAAAGGATACAGACCACAATTTTATGTCAGAACTACTGATGTGACTGGTGAAGTCCAGCTTCCTGAAGGGGTTGAAATGGTTATGCCAGGAGATACTACCAAAATGAAAGTTAAACTTATTACTCCAGTTGCTATGGAGGAAGGTTTAAGGTTTGCTGTTCGCGAAGGCGGTAAGACTGTCGGCGCGGGAGTAATTACAAAAATTATAGCTTAGCATTTTAGCTTGCTATAAGGGGCCAAATTGGCCCTTTTTTTGTATCTATAGTATAATTTGCACGTTAACAGGTAAAGAAAAAATTTATGGCACGCGGAAGAATACGTATAAAATTAAAAAGCTACGACCATCGAGTATTAGATCATACTTGTGAGTCTTTATTGGATACGGCACTTCGAACCGGTGCTAAAATTGTCGGCCCCATCCCTTTACCTACTAAAACTGAAAGAATCACTGTACTTAGATCCCCACACGTTGATAAAAATGCCAGAGAGCATTTTGAGATCAAAACCCACAAAAGAGTAATTGATATTGTTGAACCTACTCAAAAAACTATAGATTCCTTAATGCATCTAGAGATCCCCGCAGGTGTAGACATTGAAGTAAAGATGTAATGGCATAGTCAGAAAGATTTTATCCAGATGAAACAAACTTAAGGTAATTGGTAGTGGAATTCCCTTTTTTGGTCAAAAACTCTACATTCCTCCATCAGATTTTATTAACATCAAAGAAATAGAAAAGTAGAGGGTTAAAGGATATGAGTCTTTAGCCGTTATGCATCATGAGAGAATCCGAACGAACGGTTAATCATTGACTCATTTTAAATCCGATCAAAGTATTTAACCCTGAACTAATTGTTTACCTAATCTATTGACCTCTCTTAAAAGGACAAGGGGATTTAGGGTTAGATGTTTACTTCTGAGCTTAACCTTCAGATCTTCCCTAATATCTGGATGTTCCAGTACTCTTATGATTGGAGTTTTGGGCTTATCATATATCCTCTTAACCTTTGAGCCTATGTGTTCTTTTCTGACCAGTTTTAAGGTGGGAATGAAGAAGTTTAAGTAATCAGAAAGTAGCCTATATATCCTATTTAGTACTACCAACTGTTTTTCTGTTTCCAGTCTTCTATATCCAATAATCTTCCTGACTGTTGAGAAGTTTTTCTGCTCAATATGTGCCTGATCATTGCTCCTATATGCTCTGGATCTGGTAAAGGTAATATGTTTTCTTTGAGCCATCCTTAGGAAATGCCAGTTAATGAACTCAGAACCATTATCTGAATCAATACCCAGGATCTTAAAAGGAAATCTCTCCTCCATTAGCTCAAAGCCTTCAATTGTTACTCTCTCAGACTTTCCCATTATGGCCTGTTTCTCAGTCCAGGTTGTAGCAATATCCACAGCATCTAAAGTATTGATGTAGGTATCAACCAAACTTTCTCCACAGTGAGCTACTAAATCAATCTCTAGGAATCCCGGAGTCTCTTCATTCCAGGGAGTAAATATCCTTACTGGTATCTGATGCTTTAACAGTGTTCCTGGTTTAGTACCGGATCTGCCTTTAATCTCCAGTCTTTTTCTGTCAGCCTTAAGCAATCTGTCCACTGTAGCAGCTGAGATTTTAAGCAGTAATTTCTTATCAGACTTACTAACCTTGATTTCCTTAAACCTCAAAAGAGATTCAAGAAGCTCAGGTATAGCTGGTACCAAGATTTTTCCACAGGAGAAGTTAGCAGTAACCCAGAGCTTTTTAAGCTGAGGTAATATTTCAAGAGACCTTGATGGTCTGTATCTTCTAATGGCAGGTTTCTTTTTAGGAGGATTATTTAAAAGTTCACAGGCATGGGTTTTGTAATATCCAGTAATTCTTATTACTTCCTTTAGTATCCTACCTTTCTCTTTTCTTCCTACCTTTTTATACTCCTTAGCAAAAGCCCTGATAATGGTATATTTTTCATCTTTTTTCATTAAATCACCCCCTTACTTAGGAGGTAATTTTCATTCGGAATTTCTCGTGAGGCAATGAATCAGTTTCATTCGGATTTTTAGTGAGTCATATCGTTAGCTTGCAATTAGCTTCAGATGTGTGTTAAAATCTCGTAAGAGTTCTGATGATTAAATCAGGTTAATTTAACAACTAGTTAAATTTCAGTAGATTGTGCGTCCGAAAGGATACGACAATTTGTAAAGGCACATTTACTGAGTGAGCGTTCCAGAAATGGACCTCACTCTTTTTAATGCAAAATATGATCAACACATTAATTGGTACTAAAAAACAAATGACTTCAACTTACGATGCTCGTGGAAGACGAGTAGGTGCAACTGTAATTTCTCTTGGACCTAATTTTGTTACACAAGTTAAATCAACTGAAACTAAGGATGGCTATAATGCCATCCAATTAGGTTTTGGTACCAAAAAGAGCGTTAAAAAACCTCAAATTGGGCACTCTAAAAAAGCAGGGCTTGATCAGCAAGTCAGATGGTTTAGAGAAGTAAAAACAGCAGAAATAGAAAACCTAAATCCGGGACAGCAATTAAGCGTCTCGGATATTTTTTCGGTGGGAGATGTGGTTAAAGTAACAGGAATTTCCAAAGGTAAAGGTTTTGCCGGGGTGGTAAAGAGGCACGGATTCCATGGAGGTCCTAAAACTCATGGTCAGTCTGATAGACACCGGGCTCCTGGATCTATTGGTTCTGGTACTACACCGGGAAGAGTTTATAAAGGTAAGAAAATGGGCGGGCATATGGGAAGCGATACAGTCAGTGTTAAGAATTTGGAAGTAGTAGGTTTGGACAAACAAGCTAATTTATTAATTGTTAAAGGTGGAATTCCTGGAGCTCCTGGAAGTTTGGTAACCGTTAAACGCTTGGGAGTATTGAAAGGCTATACCCCGCCTCCTGAAGAAAAAATTGACGAAGAAGAAGTAGCTGAAGCAACAACAGAGCAAGTAGTTGAAAACACTGGGGGTGAGGTAAAGGAAGCCGTTTCAGACAAGCCACAAGCACCAGAAGCAGTAGTAGAAGAAGGTTCACCTGAGGTAGCAGCAGAGCCTGCTTCAGAAGGAGAGAAAGAAAATGCCTAAAGCAATCAAAGAGACCAAAAAATTAACTAAAACAAAAGCAGTTGCAAAGAAAGCAACTGAAGCTAAAAAACCTTCTGTTAAAAAGGAAGCAGAATTTTCTATTCCCGTTTTTTCCTTGGCAGGAGTTGCCAGCGGCCAGATGGAGTTACCAAAACAGCTTTTTGGTCAGAAAGTAAATAAAGCCTTACTTTCTCAAGCAGTCAGGGTTTATCAAACAAATCAAAAAGAATTATTAGCTTCTACTAAAACTCGTGGAGAAGTAGAAGGATCAACTGCAAAGATATTCAAACAAAAAGGAACAGGACGTGCCAGACATGGATCAATCATGGCTCCGATTTTTGTGGGTGGGGGAATTGTTTTTGGACCCAAGCCTCGAAAAGTTAGATTAGATTTACCTAAAAAGATGAAAAAAGCGGCACTAATTTCTGCTCTTTCCTCCAAATTAGAAGAAAAGGCTATCTATGGAGTCAGCGGACTGGAAAAAGCCACTGGTAAGACAAAGGAGATTAGTAGATTAATAAATAAAGTATTAGATAATAAAAAAAGAAGTACCTTAATTGTGACTGGTGATAGAAACGAAACAGCTTTCAGAGCTGTGAGAAACATACCCGGAGTAGATATCTTATCCGCAAACCTTCTTAACAGTTATGAATTAATAAAACATGAAGTTTTAATAATGACAAAAGATGCAGTAGAAAAATTAAGTGCTATTAAAGGGGAGGCAAAATAATGTTTGTGGTATTGAAGCGTCCACTAGTTACAGAAAAATCTATGAGTTTAGCCAGTAGAGGGTTGTATACTTTTGAAGTTGATAAAAATGCCCGCAAGGATCAAATCGCCAAAGAAGTAGCCAAGAGATTTAATGTAAAAGTGATTGGTGTCAAAACCATCACTATCAAAGGAGAGTTAAAAACCCAAAGAAAAGTTAAAAGAACATATAGAAGCGGTGATATGAAAAAAGCTGTGGTTCAGGTTGGAAAGGGACAAAAAATCGCTATTTTTGAAACACCAAAAGAAGTTGAAGAGGAGGTTACTGTGACCAGAGGTGAGGGAGAACCGGTTATTTTGAAAGAAAAAAGAGATCTGCTAGGTAAAATTAAAGTGAAAGTAGAAAAGAGTGCAGTCGGGGCAGCCCCTACAACTCAAAGAAAGGTTATTACTGGTAAGTAATTAATTTTATGGAAAATATAACTATGGCACCAAAAAATCTAAAGAATATCTTAAAGAAAAACTCTGGACGAGCAGGCGGGAAAGTGACAGTTAGAGGTCAGGGTGGAAGACAAAAAAGATACTATCGAGAAGTAGACTTTAAGAGAAATAAAGCAGGAGTAAAAGGTGAAGTGGTTAAACTTGAATATGATCCAAACCGAAATTTATCTATTGCCCTCATCAAATACGAAGATGGAGATTTTAGATATATTTTAGCTCCTAAAGATCTAAAGGTAGGAAATCATATTGTGGCAAATGATAAAGTTGAGATTAAAGTGGGGAATGCCCTAAAACTTAAGAATATACCGGTGGGAGCATTGGTTCATAACGTTGAGATCACACCTGGTAGAGGTGGCCAAATTGGCAGAAGTGCTGGGACCTCTTTACAACTTTTGGCAAAAGAAGCAGGTTTTGCGCACTTGAAAATGCCAAGTTCCGAGATTAGAATGGTTCCCCTGGAGTCTTTTGCTACAGTTGGGGTATTAGGAAATGAAGAGTTCAAAGATAGAGTGATAGGATCAGCAGGCAGATCCAGACATATGGGTATCAGACCAAAAGTGCGTGGTACTGCTATGGATCCTGATTCTCATCCTCACGGTGGAGGTGAAGGACGATCTGGAGTGGGAAGAAAGAAGCCGATGACAGTTTACGGAAGACCAGCAGTAGGAAATACCAGAAAAAGAAAAAAGTGGACCAGTAAGTATATCTTACAAAGGAGAAGCAAATAATATGTCACGAAGTACTAAAAAAGGACCATTCATAGACGAGAAGTTACTAAAAAAAGTAATGGCTCAAAAGTCGGGTAGTAAAAGTCCAATTAAAACTTGGGCCAGGAGATCTCAGATCCCACCTGAATTTGTCGGACATACTTTCTTAGTGCATCAAGGCAAAAACTTTATAACAGTTTATGTGACTGAGTCTATGGTAGGTCACAGGTTAGGAGAATTTGCTCCTACCAGAATTTTCAAAGGACATGGAAATGTAGCCAAGAGAACAATGGAGAAAACATAATATGGAAATAACAGCAAATCAAAAATATATTGGTTCCAGCCCTCGTAAGTTGAGGTTAGTGGCAGATTTGATCAGAAAAATGGATCCCCAAAAAGCTTTACTGACTTTAAAGTTTACTCAGAAGGTAGCTGCCAAAGATCTGGAGAAAGCGATCAAGACTGCTTTAGCCAATGCCAAACAAGCAGGTTTAGATAATACTGCACTTACCTTTTCTAAGATTGAAGTTAATGAAGGGATGAAGATGAGAAGATATAGAGCTGGAACCAGAGGAAGAGTCAAGCCTTATAAAAAGAGAATGAGCCATATCAAAATTGTTTTAACAGATAGTTTAATACCAAACTTAAATTTAAAGACCAGCCTTAATGAAATTAGTAAAGAACAAAAAAAGGAGGTAACTGGTGAGACTAAAGCTCGGGTTGCTAAATCCAGTAGAGATACTGAATCAGTAGCTAAAGCAAAGGAGAACGCCTAAAAAAATATGGGACAAAAAATTCATCCAGTTGGTTTTAGAATCGGTACCTCTGCAACCTGGCAATCACGCTGGTTTGCCAAGCCCGGTAAATATAAGGAATTCTTGCAAGAGGATATCAAAATAAGAGAGTTATTGCTTAAAAAGTTGAGACCAGCTGCAATTTCTCAAGTAGAAATTGAAAGATCAATTAATAAATTAAAGATAATTATCTTCGTATCCCGACCAGGTGTACTGATTGGAAGAGGGGGTACAGGGCTTACTGAACTAAAGAAATTCTTAATGAAGGAGTTAAAAATTAAAGATGAGGGAGCAATAGAAATTGCCCCCATGGAAATAAAGCATCCTGATTTATCAGCTTATTTAGTGGCCCAATCAGTTGCAGAGCAGTTGGTAAGAAGAATGCCAGCCCAAAGGGTGATGACACAGGCAGTAGACCGTATCATGAGAGCTGGAGCAAAAGGAGCAAAAGTGGTTTTATCGGGAAGAATTGGTGGAGCAGAAATTGCTAGACGGGAATGGAAGGCACTGGGGACAATGCCACTCCATACCTTAAGATCTGATATTGATTTTTCTATTTATCCTGCTTTAACCAAATCAGGTTATGTTGGGGTAAAAGTATGGATTAATCGCGGGGAGGTAGACATTTAATGTCACTATTACAACCTAAAAGAACAAAATATCGCAAAGCTTTTAGAGGTAAAAGAACTGGGGTAGCAACTAGAGGAAATACTATCTCTTTTGGCTCCTTTGGATTACAGGCTATGGAGGCTGCATGGGTGACCTCCAGACAGATAGAAGCAGCAAGACGTGCTATGGCGCACTATACACAAAGAGGTGGACGTATTTGGATTAGAATCTTTCCTGATAAACCAATTACAAAACACCCTGCTGAGGCTAGAATGGGATCTGGTAAAGGTGATGTAGAAGGTTATGTAGCAGTTGTAAAACCTGGACAGTTAATTTTTGAAATGGGTGCAGTAACCAAGGAAGTAGCAGAAGAGGCATTAAGGTTGGCCTCACATAAACTGCCACTCAGTACTAAGTTTATATTAAGGTAAAGATTATGAAAAAAAAGGATTTAGAACAAACAAAGAATTTGAGCACTAAGGAATTAAAAGAAAAAACAAATTCTTTAAAAGAAGAAATTGCCAAATTGGTAATGGATAAGAATATGAACAAAATGAAAGATTTGAAAATGATTTCAAAAAATAAAAAGAACTTGGCTCAAGTTTTGACGATATTAAATCAGAAAAAAAGCCTACAGGAATTAGAATCAAAACTTGAAGAACAAAAAAAGGAGGTAACTGGTGAGACTAAAGCTCGAGCTGCTAAATCCAGTAGAAGTACTGAATCAGTAGCTAAAGCAAAGGAGAACGCCTAAAAAAATATGATTGGACGAGTAACATCAGATAAATTGAATAAGACAGTAACTGTGCTAGTTGAAAGAATAGCCGTACATCCTATTTATAAAAAGACTTTCAAAAGAAGCAAAAATTATTTAGTACACGATGAATTAGGAGCCAAAGAAGGGGATATGGTAGATATTGTCAAAGTTAAGCCTATTTCAAAAAATAAACACTGGGCTGTAAAAAAGATTATCGGACAAAACATTGCAGAAGTTGTCAAAGAGCATTTGAAAGAGGAAGCAGAAGAGATGATTGCAGAAGTTATGCCAGAAGAAAAGATAGAAGAAGTGAAAGTAAAAGAAGCGGCAAGCGAAGCAGAAACTACCAAGGTAGAAAATGACAAGAAGGAGGTTAAAGCAAGTAAAAGTAAAAAGAAAAAATAATTTTTACTTGTCAAAATAACTTATGGTACAACACAGATCGAGAATGAAAGTAGCAGACAATAGTGGAGCAAAATCTTTATATGTTATCCAGCCACTAGGTGGATCTGCTAAAAGAAAAGCCTCTCTAGGGGAACTTGTAACAGCTGTTGTTAAAGGCGCTGATCCTAACGGACAGGTAAAAGACGGAGAGATCGTTAGGGCAGTTGTGGTCAGAACCAGAAAAGAAATAAGAAGAGATGATGGATCATATATCAAGTTTGATGAGAATGCTGGAGTTGTTGTTGATAAAGACGGAAATCTTCGCGGAACAAGAATCTTTGGTCCTATTGCCAGAGAAGTTAGAGATGCTGGATTTACAAAAATTGTTTCTTTAGCACCGGAGGTATGGTAAAAATATGAGCTCAAAGTTAAAAAAAGGAGATAAAGTACAAATATTAACAGGAAAAGATCGAGGTAAAACTGGGTCTATTGAACGTATTGATTTGAAAAAAGAAAAGGCATTCTTGCCAGGACTCAATGTCTATAAAAGACACGTTAAAAAGTATCGAGATATTGAAGGTGGAGTGATGGATTTGCCAAAACCTGTTAAATTATCAAATTTGGCACTGGTATGTCCGAATTGCAATAAACCAACCAGAGTAGGATTTAAATTTGAAGGCGATACTAAGATTAGAGAATGTAAAAAATGCCGAAAGGAAATAAAATGAACAGATTAAAAGAACAATATACTAAAGAGGTCAAAGCGAAGTTACAAGAAGATTTTGGAATTAAAAATGTGATGGCTGTGCCAAAATTGGAAAAAATAGTTATATCAATGGGATTGGGAGAAGCAAAAGAGAATAATGGAATTTTAGATAAAGTAAAGGTATATTTAACAGCTCTGGCCGGGCAGGCTCCTATTATAGCAAAAGCTAAAAAATCTATTGCTAACTTTAAGCTTTCTCAGGGGCAGCCAATTGGTATGAAGGTAACTTTACGGGGAGATAGAATGTATGCTTTTTATGACAAGTTTGTAAATGTAGTTTTGCCTAAGGTCCGGGATTTTAAAGGGATTTCTGATGAATCTTTTGACGGACAGGGAAATTTGAATATCGGTTTAAAAGAACAGACCATATTTCCTGAGGTAGATTATAGGACTGTGGATAAAACTAGAGGTTTGGCAGTAACATTTGTGACCAACGCTCCTAACAAAGAGCAGGGGAAAAAGTTACTAGAATATTTAGGAATGCCTTTTAGAAAGGAAGCAAACTAATATGGCAAAAACAAGTAATATAGTACAAACTAAATTTAAATTTAAAGTACGGGAAAATAGCCGATGTTTAAGATGTGGAAGATCAAGAGGATACATTAGAAAGTTTGGTCTATGCAGATTATGCTTTAGAGAATTAGCTCATAAAGGGCATTTGCCCGGAGTGAAGAAAGCGAGCTGGTAAAAATATGGACACCATAGGAGATACACTAATAAGAATCAAAAATGGTTATATGGTTGGAAAAAGCGAAGTAGTTGTTCGTTACTCCAAGCTAATAGTTGAGATCTGTAAATTATTACAAAAAGAAGGATATATAGAAAACCATACCATTGATGAAAAAAGCAGAGAGATAACTGTAAAGCTTAAATATAAAGCACGAGTGGCTTCTTTAACTGATGTCAAAAGAGTGTCCCGTCCTTCTTTGAGGATATACAAAGGTGCCAAATCATTACCAACAGTTTTAAATGGATTAGGCATCGCGATTGTTTCAACACCAAAAGGATTAATGACTAATAAGGAAGCAAGAAAACAAAACCTGGGAGGAGAAGTGCTGGCACTTGTCTGGTAAATATGAGCAGAATAGGAAATTCACCGATAACAATACCAAATGGCGTAACAGTTGAAAAAACTGGAGAGGTTTTAGTGGTTAGCGGACCAAAGGGTAAGTTGGAGATAAAAATCCAACCCAAAATCAGTACTGAGATTGAAAACAATCAGATTTTAGTTAAAAGAAAAGGAGAAGAAAAGGCTGTTAAATCTTTGCATGGCCTAACCAGGAATTTGATCTTTAATATGGTCAAAGGAGTTTCAGAAGGATGGACTAAAAATCTAGAACTGGTAGGAGTAGGATTTAGAGCCCAAGGTGGAGGAAATAAGTTAACTCTTTCTGTTGGTTATTCACATCCTGTGACAGTTGATGCTCCGGAAGGGATCAGTTTTGAGGTTTCAGATAATACTAAGATAAAAGTATCAGGAATTGATAAGTATTTAGTAGGACAAATAGCTGCTAATTTAAAAGCGGTTAGACCACCGGATGTATATAAAGGTAAGGGTGTAAGATATGCAGGTGAATATATTAGAAGAAAAGCTGGAAAAGCCGGAAAAGTAGGTGCAGCAGGAGGCGCAAAGTAATGAAAAGAGTAGGTAGATTAGCAAGACATAAAACAATAAGAAAACATTTAGTGGGTACCAAAGATAAGCCCAGGCTGGCCGTGTTTAGGTCAAGTCAGCACATCTATGCTCAGATTATTGATGATTTAAAGTCACAGACTCTTGTTTCAGAATCTGATTTAAAATTGAAGGGGTCTAAAAAAGAAAAAGCTTTTGAGGTAGGTAAAAAATTGGCAGAAAAAGCGTTAAAGATTAAAATTAGCACTGTGGTATTTGATAGAGGCGGTTTTTTATACCATGGTAGAGTTGAGGAACTTGCCAAAGGAGCCAGAGAAGGAGGTCTTAAATTCTAAGAAAATATATGATAAGAAGAAATGATAATTTTAGACAGAATGCAGAGCCATCTGAATACTATGAAAAAGTAGTACAGGTAAACCGGGTGTCTAAAAAAACTAAAGGAGGAGATAAAAGATCTTTGTCGGTATTGGTAGTAGCTGGTGATAAAAAAGGAAAAGTGGGAGTAGGGTTGGGTAAAGCAGCAGATGTCCAATCAGCTGTCAGAAAAGCTACAAATTATGCAAAAAAGCATCTTATCTCTGTCAATCTAAAAGGTACCACCATTCCACATGAGGTGTATATTAAAAAAGGGGCTGCTAAAGTACTACTAAAGCCCGCTCCATTAGGAACTGGAGTTATCGCAGGAGGAGCAGTTAGGGTAGTTGTGGAAGCAGCAGGAATTCGTGATATTGTATCCAAAACACTGGGAACTAAGAATCGTGCTTCGAATGTGTATGCCACACTGGAAGCTTTAACAAAACTTAAAAAAGTGGAAGTAAAAAATAAAGAAGCTAAGAAAGGGGAGGCCAAGATATGAAGTTTAATGAATTAGAAAAAAGTAATAGAAGATCAGATAAAAGAATTGGCCGAGGCCAGGGATCAGGTAAGGGAAAAACATCAGGTAGAGGCAGTAAGGGACAAAAGGCTCGTGGGAAAGTGCCAATCGGATTTGTCGGCAGCTTACCTTTATACAAAAAGCTTCCTTTAGTTCGAGGAAAGGGGAATGCCAGAAGATCGGCTAAACCTATTGCCATAAAGTTGTCTGATTTGAATGTTTTTCCCGCTAAAACCATAGTTGATTTAGCCAAATTAATTGAAGCAAATCTGGTTAAGGAAAAACAGGCCTTATCAGGGGTGAAAATCTTAAGCCAAGGTGAATTAGAAAAAGCTTTAACCATTAAGCTCCCGGTTTCTAAAAGCGCCCAGCAAAAGATAGAAGCAAGCGGTGGAAGGGTGGATAATGGATAGGATATTATCTCCCCTGGTCAATGCATTTAAGATCGCAGAATTAAGACGAAAAATATTTATCACTGTTACATTAATTGTTTTATTTAGAATCATTGCTCACATCCCGGTTTCCGGTGTAGATTTAGAAGCACTACGTACACTTTTTGCCAGTTCTCAATTGCTTGGGTTACTAGATATCTTCAGTGGTGGAACTTTAGTTAATTTTTCAGTTATATCACTTGGGTTAAACCCTTATATTAACGCTTCAATTATCATGCAACTTTTAACCATGATATTTCCAAAGCTTGAGGAGTTATCGAAAGAAGGTGAGTCGGGAAGACAAAGAATTAATCAATACACCCGTTACTTAACTGTTCCCCTGGCTGCAGTTCAGGCCATTGGAATGTATGTATTGCTTAAAAACCAGGGAATTTTGACTAATGTCACCCCTCTGGAAATAGCCTCCATTATGATAGGTATGACTGCGGGAACCATGCTGTTAATGTGGTTGGGAGAGCTTATTACAGAGTACGGCATTGGCAATGGGATTTCTCTTATCATATTTGCTGGAATCGTTTCCAGAATCCCCATTGTTTTAACTCAAACAGCTACCATTGCTGATCAGCAACAGATTATAAATGTGATTATTTTTGCAGCTTTGAGCTTACTGGTGATTGCCGGAGTTGTTTTTGTTAATGAAGGCAGAAGACAGATACCAGTTCAGTATGCCCGAAGATCTGCAGCTGGTAAGGAAACAGAGGGAGTGAAAACTTATTTGCCACTCAGAGTAAATCAAGCAGGAGTGATCCCCATTATTTTTGCAGTTTCTTTGGTTCTGGTACCTTCTTTTGCGGGCACTTATTTAGCCCAGCTTCCCCAACCTCAATTGTCAGCAATAGGTACTTTTCTAGCAGCTAATTTTACGCCTAATAGTTTAATTTATAATTTGATCTATTTTGGGCTGGTGGTGGGATTCACCTTCTTTTACACAGCAGTGATCTTCAATCCAACAAAAATTTCAGATGAAGTTAAAAAATATGGAGGCTTTGTACCTGGTATTCGTCCGGGTAGTTCCACCGCAGCTTATCTAAATTACATAATGGTGAGAATTACTTTGACTGGGGCACTCTTTTTGGGAGCTATAGCCATCCTCCCGTCAATTGCAGCTCAAGTAACAGGCTTGACCACTTTAGTATTAGGAGGAACTGGACTTTTAATCGTTGTATCAGTTGTGATGGATACAGCCAAACAGTTTGAGAGTAAATTAATAGAGCGAAATTATGAGGTCTTTGCAAACAGATAAACATGAAAATACTTTTTATTGGTCCAGTGGGAAGCGGTAAGTCCACCCAAGCACAGCTACTTGCTGATAAATTAGGTCTTCCTCTTGTTCAAACAGGGGATCTATTACGAGAAATTGCCCAGGAGGAAACAGCATTAGGTCAAAAAGTCAAAGCAGATATACAAAATGGAGTGTTAGTAGATGATAAAACTGTGGCAGAGATTATCAAAGATAGATTATCAAAAGATGACTGTCAAAATGGTTTTATAGTTGATGTTTATCCTCGGACTAAAGAACAGCTGGAGTTATTTAATCCTGAATTTGATCAGGTTTTTTATATAGAGATTCCAGATCAAGTCGTGGAGGAAAGACTATTAAAAAGAGGTAGAGTGGATGATACAGCAGAGGTTATACAGACCAGATTAAAAGTATACTATCAGCAGACTCAGCCCTTATTGGATTATTTTCAAAAGCACGGGATTTTGACTACGATATCTGGAGAGGGAGCTGTAGAGGAGATTCAGCAAAAGATTAGGGAGAACATAAAAGGTGAAACCGCGGAATAAATACGAACTAAATTTAATGCGGCAAAGCGGAAAAATTTCTGCTTTAGCTTTGAAAAAAGCGATAGAGAATATAAAAGTAGGAGTAAGTGGGCTTGAGGTAGATGAACTTGTTAGAAAGGAAGTCATAAAAGCAGGGGGAGATTTATCATATAAAACAGTTCCGGGGTATAAATGGGCCAGCTGTATAACTATCAATGAACAGGTGGTGCACGGTATTCCTACGGAAAGAAAGTTTGAGAAAGGTGATTTAGTGAGTGTGGATTTGGCTTCGATGTATAAGGGTTGGCACACTGATACAGCCTGGAGTATTCTAATAGACGGGGATGATAAAGAAAAGAAAAAGTTTTTAGAAGCAGGTGAACAGGCTTTATGGTTAGGAGTTGATCAGGCTGTGGATGGAAATAAGATTGGGGATATTTCACACGCTATCCAAACCAAGATTGAAGCTGAAGGTTATAAGGTGGTCAGAAGCTTAGTAGGCCACGGAGTAGGCAGAAGATTACATGAAGATCCTGAGGTTCCAGGGTATGGAGAGAAAGGCGAAGGGGTGAATCTTAAATCAGGGATGACTTTGGCAATTGAGGTTATTTATACCATGGGAACAAAAGATGTAGTGTTACAAGAAGATGGTTGGACTTTTTCTTCGGCGGATAACTCTCTGGCCGGGCTGTTTGAAATGACAGTTATTGTAGGGAAAGATAAGGCTGAAGTGTTAACTGATTGGAGAAGAATTTAAGGCAATGCTATGGGTTGTATTAGAGGCTCAAGTTTGATAAAATTACCAGAGTCTTTTAAGACGTTATGAATGAAGTAGTTGAGGTAGAGGGTAAAGTAGTTGAGGTTTTGCCGAATACTTTATTTAGAGTTGAGATTGTAAGATGTGATGAACTGCCTGAGCTAGTGGGTAGGGTAATACTGTGTCATATCTCAGGAAAGATGAGAATGCATTATATAAGGCTGTTGGAAGGGGATAAAGTTAGAGTTCAGATGAGTCCAAAATATGATTTGGATAAGGGCAGAATAACTTTTAGACTAAAATAATATGAAAGTTCAAGCAAGTATTAAAACAAGATGTAAATTTTGCAAAATAGTAAAGCGTGAAGGCGTTTTATTTGTAATATGTCCTCGGGATCCGAGGCATAAACAACGTCAAGGATAAAATATGGCAAGAATAGCAGGAGTAGATTTACCGGAACAAAAAAGAGTCGATATTGGTTTAACCTATATTTTTGGTATAGGACGATCAAACGTGGTGATCATTTTAAAGAAATCTGGAGTAGAGGCTTCAAAAAGGGTTAAGGATTTAACTGAAGAAGAGGTTAATAAATTACAAAAAGCCATGGAGCAAATTAAAGTTGAAGGAGATTTAAGAAGAGAGATAGAACAAAATATTAGAAGGTTAGAGGATATTGGTAGTTATCGGGGTTTAAGACACCGAAAGAACTTACCAGCCAGAGGACAAAGAACAAGGTCTAATGCCAGAACAAGGAGAGGTAAAAGAAAGACAGTTGGAGCAATCAAAAAGGAGCTTGTGGTAACAAAGCCAGCTCCGTCCGCATAAGGAGGGAAAATATGCCAAAGAAAGTCACAAAAGCAAAAAGTAAACAAAAAACAGAGAGAAGAGTAACAAACGGTAGAGTGTATGTGACCGCTACCTTCAACAATACTTTAGTTACTCTAACTGATCCTAACGGTAATACGCTCGCCTGGAGCTCATCTGGCGAAGCAGGTTTTAAGGGGGCCAGAAAGGCTACCCCGTTTGCAGCCATTAGTGCAGTGGAAAAGGTAGCCCAAAAGGGTAAAGAATTAGGGATGACTACCTGTGAGGTTTATATCAAAGGACCTGGTCCAGGAAGAGATGCTTCTATCAAAGCTTTAAGAAGCGCCGGGCTCAATATCACTATGATTGCAGATGTAACCCCCATCCCTCATAACGGTCCCAGACCCAAGAAAAGGAGAAGAGTCTAATGGCACGCTACACCGGTCCAAAAAGAAGGTTATCACGGAGAGAAGGTATTCCGCTATTTTCTAAGGATATAGAGTATCTAGAGCGAAAAGGGGCGGTTCCTCCTGGACAACACGGGGCTTCTAGAAAAAGAAGGCCGTCTGAATACGGACTACAATTAAGGGAAAAACAGAAAGCCAAACGTCTCTATGGAATACTCGAAAAACAATTTGCCAAATATTACACTATTGCCAGCAAAGTTAAAGGGGCCACTGGTGTTACCTTACTTGAACTTTTAGAGACAAGGTTGGATAATATAGTCTACAGATTAGGTTTTACAACAAGCCGGGCTGGCGCCAGACAATACGTTAGCCACGGACATGTATTGGTAGATGGTAAAAAAGTAGGCATTCCTTCATACCAGGTCAAACCCGGACAGACTATTGCATTATCAGGTAAATTGTTAGATAATACACAAGTCAAAAAGAGTGTAGAAGAGAATAAAACCTTGCCAGAGTGGCTAGAAAGAAAAGCACTTGCGGGCAAGGTTTTAAGAAAACCAAGCAGGGACGAGATGGAAGAATCGATAAACGAACAGATGATTGTTGAGTATTATTCAAGGTAAAGGAATAAAAAATGTTTAAAATTAAATCCGAAAAAGAATTAGATAATTATACAAAATTTATCATAGAGCCTTTAGAAGAAGGTTTTGGTCATACCTTAGGTAATGGTTTAAGAAGAGTTATGCTATCTTCTTTAGAAGGTTCTGCAATTACTTCAGTTAAGATAGAAGGAGCTGCTCACCAATTTTCTACTATTGATAACATTTCAGAGGATGTTATTGAAATCATCTTAAACCTTAAAAAGGTCAGAGTAAATGTACATTCTGCTACCCCCATTAAATTATCATTGAAAGTATCTGGCAAAAAGGATGTTAAAGCATCAGATATAGAAGTAATAGGAGATGGAGAGATAGCCAATCCTGATCAGCACATTGCCTCTTTAAATGATGCAAAGGCTAAGTTAAATATCGAGATGACAGCAGAAAGAGGTAAAGGATATTCCATGGCTGATGAAAGAAAAAATAATGAAATCGGTGTTATTGCCATCGATGCATTGTTTAGCCCTGTATCTGCAGTCAATTATTCTGTGGATCCAACTCGTGTTGGTAGAAGTACAAACTATGACAGACTTACTCTTGAGGTAACAACAGATGGAACGCTCACCCCCTTGGACGCTGTTAATCAAGCAGCTAAGATTTTATCGGATTCTTTTAAGAAAATATACGAGCCAGAAGCTGAAGAAGAGGTAGTAGAAGATAAAGGTTCTAAAATATCCACAGAAACACTGGAGTTAACAATTGAAGAATTAGATTTGCCAGTCAGAATCACGAATGCTTTAAAAGCCATAGAGATCAACACCATCGGAGATTTAATTACTATGCCCCGGGCTCATCTTTTAAAAGCCAAGAACTTAGGGAATAAATCTTTAAGCTTAATATCTGAGAAGTTAGTGGAGAGGGGGTTGTCTTTAAGTGAGGCATAGAGTCTATGGTAAGCATCTGGGAAGAGACTTTAACGAAAGAAAAGCCCTTTTTAAAAGTTTAATTTCTTCTCTTCTTAATTACGGTACAATTCAAACTACTCAGTCTAAGGCAAAAGCTGTTAAGGGGTTAGTAGATAAAGTCGTCAATCTTGCAAAAGACAAAAAAACTCAACCCTTTCTGCAACAATACATTACAAACAAAGCCTTAAGAGACAGACTAATTGGTTTAACTTCCTCTTTAAAAGATAGAAATTCCGGTTATACAACATTAGTAAGACTGGGAACAAGATTAGGAGACAATGCCATGATGGTTAGAATGAGTTTAATAAACAACGAATCTTTAAAACCTGTCGAAAAACAAGTCAAAAGAGTAGAAAAAAAGGTTGAAGTTAATAAAAAAGAAATTGAGACAAAAGACAAGAAAGAAGCAAAGCCAGTTAAAAAGTCAGTAAAGAAAAATGCTAAAAAAGCATAAAAAACTATGAGTACATCTTCAGCTTCAGCAAAAAATATTCAAAGAAAATGGCATTTTATAGATGCCAAAGATCAGATTTTAGGGAGATTGGCAACAGGAGTAGCAAAGATTCTGATGGGCAAAAATAAAGTAAATTTTGTGAGTTATTTAGATCAGGGAGATTATGTAGTCATTACTAATGCCTCCAAAATAAAGCTCACTGGGAAAAAGGCTGCAACCAAAACATATATTACTCACTCAGGATATCCAGGGGGTAAAAAGGAACGTCCTTTTAAAAAGGTTATGGCAGAGCAGCCAACTAGAATTATTGAGCATGCAGTTAAAGGGATGTTGCCCAAAAATAAGTTAGGCCGACAGATGATAAAAAAGTTAAAAGTATTTGCAGATGACACTAATCCTTATCAAGATAAAATGAAGGAAGAAAAATAAAATGGCACAAGCAGATTTAACTCATCTAGGAACAAATACCATTGGTAGACGTAAAGAGTCTGTAGCCAGGGTCAGATTGGTGCCAGGAAAAGGTACTATTACAGTCAATGGGAAGCCAATTCATGAATACTTCCAGGGTGCTATTTTACAAAGAATCTACACTAAACCTGTGGAGTTGACACAGGTAAATGATAAATATGCTTTTTCTATAAAAGTGGTAGGTGGAGGAGTGCATTCCCAGGTTGATGCAGTAGTTCACGGAATAGCAAGAGCGATAGCCAAAGCAGATCCTAACAAAAGAACGGAATTAAAAAAAGCTGGATTTTTAACTCGTGATGCACGGGCCAAAGAGAGAAGAAAATATGGATTAGCCCATGCTGCCAGAGCAAAGAAACAATCTCCAAAGCGATAATATCGATTAGACTAAGTATATTTGTTGACTTCGGGTTAATTTCGGTATAGACTTTAAATAGGGTGAATCTAGGATTTAGTAGGAATAAGTTGAAATATTCTGTTAATGAAAAATTTTTTAGTAAGTGGGATAGTCAAGTAGCCTACCTTCTAGGCTTTACCTATGCAGATGGAAATCTTTATAAAACCTCTTTAAGTTGGGATATACAAGTTGGAGATATTGAATTCCTTAAAAGAGTTAGGAAAGTGTTGAAGTGTACTTATCCAGTTGCTTTAGCACATAATGGTTTATCCTGTAGACTAAGAATTAATAATCAAGTGTTTATTAATAGGATGATCAAACTAGGACTTTTTCCTAAGAAACTGTTTAGATACCATATACCTAAAATACCGTCAAATTTCATCAGACACTTTATTAGAGGGTATTTAGATGGAGATGGTTGGATAATTATCAGAAAGAATAGAAATGAGATAGATTTGGGTTTTGCAGGTGCAACTAAAGAATTTTTAGAATCTATTAACGAATTAGTTATTCAATCGCTTAATATTAATGTAGGAAAGGTTAGGATGAAGAATAAGGTTACACTTAAGAATATCAAATCAGTTACTTACCAACTTGAATACTATTCCTCCAATGCATTTAAAATTGCAAATTGGATATACCAAGATCTTGATGAAATAGACTTATTCTTAAAACGAAAATATAAAACATATTTACAAGCACAAAAACTCCATCAATTTTTATCTTCTGGAATAGGTAAAACTAGAGCGATCCAGAGATCTAGGGGAGAAAGCATTGAGCAAACGTTACGAAGTTTATTTGTAGATGAAAAATTAAATGGAGTTGAAATAGCAAAGATTTTAAATGTACATTCTTCATGGGTATATAGGTGGCTAGCTAGAGTAGGTATTAAATATCCAATTAAAAGAATTACACATGGATAAGCACAAAAAACTTCAATTGTTACAAAAAAAATTAGAAAGGATAAAGAATTTACCTTTGATCTCATCAAAAGAGGATGTAGTATTTGGTGAAGGAAATCCAGATGCCACGGTAATGTTTATAGGAGAAGCTGCAGGATATTGGGAGTCGGTAAAGCGCAGACCTTTTGTAGGACCTTCCGGAAAAGTTCTAGATAGATTAATAGAGAGTATTGGATTAGTAAGGAGTGAAGTATATATAACAAGCGTTATTAAATCCAGACCACCTAATAATAGAGATCCGAAACCAGAGGAAATAGAAGCTCATTCCCCTTATCTTGATGCTCAAATTGAAATTATTGGTCCGAAGATTATTGTAACCTTAGGTAGGTTTTCTCTAAACAAGTTTTTACCTGATGTTAAAATATCCCAAGTTCACGGAAAGCCTTTCAAAATTATCTGGCAGGGAAAACAAAGAGTCGTGATCCCCATGTATCATCCGGCTGCTGGTTTAAGACGGATTGAAGTAATGAAAAAACTAAAAAAAGATTTTAAAATTATTAAAAAAATACTTGATAAATTAAGAAAAAGCAGGTAGAGTATTTAAGTTAAAGTATGCAAATACCTGAAGGAATTTTTAAAAGCTATGATATCCGCGGAATCTATCCAGCAGAATTAAACGAAGAGAATATAGTTTCTATTACCAGGGCTGTATATAAATTTTTACTTGGTTCATCTGAAAATTCTAAAGGATTAAAAATAGTTGTTGGACAAGATATGCGTCTCTCCTCACCGTCATTATTTGAAGTAGTTTCGAAAACTTTAACTGAAGTTGGAGCGGAAGTAATAGATATTGGGGTGGTTTCAACGCCTACTTTTTATTATGCCGTTTTTAGTGGCGGATATGATGGAGGCATTCAAATAAGTGCTTCGCATAATCCCAAGGACTATAACGGATTAAAAATGGTGAAAAATTCTCCCAAAGGATTAATAAAGATTGGTAAATCTACAGGAATGGAAGATATCAAGAAAATGAGCTTAGAAGGGGTAAATCTAGATGATTCTAAGAAAGGGACAATTACAAAAAAAGAAGGAATATTAGATGATGAAGTAAACAATGCAATAAAGATTGCAGGTAATCCTAAGGTAGATAAGTTTAAGATAGTTGCTGACGCTGCAAATGCTATGGGTGCAACTTATATTGATGCTTTATTTAAGAAGGTTCCAGGAGAGTTGATTAAGATGAATTTTGAGCTAGATGGAACATTTCCAGCTCATCAACCCGATCCTTTGCAATTTGATACCCTTAAGGACTTGCAGGCAAAAGTATTAGATGTAGGTGCCGATTTAGGACTGGCTCCAGATGGTGACGGAGATCGATTATTTTTTATTGATGAAAAGGGACAGATTGTTTCTGCATCTTTGATAACTGCTTTAGTTGCCAGAGAATTACTAAATGATCATCCCGGGGAGACAGTTCTTGCAGATATTCGGTATATATTAACCCCCAAGAAAATAATTGAAGAATCAGGTGGAAAGTTTATCCTGACAAAAGTAGGACATGCTTTTATAACTGAAAAAATGCATGAAACAGGTGCAATATTTGGCGGAGAATCATCAGGGCACTACTTTTTCAGAGAAACCGGTAATGCTGAGTCACAAATCCCCATAATATTAACAGTTTTGAAGGTAATGACAAGAGAAAATAGAAAATTATCAGAAATTATAGAGGGAGTTAAAAGAAGTAAAGAGTCCGGAGAGATAAATTTTCGCGTCAAGAACCCTCAAGAAATATTAACTGCATTGAAAGAACAATATAAAAAAGGAGAGTTAAATGATTTGGATGGAGTTGCTATTTCATATCCTGATTGGAGATTTTCAGTTAGAACATCTAATACTGAACCACTTCTCAGATTAAATGTAGAAGCAGATGTATCTGGAGATATAGATAGTAAAAAGGAAGAATTAGTAAATTTTATAGAAAACCATGCAGTGCTTGAAAATGTAATAGAGGAATAAATTTCCTCTTGCAAAATAAACTGCGGCTGGTTATTATAGATATTGCATCAAGAGATTCGCAAACTAGCGAACAGCAACCGAAAATTCAACGGTGCTAACTTGAAAAAGGATGCGGCCACAAAAGGCAAGAATTTTTTTGTGGCCTCCGTGAAAGGGGGCTTTTTTATGACTAAAACTACTTTTACATCTGAATCAGTTTGTAGTGGACATCCGGATAAGGTATGTGACCAAATTTCAGATGCGATATTGGATGCAGTTTTATCAAATGATAAAAATGGACATGTGGCGGTTGAATCTTTAGCTGGGTTTAACAGACTGATTATTGCCGGGGAAGTGACCACAAATAAGAAAATAGATTTCATAAAGGTTGCCCAAGAACAAATAAAACGCTTGGGTTATACAGATCCTCAGTATAATTTTTCCCATAAATCCCCAATTACTGTTTTTATCCACGAACAGTCATCGGAAATAAATACTGGTGTTAAGAAAAAAGGGGCTGGGGATCAAGGGATGATGTTTGGATATGCTGATATCCAAACAAAAGAGCTCATGCCTTTACCTATAATACTTGCACATAAATTAACAAGAAGAATTGATCAAGTAAGGGAAAGCCAAATCTTACCGTATTTACGCCCAGATGGAAAAAGCCAGGTCAATATAGAGTATACAAATGGTAAACCTACAAAGGTGTTACAGGTTGTACTGGCTGTTCCTCATAAAGAAAATATTAAGCTTGATCAAGTAAAGCAGGATTTATACAAAAAAGTTGTAGCGCCAATCCTTGAAGAATATGGATTTAACATAAGTATTAAAGATGTGATTGTGAACGGAACAGGAATCTGGCATAACGGGGGGCCTGCTGCTGACTGTGGATTAACCGGAAGAAAAATTGTTGTTGATACATACGGAGGATTTGCCAGAGTAGGAGGGGGAGCTTTTTCGGGAAAGGACCCGACAAAGGTAGACAGATCCGGAGCATATGCAGCCAGGTTTTTAGCAAAAAATATTGTAGCTAATAAATTAGCAGATAGAGCAGAGGTAAGACTGGCATATTTTATCGGGGCTAAAGCTCCCACTATGCAGGAGGTGGAGACTTATGGAACTGCCAGAAAAAATCAAAAAATAATTCAGTCTTTTATTAAAAAGATTTTGGACACATCTGTTGAGGGAATATTGAAGGGATTGGATCTACAAAGGCCGATTTATCTACAAACTGCAGCTTATGGACATTTTGGAAGAGAAGAGTTTCCTTGGGAAAAAGTTATTTTGCTTTAATTATATTTTGAGGAGATCCAGTCAAAAAGGTCTTAATATTTTCTGCCGTAGTATTTAAAATTCTCAACTCTGCCTCTTTAGTACTAAACGCAGTATGTGGAGTTATCACAACGTTCTTCATCCTTATTAATTGCTCATTTAACTTAGCTACACCAACCTTTTCTTTAAAGATCTTTTTTTCATCTTCCAGTACATCTAGTGCTGCACCTACGAAGATTCCTTCTTTAAGAGCATATACTAACGCTTCAGTTTCCACGATAGCTCCTCTGGAGGTATTTACTAATACTGCACCCTTTTTGATCAGTTTTATATTTTGAGAATTAATCAAATGATGAGTGGAAGGTAGGTATGGTACATGGATTGTGATAATGTCTGCAGATTTTAAAAGCTCCTCTAATATTAAATACGAAAAATCGAGAGTCTGAGCTAAGTCTTTATTAGGGAAAGTATCAAAAGCTGTGATCTTCATATTAAATCCCTTGGCAATCTTGATAACGTTTATACCAATTTTTCCTGTGCCAATTACTCCCAATACCTTTTCGTTTAAATCAAAACCCTGAAGATTTTCGAAATTAAACTTTTTTTCCTCTTTAACCCTTTTGATGGCTTGAGGAATTTTTCTTGATAGAGCAAGTAATATGGCAAAAGTAAATTCTGCTACAGTATGCTCTCCATAGGAGGGAATATTACATACAGTAATATTTTTTTGAGCAGCTGTATCCATATCAATATGATCAAAGCCGGTTGTTCTGGTAACAACTAGTTTTAGCTTGGGTAGTTTATCAAACAAATTGCTATCTAGCTTTGAAGCTGTATGGGTAGAAATAACCTCAAAATCAGTTGCAGTTAAATTATCTGGAGTTACAGTCTTTTCTGAAAAAAACAAATCAGATCCCTGTAGGGCATTTTCCAAAACTTCTTTTTCACCAGGTCTTATTTCAAAAAATCCAATCTTCATTTTTAAATACTAACTAAACTAATCTACTTCTACAATATAGAGGTTCTATGAAAACTCTAATATAAGTGGTAAGTGATCTGATATCGCTACTTGAGGTACTTGAAAATCCTTAACCATTATATCATTTGCTACAAAGGTATAATCAGCAAACTTTTGAAAACTACTCGTTCCAAAAAAAGGATTTAAGTTACTTCTAGTTCTTTCTATATGATACTTACTTATCAGATTTACCATTCCTTCTTCCAGTATACTAATACTTTTAGTTTCTGGTAGTAAATTAAAATCTCCAGTTAATATCATAGCACCCTTATTATTATTCATAAAATCCTTTATCTTCTTTGATTGTTCTATTCTAAGATCTGTATCCAGTTTATTTCCTGGAAAAGAGGTACCATGGACGTTTAAAATCATAAATTGTTTGTCAGTAGTATTAAAAGTGAGATATTGTAAAGTTGTGGCTGCATTAGAAAAATCTTTTTCTAGAAACCTTTCAAATGGATTTCCATATAAAAACATGCAACCACTTTTGTCTACATTAATATTTTTTCTGATAAATATAGCTTTTCCCAAGGTTAAGTCAAAATTAACAGGATCGCCGTTACTATCAAATCTCGTTAATTCAACATGATAGAATATCTGATAGTCCTCAAGTATCTTTTTTAACTCATCCAATAAATTGGCTCTAATAATATCTTTATATTGTTTAATACTAGAATTAGTATGAAAAACTTCTTGGAAACAGAAAATATCTGTATTGACAGATTGTCGTCTTACGTAGTCTGTCAATTCTTGGAAATATCTTCCGCCCCAGGTATTTAACGAGATTATTTTCATTTTATTGAGTCGGGGACGAGGGAATTGAACCCTCTACTTCTCGCACCCCATGCGAGCGTTCTACCGATGAACTAGTCCCCGAAAGATAGTTTATTCTACCAGTTTTTTACTTCATTCTCTACTCTTTTGTATTTAATAATATGTATCCATACATTGATACAAAAGTGAATTTTAGGGTATTGACCTTTGGGTAATATTTGGTTATATTATTTTTATGACTCAAAATAGCGATGCCAAAAAAATCGCAATTTCTACAGCCTTAGCTCAAATCCAAAAGCAATATGGTACAGGTTCAATAATGAGGTTAGGAGAGAGAGCAGAAAGAATGACTACTCAGGTGATCTCTACTGGTTCAATCGCCACCGATCTAGCTTTAGGAGTGGGTGGTTTACCTAAAGGTAGGATTGTTGAGATCTTTGGTCCTGAAGCCTCAGGAAAATGTGTTACTACTGATACAATTGTCTTCACAGAATTAGGAATGTTACCTATAGGAACGTTTGGAGATTTAAATGTATTTGGATTTCAGGAGCAAGAATTAAGAGTCTACTCTGAAGGTGGGTTTGCCAATACCAGTCATTTTTACAATAGTGGTATTAAAAAGACTATTAAAATTAAAACCAACTACGGATATCAGTTAGAGGGTACTCCTAATCATCGTATCAGAGTAATAGATCAAGAAGGAAATTATATATTCAGAAGGTTAGATGAACTAAAGATAAACGACAGGATAGCGATTCAAAGGGCTCAGTTTACTTTCGGAAAGGGAATTAATATAGATTTTTGCTATACAAAGACTAGGCATAACCAGGGTAAGGATTTCGTTTCACCTCAATTTATGACTCCTCAACTCGGTAAATTAATGGGTTACTTGGTAGGTGATGGAGCATATACTGATAAAGGATTGTCTAAAAACAACATTTTAATGACAATTGCTGATGATGAAGTTGCTGAGGATTTTAGCAATCTTTGTTTGGAAATTTTCCAAGAAAAACCTAAGATTACTCTGGATAAACGTACGATTAATACTCGAAATTTCCGAATACATAATGCCAAAGCACGATCATTCTTAGCTTATTGTGGTTTAGATTATGTAGCCTGTCAAGATAAGCATATTCCCTATTCAATTATGAAATCTCCACAAGACGTCGTAGCGAGCTTCTTATCAGCTTTATTTGAGACAGATGGGTGTTTTAGTGGTGGAACTATAGAGTACTGTACTAAATCTTCAGTTCTAGCAAGACAGATACAGATAGTATTATTAAATTTTGGAATTATTGCTAAGCTCAAAACTAGATTTGTAAAAAATAATCCTTACCACTATCTTTACATTGATGGAAGTCAAGATCGGGTTACTTTTGCCAAAGAGATTGGGTTCATCTCTAATAGGAAACAATCGAAGCTGTTGGAATATACTCAGAAAACCAGACAATACCAATCCAATAGGGATACTATCCCATCTATCAATGATAAGATCCAGCAGCTATTAAATGATTATCGTTCTAATGTTCGAATTCCAAATAGAGGAGATTGGAATGTGGTATATGATTATTTACCTAACACATCCGGTTTTTCCCAATTGACTTATCCCCGTTTAAATAAGGTGTTAAATACTTTTGCAACTGGAAAAGAACCTTCTGTTTATAAGGAGCTAAGAGAGATTTTCCTGAGAAATATATTTTGGGATTCAATTACAAATATCGTCCCCTCTCAATCTCTAGTAGTAGATTTTACGGTTCCAGAGACTAAGGCTTTTTTTGGAAATGGTTTTATAAACCATAATACTACTGTGGCTCTTCATGTTATAGCAGAAGCTCAAAAACATGGCGGGGTAGCTGCTTTTATAGATGCAGAACACGCCTTAGATCCACAAAGGGCACAAAAAATTGGAGTTAAGTTAGATGATCTGTTGATTTCTCAACCTGATACCGGTGAACAAGGATTAGAGATTGCCGAAGCCTTAATTAGATCTGGAGGGATTGATGTGATAGTAATTGATTCTGTGGCAGCTTTAGTCCCCCGCTCAGAATTGGAAGGTGAGATGGGTGAATCTTCTATTGGGGTGCAAGCAAGACTCATGTCTCAGGCTTTAAGAAAATTAACAGGAGCCATATCTAATACTAATACCATTGCCATATTTACCAACCAACTTCGTCAAAAGATTGGAGTGATGTTTGGAAATCCAGAGACAACACCAGGGGGATTGGCGCTGAAGTTTTACTCTTCTGTTAGATTGGATATAAGAAGAATAGAGAATATAAAATCAGGTGATCAAGTCGTAGGATCCAGACACAGAGTTAAGGTTGTAAAAAATAAGGTCGCTCCCCCATTCAGAATTGCTGAATTTGATATGGATGAAAACGGTATTTCCCATGAAGGAGAATTATTGGATGTAGGTATAGAGCTTGAAATTCTAACTAAATCAGGAGCATTTATAAAATGGGAAGATAGATTATTGGGTCAAGGAAGGTCTGCGGCAACAGCTTTTCTAAAAGAAAATAAAAAAGAAGCAGACAGATTGGAAAAAGAGATCAGAACCGCCTGGGGTAAAGAAAAGGGACAAGATCTAGTAGTGGGTAAAGAAGAGGAAGAGGATGTAGCTAAGATAGAAGAGGCAGTGTAATGCCCAAAATAACTTCGGTTGAATCACAAAAGAAAAATCCTAAACGTTTCAATGTTTTTTTAGACGGACAATTCGGGTTTGGAGCAAATGAGGATTTGGTAGTTGAGCATCGATTAATTACTGGAAAGATATTAACTTCAGAACAGGTAGATAAACTCTTGTTTGAAGCAGAAGTAGGAAAGTTAATGGAGCGAGTGATGGGATTAATAAACATTCGCGCACGTTCAGAAAAAGAAATTAGAGATTATCTAAGAACGCTCAGTTTTAAAAGAAAGGTAAAGCAAAAAGAAGAGATTTCAGATATTGCCATTGATCTGCTAATTAATAAGCTAAAGCAAAAGAGATTAATATCTGATGAAGATTTTGCAAGAGCTTGGGTAGAGAGCCGGCAAAAAAATAAGAAAAAGGGGAAGGTGGCGATAAAACAGGAGCTATATCAAAAAGGCATTGCTAAAGAAATTATAGAAGAGATTATGGAGAAAACTTCCCAAGATAGTGAAGAAGTATTAGCAGAACAGGCAATTCTAAAAAGAATTAGATTATGGGAAAAATTGGAAAATTTAGAGTTCAAAAAAAAGGCTTTGGAATATTTATTAAGAAAAGGGTTTGAATACGAGGTAGCAAAAACTGTCGTTGAAAATTATCTCAAAAAAAGGTAAAATATAACCAAATCAGATGAGGAATAAGTATATGAATAAAAAATATTCTCATATTTTAATCTCTCTTCTTTACCGAAGGTAATTTTTGGTAAGGTACTGATTTCCAATTTTTAAAAATATTATGCAAAGAAGTTTTAAGCCTATTACAGGACAAGATCAAGCCAATGCCTCATCGTATGATCCGGATGTAGTTAAACGCGAAGCGGATCTTGCTAAAAGAGAAGGTATTTTAGAGGAACGCGAAAGATTACTAGAAGAGAAGGCAAAACTTTTGGAAGAAAAACTTCAAAAAACAGAGAGTGCTAGAAAAGACTTAGTTGAAAAATTAGAAAAAACATCCAAAATTTCCACTGACGAAGCCCAGAAAATTTTACTGGAAAATATTGAAAAAGACTTGGCTGGTGAGATTTCCAAAAAAGTAAGAGAAGCAGAAGAAGAAGTGAAACTCCAAGCTGATGAAAAAGCCAAACAGATTTTAGCAGACTCAATGCTGCATGGAGTGACAAATTATATCGCAGAATTTACTACTTCCAGAGTTACCCTTCCTGATGAGGATATGAAGGGTCGGATTATTGGTAAAGAGGGAAGAAATATTCGCACCTTTGAGCAAACGACAGGCGTTGAGGTTTTAATGGATGAGGATACCCCAAATGTTTTAATAATTTCTTCATTTGATCCGGTCAGACGGGAGATTGCCAAGGTAGCGTTGGAAAGACTTATGGCAGACGGCAGAATACAACCACAAAGAATTGAAGAAATTGTAGAAAGTACCGAAAAAGATGTTGAAAAACTAATGTTTCAGGCAGGAGAAAAACTTTGCCATGATGTCGGAATTTATAACATGCCTCTTGAGGCCATAGCCCTTTTAGGAAGATTTAAATATCGCTATTCTTATGGACAAAATATGATCCTGCATACACTTGAGGAAACTCAAATCGGGGTGGAGATCGCGCGTCAAATCGGGGCTGATGTTAATGTAGTTAAACTAGGTTGTTTGCTGCATGATATTGGAAAAGTTTTAACGGATTGGGATGAAGGAACTCATGTCGAAAGAGGAGTTCAATTTGCTAAGAAATTTGGTTTTCCAGAAAAAGTAGTAAATTGTATTGCAGAGCATCACGAGGACCAACCGTTTTCAGCTGTGGAATCAATCTGCGTATATTTAGGTGATGCAATTTCCGGAGGAAGACCAGGAGCAAGGAGAGAAAATGTTCAGGATTATATTAAACGTTTATCAGAGATTGAAAGAATTGCTACCTCATTTGATGGGGTGGAAAGGGCATTTGCTGTTCAAGCCGGAAGAGAAGTAAGAGTTATTGTTATGCCGGATAGAGTTTCGGATGAGGAGTTACCAAAATTAGTTCATGATATGGGAGTAAAAATTCAAAAAGAAGTAATGGTACCAGGAGCCGTTAAAATTACTGCAGTTAGGGAAACAAGGGTATCGGAATCCTTTCTAACTTCTGGTAGCTAAAGCTTTCTTTTAAAGATATATAGATCCTGGTTTTGTTTTTCTAAGATCCACGCGTTTGATTGTTTTAGTAAATTAATTTTTTCAATAAGTTCTCTCTTGCTTAACGGATAAGTATTTAAGGAAGTATTTAAGATGATAAATTCTGCGTCTTTAATGTCTGGAAAAAGATAAATTTTTTCTCTATTTGATAAATGAGGAACAATAGTTGTTTGGGCTGAAACAGAGGAGCCTTTAGAGATACTGGATATACTTTGGCTGATATATTTATAACTGGTGTTATTTGCTTTTAAAGACGATAAAACTTTAAAAAACAGTAGATCTGAAAGAATCAAATTGTAAAAGAAAAATATAAGTAAAAATAGGTAACTGAATTTATTTGATAACCTATAAGTTCTAATAACAAACACTGTTCCTATTAGCAAAAAAATTAAAAAGGGGGCGTTGTTATGAAAAGTACTCCCCCACAGGTAAGTTAAAGAGGAATTAAATCTTAGGTAAAGGAAGGGTAGAATAGTTACTAAGGCAAGAGGGCTTAATAAGGAAAGATAGCCAAATTGTCTAAAAACTTCATCGAGGGTTGAAATCTTTTCTGGTGCATTAAAGATAGAATAAATAAAAGTGCTGGGATTGTCTTTAAATAAGATAAACAACTGTTGGAGATCCAGCAAGGGTAAAGTTAAGCTTTGAATATAAGATGGATTAGGCGAAAAAAGTGGCATTAATTGAAACTTGATTAGGTAAAAAATAGCAGTAGATAAAAAAGTTGTTAACAATCCAAGTCTAAATTGTCTTATTAAAAGTTGATAAATTCCTAAACCAAAAATATAGAAAAAAACCTCTTCTTTAAATAGAAAAGTAGTAAAAAAGGAAATCCAATAGATTTTCGTTTTCCTAAAATACCAACCATATAAAAGGGTTGAGAGTGGGAGAAGAGCCAGAGTACCGGGATGAAAATCAAAACTAACGGCTCTTAATAAGAGAGGAGAAGTTAGATAGGTAATAATCAGAAGAAGACTAATGACCTTATTTTCGACATTATCTTTCACGATTAAATATAATGGAATGATTGTTAGACTAACAAATAAAGATTGTAGAAAAAGCAACAATATTGGAGATGGAAATATCTTATAAAGAGGGAAAATAATTATTAATATTGGATCGAAATGGTCTGTCAGAAGCACTGTATTTTTAAGCGTACTGTAGGCAATTTGGCCCTCGCTATATAAAAATGTAGCTTGGGTAAAAATACCTAAATCAAGCGCGTGTGAATTAAAAGATAAGTGTCTATTGATAGAATGGGCTGAGAAGATAAGGGTAGCTAGTATCGCGAGTAAGACCTGAGGTAATAAAATTTTTGACAATAATAAACTTGCTAATTTCATCTCGAACAAGCAGGTGGTGATATTTAAACCTATTTTGGTTACTAAAGCAATATAAATTGAGTCTTTACAAGGAATTAAACTTCTGGTAATTTATTCCACGTATGACAAAGAATGAACTTATAGAAAAGGTAGCCAAGAAATCTTCTTTAACAAAAAGAGCAGCCTCTGATGCAGTCAATGCAACATTTAATTTAATTAGGGATTCTCTAGCCAGAGGAGAGAAGGTTGTTATCACAGGGTTTGGCACATTTTTGATCCGCTCCAGGGCTGCAAGAAGGGGTAGAAACCCCCAAACAGGTGAAGCTATTCAAATCCCAAATAAAAAAACTCCCGGATTCACAGCAGGAAAAACCATCAAAAGGCTTATTAAATAGAATTTTTACCTATCTAGATTTAAGTAAAACATCTTCTACTTTTTCGATATCACTATACTTCATTTAGTCTATGAGCTAGAATTTAATCTATGTCTGATCCAGCAATAAAGGTCAAGGATTTAAAAAAGTACTATCAGGTTCATCAAAAAGAGCCGGGTCTTGCGGGATCATTAAAGTCCTTGTTTCATAGGAAATATTATGATGTTAAGGCAGTAGAAGATATTTCCTTTCAGATACAAGAGGGAGAACTAGTAGGCTTTATCGGACCTAATGGGGCAGGCAAAACAACCACCTTAAAGGTTTTATCAGGCTTACTTTATCCTACCTCTGGTGAGGTAAGAGTACTAGGATATGAGCCTTTTAAAAGGCAGGCGGAATTTCAAAAGCAGTTTTCCTTGGTCATGGGACAAAAAAACCAACTATGGTGGGATTTACCGGCTTGGGAAAGTTTTATTTTAAACAAAGAAATTTATGAAATATCGGATCAGGATTTTAAACGAGTTGTCTCTGAGTTATCAGAGATGCTTGATGTAGAAGATATATTAAAAATACAGGTTAGGAAGTTATCGTTAGGGCAGAGAATGAAAATGGAATTAATTGCTGCACTTTTACATTCTCCGAAGGTTCTGTTTTTAGATGAGCCAACCATTGGACTGGATGTGGTTGCTCAAAAGAAGATGAGAGATTTTATCAAAGAGTATAACGAAAAATTTAATGCCACAATTATTTTAACTTCCCACTATATGACAGATGTTGCAGAACTAGCAAAAAGAGTAGTTATTATAGATAAGGGAAAGATTCTCTATGATGGATTATTAGAAAATGTTGTTAAAAAATTTGCCCCCCATAAAATTGTAAAAATCGCCTTCAAGAAAAAGGTAAAGAGGGAAGATTTAGAAAAGTTAGGTGAGTTAAGAGAGTTCAATGAGTTTTCTGCCCAGATTGATATTCCGGCAAAAGAGGTAGCAAAGAAAGCAGGTGAGATACTAGAACAATTTAATGTGGAAGATTTAACTATTGAAGATCCGGCAATTGAAGATATTATCCGGACAGTATTTGCCAAAGGGATGTAGTTTTTAAAGCTTGACTCTCCTCCTTATTTACTTTAATATGTATCCATACATATGTCCAAACCAAAAGAAGATAAGAATATAAACATTCCGGAATCAGTACTTAAGGATTTGTTAACTCCCTCTGAAGTCAGGATGTTAAAAAACCGCTGGCGCATATTTAATCTTCTAAATGAAGGAATGACCATTAGAGAAATTGCTGAACAAGTACAAGTTGGAACAGATACTGTGATCAGGGTTTCAAGGCTGGCTGAGAAGACTAATTTGCAGTCAAAAACTTTCCAAAAAGGGGAAAATAAAACCCATACCCCCTGGATCTTTGGAAAGTCTGATGATTAAGTGTTAATTTAATCCGCCGATGCATAAATCTTTCGCTATCTTTAGAATAAGCTGGGAAAATGGTTTGGTCTACAGAGTTAATTTTCTTGTGTGGCGCATAAGATCAGTTCTAAACTTAATTCTGGTTTATTTTATCTGGTACACGACCTTTCAAAACCAAAGCGAGGTTTTTGGATATACTCAGGCTACGATGTTGACATATATTTTGGTAGCAGCTGTGATCAGGGCTATAATCCTATCTTCCCGAGTAATGGATGTTTCGAATCACATTAATGAAGGTTATATTGCAAACTTTTTGGTTAAACCACTTGATATTATTCCTTTTTATTTTGCTCGTGATTTAGCAGATAAGATTATGAATATCTCTTTGGTCATTTTAGAAATAACATTACTAATTTCTCTGCTTAAGCCGCCACTTATTTTACAAACAGATCCTTTTATTCTTATATTAGTTGCTGCGGCAATAGTTTCTGGAATTCTCCTTTATTTTCTTTTTGCGTTCATTGTAAGCTTACTTGCTTTCTGGTTAGAGAATACTTGGGGATCGTTTTTCTTAGTATTTGTTTTTTTAGAAACTTTAGGAGGTGGAATTTTTCCTATAGATATATTGCCTAAACCAATATCCGATATTTTACTACTAACTCCTTTCCCGTATTTTATTTATTTTCCTGCCAAATTGTACACCGGTACAATGACCTCTTGGCAGATAGTGCAGGGCTTTATGATATTGACTATCTGGGTAGGTTTGTTGTGGATAGCTCTAAGTAAAACTTTACAAGCTGGTTTAAGAAAATATACAGCTTTTGGTCACTAATATGAAAAGAATTAAAAAATACTTTAAAGTTTGGTTAGTCTTTGGAATCAGCTCTTTTCAGTCCCAATTAAATTTAAGGTGGACGCTAGTTATTTTCTTAATAGGGAAAATTTTCCGTTTTTCAATGTTTACAATATTTATTGTTATTTTACTTACCAAAACAGAAGTTTTTGCTGGTTATAATTTAAATCAGACAATACTGTTCTATTTAACCTTTAATTTAGTAGATGTAATTTCACAGCTGGTGTTTAGGGAAGTTTACCGGTTTAGACAGGCAGTAGTTAGCGGCACCTTTGACTTTTATCTGATAAAACCTTATAACCCTCTTTTTCGAGCCCTTACCTCAGGACCTGATTTAATAGACTTTATTACACTAATTCCTCTTATAGCAGCCATAGTCTATTTTATTAGCATGATTGAATCAATAACTTTCGTAGGAATAATACTTTATCTGCTGTTAATTATTGCAGGACTTGTTATAGCAACTGCCCTTCATATCTTAGTTTTATCACTGGCAATAGTTACAACAGAAATAGACAGTGCAATTTTAATGTATAGGGATGTGGTGGGAATGGGTAGGTTTCCTATAGATATATATAAAGAGCCCATCAGGGGTTTTATGACTTTTGTTATCCCTGTCGGAATTATGATGACCTTTCCTGTTAAAGCCTTAATGGGGTTATTAAATACTCTTAATATAATCTATGCATTGTTTTTTGCTGGAATCCTATTTTATATCTCTTTAATTATTTGGAATGCTTCAATTAAAAATTACTCTTCAGCCAGCAGTTAAAAAGGATTTTTTGATAGATTAGTTAAAAAAAATAATTTAATAAAATCTCTTGGTAGAAATACCCCTGTTAAATAAGGATACAAAAGAACAAAGCCAATAAAAATAAGTGCAAGAATAATTATGGCCAGTTTCCTGCTGTTTTTTTCTTCAAACCCTCTTCCTAGCTGATAACCCAAGATTAAAGATAGAAAAGGAATAGAAGGTGAAAAATGATATAAAAACATTATTCTGGGAGAAATAGCCCAAGGTAACCAAAAAAATAGAAAACCAAGAATTGGTATTAAAAGATTAAAACTCTTCTTTTTTACTAATTCAAAGGCCGTAATTATTAGGGCTATAGCCCCACTCCAAAATACAACAAAATTTCCAACTGCAAAAATATTAGCCATTTTATCCTGGGAATATTCAACAAAGTACCAGACAGGATAAAGGTTTAATGGCCATGACCACCAGGGTGAGGAATAATTATGGGTAGCTTTTAGACCTGTATGATACCACCACATCTGTTGCTGTAAGTGGATGAATTGCTCAATGCTATGACCATCAAGAAAAAATGGCAGATAGGTTAAAAGATAAACTATTGGAGTGATTACTAAATAATATAAGAACTTATACATATTTCTTTCCTTGAGCAGTAGTATTAAAAATAAAGGAAGAATATAAATGGCTGACCACTTACTGGCAAGAGAAAGTCCTAGAAATAAAGCAGACCAAAATACTCTTTTACCTAGGAGAAAATATAAACTTCCTAACATGAAGGTAACAAAATAAATATCATTCATGCCGGTTCTGGATTGAACAAAATTTAAGCCATCCAAGGAAAAAACAAAAGCTGAGATTAAGGCATAGGATTCTTTTTGAAAAAGTTTAATACCAATAAGATAAACAAAGAATATAGAGAATAGGGAGATGGTTACTCCTGGTATTCTCCAAGCCCAAGGATCGCTGTTGTTTAAAATAGTTATAGATAGAGCCATAATCTCTTTTGCTAAAGGTGGATGAGTCCACTCATAGGCAACTCCTGGAGGTGGAGTTGTCCACCATTCCCAAGCTTCTTTATGTCCCAAGGTATATTCTTTGGCAGTAAAGGCGTGATATACCTCATCAAAAACATAAGTTTTAGGATAATCGATTCTGAAAAACCTAAAAAAGGCAGCCAGTATAAGAATAATTATTAATAATAGTTTAGGATTTTTTAACATGTTTTAACTTAAAAACAGCCCAAGAAATTATTATAAACATAATAAAGGAAATAGCAGACAAAAGTTGGGAATTATTCTCAAGAGTTTTATAAAGAGTCACTTGGTATAAAGTTTTAGGAAGGTTAAAAAAGATTTCGTTATAGTACACATACACATAATACAGATTCAAAAGATGTAAAAGGCTTAATATTAAAGCAGATAAATAGAGAGGTACTGATTTATATACCCCAGCTGTGATTAACAAGAATATTAACCCCGGATATAAATACCTTTCGTGTACCCTGGTAGGAAGAAAGAAAAAGGCTAAAAAAAGTAAAGCCGCAACTGTATAAATAGAGCCCCCCTTTTTAAAATATAAAAAAAGAATATATATTAAATAGATGCCCAGCAATAAAAAGCCTAATTGCTGGTAAGTTAAAAGAAAGAAAGATTGTGAATCGTTTATCCAAAATCCAATTATCCCCCAGAAATTATATGCAAATAAAGATGTGTATTTATAATCATTTACCATTTGTAAAAATAAATTAATGATCCCCATAAGATTATTGCTAAAAAATGGAAAAGAAAGTAAAAAGGTCGTTAAGATGAAGATCAGAGTAAAAGGGGTAATTTTTTTCATTTTTTGTTGAATAAGATAAAAAGCAAAAAGGGGAGTTAAGGCAATAGATTGAGGTTTAATCAAAAACGATACTGACCAGAAAAATGCTGCTGCGGCAGCTAGATTTTGCGACAGGAAAGATACTGATAATAGTAAAAATAGAGTTAAAAAACCGTCAATTTGTCCCCAGATAGCGCTGTTGAATATCAGGGCCGGATTTAAGGAAATAGCAGCTGTGATAGCCATAGCCCACTTTTTTCCTGAAATTTTATTTACAATCTTATAGGAAAATATTATTAAGATAATTTCCGAAGCAATAGCAGGTAGTTTTAAGGCAAAATAGAATTGATCACTACTAAGTTCAAATAATTTCCTTAATAATCCAAAAGGATAAAGTATATATAAAAAGCCCGGGGTATAATTTGTCCAGACCTCTTTTGAATAGAAGTTACTAAATCCAACCTCATTTAATCTAATTGCCCAGGCAGCCCAGACATCAACATCAAATTTAAACCCTGGTAAGAAAGATAATAGTAACCGGATTAAAAATCCTGTTATTATAATAAGAACAAATGAGTATCGGGAAAGAAAGGTTAACATTTTTTTCACTTATCCTACTTACTATTATAGTTTATTATTTTTCTTCTCCTGGTGAAACAGCTTATAATTATTTTACAAGACTAAGCGAAAGCTTTTTATCTGGAAAATTATATCTGAATGAGCATCCATCCTGGTTAAATGAATTAGTTCCTGTAGATAATAAATATTATGTAGTTTATCCTCCGATGCCTGCTATCTTGATGGCGCCTTTCTTAGTTATCTTTAAAAATCTTTTATCTCAAACTCTTTTTTCTATAATTTTAGGAGGCATTAATTCTGGATTAACATATCTTCTTCTAAGAAAAATAAATATTTCCTTTAAAACCAGTTTACTGGTTTCTGTATTCTTTACTTATGGAACTAATCATTGGTATCTATCAAGTATTGGGTCCAGTTGGTTTTTAGCTCATATAGTAGCTATATTTTTTCTACTACTCTCACTAATTGAAGTTTTTGGTAGACGAAGACTCCTATTAATAGGCTTATTATTAGGTGCTGCCTTTTGGTCCAGAACAACAGTAATTTTGACGTTGCCCTTCTTTTACATATTTTTATATAAGGAGTTTTGGCCAATTAATAGAAAAAATATAAAAAACTTCTTCTTCTTTAATTTTGGAGTAGGAGTATTTGTCTTATTTGATTTATTTTATAACTTTCTAAGATTTGGACAATTTAGTCCTCTCTCGCCTTATAATTTAATTCCTGATTTAGATAAAGATAATATGTTTAAAGATGGCTTCATGAGCATAGAGTTTATTCCTAGACACATCGAAGCATCTTTTCTTAAGTTGCCCAAATTTCAAAATACTTATCCATACATGATTCCTTCGATTTATAGTTTAGCTGTTTGGTTTACAAGTCCGGCATTATTTTTGATATTCAAAGTCCGGAGAAATTTATTAGTACTGGCCTGCTGGTTAGGCCTTATACTTCCTCTAGCGATTATTTTTACTTGGGCCGGAGTAGGTTATGCTCAGTTCGGCTATAGATTTTTACAAGATGTAATGCCCTTTTTACTTATTTTATTATCATTTGGTATAGGACCTAATCCTAAAAGAATTGCAGTTATTCTTGTTTTAGTAAGCATCCTTGTTAATTTATGGGGAACTGTTTATATTAACAAGCTGAATATATTTTATATGTAAATGAAGAAAGTTTTAGTTATTTTAGGTCCCACAGCAACAGGTAAAACAGATCTTGGATTATTTTTAGCAAAAAGAATTAATGGAGAGCTAGTGGCTTGTGATTCAAGACAAATTTATAGAAATTTAGATATTGGTACTGGTAAGTTTCCAGCCAATGAAGTGAAGGTTATAAAGCATGATAGATATTGGGAGATGGATGGGGTAAAAGTATGGATGTATGATGTAGCGAATCCCCAAACCCAATATACTGTCGCAGATTATGTAGAAGATGCCAAAGGCGTTATAGAGGATATCTTATCGCAAAATAAATTACCCATTATCGTAGGTGGAACAGGACTCTATTTAAAAGCACTTTTAGAAGGTTTACCTAATCTCAGTGTTCCGGTTGATAAAAATCTTAGGGAAGATTTAAAAAAACTTAGCAAAGAAGAACTTCAAAAAAAATTACAGGGTCTATCTCCTAAAAGATGGGAAGGGATGAATAAATCTGATAGGGAAAATCCCCGCCGACTACTCCGCTCCATTGAGATTATACTTATGAATCCATACATAAATAAAAGTCAAAATATACTAAAAAAAGGTGCAAAGTATGAAACTTTAAAAATTGGTCTAACTGCCCCCAGAGACGAACTTTATCGACGTGTTGATCTGCGTATTTTACGCCGAGTTGAACAAGGAATGATAAAAGAAGCAAAGTCTTTGTATAAAAAGGGTCTAAGCTTGGAAAGAATGAAGAGTTTAGGATTGGAATATAGAAGTCTGGCCCGGTTATTGAACAAAGAAATAGGGAAAAAAGAGCTGGTTGAGATATTAAAAGGAGAAATTCATAGCTTCATTAGAAGACAGCAAACCTGGTTTAAAAAAGAAAAAGAAGTTAAATGGTTTGATATTTTGGATGAGAATCTTTTTAGTAAAGTAGAAAAAGAGGTTCGGCTCTGGTATTATCAACAGATATGAGGCAAAAGATTGATATATCACATAGAACGATTATTTTTATTGCCGTTTTTATATTAGGCCTCTGGCTTACTTTTCTTATTAGAGATATTTTACTGTTGCTTTTTATCGCTGTCATATTAATGTCCGCTCTTTCTCCTTTGGTAAATCTTTTAGCCCGTTTGAAGATACCGAAAGCATTAGGAATTGCGATCTCTTATATGTTTATTATCTCCTTTTTGGGGGGAGTTGGGGCTTTGCTTATTCCTCCGCTTGTTGAAGAAAGCAGTAAACTTTTTACGACACTGCCAAGTCTTGTTAATCCCTTTTTAAATGATTTAAACATAGATAAAAATATACTTCAAACAGAGTTTGCTACTTTTTCGAAGAATTTAATTTCCTTTTTACTTAGCTTGTTTGATAATGTCTTGACCATCATTTTGCTTTTGGTATTAACTTTTTATCTTTTGCTGGAAAAAGAGAAGTTAGAGGATAGAATCGCTTCACTTTTTATTGGTCGCGAAGAGAAAATTAAGGGGATTATGGTTCAAATGGAAGATAAGTTAGGAGCTTGGTTAAGGGGACAATTGATATTAAGTCTTGTAATAGGGTTGTTATCATATATTGGATTAACTTTATTAAATATTCCATATGCCCTACCCTTGGCTCTTCTAGCTGGTCTTTTGGAGGTCATACCGGTAATAGGACCTATTATTTCTGCAGTTCCTGCCGTGGCTGTCGCTTTAACCATCTCTCCTCTGGTTGCTGCCGGAGTGGCTGCCCTCTATTTTGTAATCCAGCAGTTGGAGAACCATTTAATTGTTCCTCAGGTAATGAAAAGAGCGGTGGGGATTAATCCTTTAATGGTTATTTTGGCCATAGCAGTAGGGGGGAGGCTTTTGGGTATTGCTGGAGCACTTCTTGCTGTGCCCATTGTTGTAGTTTTGCAAATAATATTTTTAGAAGTTGTAGAAGCTCAAAAGCTGGAGAAGAAGTAAAATTTACTTAGGAAGTTAGTAAGCCAGATTCTGTTCCTCGACGATAATTTATCTAATGCCCCATATTCGACTTATTAAGCGAGCAGCTTAAGCCATATCTTGGGTTGCAGCGGGGAGGATTGCCTTCCTGATCAATCAGGAAACCCTGAAGCTTGGTCGTTTCACCCGGCGCCACTCGGTTCGTCACTGTTGCTCTAACTAGGTCTTTCGACTGCCAGCTTACGCTGACCACCCTGCTCTATGCTGTCTGGACTTTCCTCCCTTTATATCTTTTGGACATAAAGAGTAATCGTCCTACTTCCTAAGTAGGTTAATTATACCCCCTTTTAGGCCTGAACTCAAATTCTGTCAACCTAAAATATTGACAAACGATCTTAGTTTGTTTTACATTAAAAAGGTCCATAGTAAAGCATGCACTGTGGACTTAACTGAGGATAGATGAATCTAGATAAGTCATCTTTGGGGATCTGGTTTACTGCATGGTCTATGTCAACTTTAAGTGTGAGGATATAGATTATGAAACTGTAAACTTGGCAGAAAAGCCCGATTAACGGGCTTTTTTGTTGGGAAGCCTTATATTTTAGTGCAAATACCTGTTAATGTATTTTCTGAAATTAATCCGAAAGATTTAAAAATTACTTCAAAGAAGAATTCTGAAATTTATAATCATCAAGGCACGAAAAAGCCCCGACTTTTCAGGGCTTTTTCAAGATGGTGAAATTTGCAAATAAGGCAAAATCACCTTTCCCATAAAAATTTGGGAAGATTTAAGCTGCACCACCAATTTTAAACATTTTAGTGCCACAAACTGGACAAGTGCCTTTTGATGCTTTTTTACCATTTTTCATGGTAACTTCTTCTACGTTCTCAGCATCTCTTTTTGAGCGACATTTTACACAATACATTTGCATAATTTCAAATTCACCCCCTTTCGTCTTATAAATTAAACTAATGGCAGTTTAACTAAATTTTGCTGAATGGCAATATATAAAACAATTTGAACACCAATGGCGATAGTAGAATAGATCAATACCTTCATTAAGTCTTTATAAACATAAGATATCTCACCAGATATAGAAGATGTTGTTTTAGAAGTTCCACTGTTGCCTTGTTCAAGTGTTTTTGAGACCTGATACCTACTTTTGCCGTATACCTGATTTCTTAGGAGCTTAAGCCTTTTTTCTATTTCAGATCTTTTGTATGTTTCTTCTATGGCCATGAATTTATAGGAAGTATCTTAATTCCAGATATTGTACGCACAATTGAGCCTAGCACGTTCAAATAGGTGTGTCAAGGGGAACCGTGCGTAAAACTATGGGGTGAAAGCAATTCTAAAAGGTGATATTATTTAAGAATTATGTTTTCAACTGGCTCTGAAATTAGATGGAAAAATGGTAATATCATACTTCCTGCTTCTAAATGGCAGTCACCCTCAAAAAGAAGAATCCCACGTATTTTAATAGAACATCGAGCACAGGAGGTTGGGGTATTAATTTATATAGAGGACTCCTTGGTCATATTTAAGGAGTCTAATATCCCAGTTGGCCAAATAAAGCTATATAGTGGTCAAAGAGAAGCTAAGCAATATCAGAAAAGATATCATTTAATACCAGAAGTTATCAAAGGAGAGGATAGTTTTATTTGGATGTCCAAACCCGGGAATGCTTTGGTCTTATTTAGTAAAGACAACAAGTATTTCGTAAAACCTTCTAATAGATAGTTTCATTTCCTCACAAATTTGCATTATTAATTTAATAAGTTAGAGTTAATCCTATCCTATAATATTTAGGAAAAAATTATGGAAACATTAGAAATTTTTATAAAATCTGATAGCATTTCATCTTTTGATTGGCAGAGACTAGTGGATAAAATCAGAAAATATGATAACGATATTTCCCTTGAGGTATCTTTTCAGTATAATAATGTAGAATTTTACCTTCACTCAAGAAAGAATCTTTCTTCTATAACTACGCAATCTGATGGTTTTATACTTAAGCCTACTCAGACAAATTCTCTGGAGGATTTCAGCGGATATAGGAAGATTTATTTCAGGCTTCCAAGTAATAAAAATACTTTGGAGGTTAGAGAATCAGAGGAGATAAAAAGACAAAGAGTTATTGAGAATATAAGGATTGACCCGAAGAGTTTCTTTAACCTTAAGGTTTATAAAGTAACAATTACCTTAAAGGATCAACTCGGAGATAGATTAATTTCCACTTACCTTACCTTTAAAAATCCATTAGATAACTTAGAGATAGATTTTAAAAACAATTTAAAGCTAAAGAAGAAAGGTGTTCCCTTATTTCTAAAGATAGATGAAACAGCTCAGCTTTTTTCATCTCAGGAAAACAATTTCCTTGAGGTGAATGCTTTTCCTAAATTCTCTCAACCTGTTTATTTTTCTCTGGATAAATTTGAATTCGGAAAGCACAGCTTGATTGTTGGTCAGACAGGGGTAGGTAAATCCAAGTTTCTTGAGCTTTTTGTAAAAAATTTGACTAAACTCAATCAATCATCTGAGTACGCGATAGTAGTTATTGATCCTCATGCTTCATTGTACCCTCAGTTTAATGGATTAAACGCCAATAAAATAAATCTTGATTTTTTAACCTCTTCTTGCAATCTATTTCCTTCCTCCTCTGAGCCAAAAATTGCTACAGAGTTAACGATACTACTTTTTAAAACCATTCTTAAAGATCAATTTAATGCCAAAATGGAAAGAGTTTTAAAGTACGTTATTTACCTACTATTTTTGACCAGTCAAATGTCTCTTATTTCATTAAAAAGGTTTTTAACTGAGCTGGAGTTCAGAAAATCTATATTGAATGGTTTGGGGGATCAATATTCCTATATAAGCCATTTCTTTGAAACAGAGTTTACGGAACTCCAAACTAAATTTTACGAGATCTCTATTATGCCTGCTTTGGTACTGATTGATGAGCTAAGTTTTATCCCAGCTTTCTCTATCAATACACCAAATGGTTTGGAGAAAATTCTAGAGGGTAATTTTTTAACTAGTTTTTCGTTAAATAGGATCTTTTTAGGAGAAAAAGCTACGGTGCTTATAGCAGGGTTAATAATTCAGCAGCTGTTCCTGATAGCTCAAAAAGGAGTTTTAAATAAGAAGATTATTTTAATAATAGATGAGGTATCGATAGTAGAGAATGAAAGTTTAATTAGTATTTTATCGGAAGCAAGAAAATATAATCTTTCCTTATTTTTATCGCAACAATATCTGACCCAGATTTCTCCAGCGCTTTTAAAGGCAATTCTGTCCAATGTCTATAATTATTTTACATTCAAGGTTTCTGATGAAGATGCAAAGATACTTTTGAAAAATTTAGATATCGGTTTTCCTGATGAGATTCTAATTGAGCAGAAAAAAAAGGGTTTAACAGATGAAGATCTTAAAAGAAATCTTCTTGTTACTCTTAACCCGAGAGAATGTCTTGTAAGAATATTTGCTAATGGTAAGTTTTATCCTTGTTTTAAAGCAAAAACAACAGAAGTTATATGACAGATCCGCAAATAAAACATATAACAGACTATATATTTAAAGAAGTTTTTGGTAGAGATAACGCTTTTACCTTAAATCAGCTACAAGATAAATTCGTTATAGATATTCCGCGACTGAGGAAAGTTGCTTGCGACTTATCAGGAGAAAATACCTGGACCTTTTCATCTAGCAATGAAAAAGTAGCTTCACAAAAAGCGATAGAAAAACGTTTTGGAGAAGACGAGTGGATGAGACCGCTGCGAGGATTAAATTCAATAGAAGATATCTTAAAAGCTTGGCAAGAAATCAACTTTCTAACAGGTGAGAAATATATAAACTCTAAAGATACCTCGGAATCAGATAGTATCTACAGTAGTAGTAATATTTTTCAGAGTATTTCTATTTTCGACTCCAAGAATATAATTTTTGGTTATAAATTATTCGATTGTAACTATATGTTTGCCTCAAGAGATGATTCTTCTTGTAATTTAGGTATAAGAGTTAAGGAGAGTATTTACTGCTCATCTTCTTTTGAGGTTTCCTGGTCTAATAAAGTATCAAAATCCATGTTTATTCACGATGGTTTTGATCTTTATGAATGCTTATTTTGCTCGCACTTAAGATCAAGGAAATATTGTATTGCCAATATGCAGTTTGAAGAAGATGAATATTTTAAAATTAAGCAGATGGTTATTGATTGGATTCTAAGGTAAACTGTAGTTTTCTTTCCAAGTTAGTAATTGATTATATAGCAATATCAATTAGGTAAAATTGAGAAAGATTTTTTCTCGAGAAAGAAGAGGCGAAGACATTGACATTTATTTTAGGGATTTGTATAGTGAAAGAGTAACTTATGTATCCGGATTGGGTGTGGATCTTTTTTGCTTTGGTATTTTTGGGTTGGATTTTGATTTTGACCTTTTTGGTGATACAGGAAAGATTTCTTTTAAAAGATCTTTTTCCAAAAAGCGGTTCAAGAGATATTAGGAAAAAATTTACTGAGGTTTTGGAGGAAGTTGAAAAACTAGGTGGCAAACTGGATTTGTCTAATAAGAGAATCAAGGAATTAGAGTTAAAAGGATTAGAGCATATTCAAACAGTTGAACTTATGCGGTATAATCCCTACGATGATTCAGGAGGGGATATAAGTTTTTCGATCGCTTTGCTAAATGAGGAAGGTAGCGGAATTGTCCTAACCAGTTTACATTCAAGAGCTGGTACCAGAGTTTATAGCAAACCGGTGATAAAGGGTAAGTCAGGAGGGTATCAGCTTTCCAAAGAGGAAGAGTTAGTTATAAAAAAAGCATTTAAAAATAAATGAATAAAATTTTAGACACTTTTCAAAACTTAAGTAATATTCAAAAAATACTGGTTATTTTAATAGGGGTGATCTTCTTCTATGGTGGATCCACAATTATTTCCTACTCTGTATTTAGTGGGAATGCTTCCACAAGCTTGACCGGAGGAGATGGTAAATTAACAGCGTTACCAGGTCCTTCCAGTGCCTTTGAAGAAGATCCTAAAGCTCCTAAAACAGAAGCCTGTCCGCTAAATGGAGAAAAACGCACTAAAAAAGCAAGAGAGTTTTGGGAAAAAAGACGACCATTGGCTGTGATGGTGGAAAACCACACGGAAGCTCGCCCCCAATCTGGATTATCTAGTGCAGATGTGGTTTATGAAGCAGTTGCAGAAGGAGGAATCTCCAGGTTCATGGCACTTTTCTACTGTAATTTATCTGATACTCAAGTAGGTCCGGTCCGATCAGCCAGAACTTACTTTTTGGACTGGGCTTCGGAATATGATCCTTTGTACGCGCATGTGGGAGGAGCCAATACTCCTGGACCAGCTGATGCTTTAGGACAAATTGTCAAATACGGGATCAAAAGCTTGAATCAATTTGGTATAGGCTTTCCTACTTATTGGAGAGATTACCAAAGATTGGGTCATCCTGTCGCCACCGAGCATACTATGTATTCTACAACTCAAAAATTATGGGAGACTGGAGCAAAAAGAGGCTGGACAGCCACTGATTCAGCAGGGTTAACTTGGGATCGAAATTTCACTGAATGGGAATTTAAAGACGGACAAGCAAGCAGTGGAGCCAATCAGGAAATAACAGTTAATTTCTGGGAAAGCCAACCAGCCTACAAAGTGGTCTGGAACTATGATTCGGCATCAAATTCCTATAAAAGAAAAAATGGGGGAGAAGCTCACATGGATTTGAATAATAATTATCAGATTGCTCCGAAAACGGTCATTATCCAGTTCCAAAAAGAATCAAATGCCAATGATGGATATCCAGGAAATGTTCACTTGCTTTACGGAACTACTGGATCTGGTAAAGCGTTAATCTTCCAAGATGGTAAAGTAACAGAAGGCAAATGGAATAAAGTTTCAAGAACTGCCAGAAGCAAATACACTGATAGCGCAGGTAAGGAGATTACTCTAAATCGTGGTCAGATATGGATCCAGACTGTCCCGGAAGGATCAAAAGTCAGCTACTAAAGTTTTAACTCCTGCCTGAAAGGAGGTCGAAATGCTTGAAGAACTTTTTGTTTCAAGAGTCCGGGTAAAAATTTTGCAACTATTTTTAACTTCTCCCACTTCCCTATTTCATGTTCGTGAGATAGTCAGACGTACAGATGAGGAGATTAATGCGGTTAGAAGAGAATTAGCCAGGATGGAAAAGTTTGGCATGGTTACATCAGAATGGCGGGCCAATAGAAGATTATATAAGTTCAGAAAAGATTACACTTTTTATGCTGAATTATTGGGGTTAGTTGGTAAAACTGCAGGTTTGGGTGGAAATATTTTAAAAGCCAAGTCTAGGTTAGGAAAAATTAAATATGCATTTTTATCAGTTAGATTTTTGGAGAATAAACCTGCGAGCCCTGATGCAATTGATCTTTTGATAGTCGGACAGATTGTCCTACCTGAGTTGCAGGCAATTGTAGCTGATGAACAAACAAGACGAGAGCAGGAGATTAATTATTCTTTCATGGATGAAGCAGAGTTTGATTTTAGGGTGAAAAGAAGAGATCCTTTTATCTTGAGAGTGCTTTTGCAGTCTAAGGTAATGTTGTTTGGAAATGAAGAGGATCTTTTGGAAGGGGTCATGATTTAGAGTATAGCTTCTAGCGCTTAGGCTATACATTATGTTAAAAATAATTATACCGATAGTCTGAACGCTTTATGATGAATTTCCGTCTGACACTGCTGGCTATTTTTTTAATTGTTGTTACGGCTCTTTTAATAGATTTGCCAAAGCTTCCTACCATAGATTTTTTTGACAAGAAAATCTCTTTACAATTTCCCCTCAAGCTGGGGTTAGATCTGCAAGGCGGAATGCAGCTTATTTTACAGACTCAGATGGATAAAATTTCCTCTTCAGACAGAGATGATGCACTGGAGTCTGCCAGAGAAGTGATAGAAAGAAGGGTTAATTTGTATGGAGTTTCTGAAGCCGTGGTTCAAACATCCAAAATAGGTGAGGAGAGAAGGATAGTTGTCGAGCTGCCTGGAATAAAAGATGCTTCAGGAGCAGCAGAATTGGTAGGCAAAACTGCCCAACTTGAATTTAAAGAGTTTCCCGAAGGCATAGAAGAAGAGGCTAGCAGATCAGGTATCCCGGTTGCCTTTTTAGCAAAATCTACAGGTTTGACTGGGGCAGATTTAAAGAAAGCCTCAGTTACCTTTGGGGCTGCCGATGGAGGCAGATCTGGTCCCCAGGTTGCCATAGAATTTACCGAAGAAGGAGCCAAAAAATTTGCCGAACTGACTAAAAGAAATGTGGGTAAGCCTTTGGGTATGTATCTGGATGATGTGCCTATTAGCTGGCCTCCTCCGGTAGTATCGCAAGAAATTGTAGGCGGGAGTGGTGTTATAACCGGGCAGTTTACTACCGAAGAAGCTAAAAACTTGGCTGTTCAACTCAATGCTGGAGCATTACCAATTCCTATTCAAATATTGGAACAAAGAGTCATTGGTCCAACATTAGGTCAGGAGGCGGTTAATAAAAGTCTAGTGGCAGGGATAATCGGCCTTTTAATAGTGATGATTTATATGGGTGTGTATTACGGATTATTAGGGGTAATTGCTGATATAGCTTTATTAATTTATACAGCGATAGTTTTAGCGATATTTAAAACTGGTTTTTTTATTCTCCCTCCAATCACTTTAACGCTGGCCGGTATTGCTGGGTTTATTCTCTCCATTGGTATGGCAGTTGATGCAAATATTTTAATTTTTGAAAGAATGAAAGAGGAATTAAGGTGGGGTAAATCCCGGCCCTTTGCCTTAAGATTAGGGTTTGACCGGGCTTGGAGCTCAATCTGGGCCTCGAATGTCTCTTCCTTTATTACAGCAGCTATTTTATTTTACTTTGGAACAAGTTTAATTAAAGGCTTTGCGCTTACTTTAGCCATCGGAATTTTGGTTTCTATGTTTTCAGCCATAGTTGTGACGAGAACACTTTTAAAACTAATTGTTAAATAATATGTCAAGAATGTTTAATTTCAGAAAACCGCATTTTGAACACCTAAAGACTAAATGGAGTGCAAAAAATGAACAACTCAAAAATAAGCTTTGGGACAAGCATAGAGAATCTTTGGATTGGTTAGGAAAGAATCTACCGGTAAAACATTTGGCCTTGAGTTCCTTGGGAAGTTTAATGCTCCTTGCCACGCCTGTTCCTCAAGCTCTGCCTTCACCGGAACATAATTTAAGCCTGCCAGGGTTAATGGATAGCTATGATAAAAACGTCCTTCTTGCTCAAAAGCTAAAAGGGGTGGTACCGGAAGAGGTCAGACCATTAACAACAGAGGAGGAAAAAGATATTGCATCTGCTTTGTCTGATAATTTAGGAATGAAAGTTACTCCCACTTTGCAGGGAAAGCGGCTGGAAAGGAATTATGGATTAATAGGAGGGGAGCAACATCTTTACAGATATCCAGGGGATAATTTGCAAGGACATGCTGAAAACGCTCAGGATTGGGCTATGTTTGGTTCATCTGGAATAGCCCCGGGACTAGGGGCCTGGGGGTATTTTGCGCCCTCACGGTCAGAATTTACGGAACAAGATAAAGAGCGGGAAAGGTATTATCTGGCTATTCAAACATTTCTTGTTTCCGGATATGCAGAAAGGGTTGCAGAATATAGGGATTTTTTTAAATTTAGAAAGATGTTGGTAGTTAATCCCACCACAGGCCAGGCTGTGGTGGCAGTGATAGGTGATGCAGGACCATCTGTTTGGACGGGAAAGCATTTAGGAGGATCACCTGAAGTGATGCATTTTCTGGGATTAGCCAATGGACCCAGAAAAGGAGCAGTTGTATACTTTTTTATTGATGACCCGGAAGATAAAATTCCTTTAGGACCGGTAAAATCAAATGAAAGGAGTCTGGCAGATTTATGAAAAGATATTTTTATACACATTTAGTTGAATATGAATCTATTTTAGTAGAGCTGGATAAGTTAGATTTATCTGAAGATGAAAGGAAGCATCTAGCAAAACTAATAGATGAAAGCTTACATCACAAGATTTTGGATGCTGTTTTATCCGAATTGTCTGAAGAAGATAAGAAAACCTTTTTGCTGCACCATCACCGAGAGGAACACGATAAGTTATGGAAATTGTTAAATGAAAAGGTTGATAAAATTGAAGAAAAAATTAAAAAAGCTGCAGATGATTTAAAAGATGAGATGAAAAAAGATATTCAAGAAAGCCAAAGATTAAAGGACAAGAAATAATATGGATCTCATGAAGTTTAAACTCTGGTATTTTTTATTATCGATTATTTTGATAATTCCGGGTTTGTTTTTTCTAATAACTTTTGGATTGAAACTGGGGATAGATTTTACTGGTGGAGCCCTCCTTGAATATAAATTCAGTTCACAAATTAATACTCAAGATTTAAGTGAAACTTTAAAAAAAGGCAATATAGAGGTAAATCAAATTATTGCCAGCGAAAATAATACCTATATCATTAAGGCAAAAACAATAAAACAAGAAAATTTAAAAGAAGTTAAAGGTGCTTTATCTCAAAAATTTGGTGAAGTTGAGGAAAGAAGAATAGAAAATATCGGCCCTATTATTGGAGCTGAAGTTTCCAAGAAAGCTGTGGTCGCTTTAACGCTGGCTGTCATAACAATCATACTGTATATTACATTTTCTTTTAGAAAGGTTCCTAAGCCAACGTCCTCTTGGCGTTTTGGGATTGCTACTATTATTGCCCTTATTCATGATGTTTTGGTTGTGGTGGGATCTTTTGCTATTTTTGGATACTTTTTTGGAGTTGAAATTGATACCCTGTTTATCACAGCATTGCTTACCATTATTGGTTTTTCAGTTCATGACACCATTGTGGTTTTTGATAGGATTAGGGAAAACTTAATAAAAAATGTTGGTGGTAAATTTGCTGATGTAGTAAATATATCTGTTGTACAAACACTTGCCAGATCTTTAAATACCTCTCTTACTTTGGTATTTGTGCTCCTTGCCATGCTTTTGTTTGGTGGAGAAACATTACGTTGGTTTGTGGTAGCTATGTTAATAGGGGTTATCTCTGGAACCTATTCTTCTATTTTTAATGCCACAGCTGTTTTAGTACTCTGGGAAGAAAAACTGGGTCATTGACCTAGCTCTTTGATTCTACTTATCAGATAGTCACGATTATTTTTAGATGAATCATCTAAAACTTCTTGAAAAAGGGTATTTAATATTTCTCCTACTTTTGGACCTGGTTTAATATTTAATTCTTTTATTACATCATTACCATTTATCTTTAAATCTGTAATTGCAAAGGGTTTATGTAAAACCTGTTTTATTTTTTCTTTGAATTTTTCCATGCGCCAGGAGGTTTCTGTTTGTGTGCCTCCTCCTAATCTGTCACCGATTCTTAATGCGAACATATCCTCAATATTTTCTAATCCCACATTTTTAATAAATCTTCTGATGGCCGAATCCGTTTGGTTTTCATCTACTGTAAACATGTGAAATCTCACTAATTTAAACAACTTATCTGATTGTTTGTTTGATAATTTAAGTCTCTCCGCAATCTTTAAAACTAACTTGCCTCCTGCCACATCGTGTCCGTAGAAAGTTACATTACCGTCTTTTTGAATAAACTTAGTATCGGATTTTCCTACATCATGTACTAAGGCAGCAAGTCTAACCAATGGATCTGAAGAGGGGACACTCTTAAGAGAGAGTAAGCTATGTTCGCCTATGTCGTAAATTCGATCATGTTTTGGCCCCTCTTGTTTTATACCAAAACATTTTTCCAGTTCTGGGAGTATAATTTGTAAAATCTCCGCTTCCCGCAGTTTACTAATACCCATGTATGGATTCATAGACCCAAGAATCTTAAATAGTTCATCTCTAATCCTTTCCCATGATACTTTTTCTATTAAATTTTTATGCACTTTTATAGCATCAAAAGTTTTTTGATCTATATCAAAATCTAATTCTGTTGCTATTCTGATGGCCCGCATTAGTCTTAAAGCATCTTCTTTAAATCGGGAAGTAGGATCACCAACAGTTCTGATAGTTTTTTTAGCCAAATCTGATTGACCTTCAAAAGGGTCAACCAGTTCTAAATTTTCATCCAGGGCCAGAGCGTTTATGGTGAAATCGCGTCTTGCTAAATCTTCTTTAATATCTTTAGTCCATAAAACTTGATCTGGATGACGAGAGTCCTTATATTCACCTTCTTTTCTCATAGTAGTAATTTCATAAACATCATCACCAATTTTTAATCCAACTGTTCCAAATTTATTGTCATAAAACCCATCAGGAATAACTTTTAGAATCTCTTCTGGAGTAGCATTGGTAGTGAAATCCCAATCATGAACTCCCCTTTTCATTAACAGGTCACGGACAGCTCCTCCGACAATATAGATTTGGTAATCGGATTTAGTAAATTTAGCTATTAAGTTTTCTACCTCTTTTGGTAGTTTGAAATTCATGGTGAAATTGTACGTCAGATATTTGTTTTTAACAACCTGAATATATTAGATGAAACATTCGTAGAATAACATTTTTTGGTATGGTAGAATCGACCCAGAATGAAATGGAAATTACTACCTCAACAAAGTGAGGATTTGGTAGAACAGTTACTAATAAATAGAAAGCTTAATACTCCAAAAGAAAGAGAAAAATTCTTTAATCCGACCTTAGAAGATTTCAAGAAAGATTTACAAATTCCTGGTATAGAAAAAGCACAAAAAAGGATCAAAAAAGCGATAGAGGATCAGGAGCTGATTGTTGTTTTTGGGGATTATGATGTGGATGGAATAAGTGCTTCTGCAATTCTTTATAAAGCCTTAACCTCTTTGGGGGCAAAGGTTTTACCATATATTCCACATCGGGAAAAAGAAGGGTACGGGTTATCTGCCCCAGGTTTAGAATTTGCAAGAGACTCCGGTGCAACCATTGTTATCACAGTAGATAACGGAATCGTGGCGCTAAAGCAGGCGGATTTTGCCAAAGAATTGGGTTTGGATTTGATTATTACTGATCATCATCAACCATTAGATAAAAAACCTGATGCATATGTAATTGTTCACTCGACCAAGATGTGCGGAGCAGCAGTGGCATGGTGTCTAATAAAAGATTGGGTATCCAAGAGTTTAGCAAGAGAGCTTTTGCAGTTTGTAGCTATTGCCACGGTCTGTGATCTTATTCCTTTGGTGGGTTTGGGAAGAGCATTTTTAAAAGAGGGATTAAATGAGCTTAGAAAAACGGATAATTTGGGATTAATAGAATTATCTCGGGAAGCCAGAATCAGCTTAGAAAATATTGGTTCATATGAAATTGGTCATGTTATTGGACCCAGACTGAATGCCATTGGAAGACTTGAGCATGCCATTGACGCACTTCGTCTACTATGCACAAAGGATTTAGTAAAAGCAAAGAAATTGGCTAAATTACTTAGTGACACGAATATTACCAGGCAACAGTTAACCATCCAGGCTATAGATGAGGCAAGGCTTTTGATAAAAAAAGATAGTAAGATTCATGTATTAGACAGTAAAAAATGGTCATCAGGAATAATCGGTCTTATAGCCGGAAGAATATGTGAGGAGTGTTTCCGACCGGTAATTGCCATCTCCGTGGGAGAAAATATCTCTAAAGGTTCTGCTAGGTCTGTTGACGGAGTAAATATAGTTGAGGTGATCAGAAAATCTTCAGATATATTACTAGATGTAGGGGGACATCCGGGAGCAGCCGGGTTTTCTATAGCAAATGAAAATTTGGAAGAATTTAAAAAGAGAGTGGATGAGATAGTATTAGATATGCCTGATAACAGCGAACAAGTTTTAGAAATAGATGCAGAAGTCCCTTCTGATAAGTTAACCAGGAAATTAATAAATGATCTAGATAAATTTGAGCCATTCGGGTTTGGAAACCCCAGGCCGGTTTTAGTTACATTCAGAGTAAAGATCTCTGATATAAAAACAGTAGGGGAGGGAAAGCACTTAAAGTTTAAAGCAGACGGAATTGATGCAATAGCCTTTAATTTCGGCAATTGGACACCTTTATTAATGAGTGATCAATTAGTAGATTTGGCATTTAATTTGGAATTAAATAGATTTAACGGAACAGAAAAAATACAGTTAAAAGTAAAAGATTTGAAAGTATCTACTTAGACTGTGCCATTGTGGTAGGTACATGTTGAAGATATTTATCATTAACAAATCCTACTCTTCCATCTCCGGTTTTAAATGCTACCCACTCATTGCTTTTTTGTTGTGAAGAGGCAGAGGTGAATTGCGTAGAGCGCCCGAGCCAGTTAATCCCAGTGATTTTTTCTCCAGGTTGCAGTAGCCCAAACTGGTTAGAGCCCTCCCCTTTTATAGGAATACGGGGTTCTTTCCTGACATTTAATCCACCCATTTGTATTATATCGGGGTCTTCGCTAACAACATATTCACCTTTTGAGACTTTGGGATCATTGAGTTTTTCCAATGCTGATTTTTGCTCGTCATTTGGTATATTGTCAAGACTTACAAGACCAAGGCCGCCTGCTAACACTACAGCCGCTGCGCCGATCTTTTTGAACCAAGTCCTACGACTGGGATTTTCCGGCTGAGGAGATTCAGCTCTGTTATCCATAAAAACAGCCTAGCTTAAATTATTAAACAATGCAATAGCTTAAACTGTAATTAATCTAGAACTATTATACGAGCTTTATGTTTATTAATAGCTCTAAAGTTACATCAAGTGATTAGCTTTTCCATTCTTCCCCAATAATGTTACTGCATATCTTCTCGGTTGTACCATTCTGGCGCACTCAAATAACAGCCGTTCAGTTTCCTCCCAGCCAATACATGCATCAGTGATGGAAATACCTGGTTGAAGTTGTCTACCCGCAACCCAGTTCTGCCGACCTTCGAAGATATTGCTTTCAATCATAAAGCCCATGGTGTGGTTTCCTCCAGGTAAAACACTTTTAACAACAAGCGATTGTTTTCTATGGTCTTTTGCTGAGTTTCCGTGTGAACAATCAATCATTACAGGACGACTAGATTCAGCTAGTAAGTTACGTTCTTGAATTAAACTGACTGCCTCGGCCATAGAGGCTTCGTCATAGTTGGTACCTTTATTACCACCTCTCAAAACTATATGAGTATCAGGGTTTCCATTCGTTTTCACTACAGCGGCTTGACCATTTACATCAATTCCAAAAAATGTATGAGGGCTAGTTGCTGTTACCATGGCATCAACTGCTACTTTCATATCACCCTCTGTGGAGTTTTTGAAACCAACAGGCATTGACAATCCACTAACAAGCTGTCTGTGAACTTGACTTTCAGTTGTTCTGGCTCCAATAGCTCCCCATGAAACTAAATCCGCAAAGTATTGAGGAGTATTAGGATCTAAAAATTCGACAGCACATGGTAAACCCGCACCATTAATATCAGCTAATAATTTACGGGATACAGCAAGTCCAGTGCCTGCATCTGAAGACCCATCTAAATGAGGATCGTAAACCAGTCCTGTCCAACCAACGGTTGTTCTAGGTTTTTCAAAGTAAGTTCGCATGACAATTACTAATTCATCTGCCAACCTATCTTTTAGGCCAAATAACCTTTCACCATACTCTATTGCTGAGCCTGGATCATGTATTGAACATGGTCCGACAATCATTACTAATCTCTTGGTATCTTTTCCATGTAATACATCTCTGATCTCTTGTCGTGTATTTGCTATCAGACTGGCACTACGGTTAACAATCTCCCTCTTTAATTCAATGGGAGGTTTAAGTGGTTCAATTGAACTGATGTTAGTATTCTCTATATTAGGTGTAAATGCCAGTGATCCCGATTGAACTCGTTGTTCTAACATATTTTCTCCCTTTTTTCCATAAAAAAACCTCCCATTTCGGGAGGCCCAATACTTTAACCTTTAGGGTTTTAAGTACTTAAACGCCTCCCTCCTTTCGGAAGGTAAAGCTATAAAAGTAAAACCAGTTGTTTGTTAAAATTTTCATTGAAACTATAAGATAGCAGCTATTTTCTATATTGTCAAGGAAGATTACGAGAGGGCTTTAAGTTCTAAGCTAAGATGCAATATCCTATTTAGCCTTCATTGCCTTCTCCTGCGCCTTTTTTAATTTTTCGACTTGCCCCCTTACTCTTACATGTACTTTGTGTAAGTCTTGTGATCGGTTTTGAATAGCGCTTTTCCATTCTGCGTAAAGATCGATAGACTCTTTTGCTTCATTACTCATGAATTCGTGATTATGCTTTTGAATTTGAGATAACTTAGCAAAATATCTTTTTCTATATCTAGCACAATTCGCAGGTTTTGGTGTATTCTCTAGCTGGACTTGAACTTGTTTTTTGGCTTCTCGTTTCAGAGCTTGTCTGCTGGGATAACCCAACTGAAGCTGCAATAAAAGAGTAAGAGAATTTAAAGCTGTCTCCATCGATCTAACCGCTCCAGAAAACCTCTCTGCAGTTTGTCTATGACGAGATAATTCTGACTTCCCACCAGGCCAAAAATCAACAGCTATTTTGACAGTAGTTACTTCTTGTACCAGATGGTCCAACCCTTTGTAAAGACTAACACCAGTTAAACGACTTAATCGTTGTACTCTACAGCGCATTGCATCTCTTTGCTCAAGATCCAATCCGGTAGATTTTCCATAGGAGTCAACAAAAAGATCTTGTACTCTTGTAAGTCCATCTTGTGTTCTAGCTTCTTGGGCTTGGGTATAGTGTCTGTTGAGAAATACTCTTTCTTTTGGGGTAAATCCAAGTATTGGAAATGTATTAGGGCTAGGTTTTGATGTTCGTAATGCTTCTATTCTTAATGCCATAAAAAAACCTCCTTCTCAGGAGGCTCCCTTTAGTTTAATTTTAGGTTATTTTACCTAAAAAGCCTCCCAAATTTCCGGGTAATAATAATTACCCCAAGGGGGTTAATAATTTCATTATTGGCATTTCTTATCATAAGTTTTTAATTTTATCAGCGTATCCTATTAAAAGTCAAACGATTACTGTGAAACTAAAAGCAAGAACTCCTTAAGTATTTGATGATATTCTTTTAGGCTAGAAATGTTTACCCACTCGCTGTCACTTCCCATGCCACCACCTATTGGTCCAAATTCGATTGCAGAGTTATTTACTCGAGTAAAATGTCTTGCATCAGACGAACCCATCCCCTTATTTAGTGGGATCTCTTTTTTAATAATTTGTTTCCCAATTTTTTGGAGTAATCTTAAGTACTGATTATTCCCATCGACAAATTGGGCCGGTTCTTTCACAACGACATCTATTTTAAATTCCTTTGGTAATAATTCCTTAATTGTGCTTATGACTGTATTTGAATCTTGGGGAATATAACGAATATCGAGCCAAATTTCACAATCATCGGGGATCTTATTAAAGGTCTGATTACTGGTTTCGATCCTGCTCAGATTAACAGTGGTAACCCACTCTTTTTGATTTGGAATTGGAAACTTCTTTTCTAAAGAATGAAGCAATTTATTCATTTTCCAGATGGCATTTTCTCCTTTCCAAGGATAGGCACCATGAGCAGTCTTGCCCTTAGAAGATATCTTTACCCATAAAATCCCTTTTGCTTGATTCTCGATCGTAAAGTTAGTAGTTTCTCCAACAATAACAAAATCTGCTTTCACCCCTTGATCTATCTGGTATCTTGTACCATTAAACCCTCCAGTTTCCTCATCAGTAACTAATTGTAAAGCAAGAGGATAATCAATCTTATTCGAGATTTCTTTAAATAATACAATAAAACTTGCAATACTTGACTTCATATCCATAGCTCCAACCCCGTATAATTTACCGTTCTTTATTTCGGGCGTATATTGATGTTCTTTTCCAGGAATAATATCAAGATGACCATTTAATATCACTTTAAATTTTCTCGGTCTTTTTGGAGAGTTGTAAATTAAGGCACTTTTGATGTCGTTATTGTTGAATCTTTCAATTGTATATCCATCTAAGTTTAACAAGGCAATATTCAAAGCTTGTTCTAGTGCTTCTGTATTTTCTGGGGTGGATTTAACAGAAATCAATTCCTTACTTAAAGATAAAATATCGTTTAACATTTTTTAAGCAGTAATCACTTTTATTTAATACTTTCAAATGATTTCGGCCCATACTGTAGATGCTGATCCATGATTCCTGCCATTATGTGCTTCTGTAGAATCTACAGGCATTAACGATCTAAAACCGCCCATGAATCTGAATGTTTTACCATCAGTTGAGAAAAAGTTTCTATCTATATAAGTATATGTACTCCCATCTGCTTCATTTATTATGGTAGGCGTTGGCATTTCGGGTTGGATAACATAAGATCCCCTACTTCGCATGTTCTGTCTTAATTCCTGTCTAAATCTTTTCTCCCCCAGTGCTCCACTGATGTGACCATAACATCCATAGGTTCCTTGCATGGGTTTTGCACGCAACGCGATATCTCCAGACTCTACTTTTACAGGATCTATTCCATGTAATCTTAAATATGAAGCAAATTCAGAAGAAAGACGGCTTGCATCAGAATAATCATTATAAGCCTTTCCTGCTAAAAGATGTGCCACAAATTCAGGAGAAAGGTGATCGGTATCAGTATGAGTTACAAAGGCCATGCCCATTGTATGAAGATATGCTTTTGTATCATTTATTCGTCTTGGATCTCCAACTGGCCACTCAGGATTATCTATATTAAATGTAACTGCATTTGCTTTGATTACTCTTCTCAAATCTGGATCAACCAGTAATGGATTTTCGACAACTGTGTTTGGTTTTTTTAACTTAGCTACAGGGTCAGAAGAGCGAACATATAATAGGTAATCACTGCGACCTCCATTTTGTTCTAAATGTTCTAGAAATTCTCTTGGACCAAAAAAGGTATCAAAACCTGAAAGTTGCATTACTTCTTCATCCTCTAATGGCTCATCAGCCTGTTTGCCAAATTCTGATTCTTTCATTGCCTGATATTTTTGATCTGTAACAGCAAGTAGGGCAACTGGTTTATCATGTAGATGTCTTAAAGCATCTAGAGCTTTGCTATATCTTTCTCCGAAATAAGATTTTTGTGCATCGTATGCAAAAAGTCCTTTTATCAATTGATACATTGCTAATGAATTTTCTATTTCAAATATACCCCCTCTTAGCACTTCGCGTACCTGTTTCTCGTCACGACTAGCGGCCTGTCTTAAAAACGTATCTGGTAATCCCACCATATCAATTTGAACCATGTAATTAACAGGTAATCCATCTGGTCCAGTCATGCCATGCTGATAGTCTGTTTCCCATTCTCTGTTTGCCGCTACTAAAGGATTAAAATCTCGATTATATTCTGAGAATAGATTTGCTAAAGCGGCTGTGACAGGTTCTGGATAGCGAACTCTATATCCTGGCAAGTAATTGAATGGACCCATGCTGGATTGAATGTCTGTTCTTAATACTACCGGGCCTAATGCAGCCACCTCTGGTTCTGCTGAATGCAAGCTAAGAGGCGAGTGTATTTTAACTGAACCATTAGTTTCTCCTGAATGGTATTTACCATTAGTACCCAGAGCTGAAGGTTCTAACCCTACTCCATTTGTTGCTGGATGTACATCAGCTATAAGATGATGTACACCTATAGACGATCTCTTTGTATCTCTTTGTAGTTCTAGTATTTTAAATATTCCCTTCGGTTTTTAAACATAAAAAAACCTCCCTTGCGGGAGGCCTCTGTCTTTAGGTTATTACCTAAAAAAACCTCCCTTTAGTGCTCATAACAAGGAGCACCCAAAGGAGAGTGACAAAGAAAATTGCAATATTTTTAATATTTAAAGCTTCAATTTTAATCATATATTCTAGAGTATTTAAAATATTTTATTACGATCCTGATATCTTGTCAATAAGCTGCTTAAATTGATATGATGCAAACAAGTTTATGGAACGTACGCTAATTTTAGATTGTAACAAAAGTGTGGGTGAGGATGTCAAGATTTGTGGATGGGTACAAAATAAAAGAGATCATGGAAAAATTACTTTTGTGGATGTTGTAGATAGAAGTGGACTAATCCAAGTTGTATTAGGTCAGGGAAAAGGAGCGGATTTACATCCACAAGATATTGTGTGTGTAACAGGCAAAGTAAATAAAAGACCAGAAAACTTAGTTAACAAAAACATACCCACCGGAGAAATAGAAGTTTACTCAGAAGAAGTTGTGATTTTGTCTAAAGCAGCAGAATTACCCTTTGATATGGGCGGGAAAGATTTAGAGTTACAACTTCCGACCCTTTTGGATTTTAGATCCTTAACCTTAAGACACCCAAAAGTAAAAGCTATCTTTAAAGTTCAGTCTGCCTTAGCAGAAGGTTTTAGAAAAGCTGCAACTGAACTAAATTGTACTGAAATTTTTGTACCCACTGTTGTGGCATCGGCTACAGAAGGCGGGGCAGAGGTATTCAAAGTTCAATACTATGACCATCAAGCCTTTATGGCCCAGTCCCCTCAACTCTATAAACAGATGCTGGTTCCGGTTTTTGAAAGAGTCTTTACTATTGCTCATGCTTACAGGGCCGAGCCGTCAGTAACTACCAGACATTTATCTGAATCCACCCAAATGGATATTGAAATGGGTTTTGTTAATTTTAAGGAGCTGCTGGATGCTTTAGAGTATGTTGCCAAAACAACCTTAGAATATGCAGAAGACCACTGTAAAGAAATTCTGGCGGAGTTTGGTGTCCCTAAATTAAAAGTAGGAGGGAAAACTCCCAGATTAACTGTCAGAGAAGCACAGGAGGTAATTTTTAAAGAATTTGGAAGGGATAATAGAAAAGAAAAAGATTTAACTCCTCAAGATGAAGTTGATATCTGTAAATGGGCTTTAGAAAAACATAATAGTGATTTGGTGACTATCACTCACTTTCCCACCAGTGCCAAGCCTTTTTACACCATGCCTGATCCTGAGAATCCTGAATACTCATTAAGTTACGACCTTTTATTTAGAGGAGTAGAAGTGTTAAGTGGTAGCCAAAGAGAACATGATTACCAAAAATTATTGGAAAGAATCAAGGAAAAAGGTATGAATCCAAAAAACTTTGAGATGTATTTGCAGGCTTTTAAATACGGTATGCCTCCAGAAGGTGGTTTCTCTTTCGGCTTAGAAAGAATGACAATGCATGTGTTGGAATTAAAAAATGTTCGTGAAGCTTCCCTTTTCCCAAGAGATATGGAAAGGGTGGATATTAGACTTTCTAAAGGAGAATAATTTTCAATTTTTAAATTTCAGTATTTTATGTAGAAAATTAATGAAGCATTATTTAATTTCTGCTGTTTTAATAGTTGTTAGCATTCTCTTTATTACCCTTTTCCCTTTTATAACTGAATCAACCCAAGAATCTTTAGTATCCTTTGAGGTTCCTGTAAATAATTCCAATGTGGCTGGTGTGCAAAAATATAATCTGCCACCCTCCAGTAAAAATAATCCCATTCCTTCATACACTGCAAAAGCTGTTTTAGTGAAAGACTTAACATCAGGTAGCATCCTTTACCAAGACAACGCCAGCTCCAGATTGCCGATGGCTTCTACCACCAAAATTATGACTGCTTTAACAGCTAGTGAGTATTTTAAACCCAATACGGTTTTGACAGTCAATCAGGCAGCCAGTATCAGAGGATCAACCAGTGGTCTAAATAAAGGAGAGCTCATCTCATTTAGATCGCTTTTATATGGGATGTTACTTAACTCCGGTAATGATGCTTCATATGCAATCGGCGAGAATTATCCAGGTGGGGTAGTAGGTTTTGTATCAGCCATGAATAAAAAGGCTACCAGTTTAAATTTAAAAAATACTCACTTTGATAATCCCGCCGGTTTTGATAGTCCAAAACATTTTTCCTCTGCTTTTGATCTGACAAAGATTACTGAAGAAAGCTTAAAAAATGCTCAGCTGGCTAGAATTTTTGCTACCAAAGACACAGAAGTTTTTTCCTGGGATAAAAAGTATAAACACCAATTACGTAATTTAAATAAGCTTTTATCTGATGTCAGTGGGGTGTTAGGTGTTAAAACCGGATATACAGAAGCAGCCAAGGAGAATCTTATAACATTGGTGGAGCGAGAAGGTCATAAAGTTTTAGTAGTTGTTTTGGGAAGTGATGACAGGTTTGGTGAGTCAACTAAATTTATTGAATGGACCTATCAAAACTTTGAATGGCCCCAATAAACTTACTTTGATTCTTCCAAAAATTGATTAGCTACAGCTGGTACGAAAGCCACAAACTCAGGACCTTCAAATACAAAAACGGGCTGTAAATAGGGAGTATAATTTTTGCTTAAATAATAGGAAAGATATACTGATGTAATAGAGACCTTAGATCTAGTGGGTTTAACCATGACGATTCCTTTACCAGACTGTAAATCCTCAAAAGCTTTTTCGCTGCTTTTTAGAGGATAAGTAGCAAAGGTTTTTAAATCAATTGGCCAAGTAATATAGTTGATCTCAAAATAATCTGATAATTCCCTGCCGGTATTTTTAACTAGGGCGTTTATTAAAGAGGAGTTAGGATTTTCAGTAACAATAGGGTTTTTATCTATATCCTCTGGCCAGAGGGAGATTTGAGCAATTTGTGCTTCTGATCTGGAGCTAACGCTTTTAGACTCACCATCTTCACTTTTTAAGAAATTGATTTTAGATCTGCCATTTTGTAAAGAATCACTTAAAAAATTATTGGTTTTAAGAAGATCCTTGAAGTTTTGTGTCAATAACTCATCTGGAGCAGCTAACTTTTCTTCTCCTGACTTTGTTGCTTCATTTTGGTATACAAAATTACCCGAATCCAGATTAACCTTTAAGCTTACAAAACCTTCTTTAAAAAGATACTCAGTCTCAGAGATTACCTCAGGTTCTGTAGTAATTTTAAATTTCTTCGCCAAAGTTTTAGATTTATCTCCTGAAAGTAGGGAAGCAAAGGGCTGGGGAATAAAATATACTTTTACTATCTTTTCAAAGTCAGGGAATCCTCCAGTGGCGGTATCTAGAGTATAAGAGTAGTTTGAGGAGGAAACATCCACAGTAGGAAAGTTTGGGTAGGGAAGTACACCAAACTTAGTATCAGGCTTTTCTTCTACAGGGGGAAGACTGGGTAGATAATAGTAGGTGTACCAGATTTTATAACCGATAGTCCCAGTTAAACTTAAAACTAGAACAATAATAGAAAAGAAAATGAAGTTTCGAGTTAAAATGGCAGTTTGAGTTAGTGTCATATAAAGTCTGTATACAGCTATTATACAGAAATAAGAGGGGGGCTGATATAATACAAGCTATGACAGTACGAACAAGGATAGCTCCATCCCCTACCGGTGAAGATATCCATATAGGTAATTTATACACAGCCTTAATTAACTGGACAGTTGCCAAAAAAAATCAGGGTAAATTTATTATCAGAATTGAGGATACAGACAGAGAGCGTTTAATAGAAGGCTCAGAGCAAAAGATTCTATCAACCATTAAAGCCTATGGTCTAGCGTATGATGAGGGACCTGACATTAAGGGTCCCTTTGCTCCCTATAGACAATCAGAGAGATTAAAGCTTTATAAACAATACGCAGAAGAGCTGATTGAAAAGGAGTCAGCCTATTATTGTTTTTGCTCCAAAGAAAAATTGGAAGAGCTAAGAAATAAGAATGAAGGAAAAGCAAATAAAAAACACCTGGAATACTGCGATTTTAATTTAGATGAGTCAAAAAAGAGAATTACCACAGGCGAGAAATATGTGATCAGATTAAAAGTTCCTCAAAACAAGGATATTATTTTTGAAGACTTAATAAGAGGGGAAATCACTATTAATTCTGATCAGATTGATGATCAGATATTGATCAAATCTGACGGCTTTCCGACTTATCATATGGCTGTGGTGGTTGATGATCATTTGATGGAGATTACGCACGTTATTCGTGCTGAGGAATGGATCTCCTCCACTCCTAAACATGTATTACTTTATCAGGCCTTAGGATGGAGTCTGCCTATCTTTGCTCACCTGCCTTTATTAAGAAATACCGATAGATCAAAGCTTTCCAAGCGCCATAATCCTGTCTGGGCCTCCTGGTATTTAAAGGAAGGTTTTTTGCCAGAGGCGATGTTAAACTATTTGGCCTTAATGGGCTGGTCACATCCTGAGGCCAAGGAAATTTTTACCCTGGATGAGTTTGTAGAAAAGTTCGAGCTAAAAGATGTCTTACCGGTTGGTCCGGTGTTTAATATTACCAAGCTGGAATGGATGAATGGAGAATATATTAGAAAAATGTCTGGTGAGGAATTAACAAAAAGGTTAGAAGATTTTTTAGTAGATCATCCAAGTAAAGATAAAATTGCCCCACTTACCCCACTGGTAAAAGAAAGAATTAAAAAATTGTCTGATTTCATACCTTTGGTAGATTTCTTGTTTAGTAAACCTGATTACGAAAAAAGTATCTTTGAAAAGGTAGCAGGTGATAAAAAGAATCTATTAAAGGATATCTTATCTGATATTTTAAGTACTTTGGAAAAAGCCTCTAGGCCATGGGATGCTAAGGAATTTGAACAGTCCTTTAGAGATTTGGCAGATAAGTTAGGTCTTTCGACAACTCAAATATTTCAACTGATCAGGGTAGCAATCTCAGGTAAGACTGTCACCCCGCCCTTATTTGAAAGCATCAAGATTTTGGGCGAAGAAGAGACCTTAAATAGGGTAAAAACCGCAAACAACCTCTTTTAGTTTTTTACAGGCTTGTAAAAAATAATTACTATGGTAGAATTAGCCTCATGGAAGATAGCAGATGGCTTAGATTTGTTACAGCAGGTTTAGTACTTGCAGCAATTGTAGTCGCATACTTTCTTATAACCGGTAGATTTAGTGCTAATAAAACAACCGAAAACCAACAGAAGCAGCAAGCTTCTCGTCCAGTCCAGCAATTCCAATCCAGTCCTACTCCCGCTCCTCAGGGTGGAAATGTAGGAATAGGAACCACAACTCCTTCTAGCGGATCAAATAGCTCAAATATAACAACTTTACCAAATACAGGATATCCAGCAGCTTTAATTGGTATTTTTTCTGTTTCAGCAATGGTTTCTGGCTATTACCTTCGTAAATATCCTAGATAATTTAAATCTCTCAATCAAAACTGGTATAATTTCACCGCTGACATTGCGGGATCGTTCAACGGTAGGACAATAGTTTCTGGAACTATTTATCTTGGTTCGAATCCAAGTCCCGCAGCTATCGTGGGTCAAATTATATGAACTGGTGTAGCGTATAATACAAACCCTTTTATGCAGATTGAAGAATTGCGAACCAGGATCGATAATTTTGAAACCTCAGATGAGGCTCGTCCCAATGATGTTGTCTCACCAGTCAATTTTTTAGTGGAGTACGTTCATACTTCAGCAAGGATGGCACGCAAACCACTTAAAGCCCAAGCCATGTATGTTGAGGGTGATTCAATAGGCCAACTTTTTCAGGGAGGACTTAATCAAGCCTTAGCTCGTAGAGTTGCAGTATTTGAGAATATTGATGCTTATGTTCAAATGATCACAAACGGGGTAGCGAATGAAGTAATCAGAAGAGAGGGACCATCAAACCCACATTACGCAACTATGGTAACAAAGGGAAAAATGTTTGCCGATTTTGTGACAAGAGGCGGTGATTTAGTTTTTACTAATCAACCAAAGGGAGCAGTAAGGTTGCTTCCTCAGGTAGGAAGAAACCATATGAAATTTTACTTTGGAGATAAAAACGGCCAAGATTTCGTTTTTGCAGGAAAAGTTAATATCTCGGAGGGAGATTTTGCTGATAGGCCAGACTTTTTGGTAAAGTTTACTGATCCTAGAGTAGTCAAAGCTCTGGAGCAGTTATTTTATCAATCAAGACAAGGTTTTTTGAGATCAGGATCTATTCAATGCAATGAGCAGACTACTATCCACGTTGATCAAGGAAGACTCTTAAACTCACCAGTCCAAGCTAGGATGATTGAAAAGATTAGATCTTCTAAAGATACTATTGAAGGTGTTGAGCCTTTTATACCTGATATAAGAAACCTATTGGCTCTTAATAGCGCAAAGAGGCGCGGTGTGCATGTAGATATCGTGTCTTCCATGCCAGCTGCTATTTACGATCGGGTTTTAGCTAAAACAAACCAATTAAACCAAGCTTTATTCGATCGATTAGGGGAAAGAGACTACCTTTCTCTCTATCCAGGATGGATACACGCTGCTACTAGGGTGTTTGACCGAAGATCAGTGATCTTTACCACTCATAATCTCTCTTTCTGGGGTTATGCAGTAGGTACAGCGGAATGGGCAATAGAAACAACAAATCCGGAAATAGTTCAACAGTGTGTAGCATTTATAGATAAAACTCGTAATCAAGCGCAAGCATATTAGGGTCGGAACGCATTATGATTAAGAGCTTTGTGTTTTGATATAGAGTGGAAGGTATAATTACATTATGTTTTTCTTTGTCTATATTCTTAGGACTTCTTCTAATACCCTTTATATTGGTCAAACTAACAATTTAGAAAAAAGATTATTGGAGCATAAGAACAAAAACAGTAAATCTGCAAAATATATGAAATATTTTGACTCCTTTGAACTAGTTTATTCTGAAAAACACCTAACAAGAGCAGAAGCGATGAAGAGAGAATACGAGCTGAAAAGCTGGACAAAAGCACAAAAGGAAGTCTTAGTAAGCAATGATATTAAGTTACTGAACAGACAGTAGTTTTATTCTAAAATTTTGTTTTCAAAGATAAAATCTGCAAGTTGTTGACTGATAAATACAATCCCACTAGGGGAGGGATGGATAAAATCATCTTTGCTAATATAATCTAAGTTTACATCTCCTTCTTCAGTTAAAGATTTCTCAAAAATATTTACTACCGGAATATTGTTTGCTTTAGCAAATTGGATATGATTTTTAATATAGGCAATTCTTTCCTCAGCCCACTTTGCTCTTTGAGCATCTGACAAATCCACCTGATTCCTGGCGTAGTTTTTTTTACTGGGTGCAAGGGTTGCCACAAACATTATTTTGGCATTGGGATTTTCTCTTTTTAAAATTTTTAAAGTTTCGCTTAACGTATCGGTTTGCTTTTTTAAGCCTTCTTCTAAAGAATATTCAGATAAGGGGTTGTGTCCAAATGACTCAATCAAAATTAAATCAAAATCAATCTCTGTAATAGGTCGAAATTCCCTGGTGTAAAAGGTTTTTTCTGTTAATCTTTTTGGTAGCGATAAGATATTAGTTGATCCGAATCCGTAATTTAGAACTTCAAATGTTTTTCCAGGATAGTATTTTTTTAAAAACTCTCTTAATTCATCTGAGTTTCCCATTAGCTGTGTCATGGAATCTCCCACCAGTACTAAAGTGTAGTCTTGAGGGTATTTTACTTTCGTTTTTCCATTTGATTGAACAGTTGTAGGACTAATTGGTTGTTTAGTTGAAGCTACTTTATTTGAAACAAAGGTTTTAAATAAAAAGATACCAGATATCAAAAAGAGTAAGACAATTATAGTTACACTTAATATAAGTATGCTTATTTTCATACAGATGTTTCACACAGAGTCTTTTATTTTTTGAAGAAAAACTGTGGCAGGATTCACAGTTTAACATATTCTAAGTTATTTTTTGGTAATTTTATAAATTGTGATCCCACTCATATTAAATTGCTCTTTATTTACAAAATATTCCCTGCCAAATTCCTCAGTGGCCCACATCTTAAATTGATCAATATCATAGAAAGGAGTTTCTGAGAAAATAAGCAGGGTATTTGCATTTTTATAATCATATTCAGATTCCGGGATGTATCCGTATTTTCTAAAAAAGAAACGGTATTCAAATCCGGTGGGAACTTTGGCATAAACATCTGCAATCCTTATCAGGTTAAATGGTTGGCCTTTTGTCACAAGGTTATTTTCTACGACATACTTTACGGAGGCTTCAATTTTATTTATTAATCCATCAGAATCTTTATATAAGTTTAAAGGAAAGAAATATAAATCAACCAAGACAAATATTATTAAAAGATAGGAAAACTTGGATTTTAGAATTATTAATAAACTGGCAATTGCAATGTAAAACATGATTCCATAAAGATAATGATTTTCATAATGAAATAGCATAAGAGGAAAAAGTAATAATAGATTGAGAATAATGGTAACTAACAAATAAATATCCTTACTCATGTCTTTAGCTGCTACAGATTTATTTTTTAATTGATAAATAATTATCAAAAATGGAAATAGAATAAAGCCAATAATATTTATATGTAGGTATTGTCTAAATTTATCGAAAAGATAAAAAAGAATACTTAAGGCAGGATTTTCATCCAGTAACAGCTGTGGTTTTTGTGAACTATTAATATAAGAATTAAGTGAATTATTAACAAAAGTGTCTTTGGTCATCACAAAGTCATGTCGTAACTCAAATAACAGCAAAGGGAGAAAGGTGACTAATCCACCCAAAATAAAGTATAAAAAAAGCCTCTTTGATTTAAGAAAAAATAGAAAATAAAGGGAAATAAAAACGGTTGGGAAAATACTGGCCGGGTGAATGTTTACTATAAATCCGGCCAGAAATCCCAGTAATGTAATAGAAAGTTTATTTTTGAATTCGAAAAAGAAAACTAAAGTTGAGAAAAATAATAAAAAAGGAAAATAGGTATATCCATTGCTGGGGTGTTTTGCACTAAGTAAAAAAAACGGTACAAGTGAGATGGAAAGGGTTATTAGTAAAGCTTTGATATGGTTATACTTTTGACTTACGACATATAAGAAAAAAGCAGTAGATAATGCAAATAAAAATGTTTGAAAATACAAGACTGCTTGTACGCTAGAATTGGTAAGTAACATAATCGGTGAGAAAAGGTAATAGTAGAAAGGACCGGCATAATATCCACCAAAATTCATCTTGGGCCCGATTAATACGAAATCTCCCTGGGTGATTCTTAGGAAGTTATATAAGTCTCTTCCTAAATCAGTTGTTAATAAAAGTGAATTAAAGATGTTGTTAGAAAAAATAGATAGTATAAAAACTAAAAAGAGAATGGAGAATAAATATTTACTTACAAAGCGATACATACTAATAATGTGATTATACAGAAAAAGAGGGTGTAAAAGACTATTGTTTATAGGGTATAGAATGAATTATATTATCTGTGATAAAGTTTAGGAGGTGAAGTTAGTTTATGTGCTATAACTGTGGATGTGGAATGCCAGATGATGATATGGGTAAAGGTGATGCAGGAATAGATGATGGAAAATCTATTACTGACAAAACTTTTGAAGAAGCAGCAAAGTCTCAGGGAATGACTATAGAGGATGCCAAAAAGGAAACCTTGAAGCTTTTAAAAAAGCAGTTGGGAGAAAACTAAAATGAAGATTTTAATTCACTGGTTTGTTAGTGGATTGGCAGTTTTAGCAGCTGCCTATATTTTACCGGGTGTGCATGTACCAGGGATCTTTGTGGCCTTGGTAGTAGCTTTGGTGTTGGGGATCATTAACACTTTCTTAAAACCTGTTATTTTATTTTTAACCTTACCGATAAATCTTTTGACACTGGGCCTTTTTACTCTGGTTATTAATGCTTTACTGATATTGCTTGTTGGGATGATTGTGCCTGGATTTAAAGTAGATGGATTTTTATGGGCGCTAATTTTTAGTATTGTCCTTTCCCTTATTAATTACTTTCTATTTAAGTTACTCTAAAAATAATTAAGATAATTTACTCCACAAAAAATCCCGCACAAAGCGGGATTTCTTGAAAAACCTACTTACATAGGTAAATACTTTATACAAATTATTGATAATTTAGTCAACTAGAACATAATGGATCAGTTTACAGTTTAACTTTTACAAGTTACAATGAGGCTATGATTTATCTGGCAACTGATCACGCGGGATTTGAATTAAAAGAGAAGGTTAAAAAGAATCTCAAAACACTTGGATACGAAGTTGAAGATTTAGGTGCACATGAGTATAACGCGAGTGATGACTATCCAGATTTCATATCTAAGGCCGCTGAGGCAGTATCAAAAAATCCTTCTGAAAAGGCCATTATCTTTGGTAGTTCTGGACAGGGGGAAGCTATGGTAGCCAATAAATATCCGCATGTGCGAGCTGCTGTATTTTATACACCTGTTGTTCCGGCCCATAACGTAGATGTGGGTGGTAGAACAAGCACAGATCCTTTTGAGATGATAAGACTCACCCGCGAACACAACAACGCCAATGTATTATCAATTGGAGCTAAAATTTTAAAAGAAGAAGATGCGTTACAGGCTATCAAGATTTGGTTGGAAGCGCCCTTTACTAATGAGGAGAGGCATGTAAGAAGAATTAATAAAATTGATCAGTTAAAAGAAGCTATTTAAATGGTACAAATTATTCCTGCAGTTTTATCCACCAAAGAAGAAAATTTTCAAGAAGATATTAACAAGATTGCAGACTCAACTTTAACTGCTGGAGGATGGGTACATATTGACTTCATGGATAAAGTTTTTGTTCCTAATGAAAGTATTAGACCGTCAGTTACTGCTAAATACCCTATTAATTTAAAAAAAGAAGCACATCTTATGGTAGCACATCCTTTGGATTGGTTAGATGAATTAGTCAAAGCAGGTTTCGAAAGAATTATTTTTCATATTGAAGCAAAGGATGATACACTGGAATGTATAAGAAAGATCAGGGAAAAAGGGTTAAGGGTGGGCATCGCAGTCAACCATGAAACATCACTTGAAAAACTGGAGCCATTTATTGACCAAATTGACCTTGTATTATTGATGGCTATAAAACCTGGATTTCAAGGTCAGCCTTTTATAGAAGAGTCACTGGAAAAGATCCAAATCTTAAAAGCAAAAAACTGGCCAGTGGCTATAGGGGTGGATGGAGCAGTCAGAGATGCTAACGCCAAGCAGCTTATTAAATCAGGTGTGGATCATTTGGTGGTAGGTTCTTATCTTTTGAAAGGAGATTTTGATGAAAATTTTGAAAAACTTTGGGAAGCTATTCAAGGATAAAAAAGAGATTAAGAAAGCACAGACTATTGAATCTGTTACCATTTTTGGTTATGCAGATGCAGTAGAAAATGATGCCTTATATAAAAGCGTGGTGGAGGTTTCAAGGAAGCTGGCTGAGGTAGGTTATACCGTAGTTGATGGGGGAGGACCAGGAGTTATGAAGGCAGCCACAGTAGGGGCAAAGTTAGCTGGTGGTCGTGTGGTGGGGGTGACACTCTATCCAAAAGACATGGAGAATTTTGAGGGAAGAGATGAGACTAATCTGATTGATGAGGAGATTAAAACAGATACCTATGTAGAGAGGACTTTAACCATGATGAAGGAAGGACAAGTCTATGTGGTCTTTAAAGGTGGTACAGGCACTATTTCCGAGTTTGGAATGGCCTGGGGACTCGCAAGGCTTTATTTTGGTCACCATAAACCATTAATATTATATGGTAAATTTTGGAAAAAGATTATTGAGGCTTTCAGAAAGAATATGTTTTTGAGAGCAGAGGATTTAAAAGTTTTTAAAATAGTTGATTCTCCCCAGGGGGTTTTAAAAGCTATAAGTGATTTTGAAGAGGAGATCGCCAGAGGAGAGCACAAACATATGAAAGCTACAAAAAACCATTTTAAACTTTAATATGTTAACTGCCCAAGAAGAGAAAAATCTAGAGGTTACTGCAAATAAGATCCGGCAAGATATTATTAACATGCTGGTTGAGGCTGGTTCAGGTCATTCTGCCGGTCCTTTAGGAATGGCAGATATATTCAGTGCCTTGTATTTTAAAATATTAAATCATGATCCCAAAAAACCTAATTGGGAGGAGAGAGATAGACTAGTTTTATCAAATGGTCATATCTGTCCAGTTTTATATGCCACCATGGCCCATGCCGGATATTTTCCTGTTTCCGAATTAAAAACTTTGCGAAAGCTCGACTCCCGTTTACAAGGTCACCCACATAGGAGTTCATTGGAAGGATTGGAAACAACCTCAGGTCCTCTAGGGTCTGGTTTATCTCAGGCTTGTGGCATGGCTTATGCAGCAGTTATGGATAAGAAAAAATGGTGGGTTTACTGTCTGATGTCTGATGGTGAACATCAGGAGGGAAATACCTGGGAAGCAGTGATGTTTGCTGGAAAATATAAATTGAATAATTTAACAGTTATAATCGATCGAAATAATATTCAAATTGACGGATTTACGGAAAACGTTATGCCCCTTGAGCCATTAAAGCAAAAATACGAATCTTTTGGCTGGTACGTTCTAGAAATAGACGGACACAATTTCAATCAGATTGTAGATGCATGTAATCAAGCCAAAGCCATTTTTAATAAACCGGTCTGTATTATCGCTCACACTATTCCTGGCAAAGGGGTAGATTTTATGGAGAACGATTTTCAGTGGCATGGTGTACCACCAGGAGTATCAGATATACCAGGTGAGCCTAAAAAGGACGAGCAAGTAAAACTGGCTTTAAAAGAGTTAAGAACGTTGAAAGGAAAAATCCGGTCAGAACATGAATAATTTAAATCCGAAACTGCTTGATGATGATATAGAGATGATTGCCACCCGTAATGGATTTGGAGAAGGATTAGTTATAGCTGGAGAAGAGGATGATAATATAGTAGCCCTTTGTGCGGATTTAACTGAAAGTACACGGATTGAGGAGTTCAAACAAAAATTTCCCGAAAGATATATAGAAGTAGGGGTAGCGGAGCAGAATTTAGTGACAGTGGCCTCTGGTATGGCAGCCTGTGGGAAAATTCCCTTTACAGCCTCATATGCGACATTTTCCCCTGGAAGAAATTGGGAGCAAATCAGGACCACTATTTGTTATAATGATCAACCAGTAAAAATCATTGGTTCTCATGCCGGAATATCCGTGGGACCAGATGGAGCTACACATCAGGCTTTGGAAGATATCGCCTTAATGCGGGCTTTACCAAATATGGTGGTTATTTCCCCTGTTGATTCAATAGAGGCAAAAAAAGCAACCTTAGCCATAGCCAAGCTTAATAAACCCTGTTATTTAAGGCTTTCCCGGGATAAAGTTCCTGTTGTTACTACTGAACAGACTCCTTTTGAAATAGGAAAAGCACAAGTATTCTATGAAGGAAAAGATGTCACTATTATAGCCACCGGCCAAATGGTTTATAGGGCACTTTTGGCAGCAGAGGAGTTGAAAAAACATAATATATCTGCCAGGGTTATTAATTCTCATACTATAAAACCTTTGGATAAGAAAACTATCTTGCAAGCTGCTGAAGAGACAGGAGCCATAGTAACAGTGGAGGAGCATCAAATAACTGGAGGTTTAGGAGGAGCGGTTTCGGAGTTGATATCACAAAACTATCCTGTACCTATAAAAATAATCGGTATTGAAGACCGTTTCGGAGAATCAGGCACCCCCAATGAGCTGTTAGAAAAATTTGGATTAACTAAAGAAAATATTATTAAGGCTGTCACTGCTGTGATCAGGATGAAATCTTGAGGTAAACTTTTTACCCCTTTTACTCTAAAAAATATCTATTTGACAAACCTCAACTAGTTGTTATATCATATCCCCTATAGGGGGATATGCGTAACTAACATGACATACCGACCAAAGGATACTCAGGAAAGAATTATTCATAGATTAAAAATAGCCAAAGGTCATTTGGATAAGGTGATTCAAATGATGGAAAATGGTCATTATTGTATGGATGTGATCCATCAGTCACAGGCTGTACAAAGTGCACTAAATGAGGCTGATGCCCTTGTTTTAGAAAACCACTTACAAACTTGTGTCGTTGAACATATCCAAAAAGGTGAGTCTAAAAAATCAATTGAGGAGATAATGAAAGTCTTCAAAAGAAAATAATATGTTTGAGAAAAAGTTTATTACTATTTTAGTAGTTTTAACTATTGTTTTATTCTCTGGAGGAGTAATCCTTCTTTCACAAACTTCCAGCGCTCCTGCCCAAATTACCGAATCAGAAAATGCTAAGGCTTTTGCTGAAAGTTTTAATTTTGACTGGGGTAAAATTGATTATAACGGAGGTTATGCCAAAAAAACCTTTATAATTAAAAACACCGGCACTGATACACTTAAACTTTCTAAAATCACTACTTCATGTACCTGTACTAAAGCTCAAGTAGAGGTTAACGGTGGTAAAAGTCCTAACTTCAGCATGCATTCTCAGTCGTCCTGGGTTGGAGAAGTGGCACCAGGTAGTGAAGCAAAGTTAAATATAGTTTTTGATCCCAAATTTCACGGTCCTTCTGGTGTAGGACCAATGAGCAGAATCATTACAGTACAAACCAATGATAAACAAAATCCAAAACTAGAGTTTCAGCTAACAGGAGATGTAGTGAAATGAATAAACAATCTCTAAAAAGAATACTAAAAACAGCAGTTCCTCTTTGGTTAGTAATAGTAATAGTACTTGATTCTTTTATGGCCTCAGCTCTGGTTTCATATTATTTGGCCAAAAAAGAGGTAAATAAAGCATTGGTCCAACTTTCAAAGACTACCCAAAGTCCAGAAGAGCTGATTGAGGTATTAAGGCAGGAGGTTTTGCCTTCCACCGGGTACAATCTTTCCGTTCAGTGGGGAGAAATAGGAAAGCAGCTTGTAGAGTCGGGAGCAATTGATAAGGCAAAATATGAAGAAATCTTTAGCAAAGGAGAGGATGGGGAAGAAGAGATGAAATATCTAGAAGGAAATTGGGATCATAAGATGAGAATTGACGAAAGGAACTCCCGATTTATGGTAAATACCCTGTGGGCTTTAGGACTTGCCAACAAAAGTAAGGTACTGGATGAGATGAAAGAGCAATACGGGGAAGAAACAGCCAATTTCGCATCTACCGGAGGATGGAATTTAAGTAGTAAGCCGGCTATGGAAATTTATTCTTCTAAAGAGATTGTGAAGTTAACTTCCGAACAGCAGGATTTGGTAAAAAGCATTTCCCAGAATGTTTACCGACCTTGTTGTGGAAATCACACTGCTTTTCCTGATTGTAATCACGGGATGGCAGCTTTGGCCTATATTCAGCTGGCAGTTAAAGCCGGAGTTTCTGAGGATCAAATTTACAAGGATGTATTAGCTCTAAATTCCTTCTGGTTCCCGCAAAATTATGTGGAAGTAGCAGCCTATTTTGATAAACAGGGACAAAAATGGAATGAAGTTGATCCCAAGCTGATTCTGTCTGCTGATTATTCTTCCAGTCAGGGCGCACAAAGGATCAAACAAGAGATTCAAAACTTACCAGGCTTTAATGTTCAAGGAGGAGGAGGATGCTCAACATAAGGTGGAACAACTTGTTTTTCAGACTTCTTTAATCGCCGCTTTTGTGGCAGGGATGGTTGCCCTCTTTGCCCCATGCTGTATTACCTTTTTACTTCCGGCTTATCTAGGATCGGTTTTTAAGGAAAAGGGAAAGGTACTTTTTATGACCTTAGTGTTTGGATTAGGGATTTTTGTTGTGTTACTTCCGGCGGTTTTAGGAGTGGCTTTAATCTCTCGGTTTTTGTTTGACTACCATAACATCATTTATGTCATAGGGGCTTTAGTCATGCTGTTGGTAGCAGTAGTGACTTTTTTGGGGATTAAACTACCTATGCCAAGCTTGCCTGGAGTTTCCCCACAAAAGTCCGATGTTTTATCAATTTTTACCTTGGGAGTTTTTTCCGGGATTACCAGTGCCTGCTGTGCTCCGGTATTAATAGGAATTTTAACTTTAACATTTCTTTCCCCTAGCTTTTTCGGGGCATTGGCTGTGGGAGGGATGTATGTACTGGGGATGGTAACACCCCTGCTTTTAATCTCTTTGTTTTTATCTGGGAAAATGCCGGCTGTAACGTTATTAAGAAAAAATGTCTTTTCTTTAAATCTTTTGGGTTATCAATATCAGGTAATAATGAGTAATCTAATAGCGGGTCTAGTATTTTTTGCCACCAGTATTTTAATTTTTATTCTTACTTTTACGGGTAATTTGTCTATGGATAATGTAGATGGGTTTACTAGGATGATCCAAAACAGCGCTAATATGGTTAGTGAATATGTGAATGGGAATATGGTCTGGGAAGTGGTCTTTTTAGCAAGCTTAGGAGTTATCTTCTATTGGATTTTTAAAAGGCTTGGTCGGGAGTAGGGAAATTTATGAAAAGGAAAATATTAATTTCTATCTTATTTGGAATATTGGCAGGGGCGGCATTGCTGGCTCTATATTTTTTGGTAATGGCTTTTGGAGCCAGTTCCTGGGAATACACTTTTTCAGAAATATGGCGGTTAAGGTATTGGATAGGAGCTTTGGTATTAGGATTTGGTATTCAAATAGGGCTATACATCTATCTTAAACAATGTGACCAACAAGATAACTCTTTGACTGGTTCAGCTGCCGGTAGTACTTCTGCATCCAGCTTGGCGATGGTTGCCTGTTGTGCCCATCATCTAGTTGATATTTTACCTTTAATCGGATTTTCAGTAGCAGCGACTTTTTTATCTAAGTACCAGGAATGGTTTTTGGCATTGGCGATAGTTTTTAATTTAGCTGGTATCGCCTGGATGACAAGATATTTAAGGAGAATAAAAAAATGAAAAAACTAGGAATATTATCAATCATTGCTTTTTTACTACTGGCTGCTTTACTAAGCTGGAATCTTTTAGGACTTCAAGTTTCTTACAAGCCCCAAACAAAAGAGGTTAAAAGTCCAGAAGATGGTCTAAAACCAGAAGAGGGTTTAAAACAAAAAGAAGTGCAAACAAGCGATGCAGCTGATGTAACAATTAGAGTAAAGCCTGCAGTTTTAGAAGCAGGTCAGCAGGTAGTTTTTAAACTAAACATGGATACACATTCAGTGGAGCTTGATTATGATTTGGTTAACCAGTCAACTCTGATCGACAGTTTGGGAAATAATTTAAAGCCTCTTTCTTGGAGCGGGGGTCAGGGCGGTCATCATCTGTCAGGAGATTTAACCTTTCCTAAACTTGATGAAAACGCCAGGAGTGTGGAGCTTGTCATAAAAGGTATAGCCGGCTCAGACAGAAATTTTAAATGGAATTTGTAATCCATATCCTTTTTAAACTTAAAGAAAGAAGGTAGAATTTATATATGAGTATAGATAAAGTGATAATAATTATATTAGGAATTTTTGGAGTAGGTTTTACTTATTGGTTTTTCCTTATGAAGAAAGACGAAGTCGTAGAAGTTAAAGATTCAGTTGATATCACCGTTAATGGAGGATATTCTCCGGATGTGATTTCGATTCCGGTGGGTAAAACTACCACCATTAATTTTTTTAGAAAAGATCCCTCCAGTTGTTTGGAAGAGGTAGTTTTAAGTGATTTCAAAATCCGTAAAACATTACCCCTCAACAAAAAAACATCAATCCAAATTACTCCTCAAAAAAAAGGAGAATTCTCCTTTGAATGTGGAATGAATATGTTTCATGGAAAGGTAATAGTTAAATAATGAAAAAAACTTATCAGATTAAAGGGATGCACTGTGCCTCTTGTGTCAGGCTAATAGAAAAGGCTGTTGGGAAGGTACCAGGAGTGGAAAGTTGTAATGTTAATTTAGCTTCCGAGAAAGCCACAGTGGATTTTAATGAGAATCAAGTTTCAGATGAACAAATTGCCTCTGCTGTCTCAAGTGTAGGTTACAAGGTGGTCGATAACCAAGATAAGGGAAGTGATGAAGAAGCAGAAAAAAGAGAAAAGCAAAAAGAATTAAATGATTTAAAGAAAAAAGTTTTCCTTAGTCTGTTTTTAGGCGGACTGCTAGTGTGGGGAAGCTTTCCCATGATCATGGATACAGCCCCACAACTGTTACGCAATTTTTTTGTTCAGCTTTTGCTGGCTACCCCAGTTCAATTTTGGGCCGGTCTCCCCTTTTATAGAGCCACTATTCCTGCTTTAAGGAATAGAACAGCCAATATGGATACTTTGGTTGCTTTGGGCACTACTGTTGCATATATTTATTCAGCTTTTGTCACATTTTTCCCTCAAGTAATTAAGCAGATTGGTATTGAGCCTGAGCCTTATTTTGATGTAGCGGCAATTATTATCGGACTGATACTTTTGGGAAGATTTTTTGAAGCCCGGGCCAAGATGGGTACATCAGAAGCCATTAAAAAACTGATTGGCTTACAGGCAAAAACTGCCCGGGTCATCCGAGGGGGGAAAGAGATAGATATCCTCATTGAACAGGTGATGGTAGGAGATACGGTCAGAGTAAGACCGGGAGAGAAGATTCCGGTGGATGGGGTAATACTGGAGGGAGAATCAGCCATTGATGAGTCTATGATCACCGGGGAAAGTGTGCCGGTAGATAAGAAAAAAGGAGATTTAGTTGTCGGGGCAACTCTTAATAAAACAGGCAGTTTTACCTATAAAGCAACAAAAGTGGGGAAAGATACCATGCTTTCTCAAATTATAAAGCTTGTGGAAGAGGCGCAAGGCAGCAAGGCGCCTATTCAGCGAATTGCTGATTTAATTTCCTCTTACTTTGTCCCAATTGTAATAATGCTGGCCATATTTACCTTTATTGTCTGGTATGTGTTTGGTCCTCTGCCCAGCTTTCTTTTTGCCATGCTCAACTCCATTGCGGTTTTAATCATTGCCTGTCCTTGTGCCATGGGTCTTGCAACCCCGACTGCCATTATGGTGGGAACAGGCATTGGAGCAGAGCATGGGATATTAATAAAAGATGCAGAGAGTTTAGAGATTGCCCATAAAGTAAAGACTATTATTTTTGACAAAACTGGAACCTTAACTAAAGGGAAACCAGAGGTTACCGATATAGTTCAAAATCCAAATTCCAAATTCCAAAAAGGGGATGTTTTAAAATTGGCAGCCTCTTTGGAAAAAGGATCTGAGCATTCACTGGCTGAACCCATTGTAAAAAAGGCAGAAGATACAAGAATTAAATTAGAAAAGGTAGTTGGATTTAGAGCTGTCCCAGGATTTGGAGTAGAAGGAAAGATAGGAAAAAATCAAGTTGTTTTCGGAAATAGAAAACTGATGTCTAAAGAAAAGATATCCTATGAAACTTACGAAAAAGAGATTGAAAAATTAGAAACACAAGGCAAAACGGTTATGATGTTAGGAGTAAATAAAAATTTAATCGGTTTGATTGCAGTTGCTGATACTATTAAAGAGACTGCAAAAAATGGAGTAGCTGAACTTGTAAAAATGGGTATAGAGCCGGTTATGATCACTGGGGATAACCAGAGAACAGCGCAAGCTATTGCCAGTCAGGTAGGGATTAAAAGAGTCTTAGCAGAAGTTTTACCTGATCAAAAAGAGGCAGAGGTCAGAAAGATCCAGCAAGAAGGCAAAGTGGTGGCCATGGTAGGGGATGGTATAAATGATGCCCCGGCTTTGGCTGCAGCTGATGTAGGAATTGCCATGGGTTCTGGAACCGATGTGGCCATAGAGGCAGGAGACATAACTTTAGTCAATAAAGATTTGGCCACTATTGCCTCTGCAATTAAATTATCCAAAAAAACTATGCGAACTATCAAGATGAATTTAGTTTGGGCTTTTGGGTATAATATACTTTTGATTCCGGTTGCAATGGGAGTGTTATATCCTTTTTCAGGAATATTACTTAATCCTATATTTGCATCAGCAGCCATGGCTTTAAGTTCCATCTCTGTTGTTACTAACTCTTTATTACTTAAGAAAGCGAAGATAAATTAATGGATCTTTGGATTATTTTTTTAACAGGTTTAACCGTGGGGGGACTTACCTGTCTGGCAGTTCAAGGAGGGTTACTTGCATCAACTATTGCTGCCAAAGAAGCTCAGGACTTTAGGGAAGGGAGTCATCGCAAGCATACTTTATTACCAGTTTTAGCTTTTTTGTTAACTAAATTTTTGACCTATATCCTGTTAGGGTTTTTACTAGGACTGTTTGGTAGTGCTTTAAACTTTTCTGATTCCTCACGTGCCGTTATGCAACTTCTGGCCGGAATTTATATGATTTTAATTGCCATGAATTTATTAAATGTTCACCCTATTTTTAGATATGTGGTTATTCAACCCCCTAAGTTTTTAACACGAATAGTCAGAAATACTTCTAAAAGTGATGATATTTTTGCCCCAGCTTTATTGGGGGTGTTTACCATTTTTATTCCCTGTGGGACAACTTTGGCGATGGAAGCTTTGGCAATTTCCAGTGGCAGCGGTTTGGGAGGAGCAGCTATTTTGGGGACTTTTGTATTGGGAACATCTCCAATGTTTTTAGGGTTAGGATATCTGACAAATAAGCTAGGAGATACCTTTAGAACCAGATTTCTAAAGATTGCTGGGATTTTAGTTTTTTATATTGGTATCACCTCCATCAACGCCGGTTTAATAATGTCTAACTCTCCCTGGAATTTACAGACTTTGGCAGGAAATATCCCTATCAGAATCAACTTTTCCGGAAATGATGAGCAAAACAATTACTTAATAGATGAGGTAAACGGAGTACAAAATGTGAATTTATATGTTCGATCAAGCGGTTATAGTCCCAGTTACTTTCAGGTCAGAAGTGGGGTTCCGGTGAGGATGAATCTTGTAACCAACAACGTTTATTCCTGTGCCATAGCATTTAGAATGCCGGCCCTAAGAATTGCCAGAAATTTAGCTCCAACAGGTACTGAAACTATTGAATTTACACCCGTTAAAAAAGGAAAGGTCATTTATACTTGTTCTATGGGGATGTATTCTGGAGTAATGGAGGTAATTTAATGATAAAGAAAAAGTTTAAAATAACCGATATGCATTGTACCTCTTGCTCTATGTTAATAGATGGGGAACTGGAGGATTTAGAGGGGGTAAAGTCTGCCAGTACTAACTTTGCAAAAGGCGAGACGGAAGTTGAATTTGACGATAGTAAACTAAACAACAGTTCTCTTGTAGAAACAATTAAAAAGGCCGGTTATACAGCTATTCCACAAGAGTAGGTTTTAAGTTACACTAAATATAATGTTTGATTTAATCTCCATTGGTGATTGTGTGATTGATACATTTATCCCTTTAAAGGACGTAGAAGTGTTAGAAAAGGACGGTACAAGACTTTTGGCGATGCGTTTTGGGGATAAAATTCCGGTAGAGCAGTCTGTTTCTATGGTAGCAGGCAACGCTGCCAATAATGCGGTGGGAGCCTCAAGGCTTAAATTAAAGACTGCCATTTATACTAATGTTGGGAATGCGGGGGATGATGAATCAGACTATCGTATTAAAAGTAAATTGAAAAAAGAGGGAGTGGATATAAGGTATGTAGTTGAGACAGAAGATCTTTCTTCAAACCATCACATAGTTTTAAACTATCAGGGAGAAAGGACGATTTTAATCTACCATCAACCCTGGAAATTTAATTTACCTGATTTGGAAAGGAGTAAATGGGTTTATTTAACCTCCATGTCGCCTTCATATGTTGAGTCAAATGTGATCGAGCAGATCATCAATTATATAGAAAGATCCGGAGCAAAATTGGCCTATCAGCCGGGTACCTTCCAGTTAAAAGTGGGGGCTAAAAAAAGCGCCCGTATTCTTTCTTTGTCCAACATCTTTTTTGTTAATCTAGAAGAGGCCAAGCTTTATTTAGGTTTTGACTCAGGCGATAATATTCCTGTTAAAAAGCTGTTAAAGGGATTGTCGGATTTGGGTCCTAAGATGGTAGTTATAACAGATGGAGGAAAAGGCTCTTATGGATTTGACGGTGAGAAGTATTGGAAAATCGGAATTATCCCCGCCAAATTGCTTGAGATGACAGGAGCAGGAGATGCCTACGCCACCGGATGTGTGGCCGGTCTTTATCATGGAAATCCTTTGCCTGAGGCTATGAGGTGGGGGGCTACTAACGGGGCTTCAGTAACAGAGCAAATTGGTCCACAAGCCGGACTTTTAACTCATAACAAGATGCAGGAGAGATTAAAAGAAAATTCTAAAATTGTTGCAAAAGAGATTTAATTTTTATTTGCAATATGACTTAGGGAATATTCAAAGGTAGCATCAATTTTTTTGTGCGGATTAAAAATATTTTCCGGATCAAAAATTGATTTTATTTTTTTGAACAATTGATAAATATCTTCACCAAACATCTGTTTTAAATATGGTCCTCTGACTAGACCGTCGTTGTGTTCTGCGGTCATGGACCCTTTATATTCAAACACCAAATCATAAACCTTTTGCGATAATTCAGGGATGATTTGTCTGATCTTTGGATCAGTTAAATCAACCAGGGGGATAATATGAAAGTTTCCGTTACCGACATGTCCGGCAATTGTATAAACCATCATCTTTTTATAGGGTTCTAGAATCGCTTCTAATTTAGGTAGAAACTCGGGTAAAACTTCCGGGCGGACTACCAGATCATCAATGAAAGGGGCTGTGTGTTTACCTCCGGCATGATGGCGAAATAGATTAAAACTTTCCCGCCTTATCACCCAATATTTTCTGGCATCATCCTCATCTTTTGTGACCCGACTCTTTAGATGATAGGAGCTGATATCTGATTGCGCTTTCTGGGCTTTTTGATTTGCTTCATCCTCCGTATCGCCGGTAAACTCTGCCATTAAAATTAATTTGGGAAAACCATTTTGAATGGTCATCAAAATTTCCGGAATAAAACTAAATCCTAGAGAGATAATATTTTTTGGCTTGATCACCTTTAAAATTTCTCCCCAAAATTTGGCGGCAAACTTGGTGGTTTGATCATCATAACTTTCAAAGCTTTCCGGCTTGGATTCTAAAACTTTCTCCACCACTTCTCCCAGATGATCCAGGTTATACAAAAAGATAATCAGTAGCTTCGAGTACTTTTTAGGTTTTATTAATCTGAATTTTATCTCTGTTACTATCCCCAATGTTCCCTGGGAGCCGGTGAAAAGTTGGGTTAGATTAAAGATAGTTTTATTATAGATATCCCAGAGCAAATAACCCGAGGAGTTTTTGGAAACATTTGGTCTAGCCTTTTGAATTAAGTCATAGTTTTCCTCAATTAGATCAAACATCTGTCTGTAAAAATCTCCTTCAAAGTTTTTCAAAGATAATTTTTTATCTAGTTCTGATTTTGTGAGGGGAGAAATGATATATTCATTGCCATCTGATAAAACCATTTTGAGCTGTTTAACATATTCATGGGTCTGACCAAAAGATAAAGTTTTTTCACCGGCTGAGTTATTTCCGACCATCCCCCCAACTGTACAAATTTCCCGAGAAGCGGGATAGCAGGGTAGTAAATATCCCTTTTCTAAAGTTTGTTTTTCAAAATCTCTGTAAAAAACACCAGGTTGGGTAAGAGCATAGCCCTCGCCTATTTCTAAGACTTGGTTAAAATAACGGGTCATATCAACAACAATGGAATCCCCCACTGCTGCCCCGCTCATGTCAGTTCCTCCTGATCTTGGGGTAATGGAAAGATGATTTTTAGTAGCAAATTTAACTATATTTTTAACGTCTTCGCTGTTTTTTGGATAAACTACAACCTGTGGAGTGATTTCAAAAATGGAAGCATCTTTGCTATATTTTACTTTGGTTTCTGCATCATCCAAAACTTCACCTGAAATTAAGCTTTGTAACTCTTCTTTTATATTCATAAACTCTTAAATTTAGTGGACGAATACTCTGGTACCCGGATTCTCAGGGGTAGCTCTGGCGACATTCTCACCTTCTGGTACAACCGGTCCTGACCATTCAAAAAGCTGGGCTACGTAGTTTAAGGGGGAGTTAACACAACCATGGCTCATAGGGGATCCAAAATTGTTGTGCCAGTAAGCTCCATGTATGGCATAACCTTTATAAAAGAACATGTTATGGGGAACATTAGGCAGATAGTAATAGGTTCCTAACTCTTTTGATCCTCCTTCCATTTTTTGACTTCTGGTTTTATACCAGATAGCAAAATCTCCGGTAGGAGTAGGCGCCCATTTTCCAGAGGAGATAGGAAACTCCATCACAATTTTAGTTCCTTCCCAGGCTCTTAATCTTTGTTCCGGGATAGATACTTCAATCCATTTTTCCTCCCCAGAGGCGGTAGTGGTTCCTAAGACTGCCTCTTCAGGATTACTTTTATCCAAGGGGGTTTTTATGGAATAAGCCAGGGATGTTTTAGGATAATCTATGACCTGGTTATTAAAAATGGCTGTACTTTCATTTTCATCAAATTCACCACTGGCTTTTAAAACATCTCCTTCGTTACAACATGATGTAGTGAAATCACCGGAAAAATTAAACCTGTAAGCCAACTCCCGTCTTAGAGACTGAAAATTAAACGCCAAAAACGACAAGATAGCGATGATGATGATAACAGGCAGAAATTTATACATAAAGCAGCTCTAATTCCATTGTGTAAGAATATTTATAGGTGGTCAAGGGGCAGTTTTTGTTTATGATATGATAGAAAATTATCTTTATGCGCCGTCTTGATATTTTCTTTTATTTAGCTTCAGCTTTTATAATTTTTACCACTATCTTTATCTATCTTTTTTCTGGTTCTCCGGATACTAATTTAGTTTCTCCCAGTGTTGAAAGAATAATTAACCCTGGTTTAAACCAATGGTTTCCCAAGCAAGTTCTAGGATCCCAATCTGCTGAGTCAAAGATTAGCGCCAAGGCAGCTTTTTTTGTGGAAGCAAACAGCGGTGATGTTTTATATGAAAAAAACATTCATGAAAAGCTTCCTATAGCATCATTGGTAAAAATTATGACCGCACTGATTGCACTGGAACACAAAGGGATGAATGATTATTACCGAGTAAGTGCAAACGCCGCCTCACAGGAACCAGATAAGATGCTTCTTATAAAAGATGAGGAGTTAACTTTAAAAGAACTTTTATACGGAATTTTTCTTATATCAGCTAATGATGCGGCTGAAGTGATAGCAGAAGGAACTTATAGAGATAAAGAAGAGTTTGTTAAAGAGATGAATAGAAAAGCTAGTCAATTAGGAATGAAAGACAGTTATTTTGTTAACCCCACTGGGTTGGATGAAGATGAAGGAAACTCGTACTCCAGTGCCTATGATTTGGCCCTTTTGACAAGGCATATAATAAAACGATTTCCTGAAGTAGTAGATATTTCCAAAGTTGAACATATTGTTTTACCGATAACTGAAAAACACCAGGATTACGATATGTATTCAGGTATTAATTTATTAACTACATATCCGGGAGTAGTAGGATTTAAGACAGGGTATACGCCTAATGCAGGATACACTTTAGTTACTTTGGCAAGAAGAAATGGTAAAGAAGTAGTGGGAGTGTTGCTGGATTCTCAATACAGAAGAGATGAGGCAAGAGAGCTTTTAGATTACTCCTTTAAAAAGCTAAGTATACAGTAACCCAATCTGGTAATTCAAAGTTTGATAGATTAGTATAAAACTATGTGGGGATTTACAGTTAAAAGATTTCTAATTACATTGGGGCTAAGTGTTGGGATATGGATTGTAACAGTTATTATTCAGGCATTTATCGAAGCTCCGAAGTACATAGCTTTCTTCACACAATCAAAATGTTCCGCGACAGGGTACCCATTGGTTAATTGTTTAGGAGGTATCCCTGAAATTATTATCTATTTAGTTAATATACTTTTCTGGTTTTGGGCAATTCATCTATTTTGGGGTTGGTTTGAAAAAAGTAAAAGCTAATCCTACAGAAAAGACAATTGCAATCCCTCCTAATGTCATAAGTAAGAGACTTAGAGTATGATTATCCTTTTGGTTTATGATTGAGGATTTAGGATCTATGATTTCTTCATCACTTTTTATTAACTGGGCAGATGGAGCCGGGTTTTGAATGCTGACTCCCAGGACTTCTTGTAATGAATTAGTTTTATTCACTTCGGCAGTAATAAAAGGAGGCACTTCAATGCTGGATGAAGTAGAGGAAGTGCTGCTTGAGTCGTCAGGTGTTGAGTTGCTGCCGGATGAAGACGGTAAATTACTGGAAGAGGGCGAACTATTAGGAGTTGATGAGACAATTTCTATAACAACTTCCTGCGGAATCTCTTCGTTTCCTAACTTATCGATAGATTTAATTTGAAGAGTGGTTTGACCTGTCGAGGAGATAGTAAATGGTTCTGTGTAGGTTTTAACTGTTAGTCCATTATCTAGACTATATTCAATTTTTAAAATTCCGGATTCAGAGTCAGATCCTGTTAAGGTGACAGTAACATTTGAAGTATAAACGTTTGAAACATCTTTTGCGCCATCCAAGTCTACTTGGGTAGAAGGTGGAGTTTGATCTATAGCAGCCTCTCCGCTTATTTCACTGGTTGTGGAAATGCTTATACTGTCTGTTTTTGCGGAATCTGGAAATAATGTAAGGGTAGGGGAAGTATCAACTGCAGGGTCCAGCTCGAATTCAACCCGAGCAATTTCTGTTATTGGAATATCCTTATAAATTGCTGTTTTGGAAATTTTGTCTTTAGTATATGTTCTAATCTTTAGGTTAGTGGTTTTAGGGTCAGAAGAAGCTTTTTTCTTCTGAGTTGTTTTAACCTTGACTTTCTTAGCTTTCTTTTTAACAAAAGCATTCCTGGTTTTTCCGGAAGTTGAATAAAAGGTTTCAGGAATATTAGTTTCTATCTCTTCAGCGTCATTTAATCCGGTATGTCTTCCCGCTTCATCATACAACTCTAATTCTCCGTCATCTAAAGATATCTGTTTTCCTTCCAATTCGATTTTTTCGCTTCTTACTTCAACCGGTAGATCAAGCTCTTCTAAAATAGATCTAACAAGTTGCATAGCCAAACCTTCACTAGAAACTAAATCAGTATGTCTTTGTTCCGTATAATAAACCTTTGCTCCTCCTGTTAAATCCAGAAAATCATTTTTAAGCGAGGCGCTTAAAAGGGGAACCGTATCATCGCCGTTGATAAAAATCTCTTCGGTTTTGGGAATTAATTTAACAGGCCAGGCAATCCACCAGGTCTCATGAATTTGTCCCAGGGTTGGTTGAGCTGTTCCGGCAATCTGGTAAACTTTAGTACCGTTGGTTTGGTTAAGGATGGGGTCGAGCTCATTATGGAATTGTTCACCCATTTCAAAGGCTGTCATGTTGTGGTTTAAGTTAGAAAGTAAAGTTTTAGTTTGTTCGAAACTGAGTGTTCCGGTTAGGTTATTGTTATCAATATCCCGATCATCACGGAAAGGATAAGGATGGTCAAAGGAGTTTCGATAAAAGTTATAGTATTCACTGGATGGGAGAAGTTGGAAGTTACTGGTTAAGTTTTGAGCAATATCTTTTACTTCAAAAGCTGCAATTCCTATATTAAAAATATTGAAGATAGGTTTACCTAAAGGAAGTCCATACATAAGAAGTTTTTTACTCTCTACACTTCCTAAATGGGGTACTCCCAACCCGATTAGTTTATTTACATTTTTGGCTTTTTCTGAGTCAGCAATATAGTATCTGGAAACTAGGCCTCCCATGGAGTGAGCCACAATATTTACCTTCGGTTGGCCCGATTTCTGTTTAGCTGTTTTAATTAAACTATCCAGCAAATCTTTAGTGTGACGTATATCTTTTCTCCAATCATATGCAAAAACAAAGAAGTCTTCCCCTTTAACGTACCCAAGTCCACTGAAAAAACTATCAATATCTGCATAAGCAGATGAGGTGAGATTACCTGTTAATGCTAAATTTGCTTCAGAAGTTACTCCATCTGATTTCATTCTCAAAACATCAAAATAATCGTCGTCTCCAATCTTTGTTGCCTCGTCTTCGTTTATCCAAACTTTTTCATTTGCAGGATAAGAGTGCGAAAACTGTCCGCCATGTCCATTATCTGTAGACCAAAAAACATCCTGACTGGTTTTTAACTCTGATCCTCCCATTCCAGGGATAAAAATGACTGCTGTTTTAGGAGGAAGATCAGTATTACTAAGAATAAAATATAAGTCTGATTTTGCACTTCCAAATATATTACAGCGGGAATTTGTAGATTGTGAATTCCAGACATAGGATGAAGCATTACAGGTTTGATTAGAAAAAGCGTACCTCACTCCTCCGCCTGTAAAATAATCGTCCGTAGTTGCTCCGTATATTGCTGTTCCAAAAAGAATTCTTCCCACACTTAGATTCGGCATATTAGCGTTACTTATTCGAACAAGATACCGATGGCCTGGAATAAAACTATAGTTATGACAGCTAAAATCTAAAGTTACATCTTCAAATCCAGAAGGAGTATTTTCTGTTGAAAAAGTCAGTCCACGCAGCCGATCTTGGGGGTCAGAAGTAGGGGAGACACATCCCGAGATATAAGTGTTAGTTGTTTTATCATAAATTCTTGAATTCCCGGCTGTGTAATCAAACTGTTCTAGCCTAGTTTTGGAATTAGAAACTCTAAAAGTAAACTTATCGAGAACACCATTTAAATTATCTCCTAATTCTTGAATAATCTGCCATGATTCTAGAGTAGTATTCCAGTTTTGACTCTGCTCGGCGATAGTTATTGCAGAGACTGTTTTAGAAGCCAAACTTCCCCACACCAATATAGTGAATATATAAGCCAAAATAACTTTCGGCAGGGTTTTCAATTATAAGTTTTTGTATCTAAATTTTGGATCTTTAGAAAAACATTTACAATGTATATAAAAGAGCTCTTAAGGTAACAAAGTATTTACAAAAAATTTGACAACATAACCCAGATCAGTTAAATTAACCTATAATAATATGCTTGTATATACAAAAGAAGCTCCAAATGGGGCCATTTTAAATGGTTATGAAAGAAAGGCAGTAATTGATGTGGGAAGAAGACTGGTTACGGTTGGTACTAATGATCCTGTACAAGTGCATGGTAGGTTTACTTGGGAAACTTTATTAGGTACGGCAAGGAATGTTGCAGAAGGTTTACCTGGTAGGGAATTGAACCAGCGGGCTAGAGAATTAGGCTGCCGCCGGATCCGTCCCGTATCAAGAGTGGTGGAGCACCTTAATGCTCTTTTAGGAAGAGAAGGGAAGGTTATAGTCAGCAAACCTGTAGGAAATGAAATATATTATGCTTGGGGAATACCAGTTACTATAGTTGGTAAAGAAGATCCAACTAAGTTTTGGAGATGTTTAGAAGATTGTGAAAGCAACTTTAATTTTACCAGAGTTCCTAGGCCCATAGATATCGTTACTATTGAAGCCGGCGTGCAAGTTTCAGGAAGATCCGTTAGTTTAACAGGCATGCAAAGAGAGTTAGGAATAAATATTCCAAACAGTGGAGGTCATTATATTCCCTCAGGATCTTTAGCCTGGCTTATGTACGGAGAACAAGAGGAGTCGCGAAAATTAGTAGCTTTAGTGAATAAAACCAATAAAATATTAGCCTCTCAAGATGCCGATGCCCGGATAGCTTACATGAGATGTTTAACCACCGGTAGAGCGGTAGTGGGTTATTTATGGACATCTAGATAAATTTTATACTTGCCAGTTAATATGGGAGGTGTTATAAAAAGCTTCAAATGTCCTCACAAAAGATTTTAACAATCATTTTGGTTACCCTTGTTACTGGAGCCGGAGCTTATATCGGTACTGTCAAGATTAAGGAAGGAATAACTATCTCCCCCAGTCCTTCCCCTCAAAACGTGGAATTTTCTTTTAATAAGAAATCTCCTGAGTCATCCCATGCTCAACAAAATCAGGCTCCCCAGACACCGCAAGAACTACCCTTTTCCAAGAATAAAAATGTGGGAAATTTTCCAGGAATAGTAAAAGATGATATCAGACAAAACAAAAAAGCAATTATTGAAACAGCCAAAGGGAAAATTGAATTTGAAATTTATCCTGAGGCAACAGCTGCAGCTTCGAACTTTATGATTTTAGCGGCTAATGGTTTTTACGACGGATTAATTTTTCATCGAGTTGAAGACTGGGTTATTCAGGGAGGTGATCCGACAGGTACAGGATCAGGAGGGCCTGGATATAGATTTCTTGATGAACCGGTCACTAGATCTTACACCAAAGGAATTGTGGCGATGGCCAACTCCGGACCAGATACTAATGGAAGCCAGTTTTTTATATTAACCAAAGATACTCCCTTAGAGCCCAAATATACTATTTTTGGGAATGTGATTTCCGGAATGAATATAGTGGAGCAAATAAAGGTAGGGGATGTCATGCAAAGAGTGCAGATTGAGAATCTGACGCCACCCCGATTCGGGCCTTAAATTGGGATTTTTTGATAAGGCTTATTGGGTATGATCCTTCTGTCGACTTCTCCAATATATTGTATATTGACAAGTATTCATTACAATATGTTATGTTAATTACAGAAATCCTAAACGTGTTCGTTTAAGATCTATCTATAACCTTGAAATGTCCATTTTGCGGTAGCAGTTTAAGTAAAGTTGTTGATAAAAGAGCGGTTGGTAGCAGGGGAGAGATTCGCAGAAGAAGAGAGTGCTTAAAATGCTCTAAACGTTATACCACGTATGAGGCGTTGGCAAAATTGGAGGTATTAGTTGTCAAAAAAGACGGAAGAAAAGAGGGGTTTCTGCGCGAAAAATTACAAGCAGGAATTATAAAAGCTTTGGAAAAAAGACCTGGCATGGATGGAGCAACTGGGATTGTAGATAGGATCGAAAGCAAGATCAGAGTTAAGGGGATGAAGGAGGTGTCATCCAATATATTGGGTAGATGGGTATTAAACGAATTAAAGAAAACAGATAGGGTAGCCTATTTAAGATTTGCCAGTGTTTACAGAACCTTTACTGATGTGAAAGATTTTGAAAAAGAGCTGGAAAGTATAGCCTAAAGATATGAAAACAACACAAACAAAGAAACAAAAAGATGTTTTACAAATTGTTGCCTTACCAAAAACAGCTGTCAAGGAAAAAGTAAAAAACAATGGTAAAATTAATGGACACAGCAACGGATTATTAGGTAAAAATACCCGCAGCTTTGAAACTCGTTTTGTCCCCAGATATACCCAGATGCCGGTTGTTCCAGAGGGTTTACCTGAACCCTCATTTTCCGAGTCCTCAAACAGAATCTTAAAAGAAAGATATTTGTTAAAGGGGGGAAATTTAGAGGCAGTTGAAACAGTAACAGAAAGATTCTGGCATATTGCTTATGATATTGCCTCGGCAGATCTGGATTTTGGCGCCTCCAGCAAAGAAGTTTTTGATACAGCAAAAAATTTCTATACTGTTATGGTAAAACAACAGTTTTTACCTAACTCTCCCACCATTATGAATGCTGGTAAACAGAACCAATTGCAGTATTCGGCCTGTTTTGTGCTGCCTATTGATGATTCCATCCCTTCTATTTTTGACACCATGAAATATGCAGCTTTAATCCACCAAACCGGTGGCGGTTGTATCTCAGCAGATGCGAGAGTTTGGACTACTTTTTGTGGGGTTGAGCCCATTGAGACTTTATTTGCTAGGGCAACGGTAGATGGGAGAGTAGGTATAAAGCAAGGGTCAGGTATAGCTTATGATGTCTCCGATCTAAATATTAGAACCACATCAATGGATCCTAAAACAGGTAAAACAGGTCTTAAAAAAGTGACTCATGTTTGGAAATATGAGGTACCAGAGGATCAACAAATTGTTGTGACTACTAAAGAAGGGACAACTGTACAGACTAGTAATTGGCATCCATTTATGGTTGTTAGAGAAGATAAATTAGTAGAGGTGAGAGCTGATCAGCTTACCAAAGGAGATATAGTGCTTGGACCAAATAAACCAGATAAATTTTGGCCTTGGAGGAAATTACGTAAAGTAGGCTTTCTCACAATTGATCAAGATTTGGCTTGGTTAATAGCGTTTACTTTAGGTGATGGTTCTTTTGGGTATGTTCCCGCCCTTAGACAATACCGGGTACGTTGGTTTTCCGGCACAGAAGATGTACTTAAAAAAGTACAGATGATATTAGCTAAACTTAATATCAAAGTATCAATACAAAAAGATAAAAGAGGGTTACTAACTGTTGCAACATTAAATCAAAAATTTGTCCATAATCTACTTGAGGCATGCGGTTTAGAAAAAATTGGACCAAAAGATCAACTGATCAGAGTCCCGGAGATTATTGCTAAATCACCTCTTAAAGTAGTTAAAGCTTTTATAGCTGGTCTTTTAGACAGTGACGGATATGTGGCCTCTGACGGCAGCCCATCTTATTCTACAGTCAGCAAGAACTTGTCAGAAGATTTGGCGGCCCTAATGAGTTTATTGGGTTTTCATCCTACAGTTGTTTCCAAATTACCTTATGGTAGAGGAAGGTTGACTGTTTATTCGGTACAATTATGTCCTTTACCGCAAGTTAATCAACTGGCCTCAGAGATTGGAGAATTCTTGGCCAATCACCTAAGAGTGACTAGGTTGATAAGCTCCAGTAGCAAACAGACTGCTCTGCCTCTAAACTTTCGTGCCTTTAGAGATGTACTGGCAAAATTGGGATTAGTTAAGGAACGATTTGATAAAGCCGGTGCAGGTCCACTTGCCAAAGAACTTAATTATTGGGCATCACACGGTCGTATTGATAGAGAGAGTCTACATTCAATTGCCAAAGTGGTTGCATCACCTGATAAAAAATTTGCAGAATTCTTGCAAAGAATAGCAGATGTTGGGCATGAAGTAATAAGAATTGAAAAAGCAGCAGTAGCAAAGCTCTATTACGACCTTTCAGTTAAAGATTGGAATACTTATGCAGCTGGTCAATCAGGTATGGTGATGATTCATAATACAGGTTTTGCCTTCTCCCGGCTTCGACCGGCTGGAAGTATTGTCAAAAGAAGCGGGGGAGTGGCCTCAGGACCGGTGTCATTTTTGCGGGTTTATGATGCAGCCACCCAGTCCATTAAACAGGGCGGAACAAGAAGAGGAGCTAATATGGGAATTTTGCGGATTGATCACCCGGATATCTTAGAATTTATCCGCTGCAAGGCTGTACTGGATGAACAAAACAAGCCTGTTTATGATGGGGTAAAAGATTTATTACCTGATGATAACTCCCGCAACTTACTAAAAACGCTCCTGCTTGATAGGCAAATTTCTAACTTTAATATCTCAGCAGCTGTAACTGATAAATTTATGGAAGCTTATGCCAAAGGAGAAGAATATGATTTAATTGATCCTCATACTAAAGAGGTCACCGGAAGATTGGATGCCAGGGCAGTATTTGATGAAATCGTCGAAAGAGCCTGGCATACCGGAGATCCGGGGTTGATTTTTATTGATAGGATTAATAAATCTCCTTCAAATCCTGTGTCCAAATTAGAGACAATTGAATCTACAAATCCATCCTTAAGGGCGGGTACAAAAGTTCTAACGAAAGAAGGGATATTCCCTATAGAAAGTTTAGATAGAAAGAGATTTTACGTAAAGAATTTATATGGTCAATGGTCTTTAGCAGAATGTTTTTTATCAGGAAGAGATAAAAAACTGTATAGGATTACCTTGGGTAATGGAAGAGAGGTATATGCTACAGCTGAGCATAAATGGCCAGTACTTTCAGTGGGTGGTGGTTTTGGGAAGGTTTCTACATCTAATCTTAAGTCAGGCAATATACTACCTTTCCCGGAACCAGAAGATATACAGTTCGAAAGTCAAAATAAAAACTCCAGAGAACAGGGATTTATGCTGGGTTGGCTATATGGTGATGGCTGGATTACTCAAAGAGGCAAGAAGGAATCTAACTCCATATTGTACCAAAGCAATCCAGTTACGAACATGACCCAGGGTGGTCTAGCTTTAATGCAATATTCTCAACCAGCAAATCATTTATATGCTATTGAAGAAAAACAACAGAAGGATATGTGTTTTGGATTCCTATTCTCTGAGGAGGATAAACCCTTAGCGGAAATTGTTTTACAAGAAGTGAATAAGCTCAAACAAGCAAAAAACAGATTATTAGCAGTTGGTGATCATACTTATACAATTCAAGTTACCTCTGCTGTATTTGCTGAGAATTTAATTGGGAAGTTCGGAGTGGATAAAAAGGCTCAAGGTCTGCCTACTTCTGTCTGGCAATCAGGAGGTGAGTTTGTAAAAGGCGTTATTGATGGACTTTTTAGTTCAGATGGATTTGTTAGTAAGAAAAGGAGATACATAGTTTTTACTACAAAACATAAAAAACTAGCAGAAGATGTAAGTGATCTACTCAGTTTTTATGGAATTAAATCAATGGTTAACTACACAGAAATATCATCAGCCAATTTTCCTAATGGAAAGAAGTATAGTAAGACATATGGTAGGTACGACGTCGGTATAAATGGTTATCATGCGATCAACTTTGCTGGGATATTTAATTTATCCCATAAAAGAAAGCAGGAAAACTTAAGAAAAATGGTAGAGAACTATTCCACTAGTCGTAAAGAGCCAGATGCTAGATTAATACGCGTTGTGTCTGTAAAAGAAACTGATTTAAGGGAAAATGTATGGGATATATCTGTTTTTGATGAAACGCATTGTTTTTATATCAATCACTGTATTACAGGGAATTGCGGAGAACAGCCACTGGCGCCATGGGATGCCTGTAATTTAGGTTCTATTAATCTTGGCAAGTTTGTTAAAGAAGATGGAACTGATGTTGATTGGGACGGACTGAAAAAGGTCACTCGAGACGCAGCACACTTTTTGGATAATGTGGTCCAAACCAATCCCTATACCCTGCCAGAAATTTATGAAGAAGTACATAAAAACAGAAGGATAGGACTGGGAGTGATGGGTTGGGCAGACATGCTTTTCAGGCTTAAAATCGCTTATGATTCGGCACAGGCTTTAGAACTGGCAGAAAAAGTGATGCGCTTTATAAATGATGAAGGACATAAGATATCTGAGGAATTAGCTGAAAAACGCGGACCGTTTCCAAATTGGGCAAATTCAATCTATGCAGATAAAAATGATACGGCTTTCAAAAATCGGGGGGAATCTTACGCCTATTCTAGTGCCAGACCCATTAGAAACTCTACCATCACAACCATTGCTCCCACCGGCACCATCTCCATTATCGGTGACTGTTCCTCAGGTATTGAACCGGTTTTTGCCCTAGCTTATATTCACCGAGCCAAAGGGGATGGCGGGAAAACCGGCAATGAGATGAGATATTTAACTATTGCCAACAAAACCTTTACTGAGATTGGTAAAAATGAAGGCTTTTACAATGATAAATTAGCTCAAAAGGTGATGGATCAGGGTTCTGTCAGAGGGGTTGAAGATGTGCCAACAGACTGGCAGAATGTGTTTGTTACTGCCCCGGAAATTCATCCTGATTGGCATGTTAAGATGCAGGCTGCTTTTCAAAAATACACTGATAATGGAGTTTCCAAAACTATCAATTTACCAAACTCTGCCACAGAAGATGATATTAAAAAGGCCTATTTAATGGCCTGGGAAACAGGCTGCAGTGGTATTACGGTTTATCGGGATGGCTCTAAAACTACCCAGGTTCTAAATGTTTCATCTACCTTAAAACCTGCTTCAGAAGAGCCAAAGACGGCAGAAGGATCAGTGCCCAGTCCGGTAGCTGGTAGACCCATGGTTTTGAGGGGCAGAACCTATAAAGTGATGACCCCGGTGGGGGAAGCCTATATTACTTTAAACAGAGATGAGCATAATCAGCCCTTTGAAGTATTTATTACAGTAGGTAGAGGTGGAATGCATACCATGGCAGATGCAGAAGCGATGGGTAGATTAATGTCCTTGTCACTTCGTCTGGCAAGAAGCGCCAATTCTGTTGACCCCACTGCTGTGGCCCAAAAGATAGTTTCTCAACTGCGAGGTATTGGTGGGGCATCACATGTCGGGTTTGGTAAGGACAGGGTAATGAGCTTGGCTGATGCTATTGCCAAAGTTTTAGCAGAAGAGCTGGCCCTAGGAGAGCAGCAGCAAAATGAGAAGCAATCAGCTGACCCCATCCCTTTAAATTTAGTAGAAGAAGCATCGTCTGCGAACACCGGATCAGATGATGTGGTCAGATCCTCATCTATGGCTCAGGCGGATCTTTGTCCGGAATGCGGCAATGCTACTTTTGTTAGAGAAGATGGTTGCCAGAAATGCTACTCCTGCGGTTATTCTAAATGCTAGTTTGAGCTTGTGTTAGAATGGTTTCATGATCTCCCAAGAAAAAGGTTTAGTTATTTTATATACCGGTGAAGGTAAGGGGAAAACGACAGCTGCTTTAGGGATTATTCTCCGAGCTGTTGGCTATAAAAAGAAATGTCTGATGGTGCAATTTGGCAAAACTTGGTTTACGGGAGAGCTTGCTGGGATTAAAAAGCTTTCACCCTATGTAAAGATCATCCAGGGAGGAAAGGGTTTTGTGGATATTTTGGGAGATCAAATACCTAAAAAAAAGCACCAGGAAGCCGCCCAAAAAACCTTTGAGCTACTATATAATGAAGTTATATCTAAAAAGTGGGATATTGTTATAGCTGATGAAATAGTAGGAGCAATATCTGGTGGAATTCTGCCTCTTAAAGAAGCAGTGAGATTGGTCACTGACAAACCGAAACAGGTTGACTTAGTATTAACAGGCCATCACGCACCAAATAAGCTTATAGCTATGGCTGATCTGGTTACTGAAATGAAAGAGGTTAAACACCCTTATCAGAAAGGAATTTTAGCAAAAAAGGGGATTGACTTTTAGCACTCAGCTTGATAAACTGCTAAAAACCATTCAACTATGAGTGAAATATCAAAAGTACTATCTTCTCAACCAATTAAATTAAAGCCTACTATTCCTGTGGGACCTTTGCGAGATACAGTTATTTTCCCAGGAAATTCTGTTCCGATTATCTCCGGTAGACCTAAGTCAAAAGCAGCCCTTGATGCGGCCTGGGGAACAGATAAACTGATTGCTTTTGTGACCCAAAAAAACGCCAAGATTGAAGATCCCAATGAAAAAGATTTATACCAGGTAGGAACGATCTGTTTAATAAGACGGGTAGTTAAAAATCCTGAAGGAGAATACACCTTACAAGCGGAAGGTATTGCCAGAGTATTTTTGAAAAAATTCCTCCAAATAGATCCTTACTTGGAAGCAGAGATTGAAGAGATTCCTGAGCTTTATGAAAAAAATGAACAAACAGAGGCTTTAATGCGAACTGTCAGAGAGCAGTTAAAGAGGTTTTTGGAACTGGGGGGCAATCCGTTTTTAGATCAGACTGGGTTAACCAACTGGTCCCTTTTTACTTACACAGAAGACCCAAATCAGTTAGTAAATACTGTGGCTCAAGCCATTGATTTTAAAACTATAGATAAACAACAGATGCTAGAGATGGTGTCTGCCTCAGAAAGATTGCAGCGCCTATCTGAACTTTTGGCAAAAGAAATTCGCATTATGGAAATTTCCCAAAAGATCTCCTCTCAAACCCAAGAAAGAGTTTCCCGGATGACCAAAGAAGCTATTTTAAGAGAGCAGATGAAATCAATTGAAGAAGAGTTAGGAGGAAGCGACAGCGAACACCAGGAGTTTAGGGAGTTTGAGCTAAAAATCAGGAAAGCCAGCATGCCCAAAGAAGTGCAGGAAAAAGCCAAAAAAGAGTTAAACAGACTGGCCAAAATGTCTTCATATAACCCAGAAGCAGGCTACATCAGAAACTATCTGGAATGGTTGACAGATTTGCCTTGGAAAGTGATGAAGGGTGGCAAAATCGATCTGAAAAAGGCTGAGGTGATTTTAGATGCTGATCACTATGGATTAAATAAAGTAAAAGAAAGAATTATTGAGTATTTAGCAGTTCATAAATTATCCGGAAAGATGAGGGGACCGATCTTGTGTTTTGCCGGACCTCCGGGAACTGGTAAAACCTCAATCGGTAAATCAATTGCTAAAGCTTTGGGTAGAAAGTTTGTCAAAATATCTTTAGGAGGTATCAGAGATGAGGCAGAGATTAGAGGTCACAGAAGAACTTATGTGGGATCAATGCCCGGTAGAATAGTACAGGGTATCAAACAAGCCGGAACCACCAACCCAGTTTTTATGCTAGATGAAATAGATAAAATTGGGACTGACTACAGAGGAGATCCATCAGCTGCGCTTCTTGAAGCCTTGGATCCTGAACAAAATGATTCATTCTCAGATCATTATCTGGAAGTGCCTTTTGATTTATCCAATGTGATGTTTATTACCACTGCCAATATTTTGGATACTATCCCACCTGCCTTAAGAGACAGATTGGAAGTTATCGCTTACCCCGGTTATACAGAGGATGAAAAGTTCCATATCGCCAAAAACTTTTTAATCCCGAAACAGATTGAAAATCATGGCATTAAAAAAGGACAAATTGAATTTGTAGATTCCGGAATTAAATCTATTATTAGAGAATACACTAGAGAAGCAGGGGTCAGAAACTTAGAAAGAGAGATCTCGGCAGTCATTAGAAAAATTGCCAGAAAAATAGCAGAAAATGATAAAAAAACTCAGCTTAAATTCAAAGTTACACCAGATGATGTTCACAAATACTTAGGACCAGTCAAGTTCTTACCACAACTGGCCGAGATTGAAGACACCATTGGTATGACCACTGGCTTGTCAGTCACAGAGGCCGGAGGAGAAATTCTGTTTATAGAAGTAACTTTAATGCCAGGTAAAGGGCAATTATTACTTACCGGTCAGCTGGGAGATGTGATGAAAGAGTCAGGTCAGGCGGCCATGTCTTATGTCAGAGCCCATTGGTCAGAGTTGGGTCTTCCTGAGCGATTTTTCAATAAAGTTGATGTTCATGTCCATGTTCCGGAAGGTGCTATACCAAAAGATGGACCATCGGCCGGGATTGCCCTCACCACAGCCATCGTATCTGCTTTTACTAAGATTCCGGTTCGAAAAGAGGTTGCCATGACAGGTGAGGTAACTTTAAGGGGAAGAGTTTTAGAAATCGGCGGATTCAAGCAAAAAGTTTTAGCTGCTCATCGGGCCGGAGTTAAAACAGTTATTGCTCCTAAGGATAATGAAAAAGATATGGAAGATATTCCCCAATTTGTTAAAGATGATTTAAAGTTTATTTTTGCCAAACATATGAATGATGTTTTGGAGGTTTCATTGCTCCGCACACCTAAACCCACTCAGCACAAAACTCTTCCTCTCCCTCCTTCGGCATACCTTGCTTAAACTCATCTATTGACTAAATTAGTCCTCTAGTGTAAATTTTTACTATTCTGCTTCAAATATTTCATGGATTTTTTCTTAAATAACACTAATTTGATTATCTGGGCTGCTGTTGCAGCTGCTTTAGGCTATGGTGGATGGTTGATTGCCGATGTCCTAAAAAGGGAAGCAGGTAGTGAAAAGATGCAGGAGATCGCCCAGGCCATCCAGATTGGGGCTGCTGCATATTTACAAAGACAGTATGTGGTGGTGGGGGCTGTAGCTGTGGTAATGGCTGCTTTAATCTACTATTTCCTAGGACTAAACAGCACCATTGGATTTTTAGTTGGTGCGGTTCTTTCGGCTTTGGCCGGATTCATCGGTATGAGTGTGGCAGTGAGAGCTAATGTCAGAGTCGCTGAGGCTGCCAAAAATGGTCTATCAGATGCTTTTAACTTGGCTTATAAAGGTGGAGCAGTAACCGGATTTTTAGTAGTAGGTTTGGCTTTGGCAGCAGTTTATGGTTTCTATCAATATTCAGGTGGAGATTTAAGAGGATTGACAGGATTGGCCTTTGGTAGCTCACTGATTTCTGTTTTTGCTCGTTTAGGAGGAGGAATTTTTACCAAGGGAGCAGATGTGGGAGCAGATTTAGTTGGAAAAGTTGAAGCAGGAATTCCGGAAGATGATCCTAGAAATCCAGCAGTGATTGCAGATAATGTGGGTGATAATGTCGGGGATGATGCCGGCATGGCAGCCGATATTTTTGAAACTTATGTGGTTACAGCTGCGGCTGCTATTATTTTGGGTCAATTGGTCTTTCCGGCTTTTGATCAGGCTTTAATCTATCCTCTGGTCATCTTGGCATTGGCCATTTTTGCATCAGTTGTAGGAAGTTTGGTCGTTCGTCTCACAGATAAAAATATCATGGGTGCACTCTATAAAGGGTTAATTGTGACCGCGGTTTTGTCAGCCATTCTTTTTTATCCCGCTACAGCTTTGCTGATGGGGGGAAATGATTTATTTGGAGTATTAAATCTGTATCTGGCTGCATTGGTGGGGATACTTGTTACTGCCGGCATGGTTTGGATTACTGAGTATTACACCGGTACTCAATATGGTCCGGTCAGACAGATCGCTCAAGCTTCAGTGACCGGTCATGGAACTAATGTGATAGCAGGCTTGGCTGTTTCTATGAAATCCACCTTTTTACCTGTTATTTTAATCTCAGCTGCGGTGATCGCTGCTTATTCTTTGGCTGGTTTGTATGGCATTGCCCTGGCTGCCATTGCCATGCTTTCTTTATCTGGAGTGGTGGTAGCAATTGATGCTTTTGGCCCTATTACTGATAATGCAGGCGGAATTGCCGAGATGGCAAATCTACCCAGTAAAGTTAGAAATGTAACCGATCCACTGGATGCCGTAGGAAATACTACCAAGGCAGTGACTAAAGGTTATGCCATTGCCTCAGCTGGGCTAGCAGCTTTAGTGCTTTTTTCAGCTTATGCCGAGGAGTTTACGGCTTTGGGTCGAACTTTAACTTTTGATCTATCTGATCCCCGGGTGATTGTGGGTCTTTTTATTGGTGGAGCCTTGCCATATCTTTTTGCCTCATTTGCCATGGAGGCTGTAGGAAAGGCTGGAGGTGCAGTGGTGGAGGAAGTGAGAAGACAGTTTAAAAAGATAAAAGGTATCATGGAAGGGACAGCCAAGCCAGATTATGCTGCTTGTGTGTCTATTGTGACGGCAGCAGCCCAAAAAGAGATGATGATTCCGGCTTTAATCCCGGTTTTGGCGCCGGTTATAGTAGGGTTTACTCTGGGACCAGTGGCTTTAGGTGGGATGTTGGTAGGGTCTATCGTGACAGGTATTTTTGTAGCTGTGTCTATGACAACCGGAGGAGCTGCCTGGGATAACGCTAAAAAGTATATTGAGTCCGGTAAATATGGCGGAAAAGGATCTGATGCTCACAAAGCAGCTGTGACCGGAGATACAGTGGGAGACCCGTATAAAGATACGGCAGGGCCGGCAATCAATCCTATGATTAAGGTAGTAAATATTGTTGCATTGCTGCTCGTACCATTTTTAAGATGAGTTACCCAGGTGGTGTTACTTCTACATCCTCATTTCCTCTTCCAGGATACTTCTCTGATTAATAAAATTTTTCAGAATAATTTAAAAGAGATTAATACTAGTGGTTGTTTTGGTCTGTGGGATCAGAATTTGTGGTTGGTGAAGCAGGTGGATTTTGGGAGTCAGGTTGTTGAGACGGCGTTTGAGGGGTATTTTGTGTAGCAGGTGTGGCTGGATTTTCCGGAAGAGTATTCGATGACAGGTTCATAACAGTCGGGTTGACTAAGGGGCCTGCCACAGGCGTACTCCCGCTAGCGGCTTGTCCTGTTAAAGCGTTGGTAACTTCATTAACGACCTGATCAGGAGTATATGAGCCTTTGATTAAATATGCCTGTGCCCCTAATTCAAACCCTTCTTTAATGACTGCTTCCTGACCTAAATTAGTCAGTAATATAACTATGGTTTTAGAACCGGGGTTTTTGGTTCTGAATTCTCTCAATACCTGTAACCCATTTAGTCCAGGTAACATGATATCCAACAGTAACAGATCAAAATTTTCAGACATTAAAGTATTTAACCCTGAGGTTCCATCAGGAGAGGATTTTACCTGGTAGCCAGCTTTAGTTAATTCGCGAACATAAAGATCTCGTATGAAATCTTCATCTTCAACAAGGAGTATTTTTTTCTCTGAAGGATTCATTCCACAGACATTCTAAAAGATCCCTCAAAAATTAGCAATATCTTAATGAACTACTGGAGGGGCAATTGGATTTTGCAGATGTGATTCCAGCGAAACTTTAGTCACTTCCATATCAGATGCTCTGGCAATAGGTAAGCTAAAATGAAACTTAGAGCCTTTGCCAAGTTCTGATTCCACCCAGATCTTACCCTTGAGGTGATCAATGACTGATTTGGAGATATAAAGACCAAGTCCTGTGCCTTGCTTGTAATTTGGATCCAAGGTAGAGGAAGCTCTAAAAAACTTAGTAAATAGTTTAGTGACTGCTTCAGGAGACATGCCGATGCCAGTATCCTCAACAGTTGTTACCACCTCATTAGGTGTTACTTGTGAATAAACAGTGATCCTGCCACCAGCTTTAGTGTAGTTAATGGCGTTTGATACCAGGTTGTTGATGACCTCCACAATACGCATCGGATCTGCCATAACTCTTGGTAGAGGACCAGGTAGAGGGGTTAGGGTTAGGATGATACCTTTTTGTTTGGCCAGATTTTGTAAATCATCAACTGCTTTAGTTAAGGTAGTTTTCCAATCCAAAGGCTCAGGAGTAATTACCAGTCTTTCCCGTTCAATTTTGTTTACGTTTAATAAATTAATAACCAGGGTATAAAGCCTTTGGGAAGAGGCCAGGGACTTTTCCAGTAAATTCAGCTCATCTGCTGTGATCTTGGTTCTGTTTTCGTCAATAAAGACCTTTAAATAGCCGATAATGCTTGTTAGAGGAGTACGTAGCTCATGTGAGGCCATGGATACAAAATCCAGCTTCATCTGTTCCAGCTCGTTTTCTTTAGTTAAGTCATGTAATACTAAAATACAGCCTAAATTGGAGTGTACTCCACTGGTGATAGGTAAACCTGTAAAAACAATATTTGTTTCCCGTCCCCCCTTCCCCACCAGTTTTAAAGGTTGGTCAGAGGTATAAGGTTGAATAGAGTGTTCTGTTAAATTAACTGGACAGTAACTCTTGGCTAAAATCTCCTCCTTTTTAGAAAAGATCTTAACTAACTGGTCAATTGGTTTATTGAGCATTTCCTGAGTAGTAAAGCCGGTGATATGTTGGGCTGCGGAATTGGCAAAGAGCACATTTTTATGAAGATCAACCGCAATAATGCCATCATCAATGGATGAAAGTATCAAATTTAGCTTACTGCTTTGATTAGAAAGACTATATTTTTCTTGCTCCACTTTATCTACGATTTGTCTTAAACTTGCAACCATTTGATTTACGGCATTTGAGATATCTTCTATCTCATCTGCTGTATGAACCTCAATTTTAGTACCGATATTTCCGCTGGAGATAATTTTAATAGCTTGAAAAACCTTTTCTAGGGGATTCAAAAAGAAAAAAGATAATAGAACTCCCACAAAGCCTGAGGATAGGATAATAACACCAGATAAAAACTTATTTTCTATTAAAAATAAACAGACTAAGGAAAGAACTGTAAAAAGGATGAATAAAACGATAATTTTGAGTCGCAAAACATTCCTAAATTTAATAGGCAGCATAGGTAGTTTAAGCGTAACAGAAACAGGTAAAGCAGGTCAATTAAGAGCGGTTTTTAGAACGCCAGGGAGCCTTGGGAGAGAAGATAAACTGATCAAGTCCATACCATCCTGCTACTTTCCAGGCCAAAAGCAGGGGAATTTGTCCCAGTAGCAAAACAGGGTTGGTGCTGACAGTTCCTGATAAAAGGTAATTAAAATTCATAAGTATGCCAAAAAGAATAGCCAGAGGGGTTAACACCCCCAAAATTAATCCCAATCCCACAGCCACCTCGCCGAAGGAAACTAAGTATGAGAATAAAACATCATTTGGTAAAGCTACGTTTTGAATAAAAGCTGCATACCAACCTTGAACATCAGGGTGAGCCCCGCCTGTTTTCTCCAAAGCTTTGGTTAGAAAACCGTTGACTGCTACACCTGCCTTGGGTCCTACCCAAACTGGGTTAAATATCTTTTCCCAACCGGCAGTTAACCATTCCCAACCTATATAAAAACGAAATGGTAGCCAAATCCAGGCCAGTTTAGTATCAGCAAAGAGTGATCGTGTAAAGTAAGGTTCAGGGATTTGTCCCATAAATTTACCTTATCACACCAAAATAATCTTTACAAATCTTAGTTAATTTCCGCAACAGATAAGCTCAAATCAACCTGGTCATATTCGAAGACAAATTTAACTACCTTATTTTTATTGTTTGTGACATAGAGATTCTGTCTGGCGTTGGCCAAATTTGCACCTGGATTGTAATAAATTGAGACTCCGTTTATTTTATCTATCTGAGGGATAGTTGCAAAGTTATGGTTGGTGGGAGCAAGCACCTTAAGTCCGGCATCTTCTGAGACCCATTTTATTAGAGAAGCCAGATGACATACTCCGTCTCCATATAAAAGTCCGCTAAATTTGAACCCATCCTGGGCATTAAAACGAGTATTAGTAGTTTTGACTATCTTGTATTCAGGTAAGCCATCCTGATGATAGGCAAAGGTTTCACCCGGATTAAGGGTAAATTCGTATTTAGAAAATCCTCTTACTTTACCCCAATCAATAGCTTTAGGATCAGATACAGATCCTTCCAGATAGGCAATATTTAATAAGATGTTATCCTTAAAGACCTCATTCACAAAGGGCACTTGGTGCCTTTGTTCCAGAGAAATCTTTTGTCTGGCCAGTAAATTTTCAGAAGGCATAACAGAGCCTAAAATCTGACCCACGCTTAAGGAAGCAAAAAGAGTAGCTGTTGAAACGATATTGTTTATCATAAAAAATCAGGCTAAGAACGCCTGATTAAGCAGCTATTGTATCATACTATAAGATATAAAGCAAATACAGGTAGCTTTGATAAAGAAGGTTCAACTTGGTATAATCTCTAGGTTTGCCGCGTTCGTCTAGTGGTCTAGGACGTCACGTTCTCAACGTGAAGATCACGGGTTCGACTCCCGTACGCGGTACTAGCACCAAAATTTAATCCTTGAGATTAAATCTTTGGAGATATTTCCTCGTTAGAGTCAATCCTAGTCCGAAGGACGGTTCGCAGTCCCGAGCATAGTCGAGGGATTCGAGTTTCCTCCTGTACGCCCTGATTTAATCGGGGTACGCAGTACCAATCCTATAGTTTGACTTTAGTTTAGCATAGATTTATAATTTGCCTTATGCCTGAAGAGAATAGATGGTCACCAGAGGATGAAGAATTAATACGTAATGCTTTTTTTGAACAAGAAGGCTTTGATTTTGAACAAGCTAATAGGATGAAAGGTGGTCTACAACAAGCATACGATTTAATCCCCCCAGAAGATAGGAGGCCTTTATTAAGGCAAATAAAAGCTGCTTTTGTTGAATTGGCCTTTAAGAGTTGGGGGGATTTAGATGATGAAGATACAGATGAACCTATTAAACCACCCTGGAGGGTACAAGTGGCAAGAGAAACCAGATTAGCCAAGGTACTTAAAAATTACCCTCAATTCAAGAAAGCCCTTTTTGCTGTTGTACCGCTACAAGATTATCATTACAGAGCTTCTGTTCTTGAGAGTAATGGATGGCCAATTCATCGCCTTACAAGAGAAAACTTTAGAGGACTTCCATATCTTTACTGGAGTCATGTTGCAATGCCAGTATTAGAACCTACTGAAGTTTCTAATCCCTAGTGGTAGTTATATGCCAAAGCAAGTTTGAAGCTATTTCCAAGTAATATCTTCCAAGGCTGTAATGAGCCCAGAAGCTGGTTCCAATTCTGAACCATCTGGGGTACATTTACAAAAAAAATCTAATGGATTTCCTACCTTTGAATAGTAAATTCAGGAGGAGAAACGAGACCAGCTTTGTCTTCAAGTTTTATTACTCTATCATCCAATTTTTCGATATTAGCTTTATTTGTTTTATATGCATCGGCATAACCTTTAATAGTAGTCTCAAGCTCAACTACAGCTGTGGTATTAGCATCTAACCTATTATTAATAGCTGCTAGACCAGTAACAGGATCATTTAATTCTCCTTCAACACTAACAAGTTGTTTCTTGATTGGTTCAAGGGCTTCATTTAGAAGTTTTTTAAAGCCATCCTGATTCATATAATAAAGTTATCATTTTAGGTCAAAAATCACAAGAAAGCTCATCTATATCAAAGTTCAATATTTATTAAACCGGTTCTAATAAACTCCAGTTGGCGGTACTAACTTCAAAACTTAACCCTTTTTATATATTCCAAATAGCGTGTTTTTGGAAGCAAAGCTGTATAATATCCCAATGTTTATAGATGAAATAGAATTAATATTAAAAGCCGGTGATGGAGGAAGAGGTATCGTTTCCTTTTTTCCGGGTAAAAAGAGCGGTCCTGACGGAGGAAATGGTGGCGATGGGGGAAATGTTTATGTCAAAGCATCTTCAAATATTTCTCAGCTGAGTCAATTTACTGGAAAACATAAATTATCTGCCGAAAATGGAAAAAGCGGGGACAGCAATAATAAAACAGGCGCCAATGGCAAGGATTTAGAAATTGATCTGCCTATGGGAACTTTATTATTAGATCAAGAATCAGATAGACGCTATGAATTGCTGGAAGAGAACCAAAGAGTTTTAGTTTGTCGAGGAGGATCTGGAGGTAAAGGTAACTCAGAGTTTAAATCAGCTATAATTACTACTCCCCGCTTTGCTGAACAAGGAGAAGAGGGAGAGGAGAAAAGATTTAAGATCATTGTCCGCATGATTGCCGACTTTGGGTTGATTGGATTGCCAAATGCAGGCAAGAGCAGTCTTTTAAATGAATTAACAAATACCAGCGTGAGAGTGGCTGATTATCCTTTTACTACCGTTCAGCCTAATCTAGGTGTCTTAAAGGGAAAAGTTATAGCAGATATTCCCGGTTTAATTGAAGGAGCATCAAAAGGAAAGGGGTTAGGAGTGAGTTTTTTAAAACATATTGAGAAGGTAGGGCTACTCATCCATTGTATCTCCTCAGAATCGGAGGAGATTATCAAAGACTATAAAGCTGTTATGAAGGAGTTAAGAGAATACAATCCAGAACTAGCAGATAAAAAACAAATTGTTTTACTGACAAAATCAGATCTATTGGATCAAAAAGAGATAGACAAAAGAATTAAAAAATTAAAAAAGCTCCAGCTAGATGTACTGGCTGTTTCTATCATTGATTCAGAAAGTTTAGAAAAATTAGCCAATCTCATAAAAAGCAGTTAGTTCCTTTTTGCCATTAAATTATCTTTTTTGCCTTAATTCCGGTATAATAGCTTGTCTTATGAATATTCGAAATGTTGCAATCATAGCTCACGTTGATCACGGTAAAACCACCTTAGTGGATGCTTTACTTAAGCAAACCCAAACTAAGATGAGAAAAGATATCGCAGATACCACCTTGATCATGGATTCTAATGAGTTAGAAAAAGAAAGAGGGATTACCATCTTTTCTAAAAATGCTTCAGTTCATTATAAAGATAATAAAATCAACATAGTTGATACCCCGGGACATGCAGATTTTGGTGGAGAAGTGGAAAGAGTATTAAAACTGGTGGATGGATGTTTGTTGCTGGTGGATGCCAAGGAAGGACCCATGCCTCAAACCAGATTTGTTTTAAAACAGGCTCTTAAAATGGGCTTAAAGATAGTGGTGGTGGTTAATAAGATTGATAGACCTGATGCTAGAATTGATGATGTTATCAATAAAACCTTTGACCTATTTTTAGATCTGGGAGCGGATGAGGAGTCAGCCTATTTTCCCATTATTTACGCCTCAGGTAAAAATGGTATTGCTGGAAAAGAGCGTGATCTATCTAAGATGACAGATATCTCCCCTGTTTTTGATGCTATTTTAGAGCATACGCCATCTCCTTCTGGAGATGAAACAAAGCCTTTGCAAATTATTGTAACCTCTGTTTCTTATGATAACTTTAAAGGTCGGGTGGCAACAGGCAGAGTTGCCAATGGTAAAGTCACCTCAAACCAGGAAGTTGTCCATATTTCCCGAAATGGTGAGAGACATAAATTCCGATTAAGTAGTTTAATGACTTTTGAAGGACTAGAAAAAGTGGACACTGCTCAAGCTAAAGCCGGAGATTTGATTGCTTTTTCTGGAATCCCAGATATTACTATTGGAGAAACCATTACCGATAAGCTGGATACAGAGCCACTACCTTTAATCTCTATTGAAGAACCAACCGTCCGGATGACCTTTGGGGTTAATGCTTCCCCTATTGCCGGTAGAGAAGGAGAGTTTAAAACATCCAGACAAATTCAAGAAAGGCTCTTTAAAGCCAAAGAAGATGATGTAGCTATTAAATTAGAAGAATCAACCACCGGTGGATGGATTGTCTCAGGTAGAGGAGAGCTACATCTGGCAATTCTGATTGAAAGATTAAGACGAGAAGGTTATGAGTTTCAGGTTTCCCGTCCCCAAGTGATTGAAAAAATAGTTGATGGTAAAAAATTAACTCCTTTTGAAAGAGTTTATATAGAAGTCCCGGAGAGTTTTTCTGGGGTAGTAATGCAAAAGATGGGCTTGCGTCACGCCAAGCTTCAGGACATGTCAAACAATGAGGGGATTGTGACTATGGAGTTTATCATTGCCACCAAGGATTTGTTCGGATTTCGGAGTGAGTTTATTACTGATACCAAAGGTTTAGGGATTATAAATACTATTTTTTATGAATTTGCTGAAGATTTAGGTGGTGGATATGTCAGGGAAACCGGATCATTAGTGGCTCATGAGGTAGGTTTAACAAAGCTTTATGCTTTAATTAATATTCAGGATAGAGGTGTCCTTTTTATAGGCGCTAATACACCAGTTTATAAAGGACAGGTAGTAGGAAAAAATGCCAGAGCCGGAGATATTAGTGTCAATGTCTGTAAAGAAAAACATCTGACAAATCATCGGTCAAAGGGTGAGGGAGTATCGGAGCATTTTAATGTTCCAAAGCTGATGAGCTTAGAAGATGCATTGGAATATATTGATGACACAGAGCTTGTAGAAGTCACACCTAAAAATATTCGCATCAGAAAGATAGACCTTAATGGGACTAGGTGATCTGGTAGCCATATTTTCTTTCTAAACCAAGGTTTTGTAATTGACATTTGAAGCAATTTCCCATAAAATTTGCCAAAGTCTGCTTGGGGATGATATGAAGAAGAAAGACTCTACTTCACCGGGTAGGGATAAGAAAAAAAATACTCTAAAAAGAAGCGAGGAGATCACCCATGGTAAAAAAAGATCAAGTTCTAAACATACCGTTTATGTTACCTCTAAAGGTTTATCCAGTGCCCACGCAGAATTAGAAGATTTAAGAAAAAATATCCGACCCCAAATAGCCACTAAAATTCAGGAAGCCCGAGAATATGGGGATTTATCCGAAAATTCTGAATATGAAGCTGCTTTATCCGAACAATCTTTAATGGAATCCAGAATAAGTGAACTGGAAGAGATGCTTAAAAATGCCAAATTAATTGAAGAAACCCATAGTCAGGATTTTGTGGTAATTGGTTCAACTGTAAAGGTAGATATGGATGGAGAGATAGATGAGTTTGCGATCGTGGGGAGACTGGAAGCAGATCCAATGAAGAAAAAAATTTCAAATGAATCTCCCTTAGGATCTGCTTTACTCGGAGCCAAAATAGGAGAAGAAGTAGAGGTAACAACTCCGATAGTAAGATACAGATGTAAAGTATTAGAGGTAAAATAATTATGAATTCGCAGAAAAATAGCGAGCCATTGATTGAGTTTCATTTCGAACTTCCCAAGCTTTCTAAAAATGAAAGGCAGGTCCTAGATCTTTTAGCTAAGGCTGGAAGACTAATAGTTCCTTTATATAAACTGCAAGAGGATGAGAAATATCCAGGTGCTAATTTTTATCCGCATGATGCAACAAAGGAAGAGATTGAAAAAGCAGCTACAAAAAATCCTCAAATTCTATCTCCTTATACGATTGTTGAAAGAGTGGAGGGAAAACTAGTGGCAGTTCCCTATCATCAAAAATATGCAGAATATCTAAAACCCATATCAGATAAATTACTTGAGGCAGCAAAGCTATGCCAAAATCGGGAATTCAAAAAGGGTTTGGTAATTCAGGCGGAAGCATTAATGTCAGGTACATATGAAGCTGCTTTTTCATACTGGATGCAGGCCAAACCCTACATACTAGATATCTCCATCGGTCCAAATGATTATTTTGACGACCATCTTTTTTCCGTTAAGATGTCCTACCAAGCTTGGGTAGGTGTTGTAGATAAAGATCAGACCAAAAAGCTAATTGGCTACAAAGATTTAATTTTAAGCACCCGAAGAAAAGCGGTCATGTCTAGTGAGATAATTGAGGGTAATAAAGACGCAGTAGGGTGTAAAGTAATTGATGCTGTACTCTTTTCGGGGTTAATAGCTCGTACTACTTTTGTGGGAGTAAATCATCCCATAGATCAAAATATTAAGAGAAAGACCGGCTCCGAAGTAATTCTTTTTAAACAGGCAAATACTTTAAGGGTAAAAGAACAGATTTTACCCACCTTTAAGAGAATTTTTTCTGAGGGTTTTAGGCAGGGATTTGATGAAGAGGATCTCAGACGAGGAGAATATAGCTACGTTGCTCTTCATGAATTGGCTCATAGCTATTTAAATTACAAAAATGCCACTAACCTGAGGAATTTATTACCGGTGATAGAGGAGTTGGCTGCTACAGCTTTAGGTATGAGGGTGGGAGGCTCATTGTTATTAAGAGATCTCATCACAACTAAAAGATTGAAATCGATGCTGATTGCCTATTTATGCAGAAGTATATATTTAGAAGAAAATAAAGGGACAAATAAATCTTTACATAACCATACAGTGGGTGGGGCAATATTTATTAATTACATGCTAGAAAGTGGCGCTTTAAAACAATCAAAAGGTTTAGCTATACCTAATTTTACAAAGATGTTTATTTCTTTACATGATTTATCTGTAATTTTGGAAAAACTCCTTAGTTTTGGGACTAAAAAAGACGCCGAGAAGTTTGTAGCAAAGTACAAAAACGTTCCGAATCTATAAATAAATTAATTTGGAATTCTTACAAAACTCACATTTGAATTATAGGTTACTTCGGAGTATAATTTCTATCTTATATGATTATGGCTGAAGGCGTGCCTGAAACAAGCAGGTTTGTAACACATGGCGAATATGAATTAAGAGGGTATAAAGGACCTGAATACGCATATCATGGGCCTTCTTTTCTGCATGTAGCAAAACAGATGTTTGCTGATGTTTTTCATCTAAACCCTGATGAGGCGGCAAAAGAAGTAGCAAGTAATATTAGAAGTGGGGGAAGTATTGTACTCGCTACTCACAGACCGAGTGGCGAAATAGTAGCATATAGCACCCAGAGAATTTTACAACCTCCTTTTGAAAGTGGTGTAAGGATCATGTTAACTACTACACGTTTAGTTTTACCTGAACATTGGGGAAATCAGTTAGGACCTGATATGATGCGTTTTGCTCACATCCTACATGATGCTCCTGATGTATCGGCTGGGAGAACCCAGGATCCTAGAGTACCCAGGTTATACCAAAAATCAGGACTACTAACAGGAGTGTATCCGTTTGATAAGTCATATAAAGATTCTCCCAGAATGCAACGTGTTTTAGAGTATGTCGCAGATCAAATGAGACCTAAAAGAGCAGTTGATTTAGATACTGGTTTGACTAAAGAAATATACGGAGAAGGAGCAAGTCGTGCATATGATAATACCGTTGCTCCACCCGAGCTACAAGCATTCTATGCTAGGATGATTAATGAGTTTGGTATGAATCCAGAACAGGGAGACGCACTAGTTATTATGGGAGTTAAAAGAGGTAGAACAAACTTTGTTGAATAATCTTCTCTGACATATTCTTTTAAAACCTCTTATCTTACGTTATACTCTTGTCATGGCTCTGGAGAATTTACAAAGAGAAAGAATAAAAAAACTTAATAACCTAAAAAGATTAGGAATAAATCCCTATCCGGCAAAGTCTTTCAAAAAAAACTCAATTAAAGAAGCCTTAAGTTTAATGGGTAAGAAAGTTGTGATTGCCGGAAGGCTTCGTTCCATGCGGCCTCACGGAAAAATTGCCTTTGCAGATTTAGAAGATGCTACCGGAAAAATTCAACTTTTGTTCAGACAAAATAATTTAGGAGGGGAAAGTTTTGAACTATTACCTAATTTGGATTTGGGAGACTTTATTGAGACAACTGGGGAGGTAATTAAAACTCAATCCGGAGAAACAACAGTTGATGTAAAGAGTTTTACTATTCTAACAAAATCTATCCGTCCGCTCCCCTCTTCTTGGTACGGATTAAAAGATGTAGAGGAAAGATATCGTCGAAGATATGTAGATATGGTAATGAATCCGGAAGTTAAAAAAGTCATGGAGCTTCGGTCAAATATTATTTTTGCTCTGAGGGATTTTTTAATTAATAAGAAAGGATATTTTGAAGTTGAAAATCCAGTTTTACAACCAATTTACGGTGGTACTAGGGCCAGGCCATTTAAAACCTATCATAATACTTTAGATATGCCACTTTTTTTAAGAATTTCCAATGAATTGTATTTAAAAAAACTGATAGTCGGAGGTTTTGAAAAGGTTTTTGAAATTGGTCACACCTTTAGAAATGAGGGGATGGATCGAAATCATAATCCGGAGTTTACCATGCTAGAGACCATGGAGGCTTATGCAGACTATATGGATAACATGAATTTGGTAGAGGAGATGTTTGAATACGTTGTCAAAAATGTTTTCGGGAAAACTAAATTAAGCTATCAAGGAAAGGATTTAGAATTCAAAAGACCATGGACCAGAGTAAGATTGGTGGATCTATTTAAAAAACATACTGGAGTAAACTTTCATGAAATTGATACCTTGGAAAAGGCAGTTAGTTTGGCAAAAAAACTGGGTGTAGAGATTAGAGATTATATGACTGATGGAGAGATCCTTTTAGAAATCTTTGAGAAAAAATGTACGGATCAGTTAATACAGCCTACCTTTGTCTACGACTACCCGGCTGATTTTTATCCTTTGGCAAAAAGAAAAGCAGATGATGAAAAGTTTGTAGAAAGTTTTGATATTTATGTGGCTGGAATGGAGATGGGAACAAATTATTCTGAGCAAAATGATCCGCAAGAACTAAAAAAAGCCTGGCTGGAAGAAAAGAAAAAACTCAAAAAAGGAAATCCGGAAGCCCAAAAAACAGATGAGGATTTTCTAACTGCTTTAGAATACGGTATGCCTCCCACCTCAGGAATCGGACCGGGGTTAGACAGATGGGTGATGGTAATGACAGATTCGCCCTCCATTGCAGATGTAATCCCCTTCCCGATGCTCCGCCCAGAAAAGAGAAAATAGCCAATATGAGTTATGGTAAAGAAAGATTTTGGGTTAACCTGGCTGTTTACCTAATCATAGAAAAAAATGTAAACTATTTAGAACTATGACAAGAGATAAAGCTTATCAACTTATGTGTGATATGATACAAAATCCCAACTTGCGAAAACATGGCATAGCTGTGGAAGCTATCATGAGAAGTTTATGCAATTACTTAAAAGAAAAACATTCTGAATTATCTAGTGAAGAATTTAATGAAGAAGAATGGGCAGTAGTAGGACTTTTACATGATGCAGATTATGAGTTAATAGAAAAAGATCCTACTCGTCATACTTTGGTAACTGAGAAAAAATTGAGGGAAATTGGTGAAACCAATGAACGGATTATTAATGGAATTAAAGCGCATCATGAAGGAGTAAAAGAAACCAGGGATAATTTCTTAGAAAAGGGAGTATATGCTGCAGATGAGTTGTCCGGTCTTATTACAGCTGTGGCTCTAGTTAAGCCCGATAAAAAACTGGCCTCTGTAACTGTTGAATCAATTCTTAAAAAATTCAAGCAAAAAGAGTTTGCCAAGGGGGCAAAAAGAGAACAGATTTTATCTTGTGAAAAAGAACTAGATATCTCCTTAACAGAGTTTATAGGCATTGCTTTAAAGGCTATGCAGGGTATATCATCTGAATTAGGATTGTAAGCAGTTCTTAAAATAAATTAACTTATGTTAGATATAAATTTTATAAGAGAAAATACGGATTTAGTTAAAAAGGCCATCAAAGAAAAAGGGCTGGATTCAGATATTGACCGTCTTTTGCAAATTGATCAGGAAAGAAGAGATCTCATCCGAAAAGTTGATGAGCTTCGTCAGCAAAGAAATGAAGCAGCCAGAAGCAAAGATATAGAAAAAGGGAAAAAAGTTAAGTTAGAGCTTGATGGATTAGAAGAGAAATTGAAAGATATTGAGGAGAGATTTTCTCATATGATGCTATATGTTCCTAATGTTCCAGCTAAAGATGCGCCAGTAGGTCCTAACAGTGAATCTAATAAAGAGATTTCTAAATGGGGGGAGATTCCAAAGTTTGATTTTGAAATAAAAGATCATGTCACACTCGGTAAAAACTTAGATATTATTGATTTGGAAAAAGGGGTGAAGGTTTCAGGATTTAGGGGGTATTATCTAAAAAATGAGGGAGCCATACTTCATTGGGCTGTATTAAGATTTGCTCTGGATAAAATTATTGAAGCCGGTTTTTCCCAACTTGTTCCACCTACTTTAGTTCATGAGAAGGCATTAATTGGCAGCGGTCATATTCCTTTTGGTAAAGAAAATATATATCAGATATCAAATCCAGGAAAATTAGAAACAGGTGAAGAAATTAAAAATCCTTTATATTTAACCGGAACATCAGAACCATCACTTCTTGCTTACTATTTGGATACAACTTTTAATGAGGACGAACTGCCTGTTAAAGTCTGTGCTATAACTCATTGTTATCGCTCTGAGATTGGAGACTATGGACGAGATACCAAAGGATTATTTAGAGTTCATGAATTTGATAAAGTGGAGCAGGTTGTAATTTGTAAAAACGATTTAGCAGAATCAGAAGAATGGTTTAAAAAAATGCAGGCTATTTCTGAAAATATTTTACAGGAGTTGGAACTTTCCTATCATGTAGTTGCCACATCAACCGGTGATATGGGGGCAGGAAAATATCGGATGAATGATATTGAAACCTGGATGCCTGGTAGAGGAAAGTATAGTGAGACTCATTCCAATTCCAATTTAACAGATTGGCAGTCCAGGAGGTTAAATCTAAAAGTTAAAACAAAAGACGGAAAGGTAGCTTATGCATACGCTTTAAACAATACAGTGATTGCATCTCCCAGGATTTTGATTGCCTTGCTGGAAAATTATCAGCAAAAGGATGGTTCAGTAAAGATTCCTCATGTTTTGCAAAAATATACCAACTTTTCTGAAATCAAACCAAGGGCTTAGTAACTAAACATTCTCCAAATGATAGGAAAATGAAGAGTTGAGAGTGTAGTGGTAGGACCAAATAAACATTCTGCTCCCTGACAAGATACAGTATAAGCGTTATATACATAAACTACATTTATATATATCCCGGCAATAATAATTCCTACAATAACTAGTCTGTTTAATTTCAATAACCAGTCTTTTTTAAATACTTCTTGTAAAAGTGAGGGTGCAATTAAGGCAGAAAAGGTATATCTATAAAATGAGGGTGAAACATTAGGATGAAATACGTTTACCAAAAGTAATCTGTTGCCAAGTAGTAACCCTGCTGCTAAAAAGGCTGTAAAAAAATTAGCTTTTCTGACAAGTTCTTCTAAACCCCAAGCCCCGATGATGGCCAGTAGCGGAAAGGTAGGATATCTATACCAGGCAAGCATATCTGCCTCTCCTCCTGACAACATGACAATAATTACCCAGTATACAAAAGAAAAAACTACTATTCTTTTTAACCTATCTTGTACAGAGAATATAAAATAAACTGCAGACACCAAACAAAAGATATAGAAACTATCTTTCAAGATAGTGTGATCAAATCCCGGTGAAATTAAAAACCAACCCAGTGAACCAAACCCTGCCGGCCGAAATCCTTGAATTGACACAATTTGCCAGAATATTTCAGCATCATAATAGACTCCATACAGTATAAAGAGGCCCACAAAAACTAAAGTTGCCAAAAGTAGATAGGCTGCTGCTTTATAGAATTTTTTTGCAAAGGCAAAATACATAAAAAGAGGAGTGATGAAAAAACCAGTAGGTTTTGACAGACCTGCAATTCCTGCCAGTAAAGGAAGAGGTAATAAATATAAAATTTTGGGCTTTATGTCAAACTTTAATATTAGATAAACAGCAATAGCAAAAAGTAAGGCAATTAAGTTTTCCGGTACTGCCAGTCTTGAGCCTATGACCATGACAGGAATTGTTCCGTAAAGCAGCATGGATAAAGCACCTATCCAAAAGCCGCTGGTAAATCTGGCAATCAAAAATACAAATATGGAAGTGAGGGTACTAATAAATATGACTGGCATTCTGATATAGGCCGGGGGAATGATATCTGTCTTATCAGCATTATAAATGTGAGCAAACCATCCCACAATTAAGGAGAAAACAGGAGGTTCATCAAGCCAGGGTTTTCTTAATGTTACTCCTGCTCTCGGTAAACCTTCCTGATAATCGATAACTCCTGAAAAATAAGTTGCCCTAATAGGGTAATCAAGGGTCGACCAGGAAATCGGCACACCGTCTTCTATCAAATAAATACCGGACCAGGCAAAAAGCATCTCTTCCAAATTTCCCATCTGAGGGACTCTTTCATAAGTATGAGCTCTTAAGATAAAAGTAAAGACCAAACATGCTAAAAAGACAAAGATTCTGAAGGAGTTTTGATGAGAAAGCTTTTTTAGTTTTTTAATCACAGGAAAATTATAGCGTATATTTATCTTAAATGATTATCGTTGCCTTTGTCTTAATAATTCAGCAGCGGATGTAGCACCTATGGAAGATTGCGGAGCTCCATCTAGGTCTCCGAAACTGCCAGAGGCCGTTGATTCTTCTTGCGGTTGAGGGGAAGGCGTGGGAGTGATAACTTGGGGAGGAGGTTTGACTTGCTGAGGTGGTTCTTGGGTTGTGGCCGGAAGGCTAGTATTTCGGGAGGATTGACCGACTCCCAGTATAAAATAAGCTGATGCTGCAGATACTGCCAACAGCAAACCAACCCCTAATCCAAAAATCCATTTCGGAATTCCTTTTCCTCCATTAGAAGATGTGGTGGTAGTAGAGGAAGGGGTTTCTGGGACACTTCCACTTGAGGCAACTAAAGTTTCCGGCTGGTTGTTTGTCGGAATAGTTGGGTTGGTAAATTCGCTAGTATCTGTTATCAGGTGTGATAAGTCAGTCGGAGCTTGTTCCGTAATTATAGGAGGAGCTTCGCTTCTGCTTGGCTGGAAGGGATTTTGGTTTGGGTTTTCTGCAGGAGGGCTTTGGGCAGGTGTGGGAGTAGTATTTACCCCTTCCCAGGAGGGCTGGATGGTGTTTTCCGGTACTTGACTCATGTTCTGAGGATTAGGATCAGGGGAAGGAGGATTTGGTGGTGTAGTCATATAAGAGGAGGGGGAGGAATTCTCTGTTATTGGAGGATTATTTTGTGGTGGATTAAGAAAAGAATTAGGGTCAATAGGAGGAGTAGGAGAATAATCTTGAGCGGGTTGGGTAGGCTCCATGCTGCCACTAGGGGGATAAGAGGAAGGTGTGGTATTTAAATTTATATCAGAAGAAGAAGAGGGTGTAGGGCTTTGAACTGACTGTTCTTGAGGAGGTTGCCAGGTAGGAGTTAATCCAGATTGAGGGTCTGAAGGTTGAACTGGTTGACTAAAATCAGGTTGAGGAGCTGGGTTTACCTGGGGAGTTGTTTGATTGATAGGATCTGGCGTAGGAAAGTTTTGAGAATTCACACTTTGTGTGGAATTAAAGCTTAATCCGGCAGTAGGATCATTGGCCGGTGGAGCAGATGGAGTAGGAGGGTTATTGGGATTTGAATTACCAGAATTATTATCCATAGAGCAGCTGAATAGTTTTAAGTGTACTGAAAGAGATTATGGGTTGTCAATTGTTATTGATGGCAAAACCGCTTATCCTACAGTATAATTAACAGTTGAATGTTTAATATCTTTGGTAAATTTTTAGATTCCAACGAAAGAGAAATTAATAAGCTCCAAAGTTTTGTTGACCAGGTCAACAGTTTGGAGAAAAAATACACCAAACTATCAGATAAACAACTCCAGGAAAAATTAGAGGAATTGAGATTTCAGTACAAAAAAGGAAAGAATCTGGAAGAGTTATTGCCTGATGCCTTTGCTGCTGTTAGAGAAGCAGCAAATCGTACTCTTAAGATGAAACATTTTGATGTGCAGATTATGGCAGCAACCATTCTGCATCAAGGCAAAATTGCCGAGCAAAAAACAGGTGAAGGAAAAACTTTGTCAGCCACCCCCGCCCTTTTTCTAAATGCTATTACCGGTAAAGGAGTCCATTTGGTGACTGTAAATGATTATCTGGCCAGAAGGGATTGTGGGTGGATGGGTCCGATATTCCATGCTCTGGGAGCAAGTTGTGCCACTATCGTTCATGATGCAGCGTTTATTTATGATCCCAAATATAAAGATACAACTCATGAAGATAAAAGATTGCAGCATTTAAGGCCAGTTTCCAGAAAAGAAGCTTACGCAGCCGATGTTACATATGGGACAAACAATGAATTTGGCTTTGATTATTTGCGCGATAATATGGCCTTTAGGTTATCTGATCAGGTACAAAGAGGTCATTTCTATGCAGTGGTTGATGAAGTGGACTCTATTTTAATTGACGAAGCCAGAACTCCGCTTATCATCTCTGCCCCGGCGCAAGAGGCCACAGAAAAATATTATGAATTTTCAAAAATTGTTTCTAACCTTTCCAAATCAACAGATTATGTAGTAGATGAGAAATCAAAAACCGTACACTTAACAGAACACGGTACCTTAAAGATAGAAAAGTTGTTGGGGGTAGATAATTTATATGAAAAGGATTTCTCAGTTTTGCATCATATTGAACAGGCACTAAAGGCCAGAACTCTTTTTGAGAGGGATCGGGATTATGTAGTTAGAAATGGTGAAGTGATTATAGTAGATGAATTTACCGGTAGGTTGATGGAGGGAAGAAGATATTCAGAAGGTTTGCATCAGGCCATTGAAGCCAAAGAAGGGGTTAATATCCAGCAAGAAAGTAAAACACTTGCTACCATCTCTTTTCAGAATTACTTTAGACTATATGAAAAACTGGCCGGAATGACCGGTACTGCAGAAACAGAAGCTGAGGAATTTCACAAAATTTATAAACTAGATGTGGTAGTAATTCCTACCCACAGAGATAACATCAGAAAAGACCATCCCGATACAATCTATAAAACTCAAAAAGCAAAATATACTGCAGTTGCCAATTTAGTTGCTGATTTAAACAAAAAAGGTCAACCTGTTTTGGTAGGTACAACTGCTATAGATAAAAATGAATTCTTATCGGATTTATTAAAACACAAGGGTATTTCCCATGCTGTATTAAATGCTAAAAACCACGAAAGGGAAGCAGAAATTATCTCTCAAGCTGGACAAAAAGGTGCTGTGACTGTCGCCACTAATATGGCAGGAAGAGGAGTCGATATTATTTTAGGTAAAAACGTAGATAAATTGGGAGGCCTTTATGTGATAGGTACTGAAAGACATGAGTCAAGAAGGATCGATAATCAGTTAAGAGGTCGTTCTGGAAGACAGGGCGATCCAGGAGAAACTAGATTTTTTGTTTCATTAGAAGATGATCTGATGAGAATTTTTGGTGGGGATCAGGTTGCTAATGTGATGAATTTTTTGAAGATGCCGGAAGATGTACCAATTGAGCACGGTATGGTTTCCAAAGCCTTAGAGGGGGCTCAGAAAAAAGTAGAGGGTCATAATTTTGATATCAGAAAACACACTGTTGAGTATGACGATGTTATGAACCAACAGCGACAGATTATATATAGAATCAGAAAAAGAGTTTTGGAATCTGCCGAAAATAAAGATAGTCTTAAAAACGAAATTTTGGAAAAGATTGAACAGGAGATAAATAATCTAATTGCCATAGATGCTGAAGAAGGTTTTAATGTAGATAAAGTTATTGAAAGCTTTACTTCTATTATCCCCATTGATCCTCAAAGCCTAAAAGATATCAGAAAAAAGATCGAAGAGATGGGTGATTCGGAAAAAGCTTCCCAATTCCTTTTTGATTTAGCAAAAGACTTTTATCAACAAAGAGAAAAACAGGTGGGAGAAGAAGTAGCTAGACAAATGGAGGTTTTTGTTTATCTAAATACTATAGATACACTTTGGATTGAACATCTTGATACTATGGATGATTTGCGAGCCGGTATTGGATTAAGAGGATACGCCCAAAGAGATCCATTAATTGAATATAGAAGAGAGTCGTTTGATCTTTTTGAAAGACTGATGACCGAAATAGATTATGAAATAGTTCATAGAATTTATAAAGTAGGTGTCCAAAATCAACAACCACAGCCAATTGTGGTTGAAGAAAAACGTCCGGTTATAGAAATAGGGGTGGAGCAGGAAAAAAAGGAGGTTGCACAGACTTCTCAGGGAAAGCCGATAGAAAAGGTTTTGGAGTCGGAAGAAGTGGTTACCAAAGTGACAGTGGAGCGGGCAGGACAAGTAGTTTCCACTCAAACCTTAGGTGAAGGGGGAAATATTAAACATAACAAAATAGGTAGAAATGATCCTTGTTGGTGTGGATCGGGTAAAAAATATAAACGTTGCCATTATCCTAACTAATAATAGTTTTGTAATTTAATTCTAAAATATTACATCCTATTTTAATGGTATTAATTTTCTCATATATATAATATATACTTCAGTCTATCTTATAAAGCTTATATGTGTGGGATTGCCGGAAAGGTTTACTTCAATAATTCTATAGTTAAACTAAAAGACTTAAAAGCAATGTCAGATAAAATCTCTCATCGAGGTCCTGATGACGAAGGTTTTTACATCTCTGATGACAAACGTGTAGGATTTGCTCATAGAAGATTATCAATTATTGACCTGAGTCAAAAAGGCCATCAGCCAATGACATATAAAAACCGTTACCACATTACATTTAATGGTGAAATATACAATTTCTTAGAAAGAAGAAATAAATTAAGAAAAAATGGTTATAGATTTTTTTCAAAAACTGATACAGAAGTAATTTTGGCTTTATATGATAAATATGGGGTAAAGTGTTTAGAATATTTAAGAGGGATGTTTTCCTTTGCAATATACGATGCCAAAGAAAAAACTATTTTTCTGGCAAGAGACCGTATAGGGAAAAAGCCACAAAAATATTATGTGGATGAAAATGTCTTTATCTTTGGTTCCGAATTAAAAGGGATCTTAACTCAAAAAGAAGTAAAAAAGGAACCAGATTTTCATGCCATTCACGACTTTCTAACTTATGGCTATGTTCCGTCGCCTAAGACAGGATTTGTAAATATTAAAAAATTAGAACCAGCACACTACATCCTCATTGATTTAAAAAATAAAAAATTTACCAAAAAAAGATACTGGGATTTAGATTTTTCTGAAAAGTTAAATTTATCAGAGAATGAATGGAAAAAAGAAATTTTGAGTGTGTTAGAAGAAGCCACGAAACTAAGGCTTATTGCTGATGTTCCGATCGGAGTTTTTCTGTCAGGAGGTATAGACTCGAGTGCGGTAGTATCAATGATGTCTAAACACTCCTCAGGTAAAGTAAAAACTTTTACAATCTCTTTTGATGATAAAAGGTTTAATGAATCTCCTTATGCTAGAAAAGTATCAGACCTATTCAACACAGAACATACAGTTTTAATAGCAGAGCCAGAGGCTATTGACTCTTTACCAGAGCTTGTAGGGCATTTCGAAGAACCTTTCGCTGACAACAGCACAATCGTAACTTATATGATAAGTAAGCTGGCAAGAGATTACGTAACAGTTATATTAAACGGAGATGGAGGAGATGAAAATTTTGCCGGATACTCAAGGTATAATAGATTAAATCGGGACGTAGCAATGGATCGCTACGGAAAATATTCAAGGCCCATACTTCTTCCTATAACAAGAAATCTTTCCTCTTTATCTGGAGTGAATTTTTTTAAGAGAAGCCATAAATTCTTAGAAAAATCAAAAAAGGATTTAGTAGAAAGATATTTATCATACTTTGGATTATTTAATAATGAAGAGAAGAAGGAACTCTATTCAGATTATTTTGTAAGCCTTCTGAATTCAAAGGACTCATTAGATTATTATAGGCAGAAAGTTAGCAGGTTAGATCATACAGATGCACGGGATAAGATATTATATGCGGATATTACATCTTATCTAACTGAAGATTTATTAACTAAATTAGATTTGGCCAGTATGAAGGTAGGGTTAGAAGGTCGTTCTCCTTTTATCGATCACAAATTAATGGAATTAGCTGCTAAAATTCCCTTTAATTTAAAACTTAAGGGTCAAGAGAATAAATACATTCTTAAAAAATCATTAGAAGGGATTCTACCGGATGATATTTTATATAGAACAAAAATTGGCTTCACAATTCCCTTAGGCGCATGGTTTGCAGGTAAATTCAATTCTTATGCCAGATCAGTTTTAGAAAGAAAAGGAAGCATATCTTCTAAGTTATTTAAAAAAGGTTATATAAACAATTTATTAAATTCACATTCTGAAAAAAATGACTACGGTGTAAAATTATGGACACTTTTAGTTCTCGAGTTATGGTATAAAGAGTACTTCGCATAAGTTAAATTAAGCGAATTAAATTGATTCTTTATACTAACTTTGTTATCCTAAGTGCTTATGAAGAAGATTTTACTTTGTCTTTTGCTTATTTTAGGATTAATGAGTCCCAGTCTTGTTTTAGCACAAAATCGTCAAAATACTCCACAACAGGTTTTAGAATCAACGGATTCTTCCCAAGAATCTTCTCCTTCCTCGTCTGAAAAAGAAAAATTAGAAAAACTAAAAGAGGAAGATATCACCAAACCGGAAGAGGAAAGACAAAGAGAAGAATTTTTAGCCCTCTTTTCTACCAGACAAATTGATAAATTAACCCCTCTAAATTTCATGGGTTATCTAGTGCAATATTCGGTTAAAGCTGGAGTTCCAGCCAATACAGTAATTTTAATTTTACTATTACCATTTTTAGCGACTCTAATTGTTTTTATCAGACAGATTATTGGTCTACCTAGTTTGGAAATGCTGGTGCCGATTGCCTTGTCAATTACTCTTATCTCAACCGGTCTTACTGCCGGAGGCATATTGTTAATTACAATTTTACTGGCATCAACTATTGCGAGGATTACTTTAAAAAAGATCAGGATTATGCAATTACCAAAAATTGCCCTCTCTATCTTAGTGGTAGCTATCTTTGTTTTTATCTCTTTAACTGTCAGTGCATCCATTGGAATATTAGCTGTCAAACAGTTATCAATTTTTCCTGTTTTACTTTTGATATTACTAAGTGAAAAAACAGTAGCTGTTCAACTTTCCTTAGGTCCAAGAGAGGCTTTTCTCATTACCTTTATGACGTTACTCTTAGGATTGGCAGGCTATATTATTCTATCCTCAGAGACCCTTAGGAGTTTTGTGCTGCTTTACCCGGAGGTAATTCTGGCCTTAGTGCCGGTAAACATAATCATGGGCAGATACTTTGGACTGCGTTTAACAGAATTTTATCGTTTCTCTACGCTGCGAAAATATGCCAATCAGTAAGGGTATCCTAGGGTTAAACGCCCGTAATTTTCTTTATATTAGAAAGTATAATCTTCCGTCTGCAAAAAGAAGGGCTGATAATAAATTGGAGACTAAAAGGGCCTTCATCAAAAATAGGATTCCCACTACTAAACTTCTTCGAGTATTTAGCGATAGAAAGAGTTTAAAAAATTTTGATTGGGAATTACCAGAAGAGGGGTTTGCTTTGAAGCCCGCAAGAGGATATGGAGGAGAAGGTATTTTAGTATTTAACTATTGGAAGGATAGAAAAGGGGAAACTTTATCTGGAGAAATTTATGATATTAAACAACTAGAATCTCATATTTTGGATATATTTGAAGGAGCATATTCTCTGCAATCTCTTCCTGATCAAGCTTATATTGAAGAGAAAGTTGTTCCTACGCTTTTTTTAAAAAAGATCAATATATTAGGTTTACCGGATATTAGGGTAATTGTTTTTAATAAGGTTCCGGTGATGGCGATGTTAAGGCTTCCTACTGAAGAATCAGGTGGAAAAGCTAACTTACATTTGGGAGCAGTAGGAATTGGGATAGATCTTAGAACAGGTATCACAAAGGATGCAGTCTATAGAGGCACCTTGGTAACCTTTATTCCCAACACTAAAACAAAAACCCGTGGTATTAAAATTCCTTTTTGGAATGAGATTTTACAGCTTGCTTCCCATGCCCAGTTTATAAGCAAATTAGGTTTTGCCGGAGTGGATATTGTTATTGATGAACATAAGGGCCCCCTTGTCTTAGAAATTAACTCCCGTCCTGGACTTTCAATTCAAAATGCCAATTTGGCCTCTTTACGTTCCAGACTTGAAAGAGTAGAGCATTTAAATATTCCCAGTTTTGATAGGGCCATTGAAGTATCAAGATCTCTTTTTGCAGATGATTTTTCAGATAAAGTGGATTTGGAGCCGAAAGTATTATCTCTAATTGAACCAATAATTGTAGTACATGAAGAAAAAAGTAGAATGTTTGAAGCAAAGATTGATACCGGAGCATTCAGAACCTCAGTGGATAAAAAAGTAGTCAAAGAGTTAAATTTGCCTTATGAAAAAGATATGATTTTAATCAAAGCTGCCAGTGGGCAACAAAAAAGGTCATTGGTAAAATTAACCTTTAATCTATCAGGGAAAAAGGTTACTACTAATGCCACGGTTGCTGAAAGAGGACATTTAAAATATCCAATTATAATTGGACGGAGGGATTTAAAAGGATTTTTAGTTAATCCGGAAGTACCTGAAGAAAAGAGCGGAACAGCGATAGAAGATATTGAGACTAAGTTTTAGGTTACTTTACAAATCCCAAAACAGGTTCTGTTAAATTTATATTAGCCCCACTGCAATGATAATCCATTATTTCTTTAGGAGGAGTTTTGGCAGGGACAATAACACCCATTGGACCAAAGCTTTTTGTAATTTCTTTTCCAGACCAGGCATGGGGATAAACAATACTATAAACAGGTACATTGTTTGATGGGGGAGCCAGTTTAAGGTTGTAGTAATAAGATAAATAACGAAATCCCACATTCTCCCCCCGATATGTGATGTAATTTATTCCTATACAGGGATAGCCTTTGTTTTCGACATCGTTTTTAATAAATTCGGTTACTAATTTTCTTTCTAAATAACCTGCTGAGGAAGGAGTGTAATTTACATAATATTGGAAATTATTAGCAATGATAAAAATGGCAAAAATTAGCACTAAATATTTAAATACCTGAGACAAGCTCAATAGATAGGATATTAGTAAGCTAAAGACCGTTAGTATAATGACTTCAATGTTTACAAAATAATATTCTGATATAGGTTTTGAAGAAAGAGAAAAGTAAAATAAAATACCTAAAATCCAGGTAAGAAATATCACAACCTCTTTTACCTTGAGGATTTTTTTAGCAACTAAAAATACACCTATAGCAGATATCAAAAGTACAGGAATAAATTTGAAAGTACTGGAAATACTGTTAGGAAAGAAAAATAGTGAATTAGTGTTTTTTGCAATAAATTCAAGAGAAACCATCAGCTTATAGATTCCAGTTCCCCCACCCAATTTTTCGGTGAAACTATTTATAATGCTTTGTATCTGAATAAAGTTATTTCTCAATTCAAAAATAATAAGAGGAAGAGAGGTTATTAAAATAATCAGGATAAAATATAATATTTGTTTTTTAGAGGGAATCTTTTTTGATACATAGATCGCAACCGGTATAGCAAGTAAGGCAGGGATTAGTGCCAGGTGTATATGCCAAATAAGACCGATAAGAAGTCCGAGTAGAGGTAATACTTTGAAGTTTCCTCTCGATAACATCAACAGAGTATATAGATACCATATAGCCCAAAGCTTGGTAGTAATGGTAGGTACAACCCATATATCAAATCCTACAGTAAACAAAAGAGTAGAGTTCAAAAAAGCAGCAATCAAACCAACAGTTTTATTAAAAATTTTGCTTAGACAGTAAAAATAGCTTAAGGTAGTCAGTAATCCTATTACTAACCCTAAGTAGGCACTACCTATAGGATCCATATTAAATATTAAAAAGAAGGGAATAAGAAGGTAATAAAAGAGTGGGCCTATGTAAACTCCTGATGCACTTGTTTCTTGGCCGATCAACCTGAGGTTATGATCTACGACAATATCTTTAACTATCCAGGAATATAGATCCGCATCATGTGCAAATCCAAATCTTTCTGGTAAATTATAGGTTCTAAAGAGGGCTCCTACTAAGATAATAATCATCAATAGGAGATAGGTTTTACTTATATTGAATTTTTGAAAATTTTGAAACATTGCTTATTGCTAGGTAATTTATTATAACTTATAAGTAATAGATATTTTCAATCAGTAAAGACACATGTATAAAAAAACTAATTTCATTATATTTACAATCCTTCTGATAGGATTTGTTTACAGACTTTTACTTACATCAGATGGCAGCTTTTTATTTAACATGGATAATGCCAGGGATTTAGTGGATGTTAGGGAGATGGTGGAATTAAAAAAGCTTCGTTTAACCGGTCCTACTTCGGCAATTGAAGGATTTTTTAACGGTCCGGCCTGGTACTATTTATTGGCAGTCCCCTACGTTTTAAGTAACGGTAATCCTTATTCTGCAATTTTGCTGCAAATATTCCTTTGGGCTGTAGGAGGATATTTTTTATTGAAACTGGTTAGTAGACTTGGAACATGGCTTGTCTTTCCCATTGGGATTATTTGGATCGCTTCTAATTACATGGTACTTGCTACCTCATATTCTTTTAATCCAAATCCTGTTACTCTTTTGAGTCCTTTATTTATCTATCTTTTGGTTAAATACCTTGAAACCGAAAAGCTTCTTTATGCCATCTCAGTCTTTTTACTGGGAGGATTATTTTTTAACTTTGAAATGAACTTCGGTATTTTTACCCCTCTTATAATATTTACATCACTGATTATCTACAAGCGGAAAAAGCTTTTTCAAATGAAATCTTTTTGGTTAGGCAGTGTAGTTTATGCACTTTGTTTGTTACCCCAGGTTTTATTTGATTTAAAGCATGACTTTTTAATGTCTAATTCTATTTTAAATTATTTAAGGAATACTCCTTCCTCAGGTTTTAATCCGTTAAAAAGGTTTGAGATAATTTCTAATACTTTTTTTGGAGTTTTTATTCCTACTTTAATGAATCACCAAAATTTAGCCAAGATTCTAGTCATCTTGTCAGTGCCTGTTATTTACAAATACTTTCAAAATAAGCAGTTTAAAAATGAACCGCTAGTTTTAGTGTCACTTCTTTATATATTTATCCCATTTTTAGGTTATGTGTTACTGCCTGTGACTGTTAATACCTGGCATATTGGTGGACCTATGGCAGTATCACTGATTTTGATTGCCTATGTTTTGAAAAAGATTAAAGATGTTAAATTAATAGGGTTTTTAACTTCAGCGATACTTACCCTTATGATTTTATATTTTGGGTTTTTAAATATTGCAGACTATTTTAAAGATAAGGAGCCAAACAATGACCCTTCGCTTTTCGCAAATGAAATAAAAGCAATTGATTATGTATATAAATATGCAGATGGTAAAAACTTTAAAGTCTATACCTATTTACCATCGGTTATAGATTATCCTTATCAATATTTAATTTGGTGGCATGGAAAAAATACTTATGGTTATTTACCAGCAGATTATGCATATCACCCAGGAAAACCTGAGTATATTTCAAATAAACCTTATTTTTCTGCCAAGGAAGAAGATTTAAAAAAACGGGAGGATTCAAAACTGGTATTTTTGATAAAAGAGCCGGATAGGATAAAAATGCGAAGGGCTTGGGAAGATGATTTTGATCCCTTGCAATTTATCTCTAAAGAAACTTTTGGTTCAATTGAGATTGAAATCAGGAAAGAGAACTAACCGTTATTTTTCTTTGCTCATCAGCTAACTTTTCAAATTTAATAAAGACAGAGTTCTTCGGTAATAGCTTCTGACCTTTTTCCGCCCATTCTATTAAAACTAAATCGTTAAATAATTCCTCCAGCCCCAAGCTTTTAATAGCATCTATTGTTTCTAGTCTGTATAAATCAATATGAAAGAAGGTTTTTGGGGAGTCTGGTATTTGGTGTTGCCTGATCAAAACAAAAGTAGGGGAGATAATTTTTTCTTTTATTCCTAATCCTTCAGCAAAACCCTGGACAAAGGTTGTTTTACCAGCTCCTAATTCACCGGTCAGAGCAATAACTCCTGAGATAAATCTTCTGGATAATCTTTTGGCTAAGCTTTTAGTTTCCGATTCAGAATTTGTTATGTATTCTTCTACCATGAAGGGAATCTTATCCTATCTTTGAACCGATTGTAAAATAACAATACTCCTGAAACTAAAATTAAACCAACTCCCAAGATAATTAATACAGGATTATGTCTTTTGTCGGTCCTTACACTAGTTTCAGAAATATCTTTGGAATTATCTTCTATCGAGACACCTGCTATTGTAGCTGCATCTATTTTGTAAAGATTTGTTTTAGAGCTAAGGGAAGTTTTTTCTGAGGAATTATCATCTATTACCTCTTCATCCTCTTGGTTTTCAAAAGATTCAATAGAATCGCCTGATGCAGTTTTATTATCTATATAAATATTTGTTTCATTACTCCAGGAAACACTGGAGGAATCTTGAAAGTATCTGCCGACTTTAAAGAGGTAATCACTACTGCCTGTGAAACCCGAATCGCCGGTATCAACTTTTATATCCACCTCCCCATTCCAGTTTCCGGAACTATCAGTTTTTATACTCAATTGATTTTTAAAACTACTGCCGTTTTTTATCCACTCATTTCCTACTTTAGTCAAACCAAAATAATTACTGCCCCCCTCTTTTTTAAAAGCCCCTTTTAAATATATTTGTGAATTAGGATTATTGGGTAAGCTCAAATTAACTTTTACGGAAAATGATTGATTTGAATTTATTTTCGCAGGAAGATTGAAAATAATAAAACTAGAAGAGGGTGTGGGAGCAGGAGTTGACGTAGAGGTAGGTGAGGGGATAGAAGTCGGACTTGGAGAAGGAGTTAAAGTTGGTGATGGAGTGGGTGTAAGTGAAGGAGAAGAGGTAGGGGAGTTACCATTGGTTGTGCCTTTTGTAGACAAAGCATTAAGTATCCACTCCCCTCCTCCATCCGGAATTCTTGCAAAAGTTAGATTACTTGAAGTGTTCGTATATATAAAAGTATCTACAGTAGTTCCTTGAGGATTTAGTAAATTGATTGTGTCTTGATCGTTATTTAGTTTGGAGCTACTAAACTCGTAGATATAATATCCGCTACCGGGAATAGAAGCAGAAGATAAAGGATGAGAGGTGAAATTACCGGAAGATGTTTTTTCTTGGATTGTCCATCCGGTCAAATCTACACTGTCGGATGAATTATTATAAATTTCTATCCATTCATTTTCCCCTGATAAAGGGGCGGCCATAATCTCATTTAATAAAATAGTGTTTGCTAGAGCATAGGAAGGCGATAGAAAAAATAGACTAACAAGTGATAATAGAAAGAGTGGTTTAATCCACACCCTACTTACAACTTATCAAAAGTTTAGAGGATATGCCAATAGAGGGTAACGGTACCGTTTTCATGGTCTATAATGACACCTTTACCTACAGATGAACCTCCGGAGAAGCTATAGCTACAAGGTGCAGATGTAGTATAGGCAACCCCCCTTTCTGCAGCCAATATGGCACGGCCAACTCCCTCATAAGATTTAGGAGCTATATCTAGACCGGTATGGGCAGAGGGAAATCCAAAGACGCGATATACTTCTCCGTATTCTGTGGTGATGATTGTTTCACCCCCATATCCTCTGATAGGTGAGCCCAATCTGCCGCTATCTAAATAATTATGCGGATTAATTCTGTTACCTACAATTCTTCCTCCTTCAACTTTGGCATTTTCAAAAACTTCAAAATGTAAATGTGGTCCTGTGGAACAGCCGGTTGAACCCATGGCAGCAATAATATCTCCTTTATTTACCGGCCCAATTTTAGCTCCGATATTGGAGATAGCCTGAGAAATAGAATGAATTTCAGCTTCCAGTTGTTGAATCAAAGATTGATACCTTACCTCGTCATTTTTGGTAATTTTCATCAATTCATCTTTATCGCGTTTTTGCTGATCTAATTGTTTGCGGTAAACTTCCAACTCTTTACTTAAACTTTCTGCCTCTTTCTGTCTTGTTTCCTTATCCATTTTTTGGTCGTTATATGCAGCCTTGGTCGCTTGGAGTTGATATAACACCTTTTTATCATTGGCCTGGGCAATCTGGATAAATCTTATTTTTTGGATCATTTCTGTTAAGCCATTTGAAGAAAAGATCATGTCCAATGGAGTAATAGAGCTATATTTATAAGTTTCAACAATTCTTTTAAGTAACACTTCCGAAATGGAATCTACTGTGGCAGATAATCTACCGATTCTACCTGATAGATCATTGATCTCTCTTTCCAACTTGGCTATCCTTAAATCTGTTTCTTCAATTTTTAACTCAGTTACTTTTATCTGACCATCAATTATTGTTAACTGGGATTTCAAAGTCTTTTCCTGTTTTTGAGCATCGGCTAAATGGGATTTTAACTTTTCAATTTCAGCCTGTTTTTCCTGCAGTTGCTTGGTTAAATCGCTTGTATCCTCGGCTTTTACCGGGGAAGCTAGAAAGGAGATAGTTAGGGTAAGAATTATAAATAGAAAAATCTTCTTCATAAAAACATTTTCAAATGTCTTTGAATTATATGCGAAGGTAGCGTCGGACCGCACCCAATGATCCTAGCCCGCCTATGATGGTTGCAACAACAATAGCAGATCCTAAAAGGGCAAGCATAAAGAAGGGAGAGGCGGGTAACAGTTTTACCTCACCTATGTAGTTGTTTAAAAGGGGAGTAAAGTACCATAAAAGTATATAGACAAAGACCCAGGAAACAACAGCTCCAGCTACTCCATAATATATTCCTTCCAAAATAAATGGGGTTCTGATAAAAGCAGGGGATGCCCCCACCAACCTCATGATTTCAATTTCTGTTCTTCGGATACGGATTTTAAAACCAATGATCATTAAAATTACCAATGTGGAAAAGATAATCAAAAATAGTACAGTTGCTCCGCCCACCACCCGGATGATGGTGGTCGCAGAATTAAGTGTGGCCACTACATCCTCCGGGACGATGACCTCAGAGATGACAGGCTCACGTTTCAAGATTTCTGCAATGGGTGCCAATTCATCCGGGTTTGAAGTAGAAATTTCCAAAGACGCAGGTAAAATATTTGCTGTTACCAGTTCCAAAAGGGAAGGATCGTTTTTATTGCGTTCCCTATAAATTTGCAGTGCTTCCTCTTTAGTTACAAACTTTACCCCTATGACCCTTTCATCCTGCTGTAGGGCATTCTGGATGGCATTTACATCTTGATTAGTTGTGCCGTCTTTGAAAAAGACAATCACCTGAGGTTTACTCTCGTAATATCGTAGTATGGCTTGGGATCCGGCAGCCAAACATAAAAATATAATCAAAGCAAAAAATGTGAAAAACATAATCATCAAAGCAGCCAGTGCCTGAAAGGGAGTCCTTTGGATATTTCTTTTGGTAAATTTGATATATGTATTAAACATTAATGTAATTCATACCTTCCTTCTTTGGAATCTTTGATGATCTTACCTGCTTTGATTACCACAACCCTCTTTTTTAAAGTATTGACTATCTCCGCATTATGAGTTGCAACCAGCACCGTTGTTCCCCAGGAATTGATCTCATTTAGAAGTTGTATTACTCCCCAGGCTGTTTCTGGGTCCAAATCTCCGGTTGGCTCATCTGCCAGCAGGATTTCCGGTTTACCGACAATGGCTCGGGCTATAGCGGTCCTTTGTGCTTCTCCACCTGACAGTTGTCTGGGGAAAAGATTTCTCTTGTCCCAAATCTCCACCAGCTTTAACGTTCTTTCGACCTCTTTACCAATCTCTTCCACAGTTTTTCCTAAAACTTCTAATGTTAAGGAAACATTTTCAAATACTGTTAGATCGTCAAGTAATTTAAAATCCTGAAAAATCATTCCCACCTTTCTTCTCAGTAAGGGAACTTCCGAGGATTTGATTTTATCAATGTCTTTTTCGCTAATTAAAACTTTACCAGAGTTGGGGATTATTTCTTTGGTTAAGATTCGCAATAAAGTGGATTTACCGGCTCCGGATGGGCCAACCAAAAATACAAATTCACCCTGTTTAATCTCTAGCGAGATATCTTGTAGGGCAGTGGTGCTAGGTCCAAATTTCTTTGTAACATTTTCAAATACAATCATAGCTCAGCTACCAGGGTTTAATTATAAGCAGGATAGATTTCTGATAACCGAAAAGAGATATTGATGATTATTGTAGTTCTTCTACTCGACCAACATCCATCAGCCAACCTGCTTTAATTGCCTTCTGAGTTTCCCCGAAAACCTTTACCTTTTTACCTTCATATTGTGACAGATCAACCACTGATGAGGTTAAAGTTACTGGTACAGCACCTTCTCTTTCCAGAAGATGAGTACCTTCTGAATATTCCTGGCCATTTTTTGTTTCTGGCTTTTTCTTAATAGTTCCTTCGGCAAAATCTCTAAATGTTTTTTTATCCTGTTCGGCATTTTTTGGAGGAGACTTGGTAACATTCTCCACCAACCCTCCGTTTTCACCAGCAGCACTTTTTTTAGCTAAGACATATCCTGTTGTTGTTCCCAGCACAACACTTACCACTAAAGCCCCGATTAGAACTTTATTTAAGTTATCCGGTATCGTTAAAGGTCTGGTAAGCTTTTTTAATCCATTTTCTTCAGGAGAAGGAGTAGTTTCACTCATGGAATTATGATAACAAGAATGAGTACTATTTGTCTAGTGGATGTTACAGCTGTCTTAATTCACTTTCGATAAACTCATCTAAGTTTCCATTCAACACAGCATCCGTATCTGACGTTTCAGTCTGGGTTCTTAAGTCTTTGACCAGATGATAGGGATGTAACACATAAGACCTGATTTGGGTGCCCCATGAGGCCTGGGTATTGCCACCTCTTAACTGGCTCATGGTCTCTCTATTTTCTTGCTGTTGCTTATCCCATAATTTGGCCTTAAGTAACTTTAAGGCGTTTTCCCGGTTAGCCAGTTGGGATCTTTCTGTTTGAGCAGTCACTACAATACCTGTGGGGATATGTTTTAATCTGACTGCAGTATTTACTTTATTTACATTTTGTCCTCCAGCTCCACCTGATCTGAAAGCCTCAAAGTCAATCTCATCATCATTTAACTTAACCTCATCATCATTTTCAATTACCGGTAGCACTTCCACTAAAGCAAATGAGGTTTGTCGAAGGCTGTCTGCATTAAAAGGGGATTGTCTCACCAATCTATGAGTGCCCCGCTCACCCTTTAAATAGCCGTAAGATAAGGGCTCATGAATGATCATAGAAACAGATTTAATACCTGCCTCCTCTCCTAAGTCTTCATTGGTGATTTCATATTCCCAGCCTTTTTTCTCAAAATATCGCTGATACATCCTGACAAGCATGGCAGCCCAATCCATGGCCTCCACTCCTCCTGCTCCTGAATGGACAGATAAAATGGCATCTGACTCATCATGGGGAGCAGATAAGAAAAGCTTTAACTCCAGATCATCTAAGATTTTTTTAAGTTCTTTTATTTCTTTTTGCAGATCCTGAAAAAGACTTTCTTCTTCCGACATTTCCAGGGCATTTCCAATCCTTTTATCTAAATCTTCTACAATAGAGAGGGTTTTTTGCTTATCTGATAACCTTTTGGTGACTTTTTTAGCGTTTTCCTGGTTTTGCCAGAAGTTTTCATTTAAAGTTTGACCCTCCAATTCTTTGATCTCCTCAGATAGGGTAGTACGGTTAATCTGATCTGAAATTTTATTAAACTTTGTTTTTAAATCAGCAAGTTGTTGCTTTATTTCTTCCATGCGGAAATTATATCAGGTTATTGATATTTAGATGGCCGGGTAATACTAAATACTATTTAATCAGCCTTGTATGTTAAAATCCTTTTAATGAATCTCTATATAAATACCAGTAACAGAAAGATGGTAGAAGTGGGGTTATTGGACCAGGGGGAAAGAGTGGATTTTTTAACTAAGGAAAATGAATTTGGCTCTCAGATTCTTTTACCTTTGATTGATCAATTATTAGAAAAAAACCAACTCAATTACACTGATTTAAAAGCAATTGAAGTAGAAACTGGCCCCGGCTCTTTTACCGGTTTAAGAGTGGGAGTGTCAGTTGCCAATGCATTGGGATATTCTTTGAAAATTCCGGTTAATGGGAAAAAAGCTGAGACAGAGTTAAATTATGATGTAAAGGTATAAGGCACCTTCTCTTTATACTCTTTGCATAATACTCTATACTATTTTTATGTCCTGGAAACATTGGTTTCTTCCTCACCCCCATACACACCAAAAAGCTCATTTAATCTCTTGGGAAGCGCTTCTTATTTATGCTCTTTTATTTGTTTTGCTACAGGTCAGTTTCTCTATATTAGGTTATCTTAAGCCCGGGGTATTGGGGATTGAATCAAATATTGACCGCCAAAGAGTAATTGAGTTAACAAATAAAGAACGGGAAAAAGTGGGACTTCCCCCGGTTAAGGAAAACTCTGCTCTAAACCAAGCTGCTCAATTAAAAGCTGAAAACATGCTGGCTGAGAATTATTGGTCGCACTTTGCACCCTCCGGAAAAACACCCTGGGATTTTATTATTGGTAGCGGATATAAATTTGCTTTTGCCGGAGAGAACTTAGCCAAAAACTTCTACAATTCAGAAGATGTGGTTGTGGCTTGGATGAACTCTCCCACCCATAAAGATAATCTCTTAAATTCTAAATACGAGGATATCGGGATTGCAGTAACGGAAGGAGTGTTAAATGGTCAAAAAACTACCTTGATTGTACAAATGTTTGGTACAACTCGGGTGGTGGATAATGCTCCCCTGGTTAATACTGGAGACGGGGGTAAAATTACCCTTTCTCAAAATGATTTCATCTCAAAGCCGCAACTGGTAGCCTCAGTCCAAACAAATAGAGCTATCTCCAATGTCATGATTGATCCATACTTTGTTTATAAGTCACTAGGATTGGGATTACTAGGAATGTTGGGGATCCTATTGGCATTGGATCTAATAGTGTTACGAAGAAGAGGAGTATTTAGATTGGCTTCCTATCATATGGCGCATATGGCCTTGATGTCTGTGACAGCCGCATCTTTATTAAGCGGTCACATAGGAGATATTTTATGAAAAAAAAGCTATTCCATAATTTAATGTTAGCATTTATTGTTTTGTCATCACTAATACTGGTATTTAAGCTGCAGTACTCCTTTAATTTACAAGTCAGGGTGATGATTGTACTGACCTTAAGCTATTTGATATGGGCTTTTATTTATCATCAGCACGATAAGAGTTTGACAAAGAATATTATGATAGAATACATTTTAACAGCTGCTTTAGTCCTGGTAATTATTACGGGGACTCTAATATAAAAAGGAGAAACTAAAAAACGTGAAGGCTATTATTCCGACCGGTGGTCGAGGGACCAGAATGCAACCTCTGACCTTTTCTGCCAACAAACATTTTATTCCCGTTGCCAATAAGCCATTAATTTTTTATCCGATTGAAACTGTGGTAGCAGCAGGTATTAAAGAGATCGGTATAACTTATAATCCCGGATATTTAGAGCAAGTGCAATCAATCCTTGGTACAGGAGAAAAGTGGGGTGTAAAATTTACCTATATCCTACAGGAAAAACCTGCTGGTTTGGCAAATATTATTGAGGTGGGGGAAGAGTTTGTAAATGGTGAGCCCTTTTTATTGCATTTGGGAGATAACATCTTTGTAGATGGGATTCAGGAGTTAGTGGATTATTTTAATGAAAAACATCCGCTAGGACTTGTCCCAATGGTGCACCATAAGGAAAATACCAGGTTGGGTGTGCCCTATTTTGATGATCAGGGAAGACTTGTAAAATATGTGGAAAAGCCTAAAGATCCTCCACATGATTTTGCTATCCCAGGGTTGTATTTTTTTGATCCAAAAGTCTTTGATTGTTTCAAAGGAGAAGAAAGGATCAAGCCATCTGAGCGAGGAGAATATGAAATAAGCGCTCCTTACCAGTGGTTACTTGATCACAATTTAAGAGTGGATGTTTTAGAGTATAAAGGTAAATGGTTGGATCCTGGTAAATTTAATGACTGGATTGAGGCAAATCAGTACTTGCTGGATAAGAAATTAGAAGAAAAGATGGAAGGTGAGGTTGATGAATCTTCCAGTTTAGAGAATAGAGTTAGCGTGGGAACAGGCAGCAGGATTATAAATTCACAGATTAGAGGCCCTGTAGCAATTGGGAAAAATGTCAGAATCGAAAACGCTTTTATTGGTCCCTTTACTTCAGTTGCAGATGGATGTGAGATTGAAGGAAGCAGAGTGGAAAATAGCGTCTTAATGAATGGGGTGAAGATTTTAAATGTTAAACATCCAATTGATAGAAGCTTAATCGGAACTGACAGTGAAATAAAAAATGGATCCGAACAAACCCATCCCATGAGCTTATTTATAGGAGAAAAATGCGTTATTGAGGTCTAATTTATGAAACTTCTTGTCACCGGTGGAGCAGGTTTTATTGGTTCCAACTTTATTCATTACTGGCTTGAAACACATCCTGACGATCAGGTAGTAAACTTAGATGTTTTAACTTATGCAGGACATAGAGAATCCTTAAAAGATGTAGAGAATAGATCAAATTATCAATTTATTAAAGGTGATATTACTAACCCGGAAGATGTAGAAAAAGGCATGGTAGGGGTAGATGTCGTAGTACATTTTGCTGCTGAATCACATGTGGATCGATCATTGGTTGATCCAATGGTTTTTGTTAAAACAAATGTAGTGGGGACCGGAGTTTTACTCCAATCAGCTTTAGATCATAAGGTAAAAAGATTCCATCATGTCTCAACGGATGAAGTATTTGGACAACTTGGTCCAAATGACCCGCCCTTTAACGAAGATACTAACTATAACCCCAGAACGCCTTATGCTGCTTCAAAAGCTGGATCAGATCATCTGGTGCGGGCCTTCTTTATAGCTTATGGTTTGCCGATAACTATCACAAACTGTGCAAATAACTTTGGTCCCTTTCATGACCCAGAGAAATTAATTCCCAGATTCATTACAAATCTATTGGAGGATCAAAAGGTTCCTCTGATGGGAAAAGGTGAAAATATTCGGGAGTGGTTATATGTCAAAGATCATGCAAGAGCCATAGAGATAGTTTTAGAAAAGGGTGAAATAGGCCAGACATATCTAGTCAGTGGTGAAGAGAAAACCAATTTAGAAGTTACAAAAATGATTTTACAAATCTTAGGAAAAAGTGAGGATTTAATAGAATATGTAGAACATAGATTAGGGCATGATTTCAGATATGCTACAGATTCTTCAAAGATCAGACAATTAGGATGGAAACCAGAGCACAGCTTTGGGGAATGGTTGGAAAAAACTGTCCAGTGGTACAAAGAAAATGAGTGGTGGTGGAAATCATTAAAGGAAGGTAGGCCTAATGTCGATAGAGTGGCTCAGAAAGCTTATAATGGGTAAGAGTATGGACAATAAATTTGTAAAGAAAACCTCTATTCCAGGTTTACTTATTTTAGAAAGACCCTTTTTTTCTGATGAGAGGGGATTTTTCCATGAGGTTTTTCATTTAGATGAGTTGGAAGAAGCTTTAGGTGAAAAATTTACACCAGTACAATGGAACCATTCCCGTTCTAAACCCAAGGTTTTGAGGGGACTGCATGCCGAAAACTGGAATAAACTTATTTATCCAGTTACAGGCGAGGTGTTTGTAGTCATTGTTGATATTAGACCGGATTCCGAAGTATTTGGCAAGATTGAAACATTCCATTTTAAAGGAGACAACAGAGCAGCCCTTTTCATACCACAAGGACTAGCCAACTCATTTTGTGTATTAGGTAATGAAGATGCGAATTATTTGTACCTGGTAAATAAATATTATGATGGATCAGATACCAGAGCCATTGCCTATGATGATCCTGATTTAAATATTGACTGGCCAATTAAAGATCCGGTTATTTCTGACAGAGATAAAAATAATCCCCGCATCCGTGACCTCTTTCCGGACAAATTTAAATGAGTATGGATAAAGTATTACTAATCGGCGGGATAGGGTTAGTTGGCTCCAGAGTTTTAGATCTTTTAAATAAGGATTTTGAGATTATTGCTCCTTCCCACAATGAGCTAGATGTACTAAATCCCTCTCTTGTCAAAGATGCCATTAATCAAATAAAACCTGATCAAGTACTATTTGCTGCCGGCTTTACGGATGTTGATTTGGCCGAGGAAAAAAAGGAAGAGTGTTTTGGCCTAAATGTTAAGGCACCTGAATATTTTGTGGAAGTAACTAGTCAAAAAAACATCCCCTTTTATTATATTTCTACAGATTATGTATTTGACGGTACAAAATCAGGTGCCCCCTATACTGAAGAAGATGCTCCACATCCGGTTGAGCAAGTTTATGCCCAGAGTAAATATAAAGGTGAGCAAGTTGTTTTAAATGACTCAAGCATTAATGGCATATTGAGAATTATCATGCCATTTTCTGCACACTTTGCCAAAAAGCAAGATGTAGCCAGACTTTTTATCAGTAAACTAAAAAACAAGGAGAAAATAAACGGGATTTATAATCAGAAGATAAATCCGATTTTTGTAGATGATTTGGTTAAAGCCTTCTCAAAGATACTAAAGGTCAAAGCCCCAGGTATATATCATTTGGCAGCCACTGATTTTACTACGCCTTATGATTATGCAAAAACTATTGCTAAAGTTTTTAATTTTGATGAAGGATTAATAGAGAAAATAGATTTTCATGAATATATTAAAACCCGGCCGGCCAAAAGACCGCAAAATACTTGGCTTGATACAAGTAAGTTCAGAAATGAATTTGGTGAGGGGATTCTACGTACAATAGAGGAAGAAATAAGAGCATTTAAAGAGCAGTTGATCTCAGAGAGAAGTTAAATAGTATAAAATAATACTATTGGGATTGACTAATCATGTTTAATTTGTTTAAACTGACAAAGATGGGTAAAGGTAAAAAAGCATTTATCACTGGAATCTCGGGTCAGGACGGTTCCTATTTAACAGAGTTTTTACTTGATAAAGGTTATGAAGTGGCAGGGTTTGTTAGGCGTACTGCTGCTAATGAACCAAATAACATTAAACATCTACAGAATGAAATTAAAATCTATAATGGGGACTTAACCTCTCCAGAATCTATTGCTCTGGCACTTTATGATTTCAAACCCAATGAAATTTATAATTTGGCAGCCCAATCTTCTCCTTTGGCTTCTTTCCAGGACCCCATGGGTACAATGTCTGTCACTGGTATAGGGGCCGTACATGTTTTTATGAGAGCAAGACAGGTTGTACCTGACGCAAAAATCTACCAAGCTTCTACATCGGAGATGTTTGGAGAGACAAAACAAGTTCCTCAAAATGAAAATACTCCCATTACTCCTGCAAATCCCTATGCTGCTGCTAAAGCTTATGCACACTGGATGGCTTCTATCTTAAGAAGGGATAAGAAACAACCCCAGTTTATCTCCTGTGGAATTCTATTTAACCATGAAAGCCCAAGACGCGGGATTAATTTTATTACCAGGAAAATATCTGTGGCTGTTGCCTGTATTAAAAATGGTAAAAAAGAAGGTGTTCCTTTGAATGAGTTTGGTGATCCAATAATACAAAACGGAAAGTTAGTTTTGGGATCTTTGAAATCGGAAAGGGATTGGGGATATGCTCCTGATTATGTTGAAGCGATGTGGTTGATGTTACAACAAGATTCCTCTGATGATTTTATTGTGGCTACAGGAGAAGTTCATACAGTGGAGGACTTTTGTCGGGAAGCTTTTGCAGTTGTGGGATTGGACTGGAAAGATTACGTAGTGACAGATTCGAAATTTGTCCCTCCAGTTTATACAGGTCCACTCAAAGGTGATGCCTCAAAAGCCAAAAAAGTATTGGGGTGGAAACCTAAAACGACCTTTAAAGAATTGGTAAAAATCATGGTCCACCATGATTTGGCAAAATTCACTTAAAATATTAAATTCCTCAGAAATTATCAGATTGCTAAAGATATTTGATTCTATTACAATCTTCTCATGACTAAAATACTCTCAGTGGTTCTTCCTACTTTTAATGAAAAAGAAAACTTAGAAAGTACTGTTAATGCTATTTTAGCTCAAGCAAAAAATATTCCAGGCTATGAGATACATATAGTAATTGCAGATAGCCGATCACCAGATAAGACTGGTGAAATTGCCCGAAGACTTACTCAGAAAAATAAAAACATTCACTTTATAGAAACAGAGAGAGGATTAGGGTATGGGATCATCAAAGGTCATCAATATGCCATTGAGAAAATAAAACCGGATATCTTGGCTCAGCTTGATGCAGATGGTCAAGTTGAAGCAGATGTATTAGTGCGTTTAGTGAAAGTCATCGAAGATGGATATGATCTGGCTTTGGGTTCAAGATTTGTAGCAGGAGGGAGAAATGAGCTCTCTTTTTCGCGAAGACTCTTTTCCAGCGGTTCATCCTGGGTTTCTCGGATAATTATGGGACCTATGGATATTGGAGAGTTTACAAATTCTGCCAGAGCTTTTACACCACAGTTATTTAAAAAGATTAATTTAGACAGGCTTCCCTGGAGAGAAAGAACCTTTATTGTCCAACCATCATTCTTAAATGAAGCTTTACTAGCTGGGGCAAGATATAAAGAAGTGCCACTGGTATTTAAAAATAGAGCTGAGGGGTATTCTAAAATGAAGGTATTTAACTATACCTATGATGTTATTGCATATGCTTTAGATGCTAGGTTCCATAAGTGGGGAATTAACCTACCCTTATTTTATTTATCAAGAAGGGCTAAAACCGTTGTCAAATTTGGTTTGGTAGGTTTTATTGGTACCTTGGTAGATTTTTTCTTTTATAAAGTTTTCATCAATTCGCTAGGTTTTCCTCCGGCCACCTCAAAAGGTATCTCAACTGAAATTGCCATTGTCAATAATTTTTTGCTAAATAACTACTGGACCTTCAGATACAGAAAAACTAAGACCTCATTTTGGCATAAACTGGGTCTATTTAATCTGGTAAGTTTAGGGGGTTTGGCTATCTCAGTTTTGATAGTTAAGTTTCTTGATCTAGCTTATGGAGAAGGATATGTGAATATTTATGGAGTAGATATCGCCTATAATACATTCTACTTTTTTGCTACTATCCCACCGGTGATGACTTGGAACTTTGTAGTTAATCATTTGGTGACCTGGCGAAATAAAATTGATTAAGCTAGATGCCTTAGTTATATAATTCTAAATTGGGGATAGGGGCCGTATTTTCAATCAAAAAGTTTTGGGCATAAAGATAAATTGCAAAAAGAATAATCGTAAAAGCTATTTTAAATTCTTTACTGACTAACATTTTCTCAAAGGCGATTAAAGTAAAAGGAAAAATAGGCAAAATATATCTGCTAATATCCCGATGAGCTACGAAAGAGGAGGCAGTTAAATAAACCAGGACAAAGGCAGCCAGTGCGTATAGTTTTTGCTTGATTAATAAAAATGCTGATAAAAATCCCAAAAGTAGGACATAAATAATATCCTCCAGCCAGATATCCCCTACCCAGAATTGTTGTTTGTTGAACATGGGAAAGGGAGGAAATGTAAGATGGATATTATCTCCGCTTTTAAAATAGGCCCAAAAATCGTTATAAGAGATTTGATACCAGTAAAAAATTAGTAGTAAAGTAAAGGGAATTAAAAGTAGGGGAAAATACATTTTAAAATAACTTACAAATCTTGAAATTAGATTACTATTGTGATGGAATAACTTCCAAAGCAGATAAAGAGAAAGAGCTATAAATAAAAGTATTCCTGGTGGTCTTGTTAATTGTGCGAGAGCTCCGAAGACAGCGGTCAGCCAAATAAATTTTACTTTCTGGGTTGCCTCAAACTTTAAGAAGAAATAGATTGCCACAATGACAGCAAAGATAAACATTGGTTCAGCCGACCCAACTGATCTGACAATAACCCACCTGGCCGGGATAAATAAAAATATCACAGAAAGAAAAAGAGGATTATTGGTTAATTTAAAATTTTTTAACAGATAGTAAAAAGCCACAACAGATAAAACTGTAAACAAAAGAGAGGTAAAAAGCATGGATTTTAAGAATCCTAAAAATGGGGCCGATAGTAAAATGGCTAAAGAGTATCCGGGAAAGTGAGCGGCATAGTAATTGGCTGGTAGAGTTTGGGGGACAGCAGCAATAAGCTGTGGATAATAAAAAGTCTTGGCTATGACTATATATTCCAGCCCGTCAAAATTGCGATAAATAGTAGCAATGCCATTACTAAAATTTAAGCCTAAAAAGGAAGAAAGATTTAAAAAATGGGGAAGCCAAATTAAAAAAGTGGAAAAAAGGGTTATTGCAACTAATATTCCAATTTCCTTAACAGTTTTGCTCATACTCAAATGATAGCAGAAACTTTGATCTGTATGCTACACTTGTCTAAGTTAAATGAATATTAGTAAACTCTCGGTTTTCTTTCCGGCTTTTAATGAAGAAAAAAATATATCTTCTACCATTGAAAAAGCTGTTGAGGTTTTAAAAAAGTTAGATTTAAAAGAATTTGAAGTGATTGTTGTTGATGATGGTTCCAAGGATAAAACTGCAGAAGAGGTCTTAAAATTTTCTAACCAAGATAAAAGAATCAGACTTGTAAAACATAGCGTAAATAAAGGTTACGGACATGCTCTAAAAACCGGTTTTATAGAAGCCAGGTATGACTGGGTGGCATTTTCTGATTCGGATGGCCAGTTTGAATTCTCCGATATTACAAAGCTCATGGAAAAAGCCGATCAGGCTGATTTTATTTTAGGATATAGAATCAAGCGGGCAGATCCTTTAATCAGGAAAGTTTATACCTTTGGCTGGAAGACTATAGCTAGAATTCTTTTTGGGTTAAAGGTTAGAGATTATTCCTGTGGATTTAAACTGATTAAGAAACAGTCTTTTGAAAATTGTCTACCATTGGAATCTGAAGAAAAGGTTACCCAAATCGAGCTTCTGGTTAAAGCAATGAAAAGAGGATATCGGTTTGCCGAAGTCGGAGTTAGTCATTATCCCCGGATGTTTGGTAATCCGACAGGCGCCAATATTAATGTGGTTTTAAAAAGTTTACTTGATATCATCAAGTTTTGGTGGGGATTAAAAGACGCCAAGGTTTTATTTGTTCTTCTTTTATTGGTACTGAGCTTGGCCGCATCTCTCAGGTTTTATAATCTGCCTGGATATATGACGTTTTTAGGAGATGAGGGACGAGATATGTTAATAATGAAAAAGATTTTAGTAGAAGGTGATCTACCTTTGATCGGTCCTCCCACCTCAGTAGGAAATATTTATCTGGGGCCACTTTATTACTATATGATGGCTCTACCCACAGCCATCTTTTGGATGAATCCGGTAGCCTCAGCCGCCATGAACGCTTTTATTGGAGTTTTAACAGTAGGACTGGTGTATTACCTAGCGAAAATTTGGTTTGGTAGGATTCCGGCTTTAATCACTTCATTTTTATATGCTATTAGTCCAGTAACCATTATTTATTCTAAATCCTCATGGAATCCCAACCCAGCACCTTTTTTTACCTTGTTGGCTGTTTTTGGATTATATAAGCTTCATTTAAGTCGTAATTTTAACTGGCTTATTTTAACAGGAGCTGCTGTGGCTGCTACCACCCAGATGCACTATTTGGCACTTATTTTGATACCAATTGCTGGAATTATCTGGCTTAATGAGGCATTTAACTTTAAAGAAACAAAGAAACATTTTTGGTCAGGAACAATTTTAGGAATACTTTCCTTTTGGGCTATGATGTTACCTTTGATTGTCTTTGACTTTAAACATAACTTCTTAAATTTCCGGGCCATGAGAGAACTTTTTACTGTATCTGATGCTCTGAAAGCAGAATCAGCCGCAAACTTCGGCAAATTCTATGATCTTTTATCAAATAAACTTATTAACCGCTATATTAGTGCTGGAAATGAGATCTTAGGTTTTATGTTACTTCTTATAATTTTAATACCGATTATTTTTATGCTTGTTAAAGTGGTTAAATCAAAGGTTTTAGACTTTCCAAATTTTATCTTAGGAGTATGGCTTTTGGTGGGACTTGTCGGACTAACCTTTTATCAAAAAGATATTTATGATCATTATCTGGGTTTTTTAGCGCCGGCCGCATATTTATTAATTGCATCATTTATCAGTTTCTATTTAACTAACCTCAAAAAAGTAAATTATTTCCTAAAACTCACTCCACTTATTTTACTTTTGTTAATACTGACTTTGGTTAATTTTCAAAAAAATCCTTTAAGAAATCCTCCCAACAACCAGCTGCAGAAAACTCAGCAACTGGTAAGATATGTCATCGGTGAAGCCGGAGGAAAACCTTTTAACTTTGCCCTCATTGCTGAAAGAAATTATGATTCAGCTTATCAGTTTTTTCTTTGGCTTTATGGGTCTAAACCAAAAACTGTTCCCTTTGATATAACAGATCAGCTTTTTGTAGTTTGTGAAGATGTAGTTTGTGATCCCATCTATAACCCAAAATATGAGATAGCAGCATACGGCTGGGTTAAGGTTGATAAAATGGAAGTTGTAAATGGAGTGAAAGTATATAAACTTGTTCCTAATCCATCTGGAAAACCAAGTTAGTGAAACTTTAATCTTAAATTAGTACAATAAATTTTATGGCAAACCCGAAACTTTCAATCATCTTTCCAGCCTATAACGAAGCAGAAAACATTAAACATGGAGCTTTGGAAAGGGTTTCTTCATATTTAGATAAAGTAGATTTTACTTATGAGGTATTGATTGTGGATGATGGGTCAAATGACGAAACAGCCTCTTTAACAAAAGAAAAAATAAAAGACAAAAAAGATTACCGGCTGATAGAAAATAAACATGGAGGAAAGGCGATCACAGTCATCACCGGCATGGAGGAAGCAAGAGGGGAGATAGTACTTTTTTCTGATATGGACCAGGCAACCCCTTTATCAGAAATTGAGAAGTTTTTACCAGAGTTTGAGGAAAAATTTGATTTAGTAATTGGATCCAGAAAGGGCAGAAAGGGCGCACCTTTAATTAGAAAATTATCTGCTTGGGGGTTTTCTGTGTTGCGGGCAGTAATTTTGGGCTTACCTTTTAAAGATACCCAGTGTGGGTTTAAAGCTTTTAACAGATCATCTGTGGAAAAAATTGTCCCCAAAATAAAAAGAGAATGGGGCGTGGTGCATTTTAAAGGTGGAGCAGTCAATGCAGGTTTTGATGTGGAGCTACTATACTTGGCTAAAAAATACGGGTATAAAATTGCAGAGATTGAGGTGGAATGGAATTATGTGGATACAGAAAGGGTACAGGTTGTAAAAGACGCTGCAGCCGCAATTTACGATATGCTTCGTATAAGGATAAACGACTTGTTAGGGAAATATTAAAAGTGTTAATATAAACATCTATGAGTGATACTCAAGATACTTGTGCGAAATGTGGATCATCTTTGTCTGAAGTGGTAGAAACTCCAACTGGTAGAAAACTGCAACGTTGTTCTCAGGGATCCTGGAATAAAGAACTAAGAAAAAATGAGGGATGTGATTTTGTGAAATGGTTAATAGTAGAACCTGTCACTTTAGATAAAAAATGTCCAAAATGTGAAAGCGTATTAGTAATGCAAGTTACCCGTTTTGGGAAAAAGATGAAGAAATGTTCATCTGGAGGTTGGGATAAAGAAGCAAAAAAAGCTACGGGGTGTGACTTTGTAGAATGGATTGCCGGAACAAAAGAGCCTTTGGATATAGATTGCCCGCAATGTGGAGAAAAGCTGGTTTTATTTACTACAGCTGCTGGTAAGAGAATGGAAAAATGTTCTACTGCCGGATGGGATTCTCAAGCGAGAAAGGCAACCGGATGTACATATGTAAAATGGTTAAAATCAGGTGAAGCTTTGATCTCCAGTGCCGGCGAAGAATCCCTCCCCCCAGAATCTTAATATTTGATATTACTATAAGTTTATGTTAAGTTACTACCATGGTTGAAGGAGTAGATGTAGAATCCTATCGCAGAGCAGTTGCTGTAATAAGGAAGCCCAGGCCTCTCTATGATGATATAGAGCTTTGTGCCGAAAAGCTCGTCCCATTCAAGCTCACTTTAAAAGAGCAAGCTGTATTAAGAGTTATAGCCAGTGGAGTAGGTCCATATGGTGCTATTGCAGAACAACTCGGAATAAGAGTAAATACCCTTAGAGGTCGTCTTCCTAGGATACGGAGGAAGCTCGGTACAGTAAACGTTACTCATACTGCATACTTTTTATGGGCAAATGGTATGGTCAAATCTAATAACGACAGATAAATCTTTGAAAGACTAAAATAATATGTCCCGAGACAATCTTCTTAAAATCTAGATAGCAATTTCTTATCTGGAGGATTAAAATAGCGTTAGGAAATGGATACCTTAGGTGAGTTGCAGCAATTAGTAGTGAAATTTATGGATAAACGTAACTGGAAGCAATTTCATAATCCCAAAGATTCTTCCTTGTCACTCATTTTAAAAGTTGCTGAATTACTGGAACATTTTCAATGGAGAACTAAAGATAAAGTAGCTGAAGAGTTGGTGGATGTGCTTTATTGGGTGCTTAGATGATTCTCTTAAACCAGAGAAAGGGGAGGAGGCATTTTTGAAAAATTATGCCACTGCTTCAACCATCCCTATTTCAGACATAGAGAGGTCAAAGGATACTGAAGGTAGCCAGGGTAGAAGATTGGCAGTCATTACAGGCATTATTAACGGGGAATCTGTAGCCCTTAGGGTTCATTTAAAAAATGACAAGATAGTAAGGATAGATTAAAAAATAATCAAAATAGTATACCCTTCATAAACCTTACAATAAATTCCCTCTTGTTTTTTGAACCTGCTCAGGACTAGAATCGTTTGACATATGGCTCTTGATGAGTTTGAATTTAGGGGCGAATTTAAATATTTAAGGCATGCATCTGATGAAATTTACTCAAGAATGGCAGATGTCTTAAGTAACAGGTTGGTTATACCCAGTTCAGATAGGCAACTGACAGACTTTGGTACTGATGCCCGCCATGGCTATGTCTACTGCATGAGTGTTGCGGATACTAGGGGATTAGACCCTGCCAAGTTTATGCCCATAACAACGGAAGTAATCGTTCCTACCTCTTCTTTAGAGAATCAGTTAGGGCCAACCATCATGGAACAGTTACAAGGAATCGATTTTTCTTTGCCTGAACCACCCGCCTTCTTCAAATTAGTTAAACCTAGACCTAGAAGCATTGTAACGTTTGGCCATTCTTTGGCAACCCTAGCTTTCTTAAGAGAAAAAGTATCAGTATCATTACCAGACCTTGTCTCTGATCAGGAACGGTCATTTTTGCCTGAGGGCACACAATATGTCACTACCAATTGGGCTATACCTTTAGATAAAGAAGGGGTTTGGTATACCATTTCAAGAATAGATGAGACAGTTAAAGAGGCTGCCTGGGAACCACATGAACTGAAAGACAGGAGAGGTAGAGAAAAAGCTTATTGGGCTGCATGTTTTTTTGCAGCCAGTAATCATTTGCTATCTGAGCCTCATATGGAGCAAACTTTTAGAGAAAGAGCCCAGGCTGTGATAGAAAGAATCAGAGGAAGAGAAAGACAAAATCCAACTTCGTAAAAACCTTGCCATTTACCCTGGGCAAACCGTACAATGTTAGGGTGAAAGTATTTTTGAGATACAAGGTAGAAATCCTTGTTTTAACATTACTTGCAGCTTTATATTTTGCCCTGCGTCTTCCTAATTTAACCTTACAGCCTATTTTTGCCGATGAGGCTATCTATGTTAGATGGGCACAGGTAATGAAATCCGAGCCTACCTTACGCTTTGTCTCTCTATCAGACGGCAAAACCCCTCTTTTTATGTGGATGATGATCCCCCTTTTTAAAGTCTTTGAGGATCCCCTTTTTGCAGGCAGATTTTTATCTGTTCTGTCAGGTTCTGGAACCCTTTTAGGAGTATTTTTGCTAACTAGAAAGGTATTTGGAAAAACAGCCAGTTACTGGTCTGCTCTAATTTATGTAATTGCACCCTACACTGTCTTTTTTGACAGAATGGCTTTGGTTGATTCAATGCTTGCGATGTTTACTGTATGGTCAGTTTATATGGCTGTATGGCTCTTGCAGACTCCTAGGTTGGATTTGGCTATGATCCTAGGGTATTTCTTAGGGGGAGGGTTACTAACCAAAACTCCAGGAATGTTTAACTTACTAGTGCTTCCAGTAAGCATTTTAGGTTTTAGATTCCAAAGGGGATCTAATAATTTAATAAGATTACTCCTTCTTTGGTCCGTGGCTCTTATTATTGGCTTGGGAATTTATAATATCTTAAGACTTGGTCCGGGTTTTGAACAACTTTCTACCAGAAACCAGGATTATGTTTTTTCTCCTACTGAGCTTGTTGGGCGGCCACTGGATCCGTTTATCCCGCATTTGAAAGATATGGCTGACTGGTTTCCTAAAATCTTAACCTGGGCCGGATTAGTTTTCATTGGACTGGGAGTAATAAGAAGCTTAGTGGAACGCAATAGATTAGGTTGGGTAGTTTTGGTTTGGGCCCTTGTTCCTTTGATGATCCAGATGGCATTTTTAAAAACATTCACTGCTCGCTATCTTTTATCATCTATCCCTTTGCTGATTGTGCTGTCTGGATACGGGATTACTCTAGTTTTGGAAAAGTTTAAGTTTTCTAAGCTGATTGCAATTCCAGCTATGTTTTTACTGGTTACAATACAGGCACTGTATTTTAATTACTATCTCTTAACAGATCCTGCCAAAGCTCCGTTACCTAAAAGTGAAAGAAGGGGGTACTTGGAAGATTGGACAGCAGGCTATGGATTAAAAGAGGTAGCCAGTTTCCTGGAAGAAAAGAGCAAAGAAGGAAAAGTGGTTGTTGCCACAGAAGGATTTTTTGGCACCTTGCCTGATGGGCTGTATATTTATCTGGACAAAGCGGATATTGCAATAATAGGTGGAAAAGCTATTATACCGGAAAATATCAGGGAAGCAGCCGAAGAAAACCAGGTTTACTTTGTCGGTAACAGAAACAGGATTAAGGGTAATATAGATAATGTGGAGTTAATAAAAGAATATGAAAAGGTAAGACCTTTAGATGATAAGTATCCGCAAGATGCGATACAGCTTTATCGAGTCTTTCCTGAGAATTAATTTTTATGAACCCCATTAAATTCATAACCCATCCTATCTTCCTATTGACCTTTCTTGCCTTTTTAACGGTGATACCCTTTTTTAACACCAGGTTTTTTTATACTCAAGATTATATTTTTATCGCAAGACTTAGCCAGATAAGTGCCGCACTTTTAGATGGACAATTTCCAGTGAGATGGGCACCGGATTTGAGATTCGGTGAACCTGTTTTTAATTTTTACGCCGCGCTTCCTTATTACTTAGGTGCCTTGATTCATCTATTGGGTTTTAACATTATATGGGTAGCAAAAATCCTTTTTATTTTAAGTGCCTTTTTATCAGCGTTAGCGATATATGTTTTTACACGAAAGTTTTTCTCTACCAAGGCTGCGATTTTTGCAGCTATTTTATATATTTATGCTCCTTATAGAGCAGTGGATACTTATGTGAGAGGAACCTTATCAGAAAATTGGGCTTTTGTATTTTTCCCTCTTATTTTTTACACCTCAGCGTTGCTTGCAGAAAAAATTAGCTTAGCAAGGATAGCCTTTTTGTCCCTTTCTCTGGCCGGATTATTTTTGACCCATAATGTAACGACCTTAATGTTCTTGCCATTTTTAGGATTATGGTGGCTATTCCTTATCTTTAAGAACGGCAATATTTTTAGTAGAGAAAGTATTAATATTGAATTTTCCTTTATATTCTCGTTTTTGCTGGGTATAGGAGTATCCGCATTTTTTTTACTCCCCGCATTTTTTGAAAGGAAATTTATCCAAACAGAATACTTGACTGTGGGGTACTTTGATTTTAGGGCACACTTTATTGCTTTAAAGCAATTTTTCTCCACATTTTGGGGATACGGTTCATCGCTTTGGGGATTGGACGATGGAATCTCCTTTCAGATTGGCTTAGCTCACTGGCTAGTTATATTACTGGCTGTTATTACTGGATTTATTAACAGAAACAATAGAAAACTTTTGATGTTATTATTCTTTCTTGGTGTAAGCTTTTTGCTTTCGCTTTTTCTCCAGCATAATAAATCAGCTCCTATCTGGGAAGCGATACCCCTGATGGCTTTTATACAGTTTCCGTGGCGTTTTTTGGCGGTCTCTATTTTTATAGTTTCTATAACTGGGGCTGTTGTAATAGATAGTTTTCTGAATAAATCAAAGTATTTATATTTGCTTCTTATTGGTTTAGTAATAGCCGTTAACTTTTCTTATTTTAAGCCAAAAGACTATGTGGATGACAGCTTTTTTGCTAAATTCCTTGATAAAGATATTATGCATAAGGGGATAGACTTAACTAAAGATTACCTGCCTATTTGGGTAGAAACAGTTGATGTAGATTATTTTGATAAACCCAGGTCGCAGGAAGGAGAGATTGAAGTTTTAGAGTCTCAAAGGAGATCGGATTATCTAAAAGCCAAGACTGCTGTTAAATCGGATAATTCGATTATAGAATTGCCTATTACCTACTTTCCTGGTTGGGAGGTAAAATTAGATAATAAATTAATATCTCAACTGGAACCTTCAGTAGGAGGACTGATAAGGATTGAACTGCCAAAAGGTGTATATAATATAGAAGCCAGATTTAACAATACGCCAATAAGATTAGTAGGAAACTCTCTAACTGTTGCTTCGCTACTGCTAGTGACATTCTTTTTAGGGTACACAAGATACAAGCTTAAATGAAGAAATTTATTGTTGCACATAAAGAATTTTTAATAACGCTGCTACTTAGCTTAATCTTGCTCTGGCCGCTTTTTGTGTCACCATCTTTTACCTATCATGATGACGTTCAGGTAATAAGGCTTTATGAGATGGATAAATGCATCAAAGACGGTCAGATTCCTTGCAGGTGGGTGCCTGATTTGGGAGGGTTGTATGGGTATCCATTGTTTAACTACTATGCCCCATTGCCTTATTACTTTGGAGAATTATTTTACCTTGTTACTAACAACCTTTTAATATCAGTCAAAATTATGTTTGCTACCTCATTTATTGGTTCGGTTATTTTTATGTATTTATTTGCTAGAAGATTTTGGGGTGAGTTGGGTGGAACAATTTCCGCCCTCTTTTATGCTTATGCACCTTATCATGCGTTAGATTTTTATGTCAGAGGAGCAATGGGGGAGATGTGGGGTCTGATGGCCTTTCCTCTAATCCTTTGGTCGTTAGTTAAATTAGCGGAAAAACAAAATATTCTAAATACTCTTTTAACAATCCTATCCTTATCAGTATTATTTTTGTCTCACAACCTCTCAACGATGATTTTTTTCCCAATTATCCTGTTGTTTATTGTGGTTTTATACTATAGAAGTAGAAATCATAAATTAGTGTTCTATTTTATAGCCGCGTTCATGCTCTCTTTTTTCCTATCTGCATTTTATTTGTTGCCTATGGCTACAGAGCGCCATTTAGTACATGAGGAGACTACAACTTATGGATATTTCCACTATACAGAACATTTTAAGGGGATAAGGAAGTTATTTTTGGAAAGAATGTGGGGCTGGGGTGCCTCAGTTAGAGAGGTTCCCGGAGGAGAGAGGGATGGGATGTCTTTTCAAATTGGCTGGGTACACTTATTAGGATGGGCTCTTTCTATAGTTGCTGCATGGCATTTATGGAACAAGAAAAGATATGCTAGTTTACTAATTATTCTTTTTTCAGCAATAGCGCTTGTTAGTGTATTTTTAATTCACCCCCGATCAGAATTTATATGGAGGTTAATTCCCCCCTTGGAATATCTTCAATTCCCCTGGAGATTTCTAATGCTAATTATTTTATCGACCTCATTTTTATCTGGAAGTATTTTTACTTTAGTTAAAAATAAAAAGGTTTGGTGGGTAATGGTGATACTAGTTGTCTTGTTTAACTTCTCCTATTTTAGACCGGAACGGTTTCTATCAGTGACAGACTCAGAGTTGTTAACAGGGGCTCATTGGGATAAACAAATCAAAAGATCAATTTATGATTATTTGCCCATCTTTGCTAAAGAACCTCCAGCAGAACTGGCAGAGTCCCCATATGAGATTTTAACAGGAGAGGCCCAAATCTCTAACTTTATGAAAGGTACCGACTGGATCAATTTTGATATAGATGTAAAAGAGCATACTATTTTAAGGTTATCTCAATACTACTTTCCTGAATGGATTGTTAAAATAGATGGAAAAGAAGCTAATATAGACTACGAGAACAATAATTTAGGACTTATGACTTTAATAATAGGTGAAGGTAAACATCAGGTAGAAGCATATTTGCAGGATACCCCAATCAGAATAATTTCTAACTGGATGACAGTTGCTGGATTTAGCGGGCTAGTTTTACTCTTTCTTTTGCAGTTTAAGCAGGTTCAAAATTGGATAAAATACTATGTTAAGAGAATTGGATAAAGATGGATTCTAACGAAGTAGAAATTACCTATGAAACTATAAAAACAAAGGCAGTCAAAGGAGTGGCAGTTTTGACCGGACGGACCTTTTTACTGCAGGTTATCACCCAAGCTTCAATTTTACTGCTTACCATCTTTTTATCTCCCAATCAGTTTGGAGTATTTTTTTTAGTATCCATTGTAGTTAACTTTTTTGCCTACTTTTCTGATATTGGCCTTGCTGCAGCTTTAATACAAAGCAAAGTAAGGATTGAGGAAAAAGATTTAAAAACCGTTTTTACAATTCAACAAACACTTGTTCTATTGATAATACTTATCATTGTCATACTTACTCCTTTTTTCAAAAATTGGTACGGTCTATCTCAGGATGGAACATATCTTATATGGGCGTTGGCTTTTTCGCTATTTTTATCTTCATTAAAGACTATTCCGTCCGTAATTTTGGAGAGGCAATTAAACTTCAGTAAACTTATCTTGCCGCAAATCATTGAAACAATTGCTTTCTATATAACTGCTGTTGCTTTAGCATATCAGGGCTTTGGAGTTACCAGTTTTACCATAGCTGTTTTGGTAAGAGGGATAACAGGACTTGTTTCAATGTATATCATCCAGCCTTGGAAGCCGGAATTTGCTTTCTCCAAAAACTCCTTAAAAAGTCTTCTTAGGTTTGGAATTCCTTATCAGCTAAATACATTTATTGCCCTTATAAAAGATGATGGATTAATTATGGTTCTAGGTGGAATCTTGGGCACTTCCGGAATTGGGTTTTTAGGATGGGCACAAAAATATGGTTCAGCACCGTTGAGATTTTTCATGGATCAAATTATTAAAGTAACTTTTCCTGCTTTTTCCAGGCTTCAAGATGATAAGGAGAAATTATCAATTGCCGTATCTAAATCCTTAATGTTGGTTAGCTTGCTGGTGTTTCCTTCTGTGATAGGCCTTGTGATACTGGCACCCTCTTTAACTGAGATCATACCAAAATACGAAAAGTGGCAGCCGGCATTAATTGCACTTTCTTTATTTGGTTTTAATGCTATATGGGCAGCAATTACGACTCCTTTAACAAATACCTTAAATGCCATCGGAAAAATTAACATTACCTTTAAGCTAATGTTAATGTGGGCAGTTTTGGCGTGGATTCTTATTCCGATTCTTGCAATCCTTTATGGTCTTAATGGAGCCGCTTTAGGGTATGCACTTGTTGGGATCAGTTCTATTGTGGCAATAATTGTGGCGGCAAAATTTGTTAAAGTAGATTTTACTAAAGCCGTTTTTAAACCTCTGATCGCATCATTTATCATGGGAACAGTAGTATATTATCTTTCTACTGTTTTTGCTCCTTCCGGATTTTCTATTTTGGTCTTGGTAACATCAGGAATGGTTATTTATCTTCTATGTCTTTTGTTATTACTGAAAGATGAGATTGAATCCGGTATAAAATTATTACTTACCGTTATCAAACAAAAAAATGTTAATTAAGGCATTCTTAAGCTTTATCTTTTTGGTATTATTACTGGTTAATGCTTCTGTGGGTCTGGCAGCTGAAAATTCTTTTGTAAATGTTGTGAATCCCATAAGAGGAGATGATTTCTGGGAAGATCAGACTCAGGATTTGACAACGACGGTTAAAGGACAGATAGAGGTTTTAGGCAAACAGGGGGTGGTAGCAACCTGGTTGATTAGATTTGATGCTTTGGATGAAAAAGAGATTCAGGATCTGCTTAAAAAAAGATCGGGCGATGAATTAGGATTTTTTTTAGAGATAACCCCGTCATTAACCAAAGCTGCTAATGTAAATTATCGCCAAAGCAAGGATTGGCATTCTCCCGGCAGCGCCTTTTTATCAGGATATGATCAAACAGAAAGAATTAAACTTATTGATTCCTCATTTGAAGGTTTTAAAAAAGTGTATGGAATATATCCTAAGTCAGTGGGAGCCTGGTGGATTGATGCTCACTCTCTCTCTTATATGCAGGAAAAATATGGTATTGTTTCAGCCCTAATAGTTGCAGATCAATATTCAACAGACAACTATCAAATTTGGGGACAATATTGGGGTGTGCCCTACTATCCATCCAGTAGAAACGCTCTTAATCCGGCCCAGGAAGTTTCACAAAAGATACCGGTGGTAATAACCCAGTGGGCTACTCGAGATCCAGTTAATGGTTATGGAAAAGGGGTAGAAGAGAGTACTTATAGCGTCCAACCCAATGATTACATTGACTACCATAACTTAGGGATAGATTATTTCGCCTCTTTGATAGATATCTATACCAAATCACAGTTTGATCAATTTGGGCAGATAGTTGTGGGGCTTGAGAATACTTATTCATGGAATCTTTATAAAGATGAATACGAAAAACAAATAAAGCTTTTATCCGAAAGAAATAAAATTAATCAGTTCAAGTTAGTTACCATGGCAGATTTTGCCCAGTGGTACAAGAATTCATTCCCTAATCTTTCTCCCAGCCATATTATCGTAGCAAACGATCCTTTAAAAACTTCTAAAAAGACGATTTGGTTCATGAACCCATATTACCGAATCGGGTGGTTTTATACCGATCCTGGTAGTGTGATATATGATATTCGCCAATATATTGGAGGATCAGAAGAAATCTGCTTTCTTAAGGGCTGTGACAAGCTAAACTTTGCTACCTATACTACCAGAGTTTTGGATCACGTAACTTATGGACATAAATGGTTACTTGATGAAGGAGCGATAAATAATCTACAGGTTTACAGATTAGACAAAGATTTTGGATTTAGTTATAACAATGAGGCTGGGGCCAAACGAGAAATTCAATTTTTAACACGGGATATATCAGTTGATAGCAAAATCTCTACAATTGACGGAGCAATTTTACAAAATAGCCGTACTAGTCCCCCATCTGATGGCAAAATCAGGGCGCCATTTGCAGATACAGGTTTTAAACAATTTTTGAATATTAAAACTTTTCTTAATTTTGCAATATTTAATATTTTTGTAATTCTTGCATATGTTTTGCCGGGAATGGTCATCGTTAATAAAGCACTCCCCGAAGTGTCTTTAAAACTTCAAATATTTTTATCTATCTCTTTGGGAATGACTCTTTTTACACTTCTATCTTATTTACTCGGGCTTTTAAATGCTTCATTTGGGATATACATTTATTTAATCCTAATGCTACTGCTTTTTATAAAAGCAAAGTTATTTAAGTTTAGTAAATTTAAGATTAATCTTAACGGGATTAATCTCTTTATAATATTGATAATTTTACTTGGTACTATTTTTCAGGTTATTCCTACCTTTAAAAGTGGACATAAATATTCAGAAGGTATGGGATTTTGGGGACCAAATAGCCATGATGGGGTTTGGCATATGGCATTAATTAATCAGCTTTCACAGAATATTCCACCCGAAAATCCAATATATGCCAACACCCAATTAAAAAACTATCATTTTTTCTATGATCTGTTAATCTCATCGACTAGTTTTATCACAAATATCGAGGTTAATGATTTAATATTTAAACTATTTCCTATACTTTTTTCAATTCTTTTAGGGTGGGGGAGTTATTATTTATTTGCTAACTTATTCAAAAACTATGCAGAAGAAAAAGATATAAAACTTGGGGCTATCTTTGCTCTAATTTTTATATACTTTACTGGAAGCTTTGGCTGGATTGTGGAGTTTTTAAAAAATAGAAGTTTGGGAGGGGAATCTGACTTTTGGATTAATCAGGCTGTTTCTTTTAACCTAAATCCTCCTTTTGCAATCTCTTTAATTATAATTATTGCCATCTTTAATCTAATTTTCTTTTTAGAAAAAGAGACAAAACGCAATTGGTTACTGATATTAACACTAATAATTCTTTGTGGAAGTTTGGTTGGGTTTAAGGCATATGGAGCTATCCTGATGTTCGCTACTCTTATACCAATTCTTATATTTAAATTTATAAAAAGCAAAGATTTAAACTATTTAGTTATTTTTCTGGGAGGTTTAGTTTTAAGCATTTTAATATTTTTGCTAAATTACGAGTCACAGGAAGTTTTAGTAGGAGGGGTCGGATCATTGTTTATTTTCTCTCCATTTTGGTTCATCCATTCTATGATGGATTCTCCTGATAGGGTAGGATTAACGCGAATTACTTTGATGAGGATAGTAGGTTACGAAACGAATAATTGGTTAAAGATTATTACTTCTGAAATTATAGGGTTGCTTATTTTTATACTGGGAAACTTAGGCACCAGGTTGTTTGGGCTGATTACAATATTCAGAACAAAAATATATCAAAACTTCTTATTCACATATCTTTTATTCATTGTAGTTTTATCATTTGTAATCCCCACTTTCTTTATTCAATCAGGTAATCCTTGGAATACTATCCAGTTTGCATATTATGGATTGTTTATCTTCTCTATATTTGCCGGATTTGAGTTATCAAGAATATATACTAGATTACCAAAAGCCTCAGGTTTTATTCTGTTAACTCTTATCCTTATTATTACTCCACTAAACTCGATTACAGTTGCAAAAGGGTATCTGATAAATACTCCCCATGCATATATTAGTAAAGACGAAGTAGAAGGATTAGACTTTTTAAGTAAAGAGCAAAAAGGAGTAATTTTAACTTACCCATTCGATAAGTCTTTAAGAGAGAATTTTGGGGAACCAATTCCTCTTTTTGCCTATGACACATCATCTTACGTATCAGCTTTATCTAAAAGCTCCACCTTCTTGTCTGACATTTCACAAAACGAAATTCTCCAAACAGATTACCAAAAGAGGCTTGTGATAAATAAAGACTTTTTTAGATATTTAAACTCTCTTAATGAATCTAGTGAGGATGCAGCAAAGGCGAGAGAATTACTAGAGCAAAATAATGTAAGATATATTTATCTTCTCAAAGAATATAAAATAAAAGTTGATACTGAGAAATTAAACATTAAAAAAATGTTTGAAAATAATTCTGTAGAAATTTATAAAAGAATCTAGATTAACATGAAATTTAGAAAACCTTTATCGATACTATTTGTTATCTTACTTCTTGGAGCGATATTAAGAGGAATAAATATTTCATCTAACCCTCCCTCCCTTTACGGAGATGAATTAACCTTAGTTTATGATGCTTACTCAATTATAAAAACTAGTCAGGACCAATTAGGAAATTATCTTCCTCTCACTTTTCCGATGGGAGCAGGGAGACCGGGAGGATATATATATATATCAATTCCATTTGTTTATCTTTTTGGGCCAACAGCTTTAGGCATAAGAGCACTTTCAGTTTTATCAGGGATAGGAATAATCTTGTTGATATATTTAATATCAAAACGTATTTTCTCAACAAGAGTAGGCCTTGCCTCTGCTTTTTTATCAGCAATTTCAATATGGGGAATATCATTAAGTAGGGCAGGATTTGAAGCAAATTTTGCCTTATTTTTGGTTTGTTTAGGCATATATGCTTTTTTGAAAGCAACTGAAAAACCTATTCTTTATACAGTATCAGCTGCAAGTTTTGGTCTAGCTTTACATACCTACCCTACCTACAAATTAACATTAGTATTATTTTTGCCATTACTAGTTTGGTTTTCATGGCAAAACTGGCAAGAAATAAAAAAGAAAACAAAGTATATTTTACCTTCTTTTTTTCTACTAATACTTTTCGTAGTTTTGGCTATAGTTCAGACGTTTACTTCCGGCTCAGAAGAGAGATTTTCCCAAATCAACATCTTTTCTCAAAAAGATACATCTGAGTTAATAGTGCAAAAGATTAATTATGAAAGAACAATAAGTAGGTTGCCTGATAATCTGGTCCCCCTTTTTCACAATAAACCTGTAGAATATTTCAAAATCATCGGTGAGAATTACTTAAAAAACCTTTCCATGAATTTCCTATTCATTCATGGAGATAGAAATCCCCGTCATAATATGTCAACAATGGGTCAACTCTACATAGCAGATATTATCTTGCTAGTATTTGGAATATTGGCTTTAGGGTTTAAGCAGATTAGAAAATTTATTTTTTTGGTAGGATGGATATTAATTGCTGCTATGGGATCTGTATTAATAAATGAACCACATGCATTAAGAAGTAGCTTTATGCTTCCACCCCTATTAATTTTATCTGCTATTGGTATTACCTATATATTTGAGAGCTTATCTGGAAAGTATGCAACTATATTAAAGATCTTTGTCATTTTTGCTATAGTCTTTCAGTTTCTCTTTTTTGTACAAAAATTATTTTTTTTGGCACCGTATGAATACAAACATTTCTGGTCAATTTTAGCAAAGAGAGCATCAGAGATAGCTTTAGATGAAAAAGATAGATTTGGTTATGTATTTGTCTCAGATAAAATAGATAATGTAGAGTATGCATACCCTGTATATGCAAAGGTTGATCCAAATCAAGTAATAAACCAGAATAAAAAATTAACTGAGGTTGAAGGTTATAGGTTCAAAAAATTAGGCAACGTTTATATAGGAAATTTGAATAATGAAAAGGCTGACGAGTTTTTAGGTAAACTAGATAAAACAAGTCTCTATATAGGGTTATCAGATAATTTTAACGAAACTGAAAATATAGATGAGAATCTAATATTTATTAGAAGATAAATGTTTACATTGCTTAAAAGTTCATATTTTAGAAGGACACTGCTGCTAGCAATTTTACTAAGAATTCTAGTAATGCCATTCTACTTTCATCCTGATATCAAAACTTATAATTTCCAGTCCTCTTTTCTTAAAACTGGAATTTTTAATATATATAATTATCTAGAAAAAGAGAAGGAAAAACTACCTTTAAAAGAAGAATTTGTTTATTTTCCTTTAGCATATTTTTTTCTGGGTTCTTATCAAGCGGTTATCTCTCCAATTCTAGGAAGTGAATTCTACCAATGGCTTAATGATGCTTCTGTTCAGTCTGTAGACAAAATAGGAGTTTATAGATTCTTATTTTTACTTAAGTTTCCTTATTTAATTTTAGATATATTAATAGCCTTTTTATTATTAAGACTTTTTAAAGAAGAAGAAATCCAAAAGAAGTTATTTACTTTCTGGTTATTTAATCCATTTTCGTTCATTTTAGTATATCTTTATTCGAACTTAGATATCTTCGCAGTCTTTTTAATTGTATTAAGTCTTTTTTATGCAAATAAAAATAACTCAATTTTATCTGCTATATGTCTAGGACTTGGAGCAGGGTTTAAAGCGTTTCCTCTACTACTTTCTCCTTATTTAATGTTAAATTTTTCGAAAAAATGGCAGAAGTTAGTCGCTTTATTATTACCTACGTCGGTATTTATTTTAATCATTTTACCTTTTTTAAACTCTCCATCATTTCAATCCGCTGCTCTAACATCAGGATTGATTACAAGAATAGTTTCATATGGAATTAATATCGGTTTTGGAGAGATTCTAGTTCCATCCCTTATATTTTTATCAATTCTATTTTTCTACGGATTTTTTAGAGAAAGGATAGAACTGTGGAAGTTATATCTTGTCTCTTTTCTGATAATACTTACCTTTATTCATTATCACATTCAATGGCTATTATGGTTGATGCCGTTTTTGTCAATCTATTATGCGCTGGGAGATAAAAAAGATGCAGTCTTAACCTATACATTCTTAATAATTGGTTTTACAATCCCTCTTATGTATGCTGACAAATTTATGACTTTTGGATTACTTAGTTCAGTTCACCAAGTATTTGCATCTTTACCTACTTTGGCAACTGCAGTGTCTAAGGTGTACAAAGTTGAGGTAATTCAAAGTATATTGCAGAGTGTTTTTATTGGAATAGGAGTGATAATTACATATCGGTTATTAAAAACAAACAAAGTATGAAATTAATATACATATTGATTTTTTTAACAGTTAGTTTACTCATTTTTATACCTGGAATACCGCTATTTTTTATTAAAGATATACCAAATAGTAATCAACCTTCTTTAAAGGGCACTCAGCCTATATATGAGGAATATGGAATAACACAGGAATTTATTAGTCAAAAAAATAATCTTTCAGGAATAGCAACTAGCATTAAAAATCCACAACTTAGAAATAAAAAAGATTTAATCTTCTCTCTTTTTAATGAAGATAATATATTACTTAGGGAAGTAAGACTTAATGGTTCAGTTATCACTGATGGAGGCTTTATGAAAATAAAGTTTGAAAAGATTAAAGACTCACAAGATAAGTCATATAAGTTCACTTTCAAAGCACCTGATGTGAAAGGTGAGGAATCATTAGAGCTTTTTCTGACAGATGATAATCCATCTTGGGCAAAAGCATACATGGTAAATCAAGATGTCCATAATATGGATATTTCTTTTGTCACTCTGCATGGATTCAATAATAGGGTAGAATTTCCCTTATCAGTTTTACAAAGTTGGGTAAGTAAACTATATAAGGATACAATCTTTTTTGTGCTATACGTATTAATTATTGTAGGAATCACTGCTTATTTATTAAAAGACAGAATAAAAAATTAGTTAACTGACCAAATTTCTGCTTGGTCATTTTCAAAGATTTTATCTAACCCTGTATTAATTAATTCTTGCTCAGGTAATAGCTGTTTAGGAAAATAAATAAAATCTATCCCTTCTCTTTCTAATTCTTCCTTTAAACTGATATCCATGGAAGTAAATATTTGCTTTTGAAAATCCTGCCTTTTCTTATAGTTATATCCCATGATGTCTACTTGTTCCATATCTTCCATATACACTCTTCTTCCAGAAAAAGCTGCTACATAACTTGTATCAAACCAATCCCAGATATAAGGTACAGATACTTTTAGATCTAAGTAGTGGTTATATGGTGGAGTTAGAATGATATCGTTATCTGAAGAATTTTGTCTTAAGAATTTTAAGGCCTCCAACTCCTGGTTAGAAATCTTTGAAGTTGGTGGTCTTCGGTAGAAATCATTAATCAGACCAAGTTGTGTGGGTATAGCAAGGATAATAATAAGGAGTGAGAGGACAACTTTAAATGAAACACTTAATCTTTCAATGAGGTTTGAAATACTGACACCAGCTATAATCCCCATTAATAAAAGGAAGTATTGTAGAAATTGAATAGTATTACTAGCCACTCCTTTTTGTAAAAACAGCATTGGGAATATGAATGAAACTAAAATCATAGACAGCAAAAAAAGATAGAAATAGTTGTTTAAGACTTGCTTAAAATTTTTTGCCAGATACCATAAACCAAAAAATCTCATCCCTAGATTACCGAAGAAAAAAATAATAAATGCTGTTAATTCCAACTGGATTACTCTTTTGATATTATTTTCTGCAATATATGTTTGCCTTTTTAATTCCCAGTCCAGAAGGTTTAATTTATCAGTTGCAACAACCATAGTACGGATGAACCACCATGGTTCATAAATCAGAAAAGATTGTGATTGCGAGCTGTTAGGTAAATAAAGAGCAGATGCCAGTATTCCCCCCGGTATTAAGATTTTTAAAAAGGTAAATGTTCTTTCTTTAATAGCCTGCCATAAAGAAATAATTCCTAAGCTTATAAAAACTACCACTCCGCCATATACTTTAAACACGGGTAAAACAGCTATTAAAGTAATAAGCGAAAGCAAATTATATTTATTTCTTTTTTCTAGATAATCTCCCAACAAGATACAGACAGTTAGCACTATAATTGAAGCTAGTATTTGAGGTGGGTTACCAACAGTGCTTTGTACTTGTGAGCTCCAAAATATTCCCTCACCGCCAATTCCTCGATTTTGCATTAAAGTTAATATATACCCAAAACTTCCGGCAAAATAAGTCAATATACTTGCCCATAATCCTGCACTGAAAGTTTTACCAATTCGTTTACCCAAGATAAAAGCAGTGGAACCAAGTAGCAAAGAATATAAAAATGGGAAAAACCTAAAATACAAATTTAAAGAAGAAAAACCTAAATATTTATTAAAAAATGCTGGTGCAATATCCGAAAAGAAATGGTAATTAACTAACCTTTCTCCAGCAAAAACAGGATTTTGCAGAGGATACCCTTTCTTAATTTCTTCCATTAAGGCTATATGCCATGGACCATCATGTCCATGAGCACTCCAAAAAACTAAATCACTGTCTCTAGTGATTCCACTTGGAGCAATAATCGCCATCTGCCCGATAATTCCAACAGCAAATACTAAGGCCACAAGAGTTAAATGTCTTTTAGATATCCGAAAAAGGGAAGTAAATTTGCTCCTCCAATTCGTATAAACCCTTTTAATGACTAGTAAATCTATCAGTAGAACTAGGAAAAAGATAAGATATTCGATATTTAGTAATAAAAGAATATAAGAAACAAGCGTAAAGAAAATAAATCCTATAATTGTTGATAGAATAATTTTTTGCCATAAACTGAATTTATTTAAGCTTGAAACAACAAGAACACCTGGTAAGGTAAAAGCAAAAATAGAAACTAAAAGAAACAGCAAGAAAGTTATGATAGTCATCTGAGAGCTTGTACTTAGATTATATTAAAACTGATTAGAAAAACTAACAAGCGACAACTTGCCTTTCTTTTTAAAGAAACGTAAGATTTAAGAGTGGATAAAAAGATTTCGGTAGTAATTAATACTCTTAACGAAGAGGAAAAGATTGCCAGAGCAATTAAATCTGTCTCTTGGGCCGATGAGGTAATAGTTGTTGATATGCGCTCAGAGGATAAGACTATTGAGGTAGCAACAAGGCTTGGTGCAAAGGTATTTTCTACAGAAAGATCAAGCTATGTTGAACCTGCACGTAACTTTGCTGTCTCCAAGGCTAGCCATGACTGGGTTTTAGTGTTAGATCCTGATGAAGAAGTGGGTAAAGAGCTTGCCGAGCGTCTACAGGAGCTTGTTGCATCTGAGATAGTCTCAGATTACGTAAGGGTTCCTAGAAAGAACTTAATTTTTAGTAAATGGATGAAAGCTACTGGTTGGTGGCCTGATTATAATATTCGATTTTTTAAAAAGGGAAGTGTGGAATGGTCAAATAAGATCCATATTCCTCCAAAGACAAAAGGACAGGGGTTGGATTTACCTGCGGAAGAAAAATATGCCATTACTCATCATCACTACACAAGTCTTTCTCAGTACCTGCAAAGATTAGATAGATATACAACAATCCAGGCTAAAGAACTTTTAGATGATGGATACAAGTTTAGCTGGGCTGATCTAATCCATAAACCCTTAAGTGAGTTTTTAAGCCGATATTTTGCCCAAAAGGGTTATGAAGATGGGCTACATGGGTTGGTTATGAGCTTGTTGCAGTCTTTCTCTTTTTTAATAGTTTATTTAAAAGTATGGGAACAGGAAAAATTTAAAGAGCAAGATTTAAGTATGAAGAAATTAAAGGGTGAGGTAGAGAAATCAAGAAAAGAATTAGATTATTGGTTTAAATACGTAAATTTATCCCGCAATCCCTTTAAAAAATTTGTCCAGAAAATTATAAATTAACTTAATATGAAAAAAGTCGGAATAGTTATACTAAACTATAAAGTAAAGGAGCTGACCTTAAAATGCATAAAATCAGTTTTAGATTCTTCATATAAGAATATTTCGATATTTGTTGTAGATAATAATTCAAAAGACAACGTTGAGGAAGTCTTAAAAAAATATCCCCTCACCTTTTTACAAAACGAACAAAACCTAGGATATTCAGGTGGAAATAATATTGGAATAAAAGCTGCCCTTAAAACAGATGTAGATTATATATTTATTCTTAATCCCGATACTACAATTGAGGAAAATACCATCGAAATTTTAGTAAAAAAGGCACAAGAGTTAAAGTCAGATATATTAAACCCTAAGATTTATTTTGCAGACTCAAAGAGGATCTGGTTTGCCGGAAAAAAATTCGATAAATCAAATGTCTTAGGAACACATATAGGTGTAAATGAAGAAGATAAGGGTCAATTTGATAAAGATGAGGAATTGGAAGATGCGACAGGCGCAGCTCTTTTTATAAGTAGAGCCGTCTTTGAAAAAATAGGACTGTTTGATGAAAGATATTTTTTATATTATGAGGAAACTGATTTTGTCTTTAGAGCAAAAAAAGCAGGTTTTAAAATAATGTATATCCATCAAGCTATTGTGTATCATAAGAATGCCCAATCAACAGGACTTGGCTCACCTTTACAGGACTATTTTATTACTAGAAACAGAATGCTGTTTGCATCAAAGTTTTTAAGCATCAGGACACAATTTGCCCTAATTAGAGAAGCCATCAGGAATTCCAATAATTCGGCAAAAAGGAAAGCACTTTTTGATTATTTATTGGGAAACTTCGGAAAGGGAAGTTTTGCTATTTAAATTATGATATCAGTTGTAATTATTACTAAAAATGAAGAAGATTTAATAAGGATAAGTCTTGAATCTGTTAAATGGGCGGATGAAATCATTGTTATTGATAATGGTTCCACTGATAAAACAGTAGAAATTGCAAAGAGTTACACAGATAAAGTTTTTATCGTCAACGAGGAAGGGTTTAATGCGAGACGAGTCAAAGGAATGGAAGAAGCAAAAGGGGATTGGGTTTTGTATGTTGATGCTGATGAAAGAGTTTTAAAGCCACTGCAGGAAGAGATAAGAGAACTTGTCCAAAGCAATAATTATTCAGCCTATGCTTTATCCAGAAGAAACATCATTTTTGGCAAAGAACAAAAATATAACGCCTTTTGGCCAGATTGGGTGATCAGGCTTATTAAAAAGGATGATTTCATAGATTGGGTGGGAGAGGTACATGAATACGTGACCTTTAAAGGTAAACTGGGATATTCTAAAAACTCACTTCTTCATTTAACTCATAGGGGTCTTGATCAAATTGTTATAAAAAGTCTGGAGTGGTCAAAAATTGATGCAAAGTTAAGAATGAACGCCGATCATCCTAAGATGACCGGTTGGCGGTTTGTCAGACTTTTAATTACCGAAACATTTAATCAAGGTATAAAAAGAGGGGGGTTTCTAAACGGCACAATTTCGACTATGGACTCTATATTGCAAACATTTAGTTTACTGATGACATATATCAGACTATGGGAGATACAGCAACCAAAAACATTAGGTGAAACATATAAGGAGATAGATAAAAAACTTATAGAAAGTGACTTTAAGTATTAATGAAAATAGCAATCTATTCTCCCTATCTTGATACTCTGGGGGGAGGAGAAAGATATATCTTAACTGCAGCTCAAATCCTATCAAAAGATTCAACGGTCGATCTTTTAATTGATAATCATTTAGAAAGCTTAATTGATAAAGATTACTTGGAAAAGGTTGAAACTAGATTTGATTTGGATTTAAAGAGAGTAAATTTGGTGAACGCTCCAATCGGAAAAGGAAGCAGTGCGTTAGTAAGATTTAATTTTTTGAAAAGATATGACGTTCTGCTTTATTTAACTGATGGGAGTATCTTTTTTTCATCTGCAAAGAAAAGTTTTTTGCATATTCAAAGTCCTCTTCAGGGACAAGCACAAAATATTTTTGGGAGGATAAAACTTCTTAGCTGGAGTAAGATAATCTACAATTCAAACTTTACTAGAGAACATGCTATACCTTTCTGGCCAATTAAATCAGACGTAGTCTATCCTCCTGTAGATACCAAAAATATAAAGCCTTTTAAGAAGAAAAAATATATCCTTTCTGTAGGAAGATTCTTTGGATATTTAAGAGAAAAGAAACACGAGCTAATGATTGATGCTTTCGCAAAACTATATAAAGAAAAAGATATCAAAGATTGGAGTTTGCATCTTGCAGGATCAGCGGGTGATGGAGATAAAAAATATCTTGAAGAGTTAAAAAATAGGGCAGGTAACTTGCCAATTAATTTCTATCCTAATATAAATTATCAGGAGTTAGTAAGGTTATATGGAGAAAGTAGCATCTATTGGCATGCTATGGGATTTAATGAGATAGATCCTACAAAAATGGAACACTTTGGAATAACAACAGTGGAAGCAATGGCAGCAGGGTGTGTCCCGGTAGTTATTAGTAAAGGGGGACAAAAAGAAATTGTGACAGATAATGAAAATGGTTTTTTATGGCAGACAGTTGATGAATTAAATAGTAAAACCTTTAAATTAATTGAACAAAAAGATTTACTGGAAAGATTAAGTAAAAAAGCCCAAGATAGGGCAAAGGATTTTTCAAAAGAATCATTCGAAGAAAAGATAAAAAAGGAGTTTTATGGATAAAAAGCTTTCAGTTTTAACTGTAAGTCATAACAACCAGGATACTATAAATAATTACTTGAAAACTTTGTTAACTGCTCTACCCGAAAAATCGGAAGTAATAATAATTGATTCCAACTCTACTGATAAAACGGTTGATAAAATTAGAGACTTTATTTTATCCCATCGTGATTCTGATATTAATCTATATACCCAAAAAGAAAATATAGGATTTGGGAAAGGAAATAATTTAGCAGCATCTAAAGCTTCAGGAAAGTATATTTTTCTTTTGAATCCTGATACTGAGGTAAAAAGTGATGCTTTAGAAAAACTGATAGAATTTGCTGAAGATCATCAAAATGTAGGGTTAGTTGCACCAAAACTTGTTCAAAGTGACGGTAAAGTTCAACCTTCTGTCAGAAAGCTTCCATCAATACTGGGAGCAATAGGTGAATATTACTTTGGTATAAAAAGAATGTATGAAGCCTATGTTCCTGATACTCAAAGTCCTGTCGAAGTAGAATGTGTGGTAGGAGCAGCAATGCTTTTGAGGCGAGAATTATTTTTAGATCTTGGGGGATTTAATGAAGAATTTTTTATGTATTACGAGGATATAGATTTGTGTAAAAGGATTAAAGATAAAAAACTTAAAATATTTTATCTTCCTAGTGCAGAAATCATCCATCAAGTAGGGGGAAGTATCTCTGAGCAAAAGGTAAAGTGGATAAAGGAAAGTGCAATGATTTATCATGGAACTTTAAGAGGAGCATTACTTAATGTTATTCTTAAACTAAGACCTTTAAGATGATTCTATGAATAAAATAATAATTTTTTTAGTAATAGGCATAATTTTACGGATCTTTCTTGCTGCAACCACCTATCATCCGGATCTGCAAACCTTTAATCTGTCCGGGCAAATAATAGCCTCAGGTCATATTTTAGATATATATGATTATTTGCAAAACTTACCTAATGATCATTCTTGGAAAAATTTGGCCCTCTTCAATTATCCACCGGCAATATATTTATTCCATGGAATATTTAATTTCATTTTTTCAAATATTTTTCAATTATGGCAGGTAAATTATTTTATGATGGATGTAATAACAAATTATGGCAACTTCCAATTTAATATACATCTAGCATTGCTAAAACTTCCCTATTTGATTTTTGATTTACTTACAGCCTTTTTCCTAATGAAGTTATTTGAAAGCCGTAAAGATAGGCTATTAATATTTGCTCTTTGGATATTTAATCCAATAAACTTATATGCCACATACATGATGGGACAATTTGATATTATTCCAACTACATTTAGTGTATTGGCCATGGTAGTAGCCACAAAAGGTAAACTTTCTACAGCAGCTCTACTTTTGGGATTTGGTATAGCATTTAAAGTTTTTCCTATATTCTTACTTCCAATCCTTGTTCTTCTTGCAAATAGATGGAGTGAACGAATAAAAATTGGCCTTATTGCCTTAACGCCATATCTTTTATCCCTTTTGCCATTTCTATCGTCTCAAGGGTTTAGAACAAATGCTTTTTTTGCTGATCAAGGATCAAAGAGCCTCTATGCCGTACTACCTATTTCTGGAGGAGAGATGATATTTCTGTTCCCATTCTTTTTACTTACCTTTTATCTCATCTTACTAAGACGGGGAGTAAGTAAAGCTTACCTTAACAGATATTTTTTGATTACATTCTTACTCTTTTTTATATTTACCCATTTTCATCCACAGTGGTTACTTTGGGTAACTCCTTTTATAATTATTTGTTTGGTTAAAGAGAAAACACGAAATTTTGTTCAAATACTGGTTCTCTTTATAAGTTATGCCATATCCTTGTTTTTCTTTGAATCTTCTTTAACAATTAACTTATTTGCTCCACTCATCCCTTCATTGAAGGCGTTACCCCCAATATGGGAAATTATAAACAGACCTATCGATATAAATTACGCCCGAAGTTTAACTCAGACCATTTTTGCAGCTGCAGCCTTTTACCTAATCTATATACATTTCCCCCCTCAAGATGCACAAGATAAATAGTTTTAGAATATTCGTTTTAATAATTTTTTTAGTCCTTTTTTGGCTGCTTTTTTCCTATAAATTGACAGATGTACCACCAGGAATAAATGGCGATGAAGCAGCAATAGGTTTGGGTGCTTCAACGATAGCTAAAACCGGATATGACCAAAATAATAAATTCTTACCACTTTTTGTATTGAGTCCTGGAGGAGGGGATTGGAAGCAGCCAGTTACTATATACTCAACTGCTTTAATCTTTAAATTATTTGGTACATCCTATTTCGCACTTCGCTCGGTTAGTATTTTGCTGGTATTAGTTTCTGCAATTATTATCTTTTTATTAATTAGAGAAGCGGTTAATACTAAAACGGCAATTATAGGAATACTGATTTATGTTACTTCCCCTATTATCATGATCCAATCACATTTGGCTTTAGAAAATATTGCTCTCTTACCTTTTGTTTCCTTATGGCTTTTAGTGCTTTTTAAGTACCATAAATACAAAAAAAAGATTTATCTCGTAATCTCAGCGATTGCACTGGGAATAAGCTTCTATTCTTATCTTGGGATGAGACTTGTGTTTCCGGTTTTTACTATTTTATCCATGGGTTTCATAATAATTTCTAATATTAAACTAGGTTACAAAAAGGTTTTAAAAGAATTAGTTATTTTTTTATTAGCATTAATTCCGTTTATATTACTTATGTTTTACGTTCGAGCAAATTATCCGGGAGCACTTTTTGCAAATAACCGACCTAGGGAATTTACCAGTTACCAGGAATTTTTATATCCATTTGTTTCATCGTTTGACCTATCCTTTCTATTTTTGAAGGGGGATAGCACTCCATATCATTCAACCGGAAAGCACGGCATGTTTTTATTGGCTGCTTTACCATTATTTTTAATTGGGATCTACCAGGCTATAAAATCAAAGTCATTACTTCTTGTCTTTGCTCTTATAACTTTTTTTGCATCCCCTATTTTATTCGGTTTACCAGGCTCTATTTATAGAGCCAGTAGATTAATGATGATTATACCGGCATTCAGTTTATTGTCTGCTTATGGATTTTACTTATTGTTAAGCAGTAGAAAAATATTAAACAAATTCCTGATATTTTTATTATTGAGTTTAATAGGATTAAATTATGTAGATTTTCTTCGGGAATACTGGTTTGAATATCCTAAAAGTGTAAAAGCGGAATTTGCAAGACCGACACATAGAGCATTTGACCGAGCATTTAAGGTTTCTGAGAAAACACAGTATAATGTTTATTTACAAAAAGGCATATATCAACAAAATCCCCTTGCAGGAGCTTTCTTTAAAGAGATTTACAAGTATCAGGATTGGGATAGGTTGTCAGAGCTGCCTGAAAAAGGAGTCATCATCACAGTTAAAGACAATCTAAAAAAGGAACAATTGGATAAACTAAAAGTCATAGAAACAGTTGATGAGTTTTTTACAGTATATTTAAATGAGTAACATTTTTTCGGTATTCAACAAATATAAATATCTCCTGCTAATTATTCTTCTTGCAGTAGGTTTAAGGTCCGTTTTTATAGACTGGCCTTTTTATACTGTTGAGGAAGCAAGAGTCTCTTTCCGGGGATACAATTTATCTCATTACGGATTAGATGAATTGGGAAGGAAAGTGCCCTATATCTTTAACTCTCTAGAAGGATATAGGCTTCCTGTAACCTCATACATTTCCAGCATAGGAGTATTAATTTTTGGAAAAAATGATTTCGGTATAAGAATACCATTTATTATCTTGGGTGTGTTGCTGGTATTTTTTACCTACAAAGCTTCTTTTGTATTTAGTAAGAAAAGAGAATATGCATTACTGAGTGCTCTTATCCTTTCGCTCTCCCCCACTCTTATTTTTTTATCTAGGGTTCCAAATGAAATAATAATTTTAGCAAATCTTTTACTAACCCTTTTTATTTTATTAACCAGAGTAAAAGTAAATGTTTTATATATAGGTGTTATAGTTTTTCTGGCCTTGCTGACATCTCAAAAAGCATGGTTTGTTCTTTTGCCCTTTATCATTTTTACGTTGCAGATTTACAATAACGATTTAAATAAAACTACTAAGAGAAATATTTATCTTTTGGCATTGTTTGAAACAGCTTTAATTTTAATTTTCTTTCTCAATATTCCTCAGGGAATCAGAGATTTAGTGGAGGGTAATTTTACTTTAACTTCAGATCCCACCATAAAAAATGGTATTGATACCTTAAGAGGCCAAGCAGTTATACAGGGTGTGTCGCCTTTTGTAGCAAAAATTCTTTTCAATAAACTTCATTATATTTTCTCGAGCATTTTAAACTGGTTATCTGCGATACAGCTTAATACATTCTTTGGACAATTTGAAAATAATTCCAAATTAGCATTTTATAATATGGGAGTTTGGACAAGAATAACGATCATTCCCTTCGCCTGGGCTGCATATCTGTTAATTAAAAGACCTGAAATGAAGTTAAGGTATTTAGGATGGATGGGGTTACTACTTACTTTTCCGATCCTCTTTACATACCCCCTTCCTACTAAGCAATACATAATTTTATTTATACCTTTTATGGCTTTTTTGATTTCTTACGGTTTAATGAAGATGAGCGTGAAGCTGAGAGTAGTTTTAATATTACTAATTTTGATAGAACTTTCGATAAATATGCTGGTATCTTCTTATAGAGATAGCAAAATTGGCGATATTCGTCCCTTATGGATTAAGCCATTAATATCAGATATTAATTCAGTCAACAACAGTGAATTTATAGGGGTTTCAGATAATATTGTTGAAGATATTACACCATATATTCTTTTGTTCGGAAAAGAAAGAAAAATTTCGGATCCTCAGAATTTAGATTTTCCATATAAATTTCGTCAACCAAGATTGGATAATATTATCTATATAGGATCAGAAACTGAGATCTATATATGTTCTGATAAAGAACAGACAGATAAAAGAGTTAAAAAAGTATTTTTGAGTAAAAGAGATCTAGAAAAATTTATTGAACCAGTTTTAAAGACAGAAAAAACTTATTATGACCAGCTTGGGAAAGAAGTAGCCTTTTTAGTATCAGGAAAACTATGTCTAAGATAAACATTTTTCAAAACAAATTATTTTTAATAGTTACATTATTGGTAATAAGTTTTGCTATGCGTTTTTCCTTATTAGATAAATATCCGATACAATTAAATCATGATGAAATAAGTCAGATATATGATCTCTCATCTGTAATGCAAACAGGGAATGATATATATGGGAATTACCTACCACTGGTTTTCCCTTCAACAGGGGATTATAAACCAGGTCATTATATTTATATCTCAGCAATTTCCTATCTTATATTTGGTGATAAAGAGGTCACAATTAGAATAGCCGGGGCCTTTTTCGGATCTTTATTGCCTTTATCCATATTTATCTTAATTTTTTCTACTACAAGAAATTTACTTTTATCTTTTCTATCAGGATTTTTGATAGCAATTAATCCTGCAGATGTTTTTTATTCACGAAAAAGTTTTGAGAATGTTATTGGTGTTTTTCTGCTTTTTTCTAGCATAACGGTTTTAGTAAATTACATACAAAAATATCGAAAGTTATGGTTTGGAATATTAGGGGTATTGCTAGCTGTTGCGTCGATGTATGTTTATACTTCGGAAACAATTATTGCTCCGCTAATTGCAGGATCCTTATTTCTGATTTATAAAAAAGAGTTATTGGTAATTAAAAAACAAGCTGTAATATTAGGATTGGTATTTATACTTTTGGCAACACCGCTGTTTTTCTTGACACAAATGAACAAGAGTGTAGGGTTTAGGGCTCTTTCGGTATTTGTGACTCAAGATGCTGATTTGGGAGAAAGATTATCTACTTTGGATAAATTACCGTCTGTACCTTATTTTTTATTAAAGAATATAACTACTGCTCAATTCATATTTGATAGGTATCTGCAACAGTTTGATCCAAAGTTTATTTTTGGTAATGGGCTGGATCTTACTAATCAAGGGGATATCGGTATGGGATCTCTAATGTTTGCAGAACTACCCTTCTTTCTTCTAGGGATCGTTTTCTTGATTAGGAATAAAAATAAACTATCTTTAGCAATTTTGGCCTTCTTTTTATTAGGATTTTTACCAAGTGCGATTACCTTTGAAGAACATAGTCCTCACCGGGCAATATTTTCTTTGACATCTGCTGCATTAATTAGCGCCTTTGGTGTTTATTGGTTTATAGAATACCTGAAGAAGCTAAAAATTCTTGCCATGTTTAAATTAACTATTTTTACTACAGTGTTATTTTTATTTGGTATTAATTTCATATATTTTATTCAGGTGTATGCTTATAACTGGCCTTATGAAAAGTCACAGCATTTTCACTATCCTTATAAGGAAATAGCACTTTTTGCCTGGGATAAGTATCAAGAGTTTGATCAGATAATTATTGACCCAAGATATGGTCAATATGCTCCTATTCAAGCAGTTGCCCCTCATTACTATCTTGCCTATTACGGGGATTACTCACCATCTAAGCTTCAAAAAGAATTAAAACGGGATGAAAATGGAATGAAATTTGATAAGTTCACCATAAGGAAGGTGGATTGGTCAAAAGATTATGTCTTAAAAGACACTTTAATAATAGCTAGTCCCTGGAGTCTTTCAATTGGAGATATACCCAAAGATAGCATTCTACGGACATTTTACTTCTATAATGGTCAACCGGCATATTATGCAGTGAAACGCTAATTATAAGTGTGATTTACTTCAAAGAGGCTAACTGATAACATTAGTTTATCCCATGAATAAAAAAATTCTTGCCTTACTTTTTCTAATTACTTTACTTGCCTTTACTCTTAGATTCTATAAAGTTACCGAAATACCACCATCCTTAAATTGGGATGAAGTCTCCATAGGTTATAACGCCTACTCTGTCTTGCAAACAGGCAAGGATGAATGGGGAGAAGTCTTTCCTGTTCATTTCAAATCATATGGAGAATATAAGCTGCCTGTGCACATATACGCTTCCATCCCAGGTATAGCTATTTTTGGATTAAATGAACTGGGAGTTAGAATTACACCTGTAGTATATGGCACCTTTACAGTAATACTGCTCTTTTTCCTGACCCGTGAGCTTTTCAAAAACAGCTACATCTCTCTTATAGCTGCTTTACTACTTGCTATCTCTCCCTGGCATATTCAGCTTACTAGGGGGTCATTTGAGTCTTCGTTTGCCACGATGTGGGTATTAATGGGTATATGGTTTCTGATTAAGGGGTTTAGAGATCCTAAGTGGTGGATGGCATCCGTAATACCTTTTTCTTTATCTGTTTATACCTATAATACAGCGCGGGTTTTTGTGCCTATTTTCTTGCTGATTGTAGCCGTAATCTATAGAAATGAGATATTTAAGCATAAAAAGGAGTTTTTGATCTCAGGAATCCTTTTTGTCATCTTAATGATCCCCTTAACACAATTTGTGCTTAGCGGAGAAGGGAATTCCAGATATAAGCTGGTGAGTGTTACAGATGATCCTGGTCTTGTACCCCGAATTAATGAACAAAGAGGGCTTTCCACTCTACCCGACCCCTTACCGCGACTTTTGCATAACAAAGTTACTTATGTAGGAAGATCGGTTTTAAGTAACTATGTGGCGCATTTTTCTCCGAATTTTCTGTTTGTATCTGGCGCCCCTCATAAGCAACATCATGCTCAAGGAGTGGGGGAGATGTATCTATTTCAAGCACCATTTTTCATTCTTGGGTTGTGGTTTCTAATCTCTAAAAAATATAAATTTATATGGTTGTTGTTGGCCTGGCCTCTAATAACGGTTTTTCCGGTATCCTTTACAAATGACAGCATCCCTAATGCTCTAAGAACACTTATCTCTGTCCCTTTCTACCAGGTGGTGACAGGTTTTGGAATTTATAACTGTTTTATTTGGCTTCAAAGAAAATCCAAGTTATTTTCGATTATTGGTTATTTAACACTCGGTTTGGTTGTAGTTCTAAGCATTGCTATTTACTATAAAAACTATTTATACAGTTATCCTATATTGTACTCTCGAGATTGGCAGTATGGATACAAACAAGTAGTTAAGTATATTGAAAACAATTACGATAAATATGACATGATTGTTTTTACAAGACACTACGGGGAGCCACATATGTTTACTCTATTTTATACAAAGTATGATCCGGCAAAATTTTATAACAATCCAAATTTAGTCAGATTTGAAACATATGATTGGGTGAGGGTATTAAAATTTGATAAGTATTATTTTCCTGATTTAGGAGATAAGGGAACAACATATGAAGATATAAGACAAGAAAATATAGGTAAAAAAATTCTATTTGTCGGGAAGAGTGGAGATTTTCCAAAAGATGCAAAGGATTTATATTCAGTTAACTTTTTAAATGGAGACAAAGCGTTTGAGATAGTTGGAGTACCCTAAGTGAAAATTAAATTAGCACTTTTTATAATTATTACCCTTTTTTTAGCAACTAGGCTGTATAAAATTACTGAGATACCAGCATCGGTTTATTGGGATGAAGCCTCCATAGGTTATAACGCCTACTCTGTCTTGCAAACAGGCAAGGATGAATGGGGAGAAGTCTTTCCTGCTCATTTTAGAGCCTTTGGAGAGTATAAGCTGCCTATCTATATATATGTAACTGCAATCTTTGAAAGCTTTCTGGGTCTAAATATATTAGCAGTAAGATTGCCAGCTGTAATGTTTACTCTGGGATCTGTTATTGCGCTCTATCTTCTTTCTTTGAGACTTACCAGAAGCCCGGGGATATCTTTACTGAGTGCTTTTATATTTTCTATCTCTCCTTGGAATTTTCTCTTTAGCAGGACAGGTTATGAGGCTACAGCTGGATTAATGTTTTATCTATTAGGGATCTATTTATATTTAATAGAAAAGAATAGAAAATTTGCGCTTTTTATGTCGGTAATATCGTTTATCTTCAGTTTATATAGTTATAACAGTTTTAGAATAATAACTCCGCTGACTCTTTTTATTCTCTTTATATATGAAATGGATATAAAAACAATCTCTTCAAATTTAGTAAAAAAAGTTATAGAAAAATTTCCTTATATCTTATTATTTCTAATAGGATTAATCCCTATCGTTAGATTGTATATGTATGGGGATGGACTAAACCGATTAAATACAGTTGGAATCTTTAATGAAGGACTTAATATAAAAACTCTCCCCACATTTATATTTAATTACCTTCAGCATTTTAATCCTATTTTTCTGTTCATAGAAGGAGATGCAAATTTAAGGAGTCAGATTCCGGGTTTTGGACAACTGCTTTTTATTGACCTACCATTTGTTATCTTAGGACTCTTTTTTATTTTCAAGTTTAGACAAAAAGCAACCTTACTCGTTTTATCTCTAATTCTCATTTCGCCCTTGGCTGCAAGTATTACTAAAGAATCACCTCATGCATTAAGGGCCATCTCCATGTCACCGTTTCTTGCCATCACATCTTCTCTTGGAATAAATTATTTACTAAATAGAATAGACAAGCATAAAAAATTGTTTATGGGAGTGATTGTTTCTTTGTATGTTATCTTTTTTAGTATATTTTATTTAACATTTATTTACAGATATAACATTTATGCATCAATGGATTGGCAGTATCCATATAAAGTGCTATTTGAAAATTATGGAAAAAATATTTCTCAAGCAAAGCATGCGTATATATCCGACACCTTTGCACAGCCTTACATTTTTTATCTTTTCTATAATAACTATACGCCAGCTGAATTTTTAAAAGAAAATGAAAGGAATACACCTGATAAATGGGGTTTTTCATCAGTTAGAAGAATAGGGAAAGTAGAATTTGTAGACTTTAACATCAAAAAAGAATTCCTTGATTCAAGTTTTTTAGTGGTACCTTCTAATATACAAAATATTGAAGGAGAGAAGATGGGAGAGATTAAGTTGCTGAATGGAGAAAAAGTATTAGATGTTTACTCTTATGAATAAATTAACAATAATTCTTTTGGTACTTATATTACTAGCGTCCTTTATCATTAGAATATATAAAATAGACTCTGCTCCTCCCTCTCTAACTTGGGATGAAGCTGCAGTAGGATATAACGCTTGGACTATAGCAAATTATGGCAAGGATGAATGGGGAGAATCCTTTCCCTTAGTTTTTAAATCTTTTGGAGATGATAAACAACCAATACCTTTTTATACGGTTGCCTTATCAGTGAAGCTATTGGGGTTATCAGAATTTAGTACTCGTCTTCCTTTTGTAATATTTGGAACCTTAACCGTTTTAGTAATCTTCTTACTGGCAAAAGAGCTTTTTAATGTTTTAACAGGTTTCTTTGCCGCATTCCTCCTAGCACTATCTCCATACCACATCCATTTTTCCAGATTCAGTCATGAAGGAACTTTAGCACTCTTTTTCTTTGTATTAGCATTATTACTTTTCTATCTTTCTTTTAAAAAGCATAGGTGGTGGTTGGTATTATCTGCTCTAAGCTTCGGTATAAGTATCATTTCTTATCACTCCGCAAAAGTAGTAGTCCCCCCAATCCTTATTCTTCTAGTTGCGCTTTATTATAAAAAGTTATTAGGAAATAAAACCTATGCACTATATAGTCTGGGTATACTTTTAGGTTTTGTTGCTCTATTCTTAATTGAGCCAAGATTTTTAGGTTTAGCTCGCGCAGGTCAGACATCTTTAGATGGCAATAAAATTAAAGCTACACAACTTTATCAAAGAAGCCATAATGAAACATTAGGAAAATTTGAATTAGTAAGCCAAAATTATGTAAAAAATTTCTCCTGGGAATACCTATTTGTGAAAGGAGATCCGAATCCTAGATTGGCTTCTCAAGTGTCAGGACAGTTTTACAAAATAGATCTCATATTCTTGTTAATCGGAATACTTTATCTATTAAAGCTTAGAAATAAGCAAGGAATTGTTTTAGTTTCTTGGGCCTTACTAGCTCCTCTACCCGCAAGTCTTACAGCTGAAGTACCTCATGCTGCAAGATCACTTTTTATGATGGGTAGCTTACATTTAGTTACTGCTTTAGGAATTTATTTTACCTTTATTTTACTGAAAAAGAGAATTCTCCAACTCCTATTTTCAGTAATTATTGCTACAGTTTATATATACAGCTTTAGTGGCTTCTTTTATGGTTACTTAAATGATTTTGCTAAAAACTATGCCCATGATTTTCAGTATGGAATGAAAGAATCAGTTAATTTTGTTAAAGAGAACCCGCAATACACATATGTGTATGTAACCAAACTAAGAGGACAGCCATATATTTTCTTTCTATATTATTTAAAGTTTCCATTGCCGGACTATTTATATAGTGTTGTATATAACAGAGGAGAGGATAAAAGTTTTAATATGGTAGAATTTTTTGACAAATACTTTTTTGATAATTGGGATCCAATAGAAAGTATGCCGGCGCCAAATGTACTATATGTTTTAACTGATAGTGAATACGATGGGTTAAGGCATAAGGCGTTATTTGATGTTAAGAAGATAATCTATTATCCTAATGGGGTAGTTGCTTTTTATCTAGTTAGTGCAAAAATATGAAGATCTCTGTAGTCCTGGCTGTTTTTAATGAGGGTAAAAATCTAGATGATTGTTTAGAATCCATCCAGAGTATAGCTGACGAAATTGTTATTGTTGATGGGGGTTCTATAGACGATACGATTAATATCGCAAAGAAATATAAAGCAAAAATTATAAATACCGATAATCCGCCGATTTTTCATATTAATAAAAATAAAGCAATTGATGCCGCAACCGGGGATTGGATTCTACAGCTTGATGCTGATGAAAGAGTCACCAGTAATTTATCAGATGAAATAAAAGTAGCAATTAAAAATAAAGAAATTAATGGTTACTGGATTCCCCGTTTAAACTTTTTTTTAGGAAGGTTTCTTAAGAAGGGTGGTCAATATCCAGACCATACGCTAAGGCTTTATAGAAGAGGCAAGGGCAGATTACCGGCAAAAGATGTACATGAACAAGCAGAAGTGGAGGGAGAGGTTGGATATTTGACTAGTCCGTTATTACATTTTAGAGATATGAGCTTTTCCCATTACATTGATGGGTTAAACAGATATACAAATCTTATTGCCGGTCATATGAAGGAAGCTAGGACTAGCAAAAACGTAGCTACTTTTATAAATTATATATTTCTTAAGCCTATGATATGGTTTCTGAAAACATATATTAGGCATCGAGGATTCATGGATGGATTTCAGGGTTTTATATTTTCGTTATTTTCCTCACTAAGATTTCCTATAGCCTATATCAAATTTTGTATTGATGAAAAACAGGAGAAATCTTAATAGCTAAAAAATTTAAAGTATGAAAAATATTGCAATTAGCATCAAACCACTAGAGTCAGGACACAAAGCCCGGGGAATTGGTTATTATACAGAAAATTTAATTGAGGGGTTGGAAAAAAGAAAAGATATAAATGTTATAACGTTTAGAAATGAAAAAGAATTAAAAGATGTTGATTTAATACATTATACTTGGTTTGATCTCTTCTATAAAACTTTGCCTCTAAAAAGTAGATTTCCTAGGGTTGTGACAGTACATGATGTTATGCCACTTGTTTATAAAGATCATTACCCAAGCGGAATGAAAGGTAGGTTAAATTTTTTCCTGCAAAAACTAGCCCTTAGAAATAGTAAATTAATTATTACGGATTCTGAATCATCTAAAAATGATATTGAGCAATACCTAAAAATTAAAAAAGAAAAAATTAAGGTTATTTATTTAGCCCAAGATTCTTCATTTAAAATAATGACTGCATCAGCGTCACTAAGGGCAAAGTTAAGTTATCGTCTCCCAGATAGATTCCTACTTTATGTGGGTGATGCAAACTATGTTAAAAACCTCCCTTTATTAATAAGAGCTTTTATATCACTTAAATCTAAGAAAGAATATGTAGATTTAAAACTTGTTTTGGTAGGGCAGGTATTCCTAAAAAGAGTTGAGAATATAGATCATCCAGAGCTAGTCAGTTTAAAGGAAGTGTTAGGATTAATTAAGGATAATAATTTAGAAAATGAAATTATTTTACCGGGATATGTATCAACAGATGACCTAATCGCTTTTTTTAATTTAGCTACTGTTTATGTACAACCCTCCCTTTATGAGGGTTTTGGATTGCCAGTTTTACAAGCATTCGCCTGTGGAACTCCAGTGGTTTCTTCCAGAGGAGGAAGCCTTCCAGAGGTTGGAGGAAAAGCGGCTATATATTTTTCACCAACTAAACTAGATGAACTGGTTAGTATATTAAATGATGTTCTATCCAATGTATCTCTACAAAGAAAACTTTCCCGTATGGGATTGCAACAAGCCAGCCAATTCTCTTGGGAAAAGACAATAGCAGAAACTGTTAAAGCATATGAAGAAGCTACTCTCAAATAATCTAATCCCCATTTTTTTGCTTTACCTTTCCTGGAGAGTTTCTTTGATATTTTTTTTAGTAATAGGTCTTTTATTTGTTCCTCTGGGACATACTGACAGGTTTTTAGGTGGGGGACCGATTAATTTTTATACCATGCCGGCCTTATTTTCATGGGCTAACTTCGATGGAGAACATTATCTTTCTATTGCTATGTTTGGTTATAAATCTTTAGAGCAAGCCTTTTTTCCCCTTTTTCCCATGGTAATTTCTGTGATATCAAGAAGTTTCTCATTTGATCTATATTCTTTACTTGTAGCATCAACTATTACTGGTATTCTAATATCCAATCTCTCTTTTCTTTTTGCAATTTTTCTATTATTTAAATTGATTAAATTGGACTATTCATCAAAAATTGCTTATTGGACCATAGCTGTCTTACTGCTTTTTCCTACATCTTTTTATTTTGGAGCTTTATACAATGAATCTTTGTATTTACTGTTATCTGTTGTAGCAATTTATGCTGCCAGGACAAACCGATGGTGGATGGCATCAGCTAGTGCCATATTTGCTTCAGCAACTAGAGTTTTTGGACTTTTGCTTTTCCCTGTCCTTATTATAGAAGCCTGGCAGCAAAAAAGTCTTAAAAAAAATATAATTCCGATTCTTTTATCACCCATGGGGTTTATCTTCTATCTTATATATCAATGGTTTACAGTTGGTAACCCCTTAGCTTTCTATAACTTACAAGAATTGGTAGGAGAGCAGCATAGAGTAGGTATTACACTTTTGCCTCAGATATACTACCGATATTTGAAAATAATATTTTCTATGGATATTAGCAATCCCATTTATCAGACTATTGTACTTGAGTTGTTAACAGGAATATTATTTTTCACACTTCCATTCTATGGGTTTTTAAAAGGAATAAGATTATCTTATCTAATATACGCTTTGATAGGCTTCGTATTACCTACTATTCAAGGTAGCTTTTCTTCTTTACCAAGATATGTAATAGTACTATTTCCGAGTTTTATGGCTCTTGCTATCTATATACAAAGTAAACAGATTTATATTAAAGTGATTGTTGTTCTTGTAATGGCTGTTTTACTTGCAGTCGAATCAATCCTTTTCTTAAGGGGGTACTGGGTAGCATGAAAAAGAGAATAAAGTCTATTATTACAAACCCACTTTTTTCCGGAAGCGTGGTTATGATAGTTGGTAGCAATGCAACCAATTTCCTAAATTACATTTACCATTTAATTATGGGAAGATTACTGGGGCCTGCCAATTACGGAGAGCTATCAGTCCTTTTTTCACTGCTTGGTCTATTTGGAATTATTACTGGTTCCCTGGGGTTAGTTATGGTGAAATTTGTTTCAGCATCTAAAACCAAAGAGGAGATCAGCGAGCTAATCTTTTGGATTAATAAAAAAACCATGTTTTTCTCCATCCTTTTGGCTTTAGTACTCGTTATTCTTTCACCTTTTATAACTTCTTTTCTACACATTCAAAATCCATATTTAATAGTACTTATTGCTGCAATCATTGTTTTTAGCTATCCGGCTTTTTTCCTGCGTTCAGTTTTGCAGGGTTTACTTAAGTTTAAAGAAATGATTATTAGTGTACTTGTTGAAACTTTTGTAAAACTTATTTTAGGAGTTTTATTAGTTTATCTGGGTTTCTCCGTAGGAGGAGCAATGACAGGTCTTTTTGTTGCCAGTGTTTTAGCATGGGTGTTGCTCCTGTATTTTATAAAGGACTATTTGGTTGGTATAAAACGTAGCAGCATTAATTTTTTATCAATGGTAAAATTCTCTGCTCCGATCTTTGTTTATTCAGCAGCAACAACCTCTTTATACTCAGCCGACATCATCCTTGTGAAGCATTTCTTCTCAGCACATGATGCTGGTTTATATGCTGCTCTATCTACCTTAGGGAAAATTATCTTTTTCGCTACTTCTCCCATTTCTTCGGTTATGTTTCCTATGATATCTCAGAGACAAGCTAGAGGAGAAGGTTTTAGTAAAGTGTTTATTCCAAGTTTAATGTTAACCTTACTTATGTCTTTGGGTGTAACTGGAATATTTTGGTTATTCCCACAGTTGACAATAAAAATGCTTTATGGAGTTTTATATCTTGATGCTGCTTATTTGCTAATCTGGTTCGGTATTTTTATGACTTTGTATTCTCTTTCTTCTCTAATGATAAATTTCTACCTATCCTTGGGAAAAGTTAAGGTTGTCCTTTTACCCCTAGTAGCAGCTGTATTACAGGTAGTCGGAATCTGGTTCATTCACGATAGTTTGATTTCAGTGATCTATATCTCAATAGGTGTTACTACTTTACTGACGATAGGCTTATTTGTATACTTTGCTAATACAAAAGATGTTAATCTCGGTAATAGTTCCAGCATATAAACAAGAGAAAACAATAGTAAGAGACCTAAAAGGGATCAAACAGGTCTTGGATAAGTTGCGTTATCCTGCAGAGTTAATATGTGTAGTAGACGGAAATGTTGATGAAACCTACAGTAGGGCTTTGAAGTTTGCCAAAAATCTTCCCAACGTTAAAATAATTGGTTATGAAACAAATAAAGGAAAAGGTTATGCTGTGAGATATGGGATGATCCAAAGTAAGGGGGATGTAGTTGGTTTTATAGATAGCGGAATGGATTTGAATCCTAATGGTTTATCAATACTGCTTGAACATTTTGAGTGGTATAAAGCAGATATCATTATAGGCTCTAAAAGGCATCCTGTTTCTAAGGTCCAATATCCTTGGCAGAGAAAGATTCTTTCTGTAGGCTATCAAATGTTGGTGTTATTACTGTTTGGATTAAAAGTTAGGGATACACAAGTGGGGATGAAGTTTTTTAGAAGAGAAGTTTTAGAAAAAGTTCTTCCTCGTCTTCTAGTTAAAAACTACGCTTTTGATGTGGAATTGCTAGCGGTATCGCACTATTTAGGTTTTAAGCGTTTATATGAAGCACCTGTTGAGTTAAAACTTAGTTTTGGAGGAGCCTCTACGGTTACCAGCAAAAAATTTCTTAATACCATCCTGATAATGTTAATTGATACCTTAGCTGTTTTTTATCGTCTTAGGATTAGAAAATACTATTCTAATACAAATTACCGAAAATGGAAAAATGATCAAAATCTGAAACTGGGAGTTAGTATTGACTAACAGATTGAAAATTTTCGAGCAATTAAATTAGAAAATACTATTCTCAGATTTTCAGAATTATAAATATACCTTATGTTATTAAAATGAAAATACTAATATTTTCTTGGCGTGGACCTATGAGCCCTAATGCTGGAGGTGCAGAAGAATCCACCCATCAACATGCAAAAGGATGGGTAGATGCTGGACATAGCGTGACACTTTTTACGTCAGAGTTTAAAGGAGCTAAGCAAGAAGATAATTTAGATGGAGTCAGGATTATTAGAAGAGGAAGCCAGAACTTGGGAGTACATTTAGCGGCTTTTCAGTGGTATTTATTTGAAAATGATCAAAAATATAATTTAGTTATTGATCAATTTCATGGAATACCTTTCTTTACTCCCCTTTACGTAAGAGTTAAAAAGATGGCTTTTATACATGAAGTGACTAAAGAAGTTTGGAAGTTAAACCCCTGGCCAAAACCATTTAATCTAATACCAGCATACCTTGGCTATCTGTTTGAACCATTAATATTTAATTTGTTTTATTCAAAAATACCTTTTATGACCGTATCAAAATCGACAAAAGAGGATCTAATAAGATGGGGTATTAACGAAAATAATATTTTCGTTGTAGAAAATGGTATTAAAAAACCTAAACAAAAAAAACTTCCTAAAGAGATAAAACCCACTGTAGTTTTTTTAGGGGCACTAAGTAGGGATAAGGGGATAGAGGATGCGTTGCATATATTCAAACTTCTAAATAATTATCAAAAAGACTGGCAATTTTGGGTGATAGGTAAAGGTGAGGATAGGTATCTAAAGTATTTAGAAAATTTAGCTACTCAATTAGATATAAAACAGAAAATCAAATTTTGGGGATTTGTCAGTGATGATAAAAAATATGAATTACTAGCAAGATCCCACATTCTTATTAACCCATCAGTCAGAGAGGGATGGGGATTAGTGGTAATTGAGGCAGCTGCAGTGGGAACTCCAACAGTAGGATATGACGTTGCTGGACTAAGAGATTCCATTTTGGAAAAGGAAACAGGATATTTATGTAATCCCACTCCAGAAGATTGTTCAATGAAAATTTTAGAGCTTATAAACAATAAGGAGCGATATAATATTCTGCGTAAGAACTGTCTTAATTGGTCCAGTAGATTTCGATGGGATAAATCAAGTAAAGAAAGTTTAACATTAATTACTAAAATAACAACACAAAATTAGCTTGTTATTTTTTCCAGTTTTTGGGTAATAGAGGACTATCTAGCTCTATTTCTGTGAAGGCTGGTTTACAATATCCCATTTTTTTTACATACTCCCATGTATATTCGATTCCGTTTTCAAGCTCAGTTAGATCATGGTACTGTAAGTATTTCTTAGCCAAGGTATGGTCTGCAACAGCTAACTTTACCTCTTGGGGGCGTGCAGGTAGGTATATTGGGGGAATATAAACTCCAGATACCTTCTGAATAATTTGTGAAAGCTTATTAAGTGAGTAATCTTTGTCGGATCCTATATTAAATATCATTTTGTTAAAATCTCCAAAACCGCATTTAATAATCACCTTTGTAACATCGTCTATATAGGAAAAGCAACGCCTTTGATTTCCCTTTCCGTAAATATAGTATGGCCTTTTTTTTAAAAGTGAATTCATAAATATAGTAACTACGTTTCGATATGGATCCGTCATATTTTGTCTTGGTCCATAAACATTGTGAGGACGAGTTATTACATATTCAAAGTTGTGAACTTTACTTAAGATTTTAAGTGTTTGTTCTATTGCTGATTTGCTTATCCCATATAAATCCTCAGGCTCAGGTTTGTCTGTTTCTTTGAAAGGAGTTTGTAAGGCACCGTAAACAGCTATACTGGAAGTAAAAACGATTCGTTTCATCCCATTTCTAATAGCGGGAACAATAGTGTTAATAAAAACATTCCAATTCCTTGAAGTGATATCTATTGGTGAAAACTGAGCCTTGTTTTCAGCAGCATTAGCCGCTAAGTGGAATACCAGTTCCGGTTTTATGCTGCTAATTATTTTGTTGGCCAACTCAACGTTCCTTAAGTCTACCCTGTAAAATTTACTTTTGGGATTTACATTTTTTTTATTACCACCTGATAAATCATCTATTACACTAACGTCAAGCTTCTCCTGAACTAATTTATCAGTAAGATGGGATCCTATAAAACCAGCTCCGCCTGTAATGAGCACTTTCTTATATTTCATATAGTAATCGAAGATGAGTTTATCATAGTGGAGATTGGTATAGCAAAGTATTGAATTTAATGAAGGCGTAATGTGGTTTCTAATTAGGTAGTAGATTATCTTGCGACCTAACTTGTTATATACGATATCCTAAGAAGGGAGGTTTTCATAACTAATTTAATAGGATTGATAAGTATGGACTCAATAGATCTTTTACGATAAGAGATTCGATATGGAAAAAATTAAACTTTAAGATCTGCATATTTTGGCAAGTTTTCTAATCGAACTTTTAATAATGCTTTGAATACATTTAATCCGTCACGCAGGGCTCTAATGCCAGAAGAACCTCCAATTCTTTTTGTATAGGTTATTGGAAGTTGTACTAAATTCATCTCCATCCTAACAGTTTTGACCACTACTTCTGCTTCATATTCGAAATGTCTTTCTCTTAAATCTAACGCCAAAAAAGCCTCTCTTTGAAACCCCTTAAATCCTGCCATAACATCAGTAATTTTTTTACCACAGGCAATAGAAGTAGCCATTGACATAATATAGTTGCCGAAATAATTACGTGCAGTGATAGAACCCTTTTGGACTTTACCACCTCCAAATCTTGTTCCGATAACTACATCTGCTCCTTTTTCCAAAGCTTCCACAAAGAGAGGTATCTCATTGGGTTGGAACTGATGATCGGTGTCAATCTGGATAATGTAATCTCCCGTGGCGATCAGCCCTCCTGCCCAAAAATCTGCACCCTTACCTCTTTTAAATGGGAATCTGATAACCCTTTCCACCTTCATTTTTTTGGCAATTTCAATTGTTTTATCTTTTGAAGCTGCATCTGCAACAATGATTTCTATAGGGAAAAATTTTCTTAAAGCCTGACAATCTTTAATAGTTCTACCAATATTTTTTTCCTCATTATAGGAAGTAAGAATGATGCTGACTAATTTTCTACTTTTCATTTAAACTATGTTGGCAAGCTTATTCTATATCAAAAAAAATGTCAATATTTAGAGCTCTACTACAATTAGTTGCTGATAAATTTCAGTAGATGAGAAAAAAGTGCTTTACAGGATATATATAAACTAATCCATACGCAAGGATCTTGTTTTTATTGGGAAGTTATAGTAGGATCTGAATACTTTATAGTTATGGATAACAAAAAGATCGCCATTTTTGGAGTTGGAAGAGTAGGACTACCGCTAGCATTAGTTTTAGCTGACAAAGGTTTTCAAGTTACAGGGATAGATGTCGATCCTTATCGGCTCTCCCTCTTAAAACATAAAATAATGCCTTTTTTAGAAGAAGGCGCTCAGCCTCTTCTGGAAAAGCATAGCGGCAAAAATTTTCAAGTTTTTTCCCAGGAACATATAGATAGGATTATTTCTGAGAACTCCTTTATAATTTTTACTCTTGGTACCCCAATTGACGATACCTATAGCCCAAACTTTACAGATATTGAAAAGTTAATCAGAAGAATTTCTCCCTTAATTAAACCAGGGCACACTATTATTTTAAGGAGTACTGTTTCTCCAGGTGCAACCGAACAGTTAGTTAGACAAATAGAAGAGCAGACAAAATTGATATTAGGTAAAGATGTATTCTTAGCTTATTGTCCTGAGCGTATTGCTGAAGGAAAATCGGTAGAAGAGCTTGTACAGATTCCTCAAATAATAGGCACTTTAGATGAGGGAAGTGCTCAAAAGGCGGCTGAAATATTTGGGAAGATAGCCCCCTCCCTTCTTTATACTAAGCCACGAGCAGCAGAATTAGCAAAACTATTTTGTAATATGTATCGGTATATAGATTTTGCTATTGGCAATGAATTTATGATGATTGCGGAAAGTTATGACTGCGATATCTATGAAGTTCTAAATTTAGTAAATAAGGATTACAAGAGAGGTAATTTAAAATCTCCTGGCTTTACTGCTGGTCCCTGTTTGGTAAAAGATGGTTTTTTCTTAATAGATAAGAGTCCCTACATGGAGTTAGTAACGGCTGCATGGAGATTAAACGAAAATATTCCCGGCTATTTACTTTCCCGCATTAAATTAGAGATTAAAGATTTTCATAAGAAAAAAGTTTCAATTCTCGGCCTAGCTTTTAAGAAGAATATTGATGACATTCGGTACTCGCTGTCTCCAAAATTAAAAAGATACTTTTTAGCAGAAGGGGCCACAGTGTCAGTGCATGATCCCTATATTGACTCCCAGCCATTAAAAGATGTTCTTAAAGATGCACAAGTATTGGTAATGGGAATAGATCATGATGTTTTCAAGCAAATTTCATTGGAGGATCTACAACATCTTGTGGATGAAGATTGTTTAATTGTAGACATCTGGAACATTTTCGGGACAGGTAAGATTGTATTTTATCTTAAAGATGTCATACAAAAAAGGGAATCAAAGTCTGTAGCAAATGGAAAAGGACAAAAAAATGAGAAGAAGTCAGAACTGGTTGAGCGAAAGAGGGTATCTGTTAGTAACTAGTAAAACACCAATCCCCACTTAAATGAAAAAATCTAAAATATTAGTAACCGGAGGTGCTGGATTCATAGGAAGCGAGGTAGTTAAACAGCTACTTAAAAAAAATTACAATGTTAGAGTTGCAGATGACTTAAGCAAAAAGGAAGCAAAAATTCCTTCAGGGTGCGAATTCTTAAAAGTTGATCTAACTGACAAAAAAAGTGCCAATAAGGTAATGAGTGGGATAGATTATTGTATACATCTTGCAGCTAAAATTGGTGGAATTGGATACTTCCATAAATACCCCGCCACTATTTTATCTGAAAATAATAAGATGTATTCGGCAGTTTTTGAGGCAGCTGTAAAAAATAAAATCAAGAGAATAATTTATCTTTCTTCCTCGATGGTATTTGAATCAACTAAAATCTACCCAAGTAAAGAGGATCATATCTCAAAGATCCCCCCTCCTGTAAGTGCCTACGGATTCTCAAAATTGGTAGGGGAATGGTACTGTCATTCTTTTCTTGATGAATATGGACTTAAATATACAATTATCAGACCTTTCAATGCATATGGGATTAATGAAAGGCCAGAAAGGGAAGTAGGTTATGCACATGTTATCCCAGATTTGATAAAAAAAATTCTTGACGGACAGTATCCGTTAGAGCTTTTAGGTGATGGTAAACAAATTCGATGTTTTACTCATGTTTCTGATATAGCCAAGGGGATTATTTTGGCTCTTGAATCTAAAGATGGAGAAAATGAGGACTTCAATATCGGTTCAGATAAGGAAATAAGAATGATAGATTTAGCTAAACTACTTTGGGAAAAATGCAATGCAGATAAGCCATTTAAAGTAAAATATGTTCCAGGTTTTAAATATGATATAAAACGACGGGTGCCTTCTTCTGCTAAGGCGAGGAAAGTCTTGGGCTGGAAAGAAGATAAGAACTTAGAGACAGAATTATCAGAAATTATTAATTGGATTAAAACTCAAATTTAATTTTTCCTTCAATTTCATATAGATATTTTAAAGGCTCCAAATCTGGTAATTGATTCAAATTAGTGATTAAAATAGATTAGATCACAAGGTAATGTTTTATGATATCATTCATAAATGATGAAAATAAAACCTCTCGTTTCAGTCATAGTAACTACCAGAAATGAGGCAAAGGTTATTAAGAGACTAATAAAAAGCGTTTCAGTACAAAGCTATAAAAATATAGAAGTTATCTTAGTGGATAATTTTTCTACTGATAATACTGTAAAAATTGCTAAAGATTTAAAAGTAAAATGTTATCAAGCCGGTCCTGAAAGAAGTGCTCAAAGAAATTTTGGTGCAAAAAAAGCCTGGGGAGAATATTTACTATTCCTAGATGCAGATATGGAGTTATCAAAAGATGTTATTAAGGACTGTGTCTCTAAGTTAAATGAGGATTTAGGAATCGGATCTATAATCATACCAGAAATATCTATTGCTAGGACCTTTTGGGAAAAAGTAAAGGCCTTTGAGAGAAGTTTTTATAACCTGAGTGGAGATAAAAATACTGATGCTGCAAGATTTATATTTAAAAAGGCATTCAAAAAAGCTGGTGCATATGATGAAAAGATAACAGGGCCTGAAGACTGGGATTTGCCTGAAAAAATAGAAAAACTGGGATATAAAACTGAAAGAATTTCGTCCTGGATATACCATCACGAGCATATTAAATCCTTGTTTGCACTAGCCAGAAAGAAGTATTATTATGGTCTCAAAGTACACAAATACTTATCAAATCAAAATATTCCAGTTTTAGGTCCTAAGACTATCTATTTTCTGCGCCCTGTTTTTTACAGGAGCTGGCGCAAACTTATTTCTCACCCTGTCCTTGCTATTTCAATGTTTGTTATGTTTACAGTAGAACTTGTGAGTGGTGGTTTAGGATATATGGTGGGGAGAATATCTGATGGATAGAGGAATTCTTTTGATTACTACACCTTTTCGACCCAATATTGGAGGAGTAGAAACACACCTGGATGATTTAATAGATGCTGGAAGAGATAAGGGGTATAAGTTTGTAGTTTTAACATATCAGCCCTTGGTTACAAAGGCTAAAGGTAAGATGGTAGAGCAAGGTAATAACTATAAAATCTTTAGAATTCCCTGGTTGAGAATGAACTTATTCCTAATACTGGAAAAGTATCCATTTTTGGAGTTCATATATCTGTTTCCTGGATTATTTATTTTAGGGTTTTTCTATCTTTTATTGAATCGTTCTAACATTTCCACTATTCATGCCCAGGGTTTGGTTGCAGGAGCAATTGGTGTAATTTTAAGCAAATTATTTAATATTCCAGTAATAATATCTACCCATTCAATCTACAGTTTTCCGACAAAATCATTATATTCGAAATTTGTTAAATTACTTTTTAACAATTGCAAGAAAGTCCTCACTCTTTCTAAACAGTCTCAAGAAGAGATAATCAAACTTGGAGTTAGTAAAGAAAAAATCTCAGTCTTTAGATATTGGGTTGATCAAAAAGTATTTAAAACAATAAAGCAAAGTGAGGCAAGACGAATACTCAAAATATCTCCAGAATCTTTTATATGTTTATTCGTAGGAAGACTTCTTGAGGTAAAAGGATTAAGAGAGCTTTTGGAAGCAGTTAAGCTGAGCCGAAAAGATATAACTTATATGATAATAGGGGATGGACCAATGGCGACAGAAGTAAAATCTGAGGCACAGAGTACTCGTAATTTAATGTTTAAAGGTAAAGTTGAGAATAGTAAACTTCCTTTATACTATAATGCTGCAAATGTATTAATAGTTCCATCTATACATGAAGAAGGTTTTGGACGCGTTATCTTAGAAGCACTCTCTTGTGGGTTGCCTGTTATTGCTTCAGATAGAGGAGGAATAAAGGAAGCATTATCTAAGGAAACAGGTATATTCATTGATATAAGCGCCTCAAATATAGCAAACGCTGTAGAAAACTTTTTTACTAGTAAAGATCAAGTTAAGCTGCTTGCATCAAAAACATCTGACTATGCAAGTAAGAACTTCAGCGTTAATAATGCTCAAATGATATTTAAACATTATGAATAAGCAAGAAAAGACAGTCTTGATTATCACTACGCATTTTCCACCTAATGTTGGAGGGATTGAGAGTCACCTGACAGCTTTGGTGTCTACTCTTATAGAGGGAAAATGGAATATATTTATTGCTACATATCAGCCTCTTGCTTTAAGTAAATTTACTCATAGTGTAGAAAGGCAAGACAATGTGACTATTTATAGATTTCCCTGGTTGGGGTTCAATATATTTCACAAGTTAGCATCTCGTCCAATATTAGAATTTCTCTATCTTTTCCCTGGCCTATTCCTTGTATCTTTATTTGTTCTAATTCTACATGCCAAAGATATTAAGGTAGTACATGCTCAGGGACTTATACCTACGGTTGTTGCGGTTATTCTGGGCAAACTTTTTCGAAAGAGAGTTATTAGTAGTACACATAATCTTTATTTTTTTCCTCAATCTGGACTTTATCCAACTATTGCAAAACTCACCTTTTCTAAAGCAAACTCTGTTTTGGTCCCTACAAACTTTGCTAAGCTTGAATTGAAAAGAATTGGAGTGCCTGAAGATAAGATAGGTATTTTTAAGTATTGGATAGATCTTTCAAAGTTCTCTCCTATTAATAAAAAAGAGGCTAGAAGCAAAACTAAGTGGTCTTTATTTACCTTACTTTTTGTAGGTAGGCTAATTGAAACAAAAGGGGTCAAACTATTATTAGATTTCTTACCTTATCTTGATAAAAAAATCCAATTAGCAATCATTGGAACTGGACCGCTCTCGGAAGATATCAAACAAGCAGAAAAGAAGTACCCAAATCTTACTTATATTGGTAGAATCCAGAACCAAGATTTACCACTTTACTATTCAGCAGCTGACTTAGTAGTAGTTCCCTCTTTAGTTGATGAAGGATTTGGATTTGTGGTTATGGAGTCTATTGCTTGTGGCACGCCTGTAATCGCTTCTAATAAGGGAGGATTATCTGATGCGGTTTCTTTGAAGACTGGAAGATTAGTCAAACCAACTTCGGAAAATTTTCGAAAAGAGATAGAATTTCTTTTCAGGAATCCACAACAAATAAATGTCTTAAAAAGAAGCTGTAGAACATATGCTTTAAAGAACTTTAGTAAAGAAAATGTTTCAGATATAATTACAGCTTATGAGTAAGCAGATTGATAACCTTCTTATGCATACCGGAGACATAGCTTTGAGAAGAAGGGCTAAGTGGATCTTAGAAAAAATTGATTCGAGGAATCCAAAATCAATCTTAGATGTAGGATGTGGAGATGGTTTTTATTTGCATTTACTTTCTTCTTTATATCCATTAGCAAAAGTAATAGGAGTCGATTTTGATACTAATGCCCTAAATAGTGCTCGAATAAATCTGAAGGGTCGTAAAGTGATATTAAGACAGGGAGATGTCTGTAAGCTTGATTTTAAAGATAATAGTTTTGATGTAGTTTTGGCTAGTGAAGTTTTTGAGCACCTTGAAAGTGATACTAGAGGTATAAAAGAGGTTTATAGAGTACTAAAACCTGGGGGATTGTTGCTGGTTAGCGTACCTCATTCTAATTATCCCCTACTCTGGGATCCAGTTAATTGGTTGCTAAAAAACCTTTTTAATACACACATCAAACAGGGTTTTTGGGCTGGGATATGGAATCAGCATGTAAGGCTATACTCAAAAGACCAGCTAGAAAATCTTTTAATAAAGGGAGGATTTAAGGAGATTAAATTAGATACCCTCACTCATATTTGTCTTCCATTTAATCATCATTTATTGAATATATTTGCAAGGATTTTGGCTAGAGGGGTAGGATCTTTGAGAAAGAGTGATTTAAGTAAATTTAAGGGAGAAAAGAATAAAAAAAAGCTTAGCCCATTTTGGTTAATATTTAAATTCGATAAACTCAATGATTTTTTCAAATCTAGGAATGTTGGAGTTTCTGTAGTCGCTTCAGCGAATAAAAAATGATTTTTACTAAAAAGCTATTACCATTTTTAATTATTTTTTTTCTTTGTTTAGCGTTAATCTTAATTTGGTTTAAAGACGGAAAACTACTAGCGACAGGAGAAGAAGGTCTAATGTTAATAAACCCTAATCGAGCTATAGAATTATATAAATATTCCTGGAATGAATTGGGAACAGGGGCAGCCATTCCCGGATCTAATCCTATGGTACCGCTCTTTTATTTAGAATCTATGGCTGTAAGATTAGGAATGCAGATTTGGGTATTTCAAGCAGCCGTATTTTTTATATTAATGTTTATAGGTGCGATCAGTATTCATTTTTTGACTAAGGAGATATTAAGAAAATATTCAGATCAGCTTAATCTTAATGTAGGAGCAATATTAGCTGCGCTCTTTTACATCTTAAATCCTGTTTCAATGCTCGGGGTTTGGTATCGTTTTTTACTTGCCTTTATGTTTTTTTATGCTCTTGCTCCGCTCTTTTTTTATCTTTACCTATTTGGCTTAAACAATAAAAAGAGCAACTTTATTTTAATAGTTCCACTTATCGGATTATTATTTTCCTTTGCATTTACTGGCCCTTCCTTTATTTTACTTTTATGGTTACTTCCTTTCATTTATACAATTTCGGTAGGACTAAATTTCTCTAAAGGTAAAATAAGGCTTAAGTTCTATCCTTTTGTATATTTTTTCTTAAGTATTCTCTTTTGGATATTAATTAACTTATGGTGGATTTTTCCTTATATAGAATTATCAAAAATTGCATTTGTTTCTGAAACTGATCCTGTTCATGCAATAGGGACACTTAAAGCAAACAGTAAGGATTTTATTTTAGATAACGTTTTAAGATTAATTCACGGGGGAATCCTTTACAGGAGCGAGTCTTTTGGTAGCATTTATACGTCAGTCCCCTTTTTGGTGTTAAGTTGGATCATGCCAGTTATCACTTTTTATGGACTCATAAGACTTAGATCAGGTTTAATAAAATCGTTTCTTATTACAAGTTTAATATTACTTTTATTTTTAGCCAAAGGAACTTCACCTCCCTTTGGTCAAGTTTTTTTATGGTTTTTTGAAAGAATTACCTTCCTACAAGTTTATAGAAATACATTCGAAAAAATTGGGATACTTTTACCAATAGTATATGCTCCTTTATTTAGCTATGGATTATTTCACTTTTTATATAGGATCAGGAGTAACAGATTAAGGATGTTCTTTTTTGGATTAGCTATTTTAGGGCTTGGTTTAACTAACTGGCCATTTTTTACGGGGGCGATAGTTTCTTACAAAGACAGAGATATAAGAGTAGAAATACCTGAATCATTTCAAGGAGTTAACAGCCAAATTCCCTCTGGCGATCATATTCTACTTTCTCTTCCAGTAATGGGGGGAGCATCTGGATTCTATGATTGGAAGTTTGGATACAAGGGAGTTGAATCCAGCGAATATCTTTTTGATTATCCGGTAATAACTAAATTTTATGATGCTCCATCATTTCTAGGTCAAACGTTAATTGGGATTAGTAACGGTGATATTGCATCTAATCTTATAGGGATTAGCCAGTTATTTTCTGCCGACATGGTTATTTTACGTAAAGATACGGATATAAAGTCTTTCGGGTATAACTTTGATGCTTTAACTAGATCAGAAAAAATGATCTCAGAGGCTAACTTAAATAATATTTTTGACGCTCCTGAATTATCGTTATGGATTTTGCCTAATGAGAAAAGAGTACCTGTAATTTATGCTCCAAAAGAGATTCGGTATGGTAATTCGCCTCAAGAGCTTGTTACTTTACTCAAAAATGGACAATTTGACCCACAAACCGAGTCTTTTATCTGTATAAATAGCGAGAAATGCAAACCCTTTATCCAGCCGACTGATATTAATGAAGAGATAATTGAATCAATTCCAGAAAATATCACATTTAAAAAGTTATCTCCAGTACGTTATGAAATTCAAATTCAGAATAGTACAGGAAAATTCTTATTAGTCTTTAATAAATCTTTTCATCCAGAATGGACGCTTAAAAATAAAGATCCGAATAAAACTTATAAACATATAGTAGCAAACGGATATGCTAATGGGTTTATTTTTGACGGAAGAGGAGATTTTACACTCATCTTAGAATTTTTTCCTGAACTAAAAATTACTAAATATCAACAAATGTCATACCTCATGATAATACTAGGAGTAATAGTTCTACTCCTTTTAAGTTCAATCTATTTTATAAGGAAACGAGTAAAATCCTAGATCTAAATCTAGAAATTACCTTAAAGAATATTTGAATAAACATACTTTACGTTTAATAAATTAATTAAGCCCAAACTATTGAATAATAATATGATAAGAGGTAAGATTTTTGATACGAATCAAATGTAATTTATGAAAAAACGAAAAACATTCTACTTTTTTATAGGAACTGTAGCTGAATTAATAAAACTCTCGGCTGTATTAAAGAGATTTAGGGATAATAAGATTTCATTTAAGATCATAACCAGCGGACAAAATGATATAAACTTTGAAGAACTCGAGCCTATTATTGGCAGATATAAAGCAGACGTTTCATTCAACCCTAAGCCAAAAGAATCATCTCCATTCAAGTTTGCTTTATGGGCATTAAAAGCAATCCCTACTTCCATTATAAATTTAAAAAAAGAATTTAAAAACATAAAAGCTGAGAATACATTATTTATAGTGCATGGTGATACAGTATCTGCTTTGATAGGCGCAATAGTAGCGAAATTTTATAGACTGAAATTAATACATATTGAGGCCGGATACAGATCATTTAATTTTTTTGAACCTTTTCCTGAAGAAATAACAAGAGTTTTAATATCATACTTGGCGGATATCCACTTCTGTCCTGATGATTGGTCGCTAAATAATATTAAAAATCATGCTGGAATAAAGATAAGTACAGGTGAAAATACTCTTTACGAAACTTGCATGAATGCTCTAAAAAAAAGAGTTAACTCAAAAATTGTTAAAGAAATAACTAAGTATAAATATTTTCTATTAATATTACATCGACAGGAACATGTGCTTTATAAAAGAAATTTGACAAAAAAATATATTAAATTATTAACTTCATTTGCTAAACCTGAAATCAAATGTGTATTTGTATTACATCAATTAACTGAGAATTTTTTAAAAGAACAAAATTTATACAAAGATATCCATAGTAATGCTAATATCATTACCGCTCCAAGACTACCTTATTTAATTTTTCTAAAAATTATGTCAAAAGCAGAGTTTATTGCTACAGATGGTGGTAGTAATCAGGATGAGGCTTACTTTTTGGGTATGCCATGTTTACTTTTAAGGGAATATACAGAACAAGTTGAGGGTTTAGGAGCAAATGCAGTATTGGCAAAAGACGATTTATCTTTAGTAAAGAGATTTTTAGAAACTTACAAAAGTAAAAGAAGAAAAACCGTTAGCTGTAAAACGCCACCTTCTAAAGTTATAACTGACTTTTTGATTAAAAATATAATTTAATTGAATTCTGCAACTATTGCAAAACTTACCGAATTCATTAATCACTTAAAGTGATAATTACTTCTTGTCAATCTACTTATTAACTTGCTTGATTGATTCAGGTCCTATATTCTTTTGACTCGACACAACTCTTATTAAAAAAATGTTATTAATTCTACTTTTATTACTAAAGAGAGAATAGGAGAATAATGCTATTAAGGAAAGGATAAACCTATCGCTTTCATTTACTCCAATAAAGCATTTGTAATTATTTTTGAAAGAAATTAATTATTGAATAAGTGATTTTTCTAAGACTGTTTTTTTTAATTGATGGATGTATGGGAAGGGAAATTACTTTGTTAGAAATAGTATCCGCATTCCTTAACTTTAAACCAGGGAACATTTCTTTTATAAATTTCTGGCTATGTATAGGAATTGGATAATATATCATTGTAGAAATGCCGTTCTCACTTAAATACCTAGCTAGCTGATCACGTACTTTTTTTCCACCGTCCACAGTTATCGTATATTGATGATAAACATGTTTAAATCCTTCTGGAGTGAAAGGGGTCCGTATTGAATTAACCCCTTTGAGGTTGTCTGTAAAGAATTTAGCGTTCTCGATCCTTTTTCTATTAAAATCTTTTAACTTTCTTAATTGATGAATCCCGATTGCTGCCTGTATATTCGTCATTCTAAAGTTATAACCTAAGATATCATGATGATATCTTTTCTCCATTCCATGATTTCTTAACATTTTAATTTTTCTAGCTAAATTTTTATTATTTGTAGTTATCATTCCACCCTCCCCGGTAGTCATATTTTTCGTAGGATAAAAAGAATAAATAGCCAAGTCGCCGAAACTTCCAACTATTTGCTTACCTATTTTAGCCCCGTGGGCTTGCGCAGCGTCTTCTATTACATAAAGTTTATGTTTTTTAGCGATCTTTAGTATTCTATTCATATCTGATGGTAAGCCGAACAAATGGACAGGTAAAATAGCTTTTGTTTTAGAGGTTATTTTTTCTTCTATTAGTCTAGGATCAATATTAAAGGTTTTGGGGTCAATATCCACAAATACTGGTTTTGCTCCGACGTATAAAATAGCATTAGTTGAAGCCATGAAGGTAAAGGGAGTAGTAATTACTTCATCACCTGATTTAAGATCTAAGCTTAAAAGTGCTAGGTGCAATGCAGTGGTTCCATTAGAGACAGCGATGGCGTACTTTGTTTTAAATTCCTTTGCAAATTCGTCTTCAAACCTTTCCACCCATTTACCTTGGGATAGTTCACCAGACTTTAGCACCCTTACCACTTCGTCTATTTCATCTTTTCCGATAATAGGTTTAGCAATAGGTATTTGTTTATTCATATGTAAATTGAGCTAACCAATCTTTAAACTGTTTTAAGGTTTTTTTCTCTAAATTGTGATTCATCTTCGTATTATAGGCATTTTTATAATTTGCTAGATTATTTAAGTCTCCCATATCCTTATTTTTCAAAATCTTTATAGATTTTACCAAGACATCAGTTTGATATTCCAGTAGTCTTAATGTTACATCAAAAGGAGTGTCATCTTTTTTTATAGGTAACCTTTCCTTATAAATTAGAAGACCACTATCTATCTTAGGAGTGATAAAGTGTGCAGTTATTCCTAAGGGTTTTTTGTAATAAATTGACCATAAAAAGGTATCAAGTCCTCTAACATCGGGTAGTAAACCCGGATGAATGTTTAGGACCTTTCTTCCACAGGATTTTATAACCTCATGGGAAAGAATTCTAGCGCCACTGATAATATATAAATCAACAGGATTTTTAGTTATATAGTTAGTTGCTTTTTGGCTGTTGTGATCAGCTACTAAATAATTGATTTTAAATTTTTTACAGATGGCTTGAGGATGTACTAATCCGATATGTTGATGATCATTTCTGATTAAAGATTTTTGTATATTTAATTTCTGCCAGGGTGCTGCAATGACGTACTTTATATTATAGCCTTCAACTATCAACCTAAATAAAAAATCTTGAGTTTTCTTATGGGGAAAATCATATACAAACAGCATTATATTCTTAGTGCTCATATTTTAAAGGTTTATCATTTTTTTACTATCTAAGCTTTTTATGATAGCTTCCGATAAAGCGACTGCTATAATTCCTTGTTCTCCAGTTACTTCTGGTGCATTCTTATTAGAAATGGCCTTGATAAAATTCATTATTTCGACTTTTAAAGGTTCTTGAAGTTTTACTTTAATATATTTCTTTTTAGGTTTACCCAACATTCTAAACTTACTAAATTGTTCTGGAAATGAAGTATTAAATTTCGATTTATATATACTTAATTCTTGACTGATATAATTTAATTCGGCATAGCCTTTTGTTCCAGTTAAAGATAAGGAACGAATCTTAATAGGTGTCATCCAATTTACCTGTAAATAGCAACTAGTCTTTCCGAAATCTAATAAAATATCAGCATAATCTGTTTGAGTATGATTCATACCATATCCTCCATTTGCAAAAAGCCGCTCAGGAATCTTACCTAAGATATCACATACGATATCTAAATCATGAACAGCTAAATCGGTAATAACATTAACATCCTTGATCCGTGGTGGATATAATCCCACTCTTTTGACAGTAATTGAAACTATATCTCCAAATTCACCTTTTTTAATAAGTTCTTTTAGCTTAATAACAGCCGGATTAAATCTTTCAATATGTCCAACAGTTAATATAATACCTTTTCTCTTCGCTTCCTTAACGAGAAACCTTGCATCTGATGCTAAAGAGGCTAGGGGTTTTTCAACTAAAATATTTACACCACTTTTAATACAAGAGAGAGCTACTTCTTTATGAAAAGAAGTAGGTACTGCAACTATTACACCAGATAACTTCTCTTGTTTTAGAAGCTCCTTATAACTTTGGTAGAATTTAGTATTAAAGGTTTTGGCTAACTTTTCACCTTCCGCTCTATTTATGTCACAAACGGCAACTAATTTTATATTAGGAAGTTCGGATAACACTCGGGCATGTAATCTTCCCATGGTACCTGCACCAATAACTGCCAGTTGCAACATAAGCTAACCCTTCTTGTTATCATCAATAATGGATTTTAAGACTTGAATAACATACATCACATCTTGTTTGCGCATTCCTGGGAATAAAGGAAGATTTATTAATTTCTCGAATACATCTTTGGCTACAGGAAAATCTTCGTCTTTGAATTTGTACTTATCCTTAAAAAATGGTTGCATATGCAAAGGTCGGAAGAAAACATTTGTCCCAATATTGAAGCTTTTAAGTAAATTAACTATATCGTTTCTATTTATTTTAAGAGTTGAGACATCGATTAACATTGGATAAACATTATTAGTGTGTCGGATATTTGATTCTCGGTAGGGTATAGTTACCCCCTTAATTTTTACTAACTCTTTATCATAAATTTTGATTAACTGCTCCCGCATTTTTAAAAACTTTTCGATTCTTTTTAGCTGGTGAATTCCTAACGAAGCTTGAATATCGTTCATATGATATTTAAAACCTAATGTGGTTACAGAATAGTCCCAACTACCACTAAAGGCATGTCTATTCCATGCTTCTTTATCCATTCCGTTTGCTCTCAAGACTAAAAGTTTATCAGCTAATTTCTTATTGTTTGTGGTAATAGCTCCTCCGTCGCCTGTCGTAATAATTTTAACGGGATGAAAACTAAAACATGTTAAGTCAGAAATTGTACCAACAAATTTATTCTTATATTTTGCTCCGATTGCAAAAGCAGCATCTTCAACAACATAAAGCTTATATTTTTCAGCGATCTTATTTATAGCATCCAAATTCACTGGATGGCCTCCGTAGTGGACAGGTAAAATAGCCTTTGTTTTAGAGGTTATCTTTTCTTCTATTAGTTTAGGATCAATATTAAAGGTTTTGGGGTCAATATCCACAAATACTGGTTTTGCTCCGCAGTGTAAAATGGCATGTGCAGTTGCGGCAAAGGTGAAAGTTGTAGTAATTACTTCATCACCTGGTTTTAAGTCTATGGCTAACATCGCTAGGTGCAGAGCTGCAGAACAAGAATTAAGGGCGATCACATATTTAACTCCTAAGTATTTTGCTAGGTCTTTTTCAAACTGGTGAGTTTTGGGTCCAAGCGTTATCCATCCTGAGTTAATAGTTGCAATAAGTTCCTTTTTTTCTTCCTTTCCAAAAAATGGTCTAGTTATTGGAAGAAATTTTTTTCTAATCTTTATTTTCATGAGTAGAATACTATCAATATTAATAACTAAAGTAAATGGTATTATCTAATTCGAAAAATTTGCGTATCCTCGCTTTCTATAAGTAAATCTTCTTTTTTAAGATGAAGTTCTTTATAAGTGGTATAAGTTTTCTTCAAGACGAGTAAATTTAGGTTATATTTTTTGGAAATTTGCTTAATAGGAGCTCTCAAAATTGGATAGATATCTTTAATTTTAAGCGCTCCTTTTAATTGAGTATCCGAAAGTACTTTGGCACGGGTATTATACAAAATCATTCCACATAGTTGATGTGGAATACATAATACCCTTGGTTTTTCTTTGTAATTATTAATAAATCTGAAGATTTTATCCATATCTTTAGTCAAAGTACGGTTTTTATCCTTTATCACTCCTTTCCATTGAGAGAAAATAATAACTGAAATATTGAAAACAAAAAATAAAGAATAAACTGTAACTAAGATATTTCTAAATTCTGAATCTAAATATTCAAAAAAGAATAAGGATGAAAGAATAGCTGATGGAATAGTAGCCATCTCTAAGTATCGTTGCCCTTCTCCTATAGGCATTAAGTATTTAATAGATAGAACAAGAAAGGAGAGGGTATAAAAGAATACAACCCATAAACTAAGTTTAAATACTAATTCCTGATTAAAGCTTAATAGAAAAGAATAATTGGCGAAAATAGTAAAAAATAAAAATAGTGGAATAAGTAACCATATATTTGTTGCAATAAGTGTAATTGGTGAAAATTTGGATAAAAGGAAGTAAACTAAATTCACAAAGTCCATCTTTTTCTTCTCCTCATCCAATCCTCTTATTTGATGAGCAAAACGGTATTTTAAATTTTTAGTCCAGAAATAAATTATAAACAAATGACCTTCTAACACCCTAAGATAATAACCTTTTGTCGTAATTAAAGCAGTCAGTAAAGCTAAAAGGAATACTAAAAGATAAATGAGTGTTTTGTCGATAAAGGAAAAAATAATAATAATAAAAAGAAAAGACTGTGTAGCAAATCTATGAGTTAAGAAGATAAAAGAAGCTGCGATATAAGATATTACAAGATAAATAAATTGTTGATTTAGCGAATAAAAAACTAGGGGATAGAAGGCTAGGGTAAAGTTTAAATAGCCCAATGAACGAGGAGTTAGATAACTATTTTCCAAAACAATTAGAGGTATTGAGGCATAGATGACTTGAGCAAAAAGCGATGGTAACAGCTGATCTGTTAATTGATAAACTATAAAAAAAACAATAAAATTTTGGATAGAATCAAAGAAAGGAGCAATTAATCCTTGTATTTCTTGTAAGGTTTTCTTGGGTATGAAAGATAAAAGCCAGGGAAAAACCGGAGGATTATCAAAATAACCCTCAATTAGCGAACCATCATGAACTATATTCATGGGTATTCTATGTTTATTTTTCCTTACTAAATCAATCTCTATCATTCTTTTCCAAACATCGACACCAAAGTATTTATTAATTAAACGAGGATATGCTTGAAAGAAGAAACTAAAAATAGGGATTACTAAAGATAGTAAATAAATCATAGATGTTTAAAAAATTTGCTTACAAGTATACTATAATCGTAAAATTAGTTCTTTAGTATGAGCAAAACAAAAAATATTATTATCTTTGGTGCGGGAGGAAACTCTCGGGATATCATTGACACAATTGGAGATATTAATCGAGCTTATGCCAATACCTACAAATGTGTCGGTATTTTAGACGATGAAGAAAGCTTATGGGGAAAAGAAGTGATGGGAGTTAAAGTATTAGGCCCTATAAAAAATGCTGTTAATTTCCCAAAATCCTTTTTTGTAAATGGTATCTATTCTGTAAAAAAATTCTTTATCAATGAAGAGATAATAAAATCTTCCCTAATTCCCCTTAATCGCTTTGAAAAAATTATTCATCCAACTTCCCTTGTTTCTGAGACTGCTACTATAGATGTTGGGAGCGTTTTATTAAAGAATGTAGTTATTATGTCTAATGTAGTTATAGGTAAGCATGTAACTATACATCCAGGTGCAGTCATTAGTCACGACACCTATATTGGAGACTATTCCTTTATAGCCAACACGGTTTCTACTGGAGGATATGTCAAAATAGATAAATCTTGTTTTATTGGACTAAATAGTACGATCAGAGATAGGGTACAGATAGGTAGTTATAGCATTGTGGGAATGGGAAGTACTGTCTTGAAAGATATTCCATCAGGTAAGACGTATACTGGCAATCCAGCCAAACCTATTAAGTTTAATGCTGATGCAAGAAAATAGATTTCGATTCCATATCATTTCAATGTCCACTTACGGCACGGGTTTATCTGGAGGAGATAGGATTTTTATAGAACTCTCAAAGATATTATCTAAAAAAAATTCTGTTTCAGTATATGTTTGGGAGGAGGGAATAAAGATATGTCAAAGAGAGGGATTAAAAAATGTTAACTATGTTTTGTGGTCTTCTATATTTTGGGCTAAGTTCGGATTCATTATTAACTATTTTGCCAGAATTTTTATCGCCATTATTAAATCTTTATCTTTAAGAGTAATAAATGAACCAGAGACTATTATTTTTTCTGCTTCTGAGTTTTGGCAGGATAGCTTGTCAGCCTTTATTCTTAAAATGAGATACCCAAAAACGAAGTGGGTGGCCGCTTGGTATCAAACTGCACCTAATCCATTTGTGGGATATAGCGAACATAAAGAAAAAAGTCGTTATCGTCTAAATGCCTTTCTGTATTGGTTTATGCAGCAACCAATAAAGCCTTTAATTAAAGTTTGTGCTGATTTAGTTATTGTGAATAATGAAAGCGAAAAAGAACAATTTTCTAAGATGAATAAAAACAACCAAGTTATAGTTATGCTAGGAGCTGTTGATCTAGAGAAAATAGCAAAATACCGATCAACAAATAAGAAAATAACTAAGATTTATGATGCAGTATTTCAAGGGAGATTCCATCCTCAAAAAGGGGTAGTGGAGCTTATAGATATATGGAAAATAATTGTTCTATCCAAACCAAACGCTTTGTTGGTTATGATAGGGGACGGGTCTTTGATGGAAGATGTTAAAAAGAAGATAAAGGAGAATAAGTTAGAAAGAAATGTAAAATTATTAGGATATGTATTTGATGGACCGGAAAAATATAGGATTTTTTCACAAAGTAAAATAGTTTTACACCCAGCATTTTATGATAGTGGAGGAATGGCTTCAGCTGAAGTTTTAGCTTTTGGTGTACCTATCGTGGGTTTTGATTTAATTGCCTACAGTTCATATTATCCAAAAGGAATGGTCAAAGTAAAAGTTGGGGATATTCAAGACTTTGCTAGACAAGTACTAATATTGTTAAACAATAAAAAGCTGCGAGTCCGTATAGGAGAAGAAGGCTTACAAATGCTAAGATCTAACTGGTCTTGGAATTCTAGAGTAGGTAATTTGATAAACGCACTTTCGAAATAGAAAGATAGAATATTTTCTCCTATTGATATTCTAATTGCTAAGAGATAAATTGTTAGAACTCGAATAGTAAAAGAAATGGGAAAAAAGAAAAAAATATCGGCAATAGAAGTTGTTAAATTAAAAAAATGCCGTGTCTGTAATAATAGAAACTTATTTACATTTTTACAATTGGGGCCAACTCCTGTTCCCAATGGTTTTTTAGAGTTTAAGCAACTTAATAAAGCAGAGAAATTTTATCCCCTGGATTTATGCGTTTGTATAAAATGTGGAATGGTACAACTTGCTCATGTAGTAGATCCTATTGTTATGTTTAGGAATTATGTATATATTCCCTCAACATCTGAAACTATGGTAAAGCATTTTTCAGGACTGGCTCAAGATGCAGCTAAGAACTTAAAGGAACATACTGAAAAACTGGTTATTGATATAGGTAGCAATGATGGAACACTTTTAAAAGCTTTCCAACAATTAGGTTTTAGAGTATTAGGTGTTGACCCTGCTAAGAATTTAGCTAAGCAGGCAGGTAAAGAAGGAGTTGAGACTTTAAGTAATCTATTTACCAAATTAGAAGCCAAAAGGATAGTCAAAAACTATGGAAAAGCGAGTATTATTACTGGAACTAATGTTGTTGCACATGTTCATGATCTGCATGACTTCATGGATGGAGTTAGATATCTTCTTGAGGATGATGGAGTCTTTATTGTTGAATTTCCATATCTAGTAGATTTATTGGATAAAGTGGAGTTTGATACTGTTTATCAGGAGCACCTATCATATTTTGCCGTTACACCCTTTTTGAAATTGCTAAAGATGCATCAACTGAATATTTTTGATATTGAAAGATTGTCGATTCATGGAGGATCAATCAGGATTAAAATTGATAAAGGAGAAAGGAAAGTAAATAAAAGTGTAAAAGCTCTGATTGAACTTGAGAAAAGAAAAGAGATCTCCAATATAGAAACTTACCTTAAGTTTAGAAAAAGAGTAGATAAAATTCGCCACCAACTAGTTCAGCTGCTTTGGAAACTAAAACTTAAGAATAAGAGGATTATTGGATATGGGGCATCAGCAAAAGGAAATATAATCTTAAACTACTGTAGGATTGGACCTGAAACGCTAGACTACATCGTAGACTCTATAGTCTATAAACAGGGCAAGTATACACCAGGTATGCACATTCCAATATTTCCCGAAGAGAAACTAAATCAAGATATGCCTGATTACACTCTCTTATTAGCATGGAATTTTGCTGATGAGATAATCAAAAAACAAAAAAACTACCGTCAAAGAGGAGGAAAGTTTATTTTAAGCGTTCCTGAGGTAAGAGTTATTTAAACAGCTGTGTTTTAATCCCCAATCTAGCGAGCAGAAATAAGCCTAAGATTTTGAAAGTCCCAAAAGAATAAATGATACTATTTTTTATACTAGCCCCTCTTTTTTTGCCACTATAATTTACCTCTACGGGTACCTGTCCAATTCTTACATTCTTAAAAGCAGCTTGGGCAATTAACTCAAAGCTAAAAAGATAGTTATTTGAATTTGCTTGATAGTTAACCTTTTCAAGCATGCTTTTTGAGTACACTCGAAAACCTTGGTGTAAGTCATCGATTTTTATATTAAGGATCGTTCTATCTATGAAGTTTAGAAAAATAATAGGAAGTATTTTCCATATATACATCCCTCCCTTTAGAGGATTTGCCAAGTTACTAAAACGGTTTCCTAAAATAAATTGGTAGTTTTTTGTTTTCATCTTTTCTAGAGCCGAAGGGATTGATGTTGGGAGATATTCATTATCCGGATGTATATCGACAATAATATCAGCTCCTAAATCTAAAGCTAAAGCAAGAGCTCGTTTCATGTTACCTCCATATCCAAGATTTTTAGGATTACGGTATGCACGTATACCTAGTTCTTTTGCAAGGGAATAAGTATTATCAGCGGATGCGTCGTCGACTAATATAATTTCGTCGAAGAGTTTTTTAGGAAAAGATTCATAAAATACCTTTAAAGTTTTTAATGCATTGTAGGCAATAAAAATAGCGACTACTTTTTTAGGCCTCATATCTTTTTTGAGCTACAACAAGCATGATAGGAGAATTATATAAGAATAGGAAAATAATTTCAGTAATTAAAGAAATTATTGTTAAAGGCAAGACCAAAAAAAATATCAAAAAATTTCCCTTTTTTACAGAGTCAGTAATGTTGATTGAGAAAAGAGATAGAAAACTGGCTATACATCCCCAAACTACATATTCAGGAGCAAAAACATTCTGAAATCTAATTACTTTGAAATTCTGGTCAGTTAATAAATTAAATAGCCCCTTTTTGGTCAAATGAGATAGATGACGGGGAAGATCAAGATGAAACCAGTATTTACCAAACAATTTTGCTTCAATACTATTATATTGTGGGCATTCTATAAATATATGGCCACCATACTTTAAGATTTTATTCGCCTTTTTTAAATATTCTCTTGAGCTTTCAACATGTTCTAGGCTCTCCCAAAAAACAACTGCATCAAATTTTTTGTTCGTTTTCCATTTAGTAAAATCTTTTCGAATAACACTTGGATTTTCTAATTCAGAGAAAGAAGCATCTAAATTTGTGACCTTATATTTATTTTTAAGCAATTTAGCAAAGTTTCCTTCGCCTGACCCAACATCTAAAACATTTCCTGAGGGTAGAATACTTGACACCCATTTTTTTCGTCGGACTTGAAATAAAGAATAGACAAAGTTTTTTATTTCTCCGAGTAAACCCTTAGTTATCCAATACCGATCATGGTAATACAGGCCCATATTCTCAGGTCTCGGGTATGTAAACCCATTTTGGCATTTTGGGCAGTAAAAAATACTAAATTTATTTATTGTGTATTTCAAATGGATATTTTTTTTGTTTTTACAATTGGGACACATCTTTAATTATTAGAAACAACATAATATTAGTAATAAACATAAAGAAAATCTAGATATCTTTTGAAGTTAATTTTAGTTCGATTTGAAGGTCTTTTCTGAAATTATCCGTAGAATCCCAGAATAGTCCATTTTTTAAACTGTAACTGTGTATATTGCTGATTATATTCTGGTGTTCGCTTGGGGATATTTTTTGCATCCTTTCTATGATTTGCATTCTATCAATTATAACTGCTGGGAAATATTTCTGTTGGAAAGTGTTTGTTAAAACAAGTAATTTAAAATCCAATCCATACTGAATGAAATAAAGCGTTTTGGTATTGTCGAAGTCCAGATATATAATCTTGTTGTCATTAAGTTGAGTTGGGAAACTGTTAGTAAATATCTTTTCTGTGTTTCTAATAAAAGCTGAGCCCCGTCCATTATTCAGCCATGACCCATATAATACTTGTAGCTGGGTAACATGAATAAAGATTAAGGATACTAGAAATATCACAAGAAATGTCGAGATTTGCTTTAGTAATTTACTCTTGGAGCGAGAAGAGATTATTATTGCTACAGCAAAAAATAAACAGAAGCCATAAAAGATCATCACTAGATACCTATCTTCTGAAGACATCATTCTTCCTGAACTGTATATAAACATAAGCATAAGAAAAAATATCAGTGGGATTGCAGAAATAGTTAACTTGAAAAAGCCTTCCCTCTCCTTTCTTAGGAGGAAGAATGCAGATATGCTAAGAAAAACAAAAAGCGAGCCAATAGTAGTCTGCAAGTTCTTATTTGCTATAAATTGATCTGGGATTATGACTACTCCAAGCCACTGGAAGAATGTCAAAACAAGGATAAGGGGATTAGAAGTAAGAACAGATACAAATTGTTTTAATGCAGAGATGTAGGAGAGTGAAATTTGACCAGGAGCAGAGAATACACCTATGTACCAAAGGCTGGAAACTATAAAGATCCAAGTTAGAAATAAAATAAATATTAGCCATAGATTTTTTCTTGATCCATATATTTGATATATGAATAGAATGGACGCTGGAAATATAAGAATAAATGGAAAAAGACGAATAGGAGCTATGACAATTGCAAGTGTTCCCAGGATCAAGGAGATTAAACCGTTTTGCATAGATTTTAATTCAATAGACTGGTACAGCAAATAAATACTCAAGAAAGATAAGGCAGCTGCTAGGAATACTCCCATCTGGACAACAAAGTCTGTTGTTTGTATGCCTGTAATCCCTGCCAAAAAAAGAATAGCTGATATTAAGGGAATAAAGGCTATATTGTGTTCAGGTTCGACTACAGTTAGTTTTTTGATCAGTAAATAGAGAGAAAATGACGCAGTTATCTTAAATAGGAGTGAGGTTATATAATAGTAGGAATAATTAGACCCAAAAAGATCATAAGCTATACCCGTGAGAAGAAGCTGACCACCATACTGAGTTAAATACTTTAATAAACCCGGTAAGTTGTTAAAATACCCCCCTACAGTTTCTTGTGAAAGATACCAGTAAATTGCTTGCCAATCATCTCCAAATAAACCAAATTTTAGAGTCTGAAAATGAGTAAGTAAACCGATTACGATTAGGATAAACAAAATACGGAGATTATTTAACATATTTAAGTATATATTTGCCATTAAGTCTATTCTACACTTAATACTTTAGTAAAGGAGCTATTTTTACATATACAATATGTTATATAATGCAAAAATCATGAAATGTCTAATTATAGGTGGTGGTGGTTTTGTAGGTTCGTGGCTTACCAAAGAGCTTATCTCAAGAAGACATGAAGTGATAGTCATAGATCCTTCTATCTACTATTCAGATTTAAATGTAAAGCAGAGAAAATTAATTAACGAATTCAAGAGAGAAAATTTACTTAAAGATGCAAAGGTATATAAAAAAAAGTTTGAAGATGGAGGAGAGAGGATACTTAAAAAGGAAAAGCCTGATGTTGTAATCCATTTAGCAGGTATACCTTTAGAAAGAGCTCATGATTTTGATATAAGCTTGAAACAGCTAACAGATGATATGGGTTTGAATTATAGAGTTATTGATGTTGTTAAAAATAATCCAGTGAAAAAATTTATCTACATGTCTTCCATTTCAGCTTATGGGGATTGTAATGCAGTAATAGACGAAGAATATAATCTTGTTCCTAAAACACCTTATGGGGTAATGAAGGCTGGAGGAGAATTTTTAACTAGAGCGGAATTGGATAATTGGAACGTTATTAGGACAACAAATATCTATGGTTTTGGAGATATGAATGGACGTGCCAGTAATACTATTTTAAACAAAATTCTCAAAGGAGAAGTATTCTGGATTAACAAGAATATTATGATGGATTTTATTTATGTTAAGGATTTAGTAAGTGGGATCGCGGATGTAGTATTAAAGGCACCAGCAAAAGAGACTTTTCATATTAGTGGAAATAATGCTATTCCACTAGCTAAATTTGTAGAAGTCTTAAAAAAACATTTCCAATTTGAGTATGAAATAAAAGATTTACATGATCGACCTCGACGCGGTACAATGAATAACTTAAAAGCTAAGAAAATTATCGGCTGGTCTCCCAAAATGGATATTAAGAAAGGACTGGCTGATTATATAAAGTATGTCAAAAAATACGGAATTGCCTAAAGGTGAAAAACCATATTACAAAAGTAATAAGTGTTTAATATGCAAAAAAAAAGAGCTGATATGTTACCTTTCTTTAGGAAAAGCTGCTCCTGCAAATTCTTACTTGACCAAAAGACAGTTAAGCAAGAAAGAATTTAAAGCTCCGCTAGAGGTTTATTTTTGTAAAAATTGTAATTTAGCTCAACTATTACACATTGTTGATAGAAGTTATATTTTTTCAGATTACGCCTATTTTTCTTCCACATCACCAATGCTTGTTAAGCATTTCGAAGATTACGCTAACGAGGTTTTTAAAAGATATCCTCAGCAGTCAAAGCAACTAGTTGTAGATATTGGCAGTAATGATGGGGTACTACTTAAACCATTTAAAAAATTAGGTGCTAAGGTTTTGGGAATTGATCCAGCAAAAAATATTGCCAGAATTGCCAATAAAGATGGTATTGAAACACTCCCTGTCTTTTTTAATAAAGAGATTGTAAAAAAGCTAATTAAAAAATATGGAAAAGCAGGAATTTTAACCTCTAACAATACTCTTGCCCATACTGATGCTCTACATAGTATTTTTGAAGGAGCGAAAGAGTTTTTAGATGAAAAGGGTGTTTTTGTTTTTGAAGTTCAATATTTAGTTGATTTGCTAAGCCATAATGAATTTGACAACACCTATCATGAACATATATGTTTTCATTCCATAAGACCACTCCAATATCTGTTAAATATGTATGATATGGAAATTATAGATGTTATTCATACTGATACTCATGGGGGTGGGATTATGGTATTTGCTTCACATAAATTATCCTCACATTCAATTTCGAAAACAGTCCAGGAGTTTATGGAGAATGAAAAGAAATTAGGGTTACATAAGATATCTACCTATAAAAGATTTGCTAAGAGACCACCGATGGTAAAAAAGAGTTTAACTAAGCTATTAAAGGATTTAAAGAAGAAGGGTAAAAAAATAACTGCATATGGTGCTTCTGCTAAATGTACGACACTTTTACAATACTGTAATATCGGATCTGATGTTATAGATTATATTACTGATAGTGCTCCTTCAAAACAGGGTAAATTCACCCCCGGATCGCATATTCCTATAGTTGCTCCTGAGATATTAAAATTAAAGACTCCTGATTATATAGTCATAACTGCTTGGAACTATGCCAAAAACATTATGGAAAAAGAGAACTGGTTTACCAAAAAAGGCGGAAAATTCATTATACCAATCCCCGAGCCTAAGATAATTTAGAGCCTATTGAAGGTGTTTATCTTTCATCTCGCTGAGACAGATATTTATTAAGTTCAGCGAAACTAGACAAATCTCCTTGTCTCTGATAATGGAAAATTCTGTCAACTTCATCTTGAATGTGTTCATAAACCGGTTTTTTCTCTATTCCCTGTGAGCCCCTTACATCTCTCCACCAATTAAATTTGTCTGGGGTTGGTGTTGCTACATAGATATCAGTATCTAATCCTCGTTCATTTATATCTTTAACAAGTCCCAACATCATGCGTAATACCTGGTGAGGATTTGCTACAAAAACTAATCTTTTCCAACCCTCTTTTTCAGCAAGCTTTAGAAAACCTCTTCCTTCCTCCAAGGTATTGTTTTTGGTTACATCAGGTAAGTCGCTGTCAATTATATCCTCATTGGGTACACCCATTTTGATAAACCTAGCCCTGGCCAAAGCTTTAATTGGAGCAACGACATTCACAGGAGCTGCAGTTCCGAAACGCTGACCTTCTCCTCCATAAAGTGCGATATATTTTGCCATCCCTTGTTTGTACAAGTCCTTGGCCAGTCGATACAGAACCTCTTTTTGGGCATCATGCCAAGAACGGCCACCAAATAAAACAGCGTCTACTGGTTTAGTTGGTTTATCATTCCAAAGACGATTGGTTACCGCTTCTAATTCTGTCCACCATAGCTCATTTAATATGTTTTCCTGGGAAGTTTGTCTAGTAAATTCCTCAGCCATAATGACAATAGTATAACAAAAAAGAATAAATGATTGAGTTTTTATTTTTTTGTGCTAGACTAATTAGAAACAAATGCAAAAAAAGTCTTTAGAACAAGTTTTAATTACCGGTGGAGCAGGATATTTAGGTTCAGTTTTAAGCGAACACCTACTTAAAGCTGGGTATCAAGTTACTGTAGTCGATAATCTATTGTATAGGCAAGCAGGTCTTTTTCACCTTTGTGCTAATCCAAACTTTGAATTTGTCTTCGGTGATGTTAGAGATGAGAGATTGATGGGTCAACTTATAAAGGCTGCTGATATATTAATTCCATTGGCAGCTATTGTAGGAGCTCCAGCCTGCGATATGGATCCATATTTAGCAAAATCTATAAACTATGAGGCTATAAAACTGCTTAATAAACTTCGTTCTTCTAGTCAACTTGTAGTTTTTCCAACCACAAACAGTGGTTATGGTACGCAGTCAGGTGACATATATTGTACTGAAGATACACCCCTTCATCCGATATCTTTGTATGGAAGGACTAAGTCAGATGCAGAGGCTGAATTATTAAATAGCCCAAATGCAATTACTTTAAGATTGGCAACAGTATTTGGTATGTCACCCAGAATGCGGCTTGATTTACTGGTTAATGACTTTGTCTACAAAGCTGTTACTGATGGATATATTGTAATCTTCGAAAAAGATTTTAAAAGAAACTATGTGCATATAAGAGATGTGGCAGAATGTTTTCTTTTCTGTATTAAAAATGCTAAGAAGATGGTAGGACGACCCTATAACGTGGGTTTAGAAACAGCTAATTTATCAAAAGAAGAACTAGCCCTTAAAATAAAAGAGTTCGTACCAAATTTCTATATCCATTTTTCAGAAGTTGGTACCGATCCTGATAAACGTAACTATATTGTTTCAAGTGAAAGATTAAGAAAAGCAGGGTTTGTAGCAAAACGCTCTCTAGATCAAGGTATTAAAGAACTTCTAAAGGGGTATCAAATGATCAGACGCTCTGAATTTAAAAATATCTGATCTTTTAAAACTATTATTTACAATTTCAGTTACTAGAATTACTTAAAAGTTTTTAGTTATATAATTTTCAACTTCTTGATATCTTTGTGGTGTTCCCATATCTTTTGCATACTCTTCTGTAACGTATCCAAACAGCTTTTTCCCCTTCTTAAGCATTTTAGGAAAGACATCTTTTGAAAAGTCTACTGCTATTTCTTTTGGGATAAAATCCAAGACGCCTTTTTTTAATACGTAAATTGACGTTTTTGTCAGATTGCCATATTTTTCCCAATTTTCTCCTGGCTTTTCTATAAATGTAAGTAATTTATTTTCTTTATCAATTTCAACGACTGTTGAGTCTTGTGGATGATCAGAACTGTGCAGTACCAACGTTGCATCTGCTTTTTTTCGCTGATGAAACTGAATGAGTTCTCTTAAATTTATAGTTGTGAAGATGTCTCCGTAAAGTATCAAAAATTCATCCTCTAGTAAATCTTTAATTAAATGTAATGCTCCCGCCGTACCAAGAGGTTTACTCTCTGTTGATATTTTTACAGGAATACCATAGTCTTTTTTATCAATATATTCTTTGATTTTATCGCCTAAATGACCGCAACAAATTATTATATTGTCGCAACCATTTTTAATTAGGTGCTCAATACTATAATCTATTAGTAGTTTGTTGTTTAATGGGAGTAATAGTTTAGGGATCGTTGTTGATATTGAACTCATTCTAGTCCCTTTCCCACCTGCTATAATTATTGCTTGCATATTATATCCACCGCCTTGCTAAAATTGGAAACAACATAATCTGGTCTAATGGGATAATTATTATACTCCTCCTGATGATCTTTTTTCACCAGAATTGTTGTAATGCCTAAACTTTCTCCAGCTTTAATATCACGTGTACTATCACCAATGATAAAGGCTTCTTTTAAACTGATATTATAATCTTCAACTGCTTTTTTAAGCATTGCCGTTCCTGGTTTTCGACATTCACACTCAATACGATATTTCATAGCATATTGTGGGATATCAGCGTGATTCCTCTCGGGATGATGCGGACATGAATAAATGGCATTGATATAAGCTTGTTTATTGTTAAGCATCGTAACTAAGGTATCATTTATTAACTGGACATCCTTTATAGTGGCCAAGCCTCTTGCAATTACTGGTTGGTTTGTGACAACTACCAAAACTGCATTCTCAGCGTTGAGTCGTTTAATTCCTTCTACTACTTCGGGCAGAAGGTGTATCTGAGAAGGGTCTGAAAGATAATCTACATTATTAATAAGAACTCCATCGCGATCCAAAAAAACTGTCTTTCTCAAATATATACCTTCTTTTTTATAAGAGGTTTTCAAGCTTCGCTTATAAATTTGTTTAATAAAGTCAGCCATACAGAAATTAAAATTAGATCTACTTGTTAATCTTTTACCTGAATTTTCTTTATTTTTCAATAGTTTTTTTATCTTCTAGCCACAGTTTCTATTGTCGAAAAGAGTCTTTCCAAAAGCTGAATTTATTTAACTTTAATTAACTTTATTCCAGTTGTTTTATTGCTTTTTGTAATTAATTGGATAAAAAGTTTTGTGGCAAGTAGTATTTCTTTGTATTGCATATCTCTTTTTCTCTTCATAACTGCGCTATTTTCCTCGATACTTGTTTGTTTATCTGGATGCTTGTAGTAAACATCAACACTCGTAACCTTGTATCCGCTTTTGAGAGCAGAAATTATGGGAAATATTATGGCATTTGGCCAAAGATCTAACTGGACAAAAAAGCCTTTTTTAGATACTTTTTTTAGTCTACTGCTATCAAACTCGTATTGTCTTAAAAATATTTCAACAAGTTTAGGATTGTTTCTGAAAAATTTAGGACCAAACCAGATATCTAAATCAGGTATACTGGGATTAAGGATATTGTATTTTCTTAATAACCCATTCCAAGCCTTATTGGCTTTTTTCTCAATTTTTGCCTGATAAGTAGGATAGCTTTTAAAAGCCTCCCCATCTCTTTTAGGAATTATAATATCGGTTTCACCTTTTAATATCGGTATAACTGCCCAAGGTAAACAGTTTTGTGGAATATAAACTTTTTCCGGTTCTACCCAACAAATGACCTTTACCCCTTTAATTTGACTTGCTTCTTTAAATCCCTGTTGGCGGCTGGGACTCATTCTCTTAACTTCTTTCTTTGAGATTCTTGCTCCAGTTTGAGCCAAGCTTTTTTTAAATTCTGCCGAACTTCCGCCATCTACTACCACAACATGAAAACATTTTTGGAGAGCTATCTTAATCATTTTTAAGGCTAAATCACCCCGCACTTTATCATGTATTTTATAGTTTGAATTGTCAGCGGAGTGTTTTCTTACTGACCCCTTATACCAGGTAGGGTAAAGGGTGGTTGTAACAACAGCAATAGAACGGGGGGTTATATCTGCTTTGGATTCTAATTTTTGTTTACTGTTCACCTTCAATTTTTTGTCTAATTCCTTCATCCACTAATTCCGGAATCTTTAAAGGATCAATAGCCTTTCCAGTTCTTTGAACGATAGTTTGTGAGAGTATTCTTTCTATCTGATGACTTAGGACGGCCATTACGTCATGGTGGTCCATTCCCGTGAATTCAGGACATCTTACGCTTAACTCTTCTCTTATTTCCTTTCCGATTGTAAAATATGTGCTTTTAGCTTTGTTTTCTTCTGCCCGATCATCAATAATATTGACTCTCTTACCGGTTATATCAACTCTACTGACCCGATTGGGAACGATCCAGTCGCTTCCGATTGATAAATCGTCAGCGTAATGACAAATTAAATACGCCAAATCTTCATCCGTTAATTCCTCTTTCTCTAAAATTCTTTTTGTTTCAATAAGTGCAGGGGTGTAGCCTCCAGTTGAATTTGCAAGATATATAATTCTATTACTAATTCCTTTTTCTCTCATTAGAGCTTCACTAATCACTTGTTTTTCTTTTACGGCCGCTAAGGGAGATCTGCCTTCCCGATCAGCCTCTCTTGTTGCTTCAATTTCTTGTTTTTTACTGAAATCATGTAACACTGCTCCCATTCTCATATCGGCAATTAATTCTTCAGGAAGACCCATAAGTCTTCCTAGTGTTTCCACTCTTGCTACTTGTACTAAACAATGCTCTGTAACATTGCCCCATGGTCTCTTTCCACTATCAGGATCTTTATACATCTGCCCAGTAACCTGATGCATTCGCAGGCCATCCCTTATGCTTAAGCCGATTTTCAGCCAATACCCTCTTTGGTTTATTCTGCTCTGATTTTCTAATTCCTTTTTCTCAGTCATAATAATTTCTAGAATGCAATAATTCGTAAAATCTAGTTAAAACGTGGATACGATATCTCAACCGAGTGCTAAAGTCAAATTATGAATAGTTATGCTAAGATACCATTTTTCTAAAATTGACCATATAGAGTTTAATTACCCTGATAAATCATATTTACATATAGAAATAATAAATATAAAATCTCACAAGATATGTTGTTTAATTCCGCCATCTTCCTTTTCTTTTACCTACCCCTACTGGTAATAATATACTTTTTAATTCCTAAGAAAATGAGAAATACTCTTCTATTAATATTTAGCATATTTTTCTATTTTTTTTCGTCCGTCAATTTTACGTTAATACTTTTGTCATCCATAGTTATTAACTTTTTTATTGCCCTTTTAATATCCGGATCAAAAAAAAAGAGATTTAGATTTTTATTAATTGGTCTATTAGTAAATTTGGGTGTCTTATTTTATTTTAAATACTTAAATTTCTTCCTAGAAAGTATATTAAACCCGCTTAGATCTGTTCAGGGCTTACCATCCCTAGATTTACCAACGATTGTTTTACCCTTGGCCCTCTCTTTTTATACCTTTCATGCTTTGTCCTATTTACTAGATGTTTATAGAAATAAAGTTAAAGCAACCAAAAACCCATTGAAGCTGGCTTTGTATTTTCTACTTTTTCCTCACTTGATTGCCGGTCCAATAGTTAGATTTGGCGAGATCTCGGCCTACCTTAATAAAAGGATACAAACAGTACCAGATTTTAGTTATGGGGTTACTAGATTTATCGTAGGTTTAGGTAAGAAGGTGCTGATTGCTGATACCCTAGGTCAGGTTGTTGATGAGGTTTTTGCTATTCCTCCTCAAAATATGTCTTGGGAAACTGCGTGGTTAGGAATAATTTGTTTTACCTTACAAATATATTTTGATTTTTCCGGATATTCTGATATGGCCATAGGACTTGCAAGAATGTTTGGCTTTAAATTTCCTGAAAACTTTAATTATCCATATATAGCTTCTTCAATAGGGGAATTTTGGACCAGATGGCATATGACTTTATATAGATGGTTTAGAGATTATATTTATATTCCGCTGGGAGGGAATAGATGTTCAGTTTCAAGAAACTACTTTAATATAGCTGTTGTTTTTTCCTTAACTGGGTTATGGCATGGGGCCGACTGGAATTTTATTGTTTGGGGTATATTACAGGCACTCTTTATTATCTTGGAGAAATTAAAAGATGGAATTTTAATGAGGCATCTTTCACCTCCTTTAAAACACCTCTATACATTACTGGCGATTGTAATAAGCTGGGTGTTTTTTAGGTCTGACAGTTTAGGTTACGCGACGGCACTTTTAAAAAGGCTTTTTTTAGATTTTACATATCCATTGATAGAATATCGCCCCTTTGCGTTCTTTATAAATAACGAAAGATTACTAGCTATCCTACTGGGAATAATTATTTCTACGCCGCTTTTACAAAAATTGGTAGAAAAAGCTGGTGTTGTTAAACCAGTTAATACTAAAATCTTTCGGGGGGTATACCAAGGAATGGGCTACATATATTTTTTGGTTCTGCTGATCATTTCTATGATTTTTGTTGCTGGTCAGACATATAACCCATTTATTTATTTTAAATTTTAATGACTAAAGTGTTAAACCTAATATTCATATGTAGCTTTTTGATTATTATATCGTTTCCCACCCTATCAATGCTATCTGATGTTACTTTAAAAAAAAGTGATTTTGAAAACAGAAGTTTAGCTCCATTCCCAAATTTAGCTCAATATTCAAAAGAGTTAAATTTACTGCCGGATGCCCTACTATATTTTTACAATGATCACTTTGGTTTTAGAAAAAAAATGATTAAAATGAAAACAAAGGTTGAAGCAAACTTATTTTCTTTACACAGTAATATATACATGCTTCAGGGTAAAAACGATTTTTATTTTCTCAATCCGATACGACCAAAGAGCACAGATCCAAATTTAAATTATAATACACTTTTTTTTACTGCAGATGAACTTAAAACAATCAAGGAAGTACTAGAAAAAGAAGATGCTTGGTTTAAACAAAGGAATATTGCCTATATGTTTGTCATAATTCCTGATAAAGAAGCTGTTTATCCGGAATATTTCCCCTACCCCAACCATATTATTACTAGCTTTAAATTAGATCAGTTAAAAGACTATTTAGAGCATAATTCCACATTCAGGTTAGTAGATATCAGGCAAACTTTAATAGATGCTAAAGATGAGAAGATAGTGTTTTATTACAAGGGTGATTCTCACTGGAATGAGTATGGAGCCTTTTTTGCCTATCAGGAAATTATGCGAAAACTGAGCCATGTTAATCCAAAAGTTTACGTTCCTCAATTAGACGATTTTGAGATTCAGACGAAAGATAATGAAATCATAACAGGTGATATAGTAAGAATCGGGAAGCTCTCTGAGGGGGGATACGAGATTCAAACTCGTTTAATCCCAAAACCCGAATTTGCTTCTCGCAAGAAGTTGAAAAAAGTCTTTATTTATGGAGACTCTTTTGCTAAAAATATGATTGAGGGAGAACCAGTTGGTTTGGTGCCATTTTTGCATTACAGTTTTGAAGATGTTTACGAGGAGCATTTCGAAACTCCGGTACAACAACAGCGAAATGAGATTTCTCCGTTGGAGTTTGATTTAATAGCTAAAGAAAAGCCTGAGTTGGTGATTAGAGAGATAATACAAAGGAACATGAGAATTCTGTTAGGCCCCGAGTATAGGATACAATAGGTGAGTCAAAAGAGTGGGGTATAGAAGAAAATCAGGAATTTATTAAATGGAGAAAACTCCTTGATAAAATATTGGAAGTCTCAAAACAGTAAAGATAGAAAAACCCATGTTCGTCTTTTTTATCCACCTACCCTCATCCCTCTTTAGGTTTTTTCATAATTTTGAAGCAGATAATAACAGATTTGGCAATTATACTCTGCCTTGGTTTTTAATCCGATAGTCGTTTAATATTTCTTTGAATTATTTCAAAAATTACTACATCGGGTTGTTCTTGATCTATAATTTTTTGATCAAAGACTATATCATTGGGTTGGGGATCAAGGGTTATATATTTAAAAGTGTAAGGGAAAAAATAACCTAAACCTAACTTCTCTTCATCTATAGCCAAGCTATTAATTAGATAATTAATTAAATTCTTTTGTAAAGTTTTATCACCTATATTTTTTTCAATAATTTTTATACTTTGGTCAGGATTATCCTTTAATCTAAGATCCTCTTCCCCCTCAGGGTTCTTAAATATTAACCCCAGATGAGTTGTCATCTCTGGAAACGTATCTAGAAATGTTTTTCTGATCAAGTGATGGGAAATTTCAAAAAAGGAATCACCTTTTACATACGCTTTATAAAGTTTTTCCTTAGCCAGTAGTTGAGGTTTTGGAGTAAATTTTACGCCGATGTTTAATCTTTCATCCTGATCTGTGTTAGTGGAAAAACCTAGGTCCCCCCTCCACTTTAAATAATATTCTTCCTTAATGTCAAAATCTGAAAGCTGAGGAATGTATATATTTCTACCCTGGTCATTAATCTCTTTTAATATTTCTTGGTAGGCAATAAATGCTCCATAATTTGTCCAATGCGAATCTGTACGGTAGTATAATGAATAGCCATTTTTTAGAGAACTAAAAAGATCTCGTAAGTCTATAATATCTACCTTTGAATTATTTTTTAGGTAAGTAATCAGTTGATCTACAGCGGCATCTGCAGGAATCACTGGTAAGGGGTAGTATTCTGAGTATATAGCTTCTTTATCTGGAACTATTGCTATAATAAATGGGATATTTTTTTGGGAAAAAATCTCTTGTTGTTTTTCAAATTTTTGTCTAATTATTTCTAATTCTTCGGTTGTGAATATTGGGGGTTGGGAACCTTCCGGCAGGCTCATAAAATACCATCCTGCTTTTCCAATAATTGTCCGTGACCCATCTGGAGATTTAGAATATAGTAATTTTAATTCAAGTACTTTTCTAATCATTAAACTCCTGAAACCATAATTTGAATCATAATGTTCTGACAACGCTTTTGGAAATTCTATTAGATTCTGTTTTGAAAGCGCAGGAAAGGATTGAAATGATCTTCCTTCAATATTATCGATTTTAGAAGTAATACCTAACATCAAGCCTATGCTGGGAAGACAGATTATCAAAAAAAATAATCCTACGAATAGTTGATTCAACAATTTAATAGAAAACATATTTAAAATTTAAAGTAAATAAAGCTTTGATAACTTCGTCCGGCGATAAAAAAGATTGAAAAAATTAATATGATGAGTAAATAACTTAAAAAAATTCCATTAACGAGTAACTCTTTGTGTAACCTAAATGGAGGATTAATAATAAGGGGTTTAGCAAGGCTGCGTAATTTAGGGTAGATAGGGAAAGAAATTATGATGCCTAATGCAAGCGCGATAATTCCATCTAGTTCTACAATATAGTTTAGGGGTTTGTAGACTTGTCCCACTGGAAAAATATTAAACAGTCTTCTTAGAAAATCCAAAGAATAAGCAAGAGTTTCTGATCTAAAGAAAACCCATCCCATCATAACTATGAATATGGTATAAAGATAGGATAAGTATCTAAGTTTAACCAAAGCACCCCCTATTCTTGTTCTCTCAAAAATTAAAGCCAGTCCATGTATCCCTCCCCAAATAATAAAATTCCATCCTGCCCCATGCCATAGGCCTGTTAAGATAAAAACAATCATTATATTAATAGTTGTTCTGGTTCCGGAAATTTTATTTCCTCCCAGCGGAATATAAATATAATCTCTAAACCATCTATATAGCGTCATATGCCATCTGGTCCAAAATTCCCCTATTGAAGAAGCTATATATGGATAATTAAAGTTTTCAGGAAATTTAAAGCCAAACATTCTTGCAAGTCCTATGGCCATATCAGAATATCCGGAAAAATCAAAATATATTTGTAAGGTAAAACTAAGTAATCCAATCCAAGCTGTTTCAATCGACATATTGCCAGGTTGGATACTAAAAATTTCGTCTGAAATTCCAGCTAAGGTATCAGCCAAGAGAACCTTTTTAGTGAGCCCCATGATAAATCTACCTAAACCTAAGCTAAAATCGTTTAGATTAACTTGACGGTTCTGTAATTGATCCTTAATCTCTGCAAACCTAATAATAGGCCCAGCTATTAAATGCGGAAACAGCAAAAAATACAGTAATAAATGATTAAGACTAACTTCAGGTTTAATTTTATTTTTGTATATGTCAATTAGATAAGAAATAGAATGAAAAGTGAAAAAAGAAATGGCTAAAGGAAGATATAATAAAGGACTGTAAATTCTTAATGGTGTTCCAAACAAGGAGCTAGCTGAGTTAATATTTTCGATAAAAAAGTTAAGATATTTAAAATAAACCAGAGGTATCAGATTAATGATGATGCCAATAATGAAGATCCGAATTAGATAATTTTTCTTTGTTTTTAAATCCCCCAAGATAGTAAATTTAAGATTATTAATTTTTACAGCAGATTTTAAACTTCTTAGGGTAATTCCAATTATGTAGTTTGCAAGAACTAATCCTATTAATAGAAAAATGAAACTGCTTTCTGCTGAGGTATAAAAGAATAGACTGGCGATGATAAGGATAAAGTTTTTATATTTTTTATGGATTAAAACATATGTCAGTAAAACAATGGGCAAGAAGAAAAATAGAAAGGTAGGGGAATTAAATAACATTTAAGAATTCAGTGATAACTTCTTTAGAAGTTTTTTTAAACACAGGGGAAATCTTAATTATCTTTTTTGTATTTACTTTTCCTGCATTATATGTAAAGCTGCCAAATTGGATTTTTTTATTTATTAAAGCAGCAGCCTGGAAGATAGTTATATTTTCTGAGGAGGCGACATTGTAAGTTCCTTGTAAATTATTTTTAATTGCTGACTGAATAAATTTCAAAACATCTGCATGTAAAATATAGTTAAGAGAAGAATTAGGAGAAAGAGTAAGAATTGGACTTTCCTCCTTAATAATTTTAATTAGACTATTTTTTCTGGAGTATTTACCCAGTAATGAGGAGCATCTCAATATTAAATAATTGGAAGATCGATTTTTAACTAAACTCTCGGATATTAACTTTGTCAGTGCATAAATTCCCTGCACTGAGTTAGTGTCGATGATTTCATCTTCACGATGTTTTTTGTTGTCATTTGGATAAACATCTATTGATGAGATAAAAATAAATCGTTTATGTGGGATATCAATTAATTCCTTTGTTAGGAAGACATTATCCTTTATATATTCATATAGACTATCAGAAGTAACTCTCTGTGAAGAATTAAAAGCGCAATGGATGATAATATCCACACCCTCTTTCTTAATTAATGCTTTTTCTTTATCAGAAGTGTCTTTATTCCAGGAAATACTATCCAAATTTTCGTGTAAGTATCTACCAAGCCCACTGGTGGTTCCTGTAATAAGAAGTTTTTTACTTGCTTTTTTTGGAATCATTTTCATAAAAGACATTATATCGTTTATTAATTGTCTCTTTGTTTTCTTGGTACCATTTAATCGTTTCTTTAATACCCTCCTCTAGGCTTACTTGAGGGATAAAATTCATTAATCTTTTGGCTCGTTTCATATCCATTAATCTCTTTTTGTCTCCTGCTGGTTTAGTTTTATCCCAGGCCATCTTAATCGGGCCACCAGGTATATTTTTTGCTACTATTTCGGCAACCTCCTTAATGGTTACTCCTGTACCACTTCCAAGATTGACAGGGACATTAACTCCTTTTTCTACAGCTAACATCATGCCTCTTGCCACATCTTTGGAGTAAATTAAATCTCTGATTGGTGAACCATCACCCCAAACGACTAGAGGATCTTCGCCACTCATAGCTCGATTGATTAGAGAGGGGATTACCATAGCGGTCTTGGGATCAAAGTTATCAAATGGTCCATAGACATTAGCTGGTCTGACAATGGAGATTCTATCCCAGCCATATTCAATTCTATAACTTTCTGCTTGTAGCTCCCCCATCCTTTTTGCCCAACCAGCAAAACGGTCATTTTCAGAAGGAAAAGTTTTCCATACGTCATCTTCATTAAAAACTTCTGCTGGAGCATATACTCCTATAGTGCTGGTATATAAGAATCGATCAACTTCTTGTCTCCTGGCAGCTTCCATCATATTGGTATTGAAAGTTATAGTAGGTACGAAAAAACTAGCCGGTTGCTTTGCAGTCATGGCAGGCGAACCCTTAATACCAGCCAAATGAAACACAATATTCTTCCCCTTACAAACCTCCAGGCAATTATTAAATTCACGAAGATCTGCACTAATGAATTTAGTACCTTTAGGAGCACGGCTCGGATCATCAAGGGAAACTACAGTTACTTTTGCTCCCGCATCAACCAGCATTTCAACCAAGGGTCTTCCAATTAATCCAGTCCCCCCGGTAACTAAGACCTTCTTACCTCTATAAAAGTTTATTTTTTGTTTTCCTTTAGAACTTTTCATTTAATGATAATATTTTGTTTGTACCATGATAAGGTTTTTCTTATGCCATCTTCAAGCGACACTTTTGGTTTCCAACTATATTTTTTATAAGCCTTACTAATATTTAAAGAAAGACTAAATTTAATATTTGGCTTTGAGCGGTCGTACTCTATTTTTATATTTTTACCAGAAATCTTGATTATTTTCTCCACTAACTCTTTTATAGAAACTGATTTACCCGCTCCGATATTAATTAGTTCAAAGGGAGCTTTTTGGTGCTTCAAAGCCTTTTCCACGAAATCAACTAAGTCTGAAATATATAACAAATCTCTTTTTTCCAACCCCTCTCCCCAGACTGTGATTTTATCTTTGGCAGTTATCACTTTTGTAATTGTCGCCCCGAGTACATGTGAGTGTTCTAAATCATACTTATCATATGGTCCATAGATATTTGAATGTCTAATTGCTGTGTAGCGGGTAGTACCTATTCTTGAAAAAAACTCACACATTTTTTCCAAATATACTTTTGTCCAACCAACACCGAAGTAGTTATCCGTGATCTGATAGTTAAAATCTTCTTCTTTAACACTTACTTCCTGATTAGGATACATCACAGTACAACTGAAAAAAATAACATGCTTTACTTTTTCTTCAAAGCAAGCTCTAAAAATTAAGCTATTCATGACTGCATTGTCAGTAACATGAATATAGGGTTTGCTTAAAATATCCTTTGAGCCGGAAGTTACGGCAGCAGCTTGAATTACAATATCCTTTCCTTTTATCACCTTATTGACGTTAGAGGCTTTGGTCAGGTCGGTTTTTATTAAAGTAATCTTTTTATTTTTAACCAAAGAGCTTTGCGGTTTAGTTTTATGGTAAACACCATAAACTTGTAAATCATCTCTTTCTGATAACCTCTCAGCGATATTTCTACCTATAAAACCTGTAACACCACAAATCAATACTTTGGTTTTTTTTGAACTCATTCTAGTGTGTCTCTAAAAATTGTTGAAGGTTTTGGTGAAGCCTAGGGTTGGCAACAAGAATTGAAGGATTTCCTAAAGTCCACTCTTCAAAATCTAAGTTTGTAACTTTATTACCAGCCTCCCTATTAATTATTACTGCTGCTGCCATATCTTCTGGAGCAAGACTTGTTGCAAGATATGCATGCATTTTACCAGATGCTACTAAAGCCAAGGGGACTGTTGCACATCCATGAGAAAAATTGCATGTTATTCCATCGGGGGCTAGTAACTTTGCTAAATAAGGAAGTCCTGACGTCCTGTCGGTTTTGCCAAAATCGATCCCCATCAGTACTCTATTTATATCTGTCTCTTGTAAAGGTGAGACAGGCGTATTATTGAGAGTAGTCCCATTTCCTTCAGATGCTACATACAATTCATCTCTTCTTGGTGCATAAATCACACCAACAATCGGTTTTTTCCCTCTACAAAGTGCAATACTTATACTGAAGTGGTCATTTATTCCATATGCCCAAGGGATGGTACCATCTAAAGAATCAACAACCCAAGTAAAAGGAGAACTTCTGTCTCTGTAAGCTGATTCTTCCGAAAAAATATTATGATCTGGAAAATTAGAAACAATTTCATCTCGGATTAATTGATCAGATGCATCATCAGTTTCCGTTTTAAAGTTTGTTCTTAGTTTCCATTCTATCTGATGAGCTCTGTCTTGACTTTTTAACAAAAGATGTCCTGCAGCTCTTGCAGTGTTAACAGCGAACCTTTGGTATTGTATTAATTCTGAATTCATTGGTTAATTCTATTTAACTTCCGATATGTAGTCAACTATTTAAAATGGAACAAAGTTTGTATATTTTTTCCTCTTCCAAAGCTGGGTAATTACCAATATAGAACCCATAAAAATGAACATAATCTGCAACAGGATATTTTTTATATTCTTTGTCACCCATAATTTTTTTAAGGTAAGGTTGTCTTAATTGATTTCCTCCCCCTGAAGTGCCTCTACGAAATTCGACCCCATTATCAGTTAAGGCTTCCATCACCTTTTTGCATAATTTATCATCTGGGTTTTTTAGAATTAAGGTAAATGCATAATTACTACTACCTTCAGTATAAAAGTCAGTTTGATATAAGTTAGGATTTAAATTATCCAAAAATATTTTTAGGTTCTTAGATCTTATACAATTATTATTGTCTAATTTTTTTAGCTGTGAGCGCCCCAACACAGCACTAATCTCTGTCGGCCTAACATTATAAGCAGGAAAGGCAAATATAAAATCTGGATTCAAATCAGGGTATCTCTTATAGTAAGAACGTTTGAGTTTATCGGAGCTGGCTTCACGTACCATCCCATGAGAACGAAGCATAAGAAGTATTTCGTAAAGATTACGGTTGTTTGTAGAAATAATACCTCCTTCAATAGTACTCATATGATGGGCATAATAAAACGAAAAATTCGATACTAATCCAAAGTTGCCTAATCGCTTGTTTTTAAAGGTAGCCCCATGTGATTCACAGACATCTTCGATTAAAGGTATTTTTCTTTTTTTTAGCTCATCAAGTAATTTTTGAGTTAAGGCATTGTACCCCAAAATATGAGTCAAAAAGACAGCCTTTGTTTTAGGGGTAATCTTTTTTATTATTTGTTCGGTATCCATGCCTAGTGTTTGAGGATTTATGTCCGCAAAGATTGGTTTAAAGCCAGATTGTACTACTGCAGCTATGTCTGATACCCAGGTTAAGGGGGGAACAATGATTTCTCCTGATCCAGAAATTTCTTTCAAAGCAGCAATGGTTAGTAGGTTGGCAGATGCACCCGAATTAACAAAAACACTATATTTAACTCCCAGCCAATTAGACCAGTCCTTTTCAAATTCCTTAACATTTCTTGATTTTGTTAAAATTGGATCATCTTCTTTCAAAAATTTAATAACCGTATCCAGATCTGCTCTGGTAATATTATTTTTCATTAATGGCCAGTTTAAGTTGTTTTTCTTCTTCATAGATTTTAAAAAGGACCTTTAAACTCGGTAATTTCTGGAGCTTCAATGTTTTCCGGAAAGGTAAGTTTACCGTTTCGTTTAACCATGCGGTAGGCAGCAGTAGCAATTTTCTGTGCATTTGGGTAAAAAAGATTTTCTAAATTTTTAGTGGTAGGACAGGGAATAGGTTCAAAACCCATTCTTTGCAAATGAATTTTTTTTAATCCATCGCCTATTTTTTCACTAACTTGTGCGATTATCTCTGCACTGGCCCCACAAGAAGTCCAACCAGTATCTACTACCAGTAATCTGCCAGTTTTTTCAACTGACTTCAATATTGTTTTTATATCAAGTGGATTTAGTGTCACCGGATCAATAATCTCTGCACTGATTCCTTCTTTTTCCAATAACTTCTGGGCTCTAAGAGATTCGACTGCCATATATGAGATTCCAACAACAGTAATATCAACTCCCTTAGAAAGAATTCGTGATTTTCCCAAGGGAACTGTATATATAGATTCAGGTACATAGCTTTTTTGGGAGTACAGCATCCTGTGTTCGATGAATATAACCGGATTATTATCTCTAATACTTTCAATCAAACAACCTTTAGCGTCATATGGAGTGCTGGGAGCAACAACTTTAAGTCCTGGGATATGCATAAAGAGGGCTTGAAGAGCTTGAGAGTGTTGAGCACCTTGTCCCCAACTTCTCCCAATTAAGGATCTAACAACTAAGGGGACAGAATATGATCCTCCATACATATATTTGGATTTGGCCGCAATATTTACCAGCTGATTCATGGCCAGCAGTACAAAGTCCATTCGGATATGGACATGTATAGGACGTAATCCGGCGATAGCTGCTCCAATGGCCACGCCTGTCATTGCATCTTCAGAAAGGGGAGTGTCAAATATCCTGTCAGGTCCTAGTTTATCCACTAATCCCTTAGTTGAGCCCATGATTCCTTTGAAGTCATCTACCCCTAACCCGAGTAAAAATACTCGTGGATCTCGCTTCATTTCCTGCTCTTGAGCCTCATTTAAGGCTTCAACGTAACTGATAATTCTTTTTTTCATAGTTTAAGCAAAAACATCTTTGTATAACTCAGCATTATCTGGAAAAGGAGAATTTTCAGCAAACTCAAAAGCTTCCTTTATCTCCCTTTCGACTTCAGCTTCAATTCGTTTTCGAATACTGGTATTCAAAGATTTTGCGGCCTTTTTTATAGCATCTTTTTTAAGCCATTTTTCCGCTTCTTTTATTGAGCGATATCCAAAATTAAAATCTTCACCTGGTCCAACATGCTCTTTTAACCGATAGGTTAAACACTCTATAAATATGGGGCCATTTTTACCTTTTCTTATCTCATCCACAGCTTGTTTAGCGTGTTTATAGATAGAAATAACATCATTGTCATCAATTTTTAATGAGGGTATCCCATAAGCACGGGCTAATTGGTAAATACTTTTTATTGCTTGTCTATTTTTTTGATGTGAATGTATAGCTAATTTGTTATTTTCGCATATAAATAGGATAGGCAGCTTTTTTAAAGCTGCAAAATTCAAACTCTCATGAAAGACACCTTCTTCTACGGCTCCGTCTCCAAAAAAGCTGACCACAATTTTGTCACTTTTTTGATATTTCATAGCAAAAGCATATCCTACAGCCTGGGGAATGGTGGTGCCGACAACTGCAGATTGTCCCATCACTCCGGCATTTATATCCACAAGATGCATTGAGCCACCTTTTCCTTTTGCACAGCCTGTAACCTTACCATATAACTCTGCAATCATCTTTTTTAGATCCCCTCCTTTTGCCAGATAGAGGGCATGTCCCCGGTAGGTACCAAAAACTATATCCTGGGGCTTGAGTGCTTCACAGACACCAACTGAAATTGCTTCTTGTCCAATGGATAAGTGAACCGGACTTTTAATTTTGTCGGTAGGATATATTCGCGCAATTTCTTCTTCTACCCGTCTGATTCTATACAGTGATCTATAAAACTTGGTGTCCATCTTTTTATCCTTTCTGTCCAACCTTTCTTATTAGCACTTCTTTCTCAGCTTGTTTTCTCCAAAAGGATAATAAATCAGCCATACTTTGATCAAAAGTATATTTAGGTTTCCAGCCTGTGACAGAAATAAATTTTTCCACAGACGGAATTTGTAAAGTAACATCAGCCGGACGGAGTAAATTTGGATCAACCTTGGTTTTAATCGGAACTTTTGCAAAAGAGATTAACTTTTCTAAGAACTCTCCTACTTTCATGACAGTAGTTCCTCCTATATTGTAAACTTCTCCTGGGTGACAATATAAAACAGCATCCCAGTAAGCTCTCATCGCATCTCTAACATCAATGAGAGTTCTTATAGAATCGAGATTTCCGTGTAACAGTTCCTTTTGTAATCCTTGTTCAATCCAAGCTACTTGTTTTGCAAAGGATGAAGCAAATAAATCAGCTCTTCTTGGATTTAAATAAGCAAACATCCGAGTACGTATAATAGGGATTTTGTAACTGACATAGTAGCTCCCTCCTAATAAATCCTGAGTTGTTTTGGAGACAGCATATGGACTGGTGGGATTTAAGGGGGTTTCTTCAGTAATGGGGACATATTTTGGATCTACCTGACCGTAAACCTCAGAGGTGCTACAAAGCTGAATAATAGGTTTAATATCCAAAAGCCTAACTGCCTCAAAAAGGTTACTGGTTCCTAATATATTATTACTTAATACTGCAGTGGGAGTGATAAATGATGTCCGAACATTAGCATGTGCGGCAAGGTGAAAGATTACATCAGGTTTAACCTCTTTTAAGACAGTTAAAACAGAGCCCAAATCCATCAAATCTGCTTCATGTACACTTACCCTATCCTTAATTGATTCAAGATTGTTTCCTCCGGTTGTACTATGCCAGCGCGAAATTCCGTGTACTTTAACCTTAGGATGATTTTTGACTATGTATTCAGCCAGATAACTTCCGCCTGACCCGCTTATACCGGTGATCAGTACCCTATTTATTTTAAGTAACTTTTTCATATAAATTTATTCCCTTTTTAGTTTTTGCCAAACCGTTAGACTTTTTACTTTTAACTGTATTAATAGTGTAGTCTTCCTGCTGGTCATAAAAGATGATTTGCGATCCACCCCCTTCAAATTTAAAGGGAACATATAGTAATTTTTGTAATTTTTCCCTAACAAATTTTTGTCTATTAGGTGGAACAAATAATAGTAAAAATCCTCCACCTCCAGCGCCAATAATTTTTCCTCCTGTTGCTCCACTATCTCTGGCTGCTTGATAAATTTCATCAATAGAATTATTAGATACGATTGAACTTAAAGATTTTTTAAGCTGCCAGGCTTCTTCCATCAACTCTCCAAAACCTTTGATTTCTTGACTGCTGCTTAAAATGGCAATCGCTTCATCAACCATATCCTGCATAATTCTCAGTTGTCGTTTTTGACTATTGACCGGAGTAGCATAGCTTTTAGCGATGTTGGATGCAGTTCTAACAATGCCTGTATAAAATAGCATTAAGTGATCTTCTAATTCTTCAATGCGAGCTGGAGATAATGTTATTGGTTCAACAGAGATGTGACTATCATTATGAAATGTAAAGTGTTTAAAGCCTCCATGGGCTGCTAACATCTGATCCTGGGATCCGACAGCTTCTTTTAAAACTTCCTGCTCCAAATAAATACTTTCTGTGGCTAACTGATGCTTATTAGGCATTTTACCCTGTAAAGCATAGAGGGCATTTAGTAATCCAACCGTAAAAGCAGAACTTGAACCCAGCCCACTACGAGCTGGCAAATCTCCATCATGGTGAATTTCCAATCCCTTCTCAATTTTTAAAAATTTGATAACTTCCCGAACCGAGGGATGACTGATTTCATCAATTGCTTTACAGCTTTCTATTTTAGAGTAAGCAATTCGATACTTATCACCGAAAAAGGGAGGAAGATAACGCACGTTTATGTAACAATATTTATTAATTGTAGTCGCCAGGACCGACCCGCCGTGATTTTTATACCAGGCAGGATAATCAGTTCCTCCACCAAAAAAAGAAATTCTAAAAGGGGTTCTACTTATGACCATAATTCTTTTTTCCTTTCTTCTTTTTCAATAAAAAGATAATGCTCCACGATTTCACATAACGCGTGATCAATCGAAAGGTGTGCTTCTTGGATATATTGAGTGTTACTACTGGGGACAGAAATTACCACATCTGCCATTTTTTGTAGTTGTCCACCATTGCCAATTAATGCTAATGTGTTTATATTAAGAGACTTAGCATGTTGAACTGCTTTGATTACATTTTTTGAATTGCCACTAGTACTTAAACCAATTAAAAGATCACCAGCTTTTCCCAAAGCCTGCACTTGACGTTCAAACACTCCTTCGAATCCAGAGTCATTAGAGTAAGCTGTTAAAACTGAAGTATCAGTAGTCAAAGCAATGGCGGGAAGGCCGGGACGATTAAGATCTTTATTTAGTAAACAAATAAATTCACCTGCAAGATGCTGAGACTCAGCAGCACTTCCTCCATTACCACATATCAAAATTTTATTTCCTGATAAAAAGGTTTCAATGATAAGGCGGGCAGCTTGTAGTATTGAGTTCATACATTTTTCGACAGCGAGTTGTTTGACTTTTACACTCTCTAACAAATGTATCTGAACTTTTTCACGATAGGTCGAATTAGTCTTAGTCATCAATTTATTGGTAAAACTTTAGCTTAGAGTATATTAAATGTCAATCCTAGCCAAATCTACCTGCTCTTTACAAATTGGCGTATTTACCCTAGTATGTTTACAAGTTCTAGCAGATAAAAATGAAAACAGCCTTTGATCTTAACAAAACAAGATTTTTTGTAACTGGTGGGAGCGGGACACTAGGTAGAAATATAATTAAAGTTTTAGTAAAAAAGGGTGCCAAACATATCATCTCCATTAGCCGTGACGAAAATCTAATTAAGCAAGCGGAGTTGGAAGTTGGATCTCCTATAGTCCAATTCAAATTAGGAGATATAACAGACGTCCAGTTAGTATCCCGTTTGATGCAAGACGTAGATGTTGTTTTCCATACTGCCGCTATAAAACATGTTTCTCTAGCAGAAAAAAATCCTCGGGAGGCCCATAGAATAAACGTAGTTGGATTACTGAATTTATTGGATAATAGCCAAAAGGTAAAAAGATTTATTCATATATCGTCAGATAAAGCCATTGGAGTTATCAATTGTTATGGAGCAACAAAACTTTTAGGGGAGTATTTAGCGAAGGAAAGTAATGAGCTAAATAAGAATTGTAGGTACCTTATTATAAGATGCCCAAATATCCTCGGTTCAAGAGGATCTGTTTTAGATATTTGGAAGCAACAAGCCTTTCAAGACAAAGAAATTAAGATCACAGATCCAGAGATGACCAGATATTTTATTACTCCAGAAGATGCAGCTAGATTTATAGTAAATGTTGGTTTAACAGAGAATGCTGACACAAGCAAAATATATTATCCGCTACAGTCCACCCGTAAGTTTTTACTTAAAGAGTTATCTGAAGCCTTTGTTGAATCCTTAAATAAGGGTAAGATTCAGATTAAGATAACAGGTTCGTTACCTGGGGAGAAAAAACATGAGGATTATATTAAAGATGTGAAGTTTACTCCTAAACCAAAGCTCAAAGAGATATTGAGGAGTCTAGTATCATGGACTTAAAGAAAATAATATACAGTACGGAATTAAAACTTTTTGTAATACCCTTTTTCCTCAACTTAATTTTAGTCTTATTTATTTATCAGAGTGTTTTCTCTTTGGAGTTTCAAGGAGATGGGTGGCAATATGCTTGGGGTCATAAAGTTTTCTACAATAGTACCCTATTTAGCGAATTAGCAGTTAGAGCTATGAGGACCAGCCTAGGTGGAGCTCATTTAACCTTTGCACTTATCCAGAATAATTTTGGACTTGATGCAACAATATTTTATAGCGTTAATGTAGTACTTAAGTTGGTCAGTGTATTTGCGTTCTATTTTTTGGTTAAAAAACTAACTCAGAATTATCTGGCTGCACTTCTAGCCTCCTTATTATTATCGGCAACATTTACAGGAGTAGAGGCAACTCATTGGGTATTCAATATGTATGCCTACATTGGTCTGACTTTTATCATCCTGAGTCTCCTGGTTGGTTTTGATCTACCTGAGAAATTCACGTTTAAAAGATGGCTCATGTCTTTTATTCTTGCTTGTGTCGGAGTTTGGTATGCAACTATGAGGACAAATGGAATCATACCGCTAATTATTTTTTGGAGTTTTTATAAGTTTATAACTTTAAGATCAAAAAACAGCCGCTTAAATTTAATTGCCTGGGTGATTGGGTTTATATCATTTATTTTAATAGATAAGTTCTTATTGGGTCAGATGGAAACTGATTACTCACAAAAATACATTATTGCAGTAGGTCTGCAGTCTATTCAATCCCAATTAGACATTAACAAGTATGATTTTCTGCTATCTCCTGCCACTAATCTAGGAAGCATTATATTGCCTGATGTAACCTGGCTTTCCTATAATTTTCCAAAGACTTTTTCTTTAATTTTTGGTGAAGGCATTTTTCGCTCAGTAATCCTGCCAGCTCTTACTATATTTACTTTCATCGGAGGAACTATAGTGGCAATGATAAACAAAAGTAAAAAAATAAAAGGATTGATCACTCCTAAATTTGTCTTTATATTTTCACTTGGGTTATATTGGACAGGAATTGTTTTTGCTGTTTCTAATTTAGGACCACTTAATTTTCAACATTGGGTTTATATATTAATGGCTCTTTTTGGAGGATATTTAATGGCCATTTGTCTTTTTATAGTCTTCACAAAGGAGATTCCTACATTTCTAAGGGACTTTTTTCTTATTACCCTAATTTGGTCTTTTGTTTATCTACTATTGCCTGGTTTTCAGAATGGTGGACCGTTATTTGGTACCTATCATAGATATATGGTAACAACAGCTCCAGTCATTGGTTTATTTATAGCAGGACTAATATCCTTAAGTTCTGTTTATAAAAGTGGTTTTTTAAAAGGTCTAACCCTTTTGATGGCGGTTTTAATTATCTTTAGCCATGCTACTCAGACTAAAGCTTTTTTTGATCGGAAGGCCTTAGTGCATAATAAAGAGGTATCATCCAGAATTTGGCAGCAGTTTAAGCAAGTTGTTCCAGCAAATCCAGAGTATTTAGAAAAACCTCCTACGGTATTTTTTACCTCTGCTGATAATCCTCTTGATCAAATGACTTTATTCGAGTCTTTGTATTTTGGCTTTCTTTTTAGAGCAAGTTTAGATTATGGATGGTGGCCTGATAAAATAGTAGGTTTATACAACCAAAATTATCAAGAGTTATTAGATGCAGTTAAAAAGGATCCTGAATTATTAGATGAGTTCTATGCAGTAAAAATAGAAAATCAGTCCCTAACAGATATTACAGAAGAGACAAAAGAAAAATTATCCTCAGATATTAATCCTTAATTTACGAATACTAATATATGAAAATATCCAAGAAAAAAATCTCTGTTATTATCCCAACATATAATAGCTGGGTTACTTTAAAACCATGCTTGATTTCAATTTATAATCAAACACTAATTCCTGCGGAAGTTTTAGTTATAGATAATGCTTCTTTAGATAAAACATCTTCAAATGTAAAAAAATATTTTCCTAAGGTAAAACTAATTAGAATGTCTAGGAATACAGGAGTAACTGGTGGGAGAAATAAAGGGATTGAAAAGGCTAATAAAAATAGTAGTTATCTATTTTTTTTCGATCATGATATGGTTGCCGAAAAAAATATGTTACAAAACCTTGTGCAATGTGCAGAGGAAGATAATACCTTTGGCATTATTACTCCAAAAATTTATTATTGGGAAGATAAGCAGAGAGTTTGGTCAGCAGGTACTAATATCAATCTTTGGACCGGGCAGATTTTATTTAGGGGGGGTAGAGATAAAGGACAATTTGATATGGAAGAAAAGGTTCAAGTGGCGCCAGCTGCAATGCTTGTTAAAAAAAGTGTTATTGATCAAATTCATGAATTTGATGACAGATACTTTGCTACCTATGAAGATACAGATTTTTGTTTTCGGGCGAAGATGGCGGGTTTTAACACCGTATATATGCCTACTGCGATAGCTTTTCATAAAATTTCACCAGACATCTCAAAGGAACAGCAAAGATTACTCAACCGAGCATTCTGGATTGGACGAAATAGAATCCTTTTTATGGGAGAATATGGAATGAATTTTTATTTATTTTTACTCTTTTCGCCCGTATATTTATTTTATTTCATACTCCTATCTTTAAAACAAAAAGACTATAAGGGGTTGGTAGAGTACCTAAGAGGGGTTAGTGCAGGTCTTGTGGAAGAATTAATCTCAAAAAGGATACTAATTCATTTACCTTTGACCATGTATAACATATTATTGAGAGCGATTGGTGAAGATAAAAAAACAGTTTTAGATGTAGCTTGCGGAGATGGATTATCTATGAGCATCTTAAATTATCAAAAGAATTGGGACGTGACAGGAATAGATATTTATAAGCCTTATGTAGATAGAGCTAGACAGCGAGGGGTATACGAAGAGGTGATTTTGGGTGACATCAGACAGATAGATAAGATCTTTAAAAAAAGAAAATTTGATGTGGTTTTGATTTCAAGTGTATTAGATCACATAGAAAAAAGTGAGGCTCTAGAGTTAATTAAAAAATGTGAAGGTCTTGGTAGGAAGGTGATTTTGAGCGGCTTGCCGAATGGTTTCCATGAAAAGCATGAAGCATATTTTTGGGAAGGTGATAATCCTCATCAGGAACATAAATCTCACTGGAGTATAGAAGAATTTAAAGAAATGGCTTATACGGTAAGAGGTTTTGGAAATTCCTTCATGATAGGTGAACACAGGATAAGTGGAATGAAGTTGTGGAATAGAAATAAAATTCTTTCTACGGCTAAAATAGCGCTTATATTTTTGGAAAATTTACTGGCCTATTTTCTTGCTCCACTGACATTTTATAATCCGAAAAATTCCGTATGTTTAATCGCTATTAAGGAGAAATTATCAAAAAAATGAAATCCGAAAAATTCCCACTCATATCAATAATTATTTCAAATTATAATGGAGCAAAGCTCGGTATTCTTAGTGAATGTTTAAAAAGTTTTGTAAAGCTTGATTATCCAAATTATGAACTAATTTTAGTAGATAATGCATCCACAGATAATAGCATAAAGGAGGCAAAGAAAATCTTTGGCAGTAACTCTAAATTCAAAATTATAAAAAATTCAATAAACTCGTATAGCCAAGGAGTAAATTTAGGTTTTAATGAGTCCAGTGGAGACTATATTGCTTTATTTAATAATGATGTTGAAATAGCAAAAGGGTATTTGCAAAAGCTACTAAATGCTTTCAAAAAATATCCCAAATTAGCGGTTACACAAGGTAAATTACTATGGTCCTATAACCCTTCTATTATTGATAGTGCTGGTGAAACAATGGATATTTACGGTAATCCTGTCACCATAGGCTATCAAGCAAAAGATGATGGATTTTTCGATAAGGAAGAAGAAATCCTATCTGCTAGTGGAGCAGCCTGTTTAATTAAAAAATCTGCCCTGGAAAAAATAGGATTATATGATCCAAATTTTGGCATAGGTTATGAAGATATGGATCATTGCCTAAGGTTTAGGCAAAATGGATTTTCCGCCATGCGTATACCAACCGCAATAGCATTCCATAAAAGAGGTGTAACAGATTTATCTCAGATGGTAAGAGTAAAAGTAAGATGGAATTTCAACAAGAATAGATTGGCCACTATGATAAGAAACTATCCAACGTTTTTACTTATCAAATCCATACCTGTAACAGTACTGATTTATCTAGGTAGTTTTTTTTGGGAAGCTGTAACATATAAAAACATCAATTTAGCTTATACCCGGATTCAGGCTATATTTTGGTGCATCTTGAACTTACCAGAACTGCTTAAGCAGAGACAGATAATAAGAGAGAATACCACTATAGAAAACGACAAGAGGTCTTTAAAATTATTTGCGAAGTCTGATCTTATCGGTAAAACAAAAGCTGTTATTCTGGATAAATTCCCCCTAAAAAAAATATTATATTTGATTCCTTGGACCTATCCTGCAGAAATTAAAAATTTAATTCCTCAGGGATCGACTGTTCTTGATATAGGTTGTGGTGATGGAAATGTTACTGAATGGCTAAATTATAAAGGTGATTATAAGATAGTCGGGGTTGATATCAATAAAAAAGATCTAAAAGTTGCCGAAACTCGAAGAACTGAAAACAAGAGACCTATTTATGAAGAATTAATCCTTGCCGATTTGACTAAAGAAATACCATTTAAGAAGAAGTTTGACGTAGTATTGTGTTCACAAGTGGTAGAGCACCTTAAAAAAGATGATGCTTTGGGACTTATTCGGAAAATGGAAAAGCTGGCAAGAAAAAGAGTTATTGTAGCAACAATTAATGGTTTTTTTCAGTTTAATCATCGCCAACCCGGAGAACATGACATTCATCTTTCTGGTTGGTCTCCTGAGGATTTCATTACAAGAGGATATAAGGTAAAAGGAAGCGGATTAAGGGTCATTTATAAGCCAGGAGCTCTGATGGATAATACACCAAAGTTTTTACAACCTGTGCTTTTTTTCATATCGTACATCTCAACACCTTTATTGCACTTTTTTTATCCAGCAGCTTTATTATTAATCAGTCATAGGGATATAAATGAAAAAGTATAAATTTTCAGTAATTATTGCTAATTATAATGGTGAGAAATATCTATTAGATTGTCTCACCTCGGTGTTTAAAACCGATTACCCTAAATTTGAGGTGATTATTGTTGAGGATGGCTCTACAGACGGTAGTTTGAAAATCATCGATGATTTTCAACAAAAATATAGTTTTACTCTCATCCAAAATATTAAGAATATAGGTTTGGTAAAAAGTAGGAATAAGGCTATAAAAAAAGCTTCTGGAGATATCCTGGTTTTTCTTGATAATGACACAAGTGTAGATAAAAACTGGTTAACAGGATTTGCTAAGACATTTAATAAAGATAAATCCATAGCAGCAGCCCAAAGTATAATTTTAGACTTTAAGAAAAGAGATATTATTCAGGAAATAGGTATGAAGTTGAATCCTTATACAGGTTTTGGGAATCCTCTTGGTCGAGGGGAGAAAAATTTTGGTCAATTCAGTAATTTACAAGAAATTATTGCCTTAGGGGCATGTTTAGCTGTCAGGAAAGAAGTGGCTAAAAAAATTAAGGGATTTGATGAAATGCTTTTCCATTATACCGATGATCTGGATTTTTCTTGGAGAATTTGGATCTTGGGTAAAAGAATTGTTTCCTCTCCAAATACCTATATTTATCATTACACAAAAATACACAAACCTACTTTTGATCTGTACTTCCATCTTAGTAAGAATTCATTCAGGATGATAATTAAAAACTATGAATTTATAAACATGGTAAAATTCTTGCCAATATCTTTTTGTTTTAATATAATGGGTGGAATTGTTGTTCTTATTAAAACTAAAAGAATTATTGCTCTTTTGGGGGTTATAGTAGGTTTATTGTGGAACCTACTTTTTCTAATTGATACTCTGAAAGAAAGAACAAACATTCAGACTTTAAGAAAAATAAAAGATAAGTATATTCTAAGCAAGATCACCATTGCTACTGATCTATTCACTACTATGAAAATATATTTTCACACAGCTAAGCTCACCGTATTTTTAATGAAAGAAAATAAATGAAAATTAAATCTCCATTGGTATCTATTGTAATGCCTGTTTATAGAGCGGAATATTTTATTGCAGATGTAATAGAAAATATTTCTGGTATTAGATATCCAAACTTTGAAGCTATTCTTGTATTTGACCCCTCTTCTGATAAAGGGATAGAGATTGCCAAAGGGAAGCTAAAGAAGAAAAGGAATTGGTGTATGATAGTCAACAAAAAACACCTCGGTGTAAGTAAGTCATTAAATCTAGGAATTAAAAAGAGCAAAGGAAAGTATATTGCTTTTTTTATGACTGACATGCAAGTTGACCCAAATTGTTTAAGAGAATTAGTAAATTTTATAGAAAAATCTGATAAATCCTTAGGTGCTGTAGTTGCTAAAACATATGATTACCATCAACATGATAGAATTCAAGCTTATAGTATGTACTTAATGCCTCAAACAGGGTTTTTATATATTCCCGAGTATGGATTAAAAGATAATAAAAAATTAAATACTCCATTTGAAGGTTATAGTGGAATTGATGGTGCCATGTTCAAAAAAGAAGTTTTTAAGAAAGCTGGAATGTTTGATACGGATATCGAAGTTGGCATAAATGATTTAGATATGATGTGGAGAATTTGGCTTGCAGGGTTTAGAGTTGTCAGAGTACCTACTGCAAAAGTCTATCACTGGTCTCTGAAGGAAGGTCGAGCAACGGATAAGTGGGAATTTTCGTATGCCAGAATGATAAATATCTTTATTCAAAACTATAGTCTAAAATACCTCTTGATTTACTTACCCCAATTTTTCATAATTTACAGCTTGCGTTCTTTGATAACACTATTATCAGGAAACCCTAATCCAATGAAAGGTTGGATAAGATCAATTTTTTGGTCTGTATGTTATCTTCCTAGGGCACTTAAAAAGAGAGAAATTATTCAGAATCGAGTTAGAGTAGTATCCGATGACTACCTCAGTGAGAAGATATTTAGTAAAATCAGTTTGTGGGAGTTTTATAAACACCTTAAGTGGGTTCAAAAGAATATTACCCCCAAGATGTTAAGTAAAGATTCTGGAGATGAACGTATTCTAACGTTTAGTAAATAATATGCTGTCAAAGATTTTCAAAAATCAGCTGAACAAAGAGAGGTTTTACTTAATACTTCTTATAACTACTCTAGTAGTCATCTGGTTTAAAAAAGGGTTAATCCTAGGATCAGGAGAGTCGGGTCTACCATTTTATAATACCTCTAAACTATTAGAATTAACCATGAATAGTTGGACTGATGTACCTTTCGGGACGAGTGGATCAATAGGCTCAGCAAGCTACCCTTTTTATCTAGCAGTAACCTTTCTTCAAAATATTGGTATTCCATCTTTTTTAATTCAAGCATTTGTATATTGGTTTTTATTTGTTTTAGGTACATTGTCAATTCACAAGATAGCTTCTTTAATCCCGGGGAATTCTGCCTTGACTCGTATTACCTCTGCGCTTTTTTACATATTTAATCCAGTTACACATATAAGTGTTTTACACCGTTTTCAATATACGATGCTGTTTTTTTATCACTTTCTACCATTTGGATTTCTTATTTATTATTTAGGACTTAAGTACAAAAAAATTATATATCCTTTAATTCTAAGCCTACTCTGTGCTGTCTTTAGTTTTACATTTATCGGAATTTCCTTTATACAATTATTTTTCGGTGTGCTGGGTTTTTTAACTTTCTGGTATTTTATATATAACTTTAAGCAAAAAAAGGATTTCTTCCCTTTCTTGTACTTCACTATATTTTTGGTAACCTTTGGCTTAATAAACATATGGTGGATAGCTCCGCTTCTTACGGCAGTTTCTAGTGATTTAGGAAGCGGTGGATCATTAAAATATTTTGATTCTCAAGGAAATGTTGAAACTTTCAAAGCTATAAGTTCGCAAATAAAATCCATTTTAAGTGTTTTTAGATTATTTAAGCCGAATGACTATCCAATAGGAGAGAGTTCATGGGGATGGCTTTACAATTCAGTTCCCTTTGTAGTTTTAAGTTTTGTTTCGATAATAGCCTTTGCAGCAAGTTTATTTAAAAAGGGAAAAGGGATGTTATTAAAATTTCTAACCTTTACCTCGCTGGCAACAATGTTTTTAATGAAGGGTTCTCTGGCCCCTTTAGGTGAGATCACATTATTCTTTTTTCAGCTTTTTCCTTTACTGCATTCTTTTAGGAATCCTTTTGAAAAAATCGGATTATTACTGCCTTTTGTCATGGCTATTCCTATAGGATTTGGTATAGCCATGATTATTAACTTTCTTGTTAAGAAGCTCAATTTATCAAGGAGTGTTTTGGTGGTAACTATTTTGACATTGATTTATCCATTATTTATGTTCCCGATTCTCACTGGTTACGCATTTACCAGCGGTCCTCCTCCAGCTAACAATATGGATGTGGGTCAGTATGTTAAGGTGCCTGAATATTATAGAGAGGCTCGAGAGTGGTTAGATAAACAGAACGAATTATTTAGAGTACTTGTGTTACCAATGAACGGTGAAGGGATGACTTATCAATGGGATTACGGTTATTCAGGTGTAGAACTTTCTAATAATCTTTTTAATCATTCTATGATCTCATTTATCAGTAGCCAGGCTTTTTTACCGGAAATGATAAAAAATATCAATGATGTTTTTTTCAAGTACCCGGATAGATCATGGGTGTTGGCACAGCTTTTTAACGTAAAGTATGTAATGGTTAGAGATGATGTAGACTATATAGGACGGGAAATGGAACCTCCGGCAAAAGTTTTAGAGACTATGTCCAAAAAGATGGGTTCAGATTTTTCATTGGTAGCAGAGTTTGGTAGGTTAAAATTTTTTGAGTTAAATCCTGAAAAATTTTACAAAAGAATATTTGCTACCACAACCCCAGTATATTTATTTGATAACTTAGATCAGGGTTTAAGTTTAATGCCTTTGTCTAATCCAGAAGGTGAGGATATGTTCATAACTACAGCAAAATCTCCAACTGAAGACCCATACTTTAGTTTAGCTAAAAGAGTTGTTATCAATGGAACGAGGGTTGAAAATATTGAGATTGATACTAAAAATCCCATTGAAAATTTACCGTTTATAGGAATTTTTAGAAACACTCCTTTTTATGCACTAGTCAGACTAAAGGAAGATTTTCAAGAACAATTTCAACCTGAGGATAAACAGCTAGCATTTAGAGTAAATTTACTCGGGAAGAGACTAGTAGAAATAAACTATGCTCCTGAAAATGTATCTGCTATTGAAGAATATGATCAGGACCTAAAAAAAGTGAGTGAGGATCTGTTAAGCGCTAAAATATTGGATAGAGCAATTGCTGAAAGTCTTGTTAATCATAAAGAGGTTTTAGAACAGATTAAGGAAAAGACAAGTCACAAAGATACAGTTAACCAAATTATAGTCTATATGGATCGTTTATTTGTTGATATAAGAGCCAGATCAGTACATCCAACTCAGAGAAGTTTGATACATCGCTTTGATATTCCTCGAGATTCAAAATATGAAATTTTAATAGCAAAAGATGATTGGGATTCCTATTATGTAGGAGATCGATTAGAAGAATTTGATCTTGATGGACAAACTATTAAATTGGATTCTGTTCAACAAGTAAATGATAAAGATACAATATCTTTAGGAGTTTATCCTCTAGCCAAAGGAGTACACGAGGTTAGCATAACTCCACCCCAAGTTATTAATCTGATTGCTGAAAAACTGCCGGAAGAGTTAATCTTATCTTCTCAAGACAGAAAACCATTTACTCGGACAATTCCGATTGCTAATCTAGACAGTAACTACAGTTATGTGCTTACTTTTGAATATCTAGAGGAAAAAGGGGATGTGCCGGTTATAGGTCTTCATTCTGATATGGATTTTTGGGATAAAGATGGTGTAAGGATACCGAGGCTGGGAATAGCTTTAAGTAGAAATAACTATGATTTCGGGTGGAAAAGATATTCCGCTCGTTTCTCACCTATCCCTGCTGCTAAAGAGCACTTTTTCTCTATTAAGATTATTCCATACGGTGATTGTAAAGCAGTAGTTGAACGGCCTTACCGTAGATATTGCGAGGATAAATCATTCAGTCAAAGATTTTTAAGAGATTCAAGTACTAAAATACGTGATTTGAGAGTAGAAAAAAGCTTCTTTAATCCAGTATTTCTAAGAGAGGTAAAACTTAATTCTCCAGAAAGGATTGTTCCAGAGGTAAGCTTTGAAAAGATTAGTCCGGCAAGGTATAAAGTAAAAATAACAAATGCTCGTAATCCTTTCTTTTTGGTGCTTTCTACAACCTTTAATCCACAGTGGCAAGCCTATTTTACTACAACTAAACCAAAAAATATGATGGAGGTTTTATCAGAGAGCACTAGTGGAGATGTTGTACCGTCAGAAAATCATCTTGTAGCCAATGGGTATGCTAATGGTTGGTATATTGATAAGACTGGAAGTTATGAGATGTTTTTGGAATATTCTCCAGAGCGGGTGTTTATAATTGGACGTAAATTATCCTTTGGCTTTATAATTATAGCGCTATTAACTTTGGTGGTTTATAAAAAATATGCTAGAACTAATAAGTGATAATTTATCAAGATTAGAGGAATTCAGTTATCTCATTCCGTCTGTTGTGGCAATAGTTGTCATATTTATCTGGCTTTTTATTGCTAAGATTTCTAATGCAACCTATAAGACTTCATTGGTCATCTCAATACTTCTTATATTATTATCTATTCCTACACTACTGCTCAATTTTGAATATGTGGCAGGAATTATGGGAGAATATGCCTTTATATTTATGTCTATTGGAACACTTCAGGCAATCTTTGGTAAAAATAAAGAAAATCAATAAATCTCTACCACAAACTCATAGATTTGAGCTGATGATTTTTCGAAAACAGCATCTTGACCCTCGTAAAAAACTTTTATAGTAGCATCATTATAGAGTAACTGTAGGGCATCGGATCCATTCAAAATAAATGAAGCTTGTTTAGCTGATCCTCCCCATTCTTTGGCAATAAAAGGATGATTCGGATCGTTTTTTAAAGAAATAATTGCACCTTTAGGAAGGGTGGGGTACTTATTTCTTATACCGTCTAGTAACTTATGGGCAAGCTTACCTCTCGTTGACGCCCAGTAGGTTTCAGCGCCTAGTTTAGCTGATGCAAAAGAGAGATAAAAGAATGAAGCCAATGTTATAATTAAAAGTATATTTGCTATTAATGAGTACTTTTTTCTAAGAAGTGAGTGAGCATTAAAAATTAAGAAACCAATTGTACCCCAAAATGCTGGTAGAACAGGATTTAGATAATAAGTTGATTTATGAAGAGGTAAAAAGATAACAGGAAAAATTCCCAGGGGAAACCAAAACAGAAGAAATAGAAATTGTTTATTTATTAAAAGTCTTCGCTGTTTCCAAAATAAATATAAACCGGCAGAAGATATCATGCAAAGAGAAATAAAAAAAGTTGGGAAGATAATAAGAAAATAATTTCCCCAATATTGCATCAAGGCGGGTTTTAGTTTAAGTCCGGGGGAAACAAAGTCAATTAGCATTTCCGGCAGACCTAAAGCCCAGGCACTATACCAAGAAAAGGTATTTATAAAAGTTTTAAAACTTAAAGCAACCTGATATTGTTTTTCTTGAGAAGAAAAACCAATCAAAAAAACTTCAAGTGACATATAAACCGCTAATACCAAAATAAAAGGAACTAAAAAAATCAGGAAATTCTTTACATCTTTACGGGGAATGTAAAGAAAGGTCAACCCTAAGAGGAGTAAAGGTAAGACTGCAGCTAATTCATGGGAAGCAAGAGCAAGCAAAAAAGTAAAGAACGACAAAATTAGTTTTTTTCTGGATTTTGTTTCTAGGAAGTTAAGAAATAAAAGTAAACAAATTAGGATAAATAATGTTGCTCCGATTGCTTGTATCCCCCCTGCTAGATAGTAGAGGGTAGCAACATTACTTGCTGAAATTGCATAAAAAAATGCGGAGAATAAAGATATCCTTACATTTTTTAAAAGTTTTTGCAGAAAGCTATATACTAATGCTGAATTGATGATCAGAATAGAAAATGAAAGTAATCTAAAAGGAATATGATTTAACCCAAAAAAATTATAGTAGCTAAAATAAAGTGCTTCCCTAAAAAGAGGTCTATAAAAAGCAATACCTCTTTCCTCGAATGGATAGAATCCAAATAATTTTATAAAGCCACCCAAAGAACCATCACTTTGGCTGATTTTGAAATGAAAGAAGTCATCCTGCGAGAAATATGTAAAAAGTGCAGGATAATAAAGAATTAATATCGAGACAGATATAAACAACAGAAAAAGAATCTTCTTTGTATTTAACATAAATCTAAAACTAACTGTATAATACATATAAAATGCGAGAAATTAAACGGGGAAAGGCGAGAGATTACTCATTTGCTATATTATGGATATTGAGCCTAGCGCTTTTATCAATTAGCGCTTTATTTATAATCCTAAACCACCAGGGTTTTGCCCTAAAATTAATTACTGCTTTTTTTGGGATCTCGCTACTTTTAACTGTGTTTTATATATTCAAAGCAGGGATAAAGAAAAAAGATGAATAGATTTTCTTCTGAAACACGATCAATCTTTACTGTGATTTTAGTTTTACTTGTAGTTTATTGGGGGTGGTGGTTACCAGGCCCAAGAGTTGCTAACGATTATCCAAATACTTCACAGGATACATTAAACTCCTTAATGGATTTACCTAGAGCCTGGTCTAGTAGATATTCTGAAGGAATGGGGGAATACTCTGTATTTACCTTATGGTCATGGCCCATCTCCTTTTTATCTGGGTTATTGGCAAATGGAGGATTGAACTTTGATCTTATAGAAAGATTAGTATTTATCCTGCCTTTCATAATTGTAGGAACATTGGGAATATGGAAGTTTCTGGAAAGATTAAATCTATCTAATCCGGCTAGAATAATAGCCTCTATTTTTTATCTTTTAAATACGTACATATTATTGGTCATAGATGGTGGGCAGCTTATGATTGCCTTAGCCTATGCTTGGTTTCCAATTGCATATCTTACTATAGATAACTCATTAAAAGGTGGGATGGTAAAAAGAATACTAGCGGGTTTATCTGTATGGGTTTTGGGATTTTTAGATATCAGATTTATATATATTCTTTTACTGCTTACTGTGGCTCGCTTTTTATATGAATTTATTTTTATTGAAAAGAAAGATCAGCTTGTTCAGTGGACAACTAATTGGTTAAAGACGGGATTTGCTGCCGGTATAATAGCTCTTGTCTTAAATGCTTATTGGATAATAACTATACTTAAATATCCTTTACCTGCAGATGAATATAATAGGTTAACTCAAGCTAGCTTCTCAAACTTTTATAATCTGGGTCATTCTCTTTTACTAATATCGCCTCATTGGCATGAGAATGCCTTCGGTAAAATTACTCCTTTGAAATGGGAATTTATTCTGATTCCCATCGCATCTTTTTTAGCGCTGCTATTAAGACGTTATGATAAACTAGTGGGTTTTTGGACATTAGTAGCTTTGATTTCAGTTTTTTTAGCAAAAGGATTTTCTCCACCATTTCCTCAAGTTTATCAATGGTTTTTTGAAAATATACCAGGGTTTACTCTGTTTAGAGATTCAACAAAATTCTTTTTTCTAACTAGTCTTTCTTATAGTGTTTTAATCGGTATTACGGTTAATGAAAGTATTAAAAGATTTCATACAAAAAAAGCGGTGATAATTTTTTCCACACTTGTGATTCTTTACCTCTTAGTCTTAGTAAGACCTGTATGGTTAGGACAGATGACAGGTACTTTTTTAATTCAGAATGAAAATAATGAGTATCTACAGATTAAAGATTTACTTCAAAAAGATAATACTTTTTCAAGAGTATTATGGATTCCAGCAACTATACCTTTAACATATACAGATACTTCTCACCCCATTGTTGAAGCCAGAAGGATATTTTCTACCAGGCCTTTCGCTTCGGGAATAGTAGGTTCTTACGAAGTTTTTAATTTTCTAAGAGAAGCACCATTTATGGGTGAGCTTTTTGACATAACAGGTGTAGGCTATATTGTTTATTCTTTTGAAGAAGGTAAGAAATCTGCTGAAGCATATAATTACTACCAAATCTTTTCACAGCAGCTATCAAACTTAAAATGGCTAACAAAGATTCCAGACTTAAATATTTCAACCTTTAAAACAAAAGAGAGCCAGGAGAGATTTTTCCTAGCTTCTAATTTATGGGGTGTTATAGGCTCTGATGAAATATTAAATGAGTCAACAAAAAGTGCATCACTTTCTTTATCTAGAAATGCCTTAGTTTTTATACAGAATGATCAGAGCTTAATCTATAAAATAAACGATGTTCCTTTTGTAAAAATTATTCTATTGGAAAAAGAATTAACTGATTTGTCGGCAAGTTTTATTCCTCAAAAAAATATCTACTTTCCTTCAATGGATTTACCCTCTTCTCCTGGTCAAAATGGATGGTGGAAGAGAGAGTCTGCAGACTTTTTATGGTGGCGTAATTTTATCCAGCAAAAATACAAATTAGATAATCAGGATTATTACTTAGGTGGAGGACTTGCTATAAGTGAAGATGAAGATGAACTTGTCTTGTCCAGAAACAAGCTTTCAGAGGGTGATCTGCTTTTGGCCCGTGTGATGGTTTCTCCCAAATCAGGTGTAATCTCTTTTTATCAAGATGATAGATTCGGCGAGATAAATACAAAGATGGATTTGGGTAAACGTTTTATAAAACTTACAGGAAATGAGGAGTTCCTAGACAGGGTATTTGATTACGATAGGACTAATTTTAAATGGTTTGTTGTAGGGAACATAAATAATCTTCCTATAAGAATCAAAACATCTGGAGATATTAATGTTATTAATGCCTTATCGGTTGTAAGCGTTGAGGAGTGGAAGAGATATCTTAAAGCTGCTGAGGAGATTAAATCATCAGATATGATAAAAGCATTTCAGGAGGAAAATGTAGATTTACACGAAGGCAAAATATATTTTGAAAAAGTAAATCCTACAAAATACCGTATAAAAGTTGAAGGACTAGAAAAACCGTCGGTACTCGTCTTTAACGAAAAATATGATCCTAAGTGGATGCTTAATAATAAATCACCAATTATTTTATACAATCTTTTGAATGGGTATATTGTAGAAAACGGTGAATATACTTTGGAGTTTGAGCCACAAAAATATGTGAATGTGGGGCTTGGTATAAGTTTCATTTCATTGCTGGTAATTTCTTTCTTAATATTACGGCTTAAAAGTAAGTATAATAAATGAATGGTTAATTTTATTCGCTCTATAGTAGTAACAGCAACCATTAAACAGACAGGGATTACTTTTACTGGAACAATTATTAATGGGTTATTAGGTGCTCTTTTTTATATCATTTGTGCCAGATTTCTAGGACCTGCGGATTTCGGACTTTTAGTTGTTGTCATTATGTTTTTAACAATGGTAGTAGATATTTCTGACCTTGGAATTGATACTGGAACAATTAGGTTTGTCAGCAAATATTGGGAAAATGAAAAGGATAAAGCAATTGGGGTTATAAACCTAGTTTTAAGAGCCAAACTTTTAATTTCTTTAGTGGTTGTGGCAATAGGTTTATTATTTACTGATTTTATCAGCGTACTCCTTTTTAATAAAACAGAGCTAACAACTCCTCTAAGACTTAGTTTTCTAGGGATCATGGGATTTCATCTTTATTCTCTTTCGATATCTTTATTCCAATCTTTACAAATGTTTTGGGTGTGGAGTGGATTACAAGTATTTACTAATGCCTTAAGAATCATTACTTTGGTTATTCTATTATTCTTTGGGAAACTTAATCTCACCTATGCTGTAGTGGTTTATATAAGCTTACCCTTTTTAGGATTTTTATTTGCTTTAATATTTTTACCAAAAATATTTAACAAACCTCTGGAAATCAAAGAAACATTTAATGAGTTTTATCATTACAGTAAATGGGTTGCCGTCTCCAATTTAATGGCGGCTGTTTCCGCACGTTTGGATACTTTTATTACAGCAAGACTTTTAACAGCCACAGAGGTAGGTTTTTATGCTGCTGCCAATCAATTAACCATGGCAGTACCACAAATCATTGGAGCTTTAGGTACAGTTATAGCACCGAAAATGGCTGGTATGGGTAGCAGGAAAGATTTTGTCGCTTATCTTAAGAAAACGCAACTTTTAGTGACAGGTTTAGTAGGTTTAGGACTTTTATCTTTGCCTTTAGTTATTTATTTAATACCTCTGATCTACGGTCAAGAGTATGCAAGTTCTGTGCCGCTACTTTTCTCCATACTTTTTATTGCCATGTTAGTTTTTTTACTCGCAACTCCTTTACACACGGCAATTTTTTATTACTATGGTTATTCAAAGATGTTTACCTGGCTATCAATGCTCCATCTTCTAATTGTGGCAATAGTGGGATGGAATTTGGTTATACTCTACGGAGCAATAGGGGCAGCAATTACTGTTTTAATTGCGATGGTCGTAAACTTTCTAATATCTGCCTTATGGGTAGTTAAGGAATTAAGAAAAAAGGATGAATAGTATTTGGGCTCATACGATAGTTAAAAATGAAGAGCGGTATCTTTGGTTTGCAGTGATGAGTATTATTGATTATGTAGATAAAATCATTATCTATGACACTGGAAGTACGGACAAAACTCTTAAGATTATTGAAGAAATTAGAAAGATTAAAAAAGATAAGATTATTTTTCAGGAAGTTGGATCGGTAGATGTAATAAGCTATCCGCAGGTTAGGCAAAAAATGTTGGATCAAACTAAAGGTGACTGGCTTCTAATTGTAGATGGTGATGAAGTGTGGTGGGAAGATTCAATTAAAAAGCTGACGAATCTTATTAGAGAAAGAGGCAATCAGCTAGATTCGATTGTTACACCTTTCTACAATATTGTAGGTGATATCTTTCACTATCAGGAAGAAGCAGCAGGTAATTATGTAATTGATGATAGAAAAGGGCACATTAATATTAGAGCAGTAAATAGAAGAATCCCAGGACTGCATTTTGAAAAACCTCATGGACAATTGGGACTTTATAATAAAGAAGGAGTACTAATCCAAGAAATGCCAAAGAATAAAAGAATTTTTTCGGATACCCCATATATGCATTTTACAAACATGATTAGATCAAGTAGCAGAGGACAAGATAAAAAAGTTCCTAAAAGATCATTTAAATTAAAATATGAGATTGGCAAAAAGTTTCCGGAAGATTTTTTATATCCAGAGGTCTTTTATAAACCCTTTCCTTCTTTTGTTTCTTCCCCATTTAAGAGAATGAGTAAATCATTTTATATTAAATCTTTATTTCTCTCGCTACCCAGGAAAGTTAAAAGACGAATACTTCATTCAAAATCAGGATATTAATTATGAGTAAACCCCTTGATGCTTGGCAAAGTGAAAATTATTACCATTTAGCAGGAGAAGCCAGTTTGGATGTGAGCCATCCTGGAATGAAAGAACTAATAATTCTTAGTAAAGGTGCTGGATCAATTCTTGATTTAGGGTGTGGAGAGGGATCAAGATTAAACTTATTAAAAGACAAGAATAAAAAACTTGTAGGGATTGATATAAGTGAACAGGGAATAAGAATGGCTCGGACTCAATATAAAGATATTGAATTTTTCTCAGGAGATTTGGAGGAGTTACCTTTTAAGACACAAGAGTTTGATCTTGTTTTTTCAGCATTTGTTTTGGAACATCTGACAAATCCCGCTAAAGTTTTAGATGAAGCATTAAGAGTATTAAAAAAGGGAGGGAAAATTGTACTTATAGCACCAAATTACGGAGCACCTAATAGATGCTCCCCACCATTTAAGGGTTCAAGATTGCAAAAACTATTAAAAGGTTTTTTGTCTGATCTGTTTTCTATCTATTCTAAAGATCGTAATCTAAATTGGAATAAAGTAGAGCCTATATCGAAAAAAAACAGATATGAGATAGATTGGGATACTACGATAGAGCCTTACATTAGGTCATTAAATGACTATTTGTCTCAAAAAAATGTTAGGATAATAAATATAAATTCCTGCTGGATTGAAGAGTTAAAAAGCGTTAAATTTCATCAGAAGATTTTTCGCTTTTTGGGTGAAAAAGGTATATATCCATTTGTTTTTTGGGGACCTCATCTAGTTTTAGTAGGGGAAAAAATATGATTTCAGGTAAACCAACATTAGAAAGTATGAGTCTTGCTACATCCTACAATAGATGGACTTTAAGTCTGTTCAATGAATATTTAAAAGGAGAGATTTTAGAAGTTGGCTGTGGGATTGGTAATTTTACCAAATATTTATCCTCTTACGGAAAAGTAACAGCAATTGATGTAGAGGAGGAGTATATTAACAGTCTGGCTAAAGAAAATATAAAAGATGTAGACTGTAAAACCGCTGATATCTCCTCTAAGAAATTTTCAATTGGTAAAAAATTTGACGTTATTATTTGTATTAATGTTTTAGAGCATATTAAAGATCATAAAGCCGCATTAAAGAATATGTTTAAAGTACTTAAAGAGGGTGGGTGTTTAATTTTACTTGTTCCGGCACATCAATTTTTATATGGAGAAATCGACAGAAATATTCAACATTATAGAAGATATGAAAAGAAGCAGTTGGAAACCCTTTTACAGGATGCTCAATTTAGTATAAATAGTATTAGGAAGCTCAATATGCTCGGAGCGATGGGGTGGTTTATCGCTGGAAAAATTTTAAAAGAAAAAGATATCAATGAAGATAAAGTTAAGATATTTAATTTTATTGCTCCCCCCTTTTTATTGATAGAAAAGATTATGGAACCAGTAATTGGAACATCACTGCTGACTATTGCAAAAAAACTTAAATGAAGTTATCAATAATCATCCCTGTATTTAATGAAGAAAGAACCATAAAGGAGTTGATTAACAGGGTTTTAAGAGTTCCTCTTCCTTATAAAATTGAAAAAGAGATAATAGTTGTAAATGATGGATCTACCGACAACACTTATAAAATATTACAAGAATTTACTGATAATATTAAACTTATAGCTCATGAGGAAAATAGAGGAAAAGGGACGGCGATTAGAGCAGGTATAAAAGAATCAACAGGAGATTTGGTCATCATTCAAGATGCCGATTTGGAATATAACCCCTCTGACTACGGCACCCTTTTAGCTCCGATAGTAAATAAAAAGTCCAAGGTTGTGTATGGGACGAGATTGTCAAATTATCCTCTTAAGCTTTGGGGGGAAAATAAAACGGTAATGCCGATACATCTTATTGCCAACAAATTTCTGACCTTTCTTACAAACTTAATTTATGGGAGTAAACTTACGGACATGGAGACATGTTATAAACTATTTACCAGAACATTGTTAGAAAAATTAAATCTCAAATCTGAAAAATTCGATTTTGAGCCGGAGGTAACTGCTAAAATATTAAAGCTAAATATAAAAATTGCAGAAGTGCCAATAACAGTTAATCCTAGAACTTATAAAGAAGGCAAAAAAATAGGTTTCAAAGATGGAATAGCTGCTATTTGGACATTATTAATTTATAAATTCTTAGACTGAGTATGAGAATCGCAATACTAAGCAGATATCAGGGCATTAACAATAGGGGAGCAGAGAGTTTTGTATATGAACTATCAACAAGGCTTAAACGTACCCATAATGTCGAAATCTTAACCAATCATAATTCAGATAACTTATCCCTTGTGTTTTCTGGTAAATATGATCTGGTAATCCCGATGAATGGTAGAACCCAAGTGCTAAAAGCATCTCTGGGAAGGCTTATAGATGGCAAATATAAGATTTTAATCATCGGTCAAAGTGGGATTGGCAGGGATGATCTTTGGAATATAATTGTCGGAAAGCCTGATGTTTTCGTAGCACTAACAAAAAAAGCTACAAAATGGGCAAAGGCTTTTGCTTGGGGTTCTAAAGTAGCTCATATTCCTAATGGGGTGGATACAAAAAAGTTTAACCCCGACGGAGATAAGTTAAATTTTAATTTAGCTGGTCCGATTATTTTATCTGTTGGAGCACTTGAATGGTATAAAGGCCATCAGTTAGTTATAAAGGCTGCATCAGCTTTAAAAGATGTCTCACTGGTAATTGTTGGAGACGGTTCTCAAAAAAAGAAACTTGAGGAGATGGGAAATCAAATGCTTAAGGATAGATTTAAAATACTCAAGACTTCTTACGAGAACATGCCTTCTATTTATAGGTCAGCAGATGTCTTTACTTTACCTTCTTGGAGTAGAGAAGCATTTGGGATAGTATATTTAGAAGCGATGGCTTCAAATTTACCGGTAGTAGCTCCAGATTATCCAACGAGAAGAGAAATTATAGGGGATGCTGGATTGTATACTGATGTCAATAATATAGAAAGTTATGCTCAAACCTTACAACAAAGTTTACAGATAAGGTGGGGTAACAAACCTAGGAAACAAGCAGATAAATTTTCCTGGGAAATGATTGCAAAACGATATAATGAAATACTGGAAAACTTATGAGTCTTAAATTATCCGTCACAATAATTACTCTAAATGAAGAAGAGAATATAGGTGCATGTTTAGATTCAATAAAGGATATTACCGATGAAATTATTTTAGTAGATAGTGGAAGTACAGATAAAACTATTGATATAGCAAAAAAATACGGAGCTAAAATTTACTTTCGGAAGTTAGAAAATTTTGCAAACCAAAAGAATTGGGCTTTGTCGAAAGCAACCGGTGATTGGATTTTCTCGATTGATGCGGATGAGATCATTACAACAGATCTTAAAAAAGAAATTGAAGAAAAGATACAAGATAATTCTTATGATGGTTATTTAATCCCTCGTAGAAACTTTATTCTTGGTAAGGAAATCAAACATTCAAGATGGAGTCCTGATAAACATGTTTGGCTATGGAGAAGAGATCGCGGAGAGTGGGAAGGCGAGGTACATGAAGAAGTGAGAGTTAATGGAAGGATAGGAGAGATTAAAAATGCAAAAATACACTTTCAAAGCAAATCAGTAGAAGATTTCATAAATAATCTAAACAGTTATTCCTCGCTTTATGCTAAGAAAATATTTAAAGAGGGTAGACGATTCTCTTTTTTTAGCTTACTTTTTGATCCAATCTATGAATTTAATATACGATATATTTACAAATTTGGTTTCTTTGATGGATGGAGAGGATTTGTTTTGGCATATCTGATGGCGTTTTACCAGCTTTCTGTTTGGATTAAACTTTATGAACTACAAAAAACTAAGTAACAGCGCTATTTTACTAATTATTTTACTCACCTTACTCATAAGATTAATACACTTGAATCAAAGCTTGTGGTTAGATGAAGCAATTATTGTTGAGCATCTTTCAAAGATTTCATTTATCGAAGCTATAACACAATATGCCATAGCAGATTTTCATCCTCCTGGATATGTTATTTTGCTATGGAGTTGGATAAATCTGTTTGGTAATAGTGAAATATCAGTGAGAATCCCATCGGTAGTTTTTGGGACATTAAGTGTCTATCTTGTTTATTTAATAGGCAAAAAATTAGTTTCCAATCACTTAGGGTTAATAGCAGCCTTGCTTTTGGCAGTTAATCCTTTGCATATATATTATAGCCAGGAAGCAAGAATGTATATGTTTGCCTCCTTTGCGGTTGTTTTAAATATGTATCTTTTTATAAGATTTATAAAACAAGAAAAATATTCCTTTTTAGCGCTAATTCCCAGTTACCTATTACTTTTAAGTTCTGACTATTTAGCAATATTCACCCTTTTTACTCAACTAATATTTCTAATATACAAAAATAAAGGTTTACTCATTAAATGGGTCACTACTCTTTTATTAGGTGGCCTTGCTCTTAGTTGGTGGATTCCTCTATTTATTAATCAACTACAACTGGGATTAATAACATCAGAAAAAGTACCTGGTTGGAAAAATGTAGTGGGAGATTTTGGTATAAAACCTGTAATACTAACCCTTGTTAAATTTATTATAGGAAGAGTTAGTTTTGACAACGATTTAATTTACGCCGGAGTGCTTATACCAATAACTTTAGTATTTTTATATTTATTTGTTAATTTTTTACGTCGAAAAGATATGACTATTAAGATGTTTTTACTACTCTGGTTGGTAATTCCTCCAATCCTGGCATTAATAATATCATTAAAAATTCCAATTTTTAACTACTTTAGATTGCTTTTCGTTTTACCAGCTTTTTTAGTTATTACAGCTTTAGGAATACAAAGATTAAAAGGAAGATTAAAGACGATTTTTCTGAGCCTGATTATACTAATCGAATTAATTTTTTCTGTAACATATTTACTTAATCCTAAATTCCAACGGGAAGATTGGAAAGGTTTAAAAAGATATTTAAATAGCTTAGGGGAAGATCAAATTGTTTTGTTGGAAAGTAATACTAAATTTTCTCCAGTTAATTACTATATGAGTGATAGTCCTGTTATTATTAGTGGCGCACTAAACAAATTTCCAGCTTCAAATGATTCTGATTTAATTGACATTGAAGCATTTATCAATAGTTATCAAACAGTTTATTTACTGGATTACTTAGTAGAGATTGGAGATCCAAATAGACTTGTTTCTAAAAGGCTAAAAAATTTAGGGTTTGATAATACACGAACAATCGACTTTAATGGTGTAGGTTTTTTATATGAATATAAAAAGAATCAGTAAATTAAAAACTTTCCCAATTATCTTATTATCCTTTCTAATTCTTCTGCATGTTGTGGTCTTACTTAAATTAATGTTTTTCCCTTACCCAGAGTTTTTTGTTTATCCATATTTAACAAATAATGGTTTAAAGCCCTATGCTCAAATCCTGGATCAACACTTTCCAGGACTAATGTTTTTGCCAATTAATTTTGATAATTTAGGAATGAATAGCGAACTTGAGGCAAGGGTATGGCTAATCGGAGTTGTGATAATAACTCAGTTGCTGCTTTTTATAGTGGCAAGGCTTATTTTCAAAAATAATTACAAGGCATTAATTGCAAATGCTTTATATCTTACTTGGCAACCCTTCTTTGAAGGATTTGTATTTTGGATTGATAATTTAATGCCTCTTTTTTCACTTTCTGGATTTTATTTTGTATATAAATACTCATTTGAGAAACAAAAGAATATTTATCTCCTTATGGCAGGGTTAATACTCGGTACTGGAGTGGTTTTTAAGCAAACCTTCATACCGCTAACAGTACTCATAGCTTTTTATCTATTATGGAAAACTAGATCTTTTAAGAATGTGTCGATCTTTTCATTCATTTCTGCTGTACCAATAACCTTAACCTCTCTTTATTATTTATCGCAAAACATTTTTAACGATTTCTGGTATTGGACAGTAACCTTTAATCTGACAGCATATTCTAAATTTGGATTACAGGTAGAAAGACCCCTGGGTTACTTTACAAGAATCCTACTTGTTTTTGGAACTTCCTTTTTATCAGTGTTTTCTAATAGAAAAAAAGAGTTAGTGCTACTTGGGGTATTTTTCATGGGATCAATATTTGGGTCTTTTGACAGACTAGATTTTGTCCATCTCCAACCTGTGCTTCCCTTTGCGATCCTTACAACAGTAATGGGTTTTGAGGCAATCTTTGTCAGAAAATACTTTAGATTATTTATCTTTGCTTATATATTTATTAGTTTATGGTGGCTGGGTGTTTTTTACAAAGGACATATATCCGAAAAAGTATTATTTTTTGATGAATCAACCAAAAAACTCGCCGGAAAAATTATGGAAAATACTAATAAAGGAGAGAAGATATTTGTTTTTGGAGCAGCTCCACATCTTTATCAGATGTCCAATACTTTACCTGCAGGAGGAGTTTTTGTCTTCCAGTTTCCCTGGTTTACCCGTATTGCAGAAGATAGAATTTTAGATGGACTTAAAAAAGACAAACCTAATATTATTGTCTATGATTCAAATCCTAAGTTTAATGATCAGCATATAACTGAATATATGAGTAAAACTAATGAATATATTATAAAAAATTATCATGTATTTGATCAGGTTGGAGATACTAAGATTATGCGAAAAAACTAATCTCGCTTTCCTTTTTTCTGATAAAACTTTAGAATTAACATATGCGGATCGGAGTAGATATATCTCAGTTAGCTCATATTGGAGGAGTTAGTGTTTATACAGAACAGCTGGTTAAAGCTTTGGTAAAAAGGAAAACTTTTGACTATACATTTTTTTATTCCTCTCTCAGGCAACCTTTAAAGTTAAGATTGACCAGAGTAAAAAAGTATAAGCTTCCACCATCTTTATTTGAACTACTATTTAATAATTTAAGAAATGTAAAAATTGAAAGGTTTTTGGGTCCTATTGATGTCTTTCATAGCTCTGATTGGGTACAACCCCCAACTGATGCCAAAAAGGTCACCACCTACCACGATGTAGTAGCTCTTAAGTTTCCGGAATGGTCCCACCCTAAAATTGTAGATGTACACAAAAAACGCTTGGAGATTGTTAAAAAAGAAATAGATAAAATTATAGCTGTATCAGAGGCCACAAAAAGGGATTTGATGGAGGTATCCCAAATTCCTTCTGACAAAATAGTAGTAATTTATGAAGGTGTAAGAGAGGGGTTGACTCCACAAGAGGATAAAAAGAAGGCTGAATTTAGAAAAAGATATAAACTGCCAGAAAAATATGTTTTAGCTATTGGAGGAATTGGGGAAAGACGAAATATTAAAAGAATCAAAGAAGCTGCCAAGAATTATAATCTGGTAATCGCCGGGGAAACAATCCCAAGAGTAGGGAATGAGGAGATGGCACTTTTATACTCATCAGCCCATGTTTTGCTTTACCCATCACTTTATGAAGGGTTTGGACTGCCGATCCTGGAGTCAATGGCCTGTGGGGTACCAGTTATTACCTCTAATCTGTCCTCCATGCCTGAGGTGGGTGGGAATGCAGCATTCTACGTAGACCCTTTCTCCCTAGAAGATATCACTAAAAAATTAGATGTGGTTATGAATGATAATCATTTAAGAGATGAATTAATAACAAAAGGCTTAAAAAGGGCTAAGGAATTTAGCTGGGATAAATGTGCAGAGCAAACAGAAGCAGTTTATAGGAGTTTAAAAACATAAATGAAAATTTGGATTGATGGGAAAGAAGCTAATGTATTGGATAGACTTGGCTCCTCACAGGTAGCTTTTGGCTTAATAAAGGCTTTAGAAAAAATTGATCATGAAAATGAATATACGGTTGTTGTGCCTTTCCCCCCTTTGGATGACTTTCCCAAAGAAAGAACCGGTTGGAAGTATAAAATACTAAAGCCTTCAAGGCTTTGGACCAGAATAGCTCTACCCTTAAATTTATACAGTGCAAAAGATAAGCCCGATATTATTTTTTCCCCCACCCACTATATTCCCCGTTTCTCTCCCGTTAAGCGGGTAGTGACTGTTTTTGATTTGGGATTTATTCATTTTCCGGAAACCTTCAATAAAAAAGATCTATGGCAGCTTAAAAACTGGACAAAATTTTCTGTGGAAAATGCAGATCACATTATTACCATTTCTAATTTTTCAGCAAAAGATATTGTTAAAACATATGGCATCAAAAAAGAAAAAGTTACCGTGGCATATCCTGGATATGACAGGAATGTATATAAAAAAATTGATGATAAGTTAAAAGTGGAGACTCTGCGTAAAAAGTATGGAATTGATGGAAACTATATTATATATATAGGTACAGTCCAGCCCCGCAAGAATTTATTAAGACTTATTGAAGCTTTCTCCAAAATTGATAATCCAAAATTGGTAATTGTTGGTAAAACTAAGGGTCAGGGAAGAGAAGGGTGGAAATATGAAGAAGTTTTATCAGCCCCCGGCAGACTAGAAATAGAGGAAAAGGTTATATTTACCGGATATGTTCCAACAGTAGAGCTGCCATATTTAATATCTGATGCCATAGCGTTAATTCAACCATCATTATGGGAAGGATTTGGCATACCGGTTTTGGAGTCAATGGCTTGTGGGGTGCCAGTTTTAACATCTAATACGTCTTCTTTGCCGGAGGTGGCAGGAAATGCCGGGTTAACCTTTGATCCTTATTCAGTAGATCAGATAGAACAGGCTATAAGGACAATTAGCACTGATAAAAAATTAAGACAGTCTTTATCTAAAAAAAGCTTGGAACAGGTAAAAAAGTTTTCTTGGGAAAAAATGGCAAAAGCTGTTTTAAAATCATTTAGGGAGTTAGAAAAATGACTAAGATATCAATAGTAATTCCTAATTGGAATGGGCAAGAAAAACTAAGAAAGCATTTACCAGGCGTGCTAAAAGCTGCCAAGCATAGTAAGGTAGAAGAGATTATAGTAGTGGATGATAAATCCTCAGATGAAAGTGTTAGGGTATTAAAAATTGAGTTTCCTGAGGTAAAGGTAATAGAAAAAGATCAAAATTCCGGTTTTTCATCGACTGTAAACTTAGGAGTCAAAAGCTCCCAGGGTGAATTGGTGGTCTTACTAAATTCAGATGCTTCTCCTAAAGAGGATTTTCTCGATTTTATACTACCCCATTTTAAGGACAAAAATGTGTTTAGCGTAGGAGGTAGTGTAGGAGGTGGGTGGTCGGGGGCTGAGTTTAAAGATGGATTTTTTTGGCATAACATGGTAGAAGAAAAGCTCCAAGAAGCTCACTCAACACTTTGGGTGTCTGGAGGAAGTGGAGTGTTTAGAAGATCAATTTGGGACGAGCTGGGAGGTCTGGACACTTTATTTGATCCATTTTATGAAGAGGACTTGGATTTAGGGTATAGAGCCACAAAAAGAGGCTATATCAACTTACTGGAACCAAAGAGTAAAGTGGAGCACTACAAAGAGATAGGGGTGATAAAAGAGCATTTTTCCACTAAAAAAGTAGCCAGGATTGCTCAAAGGAACCAACTTATATTTATCTGGAAAAATATCACGAACAGAGAGTATATAAATGGGCACATTAAAGCCCTTTTCGCCATGCTTATTAAGCATCCTACATATATTCTGGTTTTTCTTTCGGCTTTTTATAAACTCCCCCAAATTTTAGAAAAAAGAGAGATTGAAAAAAGATACTCAAAGCTTACCGATCAAGAGGTGCTGAGTATGTTTAAGCTTTCTTAAATGATATACTTTTACTATGTTGTTTTTGGAACATATCCAACTCAAGTTAAAAAATGGAGTTCCCCAAATTGTATTTAAAGATAAAAACGGTAAGGAATTATCTTTTGTTGAAGGATTTAAAAAAGGGATTAATCGATTCTTCAATTATGTTCTTGATCTGGAATTGCTGACCGTAAGGCTTGTAGGGTTTGTGCCGATATATTCAGTTAGATGGCTAATTTATACATCAGCCGGAGTAAAAATTGGCCGGAGCTCGCATCTGCATATGGGGACACAGTTTTTTAATCCCAGTAATGTTTCCATTGGTAAAGGATCGGTTATCGGCCAGAATGCCTTTTTAGACGGGAGAGACACTTTAAGAATTGGAGATCATGTAGATATTGCTTCTGATGTCATGATTTACAATAGCGAGCACACTATTCATTCAGAGGATTTTTATCCAATCCATGCTTCAGTTGTGATAGAGGATTATGTATTTATAGGTCCAAGAGCAATTATTTTACCGGGCGTGAAAATAGGCAAGGGTGCTGTTGTTGGTGCCGGAGCTGTGGTAACAAAAGATGTGCCTGAATATATGGTAGTTGGTGGAGTTCCGGCTCGGGTTATCGGTGAAAGAAAAGTCAAAAGTTTGCATTATAAACTAGGAAGGGCAAGACTATTTCAATGAAGATATGGTTTGTTATTTTTTCTCTCACTCTGTTCATTTATATGTTGTTTCCTGGTCCTCAGAAAATTTCCGATTCCCCAGCTTTACCCGATTCTGTCAAATCAACACTTGAGGGGGATACTATCCAGATTCCGAATGTTTCAGCATATTTTTCTAACAACTATAGAGCGTTTGTAACGGATTTTTATAGGAAAGAGTATCAAAAAGATACCTGGTTCCCCTTTCCTCCTATTCGGATTAACCACCCACCTGAGTTTGCCTTTACTACCATAAAAAAACATACTGACAGCACATATTTGGAAGAATTTGTTTATCCGCTAAAAGGCTCCTTATATGTGAATGGTTTTGAACCGTTTTATGAAAACGGAGATCCAAAATTTCCCGGAGCAACAAAGTTTGAGGTAGATGGAAAAACTTTCTATACTAAAGTAACCTTACGTTTTTATCCATCTTCTGTAGGTATAAGGCTTGTTGTTTGGTTTGGAATAGTTATTTCAGTTCTTTTTATATGGAGGCTTGGTAAAAGGATTATCTATGCAAAAGGATCTTAGTGTCTCAATTATTAACTATAAAACCAAACAATTAACAGAAAAATGTCTCCAAAGTATTTTTAATAAAAAATGGAAAACAGATTTTGATGTCTATATTTTAGATAACGCATCAAAAGACGGATCAGTGGAGTATCTCAGGACTAGATTTCCTCAGTTTAATGTAGTTGAAAGCGAGGAAAATGTGGGATTTGGTGCAGGGCATAACATAAATTTAAAAAAGATTACAACCAAGTATGTACTAATCCTAAATTCAGACACTGAGATTTTAGACGATGTGATAGATAGAATGGTTTTGTTTATGGATGAACATAAGCAGGTAGGAGTTAGCAGCTGTAAAATAGTGGGATTTGATGATAAATTGCAGCCTAATGGTGGTGATTTGCCCTTTGGAGCAACCCTTTTTACATGGCTTCTAAATTTAGAAAGTTTAGGGATAAAAAACCCTAATTTTCATAGACAGGAAAAAGACTATTACGACAACACGCATGAGGTAGGATGGGTTTCCGGGAATTTTATGATTGCCAGAATAGATGTTTTGCAAAAGGTTAATTTTTTTACAGAGGATTATTTTATGTATTTTGAAGATGTAGATTTGTGTCTAAAAGTTAAAGAGGCAGGATTTAAGATCATGCTTTATCCTCAGGTCACTATAAAACATCTTTCCGGAGGAAGTGCAGATAATCCAAAGCTCAGACAATGGATAGGAGAATATAAAGGTTTGCTAAGGTTTTACCAAAAAAGATTTGGGGTTCTATCAAGCTTACTTTTAAAGCTGATGATTTATTTTGCAACTTTTTTAAGAATTATAGCTTTTGCTATTGTCGGAAAAATTGATTATTCTTTAACCTATGCCAAAGTTATTAAAAGTATTTGAAATAGTATTATTTGGATTAATAGCCTTTCTTTTTAGCTTTATTCCTTTATACCCAAAATTTCCTTTAGAAAATATCTCAGGAACTTTTGTAGCCATAAGACTTGAAGATCTCTTAATTGCCCTTCTCCTAATTATCTGGATGACCTATATGTTTTATAGTAAGAGATGGAAAGAACTCTTAAAAGACAAATTAACCATTGGATTTTTTATATTTTTCTTTATAGGATTTATCTCACTTATATCAGGAATATATTTAACACACTCTGTTACAGTGCCTCATTTGGGAATGTTTCATTACTTTAGGAGAATAGAATTTATGCTGCTTTTGCCGGTAGTATTTACAGTTGTGAAAAGTAGAAAGCAAGTTTTTGGGATACTGGGAATAATTTCTGTAACAGTTTTATTGGTAAATATATATGCTCTGGGTCAAAGATATTTAAATTGGCCTGTCATCTCAACCACTAACTCAGAGTTTGCAAAGGGATTAATTCTTTATTTAACACCAGGTGCCAGAGTCAATTCTACATTTGCCGGACACTATGATTTAGCAGTTTATTTAATGATGTTTTTAGTAGCTGCATCAGGATTATTTTTTACATTTAAAAACTTTTTCATTAAGGGATGGCTACTGTTTTTAAGTGCTTTTTCATTTTTGGTATTAATTATGACTGCAGCGCGGGTATCGTTTTTTGCAGCATTAATTGGAATTATCACAACCCTTCTATTTGCTCGTAAAAATAAATTTGTCATACTTATTGTCATTTTAGGTATTATGATTGTTGCTTATCCATCGGGATTAAGAGATAGATTAGTATCAACAATCACGATAAATGTTTTAGAACAAGGACAACGATATGTTCCTGATAATGAAAGGCAGATAGTTAGGAATAGATTAAATATTCCTACTCTATCTACTCCAAATTCCTCAGATTCTGCTTGGACTACTCTTCCTCAATCTACCAACTCTGCTACCACTGCCTCAGATATTACGCCAGGAGAGCCTCTTGATAGTACTGATCTTGCAGTCTATCGATCATTTGGGATTCGATTGAATATCGAATGGCCTAGAGCTTTAAACGCCTTCTATAAAAATCCGCTCCTGGGGACTGGGTATTCGTCTATAGGTTTGGCAACAGATAATGATATTTTAAGAATGTTGGGAGAGGTAGGGTTATTAGGAACATTAGCCTTTGTATTAATATTGATTGAAATATTTAAAAGAATTTGGGTAAATCTAAAGAGTTTTGATCATTTGATCAGATACTTTTCTGCAGCAGGACTGGCCTTGATTATCGCCTTCGTATTAAATGGAGTGTTTATAGATGTGTTTGAATCATCAAAAGTTGCTGCTATATTCTGGATGAGTATGGGACTTATTTTATCATTAGAAAAAATTAGATGAAGATATTAAGGTTACTAAAAGCACCACTGTTTTACCTGTTGCTGATTATTCTGGGGGCGTTTTATGTCAGGCTTTATAAAATTGATTCCCCGATTGCAGATTGGCATTCTTGGAGACAGGTAGATACGGCAGCTGTAACAAGAAGCTTTATAAAAGATGGCTTTAACCCTTTTTATCCAAAGTTTGATGATATATCAGCTATTTCAGAAAATCCCTTAGTAAATCCTAATCGTTATCGCTTTGTAGAGTTTCCAATTTATAATATTTTTGTTTATCCTTTGTATCTTGCTTTTGGGATAAATGAGATGTACCACAGATTAGTCTCGGCGCTATTTTCCTTAGGAAGTATTGTATTTATATATTTGATTACCAAAAAGTATGCAAATACTTTTACAGCTCTTACTGCTTCATTTGTCTTTGCCTTTTTACCTTTTAGTGTATACTTCTCAAGAACTACACTCCCTGAACCTACCTTCTTATTCTTTTCACTGGGGATGGTTTATTTTGTTGACAGATGGATTAGTTTAAACAGTTTAAAAAGGGGGATCATGGCCTTTATTTTTACCATGGTGGCCTTTTTAATAAAACCATGGGCGATATTTTTTACACTCCCGCTAATATATTCTTATCTACAAAAGTATCATAAGATTTGGCCCGTTAAAACAAAGTATTTGGTTTTTGTAATCCTTGCTTTGACCCCTTTTCTATTATGGAGGTTATGGATTATGCAACAGCCCCAAGGAATACCAGCTTCAAGCTGGCTTATCAACAGTGATGAGATTAGATTTAGACCCGCCTTTTGGTGGTGGATTATTTCAGAGAGAATAGGAAGAGAAATACTAGGGGCAACCGGGGCAGTGTTATTTTATATTGGAATATTTATAAAGCCCAGGAATTATTTTTTCCATACCTGGCTTTTATCGTCACTTCTTTTTATTGTCATTTTTGCAACTGGAAATGTTAGACATGACTACTATCAAATATCCATTATTCCAATTGCTTCAATCTTTGTTGCTTTAGGGTTTTATTATTTACTTAAAGGATCAAAAAACTTCTTACCAAGGATAGTTATTGTTCCAGTAGCATTACTATTTTTTGTTTTAATGTTTTATTTTACCTGGTTACAGGTTAAAGGGTTTTACCAAATAAATAATCCAGCTATTATCGAAGCTGGTAAAAAAGCTGATGTAATATTACCTAAGGATGCCTTAGTTGTAGCGCCATATAATGGAGATACGGCATTTCTATATCAAATAAATAGACCAGGTTTTCCTTTTGTTCCACTGCCCGTGACAGATTTAATTACGCAGTTTAACGTTACACACTATATCTCAACTACCAAAGATGATAAGACAAATTGGGTCATGAGGCATTTCAAGGTTTTAGAAAATAATGATAATTACGTAATTGTTGATTTAAGGGAGACTGTAAATCCATTAGATTTCGTAAACGACCCAGAAAAATAAAAGTATGAAAGTGTTAATGTTAACTCCATATCTACCCTTCCCTTTATTAACTGGTGGACAAACTAGGTCATATAATTTAATAAAAAGATTATCAAAATTAGGACATGAAATAACTCTTTTATGCCTTGTTAAAAATAATGAGGAGAGAAAATATGTTCCAGAGTTAGAAAAGTTTTGTAAAGAAGTGCAGGTTTTTAATAGACCTCAAAAACCCTGGACGATAGATAATATTTTAAGAACAGCTTTCAGTTTCTATCCTTTTTTAGTTGTCAGAAACTGGGCATCTGGAGAAAAAACCTTTATACGAAAAAAATTAGAGAAGGAAAAATTCGACTTAATTCATGCTGAAACTTTTTATGTAATGCCACATATTCCAAAAACCAGGATCCCCATTTTATTGGTTGAGCAAACAATTGAATATTTAGTCTACAGACATTATGTAGAACAATATTATCTTTTTTTTATCAAACCCTTTCTTTTTTTTGATGTTTTTAAATTAAAGTATTGGGAATTGAAATACTGGAACCAAGCGAATCAGGTTATTGCTATGTCAGAGGAAGACAAAAGGATCATGTTACAGGAAAGCCCAAACCTGGAAGTAGATATAGTCCCTAATGGAGTTGATAGTGGTTTTTTTGAAAAAAAAGTTGCAGATAAAAGCAAAGATCCGGTCGTATTATATGTAGGAAATTTTACTTGGTTGCAAAATAGGGAAGCTGTTAAAATACTGGTTGAAAAAGTATGGCCTTTAATTATTCAAAAATTACCTAAAGCCAAATTATGGATTATAGGAAAAGATGCTGCTAAATTTTTCCCGAACTTAGCAAATAAAGATATTAGAGTTGAGGAAGTAAAAGACATTAGAACTGTTTATCAGCAAGCCTCAATTCTTGTTGCCCCCATATATGGTGGAGGTGGAACAAGATATAAAAACTTTGAAGCTTTTGCATCCGGGTTACCGGTTATCACTACCTCGATAGGTATAGGGGGAACAGAAGCCAAAGATGGAGAGCATGTTATCATAAGAGATGACCCGCTATCTATTTCAGATGCCTTAATAAGTTTATTGGAGGATCGAGATCTTTATGAAAAGATTGCAAAGAATGCAAAGGATTTAGTCAAAAACAAGTACGATTGGGACCCCATTGCCAAGAAATTAAGTAACACTTATGAAAAACTCGGACAAAAAAGTTAGCATCAGTATTGTTAATTACAATGCTGGTGACTATTTAATTAAATGTTTGAAATCTTTAGAAAAGATTAAAGATGAATTACCCTTTGAAGTTTTTGTAGTAGATAACGCGTCCTCAGACGACAGCATTGAAAAAGCTAAAAACCTTTTTCCGCAACATACATACATATTAAATAATGAAAATTTAGGATTTGGAAAAGCTCACAATCAAGTATTAAGAATAAACAAAAATAAATATGTATTGGTACTAAATCCTGACGTAGAGCTTGAAAAAGGTGTTTTAAAAGATGGTGTTGAGTATTTAGATAAACACCTTGATGTAGGAGCTGTGACAGGTGAAATACTACTTCCATCAGGTAAAAAAGATTTGGTAGCACACAGAGGATTTCCTACACCTTGGGCCTCATTTAAATACTATTTTTTTAAAGATGATTCGCTCTACCATTTAACAAATAGAGATTTTTCAAAGCCACATGAAGTAGATGCAATATCAGGAGCCTTTTTCTTAACTAGAAAAAGTGTTTTGGATAAAGTGGGATATTTTGATGAGGACTATTTTATGTATGCAGAAGACATTGACTTATGTTACAGGATAAAACTTGCAGGTTATAAAATAATTTATCTTCCTCACCTGAAAATATTGCATTATAAAGGTGTCTCAACCGGCATTAAAAAGCATAGCCGGGAATTAACAACAGCTAGTTTAGAAACCAAAAAGCGGTCCGTAAACGAGTTTTATAAAACAATGAAAATATTCTATAGAAAACACTTAGATCAAAAATACCCCTTTTTCATTAACTGGCTAGTTTACACAGGAATTAATTTTAGGTGGTGGCTTGCTAAGAATAAATTAAATGTCTAATGCAAAATGAAAATAGGAATTGATGCACGTTTATTAAATGAATCCGGGGTAGGAAGGTATACAAAAAATCTAATTCTCCATTTACAGAATATAGATAAAGAAAACACTTATTATATATTTCTATTACCTAAAGATTTTGATAGTCTCAAACTAAACAAAAACTTTATTAAAGTTAAAGCTGATTTTAAGTGGTATGGATTGGAAGAACAGGTAAAATTTCCTAAACTACTAAACAGTTTTCATTTAGATTTATTTCATATACCTCATTTTAATGTACCCATATTTTATATAGGAAAAAAGGTGGTTACGATTCATGATCTAATACATCAGCATTTTCAAATGAGGAGAGCATCAACCCTAAATCCATTAGTCTTTTTTATAAAACAAAACGCCTATAAATTAGTTTTTGGAAATGCCATCTCTACAAGTCAACACGTGATAACAGTTTCAAATTATGTCAAATCGCAGCTGGAAGAAGAATGGAAACTAGATAGTAAAAAAATATCAGTAACCTATGAAGGTGTTGAAGAAAATATAATAAATTTGTCAAAAAATATTTCTGATACATTAATAAAAAAGATTTTAAATAAATTTAATATAAAACCTCCCTTTGTCTTTTACCTAGGTAATGCTCATCCTCATAAAAATATAGAAGGGTTAATAAAAGCATTCCTCCTTTTAAGAAAAGATTACCAGTATTTACAGTTGGTGTTGTCAGGGAAAAATCATTATTTTTGGCAAAAAATTAAGGAAAAATTTTATAATCCAAATATTATCTATACAGGATATTTAACAGATGAGGAGATGGTTGCTTTATATAAAAGCGCAAAGATTTATGTTGTCCCTTCATTTGAAGAAGGATTTGGAATCCCTCTTCTTGAAGCCATGGCGTGTGGGGTTCCTGTTGTTTCCTCGAACGCCGCATCACTTCCAGAAATAGGTGATAGAGCATGCATTTATTTTGACCCAGTAGATATCAAGGATATGTCAGATAAAATTAAGTCGGTATTAAACAACCAGAAACTGCAAAAAGAATTAATAGAAAAAGGAGACAGACATTATAAAAACTTTAGCTGGAAAAAAATGGCCGAACAAACACTGGAAATATACAAAGATGCATATAAATAATTTAAAGGTTGCATTAGTTCATGATGATCTAGTTCAATGGGGAGGTGCAGAAAGAGTTCTAGAAGGATTAACTAAGATCTTTCCTCAGGCACCTATTTACACCTCCTTTATTGATTATCAAAATTCTGAAATAGCAAAAAGATTTTCCAATCAAAAAATATACACCTCTTTTTTGCAAAAAATACCCGGTATAAAAATAATGTATAAAGCCGTACTGCCTTTATACTCTTTGGCCTTTGAACAGTTTGACTTTTCTACTTATGATTTAGTATTCTCGCAATCTACCAGATTTGCAAAATGTATAATAACTAAACCAAAAACTCTGCATGTTTCTTATTGCCATACTCCACCTAGGTTTTTGTGGAATCTTTCCAAGGAAAAAGTTAATAAATTATTAAATCCAATTTTAAGTTTTTTAAGAATAAGTGATCAGATCTTTTCTCAAAGAGTAGATAGATTTTTAGCCGGTTCAAAAAATGCCCAAGATAGAATAAAAAAGATTTATAAAAGAGATTCTGATGTTTTATATCCCTTCATAGATTTTTCTCGTTTTGAGGGAGTTGATAGATTTGATGGGGGTTATTTTGTTGTAATAGCTCGTTTAAATTTCTATAAAAGAGTAGATCTTGTTATTAAAGCTTCCCAAAAGTTAAATATTCCTCTAAAAATTATTGGTTCAGGTTCACAAAAAGATGAATTAATTAAGTTAAGTGAAAGTAAACTTACTAATGTAGAATTTTTAGAGAATTTACCGGATGAAATAGTCATTAAAATACTAGCCGGTTGCAAGGCATTAATTGTTCCTGGAATTGAGGATTTTGGTATTAGTTCTCTGGAAGCACAAGCCTTAGGCAAACCTGTCATAGCATATAAAGAAGGTGGAGTTCTGGAAACTGTGACGCAAAAAACAGGAATTTTCTTTAAAGAACAAACAGTTGAAAGTTTAATAAATGCTATGGAAAAGCTTGAGAAAATGAAAATAAATCCTAATAATTGTATCGAAAATGCTAGACATTTCAGCTTTGAAAACTTTGAAGAGAACCTAAATTTACTACTCAGACTTGATAGTTAAAATTAGGCAAGTTAGACTATATTCACTAAAATATATGCTATACGATTTCCTAAAAAGGCTAATGGATATTATAGGATCACTAACGGCCCTTATTATCTTATCCCCCCTATTTTTAATTATGGCTATAGCTATCAAGCTTGATTCCAAGGGGCCAATCTTAGCAGAAACACCCAAAAGAGCCGGGAAAGAAGGTAAACTGTTTAGAATATACAAATTTCGCTCCATGGTGGAAAACGCTCAGGAGATGTTAGACAGTAACCCCAAGCTTTTAGAGGAATATAAAAAAAACAACTATAAAATCTTTAATGATCCAAGAGTAACTAGGATAGGAAAGTTTATTAGGAAGTATTCCATAGATGAGTTTCCTCAGTTGCTTAATATTTTAATCGGGGAAATGAGCGTAGTAGGTCCCAGAGCTTATTATCCTTACGAGCTGGAAGAACAGTCTGAGAAATATCCTCTGGCCCCTAAGTATGTTAAGATTATTTTGTCAGGCAAGCCCGGTTTGACAGGTGTTTGGCAAGTGTCAGGCAGGTCTAATATTAACTTTGAGAAGCGGGTAGAGATGGATGCCAAATATGTTGAAAGACGTTCTATTTTGTATGACCTCTGGATTATTCTCAAAACAATACCGGCAGTACTTTCTGGAAGAGGAGCTGTATGATAAATCTGACTAGAAGATTAGATAAACAATCACGAATTAATAAACCTAAACGCAAGAAAAGATGGTTAACTGTCCTTGTCATTTTCTCTTTGGTAATACTTGTCACCACCTTCTTGTCTTTAAGAGGAGTTTATGCAGGTGCAAAAAGTTTATCTGCTCACGGAAAAGCATTGGCCGCTGCATATAATTCTCAAAACTTTGATCAGATTCAAAATGAGGTTAAAGCGACCCGTTCCTCTTTGGGAGAGATCAACTTATCCTTGAACTTTTTGTTCTGGGCCAATTTTATTCCCTTTTTAAATGGCTATTATGATGATGCCAAGAAATTCTCGAGTGCAGGACTTGAAGAGTTGAAAGCAGCAGAAGCGATATTAGAAAAAATTGAGCCGCAAAAACAGGAACTCGGTTTTAATAATCAGCCACTTGCCGGTCAGGATCGCATTGCACAGAGTATTAAGTTATTAAAAGCATCCTTACCTCATTTAAGCTCAGTTGAAAAAAACTTTGAGAAAGCTTCTGGCTTGGTATCTGATATTGATACTAATAAATATCCAGAAGAAATTCGGGGAATTAAACTAAGGGGTTTATTAAGCAGCGCTAAAGGATTCATAATGGGAGCCAGTTTAGCTGCGACTGAGCATCAGGAGGCGCTTGAGGTAGCACCCCAAGCTTTAGGTGAACCATCTGCCAAAAATTATCTGATGCTTTTCCAAAACGATAAAGAGATCAGAGCCACCGGAGGATTTCTGACAGCCTTTGCCACGCTAAAGATCGATAGAGGACAAATGAGTGCTACCACCTCAGATGATATTTATAGGTTGGATGAGAAGCTTCTAAACACTTGTTTAACTAAAATCTGTCCTCTTTCTCCTCCTGCACCGATTGTTAAATACTTACCTGAAATGGATGGAAAAGCTAGAAAGGCTTGGAGTATGAGAGATTCAAACCTTTCGCCAAATGTTCCGACATCAGCTACAGAGTTTGAAAGAATGTACCAGCTTTTGGGAGAAGGATTACCATTTGACGGGATTATTTATATTGATACTCAAGTAGTTGAAGAGATTATAGAGGTAACAGGTCCAATTGAAGTTCTAGGAACAAGATATTCTTCCGAAACAGATAAAAGATGTAATTGTCCCAATGTTATATATGAATTAGAAAACTACGCAGAGATTGCAGCCAAAGGAGAAGCTGATCGCAAGGCTATTTTGGGGGTTCTAATGCAACAAATACTAACTCGGGCCATAGGTACTGATGTAGAGAAATTGCCTATCTTAATAGAAACAATAGCTCGTTTGGCCAATCACAAACACATCATGTTTTACATGCATGATGCAAATACTCAAAAAGCATTATCTTCTCTTGGCTGGACAGGTGATATCAGACAATTTGATGGTGATTATTTGCACATCAATGATTCCAACTTTGCCGGAGGAAAATCAAATCTTTATGTGACACAAAATGTAACTCAGGAAATTAATGTACAAAAGAACGGAACGGTTAAGAAGAAAATCGTTGTAGAGTATAAAAATCCACAACCCTTTAATACCTGGTTAAATGGAATCAACAGAGATTATGTAAGGTTTTATGTACCCAAGGGAAGTAAACTGCTATCTTCTAAAGGTTCCGAAGATAAGGTAAATACCATTGAAGATCTAGATAAAACTGTCTTTGAAGCATTCATAACTGTCAGGCCCCAAAATTCCCGGAAACTAGAATTAGAGTATGAAATTCCCTATGATCCAAAAGACGAGTATAAAATACTTGTTCAAAAACAACCTGGGGCAAAAGATTTTAAGTATAAGATTAAGCTAAACGGTAAACAGGTGGCAGATTTTGAACTGGATGCCGATAAAGAATTTAGCTTTGATTTATAACCATCATTTGTCTTCTTTACTAATTTACTCTAGACTTGGCCCATGAGAGCATTTAAAACCGAAGGAATTATTTTAAAAAGGAAAAATTTTGGTGAGGCAGATAGAATTTTAACTGTTTTTACTGTGTCCAAAGGAAAAGTATCGGTGCTGGCACGGGGGGTGAGAAAAATTACATCCCGCCGGGCTGGTAATATTGAACTATTAAATAGAGTACAAATGTATCTTCATCAGGGAAAGAATTTTCTGATACTAACAGAAGCAAGTTCCATAAACACTTTTCAAAAGCTTAAAGAGGATTTAACTTTATCAACATATGCATATCATATACTCGAAGCAACAGATAAATTGACTGCAGAAAATCAGGAAAATTCACTTTTATATGCTGATTTGGTTGAGGTATTAAATAAACTGTCTGAGAAACCAAGGCAGATTTTGGTCAGGGCATATGAAGTCAAGGTTTTAACACATATGGGATTTTGGTCAGTAGAAAATCTGCAAGAACTTAATTCTAAAATTAAAGAATTACTGCAGATATTAGAATATGGAACATGGGATCAGATAGAGAATGTATCAGTCAATCAAACCCAGGCTCTAGAATTAGAAAGAATTCTGAGGTATTATCTAGAGAAGATCATCGAAAGCCCGTTAAAGAGCAGACAATTATTAAAAAAATAAAATATGGAAGATTTAATGCAAAAAATAGTAGCACTTTGTAAACGCCGGGGATTTATTTATCCTGGTTCTGAAATCTATGGAGGATTAGGAGGAACATGGGACTATGGACCTTTGGGATCACTACTGAAGAAAAACCTAAAAGATTTGTGGTGGAAAGAGATGGTGCAGCTTCGAGAAGACATTGTAGGCGTTGATGCAGCCATTATGATGAATCCTAAGGCCTGGGAGGCATCCGGACATGTAGAAGCTTTCACTGATCCTTTAGTAGAATGTAAAGTTTGTAACTTGAGATTTAGAGCTGATAAGAAAGATGAGATCAAAGTACACGAAAAGAGCCATAAAGACGAAAAAGTGGAGTGGACTGAACCGATGAACTTTAATTTGCTGGTAAAAGCATATTTAGGGGTTTTGGAAGGAAAACAATCAGAAATATATCTGCGTGGAGAGATTACAAACGGGGTACATGTAAATTTTAAAAACGTGGTGGATTCAACAAGAGTTAAAATCCCCTTTGGTATTGCCCAAATTGGAAAAGCTTTCCGAAATGAAATTACCCCAGGTAACTTTACTTTCCGATCCAGAGAATTTGAGCAGATGGAGGTGCAATTTTATATTAAGCCTGAGGAGGAGGAAGGAAAGAAATGGTTTGAGTATTGGAAACAAAACAGGATGGACTGGTACTTATCGCTCGGGATGAAAAGGGAAAATTTGCGGTTTAGGGATCATCAAGATCACGAAAGAGCCCACTATGCCAAGGCTGCAACAGATATTGAATATAATGCCCCTTTTGGGTGGAGTGAATTTATGGGAATTCATCACAGAGGAGATTGGGATTTGTCCCGTCATCAAAAATATTCCGGTCAAAATTTAACTTATAGAAATCCTGAAACTGGTGAAGAGTATATTCCCTGGGATATCGAAACCTCGGCTGGAGTTGATAGATCTGCCCTCTTTTTATTAATCGATGCTTATTCCGAAGAGGATGGGAGAGTGGTCTTAAAACTTCATCCAAAATTATCACCCTACAAAGCAGCCATATTTCCTCTTTTGGCTAATAAACCGGAATTAGTGGAAAAGGGAAGAAAAATCTATGAGGATTTAAGAGAAGATTACATGGTAGCCTGGGATGCCAGGGGAAATATTGGAAAGCGCTATGCCGCCCAAGATGAGGCTGGAACGCCATATTGCATTACTGTTGACTTTGATTCTTTAAATGATGATACTGTAACTATAAGGGATAGAGACAGTGCAAAGCAGGAGAGAGTAAAATCTTCTGACATTAAACAATTCCTGAAGGAAAATATTTAAGTGATCCAAAAATTAACTGCCTATTTAACTGCTCATAAAATCACCGTTATTCTCGCTGTTTTACTTTTGATTGGTTTTGGTGGCGGAGCTTTCTTTTTATCTAATACCTTAAAAAAGGCTCAAGATGGGGCTCCTCTTGAAGAAACTGAGATCACATTTGATGCAGAAGGGTCCTATGCCAGGTTATTTCCTCGAAGGGACGGAAATGCTTTGGTGATGCAGATTAATAGAATCGCCTCATATGACGCTTTTGCTTACGCTATAACTTATACCGATATTGATGGTTTTGATCGAGGAGCAGGATATGAAGAAACCTGGATTAATATTGAAAAAGGTAAGGGAGAGTATGAACAGGAAATTCTTTTTGGCAGCTGCAGTAAAAATGTTTGTAAATATGATCAAGGAGTAGAGAATGGAACACTCCTCTTAAGGATTAAAAAAGGCAATAAAGCCTCCCGGATGAACCTTTTATGGCATATACAAAAAGCTGACCTGGCTTTGGGCAATTTAACCTCTGGTGATAATAATTTTAGTTATAAATTAGATAAAAAGCGCGAAGAGCTAGCTTTAATAGGGTATTACATTATTAATGATGTCACAGGTGTGCCTAAACTACCAAATGAAAAAGAAGTTTTAGGAAAGGTATATGCGGTAAATGTGTCTATATCTAAAACGTTACCCGAAGGACAGGTAACTATTAATATGGCGGAAAATCCTCCTGCTGATGCCAAAATTGCCAGATATGATTATGGAGATAATAAGTGGGTGGAATATGATACTAAAATCGAAGGCAGCAAACTCTCAGCCAAAGCTGATGGTGATGGGATTTTTGCAGTGCTTATTCCCCAATCTAAGTGAGTTTTGTTCTATTTCAGTGTATCTAAAGGTACAGATTGTCTTTCTTCCTTAAGGAATCGGGTATCAAAATAATGTATGCTTTCAGGCGTAATCTTGACGTATAACCATGTGGGATTGTTAATATAACCTTGTACATCAGGGCCGTGGCCGGCTCTTTTGTAATAAGTATCATATGCATGTTGCACCTCTTTACGATCATGTTTAGCTAGAATACTAGCTGTGCCTTCTAATTGAATTCCTATTACATCTCCTTTTTGTTCTGTTTTAAATATTGAAACAGCTATTCTAGAGTTTTTACTAAGATTCTGCATATGGCGTGAATGCATTTGGGAGATAAAATAAAGATTAAACTCGTTATCCCAGGCGAAGTAAACAGGGTTAGACCAAACACCTTTCTTGTCCATGGTAGCGATGCAGCAATAGTCTGTAGAGTTTAAACATTCTAATAAATATTTTTTCCATTCGAAATTCTCTTTAGAAACCATAGTCTAAATATATAGCCTACGAGCTCAAAGATCAAATTAAACACTACTTGACAAGTTATCCTAATTTGGTGGAAAATGAGATTAGATGGTGAAACTGCCCAGAAAATATGTTTTTGGGTAGCTTTAAAACTGATTTTAGTGGAAAAAATAGATTAATTTTACCGAAGAGATTTAGGAAAGAATTAGGGAATGAGGATAAGTTTTATATACTTTTGGGGGGGAATGGTGAAATGTGGGGATTTGATCCTGTAAATTGGTCGAAGCTGACAGAAAGTATCTTGGAATCTCCACTTTCCACAGAAGAAGGAAGGATAAAACGGTTAAAGCTTTTTCCTCAGGCCGAGGAATGTGTTTTAGATAGTCAGGGAAGATTTGTGTTACCTCAAGAGTTTATGGAGAACCTGAATTTTAAGAAAGAGGTGTTAATTATAGGAGCGGGTGATCATTTTGAGATTTGGGATTTGAATCTTTGGAAGAATCAAAAGGTACGACTTGAGAAGGATTATGGAAGGATATCATAAAAGTGTTTTATTGGATGAGGTTTTGGAATATTTAGCTGTTGAATCGGGTAAATGGTATATAGATTGTACATTAGGAGATGGTGGGCATAGTTTGGAGATCTTAAGGTTAGAGGGGAAAGTGATAGGAATAGATACTGATCAAGAGGCGCTGGAGAGGACAAGAGAGAGATTTAAAAAGTTAGGTATAGAGCAGAAGGATTTTAAATTAATAAAAGGTAATTTTAGAGATTTAAAAAATTTAATACAGTCCGCCTTCGGGCGAGACGAGCAGACGGACACTGATCAAATTGAAATAGCAGGTATTTTGTTTGATTTCGGGGTTTCTAGTTTGCAACTAATGAGTCCCGAAAGGGGCTTTTCTTTTACACAAATTGGCCCCCTTGATATGCGGATGGACAAATCTTTAGGCGTTACAGCAGCAGATTTATTAAACGCCCTAAACAAAGGAGAACTATATGAATTATTTAACAAAATGGGTGAGGAAAGACTTGCTCGGCCTTTGGCTGAAGCTGTTATTCGCTCCCGTGAGATAAAACAGTTTGAAAATACAAAACAGCTTGCTGACTTAGTAGCGGATATTTACCGACGTTTTAAGGTAAATCCGGGAAAGATTCATCCGGCTACTAAAGTTTTTCAGGCACTGCGGATAGCGGTCAACGATGAGTTGGGGGTAATACAGGATGCTTTACCTCAAGCTTTAGAGATTGTGAAAGAAGAGGGAAGGGTGATAGCAATCAGCTTTCACTCTTTAGAGGATAGGATTGTAAAACAAACCTTTAATGATTGGGAAGAAAAAGGACTAGGGAAAGTATTAACAGATAAAGTAGTAACGCCGACCGAGGAGGAAATAGAAAAAAACCCTCGTTCCCGGTCAGCAAAATTAAGAGCATTTAAGAAAACTTAAATATGACTATTATAAAAACATTTGAAAATAATTATGTAGAACCTTCCTGGAAAAGAAGAAAGTATTTATTCCCTACAGCATTGCTGTTTGTTTTAATGATGCTGGCAGAAATTTGGGCCAGTAACACTCTAGTAACTTATGGGGAAAAATTTGAAAATATCTCCAGACTTAAAATCACATTGGAATTAGAAAATCAGGTTATTGAAAATAACATCGCGAGAGCCAGTGCTTTATCACATATTGCTTCCGAATCTGCAACCCTTGGATTTTCCCAGGTAAACCAAATACAATATATTCGTTAATGCGAATTGTATTTATTAAGTTTTTCTTTTTAACCTTTTTTCTGGCCATTATCTTAAGGCTTTTCTATTGGCAGGTTGTTAAAGCTGATGAACTATCGGCAAAGGCTGAAGGACAACACTTCAAAAGTATTCAAGTCAGTGCAAAGCGGGGAAATATCTATTATGCAAATGGTTCAATTTTAGCTTCCACAAATCCCGTATTTTCCCTCTATGGGTTACCCAAGGTTATTCCTGAGTCTGAGAAAAGCAAAGTTGCGACAAGTTTAGCAAAGTTATTTCTTAATGAAAAATATAAAGATCTGCTTGATGAAAGTGATTATCGGGAGGAAATAAATAAAACAAAAGAGGAAATATTAAATAGTTTAACTCAGGATCTTTATTGGGTTTCTATAAAAAAGAATATCGATTTACAAACCAAGCAAAAAATTGAAGACTTAAAGATTACTGGCTTAGGATTTGAAAGTTCCAGTGGTAGATTTTATCCTGAGGGCTCCTCCTCTGCTCATCTTCTGGGATTTGTAGGCTTCAATGCCAGGGGTGAAACTACCGGCTACTTTGGATTAGAAGGCTATTATGACGGGGATTTAAAGGGGATTCCTGGACTGATACGTCATGAAAAAGATGCTATGGGTTTGCCAATATTAATCGGGAAATTCTTGAGTACAGGATCAAAAAACGGCAAAAATCTAATATCCACTATTGATCAATCAGTGCAATTTATCGTTGAAAAGGCTTTAAAAAAAGGAGTAGAAAAATATGGAGCCAAAGCCGGATCAGTGATTGTTATGGACCCAAAAACCGGCAATATACTAGCATTGGCAGCATATCCAAACTATGATCCCTTAAAATATTACGATTTTCCAAAAGAATTCTATAAAAACCCGGCTGTGGCTGAGCAGTATGAACCGGGTTCTACCTTTAAGGTATTAGTTTTAGCTGCTGCTTTGAATGAAGATGTGGTAAAGCCTGATACCAAATGTGATATGTGTGATAAACCCGTTTCTTTAGGAGGGTTTTCAATCAGTACCTGGAATAATAAATATTACCCAGATAGCACCATGAAGGATGTTATAGTTCATTCAGATAATACAGGAATGGTATTTATCTCCAAAAAATTAGGTCTGGATAAAATGTACAAATATATAGAAGATTTTGGATTTGGGCAACCTACAAATATTGATTTGCAGGATGAAACTTCACCCTCAATCCGGTCTCAAAAAGAATGGAGAGAGATAGATCTGGCAACGGCATCCTTTGGGCAGGGGATTGCAATTACCCCTATACAAATGGTGAGGGCCGTTGCAGCATTGGCCAATAAAGGTTATTTAATGGAGCCACATGTTGTGAAAGAGGTAAAAGATGAAAAGGAAAGCTTTGTTGTCAAACCCAATATAATAAGACAAGTTATTAGTGAGGAGAGTGCAAAAATTATAACTGAAATAATGGTCGCGGCCGTTGAGGAAGGTGAGTCCAAGTGGGTAAAGCCTAAGGGTTTTAAAGTAGCTGGAAAGACAGGAACTGCACAAATTCCGGTAGCCGGCCACTATGATGCAAATAAAACAATTGCCTCATTTGTTGGTTTTGCTCCAGCTGATGATCCCAAATTTGTGATGTTGGTTCGATATGACCAACCCTCCTCTTCTATTTACGGATCAGAAACTGCTGCTCCCACCTTTTTTGAAATAGCTAAAGAGTTATTTACGTATTTTAAAATAGCACCGTCAGAGTGATTTTTAAATTTAAGATTCTCGGATAAATTTACGTTATAATTAGCATCATGCATCGATTAAAAGAATTAATTCCGCAATGGATGATTAATAATTTCAAACATTTACCAACTGCCGTATTGGCAAATGTTGTCTATAACTTTCCAGCAAATGAATTAACGATCATCGGTGTAACTGGGACTGATGGGAAAACCACCACAGTAAATATGATTTATAAGGTCCTAAAAGATGCGGGTAAAAAAGTTTCGATGGTGTCAACTATTAATGCCAATATTGCAGGTAAAGCATATGACACTGGTTTTCATGTTAGCTCCCCGGATCCTTTTACAGTTCAAAATTTTGCGAAACAAGCTAAAAATAATGGAGATGAAATTTTAGTACTAGAGGTAACATCTCATGCTTTGGATCAGTATCGTTTTTGGGGAATTCGTTTTGATGTGGGGGTTATTACAAATATCACCCACGATCATTTGGATTACCACAAGACCTGGGCGAATTATTTCGCTACAAAGGCAAAATTAATAAAAAACTCCAAAATTGCAGTTTTGAATTATGATGAAAAACATTTTGAAAAACTATCCAAAATAAATCCTAATGCAAAATTAATCAGTTTTGGCTCTTCAGAACAAGCTGACTTTAATATAAATTCCTTCCCGCTTAATTTGAAGATGCTAGGAGATTTTAATAAGTTAAATGCTTTAGCTGCATCTGCTGTATGTACATACTTAGGAGTTGATAAAAACATTATAAAAAAATCTTTAGATAACTTTTCCAATCTATCAGGTAGAATGCAGGAAATTAAAAATAATAAAGGAATAAAAATAATTATTGATTTTGCCGCAACTTCTAACTCCCTGGAGCAATCCTTAAAAACTTTAAGAGGTTTTATAAAATCAGGTAAATTAATATCTCTTTTTGGCTCGGCCGGTCAAAGGGATATTAAAAAGCGTGAACTGATGGGTGAAGTATCAGCCAGACTTGCAGATATTACAGTTGTAACAGCTGAGGATCCAAGAGGAGAATTGGAGGAAATAAACAAACAAATTGTAAAAGGGGCAACCAGAATGGGAGCAGTAATGGGTAAAAATTTATTTGTGGTGGAAGATAGAACGGAAGCTATTAAATTTGTAATACAAAGCTTAGCCAAAAAGGGAGATGTGATAGGCCTTTTTGGTAAAGGTCATGAATCATCTATGAATATTGACGGGAAGCATGAGTTACCCTGGTCAGAGGAGGAGGTAGTCAAAAGGGCGTTACATGGATGAAAAGATTAAGCTTATCGTTAACTCTTTTGGCGATACCAGAGTTAAATTAAACGAGCCATTATCAAACCACACTTATCTACATCTTGGTGGACCAGCTAAGTTATTTTATATAGCATTTACACAAAGAGAGCTAATAAAAATAGTAGAGATGTGTCGCCAGTTTAGTATCCCCTTTTTAGTATTTGGTACAGGTAGTAAAATAGCAATTTCTGATAAAGGGTTTGAGGGGGCAGCTATTAAAAACCGGACTAAAAATATTCAGACACTTTCTGTAAAGGGAAAGGTAACAAGAGTTGGAATTGGTATTGCTGAGGCATTAGTAGAAATAGATTCAGGAGTAAGTATAAATAAATTTATTGAATATTTAAATTCTCAGGGTCTTTCAACCAGTGAATTTATTAATATTCCCGGAACTATTGGGGGAAATATAGTATTAAACTTTTTTTTGCAAACTAAGGCAGAAAGTATTAAAGTATTAGATCAGCGGAACACTGTTGACGTTATAACAGCAAGAGAATTAGACTTAAGAAAACATATTATTTTATCAGCAGTATTTCGGATAAAAGCAAAGTAATTATGAAATATATCATCAATGGCGGTCGTAGATTAACAGGAGAGATTCAAGTTTCAGGAAATAAGAATGCAGTTTTTCCATGTGTGGCTGCTGCCCTTTTAACTGATCAAGAGATAATTTTGGAAAATATTCCTCAAATTAAAGATGTCGATATTTTAGTGCAGATTCTTAAATCGCTTGATGTAAGTGTGAAATATGAAAAAAACACGTTGACAATCCAGGCAGATGGTTTAAGAAGATATGCTTTACCTGCTGACTTGTCAGTTAAGTTAAGAGGATCAATAGTTTTGGTGGGAGGGTTACTTGGCAGAATGAAAAGGGTAAGTTTTCATCATCCCGGTGGAGACGTGATTGGAAAAAGAAGCATTGAAACTCATCTTGAAGGCTTTGAACTTTTAGGAGCCAAGGTGGAAAAAGATGATTTAAACTTTTCTATCAACTTTCCAGAAAAACTTTCTGAAGAAGATACCAATATATTTTTGACTGAAGCATCAGTTACTGCCACAGAAAATTTGATTTTAGCTGCAGTTTTAGGCCAAAGGACTATAAAGCTGCGAAATTGTCCTAAAGAACCTCACGTAGTGGATCTTTGTAAGCTGTTGGTGCAAATGGGTGCATCAATGGAAGGAATAGGGACAGATACTCTTACTATCAAAGCTGTAGAGCGGTTAAATGGCACCCGGTTTAAAGTTGGAGTAGATCCTATCGAGATAGGAACATATGCTATTGCTGCTGCTGTAACAGGTGGAAATATTAAAATTAATGGAATTGATGATACTGATTTAGATCCCATTTATTGTGTTTTAGAAAAATTGGGAGTCAGTATTGAAAAAACTGATGACGCTGTGTTGTGTTGGGGTGGAAATCTTAAAGCCATTGGCAAGATCCAAACTAATATTTGGCCTGGTTTTCCAACTGATTTGATGAGTGTGGCAATTGTTCTTGCAACCCAGTGTAAAGGAATTACTCTTTGTCATGACTGGATGTATGAATCACGGATGTTTTTTGTAGATAAGTTGATCGCCATGGGAGCATCTATTACTTTAGCTGATCCGCATCGGGCATTAATTTACGGGCCCAGTTCTTTAAAACCTAGAGAATTAGAAACTCCTGATATTAGGGCTGGTATGGGATTGGTTTTAGCAGCACTGATTGCCAAGGGGGAAAGTGTTATAAACAGGGCGGAGTTAATAGAGCGGGGATATGAGGATGTAGTCGGAAAATTAAGAAGTTTAGGCGCTGATATTGAAAGAAGAGAATAATAATAGTAGTGCAAGTACGTTCCGATTTAGCCCAAGATAAAGTATAATTTGAATGTGGATATATCAAGACATCCGATATGGAAAGGTGTAGCAGGTTTTAAAAAACCTTTTCATTTATTAAGATTTAATCTTGCTCAACAATATGCCAAACTACTTCCAGCTGGTAATTTTGTAGGAATTACCGGTTCAGTTGGTAAAACAACGGCAACTGAAGCCTGTAAAGCGGTATTAAGTAAAAAATTTAACACCATCGCCACCACTGAAACTTCCTCAAACGTTAACCTTGATCCAATTTTCAATATTCCAATGACTATCTTAAGGACTACTCCTAAAACACAAAAAGTTATACTAGAGATGGGTGTTGAATATTTAGGGGATATGGATATTTACTTGCAATTGATAAGACCAAAAACAGCGGTTTTAACCAAGATTTCATATGTACATAGTGAATTTTTTGGCAGTATAAAGCAGATTTTAGAAGAAAAAGGAAAGCTTTTTGCTCAGTTGCCAAAAGATGGTTTAGCAATATTAAATTGGGATGATTTATATAGCAGGAAAGTAGCAGATATGACTAAGGCTCAGGTTGTTTACTTTGGTACTGACCCGAAAAACTGTACGGTTTGGGCGGATAAGATAAAGATAGAGAATTTTAAAACGGTATTTGAGCTAAATTATGGAGTTGAAAGAGTAAAGGTGGAGCTGAAGCTTTTGGGTGCACATCAAATTTATGCGGCGTTGGCAGCCGCTACCCTTGGAATTTCAGAAAATATATCATTAATTAAAATCAAGCAGGCCTTAGAGTCGTTAGAACCAGCAGAGCACAGAATGCAAATTCTGGAAGGGCCGAATAATTCTTTAATTATAGATGATACTTATAATGCAGATCCCAGTGCCATGGATGCAGCCATAGATACTTTACAACAGATCCCCGCTAGAAGAAGAGTAGTGGTTTTAGGAGAAATGAAGGAACTAGGGTCATATACTGAAAGTTTGCATCAAGAACTGGCCAGAAAAATCTATAAAGAAAAAATAGACTTAGTTTTTCTGGGACAGGGAAATGCCAATCTGATAGCAGAAGAATTAAGTCGTCTGGGATTTATAGAAAATAGGATGGAATACAATCTACAGAACTCACAAATGGTATCAAAACTTTTACAAACCCTTGATAAAGGAGATGTTTGTTTAATAAAGGGAGCACACTCTCTCAGGTTAGATGAAGTTGTAAAAAGAATAGCAAAGAAAAATTAAAAAATGACTCAATTACTTGGACTAGTACTATTATCATTTACCATCACCAGCTTTTTTATGGTGCCTTTTATTGATCTCCTCTTTTATCTAAAGAGAAGATTTGAGGTTCATGAAGTTGGTGAAGAAAATCATAAACAGACTCCCATTCATGATCAGTTAATGAAAGGGGATGAAGCCACTCCCTCTGGCGGAGGTATTCTTCTAATTATTGTGCTTACCCTTTTGAGTATTATTTATGCATTTGTTACTCCCATTAAGGATTTAGGAGGATTAAAGATTCTTCTTTTTACTTTGGTCTCTTTTGGTTTTTTGGGACTGATTGATGATATTAAGGCATTGACTACCAAAAGACATGGTAAGTTTCTAGGATTGGGAAGAAAAACAATACTGGCTATCCAAATTGCTTTGGCATTTTTGATTTCCTGGTTACTTTATACACAGATAGGATTAAATAATATCTATGTCTCAGGGATAGGTAATTTTGTCATAGATTGGTGGTATGTTCCTCTGGCCGCTTTTGTGATCGTTTCATTTACCAATGCTTTTAATATATCAGATGGTTTGGATGGGTTATCTTGCGGGTTACTGACGATTTGTTTATTTGCTTTTTTAGCCTTGGCTTCAGCCACCTTAGATCTTAATTTGGCTTCTTTTATTGGTTTGTGGATTGGAGTACTTTTTGCCTATCTTTATTTTAATGTTTGGCCGGCTAGGATTTTCTTGGGCGATGCCGGAGCTTTTGGCTTTGGGGCGACGTTAGCTGTAGTGGGACTTTTAACAGGAAAGATTATCGCCTTGGGGATTATCGGAGGGATGTTTGTTTTGATAGTGGGATCATCTTTACTGCAAATTTTATCTAAAAAAATATTACATAAAAAGATCCTACCTGTTGCTCCTATTCATATGTATTTTAAATATATTGGTTGGGAGGAGCCAAAGATTGTGATGAGGTTTTGGTTAGCTCAAGCACTTTTTGCCATCTTCGGACTTTGGATGGCACTTCTTGCCAAATGATTTATGAAATTATCTAATGTCTACCTTCATGCCCAACAAAAACTGATAGATCTCCAGCTTTTATTTATTGTTATGGCACTGGTTACCTTTGGGTTGATCATGGTTTATGACTCATCAGTTGTACAAGCTTTAACAGATTTCAAGGACAGCTACTATTATATTAGACAGCAGTTAATATGGGTGGGGCTTGGAGGAATCATGGCATTTCTTTTGGCAAATTATGATTATAGAAAATTAAAGATACTGGCAATTCCTTTACTACTATTTTCGTTTCTTTTGCTGATTGCGGTTTTTATACCAGGATTGGGTGTTGAAGGTGGAGGAGCGCATAGATGGTTAAAATTAGGCTTTGCTACTATTCAGCCAGCAGAAATATTAAAACTGACATCTGTTATTTATCTGGCAACCATCTTTGAGAAAAAAACACGACTCGGGCCATTTTTATTACTGATTGGTGCAGTCACCATTATCACAGCAATTTTACAAAAAGATTTAGGAACTTCAATTGTTTTTGTTTTAACATCAGCTATCATCTATTTTATTAGCGGCGGATCAATAATCCATTTTTTGCTGGCCATACCACCTGCTGTTGTGGCCTTTTTTACTTTAGTTATCACTTCTGAGTACAGAAGCAAACGGGTCTTAGCTTTTTTAGATCCATTTTCTGATAGCCAGGGCTTTACCTATCATATATCACAGGTTTTAATTGCATTAGGTTCCGGAGGATTGTTCGGTTTAGGACTTGGTCAATCAAGACAAAAGTTTGAATATATTCCTGAAGTTTCTACTGACTCTATTTTCGGAGTAATAGGTGAGGAGTTGGGATTTTTTGGAGGAGTGATACTTATCTCCCTTTTTATTTTGCTGATTTTTAGGGGGATAAAGATTGCGCAAACTGCTGAGGATAGTTTTGGAAAAATACTTGCCATGGGTTTAACATCCTGGTTGGGGATTCAGGCCATTATTAATTTGTCTTCCATGGTAGCGCTGATGCCTTTAACGGGTGTCCCCCTTCCCTTTATTTCATACGGAGGCTCGGCTTTAGTTGCCAATCTTATGGCCATAGGTATTTTGCTAAATATTTCTAAAAATTCAAATCTATGAAAATACTTATTACTGGAGCACACTTTACACCGGCAGTAGCAGTTATTGAGGAATTTAAAAAAACCCCTGATATAGAAATTTTGTATGTGGGAAGAAAAATGACTCTGGAAGGGGACTCTTCGATTTCACCTGAGTCCCAAATTCTTCCTGGAATCGGTGTTAAGTTTATTCCCATAGTGACTGGTAGAATACAAAGATCGCTAAGTATTTACACCATATTCTCACTGCTAAAAATTCCTATAGGGTTAATCCAATCTATTTACATTACTTTAAAAGAAAAACCGGATGTTTTACTTTCCTTTGGAGGATATGTGGCAGTGCCTTTGGTTTTTACATCCTGGCTTTTATCCATTCCCATTATAGTTCATGAGCAGACTTTAGTTTCCGGACTGGCAAATAAAATTAGCTCACTTTTTGCAGATAAGATAGCCTACTCTTTCCCTATAAAAAAGTTTACTAAAAAAGAGATTTTAACAGGTAATCCCATAAGGGACGAAATAATAAATTTTCAAGAAGAAGATTTACCTGCTAAATTTAAAAAAGTTATACATTTAGCAAAAAGTAAAAAACTACCTCTGCTTTTGATCACAGGGGGAAATCAGGGATCACATGCTATTAATACAGTTGTAGAAGAGTCCTTAGACAAATTATTAGAATTTTGTTCTGTAATTCATCAAACTGGAGATTCCAAATATAAAGATTATGAAAGATTAATCAAAAGAGCAAACGAGAAATATTTACCAGTCAAATTTATAAGAACCGGAATGGGTCAGCTAATTGATTTATCTACTTTGGTAATTTCTAGGGCCGGTGCTAATACATTAATAGAGTTAGCATATTTTGGTAAAAGCGCAATCGTTATTCCGATTCCTTATTTATACCAAGATGAACAAAACAAAAATGCGAAATTTTTCAAAGAGTTAGGACTGGTGAAAATACTTCCACAAAAGAATCTTGATCAAGAAAGTTTGATTGTTAATATTAAAGATAGCTTAAAGAATTTAGATCGCAATAAAAATATAAAAAATACATCTCAGGTAGTTATCAAAGACGCGGCCAAAAGGTTGGCGATAGAGACACTATCCTTAGTTTATAGATAGGCTATTTTTTCCTGCTCAGGCTATAATGGAATTGTATGTTTTATAAAAAGCGTAGTAAGCGTTTTTCTAATCAGACAAAAAAGACAAATAAAAAGTTTAAAATCATTTTTTTGTTAATTACCACAATATTTTTAATATTTGGATTATATTTTGTATTTAATCAAACAGATTTTTTTAGGGTTAAATACTTTGAGATTTCACAAGAAAAGATAAACTGTATAAATACCGGTCAGCTAAAAGCAGAATTAATTGATAAAGAATACAACCTCTTTTTATTAACAGAAACTGAAATTAAAAATAACTTTCAGCAGAGATTTCTTTGTTTATCCAGTGTTAATTTGAAAAAGAGTTTCCCAGATAAAGCATTTGTTCATCTGATCGGCAGAGAGGCTATGGCAGTAATTTCTTCTTATGAAAAAGAGGCTTCCGTATCAGCTTTCATACTTCCTGTAGCAAATGATGCAACACCCAGCGCAACTGCTACATCTTCAGCTTTTTTAGATTTAAGTAAAGGAGAAGAAAGATATTTAGTTGATAAAGATGGAGTGGTGTTTTCAAAAACTTCACAAATGGAAAACCTTCCGACCATCTTTTTGCCTTCTAAAATTTCTCTTGGTAAAAAAATCTCTGAAGCTCAGATACTGAAAACTTTAGAAGTAGTAAATAAATTAACATCCTTTAATCTTTTACTCAAAGATCTAAGGATAGTAGGTCAGGATACTCTTTTTGTGAATTCTAACCCCTTTTTGGTGTTCAATTTAGAGAAAGATATCAAAGTACAACTAGCGTCTTTACAACTCATCCTAGACAAGGCTAAAATGAATGAAGAAAGTATTGAGTTTATCGATTTACGGTTTGATAAACCAATAATTCGGATTGCTTCAAAAAAGAAGGATCAGAAATGAAAAATAAGAAGGAGGGAGAAAAGGTCGTGCTTGATAATTTGGCAACTTTTGGGTCAAATAACCATACGGCATGTTCAGATAATCCAAACTAATGGCAAAAGATAAAGTTGTTTGCGGTATAGATATAGGATCTTCTAAGATAGCAACTCTCATTGCATCTGTTGACGAAAATGGAAAAATAAATTTAATCGGGGTTTCCAGTACACCGTCCAGGGGGGTACGAAAAAACCAGGTCGTTGATATTGATGAGGCAGTGCGGGCAATTACTGAGTCTGTTGAAGCTGCAGAAAGAATGGCAGGCTACTCTATTTCTAACTCCTATGTTTCCGTGGGAGGACCTCAAATTGAAAGCACTAATTCTCATGCAGTTGTTGCAGTGGCTCAACCAGAAGGAGAAATTAAGGATGGGGATATCTTAAGAGTAAATGATGCTGCAAAAGCGATAGCCCTGCCTTCATCAAGAGAGATAATTCATGTCATCCCTAGAACCTTTACCGTAGATGGTCAGGAAGGTATTAAAGATCCAATTGGTATGACGGGAGTCAGACTGGAGACAGAAACTCATATCATATCCGGCTCAAGTACCTCCATTAGAAACTTAGTGAAATGCGTTTCAGAAGTGGGAATTGATGTTAATGAGTTGGTGTTTAATGGAATTGCCTCCTCCCTGGCTGTTTTAACTGAGACAGAGAAAGAATTAGGTGTGGTGTTGGTGGATATTGGTGGAGAGACCACAGATGTAGTAATCTTTATTGACGGTTCTGTTGCCTATTCATCTGTTGTACCAATAGGAGCAAGACATATTACCTCTGATTTGGCTGTAGGATTAAGAGTCTCCTTGGAGTCAGCTGAAAAGATTAAATTATCTTTAGGAAAGATTATTAAAACCTCTGTCTTAACAGAGGAAAAAGTAGAAGGAAAGAAAAAAGAAGATGAGCATTTAGACCTTAAAGCTCTAGGAATAGAAGAGGATGTGCAAAAAATCTCCAGAAAAGCAGTTGTAGACGGCATCATCAGACCAAGACTGCAGGAATTGTTTAAATACATCGGTAAAGAGATTAAAAAGAGTGGATTTGGAACTCAAATTCCTTCCGGGTTAGTCATTTGTGGAGGAGGGGCCCAAACCGTGGGAGTTTTAGACCAGGCAAAATATGTTTTAGGTTTCCCGGCCAGAATTGGAAAAATTGAAGGATTGGCTGGCATGGTTGAGGAGATAGATTCACCATCTTTTGCAGCCTCAGTGGGGTTAATACTGTATGGTGTTGGACAACCTCAGTCAACTGAGTACAAATTGCCTGTTTTGTCAGCAAATCTGCCTTTAAAAGACCTGGTTCAAAAAGGTGTAAATTTGATTAAGTCCTTGTTGCCTTAAGTACTTGCAATTTTGAATAAGAATCTGCTATATTCTGCCCATAAATAGTTTTGGATATTTTTAAACTTAATTGTCTAGTCCAAAATAAAAATTATGCTAATTAAGCCTGATGTTCAAAGATTTGCAAAGATTAAAGTAATGGGTTTGGGTGGTGGTGGAACAAATGCCTTAAACTCCATGATCTCTCTTCAGCAAATTCAAGGTGTTGAGTTTGTAGCCATAAACACCGATGCTCAGGCTTTGATGAACAACCAGGCTCCCACCAAAGTGCAAATTGGAGAAACATTGACAAAGGGTTTGGGTTCCGGAGGCAATCCTGATGTCGGCCAACAGGCAGCTGAGGAATCTATTCAAAAACTTGAAGATGTTTTGCAGGATGCGGACATGGTTTTTCTAACTGCCGGAATGGGAGGAGGCACCGGAACCGGTTCAATTCCCATTGCTGCGCAAGTTGCTAAAAGCTTAGGAGCATTAACTGTAGCTGTGGTGACAAAACCCTTTGCCTTTGAAGGTACCCGACGGATGGTAGTAGCAGAAGACGGTATTGAGAAACTCAAAGATAAAGTTGATGCTTTAATTGTTATCCCTAATCAAAGATTACTTGAGGTAGTAGATAAGAATATGAGTTTGCAGGAGGCCTTTAAACTGGCTGATTCGGTTTTGGGACAGGGTGTTCAGGGTATTTCTGATTTAATTACCATGCCAGGACTTATTAATGTTGATTTTGCTGATGTTAAGACTATTATGAGTAACGCTGGTTCTGCTTTGATGGGTATTGGGGTTGCAGGTGGAGAAAATAGAGCTGCTGCGGCTGCAAGAATGGCCATAGCCTCGCCTTTACTTGAAGTATCTATTGAGGGAGCCAAAGGGGTATTGTTTAACATTGTAGGTGGACCTGATTTGGGTATGAATGAAGTTAATGAGGCGGCCCAGGTTATTGCTCAGGCCGCTGACCCTGATGCAAATATTATTTTTGGTGCCACTATTAAAGAGGATCAACTGGATCAGGTTAAAGTTTCTGTGATCGCAACAGGATTTGATGAGACAAGAAGAAGATTAAGGGAGTATGTGGGATCAGGTGTTGCATCTTCATCTTTACAACAGGGAGCCGGTTGGAGACATGATCCTTATGCTACATCCACTAAACCTGTAGCTACTCAACAAGCTGCTCCTGAAGAAGAAATGGTTCCTCAAGAAGAGGTAAGAGATGAGGAAGAAGAGGACTTAGAAATCCCAGCATTTTTAAGATCGGGTAGATAAGCAGGCATGCTGACTCCGTTAATAAGTAACTATTCATTAAAAGATCAAAAAAGAATTGAGCTTCATTTTACAAAGCTTCTCCCGCATCTTCAAAAAGATCAGTTTATTATAGTTGGAGGATTAGCTATCAATTATCATCTTAAAAAAAGAGGAGTCAAAATACCTTTTCGACCCTTTAATGATCTTGATATCATGGCGAAATCTCCGTCAGTAGTTTTACCATCAGTTATAAAAGACTTTCTTATTTATCATTATCATAAACGAAAATCATCTTTTTTTATAGCATTGGTTGATCCAGAATCAAGAACTAAAATTGACATCTTTGACTACAGTATTACTCCTGAAAAAACAGAGGAAGTTTTATTTGGAAATTATAAATTAAGAATTCGGGGGGTAGAAGACCAATTAATCAAAACCATTTTGGATACTCTTAAAGTGAAAGAAGGCGTAAAAATTGATCCGAAACAATTTATAGATGCTAGATTACTGTTAAAAGTTGCTGATATGTCTAAAGCAGATCGAATCTGGAAGGTACACTCTTTGACTAAAATAGCACCGAATATTATAAGTGCATTTCAAGATGCAGAGAAGACAGCAAAGATTCATCCAGAGTTATTAGCTAAAAAACCCTTCCGGAGAAAATCCCCTTATAGGTGTAAAGACTGTATAGATAATCCCAAATTTCCAATAACACCAATGAGTAGAATTTATAATATATTAAGATACGTAGAATAATATTACTTAGATAGCTTATATTCTTGCCTTTTAACTCATATAAACGTAAAATAACCTGAGAATTATGTCATTTAAAGCTGTTTCATCACAAGTAAATCTTGCAGAGATCGAAGAAGAGGTTTTGAAGTTTTGGAAAGATAATAAAACCTTCGAAAAATCTATTGAAACTCGCCCAGAAAATAACAGATGGACCTTTTTGGATGGTCCGCCTTTTGTTACCGGGACTCCTCACTATGGTTCATTGCTCTCAAGTATCCCAAAAGACGTTTTTGGTAGATACTGGACAATGAAAGGATATCGGGTCAGACGTGTATGGGGATGGGATGGTCATGGGCTGCCAATTGAAAATAAGGTGGAGAAAAAATTGGGAGTCAAGTTTAAAAAAGACATTGAAGACAAGGTAGGAGTAAAGCGTTTTGTTGAAGAATGCTTGAAATATGTTGATGATGTCTCGGCTGATTGGGAGTGGTATGTAGATCATATTGGGAGATGGGTGGATTTTAAGAATGCATACAAGACTTGGGATATGCCCTATATGGAAACAGTGATGTGGGTGTTTAAACAAATTTATGACCAGGGACTTATATATAAAGGGTTAAGGGTATTGCTGTATTGCCCACACTGCTCCACTCCCATCTCAAATTTTGAAGTTGCCATGGATGCTGACAACTATAAAGATGTTACAGAACCTGCAAGCACTTATAAATATGAAGTCAAAGGTGAAGATAAAACATTTTTCCTGGCTTGGTCTACTACTCCTTGGAATAAAATTGTCACTCCGGCTTTAGCAGTTAATCCAAAACTAGATTATGTAAAGGTATTACAAGGGGATGAAAAGTACATCCTGGCTAAATCAACTTTAAAAATGCTAAAGGAGAAAGTTCCTTACAAGATTTTAGAGGAGTTTAAAGGTAAAGAGTTATTGGGTAAAGAATTTGTTCCACATTACGATTTTTATTCTATTGATGAGGGAAAAAGGGCATTTATAGTGATAGGTGGTGATTTTGTTACTGCTGAAGAAGGCACTGGAATTGTAACAATCGCAGCTTATGGAGAGGAAGACTTAAAGGCCATGCAGGAAGAAAATATTCAGGTAGTATTGCATGTCGATGATGACGGAATAATAAATACAGATGTACCAAAATTCGGAGGGATGTATTATCTCGATGCCAATGAAGCTGTTAACAAAGATTTAGAAGAAAGAGGATTATTGTATGATGAAAAGTCTTATACCCATTCAGTTGCCCATTGCTGGAGATGTAGTACAAGGCTTTTTTATGCTCCAAAAGATGCGTGGTATGTCAATATTCAAAAGATCAAACCTTTACTATTTAAAAATAATGAGATGATTAACTGGTTTCCAGACCATTTTAAATACGGACGGTTTGCAAAAAGTATGGAATCAGCTCCTGATTGGAACATCTCTCGTAACAGATACTGGGGTTCACCTGTTCCGGTATGGGAGTGCGAGTGTGGTGAAAGATATGTTCCCGGTTCTGTTAAAGAATTAGAGGAAAAATCCGGTAAAAAAATCACCAACTTACATAAGCCATTTATAGATGAGGTAGAAGTTTCTTGTATAAAATGTAGTAAACAAGCAACGAGAGTGCCTGAGGTTTTAGATTCCTGGGTAGAAGCAGGATCAGCATCATTTGGTGAAAGACACTTTCCGTTTAATCAGGAAGAAAAGCTAGAAGACTTCTTCCCACCTGATTTTGTAGCAGAGTATACCGGACAGATCAGAGCATGGTTTTATGTATTACATGTTATTGGTACAGCACTTTACAACTCTCCTGCTTTTAAAAATGTTTTAGTAACAGGGGTATTATTGGGAACTGATGGTAGGAAGATGAGTAAAAACTTTGGAAACTTTCCCGATCCTAAAATGTTAATGGAAAAACACGGTGGAGATGCATTAAGAACATATTTAATGGGTTCTCCGTTAATGAAAGGGGAGGATATCAGCTTTTCCAATGAGGGTGTTCCGGATGTGGTAAGAGGGTTTATGCTTATTCTTTGGAATTCGTATAAATATTTTATTGATTATGCCAATATTTTTGAATGGAGTTGTGAAGCATCAGGTGGAAATGCAGCTGCAGAGAATCTGACCATATTGGATAAATGGATTTTAGCCCGTCTTACGGAGCTTGTTTATGATTTAAAGAAGGCTTATGAAGGTTACGACACCCCCAGTATAGTGAAATTACTTAGAGAATTTATTGTTAATGATTTGTCCACCTGGTATATCAGAAGAAATAGAGACAGAATTAGCAATAATGATAGTGTAATCGATCGTAATACCTCCTTGAGTGTACTATATGGAGTATTAGTAACTTATACTAAGTTGTTAGCCCCTCTGGCTCCGTTCATTTCAGAGGAAATATATAAGAATCTAACTGGAGATGAATCAGTTCACCTTACCACCTTTCCAAAAGGAGATGAAAACTTGCTTGATAAAAAACTTATTAAGGATATGAAGACAGTAAGAGTGATAGTAGAGTTGGGTCATGCTAAGAGAAAAGAAGCTAACTTAAAGCTAAGACAGCCTTTGGCAATGATAGAATATAAATTTACCGATCAATTAGATGTGGATCTAGAAAAAATAATTGCCGATGAGTTAAATGTAAAAAAGGTTGTATACAAAAAGTCCTCATCAAAAAATGCATTAGTAGAATTGGATACAAATATTACTCCAAAACTTAAAGAAGAAGGAGATGCCAGAGAATTAATCCGTGAAATTCAAAAGTTAAGAAAAGAATCTGGTTTAACTTTGAAGGACAAAATTGAAGTAGAAGCACTAAGCTGGCCCCAGGAATATGAAGAGCTTATTTTACGGTTAACAGCCTCAGTTTCTATTAAAAAAGGATCTGAGCTTAAAGTAATTAAAGTTTAAAATGGGTTTATTATCTTTTGCCTACAACCCTCTAACACTAGGAAGTGCATTACTTTTGTCTATCAGTATATTGGTTATATTCTCTTCCTCATCCAGCCTAGCATTTCAACAGGCTACATTTGCACTACTGGGTTTTGCGATATTTTTTTTGGTTTCCCGATTTGATTATAGGTTGTTTAAAAACCTCTCCTTTTATATATATCTCGTAGTTATAGTGTTGCTTGTCGTGGTTATGTTCCTAGGAATTGAAACTAGGGGTTCGATTAGATGGATATCCTTAGGTTTTTTGAATATTCAACCTTCAGAGTTTGCAAAGCCTGCTTTAATATTAATGCTTGCTTCGTTTTGGGAAAGAAATCTACCAAGTTGGAAAAATATTGGTAAAAGCATACTGATTAGTTTACCGGTAATTTTTCTAGTTTTTGAACAACCTGATCTGGGATCGGCTTTAACATTATTTGCTATCTGGATGGGAATGCTTATTCCTGCCAAAATATCCTTTAAAAAGGTTTTACTACTATTTTTGACTTTGATCATGTTGACCCCCCTGGTGTGGTTTAATCTGGAAAATTATCAAAAGGAGAGAATCTTTAGTTTTATATCACCTTACGAAGACCCCTTAGGAATTGGATACAATATTATCCAATCAACCATTGCTGTGGGATCCGGACAATTAACCGGTAGAGGGTTGGGGCAAGGGACTCAATCCAGATTGCAATTTTTGCCAGAATCAAGAACTGACTTTATCTATGCTTTTATAGCAGAAGAGTTGGGTTTTTTGGGATCAATGATTATAGTTTCTCTGTTTTTCTTTATAATTGCCTATTGTCTAAGGATAGCTGAAAAGGCTAGGGATAAATTCGGTTATTTGATCATTTTTGGCGTTATTTCCATGCTGTTTTTCCAGTCCTTTGTCAATATCGGGATGAATATAGGGATTTTGCCCATTACTGGTATTACGTTACCACTTGTTTCTTACGGGGGTAGCTCACTTTTGGCGACACTTATAAGCCTAGGTTTTGTTTTATCAATTGGGCATTTGAGGAAAAGAATTGACATTCCAGCCTCTTCAGGTTAGAATTTTCACCATGCTTAATTTTCTGGTTTGTGAAATAAATAAAAAACAATACCTGGTCTATCCAGGCAAGACTTTTAATGTCGATTTTTTGGGTGAAGGGGTGAAAAATATTGAAGCACAAGTTTTGCTCTCATCTGAAGATGGAAGGATAGATCTGGGCAAACCATATCTGGATAAAAAGGTGATCTTGGAGTGTCTGGGGGAGAAAAGAGGAGAAAAAATAAGAGTGGCAAAATTTCATGCCAAAGCAAATTACAGAAAAGTAACAGGTTCAAGAGCCAAATATACACAAGTAGTATTAAAGGGTGAAACTAAAAGTACCAGTAAGTAACTCTTAGCGTGAAAATGATATAGTTGATTTATTTTTTCACGGAGATTATTATTACAGGATAGAAAGTAAAAACTATGGCACATAAAAAAGGCGGTTCAACAACAAAGAAAAATAGAGATTCGATTTCAAAGCGCTTGGGCGTTAAAAAATATGGTGGAGAAAAAGTTGTCTCAGGAAATATTATTGTCAGGCAAAAAGGTAATAAATTTTATGCAGGTGAAGGTACTATGCAGGGAAATGACTACACTATTTTTGCTGTTTCAACCGGAAAAGTTCAATTTAAGAAAAAATTGAGCAAATCCATTATTGAAGTGGTATAAATCTTGGTATTAGGTTTTGTATGCAAGAACAGATCAATGAGTTAGAATTAGATTTACTTCAGCCCAATCCTTTACAACCCCGAGGACTTATTACTCCTGAATCTTTATCAGAATTAGCAGAATCCATCAGGTCTCATGGAATTCTAGAGCCTTTGGTGGTAGCAAAAACTCCAGCTGGGTACCAATTAATAGCAGGGGAAAGAAGATGGAGAGCTGCAAAGCTCGTTGGTTTAGTGAGAGTACCGGTCATTATCAAAGAAACCACTCCTCAAGGGATGTTGGAGATGGCGATAGTGGAAAATGTGCAAAGAGTGGATCTTAACCCCTTAGAAAGAGCACAAGCTTATAAAAGATTAATGGAGGAGTTTTCTTTAACAAATGCGGAAATATCAGGAAGAGTGTCAAAAAGTCCCTCGTATATTTCAAATACTATTAGGCTTTTAACTTTGCCCGATGCTTTAAAAGATGCTTTGATGTCGGGAGCAACCAGTGAAGGCCATGCCAGAGCACTGGCCGCATTAGAAGATCCCCACCTAATTATTACAGCATATAAAGAAGTACTGAAACGAAATCTTTCAGTCAGGGGAACTGAGGAGTTGGTAAGAAGATTTCGAGTCAAAGAAGGCATAGGTCCAAAAAGGAATGCAGTTTCATCTCAGATGCACATAGTTTCGGATGAAATTGACAAGATGCAAAATGATTTAGGAAATGTTTTCTCATCCCGGGCCGAGAAAGCGAGCGTTAAATGTGTACAAACAGGTAAAAAGGTAAAGGTGGAATTTCTAATTGAAGGTAATCCGGACAAAACTACGCCGCTTTTGCAAGATATTCATCAGGCTATAGTGGGTTACTTTAATCTGAAGGGCGATGCTTAATTAGTCCGAAAGACTGAGGTGGCCAATACCTAAAAAATACTTTTCCCACAATTTCCTCTTTAGTAATACCGCCCCACTCACGGGAATCAGAAGAATGTGATCGATTATCTCCAACTACAATATATTGATTCTCAGGAATTTTAATAGATTCCTCCTCACCTAAAAAATTTCCCGGAGTAGTGATGGTTTGTGGGGGTAAATACTTCTCCTGCAGTAATTTTCCATTTATAATTACCTTGTTATTTGAAATCTCCATTGTTTCTCCAGGTAATCCAATGATACGTTTAATAAAATCCTGTGATTCATCTCTGGGGTTTTTCAGCACCACCACATCACCCCTTTGTGGAGCGGCTAATCTATAACTTATTTTGTCTGTCATAATATAATTCCCATTATCAAAGGTGGGAAACATGGACAGGCCCGAAACTTTATGAGGTTGTGCTATAAACAAATAAATTAGAGCAAAAATTGCTCCGAAAACAACAAGTGTTTGAACAAAATCTGCAAAATGAGTACCAAGGTTACCAAAAAAACCTTTCTGTTCATTTCCTCCATTCCAAAAATTAGAATTAGAGTTTGATAAGGGGTCTGATTCCATCAGAGGTTTATTGCTCGAGTCCATAAGGAACATTATCTCAAAGTAGTAAGTTGAGATGCAAGATGGGGGATGTTATCATTACTTTCGCGGACGCTTAGCTCAGTGGTAGAGCGCTTCATTCACATTGAAGAGGTCGTAGGTTCAAGCCCTACAGCGTCCACTTTTTAATAGTAGAAGATAGCTGCTCCTTTGCTACAATTAAGCTATGGAGTTTGTTTTACGTCAATCTTTTTGGTTATTAATAGCACAGTCTTTAGTAAGAGTAGTAAGCTTTTTTTATACCATTTATTTGGCTAAAGTTTTGGGCGTTGAAAATTTTGGATTATATATAGTTGCCTTTACTTATTTTTCCCTCATATCGGCAGCATCTGACTTTGGATTTAACAGATACTTGATTCGGGAAGTATCCAAAGATGAATCAAATTTATCAGAATTACTTTGTAATATCTCAATTTTTAGACTAGCTTTTAGCGCGATTCTATTTGCTGTTTTTGCTACCTTTCTTTACTTTATTGATTCGGATAAAGAGCGAGTTTTATTCTCCTTACTGGCAGTTTTAGCTGTATTACCCCAAACTTTAGCCCAGAGTTTTGATGGAATATTCATAGCCTTAAGAAAATTACAGTATTCTGCTGTTTCTTTGGCTGTAGCAAGCCTTTCTATGGCCCTAATAGGGTATATATTAGTCAATTCAGGATATCAGGTACTAGGAGCTGTAAATGCCTTAATAATCAGCCAATTTGTGTATTTGACCATTGCTCTAATATTACTACTTAGAAATTCTCCGCATTCAATTTTTGCCTCTGTTAATTTGATGACTATCAAATCTTTAATAAAGGGTTCATTACCATATGGGTTTATTGGAATATTAGGATTACTCTACTTTAGAATTGATACAGTTATGCTAAGTTATCTCAAAGGAGATTTCGAAACGGGTATTTATGGTGCTGGATACAGATTTTTGGAAGCCGTGACCTTTATACCTTCAATTTTTGCGGCTGTGCTTTTCCCCATGTTAGCAAAACTTCACCAATCAGATATTCTTAAGGTGAGAAAAGTTTATTTTAAAAGCATTAAGATTACAGCAGGCGTAGGACTAATAATATTTTTTGCCTATCTTTTAATTCTTCCAGGTGTCATAAAATCAGTTCTACCAAGCTATATAGATGCAATTCCCGTAATATATATATTGTCACTGGCAATTCCTTTTATGTTTGCTCATGTGCCGGCCGTGCAAGTTTTATTATCCACTGATAAATTTTTAAAGCCGGTTATTTATTTATCAGTTGCAATGCTGTTATTTAACATTCTTGGTAATTTAGTATTTATCCCAAATTATGGCTTTATAGGAGCGGCTTGGATTACTACAGCATCAGAAATACTTTCCTTTATAGTTTTTTTCTTATTTGTTATGAAAAAGGTATTTAAAAAACAATCCCTATGAGTGTATATGAAGATATTTATAATGAGCATGGTTTTTCCCAAACCCAGAAAAAAATTATCCAGATAGTGGGAAATGGAAAGACTATTTTAGAAATTGGAGCCTCTTCTGGATATATGACAAAAGCATTTTTAAATAATGGGTGCACAGTAGATGTAATTGAAGAAGACAAATTGGCAGCCAAAAAAATTCCTAAAGGAATAAGAAAGTTAATAAATGCATCAGTTGAAGAAAATGGAATAAAAAAGAAGTTAAATAAAAACTATGATTATATTATTTTAGCTGATGTAATAGAGCATTTAGTAGACGGAGAGAGAATTCTAAAAATACTAAAAAATATTGCAAATTTAAGTACGATCTTACTTATCTCCACTCCTAATATTGCCTGCTGGGCAATTAGAAAACAATTATTTATTGAAGGGAAATTTGAATATCAGGAAAGCGGCATTTTGGATAAAACCCATGTACATTTATATACCACATTAACCTTGCCAGAGACTGTTCAAAAATGTGGTTGGAAAGTCGAAGATCTTATAGGAGTAATTACCAGAATGCCTTTTGAAAATCTGATAAAAAAATTACCTGTTATAAACTTGATCTTTATTAACTTTATAAAATTACAACTTGTTAAGATATATCCGAATTTATTAATTGAGCACTTTATTTTAATCGCTAGAAGATAAATAAAAAGATGAGTAAAAAAGTATCAGTTATAATTCCTAACTGGAATGGTAAGGAATTACTGGTTGATTGTTTAACGTCTTTGAGCCATCAAAAGTTTAATGACTATGAGGTAATTTTAGTAGACAATGCTTCTTCAGATGATTCTTTAGATTACACAATTGAGAATTTTTCTTCTGTCAAAATTGTTAAATTAAATAAAAATTACGGTTTTGCAAAAGCCATAAATGAAGGAGTTAAGGCAAGCTCCGCAGAATATGCTGTTTTTTTAAACAATGATACAAAAGTTGACAGAAATTGGTTAAAAAGTATTGTTGATTGTGCTGACAAAAATCGAGATGTAATCTCTGTTAATTCTAAAATATTAAACTTCTACAATAGAAAACTGATTGATGGTGTAGGAATAGAGGTGAATGAAGTAGGGCAGGCAAGATCAATTGGTTGGGGAGAAACTGATAATAATCAATATTCAAAAGAAATGTATATCTTTGGCGCAACCGGAGGAGCAGCTCTTTTTAGAAGAAACGATTTTATCAAAATTGGAATGTTTGACGAAAGTTTTTTTATGTATTCTGAAGAAGTAGATTTTGCTTTTAGAGCACAATTTATAGGATATAAATCGATCTATTGTCCAAAGGCAATTGTGTTTCATAAACATAAAGCTACAGCCAAAAAATTGCCACATCATATTGAATATTGGCAGTTTAGAAATATGACGGTTACAATTATTAAAGATTTTTCTTTTGATTTGCTAATGAAAAACTGGAGATGGTTAAAAATTATCCTTGTTCATTTTAATACTTATTTCTATCAAATAAAAAACGGCTATTTTTGTGCGCCATTTCTGGCTGATCTTTGGATAATCTCTCGTTTGTTAATTTTGATTAAAAAGAGAAAGGAAATACAATCCACTAGAAAAGTTGATTTAACTTATATTGATAGTTTTTTAAAAGAAAAGAAAATAACTTTTTGGGGTTTATTAAAATAATCTATTTATCCTAGATAATATTAATACTATCCAGACTAAAATAAACGGATAAAAAAGTGAGTTATTAAATAGACTATGAATCATAAGTCCGGATAAACTTGCAAACAATACAAGTGCATATTCATTTTTACTAGAATTAACAAAAGAGGTTTTGAATAAGCTGCCGATGAATATCAAATAGGTAGTAATACCAACTATTCCGGTGGTTGCTAAGATAAACAAAAGACTGGAGTCATTTGAAGTGGAACCCCGAGCATTCAGAAAGCCTTCATCAGCGAGATTATATTCTCTTACGGCATAGCGATAGGAATTAAATCCAACACCTAGAATTGGCGCATGTTGAAAAATATTTAGTCCCTGTTGCCAAGTATTGAGTCGAAAACTTGCCGATGCTTGACGATCAATGTTTCTAGGTTTTGAGATAAGTTGAGTATAAGTCCAAAAACCAAATAAAAGTCCCAAAAATAAAACAAGTGTTAATAAAAATATCACCTTAGATTTTCTAATAAAGGAGATGGTTGTAAAACTTATGAAAAACATTAGATAGCTACTTCTGGAAAAAGTCAAAAGAAGAGTGATATAAGGGATCAATAGAAATAATAGTTTTGTAAATTTACTTTTAAATAGGTATTGTTTTACAAATAGAAATATTAAAGTTAAGACCAGAAAAGCTCCCAAAAAATTAGGATCTAAAAAAGTTGAAACTGATCTAAAGTAATGAGGATCCCACAGGTTGTTTTGTAAAAAGCCCAGGTCCGGTAAAAGCAAGAACTGAATAATTCCTATGACAGCAATAATTATTCCTGAGTAAATAAAGATGTTATCAAAGCTTCTGTTAAGTTTAATTACATTTGAAAAAAACAGATAACTTACAAAAAAAGTAACAGCAAACCGTAAAGTATAAAAGACACTATATAAATATTCGCTACTGTTTAATGTTAATGGTGTTAAAAATAAGGAAAGAAATGAAATGAAAATAAAAAATACACTTAGCTTATAAGGGATGGGGATATTAGAAGGTAGATTTCTAATTTTGGTAAAACCTAATATTGCTAGTAAAAGAAGTGCAATATCTATCAGTATCAATCCTTGGTTTTGTGATGGGAACTTAATTATCTGACCTGAGATAAAACTTATTATTAGCAGACAAGCTATCAGTCGATCCATTGTTATGAGGGGTTATAAGTAACTTTTTTTAAAAATTCAGTAGAGTTTCCTGCAAGATCCTGTGATTTTATTGTTAAAAGATTTTCTCCATCATTTAATTCTTTGATAGTCATAAAATTTCCCTCTGAATCAACAATTATTTTTTGGGAGTTTATATAAATATCAGCTTCTTTTTCTGTTTTACCTCTAATTGTTATTTTCTTGTCCCCACCGGTAATTGTTTTATTATCTTCTGGCTCATAAATTTCCAGAAATGGTTTATCATTGTCAAAAGTTACTTGAATTGTTTTAGAAGGAAGACTTTCATTGTTTTTATCATCAGCTGTTTTACCGTAAATATTATTCAATCCATAATTTAATTTGATTCCTTCCGTAATAAAACTACCATCAGAATTCACATCTGTTTCCGTAACTAGACTATCATCCAAATAAATTTTTACTTTACTACTAGGCGCAGCATAACCTGGAATTTTAATTTCTGAGGAACTAGTTGCCTCATATGGAATAGTAAGGACAGGTGGAGCAAAAAATGCATTATCAGCTGTATTTACTTGCTCTTTAACCTTATCAGCTCTGAAAAGATCAGAGACAATAGTTAATCCTCCTACAAAATTTGGTAAGATCCAAACAGCAGTAGCATAGAGGAGCAAACTTGCAAAAATTAAAGATAATAAAAATTTCCTTTTACCTTTTTTTGTTTGATTACGAGCGAGACGAGAACGATATCTGTATGACATGAATATGATGATAGTATAAAAGATTCTGGTAGAAGCTGCCAGTAGCTATTGAATTATTCATATCTTTTAAGATCTTTGTTAGAATAGCTATACGCGGGAGTAGTTCAGTGGTAGAATGTCTCCTTCCCAAGGAGAAGGTCGCGGGTCCAAATCCCGTCTCCCGCTCCAATTGCCGGAGTAGTTCAGTGGTAGAACACTACTTTCGTAAAGTAAGAACATGGGTCCGATTCCCATCTTCGGCTCTGAATGGGATTTTTCCAAAAAGCCAGAAGGCTGGCTCTGCGCGGGAAGGGGCGCGCAGAGCTCTGCAAAGCCCAAATTGTAACTTGGCACCAGCCGCCGATCAGTTAAAAAGAAGTTCGAGCCGACAGTTTTTAGAGCTTCGGCCGAAGGCCGAGCGGATAGAGGGCGGCGGCAAAGGCGAGCCGCCGCCTACCGTTGCGATTGGAAAAGAGTTCGAGTTTTTTCGTAAACGAGCTCCTATCTATTTGCTTGCTTCAACCAGTCCCTGGTTTGCAAACTGATTTGTAGGATCTGCTTGTAGAACTAGGCTAAAAACCTTTTTAGCATTTTCTTTATCACCTAGAGTAAGATAAATAACACCTAAATTACTCATTAAATTTATATTCTTTGTGTCTATACTTAATGCTTTTTGAAATTCTTCTAAAGCTTTTTGATAATTCCTTTGTTCATAATAGATCGCTGCAATATTTTGGTGAGATTGCCATAGTCTGGGATTATATTCAAGGGCTTTTAAATAACTTTCTAAGGCTTTATCATCTTGATTTAGCTCATGATAAGTATTTCCTAAATTATGATAGGCGTCGGCATAATTTGGTTTTAATTCAATCGCTTTTTGAAATTCTTCTAAAGCTTTTTGTTTATCTCCCTGCCTGCCGTATACATCCCCCAAATTATTATGAGTGTTAGGACTGGATGGGGAAGTTTTTCCTGTGGCGATCCATAGATTATCCTCATTATGCCAATCAATATTTCTCACTATTGTTCTCACGGAAAGGGGTAGTATAAGAAGAATTAAGATTATGTAAAAAAGTGGTTTATATTTCTCCTTTTTTAATAGAGGAGATAAAAATAATGCAACGGATACAAAAATACCCATACTTCCTAGGTAAACATAGCGTTCAGCCACTATCCAATTTAATCTAAAAGGAGTTAAAGTAGGGAGAAGGGATATAAAAAAGAAAGCAAGCCAAAAAAAGATATGTTTTTTCTTAAAATAAGCAGCGGAAATCAAACTAAGAAAGAGAATAAATTCTGCTGTAATTATTAAAAACTTAGTTAAGTCATAGCCTAATTCAGAATGATATAAAGTGAGATCATTAGGCCAAAAAATCAGATTGATATAAGAGGTAACTGCAATAGGTACTAAAACAAATACGTTATCAACACCCTTTTCCTGGTAATGAACAGATTGTAAGGTTGATTCTCTTTCAGGCAGAGCTGCAAAATTAACTAAAACATAAATTACAACAATAATTGCAAAGGGTATTGCTTTAATCCAATTTTTTCTTAAATTTCCAAATACCAGTTCATACAAAGGAAATACTAAAAGTAATGAAGCTGGCATGACAGGATGAGACATAAAAGAGAGCAAGTAGAATAATACAGAAATAAAGTAAAACTTATTGCGTCTTTCCTTGTATATATAAAAAAGGAAGGATAGTAAGAAAAAGAAGGTGTATTGTGCGTACATTCCACCTGAAATCCAACTGACGCCTTCTGTTAGTACTGGATGGACGGCAAAAATAACTGAGGAAAAAAGGGCAATTTTTTTGGTATGTAAGCGCAATATGATTGCAAATACTAAAAATACCGATCCCAAATGCAAAAAAACGTTCATTAGCCTAAAAGCGATTTGATTTAGTCCGGCAACCTGATATGCCAGCCAGTAGAAGATAAGTCTTATAAATCCAAAAGGGTGAGAGGAAATGCCATACCAGAGATCACCAACCTTTGGATTATTGACTATTTCGGGTAAATCATCAGATAAGAAGGCATTATCTAATGAGTTAAAATACACCACAAATACTAAGCAGGCTAGCATCACAAGGGATAATGAGTTGGTCTTTAAAAAATCTCTAAGAGAGGATTTGAAATCTTTGGTATTAGAGTTTTCCTTGATTGCAAAGCTTTCTTTACCCCATTTCTTCTCAATATATTTTCTAATTTCTTCTTTAGATACGCCTAATCTTTGAGAAAGTTCAGATAAGGTTAAAACCTTTCTATTTTTTTTAATGGTATTTTTCTGCTGGTGGTTTAAGGGCATAATAAATTATACAAAGTAAATATTAGTAGGATAGAGCTTTTAATTCAATACTAACGAGATATTAAGCTGCCAATTTATCGGGGGATTTGTAGAACCATACCGGTTTCTATTAAATCTGGGTTAGATAAGTTATTTGCCTGGGCGATTTTTTGATATGCCATTACATCTCCATATGCTCTATCAGCTATTTTTGATAACCAGTCTCCCTCTTGGACGGTGTAAGTACTGTCGGTTATAGCTGGACCAAACTCACTAGTTATGGTAGCGCCTTTTTCAGTACCATTAAGCAACGTCGCCTCAGAGGTAGGTGTGGGAGATGGTGAGGCTGTTTCAGTTGCTTCCTGTTCAGGTGAGGGAGAGGGGCTGGTTCCTTCTACCTTAGGAATTTCCAAGACTGTTCCAACTTCAACATTATTAGGATTTTGAATCTTGTTTGCATCAACTATTGCAGAGTACTTTTCCCCGTCTCTGTAATATTTTTCGGCTATTAAAAATAAGGTATCTCCTTCTTTGACAGTGTATTTGCCAGGTAAACTATTTGGTGATACATCGCCTTGCTCGGTAGTTTCATTCTTGGTCTGTTGGGAAGGACCGACTTCTTCGCCGGGTTTATTAAAGAAATTAAATAGCAAAATTCCGACGACTAAAATGATTAGTGCTCCCAAGACCAGGGATAGTCTGGATTGATTATTTTGAACCTCGTTTTCCAGCCTTTCCAAATAGTTGGATTTATTTTCTTTTCTAGTTTTAGCGACTCTGCTGGCCGTTACTTTTGTAGTTTTTTTTGAAGCTTTTCTTGCCATTTTTTTTGAGGACAGATTTATATTGGAGCAGGTTTTGTTAAAATCTTTTTAACGTATAAAATTGTGTTTGTCAATAGGGCAAATAACAAGATCTAGTGTACTTTATATTAAATCCTCTCAAGTATGAATACAAAGGGTAGGTTCAAAGGTAAAAATCTTGAACACCTCTACCAAAGCTTGATCTATCAGTACAAAATTATACAGCAGTTTGGTTATGAATTTTAGAATTAATCTGGAAGTTGTTTTAAAAGATCTTGTTGCCAAAGTTCACCAAAATGCATCCGACCATATAAAATCAATCCTGCATAGGCTGGTGGACAATAATCACTTGGATTTGCTGAGACTATATACCTTAATAAGGCTTCATCACTTGTTGGAGCAAACACTACTGCCACAGCATCATTTGGGTGTTGATCTCTAGCCTCAACTCTTCTTTCAATTTCTTCAGAATCCAAATTTACTTCAATCCAACCAACCAAATCAGGTTTACCTGGTAATGCTTCTTTATCTTCTGTAATGCCACCAAATTCTAGCTTTCTAGGATTATAACTTTCTGGAGTTACTAAAATTTCACCTGACATTTCAGCTATTTGGTGTTCAACTAGGTTGACAGTTGGAAAAAGTGGATTTCCTCCCTGACCGTATAATCTTCCAGGATACATATTAGTCCTTTGTCCCCTCACAGTTAATGTTAATTTTCCATTGCTAGTTTCAGCAAAAGTACATATAGCCAGCGATGGACGGGGAATTTCAATACCCTGGTTTATATATAAATGTTTAATTTCAGGATCGTTTAAGGCGCCAATAAACGGAAAGTAAGTTTGAGCAACTTCGAGTTCAATCATAGGATAATTTTCTTTGATGCTAACTAAAGTGATTGCTGGCCCTGGCCACATTTTTGCTACTCCTGCTTCATATAAAGCATTAAGTGGAGTTAATGATTTATCTTCTTGATAGGGTTGAATTGTAAGTCCGGAAATTCCTTGCTTCGATAATTGAGCCTGTTTATCTGCTAATTGTGTATCCCAATTAGTCCTAATTAGATTTTCTACACCGCTAGGATGATTTACATTAGCCTCTTTAAATTGGATATTTTGGCCATTTACTGGGCCTTGAAATGTATGTAGTATTCCCCAGCTGCTTTTCATAAGCACCTATTTTATCTCAGAAGCTTAAACAATTCAAACTATAAGATATTTGCGGGACCAACCGGACTCGAACCGGCGACCTCTTCCGTGCATGAAATCCAATATTTTCATATTGGCATGGACTATATCTTCGCCTTATCTAAAATTAGACTTAGGCGCTCTGGTATCTAGTCTCTACGGAGCTCTTTTATTTACTAAAAGTTCCCACGGTATTAACTTGTCAAAAGATTTAGTCTTCACCGTTATCCCAGAATTTTCATCCTAAAGTTTCCTTCAGGAGCTGCATTTTCTACAGGGAAGCGCTCTAACCAACTGAGCTATGATCCCTTATTATATTTTTCTTGTAAACCTCTGCTTAAAATTACTTGCTTTCTTTTCAAAGAAGGCACTTCAGCATTCGGATATAAGAAACTGTACAATTTTATCACATCTTGGCTTGAATATGCGAGATCATAAGTTGTGGTGCCGTGGGGATGCAAGGATCCTTGAATTCCTAAACCAAATTTCAACTTTGTTTGAATAGTTTTTAGGAAATTATGACTTCCAGAGGTAAATCTCATCATTAAATTAGAATAAATCTTGTTATTTCTGTCTTTTCTTTTTCTACATTCAAAAGTAGCACAGCCATCTCCATCAAAATAGCCTCGGATAAAATCAGCTAAAACATTATCAGGAATATCGGGGAAAGTTAAGGTTAGGCTTTTATTAGGCGTGAAACCGAATTTTAAAAACTTGTCATAAATTTTTTTGCTTCCAATTTGTAGAACGTAACACGTTTTCCAGTTTTTAGTAAAATTGTTCTTGATTTCAATTTTGTTTAAGACTTTAAGAATTTCTTTTACAGAAATTATTAGTTCCTTATCAGTGGAAGTAAAAGCTATATAAGAGGAACCGTTTTTGTTTTGAAACATATGACCATCAGCAGCAAAATATCCCAGAACATAAGCCATATTTGGCGTCCAGGTATCAAAGAAGGTTTCAACGCTTCTATCAGGCCAACGAGGTTCCTTTATTGGTTTAGGGTGAGTTATTCTATAATCTCTCCAAAATTCTAAAGACTTTTCTCTGCCCTTAATTCCTCCTAATTTTTCTCGTTTTGATAATCTTTGTTTCTGAGTATGGTCTAAAGTTATATTTCTTACCCATATACTAACGCTCCCTTTGCTTATTTTAAGTTTTTCTGCAATCTCTTTTATACTAAATCCTTTAGATCTTAATTTCCTAGCTCTAGCTTGCTCCGTAGTTTTGGGTTTCATTCGGTATTTTTACAATAAAACAATCTAGTAAGTTTTGTCAAGGAATACAAAAAGGTGATATATTATGGCCATGGGTTTTACAAACTCTGGTGTTGCAAAGCTCTTAAGGTCTATTGCAGCTGCTTATATTCTTAAAAATATTGGAAATATCTTCCAGATTAGAGCATACGAAACAGCTGCTGATGCAATTGAGCACTCTACAGCTGAAATAAGAGATCTTTGGGAGGATGGGAAATTAGATCAAGTTCCAGGATTAGGAGAAAAAATTAGTGGTTATTTGGAGGAGTTGTTTAAAACCGGGCGAGTCAAGCATTTTGAAGATGTTAAAAAAGGAATCCCCGACATTGTTTTTGAGTTACTCGACATTCCCGGAATCGGACCTAAAACTGCCTCTAAAATCGCTGATTTTGGAATAAAGGATATAACTGACTTAAGAAAACAAATTGATTCAGGTCAACTCATAAAAAAGGGTTTTTCACAGAAAATAGCTGAAAAGATCAGTAAAGGTTTATTAGAGGTGGAAGGCAGAGAGAAAAGAACTTTACTTCCTTATGCCTATGCTCAGGCCGAGAAGGTGATAGCTTATTTAACAAAGAGTGAGGATGCCATAGAGGCTCATCCCTTAGGCTCATTAAGAAGAATGGTGGCTACGGTTGGAGATTTGGATTTTTCCGTTAGCTCTAATAACCCCAAAAAGGTAGTTGAGTATTTTATTAAAATGCCTGGTATATCGAGGATTTTGGATAAAGGTGACACTAAAGCCAGCGTAGTCTTAAATAGCGGCTTACAACTTGATTTACTTGTAGGAGAGCCAAACTTCTATGGAGCATTATTGCAGCATTTCACAGGCTCAAAACACCATAACATACATATAAGAACCCTGGCATCTTCTCAGTCTCTATCACTTTCTGAATATGGGGTAAAAAATACCAAAACAGGTAAAACTTTAGCTGTAAAAACTGAAAAAGAATTTTATAAACTGCTCAAGATGCAAACACCAGCACCTGAATTAAGGGAAGATACAGGAGAAATAGAGGCTTCACTTAAAAATGAATTGCCTCAACTGATAGAAACTGGGGATATTAAAGGAGATTTACATCTTCATTCAAATTTCCCCCTAAAAAATCTCTCTCATGGCCCGGGAATAGATTCAATGGAGGAGATAATCAAAAAAGCTACCTCACTGGGTTATGAATATGTCGGAATTTCTGATCATCCCCCGGGTTTTACTGCACTTTCTGAAGAAGAAATTATTGAATGGGTAAAAAAGAGGACAAATTTTATTCAAAGATTAAAAAAGCAGACAAATAGTGCTCGAGTACTAAATGGTCTCGAAATTGATATTCTTGGTAACGGAAAGTTAAGCGTACCTGACGAGGCTTTAAAAATGCTTGATTATTGTATAGCTGGAATTCATTCAGGTCATAGAGGTGAAAAAGAAAAGATCACGAGTAGATTACTAAAAGCTTTAGAGAGTCCTTATGTAGATATCATTTCTCATCCCACCAACAGACTTTTAAATGAAAGAGAGTCTTCAGATGCAGATTGGGAGGCAATTTTTAAGCATTGTGTAAAATACAATAAAATTTTGGAGATCAACGCTTTTCCTAATAGATTAGATCTCAGAGATGACCTGGTACGCGCGGCCTTACAATTCAAGGTAAAGTTTGTTATAAACACAGATGCTCATGCCATTGAACAGATGGATAATATGAAATATGGTGTGGCTGTGGCAAGACGGGGCTGGGTTGGTAAAGAGGATGTGGTAAATGCCTGGAATTGGACAAAATTTGCAAAGTGGTTTAAGATTAAACAGTATTCTTAATATGGAGCTAGCTTATATTCTTATTGGTGGTGGTGTAGCTTTACTGTTGTGGGTCCTTTTTACCTACAACGGTCTTGTCAGCTTGAGAAACAGAGTCAGAGAAGCCTGGTCTCAAATAGATGTTCAGTTAAAAAGAAGATCCTCTTTAATTCCCAACTTAGTAGAAACTGTAAAAGGTTATGCCAAGCATGAAAAACAAGTTTTTGAAGAGGTAACCCGGGCCAGGTCTGCTTTGGTAGGGGCCAAGTCTCCACACGAAGCAGCAGCAGCCAATGATATGTTATCCGGTGCATTAAAATCTCTTTTTGCTATAGCAGAAGCTTACCCGAACCTCAGAGCATCAGAAAATTTTAAACAGTTACAAGAGGAGATCTCTGATACTGAAACAAAAGTCGCGGCCTCAAGACAGTTTTATAATACAAATGTTTTGGATTTGAATAATTCACTAGAACAAGTACCTTCTGCCTGGATTGGAAAGATATTTGATTTCCAAAAAGAAGACTTTTTCAGAGCAACCGAAGAAGAGAAAAAAGACGTAGAAGTTAAATTCTAATTACTCCTGGTTTAAGCTGATCTCACTGGACTTTGTGTAATGAGTAAGGTGGATCACCCTCTCTCTGCCGTATGAGGCTCGGTAATGCATAATAAAGAGCTCACCCGGTTTAATAACTTTATAGGGGGTTATTTCTTTTTGTAACCTTTCCCAATCATCAGATTTAATTTTAGAAGAAACAGTATCTGGGTCAATTTCTAATACTAACGATGATTGGTCATCCACGGTGCATCCATAGGCAAAAGTTTGCATTCCTCCTCTTGGATGGTAATGAGTGAGTATCCCTGGTGGATCTTCTGGTCTGAGATTTTTGCTTTCTTGTATTAACCTGTTAACAGGATTTTCTACCTCCACCCTAAGAGGTGACATGAAAAAATATTAGAGATATCAGTTTATAAATAATAAAGAATTCGGTAATAATTAAGGAAGAAGGCTTAAGTTTTGTCAGGGGAAATGGTAAAATAATCTGATATGGCAACAGTGAACACTGCTTGGGATCATCGTACTCAAAACATCTTCAAAACCTGGCTCATAATGCTTTTTTTCTCTGTTTTTACTGTGGGGGTAGTTTATATATTTGCTCAAGCCTTAGGTTATGGAGAGGTGGGTGGGTTAGGTCTCGTAGGATTTGCCCTTATTATGGCCGGTATGATGAATTTTGTTTCATACTTTTGGTCAGATAAGATTGTTTTAGGAATGTCAGGGGCAAAACCTGTCAGTAAAGAAACAAACCCTCAGCTTTACAGAATGGTAGAAAATCTTTGTCTGGCAGCCGGCTTACCGTTACCCAAAATTTACCTGATGAACGAGGCTGCCCCAAATGCCTTTGCCACAGGAAGAGATCCAAACCACGCAGCTATAGCCTTTACTACGGGCATTTTAGAAAAACTTAATAAACAGGAGTTAGAGGGGGTCACTGCTCATGAACTTTCTCATGTGGGTAATCGAGATACCTTAGTTATGACAGTCGTTTCGGTATTGGTGGGAACAATAGCTATCCTTGCAGATTTTTTCATGAGGTCCATGTGGTATGGAGGGAATGATCGCAATAATAGAGGCAACGCCCTTTTTATGGTTTTGGCCATAGTTTCGGCGATTTTGGCACCTTTGGCCGCCACTTTAATTCAGCTGTCAATCTCCCGTAAGAGAGAACTTTTGGCCGATGCCTCAGGAGTTTTATTGACAAGGTATCCAGCAGGCTTGGCAAACGCTTTAATCAAAATCTCATCAGATAAAAGCCTTTTAAAAGCCGCCCATACCGGAACAGCCCATATGTTTATTATTAATCCATTGAAAGGTAAAGAAATGGGAGGTTGGTTAGCTGGGCTTTTTAATACTCATCCTGCTACAGAAGTCAGAGTTAAGGCGTTAAGAGAAATGGAAGGAAAAGTATGAGGCAAGTGGAGATAAAGCAGCACTCAGACTCGGGGATAATTGAGCTAAGTGAGGGTATGGCTGCAGTGTTTGTTGATGTATTACGAGCACGAGGTGTTAGCATAGAGGTTTTATCTATAGCTGGGCAAGAACAGAGACTACCAGGCGGTGGGGTAAATATTTACCAACCTATTGTAGATCCCGGTTTCAGGCAAATTGTTTATGGAGGGTTAAAAAGAAGAGACCTGTCAGAAGCAATACAAGAAGCTGGTGGGTTGATAAATTCTTTACAGGATCGGATGAGGCCACTAGATAAGGTAATTTCAGAACCCCTTTCGTCTTTTACTGAGAAACACCCTATCCACTTCTTGTAACGAGAGCGTTATAATCCTCATATGAGTCTTTCTTTAGATCAAGTAAAAAAAGTTGCGAAGTTGGCTAATTTGCCGCTTTCCGAAGAGGAAGAAAAAAAATACTCACAGCAGCTCTCTAAAATTTTGGAATATGTAGATCAATTGAATAAAGTAGATACAACTGATACTGATGCAACATTTAATGTTACAGACAATGAAAATGTTTTAAGGCAAGACGAAACAATCCCTTCCCTCACTCAAGATGAAGCTTTATTAAATGCTCCGCAAAAAAATGACGGATTTTTTGTAACTAAAGGAATCTTTGAAAATGAATAGTTTAATATCCCTTACTCTAATTGATACTATCCAAGGTTTAGAAAATAAAGAATTTTCTGAAACTGAGCTAAATGATGCTTACATACAAAGAATTAAACTTCTCAATCCGCAGTTAAATATTTACCTTAAGGTTTTAGAGGATAAGAAGGGAATCCCTGCTGCGATAAAAGATATTATCTGTACAAAGGGAATTAAGACAACAGCAGGTTCAAAAATCTTGGACAATTTTATTCCTCCCTATAATGCATCCGTAATAGATAAGTTGCTTTTACAAAATGTTTCAGTAATTGGGAAAACAAATTGTGATGAATTTGCCATGGGTTCTTCTGGCGAAAACTCAGCATATGGGGTTACAAAAAATCCTTGGGGTTTTAATAAAGTACCAGGAGGTTCTTCTAGTGGTTCAGCTGCTGCTGTTGCTGCTGATATGTGTTTGTTTTCTTTGGGGACGGATACAGGTGGGTCTATTAGACAACCAGCCTCTCTTTGCGGAGTCGTAGGTTTTAAGCCAAGCTATGGTAGGGTATCGAGATATGGATTAATAGCTATGGCTTCATCTCTGGATTGTCCTGGACCCTTCACTAAGACTGTAGTTGATACAAAGAAGGTTATGGAATGGATCTCGGGTCCCGATGGATACGATAGTAACTGTGTAGATTCAAAACTACACTTTGAAGGTGTGCATACAAATTTAAACGGATTAAAAGTTGGGGTTCCCAAAGAGTATTTTGGAAAGGGATTGGATAAGGGGGTAGAAGAGGTTATTCAGAATGCGATAAAGAAATTAGAGGATTTAGGAGCAAAAATTGTAGAAGTTAGTTTACCGCACACGGATTATGCTGTGGCTTCATACTATGTCTTAATGTCTTCTGAAGTCTCCTCTAATCTAGCCAGATTTGATGGAATAAGGTATGGTCTAGGAAGATCAAACTTTGGAGCAGAGTCAAAAAGAAGAATTATGCTGGGAACTTATGCACTGTCTAGTGGATACTATGATGATTATTTTGCCAAGGCTGCTAAGGTGAGGACTTTAATCAAGCAGGACTTTGAAAAAGCTTTTGAGAAATGCGACGTGATTGTAGGTCCCGTTTCCCCAAGTGTAGCCTGGAATTTAGGAGAAAAGACTAGCGACCCGCTTTCTATGTATCTAATGGATGTTTACACCGTTCCTCCATCTTTAGCCGGTATCCCCGGGTTATCTATTCCTTGTGGTTTTTCTGGGGGTTTACCAGTTGGGTTACAGATTCTAGGAAAATATATGGAAGATGAAAAAGTCTTAAATGTAGGTGAAGTTTATGAACAAGCGACAGAATGGCATAAGAACAAGCCTAATTTAATAGAGGAGAAAGAATAGAATTTATGGAATGGGGAGATAATGAAATCGGGCCAAAAATAGAAAACTCTGGAGTTGAGGACTACATATTGAGAAAGGATGAACAAAATAATGGTTAAATACGAACCGGTCATAGGTTTAGAAGTTCATGTGGAATTGAATACCCGCTCCAAGATGTTTTGTAGGTGCTCTGCAGATTACTTTGGAAAGGAGCCAAATTCCCACACTTGTCCGACCTGCCTGGGGTTACCCGGTGCTTTGCCCTATATAAATGAGGAAGCGATAAATAAGTGTATTCAAATCGGACTGGCTTTAAAATGCCAGGTTTCCAAAAAATCCCTATTTGAAAGAAAAAACTATTTTTACCCTGATTTATCCAAAGGTTACCAAATTTCCCAATATCGCTGGCCGCTTTGTGTTAGTGGTTGGCTAGATGTGGAAGATGATAGCGGGCAAGTTATCAAAATTAGGATAAATAGAGCACATCAAGAAGAGGATACGGGAAAATTAACACACAAGGGAAATGAAACCCTCATAGACTTTAATCGTTCCGGTGTGCCTTTGGTAGAAATAGTTACAGAACCAGATTTTACAAATTCTTCGCAAGTTAGGGATTATGCCAAAAAGCTACAGCAAATATTTAGGTATTTAGGAGTTTCTAATGCAGATATGGAGAAGGGGCAGATGAGACTTGAAGCAAATATCTCTGTTCGTGAGGTCGGACAAAAGGATCTACCTCCCTATAGAGTGGAGTTAAAAAATATTAACTCTTTCCGCTTCATGGTGGCAGCAGTGGAATATGAAATTAACCGGCAAATCGAAGCACACGAAAAAGGGGAAAAACTAATCCAAGAAACCAGAGGTTGGGATGAGAATAAAAAACAAACCTATGTCCAAAGGAGCAAGGAAGAAGCGCATGATTATAGATATTTTCCTGAGCCTGACCTACCAGAAATGGAAGTTGATGAATCGATGGTTGAGAATTTGAGGTCAAAGATACCTGAGCTTCCAGCAGAAAAGAGAAAAAGGTATGAGAAAGAATGGGGCTTAAAGTTAGCAGATGCTAAGGTCTTAATAGACAGTAGAGAACTGGCAGTTTTTTTTGAAAGTGCAGTTGCTCATGGCAAAAAGCATGATGTCTCTGCTCAAGATGTGGCAAAATATATAGTTAATAAAAAACTGAACATAACAGAGATTTTACCCACCCAAGTTATTGAAGAAATTAAAGGTAAAAAAGTAGGTGTAATTGAGGATGAGGAGGAATTAGAAAAGCTTGGCCAACAAGCAATTGAGCAGAATCCCAAAGCAGTAGAAGATTTTAAGAAAGGCAAAGAAACAGCACTGCAGTCGTTATTTGGAGAAGTAATGAGGTTATCTAAGGGCAAAGCTGATATTTCTAAACTTAAACCAATTTTAGAAAAGCTTTTAAGACAATAATAATTTACTTAAGTTGACGTTTTATGCTGTCTATAAAACTCTTCCCAGGCTAAGTCAAAGGTTGCTTTATATTGTTCCCTTGCTTGAAACGCTAAATCACAAACCTCATCTACCATGGTAATTCTTCTCGCGCTTTCTACAAGGGGTCGTCTTAATACAACAGCCTGATTATAATCTTCAGGTTGAGTCCAATCTAAAGGATCTAATAAATTTCTAACCCTACCCATCAAAGCTTTAACCCGTCTTGGTAGAAGAGGAGCAGTCCTTTCCCACCCGATTCTTATTTGAAACATCTGTTTTGCCAGTAAGCCATTTTCCGGGGTTAACATCCCCCGAGCTTTATAAACAAATATATTATTATCATCTCCAGTAAAACAATCCAAAGCTTCTGCAAGATGAATGTATCTTGCTTCATCTTCTGCCTCAAACTGAGGGGCAACAGCTTCAAGCCATCTTGTATAAACAATAGGATGTTTAGCCCAAGCTAATGGGTCATTTTCTGCGGGAACTTGTATATGATGAGGCTGTTCTACATATTCTGGAATGCGCATTGGAGAAGGTATTATATCACAACTATAGGTTCTTTAAAATGTAATTTACCTACTTGAAATGATATGCATGCATACTGGTAAAATGAGACAGTCGCATATAAACTGGTTTCGAAATGCTCACCGGGATAGTGGGACAAAATTTATGGGTTCCTTTGTTCATCTTCATACACATACTCAATATTCACTTTTAGATGGTTTATCAAAAATTCCGGATCTTGTCAGATCAGTCAAGAAACTGGGTATGGATGCCATAGCCATTACTGATCACGGGGTCATGTATGGGGTGATTGAGTTTTATAAAGCCTGTGTGGATCAGGGTATAAAACCCATCATCGGTATTGAAACTTATGTAGCTAAACGTTCTCACAAAGATAAGGAAGCAAAACTTGATTCAGAGCCCTATCATTTAACACTACTAGCTAAAAATTACCAAGGCTACTTAAATTTAATGAAATTATCATCCATTGCCCAGTTGGAAGGTTATTATTACCGTCCGAGGGTTGATAAAAAGCTTTTAGAAGAGTATCACGAAGGCTTAATTGCTTTGTCCGGCTGTCCTTCTGGAGAATTTATCAGAGGTCTGGAAGGAGGATTGCAAAAAGGAGAAGAGGTAGCGCTGGAATATTTAAGGATATTTGGAGAGGGAAACTATTTTTTTGAACTGCAGCATCATCCTTACGAAGAAAATTTAAAGAAGGCCACAGACGAATATATAAAAAAGGACCTGGGAGGATTACTTGCCAGACAAAATATGACTTGGGAGGCTGCACAAACTTTATCCAAGAAATTGGGTATTCCGCTGGTTGCCACGAATGACTCCCACTACACCAGAAAAGATGATGCAGAAGCACAGGATACACTTTTATGTGTCCAAACCGGCAAGCAAATTGCAGAGACCAATAGACTCCGAATGATTGATACTCCTGATTACTATGTAAAATCTCCCGAAGAGATGGCAGCGTCATTTAGCGCTATACCCCAGGCTTTAGAAAATACAGTCAAAATCGCCGAGATGTGTAATGTGGAGATAACACTGGGAAAAGCCAAATTCCCTATTTTTGAAATTCCCGATGGGAAAAAACCTGGACAATACTTAAGGGAAATGACTTTTGAGAGAGCTGCCAAAAGGATGGAGATGACTCCTGAAAGGATGGAAAGACTAGAGTACGAGTTATCCGTCATTGAAAAGAAAAATTATGTTACTTACTTTTTGGTGGTAGCAGATTTTATGAACTGGGCCAATGATCAGGGAATTATTACCAACACCAGAGGTTCTGCTGCCGGCTCCCTGGTTTTATATTCGCTGGGTGTAACAGATATTGATCCCCTTTTTTACATGCTTCCCTTTGAAAGATTTTTAAATCCCTTCAGACCGTCTTTGCCTGATATTGATGCAGATTTAGCAGATGACAGACGAGATGAGGTAATTCGTTACGTAATGGATAAATACGGTCAGGATAGGGTAGCGCACATAATTACCTATGGAACCATGATGGGTAGAGCTGCCATCAGAGATATCGGTAGAGTTTTAGGAGTGACATATGGAGAAGTAGATAGGGTAGCAAAACTAGTTCCACCTCCTCAACAGGGTTTTCATAAACCCCTTTATGAGGCGATTAGAGAGGTACCGGAATTACAAGAGTTATATAAAAATAATCTTCAGTATAAAAGAATGTTAGATATGGCGGTAAAAGTAGAAGGCACGGTGCGTCATGCCTCAGTCCATGCAGCCGGTATTGTGATCGGTCCGGAGCCTTTAACAAATCTGACCCCCCTTCAAAAAGAATCTAATGGAGATAAGGTGGTCACCCAATACGATATGTTTGCCTGTGAGGATGTAGGGTTGGTTAAAATGGACTTTCTGGGTATCAGAAACTTGTCCATTCTAGGAAGGGCTGTGGAATATGTCAAAAGTAATAGGGGAGTGGAGATAGATTTAAAAAATATTCCTTTGGATGATAAAAAAGCTTTTGAGGTCTTATCAAATGGTGAGACCATGGGGCTTTTTCAATTAGAGGGAGCCGGGATGACAAAATACCTAATGGAGCTAAAGCCTACCACCATCTTTGATATTTCAGCTATGGTGGCTTTATACCGGCCAGGTCCTTTAAGTATTATCCCGGAATATATCTTAAGAAAACACAGTCCCGCAAAAGTTAAGTTTTTTGATCCCAGGATGAAGACCTACTTGGAAAGATCACTGGGGCTTTTGGTTTATCAAGATGATGTTTTACTTACTGCTATCAACATCGCCGGCTATTCATGGGAAGAGGCAGATAAATTCAGAAAAGCGATGGGCAAAAAAATCCCGGAGGAGATGGCAAAGCAAAAAAACCACTTTGTGGAAGGCTGTGTTGCAAACAGCATGACCCGCCAAAAGGCCGAAGAGCTTTTTGCTCTCATTGAGCCCTTTGCCAAGTACGGGTTTAATAAAGCTCACGCTGCCTCATATGCCATGGTGGCTTACCAAACAGCCTATATGAAAGCCAATTACCCCATTGAGTTTATGGCAGCTGTGATGACAGCTGAATCCGGTGATGCGGAAAAGATTGCCCATGCCATTGAAGAATGTAAAAAACTCGGAATTGTAGTGTTGCCGCCTGATGTAAACAGATCCGGTATTGGATTTACCCTGGAATCTATTGTGAATTTACCAGAAGATGAGGAAAAAAGAAGTTTGACCGTGGGGGTGAAGGGTAAAAAAAGAGATCCCCAGATGAAAATTCAGGGCGTCAGGTTTGGGCTTTCTGCTATCAAAAATGTGGGAAACTCTGCTATTGAATCAATTATCCAGTCTCGTGAACAAAAAGGGCTTTTTAAGGGCTTAATGGATCTTTGCACCAGAGTGGATAACAGGCTGGTAAACAGAAAAACATTGGAGAGTTTGATCAAATCCGGGTCAATGGATTATTATGGCAAGCGTTCAGCCCAGCTTTTAATATTGGATCAGGTGTTAGAAGAGAGCCATAAATTAACCAAATCCCGAATGTCTGGTCAAGTGTCTCTTTTTGGAGAAGCAGATCAAGGTGATATGCATTTGCCGGATATAAAGACTGCAGATGTAGAGGAGCTACCTTTGGACCAACTGTTAGTATTTGAGCATGATCTATTAGGGTTTTATTTGCATGAGCCGCCTTTTTTAAGAAAACTTAAAAAACTGGAGGAGCAAAGCATCTATAAAATATCAGACTTAAATGATGATTTCGTTGGTCAAAAAGTTACCACTGGTGGGGTTATAAAAGAGGTCAAAAAAGTAGTGACTAAAAAATCAGGAGCAGAAATGGCTTTTATCAAAATATCTGATGGGTTAAAGATTATAGAATCTGTGGTTTTTCCCAAGACCTTTACAGACTGCAGAAGCTGTCTAAATAAAGACGAAGTAATCTTGGTGTGGGGAAAAGTTGATAAAAGAGAAGATGAACTGTCTTTAATAGTAGATAATATCCAGATCTTTGATCCTAAGAACCTGCCATCAGATTTGGGGGCCATTACCAAACAAAGGCAAGTGGAGATATATGTGCCAGCAGGAGTAGGGGTGGAAGTATTACAAAGTGTTAATAAGGTTTTACGAAGCTTTCCAGGCAAGATTCCGGTGACTGTCTTTTTATCCAGTGGCAGCAATGATTTAAGAAGAATGTCTTTACCCTTTAATGTAGATGTGGATTCTGATTTAGAATCTGAAATTGTTAAAATCTTGGGGTCCGGCTCATTTAAAAGAATTTTAAGTTAATTACTTTGAATCTCACTAAATAATGTGTTAGAATTTGTCAGTTATGATTTCAGCAAAATTAAATGATCAGGTTATTCATATAGGTGACACTATCAGTGTTCATACCAGCGTAGTAGAGGGAGCCAGAACCAGAGTTCAGATTTATGAAGGAATTCTCATTAGTTTAAGAGGCAGAGGGGAAAATGCCACCTTTAAGGTAAGAAAGATTGGAGCTGGAGGAATAGGTGTGGAAAGAACCTGGCCTTTGGATGCCAAATCCGTTGTTAAAGTAGAAGTTAAAAAACACGCCGATAATGTTAGACGGGCTAAGCTTTTCTATCTTCGTGATTTAACCGGAAAGAGCGCTGTTAGAGTCTAATTCAATCTTTAGTATTAAGGGGCTTTCATGATTTATCCCAACCTCAGAATTGAGCAGGATCTCTGGCATAAAGGATATAAACTAGTTTGCGGCATAGATGAAGTGGGTAGAGGTTGTTTTGCCGGACCGGTGGTCGTAGGCGCTGTTGTTTTTTCTCAAGATTGTATAATTCCCCAAGGTGTAGCAGATTCAAAATTGTTAAAACCAAAGCAAAGAGAAAAGTTGGCAATAGCCATTCAAGAATGTGCTCTTTTTTGGGCAGTGGCTGAAATAAATGTTCCCATTATTAATAAATACGGTATTGGCAAAGCAACTCAAATGGCCTTTAGAAAAGTAGTTAAATCTTTAGAAAAATCTCCTGATTATATTTTGATTGATGCCTTCTACATAAAACATTTAAACCGTAAAAAGCAAGCTGCTATTAAAGATGGAGATAAAGTTTGTGTCTCTATTTCTGCAGCCTCCATAATTGCCAAAGTTTATCGTGATCGACTGATGAAATCTTTGCACAAGAAATATCCCCAATATGGTTTTGCCAAACATAAAGGATATGGCACAAAATTCCATCAGGAGATGATAAAAAAATATGGATTATCTAGAATTCACAGGAAATCCTTCAATTTAACTAAATTTACTGTTTAAAGAGGATTTAAATCTTACAAGGAAGGGAAAAATTTTAATCTTTTTTCTTGTGATTGTTTTCTACAGCAAAAGGAATCTCATCCCAATCATGAACTTGTCTCACCTTTTTATTTTCTTCCCAAACCGTTTCCAGTACCTTTGGCTCAACTCCCAGTTCTTTGGCTCGGCCAATTAAGGCGACCATGTCCTTAGGAAAACATTTCCCCCCAAATCCTCGGGCTGTGGTGACATCCAAATGCGTATCTTTAATACGATGATCAGCTACTACCATTTGTTTAACCTCTTCATATTTAATACCCAGTGCGTGGCAGATCTTGTACATCTCATTGGCAAACATTACTTTGGTAGAAAGGTAAGCATTAGCCATATATTTGACCATTTCAGCAGTAGTAGGATCGGTCTGGAATAACTTCATGCCAGGAAATCTTTGTCTGTAGAGAGCCACTACCCTTCTGGATACTAAATCATTACTAGCCCCGACAATAGTTCTATCAGCATGTAAAAAATCTTCCAAGTAATTTGCTTCTGTTAAGAATTCTGGATTAAAAGAAAAATTCGATTGGGGATATTTTTCCTGTAATCTTGCGGTAGTTCCTGGAACTACAGTTGATTTGATGATGATAATTTTGTCGGTGTTATTAGTTAAAGGGGTAATTTCGGCTATCATCTCTTCAATAATTGATAAATCAATGCCTGATTCATCTGCTTTCATGGGGGTGGGTAAAGCTATAAAGATAAACTCACTTTTTTTAATTACCTCGTCTAAGGGGGTGCTTTCCTTGAATCGGTCGTAATATAAAATAGAATATCTGTCTTTTGTCTCCGGTTGAGAAAAGCCGTAAGCGACTGCTTGTCCGACTATTCCATAACCGATAATGCCCAAGTTGGCTTTGTTAATTAATTCTGCAGGTTCAGATGGTTTATCTGGCATAGTAGTAAAAACATAGTATAAAACTAAAGGGGATCAAAAATCAATTCGTTCGTTTATTTGATCATGATATAATTTATCAGCGAATGGATGATCCCAAGCTGGAGCAATTCTTAAAAGAGCGCGATACATCATCATTTACTAACACCCCTTATATCAAACGAGTAGAAAAACCCTGGGGATACGAGTTGATCTTTACTCCCGAAAACCTTTCTTATACGGGAAAGATCATGCATATTAATGCCGGTAAGCGTTTGAGTCTACAAGTGCATGATAAAAAACAGGAATCTTATTGGTTGGCTGATGGAGAATGTAATTTAATTATAGAAAACAGTGAGGGAGAGTTGGAGGTAATTAAGATGGAAAAGGGTCATGGTTATACCATGCAGATAGGACAAAAACATCGGCACCAGGCTGTAGTAGACTGTGATGTCTTGGAGGTTTCAACTCCAGAATTAGGAAATACTTATAGATTAGAAGATGATTATGCCAGACCCACAGAAACAGGGGAGTTAAGAAAAGATCCCAATAGAGGATGGAATAATAAATGATTACAACCATCATCTTTGATTTTTCATATACCCTTCTTTTTCCCAAAAATTCCCGACCTGCCAGCTTAAATGAGCTGCATTATAAATTAAGCCAGGATCCTAAATACGTGGTATGGGATAACTTCATTTTAAATGAAGAAATCTTAGCATTTGTTGAAAAAAATAAACAAAATTTTAAATTCTATATCTTTACTAACAGCTATATTCAGGATGACCCTGAAGTTAAGAGTAAACTCGCGTCTTTATTTGAAAAAATCTATCAGGTTTCAGAGATGAATTTTGCCAAGGACGATCCCCGCTCCTTTGAGGTAATTGCCAAGGATATAAAAGAAAAGATGGCAAATATCTTATATATTGATGACACAGCAAGATATGTGGAAGCAGCCAAAGCTGCAGGATTAAAGGGCCTGGTTTATGAATCAAATGAAAAATTACTTGCCAAGTTAAATGCTCTTTTAAAATCCAATGAATAAAAAAATAAATTTTACAAACAGCAATGGTTATAAGTTAAGCGGAGTATTGTCTATACCTCATAATAACTATAACGGACTGATAGTTGTATTTGCTCATGGTCTGGGGTCAAGTAAAGAAAGTGATAAGTATAAAGATTTTGGAAAATTATTAAATGAAAGAAATATCGGTATTTTTAAATTTGATTTTTATGGACATGGTGAAAGTGAGGGATTGTTCGAAGATATCACAGTGGATGAAGGAATAGACGATGTTTTACAAGCCGTAGAGCTTTTAAAAAGTAAAGGATTTACAAAGATAGGTTTAGTTGGAACAAGTTTTGGTGGGATAAGCAGCATTATGGCAGCCTCCAAAGATACAGACCTTAAATTCCTGGGTTTACTGGTACCTGTTTCTATCCCGGAAAAGCTGGCTCATTTAAGATCCACCGAGACTGCCACTTTAAAACACCCCTTGGAGCTGGATAAGAAAAATAACGGCCATAAGATAGCATATAGAATAAAAGTTCCTGTTTATATCATTCACGGAGAAAAAGATGAGATAGTGCCACTTGAGCATAGCATTAAGTTTTGTAAGTTATTGCCAAATTGTAAGTTGGAGATTATTAAAGGAGGAGATCATAGATTGAGAGCGCCTCATCACTATAAAAAGATATTAAATCTTATGACAGATTTTATTGTCAGTCACTCCAAGTAGGAAAGTTTATTTAACTTTTATCCGATAGTAAAGCAGTTATGCTATAATCTTTTTCTTGTTGTGATTCATTTAGCCCTTAAAGGGCAGGAGGTTAGACAGAAGTTAGCCTGGAGTTTAGCAGGAAAGGATAAATAAGTAAGGCACTTATCATAAATGTCTACTTTTTACACTAGGCCGTACTATTTTATCTCGATATTACGTACTTGACATATAAAATTATATATAGTATTCTATATATCATGAATACCTTAATGCCCAATACAGTTTCTGTATCTGATATCCAAAAAAACTATCGAAAGATTTTTGACAAGGCAAGAAGAACTAAAGAACCTGTTATAGTTTTATCTAATAACAAGCCTGATGTGGTGATTATGGATGTGGAATCATTGGAACTTATGAATAAGAAATTAGAAGAATTTGAGATAGAAGATACTCTTAGAGCAGTAGAAGCAGGTGATAGGGAATTAAAAGAAGGCAAGACTAAAACTGTTGCCTCACTAGCTGAGCTTCTTTAAATGACTATTCATTATTCATCACGTTTTATTAAAGAACTAAAAAAATTAAATAGAGAGAAACAATTACTTGCTGTTAAAAGAGAAGATATGTTTAGGAAAAACCCATCTGACTCCAGGCTTAAAACGCATAAATTGTCAGGTTCATTACAAGGTTATTGGGCCTTCTCTTTAACTTATTCGGATCGCGTACTCTTCCGTTTTATAAGTAAAGAAGAGGTCATCTTCTATAAAATTGGGACCCACGATATCTATAAAATCTAGTGTCCTGTTTGCAAAATAGCTTTACAATGAATTAGTTTTGGTGAATTCAATCAAAAAACGTTTAATTGTAAAGTTAATTTACTGGCACCACACTAGGACACTTTCATAAGCGAATCCCACCACTAGGATAAAATTCATTCACCCCCGGCTAAAGCCAGTGGTTCCCTGTCGCTAAAGCGAACGTATGGAGAAGACGCAATTGATGTGGAGCTTAGATTGTTATAAATTGAAGGTGAGTAGATAGGGAGCATTTATAAATGATGGAAAAGTGGGAACCGATACTTTGGGGTTCCCTTTTGCTCTGATCCAGCAAAAAATAGCTAATCAAACAACTTTGGTACCGCGTACGGGAGTCGAACCCGTGATTTCAGGGATGAAAGCCCTGCGTCCTAGGCCACTAGACGAACGCGGCGTACAAACCCTGAAATTATACCTGAATTAAGTTACTGGGACAACTTATGATAAAATAAATTCTCATGGAAATTAAAAGAGTAGTTTTCTCTGCTCTTATCTTTGTTTTCTTCTATAACTTACTTTTTTTCCACACCAACTTAGGGGTAGGTACAGGATTGTTTTTTCTGCTTCTTAATCTGTTTTTTTATCTAAATAAAGCAAAAGAAGGTAAAAATCTTACTTTAGGTATTACAAGCTCAGTAATCAGCACAGTTTTTGCTGTTTTAGTAGCAGGAAGAGCCAATGAAGTGGTCATTTTCATAAATTACTTAACAGCCGTATTTTTTGCTTTGAGTGCACATTATTTTTATAGAGAAAGTGAAGTTTTTAATTTTCAGATCCCTGGATTTATCCTGCTTCCCATAACTGTTTTTATAAAAGCACTCTCTTCATTTTTTGGTCTTTTTACCACCGGTGAAAAAATACAATCATCAGTTTCCAAAAGCACTACCACTTTCATTTTGCGGGGGGTTTTAATAACCGTACCGATTTTTTTGGTGTTGGCAATTCTTTTATATAATGCTGATCCGGTTTTTGCCAAAGTATGGAATGATCTGTTATCAAATTTAGGGGAGAGGCTGATTGTATCAATTATTATCTTTATAACTCTTTTTGTACTTGGAATTACTAAATTTATACAAAAAGTTGATGTGAGCAATATTCAAAATATCCAAGGTGAAAGAGCTTATGAATTTTTAGTTATTTTAATTTCACTGGTATCACTTTTTGGATTATTTATCGTCATCCAAATCCGTTATTTATTTTCCCGATTAGGAGAGTTGGAACTTTATCAGTTGGGAATCACCAGTCTTACTTACTCTGAATATGTCCGTAAAGGTTTTTTTGAATTGTTAATTGCCTCTTTTATAGCCTCTCTAGTACTAATATATATTTTAAAGCTATTGCATTTTTTAATGGATAGTAGAAAACAGATTGTGCAACTTTTTTCCTTTTTACTGACCTTAGAGATAGGGCTGCTACTTTTATCAGCTGCTCAAAGGCTTAACTTATATGCTGATGCTCATGGGTTAACAAGAGCCAGAATATTTGGTTTGATATTTTTAATATGGCTGGCCAGCATCTTGGTGATATTGGCTGTAAGAATTTTTAAGGAATATAAAAGGGGAGTTATCTTTGTCCTCTCGCTTATAACTGTGATACTAGCTTTGCTTTCAATAAACTTAATAAATATTGATGGAGTTATCGCCACCCGTTACAAACCAACTGTTAACGAGGAAATTGACTATTTTTATATTACCGGCATTTCAGAGGATGCTAAAGATGGTTGGAGAGAGGCTTTGTTGGAGCAGGAAGCTTTAATAGAGAGTTTAAGAAATGATCCTGATATATCTGATGATGATTTAAGAAAGTTGTACTGGGCTAAGGTTACAATTAGCAGGTTAGCTTTCCAGAAGTCATTTTTAGAAAATAAATATGGCAGTGAGGAAATATTTCAGAAGAACTACCCAGAGAATTTAAGACAAAGTCCGGAATATATAAAATTTTTGGAAGATAGAAATTGGCAGTCGCTTAACTTAAGTGAGCTTTTAGCTTATCAGGATATATTAGAAAATAAAGATCTCTATAACAGGACAACTTCTTTGTTAAACGATATTGAGCAGATTGAATTAAGAGTAAGTCCAGAGATAAAAAGAAATATTAGACTTGACAGATCACTTAACCCTCCATTCTAAGGGTGGACAGTTGGTTTTATTAGAGGATCCTCTTTATAGCGGGATGGCCTTTTTAAGGCCTCTCTTTTTTTAAGTTGTTTTTCAATTTGCCTCATAGCTGCATGAAGTCCTTCGATAAAAGATTTATTTTTTACCAGAGAAATTAGGGAATTACCAGCGATAGGCATTACTCTTAGATTAATCCTAAACTGGGCTGTTTGTCTGTTATGATAGGTTCAACTTCCAGATTTTGGGCCACTTGTTGTAAAGAGATTTTATCTTTCACAACTGACTTAATAATTTCTTTGGCAGAGATGGTTTGTTTATATTTGTTATTTTTAGTAAAAATTGGCAGTGTGTAAATTCTTAAGGCTGTCATATACTCTGCCACCTCATAAACTTCTGTCTCATCGTAAATTTTAGGAGCATGGATTAAACTGTGTTGAACAAGGGATGTGTAAGGATAACTTTTTTGGTAAAGGGTTTGATAGGGAGAGCATAATCCCAAAAAGTTTTTTTTATCAAAAACTAAAATGGTATCGTGTGAGGATTGTACCCAATCTAGCACTGAACCTAACTGGTCGGTGGGTTTGCATTTGAGGACTTTGTCCCGAGAAGGCATGTACCAATGATATTAAACTTTTAAAAATTTTCTGTAAATATACAGCAAGCAAAAGGAAAGAAGAAAACTTAAATTTGAAACCCTAAAATGCCCAATCCCCTAGATAAATTTGCATCATTATTCTCTGACATCTCTTGTAAAATTAATAAAGCCTTCGGAGTGTCCATATCATCGTCCAGAGCCTTTAAGAATCTGTCAAATTCTATAGTAGTCTTTGGGACCTCAGCTTTTTTATTCAATGAACTTAAAATTTTTGATATTTTTTTACCAACTACATGTAGTTGGTCTTCATCAAACTCCCAAACTTCTCTATAGTGGTGAGACAGTAGTAAAAAGCGGATGTGATTTGAAGAATATTTTTTCAGCAAATCAGACACCATTACTAAATTGCCCAAAGATTTACTCATTTTTTCTCCCTGGTACATAACCATGGCCGTATGCATCCAAGTTTGCACAAAAGGAATCTTTTGAGTAAAACTTTCTGATTGGGCTATCTCAGATTCATGATGAGGATAAATTAAATCTTTCCCGCCTCCGTGGATATCAATTTGATCACCTAAATGTTTTAAAATCATAGCTGAGCATTCTATGTGCCAGCCAGGTCTGCCTTTTGAAAAAGGACTATCCCAAAATGGTTCATCTGGTAAAGATTCCTGCCAGAGAATAAAATCTAAAGGATTTATTTTTTGGGGATCATTCGGATCTGCCCCTCTTTCTTTAGATAAAGAGATCATCTGCTCTAAAGATAACTGAGATAACTTTCCGTATAAAGAAAATTTCCCTACATTAAAATAAACATGATCGCCTTTCTGATAGGCCAGTCCTAGGTCAAGCAATCTCTTTATAATTTCTATGATTTTATCTACGGAGTTTGTCGCTTTTACATAATGAGTGGGTATTTTAATATTTAGAGCTTTTAAATCATTTAAAAATTTCCCAGTCCAAAAATCACCCAGTTCCACCCAATCTTTTTTGACCTCTTTAGCTTTTTTTAAAATATCATCGTCAATATCCGTAACGTTTTGCACGTATTCCACTTTATAGCCTTGATACTCCAATACCCTTTGTAATGCATCAAAAAACATGTAAGTAAAAGCATGCCCTAAGTGGGTGGTGTCGTAGGGGGTAATACCACAAACATACATTTTAATTTGGCCCTCTACTAGGGGTTTGAGAATCTCATAATTTTTTGTTAATGAGTTATATAAACGCATAATTTACCGAGCTTATTATAACCGGAATGTTGAAAAATTTAGAGTACCGGGTTTGCTAATTAAAGATTGAGTTGATAGTATAGGTACATGGTGAAGCCTCAACAGATCGGTAAAATTGAGCTGGTAGTAGGACCGATGTTTTCCGGTAAATCAGAGTGGATTGTAGGTAAATTAAGAGCACATCAAATAGCAAACCACTTTATTTTAGCCATCCGCTTTCTGGGAGATGAGCGCTACAATAAAGACAGCATCACCTCCCATAACGGCTCCCGTTTTTTAGCTCAATCTGCCAAAACCGTGGTAGACATCGAGAGACTTTTAAAGGAAAATCCCAAGTTAGAAGTTTTGGCTATAGATGAAATTCAGTTTTTTGACCCCTCTTTATCCAAGCTTTTACAAAAAGAGCAGAGACGGGGAGTGCAAATTTATGTCAGTGGTTTGGATTTGGACTTTTTAGGTCAACCCTGGGAGACAACTAATCAAGTTTTTGCTATTGCAGATTCGGTGGAGAAAAAACTGGCTGTTTGTAGCATCTGCAAAAAGATTAACGCCACCAGGTCCCAGAGACTAATCCAAGGTAAACCGGCTTCTAAAGACAGCCCCCGGGTATTAATTGATGGGACAGATAGTTATAGCGCCCGCTGTTTGGCGCATTACGAGATAAGATAAAATACCTGCTTAAGGAAAGTTTGAGACTTCTCAAACAGGGATTTTTTATATCCACTGCACCTTCTTCACTATCCAGATTGAGCTTGCACCACAAACTCCAAGAGCATATACTGATATTTAATGCCCGATAATCAGGGTAGTCAAAGCTTTTCCGGTAATGAGTCATCTCCGCAATCTGTGGAAGGTGAAGTAGGTCCTAATAACTCTGCTGTTCACATAGAACAGGTTAATAAATATTCTGAAAATCACGATCCGCCATTGGTAGATTTAAAAGTCACTAATCCTGTAACATATTTCAAAAATTGGCTGACCAGGTTTTTAAAAGATCAGGATATTGATTTAAGAATCAGAATTAAGCCTTTTGCTACCATCGGTTTATTCCTGGCCTTTGCAGCTGTTTCAGGTACCTCTTTTTCTGTAGGAAGATACTTATTTCCTAATTCATCTCCCATCTTTCACCGTGAGGTAATCTATCAGGGAAGTTTACAAAAAACAGATCAAGGAATTACTTTGGCTTTGCCAAACTCTGATTCTTATACTTTACGACTGAAAGAAAAAAGCACAGTTAATTTGAATAATTTAAAGGAGGGCCAGGTTTTGGTTAAAGGCAATCTGACCTTTACTCCTTTTGTGATTGAGGTTTCAGATATTACTTCTTTAAGTACGGAACAGATTATCTCATCTGCTAAACCCGCAGAGGTGGAATTAGTCAGTACTGACGATAAAAAGGAGGTTGATTTACCAGACCTTTATGGCGATGTTAAATGGGAAGAAGCCACCAAAAAGACCTTACTTTTTACCTCGGGTAAAAGAAGAATTACCCAAGAGGGAGTGTATTTGGAGTCTTCAGAAATAAAAGAATATCCTCAGGAATTTATAAATTATTATAATCAATCTTTACTGTCTTTGGGATTTAGTCAAACCTTAAACTCCCAAACCCCAGATGGAGTGCAATTAAGTTTTGAAAAAGACAATCTCTTTTTTACCTTTGGAGTAAAAAATGTCTATAGTGGAACAGGGGATAAAAAACAGCTTACCGGCTATAAAGCCTATTTAGAGCACAACTGATTGTGAAATTTTCTTTAAAGTTATTAATTGTTATTTTTATCTTAATGGGGCTAGTTTTTTTTCTTAGCTCTCCCAGAAAAATAGTTTTTAATTTAATGCAGTTTTTGTCTAGTTTTCAGACCCTTAATAGAGAAAGAACTGTTTATCCGGTGGGTAAAGATAACGACAAATTAGCCATCCATAGCTTTATTCATGCCAACTATTCAACTAATGTTAAAGAATATTTATTTGATGCAGCATTCAGAACAGGAAAAAAGTTAATCCGTTTTGACTTTCCTATAACTATTATAAAGCGTGAAGAAGAAAAATTCAGCTGGGAGATGATAGATGAAAATGTTGATATGGCAGATAAAAAGAATTTAGAAATTGTCGGGACTTTAGGCTATTCTGCTCCCTGGATATCAGCAGATAATGCTACTAAAAACTTTCAAGGACCTATTGATCAAGCAAAGTATGAGCAGTATGCAGATTATGTCAGACAAACTGTTAGAAGGTACCCCCAGATTAAATATTGGGAGTTGTGGAATGAGCCCAACAATAAAGCGCTTTACGATACTAACCCCTCAGAGTTTGCAGGTTTAATGAGGATAATGTATCAGGCTGTTAAGGAAGCAAATTCTAATGCCGAGGTACTGTTTCCGGGAGTGATATTTAATACTCAAAAAGATTTTGAGTGGGTCAAAGCAGTGTTAACAGATTCAAAAAACCCAGGGAAAAGTAATTATGATATCGCCAATATTCATATCAGAGGAGATATAAAAAACATTACTAATGACACAAAAATTGCATTAGAAGGATTTAATCAGTTTGGGAAAAAAGATGCTCCGCTTTGGATTACCGAGTTTGGTTATCCGGCAGATCCTAAATATCAGTATGAAGAAAAATATAGAGGCCAAGATAAAGAAAGTGGGGAGAAGGCTCAAGCCCAGTTTTATGAAGAGGTAATACCTTTGCTGCTTAGTATGGGTATAGATAAAATATTTGTTACCTTAAGAGATATAGAATCCGAAGATAAGTTATGTCTTGTAGTGGGTAGCCCTTTTTGCTCAGAAGGGCTGGTAACGTTTAGTAAAATAAGGGCTACCGGTACAGATCGGCCTGCCATGAAAGTCTTTCAGGATTTTTAATTTAAAACAAATGGTATTATCTTCTGTGGTGTAAGCCTGGGAGCTGTGGGAGAGAGAAATGTCTTACAAAAGGCATGAAGCCGCATGCGGCTTCTCTTGCTAATCTTGCAACAGATTGGCTTGCATCAATTGCAGTTAATGTTACCTCAGCCAATCCTTTCCCCTCAGGGGAGATACCAGCTTGACGGCAAAAAGCTTCTACATTATTTGGTTTTGTCTTTATTTCGGCTACCATTATTTGGATCTTATCACAGGGAAAACTCAGAATCAAATAAGATGAGATTATCTTTTGTGACCCGAATGACTATCAGTTTGAACCAACTTTAGCCTGGTTAGATCATCTAAAAAAAGTTTACAACTCTGATGAGGATAATTTATTTGCGGGAGGAAAGGAAAGCACCTAAAACAGTTCCTACAAGCAATGCTCCTAATACTACATAATTTACTGCCCCGCCTACTAAGAAGAGAGATACTAGTAATGCAATTCCTGCTGCAACTACTCCTTCTAAGAAACCTGTCATTACTGATTTGGTTGATTTATAACCAACAAGTGCTCCCAATACTGCTGGAATCAGCATTGTTAAATAAACATTTGCACCAACAAATGCACCTAAAATGAGACCTACCACTTGCACAGCAACAAATAATACCAAGCCCCAGATAGCGACTGTCTTTAGATCTAATGTTTTCATATCTACATCATTTCAGAAGAATTGGTTCCTTGTCAAGTACCAATCAATTGGTTCGAAGTATCAGTCGGGTTGTAAAAAATTGAGGCTAAACTATTTTCGAGATATTTTGAATCACAACCGCGATATTAGCCCATTATATCAACCTATTCTAGACATTCAAACTATGAACGTCCCATTCGGTGATCAGCTTAGTACCTTAAACAGAATTCGTAATTTCTGTGAAACTTTTCTGTCTATGAGTATTTTACCAGATTTAATTTGGTGGTTGCAACCGGAATTAGCTTCAAAAACTCCTGAGATAAAAAAGTAAACCACTTTTCTTTATTATCTATCTCTTTTTAATTATGATTACATGCGGGTTTTTTCTGTATAATAAAGTACAATAACAATTGTTAAATAAAATGGCAGAAAATAAGATAAGATTACCAAGACTTTTAAATATTAACCAAGTCGCAAAAATACTAGGAGTTGTACCTACAACATTGAGAAGGTGGGATAATAGTGGAAGGTTAAAAGCGATCCGGATAGGCAATAAGCGCGGGGTTGGAGAAAGGCGGTACAGGAGAGAAGATATTATTAAGTTAATCACAAAAGAATAGGATGATTTATAAGTTTTACAGACCAACGCGGAATAAATTGCAATTATGGAAGAATGACAAAATGGTTCAAAGGATCGAAGTTGAAAGTAGAAAATTAAAGGTATGGTGATAAATCTTGATAACAGTTTCTGGAACAATGCTTTGGCTAATGCGGTTGGCACGATCATTGCTGCCCTAATAACGGGTGCTTTTGGGTTTTTCCTGTTCGATCCACTTAGACAATGGATATACAAGAATAATCCAAAGTTCGCACGAATTATATTGAAATTGCTCGATTTTATATATCAGCCTATGCTATGGATTATTGCCTTTTTTATATTCCAAGCAATGATACTATTCAACGTTTTTCGCTTTTGGGGCGTTGTGGCAACTAGCATTATTCTATTAAGATTTTATGTTTCCTCAAGATCAGAAATAAAAGCATACCCATCACTTTCCTCTCAATTCTCTGATGGATTTCATAAATTAACGGATGTTAAGAAAAATTGGGAGATAATAACAGGAGAGCTAACCCTAGATGAAGACAAAGGAAACCCACGACCAAGTTTATACTTAACAAAAACAGATCCTCCTCAAGCCACCAACACCTTTTTACTACTTAAAGAAGTAACCGCCGAGAGAGGAGAAATTGAATGCGATTTCTTTCTAGAGCACGGTGGTTTACTGAACATAGTATTTATGTGTGATAAAACAAGCCACAATTGGCACATGGCTCGATATGATTCTAGAGGTGGAACAACTGATGGTTTGTTGATAAAGGATAGCGGTAAAGGCAATAACTGGAGGTTTAACAACATGTCAGCATCAAGAACAAATTCTGGAAGTTGGTATCGAGCAAAAATTGAATTTAGTAGTGAGCGAGTAAGAATGTTCAGGAATGGTGAACTGATTGCTGAAATCACTAATCCTCAAAAGTTTGGAAAGTACATAGGTTTATTTAACGAATGTGCAAATGTTAGCGTTGACAATTTTAAATTTTCAGCGAGATAAGGTTGAAAAATTGCATCTTTTCATAAAATGACAAAATTTGTGGATCATATTATAAAAAGCTCAATAGAACTAATCGAGAATACATGTAATTTAATGATAAATGATACCTATTCATTCATCTTTTTAAGATCCGAAGGTTTGAGTTCACTTAAAAAACAATCTTTAGGCGGTGGAAATTTGTTGATGGTAATCGGACAGTTTGCTGTACTGAGTTTTCTTGCAAAAGTTTATCTTATTTTGAAAAATGGCGATAGTTCGTATATTTCTGAAAAAGACATTGAGCAATATAATGTTGATGTTAAAAAAGTAAAGGAAACGAACCCTGAAACATGGAAGCAAATTAAGCTGTACTGTAAAAAGCCAAGACTTTGGGAAGTTAACGAAACGGAGGCCTTTGTTAGATTAATTCTTGATTACCCAGAAAATATTGGCATTCCCAAAAACGAGAACTCAATTAGAGAAGTTTGGCAGGATTTCAGAAACAAAATCAGCCACATTGGTACAATTGCAAATGGCAACATGGCGCTTAGCTTTGAATTTCAAGAAGGTGAGACGTTTAATGGGGCGGTAAAATTTCTAGAGGAAATGAAACAGGAGTCATTCCATATTCTCAGTCAAAAAGAAAAGGACAAGATTAGAAAGGAAATTATCGCAGATAACAATAAAAAGGGAGCACCCACAAGTAGTCTTGTTATAGCAAGAGCGACATACAATCAAATCCGTCCAGATCTACTAAGTAGAGATATTAAAAAAATTGTCCAATGGTTGATAAAAAGAATTAAAGACAATGAATTTAAAGAAGATAATATTAAGTCTTTGTATGATTGGTTATTAATGCAGCACTATGTCAATAACTAAAAATATTTGGAGACGGTCTTGAGGAAAATTGTTATGGTAAGCACATCAAATTCAGCATTATTAAATATAACAAATTGGAGTGGTTGGGGGTGGTCTGGATGGACTGCGCTTGAAGCAGTAGGTACAATTGCAGCTTTTGTTATTGCCTTATGGGCTATTTTTCAAAGCAGAAAACATTTCAATAAACAGATAGAAACTGAACAAGAGCCCTTTATATTGGCTACCGATCCAATGGAACTAAAAAAAGAAAGAAGAGATATAGCAAACAAAGATTCAGATAATTACGTTGAACAGTATGAATTTAAGATTAAAAACGTTGGAAGAGGTCCAGCTTTAAAGATCACGGGTGGTATTAACAGAAATAAAGATAATGCCCCCTTTTTTGCAGATGAATTTCCACATAGTTATGGTTTAAGTTCAACTGAATTTGAGTTAACAAGAATAGATAAATTTCGCATTGAAGAAATGCAGACGGAACAAGTTGGAAAAGAACAACGCCGTTTTTTCTATCTATTTTATTATGACCAGATGGGAAATAAATATATAACAAAGGTAATAATTAAAAAGAGAATAGCGGATGCAAAAAAGAATATGCCAGAATTCTACGTAGTAATGGGAAATAATAGAGAAAAAATAAAATGAGACATTTTGATCTGTAGTTTATCCTACTGGAGCTATTTAAAAACTAACTGTTTATTTTTGGTTAAAATCAAAAGTATAAATATTCATGACAAAATAATTTCTTTCATTTGCTTAAGATCATTTGGAAGCGTGTAGAGATTATTGAGAAGAAAATTATTTATTACGTCTGCAGAAATATCATCAAATCCAGCACTTTTGATCAATGATTTTAAATCCTGGGAGATAATTTCCTTTAATAACTTTTCTGCATTATTTAATTTTTCCTTAAATAGATCTAAATCATTGACATAATGATGGGCTTTATCCTCCTGTTTTTCTACACCTCTAGATTTTTCAGTTGTCATAGCCCCAGATATTTGCTTAACACGCCAGAAAGCGGGGTGACCATAATCAGGATTAATTTTTAAAAATGCTGTGGTATGTGCATATTTTGATTCTGATAAGAAAGCTGTTTGGTGGTCAAAGAAGATTGGTATACCAGAAATGTAGACTCTATTATCGGCATGTGTATCACGACGCCTGATCCATGTTGAATATACAAGTTCTGTTGCTACTGATTTTTCCACTGTCTTACACGGTAACTCATTTAAAGAATAACTCCCGCCTAATCTTACAAGAAAAGTATTGCCCGGTGTGGAGTCTTCACCCTTATGAGATAAAGCACATATTTGTTGGTGTTCCTCCGGATTAAGTAATTTAACTTCTGCTATATTTGCAAAGTCTTTCCCTAATAAATAACTGAGTAAATCTCGTTTCTCTTCGTTAACAGTTCCAGGCTTGTGTTTTACCACCCAAATTTTTTGGCCGTCAGTAACCAAAATGTGTCCTCTACCATATAACTCAGGAGCATATTTCAACCTGTCCTCCTCCGAGATCAATAAATATTTCACTCCTGCATTATACAAATTTAATTTAATTTATCATAGTACAGTTAACCGAGCCTTTTTGATAAAGGAGGTGATAATCTAAGATGTTGCCCTTAGATGTGATTAGAAAATACTACCCCGATTTGTCAGACGAAGATTTGAAGAAAATACAAGCCTTTGTTTATGAATTATGTTGTGGGTTGATGCAATATTTTTATGGAGAGGATTGGGATGAGGATATTGAAGAGATGGATTTGGAAAACAAATAATGTTGTCCTGATAACCTAATCATGAGTTCGAATCCCGTCGGGGTTGTATGTTTTAAGACTATTTTTAACCAATTTTTCAGACAATATCGAGGCTAAAAGCCTCCCAAAACACAAGTATTATTGGGTGATCCCGCTAGTACCTTAAACAGACTACGGGAATTCTTTGAAATATTCCTGTCTGAGGGTCTAAACTCCGAATTTGCTTACACATTTGGCCTAAAAGATGCACAATAAAGTATAGCAACCAATTCGATTCTTGTGGCCAAGACGGATCACTTTTTATTGTGCCGACATTCGCTTCCTAACAGTAAGGTACTTTCACCACAAGAACCATTCGGTGAATATATTATAACAGAAATTTTCTTCATATTTTCCAATAGCAACACTATATAAGACCATATTGCGAGAAGTAGTTTGAATTTATGTTAAATACTTATTTTTTCTTTAATACATGCAGATAATAACAAGCTATTTCCCTCTCAATTAAAGTTGGCATCAAAAGACCAGCTACAGCATTTTTGACTAAATCTTGAGGAAGAAAAAATTTAATTAAATTTGTTATCGGAGGGAATTTATAAAGTAGCAATGCTAGTCTTTCGAATCTCTTAAGGGATGGCATAATTTCTTGAGATAAATCTTTTTTGGCAATAACAGAGAAGTTGGATTTTCTGATTACTTTTTCAAAATCATCAATAAAATCAAAACTTTCTACAGCCATAGTTTTTTCAGTTAATTTTTTTGCTAGAGCTTCCTCATCGGTAAATTGATTTAAAGGCTTATTTGCATATCCGTCAAAAATAATAAATAACCCACTCTTTCTTAACTTTTTATAAACTTCTTTTAACACGATATTTTTATGTGTACTATGACAAAGCGCTTCTATAACGAAAACTAAATCAAAACTTTCATCTGGGTATTTGTTCAAATTATGGAAATCGCCCAATTCTTGCTTATAATTAGAGATATCTGCGGTTGATAATTTTTTGGATAAATCAATTCCAATAAAATTTACGCTACGATTACTTTTAGCGAGGTGAAGACTATTTGAACCATTTCCTGCGCCAAGTTCTAAAACTTGTTGAGCCCTCATATCATCTATATATTTTTGAATAATCTTAAGTTGACCTAATAAATCATCTCCACTATATTTATTATCTTCACTGAGCCCCATATGCATGAAGCCTTTTCTATTATGAAATATAAGATAAGCAAGATGGTTTGTTAGGTAGTAATCTCTTATTTGCTTATTTTGCTGTTCCTCATTTATTAGCCTGTTTATATTAAAATTCGACTCTATGATTTTGAGGTACTTTTTTAACTTATCTTTAGTTTGGTTTAACATAAACTAATTTTAGCAGAAAGAAGACTGGTATAAAAACCTAATCATTAGTTCGAATCCTGTTCGGGTTGTTAGTTATAAGCCTGAATTTAAAGGATTATTTGCAATTTCTCGAGGCTAAAAATTACAGTTCGATCAAAAATAATCCTGTGACCCGACTCGGATTCGAACCGAGGACCAAGAGATTAAAAGTCTCCTGCTCTACCGCTGAGCTATCGGGCCTAACAAAATGAACCTGTTTATTTTACTAAAAAAAGGCTCCATACACAATTTGTTTAAATTATCTAATTTTTTTACACCCCTCTTACTCTTATCTGGTATTATTTAAGGATGTCAGCACTTGGCTCAAACTGGGTGGATTTAGTAATAATTTTAGCGCTCATTGTCTTTACTATAGAAGCAATAGGCAGACCCTTAATTTTAGAGTTGTTAGATTTTACCAGCTTTGTTTTAGCTTTTTTCCTTTCTTTTCGCTACTATAATATTTTAGGCACTCTTTTTGAAAGCCAGTTTAAAATCCCGCATGGATTAAGCTTAGTTTTGGGATTTATGGGGGTATGGTTTATCTCGGAAACTCTCTTTTTTATATTTGTGAGGCAAATTTTACCCAAAATACCTAAAGTCAAAATTCCTCTGGAAGGCCTTATTTCTACGATTCCAGCACTTTTAAGGGGAATTATTTTTATCTCCCTAATTTTAGTTTTACTAGCCACCTTTCCTATCCAGCCAGCCGTTAAAAAGGCTATTTTAGATTCTAAATTAGGGTCAAATCTATTAAAAAATGCCTATCAGCTAGAAGAGCCGGTTAAAAAAGTTTTTGGAGGTGTTTCAGAGGAGAGTTTAACCTTTTTAACCATCAAGCCCAAAACAGATGAAAGGGTTAACTTAGGGTTTCAAACTAGTGAAATAACATTAAGCCCTGCAACAGAGCAAGCTATGATTGATCTTGTTAATAAAGAGCGTACCCAAAGAGGATTAAAGGCCTTAACTTTTGATGCCGCTTTGCGATCTGTAGGCAGATCTCACAGCGAGGATATGTTTAAAAGAGGATACTTTGCTCATTATTCACCGGAGGGTGAAACTGTGGCTGATAGAGCTGAAAAGTTCGGGGTAGACTACATGGTGATTGGGGAGAATTTGGCATTTGCTCCTTCATTGGAACTTGCTCATAAGGGCTTAATGGATTCTCCCGGTCATAGAGCCAATATACTTTCTGAGGATTTTGGCAGAATTGGCATCGGAGTCTATGACGGTGGGGTTTATGGATTGATGTTTACCCAGGTTTTTGCAAATTAATTTAAAAGTATCTCTTAAGAAGGGATTTTCATGGTTCATAATACTAAATTACTGGTTCTTGTTACATTTTTAATTTTTGTCTCGGGCTTGGGATTTCTCTTTTTTGGGTTACCTGAAAATCTTGATCCCTCTCCTGTAAAGCCAAATCCATCTGTTGGGATAACCACTTTACCAAATGAAGCTTCCTCCCCGGCTGTTTTAAGTATAGAAGGAGAAAAAGTAATGGTTACAAAAGTTATTGATGGAGATACTATTGAAATTGAAGGAGGGGCAAGGGTTAGATATATTGGTATAGATACCCCGGAAACTCGAGATCCCCGCCGCCCGGTAGGATGCTTTGGGAAACAAGCATCTCTAAAAAATAAGGAGTTGGTAGAAGGAAAAGTAGTCATTTTGCAAAAAGATATTTCGGAAACGGATAAATATAACAGATTATTGCGCTATGTATTTTTACCTCTTCAAAGCAATGAGGCACTGTTTGTAAATGATTATTTGATCCGGGAAGGGTATGCCACAGTTTTAAGCTATCCTCCGGATGTAAAATATATAGATCAATTCTTAAAAGCTCAACAACAGGCCAAGGAGCAAAATAAGGGTCTGTGGAGTGAGTGTTGATATGTTAAACTAAATTTGGGAGAAAATTAAGTGAAAAAATTTATCATTCAGCTTGTAATATTATTAGTAGTTATATTTACAGCACTGGGACTCTGGACTAACCGCATTACCTCCATCCCCCTTATCCCTGAAACTGTTAGTACAAAGGATCTTGCTATCAACGGCCAGGTATTAAAGGTGGAAGTAGCAGATACCCAAAATAAAAGATCCAAGGGTTTGGGAGGTAGGGAAGCAATCGCCACAGATTCTGGGATGTTATTTATCTTTGACACAGAAAAGGTGTACTCATTTTGGATGAAGGGCTTAAAGTTTCCGTTGGATATAATATGGATTAAAGATAATGTGATAGTAGATATTATTGAAAATGTCCCCCCGCCGCTTGAGGGACAAACAGACAGTAACTTACCAATATATCAACCTAGTGTAGTAGTAGATTCAGTTTTGGAAGTAAACGCGGGAATTGTCGATAAGCTAAATATAAAAGTGGGAGATAAGATCAATCTAAATTAAATGCTAGAACTGCTGCCAATTAAATTATTACATGATGAAGACAGTTTAACCTTTGGTAAGTTAAATGTTTTATTGGCCAAATTAGCCCGGGCAAATTTATCTGTGGCTACTGGAGTTGTAGTCGCACCTCAGGATTTTAAATTAAAAACAATTTTAGAACATTTCGACTTTGGCTCAAAAGAGGTTTTTGAACAAAGTTTAACTTTAGTAAAAAAAGAGTTGGAAGGAACCTCCATTCCTGAAAATCTGGTTCAGGAGCTGGCAAAAAATAATAACTTTTTAGTTGATGGCGAGCTTTTAAAAGGTGAAAAACAAGTCTGGCTGCATCTATTGCATGATTGGATCAACCAAATTAAAAAGAGACTGTGGGAGGATGGATTTAGTAAAGGATTAACAGAAAATTTAGAACCCAAAAAGATCATTTTTGTAAAGAATTTAACCTCATTTGGTAATGCTGAGTATGAGAAGGAGGAAGAAGATGATGTTGTTTTACAAACAGTTTACGGCAAGTTAGAGCCAAGACACGCCAACTCTTTAGAGCAGTTAATTAAAGAAGCAGATAAAAAGCTAATTGTTTCTTATTCATATGAGTGGATGGTAGATTCAGGCAAGGTGTTTATCTCCAATATCAAATCCCAAATCCCCACTACAGACAATGTGTTAATGGATGATGAGAAAAAAAGCATTATTTCTGAAAAAAACAAAATCAAAAGTACCGTCAAAGTATTTATGGATCTGTCCTTATCTAAAACAAGCTTTCAGGATTTAGCAAATTATGACCCGGATGGAATATTTTTAAGTGGGGAAAAAATTATTAGTCCTCAGGCAACAAAAGATGAATATGAAGATTTGCTGTTGCGGATTATTTATGCAGCCGATACTTTTTCGGAAAAACCAATTTTCTTTAAATTGCCTGATTTTTGCGAGGGCATGGGTGGAGTAAGAGGATCCATGAGACTGATTCACCAGCCCAATATATTACGGGGAGTTTTAGACGCTTTAGTTTATGCCAGATTTAAGCATCAGAAAAAGCTGGAATCAGTAAAAGTTCATGGGTATAACAATATTCATGTAGTAATTCCTTTTGTCAGAGGAGTAAATGAGTTTATACAAATCAAAAGGGAACTGGCTATCAAAAAGTTAATGCGTAAAAATTCCTTGCAGATTTGGCTGGAACTGGCAGTTCCGGAAAATTTTATTAATTTGGAAGAATATATTATCGGTGGAATTGACGGAGTTATTATAAATTTGGATGAGATGTTATCGTATTTACTGGGCTTTGATAAATCTCAAGAGGAGCTCTACTTCTATAAAAAACAGGTTAGCAGCTTGATTAGGTTTTTAGACGAGGGTTTATCTTTATTGCACAAAAGCAAAACTCCCTTTTTTGTGTCCGGGAGCTTAATACTTGATCCTGATATACTGGAGTTTTTAATACATAAAGGGGTCAAGGGTGTTGTAATTGAGTCTTTTGATATCCATTCCATTCACGAGATTTTATCAAAGGTGGAAAAGCGGGTAATCTTAAAAAGTTCTGCCTTAGTTTAAGTTAAGCAGCAAGATATACTCTCCCTTAGGATGAGTTAAAGTTTCGATCCATTCACCTACCTTTTTACTTTGAACACTTTGATATATTTTGGTTAATTCCTTGGCTAAAACTACTTCTATATCTCCAAAGGCATCCTCAATATCATGTAAAACACCAAGCAACTTATAGGGGGAGACAAACATAATGTAGGTGGTCGGCATCTTGTCATTCAAAATCTTTATTTTTTCAAAAAAATCTTTTCTTTTACCTGGCTTTTCCGGAGGATAACCTAAAAAAAGAAATTTATCAGGCGGAAGAGCAGATAAGGTTAAAGCTGTGATCACCGAAGAGGGGCCTGGTAGAGAGTCTACAGGTATATTTTGTGATACACATTCTCTGACCAGTTTATATCCAGGATCTGAGATCAAAGGAGTGCCAGCATCAGACACCAGGGCTAAATTTTGGCCTGCAATTAATCTGGCGATAATTTTGGGAAACTCCAATACCTCATTAAAATCATTTAACACCAACAACGGTTTTTTAATGGAGTAGTGGTTCAAAAGCAGAGCTGTTCTTCTGGTATCCTCGCAGATGATGGCATCAACTTCCTTGAGCTTTTCTAAAGCCCTTAATGTAATATCACCCAAATTTCCGATAGGAGTTGAGACTATAAAAAGCGTTCCCATAAGGGGTATTTTAACCGAGGAACTTAATGATTACAAATCCGCCTATTAATAGAAGCATGAAGGCTAGAGAAAAAAGATCAAAGTACTTTTCAATAGCATCAGCAATTTTTTGTCCGAAGATTCTCAAAGCTCCGGCTACAGCAAAAAATCTTCCTGCTCTTCCCAGCAAAGATGCAATGATCAGTTCATAAAGAGGGATCTGGAAAACTCCACCGGCAATGGTAAAAACCTTATAGGGAATAGGGGTAAAAGCCGCGGTAAAAACTGCCAAAAAAGCATTGGCTTCATATAATCTGCCCACTGTCTCAAACTTTTCCTGAAAATGGTAAAACTCAATAATTGGTTTGCCTACAGCTTCAAATAGACTCAAACCAATGTAATAGCCAAAAATTCCTCCTAGCACTGAGCCTGCTGTGGCGATGGAGGCAAAGATCCACCATTTATATCTGTGGGCCACGGTCATGGCGATTAAAAGCACATCAGGTGGAATAGGGAAAAATGAGCTTTCAGCAAAAGATAAGGCAAAAAGAGAGGCTTGGGCATGTTTAGTACGCGAAAAGCTTAAAGTCCAATCGTAAAGCTTTCTTAATCCTCTGCTGGGGAGAAGAAATATTTTTAGAAAAGGGGATAAATTTTGGGTAATTCTCATGCAAAACTTATCCTAACATAAATAAATTAATATTGGAAAGGGATTATATGGTGGGTTTTTCCGGCCATGGATAAGGCATTAAGGCAGAAATAGGGATTTGCTTAATCTCTTCACCCTCTTTAACAATTATTAGAGTATCAATCCCTGATCTGAGGGCACTTTCATATATTAGTTGCTTACAAATATGACAGTTGGGTCCTGTGATAGCCACAATCTCTGTTTCTCCATGTTGGGCAGCGTAACTTAAGGCAACTGCTTCAGAATGCATAGTCAGAGTCCAGGTATCAGAGCCATAGGATGCTCCTGTATAAATATTTCCATTTTTAGTTAAAAGAGCTACAGAATAACCACTATTTGGGTGAGGATAAGTATGAGTCAATGCTTCGTCGGCTTTTTTAAGAAGGCTAATGCAGGTTTTATTATCCAGCTTTTGCGGTTGCTTCATGTATTATGAAAACCTTCTGATCACCCCGACACATCTACCTTGGATTTTTAAACTATCCGGATCCGTAACATAAATAGGTTGCATGGTGGCGTTGGCTGGTTCTAACCTGATCCGCCCCTTTTCCTTATAAAACCTTTTTAAGGTAGCCAGGCCATTATCCAGTAATGCCACTACAATATCTCCATCCACAGCATAATCTTGTTGTTCGATAATGACATAATCTCCATCTAAGATCCCATCCTCAATCATGGAATCTCCTTTAACCTGTAAGACATAGGATCTTTTTTTCCCGGAGACCATAGTAGGTGAGATTTTAACTGTGGCATCAGGATCAGTGTAAGCCATTAGAGGCTGTCCGGCAGCAATATAACCTAAGATAGGCAGCTCAATGCCTTGTAAGTGTTTGGAGATGGTATCATCAATTACCTCAATTCCCCTGACAGCTCCTTCAAATCTTTTGATAACACCCTTTTTAACTAAGGCCTGTAAGTGTTCATGAACTGTGGCCAGAGATGATACTCCTAATGCTTCGGCAATTTCACCTAAAGTGGGGGAATAACCATATTTATCAATGTATTGTTTAATAAAATCTAGAATTTGCTTTTGGCGTTTGTATAAAGTGATTGGCATTTTTTCCTTTCGGGTTTAATTAGTAGTTTCTACATTACCAAACATTTCCCGAATTTGTCAACTGTCACTTACTGGATCATATCCCATCAACACACTTCAGAAATACTACTATAAAGAGACTTGAGGGTAAAAGAGCCTCAGACTAGGTTAAAACCTCAAGTTGTGCTTACAGATTTTACCATGCCAGCTATGAATGGTGTGGAGTTTGGGAAAGAAGTCCGAGGATTAGATCCTGAGGCAGTTCTTCATTTGATGACAGCAGAACGTTTCCGCGTTTTGGATCTTTACAGAGAGGATGTGAATAGTCTTTTTGGAGGAAGAGTGTATGATAAGCCCATTCCAGATTTAGACCGGTTAATGGAAACTTTGGCTGGCTCAAGAGAAGTTGTTACTGAACGTCGTTCAGGTTTAGTTGTATCTTCAGGTAGGTTTGTTCACGCAGGCACACGATGAGAATAGACTGTCTGAGGACGTTTTTGTCCTGATTCAGAGGCTTGAGACTCTAATTCCTGCCAGTAAACGTCTCCGGCAATCCCAAGCATTGAAGCACATTTTTTCAAACAATCTGAGCCTGCAGCTTTTAGATCGTCTGCGATGCTAACCGGTTCTCCACTCTGACGGTTAAATTTAATGTCTGCTCCACCAAACTGGCCTTTAGTAATAGTGTGTCCCTTGGCCCTGACAGTTAATTCTCCTCTAACCCAAACCTGTTTTTTGCCAATTTGCTGGTCCAGGATTTTAAAATCCCAGTCCCAGCCAAAAACCTGGTTTAACATATTAATTACGTAACCTATTTCCACATAAGATAACTGGGTTCCTCCTGGACCCGGTCTGGTTTTTATATATTTGGCAGGGGTTTTTTGAGTGATAAAGCTTAATTGAGCTTCATTTAGATATTGAGGCAAAGTGTCTTCTGATTTTGATCGAATAGTTCTAACTTCAGCCATAGCAGTATATTTATAGTAGGCTATAAAGATAAAAGGTTAATTGTTATTTGGTAAGAGAATTGTAGTAACAAAATCTTTGTTTCGGATTTTTTTCGTGTTAAAATAGAAGATTATGTCAAATTTTAAGATTGTTTCTGACTTTAAACCAACAGGGGATCAGCCCCAAGCTATTGATAAGCTTGTAAAGGGGTTAAATGCCAATGAAAAACACCAGGTCTTACTTGGTGTAACGGGCAGTGGAAAAACTTACACTTGTGCCAATGTCATCCAAAAGGTGCAAAAACCCACCTTAATTGTCTCCCACAATAAAACTTTAGCAGGACAACTCGCTCAGGAATTTAGATCCCTTTTTCCGGAAAATGCCGTGGAATACTTTGTTTCCTATTACGACTACTATCAGCCGGAGGCTTATATCCCGCAATCTGATACTTATATAGAAAAAGAAACTGATATTAACGAAGAGATTGAAAAGTTAAGGTTATCGGCCACCACTTCTTTGATGACCCGTCGTGATGTGATTGTTGTAGCTTCAGTATCCTGCATTTATAACTTGGGTAACCCGGTGGAGTATAAAGGAGCTATTTTGGAGGTTAAAGAAGGAGTAAGAATCGGTTTCGAGTCCATCATGAGGATGCTTCATAAAATGTACTACCAAAGAAATGATATTGATTTTAAAAGATCTACTTATAGAGTCAGAGGAGAGACAGTGGATATTTTTCCCTCATATACAGACCAAGCCATAAGGTTACAATTTTTAGGAGATAAGATTGAAAAGGTGTTACATCTGGATTCGTTAACAGGTTCTGTCATTCCCACTCCTCAAACCCTGACTGTTTACCCGGCCAAGCACTACATTACTCCGGAGCAGAGATTAGTGCCGGCTATGAAACAAATTGAAATAGATCTGCAACTTAGATTAAAGGAGTTAAAGAAACAGGGAAAGTTACTGGAAGCACAAAGGCTGGAACAACGAACCCGTTATGATCTGGAGATGATCCAGGAGTTTGGATATTGTAACGGGATCGAAAACTATTCCCGTTATTTTGACGGTAGAAAACCCGGAGACGCACCTTACTCATTGATGGAATATTTCCCTAAAGATTATCTGTTAATTATTGATGAGTCACACATCACCATCCCCCAAATTAGAGGTATGTATCATGGCGACAGATCCCGAAAAGAAACTTTAATTGATTTTGGATTTAGACTGCCATCTGCTTTAGACAATAGACCGTTAAAGTTTGAGGAGTTTTCCCGCAAAGTAAACCAAGCTGTTTATGTTTCTGCTACTCCGGATGAGTTCGAACTCTCTTTGTCTGGTCCGGAAAATATAGCCCAGCAGCTGATCAGACCGACAGGCATTGTAGATCCTATCATCTCAGTTAGACCAACAGAGGGACAAATTGATGATGTAATGAAAGAGGTAGAACAAAGAGTAAGTCAAGGGGAGCGGGTTTTAATCACTACCTTAACCAAGAGAATGGCAGAGGATTTATCAGATTATCTAAAAGAGCGGGGGATTAAAGTCAATTATCTGCATTCGGATATAGCCACCTTAGAAAGAGCAGATATTTTACAGTCCTTAAGACTGGGTGAGTTTGATGTGATTGTGGGAATAAATTTACTTCGGGAGGGGTTGGATTTGCCGGAGGTATCTTTGGTGATTATATTGGATGCTGATAAAGAAGGATTTTTGCGTTCCAGAACTTCCCTGATCCAAACTATGGGCAGAGCTGCCAGACATGTTAAGGGACAGGTGATTATGTATGCAGATCATGTTACCAAATCTATGATAGCTGCCATGGATGAGGTAGAAAGAAGAAGGGAATATCAGCTGGAATACAATAAAAAGCATCATATCACTCCAAGATCCATAGAAAAGGCCTTGAGGGAAAGGCTGATAGAAAAAATTGAGGAGATTGAGGAAGTGATTGGTAAAAGAGAGGATCTTCAAGTTTCAGATATCCCCTTGAAGGATAGACAAAGAATGATTAAGATATTGGAAGTACAGATGAAACAGGCTTCAGAGATTTTGGATTTTGAAGAAGCAGCCAGAATCAGGGATCAGATCAAAGAGTTACAAGTGTAAAATTTTGAGCATCTCATAATATTATTGACATATATGACTTATAGGATTATACTATCGGCATAATGATAGATCGAGTTGATTGCAGAAATATTACAGGAAGTTATCCTGGTGCGGAAATTTCCCTTCACACAACCACTTTTTCGGACTCTACTCATGTAGTACGTATCAACAGAGATTTACCATGGCTTCGCTGGAATGTAGAAGTAGGGGCTAGAGTTCAGGATGCCCTGCAAGGCGAAGAACCATCTACTCAACTTGATGCATTTCCCAATCCACATCTCATGATGTTAGGAGCTCCAACTCCAGCACATGAGGCCTTTGTAGAACGAATGCTAGGAAAATATCAATTAAGCGAAGAGCTTACAATAGCTAGTTTGAATTTACTAAGATCTGCTGAAGCGTTCAGTGTTTTTAATAACGCTTTACGGATGAGAGGCCAGTAATCTAAAGTTGAAATTGTAGCTCGAAGTTTTATCTTTTGTAGGTTTGATTATCCCACTGCGCTTTAGTAAATCTCCATTTTTCCCAGGTGAAGGAAAATCGATGTTCAAAAGTTAAATCCCCGCCGACCCTTACAGCCCAGTCATCTAATGCTTGTTTTTGCATAAGTATACCCGGCATTGTAAGAGGATTTTCCGCTAAGGTGGTAAGATCTGGAGTTTCAATTAGTCTGCCTCTAAAAATAACTATATTGGGTATATCTGGAAAGTAATTACGGGTGATGAATATGGCTTTTGAATCATCTACTGGATAAACTTCATACTTTGTCGGATTATCTATCAATATTGTGCCGGCAGCAAGATTCATTCTATATGTTCCGTATTCTGGGTGCATTCGGCCTAGAGGATATTCTACTTCCACAAACCCAGAGACACTTGGATGTCTGTCAGTCTCTACAGCTTTTGGTTTCTGAGGTCTGGTAACCTCTTGTCTCCCACAAGCTAAGATAAATAAAGATGCGGGTATGCCTAAACAAATTAAGCGTCTTCCCATAGAAACTCCGACTGCGCTTCCAGATGGATCAGGTGATTCAATTCTCATAACCTATAATATTATACCACATAAAGGATAACCCATTTTCTAAGACTTTAACCATTGGTCAGCATTAAACTCCGGATCAAAAACGCTTTTTACAAATCCTGCAGCTGTTTGTAACCTAGGAAGAGATGCTATTTCTTCTAAACTAAAATCCCTTATATCACGTACGCATTTAATCGAATCGCTTTTATAAGCAGTCTGGATGGCAAAAGACAATCTTCCTAACCAGGCGCGCGTTAACCTACATCTAGTTTGATCCCATTCTTCAAGGTGTTTTAGCATTGTATGAGGGGTTCTTAGAGTACCTCGTGTCGTTTTCAAAGAAAGAGGTCTCCAAAGAATTATCTTAACTCTTATAAGATCTCCTAATTGCAAACCATCAGGCAATTTGATACCCACTGGTCTTAAAGTGGCGATGGCTTCGGGGTTCTTGAATGTATTAACTCCTTCTAGCATAAACACGAATTATATCAACCTATAGTTTCTAAATCAAGCAAAAGCCCCTCTGACCACTTTAAAAATCTTGCCAAAGGGAGTAGAATATACATTTGTTCTTCGGGAAAAATTCGCCTATGTCAACAGACCAGATTATAATTAAAGGAGCTCGCGAACATAACTTAAAAAATATCGATCTTGAGCTGCCTAAGAATAAATTAGTAGTTTTTACCGGTATTTCAGGGTCTGGTAAATCCTCTTTGGCTTTTGACACTTTATACGCTGAAGGCCAAAGAAGATATGTAGAATCTTTATCTGCCTATGCCCGCCAATTTTTAGGAGTAATGGATAAACCAGACGTAGATTACATTGAAGGATTATCTCCTGCCATCTCCATTGACCAAAAAGGTGTTTCTCATAATCCCCGTTCCACAGTTGGAACTACCACCGAAATTTATGATTATTTAAGGCTTCTTTTTGCCCGTATTGGGCATCCACATTGCCCTGTTTGTGGTAGAGAAATCTCCAGAATGTCTGTGGAGCAAATTACCCAGGCCATCTTAGATGAAGCCAAAACAGTAAGCAGCAAAAAAGGCAAAAGAGTAATGATTTTATCCCCCATTGTAAAGGATCGAAAGGGAGAATATTCTCAGCTTTTTGAAGATTTAAGAAAAAAGGGATTTTCTAAAGTCAGAGTGGATGGACAAGTCAGAGATCTGGCAGATGATTTGGTGTTAATTAAAACCAACAAACACACCATAGATGCGGTAATAGACCGGGTGGTACTGGATAGTAAGTCTGTTAAAGACCAGGCTTTAATTACCCGTTTATCCCAAAGCATTGAAACAGCTTTAAAACTGGGTGAAGGATCAATTTTGGCTACCGAAGTTTTAGATTCTGCTTTGGAGTTTCCAGCCAATCCTAAAAAGATGAAGGATCACTTATTTTCCGAAAGATTTGCCTGTCCTATAGATAATATTGCCTTATCTGAAGTAGAACCAAGACTGTTTTCTTTTAACTCACCTCACGGGGCTTGTCCGGAATGTTCAGGACTTGGATCTCTTTTGGAAGTTGACCCGAACACCATTTTAAATCCTATTTTATCCATTGCCGAAGGGGGAATTTTACCTGCTCAAAAACTGGCTACCAATGAAACCTGGTTTAGCAGGCTTATTGAGGCTGTCGGTAAAGAATATAACTTTGATTTAAATACCAGGTTAGGTCATTTAGGAGAAAACGCCAGGAAAGTTTTGATTTATGGCGGGGGAGATGAAGAATTTAAAGTAGAAGGCAAGAATAGACAGGGTAGATGGACCCATTTTTACGCTCCTTTTCCAGGACTAGTAGAGTATTTGAAAGAAAGATATAAAACCACGGAATCTGACTGGGTCAAAGCAGAGATTGAAAAGTATATGGTCAAAGAGATCTGCCCCAAGTGTAAAGGCGCAAGACTTAAAGATGAAGCCTTGTCAGTAACAATTGATGGGTTAAATATTTCTGAGGTCAGTACCCAATCCATTAAACAGGCTTTGGACTGGATTAAACAGATTTATCCGGATTTGTCGGAAAGAGAAAAAACCATCGCTGTCTCCATTGTCAAAGAAATTCAATCCAGGTTGCAGTTTTTGATAGATGTGGGACTGGATTATTTAACACTTGATCGGGCTTCTATGACTTTGGCAGGCGGTGAGTCGCAAAGGATTCGTCTGGCTTCCCAAATCGGATCAGGGTTATCAGGAGTGTTATATGTTCTGGATGAGCCATCCATTGGTCTGCACCAAAGGGATAACACGAGGTTAATCCAAACCCTGAAAAAATTAAGAGATTTGGGAAACACGGTGATAGTTAATGAGCATGATGCAGAGACTATGGAAAATGCTGACTTACTGGTGGAGATCGGCCCAGGGGCAGGTGAGCACGGAGGAAGGGTAGTGGCCATGGGTACACCAAAGTCTATCAAAGAAAACCCTGAATCTTTAACCGGGCTTTATCTATCCGGCAAAAAACAGGTCAAAGTTGATGATGATTTAAAGCGCAATAAAGTTAACGGCGGAAAATTAAAGATTGTGGGTGCCTCTGAACATAACTTAAAAAATATAGATGTCACCTTTCCCCTAGGCCAATTTGTAGCTATCACCGGGGTATCGGGATCAGGTAAATCAACTCTCATCCACGACATTTTATTTAAGGCTCTGGCTAAAAAGCTCTACAGAAGCAGGGAGAGAGCCGGAGTGCATGAAGACATAGAAGGTACAGAGTATTTGGATAAAGTGGTGATGGTGGATCAGTCCCCCATTGGCAGAACCCCCAGATCAAATCCCGCGACTTATACGGGTGCTTTTACTCATATGAGGGAGCTTTTTGCCAACTCTCCGGAATCCAAGATCAGAGGTTATGGTCCGGGCAGGTTTTCTTTTAATGTCAAAGGCGGCAGATGTGAGGTCTGTGAAGGTGAGGGACAATTAAAAATTGAGATGCAGTTTTTGCCGGATGTGTATGTCACCTGTGAAGCCTGTAACGGTAAACGCTACAACCGTGAGGCCCTAGAGATTCATTTTAAGGATAAAAATATCTCGGAGGTACTGGATATGACGGTAGAGGAAGCATTGAAGTTTTTTGAAAATATTCCTCAGATTAAGAATAAGATCCAGGTTTTGTTTGATGTGGGGCTGGGCTACATCCGTTTAGGTCAGCCAGCTCCGACTTTGTCCGGAGGAGAAGCACAAAGAATTAAGCTTTCATCAGAGCTATCAAAACGCCAAACAGGCAGAACTGTCTATATTTTAGATGAACCAACCACCGGTTTACATTTTGCAGATATAGAAAGGTTGTTAACAATTTTAAGAAAACTGGTTAATTACGGTAACACTGTCATTATTATCGAACACAATTTAGATGTGATTAAAAATACCGATTGGGTGATAGATTTAGGTCCGGAAGGTGGAGATGGGGGAGGGAGAATAGTAGCTCAAGGCAGCCCGGAAGATATAGCCAAAGTAAAATTCTCCTACACCGGACAATACCTGGCCAAAATTATATCTCAAACAGCTTCAACCCTTGGGGTTGCAAGCTAGTGTTAAAGTTGAAAGCTCCTATACAAGCCAGTATCTGGCAAAGAACCTATAGTACTTGACTTATTGTTAATATTGTACTATCATATACTTATGATTGAAATAAAAACCGCTCCTCCCCCAATAGAAAATTTAGGGGATTGTGTATCCCGCGTGGATATCGCCTCCAGGATTGATTATCTTAACTCTCAGGTACGCGGTCGAGCAAGAGTAGCAGCCATCAACACCGTAGGATTCTTCATAACATTGCCTGCCTTGATTGCAGCTCGCGATTTGAATATTACAGATTCTCCTTTGGCAGTTGGATCAAGTGGAATTTTGTTCTTAGCCGCAGCTGTTTTAGGATACAATGCATACAAGAATACAAGTGAGATATTAGATATGAGAGCTGAAATAAATACCTATAGGGCTGCATTGATCCGACATGCATTGAGTTCCCGGTCCACCAGGCAACGCTCATGATCTTAAGCAGTTTTGTATGAATAGCTTAGTTTAGGCTGTTTTGTTACAATATTTGTCGTGTTTAAGAAAATTCTTTTTACTCTTTTGGCATTTTTTACTCTCTTAGTTGCCCCTTTTGCTTTTGCTGAGGAAGCATCTGCTCCTTCAGGACAGGGATTTGCCACCTCATACAATGTAACTTTTGATATTAACGAGGAAGGGGTAACCGCAGTTACAGAAAAAATCACTTTAAAGAATTTAACCAGTCAGTATTACGCCAACCAGTTTAAATTAACAATAGGCGCTACAGAAATCACTGATGTCAAAGCTTCAGATGCAGCCGGGGCTATGGAAACCCAGGTAGAAAAACAGGCTAACACGACAGTTATTACAGTCAAGTTTAACCAGCAGGTGGCGGGACTTAATAAAGAGCTTCCCTGGACTCTTTCATTTAAATCAAAAGACTTTGCTGAAAAACAGGGTAAAGTATGGGAGATTAGAGCTCCCAAAATCTCCTCCAGCACTAATTTGGAAAGCTACAACATGACCATTGCAGTGCCAGTAAGCTTTGGTGAGCCCTCCTTAATCAGTCCTACTCCCAAATCTGAATCAACCAGTTTTAATAAAAGGTTTTTAACTTATGAAAAGGATCAGTTAATAAATTCCGGTGTGTCAGCCAGTTTTGGTGATTATCAGTTATTTGATTTTGATCTCTCATATCATCTGGAAAACAGCAAAGTAGTGCCTATTATTACCAACATCGCTCTCCCTCCTGATACAGCTTATCAGGATGTGATCTATCAACGGGTGGATCCAAAGCCTTTAAACATCACCGTTGATGAGGACGGCAATTACCTAGCCTGGTTTAGGTTAACTAGGGGTGAAAAAATGGATATTAAAGTAGTAGGCTCTGCCAAATTATATACAGGTTCTAAGGTAAAAAATCCCAAACTGCCACAATCTTTAATAGAAAAGTACACCAGTAACCAGAAGTATTGGGAAAAGGATAACCCGGTTATTAAAAATACTCTGGCTGAGGTTTTAGGAAATAATCCTCCCACCTCCAATAGAGAAAAAGCTAATTTAATATATCGATACGTTGTGGGAACTCTAAAATATGATCCCGGCAGAATTAACGACCAAATTCAAAGATATGGAGCAGTAACGGCTCTTAAAAATATTGAAAATGCGGTTTGTATGGAGTTTACGGATCTTTTTATTGCTCTGGCCCGGGCAGCCAATATTCCAACCAGGGAGCTGGATGGATATGCGCACACTACCAATGAAAAGTTAAGGCCTCGCTCTTTATCTGAAACAGGTTCTGCTGGAAGCAAGGATATTCTTCATTCTTGGCCGGAATACTGGGATGAAGAGAAAGGGTGGGTAATGGTAGATCCCACCTGGGAGAACACCACCGGCGGAGTGGATTATTTTAATAAACTGGATTTAAACCATTTTGCCTTTGTAGTAAAGGGACTGTCATCTGAATATCCTGTTCCAGCCGGAGCTTATAAGTATGTGGGGAAAGAGTCACAGGATGTAAAGGTGACACTATCTGAAAAAGACTTTTTGGTAAAGCCTCAACTTAATGTTGAGATTATCACGCCAGATCAGTTAATGGCAGGAATTCCCCAGCAGATTAAAGTCAAAATCAGCAATGAGGGAAATGGGGTTTTCCCTTCTACCTCACTTGTTATAGATGGAGAAAGATTGGAGTTTAATGATGTCAAAAAGTTAAAAACTGGCCCGATCCCGGCTTTTGGCAATGCCGAGTTTGAGTATGTAGTTAAATCCAAAGGGGTCTTGGATACTCTCGAGGATCAGATTACAGTCAGTATCGGAAATGATAAATTCACCAAAAATGTGAAAGTGGCGCCCTTTATCTTAATCCGCTCAGTGCCGGCGCTTTTAGGGTTAATTTTACTTCTGATGGCCTCAGTATATTTTACTGTCCTGGGACTTTTTATCTATCGAAAAAAATTTGCCAAGAAAACAAAAAAGAGCTAAATTTGCCATGATCCTCGCCTTTGCCTAAAATTCTAAAACAATGATTCCAAACTTTCTCGATAAATCCAAATTACCCCATAAGCCGGGCGTATATATTTTCAAAGATGATAGCCGGCATATTCTTTATGTGGGCAAGGCCATAGACTTATATCACCGCGTTGCTTCGTATTTTAGCAAGGATTTACCCTTAAAAACCTCGGTCATGGTTAGTAAGATTGTCATGGTAGAAACAATTATTGTGGAATCAGAGTTGGAGGCTTTAATATTAGAAGCTAATTTAATTAAAGTGCATCTTCCGCCCTTTAATGTCCGCTTAACAGATGACAAAGATTATTTATATATCAAAGTCACCAAAGAGAATTTTCCGAGAGTGATAACTGCCAGGAAAACTGATCTAAAGGACGTTTTAAAATATTTTGGCCCCTTTCCATCAGGAACAACTGTTAAAGCTACTTTAAAAAACTTAAGAAGATTTTTCCCCTGGTGCCAGTATGGTGACAGCTCAAAAGGTGTTAGGGCCTGTTTTTATTACCATTTGGGTTTGTGTCCGGGATCATGTGTGGGGAAAATAGACCAAAATGAATACAGAAAAAACATCAACAGATTAATGACTCTTCTTGATGGAAAAAAGGAAAAACTGCTTGAGGAGTTAAAAAAGGAGATGGCAAAATATGCCAAAGAGCAACAATTTGAGATGGCGGAAAAAACAAAAAAAATAATTTTAGGAATTGAGTATTTAACCCAGAGCAACAGAATCCAAAGCTATCTGGAAAACCCGAATTTTTTAGAGGATGAAAGAGAGATCTCTTTAAGAGAACTTCAAAAAGATTTAAATTTACCAACCTTACCGGAAAGAATTGAAGGTTATGACATCTCCAATATTTCCGGCAAAAATGCCACAGGATCGATGGTAGTTCTAACTCACGGAGAAATTGATAAGTCCCAGTATAGAAAATTTAAGATTATGATTTCGGGAAAGCCTAATGATGTAGCCATGCATGCGGAGATGATGCAAAGAAGGTTAAGACACTCAGAGTGGGCTATGCCTGATTTGATTATTATTGACGGAGGCAGAGGGCAGGTCAGGGCTGCCAAAAAAATGCTGGATGAAAAAAACTTACAGATTCCCGTCTTTGGCTTGGCCAAAAGAATGGAATGGCTATATACCCCAAAAGAGCAAATAGTTAAATTACCAAAGCGCAGTTTAGCCTTAAGGCTGCTGCAGAAATTAAGGGATGAATCCCACAGATTTGCCATCACTTATCACAGGAAATTACGTGGTAATATATTATTACGGTAAATAATATGAAGACCCTTTTAAGATATTATTTAATAAATTTGTCATCACTTTGGATTGCCACTCAGCTTATTGGAGGGTTAACTTTTAGCGGTGGGTTTAGAACTCTTCTTTTGGGAGGGTTGGTATTTGCAGTCATCAATATAATTCTAGTGCCCGTATTAAAGATCCTCCTGTTGCCTTTGAACTTACTGACCCTGGGGTTTTTTGCCTGGATTAGTAATGTGCTGGCCCTTTTTGCTCTAACGAGGATAATGCCGCAATTTATGTTATTGCCGTATAATTTCCCCGGTTTTACCCAAAACGGTTTTTCCATACCCGGCTTTGAATTAACACCTTTTTGGGTTGCGGTTGTAGCATCCTTTCTGATTGGTCTGATTACCAATTTTTTACATTGGTTGATGCATTAATTACTTCTTAAATACTTAAATTACCTTTTGATTTTTGGGTTTCTACCGGTATAATAGCTGGTATGGAATCGATTATAAACTTTTTACAGATTCTCTCAGGAGTGTTACTGGTACTGGTTATAATTGTTCAGCAAAAAGGATCAGGCCTGGGATCATCATTTGGCGGGGGAGATTCTTTTTACAGAACTAAAAGGGGAGCTGAGAAACTGCTATTTCAGGCAACCATAGTTTTGGCTGTAGTTTTTATCTCTCTTTCTTTATTAGGCCTTGTGATATAAGATTCTAACCGGCTTTATCTGTTTGGTATGAGCATAAAACTTTTAAATCAGCTGCTGTCTTACAAATCTTTAAGACTTTTTAAATTAACTTATCTGATCTTTTTGCAGTTTGCCAAAAGAAACAAAAGGATTTTACTTATTATTCTTGCTCTGACTTTATTTCTTCTAATACCACTTTCCAAAATAAACTTTTTCCGGGACAAGGAAGTTTTGATTCAGGGATTTGTCGGCACCTTTCAGATGCATGATCTGCCTTTGGAAACCACCAAGCTTTTGTCTGAGGGGTTGGTCAAAGCAGGTGAAGACGGCAAGATGAATCCGAATCTAGCCAAAAGCTGGGAATCAAACAATGATGCCACCATCTTTAAATTTAAACTTAAGGACAATTTAAAGTGGGCTGACCAAACAGAGGTTAAATCCACTGATTTGGAATTTTCCATTCCTAATGTGGAAGTGAGTTTCCCGGATGATAGAACAATTGAGTTCCGTTTAAAAGAGCCTTATGCACCGTTTCCCTCCCTTCTTACCAAACCCATTTTTAAAAAAGGTACCTTAACCGGAGTTGGTCCATATCAGTTAAAAAAATTAGAAAAAAGTAAAATATTTATTACCAAGGTAGAGCTTATTCCTATAAATGAGGATTTACCTCAGATAAATTTCAGATATTACCCAAATGAAAAAACCGCTGTAACCGGATTTAATTTAGGGGAAATTCATGCTTTACTGGGAGTAAATAATAAAACGCTTCTGGAAAACCCGCAGATAAAGGTCTATCAAAAAACTGACCGTCAGGAGATTGTGACGCTTTTATACAACACCGGTGGAGAGATCCTGGGAAATAGATCGGTTCGTCAGACTTTAAGCTATATCCTCCCTAAAATAGAAGCTGTGGAAGAGGCCAATACTCCTTTTTCTTCTTCATCTTGGGCCTATGATAAATCAGCTAAAAAATATTTAGAGAACAAAAAAGAATCTGAGGAGGCCTTAAAAAGAGCCAAGTCTTCAGCCGGAGAGAAAAATTTACAAAAGGAGCTGATTCTTACCACCACCCCTTATTTGGAAGAGGTGGGGAAAAAGATAGTAACTTCCTGGAAAAATTTGGGGTTTGATGCCAAGCTCAGAGTGGAATCAGGCATTCCGCAAAACTTTCAGGCGCTTTTGATCACCCAAACTATTCCCGATGACCCTGATCAGTATTTTCTGTGGCACTCTACCCAAACCAAGACCAATCTAAGCAGTTATTCATCAGCCAGGGTAGATAAGGATTTAGAGGATGCCAGAAAAACCACGAATACTGAGGAAAGAAAAGAAAAGTATTTTGATTTCCAAAGAGCGTTGATGGAAGATGCACCAGCCGCCTTCCTGTATTACCCAAAATATAACGTTTTTTACTTGAGAAAAGTTGAGAATCAGTTAATGAAAGTTTTGCCCCTACAACTGTAGCAGCCTAAATTGGACATATCTGGTAGAATAGCTCTTCAGGATGAAAATAATTAAAACTGACTTGCTTTTAATGCTCTATTTTTTCTGCATAGCAGTGTCTGAGCTGCTGGGAGCAAAAACCTTTCCTTTAGTAAACATTTTAGGTTATCAGCTTAATGCCAGTGTGGCCATTTTTGTGGTGCCTATTATTTTTTCCGTTAACGATATGGTGGTAGAAGTATATGGTGTGGAACGAGCCAGAAGTATGGTGAGGTCAGGCTTGCTGATGGTTTTTTTGATCATGGTTTTTTCTATGTTTGCCACTATCTTGCCTCCCTCCGCCAGATTCACCTCCTCAGAACAAGCTTATGATAAGATCTTTGGTTTATCAGCCAGAATTGCCGGTGCTAGTTTGGCTGCTTTTGCCATAGCCAATTTCCTGGATATAGCGATTTTTGCCAAGTTAAGGGAAAGAATGAAAAAACATGCCTTATGGTTTAGAAACAACGCCTCAAATTTTATCTCCCAGTTTATAGACACGGTAGTTTTTATGTCTTTGGCTTTTTATTCTTTTGATAAGGGGTTTTCAGCAAATGTTAACTTTTTATTTAGCATAATTTTACCCTACTGGTTACTTAAATCTTTTATGTCCGTTATTGAAACTCCCTTTGTTTATCTTGGGGTAAAATGGCTAAAAAAGGATTAAAGATTAAAGTTACATTAATAGCCGTTACCTCAGTAGATGGTAAAACTACCAAAGGGGATGATCCAAATATCTATAAATGGACATCCAAAGAAGATCAGGATTTCTATTTTTCCGAAAGGGACAAATACAATTTAATTGTCATGGGGTCTAATACCTACCAAAGCTCCAAGAGGTTATTTAAATTTAACGGAAAAACCTTAAGGGTTATATTTACCAGAGAGCCTTCCAAATATAAAAAAGATGTGATGCCAGATCAACTAGAGTTTACCAATGAGTCTCCCAAAGCTTTTTTAGCCAGGATGGTAAAGAAAGGTTATAAAAAGCTACTACTGGTAGGGGGTGCTAAGATTAATGGCCTCTTTCTTAAAGAAAAACTAGTTGATGAAATTTTATTAACTATTGAGCCAATAGTATTTGGTAGGGGTAAGCCACTAATCGCGGAATTAAAGTTAGATGTTTCTATGAAACTTTTATCAGTTAAGAAATTAAATTCACTAGGGACACTACTTTTAAGATATTCGATTAGCTAATTCGAACGAGAACGATTAAACGATGTCAACACTATTTTTACTTACTTGGTATATGGACTATAATTTATAAGCATGGCCAAGCGAAAGAATAAAAATATAAATAGGAAATCAAAGGGTGATGTTACTCCTGAATTTAAAAAATTAGTCAAAAAAATTATGAATGAACACGATGACGTTTTGAGAGAATTAGCCAAGAGGATAAAATAATAACTATCATTAAAATAGGTCACCGCAGGGAAATTTATAAATAATCCTACATTACACTTACTCTGTCTAATTGCGTTTTTAATAAAACATAGAAGAAGATAATTTACGATTCCAACTTATTCTATTGATTAAAAATTGTGGGAATTAAACTTATTATTTAGCTTCTATAACTTGGTAAAGAGAAATTAAACTGTGTTCCTTTACCTTGAGTACTTTCTACCCAAATTTTACCTTTATGATGATGAACTATTTGGGATGATATATCTAACCCTAAACCTACCCCGTAAAATGTTTCTTTGTTTGAACCATTGAGTCTAAAGAACCGTTCAAATACTTTTTTCTGATTTATTTTGGAAATTCCAATGCCAAAATCTTCGACACTAATTATGACTTTATTCTCTTTAAGAGAAGTTTTAACTATAATTTTATTGGCATTAGGCGAGTATCTAATGGTATTTATTAAAAGGTTTATTAATACTTGGGCTACCCGATCCTTATCACCCTTAACATAACTTACAAGCTTACCTTCCTGGATAATTTTGTGAGTTTCCGAGGTTTCCTGAACATCTTTTATGGTTTGTGAAATTAGCTCATTAATATCAAAAATCCCCTCATGGTAATCAAATCCCACCGCCCTGATTTTGGAAGAGTTTAATAGACCATTAATTAAACTGGTCAATCTTCTTACTTGTTGCTCCATGGTCTCTGTATATCCCAGAAGTTTTTTATCCTCATGTTTTGATAAATGACCATGTAAAAGCTGCAGGTAACCATTAATAGTTGATACTGGAGTTTTGAGTTCATGCATGATGATTGAGACAAATTCATCTTTTTGCTTTTCATAACTACGTTGTTTAGTAACATCTTCTATAGCAAGGAGTATTGTTTGGGTGGTGTTAATTTGACGGTAGAATTTCCTGGCATTTAAAAGCAGTATTCTTTTGCCTAATTTTGGAACGTAATATTCAATCTCAAAGTCATCAAAACTAGTCCCTTTTGTTAAAACTTTATGTAATAATTTTCTGAATTTTGGAATATTTAGTTCTCCTCCACCCAGTTCATAAAAGGGGCGGTTTTCAAGCTTTTCTGGTAAGAGATTAAAGGTTTTATAAAATTCTCTATTAGCAGTTATAACCTGCAAATCTTTATTCAAGATGACTAGAGGTTCACGAACGGTATTTACAATCGCTTCCGCATAATCTAAGGAGTATTTTAATAAATCGAGCGTGTGCTTGAAATGGTTAATATCAATACCTAATATAGAAGAATTATTGGAGGATTCATCCCGACCTTGAACAGCCTCTTTAAGGGTTGCTGGCGATTCTATTTTTTGTTTACTATTTTTTTTAATTTGTTTCAAACTTTAACCCCCCGAATTTTACCATTTTTATGATCTAAATACAATGAGAAAATACTTGCAATGAAGAACTAATATTTAATTAATTTCTCCTCCTTGGCTAGCATGCATTTCCTCAATTTTTGCTATTAACTCATTGATTTGATAGCTTGATACATTGAGATCGTGAGAAATAAGCGTCCGTAATCCTTCAATAATCATTCGTACTTTAATAGCCTGCTTTTTATTTAAATTCCTAATCTTAATATCATTTTGGATATATGTTTTTGAGACAATTTGTAATGAAGCAGAAAAAAGGGAAGACTCTATAAAAACGTTTGAAATATCTTTTATATCTAGACTATGTGATTGTGAAGCAAAAAGCTGACGAAAAATAAATGTAACCCTACTTTCTTCAACATTTATAGTTGTAGGAAATAAACTCCAAGGAAAAGTAGAAGAAATACTAATAATACATCTATTAGAACTTTTTACTAGCTCATCAATTACCTGTCTATCTGCCCCTCTTTGAATAGCTTGGTTTTTTACCTGTTCGTCATACCCTTTTTCTTCTGAAGTTTTTTCGCTAACCTTAGAATATAATGGAGGAGACTTATTAAACATACTTTATATTATTATTTCTATAAAATAGGAGTAAGAGAATAGGGGTTACAATAAGTAAGAAACTTCGTCTCATAACACTTATATTTTACAATTTAGACTAACATTTCTTTCAAAAGTTTTACTTAAAAGTGTATAATGGGTGTATATGAACAAAGTTAATTTTCAGTTTGCATTACCAGTATCTATTATTAAAGAGGGTAATAGCTTTATTGCTTTTAGTCCTGCTTTGGACTTATCTACAGTAGGTGACACTTTTGAAGAAGCTCAGAAAAGATTTGAAGAAGCTGTAGAGCTTTTCTTTGAAGAAATCACTGAAAAAGGAACCGTGGAGGAAGTTTTAACTGAACTTGGATGGCAGAAAAATAAACAACAATTAGTACCTCCTCAGGTAGTTTCTACTCAAACTAAACAGTTCTCTATCCCTTCGCTCCACTATGCCTAGTATAACTCCTATAGACTGGAAAGATTTTGAGAAATTTTTGCTATATGTAGGATGTGAATTTCAAAGACAAAAAGGGGACCATCGGGTTTATTGGAGATCTGATTTAAAGAGGCCAGTTATTCTACCCATGTATAAGAACTTACCAGTTTTTATTATCAGGAATAATCTGAGAACTCTGGGAATTAGTCACGATGACTATTTAGAAATTCTAAAGAAACTCTAAGTTATAAACTTCGCCTAATAGTACTTAGAGATTAGCATGCAATCCCGTTGTAACTGATACATTTTGCAGAGACTATATTATTTATTGTAAAAGAAGCTTTGAAGCAATTTTTACAAAAAGATGTTATACTTTATTTGAGGTAAAGATATGGCGGCAATAGACTGGACGCATATCATCAGAAAATATAAAGGTCTCTGGGTTGCCTTAAGGGATGACGAAAAAACTGTTATATCTTCAGGAAAAACTCTAAAGCAGGCTGCAAATAAGGCTAAGGAACAGGGTTTTGATCAACCAATTTTTTTCAGAGTTCCCAATAAACTAATACCCTATATCGGGACTATTAATTAGTGAAATTTAGATACCGTAAATTTGCCTTTAACACACCATCTGACTTCTTGGGTAAATCTATTCTCAAACCAATTATTCCAATCAAAATCTCAAGGTTAGATACCACCATCCAGTATTTAGCTTTAATTGATTCAGGGGCTGATTTCTGTATTTTTGATGCAGAGGTAGGTGAGTACTTAAAGTTAAATGTAAAAAGTGGAGTAATGATCGAGTTTGGGGGAATCCAAAGTATAGGTGGTGCAAAAGCTTATATTCATAGGATAAATTTAGACTTAGGAGGATATAATTTTATCACCGATGTAGGATTCTCTTATGACATTTCTAAAAGCGGTCATGGCATTTTAGGTCAAAAAGGATTTTTTGATAAATTTAGTATCAAATTTGATCTTCAGAAGGAAGATATAGAAATTAATCCTAAATAAAGCCTTAGATTTATTAAAGTTTACTATTCTTTAAGTAACATCTTAATACTTCGTCTAATATACCTTTAAAGTGAGCGTTTACAAAAAAATTCGAACCTTTTTTAAAATGGTGGGCCGACAGGGATTCGAACCCTGAACCAATACCTTAAGAGGGTACTGCTCTACCGTTGAGCTACCGACCCGCAAACCCTCATATTTTACCAAAAATATGTATATATAGCTTGTAGAAGAGTAAATATGTAAAAAATTAAAGAGTTGAGATTAAATCAGGAAGTTTAAGAAATGAGGAAGTGTGAGCATCAGATCCTGGTAGTGGTTTCTTGCCATATGTAATAAATTTCATCCTAGCAGCTTTGGCAGCCGTAATATCTGTTTTGGTATCTCCTATATACTACCTCCTCGGATTTGACGTCTAATCTTTCTGCAGCCAGCAGAAGAGGTTCAGGGTGAGGTTTATGATTTTTCGTATCCTGATAGGAGATAGTAACTTGAATATATTTTTGCATCTCTGCTAGGCTAGGTAGAGTATAAATGCCTTCTTTTACACGGCTTGTGACAATAGTTATTGGATATTTTTGACTTAAGGTCTTCACTACTTCATGGGCTCCTTCAGGTATTTTCAAAAGCTCGATAGGATATCTGGCATCGTTTGCGGCATCATCCCGTTTTAAACCGGCTTCAAAGATCTCTTTTACCTTGTCCTCACCTGTATTCCCTGCAAATGTTTTAATTACATCTAGCATAGGCATATGGAAAATATTTGCATAGTCTCTTTTGGTAGGAGGTTTAAATCCAAATTTGACCATTAAAGTTTGGAAAAACCTTAAATTAGCATCAAACGAATCAAGGAGAACTCCGTCAATATCAAATACAACAGCCTTAATCATATTAGCGCCCCTAGTAGGAATTGCACCCACGACCGACTGTTCCGAAGACAGTTGCTCTATCTGCTGAGCTATAGGGGCAGAGTGTTCTCATTCTACCAACTTAAGAATTAATTCTCCACTTTATCCACGAAAAAAGCCCCATTGCTGGAGCTTCCTTCGAGAACCTGTAAACCTTTTGAGTTTGTCAGGCAAGAGCATTTATATCATATTTTGGCAATACTGATCAAGTAAGAAGAAAGTAAAAGGAGAAAAGAGTGTCTTCTTTCTTTTCCCTTACACTTTTTTGCGTTAAATATTATCTTTTCCAGCTACTATAAATTTAATGAATTTCCTATCCTGGATACTTTTCGGATTATTAATAGGTTTTATAGCTCATGCGATTACTCCAAGAGCTTCCCGGGATAGTTTAACAGGTGCAATTGTTCTTGGGATACTGGGAGCTTTTGTAGGAGGATTTCTGGGAAACATTATTTTAGGAATTCAGATAGAAGAATTTAATTTGCCCTCTTTCATAGTGGCTGTTTTAGGAGCAACTTTTATAGTATTTGCCTCAAAAGCAGCAAAAAGGTTTTAAGATATGTATCAACTATCCAAACATATAGAAAGGCTTGTTAAAACCAGCCTTTTATATCAGCTCTTTGTGTTACTTTCTGCTCCCATAGAATAACTCAGAGATCTTAACTATTTAAAGAAGGGAGATAGATTGGAGGTTAGATAAATTATGGTTTACAACAAACAGTCAGTTAGAATAGGTAAGAGTTTAAGAATTGGCATGATTGCCCCTATTGCCGAAAGAGTTCCTCCGGAAAAATACGGGGGGACGGAGAGGGTAATTTATACCTTAACAGAGGAACTGGTTAAAAGAGGTCATGAGGTGACTCTTTTTGCTACAGGTGATTCTAAAACTTCTGCTCGACTTGTTTCAGTGTATCCTCAGTCGTTGAGGGAAGCCAAAGTTAGTGATCCTTATGGACTAAATGTCTGGACCACTCTAAATGTAGGTCTGGCCTATTCCCGGCATAAAGAGTTTGATGTGATTCATGATCATACGGACCATTACGGGGCAGCTTTGGCCAATTTAATAGAGACTCCGGTAGTGATTACCAGACATGGTGCCTTTTCTGCTGAATATAAAAAACTATATAAAACATTTCAAAAGCCTTACGTTGTCTCCATATCTGATGCCCAGGCCAAAAATATCACGGATACAAACTATTTGGGTACGGTTTATAACGGACTTAAAATGGACCATTACCCATTTTCTGCAAAAGATCAGGGGTATTTGTTATTTGTGGGCCGAATCTCCATCGAAAAGGGGGTACATTATGCAATTCAGGCAGCCCAGTCTTTACAACTACCTTTAATAATCGCTGCCAAGCTAGACCGGGTGGATGTACCTTATTTTAAAGAGTATATTGAGCCTCAACTATCTGAACAGGTGGTTTGGGTGGGAGAGGTGAATGAAAAAGAAAGAAATCAATTAATGTCTCATGCTTTAGCATTTTTACATCCGGTAACTTGGTCAGAACCTTTTGGTCTAACTTTAATAGAATCCATGGCTTGTGGTTGTCCGGTGATAGCCTTTAATAAGGGTTCTATCCCGGAGATTTTAGTCAGCGGCAAAACTGGATTTATAGTCGACGATACAGATGAGATGGTGGAGGCGGTCTTAAACATTAATAAAATTTCCAGAAAAATGTGTCGGGATTATGCCCTGGAAAATTTTAATGAACAGAGAATGACAGAAAGCTATGAAGAAATATATTATGAGATACTTCATCAATCCAAAAGACCAACTATATCAAAACCACCGACTTATTATTATACCCACTAAATTGGTTCCTAACACACCAAGTCAATCACTTGACTAATTTTTAAAGTGTGTTATCTTTTCGTCATGAAGTCTTTACTGCCCCAAGACGTCAAAAAACTTCGGGAACTGGCACTGCAATCTTTAATTGATCTTTCCACTGATGAAGGAATTAATGCATCAGGAAGAGATGAAGTTTATGGTTGTACTTTTGGCCGAGACAGTGCGATCACAGTTTTAAAAATACTCCGTGCACACCAGTTGGAACCATCATTGGAGCTACTTGGTACTTGTCGGAGAACTCTTTTAACATTAGTCTCTTTGCAGGGAAAAGGATTTAATATTGAAACAGGTGAACAGCCGGGAAAGTTTATCCATGAGTTTAGAAAAGATCCAAAACAAATTGAAAGATTTTATAAACTGGAAACACCGTGGTTTATTTATCCGGAGGGTATTTTAAGAAATTACGACTCAGTTGATTCCACCCCTTTAACATTAATTGCCATTTTCAATTATTGGCAGATTACCCAGGATAAGGAGTTTTTAGTCTCAGCCTTACCGTCAGTGGAAGCAGGTCTTAACTGGCTTATCTCTTATGGGGATATGGATAAGGATTTATTTATTGAATATGATTTTCCGGCAATCAGAAAATATGGGGGACTGAAGGTTCAATCCTGGACTGATTCTATTGAGTCCATGCTTGATAAGGAAGGTAAGATGCCAGAATACCCAATTGCCCCCATTGAGGCCCAAGCCTATGCCTGGCTGGCGTTAAAATTATGGGGAGATTATTTTATGGTAGAGTACCCCAAGTTTGCCAGGAAAATCTTTTCTCAATCAGAGAAATTAAAGAAGAGATTTAATAGGGAGTTTATCTTAAAAGACAAAGGTTGTTACTTTGGTGCTCAGGCTTTAAATGGTAGAAATGAGCAAATTAAAACCATTACCGGTAACCCCATGCTCTGTCTGTGGGCGGCTTATAAAAAGGGTGATCGAGTGGAGTGTATTTTAGAAGATGGGTTAGTAAAGGACTTTGTTAAAAGAGCTTTTTTGGATGATCTTTTTGTCCAAGACGCGGGTATTAGGACCATGAGCTCGGATTCCTTAACCTTTAATCCCAATAACAACTCCTACCATAATGGCAGTTTTTGGCCGGTACTAAATGGGATGATTATTGAAGGACTGGAAAACTTTGACTTTTTTGACGAGGCTCACCTTCTAATAGAAGCTACAATTGCCCCGATTACATTTTTTAATACTCCGATTGAAATGTATATTAAAAATGAAGAGGGATATGCCGAGTTTTTAGCCGAAAATGGCCAAACCAGTTGTAAGTATCAGGCCTGGACAGCAGCAGCTTTACTAGATTGTTTAACTAAGCGAGAATACAGCTAAACCTAGAGTATTACTCAGTTCTTACGAAAATCTGCAATTTTTTTCACGATTTAATTCTACAATAGTTTCAATATGAGTCTGTTCATCGTTTTCGTCTTCGGTATAGTTATCGGTTTAATAGCCCATATCATTGATCCCCACCGATCAAGCGGGGGAGCATTGGGAGCGATGCTTTTGGGCATTCTGGGGGCTCTGGCTGGGGGATTTTTAGGCAATATCTTTTTTGGCACAGATCTTCTGGGGGCCAACTTTGCCTCTTTTGCAGTGGGTATGCTGGGAGCATTGTCGTTGCTATATTTGGCACGAGCGGTATTGCCAAAATATTAATTTTATGTTTAAGTGGTTTAAATTTAAAAAGAGAAAAGTAAATAGTAAAAAAGAGAAGCAGTTAATCCTGATGTTGGATAACATTATCCGAGAAAAGGCTATTTTATCAGGCAGGAGACTTAAATTTATATGAATATAGTAGACACCAAGTTAATACCTATGCAGGTCATCAGAAGAGAGGATACAGATCAAAAGGTGCTGATGATTTTTCTGGGAGTGATGGCCATTTTAGTTAGTATGGGACTACTGTTTTTAGATGTGGCAGTACCTTTCCTTAAAAACTATTCAGTTCCCACCAGCACCTCAGAAGAGACAGAAGAGATGCCATATGAGATAATAGTTAATGTATAAGATCCTCTTACTTTTTTATCACAAACATCACCAGAGATAGCTTACATAAAACTTGACAGATATTAACACGTTTGTTATAGTTTGCACCGCAGACTTAAGTTAACATTTTTAAGTTCACCCCCAAAAAAAATGTTCTTAAAACTGCATTATGCAACTGTTTCTGCCAGCATTGTCTGACAACCAGCCAAAAAACATTTTTTCTTACTTATGGAGATTTCTAAGAGAAAAGACTTCCTCATTAAGAGAAAAATTTTACAATAGATTTGACACCAAACAACGCCGCTACTTATTTGCAGCGGTGATTGATCTTTTACTGATCATGATGATTATGTCGAACGGTGTCCAGCCTGCTAAACGATTAATGTCGCCATTTGTGGCCTCTTTAAGTTCCATATCCAATATGCCTTTTACCCAAACCACCAAAAAAACATTCAGCTTTGCTCCCGGGCAAGCTCCTAATAAGTTCCAATATATTGATTTTGAAAATCTGTCAGTCTTGGCTTACTACGATGTGCCTGTTTTAGAAGACGGCAGTTTAAATAGTGACAGCTGGGGCTATGAAACGATCAGAGAAGAGGAAGCCCAAAAACTAATAGAATCAGCTCATTATTTTGATACCAAGGTCCTTTTGACTTTGAGCCAGGTTAACCAAAACCATATCAAATCCATTTTAGATAACCCTTCTGCCCAAAGTATTTTGATTACCGAAGCATTGAATCTGGTCAAAGAAACCGGGATGGACGGAGTGGTGATTGCCTTTGAGCCAAAAGATGGCTTGGACAGTAATTATCAGAAGAAATTAAATGCTTTTGTGGAGAATATGGCAGCTTGGACCCATCTGGAAGTAAATGATTCCTTGGTTGCTGTAGCAGTACCGGCTTCCAACCCGGGAGGATATGATCTTAAGAGTCTATCAACTAAAGCAGATAAAGTTTTTATGATTGCTGATAACTACGCCACCCCTGAGTTTAAAAACGGCAAGATAGCAAAGCCAGTTTACGGAGCTGATGAGGGGGAGTATTGGAATAAAATCTCTGACTCTATTAACAGTTTTATTCAGTCAGTTCCGGCTGAGAAATTGGTTATGGAGCGGGCCTGGTATGGTAATGGGGATAGATATCCGCTTTATGCTCCCAGTTCTAAGCCAAATGAGGATCAGGATTTAGAACCGGCGCACGTATTACTGGATTCTGACACAGTCAACAGACTAGCTGCCAGTGTACCTGCAAAAGCCAGAAATTCTGCCAGGAAAAACATCCCTATTATAGGTAAGGCACTGGAACAGGAAGGTATTTTAGACTCTAATGTTTTAGCTTATGCTTTAGCTACCATTGAGCACGAAACAAACTCCACCTTTGAGCCAATTGATGAAATTCAGGGCAGATTACATGCCAGAAGGCTAGGTTATGAGGGTGGTACTCATTATTTTGGCCGAGGTTTTATTCAGCTAACTCATTTAAGAAATTATCGTATGGTAGGAGAAAGAATCGGTATGGGAGATCAGTTGGCAAAGAACCCGGAATTAGCCTCCACCCCTGAGGTAGCAGCTAAGATTTTGGCCGCTTTTTTTAAGGACAATAACATCGCCAATTTGGCCAGTCACGGAAACTTTGTTTCAGCCAGAAGACCGGTTAACCCTGACAGAAACGGCTGGAAAGTAGCTAATTTAGCCTTTAAATATACCTATGACTAATTTAATTAACGATTTTTTGACAAGCAGTTTAAAAAGATGGAAGATTTTTTTAATCTCCTTTGTGCTGGTTTTTTTAATGGTAGTTTTACCGAAATTAGACCTTAAATCCTCATATGAAATGGTCAGCCCCCAGACAAGTAAAGTAGATATATTTGAACAAATCAGCCCCAAGCTGGAAAGATTCAAAAGTGATTTTACCCCTAAAAAACAATCAGGCTTGATTCCGGTCACTCAAGCCTCAGGAGAGTATGAGCAAGCTGCTGCATATGGGGTGGTAGATTTAGAGACAGCAGAGGTTTTAATTGAGAAAGACTTTTCCAAAAGACTACCTATTGCCTCTATCACAAAGGTTATGACTGCTATGGTAGTGCTGGATCTGGCATCATCTTTAGACCAGGAGTTTTTAGTATCTGAGAGAGCATCAAAAATGGTTCCCACCAAAGTGATGTTAAAACCAGGGGAGAAAGTGAGTTTAGAACTACTGCTTAAATCAGCACTTTTATCATCTGCCAATGACAGTGCACAAGTTATAAAAGAAGGTATTGACAAGATGTATAAAGAGCCTGTTTTTATTCGAGCTATGAACGAAAAAGCCCAGATTTTAGGCATGAAAAACAGTCATTTTACCAACCCCCAGGGATTTGATGATCCCAACCATTACAGCAGTGTGGAGGATCTGGCGATCTTAATAAATTATGCTTTAAAAAATTACTCTATTATTTCGGAGATTGTGGCCAAAGATTATGAAGATATGAATAAAAATGGCGAGATCAGATTCTACTTAAATAACTGGAACGGCTTACTGGGTGTTTACCCTGGGGTTAGGGGAGTAAAAATAGGTAATACTGCTGAGGCGGGTTATACCACTGCAGTAGTGTCTGAAAGAGCAGGAAAAAAACTGTTGGCCGTAATTTTGGGCACTCCCGGAGTATTGGAAAGAGATTTATGGACTTCTCAACTGCTTGATATCGGCTTTTCCCAGGTAGCAGGACTTCAGCCTATCAATTTAACTCAAGCTGATTTAAAGTTAAAGTACAATAGCTGGAAGTACGAAAGATAATTTAGGAGGTGATTTTTTTGTCAGAAATAATTATAAAACTTTTGGAGATACTAGGTCTGGTAAAACCTGCCTATGTCAAAGTCAGGTCCAGATAATCTCCATCTAATGCCTACAAACTGAATTATAGGTCTTACAATTCTTTTGATCTCTTCTTACAAAAAAACGCATAAAGCTGCTTTAAACTTAGGTTATGAAAATTACGGAGATTTTGCAAAAGACAACCAATATTCCGCTCTATGAAACAGTAATGGACAGTGACAATATCCAAAAAATATTATTTGCCAACTTCAGACATCATCTTTTTGTGGCATTTTTTGCCTTAGTGGCACTTCTTGCCTTTGTACCAATTTTTACCTACGTTTATTTTGCCAATACCTTAGAAAGTAAAGAATCTATTATGAACAGCAATGATAAGGGTTTGGTTTTATTTGATAGAACTGGCAAACCCTACTTTACCTTTTACCAGGGTAAGGTTAAAGATGAGGTGGCTTTAAATGAGATCCCAAAATATACCCAGCAGGCCGTTATCGCCTCAGAAGATAGGGATTATTATTATCATCCCGGTTTTTCCATTAAAGCCATGGTCAGATCAGCTCTAGCCAATTTTCAGGCCGGTGATATTGAGCAGGGAGCCTCCACTATTACTCAGCAACTAGTTAAAAACTCACTGCTAACTCCTAAAAAGGACTACCTGAGAAAGTATCAGGAGATAGTTTTAGCTCAGGAAATTGACCGCAGATACTCCAAAGATGAGGTTTTAGAGATGTATTTAAAAACTGCCTACTTTGGCAGTGGCGCCATCGGTATTGATGAGGCAGCTAATGCCTACTTTAGCAAAAGCGCTAAGGAGTTAACTATCGCCGAATCAGCTTTACTGGCTGCTCTTTTACCCTCCCCATCAGCTCTTAATCCCTTAAATGGGGCTTTTGAGAAGGCCAAAACGAGCCAGGAGATAATCTTAAATAAAATGTATGAACAAGGCTACATCACAGCAGAAGACAAGGAAAAGGCATTAAAAGAAGAGATTAAGATAAAACCTGCTGAGGGGCATCTAAATACTGCAGCTCCCCATTTTGCTTTAATGGTTCGTGATTTTTTGCTGGACAAATACGGGGAAGAAAGAGTGGCCAGGTCCGGCTTTAGAGTTTACACTTCTTTGGATTTGGAGTGGCAAGAATATGCCGAGAAGGTGGTTGAAGATCAGGTAAAGATTTTAGCCTTCCAAAATGTCAGTAACGGGGCAGCTGTGGTGATGGATCCTAAAACCGGAGAGGTTAGAGTGTTGGTGGGCAGTAAGGATTGGTATGATGACAACTTCGGTAAATTTAATATCGCTACCTCACTTCGTCCTCCCGGATCCTCATTTAAGCCCATTGTCTATTTGGCAGGGTTTGACAAAAAGATTATTACATCATCTACTGTTTTGAGGGATCAGCCCACAAGGTTTGCCAATTTTGACGAAAAGACCTTTTTTGACAACTTCCCCACCAAGGCCGCAGCCTTAGAAAACTTAAGAAATGACCCCAATGCCTATTACAGTCCGCAAAACTACGACAGAAAATTCCGGGGACCGGTCTTGCCAAGAAGAGCCTTAGCCAATTCTCTAAACGTTCCTTCTGTGGAGGTGATGCAAAAAGTGGGCATTGATGAAGCTTTGGCCATGGCCAAGAAGATGGGCATTAATACTTTAAAAGAGTCTAAAGATTATGGTCTCTCTTTGGTTTTGGGAACAGGGGAAGTGCAGCTTTTGGAGATGACTACAGCCTATGCAGTGCTAGCCAATCAAGGGGTCAGAAATGATCCAAAGCTGATTCTAAAAATTGAAGATAAAAAAGGAGACCTGGTTTTCCAACCTAATCAAAATTCTAAGTATGTGGTCTCACCTCAATCAGCCTTTTTAGTTACCTCCATTTTATCTGACAATCAAACAAGACAGGAAGTATTTGGCAATGCTTTGACAATTCCCATTCCAGTAGCTGTTAAGACCGGTACTACTGAGGATTATAAAGATGCTTGGACTTTAGGCTACACTCCTAATTTAGCTGTCGGGGTATGGGTAGGAAATAACAACAATAAACCGATGTCTAATGTGGCTGGCTCTTTAGGTGCAGCTCCTATCTGGAAAAGTTTAATGCTTAAGTTTTCTGCAGATTTACCCAATGAAGAGTTTTCTCCTCCTTCTGGATTAACTAAACTGGCTATTTGTCCCAATCTGGGATTAAAACTCAAGGAGTCAAGTTCATCTGCTTATACAGAATATTATTTGCCGGGAACAGAACCACAGGGCTTTTGTGCTTTCACAAAGCCTAAAGAAGAGAAAAAAGAGGGTGCACCCACTCCTAATCCATCTAATCCAAATACTACACCTGCTCCCTCACCTTCGGCGCCACCAACACCAGGTGATAAAAAGGAAGACAAAAAAGATATTAAGGATGAAAATGGGCAAGAGAAGATCAGTATTGATAGCCCTTATACCTACACAGTGGTCTATACAGAGAAAATCACATAACTGTCTCTTTACATTTTATCTCTAATTCTTCTATATTAAATGTTATGAAATTAGGATACATCGGATTAGGTCGTATGGGCAAAAACATGGTCTTGCGACTTTTAGAAAATGGTCAGGAAGTAGTGGCTTGGAACAGGTCCCCTGAGCCTTTGAAAGAGGTTGTAGCAGCCGGTGCCACGGGTGCTGAATCTTTGGAGGATTTAGTTAAAAAGTTGGAAGTTCCCAGAACTATTTGGTTGATGCTGACTGCAGGCGAGGTGACTGATAAGTTTTTAGAAAAACTGTTACCGTTTCTTGATCCCGGTGATCTGATCATAGAGGGAGCAAACTCTTTTTACAAAGATACCCTAAGACGAGCCAAAAAAGCTCAGGAAAGTAATGTTCATTTTATGGATATTGGAGTGTCAGGAGGTCCGGGGGGAGCCAGAAAAGGAGCCTGTTTGATGATTGGGGGATTGGATGAGGATTTTAAAAGGGCGGAAGAGTTTTGTAAGGCTATCGCTGCGCCTGATGCATATCGATATTTGGGTCCGATAGGAGCAGGACACTTTGCCAAAATGGTCCACAACGCCATTGAATACGGGATGATGGAATCTTTGGGAGAGGGTTTATCTGTTTTGAAAAACTCCCCTTTTCAATATAACTTTGTAAAGCTATTGGAAATCTACAATAACCGTTCTGTTGTGGAATCGAGACTTGTGGGATGGGCCTTGGATGCTTTTAAGGAGGATCCGGAGTTAGCTAATATTTCATCTTCAATTGGTTCAGGCGGGTCAGGTAAAAGAATACCTGCTGAAGCTGATTGGACTGTTGATGAAGCGCACGAAATGGATATCAAGATGCCGGCTATAGAAGATGCCATCAAAGTGCGTGAGGAATCAGTAAATGATGCGGAAGACTCAGCTGAAGGATTTAGAAATAAAGTAATCTCTGCCATGCGTGGCCAGTTTGGTCAGCATGATGTTAAAAAGGTTAAATAGGCTCAGGATAGCCGACATTATTTAATTCGCTGGATCTTTCCCTGACAATTTGCTCCCATAAACCTCTTAATTCCTCATATGGTGTGGAAGGATCCATTTTTACACCTGAACCATAAGGAAGTCTCGTTGCTACCAGGAGTAACTTTGGTTTCTCAGATTCACTTTTGTTTTCAGGAATTGAAACTATAGTAAGAGTAGCCGATCTTACCGTAGGAATTCCTCCCACATCCAGGATTCCTAGCTTGGAAAAATCTACAGGAGTACCTAAAAGAGGAATACGGCAAAAATCCAGTCTATAAGCTGAAAAAGGGCTATGCCCATTGTGAGCAGCTCTATCTCTTAATGACTGAATGGCATAGGAACTTTGCCCTTCATTTACAAATAAAGAAAAGGATCCATCGAGCTGAAAATTTTTAGGAAGAGGAGGCATTCGCAGCCAATCATAGCCCATACTTAGTAAAAGGATTTGATCGCTCGAAACAATATCACGAATGTGGCCATTTAATAAACCTAGTCCTGCATTGGGAGATTCAATCATATGAATAAGGATGGACTCTAACAAGATGGTTTGAAAATGTCAACTAGATGCGGCAAAAATCCATAGATGGCTCCAGCCATTTTCTGCCATCTTTTTCAATTAGCTGATCTGCTTCTTTGGGTCCCCAGCTGCCTGTTTTATAAATATGAGGTATTTTGCGTTTTTGCACCAAAGGATCAATAAAAGCCCATTCAGCTTCCACTTCTTCAGCATCATTAAAGAAGGTTTGATCACCTTTGAAAGCATCAAGAAGTAATCTTTCATAAGGATCAGGAAAATAATGTCCCTCTGGAGCAATTCGGTAACAAAACTGCATATAGGAAGCTTCCAGCTTAGTTTCCTGGCCGGGTTTTTTGGTGACTATTTTTAAGACAATTCCTTCATTGGGCTGAATTCTGAAGATTAATACATTCGGTTCATCCCCGCAGTCTAAATGTTTAAACAGCCTGTTAACAGGCTGTTTAAAAACTATCGAAATTTCTGTGACATATTCTTTCATCAGTTTTCCGGCCCGGATGTAGATTGGAACTCCTCTCCAGCGATCCGTGTTTATCTCCGCCTTAAGGGCATAGAAAGTATCTTTTGATGAGTTTGGATCTACATTTTCTTCTTTGGTATAGCCTTCATATTGGCCAAATACTACATCTTGGGGGATTAAAGCCTTTAAAACCTTGACCTTTTGTTTTGTCACCTCTTGGCTGGAAAACTTACCGGGTGCATCCATCGTAACTAGAGCCAACATCTGTAACTGATGGTTTTGCCCGACATCAATTAATGCTCCCACACTGTCGTAATAAACTCCTCTTTTTTTGATGCCAAAGTTTTCTGAAGCAGTAATTTGGATGTGATCAACATATGAGGAGTTTAAAAGCGGTTCAAAAATGCCGTTACCAAATCTGAAGGTTAAGATATTTTGTAAAGTTTCTTTACCTAAGTAATGATCAAGCCGAAAGATCTGATCCTCGGTGAAATATTCACTTAACAATCTATTTAGTTTTTGGGCTGTTTTCAGGTCAAAACCGAGGGGTTTTTCAATAATAAGCCTGGAGCTGCCACTTTTTTGGTCGCTTAATCTATATTCTTTTAAATTTTTAAACACTGATTCATAGAGGTTTGGATAAATAGCCAGATAAAAGGCCCTGTTTTTTGAGTTTAAGTCTTTAGCTAAATTTTCTTTAAGGCGTAGGTAAAAAGCCGGGTCATCCAGATTCCCGTCTATAAATTTAATCCTGTTAGTCAATCTTTCTAGGATTTTTTTTTCAATGGCATGCTTATGGTGAATATTAGGTTTCTGGACTGTCTCGCTAATGTATTGAGAAAACTCTTTGGAGGTGTGCTTTTTTCTGGAGACTCCGATGATGGAGATACCTGTTAATAAATCCTTTTCCTCCATGTCATATAAAGCAGGAAGAATTTTAATTTGGGAGAGATTTGAAGTAATACCGAAGATTATTAGTGTAAAAGGTTCCACAGCGACAGAATAAATAATTCAACACCAGGAATCAAGAGGGAAGGAAGGGATCTTGACAAAACAGGAGGAAAAATGAAATATTAGATACACCTTTATGCTAAAACCTTTTGCGGACAGACCTCAGGAAAAGATGAAAGAGGTTTTAATGGATCCGAATGCCCAAGGTCCGGAAATCCACTACTACATGATCCGGGGCGGCAAAGATAAAAAAAATATTACAGTTTGGGAAACCGGAACTGTGGGTGGGGAGTATATTAAAACCTACGGCCACTATCATGTTGGCAAACTGGATGAGACTTATTGGGTGATTGAAGGTGAGGGTATAGTTTTGCTCCAAACCAGAAAAGTAGATCAGTCAGGAAACCCTATTGATGATGAGATAGATAAATTTTATGCCATCAAAGTCAAAACAGGAGACAGTGTGTTTATCCCATCAGAAACCGGACATCTGGTGGTCAATACCGGTACAACTTGGCTTGTGACAGCAGATGACAGCCCGGTTAATTTTGAAGAAGCTGATCCGGTCAGTCTCCCCGGACATGCAGATTATGAAGCTGTTAAAAAGATGCGGGGCTTTGCTTACTATGTTGTTAAAGAAGAGGGACAACCAAAACTTGTTAAAAACAACAATTATAAGGTAATACCTGAGCCTTTATGGCTTACTCCGGAAGAATATAAGGCAAGGTGAGGCTGGACTTACCTTTTTCTTACACATGCATTATGGGACTCTTACCCTTTGAAAATAAGATAAACCTTATGCCTTTAAATACTGCCCCATCCCTACCTTTAAATGGTAGATTGAAAAAAATGGAGGGTAATTTCAGTACCATTACGTTTGATCAAATGACGAACCAAGAGACTAAAGAAAAGTATAGACTCATTTTCGAAAATGCGATTGAAGGGATATACCAATCATCGCCTGATGGGGAACTCTTAATTGCTAATACTGCTCTAGCCCGAATTTTTGGATACGAAAATGTGGAAGATCTGTTAAAAAATATTAAGGATGTTAAAAAGCAGATTTATGTGGATCCTGCCAGAAGGGATAAATTAATAAAGCTGCTTGAACGCAGAGGTACGGTAACGGATTTTGAATTGCAAGCCTATAAGAAGGATGGGGATATCATATGGATTAGCACAAATGCCCGGGCAGTTAAAGATGAGAATGATCAAGTTTTGTACTATGAGGGTATGATGCAGGAGATTACAGAAAAAAAACTGGCAGAGGAAGAACGCGCTCAGTTAATCATTGAACAGACAGCCAGGGCTGAGGCTGAAACTGCCAATTTAAAGCTTAGTTTTTTAGCGGAAGCCAGTAAAGTTTCGACTTCATCCTTAGACTACCATGAAAATTTGAAAAATTTGGCGCATCTGGTCGTACCTATCTTAGCTGACTGGTGCATCTTGGATTTGATAGAAGATGGGAAGACAAAAAGAGTAGAGGTTGTCCATGCTGATCCTGCTAAAGTAAGTCTTACAAAAGAGCTGAAAAACAAATACCCACTTTCTTTACATTCACGTCAGCCGGCTGCAGTAGTTATTAGGACTAAAAACCCCTTGATAATTGCTAAAGTAGATAATAAATGGATAACTTCGTTGGCAAAAAACCATAGGCACCTATATCTGATTAAAAAATTAGGAATCTGTTCATATATGGCGATCCCAATTCTTTTCCGAGGGGTGGTGTTGGGTGTTATTACTTTTTCCATGGGTGATTCCGGACGACATTACAACCAGGCTGATTTGATACTGGCCAATGATTTAGCATCTAGAGCTGCCATTTCTATTGAGAACTCTCTACTTTTTACCGGTGCCAAACAGGAGATAGAAGAGAGGAAAAAAATAGAAGCAGACTTAAGGGTGAAAGAGAAACAGCAGGCTGCCATAGCTGAGCTGGGCCAATTTGCCTTATCCCGAGTTGATACAAAAGAGGTTTTGGAAAAAGTAGCCAAAGTGGCAAAAGATATCTTGAGAGCAGATTATATTCAAATTCTGGAAATTTCTCCTGACGGAAGTTGTTTAAACTTAATCGCTGGTCAGGGATGGAAGAAAAGGTTAATGCACCAGGTAAACATCAGTACGGAGTTGAATTGTCAGATCGGGTATACCCTATCAGTTAAAAAGCCGGTCATAGTTTTAGATTTGGAGAAAGAAACCAGGTTTACAGGTTCGAAGCTACTACTAAACCATACGGTAAGAAGCGGGATGAGCGTTCTTATCAGCGGTCACCATAAACCATTAGGAGTTTTGGGCGTTCATAACAGGAAGTTAAAAACTTTTTCTTCTGCTGATATTAATTTTTTACAATCATTAGCCAATATTGTCTCAGATGTACTACAAAAAGAAGCTTCATTAAATAAATTAAGAGAGAGTGAAGAGCAATATAGGACTTTGGTTGATCTGGCACCTGATGTCATCTACAGCATCTCAGTTAAAGACGGAACTTTCACCTCTTTAAATCCTGCCTTTGAAAAGATCACTGGTTGGTCAAGAGAAAAATGGTTAAATAAGCACTTCACTGAGCTGATTCACCCCGAGGATGTGCCGAAGTCTTTAAAGTACTTTAAACAAGGGCTAACCGGAAAATCTACAGGTCCATTCGAACTGAGGATTAAATCCTCCTCAGGTGCATACCTTATTGGAGAATTCAGAAGTGTACCAAGATTTGAGAAAGGTAAAGTGGTGAATATGTTTGGTATTGCCCGAGACATTACTAAAAGAAAGCAAATTCAAGAAGAGTATAAAAAACAGAAAGACCAGTTGGAGGTTATTTTTCAGAATGTTTCGGATGGAATAATAGTGCAGGATAAAAGCGGAGCTCCTATTTTTGCCAATAACGCGGCTGCACAAGCAGTCGGCTTTAAAGGTGTTGATATGTTGTTAAATACGAGCTGGGGAGAGTTTCTAAAAGCATTTAGAATCCGGGATGAAGCCGGCAAATTGGTTGATACTAGTAATCTACCAGGTAGAAAAGCTCTGAAGGGAGAAAACCCCTCGGAAGTTGTTTTGCGGCATTTTGCACTGGGAGGTAAGGAAGAAAGGTGGAGTGTAATTAAAGCTACACCTATTTTTGATGAAGAAGGAAAGGTACAATTTGTTGTTAATGTGTTTCGTGATGTTACTGAAAGTAAATTATCGGAAAAGCACAAAGATGAATTTTTGGCCATCGCCAGCCATGAGATTAAAACCCCTGTCACCAGCATTAAAGCTTTTGTGCAGCTTCTTGACGAAAGGCTAAAAGATTACCCTGATAAATCAGTAATAAATTACATTAACAGTGTGAATACGCAACTTGAGCGGTTAACCAGGTTGGTAAATGAACTTTTGGATTTGTCTAAAATGGGAAGAGGTAGCTTACCTTTAGAACCAACTAAGTTTAAAGTTTCACCTTTTCTGCAGGAGTTAGTGGATAGTCTGCAACCTTCTTTGAATAGTCATAGGGTCATGATAAGAGGGAAGGTAAGCAATCGGGCAGTATATTGGGACAAGGAAAGAGTCTCCCAGGTTTTAGTTAATTTATTAACTAATGCAGTCAAATATTCACCAGATGCCGGAAAAATACTGCTATCAGTTAAAGAAACAAGTGATAAAATTAGAGTAGGTGTTAAGGATTATGGTATTGGGATACCCAAAGAGTATCAGGTCAAAATTTTTGATAGGTTTTTTAGAGCGGTCAAAGATGAGGGAGAAACATACGCCGGTTTAGGTTTAGGGTTATATATCACAGCCCAGCTGGTCAGACAGCATAAAGGACGGATATGGGTTAAAAGCACTCCGAAAAAAGGGTCGGTTTTCTTTGTTGAATTACCCAGAATACCGCCCAAAGCTGAATGAAAAAAGTATTTATAGCTGATGATGATCCGTCAATAGTTGAGGTTATTAAAATTGTTCTTAAAGAAGGTGGATACAGTGTGGTCAGTACTACTAACGGTAGGGGTGTGGAAAGCGGGATCAAAAAGCATAAGCCAGATTTAATTTTGCTTGATATCTGGATGTCCGGATTTGACGGTCGGGAAATCACCAAAAAACTGAAAGCAAGTAAACAAACAAACACCATCCCTATTATTGTGATCTCTGCTTTAAACAACACCAAACAGATTGCCAAGGAGATAAAAGCAGACGGGTTTTTAGAAAAGCCTTTTGATATTCACACCCTTTTGAAAAAAGTCAAAGAATACGTCAAATAGTTTATCTGTTTACAAATAACACTGCGTTTGGAATACCTCTGCCCGGACCGGCAATATATCTGCCTCCAAACCATAAAGCAGTAGATCCTCCCTGGTCCAATCCCAGTGCACTATCCATTCCGAGCTCCTTTAACACTTTTGCCGCTTCTCCTCCAGTCACACCATAGATCACCCCGATATATACTGTGCCGCCTTTTGATGAGATAAAGGTACGGCTGCCTTTACCGTCAATTTTAGGATCTCCGTTGCCTCCAAATACTACATTTCCGCCTGCAATATAAAGTGGATAGTTGGCAATGACTGCATCTACTCCAGTATCGCGACCCCATTCCAAGGATTGTCCCACAAATCTGGCCGATCCGGGTGAGAAAATAGCAGCAGGGACCGTGCTGTAAACATTATTGTCTGAATTAAAGTAGTGCTTGTTTTTATTCATCAGTAAAGTATCAAATGAGTTGGTGTTGCCGGCACAGGTTGGATAACTGGCTGGACAGAAAAAACTGCCGTTAATGCCAGCATAAGCCCCGGAACGGGAGGCATACTCCCCCAAAGACATGACCGGACAATTATCTTTACAATCAGATTCAGAGGCAGTGTCAACAATTACCTTTGTGGAAGTTAAACTAGCTGAAATAATATCTACACTATATGTACCAGAGTCTATCCTGACGCCTTGTCTTTGGTAACCTGAGGTTGGAGGAGTATTGGAAACGTTTTGTGGAATAGGAGTAGAGGTTAAAATTGGTTTAGCAGTGGGTAGAGGTGTGGGTTTAGGTGAGGCAGAAGGTGAAGGAGCAGGTGTAGCAGAGGCAAGAGGTGTGTTTGAAGCAGATGTCTCTAACTCAGAAAGATTAGCAACAGGAGAAGATACCGAATTGTTTTTTATATTTACAAAGACTGCAGAAACAGCCAGAGCTGCAATAACTGCGATCACAAGTATTGATGCAAAACCGGTTTGGCTAATAGATTTCATGACAGTTTTAATTTAGAAACGGCATTTTAAATGCTGGTGATTAGTTTTGCAACTTCTGAAATAGTGGTGGACAGTTCACCTTCGTGATTGACGATGACATTTCTGAATCTATCGCGGTACATATTCCATAATCTCCTTTCCTCGGTTAATCTTTTGTCAATTTCTTCTGTTGTGAAATCACGTTTTTGGAGCCTACTTACTAACACTTCCTCATTCTCCGGTTTTAAATAAACAACTATAGTCCGTTTCAGTAGCTTACTGGCCAAATCTGTTGGAAAACCGCTTTTTATAATTTCTTTCACTTCAGCCGCAGCAGATGGGTCTATTCTCCAGATTAAATCTTCACCTTCTAATACCTTATTAATTTCATTTTTGGTAGTGCCGTATAAATTATTGCTGTATTCATTTGTTTCCAAAAATTCTCCATTTTTAGCTTTTTCTTCAAAAGCAGATCTTTCCAGGAAAAAATGATTTATGCCTTCTTTTTCACCATCTCGGGGGGGTCTGGTGGTGGTGGTAACCAGCTTTTTGAAAGTGGGAAACTGCATCATGATTTTTCCCACTACCGTATCTTTACCACTGGCTGTAGGGCCGGTCACCACAAGTAAGATACCAGGACTTAAGTTTACGGAATTCATTGAGGCTTGATGGGAGGAAGAACGGGATGATCCCGATAGATTAATCGTCTGTATTCTTTAGGCAAAGATAGGCCTTGTAAAATTCCTCCTACCAAAAGACCCCTGGTAATCATATGGTCAAATATGCCGGCTGAGGCGACCAAGGAATATCCTAAAATTAAAGAAAAGTTAAACCAATGGTGCAGATGAAGTGTTTTGCCCTTGAGGTGAATACGCAGCACCGGAAAAATCTGGATCTTGCCAATAATGATGTTGGGAAGGTGTTTCTTGAAACGAGATTGGTCATGCGTTAAGGCATTAAAGCCGATAAACCCTAAAAAAGTCGCTGCCAGCGGAGATAAAATATCCATTGAATAGGTTAATTGTAAAAACAAAGTAATAAAAATGCAAATTATATGTAAATTGGAATTTAAATCTTGCTCATTCCTTACCAGCAATTAACAGCCTTTTCATCTAGGGAGCGTATATTTTTCTTATCTAAAGATTATAAGAGGAGGTGAAATAATTTTGGCTAGAAAAAAAATGAAAAAAGCTAGTATGGATGGTCAGGCACCGAGAGGAGATAAAAAGGATTTAGCAGATAAAATCGCTATGGGTGCTACAGGTGTGGCTTTGGCTGCGGGAACTGTAGCTGCAGGAGCGTTGCTGATGAAGCAGCAAAACAGGGAAATGTTGGGAAAGAGAGTGGCGGAAACCACCAGGGCTTTAGGATCAGCTTTGGCAAAAACACCCAAAACCATGGCTCGTGTACCCAGGGTCATGCAGAAAGCATTTGCTCATCAGCTCAAACGCAACCAAGCCAGTGGCAAAAGAGGTAGAAAAGCTTCTAAAAGATAGTTTTCTTGGGTTATAGTAGAAGAACGAGCGCTTATGAGATTTTACATTTTCAGACACGGGCAAACTTTTTCTACTAAATTCGGCAGACCATATGGATTGGCAGTATTTAGTGCAGGTATTCTGGATGAAGGAAAGCCTGCACTAAGTAAAATGGGCCAATACTTCAAAAAAATCCCTTCTGATTTTAATGTTTCTTCCCCATTTAGAAGGTGTAAACAAACTGTGGAGATTATTTCTGAAGAAAGTGGAAAAACATTTCATTCTGATAAAAGGCTGGGAGAATATTTACTGGAAACTAGAGGAAATTTTCGAAAAAGAATCAAATCCCTTATTCTGGAAGTGGAAAGCTTAGGCTATGAACATGTTTTAGTCTGTACCCATGGAGCTGTTATTTCAGAGATGATGGATCTGCTTTTACCGGGAGTGTATAACGTCTCTAAGACCTTTAAATACCCTGATCCGGGAATTTTAATTATTGCCGATGAAGGAAGATACGAAGAAATCAGCTTTAACAACTAATAATATCTTCTGTCTTTTTTCTTACAGCAGGTTGGCATAAATATAATTATTACAGCATAGAATTGTTGTTAGGAAAGGCGGTGAAATTAATGGCAAAAAGTAAAAGAGGATTGGCCTCAGCTGATGCTGCAACCAGAAGAAGGGTAGCCAGTAAAGGCGGAAAGTCCCATGACAGAGCCTTCTATGCTGAGATTGGCAGAAAAGGGGGATCAAAGTAGTAAATCGGATTTAGCCAAAAAGGAAAAGAAGGCGGCTCACACTGCCTTCTTTTTTGTGCCAGGTTATGTTATATAGATGAATTATGAGTCATGACCAACCTCAATCCTTACTGGTAATTGATTTTGGCGGCCAAACTGCCCACCTGATCTCCAGAAGAATCAAGGAGTTAGGAGCAACAGCCAAACTGGTGGAGCCGGAAGAGGTTTTAGCTGAGGTTAAAAAAAATTCCCCCCAGGGTTTGATACTTTCCGGCGGACCTGATTCTGTTTATCTTAAAAATGCCCCCACTATAACTCCAGAGATCTTTAATTTAAATGTTCCCATACTGGGAATTTGTTACGGCTTGCAACTGACTGCCCAGATTTTAGGTGGGGTAGTCAAACCCGGCAAAAAAGAGTACGGACCGGCTAAATTAGAGCTTGTAAACGGTTATCAATTGGAAGGGTTCCCTAAAAAATCTACTGTTTGGATGAGTCATGGGGATGAGGTGATCTCTTTGCCAAAGGATTTTCAAGTCATTGGCTCCACAGATCATGTTGTAAATGCTTTGGTAATTAATCATAAACAAAAAGTCTGGGGAGTGCAGTTCCACCCTGAGGTGGAACATACCCAATACGGGATGGCTGTTTTAAAAGCCTTTATTAAAGAGTGTCGGATCACACTTAAAAAAGAATCTTTAGATTTAGCGCAGATCATAAAACAGATTAAAAGTGAGGTGAGAGACTCTTTTGTGATTGGGGCTGTTTCCGGAGGTGTTGATTCAACAGTGGCTGGAGTGCTAACTGCTAAGGCCATAAGTGAAAAATTTATTCCCATCTATGTTGATAACGGATTAATGAGGGAGGGAACCACCGAACATGTGCAAAAGATTTTTGCCAGTCATAACGTGAGACCCATTATTATCAAAGCAGAAAAGAAGATGTTAAAAAGACTCAAAGGGGTGGTCAATCCGGAGAAAAAGAGAAAGATCATTGGTAACTTTTATATCGAACTTTTTGAAAGTGAGATGCGAAAACTAGTCAAAGAAGGTAAAGATGTAAAGTATCTTTTGCAAGGCACTATCTATTCTGATGTGATAGAAAGCAAAGGCAGTAAATATGCCTCTAAAATCAAAAGCCACCATAATGTCGGAGGATTGCCAAAGAAGATGAAACTGAAGCTTCTAGAGCCTTTGAGACACCTTTATAAAGATGAGGTAAGGCTACTTGGTAAAAGACTGGGGATATCTGACGAATTTGTGCAAAAACAACCCTTCCCAGGACCAGGTTTTGCAGTCAGGATAAGAGGGGAGATCACAGCTAAAAGACTGGCTCTGGAAAAGCAGTCGGATGCCATAGTTTTGGAAGAGCTTAAAAAGGCTAATTTATTGTCTAAGGTCTTTTTGTCTTTTCCTGTTATGACAGGGTCTTTTTCCACTGCCGTAAAAGGAGATGGCAGATTTTTTGGAGAGGTGATTGCTTTAAGAGTAATTGAATCAAAGGATATTATGACCTCAATATGGGCTCATTTGCCCTATGAAGTATTACAGAAAATCTCCAGTAGAATTGTGAATGAAGTACCGGGTATTTCCCGAGTAGTTTATGATATTACTACCAAACCTCCTGCTACTATGGAATGGGAGTAAGCGGCAGAGAAACTTAAAACATCTCCCGGAAACGATGGTTAGGGATAAACTAAAATAGTAAGTAATTTATTTAATATCCCTTGCATTTTTTTAAAAGTATTTCATCTCTAGGTGAAGATTCAAGGGTGGAAGAATAGTAATATCTTAGTCCATAAGGATAGATGATCTTTGACAATTCCTGTATGACTTCAATTGCAGTAAAATTGCCTTTTCCAGCTTCTCTAAATGCGGCCTTATCTAAATTATAATTAGGAAGCTCTCGTTCCTCATCAGCAGAAAAGGTCCTTAATAAAATATGCACACCTCCTTTATCGATCATTACCATAGCCGGATATAGAGAGTCATAATAGGCTCGAATATCCCCCTCGGAAAAAATGGTAGTTTGGATATGATCCAATTCCGGGGGTTTTGGATGAGTATGAACATAAGCTATATCTTTCAGTCCCGGCAGCAGAGACTTAATGCCATGTGGTAAAAATGGTGGGTGTATGTTTGCAGGAGTGATTTTCGTTTCTGCACGGCCTACAAATATTCTACTTGTCATAAGTTTTCCAGCATTTGAACTTACTACTAAAGCCCTCTCTTTTCCATCTTTACCCGTTTGGCTAATCATTCCAGGCCAATCGGCAGCACCTATCTGAGCTCCAGGAATTATTATTTCAGGAGGTAAAATACTTTGTTCAAAGTCTAGTAAATTGATTCTTCTTGCGGGAGAGGTTGGACCTTCGGATTCCGGGCTAGATTGCATCATTAGATAATACCATTTCTTAATTTGTTTCTTCTTTTAACCAGTCTTTTACGCTTTTTGTTGTTTTGTTGACTGGTAGAGAAAATAATACAAAGGTTTCGTAGCTATGGAGTTTTCTGACCTCTTCTTCTACTTTATCAAAGTTTTCTTCGACAGATTCATATAAAACCATCACTTCTTTGGAGCTATTTATCTTTCCTTTCCAACGATAAATTGAGGAAACAGGAAATCTTTTGGAGCAGACCACTAATTTCTTCTCCAGCAAAGCCTTTGAAATCTTATCCGCTTCTTTGCTGTTAGCACAGGTCAGACAAAAGATAGCCATTTTCATATCCTGATTATAACACTTGAATTAATCTTACTTTTTTATTACTATACCGTAACTTTTTTCCTGCCTAATAAAAATATAATTGGGGAAATCAAAATATGGATCTATCTTTCAAAGCTGTTTTATTTGACACCGCCAAAGTAACCTCGGTTTTGATGGTAATTTTGTGGGTAGGTGTTCTTATCTCCTCGCTAGCCAGATAGGGTAAACTCCAGGTCGTAGAAGGAATAATACTCGTGGTATTTGAACTCAGTTATTGGTACAATGTAACTTAGAAATTGGTAAAACTACGCCAAATAATATTCTAGATTCGGTTAGTAAAAAGATTTATCTTAACCATTGTTGATCTTCTGACCTTAGATATTATCCACCAGGAAAGATATTTAGCATATCTTAAAGACTTATTTTACATATATGAAAAAAATAAACCTATTAGATGTCATTGTGGTGTACACAGATGGTATTGCTACCAGTGCATCTTCAGAACCAAAACAGAATTTACCATTTGCGGCTAGATCTAAACGGACACATTACAACAACGCCTACGCATATTTTCTGGAAATGTGTGAAAAAAATGATCTAAAAGCTGGTTTCACTACATCTGCTGACATCATTGGCGGAGGAAGATGCAGCAGTTTCTGGGTGTATCAAAAAAATAAATGGCTTAAAGTGCAAAGCGAGGGTTATGCCAAGCTTATATTTGATAAATTTTCACCTTTAAATAAAGTACAAAAGGATAGACGGGAAACTTTACTATCAGATGTTAAGATAAAAACATTTAATGATTCAAGGCTCTATTCATTATTTTTTGATAAAAATAAAACTTATGAGGAATTAAAGATGTTCACTGTTCCTACAGTAGCCATGACTAGTGGATCTGATGATTCGATAGATCAAAAAATTAGCTCCCTTAAAGAGATGGTATTATTACACCCTCACTTTAAAGATTTTTCAAAAAGATTCATTTTAAAAGATAGATATGGAGCGGGGGGGAACAATATTTTTTGTATAGATGATATTGATTCCAGAAAGCAGGTTAAAACAATTCTTGCTGAAAATAAATCTATACAATTTATATTTCAGCCCTTTCTAGAATTTGATACAGGGTACTCTTATAAAGAATTTTCTGGTTTTATAGATATCAGGCTGATATATCTGGAGGGGAAAATTATCCAAGCCTATATCAGGGTAGCCAAAAAAGATGAATTTAGGTGTAATGAACATCAGGGGGGAACACTGGAGTATATTCCCTTAAAAGATCTTCCCAAGAAGGTACTGGATCTATCTGCACAAATTGCCACACTACTGGATTGTAATAACACACTTTATGCACTGGACTTTGTCATAAGCAATAACGGTAATATCTATTTAATTGAAGGGAATACTGGACCAGGTCTGGACTGGAATTTATCCAGGAAGAAAAATGAGCAGATGGCAAAAAAACTAATACGTTTAATAGTAGAAAATTTAGCAGAAAAGATTAAACTCCGAAGGGCTCATGTACTCTCATTAGAAGTCCCTCTTAATCCAGTTATGTAGAGCTGCCGGTTTTTATGGGATATCCTGTAATTAAGACTTCCAAGGAATAAATGCCCTTGTAAGAGCATTTTTTTCTTCTTGGGTGGCGTCAGTAAAGACGCTGGCAGTAACGATAGATTTCGGAACAATAATTACATGCAGGGGGTTATATATAGGGCAGTTTCTGTTAATCAGGGGGGCATAATATGCTGTCCACCCGGCATTTCTAATATCACCTACCTGAGATACGTACAATCTATTTTTATAATGTGGCTCTCTTCCAAGATGGCTCCAGGAAATACTTTCTAGGCAGTCCTGCTTAGCCCCTTGTGAACCAAAGAAAAGAAAAGTTGATATGCCAGGAGGAATAGGATTTCCAACAAAGATGCCATCATCCCGGGTAATACCAGTTTCTTCAAGATCCTTTGGCTTTAGAGTGAAGTGACCGGGTAAAAGATTCTGTTGACCCACTTTGCCTATAACAATGTTTGGATCTGAGATAGGCATAGCAGGTTCAAGTAACCGGTGAAGTCCACTAATAACATCCCAATAAAGAAGAAGGCCCCTAGGGTCGTTATCGTAATCGCTATCTAATTGATGTTCTAGCTCTTGAAGAGCCATAATTATTTATTATACCTGATAGGAACCATTACTACAAACTATAGGGTGTTACTTAAAAACAATCTTTGGTATGGGGAGTAGGGATTAACGAGGATAGGTGGCTGGATGTAGTTTGTACCTAAGTAAAGACTTTTGATATAAATAACCTCTCTTGTCTTTTCGAATCTCGGAGTGTAACATAAATTTATGGACGAAAATACACTAAGGGCAATCGTTGAAGAGGTAGTAAATAAAGCCGTAGAGCCTATTAAAAAAACTTTAGAAAACCATTCGGGTGCATTGATAAATATAGAAAGTAAACTAGATGCTTTTGCAGATTTGAAAATACCTCACTTTTCTTCTAAGTAATTTATCCGGTTAGACTCAGTTTATACCTAGCTCTACTTATTTAAAATTCTATATACTATTCCTAATTATAAGGTAAAATATCCTTGTGATTAAGGCAATAATATTTGATTGTTTTGGCGTTTTATATCCAAATGCTTCTGGGAATTACTTCAAAAGACACAGGGATCTTTTTGATAATGATTCTGCATACTTAGATAAATTAAACTTACAAATTGATTTAGGTCAAATAACACGAGCGGAGTTTTTCGCTCGACTTGAAGAGGAGATAGGGATTCCTGCAGATCAAATACAGACAGAAATAGACCAAGAACTTATAGCTAATTCGCAATTAGTTGAACTTATAAAAAAATTGCAGAAAACATATAAAATTGGCTTGCTTTCTAATGCTGGGCAAGAGGAGATTGCAATAATACACCGGGATAATATAGATAACCTATTTAATGCGGTTACAATTTCTTACGAAACTGGCAGAGTAAAACCTAGCAGAGAAATTTATCTTATATGTGCAGAAAGACTGGGTGTTAAACCGAATGAATGTTTATTTGTCGATGATAATATCGTAAACATCGAAGCTGCTCGAAATCTCAATATGGATACTATTCTTTATAAAGATTTTGAAGATTTTTCTCGTGAGCTTAATGGGTTCAAACTTTCCATCAGTGGTAGTCAAAATTAGTCTCAAAAAGTGTGGGGGGTGACTGACGGGTAACGCTCCCGCTACTTTCTGTTCCACAAACAGACGTTCTACTTTTGAACTACAGCCACCAAGCCTACATATTTTACCTTAAGAACAGATTATCTGCCACTAAGAGAAGTTATTTACTAAAGGGGGAGATTTGCCAAATTTGATTAAAGTTAGGTAAAGCAGAGAAGAAATTAGGTTGAAGTTCGCCAAAGTCCAACACATTAACCCCAGGCCGAACAGTTTGTCGTACTGTCATCGGATAGTAATAATGCTTGCTCAAGGTAAAATCAAAAGTATAGTCAGGTAGAAGATACCTTGCTTCTACCTCTTCAGATTCACCCTGTGGAGCAAGGGTAATATTTTGAATACTTTCTCCTATGGCACCAGCTATTCTAAGCAAATAATCACCGGCTGCACTATTTTTCCATTTCAAGGAGGATTTAATTTTTAAAACCACCGGTGACTTTACTTCTGTTTCAAATTCCAGAGGAGGTGAACTAAACTGTTTATCACCGGTAAAAAGATTCATTACTACCTTAAATTTACCTTCCTGGGGAGAGTGTATAGGGAAGGTAAAAGTATATTCTTTGCCTGGCTCAACTTTTACATCCGTTGCTATCTCCTGAGTATTAAAAGCTAAATTTTGTCCACCTTGGGTTGCTACTAATTTAGTTATATCAGTATCGTTCCAGATACTTTGGCCGATATTTTTGAATTTTAAAGAGATAGTATAGTCTTGTCCGGCAACCAAACTACTAAAGATCTCACCTGAAAGAAGTTGGGTTTTGTGATCCTGTTCAGGTTTACCCTTTGTCTTTGGTAAATCTTTTATGGTCTGGTATTGTGGGTAATAATCAGGATAAGAGGTGAGTTTTAAAAGATCTTGTAAAAAAGGAATGGGGAGGGTATTTTTATAGCTGCTAGGTTTTTTGAAGGAAAAATGATCGAAAGGCACTTCCTGATAATCCAGTAAAAAGGGGGTAACAGCTACAATTCTTGAGCCATTCCAGACATTTTCATAGGCATATTTAAAGTATTCAGCCACCTTCTCAGCCGAAGGGTAGGCATTATTTTGTATCAGCCCTTCTGCATGCTTCCAGCCGGTTTCAGTGATAAATATCGGCAGCTCTTTTGTCACTCCCAACTCTTTTAAAACCTCCATCTCCCACATCCAAGTTCTCACTGTTCCTCTCCCAGACAGAGTGGGTGAACTGGAAAACTCGGGATTAGGATAGGAGTGAGATACCCATCCATCTAATCTTTCAAATATGCCTGGTACTTCCTGGCTCATCTGTTGCATAAAGGTATACTGCTCCATATATCTTGGAGGCTGATGTGGAGTTGAAGCGTCAAATCCAGCATTGAGTACAAAAAAGTCTCTATTTTTGTTCTTCAGCGCTGTGATAGTCTTATCTAATACTTTTGCATAACTTTTGGGATCAACTTCATTACCCCATTCATTGGCGTGATTTGGTTCATTATAAATAGTGATGTATCTGTTCTTAACAGGCCAATTTAATTTATCCAAAAAGTCTGCCCAGGCTTCTTCTTCCCCGTCATAAGGTCTTTTCCAGTAATTCCCTTCCGGATAAGTAGCCAGCCTAACAATGGGTATAAGTTTTCTGCGTCTTAGATCATTAAAAAACTCCTGCCACTTATTCTCATCCCTATCCTTACTTTCTATCAGAAAGGTGACATAACCCCAGTCTCCACCAGAGGAATTAACTAAATCTGCAGCAGGTGAAGACTCGTCCGGGGTAGCAGAGATGATATGAATACCAAATTTATTGTTAGGAGAGTCTAAGGGATCAACAACGGCATAAGAGGGGGTAGCCAATAAAAAGTAGAAAGCTAAAAAGGAGATAAGAATTGATATTAGATAGCGCATAAGTGAAAAACATTTTACCACCTTCTTTAAAAAGTGTGATTTACCATATTGATATTTGGGTTTTATTCGGTATATATTTAAAGTATGCATCAGGTGAATGAACCGATTAATGTCTGGGTATTTTTCAAAAAGAACCTGATCCAACCCCATATATTTTTTTGGAAAGGACGACAGATAAAAGTTAACAAGATTAACCTGGTTCATACCTCACAAAACGGCTCCTCTACTGCTTACCATTTTTCAGTCTCTGCCGATGGTAATTTTTATAGCTTGGCTTTTGATACTGAAAGCTTAAAGTGGTTTTTGGAGGCGGTGGAGGAGGAGTAGATTCATGATTCTTCATATCGACTTTAATTCATATTTTGCTACTGTTGAACAACAGGCAAATCCTAGATTACGAGGAAAGCCCATTGGAGTGACAGGAGGAGATCGGATGAAACGAACTGTTCTCGGGGCCGCTTCTGTGGAAGCCAAGAAATTTGGGGTTAAAACCGGGATGCAGATTTGGGAGGCCAAAAAACTTTGTCCGGATTTAATTCTAGTACCGGGAGATGCGGATAAGTATCTGGCTACTACCACCCGTTTTTTGAATATCCTAAAAGACTACAGCCCCTATTTAGAAGTGTTCTCAATTGATGAGGCCTTTTTGGAGCTAAAAGTACCGGGTGGAGCGTCTGAAGTAGCTAAAGCTGTGGCAGTAGCTGAGAATATTAAAAAAAGAATCAAAGCTGAAATAGGTGACTGGATTACCTGTTCTGTTGGTATTTCCTACAACAAATCCATGGCCAAACTGGCCGGATCTTTATATAAACCGGATGGACTGGTGGTAATAGAGGATGAAGAAGCAGCACAGTTTATTTTGGATAGGGTAGAGCTAGATGAGATCTGCGGTATTGGCAGAAGAATCAAAAAAAGGCTCAATAACATGGGGATATTTAACTTTAAACAGCTTCGTAAAATGCCTCAAGAGGCGTTACTGGCTTCTTTTAAATCATACGGACTTATCTTATATAACTTCAGCAGGGGAATAGATCACTCAAAGGTTATCCCCTTTTATGAAAAAGAGGAGATCAAATCTGTAGGACACAGACATACAATTGATCATGATACGGATAACCCTGAAGAAATCAAGCAGATTTTTTTAAAGCTGACAGAGTTGATAGCCCGAAGACTAAGAGCCAAGAAATTATCCGGAAAAACTGTTCATTGCTGGTTTCGTAACGCCTTAAATAGCAACTTAACAGATTTGAGATTTAGCGGAGATGGTATGCAAACAACTGTTTTCTATACAGAAGATGGTTTGGAGATATTTAAAGCAACCTGGCAGATATTTAATAACCTATGGTCAGGACAAAAAATCAGAATGGTTGGGGTATCTGTTTCCAATCTGAAGCTAACCCGGTACCAAACCCTAAGTTTACTGGAAGATCACCAAAAACAGGAAACCATTATCAAGGCTTTGGATAAAATTAATAACCGATACGGTGAATTTACTCTGCAAAGGGCTATTTTGCTAAATTCTGCCCAAGTCAAAAGAAAGCCTAACCCTTTTTTAGCAGACAGGCGCTTTAAGATCTGATAGATTCTAATAGATTTCTTACAAGATACTACTTTATCTTTAACAGTTAAGGGTTAAGGTATAGCTACTATGCCATTAAGGTTATACAATTTTTTTGCAGCTATTGTTAATATCCTTTTGACTATCACTGGCTTTTTTGTAGGCTTGAGGATTATATTAAGACTTTTCTCAGCCAATCCTGCCACTCCTTTTGTTTCCTGGATTTATAGCATCAGTGACTTTTTTGTAACGCCCTTTAGAGGAATCTTTCCTACCTTTAATCTGCAAACCGGAGTTTTAGATTTAGTAGCTGTCATTGCGTTGGTCGGTTACATGCTTTTGGGGTATTTGGTACTGGAACTGTTTAAAAATCTGGCTATTTCCTCCACCGAAGAGAATATTCATTCCACAGCTCATTACCATGATATTGATGAAGATTTAGGTGAAGAAGAGCATTATTCCCGCCCCCGCTCGCACCGCCATTAGAGATGTTATTGCAAACTGCATAAAAATCTTCTATCCTTTAGTTTAAATGAAAGTGATTGTTACAGGTGGTGCCGGTTTTTTAGGTTCCCATCTTTGTGAAAAACTGCTTACTCAAGGTCATCAAGTTATTTGTATTGATAATCTTTTAACAGGCAGCAAAAAGAACATTGAAGGTCTTAAGCAAAATCCTGACTTTAAATTCTTAAATTATGATGTGATAAAACCCCTGCCAGATGATTTAGAAGCTGATGAGGTGTTTCATTTTGCATCTCCCGCCTCTCCTAATACCCATTCCGAAAAAAGCTACCATGCTTTGGCCTTTGAAACGATGCAAATTAATACCTTGGGAACCTGGAATTTAGCTGAATGGTGTATTAAAAAACAGGCAAAATTGTTGTTTGCCTCTACCTCGGAAATTTACGGAGATCCGCTGGAGCACCCCCAAAAAGAAAGCTACCGAGGAAATGTTTCTACTACCGGCCCCAGGTCAGTTTACGATGAAGCCAAAAGATTTGGGGAAACCATCCTCTCAGCTTTTGTCAGATCCAAAGGCTTAGATGGCAGGATTATCAGGATTTTTAATACCTATGGACCAAAGATGGCACCAGATGATGGCAGGGTAGTAACGGAATTTATCAAAGCTGCTTTAAGCAATGAACCTTTTCCTATCTTTGGAGATGGGACCCAATCCCGATCATTTTGCTATGTTTCAGATCTGATAGAAGGAGTTATATTAGCCATGGAAAAAGGCCCTAGCGGTGAAGTTTACAACTTAGGTAACCCTCATGAGTTTACAGTTATAGAGCTGGCGCAAAAGATTAAAGAGTTAACCCGTTCTTCCTCTGAGATAGTCACTAAAGAACCTTTGCCTGAGGATGATCCGCTGCAGCGCTGTCCAGATATTACCAAAGCTAAAAACGAGTTGGGCTGGGAGGTTAAAATTGAACTTGAGGAGGGCTTGGAAAAAACTATTTCCTATTACCGGGATGAAAACAAATAGCAACTGTCTAACTATTCAAAAGTTAGAAAAAAGATGGGCTCAAAATCTTTTTATCTGTGTGGGACTGGATTCTGATTATAATAAGCTTCCTCATAAAACAGGTGACATTAGGAAGGATCTCTTCGAGTTTAACAAAGCCATTATTGATGCCACTCATGATCTCGTCTGCGCCTATAAACCCAACTCAGCCTTTTATGAAGCACACGGGGTGTTAGGCTGGGAAGCTTTAAAGAGGACCTCTCTTTATATCAAGAAAAATTACCCTGAAATTCCTGTTTTACTGGACGCCAAACGGGGGGATATTGGTAATAGCAATGAAGGTTATACGGACTCTATCTTTGATGAGCTGCAGATGGACGGGGTAACAGTTTCCCCCTATCTTGGCGAGGAAGCCTTAGAGCCGTTTTTGAAAAGGAAGGATAAGTTAATTATTGTTTTGGTCAAAACATCAAATCCAGGAGCAGGAGAATTTCAGGATTTAGTAGTGGGTGGTAATAACTCTCATGCAAAGCTTTATCAGTATGTTGCAAGGCAAGTTGCGGATAAGTGGAATAAACTCGGAAACTTAGGGGTTGTTATGGGGGCAACTTATTCGAAGGAGTTAAAAGAAGTCAGGGAAATTGCGGGCCAGATTCCATTTTTGATACCTGGATTGGGAGCACAAGGCGGGGAGTTGGAGGAAGTAATTAAAATGGGTAAGGACGACAGGGGATGGGGAATGATTATTAACTCCTCAAGATCTGTAATTTTTGCCTCATCTGGTCTAGATTTTGCAGAAGCTGCCAGAGAAAAAGTAGTGGAATATAACAAGATAATAAAACAAATTAAAGCGAAGTAACAAGGAATATAGATATCAAAGGTCTTGATAGTAGAAACTTCAAGAAGATAAGAATACTTAAGTAAGAGTTCTGAAAATTTTAAAACCTTAAGTTTTTCTGAAGAACCTGAAATCTGCGCGCCTGGAGGGATTCGAACCCCCGGCCTAAGGATTAGAAATCCTTTGCTCTATCCGCTGAGCTACAGGCGCTTAACAAACCTATCTATTGTACAAAATTAACCTTTAATTGACAAACTGTAACAGATTTTGATAGAGTAATTTTGTGAGAACTTTACTGCCGCTTATTGTAGCTTTATCCCTATTTTTATTAAACACCAGTTTTGTTTTGGCCGAGGATGCAACCTCATCTACCACTCCCAGAGAAAGATTACTGCAAAAAACTAAAGCCAGAGGGGTAGCTCTTCAACCAAAAGTTGCCACCAGACCAGGCGTATTAGCTCTTAGCCTAGAGGAAAGAAAAGCCAGAATAGCAACCAGAGAAGCAGAGCTTAAAGAAAAATTACAAAGCTTTAGGGATAAAAATAAGGCCAAAATTGTGGAGAAAATTAATACGCAACTTGCCACTGTAAATAAGAATAGAACCGATTCGATGAGTAGTTTTCTAACCAGGTTGGAAAACTTATTGGCAAAAATTGAATCAAAGAATACTGAGGTAGGGAGTAGCGGCAAAGATGTTACAGCAGTAACCCAGGCCATAACAGATGCAAAGGAAGCTATCAGTAAAGCAAAAACAGCAGTAGCTGCCCAAGTAGAGAAAACATACATAATCACCCTGACCGAAGAAAGTCAGGTCCGTACGGATGTAAAAACCACCCGGGATGCACTGCATACTGATCTTTTTACAACCCACAAATTAGTGGTTGAAGCAAAACAATCTGTAGCCAATATCTTGTCTGTTGCTAAATCAACGTTAGGAGATAATCAATGAATCCAAACCAACCTGATTTAAATCAACCAAATACAAATCAAGCACCACAGCCGGTTGTTAATACCCCGTCTGTACCACAAAATTCTCCTACAATGTCTAACCCCGCCCAGCCACAACAACCCAGCGTAACACCCCTACCACCTACATCAAATGGTATTGGAAAACTTCCTCTCATTTTAATGGTTGTGGCTCTGCTTTTAATACTCGGGGCCGGGGGTTACTACCTTTATATGAATAATCTTCAAAATACAACCAGCCAGCCTACTGCCAATCCGGTAGAGGATTTAGGGAAGATGGAAAATGAGTTAAATACTCTTCAGCCTGAATCATCAGATAGTGGATTTGAGAATGTAGACGAAGACTTAAATAAGCTCTAAATTATACTTTCTTAGGTTATTTTATCCAATCTGGAGATATTAGCCCCTGTTCGGCAAGTCTAACCAAATATCATCCCATTCAATCGTTGTACTCTCTTTTTTCCAAACGAAAAATATTCTATCTCCTTTGTTTAGACGAATAGTGTATATACCTTTTGTATTTTGTAGCTTTTCTAGATTTAATCTTGATAAAGAAACCGGAAGAAAAGTGATAACCTCACGAAATTACTTGCCTAAGAAACAAGAAGTAAAAATCGCAAATGGGATTGAAATTTTTAAAAAAGGTGATGGAAATTGATTAAAATCTTTCGGCTCTGTTTTTCTCTCCGACAAAAAGGTCTGTTCTGAAGCCCTAAACCCATGGGCGGTGCTTCGTACCGCCCCGCCAACTCGGACTTGTGAGCGGGTGAGGGTTCTTTGCTTCGCAAAGCATAGTGCCCTCCGGTTGCACTATGAACGAACCCCTTAAAAAGCGCTCCTCCTATTCCCTACTCTTTCAAACAGAAAAACTGGCCATAAAGACCAGTTTTTTGTTCGAGAGCACATGACGTACTGTTACACAGACTGCCAGAGTTTATCAGATTATTCCTATCTGACGGTCTATTACCTGATTTAGTTTATGTTTTAGAACTAAAAACTGTATAAGTATGCATATTAGAAATTCGATCCCTGTGGCCTAGACAAATCTACAAAAAGTATTCTGCCATTCGCTCCCTAACAGTAAGGTACTTTCACCACAAGGATCATTCGGTGAAAATATTATAGCAGAAAACGTTCCATTAATTTTTGTTATATAATTGAAACTGGCAATATGATTAAACTAAATAAATTAAAGAGGGGTAATAAGGTAGCAATATTGTCTCCGTCATTTGCTGCTCCTGGTAGATGGCCTCATGTTTATGAGTTGGGATTAAAGCGCCTAAAAGAGGCTTTTGGATTAGAACCGGTAGAATTTCCAACAACAAAAAAGTTAGGAGCATCTAAAGAAGAAAGAGCAAAAGACTTAATAGCTGCATTTGAAGACAAAGAAATCAAAGCAGTTATATCCTCTCTTGGCGGAGATGACCAAATAACCTACATTAAGAATTTGCCATCGGAACCTTTTGTAAATAATCCAAAGCCTTTCTTCGGCTACAGTGACAATACTCATTTTATGAATTTTCTATGGTTAAACGGAATACCTTCATATTACGGAGGTGCTTTATTTACTCAATTTGCTGAACAGGGGAAGATAAATGAGTATACTCTAAAATATCTGAAACTCGCATTGTTTGAGGAGGGAGACGTTGAAATTGAAGCAAGTGATAAGTATAACGATGTAGGGTTAGACTGGAGTGATCCAGAAAATCTCAATAAAGAAAGGACATATGAACCAAATGAAGGTTGGTTTTGGGATGGTAGTAAAAATGCAGAGGGAATAACTTGGGGAGGGTGCGTTGAATCAATTGATGAGATACTAAGGCACGGTGTTTCAACTCCTTCCTTAGAAGATTTTGAAAATATTGTCTTACTCACTGAAACATCAGAAGAAATACCAACAGCTAACTATGTACATAGAGTTTATAGAGCTTTAGGAGAAAGAGGCATTCTTGAAAGAATTAAAGCAATATTGGTAGGCAGACCAAAAGCTTGGGAGTTTGACAAACAAAATAGTAAAGAACAAAAAGAAGAATATCGAAAACAGCAAAGAGAAACCATATTAGAAGTTGTAAGAAAATATAACCAATCAGTACCAGTAGTACAAAATTTGGATTTTGGGCATTCAGACCCTCAAATTGCAATACCTTATGGTATGCGAACACGTTTAGATTCAGAAAAAAAGAAAATTTTTATTACTTTCTGAGAGATACTCTAGTGCAAATGAAGCATCAACGAAGTGTAATTTGTAGCTTCCAAAGAAGAATTGTTTATTCATTTAGTGGCTTCGTTTTAACCTCAAAATAAAAGTTCGAGCCCCGTATGGGTGTGAGATTATAAGACTAGTTTTTGACAAATTTTAACAATTTCTTTAGGCTAAAACTTGTAAAGTTCGATCTTTTCGTATGGAGCTCCTGACGTGCTGTTACACAGACTGCCAGAGTTTATCCAAGAATTTAGCTCCTCGCCTATTTTACCAGATTTTTTGTATGAATTGGAGCCTAATTTAGTCCTAAAAAGTTCTCTGTCCAAAGAATAAACTGGTTTTCTCTTATAAAACTACTAGTAATTACGGGTTTCCTATGTATAATAAAGTATAGCAACAATTTTTAATAAAGATGAATCAAGAAATAACCCAAATAACTAAAATAGCTATCTTTCGGAACAGGAAGATAAGAAAAACTATTCATAAAAATGAGTGGTGGTTTGTGGTTGAGGATGTGGTGCTGGCGCTTATCGATTCAAATGACTCAAAACAATATATCCAACGCATGAAGCTCCGTGACCCCGAGCTTTCTAAAGGGTGGGTACAAATTGTACATACCCTTGCAATAGAAACCAGTGGCGGTAAACAGAAGATGAATTGTGCTAATACTGAAGGCATTTTTAGAATCATCCAATCAATCCCTTCCTCTAAGGCAGAACCTTTTAAAAGATGGTTAGCCAGAGTTGGGTATGAAAGGGTGCAGGAGATAGAAGATCCGGAGTTAGCTCAAAAGCGGGCCAGAGCACTTTACAAAGCAAAAGGATATCCGCAGGATTGGATTGAAAGACGGATGCGTTCTATTGCCATCAGGGAGGAATTAACGGAGCAGTGGCAAAAACATGGAGTTGAACTGGCAAAAGAGTATGAGATATTAACAGCGGAAATATCTAAAGCCACTTTTGGCGTAACACCATCAGAATATAAGAAAATAAAAGGACTCAAACGCCAAAATTTGCGTGACCATATGAGTGATTTGGAACTTTTATTCTCTCAACTAGGTGAAGCAGCAACCACAGAAATTACTAAAACAGAACACCCTCGAGGGTTTGAGAAAAATAAACAAGTTTCAAAGCGCGGAGGTAAAATTGCCGGAGATGCCAGATCTAATTTGGAAAAAGAAACCGGCAGAAAAGTAATAACCTCACAAAACTACTTGTCCAAGAAACAAAGTAAAAAACTATTAAAGAAGTAATCTATCAAACGCAATTCATACCCTTAGTTTAAATCTACTGAGTATTACCGGTTAGTACATAAATGGAGCCTGCTATTACATATGCATCAATCTCTGCTATCGTATAAACAAGAATAATTAATAGGCAGTAAAGCAGATAAAAACGCTTATTACTTTTGTAATCACTTGGAAGTTTATACCCTAATCCAAAAAGGAAAGCTGAGATTAGTAAAGAAACAGCCAAAAAAGTCCATCCTCGTTGCGTCATTAAAGTAAACTGTGCATGCTCGTATAGAGTAATTATTTTGGGGAATACAAACACAAGCAAAATTGCTTGTGTTAAAAATAGTATGATACCCACTGATAAATATACTTTCTTAAGTTCTTTTTTAAAGAATTCTCTAAAAGGTGGAAGTAGAGAAAGTACAAAACCTAAAATCAACAATCCTAAAAGCATCCTATTAATACTTTAGCATAAATATCTACAAAGTTCGATTCCCCTCTGGGTGTAAGGTTATAGGGCTAAATTTTAGTAGATTTTAACAATTTTTTGAGGCTAAAATCCACGAGTTCGATAAAATTCCTATGGAGCGGGATAGGGGGATCGAACCCCTGACATTCACTTTGGAAAAGTGACGTTCTACCGCTGAACTAATCCCGCATTCAGTTTTAAGATTATACCAAATAAGAAAAGCTTAAGGTACTGCCTGTGCTATATTTAAAACATGTCTAGTGTTCCTGGTATACAAAACATACCAGCAAAAGCCAAAAAAATAGAAGGTGCTTTAAAAGATCTAGTTAACATTTGTCAAAGCTTCAAAATAAATTATGTAGTCATAGGCTCTGTTTCCATGGTTTCTTCTTATGGCAAACTTTATAGAATCCCCTACGACGTAGATGTTTTATATGATGTCAAAAAAGAACAGATTTTAGAAAGGCAGCTTTTAAAGCTTGGGTATACTAAATTCTTACAGGATCATAAAATTAACGGCCTCTTAAAAAGGCCGTTGGAAAGATTTACCTCAGGAGTAAAAATAATTGAGCCCAGAAGGGTAGAGTTTAGCAATAAAGGGATGATCATACCCGTTCATCTACCCACTCCACTTTTAAATGGAAAATTAGGTCTACATTTAAGGTTTAGCAACAAAGTATCTAAACCTAGGCTTTACAAATTTGGGGAAGTGTCTTTTTTTGGACTTTCTAATATAGGTTTATATATCGCTTTAAAAAAGTCTGCAAAGTTAAACTTTGGCAGTAAGAAAGATCAGAAAAAAAGATTTAATGATATGAAACTTATAGAAGACAGCCTTAATTCTTATGACATAGAGGAGATTAAAAAGGATAAATCCGGCATCTATTTCAAATCTTTCCCCTTACTGACTTAAGACTTAAATTGATTAAACAGTTTATGATACTGATTCATTCTTTTGGCCTAGGATCATCAGTTTCTCTTTGAGGTCTTCCAAAGGGACATTCAGCAAATTTATTTTATTCTTTTTTGCAATCATTAGTCCCTGAATCAACCGTCTGGCTTTTATAGCCACATCTTTTCTCAGATACTTTACGGCTGTGTAATTATTGGAGGTAAATTCACCCTCATATATTTTTAAAGTAGCGAAAAGAGGAATGGCTTCAACTGTCACATCGGCAATATCCTCAATGGGTATACTGTGAATCTGTTTTGCTCCTAATATCTGTTTATGGACAATGGTGACCTGGCTGATATCTATGATGACCTCTTTAGTTTTGATTAAAAATGGCATAGCCTCGCTAAATTTATATAATGGTTGTTCTGTTTTTTCTACTAATTTATCCAGTTTTTGCTTGGGAGACTCTTTTTTGACCTCTACTACTAGATCTTCCTGTTTTTTGGATCCTTCATCCTCAGGATGCTGACTGATTTCTCTGTCTAAACCTTCTAGGTGTTTTCTTAGATTTTGGTGTGCAGGAGGTGATAAAACCTGGTCTTGAGTAAAACTTTTATCTTTTTTGGAGGGCTTTTTAGCTGGTTTGTTTGGTGTGGGAAAATATATTGTTCCGGATGAAAGCATATCTTTTGCCAGCATACCTTTTCCGTCTAGAGCTAGGTTTTACTAACTAAAGGCATGCTGACAAGAATACAATCATCATAACTGCCTTCAGTAAGATAACTTTTAATTTAAGGTAAGAAGGGATTAAGAAACAAGTTCTTATTCGATATCATAGCTTAGGGTCACATTAACCTTAATCTCGTTTGAGCCTGGTTCTACCTGGGTGGGGACACCTGCTTCTTTAGAATCCATGGTAACCCTATTAAATGGCATGGGAGGAATACTGCCTGCAAAATCTTCTTGGTAATTGACAATCCTACCTAACCTAAATCCGGCGATTTTGGCTGCTTGCTGGGCCTTTTCCCTGGCATCTTTAACTGCTTCCTCCCGGGCTTTATTTCTGGCTGTAGTTTTGTCTGCTATATCAAATGTCACACCCCCAACTTGATTGGCTCCATTGGCTGTGGCTGCATCAATCACGCTATTTACTTTATCAATGTCCTTAACTTTAATGCTTAAGTTCGTAGTAGAGCTGTAACCGGTGATTTTTTGGGACCCTTCCCTAAAATCCATTTTTGGGCTGATATTATAGTTGGTGGTTTGAATATCCTTTTCATCTACTCCTAACTGTTTGACTTCACTACTGACTTTGGTGATAACTTTGTTAATCTCATCCTGAGCGATAGCCACAGTATTTCCTTCTGCTTGGATGCCAACACTGACTAAAGCCAAATCAGGTACGACAACTGCTTTTCCTTCACCGGTGACATTAAAAGTATCAGTTTTATTTGTGGTCACACTACTGACTGAAAAAGGAATTGGACCGGCAAAGTTGGTATATAAAAATAGCAAGACAAAGAAGGTGAAAATAGTCAGAAGGGGAGTAAGCAGCGATCTAAAATCCATTATAATTAATCTTAAGATTTTTTATTTGGTATTACAATAGCAGCCAAAAGGTAAAAGATTAAACCCGGGAAAAAACCAGTAAAAACAAAAAGCAGTACAAAACCCAGCCTTAATAGGGTAGGGTCAATATCAAAATATTCACCCAATCCACCAAAAACTCCCAACCAAATTCTATTTTCATCAGATCTATAAAGCTTTTTATAAACTATCAATTTTGGTAGCTAAAATAAAATCATTTTCTGATAGGCCGCCAATAGCATGGGTAGTTAATTCAATCTTTACTTTATTGTATGAAATTTTTATATCAGGGTGATGGCCTTCACTTTCCGCCAAACCAGCTATCTGATTAACAAAATCCATAGCCTCTTTAAAATCTTTGAATTTAAATAACCTTCTAATCTTTCTGCCTTCCAAAACTTCCCAACCGGGAACTACCTTAAGATAAGTTTCTACTGTCTGAGCATCTAAAGGCTTGGTTCCACCCTCACAATGCATGCATTTTTTGGAAGCTAAATCCATAAACTAGCTACTTTTTTTTACTAGACCCTCAAAGGCTCTTAATATTTCCAGAGGAGTCACAAATACAATAGTGTTATTTTTATCTGCTGACAACTCACCTAAAGTTTGCAAAGTTCTAAGATGTAGCCCTCCCGGAGTTTTGGATAGTTTTTCGGCTGCAGCAGAGATATTTTCTGCAGCGCTTTTTTCGCCATCTGCCCTGATAATAATAGCTCGTCTTTCTCTTTCAGCCTCAGCCTGACGGGCGATAACCCTTTTCATCTCATCTGGTAAAATAATATCTTTTAACTCAACTGACTCTACTTTAACTCCCCACGGATCAGTTGCCTGATCAATGATCTTTTGAATCTTGTCAGCTACTTCGTTTCTTTTGGACAAAAGATCATCAAGGGAGGTTTCCCCTACTACATTTCTCATGGTAGTTTGAGCCAGTTGAGAAACAGCAAAGAAGAAATTTTCCACCTCAAGTACAGCACGGTCTGCAGATTGGATACGGTAATAGATAACGGCATTGACCCGGGCAGACACATTATCCAACGTAATCGCTTCCTGATCTGGCACATCAACTGCTTTAACCCTGGTATCTATTCTGATCCAGGACTCAAGAATCGGCAAAACTATCCTCCAGCCCGGATTCATTATCCCCACATATCTGCCAAATCTGAATTTAACGCCCCTCTCATATTGATTAACCTGTTTTATAGAATAGATGAGAAGCAGAATTAGTGGAATGGCGAAAAATATTTCCATGGTTTAATTATATCAGATCATTTTTTCCTCAATGTAATTTTTAGGATTTTATCATCCCCACCCTTTATTGTGCCTCTGCCGTCTTTATTGGAGGTTGAAATATAAATACTGCCTTTTTCATCAGATAAAACCCCTCTTAATCTGCCATATTCTTCCCTGATGATTGTTTCCTGCTCAACAACTTTTCCATTTTCCACCTTCACTCTTTCCAGGATCTGTCCCCTAAGCCCTGCAAAAACAAAGGAGTTTTTATATTTTGGTAAGTCAGTTTTTAAAAAAGCTAGCCCAGATGGGGCCCAGGTAGTTTCTTCACTGCAAAGAATTGGGTTTTGGAATCTGGGATCATCTGAAAAACAGCGGGAAACTTGTGGCCAACCATAATTTTGATTGGCTTTTACAATATTGATTTCATCAAAATTGGATGAGCCGTGTTCTGAAACATAAAGCTCACGTCCTTCCGGACTCCAATCCAACCCTTGAGGATTTCTGTGTCCGTAAGAATAAATAGCAGAGTTTTTAATGGGATTGTCATCCGGGACTGAGCCGTCATCATTGAGCCTTAAAACTTTTCCGCCTAAGGAGCTTAAACTCTGAGCCAAATTTTCATTACCGGCATCTCCTGTCAGTACCCAAAGTTTACCATCTGGTCCAAATCTCAGCCTTCCTCCATTATGTATTAGTCCGCCTGGTAGATTATCCAGAATAACTTTTTCACCCTTTAGGGAGTTTTTCTCAAAAGTAAATTGGGATACCCGGTTTAGAACTTGACCATTATTTTGGTAAGAATAGTAAAGGTAGAGTAGGTTGTTGGTGGAAAAATTAGGGTGCAGGGCAATGCCAGTTAAGCCGCTTTCACCTTTGGAATAAACATTTTTCAAGGTGGCAATATTTATCAGCTTCCCGCTGCTTTTTAGGAGCTTCACTTTACCCAATCTTTCAGTGATAAATAGATCCTGATTACCAGAAAGTCCCATATCCCACGGAACTTCTAGATTGCGGACTATAACTTCTATCTGCCATTCATAATCTTCATTGTCTACTTCTTTGATAACATTACTTTTTATCTCAGAAGGAGCAGTGGAGGGGTACCTGTTAGTAAGATATGCTCCTCCAACGATTATGATAAAACTTCCCAGTAAGAACAATAAGAACCAACGCATAAAGATAATTTTATTTTAACACCTACTGTTGTGGTGGCATATTAACATTAATATCCACTCTTTCAGGTACCTGTACAGTAGGTGAGCTGGATCTATTTAGGGCCGGCAGACCATAATAAAATATTAGAAAAGCCAGTACCAATAAAATAATAAGCCCTATTATCCAGGAAGCAGGATTGGAGTCCCGATGTGTATCATGCTCATGAAGTATTTCAGCCATTACTTTCCTCACCTCCTTTTAATTTAGAAACAATTGTAGCTTGGACTTGTTAGAGACAAACAAGTTTTTATTCTTTTTTTTGTAAGAAGAAACCAGATCAGGTGTTGACAACTTACAGAAATTAACCTAATAATTAACTTATAGAGTCGCTACGCAATATACATATAATTAAACTATATAGCTTAAAGGAAGGGGGTGAGTAAATGGAAAATGTAGGTTTGACTATAGCAGATGTTGTGCTGAATGCTTTTAGCAGATTGGTAGGATATCTTCCGCAATTTTTAGGTGGTCTCATAGTACTTCTCGTAGGATTACTCGTTGCAACCTTGCTCAGATCAGGAGTAGCCAAATTCTTTGAACTTTTGAGAGTTGATCAGTGGTTTTCAAATGTCTCCCGCTGGTTTGCTCAGGATGATAAGGCATTAAAAGAGGCCGGTAGAAAACTGTGGCCCGACTTATTAGCAGAACTGGTCAGATGGACTGTGGTTATCTTATTCCTTATTCCGGCAGCAGAAGCATGGGGATTACCTAGAATCACTGAGGTTTTAAACCAATTTCTACTATATATCCCCAATGTATTTGTAGCAGTAGTAGTAGGTTTTGTCGGTTTTGGAGTAGCAGGATTGGTACATGATATCGTAAGACACGCCAGCCGCAACTTGGGCAGTAATTCAGCAAATCTTTTGGCAACTGTGGCCCGCTATGCACTGGTATTTTTTACCGCTCTCGTGGCCTTAAACCAGCTGGGAGTAGCATCTGATTTAATCAGAATATTGTTTACTGGAATTGTTGCGATGCTAGCTATCGCAGGAGGATTGGCTTTTGGACTGGGTGGACAGGTAGCAGCCAAGGATGCTATTGCAGGTTTGAGAAAAAGAGTGGAAAAATAGATTTAGATCAGGATCATGAATTAAACAAACAGCCTTTAACCGGGCTGTTTGTTTTAGCTTTGATGGGTCTTTTTGAGAAGCTCCAGATCAGACTGGACCTTTTTGATATCTATTTCGATATTTGTTAGAGCTTGATGGGCTTTTTCTTCATCAGACATATCCTCAGTAATATCTTCCACATCATCTTCCAACCCTTGCACATCCTCTTGAATATCCTCAATATCCTCTTCTACAGCCTCCAAACTCTCAGTATTTCTGTTGACTGTCATTTGAATAAAAATGGCCAAATAAATGGCCTCCAAAGAAACTGCGGTTGTTAAAGCCAAAAGTAAGGTATCAAAATCAAGACCAAATATGTTTAAAATAAATATACTTAAAAAAAGAAGGGTATGAACAATAAGGGAGGTTGGGGTACCAACCCATTTGGTAGCTTTGATTGAAAGCTTTTCTACTTGGCTGTTTTTTCTTGTCACTGGTTTTACCATACAAAAACCTCCTTTTTCAGTTTTTTTTAGGAGGTACAGTTGAATTGTCTCTCAAAAAAATGTCAGATGCAAGGATTAAAATCTGAACTTTGTTTGGTCGGGGTCCAGGGAATTGAACCCTGTACTTCTCGCTCCCAAAGCGAGCGTTCTACCGATGAACTAGACCCCGAGGAATGTGCCCAGGGAGGGACTCGAACCCTCACGTCCGTAAGGACAACAGCTCTTAAGGCTGCACTGTCTACCGGTTCCAGCACCTGGGCTTTCTCTGCATAATTTAACATTTTAAAGCTCTATTGTAAACACAACTGAGCTGCTGCTAGCTTTCTTTGAAGGGATAAGCAACTGGGGTAATAGATCTTGTTAAATACAATTATTGCTGAGCGTTTACCAAATTTATCATTTAATCCCTCTTATAATATTGTAACAAATTTGATTGTATTCTAAGATCTATATATGAAAACCTTTAAATCATTCCGACTTGAGCCTAGGTTAACAAACACCTCTACAAAGTTTTTTTTGTTAATTTCTTTACTTATCGTCTTATGGCTCTTTTCTAACTCCTTTAATTTCCTAAACTTATCCTTTAAACAATCTGATACCTCACAAAATAATTTACAAATTAATAACGTACCTTACGTAACCTCATCTGCTTTGCCCACTTCAACTCCGGCACCAAAAAAACCTGAAACAAAAACCAGTATCCCTCAGGTATCAGGTAATCAGGTTAAAGTCCCTGTTTTAATGTATCACTACATCGGAGGTAATCCTAATCCGGCTGATGTAGCAAGAGATGCTTTGTCAGTTTCACCAGAAAGATTTGATGAACAGATGAGGTATTTAAAATCAAACGGCTTTAACGTCATTACCCTCGATACTCTATATGCTGCTATATCTGGTCAGATTTCACTTCCGGATAAAAGTGTGGTAATTACATTTGATGACGGATACATCGATCTTTTTTTAAACGCCTATCCCATACTACTTAAACACCAACTTAGAGCTGTAGCTTTTATTCCCACCGGTTTAATTGGCACCAGTTACTACGCCTCCTGGGACCAGCTGTCCCAGATGCAAGCAAGTGGATTATTTTCTTTTCAATCACACTCCGTAACTCATGCCAATTTAGCCTCTTTATCGAAAGAACAATTAATGTACGAGTTAACTGAAAGTAAAAGGGTCTTGGAGGCAAGATTTGGAATACCTGTTAACTCCATTGCTTATCCTTATGGAACCTCTAGCCCCCTTGTGTGGACTACAACAAGAAATGCCGGTTATGTAGGAGGACTGGGAACTTGGTATTCTCTAATTCAGTCAGAAGGTACTCGCTATAATATGCCACGAATAAAGGTAAGTGGGGGATGGGATATTAACAGCTTTGCCTCTAAGTTACATTAGCTTACACAATCCTTACAATGCTATTGTTGCTTTCTTACTTTTGTTATTTAAGCTTAAAATATGTCGAAACATCTGCTCAAAAGCTTTGAAGAAAAGCTTTCTCTGGAAGAAAGATCTGTACTTTTTCAGCTGGAACAAATACAAGAAAAGCAAGCAGATGAAAACGGCTTACCAGAAGCTGCAGATATAGGTACTATTTCCTGGCAGGCTGATGTAAACTCCAGTTTTTTTGCTATCAAAGATAACTTAATAGCCAAAGTAGAGAGGATAAGAAAGGCTCTAATAAAGATCAGAAACGGCAGTTACGGTCTATGTGAGAAATGCAAAATGCAGATAAATCATGCCCGCTTGGAAGTTATCCCTTCCGCCTCAACTTGTGGCCTCTGTTGATTATCGCGCAATAATCACGCAATGTATCGTGCAATCTATTTACTTAAAATATAGTTGGTGCTGGGGCCTTTACCCTGGGAGTTGATCAGTTTTTTATCTAACAAACCCTTGAGCTTTAGTTGGGCACTCCTTTTAGATAACCTTAAAATCTCCATCACATCATCTGAGGTGATTCTGCCAGTGGTAGTCAAAAAATCCATGATCTGAATTTCATCCCTATCTAAAAAGATCTGTTCATTTTTCTTACTAACTTTTCCAAAACCAATAGATTGGATCTGTTCTAAGACGCTTCTGGCTTCCACTAAAAACCCGGTGCTGAAATACTCCAACCAGGGGGTGTAATCCATCTCTTTGTCGTAACCTTGACCCTGAACTGTATGCTCAGCATTATAGTAGGACATCCTGTCGCGGTTATAGTAGTCTTCTAAGACAATAATTTTTCTAAAATCCCAGCCGTCTCTATAAAGCAAAAGCTGGGTTAAAAGCCTGGCTACCCTCCCATTTCCATCTGTAAAAGGGTGGATGGTGACAAACTGTAAATGTAAAATACCGGCTCGAATTATAGGGTGAATACCTTCTTTTTTAGATTCCTCCAACCACTCCAAAAGTTCTTTGATCAGTTTTGTTACCTGATTGGCTGGCGGGGCTTTGAATCGAAGCATTTCTCGTCCGTCTCCCAAATCATCTAGAACAAAAACATCGCCGGGCCTGAATTTACCTACTTTTTGCTTATCAATTAATCCTTCTGTCACAATTTTATGTAAAGCCAGGATCTCTTCCATAGTGGGGGGGTGTTTGGATTTAGATAATTCATCAGTATACTTTAAAGCTTTATAGTAGTTTTCAACCTCAATAATGTCTTTTTCCGGACCTCTGACATCTTTACCTTCAATCACTTTACCGACTTCAAACTGGGCCAGTCGGTTGCCTTCAATGGAGGTGGAGGTGTGAGCCATTCGTAAAATGGCCTGACGTCTTAATTGGGCTTCATTAAGAGGCAAGACCCGTGATCTTTCTATGACAGCCTTAATCTCTGCAATCTCTGTAATCCTGCTTAAAACAACGTGGGTGATAGAGTATTGAGGTTTAAACATGCTCATATTATACCATAAATCGCGCAATAATCACGCAATGTATCGCGAAAAATGTTTCTTATTTTAACTCTACCTAGATTACGAAAAGATAACAAGACTGGAAAAAAGCAGTAGTATAATAAATTTATGAAAGCCAGATTAAGCGATAAAAAAGAGATTGCAACCGGCACATTATGGGTGCAATACAAAGTTGAGGAGAATTTCAGTTTTAAACCTGGCCAGTACATGTTTATTAACCTAATTAAGCCTCCATATAGTGACGAAAAGGGCACCACTAGACACTTTTCTATCGTCAGCTCACCAAATCAAAAAGGGGTCTTGGAGATGGCAACCAGGTTAAGAGATTCAGCTTTTAAAAAAAGCTTAAAGGAGATGGCACTGGGCACCGAAGTGGAGATACAAAGAATTGCCGGCACCTTTACTTTACCTGATAATTTAGAAAAACCATTAGTGTTTATAGCAGGTGGTATTGGCATTACCCCCTTTATGAGCATGTTAAAGTTTATTGCAGAAGAAAAACTCCCCGTTAAGATCACCCTTCTTTATTCAAACAGAGATAAAAACTCTACAGCCTTTTTTGCTGATTTAGAAGCTCTTCAATCACAAATTCCTAATCTAAAACTAGTCATGACAATGACCCAGGATCCCACTTGGCAGGGTGAAAAGAGACGGATTGACAGTCAGTTTATAAAGGAATATTTTCCCGAGGTTAATGAAAACACCTACTATGTTGTAGGCCCAACTCCTATGGTAGATGCGGTGGAAAAAGCCTTACAAGAAGCAGGGGTAACGCCAGAAAACATCAAGATAGAAAACTTCTCCGGGTACTAAGTTATCTATCTTACTGATAAGCTGCAATTTTGCCCATAAACTATAAATTATGTTACCACTTCGTGACTCTCATCCGGCAGGAATTTTCCCCATCTGGGTCATCACAATCATTGCCATTAACACTTTTGTCTTTTACCTACAGTTAACCTCTACTAACCCGGAAGCATTTGCTTACGTATACGGACTGGTTCCAAGAATGGTTGATTTTTCTGACTACAACTCTCTCCTTCCTTTTATAACCAGTCAATTTCTGCATGGCGGATTTTTACATATCATCTCCAATATGCTCTTTTTGTGGGTATTTGGGGATAATGTGGAAGCCAAACTGGGAAGTTTTTTATTCCCATTCTTTTATATCGCCTCAGGCATTGCAGCCGGGGCACTACAATTCTTTTTCAGTCCTTCCTCAAACATTCCCATGATAGGAGCATCAGGGGCTGTAGCAGGGGTATTAGGGGCCTATTTGGCCTACTTTCCCCATCATACTATCAAAACTTTAGTGCCTTTTTTTGGCTTTCTATCAGTAATTAATGTCCCAGCCTCTTTTATGCTCATCTACTGGTTTATCACCCAACTTTTTAGCGGGGTGGCAACAATAGGTATCCAAACTGCCGATACCGGTGGAATCGCATTTTTTGCTCATATAGGTGGGTTTGCCTTTGGCTGGATTATTGCAAAGATTTTAAAATAAAGAGGTTTTGTTTGCCCTCATACCCTTTGACCTCGGCATATTTTTCCAAATAAACTTTCAAATCATTATACTGACAGCCCTCGCAGTAATAGAATGTGGGCGGAGAATTAGCGAAGGCTTCATTTACCTTCCCACGCAATTTAGGGATGCCTGCCATCCAGGTGTAATAACCAAAAAGTTTGGGAAGGTGTTTTGCATCAGACTGCCAATAAACCAACCAAGCATCAGGAAATATAAATAAGGTATCCTCATCCTTTTTTAAGCTTTTAAGACTTTCTCCAATCTTTGTATGAGTGGAGAAAAATGTCTCATAATCTTTTTTGGCATTCTTTTCCACAAAAAGATTATGATTGGCATATTTGAAGCTGAAAAAGAAGGCCACCACTAATACTCCTATACCTAGCAGCTTAAATAGGAAAAAGGATTTGGTTTTAAGTTGCTTTACAAATAAAGCAGATGCAATAAAAATTAGTGCTGCATACCATGGCAGAAGATGAAAGCCGTTTGCATGACCTGCTCCTGGTTGAATAAAGCGAATATTTAAAAGCCCTAACAGAATAAAAATAGCAGCTACCAGCTGAAACTTTTTCTTAAAAGTAAAATACATTAGATTCAGTATTAAAAGGACGGAAAGAGTCCTAATTAACAGCAAATTATCGCTTGGGTTTTCACCTTTGAATGAAAGAAGGGGAGAGAAAAAAGATTGAGGTAGGGAAGCTAACCAATACTCCCTGGTATGAGGAACCATATTTTCCAAATTGCCAAAGATATAATAATCAAAATAGCCTGGAATATTAACTTTGGGAAGTACTAAAAGGAAAAAGAGAATCGCACCTAAGAATCCCAAAATTAAAGACTTTTTAAAAGACACTGTGCCTTGAACATCTTTAACACCTTTAAGTTGCTGAAATACCAAAAGGCAAGTCAGAAATAGTATCGCCGGCCACATCGGACCTAGTGTCAGAGTTAGAAATCCCAGTAAGACTCCGGCTGCAAATAGCTCAAATGCTTTCAGAGGAATTTTTCTAAAAAGAGACAGTCCAATCAAAAAAACTAAAGGATAAACTACAAATGTTTCCGCCAAAAAAAGCTGGCCGTAAAAATGGCTTCTGGTAAGCTCGTAAATAACAACAAAAATGACTCCTACTAGTCCAAAATAGAAAACTAAGATAATTGACCAGATAACAGACCAGTTAATGATTGCTAATCTATGACCCTCTATTAATTTAGAGGTTGTATCAGGGTTTTGCTTTTTCTGAAGTAATCCACTTAAAAGATGAGTTACTGGCTGATGGTTGGTAACAATGTCATCGTAAAGAATTTCTCCTCGGTTTAAGTACTTACCAATGGCCAAGTTGTACTCTTCATCTAAAAATCTGACGGAAAAAACATTATTTTTATATGATTGTGAAGTGAAAAATAAAAACCCAAAACAAAACAAAAACATCACAAATTTAGCTAGATCTCTCATAGTTCACACTTTACCTTAGCAACTTATATAAATCTAGAGTTTGAAAAAGCTTACTAATTTTTTCTTTTTAGGTGATACAATTTCTTCATGTGGCTTAAGGCTCTTTTACTTTTTTTTGCATTATCCTTTTTAGTGAGAACCGACCACTCATTCGATCAGGATTTAGGGCGGCACATTAAAACAGGGGAGATTATCGTCAACACGCTCTCTGTACCTAAAGTTAATCTATTTTCCTATACCAACGCGGATTTTCCTTTTATTAACACTCATTGGTTTTTTGGGGTTATTGCATATTTTTTTAATACCACTGTTGGTTTACAAGCTCTACTAATATTAAAGGTGGTTATCTTCTTACTGTCTTTGTGGATGATATTTTCCCTGATTGAAAAAAAGTTTTACCCTTTATTTTTGCCCATCAGCTTTATATTCTTACATGTATTAAGGGAGAGACTGGAGCTTAGACCGGAAATATTCAGCTTTCTGTTTGCCTCCCTTATTTTAACAATCCTATTTAAATATAAAGAGCATTTTACAAAACTTATTTTTGCGCTGCCTTTAATACAGCTTGCGTGGATCAATACTCATATTTATTTTTTTGTGGGATTTTTAATTCAAACCATTTTTTTGATTCATTTTGGAATCAAAAAGGAATGGGGAAAGCTCAAGAGACTATCTTTTATAACAGCTGCCTCAATACTTGTCAGCATATTGAACCCCAATGGCATTTCCGGATTATTTTATCCACTAAATGTCAATAAAAATTATGGTTATGCCATTGTGGAAAATCAGAATCTTTTTTTCTTGGAAAAGATAAATTTTAGAGATCCAAATTTTCTTTTTGTAAAACTGTCTATTATTTTGGTGGCTGTTTCACTCCTTTTTTCTTTAATCCGTAAAAACTTTTCCATTATTAATAATTTACTGGCTTTAAGCGGGGTGATTTTGGCTTTAATGTATGTCCGAAGCTTTCCGTATCTGGTATTTTTGTCCCTTGTACCTACCATTAAAAACTTTGGCGTTACAAAAGTCACACCTCTCACCCAACTTTTGACTTATATTTTGGCATTGATCCTGATTATAGAAAGTGTTTTATATCTTAATGGAAGCTACTACCGGCATACAGATAGTGACAATAAAGTGGAGTTAAGATACGAGGAAAGTGTAAAGGGGGCCATGGATTTTGTCATATCTCATAAATTGGAGGGTCCTATTTTTAACAACTTTGATATTGGTAGCTATATTATTTATAGAGGATATCCTGAATATCAAGTATTCGTAGATGGCCGACCAGAAGCTTATCCTGCTCAGTTTCTACAAGAAGTGTATGTTCCAGCTCAAGCTGATTATTTTGTAAAGTTCAAGCAGATGGAAAATGAATATAAATTCAAAAGTATTATCTTTTCTCACACTGACCAGACCCCCTGGGGACAAAATTTCTTAAAAAACGTTGTTTCTGATCCTGAATGGAAGGTAGTTTATCTGGATGGCTTTATGATTGTTTTAACTAAAAAGTCTGCAAATATAGATTCTTTAGATCTAGTAAATCTGACAGCTGACAAATACCAGTTTGGAAATGCTCTGTCATATTTAAGAATGGGCATATTTTTATTAAACAACAGCTTTACCCAAGCGGGTTTTACTTTTGTTGATCAAGCCTTGAAATTAAATCCCGACAGCCCTTCAGCCAATTCTATTATGGCTTCACTTCTAAGTAGCAGCCCCAACTTTGCTTTTTCACCAAAGCTTTTAATGATGAGTAAAAAATCTAGTAACTTTTACTTCTGGTAAAGGAAGGTGAGAATTTGTAGTATATCTAAACTGCCATGAAATTTCCCTTGAAAAAAAATTTCTCTTTTCCTAAATTCATTTTTCTAAAAAAACTTCTTTTAGCTTCTAAAAAATTAAAAACCTTACTATTTTTTGCAGTTATTGCTCTTTTTGTCTCGGGTAGCTTTTTGTATAAAGCAGGCTATGTGGAGCAGTTTGCACCCCGTTTTGCCACAAACCAGAAAGAAATACATGTTGCATTTTTGCTGGAAATCTATGACAAGATTATGGAAAACTATTGGGAAAAAGTAGAGGAAGAAAAACTGGCTAATCTATATAAGCTGGCAACAGAGAAAGTGACAGGGAAAACATATAACCTAGATATTCAAAAAGACGCTGTAGCACCAAACCCGGTAACAGGCGATGCCGCTCTCCCTCCCAGTTCACCTGCAGGAGACGGTGTCAACAAACTTGTTTTAGAAGGCAACTCCTTAAATGATTTAAAAGTAAAAACAGATAAAAATAATGAGAGAAGTTCTTCTACAAAACAGGCTTTGGAGAAGTTATTAAATGCGGCTTTGAATAATTTAGATGATGCTAAGAAAAAAGAATACACTGTAAATATTGCAGCAGCGGTTTTGGCTAATTTACAACCCTTTGGCAGAAGCGGACTGTTTACTACTAAGCAGGAAGAAGTATTAAATAACACTGTCCAAAATATCAATCCGGACAAAGATCTTTATAAAGATATAGGTATAGATAAGGGTGCTTCCAAAGAAGAGGTTGCACAGGCTGTGGAAAAAAAGGCAGAGGAGTTAAAAAAGCAGTCCACTCCAGAGGCCAAAAAGGAGCTGGAAAGATTAGCCTATACTAAAGATGTGTTAACAGATGAGGATAAAAAAGGCCGTTATGACACACAGGGTATTGAACCCACAGTATTTCATAAGTACTATACACAAGATATTGTATATCTGAGGTTTCTAAAATACTCACCCACCACCTATGATGAATTTGTAAAGCTTGTTTCTACCTTTGATAAAGAAAATGGCCCTAAAGCACTAATTTTGGATTTAAGAACCAATATTGGAGGGGCCATAGATTTCCTGCCGTATTTTTTGGGAAACTTTCTGGGTAAAAACCAAGTTGCCTTTGAAATGTTTCAGCAGGGAGAGTTTGAGCCTTTCAAAACAACGACAGATAGACTGCCGGGACTCTCGAAACTTCGCCAGACCGTTGTTTTAATAGATAGTCAAACACAATCCTCAGCTGAGTTGATGTCTGCCGCCTTAAAAAAGTACCGCTTTGCAGTTTTGGTGGGAGAGAGAACCAAAGGCTGGGGGACGGTAGAACGGATCTTTCCTTTAGAAAACCAATTTGATAAAAGCGAAAAATATTCCATGTTTTTGGTGCACCACATTACTATTCGGGATGACGGTGAACCTATTGAGGGTAAAGGGGTTATTCCCAACATTTCCCTGAAATCAAATACACTGGAAAAAGATTTATATGATTACTTTAGATACCCCGAGTTTACTGAAGCTGTAAAAAAGGCCCTTCAGGAACCTATAAGGGCAAATTAAATGCCCTAGGATATAACCCTAACCTTAGGATGAACAGCGTATTGATACTTTTTCAAAATCTTCAGGTTCTTACTGTTGGCTTTATAGAAAATATCGGCAATGTCCCCAATAAAAGGAGTAATCCCCAGCACAACATCAATTAAGATATTTCTGACCATTTTATTAACTTCCTTTTCCGGAATGCCCATTCTATAACCGATCCAAACTAAATAAAACGACACCAAAGCCGACAAAATATCTCCAAATACAGGTACAGCGCTAATTAAGGGATCGAGACCAAATTTAAGATTACCGAATTGGAACTTGTTTTCCATCAGATCCACCAAACCTTCAGCTATTTTTAAATGCCCTTCCATAACAACAATCATAACTACCATTTTTAATTTTTAGGTAAAGAAAGGGTATGAAAAAGAATAAGAACAGATATGTTAAAATCAGATCATATGAAATGTCTGGTAACCGGCGGAGCCGGATTTATTGGCTCCCAAATACAGGATAAGTTAGTTGAATTAGGATTTGAAGTGGCTGTTATTGATGATTTAAGCACCGGAAAAAAAGACTATCTAAATTCCAAAGCCAGGCTTTATGAAATAGATGTTACTGATAAAGAGGCTGTTAAAAAGGCGATTGAGGAAATTGCCCCTAATTATGTTTTTCATTTAGCAGCCCAGGTGGCAGTACCTTATTCCATGAGCCATCCTGAGGAAGATTTGAGAATAAATATTTTGGGGATGCTGAATTTGCTGGAAGCTGTTAAGGATTTAGGTATTAAAAAATTCGTCTACTCTAATACAGGTGGAGCCTTTTACGGAGATGTTGATCAGTCTCTTTTACCTATTAATGAGGACTGTGTAGTCAAAAAACCAACTTCCTTTTATGGAGTATCCAAGCAATGTGCAGAAACATATTTAAAACTGTTTGGAAATATCTACCATCTACCCTGGGTCTCTTTAAGATATTCCAATGTATATGGACCGAGACAGGAAGGTAACAAAGAAGCAGGGGTGGTGGCTATTTTTACTACCAAATTACTAAAAGGGGAGCAGCCAACTATAAACGGTGATGGGTCCCACACCAGGGACTATGTATTTGTGGAGGATGTAGTAGAGGCCAATATAAAAGCCATGGACTATGAAGATTCGGATTATTTTAATATCGCCACCGGCATAGAGACTAAAAACCAACAAGTCTTTGATGTTTTAGAATCAATCCTTGCAACAGGAATAACACCAAATTATGGACCAGCCAGGAAAGGGGATGCTTACAGAGTAGTACTGTCTCCCCAAAAAGCCAATCAAAAACTGGGATGGAAAGCTGCCACAGATTTTAAAGAAGGTGTAAGAAAAACCATAGAATATTATAAAAATAGTAGATAAGATTTCTTTTAAAGAATTCAATTGAATGAGGATCCCATTTTATCTGCCAAAGATACAACTCATACTTTATTTAGGATTAATTTATTTAACGGCTATCATAAATTACCCTAATTTTTACACTTTTATCCATTTACTGCTTGGCGTTTTTTATACGGTGGCTGCAGATTTGATCTTTTTGAGAATTAGAAAGGTGAAACTTTTTTTGCCTAGTGCAGCAGTTGTGACAGGTATTATCATCGCTTTGCTGATTTCTCCCAACCAGCCGTTTTATATACCAATTATTGCTGCAGTCTTGGCGATGTTTTCTAAAAACTTCATAAGAGTAAATAACAAACACATCTTTAATCCAGCAGCATTTGGATTGTTTATGGCCGGAATAATTTTGGGCTTTAACATCTCCTGGTGGGGGGTCTCCTTTCAAAATCTGTTACCTTTAAAGCTAGAGTCTTTGTTTTTTCTAATTTTGCTGCTACCTGCACTTTTATCGGTCATTAAGCTGAGAAGGTGGGGGAATGTAGTTACCTTTTTGTTCGTTTACTACCTGACATCATTTATTTTAACAAGAAATTTTGGTTTTAATACACTGTTGGATCCGACTGCTATTTTTTTCTCCTTAGTCATGTTACCTGAGCCCATAACAAGTCCGGTAAAAATAAATAAACAAATTATGTTTGGAGTAATGGTGGCCGTGCTTTCTTATCTATTAGTAATGCCTGAAATATTGGCTGAACTTATTCCGGATCCTTTAGTTGCTGCTTTGTTAATATCAAATGTGATCTTTTTTAGGATTCGCTAATCATCTTTTGAAGCTGGTCAATATAAATGTCTAAATAGTTTATGGCATCCTCTAGAAACTTCCAATCTTCATTGGAAAAATCTACTGGAAATTGCTGTAGTGTTTTGCGAATTTCTTCTTGGTCTTTTTTAAATACTTCAATTTGTTTAAGAGCTTTTTCTCTAGAAGTTTCTCCTTTGATCATCTCGGTAATTCTTCCGGCTGTAGTTGAGTATCTAAGGGAAGCCGACCATAGAAAACGGGACTGCTCTTTATTTGCCAATCCCTTTAACTCTTCCAGTCTTTTAGAAAGCAGAGTATTTGAATAATCAATCTTATCGCCCTTCAAATTGTAGAAAGTGTTTTCCTGAAGTCTTTTCAGCCCGAAAAGAACCGGATTATCCGGTTTAGCGGTATTGGAGAAAAACAAAGCTAAGGCGGTAATTGTTAAAAAAAGGATCGAGAGTAGCTGAGTTCGTTTGGTATTTTTCATATTTTCTGATCTGGACCTATATTATATAAATAAGGTTTAAGAATTCAAGGGGTCAGTTAAGGGAAATTTTCCAGGAGGAAAAAGGATCAGAATTATCTTTTTCCTGACTGACAACTCTTAACAAAAACATTTTATTATTTTTTGGGATAAGCATAAATTGGGGTTTTTCCGGCCGATAGGAAACGCTATTATATTTACCTGTTACACCACTGATGGTAGCAATTTTTTCCGGGGCAATTTTGTTTTTATCAGGTGAATTAAACTGTCCCCAGACAAAAGGATAATACCAGTAAGTTTGATACCACTTATCAACCGATAGATCTTGCTCATTTTCAAAAACCCAGATAGTTAGTGGTTCCTCGTCAAACTGGGAACTAAGTTTTTTATTTCGATCCTTAACTACTATACTTTTTACAAAAGGTGGAGGGGAATATTCTACATAATAGGTAAAGTCTTTCCGATAATTTGTATTAGTTCGCTCAAAATAACTTTCCTCACTTTCTTCAACAACCTCAAATCCATCCGGATAGGAGAAACTTAGAAATTCATCCTGATATATATTTTCAGTTTCTTTGACTGGAGAAGGAATGATCACAGTTTCTAATTTTTGAACTGAATTATTTTTAAAGAGTAAAAAGGAGGTTAGTGCAATAACCAATAAAGTTAAAAGAAAAACAGGAAGAAGGACAGATCCTTTCTGGTTCATACTTTAATAATATCACCAAAATCCCGAAGAAGAAAAGTGTTGTTATTTGAAGAAAGACTTTTTAACCAGTTTTGCTACATAGACAATTTCTCTGACCTCACCATCTTCTCCCTCAATTTCATTAACCCCAGAAAGCCTTTGATATTCTCCCAGATAATCAGACAGGGCATCCTGCTGCTCTTTTAATTCCGAGCGCGTGCTTTTGAGTTTTTCCGATATGTCTGCTGCATGGGGCTGCTTTAATAACTGGTTTTTGGTAGCTGTTTTTATTCTGGATGCTTCTTTGGCCTCTTCTGAATGTTTTTTAAAAGTAGGATCATTGTTTAAAATATCATCAATTATCTCTTTGTGTTTTTTAACTTCCTCTTTAAGATTGGCAATACTTGTAATATGGTTTTTGATTAAGGCCTCCAGATTAATAATGACGGTGGCGCCATTATCTTTATCAGGTTTTGAAATGGCACTAGCAGAATTAGGAGTTTCTTCGTCCACTTCTCTCACATATTCCTCACCGTAGGTATTTGCCATAGGTTCTTAATATATACAAGATTTTACTAAAATTACAAGAGCTGGGTTTTTTCTCCAGATAAAATATAATAAAGAAAGAGGGTCTTTGTAATCTATTAATGAAAAGAGAAGGTTTTATTGTTGTTTTATTATTTTTGGCCTTGGTTTTATTTTTTTTCTATAAGATTTTCTTTGGGCTCATCCCGCTGCCAACAGATTTAATTGTGGGAGGGTATTACCCTTGGCTTGATTATAAGTGGGGCTATGAGGTGGGAGTGCCGGTTAAGAATCCGTTACTGACAGATGCAGTATCGCTTGTCTACCCTTTAAAAAATTTAGTTGCTGAATACTTAAAAAGGGGAGAGATGCCGCTTTGGAACCCTTACATGTTTGCTGGGTATCCTTTAATCGCCAGTTTACCGGCTGCCATATTTTTCCCATCCACTCTTTTTTACCTTTTTTTATCTACCCCTGTGGCCTGGACTATACAAATTATGCTGCAGCCACTTTCTGCCCTGATTTTTATGTTTTTACTGTTAAAACATTGGAGATTAGGTACTTTAGCATCTTTTTTTGGAGCGGTCGTATTCTCATTTGGGGGATTTTCTCTTATTTGGCTGGAATGGGGAACTCATACCCAAACTGCCGCCTTTTTACCTTTGATGATACTGCTTGCTGATAAATTAAGAGAATCTAAAAGATTATGGTGGGGAAGCCTGATCAGTATGGTCTTTGCACTGCAGATATTTGCCGGATACACTCCTTCTGTCATTTTTTCACTCTTTGCCCTTTTTATCTGGTATCTCTTATCTGCAAGGTTAAACTTTAGATTGGGTTTAAAGCTCTTTATTTTTATGGTTTTAGGGTTGGGTGTTGCCAGCATACAGCTTCTGCCAAGTTATGAGTTATTTCAACTTTCACAAAGACAATATGAGATATTACCTTTATCAGAGATCTTTTGGCCTATTCAATATTTAATGACGCTTGTCATACCGGATTTTTTCGGCTCACCTGCAACCGGTAACTTTTGGGGGGCAGGAAATTATACTAATGTAACCCTTTTTACCGGCATAATCAGTCTTATTGCAGCCTTGACAGGCGCTTTGTTAAACAAAAACTCTATCCAGGTTAAATTTGCCCTATTTTTGCTGGCAGCCACGCTTTTAATTTCAATTCAAAATCCTCTGTCTGAACTTTTATACAGCTTAGGAGTATGGGGCGGGGGGTCAATGACTATGAACAGAAGCTTATTTTTAATCAATTTTGCGATTGCTATTTTGGCTGCTTTAGGAATTAAATCTTTACTTTTTAAACCAGCAAGAACTTATCTTGTTATTAATTTCATTATTTTTGCTATTTTACTGTTTATCAGCCTCTCTTTGTTTGTGATAGGTAAAATGTGGGCAAATGATCAGTTAGCTGTGGCTTTCAGAAACTCAGTTTTACCAACTTTATTTGCCTTTGCCTCTTTATCAGCAGTTTTAATTACTCTCAAATTGAAAAAAAATTACTGGGGAGTGTATCTGCTAACAGGGCTGTTAGTAGTGGAGCTGTTTCGATTTGGCTGGAAATATAATACCTTCTCATCTCCTAATTTTTTATACCCATCCACACCTGTCATTGAGTATCTGCAAAATTATCCCGACGATAGATTTCTATCCGAACAAATAACACTTTCTCCCAACCTTTGGATGCCGTTTGATCTAAGCTCAATTTCGGGCTATGAGGCGGTTTATCCGGTTGATATCGCCAAATTAATAGCTGTGACAAACTCCCATAATCTATCTGCTTCTCCGCAGACCAAAGCAGGTAATATCACAAATCTTACTTCTCCTTTAATAGATCAGACAAATACGAGGTTTCTGGTGATTTTAAAAAGAGACGGGAAAGAGATTAAAAAAGACGGACAGCTGCCGGAAAAATACTTAGTCGAAAAATACAAAAAAGTTTTCGAAGATCAAAGCTCTGTTGTCTTAGAAAATAGAGATTATAAACCCCGTGTTTTTATGGCAGAAAAAGTGATAAAGAGCAATCATGAAGATAGTCTCAAAAAAATGCTGGAAGAAAAAGACAGGCAGATAGCCTATACAGAAAACTTTGAGTTTAAACAAAGTGCCGGCAGCCTTTCTAAAATTACCAGTTTTAAGCAGATAAAAGGTAGCCGCATCCAAATTCGCGTAAATGCTTCTGAAGAAAGCTTTTTGGTAGTATTAAATACCTTTTATCCGGGATGGAAAGCTTATCTAAAGAATACTGAACTGGAAATTATTAAAACAAATTATGCTTTTATGGGTCTTACCCTTCCTAAAGGAGAATACTTAATAGATCTGGTATATACGCCTAACTCGTTTGAGGTAGGATTAAAATTAAGCCTTATATCAATTTTACTTTTGACAATAGTTTTTCTTTATGAGGTAAGAGCCACTAGATCAGGGAAGAATTTGTGATATACTATTTTTATTGACAGTTACAACTGGTAGCAGAGGTTTCTTAGCTAATACAGTTTGTCAAACCAAAAAAGAAAAGGAGGTGATAAATGTATGGCTAAAAAACTATTTGTGGGTAATCTTTCATGGGATACAACTGATGAGTCTTTAACCAACTTTTTTGCGCAAGCAGGAAATGTGGTTTCAGCAAGTGTTGTTAAAGATCGTGCGACAGGCAGATCCAGAGGGTTTGCATTTGTCGAGATGTCTACTGATGAAGAAGCAGAAAAAGCAAAACAAGATCTTAACAGTCAAAGCTTGGACGGCAGACAAATTTCAGTAAACGAAGCAAAACCAAGAGAATAACTTCTCCCAAAGCGCTTTAAACTAATTTTTAAAGATTAAATGCAATTGATTGCAGTTAGGTTTGGTATGGAAAAGAAGTCTCTCGAGCTAATGGAGGTGAGGCATAAAATGTATAATATACTAACCCCCGAACTTCATTAGCTACGTATTCTTTTGCTTTAACTCTGATACTAGGATTATTTGGATCAGGTATAAAAGATGGGATAGGAAGAGGGAAGATTCTAACTTGTCCACCTTCTTCTGTAAAAGGAAAGCTTGGGAACGGTAAAGTCTCACCTCTTTCTTGTGCTACCCTATTTTTATCCGCTATTGCTCCCATATTACGCATCAGGCGAACAGCCTGAGGCGAGTGAAGCACAAATCCAATTTGTTCACCTGGTTTTAAATCAAAACCCTGTGGTAAAGCGAGTTGTTCGACCTGATCTACAGTATTTTGAATACTTTTACCTAAAATATGAACTTTTGAATGAGGCATATGGATTCTGTCCAGTTGCAATGATTGCAAAACATCAGTTGTTTCCTCTGCATTTCCGGTGTAAAACAATTCAGGAGCAAATTTTTCAATATAATCATAAAAAAGATCAGGATCGTTTACTAATCGTTGTCCAGTCTTTGCTTCCGTTAATTTTCTAATTAAGAATCCTGTATATTCTAATCTATTGTGATCCATATTTTCAGCCCACTTATATTCTTTATACTTGTCCTCTTTTTTCCGTCTTTGATAGGTACCAGGACCGGAGATAGCTATTATTGCTCTGATTTTAGCTGCTTCTTCCTGTGTCTTAGGAATGTGCGAGAACCTATTTTTTGCAACAGTATCCATACGACTAATTTCAGCTAGCGTATCGCTTATAAAACCCTTGGCCTTTTTTTCACCTACATCTGTCATGAAGGTGCTCATCTGCTTTAATGTATGATCTAGAACTTCATCAACCGACGGGATTTCTGATTGACTTTGAGCAAATTCCTGAAATTCCATAAGTTATTTATTTATAGCATAATGTAGATGTTGTGGAAAAACTCAGAAATCTCGGAGATAGACAAAAAGCACTTTTGGCTATTTTAGTCGGCTCAATTTTAGGAGGGGCAACTAATTCAGTAACCAAGGTAGGATTGGAAGAAATTCCTCCGCTGACGTTTGCCTTTTTAAGATTTTTACTTGCCTTTATCATAATTTTGCCTTTTATAATCAAACAAAGAAAAATTAGAAGTCTTATAGGGCCATTAACTCCTTTATCCACTCTAGCATCGATCAATATTGTCATGTTTATTCTGGGGATTACCTTAACAACAGCAACTATTGGTCAACTGCTTTATTCTGCAGTACCTCTGATGGTGGCAATAATTTGTTATTTCTTTTTCAAGGAGATCTTTACTTTTAAGAAAGTAGCTGGCTTGGTGTTTGGATTTATAGGAGTAGCTGTTGTAATTTTATTGCCTGTTTTGGAAGAGGGTAATATGCACTCTGGTAATATCATCGGAAACCTTTTAATTAGTACGGGTGTTATTTGCTGGGCATTTTATATGGCTTACTCAAAGAACGCTCAAAAATCTTTTTCCCCCTTTGTGCTTGTGTCTAATTTTATTTTTACTACCGCTGTTTTACTTTTTCCCTTATTTTTGTTCGAAATGAGCTATACCTATGACTGGTGGAAACTTATTACAATAAAGGGTATTTTCTCTTTTCTTTATATAACAGTGATCTCTACCATTTTCACTTATTTTCTTAATCAGTACGCTATAAAGCATGGCGGAGCTGTGTTGGCCTCCATAGCCTTTTATCTGTTACCATTTTTTGCATTTTTATCTGCAAATATTTTACTAAAAGAGCAACTAACCCCTGGTTTAATCGGGGGAGGATTTCTAACTTTACTTGGAGTCTATTTAGTTACTAAAAAATAGTTACCTTTAACCCTTAAGCTCCAGAAATAGAATTATGGGGAAAAATGTGATAGACTACTTTTAATACTTAAACTCTTTTAAGACTGGTAGCGTTAATCTTAAACAATCCCAAAGTTAGTTTAGTTTCAGCTTATACAGTTTGTAAAAGTAAGTTAGTTTAGTAAGGAGGTGACAAATGTATGGCTAAAAAACTATTTATAGGGGGATTGTCGTGGGATACAACTGACCAGAGTCTGAATGAATTCTTTTCCCAAATCGGACAAGTTCTTTCTGCTTCTGTTGTAACGGATAAATTTACTGGTAAATCCAGAGGATTTGGTTTTGTGGAAATGGCAAACGATGAGGATGCCGAAAAAGCAAAACAAGAGTTGAATGGTAAAGCATTAGACGGTAGAAATATCGCTGTAAATGATGCAAAACCACAGGAAAGACGGGAAAATAATTTCTCAAGAGGTGATGATAGAAGAGGTGGAGGTACAGGAGGTCGAGATAACAGAAATTTCCGCGGAAATAACAACCGTAGATCTTACTAAGATTTTTTTAAAGAAAATCAAGCTAAATGGGTATTAATATTGGGGTTAATGCCCTTTTTAGTGGCTTTTTTTACGGGCGATCTGGACTTTTCTCATTCTCTCTTCTTTAGCCTGTAAGATCGCTTCATTTTTTTGTCTTAATAGCATCATTCTTTCATTAACAATCTTTTGACACTCAGGATCCGGACAAACAGTCTCAGTATGGGTAACGACACTTTTTTCAAGCAAAGTTTTGGTCTCTTGTTTCCAAGTTCGACCATTAAGTCTTTCTTTACCGCAACGAATACAAGGATTTGGTATAGATAGGTTCATAAATTAAATAATTACTTTTGGCAGGGAGATGAAATATTATTTGACTTGTCTAGTATACCACTAATTTAGTTATTTCACAAATTGCACACCTTTACGTATATAATATCCGTCAAATGAAAAACTTTAAAAAGGTGGCGATCGGGGGAACCTTTGATCTTTTACATGCTGGGCACAAAAGTCTGATAACTAAAGCTTTTGAGGTGTCTGATTTTGTCTATATCGGCCTCACGACAGATAAATTCAATCAAAAATATGGCAAAATTACCTACCAAAATCAAAAATTAAGAATTAATAATCTGGAAAAGTTTTTAAATCAATTGGGAGGTCTTAAAAAAACTAAAATCATTCCCTTAAAAGATATTTACGGAATTGCCTCTACAAATCCTTCCATCCAGGCTATAGTAGTCACAAAAGAGACAGAAAAAAATGCCCAGTTAATTAACTTAAAAAGAGCTGAAAATGGCTTGGAAAAATTAGAGGTGATTCTTATTCCTTTCAAAAGAGACCAGAATAAACAAATCATCTCATCATCTAGTATCAGGCTTCAAACTTATAAAAAAATGCTTTCAGATATGGCCAATCACAGACTCAAAGAGATGATCCGCCGTAAATTTAAAAAACCCTTTGGAAAAATAGTCAAAATTGATTCAAATATCAAATTGTCTGCCAACTTTATCACTGTCGGGGACATCGTAACCAAAAAAGCTATTGAGGTAGGAGTTGTGCCTAAATTATCCATCGTTGATTTTAAAACCCACCGGGAACAGGTCTTTACCAGCTTTACGCAGTTGGGATTAAAAAGTGTGGTAGACTATAAAGTTGTAAATAAGCCAGGGACAATCTCTAAATCCCTTGTTTCTAAAATAGAAAGGTGCCTAAAAGATAAAAGAATGAAGCAGGTTATTTTTGTTAAGGGTGAGGAGGATCTGGCTGTTGTGCCGCTTGTTTTATTAAGCCCCCTAGGCACAGATATTTTATATGGACAGCCAGGAAGAGGGGCAGTCTTAATTAATGTAAATCAGGATACTAAAAACAAACTATATAAAATACTCAGGAGCTGAAACTATTCTTTAACTAACTTATCTTTCAAAGGCTTTGTGACTTTATAAATAACAAACAAAAGCAAACCTATTCCTAAAATCTGAGTGATGCTTAATGTTTTATTAAATATAAAGTAATCAATCAAAACTGCCGAAGCTGGCCAGACCAGTTCACAAAGGGTAGTAATTCTGGCAGGAGTTTTTTTTAATCCATAATAATAAATCCCCAGTGCCACCAGTCCTGTAGAAAAGGTGATCAAAATAAGCGTTAACCATTGCGGCGCAGTTATGTTAAACAACAATTCGAATTGGTTATCTTTGAAAACAATCATTAAGGCAAAAAGAGGAGCCAGAAAAAATCGTAAAGCTGTAGCTGTTAAAAAAGAAACTTTATTTAAAACAAACTTACTAATGGCAGTTGATGAACCCCACATAAAACCGGCTGATAACGCCAAGATTCCGGCCATAATGGTGCCTGAACCTGTTTCCATATTTACCGTTAAATCTTTAAATGTAATAAAGTAGGCGGCCACCAGTGCTAAAGCTGCATACATTAAAAATCTTTTTGTAAGTTTCTCGCGCAAGAGAATTGCTGCTGTTGCAATGGCCCAAATCGGTTGTAACTGTTGTTGTAGGAGAACAACCACTGAAAACTGGGTAAAGTTAATAAGCTGCAGAGCTGATGTATAAAAGATAGTACCCAAAGCTCCGGAAAAAAGAGAGACCACCGTAATAGCAATCCATTCTCTTTTAGTCATCTTTTTTATATCCTTTAGCCATTTAAAGGATAAAAAGATTAGCACTATGGCACCTAAAAGGTGTTCGTAGAAAACAATGACAGCGGGAGGTAGAGTGTATAGACTAATGCGAAGCAGTCCATCAAAACTCCACAAGAGAGCAGCAATAATAACAAAGAGCGGCCCAAAGGACGCAAGAGCTTTTAACATAATTCTTCCTTTCATCCCGACTTTACGGTCGCTGTCTGGGTCTCACAGACTCGTGTCTACTTTTGATAGACTCGTAGAGTTTAACTACCGATTTGGATTTTCACCAAACCCCGAAAGAATATATACATACTAATTAAGAAATTTTTACTTGTCAATCCGGAGAAAATTAGTCTTTATATATTAACTTCCACTGGAGACACAGTATGATTGGTTATGTTTTAGAAAAAGTTAATTGTTTTATAACGTTTGATAAAATGAGAGGAATGGCACTAAAAAGAGCAAGAATCCCAATGACGGATTATGTTAAAAAAGCCTTAACGGAAAGAGGCTTAATGGATGCTTATCTTGACCGTCCTCCTTATCAGCAAAATGATTATTTGAGCTGGATCACAAGAGGAGTGCGTCAGGAAACTAAAGAAAAAAGAATAAATCAGATGCTTGAAGAATTAGAACAAGCTTCAGGATATATGGGTATGCCCTACAAGGCAAAAAAAGTTTAAAAACCCTAAGAATCAGGAGGAGCTGTCCCTTATTAAGGTAACAGGTAGTTTAGATTAACTCTCCCTTTGAAATAGGAGCACAATCTGGTATAGGCAACACTACTTTTGCGATTTGAACTGTATCCATGGGTAAACCTAATGTATAAGGACCTCTTCTTAATGCAATACTGACTTCATCATTAGGATTAAAAGTAATTGGACGTACTTCTTGATTACCATCCTCATCAGTGACAATATCTTGACCTCGAATTGAATTAATAAAACCGTCCATATAAGCTGTAAAGGCGTTAGGATCACCATTGAATCCTACAACTCTGCTTCCCCGAGCCTCAGTTGGATCTCCAGAAGCAGCATAAGGTTTGCCTATATATAACCACATTCCGTCATCAGGTTGAGCTCCGGGTATAGCTCTAAGATTTCTGGCATCAAGATAAATAGCGGCGTGTGGGCCCATATTTATACTTCCGTAAGCTGGTCTATCAGAACAACTAACATCAATTCGGATCTCAGCAGGACCGCCACCGGCTTGAACATTACTGGGTAAAGTTGTAAGAGCTAAAGCTCCTGCAGCTGCAACACGTAATAGATTTTTGGGATTTATACCTCGCATGAATTCACTCATTGGATCTTATATTACTATAAAGGGTATCAATTGTCAAACTATAGGACTAGCAGACTTATACTAGTTAACTATGAGATTAATTTAGTATAGTCAGTATCTTTGAAACAGATATAAATACTCCATCTATGTAGTCAGGTGTTCAATAAGAATTTTAAAGCCAATAAGTATTAGTGCTATACCCCCTAAAAGCTCCACCTTTTTTCCGAATAGTACCCCCAGCTGTTTTCCAAATATAAATCCCAAAAAGCTCAAAATAAATGTAATTATTCCAATTGTGATGATGGAAACGAAAAAGGGTATTTTCAAAAAGCTCAGGGTAATTCCTACAACCAAAGCATCAATACTTGTGGCTATAGCAAGTATGAACAATGTTTTCGTATTTAGAATATCTCTTTTTATTTCTGAATCCTCACTTAATGCTTCACGTATCATTTTTATACCTATTACTCCCAGAAGTATAAAAGCTACCCAATGATCAATAGCAGTTATGACATCCTTCATAGCTTCTCCTATAAACCAACCAATAACAGGCATGAAAGCTTGAAAGATCCCAAAAAAGGTGGCAATTTTTAAAGCCTGAGTAACTTTTGCTGCTTGAGATTTCATTCCTCCAGCAATGCTAACACTGAATGCATCCATAGCAAGACTTATGGATATAAGAAGAATTTGGGTCATTGCAGTCATTTTAAAAGTATAACCAAAAAGTTCTAACAAAGTACACTGAGGTAAACTTAAAAGCTGGCTTTGATTGGTTGTATTAAAACTCATGTAGTAAGAACCTAAGTGTGCAAATCAAACAGATACAGGTTATAAAATAGGGGGGGTAATCTTTAGTAATAATAAAAAATTATATAAGTCTTAAACTGCCCTCTTGAAAAAATTTATAAGTTATTACAAAATCAAGATGTGAACATCATCTCACAAATTACAATCCTGAATAAACCACCTCAAATTTAAATGAGGGGGATTTACATGGAAACAAAGTAGAATCCTCCCCCTAAAGGAGGATTTTTTTAAGATTTTAAAAATAAATATGATAGAACAGCAAACAGCAATACAGAAAACACCTAACCACTTAATAGTTACCCCTCCAGAAGGCCCTAAACTTATATCTGCCAGAAATCTTGACGGTATACCGCTTCCATTGGACCTTTTTAAACCGACCAGGCCATATGCTAATTTTGCTATCCGTGAAATGAAACCATTTACATTGCGAGAAGAGGACAAAACAACTACCCCAACTCCAAGTCCAGTCATAAGCTTACTGGTAGTAAAATTGGACGATGGAGATCCTATGAAGCAACTCCATCGGGGTGAGCTTCGTGCAAGCCAGTTTGATCGCATCTTTGAGTTACTTATTCATTCTGAAACATCGCTCCAAGAAGGAAGACAGGTAAATTTTTATCTAGACTATCCCTCAGATGAAGATGAGAGTAAAACTCTATACACAAAGTTATCTTTTACAGCAAAATATCTTGAGAGGTTAAAACATTTACTTCTTTCTTTCTATACCTTTGAGTTAAAAGGCGAATCTTACACAGAATTACTGGCAAAAAGTACGATAGAAAAACACATGCTAGTGGAAGAAGCTGTAGTTAGGCAGGCAGAACAAATTGTATTTAACCACCAAAGACCAAAATTTAATAGTTTTGAGGTAAGACAGGAGGAGATCCATAATAAACCAAACAAACAGTCCGACAATGAAGTTAATGATACGAAGCAAGCAGATTCGAGAAAAGTGGCAGAAGCGGAGATAGAGAAACAGGAGAAGAAAGTGGCTGTTGAAAAAGGCAAAACCGGGAAGGGAGAAGATAAAGAGAGGTTTTTATATATACACGATCCTAAGTTAGATGAACCCAGTGAAGATGCTGCTATATATTTTAATGAGCTATGGGAGATACAGTTTTAATTATTGCCATATAATTTCTCCTGTAAGGTGAGCTTGGTAGGACACCTAGGGAGAATTATCATTATTTAGCCTAGCTGCGAACTATAGACGCTGTTAGAACATATTTTATCAATTCAATTAACTCCCAACAATTAGCCTTTTCGGTTTCCTTCTAGAGAATTTTGAGAATTGCGACGATTAAGAATACGATCCTATTTTGAGTACCCAGCCAAAATAGCATGCGACTATCGTCTTGATCGTGGTGGTAAAGACGGGGTGGGCCGTAAGACGCATCCGTAGATGCCCTTCAAATGGGAGGAAATGCCCGAAGGGATGCCTAGTGTAACTAGAGATTAAACTAGGAGGAAACCGCTATTGCTCTAGCAGGGATGAGGGTGTAAGAATGCATAAATGATAGCCGTGCATCGCCGAAAGGTAACCCCTTGGAAAGCCAAGCAGTTTGCATAAAGCAACATCTGCATGATGCACCCCAAAATAAATAAACGGAGTTTTTACCATTAGAACGCATGACTTTATAAATTGCCGAAGTAAAAAAGCACTCGATGCCCAGGGGAGCCTAGTACCTAGTAAGGAGAAAGGATCAAAACTCAAAAACTAGTTTAGCCCTAGCTCATTCAATAAATCAGCACTAGCTTTATCAGTGTCAGACGAATCGTATAGAAATGTTTGCCAACCGAACAGTTTTGCAGCCTCCACATGCTTTTTGCTGTTTTCCACAAACAAAATCTCATTCGGATGAAACCCTACTTTTTTTTGGGCAAATTCGAACATTTCTTTTTGTGGTTTGCGTATACCTTCAACGCTTGAATCTACAACCACATTCCAATATACAGGTGGCATCAATCCCTTTTTGATAATTGCATCAAGCATACCTGGATACTGGTTCGTTAATAGGCCAACTTTATATTTTTGCTTGATTTTCTCCAGTACTGGCCAGATCGGTTGGTTTACTTCAAATCTATCAACAAAATCATTTAAGAACGAGTAGTTGTCAGCTAATTCTAATCCAAATTTATCAGCGAGCATTGGTACTAGCGATTCAATGTCTCTACCGACACAAACTTCACTCTCGTATTTATCAAAAAACTCCTCAAATTCATTGTCTTGCTCAGGCTTAATACCAATACTTCGCCTAAGTTCTGCCCATTTGTTTGTGGCACTAAAATCTCTAATTACCACTCCTCCAACATCAAAATAGATAAATTTAATCATAATCGTTTACTAAATAATCTCATGCAATTGTAGTAGTGTTTTAACAAATAACGAATACTCTTTATCGGCGTCTGCCTCTTGTTTTAAGGCACTAAGTGCAGCATTTTTTAATGCTTCGTTGCCAGTACGCATACATGCCTTAATAGCTTTATCAATTTCTTCAATTCTTGTCTGGCGTTTTTCTAGCAATTCTAGTCTGTTGAGCGCGATGTCAATAATCGTGAGCTCACCTCGTTCACTGCCGTTTTTCTGTCTCAACTGTGATCCAAATGCTAACAAATGATCATCAGGATCATCTTCATATGGATTAACATATGGTGTACTTTCATCGTATTTGTCGGCTTTGGCATTGTTGCATTTTGCACAAACAAACCCCAAATTCTCCCATTCAAACTTGAGTTCGGGGAATTTGGATTTTGGTTTGATATGTTCGACATCTCCAAAATAAACTTGAGTTACCCCGCTTTCGCAATACATGCACTTGCCGAAGCATGCGTCGGTTAATGTTTTCTTAATATCTTGATGTTTGTAATTTGCTGCTAGTGCCGTTGGATTTGGACACGCAGGCCTATTTAGTTTACGCATCTTTTTTATCAACTAGTTTTGTTATAGCTTCTGGCATTAGTTTCTCCAGGCCTATTTGCGAGAGTTCGGATCGCATATTGTGGAATGTTTCCTCTTTTGTTAAATCTTCCTTCTCATATTTGCCTAAAATCTGGCTCAATTTTTCTTCTACCCAAATAGGCATCGTAAACGACACGCCTAATACCTCGTCCAAAATTTCTGCAGCAGTCTTCGCTTTATTAACAAAATCTAGCTCCTCAGCAATAAACTTTTTTTCATTATTTTGTCGCAATACATATACAGAAGAATCTTGGACTGAATTAACAATGAGTGGACTATGTGTAGAAACAATGAATGTTACCTCGGGGAAAGCTTTAGTAAAATCCGACAGGATTCTCCGTTGCATTGTTGGGTGTAAATGGTTTTCAACTTCATCTATCAAAACTGTAAAGTCTGTAGACTTACCAGTCGAATACATAAAGATTTGCCATGCCATATCAATAATGGCACTAATACCGCCAGACGCAGCATCGATAATGAAGTCCCCAGAATCGCACAACAAAACCACTTCAAAATTTCTAATTACAAATTTCTTGAAGCCTATTTCTTTGGGAAGAACTACATGTAAAATTTCTTCAAAGCCCTGGTAATACTCAAGAAGTTTGCTGTCAGGTTCCATGTCTTCGTTCCCACGTCCAAAAATGTTCCATGTAACCAATGTTTCCTTCATGTAAAAACTGCTTGGTTTATCATCTCCGCCAAAATACCGATGCCGTGCACTATTAGCGACTTTAGTAAATGCTTGTCTTTTTTCTATAGTTCCCTGTGTTGGAATTTGTGTTAAATGCTCATAACGAAATACCGATCTGTGAGAGGGAATAAAGAAGCAATCTACAGTTTGTTGGTTTTGAATTTGTACTTGATATTGCGCCGTATTATTTGAAGGTTTAACAAGCTGAGCTTTAATATCATCAGAATATACTAATTCTCCTATTTGATTAGCTGACTGCCCATCATTTTCTCCAAGAAGGCCTGTAAACCATAGCCAAGCCTTGTTTAGAATATCCATCTTAGGTGTGGCCATGGATTGAGATTGCCATCCATAGTGTTTGGCCAGTATATTCAGGATAGTTGTTTTCCCACTTCCGTTAGCTCCAGTCAATACAGTTAATCTATTATGAAATTCAACATCTATTTGCCCAAATTGTTGCCACTGATTAATTGTTATTTTCTTGAACTTCATATGATATTAATTTACGTGTGATAACCCTCAACGGGTTTTTCTCCTTTTTTCAAAACAAACACTTTTCCAGTAATATCATCGGCTTCAGATGAACATAAATAGACAGCAAATTTAGCTATCTCATCTGGATCAATGGCATCGTGAATATATTGTGGAAAGTATTTTTTATATGCCTCGGTTGCGGTATCTGATGGAGAAATAGCGTTAACTAAAATTCCTTTCTCTTTTAATTCTTCTGCTAAACCGATCGTTAAATCTTCAATAGCTTTTTTTGATACAAAATACGGCAGCCACCCCTTCGCCCCGTTTTCAAATGTGCCTGATATATTTATGATCCTGCCACCCTTAGTCATTAAAGGAATAAATGCGTGAGAGAGTAACGTGGGGGCAACTGTACCTACATTAAAGATATCTAAAATTGTTTGTTGAGAGAATGTTTCAAAATCCTTACCTGCAAATACTTCATTCTCTCCATGCCAAATACCAGCAACATTTACTAATACATCGATTTTATTAGTTTCTTCTTTTAGGTTTGCAATAAAGGAATTGATTGATTTAATATCACTTAAGTCAACCACAAACACTTTCGCCTCACCTTTACTTTGATCAATGAGTTTCTTTGTTTCATCTAAACGATTTTGAGTTCTTGCTACTAAAACAACTTTATAACCATCACCTGCCAAAGCAATGGCAATTGCTCTACCTATTCCTGTCGATGCTCCTGTAACAATTGCTGTTTTCATTTGTTCTCCCTTTTAACTCTATAGTGAATCTCTACAAGTTCCTTACCAACCTTTTCAACATTCATTAGCTCAAGTTTCAATTGAAAATCTTGTGGGGCAAATACGGGAATACCTTCACCTAAAATAGAAGAATTTATATCTAAGATAACTTCATCTATCAACCCTCTCTTTGCAAATTCACTGTTGATTGTTGATCCTCCCGTAATGATTGCTTCTTTGAATCCCTCCAATTCTAGTTGCTTAAGTGCTTCTTCTGGAGAATTAGCGGATGTAAAACCATCCATTAATTGAATAGAAGAACGTGAGATAATGATTTTTCTCACATTTTTAAGATCGTTCAGGTAATCGCCTTCCCATTTACTTACCGCATCATAGGTTTTTCTGCCCCACATAAAACATCCTATTTTGTGTGCGAGTTTTACAAATTGAATCCAATTATCGTGGGATAAAAAATCTTCACTTCCTTCTTTGGTTGCAATAATTCCATTGGCTGATATGGCCATGGTTAAAACCACTTTCATGCAAGAACCCTCCTTTTAATGAAACCTTCTATTAAAGTAGCTAGTTCTTCTTCCTTTCCGTCAAAACCATGATTACAATCTTTTATTTGATACACTTCAGCTAGATTGTTCTCGTTTTTTAGAAGTTCAATCGCATCCACAATAGGAATAATTGTGTATTCTTCATTTTCTTTATCTCCAATTATTCCCAGTATTGGAACCCGTATGTTTCTAAAGAAGACGAGATTTTTACCATTTCTCAGTGGTAACGCCTTTGCGTTTTCGGAATCTTCTAAGAAGTTTAGATATGTCCTAGCACTAATGGGGAGTTCGCCCGCTAACCCGTACATATCGGATATTAGATACTCATCTTTTCCTTCACTGGTGAGCTTCTTGGCTTCTTCTAAATAATTCTTACCAATTTTTTCAAGATAACGCTTCTGCGTCCCGATATTATCCGAAAAACCCAATAAAATAACTGCCTTAATTTTGTCTACATGTTTCCCTTTGTTCATGTAGTAAACAGATTTCTCGGTTCCAAAACTATGCCCTTCTAGAATGATATCTGTGTATCCTTTTCCAGCAGCGAAATCTATCCAAGCATCAATATCCAAAACACAATCTTCAAATTTTTCTAGTGAGGCACCATGCGAAAGTGTACCTTTCTCTACTTCGTATACTCCCGCTCCTCGAGAATTCACACTTAAATATGCAACTCCCAAGTTGTAAGCAGACTTTGAAAGATGGGGATAAAATTCGTTCCAGTAGAAGTTCCCAGCAGTTCCATGCAGATGTAATTTCAAAATCTTTGTTGGGGAAGCAGGCTCAGACAAAAACCCATGGAGGATTATTCCATCAGTGGTTTTTGTTTTTACAATTGGATATCTGAAATTGTCCATATTTTCTTAATTCTCTATGATTGTATTTTACTCGATTTTGTCCTGATTTGCTTGGATTATATTAAGTACGAGGAACTTCAAACTAAGAACATTATCACCCCTAACAATTTTCCCTGAATGTACAAATGTGTAGAGTCGCAACTACACATTTAGCCATGAATGAAAAGAGCCATCTAGAGTCTAGAAAGTAGTCTACGACGTCCCTAGTTATGTATAAATAGGGATATTAGATGAAGGCCGTACTTCTGTACTAAGCGTTCATTCAATTCGTTTGTAGTCGAACAATGTAGAAAGAAGGGAGCCAGTATCCTATAACCAAGATTTTGATAGAAGTTATCCGATATAATTGGTATTAGTGAGAATTTAGAAAATGAGAATTGTAGACAATAAACCTACTATTTCTTGGGTTAATGTCGATAAAAAACAAGCACCCGAGTACAATAACGGAAATATACCACCCAATATAGATTGGTATATATCCTCCCTATTGGCAAACTACAAACAATATAAACTTGATCCTTCAACAAAATCCCAATTGATATATTTCATATATCTTTTGCTTAACAAAGATTTTCAAAGTTTCTTAATTCGTTTGAGAACGTTGTTTGATATTTCTAAGGATGGGTTTGAAGAAAATGCTGATTTCAAATCTTGGGAGAAAGACTTTAACCAATCAGCGAACACTTTTAGGAGGGAAGGAATAACCGATAAACGCTTTGAAAGAATACTCAAGTACTATGTATCAAATACTGGTAAACAGGTACAATTTCTAAAAACCAAGGAAAAGCAGGAAGATCCAACAGAAGAAATTGTGCATGTATTATTATTAGGTTTTGGCATACCCCGCAATTTTTATTTTCCTTGGCTCATGTTTATGAGTAGTATTTTGTTTATGCCCAACCCGAAACATTTTCTCGATAGCTTGGCACGTAACCCCCAAGAGGAAAAGATGAAAATCGAAGGCAGTACGATAACCATTTCGATAACTAGAGAAACCACTCTAAATTCAATTCGTGTGTTATTGGATAAAAACAAAGTGAAAGTTAATCGTGCCATTCAAGATGCTAAAGATCGAGTGAAAGAAACAGAATTAGAAGTAGAATTTTTGGATCGGGACTACCAGGCCTACAAAATCTATTCAAACTACTCGGCTAGAGATAATAAATACTCAAGTGAAAGAAAAGTGGACAAAGTCAACGAAAAGTTAAGACTGCCATCTAAAAAATATCTAGGCGAGGACTTTAACGACGGCAGTATCAGAAAAATCGCAAGCAGAATGAATCAGAGGATTGAAAGCACATTTACCGATAGACAGCGTGTATTTGAATCCGTTTTAGACAAGATAGAACAAACCTCCCAATAATTTGTCGCAGCTAGTTTAATAACTCCCCGACGCCCAACAAAAACTCAGAAGTTTTACCATGTGTGGTATGAAACTGAGTGATAAAGCAATCCAAGATTTCAAGAAAATCTACCAAAAAAGATTCAAAATCCGGTTGTCGGACGATGACGCAAATAGGCTTGGAATTGAACTCCTGAACTTTGTTAAGCTGATGTACAGGCCTAATTTGGATAAAACACGCTATGCAAACCAATAGTTCGAACAATACAAACATCTACACGGACTACCGCAGGAAGTCGTCCGAACCCAAAGAGAAACAAGCCCTTTCTATTAAAGAACAACGGGAAGTAAATACCGATTTGGCAAAAAGAGACAAGTTAAATGTTAAATATGAATTCGAGGAATCCCGCTCGGCATTTAAGCCAAACAACAGGCCAAAATTCGACGAGATGGTATCTTTAATCCAATCTGGCAAATGTAACGCTATCCTAACATGGAAGCCCGACAGGTTATGCAGAAATCCACGAGAAGGTGGAAATTTACTTCAGTTACTACAAGATGGTGTTCTAAAAGAAATACGATGTTCATCGGGTGAAACTTTTACCCAAGAATCCGATCATCTTGTGCTTCAAATACACTTCGGCATGGCCAATGAATACTCCAGAAATTTAAGTAAAAATGTAAAACGAGGAAATAGCTATAAATTCCACACAAAGAAGCAATGGCTTGGCCCCGCAAAATTGGGCTATCTGAACTATCAAGACAAAGACACAGAAGAGAAAAGGATAAAAGTCGATAAAGATCGGTTTGATCATATTCAAAAAGCTATTAGATTGATTTTGTCGGGTACTCATACTCCAATGGAGGCTCTCCATGTAATAAACGATGATTGGGGTTTTCGTACCAGAAAAACAAAGAAACAAGGCGGAAGGCCAATGGCCAAAAGCGGATGGTATAAACTATTATCAGATCCCTATTACTACGGCTTAATGGTAAGAAGTGAGGGTGAGGAAATGGGAAACCATACAAAAATGATCACTCAAGATGAATTCGACAAACTTCAAATAATTTTAGGTAGAAAAGGTAAACCACGTATTGCTAAACATGAATTTGCCTATAAAGAAGTCTTAAAATGTGGCGAATGTGGAGGTTCGATCACTGCCGAGGAAAAATGGCAGGTAATATGCCCAATATGCAAGACTAAATTTCATAAAGGAAAAATAACGAATGAATGTCCAAATTGTCATATAGCAATTGAGGAGATGAAAAACCCTAAGATATTGCATTATGTGTACTATCATTGCACCAAACGGGTTAATACCAAATGCACCCAAGGCCACATCACACTAAAAAATCTGGAAAAAAAGATTGTTGAAGAGTTGGCAAAATTTGAAATATCAGAAGAGTTTCGGGATTGGGCTATTACATATCTAAATGAGTTAAACGATAACGAAGAAACGGATCAGACGACTATCAAAGATAATCTAATCGTCAAATTCAATCAAAACGACAAGGCTATCCGTAATCTACTAAGAGAGAAAATATCACCCGAGAACTCTGAATTTGATCAAGAGATGCAGGAATACTATGAATCCGAAAAGAAAAGACTATTCAATGAGAAAGAAACCATAAAAAAGGCATTAAAGAAATTCGATGAGCGTCAGAAACAATGGTTTAATCAGTCAAAAGAAGCATTTGATTTCGCATGTACAGCCCAATTCACCTTTGCTCAAGGCGACGTTAAGTCCAAAACCTATGTTTTATCCCGACTTGGTTCGAACCTAACTATTAAAGACAAATCTCTGCACGTTTCTGGGGAAAATACCTATTTCCTAATTGAAAAGGGTAAAAAACAAATAGAGTCAATTGTAGAAGCGTTAGAACCTAGCAAACAGGCCGAAATAGCGGGCAATTTACTATCTTTTGAACCTGTACGTACAACTTGGCTGCCGGGCTAGGACTCGAACCTAGAGTTGACTACTCCAAAGGTAGCTGTCTTACCATTAAACGACCCGGCAATGCTTGTAGATTTTAACAAACTATCAGACCTATTTAAAGTTTCAGTCTTCCATCTGGAAAAGCCTTGACTTTAAATGTCAATTTATGAGTATGATGGAACTACGAGGGGAGGTGATTATTAATGGCTGTAAAAAAGATGTCATCAGTTGACACTCTTACTATGCTTTTGGTTGTGGTAGGAGCCCTTAATTGGGGATTGGTAGGACTTTTGGGGCTTAATCTGGTTAGCACCCTTCTTGGATCAGGTACATTACTCGAAAGATTAGTTTATCTTTTAGTAGGTGCAAGCGGTGCATATGCTGCATGGAAATGGTATGAAGCAAGAGGTTAGGAAATAGTTACAAAGGTATTATTTAAGTATAAATCCGGCTCATAATGGGCCGGATTTTTGATGTGAAGGTCTTCTATCAACTCGGACCTGTTTGAGCACGATGACTATATCAAAACATATCTTCAGCAACCGGATTTACCACTTATTTCTAAAATAAAAATAGGTCTTCGTTATTACACCACTCCCGAATTGATTATACAACTCGAGGATTTTAAAACAATCTCAGAAAATAAATAGTTTTAAGGATCTGAGAAAGCTCAAATAAGTTTGGTAAAATTATTTCCTATACACTTCGTCATGAGTTCCTAAGTCTATAAAATAAGCCGTGTCTTCCTTTAATATCAAATAAACCATTCTTAGCCCTTTGTTAATCGAAATACTCCACCTATTGGTAAGATTACCAGTTAATTTATGTGTTCTGAGTGAAGGATGTTTTGGATTTGATTCAAATAACTTAATTTGCTTTTCAATTTTAACTACTAATTTTTTGTCTTTCTTATTTAGCTGCAAGATTTTTTGTTGAACTAAAGGAGAGAATTTAGCCTTCATTTAGAGTTTGAAAAAAATCTGATGCATCAACAGCCTTATCTATTTGTTTTAAAGCCTCTTGGGTGTTTTTTTCCACTTGTTCAGAAGCTTGGAATGAGGGGTAATCTTCCTTTTCTACTTCTTTAAGAATTAAATGCTTTACGAATTGAGTCACAGGAACCCCAAGCCTAGCAGCTTTTGATTCCAGACGATCATTTAGTTGCTCAGAAAGGCTGATCTTTAATTGGATTTGTGAAGATTGGATATTCATAATACCTATATATTACCTAAAAAGTACCTAATTGTCAATATCTTATGGATAGTGTTATATTGAGAATACCGAATGATCTCTGTGGTGAAAGTACCTTACTTTTAGGGAACGATGTCGGCGTTAGTGTATTAATCGACCGTCTTAGCCACAGGAACCACCCAAAATTGAAATTCTATGGGTAGAACAAATCCTTTTAAAACTACTCCTGTTGCCATCGCAGAAAGACTTCAAGAAGTAAAAGATGCAGCTCGTAATTTAAAAATATTTATTGAGCAAATAACTCAACAGCAAAATGAGTCTTTGGTCAAACCAATGTCAGTAGAATTAAGGAAATTACTCTCGCCCTACGGAGAGGAAATGATTTACTTTCCAGAATAGAACAGGACCAAAACATTAAATTATTATTTCCTGATGGAACAAAGACTCTCCCTAGAACAATTGAAAATGTAAATCTAGATGATTATCGTAATCGTATGATTTTTGCTGTGGCTGGACGACCTTTTACTCGACTTATCCTCATTTGTATGGTTGCAGATGAAAAAGGAGCTCATGCTGACGATGTTGTAGACCAAATGCATGCAATATCTCAACAAGTAATTTTACCTTTAGGAAATCCTGCTCGAGACAAGTTACTATTTAATCAAAATACTACGTATTTACTATTAATTGCCAAAACCGTGGTTAAAGTCATTGAAGAACAATTATAAATAGGTTCGATTTCGGTATCCGTTATAAAATTTTTTAGGCTAGCGAAAAACGTCTGAAAATCTAGGCTCGAACTGGAGAAAATCCTGTTTTGATGGATAAAAATGAAACAGTTCAAAAACCATTACGGTTTGGAGCGGGGAACGGGATTCGCACCCGCGACCTCGACATTGGCAATGTCGCATTCTACTGCTGAACTACCCCCGCAATTCAGTGTAGATTATAACACGGAAACCGTTTTATGGCTAAATGATTCTTCGTAAAGTTTAACCCATGTTAAAATTTTTTCTTTCAGTTTTCTGCTGTACACTTCAATAGAACAGACACCGTATGAAAGCCTTCTCTCGGGATGTTTGCCTATAATAGTTGCTGGCTTTCGAAACTGAGATAAGGGGATCTCTAACATTTTAGACCATAAGGTCATGTGTAAGTCTGTTTCTAAATCTGGATAAAGAGTTAATCTAACTATAATCTTTTCTGGCTGGACTAAGAGTATTTGTTTAAGGAATGCATAATAGACTCTGAGCATACCCGGATCGCTATTACAAATTCGCACGATACCATTCTTCAATACCTTGTCACCTTCACCCCAATACAACATCAACCCACCTACAAATAGCGGCATATTTCTTAGGCGGGGAAATTCTCTCTTAGCTTCATCCTGACATTCCAAATGCCAATTATCCCATTTAGCTCTATTGGACTTAATCATTTGCCTTACTCTCAAATGTTGAATTGGCCGAATTTTTTGTATTAAATTCTTTTTTATTTCAGAAGAATATTGATTACTAGAAAACCAGTAACTAAGCGTACTTTTAGGAATTCCCAACTCCCGATAGATTTCATTATAACTTTTATTTTGTTTCCGAAGAATAATTGCTAGATTCCGATCGCTTCGCATTGGACAGATTACTATCTAATTTTAGTCTACCCGAATACAACCCGAATGTCAAGATATCGTAAAAGTATGTGCCGCAACCCAGAATCGAACTGAGATAATCCGCTCTTCAGGCGGACGCCTTAACCATGTTGGCAATTGCGGCAAATTCTTGTTTATTTTACTTTATTTACGGAAAAAGTTAAAGAACAGGGTAACAATAACTGAGAGGACCACGGAGGATGTAATGGGAACGTGGATTTTTAAACCCGGCCTATCTATGTAAATATCACCTGGGATTCTTGGCAAATTAGGCATTAAATTAAATACTAATCCCATCAAGAGAAACAATATCCCCAAAAGAGTAAATATTTTCCCAGCTGTTTCCATGAATTTATATTATCTCACTACTACACTCTTTGCCAAATTCCGGGGTTTATCAGGATTAAATCCAAGTTTTAGGGATAAAAAGTATGCAAGGAGTTGAGCAAAAACTATATTTGGAATAATAGAGCTTGCTCCCACATCTTTGATAGGAAAGTAAAAATCAAAAACCGGATTGTTCTCGAAAGATACGCCAATCACATAAGCTCCTCTGGCTCTAACCTCCATGGCGTTTGCCAAAACTGCGCCTTTTGTTTCATCATTCGGGACAAACACAATCACTGGAGTGCCTTTCTCAATTAAAGCAATTACCCCATGTTTTAACTCACCTGAGGCAAATCCTTCTGCATGAATATATGAAATCTCCTTTATTTTTAAGGCAGATTCCAAAGCCACTGGATAAGATAAACCCCGTCCTAAAACGTAAATATGTTTTGAGTCTAGGATTTTATCAGCCAAGTTTGAGATATGCTCTTTTTTCTCTAAAATAGCCTCAATCTCTTTGGTACTTTTTTGTAAAATATCTTCACCTTCTTTGCCTTTTCCTGCTACATAAAAGGTCAGTAAAATCATATGGGCTAACATGGAGATCATGGCTTTGGTTGAAGCTACAGCTTTTTCTACTCCGGCATTAAGCAACAACGGCTTATCAGCTAATCTATAAAGGGTTGATCCTAAAACATTTGTTAAAACTACAACTTTAGATCCTTTTTTCTTCGCACTTTGTACAGGTTCGACAGTATCAATTGTTTCACCGCTTTGGGAAACTGCAATCAGTAAGCTTTTCTCTTTTAAAAAATCTTCTATGTAATTAAATTCAGAACCAATGGAGAAATTAACATGTTTTTTGGCATATTTGGAAAAAAGATAAGTACCGGTTAAAGCAGCATATCCGGCTGTACCGCAGCCGATAAAGTAAGTCCCGAAAGCTTCTTTAATTAAAACGGCTACTTCTTTGATACTTTGTTTCCCTTGTAATACATTAACTAGAACCTGCGGCTGTTCATTGATCTCTTTTAGCATGTAATAAGGATATTTTCCTATGGATGACAAATTATATTTCCAGGGCACTTTTATAAAATGAACTTTAACCTTTTTTAAACTTTTTACCTCATAAAAAGATAGGGTATCAGAAAGACAAGTTATGATCCCATCTTCTAAAAAGATAAGTTTATCTGTTAAAGGCAAAATAGCATTAGAATCTGAAGCAATAACAAAGCCTTTAGCGGTTTGGCCTAAAACCAGTGGGGAGCTGTTTTTAACAGCCACAATACTTGTGCCATCTGAAACTAAAATGGCACTCAGCCCTTCCAATCTGTTGAAAACCTTGGCTGTGGCTTTGACCAGATCCAAACCCTTTTTTAGCTCCTCTTCTATAGAATGTACGATTACCTCTGTATCTGTCTCTGAAATGAATTTATGGTTTTTAAGTTTGGCCTTCAGCTCTAAATAGTTTTCTACTATGCCGTTATGCACTAAGACCAACTTTCCAGTGCAATCTGAATGGGGGTGAGCATTTTGTTTGGTAACCCCACCATGCGTAGCCCACCTGGTGTGTCCTAAACTTAAATTTGCCTTGGGAAACTTTTGTGTTTTTGGTAAGAAACCAATTTCTTTTTTGGTGATAAATTTATGACCATCAAAATATGAAACTCCCCAGGAGTCATAACCACGATATTCTATATCTTTAAGGCCGTTAAAAACCTGTGTTGCAGCATCACCTTGATGCTCCACTACACCATATATTCCGCACATAAAAACATTATTCTTTGGGTAAAAAGGAGAAAATTACGCTATAACTTCTTTATTCTTTAAATTACTTTAAAGGTTTAAAAGTCTATATTAAGGTTGGTAATACAACCTGAGGGTTTCCGCAGATACTCTTTAAGTTTACTTAAAGGTTCGATTGTTTAGCAAAAGCTAAACCCCTCATCCTCGTTTCCCTCTAATAGGGCCACACGCTCTAGTTAAAAAATTCTCCAATTTCAAAGAACAACTATAAGTTAACATACGTAAAAGGGGGAGTCAAGTTATATTTTGGTAAGAATTTGTGCGGAGGACGGAATTCAAATTGAACCCCTCCTCGACATCAATAGGCTCCATTATACACTTTTCTTCCCAAATCCTGAAGAAGCACAATTATTAACCCTACAGTTAAAACAACTCAAGGACTACTTAGAATTAAAAAACTATCCATATATGAGATAAATTAATTATCATTTGAGACTAATCTGCTTTTTTTCTCGATGATTTCATCCAGGTAATCCTCTATAACCCTTTTTGTTGGTTTTTGAACATTGGTACAATAAAAATGGAAACGTAAGGACTTTTCTACAGAATTACAAGAAATCATACCTTCATCGATTACTTCCTGTAAGGCTACCTCTACTGAAACAAGTATTTTAATTAGCGCATAGGTTTTAGAAAATTTAACTTCTTCTACTTTTGAATCAAATTTTTCGCTTACCCTACTAAACTGTTCTATAACTATATCTTTTTGTCGTTTAGTAAATGGATTATTATTAAAGTACTTATTACAACATAGTTACGTAATCTGTGTCCTTCACCACCTAACTCAGTTGTAATATAAGTCTCATCTGAGAAAATATCACCTCCTGCGTTGTCTTTGTAAATTATTACATTAGGTATAGGATTATTCTTTTTCATTTTGATACCCATCCACGCTTCTGATAATATTTTAACCTTTTATTAAATAATCTATCCAGGAAGACCACATTTTTATCCCTATAATCATAGATCACCTGCTCATTTTTTGCTCTTTGAATTCTACCCACATATTGAATTAACTTACCTTCAAAGGAAAATGGATAAACCAGGAAAAGACAATTGAAAGCAGGAAAATCCATTCCTTCTCCAAATAATTGACCTGTTGTTATTAGTATCTGGAAATTGCCTGATTTAATTTGCTCAACTTTAAGTCTACGCTTTGCCTGAGAATCTTCACCAGTCAAAGTGATAATTTCTGCATGAGCTTTTAGATACAAATATAGTACTTCAACATGCTCCCTGCGTTCAGTTAGAATAAGAATTTTTCTCCCTTTTAAAACCTCTTGCAAAACATCCTGGCAAATTGATAAATTCCTTGCGCTGTCATAAATGAGTATTTTTGATATTACTTCAAATACATCAGTTTTGTAATCAAATGGGGTTGAGAGGTTAGTTTCCCGAATATGAACAGTAGTAGTAGCGTTTTTAGATGAACTTTTTTGTTGATCTGGATCTATTGTGACAATTTCATCACCTAAATAATAATAAATTAGTTTCTCGTCATTGTATTTTCTCTGGGGAGCTGCTGTTAAACCGTAAAGGTAATAAGAATTAAGGTTTGAAATTAGTTCCCTAAAGGTTCGGGCTGGTACATGGTGGCATTCATCAAGAATAACTGTACCAAAACTTTGACCTAGCTCATTTATATCTTTCACCTTGAGCAAGCTTTGGATCATTGCTACTGTAATCTGATCTCCGGATTTCTTTTTATTTCCAGAGATTTGACCAATCTTAGTTTTAGGAATCCCAAGGAATGATTCTATTCTTTCTACCCATTGATCTAGCAATTGCTTCCGGTGAACTAAAATAAGAGCAGGTTGAGCTCTTCTGGCTATCAATTCCAGTCCAATAACTGTCTTGCCTGAACCTGAAGGAGCCACAATTACTCCATAATCCTTATTCATAGCCTCATCAACAGCTATATTCTGATAATCTCTAAGCGAAATCTTTGTTTTGAACTTAACATCAGCCAATTTTTTACGTTTATCAATAATTTCAAATGGGATCTTACTATCCTCACAAAAACTGATTAGCTGATTTAAAAAACCTCTGGGAATAGTAATAGAATCTGTGGTTTCCTCAATGAGTCTGAAATATTTTTCTGTTTTATAAGTACTAGTCCCAATTTTTTGTTTAACAAAATATTCCTGATTTGAAAAGTTTAAATTTTCCCTTAGGAATTTTACCATTACAGGAGTTAATTGACTTTTATTGAGGTAGATCTGGTTTTGGATAGTGACATTTAATGTACCTTTAGTTGTTTTTTGATTGTTGTTTATTTTTGAAACATCAACCTGTCCTTCCACTAAATCTGAATAAAGTTTGTCTAAAGTGTTGGTAGAAGTTATTTTGATATTTTTCAGATAATTCCATTGGTCGGGTAAAATTTCTAGCTTTTCAGAATCAATAAAACCGGAATTGTCATTTTTAAGAGAATTTCCTTGTAGTGGTAACGCTATTAAGTTACCAAAACCTTGATTACTATGATAATCTTGGTTAGGAAACAACCTATCAAAGCTTATTTCTTTATCAAATTGTGATAGTTCTAAGGCTTCTCTAATAAACTCCAGAATAATTTTGCGAGATTTATATGCAGGATATTTATCTTCAAAGAATATCCAAGCATGACCCTGAGGAAGGAATCTCGGCTCAAACCTAGCGGCCGCTTACGAGAGGGCTCGGCTGAGGTTGGCCACCATGGGGATCAGCTCCCCTTCGGTGGCTTATAAGAGCACCAGCTCTGGTCGGCATTCCTCTGATGACAACTCCAGAAGGAGCCCTTCCTGCCCTGCTGCCAGATCATAGGCACTTGGTGGATGGGACGGACGGGAGGCTCGCCTTGGGGCTCCTCCTGCGCCTTGTCCTTGGAGACATCGAAGACCTTGAGCTTGAGACAGAGACCCTTGGCCCAGGCCAGGGCCTCGCTCATGTCCGTCGGGTCATCACTACTCACCGACACGGCATGCTTGCCGTCGGCGGACAGGGTCACCTGATAAGTGATGTTGGCCATGTTGGTCACCCCCTTTCTTGCATCCTCGAACTTGATTTTGGAGGGCTGCTGCCCTCCTTATCTGCTGCGTTCTCAGCGGGGTGAAGCGCGCAACATGGGGGACTACACTGGCTACACTGGTGGCACGATCTGCCAACACCCGAGGTGATCATGGAAAAGCGTGTCACGTCCAGTGGAGTGAAAGCGTACCAGCGAGTGGACCCGGAGTGGCGCGGGAAGGACTACTCGGACTGACATCGCACGCTGGCCAAGGACTCTACCAGTACGGTGCAGGGCGCTTCTGCGACGCGATCGGACCCAGACACGGTTGACCGTGGAACGATGCCTGTGCAGAACACCGACCAACCTGATCCTCAGTGCTCCTTCTGCGGGCAGCCACCGCGCGGCAAGCGGTCAGTATCAGTAGGAGAATTGGAGCCTTCAGCTCGCATCTGTACAACATGTGTGACCGCATGTGTCCAACTGGTGCAAGAGGTCATGAGTCAACGAACGGCCCATGGTACCGGGGACGACGTAGCTACCCCAGCCGACGAGAACCAGTCCGACGACTGTTGCTCGTTTTGTGGAGGCTATCAGAGGCAGCGTGAACTCCTTATTGGTGCTGGGCCCGGGTCAGTCTGCATCTGTAACGAATGTGTCGCCTTGTCGGCGGAAATAATCTCAGAACAAGAGGACTCTCACTCGCGTGTATCAGATCTCTTGAGCGGTATAGGAGGCCAATAGCCGAATGCTCCATATGGACTCAGGAAGCCAGGTAACCTCCTCGCCCGCTCAGGGAATACTCTGCGGTACTCGTCCATATAGCCCGGATCAGTCCAGTAAAGGCTCTTTTCTTCCGGTCCACGAACGCTTTGCGTCATGTCTGCATCTGCTTCTTGCACTTGAGTGTCCGATACGCTCGCCCGCTCGGCGTCGTGTGGAGCTGTTCTCTCCTGCTGCCCCTGAGGAGGGTTCCCTAACGCTTCTGGGGAGACGAGTCTGTTTGGTTCGGCCTCTTGTTTCATAAGATCTGATGGCATTCTGGTCGCGTCTTCCGAAGGAGTACCAGAAATATCTTCGTGCGCCGAGGTGTGGGACGGGGAGGCCAGCGGCCGAGGCAAAGGACACTTATCAAAAATAATAGGTTGGAAGACTGGGATCGAGAACCGCTTGGATGATTTCTCCAACTTCTCTGGTGAGATAGCGGGAGTTTCTGATGCATCCGCCGCTTGGTTAGGACCCGGTGATTCCGATTCTAGCTGCCCCTCACGAGGTCTCTTAGCTTTTCCTGATGGGCCGATTGTATGTGCTTCGTTCTCTTGAGGCATGACACACGTATTCTCTCACGGGTTTCTCGACCAAAAAGCGATTGGGGCTTTGGGACAAACTGTTTGAGGCTTGACAAACTTCTGTGAAGCACCTGCTTTCGCCTCCTCATTGTGGAACACACCGGACTCACCATCTATGTAACTCCACAAGGCGACAAACAGGCTTACGGTGAAGTTCCATGTCGCGTACAATTACACTACATAGAAATGCCCCCGCACCGCTGCAACGGCCGGGGGCAGGCGAGCCTAAGAGCGAACAGGAGGCCCGCGTGCACAGTTTAAACCATCCCATCGCTGCGATCTACACCAGAGTGTCAACTGACTCCCAAGAACGGGAAGGCACGTCCCTCGTCACCCAAGAGGAGCAGTGCCGGGTCTACTGTCAGCAACGCGGCTACGCGGTAGACGAAGCCCGTGTGTACCACGAGACCTTCACCGGCGTGGAACTGTGGGATCGTCCCCAGCTTACCCGAATGCGCGAAGCGATCCGCCGCCGTGAGGTTCAGGTGGTGGTGGCTTATGCCATCGATAGGCTGGCCCGCGAACCAGTCCACCTTGGGGTGGTGTTGTCTGAGGCCGACTACGCCGGGGTAGAAGTCCAGTTTGTCAGCGAACCACTGGACAACTCCCCGGAAGGGCAGTTGATCCGTTTCGTGAGGGGCTACGCGGCGAAGGTGGAGCACATGAAGATCCGCGAGCGCTCCATCCGCGGCAAGCTGGCGCGGATCCGTTCTGGCAAGGTCCACAACTCCGCTGCTGAACTCTACGGCTACCGCCGCGACAAGGAAGCGGGGGTCAGGCTGATCCACGAGGCAGAAGCAGCCATCGTCAGACGGGTGTTTGAGTGGGCGGCAGAGGGAGCGTCGCTGCGCGGGATTGTCCGCCGTCTGCGGCAAGAGGGTGTGCCTGCACCATCAGTGGGCAAGCGCCAGTTCCGCCATCCTCAGAGGGACTATAACTGGGGCAAGACGCAGATCCACCGTCTACTCAATGAACCAGCTTATAAGGGAGAGGCCTACGCCTGGAGGCTACGCCGTCCGACCCACGAGGAAGTCCAGAAGGAACGCGCCAACGGCCACACCCCTCCTCGTATTCTTCTGCGTCCGCAGGAGGAGTGGATCCGTCTGCCTGAAAACTCTACCCCCGCCATTGTCAGCCCAACCCTGTGGGACGAGGCCCAGCGGAAACTCCAACGCAACGGCGCGTATTCCCTCACCCAGAATGTTACCGGCGGGCGTACAGTTCCCTCACCATCCCCGCTCGGTAACATTCTCATTTGATTTGACACGCGGCACAGTCGGGGCAGGGTTGGCGCCAGGGCCGGACCGGATGCGGCTGCCTCCGCGAACATTGTATATCCCGCGTTTGGAGACAACCCCAACTCTGGAGTAACCATTCTTTCCTGCGCACATCGGTGTATTGACAACAGTGATAAGACCATGCAATGCTCGATGCATGCTATTCATGAGGAGTGCTGGTTCTAGTTCTAATAGAGGTGTTCTTATGAGCATTCTTGTGATGATTGACACTTTGATACTTGTCCGAGCGTTCATGCTGTGGGTAATTGATCTTCATAGGCTCAGCGCTTTGGCAGATTTTGCGTTGCTCGGCGTACGACCGGGATTGTTGATTCTAAACGGTTTGCGATTAGTCGGCCTATGGCGCTTAAGGCGTTGGGGAGCGTATCTCTTTGTAACGACATATGTCGCAGGACTGCTCATGTTCGTAGAGGCCTACATCGGTAGTCTCATTCCATCTTGGACCGGCTGGTTCTGGATGTTGTACGGACTTCTGTGGTTTTGGGCCATCCGGCGTAAATGGCGGTTATTTACGTAGCTCACCTGAGTGGGCTACTGTTGCTTCGCGACGGCTACGCACTGCACGACCGCCATTTCCAGATCGGGAACGTTCAATATAAACCGGTACATTATATTTTTTACAGATTCCAAAGAAAGATTTAATTTCTTCCTGCCAGTTTTCTCCATCAAAATCAGCAGCTATAAAATAACTGGTATTATCTTGCAAAAGAGGATAAATACCAATGATTGCGTTACCTTCTAAGTGACTTTGGATGATTTCTAATGTTAGAGGTAAAGCTGTTTTATAAGGGTAATCTGCAAATTTACCACCTCTGGCTTTAAAGGCTGAAAATTTACTCCAATCAACCTGGTATGCTGGGCTGTACCCATTTTTACCGTCCTTTTCCCAGCGTTTAGCATAAACATCATGACGCCCCTTAAAAATTGACATAAAAAGCGGAATATTCATTTCAATTAGTAACTCATTTGGGCAGATTGAGCTACTCGAATGTTATTATACCAAGTTCCATAAAAAAGAATTACTTAGACTTGATAATCGTCCATTAATCGTCTATAATTAGTCTATATGTTTTCCCCTAAGTACACCATTACTCACCGTCTTCTAGCCAATATTAAACGTATTAATACCCTGATAAATGAGTTAAATAATAGGCGTTTTCCTCATGTAGTTTTACTTGAGTTTGAAAGAGAGGCTAGAGCAGTTTCTACCTATGCTTCAACCAGTATTGAGGGTAATCCACTTCCACTAACTGAGGTTAAAAAAATTCTCAAATCAAAACCAGCTCATATTAGAGATAGCGAGAAAGAGGTTTTAAACTATAACCAAGCACTCCAAAACTTAGAAAAACTTCTTAAAGAGGGTAAAGCCACATTATCACTCGATCTTATTTTACAAATTCAAAAACAAGTAACCAATGAATTATTGCCTTCTTTTGAATCTGGAAGCTTAAGACAACAAGCAGTGGTGGTAAATGATCCCAGAACCAGACAAACTGCTTTTTTACCACCTGATTTAAAGGATGTAAAGCCTTTAATAGAAGACTTAATTGAATTCATAAGTAGCAATAAAAATAAAATTGATCCAGTCATACTAGCTGGTATATTTCACAAACAAATGGTCTTAATACATCCTTTTATGGATGGTAACGGTAGGACCACTCGTTTAACTACAAAGGTATTACTGGCTGAAATGGGACTAGATACTTTTAATCTCTTTAGTTTCGAAAATTATTACAACCAAAATATTACCCGCTATTTTCAAACTGTTGGTGAATTTGGAAATTATTATGATTTAGTAGAAAAAACTGATTTTACTTCTTGGCTGGAATATTTTGCTGAAGGAATTATTGATGAATTATTAAGAGTACAAAAACTCTTACCAGAGGTTAGTATAACTCCTGAGACGGAGCTTCAGCCTTATCATCTCAAAATGCTTGAGTTTATAAAAACTAAGGGTTTTATAACTGATAAGGATTATGCCAGACTTACAGATCGTGCCAAATCTACCAGAGCAGTTGATTTCCAAAAAATAATAAGTTTAGGATTAATTGAAAGAAAAGGCAAAGGAAGAGCAACTTACTATATCCTAAAAGAAAAATGAGTTGAAACAATACAAAGGTTTAAATCTTCTTCTTGGTATTAAAAACTCAGGCATGAAAATGGAACAAGGCTAGAATCATCTTGAATCTAAGATTAGACAGTCACAACAACCTAAACAGGACTATTACGACCGCCCAATCTTCTCTGGTGCCGGGAACAGGACTTGAACCTGCAAACTCTTTCGAGCACTAGAACCTCAATCTAGCCTGTTTACCAATTTCAGCATCCCGGCTCAGGCGTTTATTATACCTAAAAACCTTTATATTTTAAGTATTATGTACAGAGGACGGAATTCAAATTGAACCCCTCCTCGACATCAATAGGCTCAATTATACACTTTTCTTCCCTAATCTTGAAGCGGCAAAGCTCCTCGTTTTCCAACTAAACCAGCTAAAAAACACCTTGATCTGAAAGGTTATACGTATTTAAGATGAAATTTAAAAGTTATGTTTGCATTATTTCTTTTTTGCCTCATGTGTCTTTAATTTTTGTGCAAACTGTTTTCTTTCCTCAGGAGTTTTAGATAACCAACTGTCTATAGCTAAATTAGATATTGCATAGAAGTTGTCTATTATTTCTTCAATCTGCTTGTCGGTATATTTTGAATGTCCTTTACCGATTAGTTTTCTTGCTTCCTGTATTGTTATTATCATAATTTATGTCAAATTTATAGAACAATATGCTTCCAGCTTCCCATAATTACAATTACTAGAAATAAGATAATTATATAGAGATTTTTACTTGCGCATCAAGGAAACTACACTTTCCTTTTCCAAAAAAATGTGATAGTCTATGAGAGTTTTAGGATCAAATAACCATGGAAAATACTAATTCAGAACTTCTCAACATAAAGCAAGCATCATCATCAATAGGAGTAAATCCTGGGACTATCCGTAGGTGGGCACTCACTAATACATTAAAAGGAATGAAAGTTGGTTCTCGTGGTGACTGGAGGTTTACGAAAGAAGAGTTGTTGAAATTAGTCAAAGATAACCACGATAATCGCTTAAGCAGGAAGCAGGAAGCAGGAAGCAGGAAGCAGGAAAAGTATAGCGCAGTCTATGAAAGCCAAGCAGCAAACAAAACAGAAAAGCACCTTCCCGATAGTTGGTATTGGCGCATCTGCTGGTGGACTTAAAGCATTTACTCAATTATTGGAGGAAATTCCTGATGATATTGGTATGGCATTTATGCTTATACAACACCTTGATCCTACTAAAAAAAGTTTATTACCTGAAACTCTGGCTAGAACAACCACACTTCCCCTTATAGAAGTCACTGATGGTATAAAAATTAAAGTTAATCACATCTATGTCATGCCTTCGGATAGCTTTATGACGATTTCAGATGGTATATTACATCTAATTAAGCGTAAAAAACGCTCTGATCCCCACAACCCAATTGACTCTTTTTTTGAGTCACTCGCTAAAAATCATGACAAAGATGCAATAGGCATCGTCTTATCGGGAACTGGTAATGATGGCACAGAAGGCTTGCAAGCAATTAAAAAAAGCGGAGGCAGGACGTTTGCTCAAGATAATACAGCGCAATTCAAAGCCATGCCACAAAGCGCAATAGATTCAGGGAGTGTTGATTTTACGCTCCCACCTGATGGGATTGCCCGTACGCTTATCCAAATAAGCAGCAATATAACGGGCGGTCTATCAAAGTCAAAGCCTGAGGAAAACCCAACGATTGATGCAATTTTAGCAATTCTCCATACAAAAACAGGCATGGATTTTCGCCAATATAGGGTGACAACCATCAATCGCCGAATACAGAGGCGAATGCTTCTAAACCACATTGAAACGGTTAAGGATTACGCAGAGTTTCTCAACAACAATCCTCATGAGGTAGAAGCACTACACAAAGATATGCTTATTCATGTTACGAGCTTCTTCCGTGAACCAGAGCAATTTGAGGCTTTAAAAAAATCAGTACTTCCTACTTTACTTAATAATCAATCATCCAAAAAACCTATAAATGTCTGGATAGCAGGGTGTGCAACTGGTGAGGAAGCATACTCATTTGCCATCGTGCTTCACGAACTCTTCGGGAAGAAAACACATCGCATACCCATTAAGATTTTAGCCACAGATATTAGTAAAAATTCCATAGAGGAAGCGAGCAGAGGTTTGTATAAAGAAGTTAGTATGCAGCATGTTTCGTCAAAACATTTGCGCAGGTTTTTTACCAAAGTTAAGGATGGATATGAAGTCAAGAAAACGATTCGCGCGATGTGTGAGTTTACTGTCCACGATATCACGCAAAAGCCGCCACGACTTAATAACGATATTGTCAGTTGTCGCAATGTGCTGATCTATTTAGAAGAAGCCTTGCAGCAAAAAGCCCTCTTTATGTTTTCATCAGCCCTTAAACCAGACGGATTCCTGCTTTTAGGAAAATCTGAAGGTTTAGGTGCATCATCTAAGCTGTTTTCTCCAATAGATAGCAAGCAGAGAATCTATTCCAAAAAAGCTATTACCTCTAATTTACGAAAAACAATCAATACACAAGTCGGTATGAGTACAACTCTTTTATCCTCTCAAAAGGTAACTATTCCCCAACCAAATGAGTCTAATCACACAGCCCGACAACAAAAGATTAGCAAGCTAAAAGAAGCAGTATTGCTGACTCAAGAATATGCAAATGAGATTATCAACGAATTAGATGTTATAAACGAGGAGTTGCAGTCTACTAACGAAGAGCTTACCTCAAGTAATGAGGAACTCCAGACAACCAATGAAGAGTTGGAAACCACGCAAGAGGAACTCCAAACTGCAAATGAGGAAATGACAACCATGAATGAAGAATTACTGACTCGAAATGAAGAAGTGATAAGAGCACGAGATTACGCTGATGCAATTGTTAGGACAGTTCGACACCCTTTGATAATTCTCAGTCAGGATTTACGTATTATCTCTGCTAACCAATCATTTTACGAAACCTTTCAGGTGACTCTTAAAGAAACAGAAAATAGGTTGATTTATGACTTAGGAAATAAACAGTGGGACATTCCTAAGCTTCGAACGCTTCTTGAGAAAATTTTTCCTCAGAATACTACGGTAGAGGATTTTGAAATAGAGCATGACTTTGAAACAATTGGACAACGAACAATGCTACTTACCGCTCGAACAATGCTACAAGGACCAGAGAAGAACCCGCTTATCCTTCTGGCTATTGAGGATATTACCGAGCGTCAAGAGCTTGAGAAGCAAAAAGACTTATTTATCGGTATTGCTTCTCATGAATTGAAAACTCCTGTTACCACTATGAAAGGATATGCCCAGATGCTTGAGAAACGCCTTTCCCAAAATGGAGACAGTAAAGACACCTATTTTATACAAGAGATCAATAAACAAACAGACAGATTGACCACTCTTATTAATGATTTACTGAACGTAAGCAAGATCCAGGCAGGTAAGTTAGTATTAGAAAAAAGGAGATTTGACTTAAATGCACTGGTCACAAAAACTGTGGTAGATTTTCAGTATGTAACAGAAACTCATCAAATTATTAAAGAAGGAGAAATAAAGGAGAGAGTATACGGAGACCAAAGCCGCATTGAGCAAGTACTCTCTAATCTTATTACCAATGCGATTAAGTACTCGCCTCATGCAGATGAGCAAAGTTCGTCTACGAATAAAGTGATTGTTCGGGTATGGACTGATAAAAGTAATGCTATTGTAAGTGTCCAAGATTTTGGATTTGGTATTACCAAAAAAGATCAAACAAAAGTATTTGAACGTTTTTATAGAACAGGCGATAAGAAGGAGATGAATGTAGCTGGATTCGGACTAGGACTCTATATCGCAGCAGAAATTGTAAAAGGGCATCATGGGAAGATTTGGGTAGAAAGTACAAAAGGTAAAGGTTCAACGTTTTACTTTACACTGCCATTAAAAAAAGAAGTATAAGTTAGACACTAAGCAGAGCTCTTACACCTTACTTAAATTCATCGTGTTATACTAAAAAAGCCAGTCTTTGTGAGGACAGAAATAGTATGAAGAAAAAAATAGTAGTTGCTGATGATGATAAAGATCATATAGCTGTGCTTACTATGATGCTAGAAGATGCTGGATATGAGGTTCGCTCAACAGCTAATAGGCATACAGCGCAAGTGGTTCGTGACTATTTACCTGATTTGCTACTTCTGGATATTTGGATGGCAGGTGTGGACGGACGAGATGTTTGTAAGCTTTTGAAAAGTCAGCAACCTACAAAACATATTCCTATTATCATGATTTCAGCAAACCATGATACCGAGAAGATAGCTCGTGAAGCAGGAGCAGATGATTGCATGACAAAGCCATTTGATATGGATAAGTTGCTGGAAAGAGTAGCACAATACGTCTAAGAGAGATTAATGGCGTAGTAAATCTTCGGTTTTTTCATTTGTGCTGATGGTTTTTGTCTTCCTTCGCATTCTTCTTATCAGTAAAGGTATAGCTACCAATAAACTAATAATTATTCCGAAGATAAAGTAAGCAACAGAAGAAGAGCTAACGATCCTTCAAATTAGAAGATAAAAAAACTCAGGATTGAAGCTAAGAGTGCATTTATTGCTATGCACAGGGTGAAAAAAGACCTTTGGGAAAAAACCTATGGATTGAACCTCAAGATGCTACTCAATCTGAGGCTAGAACAAACCTCTTACAGGGTCATTCTAACCATTCACTATTCTCTGGTGCCGAAGAGAGGATTTGAACCTCCACCCCCTCACAGGGACACGGCTCTGAACCGTGCGTGTCTACCGTTCCACCACTCCGGCTTTTTACTACACGGGCATTATATCAATATACATGTTTTCTTGCTATTTCCTTACCCAAACTTTGATGAAAATTTTAGCTTTTCTACTATATTCAAGTGATGAGAGCTATTGTATTAATGCTTTTAAGTATATTCTTTTTCTTAACTCCCATAGACGTAGAAGCTTTAACAAAGCGAATAGAAGTTGATTTATCCTCCCAGAGCTTAAAAGCCTACCAAGACGAGGCCTTAATTTATAACCTTATAGTCTCTACTGGAAAACCATGGTGGCCCACTCCAGTTGGAGAGTATAAACCTTGGATTAAGTTGCGTTTCGACAGAATGATTGGAGGTAGTAAAACTCAAGGAACTTACTATGATCTGCCAAACGTTCCTTATGTAGTCTATTTTTATAAAGGTTATGCCCTACACGGCACTTACTGGCATAACAATTTTGGAGTACCCATGAGCCATGGATGTGTTAATCTTCGCACCTCTGACATGGCCCAGCTTTACAACTGGCTTGATATGAATACTGTAATTAAAATATCCGGCATCACCCCGAGTGTTTAGTCTCTTCCTGTCTTTTAGGATATAGTTTTGGTAAAATACCCTGTGACTGGACTCTTAGCTCAGTTGGTAGAGCGTCTCATTTACACTGAGAAGGTCAGAGGTTCGAGACCTCTAGAGTCCACCATACATGGCTACAGGACTATCAGATAAAAAATATCGATATAAGCAAAAAATAGTCACCTTTGGGGGTGGCACTGGTCATTTTTCCTTACTTCGGGGTCTTGTGGAACTCAATCAGCCTGAACTGATTACAGCGGTGACAGGAACCTGGGATAGTGGAGGATCATCTGGCAGATTAAGAACTGAAATGGGAGTACTTCCTCCTGGTGATTTAAGACAATGCTTACTGGCTCTTATGGAGGATCCTTTGCAAAGGCAGGTTGCTCAGAAGCTTTTCGACGATAGATTAATGGATGTCAGAGGATCTTTAAAAGGCCATAGTATGGGTAATTTGATTGCTGCCAGACTTGAACATCTCTACAAAGGACCAGATAGAGGAGTGGATGCTGAAAGGATGCTGTTTAGAATCCAAGCTCGAGCCTTACCAGTCAGCTTAACTGATCTTAACCTCATGGCCAAATTAGAAAGCGGAGAAGAGATAGAGGGTGAAACCAACATAGATTTAAGAGGTGAGAGAAAGAATTTTGATCCTGAAAACAAAATTATGAGGATCTACTTTGAAACAAATGCTGACCCTAATCCGGAGGTCATAAAAGCTATTCTTGATGCAGATAAAATCATTTTTTCCTCTGGAGATCTTTATACCAGTCTCTTGCCACATCTACTAGTAAACGGCATAAGAGAAGCAATCATCTCCTCCAAAGCAAAAGTTGTCATGGTTATGAATCTTATGACTAAAAAGGGCGAAACTGACAGATTTAAGGCTTCAGACTTTTTGAAGGCATTTCTATTTTATCTGGAAGACAAAAATAGAATTAATTATGTGATTGCCAATTCAGCTGCTTTAAATGAAGAGGTCTTGGGAACATATCAAAAAGAGGGACAAAATCCCGTCAAAATAGACGAGGACGTCTGTCTGGAGGTGGCTCCTAACTTAAAAATTGTTCAGGTGCCTTTGGCGGTCTATCATGTTAGAGAGCATCTATTAAGACATGATCCAGATCAGCTGGCAGAAAATATTCTCTCCTTAGATTAGCTCTTTACAACAAGCTAAATTTATCCAAACATGCCTACCTCTAATCTTGACATCAGACGAAAATTCTGGCTATTATTTCCCTAACAAATTGACAGTTAGATTTTATGCAGACGGAAATGCTACTTGCCCGCAGTGGAATTTTAAAAACTAAACAGTTTTCTACAGGATTAATTGCTATGTGGTTTGCCTCCTCCATAGCTACCTTCTTTTTCGCTGCCCTGATGTTTGTTTATGTTTCAACTGAGCAATATGTCAAACCCACCACTCAAACCTTTCAACCTTTTGCCGCTCTTCCTGATGAAGGCAGTAAAGCAGAAGATAATGTCAATTTTACTGATGCCAGAGCCAAAATTATTGAAAACTTTTTCAAAGAAAATAACTCAGTATTGGCGGCTCACAGTACAATCTTTTTGGAAGTAGCTGATAAATACAGCCTTGATTATCGTCTCTTACCTTCCATTGCCATGCAGGAGTCAAACGGAGGGAAAAAAGTCATCAAAGATTCATATAACCCTTTTGGATATGGAATTTACGGTGACAAAGTTGTCAGGTTCGCATCCTGGGAAGAAGCAATTGAACGGGTCGGCAGGGCACTACGACAAGACTATCTGGATAAGGGTTTAAAAAATCCTGAGGATATCATGGCAAAATACACCCCACCTTCTATGGCTCTCGGCGGAACCTGGGCCAAGGGTGTTTCCTACTTCATGGAAGAGTTAAGATAACCTCGCTATTCTAAGTTAAATCAGATCTTGTCTATGTAATGTGAGACAATCCCATTCAATGTCAATTGACGGTGAGCCAAAGAGAGGTCTTTCTGAATCAGCCAGGATAAAAAGGAGGGTAGCAATAGCCGGAGGTATTAGTGCCTTACTAACCCTGTATACTCTTCCTCATGTTATTTTTCCCACTCTTGATCAGGGGGGAAGACCAGAGAAGTTAGGAACAACCTTTAGTATTAAGCAGTGTGATGATTTAGGATTAGATGAAAGAGAAAGAGGTGAAGCTTTAAAGGAAATTGTTCAACTTCAGCCTGATGTTTTAAGACTCTGTGCATACTGGAATAGAATTCAACCTTCATCTGATAAATTTGACCCCAGCTATTTAGACCGGGAATTAGAAGTTGTGGGACGATATCCGATAGAAGTAGCTGTGGCATTAGGAGCTGCAAAATCCCCTAGGTGGCCTGAATTTTTTTTGCCTAACTGGATCAAGGAAAAATATGGGGTTTCACTTAACAGAACAGATGCTCCTATTGATCAGGGTACTGACTTAGACAGATATTCTACAGAATACCTTAGCCGCCTAGTTGAACACCTAAAAATTTATCCTCAAATTAACATGCTTCAGGTAGAAAATGAACAATTTAACAGAGTCTCTGTGGCAGCTGACCGAACCCTCAGCTCAAGGTTTGTGGAATCGGAGGTTAGTGCGGTAAAAGAGGTTAAAAGAGCGGACCAGAGGATTTTAGCTACCGCCAGTACATTATGGTGGCCGATGTCGGCTGGGGAGGATGAGGCGGTGGTAGAGAAAAGTTTAAAATTTGAACCTGATGCTCTGGGTTTAAACGTTTATACAAAAGTGGGTGTTCAGGGACTATCTCTCCAACCTACTGTGATTCTTTGGAGAAAACTAAGAAGATTAGCTAGTCAGATTATAAACTCTCGAACAGACCCATGGATTACAGAGGCTCAAGCAGAACCATGGGAACATGGAAAATTAGTAGCTTTGGACCAAAGAAGCTTCCCCAGTGCAAGCCCAGAATCCACCAGAGAGCTTGTTTCAACTTTAGCAAATCTCGGCTATGGGGTTGTACTGTTATGGGGAGGTGAGTATTGGTATGCACATAATAAAAAATACGGAGGAAGGGAGTGGTTAAATCCCATGGGAAAGTTGTTTGCTGCTACCGCCTAACCTAAAATAGTCCCCTTCATTTGACTTTTAAACTGTTATAGGCTATAATTTGCCATCAATCCTGGTATTTGTCCTCAAATGTCAGGATTTTTTATTGGTTTGAACTTTTGGTACAAACTGCTTCTAGAAATTTACTCAAACTGCCAAAGAGTCCAGTACAGACCACAATTTGTACTGAACTAATTGGTGGGTTGATTTTTAACTTTAAAAAATCTCCCAACTTAAAAAATATGTTAAACAAACTTTTAATCATAGTCTTAACAGTTCTTTCATTAGGAGTATCACCTGCGATTATACCTCCAGTAGAGGCTGCACAGGTAGCTGTGGATATTGAGGCCAAAAAGCTTGATCCCAGAGCTAAAATTTTGTCTGATTATTTGGCTAAATACAATTCACCCTTGCAATATCATGCACAGGATTTTATTGATGCTGCTGATGAATATAATATGGACTGGAAACTGGTCCCGGCTATTGCCGGAGTAGAATCAACTTTTGGTAGATTCGTTCCTGGGGGAACCTATGAATATAGCTCCTATAATGCCTGGGGATGGGGAGTATATGGCACTCAAGCGATTTACTTTAAATCCTGGAGGGATGGTATTTTTACGGTCTCTAAAGGATTAAAGGAAAACTATCTTAATAAAGGTCTGACTGACCCCTATTCCATGAATAGAGTTTATGCTGCTTCACCAGCTTGGGGCTGGAAAGTAGATTACTTTTTGCGGGATTTGGAAGCTTTTGCCAAAGATTATAAGATGTCTGATGAGCCGAGCGCTAACCTATTAACCAAGATTGCTGGAAGCTCTGCTCAAATAGCCTTAAGATAAGTTAACTTATCTAAGTTATAATCTACTCTCATGATCCAACTTTTGGCTGTCTTAACAGGAAAAATAATAGAAATTGTAACTAGAAAGTTAAATATAGGCGGAGGCTCTGCAGCTCCTGGACTATATGCTTTAAAAGTTGACCCGGATATTGTATCAAAGCTTGGTCAGAAAATTCCCTTAAACATTGTCATTACCGGCACAAACGGTAAAACCACTACCTCCCGATTAATAGCCCATTTTGCCAAAAGCGCAAAGTATAGGGTAATTAGAAATCAAACTGGCTCCAATTTAGAAAGAGGCATCGCCTCAGCTTTAATCTCAGGATACGGTAAAAAATATGACCTGGGTATTTGGGAGCTTGATGAAGCAGCTTTTAATATAGTAACTCCTAAACTGCATCCTCAGGTAATTGTTTTTCTAAACGCTTATAGAGATCAGTTAGACAGGTATGGTGAGGTAGATAGTGTGGTTAACAAATGGCTTGAAACTATTAAAAAGATTGATAAAAACACTGTCCTTGTAATTAATGGAGATGATGTAAATACCAATAAATTATCCAAAGCTTTCAAAGGACAGATAATCCATTTTGGCTTGGAGAGCAATAAATTATTTGGGGAGGGGAAAAGTAAGGAAGTGAAAAAACTTGATGTAGTAGCCAAAAACTTAAATCAAAATGGGCTTGATTCTATTATGTTTGATTTCAAAACTGCATCAACTACTTTACCTGTCAAACTTAATTTTCCCGGCTTTTACAATGTCTATAATGCACTGGCGGCCATTATTGCAGTCAAAAGCATTAATATAGATTATGCCAAAGCTATAAAAGATTTAACAGGATTTACTCCGGCTTTTGGCAGATTTGAAAAGGTTAAAATAAACTCCAAGGAAAGCTATATTTTCTTAATTAAAAATCCCACTGGTGCTACAGAAGTTTTTAAGACTATCTCACCACACATGAGAAAAAACGATACGCTGCTTTTGGCTTTAAATGATAATTTTGCAGACGGCACTGATGTATCCTGGATTTGGGATGCGGAGTTTGAGAGGTTAAAAGTCCAGAATATGAAAGTTATTTGTTCAGGGCAAAGAGCTTATGATCTGGCTGTCAGGCTAAAATATGCCGGGTTTGATGCAGAAAAGATTGTAGTTGAAGATAGCCTTAAAAAGGCCCTCAAAAAGGCTACAATAAGCCAAAAGGGGCGATTATTTATCTTGCCTACGTATACAGCCATGCTTGATTTACAAAGAATCTTAACAAATCTGGGAGTCAAGAGAAATTATTGGGAAGAAGTGTAAATATATGAAAATCAAAGAATCTAAATTAAAAATTACTTTAGGATACCTTTACGGCGATCTGATGAATATTTATGGTGATACCGGAAATATAGTTGCCCTTAAAAAGAGGGCCCAGTGGCGAGGAATTGAAGTTAATGTAAAGATAAAAAGTATCAAATCAAACATTAAAAAAGGCGAGATAGATCTCTTCTTTTTTGGTGGTGGACAGGATCAGTCACAAGAACTTGTGGCCAAAGATTTGGTAGATACCAAAAAGGGGAGGATGATCAAACAGGAGGTGGAACGGGGAGTACCTTTATTATCTATCTGCGGAGGTTATCAGCTTTTGGGAGATTATTACAAACCCCATAAAGGACCAAAGCTTCCCGGAGTAGGTTTATTTCCAGTCTTTACTGTGGCAGGAGAAAAGAGAATGATTGGCAATATTGTTATTGAGTCTCAATTCGGCAAATTGATAGGGTTTGAGAATCACTCCGGACAAACAGTCCTTAAACAGGGGGGTCAAAGTTTGGGAACTGTGATTAAAGGATATGGTAATAATGGAAGGGATAAAACTGAGGGGTGTATATATAAACACGCCATAGGCTGTTATATGCACGGATCACTTTTACCTAAGAATCCCAATCTGGCTGACTGGCTGCTTAAGAAATCTTTAGAATTAAAATACGGTGAACTAGTGACTCTTAAGCCGATTGAAAATGAATTTGAAGACCTAGCACATGCAAGGATAGTTAATCGATTTAGATAAATATGAATAGCGCAATCTTAGTTGAATCAAAACACAATATTTTTCTTCCTCAAGAATCCTCCTTTGAGGTTGTTCCCAAACCACCTCATTGGAATCTTTGTCCTGGAGCAGAATCTGTAATGATGACTGCAATTCGTCATGGAGCAATTATGAATGTGTATGAGGGAGATTTATTAGTTAAATTCAGACGTAAAATGGCCGCAGTCTGTTTAAATACTCATCAATTTGGTACATCTATTTTAAGAAGGGGTTATTGGTATTGTGCAGTGAATCCTGGATTAATCGATGATCTGCAGGAGAATTTTGCCTCAGGTGCTAATGTATTTAACCCTGTCAATGCTCAGTGGGCTGAAATGAGACCAGTAGCCGATTTGGAAGAGTTTGTTACCAACCCACAATATCCATCCAAATCCTCTAAATTAGAGGTTGTTCTTGATAAAGCAGAGGTCATGAAGCATGTTTTAGAGGCCTCTTTACAGATAGAAAACTGGCCTCAAGGTGCAAGATGCAAAGGAAAAAGCTGGAAAGAATATAAAGTAGATGGAATGTTCTGGGAATTCCCGTACGAGGCAGATTTATCTTAAAAGCATATAAAAACACCCATTATTTATCTTATGCTAAAGCTGACTCTATTAAGATACTGGACCTTCTTTACTATAATGGAGTAAAATACTACCTTAAACGTAAATACGATTATTATTGTTCTATGGGCGAGTGGCGAAACTGGTACACGCGATAGATTTAGGATCTATTGCCGCAAGGCTTGGAGGTTCGAGTCCTCTCTCGCCCACATAACTATTCTTTCCTACTTCTTACCAGATAAAATTTGACTTCCTATTTGAAAGTTGTACAATATGCTCATCCCGAGCCTGTCGGGACTTTTGTGAAGAAATAAAACTATGCCATTATTAAAAAAAGGAGCAAATTCCAATAAATTTTCCCAACTCCCAAACATGGAGTTAGATAGAGTCGGTTTTTTTGATGAATCCGAAAGACCAGTAAGACAACCTTTTAAAGGAAGTTTTATGAATTTTCAATTACCCACTATGATGAGAGTTGAAAATACCGCTCGGGATATCTTATCTGCCGGAAAAGATTTAGGACAAATTATTACTGGTATAGAATCACAACCTAAGCCTCAAGAACAATTAACAGATGAGCAAGTAGAGGCTAGGAAATTGGCAAATCATCAAGAAACAGCTTACAGACAGCAAGAATCTGAGCGAGTAAACGTTATAAAAGGAAAAGAGCAGGAAGCGGTTAAAATGGCTGAACGCTTTGATCCACAAGGCTTATTCGGAGTAGAGCAAATATTGGCGAAGAGAGCCAGTAATACAGCAGTTTCCAGAGCAAATAATCAAAATGTCGGATCCATAGCTTATGCCGTAACCATGGAAAGAGCGGATCTTATTATAAGATCTACCCCAGAAGCAATGGAGAATAATCCGGCTCTTAGCCCTAAAACTTTTGATGCCAATTTGCATAAAATAGCCGAGGGAGGAACCACTATGTCCTCTACCGGGGGTAATGCAGGTTAAAGTTCAAGTTGAATCTATCTTCCCTATAATTTACAATACCAATTATCCAAATTTAAGGGCAGTTAGCTCAGTTGGTAGAGCGCTTTCTTGACGTGAAAGAGGTTTCACAGGTTCGAATCCTGTACTGCCCACCATATTTAAACCATTGAATTTCTTATCCTCCTTTCAGTATGATAAATATTAATGAGTAATCCCAATTCTGAAGTTGAATCCCAGCTCAACAGACAATTAACAGCCAATGTTCATCTAAAAAAACGCCGGGTGATCTGGCTAAATTTTGTGGGCGGGATGGCCTGGGGAGTAGGATCAGTCATTGGAGCGACCGTTGTTATTGGATTACTGGTTTGGATTTTTTCATTTTTTAATTTTGTTCCTTTCTTGGGAGATTTTCTATCAGGCATAACCGATCAAATTAATAGAAACGCGCCCAGATAGTTGACTGTGTTTAATCTTAGGACTACAATTAATTTGGAAGTGATGAAAAAGTCTCACCAGCTTTGGAGCTTTCCGCAGGATCTGCGTTATAGGACAAAAAAGTATAATAACGGGGTGGAACCGCCTATATCTTGGGCCCCTGGGAATATCAATTGATATATCTTGAGGGGCTTTTTAAATGGATAAAAAACAGGAAGATTTAAATAATTTGCGTCATAGCTGTGCACATTTACTGGCAGCTGCTGTTTTAGAACTTTACCCTCACACTAAAAACACTATTGGTCCGGCCATTGAAAACGGATTCTATTATGACTTTGATTTTGAACAACCTATCTCAGAAGAGGATTTACCAAAAATAGAAAAGAAGATGAAAGAAATTCTGCCTGCCTGGACAGAATTCAGTTCCAGAGAAGTTTCTCAAGATGAGGCCAAAGAAATATTTAAAAACAACCCCTATAAATTAGAACTGATTGATGAGATTACGACAAAAGGAGAAAGGATCACTCTTTATAAATCGGGAGAGTTTGAGGATCTCTGTAAAGGAGGACATACCAAAAACCCCAGTGAAGAGATTGGTGCTTTTAAGTTACTGAACTTAGCTGGAGCGTATTGGAGAGGGGATGAGAAAAACAAGATGCTGACCCGTATATACGGAACATGTTTTACTTCTCAGGATGAATTGGACAACTATCTAAAACAAATTGAGATGGCCAAAGAAAAAGATCATCGAAAGATCGGTAAAGAGCTGGGACTGTTTGTTTTCTCGGATTTAGTTGGCAAAGGTCTTCCTCTATTAACTTCTAAGGGAGCCGCCATTCGAAGGGAATTAGAAAGGTTTATTGTTGATGAGGAAATAAAACGGGGTTATGAACACGTCATGACTCCACCCCTGGCTAAAGTAGAGCTCTATGAAACTTCAGGACATTACCCTTATTACAAAGACACTATGTATCCACCAATGGAGGTAGATGAGGAAAGATTGATTTTGCGCCCCATGACCTGTCCTCACCACTTTATGCTTTATAAATCACAACCCAGAAGTTATAGGGAACTACCTATAAGACTTGCTGAAATCTCTCCGCAGTTTCGATATGAGAAAAGCGGCGAATTAACAGGTCTGATGCGTGTCAGGATGTTCACTCTTTCCGATGCCCACATCATCTGTACCCCCCAACAGGCTAAAAAAGAGATAACAGATGTTTTGAATCTAATAGATTACGTTAATAAGATTTTCGGACTTATTAAGGGAGAAGACTACAGATATCGGCTTTCTTTAGGAAATCGTCATGAGGATAAGAAATATTATAAGGATGACGAGTCTTGGAACAAGGCAGAAAGCACTTTAAGGGAGGTCCTAAAAGAAACAGATTCTCCTTACTATGAAGCGGAAAATGAGGCTGCATTTTATGGCCCAAAAATTGATGTTCAAATGAAAAATGTCTTAGGTAAGGAAGAGACTGCTTTTACAGTTCAATATGATTTTGTCCAACCCAAAAGATTTGAGTTGCGGTATATAGATGCAGACGGAGCGGAGAAAGAACCTGTGGTTATACATAGATCATCCATCGGAGCCTTGGAAAGAATCATGGCCTTTTTAATAGAAAAATGGGGAGGAGTTTTTCCGCTTTGGCTTTCACCAGTACAGGTAAAAATTATACCTATTACTGATCGGAATACAGCATATGCACAAAAATTACTCGAGCAGTTTACTAGTGCAAAGGTTCGGGTTGAGGTTGATAACAAAGCCGAAACTATGCAAAATAAGATTAGAGCTGCACAACTACAAAAGATCCCTTACATGCTAATTATTGGTGACAGGGAGGAAAAAGATGGTTTAATTTCTGTTCGTTCTAGAAAAGGTGAAAACGAAAACGGAGTAAAAGCGGAGGACTTTTTACAAAAACTGCAAAAAGAGATTGAATCTAAAGCGTAAATATGCTACTATCTGTCAGTCTGTGAGAGGTTAATCCTTAACAGGAGGTATTAAAAAATAGGAAAGTTTTTTAGATTAAATCAGAATATTCCAGGCACTGAGTTTCGGGTACTAGATGCTAAAGGTGAACAGCTTGGAGTCATGTCCAAGGACGAGGCAATAAAAAAAGCTCAGGAAGAGGAATTAGATTTAGTCGAGATCGCACCAAATGCCCAACCGCCTGTAGTAAGGATAGTTGACTTTCAAAAGTTCAAATATGAACTTAGCAAGAAAGAAAGATTGTCCAAGAGGGGTGCAAGCGAAGGGGGACTAAAAGAGTTATGGCTATCACCGAGGATTGCAGACCATGATTTAATGACAAGATTAAATCAGGCTGAAAAGTTTTTGAGGGATAACCATAAAGTTAAACTTACTGTTAAGTTTAAGGGGAGAGAGATGGCTTATCCTCAACTGGGATTTGCAGTCTTAAAACAGGTTCAGGAGCTAATGGGGGATAAGATCATTATCGAAAGGGAACCGAAATGGGAAGGAAGAAAATTGGCCTTGATTATAACAAGAGGGAAAAACGGAGCAACCAAAAACGAAGAGGCTCCAAAAGAAGAGATAGAAAAGAAAACTAAAAAAGTTGATGAATAGAAAGACTATATGCCAAAACAAAGAACTAAAAAAACATTTACAAAACGATTTAAAGTTACCTCAACCGGTAAGGTATTGAGACGCCATCAACTGGGCAACGGTCACTTAAAAAGAAATAAGACTAAGGGAGCTCGGGAAAGACACAAAAAAACAGCTACCCTGTTCAAAGGAGATGCTAGAGATATTAAGAAATTACTGGGAGCATAAATATGGCACGTATTAAAAGAGGGGTTACCTCACACAGAAGACATAAAAAACTATTAGATCTGGCCAAAGGCTACAGAGGCGGGAGAAGTAAGCTTGTTAGAGAAGCTAAATCAGCTGTATTGCATGCTGGTGAATATGCCTTTGCCGGAAGAAAATTAAGAAAAAGAGATATGAGAAAGCTCTGGATTGTACAACTTGGTAATGCAGTCAGAAATGAAGGCTTAAGCTATTCTAAATTCATCGCAGCCTTAAAAACCAAAAACATTCAGTTAGATAGAAAGATTATGGCAGATTTGGCTATAAACCACGAAGAAGTATTCAAAAAAGTCATTTCAGAAGTTAAAGTTTAATCTCTCCTACTTGATCTTATCCTTTTTTTCTATGTTATTCTGGAGTTAAGGATGTTTTATAGATCGATCTTACATTACAAGCAATTTAGATATTTAGGAGCTTTTTATCTACACAGTTTAATACGTCATTTTGCAAACTCCATCTTCCAGATATTTAACAGTATTTATATATTCCAGCTCTTACAGAAGGAAGGCCTAGATGATTCTAAAGCCTTGGGGATAACTACTATTTTTTTTGCTTTGGTATATCTATTTCAAGCTTTATTTATCCCTTTTTCCTTATGGCTGATTAAAACAAAGGGGTTAAGGTTTAACATCACCTGGGGAAATTTAATGTTAATTTCTTTTTTGATTTCGGTTTATTTGGCAGGATATAACATCATCTTTTTAGTACCTGCCTTTATTTTATCCGGATTACAAATAGCCCTATATTGGACTGCATATCACATATATTTTGCTGAGGTATCAGATGATAAAAGGCAGGGCGAAGAGGTAGCGCTTGTGATGGCGTTATCAATTATAGTTGGAATGGGTGGACCAGTGCTGGGAGGAGTATTAATAAACTATTGGGGATTTGGAGCTGTTTTTATCATGATCTCCATACTTCTTCTCTTGTCAAATCTACCCATGAGGCATGTCTCCAAAGAAAAAGACACGGTTCACATTGTTCTGGCAGAGCTTATCAAAACTATCTCCTCGAAAAAACAAAGACTAAGTTATCTGGCAATTGGAGGAGAAGCTGTGATTGATACTGTAGATATTTATTTCTGGCCTTTAACGATCTTTTTAATTGTCACAGGCTTTATCACTTTGGGATTTATCGGATCTTTGGTAGCATTTTTCTCAAGCATTATAACCATTATTTTAGGTAAGGCCATTGATAAATACGGAGCCAAAGCTGTGATAAGAGTCATTTCGTCTCTGGATAGCTTGATTTGGATCAGTAAGGCTTTTATTACCACCCCAGTCCAAGCATATATTGCATCAATTGCACAAGGTGCAACCGTTTCCGGGCAGTATATGTCCTTACAGGCTATGATTTATGAGAAAGTCAGACACCATAATTCTATCGCCTTTATTCTTCAAAGAGAGATTACTTTATCTTTGGGAAAAGTTTTCTTTTTGGTTCCGATGGGGATATTATTTTGGTCAGGAATGCCATTGGCGTTTATATTTATCTTTGCTGCTGCGGCAACACTTTTTACCCGATTTTATCCTGAGGAAAAGGCTCTAACGTGAGATTAAATCAATCTGGCTTATAAACTAATAGTTGTGCTAGAATCTGGTAGGCTGGGTTTTACATGCAAAATAAGATATGGAAGAAAAAATAAACGATCTAAATAAACTATTTAGTGCGCAAATAGCATCAGCTTCTACCTTAAAACAGCTAGATGAACTATTCTTATCACTATTTGGCAAAAGCGGAGAACTGACTCTTTTACCAAAAGAGTTTGCAAAATTATCACCTGAAGAAAAAAGGAAAGTAGGACCTCTTTTTAACCAGACAAAAAATAATTTAGAAGTGGCGATTGAAAAGGCCAGGCAAAGAGTAAAAGAAGAGCAATATGCAAAACTTGGACAGGAGATTCTTTCACTTGAGAAAACAGACATTAAAAAAAGACAGGGACATTTGCATCCTATAACCAGATTTGAAAAAGAGATTGTTGAGTTATTTAGTAAACTAGGGTTTCAACAATTTGATGCGCCTCATATTGATAGTGATTATTACAACTTTGAAGTTTTGAATATCCCGGAAGGCCATCCGGCCAGAGATTTATGGGATACTCTTTATATTGATAAAGCAAATTTGAAAAATACTCCAGGTGAACTTTTACTAAGGACCCATACCTCCAATGCCCAAGTCAGAGCCATGAAAGAATTATCCTTACCCATGAGAATAATGATAATTGATCGATGTTTCAGATATGAAAATTTGGATGCCAGACATGAACATACATTGGAACAGTTTGAAATTGTCTACATAGACAAAAAAGTTAATATGGCAAACTTACAATATCTCTCCGAATATTTCCTTAAAAACATCCTCGGTGAAGATATCCAGGCAAGACTCAGACCTAAATATTATCCGTTTGTCGAACCTGGTGCAGGCGTAGATGGATTGTGTATTTTCTGTAAAGGAAGGGGTTGTAAAGTATGCGGCGGAGTAGGTTGGTTAGAGCTAGCCGGAGCCGGAATGATTCATCCTCAAGTTCTTAAAAATGGAGGTATTGATCCCAATGTTTATACAGGCATTGCTTGGGGGGTGGGCCCGGAGAGAATGTCCATGCTCAAATACGGCATTGAGAACATCAGGTTGTTTAAAAGTGGGGATTTAAAGTTCTTAGAAAATATTAAGGAGGATAAATGAGGGTAAGTAAAACTTGGTTAAAAGAATTGGTAGATTTAAAGATATCTGATGAGGAGCTAGTGAAATTACTACCCTTGAGGACCATTGGTACAAAGGAGGTAACAGATAATTTCATTGAGCTTGATATGAAAGGTTATAACCGGGCTGATTTACTGTCTATGCGCGGAGTAGCATATGAGGTAGGAGCCATATCCTCCTCTCCTGTTAAGTTCAAAGAGATTTCAGATCCCTCAGAATTTATCTGGACACAGAATAAGTGGCCCGAGGTTTTATTAGAAGTAGAAAATGAAAAGGATACCCCAGTTTATTGCATTGCAAAAATCGAAAATCTTAAAGTTGAACAATCTAACGCTTCCTGGGTAAATAAATTGTCCAATTCTGGAATGAGATCAGTTAATAATCTTGCAGATGTTACAAACTTAATTATGCTTGAATTTGGACAGCCTTTGCATGCCTTCGATGCTGACCAGGTGAACGGAAAAATTATTGTTCGAAGGTCAAAGCCTGACGAAGCAATCACCACCTTAGATAACAAAAAAAGAGACTTAGATCATGATATCTTAATTACTGATGAATCAGAGCCTATTGGTATAGCAGGAATAATGGGCGGAAAAAACAGTGAGGTTTCAGATAATACCAACATTGTTTACTTAGAAGCTGCCATATTTGATCCTAAATCATTGAAAAAAACCTCCCAAAGATTAAATCTTAACTCTGAAGCTGGCAAACGTTTTTACCATGGATTATCCCAGATTAGACTATTTGATGCTCTTAATAAAGCTTTAAAAATGTATGAGGAGTTAGGCGGGAAGGTGACTGGTTTAACAATTAAAATGGCAAAACCCCATTTTCCTCAAAAACCTATCAAATTAGGTAAGAAAAAGGTATCTAATTTAATAGGGATTGAGCTTGATAATAAGGAGATCGAAGAATCGCTAACTAAACTGGGTTTTGATGTAAAAGACCAGGGAGATTCTTTTGATGTGACTCCACCATTTTGGAGAATGGATGTTGAGATAGCAGAGGATTTAATAGAGGAGGTAGCCAGAATGTATGGCTATGAAAAGATTCCCGGACAAGCATTAGAAGGCCAGTTACCGGAAAAAGTGGATCAAAGCTTGTTCGAATTTATAGACAACATCAAAGTAAAACTAGTAGAGTTAGGATTAACTGAAGTCCAAACATATTCGTTCTATTCCACCAGAGTTTTGGGTGCACTTGGATTTAACAGAGATCTGGCTATAAAACATCTAATAAAAGTGGCCAATCCTATGTCTTCCGAAACAGAGTTTATGAGAAAGGATTTATGGCCAAATTTAGTGGAGGTGGTAGATAAAAATATCCGGCAGGGTTTTGAGGATATAGCAATTTTTGAGATAGGGAAAACTTACGGCTTAACACAAGAAGGAGAGGTGGAAGAAAAAAACGTTTTGTCTCTCGCTTTAATGAACAAAACTGATAATCCAATCTCAGAATTAAGCGCTCTCCTTAAAAGGATAAACCTGGAAATTGATACTGAAGAAACATCTCAAAACCCAGCTTTAGAACTCTTTCATCCCAAAAGGTTTAGAAACTTAAAATATCAAAATATGACTATCGGGGAACTTGCAGAGGTTCATATGAGAGTTTTAGATAAGTTTGGAATTAGCCAACGGGTGGCTATTCTGCAAATTGATTTAACACCCCTGATTGCGTAATAATTTTATTTTAGCTTCGCTTTAGTGTAAAATTCATTGTCATGATTCCAGTTGAAACAAATATCAGAACAGGTGGGAATGATTTTCAATCCAATCCTGGTCTGAGATCTTTTGAAATGTTTAATAGAATTATCTCTCATCCAGGGGATGGCTCCTATTATGCTGCCGTAATAAAACGGGACTGGACTATTTCAACCTTAAGAAAATTTTCCGAAGGAGAGGATATAGGGACTCAAGTTGAAGAGGTTCTACCGCTCACTTGGAGGCGTGAATTTATGTTTGGCTCTCAATTACAATTACAAACTGCAAGAGGAAATCTGTTTAATAGATTTTATAGAAGAACTCAAAAGGAAGAGATCTTGCAAAATCTTTTTACCTGCAATAATTAAAGAGCAACTGTTACTCCAATAAAGGTTGAATGTTGGGCTCCGTTGTTATCTTCCAAAGTGACTGTAATGGTATGTGAACCTTTATCTCCTTGAGGAAATTCTACATGCAGGGCAAAGGGTTCGGATGTTTGATTGGATTTTGTAGATCCATCTACACTCCAGGTGACTTTTTTAACCCCGGCTGGAGAGTTTACCCTGGCTAAAACATCAAATACTCGAGGTACATTGGCCCCATTGGGAATATTAACTATTTCTATAGCCCCTCCACCTCCGACGCTAAACCCAGGAATGCCACTACAACCTTTTGTAGCCCCCACGAAACGGGCATCAGGAGCAGAAATTACCCATTCATCTATCCCTTTCTGCCATTTATTGGCACCAGTAGGATCATCTTCTTTTAAAACAATTATATCTTTTTCATCAAACTCCTCATTATCATTTGCCAATCTGTGGGGATTTACTCGACATACCTTAGCTCTTTGATATGCTGAAGATTCACCAGTTGGCTCAGTTCCACCAATAAAATACTCTCTTCTGGTTGCGGAACCGCCGTGAGGCTTACCTGTCATCACCCCATCTACTTCAGCCTGGGTAACTTGAGAAGGTTTTTCAAAAGGCTCATTCTGCTTATCTTTTAATGCTTCCCTCATGATCCTGTTCCAGATAGGGGAAGCACCAGTTATACCGGAGGCAATTTTAGGATCAAGTGGAGTGTTATTGTTATTACCTACCCAGACACCTGTGACAATGGAGGGGGTAAAACCTACAGTCCAGTTATCTTTTTTCTCATCAGTAGTTCCGGTTTTTACAGCCACGGTTTTGCCGGGGATATTTAATACAGAGTTTGAGCCAAAAGCTGCCGATCTGGCTCCATTATCAGATAAAATATCAGAAATAATAAAAGCTACTCCCGGATCTAATACTTTTCTTCCTTCGCTTGGTTTATATTCGAATAAAACTTTTCCTTTATTATCTGTTACCTTAAGTATGGAGATGGGATCATGCTGTTCTCCTTTGATAGCAAAAACACTGAAAGCTGAGGTAAGTTCCAACAACCTTAGTTCTCTTCCTCCCAATGTTAAACTGAGTCCCACAGAGTTAACATTTTCTGTTGAAGGCTCCCAGGACATAATTCCCATTCTGTAGGCCAACTCCATAACATCTTTAACTCCTACCAATGCCAGCATTTTGACTGCCGGAATATTGTAGGAATTACCCAAGGCATATCTGACTTGGGTGGGACCATGGAACTGCCCATCATAGTTAACAGGATTATAGTTTGGATTATCTGCCCCACCAGGAAATTCAGTTTTTACATCCATTAAAACAGAGTTGGCGGTGTAACCTTTTTCCAAAGCTTTAGCATAGGTAATGGGCTTGGTGGCAGAACCGGGTTGCCGAAGGGAGGTGACCACATTGACGTTAGGCTCAAAGACACAGCTTTCACCTTCAATACAGCCTTCCGGTTCAGACTTGGCAAAATAGTCTTTACTACCTACCATGGAAAGAATCTGGCCAGTTTTGACTTCTAAAACAACTGCTGCTCCATTTCCGACCTTATTACTTTTGATCTTTTCAATTTCTTCCTTAACTATGCCTTCCACTTTCTCCTGCAGCTTATAATCTAGTGTTGTGGTGACTCTTAATCCACCTTGTTCTACTAACTTATCCCCAAATTGTTCAATTAATTTTTGTTTGACATATAAAACAAAGTGGGGAGATTTAAAGCCTATTTGGCTTTGACTAGTTCTATAAGTTAACTCTGTTTCCTGAGCTTTTTGGGCCTCATCTTTGGTAATATAACCATCTTCTGTCATCCTTCTTAGTACCTCCTTTTGTCTTTCTCGGGAAAGCTCAGGACGGGTACCGTAGGGAGAATAAACCGATGGCCTTTGTGGCAATCCAGCCAAAAGTGCGGCTTCTGCCAGATTTAATTCTTTAGCAGACTTTCCAAAATATAGATTTGATGCAGCTTCTATACCATAAGATGTGCCGCCATATGGAATCTCATTCAAATACATCTCCAATATCTGATCTTTTGTATAGGAACGCTCAACCTGAATAGCTAAAATTAGTTCTTTAATCTTTCTTATAAATGAGCGGTCACTAGTTAAAATGGCGTTTTTAACTAACTGCTGGGTCAGAGTTGATCCTCCACCACCAGCCCCGGTTTTGGTAACATTTTGTATGGCTGCTCTGATAATACCGACCGTGGAAAAGCCTTGATGTCTATAAAAATCCTTGTCCTCAATGGCAATAGTTGCCTCTTTCATCACCTCAGGTATATCTTCCAGTTTTATAGGAGTTCTGTTTTCATCAATAAAAATATCGTATAAAAGTTCACCATCCCGGTCATAAATTTTGGTAGCCTGGGAAATTGATCTGGTACTTAGATCATCAGGGGAGGGAATTTGGGTAGCAAAAAAAACAATAATGCCAAAAAAGCTTAATATACCTACTAAGATAACAACTAAAAAACTGGTGGAAAGGTTGGAGAGGAATTTAAACTTCCAGACTCTTGAAAGCTCTTTCCTGGCCTTCCAGGATTGGTGGATCATAAGAGAAATTATATCAGCTTTTGATGATAAGTACTAACGATGAAGTAATCCATCAATATAATTTCTTAAAAACCGGACTAAGTTAATCTATCAAGTCCAGAGGGAAGGATTCGAACCTTCGAAGGCGTAAGCCAGCTGATTTACAGTCAGCCCCCGTTGGCCACTTGGGTACCTCTGGAAACTTTTGTATTATACCTAATTTAAAGCTCTCTTCCAACTATAAAAGTCTAAGATACAAAAAATGACACATATTCAAAAACTAGGGACAAGAAGAAATATTAATTAACAAGGCGTGATAGAACAACAGCTACTAAAGTTAATAAAAATGAGGCTGTAAACGCCAGATAACCACTCTTTTTAAATTCAATTCTACTAATAAGTTGGGTGAGAGTAAGGGATAGTGATTCTGGCTCAAAATCTTTTCGGGACATAAATTAATTATGCCTACAATATGCTGGAGAAGTCAAGTAATAATTTATCTGACCCTGTGACGTCTCTTCACTTTTAGCTGAGCTAAGGACTTTTCTAAAATAGCCACGGTCTCTGCATATTCTTCATCTGATAATTTATCAGTTAAAGCCTGCTCAGCTCGTTTTTTGGCTTCTTCAACTGCCCTTTCATCAATTTCTCTTTCTTCTACTGCTAAATCCGTCATAACTGTTAAAGTATTATCAACCATCTGCAAAAAACCCCCACCAATGGCCAAAACATCTGTTTTATCACCTTTTTTGATTCTTAATTCTCCCGGAATGATTTTGGCCATTAAATTGGCATGATAGGGTAATATCCCTAACTCTCCCTCAGCAGAGGGGACTGTCACCATATTTACTTCGCCATTAAAGATCTCTTTTTCTGGCGTCAGTATTTTTAAATTTAGTTGTGACATATATTAAGTTGATATTATACCGGGTTGGTGCGAAAATACCATACTATGGATAACACAAATGAAGGAAGATTTATGGTTGCCATGGGGGCAATTATAGAAAACCACCTGGGACAAATATTACTTGTTAAAAGATCTGATGATAAAGATTTTGCACCGGGCATATGGGAATACCCCATGGGAAGACTAAAACAGTTTGAGGAGCCTCTGGAAGGATTAAAAAGAGAGGTGAGGGAAGAGGTAGGATTACAAATAGAAATAATTAAACCATTAAGAACATTTAGCTGGATCAGGGGCAAAGAAAAAGACCCGGAAAAAGAAGTAGTAGGAGTAGTTTACTGGGCAAAGATACTAGCAGATGAAACCGTCACCTTGTCTGATGAGCACTCGGAATACCAATGGGTTACTCCTGATGCTGCTTTGAAAATTATTGACCATCCGGGAATTAAAGAGGATATAGAATATTTTATAGATGAGCAAAGATACTAAGCTAATCTGGCGGCTGACCAATCAAATCTTTCTATCCGATGTACAACACCTCTGTTCATCTCTGCTATCAAAATCTGTCTATTAGGCAAAGCAGCCCATTCTTTAGCCCAGGGACGTTCTTCGAGTAAGATTCTAGCCAACTGTGCAGACAAATCCATATTTCCTGTTTCTATTAAGAATGTATCCAACCTGCCAAAAGCCTTTTCCGGTGTAGCCACATTCTTAATCGTATGGGATATAGGATATTCTGCTTGATCTAAAGCTGCTTCAAAATCCTCTAGAGAGGCTTGACCGGGTTCAATGACCTGTCGGGGTAGACTTAATTGAAAAGCTATGCCTGGATAATCAAAAGTTTCTGGATATCTAACCTGCAATGGCTTTACTCCTGTAGAAAGAACTATCATTCTGGGATTCTGAACTGTTTGTAACGCCCGAAGGTCATATTTTTTTCTCAGCGAGATAGCTAAGCTTTCACTCTCTTCTAAGATATCATGAAATTGATTTGGAATTTTATCAACATCTAAGACAGGCAATCCGTCTGCATATAATTTTGCTGGATCATACTGCCCTTGAAATAGATGACCCAGTTTTGCGCTTTTTCTGACAAGCTCTCCATTGTCTAAAAATACAGCAATGGGACAGACACTACCTGTTAAATGATCTTGTGCAGCAGCAAGTATCGGTCTATTTGTTACTGCAGCCACAGCTTCAGCCACAGAATAAGTTTGCATGAGCAAATCTGGATTTTTAACATTGTTTTTTATGTATCTTGATATTCCTTTTTCACAATCATCAGTACTTCCATTTAGCATCTCACCCTTGGCAGCCAAACCTCCACATCCTTTTGGAGCAATTCCCGGATCGGCCGGACCGGCAAAATGATTAACTATCATAATCCCTCTTACTCTTGGGTCATTTAAAAGCTTTTTATATGGGACAATCTCACCACCCGTGGCAATTGATCGTACAAGTAAGGAGTTCTCGTAGGGAGTAATTATCCTGGCATCTCCGCATGTCCACAAAACAATTAAATTACCTTCTCTTCGTGCACGGTACCAGGTGGCTCTTCTATTGCTTGCTTCATCCGAGTGGTTATCCTTAAATAGGCTTTGAGGTGTAATCAGGGTAGTTAAATGTTCCATATTTTTTCAAAAAAATCCGACCCCTTTCAGGTCGAATTTCTAAATCCGTTTTGAATCTTATCACTACTTGTTGTTTGTTTCAAGTTGAGGTAATATTTTCTCCATGAATAACCATAATTGTGAAGCAGTAGTAATAACTTGTATTGATTTTAGATTTCAACCATATATAGATATCTGGATCAAGGAAAACTTAGGCACTAAAAACCATGACCGGGTAGCTTTAGCCGGAGGTGTAAAAAATCTGGAGGCTATTTTAGAGCAAATTGAAATTTCAAACAGGTTACATCATATTAAAAAAGTGATTTTAGTAAACCATGAAGACTGCGGAGCTTACGGAGAAGCAGGTACTGCCCAAAAACATACAGAAGATCTCAAGGGTGGAGCCGCAAAGATTAAAGAACAATGGCCAAACCTGGAAGTAGATACCTATTACCTTCATCTTAATGGAAATTTCGAGCAAGTATAAAAACCCAAATATTTTCTCTTAATTTATTCTTACCAGAGTTTACCTCTTTTCTATTATTTTTTTTGTAATCTTATAGAGATCTTTTTTATCAAATAAATGATCATGGTCTAGGCTTGATCGAGCGGTTTATAAATGTTAGAATACGCACTCTTATGAGCGTTGAAGCACCAGTTATGCCTGTAAAAATAACCTCACCAGAGCCTACATTTAGCAGGGGAGAGGAGAATGGAATTGCAATAGATCTTTTTCCTGTAGTAACAAGAAGCAAGTTAATCCAGCATCCCAAACCTAACCGCGGACCAGCTGTCCCAAGTCACGATAATTACCTAAGCGACAGCATGTCCTCCCCAGGAGAGATCCGAGCACACTTTATAATAGACAAATTACCTTTTTAAAGGGTAATTGAGGAACATCACCTCCTATAGAAGAAACAATGGCCAGTGCCCTAGGATCATAGGACATATTAAGATCTGCCCTCAACATCTGAGAGGTTATGTTATTTATTAAAGAGGAACCTGTAGATGAGGTGTCGCCGCTTAGTGCGCCTTCTTGAACATCTCTTCTTATGGTTTCCCTAATTCTACGTTCCCTAGTAGGCATAAAGGTGATTTTATCAAAAATTAAATGGAAGTCAAACTATAAGTTAGCTACTAATCATTGAAATATTTCTATTAAAAGTGCAAACTCTAAAATATGAAGCAAGATCTTCAAGATATAATTAGCTATTTAGTAAGTAAGACCATAGAGCTTAAGGATACATACACTGAAGAAAAAGACTTAGAGATAGATTATGTTTGTATTTTTTCCCACTCAGATAAAGAATATCAAAAACTACTAAAATTGGCTTCTGAAATTGGAAAGGTAGTAGATCAAACCCAGACCGGACCGGTATTTAAATTCCAAAATCCACCTGAAACTAAAGCTGGAAGACCAAAATTACTCAAAATCAGGATCCCAGACCCAACGAAAGTTCAAAGAGGAGACACCGACTTTAATACAAATTATGCAGACTTTAAAAGTAAATATTTGGGTAAACCTAGATTTAGTTTAATAGAACGAAAAGACTTTGAAATGATTGAGTTAAAAGACCCAGAGTTTGATGTTTTAGTCTATTTTTCCAGTATTCCACCAAGTAAACAACTGAAAATTACTTGACCTCGTCTATGGTTCCCTTCATGTAGAAGGCCTGTTCACTCTTTGAATCATGCTTACCTTCAAGAATCTCTTTAAAGGAACGGATGGTGTCTTTTAAGGAAACATATTGTCCTTTAATACCGGTGAATGCTTCACCTACAAAGAATGGCTGAGTCAACATTCTCTGTATTTTTCTGGCTCTTGTCACAGTTAGTTTATCCTCATCAGATAACTCTTCCATGCCCAAAATGGCGATAATATCCTGTAACTCTTTATATCTTTGTAAAACCTGCTGTACTTTTCTGGCTACATCATAATGTTCTTGTCCTACAATGGTCGGATCCAAAGCCCTGGACGAAGAGGCCAGAGGATCAACAGCCGGGTATAGTCCCTGTTCTGTTAAAGCTCTCTCTAGAGCAATGGTGGAATCCAAATGAGCAAAGGTGGTAGCTGGTGCGGGATCTGTGTAATCATCTGCCGGCACATAAACTGCCTGAACTGAGGTGATAGAACCTTTTTTGGTAGAGGTAATTCTTTCCTGCAAAGTACCCATCTCTGTAGCCAAAGTTGGCTGGTAACCTACAGCAGAAGGGATTCTGCCAAGCAGTGCTGATACCTCAGATCCTGCCTGGGTAAACCTGAAGATGTTATCAATAAAAAGTAAAACGTCTTTTCCCTGTTCATCGCGGAAATATTCCGCCATTGTTAAGCCTGACAACGCAACTCTCTGTCTTGCTCCGGGTGGTTCATTCATCTGTCCAAAAACCATGGCAGTTTTATCAATAACCCCCGATTCCTGCATCTCTTTGTATAAATCATTTCCCTCCCTGGTTCTTTCTCCAACTCCGGTAAAGACAGAATAACCACCATGTTCAGCAGCAATGTTTCTGATAAGTTCCTGGATTAAAACTGTCTTTCCCACTCCTGCTCCACCGAATAACCCCACTTTTCCTCCTTTAACAAAGGGGGCCAGTAAATCAATAACTTTAATTCCGGTTTCAAAAACTTCGGAAGTGGTGGATTGCTCATCAAAAGAGGGAGCTAAGCGATGTATGGGCCATGATTTTTTAGTTTTGGCTGGACCCTTTTTATCTATGGTCTCGCCTAATACATTAAACAGCCTTCCCAAAACTTCCTCTCCCACAGGGACAGAAATGGGGGCACCGGTATCAAAAACATCAACACCTCTGGTTAACCCATCAGTTGCACCCATGGATACAGCTCTGACTACACCTTCGCCCAAGTGCTGCTGTGTTTCTAAAACCAACGCTTCCTTACCATTTTTAAGCTCTAAAGCATTGTAAATTGCCGGAATGGTTTTTTCTGTAAACTGAACGTCTACAACCGGACCAATAATTTGTAAAACTTTTCCTTTGTTCATATTTTTACTCCATCGCTGCTGCAGCAGATGTAATCTCCAAAAGCTCTCTTGTGATGTTATCTTGCCGGGTCTGATTATATGCTAAGGTTAAATCTTCCACAAGCTCTTTGGCGTTATCAGTAGCATTTTTCATGGCAATCATTCTGGCAGAATGCTCAGAGGCTTTAGTTTCCATCATTCCCTGGAAAATACTAATTTCCAGATAGTGTGTTAATAACTCATTTAGTAATTCAGATATTTTTGGTTCAATCAAAAATTCATTACCTTCTTTTAACGCTTGATGTTTATTCTTTTCTTGGTTATCTAAACCAGTCATCTCAGATAATCTGTTAAACATTTCCTGGCTATCAATAGGGAGAAGCTGCACAATCTTTGGCTCCTGTCTTAATGAAGAAACAAAGTGAGGATAGGTAATATAAGCTTTACCTAACTCTTTTTTAAGAAATGATTCTGAGAGTAATCTGGCAATTTGCTTGGCTGTTCTAAAGGAGACCAGGTCATGGTTTTCAAAATCAGCTATTAAGTTTTTCCCCATTTTGGCTACAAATGTTCTACCTTTTTTACCAACAGTATAAAAAGATAGATTGGCATTTTCTTTACTAAAGTTTTGCACTGCTCTGAAAATATTGGTGTTTAATGCCCCAGCTAATCCCTTGTCAGTGGTTAGCAGTAAAACCCCTACATTCTTGGATTCATTGTCCTTCAAAAGAGGATGGGTGAAATCGTTTAATTTTGGTAATAATCTGACAAGTGCGTGATTTAAATTTTGATTATATGGCCTTCCGGAGATGGCCTGGTTTTGAGCCCTTCTCATTTTGGTAGCAGCTACCATCTGCATGGCTTTGGTGATCTGGCTGGTATTCTTAACAGATCGTATTCTTCTTCTTAATTCCCGTGTACTGGCCATATGCTGAGATTATTTTTTAGATCCTTTCATAAATATACTTACAAAATCTTTAGTAGCTTTTTCCAGCTCTTTGATCATTCCTTCATCTAATATCTTTTTCTCGGCTAGCTCTGATACTAACTTTTTATTTCTCAACTTTAGTTGCTGGATATATTTTTCTTCAAATTCTTTAACTTTTTCTACTTCCACTTCATCTAAATACCCGTTAGTAACAGCCCATAAAATAACTATCTGTTCCTCAACCGGAACAGGTGAGTAAGGAGGCTGTTTTAAAACTTCGGTAATTCTTTTGCCTCTTTCTATCTGGGAACGGGTATTAGGATCCAAATCAGAGGCAAATTGGGCAAAAGCTGCCAGTTCCCTAAATTGTGCCAAATCCAGTTTTAATCTCCCGGCCACAGATTTCATGGCTTTGGTTTGAGCTGTACCTCCTACACGAGAAACTGATAAGCCTACATTCAAAGCCGGCCTGATACCAGCAAAAAACAGATCTGATTCCAGATAAATTTGTCCATCAGTAATGGAGATAACATTCGTAGGAATATAGGCAGATACATCTCCAGCTTGAGTTTCAATAATGGGTAAAGCAGTCAGAGAGCCTCCTCCGTAATCTTCACTTAATCTGGCAGCCCGTTCCAGTAATCTGGAATGAAGGTAAAATACATCTCCTGGATAAGCTTCACGGCCGGAAGGCCGTCTAAGAAGAAGTGACATCTGACGATAGGCCCAGGCATGTTTTGATAAATCATCATAAATAATCAAAGCATCTTTACCTTGATCCATAAAGTATTCTCCCATGGCTGTACCGGAGTAGGGAGCAAGATATTGCATGGGAGCCGGATCAGAAGCAGAGGCAACAATAATAATGGAGTGTTTCATGGCTCCGGTTTCTTCCAGTTTTGCCACCAGTTGAGCAACTTTAGAGACTTTTTGTCCAACAGCTACATAAATACAGATCACATCCTTTTGGTTAATAATGGTGTCTATAACAATAGTAGTTTTACCAGTATTTCTGTCGCCAATAATTAACTCTCTTTGACCTCTACCAATAGGGATTAAGGCATCGATCGCTTTTATACCGGTTTGTAAGGGGGTGGTGACTGATTTTCTGGTAATAACACCGGGAGCTATTTTTTCAACAGGATATTTTTTATCTGATTTGATGGGACCTTTGCCATCTACTGGATTGCCCAAGGCATCAACCACTCTACCAACTAAATTCTCTCCTACTGGAACTTGCAAAATCTGACCAGTGGTTTTAACTTCATCGCCTTCTCTAATCTTGGTGTAATCTCCTAAAATAACTGCTCCCACATTATATTGTTCCAAGTTCAAAGCCAAACCAAATATTTTATGGGGGAATTCCAAAAGCTCCATTGATTTAACCTCAGATAAACCCTCAATTCTGGCAATCCCGTCACCCACCTCAATTACCTTACCCACATTGGCTTTAACAGCCTTTGTTTGTAAGGAGTTAATCTCTTTTTCAATAATGGACACTATATCAGCCATGTTGAATTACGCCTTTCAGTTGATTAATTCTTTCTTTAACAGAATAATCAAAAACATTATCACCAATTTTAATCTTTAAACCTCCTAAAAGGGAAGCGGTTTTAATAGATTGAATGTGTGTAATGCTGTATTGTTTTTGGAAAACTCCTTTAATCTTTTCTAGATCAGGTCTAGTTAAATCAGCTGCAGATTCAACCAACAGAGTATATTTATCAATTTCAAGCTTTAGTCTTTTCATTAAATGTGTCAGAGCATAAAGTGCCTGAGGAGTGGGAAGTTTTTTAAAAGCTTTTACATACTTTTCCACCTTTGATATGTTTAGTTGTTCTTTTATAAAACTTTCTGTGACTGCAGTTTTTACTAATTTATCTAATAATTTATTTCTTTTCATATTAAAGACCTTTGATTGTTCTTTCTATTAACTCCTTTTGATCTTTGGTAGTAACAGTTTTACCAATGACTTTCTCTAAAGCCAGCACTACTAAATTAGAAAGCTCGTTTCTGATTTCCTGCTGCATCTTATCTCTTTCCACTTTCAGCTGCTCCTGGCCCTTTTTCATCAGATCCTCAATATCTTGCGAAGCTTTACCGTGAGCATCTGCGACAACTTGGGTAGCGCTTGACTTTGCCTCATCTAGAATTCTTTGGGCCTCTTTGGCAGCTTTTTCTAATGCTTTTTCTCTATCTTCTTCAGTTTGGGCTAATTTTTTTTCTATATCTTCCGCGTTCTTTAAGCTTTCGGCAATTTTTAGTCTTCTGGTTTCCAATACTTTTAAAATCGGACCATATAAAAACTTCTTCAAAATAAAAAGAAGTATTACAAAGTTCACAATTTGCGCTATTAACAAGATCGGTTGTATACCAAACTGCTCTAAAATTTTTTCCATAGAAAAAGGTGACGTGAGAACTAAAATATGAGGTACAAATCAGATCTCACTGTCACGTATTTTATTTTGTAAATGCTATAACCAATGCGTAAATAGCAATTGCTTCAGCAAAAGCCATTCCTAAAAGCATGGCTGGTAGAATTTTGCTCTGAGCTTCCGGGTTTCTACCAATAGCTTCCATAGCCTTGGCACCAATAAAACCAATACCCAACGCTGGGCCTAAAGCTCCTGCACCAATTGCTATTGCAGACGCTAAACCTTCTGGCATATTTTTACTCCTTTCTTTTAATGCTCCTCTCCGTGTTTCTCTGACAATAATACCATAAACACGAGAGTCAACATCATAAATACTGCTGCCTGTACAAACCCTACTATGATCTCTAAAAACATAAAGGGTAGAGGCACTAAAAAAGCGAAGATGCCGGACACTGTTACGAGCACCACTTCGCCCGCGAATATATTACCAAAAAGCCTAAAAGAAAGCGAGACTATTTTTGTAAATTCTGAAACAAGTTCCAATAACCCCACAAAAAGAAAAACCGGGTTTAGGGAAAACCATTTTTTAAGATAATCCAAAACTCCTAAAAACTTTAAAGCAAAAGCATGGGTCAAAAAAGCTGAAACAAGGGCCAAAGATAAGGTCATATTAAGATCCGAGTTTATTGATCGCAGCAGGGGAATAAAGACTGTTTTATCTTCAGGTTTTTCTTTTTCATCCAAGATAGCACCTTCTTCTAAAGTTTTTTGTTCAGATTTTTCAGAGGCCCCAACACTTTTTATAAACTGGAAAAAGGGTGTGATGGTATCTTTTTCCTCTAACTCTTTTTGCTCTACCTCTGTTCTGAAAAAGCCGACTGTAGTAAAGCCGGGAAAAAGACCAAACCAGTTGGCAGTAACTATAAAAAGGAAGAAGGTCATGACTATGGGGAAAAATAATTTGGCTTTACTATGTGCCAGTTCCTCAACTGTGTTGTAACCTGTCTCTATCACAAATTCAAAAAAGTTTTGTAAACCGGCGGGGATAGCTTTAATTTTCCAGGTGGTAATGACACTGATTACTATTAAAAATAGCATTACAATCCAGGAAACAAGAAGGGTATTGGTAACAGGTAAAGGACCTAAATAGCCTAAAACTTCAGGTGCTAAGACAATTGCGTGTTCCATGCGAGTGTATTGTATAAGGAAAATTAAAGTTGGTCAATTCATTCATTCTAGTTTCTCCCTTTGCGTGCGAAGATAAAGAAACCATTGCTCAAAAAAGGCAAAAATACTTTTAAAGGGAGTCTCGATAATATAATCAAAAAGAAATAAAAATATATTTATTTGGGAAATTCCCATGGTTAAATTTCTACCCGCCTGGATAAAAGGCATGAAGAAAAAGTCAAATAGAACTTGTTTTATGCCTTCTTTTTCATCTTTGATGGTATACACATTGGCTGTTTGATTAATTCTGTAGGCCAAAAATGACACAATGGCCGAGAAGAAAACGAATACGGCCTGACTGACAATATTAAAATGAAGTTTTGTCAGAATAAATATAGTAACACCAAAAGTAATGGCAAAAGCAATAACCCAAAGCGCCACAAAGAGGATATCCAAGAAAGGATCAACTTTTTTGGCAGCTTTTTTGATCACTAATTTGTGATCTAATTGGGGCTTTTCTTCATATAAAACTTTATGAATTTTGTCCAAAATCTTTGTGGTATTTTCTTTTCCAGGTGTTTTAATAAATACCGCAGCAAAAATCATCAAAGCTGGAGGAGCAAGGGTATTTAAAAAAATGGAGGGCCAGAAAATCTTTCCATAGATTAAACTTTCAAAAGTTCCCTCTACCACCAGAGTAAAGATCATTTTGGTAGCAAAAATGAAAATGACGCTTCTGATAACAGCTCTTTTTACCTTATCAGCAATACTTTTATAGCGGTTGTTGGCCGCCTCAGTCACCTGTTTATCCAGCTCTTCCTGATCATTTACTAAAAATCTTGATTGACCCTTATTTCTGCGCAAAACATCCTCCAGAATATAAAAAGGGGAGATCTGGTTTTTGATGTAGGAGTAGACTCTATCCTGCAGAGAGTAAGATAATTGTTTTTGGATCTCCTGATAACCTTCCATAAAATGGTCAGCCACAGATTCCACATTTTGATCTGTCAGTTTTCCAAAATACTGGGTAAAAAGGTGGTATCTTAAAAAAGCCAGATCTTCTTTAGCATAGGCACGCCTGACAGCTATAAAAACCTGGGCATTTTTGGTATCTTCTGAATCATCGGTAATCTCCACATCATCTTCAAAAACCTGATAGATGAAGTTGCTCATCAACTCCTTATATTTTTCCGGCCGTAAAACATCCTCAATATCTGATGACATCAGCTGCAAAATCCATTCCCTAATTTCATTTCTATTTAAGGCCTTAAGAGAAAACAAAAGTTCCTGTAGCCTGATGTACCTGTCAATTATTTTTTCAACTTCAGTAATAATTGTTTCCGGAACACTGGAGTCAGGAAAATATCTGGCCCAAATCAGCTCTCTTATTAAAGGAGAGGCCACAGATTTACCATCTCCGCCCATTAAAAATCTTCTCTTTAAAATTCTTTCGATGGAGGAGCGTAAGATTACCTCATCTTCTCGATAGTCCATGGCAGTACGGATTCTTTCGTACCAGGAGGCGATTTCGGCCACCACTGGGTTAACGGAAATTTTTTTCTCTTCACTCTCTGTAACATGTTTATCAAAGGAGGAGATGAGAGTATTTGCCAATTTTGATAATTGTCTTGATTCTGTCATGATTTATTTTCTGAAAGAAGATGTAACGGATCAGTCTTTTTCAATGATTGTAAAAACTCCTTTTGATCTTTTATCATATTCTCGGGCAGATTTTCAAAGTAATCAAATGCTGAAGCTTCAGCATTTAGTTTGATATCACCTAAAGGCTTAACCAGATATACTAAAGCAATGGTGTGGCTAATAATCTGCTGAGATTTGAACAGTTCATCAAATCCAATAAATTGAATTATTTTTACCTTAGTCCCTAACTCATCTTCCGCAACCTCCTGAATAGTGTCTTCAATACTGTTTCCGTATAACACGGTACCACCCGGTAAGTGCCATAAGTTTTTACCTGGGTCAATAGCTCTTTTTGTCAACAGCACTCCTTTATTGTTGTTGATTATTAGATCAACAGTCACTCTGGGGGCCTTTGAGTAGATCAATTTGAACTCTTCTAAAGAGAATGGTTTTCTGGACTTCATATCAAGGCCAATAATAGCACAAATAAAATTAAGTGTTATAGCTCTAGATTAATAAAAAATTTAGGCTATAATAACCATATGACATCTGAGGAAAAACTGAAATTAATAACCAGAAATTTGGAAGAGGTTTTGACAGAAGAGGAGTTGAAACGGTTAATTGAATCAGACACCCCACTCAGACACTATATAGGTTTTGAGATTTCCGGGAAATTTCATATCGGCTATTTGCTGGTTTTGAATAAAGTAAAAGACTTGCAAGAAGCCGGTGCAGAAACAATTATTTGGTTGGCGGATATTCATTCGGCCATAAATGATAAATTAGGAGGGGACTTAGAAACAATTAAAAATATTGGCAAGAATTATTTTACGGATGGGATTAAGGCTATTTTTGAAAGCATTGGCGGAGATCCAGAAAAATTGATTTTTAAGACTACTTCTGAGGTATATGGAGAAAATCCCCAGTTTTGGCTCACCTTTTTGGAGATGGGTAAAACCACTTCCTTGGCCAGGACCAAGCGATCCTTAACTATCATGGGCAGAGAACAAAGCGATGATTCAATAGATACTGCAAAACTCATGTACCCGATATTGCAGGCAGCAGACATCTTTTTATTACAGGCAAATATTGCTCATGCCGGCATTGATCAAAGAAAAGTACATGTAATTGCCAGGGATAATGCTCTGCAAATTAAAACAAACGCTTTAAAAGATATTAACGGCAACCCTATAAAACCTGTAGCTATACATCACCCAATCTTATTGGGGTTACAAATTGAGGAATCAAACCTGACAGGTGAAGTAGATGAACAGGCAATGAGAAGCAAAATGAGTAAATCCAAATCAGATAGCGGAGTATTGATCCATGATTTACCAGAGGAGATCCGTAAGAAAATCAACGCCGCTTATGCTCCTGAAGGACAGGTTGAAAATAATCCTATTCTTAACTGGACCCGTTACCTGGTATTTTACGAAGACAATGTAAACTTTTCTATTAAACGTGATCCCAAATGGGGGGAGAATTTAACTTATACCTCTTATGAGGATTTAGAGAAAGACTATGCCGAGAAAAAGCTGCATCCGCAGGATTTAAAAACAGCAGTTGCAGAGTGGCTAATCGATAAGCTTGAACCAGCCAGAAAATATTTTGAAGAACCTGAAAGGCAAAAAGCTTTAAAAGAGATCGAGCGACTAACCATTAAAGTCTAATCACTTGATTCTTTAAAAACAGCTGAAAAGTTGTAGCCATTAAAAACACCTACAGTTGTGACCGATAAGATGAATGCTGCGGTAATTCCCGAAGCGTCAGCAGACTTATCAGCGAGTAACATCATGACTGGTGACATCATCATACTAGTTACAAATCCGTAACCACCTCCTAAACCTCCACATATAATATTAACCATATTTGCTTCAGCTTTCTTTTGACCTATAGATACAGCTTCCCTATATAAGTTGAGTGTATCTCTTACTCTGCTAGAAGGAAGGGGAATCCCGTTAACCGTTCCAGGCTCTACAGTTGGGTCTAGTACTGGAGCATCAGGATTATCAAAGGCTTGATGGAATCTTTCTGGAACACCAGAAACCAGCTCTCTCAAATTCATATAGCTTGTATATAAAGCTTTAATTTCTTTATTTCAAGTTGTAGAATATATTTATTATGTATTCAAAAAAGTTTAAGATCGTTTGGATTATCTTAGCAGTCATTGCAGGCTTGTCTCTTATTCTCTTTTCATTCTTCCCTTTATTGACCGCGTTTTAAAGTCATCTGAAGTTAACTAGTTTAAATATCCCTAAAAGCAAAGCATCCAACACAACCGGGAATACCATATAAGTACCAAGCATTTGAAAAAAAGTAAAAGAGGAGGAAAAATCAACAGATTTTACCCATTCCAAAGAGATGTTATTTCCGGTTAAATACAAAGCAGCCCACAATATCCCCACTACAATAATAAGTGCACTTAAAAAAACCAGTGCTCCCTCGACATCTTTTTTGGATGAAAACATGGTATTGGAAACCTCAAATATCCCATAAGCTAAAACAGCTGCAAGCCAGAAAGGAGAAAAGCTTTTTAAAGTATCTAGGTTAAAAAAGATCAGGCCAACTATAATAGAAATTCCTACTAAAACCGGAGCCACTCCTATTAAAATCCTTCGGATAGGATCTGTTTGACCGATCTGTACGCTCCCCAGTTTAACCCCTCTCTCACTAATTTCCGGAATTACCTCCAATTCCCCCACAGGAACCATTAATATTCCGGCAGTTAATAGATGAGCCAGTTCATGGATAATAGTTCCGGGTAAAAAAATGACAGCCAAAGTATTTACGGTAAAGGAGTAGTTATGTCTGCTAATTCTTAAAAAGATTTTAGATAACTCATTAATTAAATGCTTGGATAAGAAGAAAAGTAGCGTCAATTCAACCAGAAAAATTAAAATAAAGAGCATTCTTTTTAGTATAAGTAACAAGCCTCTTATTGACAATGTCTTTTTATTAATGAAATACTGAATACAGGGAGGTGAGACTTTGGATCAACAAAATAGTACTGGGGGTGCAGGAGAAGTAAAAGCTCTTGATATTCCTCCAGAAGCTAGAACCTTTTTAGAAGGTCTATTACAGGATAGCGGCATACTTAATCTTGGGGAAGAGGAAAAAGAGGAGATGATAAAAGAGCTTTACGCTAGACTCGATAATTTTATTACCTCAACTATTATTGATAATTTACCTCCAGAGAATATGGAGGAATTTATCAAGATGACAGAACAAAATAAATCAAAATCAGAGATAGAGGCGTATCTAAACAGTAAGATGCCTAATGCCAAAGAGGTTTTTGCCAACGCATTCATCGAGTTTAGAAATTTATATCTAGGAAATGTAACTGTAGCCAGAAATGCGCCAAGTGCCGGTGGAACAGCAGAGAATTCTCCAGTAAATACTGTTCCAGTCCCGGATGGGAATAATCAAGTAAACTAAAATGGCAGAGGCAACAGGCATAGATGCTTCTATAGCAGCTTCAGAAGCAGCAAAAAGTTCAGAAAAAAGAGCAGAGCTTAAAACTCACGATACCCGGGAGAATGTCATCAATACCTTTAAATTTGCCTATTCTCAATTGGAAAGCCACCCGGATGATGCATTAACTCCAGATTTAAGATGGTTAAAAAAGAAAGCCTTAAAAAATGCCAAAGAACAAACCATCGACCAGGATAAGGATTCCCTGGAAGTAAAATTTGATAACCACCATGCCGGTGAAGAATTTACCCAGCAAGAAGGCATTCCAGTGAATAAATTAATTGAGTTTTTAAGAGAAAAGTCCAAAAGTCTTCCCAAAGGATCAGAAGAGAGAAAAAAACTTAGAGAAGCTGCCAAAATTCTTTTTAGAAATAGCAAACTTTACCGCAGGCTTCCTCACAGAATGGAGCCTAATAGATTACTAGGAAGAGTGCATTATGAAGCACAGTTGGTATCTATGGATTCAGACCGGGCTACTGGGAGTATGGATGGGGATTGGTATGAAGCAGAAAAAGATTTAATCAACAGACGAGAGCTAATTCTCCCTCCTCCTGTAACTGGAACTACAGCTACACCTGAAGCAGCAACTCCAGAAACTGGTACTCCTGCTGTTACAGCCGCTACTGATCCTGAAGTTACCCCAACCCCAGCAGCTCCAGTAGAGACAGAAAGCTCCAAAACCTCAGATACAACCTCGTTAGAAGAAGTAAGACGGGAATTTGCCATTATTAACAGATCAGTTGACATCAAAAAAAGAGCAAGAGAGTTAGCTGAAGAACAATTAAGAAATGAGATGAGAAGAGGCTCTGCGTGGAATCCATTAAATTGGCCAAGGAAAGTTGCTTTAAGAGTGGCTGAGGAATTTTATAGACAAAGGTTTATTGAACGTGCTAGCAGGGCAATGATTGACCATAACAATAGTTATTTAGAGATGGATGTTGTAAAAAATGCCTTAACCGATGCAAATAACCAAATTACTGAAGAACGGGCTGCCGGCCAAGCCAAAATTGAACAAGTTAAAACCCAAATCAAGGAGGGCATCTCTTTAAGTGGACAAAGACTAGGTCAGGAAATTCAGGAGGCTCAGGGAGGATTAAAAGATGCGATTATCGGGGATATTTTAAAACCTATTGTTGAGGGGAGGATAGGTACTCAAGTCCAAGTCCAAGACGCCCTAAGAAGATTTGTCCAAAATAACCAGGCTGATGCACAAGTACAAGCCATTTTTGGCAGAAATGCCACTCAATTTGGAAATTTAGCAGACTATTTTGCCTCTGACTTGCTGGAAATGGGACAATTAGTTAAACAAGACTTGGATGCCCATAAATATGCCATAGAACAATTAGATGAGGTGGTTAAGATCCAACTTGCTAATACCAGCTGGGCAGCCGAAACAGAATCTCAGTTAAACAATACTACTGATAGAGTAGTAGCCTGGGCAGAAAGAAACAGGCTAAGAGGATGGCTGGTAAATCCGGCTACGATCAGTGCTGCTCTTTCTATTGCAACATATGGATTCCAAAGAACAACTGGAATAGCCTCAGGTGCTGCAAACTTTATAGCCCCTGGAGTGGGTTTAATTGCAGGAGCAGGTTTTGCTGCTTTTAGAAGAAATTATGATTTAAAAATAGATCGAGCTTCTCACCAAGTGGAGAGAACCTATAATAGGCAAATTGGTTTAAATTCCCCCAGAAGAGATGCCTTAGAACGCTTCCAATACAGTACAACTACCGTAGGTAACTTATTAAATAACTTAGAAAATACCCAAAAAGCGGATTTATCTGCAAGTCAGCAAACTAACAGAGAAGGCGTTGCCAGGGCAATTGCGGAAATTAGCACCCGACTAGATTTTTCAGCAAGAGAAAAGGTGGATCTTATCACATATGAAGGAAGAGAACAGGTCGAACAAAGCAGACTTGAATTAATCCGTTCTGTGGTTGGAGCAAGAAAGGCTTTGCGAGATGTCGGAATGACAAGTGATGAAATAACTCAGTTAGAAAATAGGTTTACTGCAGAGTGGAATCAACAATTTACCCAAAACAGGGAACAACAAGATAGAGCATTTGCCAGGTATCGACTTAGAAATTCTCTCGGGGCAGGCGTTTTCGGAGGAGCAGTAGGGCTTACCTCCGGACTACTGGTTCAAGAAGGTATTGCACTTACTCAAAGAGGGGCCGGAATGAATGTAGGACAAACAACTATAGAGAAAGGTTTGTCTGCATTAGGTATCGGAGGAGTGGAAAATCAGCCTATCTCCCCAAGTGGTTTTCATAGCGAAGCCACAAGAGAGCTTTTTAGAGCTCCGGGAAATTTAAAAATTAATGATCATGTCACATTGGCTGCCAGTCCCAATATTTTAGAAGGCAATGTCAGAGGGGTAACAATGCTGGTAGACGGACAACCTCAAGGCCCAACCATGTTTTTAACTGAACAGGGAACAATAGTTTCCTCAGGAACTATAGACAAAATTCCAGACGGTCCTCTAAAAGAAACTTTAGGGGGATTAACCAACCATGAAATCTCAAATCCTAATGTTAATACATATCAGGCTGTAGAAGGATATTTAACATCAGGAGAACACAAAACATTTATAAGAGGAGATTTTATATTCGATTTAAATTCAGGTCCGGATGGACAAATGTCTTTCCAGCATTATCCTAGTCAAACGGGAATTCATGGATTTGCTCATTTAGTGGATGGAAAACCAGTAATTGATATTGATACAACCTTTGCTGAAAATCCGGAATTATCTAACGAGGATTGGAACCTGATAAAACAAGAGTTGGGAAAAGACGGATGGGGTGTCAGAATAGAAAACATCCCTGGAGAAGTTAAACCAGGAATAACGGTACTTGATAGTTTATTGGAATCTCCTGATAAATTAAAACAGCAAGGTGTAGTTGAAACAGATCAATTTAAAAAAAGTTGGAATTTTCATGTTCTACGTCCGGATATAGTTTCGGCAACCGGAATGCACACTCATAATGAATTGACTATGCACTTAGGCGGAGAGTATCAGGTTGCTCCTCACAGACTGGCCCCAAATGGAGAACTTCGACATGGTTCACCCGAACTTAATCCTGGTGAACTTAAATTTACTGGTAAAATTCCTGGCTTAGATGAGATCGTAAAAAATAATGGGGGTTTAATTCCCTCAAACCTCTTGGGTATACCCCCTGAAAAAGATCCGGTTTTGAATGCCCTTATCCAAAAAGAAGAGGGACTAAAGTTTGGTGATATGGTTTTTGTAGTTGAGTTGACAAATGATAAACAATTAATGATCACCTCCGATGCTTTAGGTAACGCTAAACTTCCTCCTGAATTATATGATCAATCAACGGGAAACTTAAGAGGAGTAGAAAGTATTGCTTCTGCTTTAATTCAAAAACCTGATGGAAATATTCTGAGGGCACCAGAACTTCTACAAACAGGAGAGATACCCAATGGTTCGGTAGTACACTCCTTAGCATCTGAGAGATTCTTACCAGGAGAGTTACCCTCTCTACCACCAGAGCCAAAAGATATTTATCATTTGACCCCACCTACGGCTACAGAATATGTACCCCCCGCACCACCACCTGTAATGGAGCAATATGATGCACCCATTATTCCCATCCCCTTTGCCCCCAGACATCCAATAGAGTTAATGGGAGGGAGAAATATTGAACTACCCCCTTCTTATGGATATTTACGAGAGCCTACTGAAGAGCAAATTAAAGAATATGAAGAAAGACGCTCTCCAAGATTAAAACAGAACCGTAAAGCTATACTGAATGCAAAACAAGAATTAGACTGGTATTTTCAACAACAAAGACCTGAATATGTGAACGAATTGAAGCAACTAAACCAAGAAGTCGGTGAAGATATGGATGATGAATGTCGCCTAAGTGTGGTTATGCCTGTTGCATCACACCAAGAAGAAAAGAATATCTATAAAGCGTTACTAAATTATGCAGGTCAAGTGGATAGACAAACTGGTCAACCATTAGATAAACGGAAGTTTGAAGTTTTAATTTTCCTAAATAAACCAGAAGATAAACAGTCTGATGATACTGAGCATGAAATAGAAAGATTTAAAAGAGACTTTCCTGATGTAAGAGTAAGAGTGGCCAGAAAGGTCTTAAAGCCTGAAGAAGTAAAATATGGAAGGATTGTTAAATACTTAAATGATCTGGCTTTACTCCGCTCTCAATCTCGCATCAATCCAGTTCAGGAAGACATAATACTGGTTACGAATGATGCAGACTCAACTAAGATGTCGAAGCACTATATTAATGATTTTATAACTGAATTTGAAAAGCCCGAAAACAGGGGAATAGATGCAATAATGGGAAAGCTTGAATGGAGCCAAGAAGCCTATGATAAATATCCTGTATTACATGCTGCAACGCGGTTTGCGCAATTCATTGACACTATTTATAGACATGGTACCCATCCCACACTAGGATCGCCTGGAGGAAATTTTGCTTTAAGATCAAGTATTTACGCAGGAATTGGGGGATATTTTGAAAATACAGGTGCAGGAGCAGATCAGGACTTATCTAGAATGATAAGATATGCGCGAGTTGGACGCTTGACACGAATTCCAATACACGAATATCCTATCCGCTACCTCAATAAAGCATGGTTAGAAAGTAATCCCCGAAGGGGAATAGACTATTATAAAAGCGGTAAACCCATCATTGATCAATGGGATGATTTTAATGCTAGGATGAGAGAAGATGACCCTGCGAGATTAAATAAGTGGCAGGAAATTACTACAGACAGAGAATCTCTAGACAACTTTAATACTGCCCGATTAGAATCAGAAATGAATGCTATCTTAGCCACATATGGCATGGATGTGAATGACGAAGCAGTCAAGAGAGCACTGGGCTGGATGGGTGTACAAGCTAAAATCGAGGCGGGGAAGATAAAGATTACTGATATTTCCAAATTGCTAGATAATCTAAGAAAGTACCGTGACGAAAATCATAGTAACATAAAGGATAAGGTATCAGCAGCATCTTCTCTAGACTCAAATACTTCAGTATTATCACTTAATAATTCCAGAAAAACTGCAAATTCTTCCAAAAGAACTAGAAAAAACGTAGCTGGACGAATTAGCCCAGTTGCGCAAAACATTGCCCAACAAGGAGCAGCACAAGTACAAACTGCTACCCAGAGGGTACAACAAGCAATTCAAAGACCTCAAGTAACCCCTTCTACTCCAGCCACACCTGTTCCTTCTGCAGAACCAATTATTCCTACCGGAAAACCAACCATTGAGATAACACCTGCCCAAGGTAGATCTATGATTGATCAAGTCAGTCAAACATTACAAAGCAGCGGAGCCAATGAAGTACGTCTAGTATCAGAAGTTGATCAATTAGTAGGGTATGTACAAACATTAAAATTACCGGCTAATGGTAGAGTTACTAATTTACAATCATCTTTCACCCCTGATGGTAAATGGGATTTATCAGGGAATGTTTCAGCCAGACAGGCCTTTGTAAAGGTTGATACAAATTTTAGGGCTCAGTTAGAAAATAACCCTGCAGGGGGTGTAAGAGTCACTGATTACCAGGTAGGAGATTTAGGAATGGCAGAGATGCTAAGAGGAACGGTTGAAGGATACGTGGCTAATCTAAATAACGTAATAAAAAATGAGTTAGGAAAAAAAGTGCCGGGATGGCAAGTTACTAATTTTGAATTAACACCTGACCATAAACTGACCTTTGACTTCGAGAGAATTACTCCACCACCACCAAGGGTTAGACCTACTCCTTGATCTAATATGACCAAATAACTTATTCTCAAATTAATGGCCGAATCATCAGTCGAATCAGCAGGTTCAGACCAATTTAAACAAGATTTTAGAGATCTTGCCCTAAAAACCAGACGACCAAATGCTTGGGCGGAAAGTACTAAAAATATATCTTCCTCTGATGATCCTATATTAGCAATAATAAAGCAACAGCTTAAAAGACATGGGAAAACGGCTGATGATCGGACTTTAAATGTGTATGCAAATGAATATGATGATTTACGCTCTGATCTTGACTCAAATGATTCTTCAATCGATCATAGTAGATTAATTAAGTTTTTCTTAGTTAACAAAGGAGTGATTAAACCGGGGGTTAGCAGAAGAAGATTCCTAGCAACAGCAGGAGGAGCGCTGTTAGGGTTGACAACCTATAAAGCCTTCTCTCCTCCAGAAACACAAGCATACAGTGGTGACTTCCTCAGGGATATCATTATGCCCACTTTATATAAGGAGACTCAAGGTGTACGGAAAGAGAGATCAAAAGACCCCGAATGGCAAAAGAGAGTTGACCAGGAGTTAAATATGGGAAAAGTAAATTTCTTAGTTTTAGGGGTTGGCAGCGAGAAGGATAATGAATATACGGATACTTTTCTGATGGCGTCTTATTCACTAGAAACAGGCAAGCTTTCTCTGATCTCAATTCCCAGAGATACTTATGCTCCAGAGATAGATCGACTGAAAAAGGAGAAGGGGATTAAGACAGCAGAATGGAATGCTATAAATACAGCCTATACATTAGGAGGATTTGATCTGTCAAGAAAAGTAGCCGAAGATGCAACTGGATTATCTGCAGATTTTGCAATTAAATTCAAAATAGGAGCGATAATCGATTTGGTAAATCAAGTTTTTGGAAATGTGGATATCAAAGTAGAGGAAGATATAAACGACACCAGTAAAGATGTCATAAACTTAAAATTTGAAAAGGGTAAAACATATAAGATGGATGGTAACCTACTTCAAGATTATTTAAGAAGCAGGAGCTCTACTTCTGAAGTAGCCAGAAATTGGCGCCAGCAACGAGCAGTGGAACAGCTGTTTGAAATCTTTGTACAAAGATTCAAAGCAGGTGATTGGAATATATTAACCCGCTCTCAAAGCACATTTGATAATTTACAAAAATCTCCTGACAGAAGGTTGGAAACTGATATGAAAACTGGAGCGTTTTTGATACCAGGATTGAATGAAACTCCTACCTATATTCAGAATTTAGTTGGATCTCTCCGCTCATCCCAGCGTGCCGGTAGATCCTTGCCAACCCTAACCAAACCACCCATTCAAAGATTAGTCTTCCAACCAGGATTAGAAGCGGCAAATCAACTAACCTGGGAAGAACGGGCCAGTCAAATAAGACCTCATCTTTTAACTGTTAAAAATGGGGATCCCACCTCGCCTGATTTAGCAAAAGGATACTGGCAACCTCTTCGCACTCAAGTTAAATCCCTACTATCTAATTAAGTTGACAAATTTCTTCTCCTACCTTATAATCTCCTACTATGAGATTAGAAAGTTTTAGAAAATCTAGAGAATGGATGATAAAAAAAGTGATCTTACCTAGAGGTTTTGCGGTAGCTCTTGCTGTAAGCGCAGTTACTGGAGGTATTTTACTCGAGAAAACAGGTACACCTGATGCAGTTGCAGGATTTATTGGCTCTACAGCTAATACAGCTTTGTACGAATCAAGAAAATTGATATCTGAAGGAAGCTTTAATTTTTCGAAATGGACCGATCCAGGACCTAGAAAATCATAAAATACTATCATTTGTTCTACTTCCAAAAATAAAATTTTCAACTCCTTAAATTCTTTTGTAGTAAAATAACTTCTTAATGAACTTAAGACTTCACTTGGGTCAGATTTCTGGAATAGGATATACCACGGCAAAAAAACTAGAAAGGCTTAATCTTTTTACTTTGGAGGATTTAATTTACCATTTCCCTTTTAGATATGATGATTTTTCCAATGTATCCAATGCTTTAGATGCCAAAATAGGTGAAAAAGTAACCTTAAGAGGTGAGATCTGGTCAATTAAGAATATATATACCAGATCCAGAAAAGTGTTAACTCAGGCAATCTTCAATGACGGGACTTCTCCTATTGAGCTCACCTGGTTTAACCAAGGCTGGTTAACCAAACAAATCCAGGTAGGGGATAAACTTCAAATTTCAGGTAAGGTCAGTAAATATAAAGGTAGGATTTCTATTATTGCCCCTGTCTGGGAAAAAGTTGGCCCCAGCCCAAACCTCCAACCTCTAACCTCTAACCTTCACACAGGCCGCCTGGTGCCTGTTTATCCCGAAACATTTGGCTTAACCTCCAAATGGTTTAGAACTAAGATTTCTCATATTTTCCCTCAAATAAAAAGCCTTCTTGATGACCCTCTTCCTGAAAACATAAAAAATGGCATGCTTGATTTAAATACTGCTATAGAAAAAATACATTTTCCTGAAAATTACCAGGAGGCAGAGAAAGCCAGGGAACGATTAGGATTTGACGAGCTTTTTTATGTTCAACTGGCAACTCAAAAAACCAGATTTGAATGGAAAAATAAGCCACCAGTTGAACCTTTAAATCAATTTCCGGAAAAAGTCGAAAAATTCATAAAAAGATTACCTTTTAAATTAACAACCGCACAAGTAAAAGTTACTAAAGAGATTTTAACTGATCTAAAAAAGAGTGAGCCTATGAATAGGCTAGTGCAAGGGGAGGTCGGGTCAGGTAAAACCGTTGTGGCCGCCATTATCATGTATCTTCTGCATTTGAACCATTTAAAATCCCTTTTTATGGCTCCCACGGAAATCTTGGCTTTTCAACATCATAAAACTATCTCCTTATTACTCAATCCCTTTGGAATTAAGGTAGGAATTTATACAGGTGCCAGAAAAAAGATAGAGGATGCAGATATTATTGTCGGAACCCATGCTCTACTTTCTAAAAAATTAATTACTGATAATGTAGGATTGGTAGTGATAGACGAGCAGCAAAGATTCGGGGTGGAGCAAAGAACAGTTCTTAGAAGTAGGGCTAAGTTACCTCATTTTCTAACTACAACAGCAACTCCTATCCCTAGAACTGTCGCCTTAACACTTTATGGAGATTTGGATATCTCAATCATTGATGAGCTACCAAAAGACAGAAAAGCTATCAAAACCTTTGTAGTACCCAATAAAAAACGCCAGGATGCTTATTCTTTTATTGCCAAAAAAGTTAAAGAGGGTGGTCAAACTTATATCATCACCCCTCTAATAGAGTTATCAGAAACATTACAATCTGCCAAAGCAGCTACTGTTGAATTTGAAAGACTAAGAACTCAGGTATTTCCGGATTTAAAACTGGGTTTATTGCACGGCAGATTAAAATCAAAGGAGAAAGAAGAGGTTTTAAATAAGTTCAAGGCAAAAAAAGTAGATATCCTCGTTTCTACCTCTGTGGTGGAGGTAGGGGTGGATGTACCAAATGCCACCATTATGATCATAGAAAGTGCCGAGAGGTTTGGACTGGCTCAATTACATCAATTAAGAGGAAGAGTAGGAAGAGGTAAAAAGCAATCATACTGTCTGCTTTTTACTGAGGGATCTGATAGTAGTACAAGGTCCCGTTTAAAAAACTTAGAAACTATTAATAATGGCTTAAAATTGGCAGAGCTTGATTTAAAAATCCGGGGTAGCGGTGAGATCTTTGGGGTTAGACAATCAGGCAGATTTGAATTTAAGATTGCCTCATTTTCTGACTTGGCATTAATTGAAAAAACTAGAAATGCTGCCAAAAAGTTACTGCAAGAAGATCCCCATTTAGATAAATACCCGAAGCTTAAGGCAAAACTCTCAGAATCAGTGGTAGCACCGGATTGATTTACATTTGTTAAACTTATGTGTATAATCACTACGAAATTGGAGTGAAGCTCATATGGCACATGAACCAAAGAGAAGACATTCAAAGGCTAGAAAAAGAACCAGACGTGCATCAATCATGCTAAAAAGCATGGTTTTGGTAACATGTAAAAATTGCAACAAACCCACCTTGCCTCACCTGGTCTGCAAAGAGTGTGGTTTTTATGGGCAAAAGCAAATTTTCCCAGGCGCGGTCAAAGTCACTAAAGCATAAGACAAAAGTATAATAAATTTAATACCTTTCCCTTAACAAATTTTTAATATAAAGTTATAAAACGAGATAGTAAAATATTTAGTATTTAAAGATGAAAACACACTCTGACCCCAGGCATATAAAAAGAATAGAAATTATGCAGCAATTATTCTCCTGGAACTTTGATTCCTCAAATGCTGTATCCAGCAAATCAAAACCTATTGTTGACAATTTAGAAAGAATCGATAAACTTATCTCCCAGTCAGCGCCTGATAGACCTATAGAAGAAATTAATAAAATTGATTTAGCTATCTTGCGTTTAGCAGTTTTTGAGATAATAATAGAAAAAGGTACACCGCCAAAAGTGGTTATAGATGAAGCTATAGAGTTAGCCAAAGAGTTTGGGGGAGAATCTAGCCCTGCTTTTATAAACGGTGTTTTAGGTAAGATACTAGAATTGAATAAAATAAATTAAAAATATGCCAACCAGTAATGAAATTTTAGAAACCATAGCAGAACATTTAGGGGTATCTGCAGAGGATCTTGATAAACAAAGCCTGCTTCGTGAAGATCTAGGTCTTGGCCCTATTGAATTAAATGATCTGTTACATGAATTGTCTCAAAGATTTAAGATCAGTTTTGAACCAGAAGATGTAGAAAACCTACATAAATTGGAGGATCTGCTGGTCCTGGTTGAAGATAACTCCTTAGAGTAATTTTTTATGGGTGAAGGGAAATTTACCAAACTTTTAGAAAAAGTTGGATTAGTATTTGGTGACATAAATCTTTTAAAACAAGCCTTTATCCACCGATCCTATTTAAACGAGACTAAGTTAAAACTCCAGTCTAACGAAAGATTAGAATTTCTGGGTGACACCATCTTATCTTTTGTAATCTCCAACATCCTCTATAAAGAAAGACCCAATGATACAGAAGGAGATCTGACAAATTTAAGATCCTATATTGTCAAAACCCAATCTTTAGCCAAGGCTGCGGAAGGACTAAATTTAGGAGAGTACCTCTATCTATCAAAAGGTGAAGATGCATCAGGAGGGAGAACCAATACTCAGCTTTTAGCCAATACCCTTGAAAGTTTGATCGGAGCCATTTATATGGACCAAGGCTTAGAAAAAGCCACGGATTTTATCCGAAAAAGCCTCTTACCTTTATTTGAAAGTGAAATCAAATTTGGGCCTCCTAAAGACGCTAAAAGCCAGCTTCAGGAAGTAGTTCAAGAGAAGTTAAAGGAATCTCCTCAGTACCGGGTTTTGTCTACTGTAGGGCCTGATCATGCCAAAGAATTTACAGTAGGAGTGTTCATTGCCGGCAAAAGCATTAGTAAAGGAATGGGTAACAGTAAACAGGTTGCAGAAGAAGATGCAGCAGCCAGTGCCCTAAAGGTGCTATCCACGCCCTGAAAATCTCTAACCTTGCGTATTGACTACATAATCTGATAAAATTCCAACCATGCTGAAAATTAGATTGATGAGAATAGGTTCCAGAAAAAGACCCTTCTACCGTGTGGTGGCTGTTGATGAACGGGCCAAAAGAACCGGAGGCTTCATAGAAAGCTTAGGAACCTATAACCCCTTAACAGAACCAAAAGAGATAAAATTAAATCAGGAACGGATTAATCACTGGGTTAAACAGGGAGCACAACTATCTGTCGGCTTTTTGAGAATTATTGGCAAAGCTCCTCAAAGGGTCGCCAGAAAACCAAAAAAAGAAAAAAAAGAAGTCGTGGAAGCACCAAAAGAAGCTCCTAAAGAAGCTGAGGTGGCTGAAACAGAATCAACACCAAAAGAGGAAACAGCTCAAGTAGCAGAAGAGACTCCAGTAGAAACAACCCCTGAGAAACCAGTTGAAGAAATAGCTGCAAAAAGCAAAGAAGCAGAACCTACTGCCGAAGAAACTGCACCAGCAGAAACCACTGAAGAAGAAAAATAATTTAAACTATGCAGGATCTATTAACTTACATTGTGACAAATCTAGCAAAAAAGCCTGAATCTGTATCTGTTACCACAGAAGAAGATGAAGGTAACGTTAATTTAACCTTGACAGTTGATCCTGAGGATATGGGAATTATTATTGGGAAAAGAGGCCAAACTATTAAAGCTATCAGAAAACTTTTAACTGTCAGAGCCATTGCAGAAAATGTCAGGGTAAATCTGCAGCTGGCAGAACCTGCAGCGAATTAGGAATCAGCTACACTAATTCAATTGTAAAATGAGAATTTCCATCATCACCCTCTTTCCGGAAGTCTTGAAATCCTATTTAAATACCAGTATCTTGGGCCGGGCTCAAAAAAAGGGGTTAGTAGAAATTGAGGTCATTAACTTACGTGAGTTCGGGGAGGGTAAACACCAAACAGTTGATGACAGGCCTTACAGCGGAGGAGCGGGGATGGTTTTAAAACCAGAAGTCTTAACCCGGGCTTTAAAATCAATTACCAGTAAAATTTCAAGAGGCACGAAATCAAAAATTATCCTCATGTCTGCTTCCGGAAAGCCATATAAACAACAAGAGGCTGAGCAGTTTTCAAAACTTGATTCATTAATTATTGTTTGCGGTCATTATGAAGGGGTAGATCAAAGATTTATTGATAAATATGTGGATGAGGAGATCTCCATTGGTGATTATGTTTTAACAGGCGGGGAAGTGCCTGCTATGGTGGTAGCAGATTCTGTTATAAGGCTGATCCCGGGAGTATTAGAAAAGGCAGAGGCTACTAAAAATGAATCATTTTCAGAAAAGTTGCTGGAACACCCCCAATATACCAGACCAGAGAAGTTTGAAGGCGAGAATGTCCCTTCAGTGCTTTTATCAGGAAATCACCAGGAAATAGAAAAATGGAGAAAACAAAAATCTCTCGAAAAGACTAAAAAAGTAAGACCAGATTTATTAGAAGAATAATTATTCAAACGGATTACTTTTTCCTCTGGGAGTAAATAAATTCTCGCTTCCCAGATTTGGACTTTCTTTTTCCAGCTTCAATAATAATTCTTCATCCTTTTGACTTAATTTAGGTAATGGGGCATCAATTGATCCGACTGATTTAGGAATAGGGGAATAGTAAATACTAATTGCCAAAGTGGCATTAATTGTATCGGCGTCTCTTCCGGTAGTAATATCCATACTCCTTATTTTCATAAGCCGGGGTGAGCTTTCAATCTCATCCAGTAAATTTTTTAATCTGCTTCTTTGGCCTAAAACTTCTATTTTGACTGTATAGCTTTGGCCTATTTTTAAATTACCCTCAGAACTTTCATTTAACTCAAGCGCCAGGATGGTAAATTCGTTTTTGGTCGTTAAGTTCTGTAAGACACCGATTACATTACCATAATCTTTTTCTCCGGGAAAGGCGTTTAAAGCTGTATTCACTTCCCGAGTTAAATCCTGCTGACTGATATCTTTTAACTCGGCTGCTTTAACTTCTAAACTCTTAAACCGATTTGTCAGATCACTTTCGACCTTATTATTGCTGACCAACCTAAAAGTCTGGGGCAGGATAACTAACCCAATTAGTATTAAAGTGGCCACTATCACAAGTATTGGATAGATATAAATCCTGTACTGTCTATATAAATTTAGTAGCTCTTCTTTTTTCATTTTTGTCTATTACCTGACTTCAAATTTAAGGGTGGCCCGATATAACCCATCTCTTCCTCTGTTTAAACTTTCAATCGATACTTTTTTTATAAATTGATACTTTTCTTCACCCGAAAGAATATTGCCAAACAAAGCATCAATGGCAGTACTGCTTTGTGTTACCATAGTAATTAAGATGCTGGCCGAAGGGGTAATACTAAAAGAACTTACTACCACTGAATCGGGCAAGGCATTAACGATGGCCTCATAAGATTCTCTTTGCTTGGAAGGTAAATCACTGAACTGAGAGATGATATTTAACCTATTTTTAACAATTGTTAACTTGGCTTCCACCTCTTTATAGTTAGATACTTTGCTCTCGGCTTCACTCAAGCTGGCCTGTACCTGTTTAATATTTCGGCTTTGTAAAATTCCTAGAGCAAAAGTTAAAGAGGATAAAAATACTAAGCTCAGGATAACAGAGGTTCCAAGAAGCTGAATCTGGTAAAACTTTTTACTTTTAAGTTGTTCTCTTAAAACTTCCGGTGGTAGTAAATTTAAAGAGATATTTTTAATAACCATTTTAATCCTCTCTCAACGCAAGCCCTACTGCTACCGAGTAAGAAGATCCTTCTTGGGCCAATTTAGTAGCCATATCTTTATCTTTGGCTATCGAATACCAGGGATCTGCCTCTTGTACCTCCAAACCTAAGGAATTGGCAAGATATACAACCAAACCGGGCATTTTGGCTCCACCTCCTGATAACACCACCCTTTTTATGGAACTATTAGGATATTTTTCCTGAAAGGCTTGGATAACTCTTTTGTTTTCTTGAACAATCAAATCCATTAAAGGTTTTAAAACTTCATAAACTTTACCCTCTAGCTGATCTTCCAGCATTCCATACACTTTTTTGTATTCTTCAGCCTGAGATACTTCAAAATTAAAGTGTTGTGCCAAAGTCCTGGTTAAAGATAAGCCACCGGTGGAGATAGAGCGGGTCAGCCAGATTAATCCTTTAGATATGACCACAAAATCAGTAGCCATACTGCCCATTTGAACAATAAGAGTTCCCGGGGAATAAATGTTATTTCCTACCAAAGATCTGGTAATAGCCATTGTTTCAGTTTCTACTGATTTAGGGTGTAAATTAGCCATAGTCAGTACCTTAATATATTTATTAATCACGGTCTTAGGGGAGGCAATAGCAAAAACAATAGTGCGGGGGTTTTTGTCTTTTGGATCAGATCTGTATAAAACCTGCCAATTCAAATTCACTTCAGCAATAGGTAAAGGTATGAACTCTTCTGAAGCATAAGAGATAGCAGAAACAAGCTCTTTATCTGTTAAATAGGGGAGATCATCTATCACCCGGGTAAATACTTTTGACTCAGGGATGGACACATTTACTTCTCTACCATCAATTTTTGCTGCATCAAATAATTTCTTAATAGCTGTGGCCACGGCCTCCAGCTCCAGATCTCCGTCTGCATTCATACCAGGCTGGGGTGCGGCAATTGTTCCTAAAGAGCTTAATTTGACAATTTCTTTATCCCTGACAAGCTCTACTACTCTGATTGTAGAGTAACCAATATCTAAACCGACAGAAGTTTTCGCCATATATCCATTGTAAACACTGGCCTAATCAAATCTCAATAACCAAGTACCTGGTAAAGTCCTTTTTGTACTGTTATCGTTGTTGATATGAACCCTTAACCAAAGAGTAGGAGCCGGAAGGTCCGGATGTAAAAAGGGTGCTGGATAACCCGGATTCATAGTTAATTTCGCCGTTATTGACTAACTTAATTTTCCAGGCTGTCAATTCTTTAAACTTGTTTCTATTCCCAGGTTCAATAATGCCTTTATTGGTATAAAATACGCCGCTATTTCCTGTATTGGTAATCTTAATAGCCGATATCCCGTTATATCTGGAATCATAGTTTGATAAAGCCATCAGTAAACTGCTGCCCTGACCAGTTCCTTCCAGCTTATTATTACTTCCAAGCTCAACTATTCCATCAACTATGATCACACCTGCGGTAACCCCGTATTCACTGGAAAGCTTTAAAGTATTATTGGAATTTATAGTCAAATTTCCCGTAATCCAAATAGGACTTTTAACTGTTACACTGCAGTTACTCCCAAAAGTAACATTTCCCATAATTTTTTTTGAGTCTAGAGTAGATATACAGTCTGTTATATCACCAGTTAATACTCCGTTACTTTCCGCCTGATCCTTCCAGTCTTCCACATTGGCATCAGAGATGGGGAAAGTTTTCGGAGCAGGCTCTTCTGAACCGGGAAAATAGTTGGCTGCAGTAGAGTTAATGATAGTTTGATAGTAGGCACTGTCGGTAATGTTTAAATTTTTAATAGTATTGGCATGTACGTCTCCTCCCACACTAAAGGCTTGTTCAGCTTCAACTGAGTTTGGCTGTCCTCCCATAAATACCTGAAAACTTAGATCCCCGGTAATCTCGTTCCAAGCTGGGTTGCCTTTCTGCCAATCATCTGACCATTTAGGAGAACCTCTAGAATAACTGACTGCTAAATCATTTTGCCAAGACCAGTAGTTGCTATTATCCAATGCAGTATCCAGCAATACCCAGTAAGTTGTATCAGCTGACAAAGAGGGGGTTTTATCAAAGGTCACATCTATCCATCCGTATTCAGTAGTTGCCAAACTGCTGCTTAAGACACCGGTTGCCAAAATACTATTTTTATCCGGTTCACCGCTTTTGTCAGATAAAATCCTAACATTCATATCACCGGGGTTACCTATCTTTTTAACTTTAAGGGAAACTCTATTTAAAGGTTTGGCCTCGGAAGGAGCAAAACTCTGTGCCACATCTAGGATGATATTTCCCCCTACATTCTTACCAAATAAAAAATCCTGGCAGTTTAACCCGGTACAGTCAGTACTTTGATCTGGGAAAGCTTGAGGAGCACTGGCTACCCAAATATCACCTGTCACCTGATTATTATTTTTTCCTGTTACAGTTCCATTGGAATAGAGTGAACCTATCACCAGATTATCATTGCCAAGCTCCAGTCCGCCTTCTCCCACCTGTATTCCATAAATAAAAGCTATTCCTGTGCCCCTTGTCACCTTGACCTTAACTTTTCTTTTAACACGGGGTTTTAATTTATTGGGCAAATAGCCGGTAGCCTCAATCATCTTAGTGGCCGCATCAACTGATGTTACTCCGACTGAGAAGGATCCATCCCCTAATATAACTTCATTATCTCCATTGTAAGATCCACCTGTTTTGTTTAATGACTCTAACCCTTTATCTACTCCTGCCTCAGCCAGCGCCAACGCTTTCTCGGCATCTATAGAATAACTGCTGCTTTGAAAAAAAAGTTGTGATCCACCAATAAGAATTAAAACAGTAACCAGAATCAGAGCAGTGATTATCACAACCAGTCCCAGAATCTGGCCCAATTGTTTATTTTCTCCGGAATAAAAAAGTTTGATCATATTTTAATTGTTTCTTAAGGTAGCCTCAGAGGTAGCTGTTAGAGACAATTGATTCAGGCCATCTTTTTGGCTTACTACTATTGTTGCTTTAACCTTACTGGCATCTTTTGGTAATGATATCTGACCATCACTATCAAAATATTCAAAAACTATATTATCTACATTCTTTGTCAAAATTTGATCCTGGTTTTTCCTGCTACTTTGTTCATGGGCAAATAGCTTAAATTGCAAAAACTTGTCATCAACTGTAAAAACTAGGTAGTCATCCGCAGCTGAAATTATATTTCCGCTGGAATCTATACTGGAGTGGGAGAGTACTAAAGTATCCTGATCGGAGATAAAAGTCTGAGATCCTATTTGATATTGTTCCACCACGCTACTTGCTGTTTTTATCTTTTCTCTTATGGTAGATAAAGCGGTGTTTGTTTCTAATCCTTGTTCGATTTTTTTTGATTGGTTTTGATAAACGTTCGTACTGTTTAAGAGGGTTGCCAGCAGTAATCCACTTATTAATATGGTAATTGTTAACGCAATTAAGGTTTCAATTAAGGTAAATCCCTTCATTTACTTAAGCCTCCTTCGGAAATGAGTGTATTTATCTCTATTTTTTGATCTTTAGTTGCTTCTTTCCATAAAACAGTCACTGTGACTGTTTTTGTATTCTCATCATTTACGCAAATATCAGGATCACAATTTTCCACTATTATTTTCCCGTTACCAGATGGCAGCAATGAAACTCTGGAATCTAAAATTTGTGTTTCACCTAATACCAAATTTACATATGAGAGGTTTCTTAAATCTTCAATCTGTTTGGCCGCGATCTCTCTGGCCAGACTTTGATGTTGGCTTTTGGACACTAAATTCATGGAATTAGGAAAGCTGGCAATCAGAATAATTAATATGGAAATTGCAGCAATAACCATTAAAACCTCTACAAGGGACGATCCTTCCAGATTCCTGATCCTTTGTCTAAATTCCATTATTTATTAATATCACCGGCAGAAAAAATAGAGTAGTCAAAGTAGGGTGGGACTACTTTTTCAAGTTTAAAAAGCTGAACTCTTCTTTCGGTTTCTCCTGATAAACCAATAGATGTAATAACACGAGCTTGGGGAGGAAGGGAGCAGCTAATCAAGGCATCCCCTGACACACAAACCGGTTTTACTGCAAAGGGTTGATTGGTGTTGTTGTAAAGCATTCTGGCTCTAAGAATCATCAGTTCTGCAGGCAAACTTTGCAGAGTATATTTACAATAAAATTTCCGATCCGGTCCCATACTTGTATCTATACCGCCCAATAAATTACTGCAACCTGAGGAAACATCAATGAAACCGTTATCATTTGCCCTAGAAGAAGTAGGATCTAAATAAAATCGCTTGGCCTTATATGCCCCTCCCTCAGAATATATGATAGCTATTTCAATAGCCGGACGATTATTGGGATCAATAATGCCTTGCTCTCCCCAGTAAATTTCAAGCGAAGTTTTTTTATAATACGATTGGACGGGACTGGTGAAGGGATCTGCCAACCAGACATGGGCTATATCTTCTTTGGCCAAAGGAGGGTACTCAAGAGCTTGTTTTGGCAGGGGCAGTAACCCTGAATCAAAGATAAACGCATTTGATTTAGTATCGTCAAATTTCACCTGATTTAAATCAGTACTTAAGTAAGCATCGGATGAGGTCAGCGCCCTTTCAATACCGGCTTCTGCTGCCGAAAAAGCCCGGGATGATTGCTCGACTTTAGTAGAAGTTGTAACATCCGTTAGACTTCTTTGGATAACAGACAAGCCGATTGCTAAAGCCACAGTCATAACCAGCAACAGTATCAAAATAGCCTGACCGGATTGTTGATGTAATCTTTTCATATTATCTTAATTGTATAGCAGTTTGAAAAGGAATAGGGTCAACTTGGCTGGCCAAAGCCGATGGAACATCAACTCCCGGTTTAACATCAAATTTAATCATTATTACATCTCCAAACCCAGCCTGCTTACTTCTTGTAAACTTACCATTGATCACAGATACACCTGTTTTTATCCCCGGCGAGGAAACGTTATCAGTGATTATAATAAAGTTGTTTGTCAAAGCATCCACACACAATGTATCAGAATATCCTGCCGGATTATCCCGGGCAATATAGCCGTTTTTTTGGCCTTCTGCTGTGTTTTGAGGAGGGACAAATCTAAACCTGGTATATATACCTTCTTTTTCTATGACAATAGTTTCAGGACTGCTAACAACCCAACAGACGATATTATCGGAATCTCTAATGGTTTTATCAATAATCTCAAGCGCTGTCTGACCATTTTGCTTTGTATAAGAGAGGATTTGGGCCTTATTCCCACCGCTGATAGTTCTTTGAAAAACTAAAGCAATCATCAATCCTGCAATAGACATGACACCAATGACTACTAAAATCTCGGCCAGGGTAAAACCCCGATTAGAAAGTTTAAAAATTCGCATTTTGATTCCTTAAAATAGTAGATATCCGAGACACATGTTTCTCTCCCCGTGAATCCACCCATCCAACTATTGAAGTAACCTCTTTTTCCAAATTTTTATCTCTTCCGTCTTTTATAACTATCTGCCTGTTAAAAACACCCTCTATCTGTTCATAGCTTGCTTCCGTCCCTCCGGTTAAAACAGTTCCGTCAGAATTTAGAGTAAAATAGCATCCATTAGGCGAGCAGGATTCATTAAACAAATCAGCAAAGGTACTGGTAGGTCCACTTGCTGTTTCATAAATAACACTGTTTGGTAAATTCCTATCTCTGATGGAGCGCACATTTTCTAAAGCCTCCTGGGAAAGTTTAGTAGCCTGTGCCTGATTCTTAGCAAAATTGGCATTTCTTAAAGAGGCAATAGTAGCAAAGGTCAGCGCTCCCACTATAATTATCCCCACGGTTATAACCACAATCATTTCCAGAAGAGTTTGACCTTGCTCGTTAATTTTATCTATCCACATCTATTGCTCCTCCTTTATTAATTACAAATGACTTTTCCAGTTCCTGGGATGTTTGGGTTTTTACATTAATCTCGATCTCTGAACTTTCATCAGTAAGACAAGTCTCAGCTAAACTTGCGCTTTGAAAGGAGATTGCTCCTGTAAGAGAGGTAAAGGTGATAGTAACATTATTACCAGGAAAAGAGTTGCTTGAACAACTGTTACCCTTAATAAAGTCGACCTTTGCCCTTTGTAAACTTAAGTCTTTGATTTTTTTAGTCTCTTGGTTCAAATCTGTACAAAAAAGAGATACAGTACTGGGAGCAGTATTATTGATTACGATCTGCCAGGAAAGACTTGATTTACCTGAACAAAGAGCAGAACTGCTTGCATTACTCTGTGTTTGCCTAACAAGCACCTGAAGCTCATCCACTGCTTTGTCTAAAAAGCGCCTTTCTGTATAAGACTTGGTAGTTGCATAACCTACACTGCCCAAAATAGCCATAATACTAATCACCACTAAAACTTCTACTAAGGTAAAACCAACTCGGTTAAAGAAGAATTGTTGGCAGTGCAAAAATTTTATGGGCATAAATTAACGGTAGCATATTTTATGAGGTTACGCTACCTAGTTAAGGAGGACCAATGTTTAAATTATAAGAGGAGTTTTCGCATCCAGTGTCTGTTTTGGCATTACCATTATTTTCCACCTTGGCATGCAGACAATAGCTAACACATAAATTATCTGCTGTATTATTACATCCGTTTGGAAGAGCAGTAAAAAGGTACTGGATATTAGAGGAAAGAGGGTCTTTGGGCAGTTCCTTGACATAGGTTTTTCCTCCCTTTGTCAGAGAACACCCGCCATCCAGGGGATTTGCTATCACCCCGTCTTCACAAACATCAGCTGTCTTTGCCTGCGGATAGTTAAAATCATCTCCGTAATATTGCTCCAGCGCACTTTGGATAAACTTCAGATCAGTCAGCCTTTTGGCATCTCTGGCACCCTTATTGAATTCTGTATAAGTGACAAAACCAATGGAGGATAAAACAGCAATAATAGAAACCACAATTAATAATTCTACTAAGGTAAAACCATTGTTAGGAAATTTTGGCATTAATTCTATTATTAGGTAAAGTCCGTTAGAGAGTCAAGGTAAATGGGCAAATTACTGAGAATTGGATCGGCAATAATACTGGTTGGTACCGTTTTCTAAATTAGCACAAACAGTGTAGGTGGCACCTGTAGCAGGAGCACCAACCGCAACTGTTGTATCTGTGCCTGCACAGGCACCAGCTGCAGATCTGGAACAATATTTACAAGGCGCAGTAGCACTACCGCATCCATTTTTACCATTTTGAGGATCAGTTGGAACAGTACTAGATGAAAACATGGTAAGGGCTAGGGCATCATAAGAACCGGCAGTTGTCTTACTGTAACTTGCCTCCATAGCATCTGCAACGGAATTGATAGCTGCTTTTCTGCTGGCATCTCTGGCATTTTTCTGAATTCCTGTATAAACAACAGCTCCTATAACAGACAAAACAGCAATAATTGTTACAACTATTAGAAGTTCAATTAAGGTGAAGCCTTTGGGATTCCTTATTGATCTGGGCAGAAGTTTTTTCATAGATCTGAATTAATAATAGACATAATCATTTATCCTTGTCAATAGACCAATTTATACCTGAGATGACAGTTGTAAATACCAGTTTATAATCTCCTGACCCCACAACAAAGCCACTATACTTCCCAGTACTAAAAAGGGGCCAAAGGGGACGGATTCACCAAGCTTCTTCCTTTTTAAAAGAATCAAAAAGATTGAATATGCAGCACCTGAAAAAAAGGCTCCCATCAGTGCCACCAAAGATAGAGGAAACCCCAGCCCTAAACCAATAAAGCCACCTAATTTTACATCACCACCACCCATACCTTTACCTTTAGTTAAGATAATGAGCAACATGAAAAATCCAGCAATCAAAAGCCCTATTAAAATAGACCATTTGAGAGGATCCAAAATAGCCAAGCTATGTCTAAAAAAGTAATCACTATGAGGTGGAAGCAAGTATTTGCCAATCAGATTCTGGGAGAGAGTGAAATATAAAAGCCACACTTTATAAATGGAATTAACAATCAGTAAACCTAATAAGATAACAATTGAGGGCAGAATAATTCTATCAGGAATAAGCATCTTTTTTATATCTGTTAATGCCAGAATTAGTAATACTGTGACAAAAAAGGAGGCAACAAAAAGATCGAAGATAAAAAGTAGGAATTTAAAATTATTATCTAATCCGGGAAAGATTAAAAATGTTTTCCAAAATAAAAGCCCAAATACTAGTCCGCTAAAAAGTTCTATTATTAAATATTCTTTCCCAAAGGGTTTTTGACAATTTCTGCATTTACCCTTTAGTAGAATATAGGAAAAAATGGGGATAAGATCATACCAGTTTATTTTTTTATGACAGTATAGGCAGTTAGACCTACCAAAAAAGGAGCGGTCATGTAAACTTCGATCAGCTATTGCCTTGATAAAGCTTCCCAGAACCGCCCCTACTAAAAAACCAATTAATAAACCCACCATTAGTATGTACAGGATCCACCAGATGCAGCTATAAGGGCTAAATTCGATCCTACCTCATACTTGTCGTCTTCACCACCACCATCACCAGTCATCTTATTGCTTAATTGATCAGACTCTAAGACTGTGTTAATTTCCCAAGCATCATCATTAGCACAATATGTATAGTGATAAGTTGCGTCATTGATTGGATCAACTGGTAGAGTTGGGACAGAAACACTCTTTTGAGCGCTTAAATCTGTTTTAATCCATCCAGAACCATTTGATGCCCTAGTGCCAGTGTGACTGGAGCCATTACACGGATATGATCCGGCATCTTTACAAAGAATGGCAGCTCCTGAAGTTGTTGCTTCCTGAACAGCCACATTAATGGCCTGTTGTAGGTTAGACAAATCAGTCAAACGGGCTGCGTCACGGCTTCTTCTAGTAAGTTCTAAGGGATTGATAATAAGTACAATGACTGCAGCAAGAACTGCAATAATTGCAATTACTACTAAAAGTTCAACAAGTGTAAATCCGGAGGGTTTTCTTGAAGATTCAAAATACCGATTAAATCGGTACTGAGCAGTTTTTTTCAAAAATCTTCACCTCCTTTTTATATGTACTATAACTATTCTATCCATAAAGATGTTAGGTTAGTCAAGGGGGTACTTAAAAAGAAGTGGTTAGCTGATAGATAGGTAAGATGATGGAGATAACCAAAAATGCCACACCAATTCCCAAAATAACCAAAATGACAGGTTCTATGGCAACTGTTAAGTTTTTGACCAGGTGATCTGTCTCAGATTCAAAATAATCAGCTAATTTAAAAAATATCTCATCTACTTTTCCGGTTTCTTCACCAACCCTGACCATTTGTCCGATAATTTTGGGGAAAATAGTAGGGGAGAGTAAAACAGAAAAAGCTAATCCTCTCTCCACTCCCTTATATGACTGTTTGAGCGCGTCTCTAAAAACCCTATTTTCCATCTGTTCAGACACAATACCTATGGCCTCAAGTAAGGGGATTCCAGCAGAAACAAGTAAGCCAAAAGTACGGTTAAAGTTAGTAAAGGCCACATTGGAAATAATTTTTCCCACAATAGGTATTTTTAAAAGTAATCTATCCAGAAATAGTGCTCCATCCGAAGTTTTATACCATCTTTTCACACCTAAAACCGTTCCAATAATGAGTAAGATAAGAGCCCACCAAAACTGTACAAACATGTTTGAAATAGCAATCAGAATTTTAGTCGGTAAAGGAAGGTCAATTGAGGATTGATCATATAAAGCAGTTAGTCTTGGAACTACAAATACCATCATGATAATCATCACCGCAACCATCATGGTGATGACCACCATCGGGTAAATCAAAGCCCCTTTAATTTTAGCCCTAAACTCGCGGTCTTTTTCTAAACCATCTGCCATTTGCAGCAAAACCTTATCCAGCTTACCTGAGGCTTCACCGCTTTTAACTAAATTGACATAAAGCCTGGGGAAAATATCTGGGTATTTACCCATAGACTGAGCCAGTCCTAATCCGCCTTTTATGTCCTGGGAGATATCACTGAGTGCTTTTTTTAACCTTTTGTTGGTTTGTTGCTCCTCCAAAATATCTATAGCCTGAGAAAGAACCAATCCGGAACTCACCATAGTAGCAAGCTGTCTTGTCATGACTACCAGATCGCTAAATTTGACCCTATTTAGGATTTGATCAATAAAATTGGCGCTGGAGGAAATCTTTGGCTTAATCGATATAACTACCAAACCTTTTTTTCTCAGTATTACTGCTGCCGTATGCGTATCACCAGCCTCAATAATACCGATATGTTCTTCTCCTCTTAGATCTTTAGATATATAGGAATATTCAGCCATGTTTTATAGTTTTTTGCGATAAGTGTGATTCATTGCAACAGCTTTTCCAGAAGCTCCGGACGAAGTGCAAAAGAGAGAGCTGTTTCCCGGGCTATTTTTCCAGTTTTAACTAAAAACGCCAGAGAGCTTTCCAAAGAGACCATTCCTAGCTCTGCAGATGTTTGGATTAGATTATCCAGCATATATGTTTTTTTCTCCCTGATAATATTTCTGACAGCAGGGGTAGCAAATAAAATCTCGTAGGCTAAGGTTCTTCCTGGAGCCACAGTAGGAACTAGTCTGAGGGAAAGTACCGCCTCTAAAGTGGAAGCCAGCTGCAATCTGATCTGCGCTTGTTGTTTTTCCGGAAAAACATCTATCACTCTATCTATTGATTGAGCAGCGGAATTAGTGTGTAAGGTAGCAAACACCAAGTGTCCTGTCTCAGCAATAGTCATGGCCGAAGAAATGGTTTCTAAATCACGCATCTCACCGATTAAAACCACATCAGGATCTTCCCGTAAGACCGCTTTTAAAGAGTTACTCCATGAATGAGTATCCAGATACATCTCTCTTTGCTCAAGCAGCGATTTTCCCGGGGGATATACATATTCAATGGGATCTTCGATAGTAAGGATATGGGCACCTCTGGTTAAATTTATTTGGTTTAAGAAGGAGGCGATGGTGGTCGATTTCCCATGACCAGTTGGCCCGGTCACTAAGATAAAACCCTGTTTTAACTCGGTAATTTTTTTTACGGCTGGTGGTAATCCTAACTCCTCTAAGAGCGGTATATGTAGAGGAATCAACCTAAATGCCGCGGCAATATGTCCCTTTTGATGATAAAGATTAATCCTGAACCTGCCTTTGTCAGCTAGTCCATAAGAGAAATCTAATTCTTTGTTTTTAGTAAATAAATCCTGCTGAGTCTTATTTAACAATGGTACCAAAAGAGCTTCTATTTGAGAAGCAGTCAGAATTTCTGCGCCCGGGATAGGCATCAGCTCTCCATCTATTCTTAAAGAAGGTGCAAAACCTACTGATAAATGCAGATCAGAAGCTTTTCTTTGAATGGTTAATTCCAGAAGCTGTTGTATTGTCATATTTTTTAATCCTGGGCTACCCTCAATACCTCCTCAAGGGTTGTTACTCCTTCCAGTACCTTAAGATACCCGTCCTGCTTCATAGTAATCATTCCCTCTTTAACAGCCTCTTCCTCCAGAGAAGAAGATGAAGAATGCTGTAAGATGAGCTTGCCGATCTTATCCGAAACAATCATCACCTCAAAAATACCCACCCTGCCTAAATAACCTACATTGTTACAAGCTTTACAGCCTTGTCCTCTATATAGCTTCAAGCCCTGATTAACTTTATCGGCAGATATAAAGTTTCCTAAAACAGTTTTTATGTTTTCCACTACTTCCTGTGGAGGAGTGTAGGTAACCCGACAGTGTGGACAGATTTTTCTAACCACCCTTTGTCCCAAAACTGCATTCAAAGATGAAGTAAGCAAAAAGGGTTCAATACCCATATCCAAGAGTCTAGGTGCAGCACCGGCCGCAGTATTGGTATGGATGGTAGAAAAAACCTGGTGGCCAGTCAGGGCTGCTTGAATAGCCAGCTCTGCAGTTTCAGTATCCCGAATTTCTCCCACCATTATGACATTTGGATCCTGACGCAAAAAACTTCTTAAAGCAGAGGCAAACGTCAGACCTATGGTAGGGTTTACCTGAACCTGATTAACCCCAGGAATCTGATACTCTACAGGATCTTCAACAGTTAAAACATTAACTTTGGTGGTAGATACCTTAGTCAAAACCGAATAAAGGGTGGTGGTTTTACCGGAACCAGTTGGTCCACAGACCAGGATAATTCCATGACTTCTTAAAAGCTGAGTTTCATAACTTTTCAAAGAAGATCCTCTTAAACCAAGATCCATTAAAGTAGGTGCAGCATTAGACTTGGGCAATAACCTCATCACTACCTTTTCTCCGAAAACAGTCGGAATAATGGAAATACGAAGATCAACTTCATTTTTTCCAAAAGTAAAAGTAAATCTGCCATCCTGAGGAAGTCTTTTTTCATCAATTTTTAACACCGCCAAAATCTTAATCCTGGACACCAGGGCATCATGTACACCCCGAGGGAGTAGAATCTTCTCATGTAAAATACCATCAATTCTATATCGGACCCTAGTATGATCCTCCATCGGTTCAATATGAATATCTGAAGCTCGGGTTTTCATGGCAAATTCCACCAGTTGGTCAATAATATTGGCCACCGGAGCCTCTCTGATAACTTCGGGGCTGACATCTCCTGTCTCTACCTGCTTCACGGAGGCTACTTCTTTTAAAGCTGAGGTCACATCAGTTGTTAAGCTTTGAGAATACTGCTCATTGACAGCTTTTAATATGTCATCAGGCAGAGCTAAAAAGGGCTTTATTCTCATCCCGCTTTTCTTCTCAACAAACTGGATAACCTGGATATCTAAAGGATCAGCCATGGCTACCCATACCTGTTCATTACTTTTACCAAAGGGGATTAATTTATAACGTTTTGCCACAGGCTCCGGGATCAGATTTAAAACATCTACGGCAATTGCTTTCCCCTCCAGTTTTACAAATGGGATATTCCACAACTGAGACTTGGCTTGAGCGATGTTTTCAGAGGAAACTATATTATGTTGTATCAAGATCTTTTCAATTGATTGTCCGGAATTAATCGCTTCTAATTTGACGGCTGATAATTGATCTGATGATAATAATCCTTGAGAAGATAGAATGTCCTCAAGTGTGGAGGCTGTTTTGGAAGCAGGAGCAGATGTTTGTGACATAGTTAATTCTCCCAACTGGGAGCTAATTTCATTATGGTAAAGATAGATTGAAGTGTCAATCGGAAAAAATTTGTTTTGAGAGGATTGGTATGTTAAAACATGTTTGGTGATTGCAAAAATTATTATCTCAACTTCGCCGGATGAGTTATCTTTATGGATAACTAAATTTTTAGATGGTATCAGCCTTAAGAGAAATCATCCTGATGTTCTCTTTCTGGAAGCAGGAATTAAACTCGGCATAGAACAGGCCAAAAAAATCAGAAGCCATCTCTCCACCAAACCCTTTTCTGCAACCGGAAAAATAATCATCATAGAAGAAGGCTCCTTACTTACAACACAAGCACAAAATGCTCTTTTGAAAACTCTGGAAGAGCTACCATCACAAGCTCAGTTTATTATTGGCAGTTCATCTGATGAGGTCTTTTTACCGACTGTTTTATCCAGATGCCAAATTGAATACCTTAAAGGAGGTAAAAGCTTAGCAAATAATCTCAAAACTGAGGTTGAGAAGCTACTGGATCAGTCTCTTGAAGAAAAATTCGCCTTTGTCGAAAAAACAAAAGACAGGGAAGAAATTCTTTCGTGTTTAACAGAAATTTATCACCAGAAATTAAAAAATGACCCCGCAAACGAACAAACAGTAAACTTTTTAAAAAATCTCCAGGAGGCGGAAAAATGGCGCAAATCTAATGTTAATATAAGAGGCATCCTGGAATATTTGTTTTTAATCTCTCCAAGTAATAATAGGGGATGATTAGATTGATATGACAGTCTAAATATATGTTGAATATTTGCCAATGGTTGTTATATATGCTAAACTACTAACCGTCTGAAAAAATATTATTAATTATGGCTCAAAATAGTTATACCGCCAGTCAAATTCAAGTTCTAGAAGGTTTGGAACCGGTCAGAAAAAGACCGGGAATGTATATCGGATCCACTGATTTGCGAGGATTACACCACCTGATTAAAGAAGTGGTTGATAACTCCATAGATGAAGCTTTGGCAGGATATGCCAAAAATATCTGGGTCACCATTCATGAAGGAAACTACATTACAGTTGCAGATGACGGAAGGGGAATTCCGGTGGAAAAACATCCTAAAGTAGGAATCTCTACTTTGGAAGTGATTATGACCATGCTTCATGCTGGAGGAAAATTTGGCGAAGGTGGATATAAAGTTTCCACTGGCTTACATGGTGTTGGAGTATCAGCAGTTAATGCTTTATCTGATTATTTAAGGGCTGAGGTAAGACGAGATGGTAAGGCATATTTTGTAGAGTTTGAACGAGGTAAAGCCAAAGCTCCTGTTGCCCCATTGACTAAGAAAACTGAATTACCTTTTACCAGTAAGTTTAATTGGACAGCTAAAACTGGCGCAAAAATAACCTTTTTAGCAGATAGCACTATTTTTTCTACTATTGTTCCCGAATTTCCCAGATTGGAAAAACAGCTAAAACAGGTGGCATATCTTGTAGCCGGAATATATTTTCATTTATACGATGAAAGAACCGGCAAAGAAACTCATTATTACTTCAAATCAGGTATAGCCACACTGATTAAACATCTAAATAAAAACAAGAATTTGATCAATCCCGATCCTATTATCATACAAAGAGAGGTGGATGGAGTGGATGTAGAAGTAGGAATTCAGTATAACGACGGATTTAATGAGAATGTGGAATCATTTGCTAACGTTGTGCCCACCACTGAAGGCGGAACACATATCACCGGGTTTAGAATCGCTTTAACTAGAGCCATCAATGACTACTCAAGAAAAATCGAAGCTTTAAAAGAAAAGGATGAGAATTTAACTGGTGAGGATATGAGGGAAGGATTAACAGCTGTAATTTCTTTGAAAATGGATTCAGATCGAATTCAGTTTGAATCCCAAACCAAAGAGAAACTGGGAAACTCTGAAGTCCAACCCATAGTTACACAAATTGTTAAAGAGGGACTGGAGATGTACTTTGAAGAAAATCCTCAGGACGCAAGAAGAATAATTGAAAAAGTGTTACTTGCAGCCAGAGCGAGAGCTGCAGCCAGGGCAGCCAAAGATGCTGTTATTCGAAAAGGTGCCTTAGAAGGGATGACTTTACCGGGAAAATTGGCAGATTGTCAAAATAGAAATGCTGCTGAATCAGAGCTATATCTTGTGGAAGGCGATAGTGCTGGTGGCTGTTGGGTTGGAGATACCAAAGTTGCACTTACTGACGGTAGAGATTTATCTTTTATTGAGTTAATAGAAGAACATAATCAAGGAAAGCAAAACTTCTGCTACACAATCCAAGAAAATAATCATATTGGAATAGCCCCCATATTAAATCCACGACTTACAAAGAAAGCTGCTACGGTTATAGATATTACCTTAGATAATGGTGAAATATTAAGCTGTACTCCTGATCACCTTTTTAGATTAGTAGATGGGGATTATATACCCGCAGCTCAACTAACTACTCAACACAACTTAGCTCCACTATATAAAAGAATTACATTGGATGAGGACAAATCTAGATTAAAGGGATACGAACAGATTTTTGATCCGAAGGTAGGAGATTGGTTTTTTACTCATATACTCGCGGATATTTATAATTTAAAAAGGGGGGTATATAAAGCTTCTAGTGGTGTTATGAGACATCATAGGGACTTCAATAAAAGAAATAACAATCCTATTAATCTTATACGGCTTACTCGTGAAGAACATCTTACAGTCCATCATAATAACATTAAAATGACTCTTCATAGAGAAGACTCAAAGCAAAAATCAATAGAGACAAAAAGAACGTTAGAATTTCGTCTAAAAGCTCGAAATAAATCCTTAGAGAAAAGTGAGTTATTTAGTAAGAATGTTAAACAACAGTGGAAAGATCCAAAATATAAAAAATACATGATTAATAAATACTTAGATTTTTATTACTCTAATGCTGAATATAGAAACAATTTATTAGAGAGATTAAACGACCAACAAAGGAAATACTGGTCAAACGAAGAAAATCGTAAATCTCAAGCAAAAAGAGTATTCCAGTTTTTCAAAGTTCATCCTGAGAGAAAACTATTTTTAAGCCAGTTAGCAAAAAATCAATGGAGAGATAAAAATCTACTTATCTGGAGAGCAAAAACAACCAGTAAACAGTGGACTAAAGAATTTAGACTTAAAAGAAAAGAAGCTTATAATAAAGTTTACTACCTCCATTCAATGAAATTAATGAAAAAAATTATTGAGACAGGTGTTTCATTGGAAGATTACGAAATTAGGCGTAAACAAGAAAGAAATACAAATTTATTAAAGCTGGATACTTTTACGAACAGGTTTTTTAATGGTAATTTTGAAAAAATGCAGGAAGCAGCTGCACATTTCAACCATAAAATTGTTAAAATAGACCAAAATAAAAAGAAATACGACGTCTATGATCTTGAAGTCAAAGGTACACATAATTTTGCCCTAGCCGCTGGAATTTTTGTTCATAATAGTGCAAAACAGGGAAGAGACAGAAAATTCCAAGCCATTCTGCCTTTAAGAGGAAAGATTTTAAACACGGAGAGAGCCAGGCTTGATAAAATATTGGAATTTGAGGAAATCAAAGCACTGGTTATTGCTTTAGGAACAGGTATTGGTGATACAGTGGATTATAGTAGAACAAGATACCACCGGGTGATTATCATGACTGATGCAGACGTTGACGGCGAACATATCCGAACACTACTTTTAACCTTTTTCTTCAGATACCTACCTCAAATTATTGAGAAAGGATATTTATATATAGCCCAACCACCTTTATTTAAGGTTCAAAAAGGGAAAGAGGTTTTTTATGCTTATTCAGATACGGAAAGAGATCAGGTTCTGGCCAAAATGAGAGTAGCTGCCACACAAAGCGGCAAGGTCGGAGCAGATGGAACCCCAACAAATATTATCATTCAAAGATATAAAGGTTTAGGAGAGATGAATCCGGATCAACTCTGGGAAACTACTATGAATCCTGAAAATAGAGTATTAAAACAAGTTACAATTGATGATGCAGCCCAAACAGACGAGGTCTTTTCCATGTTGATGGGAGATGAAGTTCCACCTAGAAAAAGATTTATCCAAACTCACGCAAAACTTGCAACACTTGACATCTAACTCTACTAAAACCCATAGTTGCTGTATAATATCTAAAGCTTATGGACCAATTTCATAATATCGCAGCTGTAATCATGGCAGCTGGAAAAGGAACCAGAATGAAATCAGATCTGGCTAAGGTGCTACACCCTTTGGCAGGCAAGCCTATGATTTTTCACTCCATACAAAAATTATCTAAGATTATTCCTCAAAAAAATATTTATGTAGTCATCTCTCATCAGGCAGAGCTAGTTAAAGAACAAATTACCAATCAATTTAATGTCAATTTTGTTTATCAGAAAACACCTTTAGGAACAGCTGATGCAATAAAGAGTGCAATTCACAAGTTGAAAGGCTCACCTGAAGCATTACTTGTGGTAGGAGGAGACGACTCGGCTTTCTATTCTAAAGAAACACTCCGAGAGTTTATAAACTCTTATTCTGATAAGAACCCAAGTGTCACCATGATGACTTTGATAAAAAAGGAGGAAAATACTGTTGCAAAAATTTTTAGGGATGAGCATGGAGAATTTCTGGAAAACATGGAGCATTTTAGGTACATTAACTCAGGTAAACATAGTAATGAAATAAATTGTGGAGCATATATTTTTAACTTTAATTGGCTAAAAGAAAATATTAACAAAGTTAAGCTAAGTGAAAAGGGAGAGTATTTACTGACAGATCTTCTCAAGATTGCAAAAGAAAACGAAGATAAAATTTCCCTCTATCAACTGGAGAATCCAAATGAGTGGATAGGCATTAATACTCCTGAGGAGTTAGAAAAAGCTAATATTTTAATGAACAAAAAATGAAGATACATTTTCTTGGTATTGGAGGAAGCGGCACCTCAGCTGCAGCAGCTATAGCCAAATCACAAGGCCATACTATAACAGGCTGTGACACGCAACCAATTAATGAGTTTACAATAAACTTTGATAAGGAAATTTTACTGACTGGCCATTCCCCTGAACATTTGGCAGAAATCGACCTACTTGTTATTACTCCGGCCATTACATCTTTAGATCCTCATAATCCAGAACTGGAAAAAGCCAGAGAAAAAAATATACAAATCTTAACCTGGCAGGAGTTTATGGGCCAAAACTTAATGAAGGAAAAAACTGTTATTGCAGTTTGCGGAACCCACGGAAAATCTACCACTACAGCCATGATTGGATTAATGCTTGAAGAGGCAGGGCTTGACCCAACTGTGGAGTTAGGAGCAATTGTACCCAAGTGGGGAACAAACTTTAGGATAGGGAAAGGTAAATACTTTGTAGTGGAGGCAGATGAGTTCAACGACAATCTTTTAAATTATCATCCGGAAATTACGGTTGTTACAAATATTGAGATGGATCATCCGGAGTACTTTAAAAGTTTCGAGCAATTAAAAACCTCTTTTAAGAAGTTTTTCCTACAAACAAAAAAATATATTGTGGCAAATATTGCAGATGAAAATATTGCCTACATCTTAAAAGATGTCATGAAGGAAAGTAGTTTAACCTGTCTTGATTATTCCAAGAATGAATTTCAGTTCAGCCTTAAGGTTCCCGGAGAATATAACATTATAAATGCCAAGGCTGCACAGCAAGTAGGGCTAATTCTGGGTATAGATTCAGAAAGTATAAAAAATACGCTGACTCAATTTGAGGGGATTGGAAGACGGTTTGAATATCTGGGCGAGTTTAAGGGAGCGCATGTCTATACAGATTTTGGACATCACCCCACAGAAATTAAGGTCACAATACAGGCTGCCAGAGAAAAGTTTCCTAAAGAAAAGCTTTGGTTGTTTTATGAACCGCACATGTTTTCCAGAACAAAGGCTCTTTTTGATGACTTTGTGAAAGTTTTTAGAAAATTACCTGCAGATGAAATTATAATTTTGGATATTTACCCCAGCAGGGAAGTAGATACGGGCATGATCCATTCGGAACAACTAGTCCAGGCAACCAATAAAAATAATGTTCAATACAATAATCCCGAACATCTAAGAGAAACTTTAGGTAAAGAGATTAAAAAGGGAGATGTGCTATTTTTTATGGGAGCAGGGGATATTGATAAATTGGCCAGAAAACTGGTTTTAAAGAGTAACTAACTTAATTTTTCCTGGTAAAGGGCCTTTGAACAAAATCTCGGCAACGGTTTTAACTCTATTGGGGGCATCAGTCACCAAAAACTTATATTTCCCTTTTTTATTATCAGATTCCAAAGATTTTTCTGCTAATATTTTTTTTAATTCTTTTGCTGTAGGGGAGGCTGAGTCTATTAATTGTATCTTTGGATTTATACTCTCTTTAATTATGTCTCTCAGAACTGGATAATGAGTACATCCCAAAATTAAAGTATCAATGCCGCTATCACTTAATTTTTTAAGATACTCTTTTGCTATTAACTTGGTAGCTTCGTGATCTGTCAAACCCTCTTCTGCTAAAGGAACAAAAAGTGGACATGCTTGGGTTAAAACGGAAAGTTGAGGATTTATTAATTTAATTTCTTTTTCGTAGACTTTAGAAGAAATAGTTGCATTTGTACCTATAACTCCAATCTTTTTGGTAGTGCTAGATTGAGCCGCAACAGTGGCAGCTGGAGTTATTACTCCAATTACAGGAACTGGGGAAATTTTTTTAATTTCTTCTAAGCAGATTGCAGAGATAGTGTTACAAGCTACTACTAAAACTTTAACTTGTTGTTTTATTAGAAAACTTACCAGTTGAAGTGCGAATTTTGTAATAATTTTGTTTCCCCGAGTTCCATAAGGAACACGGGCTGTATCACCTAAATAAATAATTGATTCATCAGGTAGCTGCTTTAGAACTTCTCTAACAACCGTCAGCCCTCCTATGCCGGAATCAAAAATGCCAATTGGATTGTTTTTCATCAGGGTAATATAATACCAGAATGAATATGGAAACTATAACTTTTATCACATCAAATAAAAGTAAGGCAGAACAATTAAGCAGATATTTAAAACTACCCCTTAAACACCAATCAGTAGAGATCGAGGAGTTACAATCTTTGGATCCTAAAAAGGTTGTTGAACATAAAGCAAGGCAGGCTTATAAAGCTATTGGTACGCCTGTTGTAGTAGATGATGTTTCACTTGTTATCCATACACTTGGCAGGTTACCAGGTCCCTTTATAAAATTCTTTTTAATGGAAATGGGAACAGAAGGAATTTGCAAATTATTGGATAAATATAAAGATCGAAGTGCCACTGCTTCAGTTATGCTGGGGTTTTATGATGGAAAAGAGTTTAAGTCTTTTGAGGCATCACTTGATGGATCAATTGCCAAAAGTCCAAAAGGTCAAAATGGTTTTGGCTGGAATTTTATTTTTATCCCAAAAGGACTCAAAAAAACTTATGCTGAGTTACAAGGAAAAGCACATGATAAAGTATCTATCCGTTTAAAAGCCGTTAAAAAATTGGAACGGTTTCTGCTTAAAAAATATGCAAATTAATAACTACAAAGATATGAATGTTTTAATCTTTGGCTTAGGCTTAAACCAGGGTGGGGCAGGAAGTGCTAAATTTTTTGCCAAGGCCGGAGCAAATGTTAGAGTCACTGATCTAAAAAGTGCAGAGGTTTTAAAGTCCTCAGTTGATCAACTCAACGAATTTAGAAATATTGAATTTGTATTAGGAAAACATCAAAATGAAGATTTTGACTGGGCGGATTTAATTATTAAAAATCCATCAGTAAAGCCTAACAATGAATTTTTACAATATGCACTAAGTAAGGGAAAAAAGATAGAAATGGACATGGGGATATTTTTGGATCATGTTAATCCCTCTCAAATTATTGGGGTCACGGGTACAAAGGGAAAATCCACCACCTCCTCACTTATTTATGAAGCATTAAAAGCAAATAATAAATCTGTGCTATTTGCCGGAAACATCGGTAAGAGTGTTTTAGATACTCTTGAATTTTTAAATGAGAAAACATTAGTAATTTTGGAGATTTCTTCCTTCCAGCTAGAAAGCTTTAACAGTCATCAAGTTTCTCCTCATTGGGCAGTTATCACCAATATTACTCCAGACCATCTTAATTACTACGCCACCATGGATGAATATATACAGGCTAAAAAATTAATCGGAAAATACCAAACAAGTGAAGATTATTTGTTTCTAAAAGAAGGTGATACCGTTGTTGATACTCCTCAATTTTTAGAAGGATTAAAAGGAAAAATAATAAGATTCTCAAAAAATGATCTTCCAGCTGATTTTAGGCCAAATCTGAAGGGAGAGCATAATTTAAATAACATAGCAGCAGCTTTGGCAATTACTAACTCCTTTGGTCTCTCTCAAGAAACAATTTTAAACTCATTGCAAAGCTTTAAAGGTGTTCCGTTTAGAATGGAATTGGTAAAAGTATGGGATGGAGTAAAAATTTATAATGACACCACTGCCACAGGACCTGATGCAGGGATAAAGGCTTTAGAAGCATTTCCAAACTGCATTCTTATTGCAGGCGGAATGAATAAAAATATGCCTTATGAAGAATACGCACAAGCAGTAGATGAAAAAGCAAAAATGGTATTTTTCTTAGAGGGTGATTCAACAGATTTAATCAAAAATTTAATGAAGAGACAGGAAAAAAATAAAGGCACCTTCAATAATCTGAAACAACTCCTAGGCAAAGTAAAAGAGGTGGTTAAAGAAGAAGACGTAATCCTTTTTTCGCCAGCGGCAACTTCTTTTAATCTTTTTCAAAATGAATTTGATAGGGGCAGAAAATTTAATGCTGCTGTTGAGAAAGTATTTTCTGCATGAAAAAGGATGATTTGGTTACCTGGATAGATGAACAGGGGAATGCATTAGGCGTTATCACAAGAGGGGAAGCACATACCAAAGGTCTTTTACATGCTCTCTCTGTGGTTTATCTGCTAAATAAAAAAGGTCAAATTCTAGTTCAAGTCAGAGCCAATAATAATATGTGGGATCACTCTGTTGGAGGACATGTGGATGCAGGGGAGGAGCATAAAACATCGGCAACAAGAGAGACCGAAGAAGAACTTGGAATAAAAAATTTAGAAATTATTGAACTTGAAGAATCAGTAATTGAATATCCTATACAAGGGAGAGAGGAGCAAATGTATCATTTTTTTAAGATTTACATTGGCTTTGGGGAACCGAAAAAAATTAATGTAGAGGAAGTAAATGAAGTCTTCTAGGCTGATCCTTATGAATTAGCAGAACAAATGAAACAGGATTTAGAACATATAAAATTTACTCCGGGAATAAAAGTTACTATGCCTATTTTTTTAAAGTATTTAAAACAAAATCAAAAATCAGAATAACAAGCTATAGATACTTTTTGAAAGATATCTTTTACTTATATTCATAATAAACTCATAACTACCAAAAAAAAGCGCAGTGTAACTTAAGTCACCTAAAATAGTATTTCTGAAAAAGGGAATTGCATAATAGTAGCTTTGCATCAATCCAATAAAATCCTTACTATATGAAGATTGAGGATCTACCCAAACCCCAAAGTTGGTAATAAGATAAAAAATGGTGGAAGTAATTAAAGTAGCCCCAAAAATATTTTTCATGGATTTGTGCTCTTTTAACCAAATACCTATCAATCCAACTAATCCAAAACTTAAATAAACATAGATCATAGAGGTTCCATAAAACCCAATAAAGTAGTCACTAATAAAAAGCGCAATTAAGGGAAAAAAGGCAAATTTTTTTGGCAAGTATGCACCTCCAAATAATGCTAAGGCTGCAATAGGAGCCATATTAGGTGCATGAGGAATTAAACGCCCAAGTATCCCTATAAAAATAATTAAAAAGGCAGCAAGCTTTAGATTCATTGTATTTTCTCCAACCTCCATTCTATTTTTTCTTGACCTTTACAAATATAGCTTTCTGCCCCGACCGGTGCAAAGTTGCCATCAATATAAAAGGCCCAAAATCTATCTTTCTGGGAGTCTATATTATTTATTCCTTTAACCATTTTACCTAAACTTGAATCTTCTGCATTGACAGTAAAATTTCTTTCCAATAGTTGATAGGCTGTTTTGCCTAACTCGCACCTATATTCAAACCCTTTATTAGCAGGATTTGCTTCTAAGTTTTGTTTAAAATAAGAAATGTTTATTCCATAAAATACTACAACCAGCAGTATAGATAAGGATGCGTATACTAAATATATTGTATAATTTCTCATTGAACTATTACTTTATAAAACAGAAGCTTTTTAGTCAATCTACAATATGTTGGAGAATATAGTAGATATTCTGTTATATAATCTTTCTACCAAAAATAATGAAAAAGATATTAATTATTACAGGTGGTACTTCATCAGAAAGGAAGATCTCATTAATCTCGGCAAAAAGCGTTAAAGCCGCATTGGAAAAAGGTGGATTCGAAACTAAGCTTTTCGATATGAAAAAAGGGTTCAAAAAACTAAAAGAAATGACAGATGACTTAGATGTAATTTTTCCTGTTTTGCATGGAGAAGAAGGAGAGGGAGGAGAACTTCAAAAATTTCTCTCTGAATTAGAAAAACCATTTGTAGGTGGAAGTTGGAAAGGATTTAAAAAAGGCTGGTATAAAATTCCATTTAAAAAGTTTTGTGAAAAAGAAAATATCCTAACTTCAAAGTGGAGAATAGTTAAGAATAGTAAGGACATTTTGAAGTTTGGTTTTCCGTGTGTTTTAAAAAGCTCAAATGGCGGATCATCAAGAGAAGTAGTTATTTTGAAATCAGAAAAGGATATAAAAAGAAGGTTTGCCCAGTCACTGCTTAAATCAAAAAGTGACCTTTTTGTGGAAAGATTTCTAGAAGGAGTGGAGGTAACAGTTGGAATATTAAATAATGAAGCCTTACCCGTTATTGAAATAAGTCCTCCTCCGGGGAACTGGTTTGATTATAAAAGTAAATATTCCGGAGCAACAAGAGAAATTATAAATGCTCCTTCTCTTAGTAGTAGCACTCGTCAAGAAGTGCAAAAAATAGCTTTAAAAATTAACAAAACTTTAAATTTGGGGCAATATTCCAGGATAGATTTTATAGTCTCCCAAGGTATTCCATTTGCCTTAGAAGCAAACACTATTCCCGGACTTACATCTGAAAGTCTTTTTCCCAAAGCAGCAAAATCCATGGGACTGGATTTTCCCAAATTAGTTAAAGTTTTAGTAGAAACAGCCAAGAAAAAGTATGATTAATAAAATTAAATTACTCCTAGGTCTTAGTACATATCAACCATTAAACCTAATTGAGATTTCAAAGAATAATCTATTAAATAACTATAAATATTTATCCTCTTTAAACTCCAAAATTAAAGTAGCACCTGTTCTAAAAAGCAATGCTTATGGACATGGATTAATACCAGTAGCCATGAGTTTAGATTCAGCGGATTGTCCGTTTTTTTGTGTGGATAGTATTTATGAGGCTTATGAATTACTTAAAGCAAAAATAAAAACTCCAATTTTAATCATGGGTTACCTTGACCCAAATAACTTAAAGGTGAAGAAACTACCATTTTCGTATGCTTTGTGGGACTTAAAACTCGCAGAGAGCATCAATATTAATCAGCCCGAAGCATCTGTTCATCTGTTTATAGATTCCGGGATGCACAGAGAGGGAGTACAGTTAAAAGATTTGCCGGAATTTTTAACAAAGCTTAAAAAATACCATTTAAAAATTGATGGTGTGATGTCTCATTTTGCATCAGTTAGAAATGAAAAAGATCCATTGTATTTAAGTCAGTTAGAAAACTTTAAAAGAGGGTTGGAAGTTTGTAAAAGAGAAGGAATTAATCCTCGATGGAGACATATAGCTGCATCTGATGGATTGTTAAAAGGAAACTTGAAAAACCTTTCCAAAATTACGAACATGGCAAGAGCGGGTTTAGCTTTTTATGGCATTTCCGAAAATAATAATTTAAAGCCTGCACTCATTTTTAAAACTAAAATTGTTCAGATGAAAAAGATTAAAAAAGGAGATCTCGTAGGTTATGATGGGGTTTTTACAGCCTCCAAAGATATGACCATTGGAATACTACCCGCAGGATACAATGACGGAATTGATAGAAGGTTATCTAATAAGGGTATTGTTAAAATTGATGATAAATTTTGTAAAATCCTAGGAAGAGTGAGTATGAATTTGTGTACTATAGATTTATCTTATGTAAACAAACCTCAGATAGGAACAGACGTGATCATTTATTCCGATATTTTAGATGATAAAAATTCTATACTTAATGCAGCTAAATTAATCAATACCATTTCTTATGAACTTTTGGTACAGTTAACAGCTACCACCAGAAGAATTATTATTTAAATTATGAAGGTAAATCTGAAAGAACATAACTTTAACAAAGATATTTCATATATTGCTCCCAATTGGGAGGAGATGGGTAAATTAATCTTTGAATTAGGAAAAGAGATCCTGGGATCAGGAAAGAAATACGATCTGATTGTGTCTATTGCCAAAGGAGGCTGGACCTGGACCAGAACTTTAGCCGATATATTAGGCTTGGAAGATATTTGTTCTGTCAAAACAAAACTCTATCAAAGTATTGGAAAACAATCTGAAGAACTTATATTTGAGCAGGAGCTACCGATAGCAATTAGTATTGAAGGTAAAGATATCCTACTTCATGATGATGTTGCAGATTCAGGTAAAACATTACTGGCTGTTAAAAAGTATTTGGAGAAAAAGGGTGCAAAAAGTGTGGTTACAGCTTCTCTTTTTTACAAACCCCGCTCTATCATTACGCCTGATTTTTATGCCTATCAAACAACCTCCTGGATAGTCTTTCCTCATGAGTTAAGAGAGTTTGTAAATGAAACCTATATTAAATGGGACAAAGAACAACTAAACAAAGAGGAAATTTTAGCCCGTTATAAAAAGCTGGACTTACCGTTAAATCAGGTTGAGTTTTTCATAGAAACTAACCAAAAAAATAAATGATAATTTCTCTTTTTTACTCTGGTTTTTATGCTTTAAAGATGTTAAAATAAACATGCCCGAAAAGGGTTTTTCTTTTGCTTCACTAAGCTATGGATGATCAGCCAATCAAGGATAAAAATTTAGGAAAAATTCAACTTGCTCCCATCATTGAGGAGATGCAAAGATCTTATCTGGATTATGCAATGTCTGTTATTGTCACCCGCGCTCTACCAGATGTTAAAGACGGATTAAAGCCTGTTCAAAGAAGAATTATATACGCTATGCACAAACAGGGTCTGTCCCATACAGCCAGATACCAAAAGTCTGCTGCAGTAGTAGGAGAGGTTCTAAAAAATTACCACCCTCATGGGGACGCCCCTGTTTACGAGGCCATGGTCAGAATGGCCCAAACATTCTCCTTAAGATACCCATTAGTAGATGGCCAGGGAAACTTTGGCTCAATTGATGGTGATTCTCCGGCTGCCATGAGGTATACAGAGGCAAGGCTTTCAGCCATAGCTGATGAATTGCTGCGTGATATTAACAAACAAACAGTGGATTTTATTGACAATTATTCCGGCACTGAGCAAGAACCAACTCTCTTACCTTCTGTTATTCCCAACTTATTATTAAACGGCGCCTCGGGTATTGCTGTAGGTATGGCAACACAAATACCTCCGCATCATTTGGGAGAAGTTTGTGATGCATTAATTTACATGATCGATCATCCCCTAAAACAGGGTAAGAAAAAAGAGGAGGTAGCAGAGGTGGCTGAAGAGGCTTTGATGGAAAATCCCAAAGACGTTGTCATCCCTGATGATATCCAGGAGGAAAAATTTAAATCAGATACAACTGTTGAGAACTTGATGCAGTTTATCAAAGGACCTGATTTTCCCACCGGTGCTTCAATTTATGACCAAACCGAAATCCAAGCAGCTTATGCTACCGGCCGGGGGAGAGTAGTGATGAGAGCCAAAGCAGAAATTGATGAAAGCACGACCGGTAAAACCCAAATCATTGTCTCAGAACTACCTTATCAGGTGAACAAAGCTACCTTAATCGCTAGAATTGCTGATCTCGTAAAAGATAAAAAGCTGGAAGGTATTGCTGATTTACGGGATGAATCCGATAGAAAACAGATGGTCCGGATTGTGTTGGATTTAAAGAGGGATGGTAAACCAAAATCCGTCTTAAACAACCTCTATAAATACACCGCTATGCAATCAGTATTTAATGTCAATTTAGTAGCACTTGTCGATGGTGTTCCTCATCTTTTGACTTTGAAACATATTCTGGAAGAGTTTGTCCATCACAGACAGGTGGTAGTTAGACGCCGGGCTGAGTTTGAACTGTCTGAAGCCAAAGCCCAAGAGCACATCTTAGAAGGATTAAAGATTGCTGTTGATAATATCGACGCAGTTATAGAAACCATTAAAAAAAGTAAGGATTCTGATGATGCCAGACAGAATTTGATGACCAAATTTAAATTGAGCGAGTTACAGGCAGTAGCTATTTTGGATATGCAACTCAGGCGTTTGGCGGCATTGGAGAGACAAAAAATTGAAGATGAATTGGCGATGATTCGAGAAACAATCAAATATCTAGAGGATTTACTAGCTCATCCAGAAAAGATCTTGATTGTTATTAAAGAGGAATTAACCAAAATTAAAGATAGATACGCAGACGAAAGAAGAACCAGAGTTTACAAGCAAAAAGTGGGAGAGTTCTCAGAAGAAGATTTAGTCGCCAATGAAACAACTATTGTTACAATAACAGAAGGCGGATACATTAAACGCCAATCACCCATGTCCTTTAGAACCCAGCAAAGAGGCGGAAAAGGTGTGATGGGTATTTCTACTAAAGAAACAGATGCTGTCTCCCATATCTTCTATACCCAAACACATGATAATGTTTTGTTTTTCACTGATAAAGGTAGAGTTTTCCAAATTAAAGTTTGGGAGATTCAGGAAGCTCAAAGAGCAGCCAAGGGTCAAGCTATTGTTAACTTGATAAATATCGAGCAAGGTGAAAAAGTCACGGCAGTTTTAACTATCCGGGGGAAAAATGAAACCGCTCAATTTATGTTTATGTGTACCAAAAACGGCACTGTCAAAAAAACTCCCATTGCTGAATATGCCAATATCAGAAAAAACGGATTAGTAGCTATTAAGCTTGACCAGGGAGATCATTTAGGGTGGGTCAGTTCGACAACCGGTAAAAATGATATCATTATTGTTTCAGAGAAGGGACAGTCAATACGCTTTGGCGAAGCACAAGTTAAACCAACTCATCGAGACACTTCAGGGGTAAGAGGTATTAAACTTAGCAAAGATAATACTGTTGTTTCTTTAAACATTATTGGCGATGTTGAAGGCGAGCTTATTGTGATTACAGAAAACGGACTTGGCAAAAAAACCAAAACTGGAGCCTGGAGTAAGCAGGGTAGAGGAGGCCAGGGAGTAAAAGCTGCTCAAATTACTCCTAAAACTGGTAGTATAGTCACAGCCCAGGTGGTAAATCAGGCCATGGATACTCTGGTTTTAACTTCCAATAAAGGACAGACCATTAAAATGGATCTAAAACAGGTCCCTACTTTACAACGCCAAACTCAGGGGGTTATTCTAATGAGAGTCAGACCTGGAGAAAAAGTAGCTGCAGCTGCAGTTGTTTCTACTAAAGAAAAAGAGATTAATGATTAAATATCAACCACTGATAAGTAAACTTGCCATTGCATATTTTATGATCGGATTCTTCTTTGCCCTTTCATTTGCTTTATATTACCGCTGGCCACCTTTATCATTTCTTTCTCCCGGCTATTATATGGTAATTATCAGCTGGCCTTTCCAGGCACCCGGTTTTGTCCAGGATTTATTTAATTACGGTCTCTCAGGAAAGCCTGTCTAATTTTCTTACATAATTCTTTCTTAATCTTTATTAGCAATTAGGGGATAAGTTTAGTATAATCCTGTAGTATTATTATGGCATACGGTATATTTTCTCTAAATTCAGCTAAAATTTTGGTCGCTTTATATGCGTTCCTCAACTTGTGGTATTTTGTGGTTTATACTAATTTAATTGAGAAAAAAGATCATGTTGATGATTCCCCGGTTTTAAGAGCCAGGCTTGGAACTATTCTTTGGCACTCTGGCGATAGAACCACAAATGGCAGCTATCACCTCTATTGTTTTTACCCTTCATCAAAAGCAAATTATGATAATAAGAGTGGGGAGTATATTATCAAAAGAGCTAATAAATTAGATGAGTGTAACAACTGGTACGGAAAAGCTATGATTTATGAAGGTTCATGGGTCTCTGAGAAAGAAAAGCTGTGGTGGAGTAAAGAACAAAAACTGGAAGAAGAACTGGCTGCTGTGGAAAAATCCTACAACCAATTATAGGCGCTTCGCATATTTAAAAGTTTAACCCATAGTTTGACATATATAGTTATTATTCTTATAATTTTAGGATGAGAGCCGAAAGAGTCTGTGAATTACTTTTAAGAAGGGCCAAAGAACAGGGGGTGTTATTTGCTGCTAATCCAGGTGAAATAAGCGCCTTACAAGGAAGAAGTAAAATTGATATAAATCATTTTACAAGCACTTCAATTTTGGGAGGATTAGCTTCAATAGCGGAGTTTGTAAGTGGCTGTATTAACACTGGTAGTTTAACTTTAAACCAACCCCTTTATGAGCAAAGAGGAGCAAGCAGATTACTAACAAGAGCCTTTCACGGACAACAGGTTTATAAACTTTATAGAAGAATATTAGGGGTTCCCCTAAAGGGCAGGGTTTTTAATGATCTTGATAGTTGCAGAGGGGAGGCATACCCTACAATTTTTCCCAATATAGAGTGGATTGAGCGGGCGAGAAATAACGTTTCAATTGGTTTGAATGGTAGTGATAATAGTATCCACAGACCAGATCAAATGGAAGTTACTCAAATAGTGTTGGTCACAAAGTAAATGTTATAATTTTTTCATGCCAAAAATAGGCGCACATGTTTCAGCAGCAGTTTCTTTAGAAAGAAGCTTTGATAAGGCTTTGGAGATTGGGGCAGAATGCACCCAAATATTTATCTCCCCACCCCAACAATGGCTGCAGACCAAGCACGATGAAAAGGAAATCGAAAGGTATAGAAAAAAAGCAGAAGAGACAGGAATTGGGCCTAATTTTATTCACGGCACTTACCTTATAAATTTAGGAACTGAAAATCCTGAACATCTGAAAAGATCAATAGAGTGGCTGTCTTTTTCTTTAGATCTGGCAGATAGGTTAAATAGTCAAGGTGTAATATTTCATTTAGGTTCACATAAAGGCTTAGGATTTAACGCCGTTTTGGATCAAGTGGTAAAGGCTTTATCTCATGCTTTAATATCTAGCAAATCCTCATCATTAATTTTAGAAACCTCTGCAGGAGCAGGAGGAAACATTGGGGGGAAATTTTCTGAACTAGGAAAAATATTAAAAGCAGTCGGGAACAAAAGAGTTAAAATTGGCCTTGATACTCAACATGTATTTGCAGCAGGGTATGATATCAAAACGCCTATGGGACTAAGAACTACCTTAGATGAGTTTGAAGAAGAAATTGGACTTACAAATCTTGCCATAATCCATGCCAACGACTCAAAAGTGGAATTAGGATCAGGTAAAGACCGTCATGAAAATATCGGTGAAGGCTTTATTAGAAAAGAAGGCTTTGCAAATTTGATTAATAATAAATACCTTCAAGAAGTCCCGTTTATTTTAGAAGTCCCGGGATTTTCCGGTAACGGGCCTGATACTGATAATGTCCAAATCCTCAAGTCCTTACGTTTACTGAATTCTAAATAATATTTTCAGAGGTTCAAAGGTTAAAATTAATACTTGCATCAAAAGCACAAATCCGACCGAAAGAAGAAGGTTTTTGTTAGAAAAAGGAGAGTGATGTTTTCTAATAACAAACACCATCACCATTTGTGATACAACCACCAAAGAAAAGGCTGTACTTCTGGCAATTTCCAGCCCGTAATTTGTCAAGGCAAAGTAAAAACCTGCTAAAGAGATAGCAGACATCACAAAACCAATAATAAATATATAAGTTAGCATTTCTTTATTTAATAATACGGAGTTTCTTCGCGGAGGTACTTTCATCAGATGAGAAGAAGCAGTATCAGTACCCAAAGCCAAAGCCGGAAAGCCATCAGTCACAAAATTAATCCACAGGATCTGGGCAGGGAGCAGAGGAGTAGGAAGGGCCAATAGACTGGCAATCACAATCAGTAAAATTTCCGATAGATTTCCAGCTAGTAAAAATTTAATAACCTTTAAAATATTGCTGTAAAACAATCTGCCTTGTTCAACAGCTACAATAAGCGTGGCAAAGTTATCATCCAGTAAAACTATATCCGATGCTTCTTTGGCCACATCTGTACCGGTAATGCCCATGGAGACTCCAACCTGGGCCTGTTTTAAGGCCAAAGCATCATTAACCCCATCTCCTGTGACTGCCACCACCTCTCCCATGGCCTGATAAGCTTTTACAATTCTTAATTTTTGCTCTGGTTGAATTCTGGCAAATACTCTGATCTTGGAAAGCATTGTTTTTAACTCTGCATCATTTAATTCATCTAGTTGTTGGCCGGTTAAAACCTCCTCACCTTCAGAGATCAAACCTACCTCTTCTGCTATGGCCTTGGCTGTCAATTCATTATCTCCTGTCACCATAATGACCTTAATACCTGCTTCTCGGGCAGCTTGAATAGCCTCTCGTGCTTCAGGTCTTGGAGCATCTGCAATACCAATAATCCCCAAATACTTCATTTTTTCTTTATTATCTTTGGCAGAAGCAAAAGCCAAAACCCGCAATCCTGTTGAAGCCATTTTTTCATATCTTTTAACGATCTCTTCTTTTTCTTTCTCAGTCAGGGCACATTTGTTTAAAATTACCTCAGGAGCACCTTTTGAATAAATATCTCTTTTCCCATTTTCTTCCCAGATCACAGTCATCATTCTGGTATTTAGATTAAAGGGGATCTCTTCCACCAGTTTTCCGGAAGACTTTATAAAATCAATGTCTTTACCTTCCTCTTTGGCCCATAGAAGCAGCGCACCTTCAGTTGTATCTCCTAACATATCGTATCCGTTTTGATCTTCTTTTAAAACTAAGCTGGCACTATTACAAAGCACTGCCGCGCGGAGAAGCTCTGATTTTAGATGGCTTTCAACCTCCACTTTCTTAACTCGCATCTCATTTTTTGTTAAAGTGCCGGTTTTATCAGTACAGATCACAGAAGCCGCTCCTAAACTCTCAACTGCTACCATTTTTCGGACTAAAGCTTTTTCCCGATACATTCTCTGCACCCCAATAGCCAACACTATGGTGACCACAGCCGGCAAACCCTCAGGAACTGCTGCTACCATTAAAGCGATGCTGGTGAAAAAAACCTCAAAGATTTCAAAACCCTGAAGTGTCCGGATTATAAAAATAAAAACTGCCACAATTAAAGCAATAATCCCCACAGTTTTGCCAAAAGAGGATAAAGCTAACTCCAAAGGGGTGTTTTCCTCTTCTACCTCGGCCAAGTTAAGAGCAATCTTGCCAAACCTGGTACTAACTCCTGTTGATTCAACCAAAAATTTTCCTCTTCCAGAAACTGCAATGGTTCCAAAAAAGAGTTGGTTTTCATCTTTATTTTCAGACTTCATCACAGAAAGTGACTCCCCAGTTAAAGAAGATTCATTTACAGCCAATGAAATAGATTCAACTACTTTTCCATCAGCAGGAATTTTATCTCCTGCCTCAAGTAAAACAATATCTCCGGGGACAATTCGAGAAGCAGGGATCTCCATTTCATGCCCGTCTCTTAGGACTCTGGCACCAGCTACCTCCATTTTTCTCAAAGCCTCAAGTTCTTTAGAGGCTTTATATTCCTGCCAAAAACCCAACATTCCATTTAAAAGTAAGATCGCCAGTATCAAACTGGCATCAAGAGCGCTCCCTACAACAAAAGATAAAAGCACTGCTATAAAAAGCAGTAAGGAGAGGGCATTTTTAAACTGTCCAATCAGTAATTTAACTGCAGAGGAGCGTTGCTTGGTCGGCAATTCATTGGTTCCGTATTTTTTTAAAGCTTCTTCAGCCTCTTTGGTGGTTAATCCCTGCATAATTTAAAGTAAGTTGGCCGGTAAAACTATTAATAAAATGCCGGCTGTATTTAAAACATAGGTTAACACTATCAGTTCCCGGTATTTAAGATTTGTTCCACCCAGCATTACTAACCCCAACTCATCCGGGAAAGGGGAGGCAATAATTATCATTCCTATAAGCGGAATAATAAAACCTAGATGGAAAAAATTAAGGAATTTAGTAATGATTTGAAGCTTTAACTCATGGGAAACATATTTTACATCTTTTGACAGATTATCCCTGAAAAGTTTTACAATCAACATATCTCCTACTACCGCACCTAATCCTCCCAGCAGCGCCACTATAATAGGATTATTACTTTCTGCAATCACAATTAAGGTAGCTACAGAAATAGGAGCTGTTAAAAATGAAGTGTAGAGTGCACCTGCTATAATTTCTGCTGCAAATCTTACCGGAAGAACCCTGTCCACCACAGTGTGCAGATAACCGGTTTTAATAAGCCACCAGGCCAAAGTTAAGCTCATCATAAAAATTAAAAGCTTAAATAGGATTCGCTTGAGACTGGGGCTCATTTTTCCATTGTAACAAATTCCAGTTGACTTACCCTAGTGCAATATGTCTAAAATAGTAGTAGGGAGGGGGTGATAAATTTGCAGATTATTCTTGCTTTAGTGCTTAATGCTGTGGCTTTAATTGCCACTGCCTACATTGTACCGGGATTTGTGGTATCGGACTTTACAACCGCTTTGCTCGCAGCCATTATTTTGGGCGCAGCAAACACCTTTGTTAGACCGGCACTATCATATCTCACAGCACCCCTTAATGCGGTCACTCTTGGTTTATTCTCATTTGTGGTCAGCGCCGCGTTATTGCTTTTAGTTGATAACGTGGTTGAGGGGCTAACAATCGACGGATGGGTTCCAGCTGTTTTAGCAGCAGTAGTGTTATCTGTCGTATCAACAGTTTTGGGTATGAGTTTAAAAGATCTGGCTAAATTAGGTAAGGGGAAATAGAAGTTTTGGGTATTATATAAAAAGCCGCATCTATTTACTGGGTGCGGTTTTTTCTTGATTTCCACTAGGGAATGATTTGTGAATCTCCTGCAAATGGCGATTGGTGATATGGGTATAAATTTGGGTAGTAGAGATATTTGAATGTCCCAACATCTCCTGTACAGATCTGATATCAGCTCCGTTAATTAAAAGGTCCGTTGCAAAAGAATGACGTAGGGTATGAGGCGTGGCTTTAATAGGTAAGCCCATTTTTTTGACATATTTTTCTACCACCCGTTCTATGGAGCGGGGAGTGAGCCTCATGACCTCACCATCTTGCTCTGTAGCTACTTTTCCCTGATATCTGATAAAAAGAGGTTTAAAAGTATCATGTCTGATATCCAGATACTTGGTTAACCACTCTGCTGCTGCATCGGACAAAAACACCACCCGTTCTTTTCCGCCTTTTCCCACGATGCCAAACTCCCGCTGGTTTAAATTTATCTGGTCCCTATTTAAAGAAGAAAGCTCTGAAACACGTAGTCCGGTGGAAAAAAGGGTCTCCAGTAAGCTTCTATCTCTTAGACCATCCTTTTTAGTTGTATCTGGTGCTTGCAGGAGCTTTCTTAGATGTTCATCCTCCAGTATTTTCAAAGGCCGGGGCTCGTTTTCTCGCAGTTCTACTTTCTCCGGAGAAAGAGAAAAAACATCAACTCTAGCTAAATATCTTAAAAAGGCCCTTAAAGCAATCATAAAATAGTTCTGGGTGACTCTTTTTAAACCTTGCCCGGTTTCTTCAGCAGTCCATCCGGATAAATAGAGATGGTATTTTTTTATTAAGTCAAGATCAATTTCAACAGGTGTAATATCTCCTGCAAAATCTAAAAACCTCTTTAAATAATGATCATAATTTTTAATAGTAAGCTGTGAGGCATTTTTTTCCAGCTCAAGATACTCCAAAAAATCCGCAATCAAAGAAGATATGGTCATAAAGCTATATTAAAGAAGGGTAAAACCTAATATCCCCAGCACTACCATGGTAACCCCTAGTATCGCCACCATATAGGTAAATTCCTCTGTGCCTGTTTTACCACCGACAAAGTCATCAATTGTTTGAACCGGGGTTTTTACTGCACCGGAGGCTGTAGAAACTGTCCCCCCAGCTGGCTGGACGATAATTTGTCCCTGGCCTCCACAAGTCCCAGTACCCACAGTGTAATTTCCATTAACTACTGAGTTTAAAACATCAGCCACCGTCCCTCTTTCCACCACATTGGAGTCCGTAGTTTTAGATTTATCATTTGGATCAAAATCAAATTTAACCTGCGTTGCTCCCACCGAAGCAGCTTCTTTAACTGTAAAGTTAACCTTTGCTAAAGTGCCGGTACCGGTAAAGGCACTACTGATAGAGGAGAGCCCTGAGACTGTAATTCTGCCTGCCTGGTCGTCAATGTTGTTTCCCGGATAATCTGAATAAATTTGTCCAGAGATTAGCTGGGTAGCAGATAATCTGGAGGTGTCATAAAAGATAACCGCGTCTGTACCATCAGTTTGCGCCCCTTCTGTATTTAAGTTTATATCAACTGTAAATTGACACCCTTTATTAAAGGTTCCCGAAGAAGGGGAGAGAGATAAAGCAGCAGCGTAAGCTGCTGTTGGAGACAGCAAAAACACTGATAAAAATATTGTTATAGTAGCGATAATTTTAGACAATAACATTTATAATCCCTCTACTTTACAACCTAACTCTTTTAGTGATCTGTCTTTAAAACAACCTACCTTACAGTTGTTTCCATCTGTTAATCCGCTACACCAGTAAGTTCCGGAATTACCAGCGCTATCAATACAGCTTTGATATGAAATATCTGCACAGCTTAAAGCAGTATTACTAGTTGATTCAGCTTCAGTTACGTCAATATTTAAATTGCCTACATTGCCCAAAATATCTTCACTCTCTTTTGATTTGGTAATATTAGATTCATCAGTTCTACCTGGTGCAAACTCAACTGAAATAGTAGCTTTTCCGGCTACTTTGGCCCTAAAAGTAATTGTAGCAAAATTTCCCAGACCATTAAAACCCTGACTGGTGTTAATTCCGGAAACCTGGATCAGGCCTCCTTTATCTGCAGCTGTAAACGGATAGTCTGAATATAAGTTATGGGTAATAATACCTGAGCTGCTTGCTTCCAGAAGATTTGGATCATATTTTAAAATCACATCAGCCCCATCTGTTTCATATCCGCCGGTAAATAGTCTGATGGTCACCGGAATTTCCTCACCTATCTTATATGTTTGCTTTGGAGCTATCAGGGTAATCTGACCCGTGGTTAAGGGTTGCAAGACAGCTCCTGGAGAGGAAACAGATGGTGTCAGTAGCAGCCGAGCTGCAAATACAATCTCTATTACGATAACTATCCCCAAGACAATAAATAAGTTTTTAAGAGAAAACAGCCCGGGTTTACTTACTTTTAGCTCTTCCTGTCTTTGATTGATAATGCTTTCAGGCGAAAAATTGTCCATATTTTTACTATATCATCTTTAGGACCCAGTTGTTCCTACTCCTATCGGAACTACATTTGGTTGAACAAGTGGGTCAGGTGTAGGATCGCTATCATCTTGTTGATTAAAGAAGGTTCTCATACAGGCCCAATCCACTGAATTAACGCGTCCATCCTGATTAAAATCTCCGGGTCTATTTGCAGAAGAAGCCCCGGTTAAATTCCATTCCCGGTTTAACTCGGACTTATCTGCTGAATTAATTGTTCCATCTCCACCATCCAGCGGAAAAATGTCACCGATCGGCAAACTTAAGTTTGATACCACAGTTGTCCCATCTGAAGCCTCTACTGCTACCACTCTTTTTAGACTTTTGGGAGCATCAATAGCAATCTTATAGGACTTGCCTGATTGGAGTTTGGTTCTCATGTTAGTAACTGTACCACTGGCATCTATACTGACTGTTTCCTTAACTGACCGGGCACCTGGCTCATTTGCCACAACAGTCATGGCAACATTAGACTGAGTATGTTGATTTGGCATCCTACAAAATAGCTTACTACCCAAAGAAAGCTGAGATAATCCCACGGTACAGCTTTGAACATCAGTTGATAAACCCTGACTATTTTTAACCGTTACATTAAATCTTTTTCCCTGGCTAACATCCACATTAGGTTTATCGACTAAAGTCTGTACCAAGATATCGGACCAGGAAACAAGTTTATCGGAAACTTTATTACCGGTGCTATCTGTAATAGAGATATTTCCAGATCCCTTTGTGGCTCCGAAACCACTACCACCTACAGTAACAGTCAAAGCATTGGTAGAAAGATCGACTACACATGAAATTCCTGTAACAGTGGGGTTGTTTAATGCTAGGTTGATTTCTGTGGTATAAGGCTGAGAGGCTGTACTACCGGCATAAAATTTAACCCAGATAGTTTTCTTTGTTTCTCCTGCAGCCGGAGCAGTAATATCAAAATTGTAGACCATTGGTTTGGAGGTGTAGACAATTAAAGGAGCATTATTTAACCCATCAGGAGATTCAGCAATCTTAAAGTGGGTAGTTGCCGATACTGAAGGTGGGTCGATGGCACCTGGACCGCCGCCGCCTGTGCAGAGCGGACCTCCTGACTCATTAGCATTTTTTGCGCCACATATATTGTCTGAACCACAAAGACTACTTCCACAATCACCCCTCCCAGGCTTACAATAACAACCATCTCCTCTTTGACCCGAGCTTGGAGCAGCATTACAAGAGACACATTGTCGGCCAGATACAGGTGCAGATGCAGGTGCCTTACAAGTACCTGAAGTACACTCTAAACCATCTTTACATCTGCTTCCAGCCCCGCTTCCACCTGGAGTACATTTATTGGCTCCATCACAACAGTTTTGGTTTTCTAAACCACAATTAGAACAGGCATTGTTAGAGTCACTGGCAGGAGGAGCAGGTGGAGATCCCGAATCAGATGATGCACATTTATGATATTTAGGATTACTGGGGTTGGAAGGACAATTATTACTTTTGCAGTCAGTATCTACAGTACAAGGCTCGTCCAGTTCTTTTTTAGTAGCAGGTCCTGGAGCAGGCGCAGCAGGAGCAACTGGAGGAGGATCAGCTGTTTTAATAGTACCCTGACAACCGTCTCCAAAAGGTCCCCGATCAGTAAAACTACAGTAAATATTGCCTGTCAACTCAGAATGACTTTTACATCCATTATCTGCTGAAGCTTTATCCACCCACCCCCCATTATTCCAACAGGCCGGAGGGTTGTTACAACCACTCCCATCACTTGGTCCACCAGCGTTACCTCCAGGGGTACCTCCAGCCCAACAGGCTTCTATAATACAACTGCTTTCAGAATTACCATCTGGATCATATACACAATACTTATGACCTGTTCCTTTGTTGTTTTTGCATTCCCCAGTTGAATCTCCAGGAGTACAATCAAGAGCATAGGCTTCCGGAATTAGAGAAACTTTTGACTGTAAATTAGAGGGTCTATTTTGAGCCTGAAGAACTGTGGGAGGACCAAAATTAGAGGTTAAAGAAAGAGGGATCTTCAAGCAGGTAGCAACAAGTCCAGCATCAGTTTTCTTTACGCATCCTTGTTCCAAAACTACGACCTCACTTCCGGTGGCCCTGGAATTTAGTATCTGCTGTCTTCTGGCTAAATCTACCGTAAAGGGAATACCTACAATTAATATAGCCAATAAGAGTAGGTTAATAATATTTTTCTTATTTAAGATTTTTTTTACGTCATCCAGCATAGTAGGGAAGAGAGGTGCTCTTTTATCAAACTAATCTACTAAAATAAACGCCTTAAAAAGCGCAAAGTAGCTCCTTAATCCAGATTGACATTTTCTCTAGAAGAAGTCAAGAGGAAGCAATATATTGTACGACGTATAGACTATTATTTAAAATTTCATTTATCGTCACTTACATCTGTTAAGGGATGATATTTTTGATGAGTTTCTTCGGCAAATCTATCAGATGCGTTTACATATCTGGTGGTGGTGTTTAAAGACTCATGACCTAGTAATATCTGAATCGCGGCCGGGGAAGCTCCTGATTCGGCCAGGTAGGTTGCAAATCCATGCCTTAGACTATGTGGAGTTATAGGAACATTAATCCTTAAAGCCTCTCTATACTTTTTTAAAATCCCCTCTACATATCTGGTGGAGATTCTTCTATGAGAGTCATTAACAGTTTTCCCTTGAGTGGGAGTAAAGAGAGCCTCCTGACTATCTTGTCTTAAGGCAAGATAGTTATCTAAATGGTGTTTGGCTCTCTCGGTCAGATAGACAAAACGCTGTTTTCTGCCTTTTCCGGTTATAAATATCTTACCGCTATTATTTAAATCTCTTCTGTTTAGAGAAACCAGCTCAGAAACTCTCATACCGGTTGCAAACAGCACCTCAAGCATAGCTCTATTTCTTGCCGATACTTCAGGATCGTTTTCTAGACTAGAAGGGGCTTCAATTAAGGCAATAATCTCATTTAATTCAGCAACATGCGGATGAGCTCTTTCTTTTCTTACCATCTTAAACTGATCTGGCATAACGGGGCATTTAACATCAACATCAATTAAGAATCGAATGTAAGTTCTCACCGCAGAGAGACAACGGTTAATACTGGCCGAGGACAATCGTCTGTTACTTTCTAGCCCTCCTGAAGGAGTTGGCCTATCTGGAGACGACAGAAAGGCTTTAAATTCATTAACTAAACGCTTATCTAATTCCAGTACAGTAATTTTTTTTAAATTAAGAAAGTGGGCGAGTAAGAGTAGATCTTTTTCGTAATTATATAATGTTTTGGTGGAGTAGTTGTTTGTTTGTAGGTATATGAAAAAATCATCTACACTTTCTAATTTTTTTAAATCCTGTACAGCAGGTGATGCAGGTGTCATATTCGTATAAGGATGATTATACGAATACTATACAGGTTGGAAGCTTGAGTTGTCAAGTGTAAAAAAGCTGGTATAGAACTCCTACAGCAGAAAAAGAAGTTCAGAGTAAGACGCTATTAATAATGTGCCCAATACAGTACATAAAAGACTGGGTAAGCTGCCTGAGAGTTGGTTCTCCGTATTTGTATAGCGGATCAACTGAGTCAAGTTTTAAGTATATTCGCTACTTATATAAGCTTTCATGCCTAGCCAGGCACGAGGCCCTAGAATGGCCCAAAAACGGCTGATTGGGGGACAAGTGGTATAAGTAGTCATTCAAAGTTTAGCTTGTTGTAACAATCTAAACCTATCTAAGAGATTTTATGTAAAAAGTTGTGAAAAGAAAAAAATATTGGAAAAGATTTGGGGTAACTAGTAGCTAAAATAAGTACATAAAGTTTTTTTGAATTTTCCCTGTCTTTTTCGCTTTCTGATAAATTTTTGCCAAAAGAGCCTCTCCTCTCAAAAACGGCATTTTCTCATATTGTACGACATGAAAGTATAGGGAGGCAGAAAAAGTTCCGGAAAAGAGGGTTGTGTGCACGCCTCCTTCGAGCGTAATAGTGATAAGCACGCTGCTACACTGATCTTAGTACTCTATAATATGCAATACTTACTCTCTCCTCTGAGTGCACTAGCCTCAAATTAGCAACTATATCAAACTAGTGCAAATGAGGATATGCTTAGTTAAAACAAAGGGAAGGAGGAGTAATAAGATTAAGATCCCATAGTTTTCCACAATCTGTCCTCTAGAACAGACTAATCCCTATTAAATAAGGCTAGATATTAGTCCTGTAGTAGTTTTCACGAATTTTTGCTATTCTTTTCACGATTCTTCATTTTATAAGAAAATATAACTCATAGTTTTTGTTGTTATACCCTTCTCCTCTCCTCTATCCTGGGGTCTAAAACTTTTTTATATTTTAAACTTTAATCAGAATTTCTAACCTATCCAGGAGGTAGTAAGTAAGGTAAACACTAATACTAATGTTCCAATCAGAAGATACTCTCCCACTACCCTGCTACTGGCTCTGGATCTTAAAATATGGGTAGCCAATCCAAGCAATACATACATTGCAGAAGATAAGGTTAAAGACCAGATCGTCGTTGCCAAGGGCCAAAAAGAGAATACAATGGCCAATTCCCCTAAAATTAGACTTAAGATAAAGCTTTGGATTAATATAGAGCCTCTTACCTTTTCTTCCATCTCCAAAGACCAAAGAATTTGCACAGTTAAAGGAAAACTTACTAAAAATACAGCCAGTCCATTCCAGAGAAACATCATGTTAAAAGCATAGATAACGTTATAAACAAAAAAAGCTGATAAGAGAGTAAACAAAAAGGCTGCTGTTGATGCAGCCCGGTATAGCGGAATGGTTCTGATGGACGCTACGTTAAAAACATTTTGGGCAAGGAGTAATAAATAAAACACAAATCCGAAAAATAACGCCACCGGAAGTCTGGTTAACCACCTAATAGGTAAAAGAAAATAAAAACTGGCAACAGCCATAGTAAAAAAAACAGGTAAGATCATCAGTATGATGGATTTGGTTCTATCAATACCTTCCCAGAGCGCCCAAAGCGATAGAAAATAAGCAGTCACCCCAAGTCCAACCATAAATTTAAAACGGAGATTAAAATCTACCAATTGGGTTGACAACAAACCGACAGTCAAAAGCGTGGAGGCAATTATAATTTTTTGACGTTTATTTAGAAAAAGCCTGATCATTGTCATTTCGCTGCCAGTTTTAGCACATGACAGATAGCTATTGCAACAGCGTCAATGGCATCATCTAAATGCCCGCCTTTTAATTTACCAAATTCTGCCCGCTTTTGCCCTTTTTCACCCAACCATTTTCTGACAGCTTCTTGGACTTGTTTTTTATCTGACCTTCCTGACCCTGCCACCATTAGTTTAACTTGTAACCCTGTATAATCTTGTATTGAAACATTTTGCTGGGCTGCTGCCAGCATGATCACTCCCCTTGCCTGTCCTACAGTGATAGCAGTTCTGGTATTGGCACCAAAAAATAACATCTCAACCACCATCTGGTCTGGCTTATATTTTTGGATTACATGGGATAGTTCTGAATAAATCATATGCAATCTGTCTTGCATCAACTTCTCTTTTGGGGTACTTATATTTCCGTAAGTTATCAACTCTATTCCGTAATCAAATTCTCTGCCGAGGATATCATCCGGAACTTTTATTACTCCATATCCTGTGGTAGCTGTTCCCGGGTCAATTCCTAAAATTATCATAGAAAGTATCTATCTTACACCTTTTATATAGAAGAGGAAAGTAGAACACGTATATACTTATAGAGTATCAATATTTAATTTAGAAAGATTGTTTTTAATACGCTTTGTAATAGGATATTTAAAGAGTTTAAAATTTTCACCAGTGATTTTTTCATAAACTGCAATATATCTTTTAGCCAAAGATACAATTAACTCTTTGCTCATTTTGGGCGGTTTCCCATCCCCTTTATAACCTCTTTTAACATACCAAAGACGCAAAAATTCTTTGTCAAAGTTGTCGGGTTCATCTCCTTTATTAAATCTTTGTTGATAAGTTTTTTTAATCCAAAATCTGGAAGAATCCGGAGTATGCATCTCATCCATTAACATTAATTTGCCGTTTTCATCCAGTCCAAACTCATACTTTGTATCAACCAGTATCAAACCCTGTTTTTCGCATAACTTGCTGCCGTATTTGAAAAGTTTAATACTGACTTCCTCCATCAGCTTATATACTTTTGGAGTAATTAGTTTCTTGTCTAATATTTCTATTCTGGTTAACCTTTCATCATGACCTCCCTTTCCCCCACCATGAGTGGTGGGAGTAATAACTGGTTGAGATAATTTTTGGTTTTTTCTTAAGCCATCAGGAAACTTAATTCCATAAATTTCCCTCTCTCCTTTTTCATACGAACCCCAGATGGATGTATTAGTCACCCCGGAAATATAACCTCTAACCACCATCTCAATTGGAATCGGAGTACAGCTTCTAACAAGAGACACATTTGGATCAGGAGTAGAAATTAAATGATTTGGGATGATATGACGGGTTTTTTTAAACCAGAAAGCAGCCAATTGATTAAGTACTGCACCTTTAAACGGGATATGACCTAAAATTACGTCAAAAGCAGATTGCCTATCAGTTGTAATAATAACTCTTTTTTTATCAAGTAAATAAAAATCTCTTACCTTACCGCTTTGTTTTTCACCTAAGTTTTTTAAATCTATTGTATTTAATACGTGAGTCAAAGAATTTAAAATAGTTTTCGATTGAATCATTTCACTTATTTTAGATATTTTTTATAGCCCATCTTTTCAAGTTTTACACATTTTGTCTTAACCAAGGTTTCTAAATTCTTAGCATACTCCCCTACTTTTTTTAATAATTTTTCATCCAAAAGGGCGAGAATCTTAATAGCCAAAATACCGGCATTTTGCGCACCGTTTATGGCAACAGTAGCAACAGGAATTCCAGGAGGCATTTGCACAATTGAATAGAGCGAATCTACCCCAGATAAACCCTTTGTTTGGATAGGTACTCCAATCACCGGTAAGTTAGATAAAGAAGCTGTCATGCCAGGCAAATGGGCCGATCCTCCGGCTCCTGCAATAATAACTTTCAAACCCCTATCTTGGGCGGATTTTGCATACTCAAACATTCTTTCAGGAGTTCGGTGGGCGGATATTATAGTTAGCTCATAAGAAATGCTAAATTCATCCAATACTTTGGCTGCTTCGGACATGACTGGCAGATCAGAATCAGAACCCATTATGATACCGACTAATGTCTTTTTCATATGTATATATATTTCCTGGCCAGTCTAGCTTTTTTTAATGCGTTTTTCAATGATTGATCTATGACTGTGATATGTCCCATTTTTCTTTCTATTTTTGTTTCTTCTTTTCCATATATATGGACTGAGGTATTGGGAATTTTTAGCGCTTTTTCTAAACCTTTAACATCAGCTTTACCCTGACGCTCACCTAAAATATTTATCATCACAGCAGCAGGAAATTTCATCTCTGTTTTGCCAAGAGGCATACCGGTGATGGCTCTTATGTGTTGTTCAAACTGAGATGTAACACATCCTTCTATTGTGAAATGCCCGGAGTTATGAACGCGGGGGGCAATTTCATTTATTAATACTCCTCCATTCTTATCCAAAAACATTTCAATTCCAAAAACTCCTGCCCCTTTTAAAACTTTCATGACTTTAGCAGCCAAATATCTGGCCTTTTTTTGGATTGAATCTTCAATAGGAGCCGGAGCTAAAACAATATGGCAAATATTGTTTTTGTGAATTGTTTCTACCACCGGATAGGTCACTATTTCCCCCTTGATACTTCTTGCCACTACAACTGCCAGCTCTTTTTCAAAATTAATAAATTCTTCCGTATAAAGTGGTCGATTAGCTAACTTATTTAAAGCGTCATCTATATCTTTTTCATTTTTAATTAAGACATTTCCCCTACCATCATATGCATCAAACCGGGCCTTTAATAACAGAGGATAACCAAGCTTTTTTGCTACCTCAACTATTTCTTCTTTAGATCTCGCTTCTTCAAACCTTGCAACAGGAATTTTGTTTATTTGTAAAAATTGCTTTTGTTTTAATTTGTCTTTAATAATGTTTAAAGTTTTGGCAGACGGATTTACCTTAATTCCCTTTTTAGAAATTTCATTTAAGATATCAGCATTCGCCAGTTCTATTTCAAAAGTGATAAAGTCGGACAACTCGGCTAATCTTTGAATAGCTTTTTCATTTTTAAAATCCGCCACTAATTGATAGTCAGAAATTTGGGAAGCTGGACTTTTTCTGGTGGGATCTAAAATTATTACGGTAAAACCTAGCTTTTTAGCCTCCATTGTGAGCATTTTCCCCAATTGCCCACCACCAACAATTCCTATTCGTTTTTTTAACATACTATTTTTTAGCCAACTTTTCTAAGTACTTGGCAACCAAATCAAATTCTAAGTTTACTAAATCGCCTTTTTTAGAACTCCCTAAATTAGTTTTTTCTAAAGTATAAGGAATAAGCGCAATCGAAAAGTAATTTTTACCAGCATTAACGATAGTCAAACTAATACCATTAACTGCAACCGAACCTTTATAGATTAAGTATCTGGAAAACTTTTTGGGGAATCTAATTTTTATAACGGTTGAATCCTTTCTTTGATTGACCAGAATAACTTCTCCTATTGTATCTATATGTCCGGAAACAAGATGTCCGCCAATAAACTTATTTAAAGTCAAGCTTTGTTCCAGATTAAATTCATGGTTACTATCTATATCCGAAACATTTGTCTTACTTAGTGTTTCTTCCATATAATAAACTGAAAAATCCTCTAAAGTTTTTCTAAAAACTGTGGAACAGATTCCATCAATCGAAATACTTTCTCCTTCATAAACCTGCCATCCTTTAGGAATAGGTAAAGTCAAACACATACTCTTGTCTTCTTTTTTAATTTTCTTTGCTTTTGTTTTATATTCGATAATTCCGGTAAACATATTAAACCTCACACAAATTTTTGATATATCAGATTTTTGTGTTTTTGAAATAATCCTTTGCTAATTTCGTATCTTTTTCCATTTGTTTTATTAATTCTTTCTCAGACTTAAATTTCACATTCCCTCTTAACTTTTTTAATAACTTTATGGATACATACATACCATAAATATCTTTGTCAAAGTTTAGAATATATGTTTCTGAATGATATTTATTTTCGTTAAAAGTTGTTGCATTACCTATAAAAGTTAGGGCAGAAAATTGATCTTTTTTTATTTTAATTTGTGATAAATATACCCCTTCAGAAATCTTATGATGCAAATCAACATTGGCTGTTGGAAACCCTAAATGCTTTCCCCTATTTTGTCCTTTTCTAACTTTCCCCAAAAACTTAAACATTTTTTTTAATCTTTAGTATAAATTTTTTACACTTTTCCGGAGCATTTCCCAAGTGATTTATTACATCAAATAATTTTTCTATCTCTTTTTTTGTTAAATATTTTTCAATTTCTAAATCCTTCATTAACAAATCTTTCATTGGATTGTCTTCCCCATCTTGTAACTTCTTCCATGCTTCCATTGCAATTGCTCTTAATGTTTCGTGCATTTTTTGCCTGTCAGCTCCCTTTTTAACTGCTTCCATTAGAATTGCCTCAGATGCAGAAAAAGGCCAGTAGTTTTCTAGGTTTTTATTTATTCTTTTTTCATTAATGATTAATCCGCCTAAAACTTTATTTGCTGTCATCAAAATTTCATCTGCTGCTAAAAACATCTCAGGGATTACCACTCTTCTATTTGCAGAATCATCCAAAGTTCTTTCTAATAACATATGAGAGGCATTACTCCACAAGGTTCCTGATAAGTTAACTATTAATCTGGCCAGTGAACAGATTTGCTCAGACTTAATCGGATTTTTCTTAAAAGGCATAGCTGATGAGCCAACTTGGTTTTTACCAAAAGGTTCCTGCCATTCACCAAAACCGGGAGATTGCATAATTCTTAAATCAAATGCAAACTTTGTCAGAGACTGAGAGATGGAGGAAAGTAAACTTCCCAGCAAATATTCGACCTTTCTGGGACCTGTCTGGTTTGAGATATCTACAATATTAATTCCTAATTGACTGGCAATATCCGCTTCCAAAACAGCTGCTCTATTTTTATCTAAAAGTTTAGTATAACTGGCTGATGTACCTACGGCACCTTTAAACCCCTTACTCTTAAGTTGAGTTTTTATAAACTGGAGGAACTGTAAATCTATTAATAAATCCTGGGCGTAAAATGAAAATCTATATCCTAAAGTTGTGGGTTCGGCCGGTTGCAAATGTGTATAACCCATACAAGCTAACTCTTGATACTCACCTATTTTTTCCGCAAATGTTTTAAGAAGAATTTTTAGTTTTAATTCTATTTCTTCTAAAGCTTCCTGTGCTCTGATGGTATCTGCGTTATCAGTAATATCCACACTGGTAGCCCCTAGATGAATTTTTCCTCCTCCAATTTTTGCTTTTTCAGCAAACTCTTTAATGGCTGCAACAACATCATGTTGCGTATCTTGTTCAATCTCTAAGATTCTTTGGATATGAATATCCTCCTGATATTTTTTTAGATCATCTAATTCCCTCTTGGACACCAAACCTAATTTATATTGGGCTTTGGCAAGTTCCACCCAAATTCTTCTCCATATTCTAAACTTATTTTCCTCACTAAAAACTTGTCGCATCTTCTCAGATCCATACCGCCAGGAGAATGGTGATTGATAAAATGAAAAATTATTCATAAAGATGCATGGATTATTGCAAAAATTAGCAGATTACTCAATGACGAAAGGCTCGATTGTATGTAAACACCATCGGTATACCTGCTTCATTGGCAGCATCTATTGAAGCCTGGTCGTTTATTGATCCACCTTGTTGAATAATAGCTCCGATTTTATATTTAGCAGCTTTTTTTACAGAGTCATTAAATGGAAAGAAGCTATCACTAGCCAAAATACCATTTTTTGTATAATCTTTAGCTTGTTCTAAAGCTATATTAGTTGCTCTGACCCGAGAAGTCTGTCCAGTACCTATTCCTCTGGTCATTTTTATATCAGAGTCCACTACCAAAACAGCATTCGACTTGACTGCTTTAACTGCTTTCCAAGCAAATCTCATTTGTTCTAATTGCTTATCTGTTGGATGATTCTTCGTCACAACTTGCCAGTTTTTAAAACTTGCTTCTAAAGCATCGTCCCAATCTTGTAACACTGCCACACCATTAAAGCATTTAACATCCCACTTTTCAGTTCTTCTTTCCGAAATATCACCAAAGCGATATACTCCAGTAGTTTTCCTCACTTGTCCTAATAGATCTATGGCCTCTGCCGAAATATCAGGAGCTGCAATAATGTCCATTTGTGAGTTTTTCTTTTTCTTAAAATTAGCTATGGCCTGGGCAGTATCTAAATCTAAAGGTCTATTAGTTACCACCACTCCCCCAAAAGCTGATTCTGGATCACCTTCTAGCGCCATGAATAAAGCTTTAGCAATCGTGGACGCTTCGGCAATGCCACAACCAGTATGATGCTTAATTATTACTGCAGCTGGTTCTTTGAATAATCTAACAGTTTCAATACCTGCAGCAATATCTCCAATGTTTGTTTCAGATAATTCTCGACCTCTTAAAACTTCTAATTTTGCTAGTGAGGAATTGGTGTTAGGAGTTATATATAAAACCCCTTCTTGATGAAGATTTTCTCCGTAGCGTAATATGTTTGCTCTTCTTAAAGGTAAGGCTATCTCTTCAGGAAATCTTTCCGTATTATAGTGACCACCTACAACTGCAAAATAAAGAGCCAGATGATTAAAAGCTCTACCTGCTAAACTTTTTCGGAATTCTCTTGTAATCGATCCTGTTGCTAATCTTTTACTAACTTCGTCATAGTAGCTTGGATCTACTAATACTAAAACACTCTTATAGTTTTTAGCAGCCGCATCCACCATTGTAGGACCGCCCACATCAATTTTCTCAATTAGCTCCTCTTCTGTAACTCCAGGTTTTGCTAAAGTTTTTTCAAATGGATAAAGATTGCAGACCACAACATCAACCTGTGGAACTCCAAGTTTTTTTGCCTGAGCTACATGATTGGGGTTATCTCGGTCAAATAGGATTCCGGATTCCACGGCAAAACTAATTGTTTTCATCCTTCCATCAAAACTATCCCTTGGATTTTTGGTAATATCATCAATTGGCACTACATTTTTCACACCATCTCTAACTAAAACATCAAATGTCCCTCCGCTTGAAACAATTACATACCCGACTTTTTGTAAAACACGAGCTAAATCAGCTATTCCAGTTTTATCAAAAACACTAAGTAAAGCATATCGTGGTTGGGTGTTTGAATGTTTGGATAGTGTACCTCGAGGCTTTGTAGATTTTCCCATTTATGCTGACAGGTATGTCGTGTATATCATACTATTTATTTATATTACAAGATGAACTTTCTTATTACGTCTGCTACCCCATCTTCTTCCACAGAGGGAGCGATATAATCTGCTATAGCTTTTAAATCATCAGTTGCATTTCCCATGGCAACTTTTAATCCACAGGCCATCAGTAACGGAAAATCATTTCCTCCATCCCCTATTCCAATAATTTCTTTTGTATCAATATTTAAAATCTTTGCTACCTCAAATATTCCATGTTGTTTGGTCGCCTGAGCATGAGTAATAACTATTCCCACCTGTCCTTTTTGCCAAGAAGGAACAATGTGAAAAACTAGGGTGGATATTTTTGAGATTTCTTCATGAAGTTTTTCCGTTGTTTTTTGATCCACTCCTATTGCAAAAATTTGCAACGGTTTATCAAGCTTAACGCTACCGTCATATTCTTTATCTGCATCTTTATAAGAAATATGTGTCGGCATATTAAGTGCTTTAAAAATTTTATGTACTTTCTTAATATCCTCTTCAAGTATAGGTTGCTCCCATAAAATTTCATGGGTTTGAGCATCTACTATTTGTCCTCCTCCGTGAATAACGGATGGACCATTCAGGTTAAGTGTTCTAAAAATTTCTTTTAGTAAAAATAGTGGCCGTGATGTTGCAACACCTATATGGACTTTTTCGCTTGCTTTATTAATAGCATCTATTATTTTTTGTGAAGGCATACCATCCATTCTATTTGGAACTAGCGTTCCATCCACATCAATCATTAAGGCTTTAAACTTTTTCTTCACGTTAATATCTTCTCTAAACTATTTTTTTCTAATGCTTCTTTGATTTCCATGGCAACTCTTTTTCCTACCGAAAAATTCTGACCAAATAAATATCCGCTATAAGGGGTGGAAAAGATTCCCGGTGACCCTGGCATCCGGGGTGAAACATCATAAACAACAATCTCCAGTTTCGGAAAAACTGGTCTTACTAGGGATTGCAATGCAAAAGGTCCAATAATACCAGGGCTTACTTGCTTTTTTGTAGCTGCCACAAATCTTTCTCCAATTGTAAATATTTCTTCAAGCAGTGATTCAGGAAGAGTTACTGCCGTATGTCCCATCTCTTTAAAAGTAACCTCTAAATGTTTTAGGGCTTCCAGTTGATGCGGAGCAGGCAATCTTAAAAATCCATCCAGATTAGTTTGCCTTCTTGTATCAGTTCCTGATAATTCAAGTCTTTTGTTTATTGGAGAATAAAAAAAGTTAAAATTTACTGAAACACCAACTATAAACTCCTCAATTACAGCCGTTTTAATACCATCTTCAGAGATTAATCCGCTTTTTATCCTTTTGGCTGCCTCTTCTTCAAACTGTGCTGGAGTAGAAGCAAAAAAGAATCCTCTCTCAAAAGAAACATTTTTTTGCTGCGCTTTTACTATTACTAATCTGTCTATTTGTTTATAACTTTTAAATATTTTAGGGAATTTTATTTTTGCTTTTTGTAAGAGATCATACTGGTTGGGGCTTTGAGTTCTTTCTTCATATCTTAACAACTTCCTATTTCCGAAGATGGGGATTTTAAACTTTTTTTCGATGGCATCATAGTCGTTAATGTAAACTTCAAATGAGCGATGAGGAACAAAAATGCAATTTCTTTTTTTCAGCTCTTCCTGAACTGCAGGATTCAGAATATCTTTGAACTTTTCTAGGATTATTACCTCATCAACACACCCTTTATCGCCATCAGTTCTATAATAATCATGATAAGTTTTTTCTTTTCCTTTTTCGCATACCACTAAAGTCTTAAAACCAAAATCCTTTGCCCCCCGACAAACATCTAAAGCTGAATGTGATCCTAAAACTGCTACAGTGACATTATCCATTAATCCAATACCTCATTTAATCTTTTTTTCTTTATGGCTTGCTTGATTTCTCTGGCAATTCTTCTTCCTGTACTCATTGGTTCATCATAAAGTAAATATGTATAAGGAGAACCATTAATAAAGCAGTTGGTCCCGGCAACTATTCTTGCCGATATTTCCATGACATAAATTTCTTCGGTTGAAGTGATAATTGTCTCTAAACAAAAAGGTCCAAAAAGTCCTTTAGGAGGTATTAGCTTTTTAGAAACATTTACCACCCGATCTGCCATAGCCATCACCTCAGCAAGCATTGATTCACGAACAGCCATAGGAATGTTGGCCACCACTTCAAATGAAGGTTCAATATGTAACCCCTTTTGATTTCTGGCTGGAATTCTACCCAATGAATCTACATTTGTTTCATACCTTTTATCAACACTCATGACCTCCATTTTTCCTGTTAAAGGAGAATAGAAAAAATGGATATATACCGGAACTCCAATGACATACTCTTGTACCATAAAACTATCTTCATTAAATGTTTTCAATTTTTCATCTAAATCTTTTTGGTTTCTGGCGACAAAATATCCTTTCCCACCGGCAGCACCATGAGATTTAACAATTACGGCGCGGTCTATTTTATCTCCCTTTTTGAAGCGGTGTGGTACCTTAACATCTGCAGCAATCATCCATTCTCTTTGCATTTTTCTATCAGATTCCCAATCCAGAACAGCCTTATTTCCAAAGTATGGAACTTTCATTTGTTTATTTCTTTCCATACCTAAGTAAGATACGAAAGAGCCATGAGGGATAATGATGGCATTATTTTTGATTAGTTCTTTTTCAAACTTAGGAAAAGAAGTCCATGAATCTATCTGCCAAATTTTATCTATGAATTTGTCGTAGTTTCTATAGAGTGTGGTTTTCTGGGGAGTACAAATAATAGCAGTTTTAAACCCTTCATCTTTGGCTCCTTTTAGAATTTGTAAAGCAGAATGTGAGCCTAATGTAACAATTGTATAGTCGGAGAATTTCATGCCCTATTCTAATCTGATATCACTTATTTTGTCTAGAGTGAACTAGTCTCTTGAAATGCCTATACCTTATTGCTAAACTCCATTCTTGTTATCCAAAAAGTATGTCGCAGTCAGAGTCATTAGTTATAGCATTAGTAGGTGGATTGTGGGGAGATGAAGGAAAAGGTAAAGTTTTACATCATGAAGTTCAAGATACGCATGTTGTCATAAGAGGAACCGGAGGAGGTAATGCCGGACACACCCTGGTAACTGATGATAATAAAAAGTTTGTAACCCATCTTGTTCCATCCGGAATTTTAAATCCTAAAACTATCAATATCATAGGAGCTGGAGTTGTTCTACATCCCGGAAAATTAATTAAGGAGGTAGCGGAGTTGAAAGCTAGAGGGATAAGTACGGACAATCTTCGCATTAGTCCCAAAGCACATTTAACCCTAGACTATCATTTATTAATTGAAAGAGTACTGGAAAAAAGAAGAGGAAAAGATCCAATTGGCTCCACCATGCAAGGTATCGGACCTACATATTCTGATAAAGCCAACCGCTGGGGATTAAGAGCAGAATTATTAAATAACCCTGATGAATTTATGCGCAGGTTAAATATTGCCTTAAAACATCTTCGGGCACAGTTTCCGCAATATGCCAGAAACGATGTATTTAAGCCTGACTTTTACAGATCTTTAGCTTCTGAATCAAGAAGAAAACTTGCCCCCTATTTGACCGAAACAAGATCCATTGTTGAACCAATGATCAGAAAAGGCGGACGGAAGATTCTTTTGGAGGGAGCACAATCAACATTATTAGATAATGACCATGGAAATTATCCCAAAACTACCTCTTCACATCCTAGTGTGGCAGGTCTTTGCCAGGGGTCTGAAGTAGCACCAAGATGGTTAACTTCCACTATTGTTGTTGTCAAAGGTTATCCTTCCAGAGTAGGCAATGGAGGCTTTCCCACTGAATTAAAAAATGAGCAAGGAGATTTAATTAGGGAAAAAGGACATGAGTATGGAGCTACTACAAATAGGCCACGAAGAATAGGATTTGCAGATGGAGTAGCAATTTCTTACAGTGGTTGGGTCAATGGTGCCACAGATATTGTCATTACCAGAATTGATACATTGGCTGATGTTGGTGAATTATCTATTTGTAATGCTTATTCAATAAAGGGTCAGGAAACAAGAGATTTTCCTGTAAATGATAGTGTCTTAGAAAAATGTACTCCAGTTTATGATCCTCGAAAATATAGGTGGAGTGCAAAAGATTTAGAGGGAGTCAAGAGATTTGCAGATTTACCAGCTGATGCTCAGAAGTACTGCCAAAGACTCGCCTCCTTTGTTCCTTATGCTAAATTATACGGCGTTGGAGTGGGTGAAAATCAAAGCGCTTTTATCACCCTTTAAAATAATCGACTGCGTTTTTGAAGATTTGAAGACCAGCTTCAAATCTAGGTAGCTTCTTTCCATTTCTTTTATATTCTTCTTTTAACAGCGGCCAGTTTGGCAGATGGGTAAAAAACATCCCTCTCTCTGGATGAGGCATTAATCCAAATATTCTTCCCGATTCATCCGTGATGCCTGCTATGTCTTCAACTGCACCATTAGGATTTTTTTCTAATTGTTGATATTCACAAATTTCTCCTTGAAAATATTTTAAAGCAATTAGCTTTTTTTCTTTCATCAACTCTAAAGTCTCTTTATCTGCAAATAACTTTCCTTCTCCGTGAGATACAGCAGTTGAAAAAGTATTTATCCCCCTAAGCCAGGGAGAATCATTTTCAATTTTCAGATCAACCCATCTATCAGAATATCTGGCTGAATCATTATGCAAAAGTGCTACTTGTCTTTCGCCATACTCAAAGCTTAATGCAGGCAATAATCCAAGATTTGAAAGGATTTGAAAACCATTACATATCCCTATAACTAATTTTTTATCATTAACAAATTCTTTAATCTCTTTCCATAAATGGTTTTTTACTTTTTGAGCAAAAGCGTTACCTGACCCTGTATCATCGCCATAAGAAAATCCTCCCGGAAAAGCCATAATTTGATATTTCTTTAATTGTTTTGGGCTAGTAATTAAATCATTAATGTGAATTAAATCTACCTCCGCACCTGCAAGTTCAAAAGCATGTTTTGTTTCTTCTTCACAATTTAATCCGTAACCTGAAAAAACCAGTACCTTAACTTTTTTCATAAAAAATTAATAATTTTTAAACCTTTCCCTGTAACTTCCCAGCAGTTTTTCTACTGTTGTATCCACCACTATCTGGTTTTTAAATCCTGTTATTTTAAAGGAGTTGTTGGCTGTGACTACTCCGATTAAACTGACACTATTTCCCTGCATAGTTTTTTCAAATCTTTTTTTGTTTTTAGGGTTTATTGTTACTAAAAATCTTCCTTGGGTTTCAGAAAACAGAACAAAATCTTCCCTGTATGATTCACCTTTTAAGAATTTTAAATTAACATCCATTCCCAAAAGTCCAGCCATTGCAGATTTGGCTAGTCCTATGCCAAGTCCTCCCCTGGAAAGAGCAATTGATGAAGCAATCAGTTCCTGATCAACAGCTTTTTTATAAGCTTTATAAAGTCTTAGATTTTTTAGAGCATTAACCCGAGGTAATCTATGGCCAATTTTTTTATTAGATTTTGAATGCATCATGTAAAATTCAGACCCGCCCATTTCGGAATGAGTTTCCCCTAAAACATAAATTAAATCTCCGGGAAACTTTATATCAATTGACACTGACTTTAAAACATCATCAACAATTCCAATTGATGAAATTAGAAGGGTGGGCGGAATAGATATCTTAATAGGATTTCCACTAGCATCAAAACCCTTAAAGTCGTTAAACATACTGTCCTTTCCGGAAATAAAAGGTGTGCCATAAACAAGCGCTATATCCTGACAGGCTCTGGCTGCTTTCAACAATTGTCCCAGTCTTTTACTTTCGGTTGAGGAACACCAGCAGAAGTTATCAAGTAAAGCTATTTTTTCTAAATCTGCTCCGACAGATAAAACATTTCTTAAGGCCGTATCTATCGATGCCGCTGCCATGTCGTATGTATCAATATCACTATAAAGAGGATAAAGGCCTTGAGATAAAGCAATTCCTTTGTCAGAATCAAAGAGGGGTTTAATAACAGAGGCCTCAGCGTTTATTCTCCCTCTTCCTTGTAAAGATTTTAATACGGAATTTGCCTGTACCTCATGATCAAACTGTTGTGAGATAAACTCAAAACTTGAAAAATTTAGCCTGTTTAACATTTTATTAAAAGTTGATGTTAGGTTTTTCGTTTCAGGTATTTTTGGATCTTTAAATAAAGTCAATAAGTGTCCCGGCTCTAACTCTTTTTGTGGCAAACCCTCATGTAAAAATTCCATATCAATATCTAAAATTAGTTTACCTTTGTAAAAAATCTCAGCCTTGTTAGAATTAGTAAATTCACCGATCACTGTGGCCTCCACTCCCCGCTTTTCCATTAAGTTTTTAAATCTTTCCCATTTTTTCTTAGGAATTGATAACGTCATTCGTTCTTGTGATTCTGAAATCCAGATTTGCCAGGGATCCAATCCGGGATATTTGAGTGGTACCTTTTCTAAATCCACCCTAAACCCTCCTGTTTCTTTGGCCATTTCTCCAACTGATGAAGATAGCCCTCCTGCTCCGTTATCTGTTATTGAGTTATATAACATTAGATCTCTGGCTTCCTTTACAATGGCATCGGAAAACTTTTTTTGGGTGATCGGATCTCCTATTTGCACAGCAGATGCAGGACTTCCGGAATTTAATGATTCTGAAGAAAAAGTTGCGCCATGTATACCATCCAATCCGACCCTTCCTCCAATCATAACTATGTAATCTCCAATTTCCGCCTTTTTAATATATGACGGTTTGGATCCGATTTTTTTAGGAATAACTCCTACAGTTCCAACAAATACCAGTGGTTTACCTTTATACCGTTCATCAAAATATAAAAATCCCTGGGAAGTTGGAATACCGGAACAATTGCCACCTGAATTTACTCCCGCCACTACCCCTTCTAATATTCTTCTGGGTGAAAGCATCTTACTAGATAATTGCTGATCTCGGTAAAGGTCTTTTGTATCATCAGGATCTGCAAAACAAAATCCATAAGTGTTGGCTATAGGCTTTGCCCCCAGTCCAAAACCGATGGTATCACGGTTTACCCCCACAATCCCTGTTATTGCCCCACCAAAAGGATCCAATGCTGAAGGTGAGTTATGAGTCTCTACTTTATGGGTAATTAAAAAGTCTTTATCAAAATCAATTGCACCTGAGTTATCAGTAAAAACTGACACGCAGATATCCTTTTTGCCTTTTTCTTTCCTAATCTGTTCAGTCGTTTGTCTGATGTATTTTTTAAATATTCCCTCTGAGACATCACGGATAGGATTAGCAAAGATGGTATGTTTACAGTGTTCTGACCAAGTTTGGGCAAATGTTTCCAGTTCTATATCGGTAGGGTTTCTTCCTAATTGCTGAAAATAAGTTTTGATTGTTTTCATGTAAGATAGATCCAGGGCAAGTGGCCCACGCCTTTTACCATCGGGTCCTACAATACCCATCTTCCCGATATTTTCCAGCTCTTTATCATCTATATTTAAATTTACTGTCATAATTTGTGGATCATGATTTAAAGTTACCTTTGGTGCGATAAAATCCATACCTTTGTCTTTTAAAAATTGTTGTTTACTTTTAATGTGTACCCTCTGGATTAAGGGATTAATTAACTCTTGAGCTAATTTGTCAATTTGTCTATTGCTTAAACTTGTGGTGATAAAAAGAATTTGGGAAGTATAGACTCCTTCGTCTTTAACAAATTTTATTTTTAACATATCTTCAATAATTTCTTTGGCAGTACCTGCAGCATTATCTGTTACGCCAGGTAAAAAACCTGTTTCTATGGCAAAATCAAAACTCTTTGGGGTGAAATATTTTAAGGAAAAGGCTTGAAAAACAGGGTTAGATAAAATAGATCCGATTTTTTTCAGCTGATCAGAATTCAGGTTTTTATCGATGGTGTATACATCAGCTATTTCTATACTGGTTATTTTGTCTTGATAATTCGACTTAAGTAATTTAAGTTTCTGCGCAGCTCGGGTATCAAATACTTGCGAAGTTATTTCAACTCTGACTAATTTTCCCATTTCGAAACAATATTCTCCATAAGGCAGACGACTGTCATCGGACCAACTCCTCCTGGAACAGGAGTAATCTTACCAGCAATCTTTGAAACGTTATTAAAATCAACATCATATGAAACATCAATTACAACAGCTTTATTTTTTACCAAATCAGAAGTGATAATATTTTTGACTCCGGTAGCAGAAATTAAGATATCAGCTTGTTTGGTTTTATTTTTTAAGAGAGGATCGGTTTTGCTTATCCCTTCCACTTGCTCACCCAACCTTTTTAACTCCTTAACTAAACCGACACCTACCATACCTCTTACTCCCCCCACTACTATAGTTCTTTTATTTTTACCTAATTCTTTTTCCGAAGATAAAATTGTCACTACTGCTTTGACAGTTGCTTGGATAAACTTTCCTTTTCCTGTTAAACCATCAATATCCTTTTTAGGATCTATTTTTTGGATAATTTTGGGAGTTTGGTCTTTGGAAAAATATTTTTCTGGTAAGGGAAGCTGGATCATGATTCCGTCAATACTTTCATCTCTATTTAATCTCTCAATTTCTGTTTCTAATTTTTTAACAGTAGTTTTTGTAGGTAATTTCAGGGGCTCAAAATCAATCCCCACATCTTTGGCCTTTTTTTGTTTCATATTGGTATACATTATTGAAGCAGGATCCTCTCCCACCAAAATACTGACAATATGCGGAGTTTTTTTAATCCTTCCGATTCTTATTTTCAACTCCTTTTCTTTTTGGGATGCCAATTTTCTACCGTCTATTATTTTCATTTTTTATATCTTAAGCGCTCAACATCTCTCCAACCGATGTCTGTTCTGAAATGCAAGTTATTTCCTTCAATACTTATTAAACTTATTGCCTCATAAGATTTTTTTCTGGCTTCGATAACTGTTTTTCCTGATCCCACAGTATATATAACTCGACCTCCATTTACCAGATAATTTTTATTATCTTTTTTCACTCCTGCCCCATAAATTTTTATTTGAGAAATCTTTAAAGCTTCTTTTATTCCAAAAATTCTCTTACCTTTAACTTGAGAATAATCCTCTGGATACCCTCTACTTGCACCAGTAACTATTACCCTTACTAAATCATCAGTTTTAATATTAATCTTTTTTAAACTCCCTTGGATTATAGCCATACTCACATCATATAAATCATTTTTAATGCTCGGGATAATCACCTCTGCTTCCGGATCTCCCCACCTGGCATTAAATTCTATAATGTAAACTTTTCCATCAACTACAATTCCACCTAAATATAAAGTCCCTTTATATTCTCTTCCTTCTTTTTTTAAACCTTTAACTGTTTTGTTAAAAATATCGAGAATTTCAAGTTTAATCTCCTTTGTAATAAGCAATGGATTTGATACACAGCCCATACCTCCGGTATTTTCCCCTTCATCAAAATTATTAACCCTTTTGTGATCCTGGGCTGTACCAATAAAAGCAAAGTTTTCACCATCACATAAAGCAAAGGCTGAAAACTCCTCACCTACTAACCATTCCTCCAGTAGATATATTTCTCCGGCTTTCCCAAATTTTTTTAACTCCCTTATTCTTTCCAAAGCCTGTTTATTATTTTCTGCAGGTAATGCACCCTTTCCTTCAGCCAATCCTGATGCTTTTACAAACCAACAAGTGTCTTTCTGTTTGCTTAAAAAAGTTTTTCCCTCTTTTTCTGAGTGGCAAATTTTAAATTTAGGGAAAGGTAAATTATATCTGACCATAAATTCCCTGGACCAGGCCTTATCCCACTCAATTTGTCCTGCTTCTTTGGTAGGACCAACTACTGGAATACCTAAACTTTGAATTTCATTTACCAATCCCACTTCAACTGCATTATCTTGTGCTACATCAACCAGATCTATTTTTTCTTGCTGACAAATTCTCAAAATCTCTGGAATGCTAGTGGTCTTTAAGTGGGGATATATTTTAACTTTTTTGGCAGTATTAATGTGCATCAGATCATTACCTGGCACCACAAAGATTTGAGACACTTTACTGCTATGGGCGTATTTATCTACCAAAACCGCTCCTCTTCCTCCTGCATCAATTATTAAAACACTCTTCCCTAGTTTTCCGTTTGACATAACTTTGACAAAGCCTCCACATATATTACGTGTTCTTTTTGTTTTAATCTTGCATAGAGTGTATCCACATCATCTTTTTTTATAGTTTTGACAAAAGCTCTTTCCAATACCGGTCCATAATCAAATTCCTGGCTTAAAAAATGTATGGATGCACCGGCATATGTAGCGTGTGAATCAAGAAAGTTCTTAACAGCCAAATCTGCCAGTTTACCTCTATTCCAAAGGGCCATCGTCCCATCTGGGTTTTTTACTACTCCCTGTAATGTATTTGGTATAAGTCCAGGATGAATGTTTAAAATTTTATTGGGAAATGCTTTTATAACATCTTCTGCAATAAGCTGTTTCCACCCGGCCAGACAAATATAATCTGGATTATATTTTTGAAGCAAGGAAAGTAAGTCTTCTTTCTTTTTATTAATAGCAATTTCCAGTTTATATTTTTTTGCTCTTTTTAAACCCATTGCATCTTCAGTGTCAGAAATAACTACCGCAATTTGAGCGTTAATTTTTCCGTTTTCAATATTGTCTATAATTGCCTGTAAGTTTGTCCCTGTTCCTTTATTTGAAATTAAGACAGCTACTCTTTTTTTAGGAATACCATTGGTGCTAACGTTATATCTGACGGTAGCCGCCTTTTCTCCGATATCAATCGGATAAATTCCATTTAAACAAGACAAACAAAGCTTATCCTCTTTCACACCTATAGCATTAATTAACCCCGTATATGACAGATAGTTTAAAGAGTCAGCCCCGATTTTTTGTTTAATCTCTTTTAAAGTTAACTTGGCTGCGATAAGTTTTTCCTGGTCTGGGGTGTTTATACCGTAGAAATCCGGAAAGCGCACTGGCGGAGAACTTACCATCATATGAACGGATTTTGCCCCAGCTCTTCTTAACATCGCCACAAGCTCTTTTGATGTTGTCCCTCGAACTATGGAATCATCTATGACAATAATATTTTTCCCTCTTATCGCATGTGGCATGGGATTGAGTTTTAACTGCACAATCTTTCCTCTCATATGCTCTTCTGGATGAATAAAGGTTCTGTGTATATAACGATTTTTGATCAAGCCCATTACAAAAGGAATTCCTGATTGTCGAGAAAACCCTACAGCTGCTGGAATAGCCGAATCAGGAACAGGGATCACTACATCAGCTTTGGTGGGAAACTCCTTGGCAAGTTCTGTTCCTAAATTTTGTCTGATTTCATTTACTGTTTTTCCCAGTAGTATTGAGTCGGGTCTTGCAAAATAAATCAACTCAAAAACATCTAACTTTTCTCTACCTTCTTCTATTTGAATACTTTTTAATCCTTTTTGATCAATTATAACCATCTCACCGGGCTTCACATTTCTTAAAAACTTTGCAGCTACCGTATCTAAAGCGCATGTTTCAGATGCAAACACATATCCTGTTTTTAGTTTGCCAATACATAAGGGTCTTACTCCACATTTATCTCTTAAAGCTACAATTTTATCTTTATTCATAATCAACAACGAAAATACTCCAGTAAACAGTGGGTATGATTTTTGAATCGCTTTGGTAAAAGAGACTCCTTGTCTCATGTAATAAGCTATTGCTTCTGCCATCATCTCCGAATCATTAAGATGTTTTATGGAAATTCTTTTTTCCTTTAAAAAACCCTCCAGTCTTTTGGTGGAGGGTAAATTTCCGTTATGGGCAAGGGCAATAAGTTGTCCTTTGCCCGCTTTGGCGATGACTGGCTGACAATGTCCGGACGAAGATCCGGAAGTGGCATATCGATTATGTCCAATAGCTAAATGCCCTTTTAGTCTTCTAATATCTTCTTCTTGGAAAACGTGTGAAACAAGCCCAATGTCTTTATGGCAATAGATTTTTTTGCCGTTTGCGGAAGCAATTCCTGAAGATTCCTGACCTCTGTGCTGTAATGTCCAGAGTCCGGGATGAACCAGTCTTGCTGCTTTAATCCCCTTGGCATAAACTCCAAAAACCCCGCACTTCTCCCCTAGTACATCGTGAATAATATTATCATCTGAACTCTTCCCCATGATTTTTTAGAGTTGATGTGTTTCAATATATACAAACTTTTCCAAAAATAAAAGGGGTTAAATTAATTCTTATCTGATATTAAGATCATCTGCTGAGAAAGTAACCCCTAAAGGATTTATCACAACCTGTTTTGGTCCCTTTTTAATGTAGCCTGCATCTAATGCCTTAATCTTATTTTTTCTGGCAATATTAATAACAGTTTTAACTTGCTTTTCCGGAACAAATAAAGCAAAGCCTGCCCCCATGTTATATGTGTCATACATCTCTTTTTGGGAAGAGCCCGAATATTTTTGAATAGTTTCAAATATCGACTGAGGAGTGGTAATTTTTTCCAAAACGTAAGTAAAGGGTTTCTTGGCCCTCATAATCTTTCTCCATCCATGACCAGTAATATGCACAGCATAATGGGCCAGGGAATTGATAACTACCTCTTCTACTACTTTGGAATAAATGATTGTGGGAGTAATCAATGCTTCGCCATAGGTAGTCCCATCAGACAATTTTGTTTTATAACCTTTAGGGAGTCTTTGTAAAAGTTCTCTTCTTAAAAGAGTTATCCCATTGGCATGTACTCCACTGCTTTCCAATAAAACTATTCTATCTCCTTCTTCCAGTTTTTCCTCAGACAACACCCTGCTAGGAGGAAAGATAATACCAGTTGCAGAGCCAGATAATAACGACTTTCCGTCTACAATAATATCTCTGTCAGTGGCAGATTCTCCTCCACCCCATGCAGCACCGGCTAAATTACAAGCTTCAACTGTTCCGTCAATTAACCCTTGCCACCTTTTTAAGTCCGCATACCATTCATTAGGATATGCTGCTACATGCAACATAAAAGTTAAAGGAAATGCTCCTGATGTAGAAAGGTCATTAAATATACAAGCTGCATTATCGATTGCTGAATTATAATAAAAACTCTTTTTATACAATTTTGCCAATTCATCTGCTATGACATTTTTAGTTCCAATACTTTCCTCTACATGTGCAAACTGAAAGGAGTTTACTTTATTTAAAACTACATTTATTCGATATGCAGAATCCCCCCTGCTTTCCGAGACATCGGAAATTTCTATGCCGTATTTTCTAAACCGTTTTAAATTCTTCTTAGTTTTCCCGGAAGCTTTTAAGGCAATTACCTTGAAAGGGTCCTTGAATTTATAGTTATCACCTGATGCTTCGTAATGGAGTTTTTTCATTTTAATTCTTATGGGTTAATATAGCAGATTAATTAATCTAATCAAATACTAATTTACTCGAGCAGATTATCGGGAATGTCAAAATTGGCAAATACTTTTTGGACATCATCATGCTCTTCCAGTTTTTCTGCAAATTCCAAAACCTTTTGGGCCGTTTCTTTATCATTAATCTCAGCTAGGATGTTTGGCTTAAAAATGATCTCTTGGGATTCAATGGTATAACCTAAATCTATAACCTTTTTGGCAACTTCGTTTAAGGTAGTTGAAGATGTATAAATCAGGTAGAATTTCTTTTGATCTTCTTCATAATCTTCAATATCTTCTGCACCAGTATCCATTAACTCCAGTATTTCATCGTCTTTATTTCTTGCTTGATTTCCTCGAACTTTTATTTCTCCTTTTTTATCAAACAGATAAGAAACTGACCCTGGTCCTCCTAAATTTCCTCCATTTCTATCAAAAAGATATTTTATTTCCTGATTGGTTCTTAATCTGTTATCAGTTAATCCTTCAACTAAAAAGGCCACTTTACCCGGACCAAATCCTTCATATGTTAGCTCTTCTATAGTTTGTCCGGGAAGATTACCCAAACCCCTATCTATAGCCCTTTGAATATTATCTTTGGGCATATTGACAGATTTTGCTTCCTCCAAAATAGTTCTCAGTCTGGGATTAGCATTGGCATCTCCTGATCCACCCAGCTTGGCTGCCAAGGTGATGGCATTGGCCACCTTAGTAAAGGTTTGACTTCGTCTTATATCAGCTGCGCCCTTTTGCCTTTTAATAGTGCTCCACTTACTATGACCTGACATAACAAGGATAGTGTATATTCTATCCTCTTTTGTTTCAATATATAAATTCCCCAATAAAACACAAAGCGTTGACAAGCAATATTTTTACTTCTATACTTCAATACTTAGCAATGGACGACTCCACCCCCCTCTCTGCCGCCCAACTTTACAGACTAGCAATCGAGGCTGCTCTAAGCTGTAACTGGGAAGAAGCAGTCAAATTAAACCAGCAAATAATTGATACAGAACCAGAAAACATCGATGCCTTAACTCGTCTGGGCCGGGCTTTTATGGAACTTGGAAAAGTAGAACAGGCTAAAAAGTTCTATAATCTTGCCCTCAAGTGTGATCCCTATAATCCGATAGCCCTAAAAAATCTTAAGATCCTTAAATCATCAAAAGAGGGAGATCATATAAACGGAGTTTTACCTAGTAGCTTTGCCACCAATGGAGAGTTAAGAAAGCTGACAGCCTCACTTTTTCTGCAAGAACCAGGCAAGACAAAAATAGTGACCCTCTTAAAAGTCGCTGAACCGCAAAAACTTTCTAAGGCATATTGTGGCATGCAAGTTGATGTACAAATTAAAAACCGTAAGATTGCGGTTGTTGATCAACACGGCACATACCTGGGGGTATTACCTGATGATGTCTCCCACAGATTAGTCCGGCTTATTAAGGGCGGGAATAAATACAATGTCTATATAAAATCAGTCAGGGTCAATTCTTTAACAGTTCTTATCAGAGAATCATTTCGCTCTAAAAGATTTAAAAATCAACCGTCATTTTTGGATTTTCATGCTGCAACATCAGTGGCAGAAATTGTTACCAACTTTGATACAGTCATGGAAAATGAAGAATCCGCTTACGAAGAAACCGAGGAGCCGGAAGCCTAAGAGTGCAGTTTGGACATATTTACCCAATCCTCAGATGAAAAGGTCAAAAGAACTGACTGGCCCACTGCTAAACTTCTCTGCTTATAAAACTCAAATATCTGTCCACCTGTAAAAGGACGGGGCAATTTTACCAACTGTCCGTCTAAAAGATCTTGTAATGCGGTAGCTATCTTTAATCTTCGACTGGTATCTTCTGATAAAAATACTGCTCTTATTTGGCCTTGAAAAAATTTTTGGTCAGTCTGAGAAGCGCTTTTGGAAATCACAAGGCTATAGAGTGATTTGACTTTGTTATTTTTAACTGCTTCCTTACTTGTGGGTTGTAAAGTCATTTGCCACCAAAATTGTTCAGAATCCAGAAGTGGTGGCAAGGATTTAAAAACACTGGTATTAGGAGAGACTTGGAAATTTTTTGGATCTTTTGGTCCAATCTCCCAGGATTGAATATGATCTTTATTGACACTAGTATAATCCTCCAGTTCCAGTAAATTTAGCTCTGCATTAAATTTCAATAGAATCTCGCGCGGTCCATATAAAACCAAAGCGGATTTAGACCCCTTAAAGAGCCTTTCAATACTTAAGATTAAATCTTTACTAGAAATTTCCTGGTGGATTCTTTTTAATAAGTCGGCTGTAAAGTTTTGTGGGAGACGAACTAAAAAGGGACTATACTCAACCTTAGTAAAAAGAGGACTTTCATAGTAATCGTGCATTGACTGATAGGCCAATACAAAAGAGATCGCAATTACTAAAAAAAATAGAATTAACCACAGAATCATATTCAACGGGCAGCAGCATCACCGACACGTTTAGAATTTTTCGTAAAAATCCTCTCCGACCACAACATTAATCTTGGCCCGAGAATTATTAATCTCAGTCTCGTCAGTGATTTTATCACATGTATTGTTGTTATTGCAGAGAGACTCAAAAATCTGTCTTAATCTTTTACTTGTTTCAGATTCTTCATTTGTTAAAACCTGGGTACTTTTGACCTTTTTACTGATATTTGAGGTAACTATAACGTTTCCTCCAATGTTTTTTATAATCCTGGCAGCTTTTTGAGCTAAACCCGGTTGATCAGTCGCATTAAATACGGCAATGCTAAGCTGCTCTTTTCTGATTATTCTATCCACAAAATCAATATCAGCACTATCCAGTTTCACAGGATCAGCTATAAGGATGGGTGTCCCATCTCCCAATTTATCAGGCTCTAACAGTTTAAATCTTTTAAGATCAAGGGTTTTGACTTTATCAAATCTTACTTGAGACAAGGCGAGCTTTAGTTTAATTAATTCAACTGGTGTAAAATCTGATTCAATACTTGATAACACGGAGAAAAAATTTAAAGGATTTTGTCTTAATGAATCAATGATCTCTTTTCCTGATTTGTCGCTTTGTTCCTCTAAATTCAAAAAACCGTCAATAGGTAAACCAAATAGATTTGACATAGTTTTTTCTAGAAGATTCCATCCCCCTATCCCTTTTTTGCTCTCTCCAAGCTCATAAACAGCCCGAATCTGCCAACTCCCAAACCCTTGAGGAACTTCTACATATATATCCTCTGGAATATCAACTATGGTAATAGTTTTTTCCTGAGGATTAAAATTAACCAGTGAGATTGGTGTACTTTTAAGTACAAAGTTAACATTGAAATTGCTATCTAGGGAATATGGGGATGAATCAGTACCTGTATCTGTTATAGGAGTAAAAAGACTATTTATGAAACGTACTGTTTGCCCGACCAGCAAAAGAAATATCAACAATCCTAACACAGCAAAAGCTAATTTATTCTTTTTTTTGGTCTTGCTATCAATCTGATTAAACTTCCAGTTGTTATTTTTCCGGGCAGATCTTTTGGACATAATTTAGGCTTTAAAAAAGAAAAACACAGCAAGTAATAAAAGGGTGGCTCCCATATAAAGCAGTAATTCAGAAGTCAGGGTTATGAGTTGCAAGCCGGCCAGGGTGAAAATTAGGCCTATAACTCCAGTAAATCCGGCAGAAACGATCTTTTTAACAGTACCCATAAAAGTTAACTTACCTTTCTATTGTAGACATAAACTTAAATTCTTGGCAACAGGCACACTTTCCCTGATTGCTACCAAACACCTACCAAATACAGGTTGACTTCTAATTTTGATTAAGTTATGTTGAAAAAAGTCTTTTAAAAAGGAGGTGATTTATAAATGGACCAAAATCAAGGTGGTGGAACATCTGATCCTAACGCTCCGCAACAAGATCCAACTGGAGCACCGGTAGTACCGGCTATGGATCCAAATGCACCACAACCACAAACACCAACTGACCAACCAGGTACCCCAACAGGTGGAGAACCAACTCCTGTACCTGCTCCTGAACCTGCTCCTGAGCAGCAAAACCCAATGGACACACCGGAACCTGCTCCCACTGAGCAACCAACAACTAATCCTTCTCCAATGGGTGGCGAAAATCCAACAGGCGGAGATCAAACCGGAGGTAATCCAGGAGGAACAGGCGTAATGTAATTTTCTTCGCTGCAGCGAGAAAATTTGTCTGAAAATTTAAAAAGCTAGGGAGAGGAATTTTCTTTCCCTAGCTTTTTTTATAACTTCGAGCTTAATGCTTATTGAGGAACCCAGAGAGCTTTTAATTTTGAAAGCTGTTTACTCATAATACTTTCTCTAATCTTTTTCAATAAATTCATAATAAAGTGCAGATTGTGAATACTTGCCAGCTCGTGATATAAAATTTCCCCTGATGAGCAAAGATGGTGCAAGTAAGCCCGGGTAAAGTTCTGACAGGTGTAACAACTGCAACTTTTATCAAGAGGATTTTTATCTTGGGAAAATCTAGCCGTTCTTATATTAATAGTATAATTTTTGGCTTGATAAGCCTTCAAAGACACATAATCACCCGAGGTTGGTGATACATATAACGAACCGTTCCTTGCTCTCCTGGTTGGAGCAGCACAATCAAATAAATCAACTCCTCTTTCAATACACTCAAAAAAGTCTACTACCTCACCTATCCCTAAAAGATGCCGAGGTTTTTCATCAGAAACATCTGCAACCGTCCATTCAACTACTTGGTATAAAGTCTTTTTATCTTTATGAGCCCCTCCTAAAGCTATTCCATCAAAGTGCTGGTCTACAAACTTTGCAGATCTTTCGCGTAAATTCTTGTAGATACCTCCATGGGTTACTCCATATAGTAAGGGACTTTCTTTTTTCCCTTTCGCCCTTACCTTAAACCTTGCCAGGCTTCTTAATTCCCATCTTTCTGTCCGCTCCAATGATTCTAATGTTTCAGTATGCGAATATTTAGGAGATTCCAAATCATCAAATACTACTATCAGATCAGCCCCCAGTTGAAATTGCAGTTCAATAGATTTTTCAGCATCTAGAGTATATTTTGACCCATCAATATGAGACTGAAAGGTGACTCCTTCTTCGGTAATGTTATTTAATCTTGGTCTGGATTTTGTAAATTCCTCCTGTAAAAACTTTCCTACTCCATGTTCCAGGGCAAGACCTAAAGAGAAAACCTGAAATCCCCCTGAATCAGTCATGATGGGTTTATTCCAATTCATAAATTTATGAAGTCCACCCACCCTTTCTATCAAATTGGCTCCAGGACGAAGCATCAGGTGATAAGTATTTGCTAAAACAACCTGTGCACCTAAGCTTTCAAGCCGATCCGGAGCAACTGCCTTGACAGAAGCCTGCGTTCCAACGGGGATAAAGTTAGGTGTTTCTATAACCCCATGTGCTGTCTTTAGTAGACCAGTGCGGGCTTTTTTATCTTGACTAAGAATCTTAAACGAATTCATCCGGAGATAATTTTATAATAGATACCCTAAAAAACAAAATGATTACTCCCAAGCAAGGTGTTTACGAGATAGTTTTTCTAACTCAATTTTAGGTCTGTCATTAAAATACTCTTTATCTTCTAAATGGTTTCTTAACATCTCAACCAGAAAATCCCCAGAGACTATATCCGGAACATAAACAAATGAAGCCCCAAATTTGTAGAGCTCTTTTGCCTCTTTGATGCTATCTGATCGAACAACCACCGGAGTATGTAATTTCCTATCTTTGATCTCCTCTATTAAAAGCTTATTATCAGTCAAATTAGGCACTGTGGAAATTATCATCTTGGCTCCAGCTAAATTTAAAATCTCTAACACTTCCGGATCTCCCATATCTCCAAAAACTACCGGAATTTTTGCAGCCAGTAACCTTTCTACCTGATAAGGATTAAAATCTAAAACTACCATGGGGATATTTTCTTTCTGAAAGAATTTAACAATTCCCTCTCCTACCTGATGTGAGCCTATTATTATCACATGATCATTTAAATCATAATGACTGGTCTCCTGTACTAATTTATGAGGGGTTTTCCTTTCAAAAAAGGAGAGTGTGGATTTTACATATTTGTACAAATTTGCCGATTTAGAAATCATTAGTGAAGAGATAACAGTAGATAAGATCAGAGAAACTGCTATCACAGTTAATGAGGTGCTGGAAACAAACCCCATCTGAAGCCCCACCAAAAGAATGATCAGGGAAAACTCCGAAATATTAGATAAATTAATGGCAGTTTGAAACATGGTGTGTTTTCTAAAACCGAAAGTTCCTAAAACAAGTAAGAATATGATCGGTTTTACCAAAACTGCATAAAGAGTAAAAGCCAAAATCATGGGCAAGGCGTTACCAAGTTGTGAGAAATTAACCTGAGTACCCAGATAAACAAAAAAGAGGGTCACAAAAAAGTCACGTAAAGGTTTTACCTTACCCTGTATCTGATAATGGTATGGAGATGAGGCCAGACCAATACCTGCTAAAAATGCCCCTATGACAACGGAAAATCCCATAGCCAGAGCAAAAGCCACATATATAAAACACCAGGCGATGGCAGATAAAAATAGCAACTCTGCCGATTCTGAAACAGCGTTAAAAATCCTGGGTAAAACATACCTGTTTATAAAAAGAGTCGCTCCAAAAAGCAGAATTACCTTTAAAAGGGCTGTCACAATTGGAAATGCTTGCTGAAGTCCCAAATTTAATAAAGATGGTGAGATTGTGAGTCCCAACAAGATCAGTACGGCTATTAAGTCTTCAAGCAATAAAATTCCTACTGATAATTTTCCGTACAAGGACGTCAGATCGTTTTTCTCAAGCAGTAACTTAATAACAACGATGGTAGAGGAAAAAGCCAGTCCTACTCCCAAATAGAGCGCTTCTACAGTCCCAAAGCCTAAAAATCCTGCAATGGCATACCCGGCAATAGTAGAAATAATGATCTGTAAGATAGAAGCCATCAGTATGGGCTTACCCAATGATTTGATTTCTCTTAAATCCAACTCCATTCCCACTAGGAAAAGCACAAAAGCAATGCCTATTTCCGGCAGGAAATGTAAAACCTGGGAATCCTTTACATTAAAAAGTGTCACTGTGGCAATTATTAAACCCACCAGCAAATAGGCAATTAAAATAGGCAGCTTTAATTTATGAGTTATAAAACCTAAGACAGATGATGCCCCAAGTATTATTGCCAGTTGAACGAATATATTATCCATAAACTACACCTAGTTTTTCAAATTAATTTTGCTAGTACTTCCTCTAAATCCTGTGGCAATTTGCTCTCAAATTCCATCCACTTATTGGTTTGCGGGTGATAAAAACTCAATTTTTGAGCATGTAAAAATTGCCTGGGAACCCAAATTTTATCCACCCTTGAGATCTTACGTCCACCATATTTTAAATCCCCCACAATCGGGTGGTTGATATATTTTAAATGTACCCTAATTTGATGGGTCCGTCCAGTCTTTGGATAGCATTTTAACAACGTAAACTCCCCATATCTTGCATGCTCCAGTTTTTTAATCTCCCTATCGGTCATACCAGGGACTAAAGACTTTATTTTTTCATTTTGGATTTTAAATTTTTCTACTGGCTCATACTCTGTACTAGATTCCCTACCCTCCTCGACAATAGAGAACTTATCGTGTCTAATAGGATTTCTGCCTATGGCTACATTTACTTCCCCTTTTTGCTCAATTATTCCATGTACTAAAGCCACGTAAACCTTTTTAACCTTTCTTTCCTTAAACTGAGATTGTAAATTCGTTAAAGCTTGATTTGTTCGGGCTACAACCAGCACTCCGGAAGTATCCTTATCCAATCTGTGGACTAAACCTGCCTGTTCTATATCTATTAAATATTCATTCTTTAAAATATCCTCTATGGTATTTTTTTCCGTGCCTGTATCTGTTTGGGCTGTTATTAAACCGGCCTCTTTTTCAATAACGAGAAGATGGGAATCTTGATAGATAACTTTTAATTTTAAATTTTGCACATTTAACTCTTTTGCAGGTATGCGTGGATCTCTGCAAGAACCTGATCCGGATTTAAAGCAGATTTTATTAAATATCCGCTTGCTCCCAAGTCAAAACACTGTTTAATGACTTCATCATGACCAAGATTGGTGAGGGCCACAACCGGTCCGTTAGCAACCTTGGGCGGTTGAGTCTTTAAATCCCTTAAAATCTGCAATCCGTCCTTTTTAGGAAGCATGATATCAAGTAGAACTAAGTTAAATCCTCCTTCGTGAACTTTCTGAGAGGCTATCTCTCCGTCTGCAGCTACATCTACCTGGTACCCTTCTCCCATTAAAAGTTCCTGATAAAATTCTCTTAAGAATTGGTCATCTTCAACAACTAAAATTCGTTTTTGATGGTTATCCATACTAATACAGTATTACTCGTGTAATATTAAATTGCAACAGGCTCCAACCCCCTCACTTCCCCCTGTGGTTTAATTGTATATTTTGCGGCGTTATTCAATACTTCCTGGCTAGCAATCGGAAGAGAAAAAATAAAGGTTGTTCCTTTACCTATCCCCTCTGAGATCGCCCAAATCTTTCCATGCATTTTCTCAATTAATATCTTGGAGATATAAAGTCCAAGCCCTGTCCCACCTGATGTAGCAGTAGCTGTATAAGAGTTGTCTAATCTGCCAAATTTAGTAAATAATCTTTGCATATCGTCTTTAGATATCCCCGGCCCCTCGTCTTTGACAAATGTTTCTATAGTTTGTCCATCACTTTGGAAACTAACAGTAATTTTGCTATTCATAGGAGAAAACTTTAATGCATTACCTGTAATATTTAGTAACACCTGTCTTAATTTATTGGGATCAGCAAATACTTTCGGTAGTTTTTGTTCCAGCAAAACAAAATCTATCTTTTTTTCAGGCGCTTTAGAATAGTAAACTTCATCTATGATATCCCTAGAAAGTGAAATTAAATCTATTGGCTCAGGAGTAATCTCTATCTTTCCGGATTCAATACGGGAGATATTTAACATATCATTAACAAGATTTATTAACCGTTCAGTGGATAATAAAATTCTGATCAAATATTTCTCTATCTGATCAGAAAGTTTCATACCTGGTTTATGCAATGCCATCCAGGCATAGGAACGAATTACAGTCATTGGCGTCCTCAACTCATGAGATACAACAGATACAAAGTCATCTTTTAGTTTATCTAATTGGTGAAGCTTTGCATTCATCCCATATATTTCTTTTGTCATATCTGACATCGATTCCTTTGTCTTCTTTAATGAGTCCAGCAGCATGGCATTTTCCAAAACCATACTTACCTCAGTGGAAATCTCTTGCATAACTTCAAATTCAAACTTCGAAAATTTATCACTGCTTTGGATACTGGCGTAGTAAATAACTCCTATAGCTTCATTTTTGGTGATTAGAGGATACGCACAAAAACCTTTCATTTTGAGCGAGTTTTGTAAGCCTTGGGAAGTCTCTACAGGCAGAGTTCCTTTTTGCAAATCAGATAAACTATTAGTACAGGCCTCTTTTTTATCCTTTACAACCTTAACCAGAATATTATCTTCCTGTGCAAGATTCACTACCTGGTTCCTAAAATCAATTGGGAGAGCCTTTACAATTTCAGTTATGGCAGGAGCATAGGAGATAGCCGTAGTTTTTAGAACATTTGTATTTTTATCGATTAAAACAATCGCACTGAAAATATACCCTAACTCTGATCTGATAATATTAACCATTTCTTGAGATAAAACATTAAAGTCAGATGAGGATAAAACAGCTGCATCAAGATCTCTGAGCGCTTTTAGAAGCTTATTTTGATACTTTAATCTAGAAAGCTGTACCCGCACTGTCATGATGTTATAAAGCGCCACAGCTGAAATGATGATTATAATGGGGATAAAAATTAGCCAGGCAGACATAATATGAGTATAAACTAACCAAACATTTTGTAAAAGTATACAGATATCATTTATAAAAATTTATCTGTTAAGACTTTAAGGCATCTGGAACGTCGGAAGCGGGAATTTTACTGGAGACTGAGGAAAAAGCTTCTTTACAAACCTCAATTGAAGCTTGGCCAAAAAGTGTTGCATATTGATTTACTAAATTATTCAAAACATCTTTTCTATTCCCAGTAATTTTTACATCATCTACGCTAGAAATTTGCAAACCATTAACTTTTTTAGCCTGCTCTACAGCCATCGGGCCAATAATAGCTTGCTGCTCCTTGATTATTCTACTGATAGCTTGGGCATATGGATCCATACTTTAAGCTGATCTTTCTAAATCATCGGCGGTTGTTTTGAATCTAATTAAACCTAATGTCATTACAAAATATGCGAAGAGGTAAAGATAATCCCCATACCCACCATTTATCCATGTTCCTCTGCTACTCTGAAAAAGAAAATTGAATTCTGCGATGTACTGCATTATAAATGCTACTACTATAAATAAGATCTTGTTCCTCATTATTCCTCCTAATAGATTTCTTGAAAGGCTATAAGTCAAGATAGCCAGAGATATATATGCAGCTTCTCCTAAAGGGTAACCAAAATCAAAGAAAATTCTTAGAGGATCAGAATAATCCAGTTCATAGCCTCTAATAAACATAGAATAGGAAAGTGCAAGTATTACCAAAGGAATGAGGACTACCTGCACTTGATTGACAAGGGTGTTAAGTGAAAATTTGATTCCTGATGCCCTAGCTAAAAGGAAAATGCCGTAAATATATAACAGAATGGATCCAAAGAAACCTGCATCAGCTATTGAAGGATACGGAATTTCTATACCCAGGAATATGTTGTAGTAGCTAAATACTAACTGTCCAAACTCTTGAGCAAGCAGACCTAATGATAAAACTATAATCGATGTTCCAATAGTAGAGGAAAAGCTTCCCCATTTCCTAGCAATTACTATACCCCAAGCCCCACCCCACAAAGCCATTAATCCATAAAGCGCTCCAAACAAATAGTTTTGTTGTGTTTCACGAGCTCCGGATGTAAAAATCCATACCCACCAAATAGTCATTAAGACAAAAAAGGATACTGCTATTTTTGCAACAAATTCTTTTTTGGTAATTTCTACCATATGACTTAGTGTAAACACTATTTGTTTTTAAAGTCAACGATCTTGTAAAATAACTCAGGAGCAAAAAATGATTCCCAATTTTCCAGTATTCAAAAAATTATCAATTGACGATCAAAAAAACGTCGAAAAGTACATAAACTCTTTCCCCCCTTATTCTGACTACAACTTCATCAGCCTTTGGAGTTGGAATACCGACAACAAGATAGAGTTATCCCTTCTCAATGAAAACCTGGTTATAAAATTTAGCGATTATTTGACCAATGATACTTTCCTTTCCTTTATAGGTACTCAAGAAGTAACCAAAACTATCAAGACTTTATTGTTAAATGGGTCCCAAAGAGACCATATAATTCCTGCTATTAAACTTATTCCAGAAATTACTATCGAATCTGACCGTAAACTATCTGAATATTTTTCCGTTAACGAGGATAGAGATAATTTTGATTATATTTATTCAATTGACGAATTCTTATATTTTAAAGGTACTAAATATGGGCCCAAGAGAAATTTCGTTAATCGATTTGTCAAAAAGTATCAGCCTAATCATGAGATAATCGATCTAACTAATAGAAAAAACAAAACTTTAATAAAAAACTTATTTGAGACTTGGAGAGAAGGAAGGAAAAAAGATCTTTTGGAAGTAAGAAATGAGTATACTGCAGTAGAAAGATTACTTAAAAAGATATCTGTCTTTGATTTGCTTAACATAGGTATTTTCATTGATGAAAAATTGATTGCTTTTTCTATAAATCAGGTTCTTCCTAATGGGTATGCCATAAACCTTTTTGAAAAGGGTGATATAGCACACCAAGGTGTCTTTCAATATCTAAGGCAAATTACTGCTAAGTACCTTAAAGAATCGGGTTGTGAATTTTTAAATCACGAGCAAGATTTAGGTATAGAGGGATTGAGAAAATCGAAAATGTCTTATCATCCTAAATTCTTCTTAAAAAAATATATTATTACCCCAAAGACTTCCTAGCTTTAAGCTTCATCTTCCTAAAAACATTGTTGACTGTCCCATGATATACCTGATCTACCACATTAGTCATTAAGGCTGCTGTAAGTAAGTGACTGTTCCAAGAAACGGGTAGAGTATAGAGTGCAGAAACCTTAACCATATCCACAGCATCTACAATCCATACCCATTTACCTGTTTCATGCACTACTCTTCCATTTTCTCCTCTTTTAGAGGTAAGAAGGGTTAGAGATGTTTGAAGGAAATCTGGATTAAATCCTACATCCTCAATCGCCTTTTTTTCTTGTTGAACTCTCCAATGCATAAGTCCTCCTGTTAATGCAACTGCTCCTAAATTAATTGCTGCAAAATTATCACTTACGAATTTATTTACATCGGGCTGAAAAAGAAAGAGGGCTGAAAGTCCTGCTTGGGCAGGTATACCTATATATTTTACGCTTTCCCCATAAGGTCCCCAAAGTAGAAAAGAACTCCTTAAATTTTGTACTAATTGTGGATTCCGAAAAATTCGACTATTGGAATCTATACCATAATTTGATGCAATTAGTTCATATTGTTTTCTGGCTTCTTCATCCCCTTGCGATAATTCTGTTCCTTTTTCCTGGACGAATTCCCTAAGATCTGATGTGGCTTGAATCTTAATCGGAGCCTGTACCATGAAAGATCCTATTGGAGACTTTTTACCCCACTTTTCAGCCAAATCAGTTGAGGCTTGACCTATACCTACCGACAATAAAGACAAAGTAATAAGTGGTTCTGTCAAGACATTAGAAAATCGTGAAAATAACTTTTCTCTTAATGGTCTATTTTCAGCGGGTTTTCTCTTCACCCTTGCTCTATCCAAAGCATATTCAAGCGGATCTCTGGTATCTACCGGAAGCCTGTTTCTTAAGTATCCCTCAATTCTTTCGTTAACATGTCTAAAACATCCTCTTTCCATACAGGGAATACTAACATAATATACTATGGGACTTCAAATATAAGTTATTTCCAAGCCTCAGATTGATAGACGGCTAAAACTAGAGCACAAGCTGGATGATCTCTAACCTGAGTAATAGATATTTGTGATTTAACCTTACTTTTGTCAAATTTAATTCCTCTAAACTCACAAAGATCTCTCAAAGAATTTTCTATCCTCAAGTTAATCTCTGATTCAACAGCTAATTTTGTTTCTCCTTTTATCTCATGCTCCACAAATACACCTCTATTATCCTCCCACTGATACCATCCTACACCAGCAGCAATAAATTCTCCTACTTCATTACTCCTTATTTCAGCTTGTACAACATATAGCTTGTAGCCATATTCATTCAATGGCGTTTTATATAATTTAACCTTAGTAATTTTTGACTCAGGCGGAATAACGGATGATAAAGTAATTAAATTATAATTATAGACTCCAGCATCTTTCAAGGCACTGTCGAAAGCAGAAAGAATCGTTCTTCCGTTTCCAATACCGCGAACAACTTTTATCTCCATAAGAATTAAATATTATCATAGTTTCAAATGATCTGGAGAAAAGAAAGGTTACTTTTTCATGAGTATCTTAGTACCCCTTTTTCTCAAATACCAACAATATAGTCGTTTTGAAAAAGACCTCTTATTAAACTAATCTGGTAAAAGTGTAAGGATAAGATAAGAAGGGGTTAAAATCTAATTATAGGCTGGGGATGTGGTATAATAGACAGGTAAGCGAGGTTAATACTTACCAAAAATGAACGCACGAGGACCAGAGCAGCAGACGGCCCACGAGCCCGGTCAAACAGACGGGATAATTACCCAGGCTGAAAGACGCTCTAACTTACTTGCTCCCCTCACCAGAAGATTAAATTCCCTTTTTAACAGCGAAAATGGTCGAGGCAGGTTTAACCTCCAGACCACCCTAGCAAAAGCAGGGGTACCAACTATTACCCGCAGACGGTTTATCCAACTAACTTCAGCAGCTATAGCCTCAGCTGCTGCTTTGGGGGTTTCCCCTAAAGAAGCATTAGCCCAGGCCTTAGAATTTGAAGGTGATGGGTTTAAATACCTTCACAGCCTGTTGGGTGAAGCAGTCATGGGCAAGCCAACTACCCATGCTTTTCCTGACCCCAAAGGAACCGGTGATGTTCAACAAAAAACAGACATGGGATTAGCCTTCTGGAGAAAAGCTACTAACCTTCCCACCTATACAAATGGATTTGAACATTGGGCAAGAACTTCTACTGATCCAGGAGACCCAAACTCAGAGGAAAGAAGCAAGGGTCTAGCTTACTGGACAGGAGAAAGTATTGACCCTCCCGGATATGGGACACTACCTGGAGGTCCAGGAGCAACTGAGGTGGCAGGAGAAACAGTTGATGCTCCCCTTTCCTTTGAACAAAGGGTAGCTATAGAAAGAGAAAAACACCCAATATATACACAATTTGTAAATGCAGATGGGATTATGGTTAAAGCTCCGGATGAAGTAAAAAGTGAGTCGCTTGAAATAACTAAAAAAACCGTCTTAGATATGTTGTCTTACAGACCTGATATAAAAGATAAACTGACAGCTTCAGGTGTACAGGTTTTAGTTATGCCACAAAGCATGAGACTGACAGAATTTCCAGAATTTACACATTTAAGTGGAAAATATACAAAAGATGGCCTGGAATGGGAAAGAGTCAGAAGTATAGGTGCTAATTCACAAAACATGGTGTCTGCTTATGGAGAAGAAGAGCTATTAACCCCTCTTAAAGATGGCATCTTAGTACATGAATTTGCCCATGCCATAATGAATTTAGGATTTACTATAGAGGAGAGGCAGGAGGTATGGCGATTATACCTAGATTATAAAGAAGCTTTTGATAGTTCATACATGACAAAAAATCCAGAGGAATTTTTTGCAGTTGGGGCAGAAATCCATAAGAGAACGCTTGCGAGAGACTTGGTTAACGCAAAGAAGACCAGTAATGGAGTTGTAGATCCTGAGCAGTTAAAAACATTAGCCTTAAAATTTGCTGGATTATTAGAAAACACTTTTGGTCCTCCACCGGCTACAGGTGCTAAATAGATAGCTTTTAAAGCTATATAAAAATGACTCAAAGAATAGAAGGTAAAGTTGAAGAAAATATATTTATGCCCGGTCAAACAGACGGGATAATTACCCAGACTGAAAGACACCCTAGCTTACTTGTGATAATATACTGACAAAACTCCTGATGTCTACCAGTTTCATTCTACTATCTGGGGACCTCGTGAAGGTAAATAACTTTTCAGACTACTTGACTTAAAAAAATATGGGCTGTACGATAAAAACATGGAGCCAAACAGTGAAAATATACAGCCACATAATACAAAGCTCATCGTTGTTTTTATTGTAGGCATTGCCACATTGGCTATATTAGTAGTGGCCGGCATGACCCTTTTTAAACAGTTCCCGGACAAATTTAAGTTTAATAACACTCCTTCTTTGCCCATCTCTTTGGATGATAAATCCTTAAGAGGGGCCTCAATTTTATATGCCTTTGACGGAAGGATAGAAAAGATAGAAGAACAAGGCAGCGAAAAAAAGCTGACTTTAAGGTCGGTTAATGGTGTGATTCTGCCTGTAGAGCTAACAGTTCCCAGTAAATTTACAATAAATTTAATAGATAATGCCGGCAGTTTTACCGGTACAGCCTCAGCCAGCTTACTGAAGGAGAACGATTCTTTGTATGCTGATATTTTATACAACACCAAAAATGACATACTACAAATAGGTTCAATAAGGCTAAGAAGATAGTGTTAAATACTCTGCAACAATGAAAAATATCCCTATTTTATTTGGAATATTTATCCTTTTTTTAATTACTTTTCTATATTTACAGGTTAAACCTACCTTTGCAGGCATGATGCTGACGGGTATTGATGGGGCAACCTGCTATATTCCAGATCCTGTCGCCGCTTACTGCGATCCGGATCCAAACAGCTGTGAAGGCCATGAATCTGATCCTATGAGGTGTGAGGGAGTAGGAGGATGTGTTGCTTACACGGCTTGCGGGCCAACCAATAGGTTAAGCTGCGGAACGCAGGAAGGATATATTGGAGGCAGAGATGATGGAGATTTTTGTAAGGACAGAGGCTACCATGTAGTTACTTGTGATGGAGGAAGCTATTGCGGGATTGATTTAAGCGGTCAAGGTTGTTTAAGTTGTGGTGATCCACCTCAGGAGCAACTGAGAACTCAATGTGAATGTACTTCTGCAGGAAACTATTGTTCTGGTATACCTTACACTCAAACAGGCAGTAATTGTGACTCTAGAACCTGTTATGGCACTAAAACGCCTGACTGTTCAGGATCAGGTAATAAGTGTAGCGGCTCTACCTACTCCACAAACTGTGGAGGGACTTGTACGGGTACAAAAACTTGTTCAGGTGGTCAATTTT